>Ga0209270_1000002_pt1:185000-1036783 | contig 1036783 bp, 939 predicted proteins | sample MTBAKSrepl1MetaG_FD_187456 | JGI IMG/M metagenome (GOLD analysis project Ga0209270, IMG submission 187456) | Enrichment culture microbial communities from Arthur Kill intertidal strait, New Jersey, USA, that are MTBE-degrading - MTBE-AKS1... | ecosystem: Environmental > Aquatic...
ATCCCCAACCCATAGGTGGATTACTCACGTGTTACTCACCCGTGCGCCACTTTACTAACCCCACCGAAGTGGGATGTTCTCGTGCGACTTGCATGTGTTAGGCCCGCCGCCAGCGTTCGTTCTGAGCCAGGATCAAACTCTCCAATTATAAATTGGAAAACCGTGCTAAACACGGATTTTATCGGAATGACTTGACCCGTCTCGACGTCTGTCTTTTACCCGCTATTCAGTTTTCAGAGATCAACTTGGCGTGAGGCGTAAGATTACCACCTCGCTGGCTCTTGTCAAGTCCAGCGCGCGTTTTTCGCGTTGGTGGGCTCTATGTGCCCGGACGCCTTAAGTCTTTTTTTCAGAGACCTGCCGGTTGCTGTGCTTCCGGCCTTGCCGGTCGAACCAAGTTCGTGTCGGCAACGAGGGGGATATTACCAGAACCCCCCGTCTCTGCAACACAAAAAACACATTTTTTGAGAAAAAGACTTCCCGTATCACCCGGGCCACCCCCCTATGCCCTCTCTCGGGGGTGGCTAGGCAACTACTACCACATATGGTAGCCGACTCTTGGGCGCAAAATCAACCTTTTCTTGGCTTTTTGCCCGCCGGGGCTCGCCGGAGCGGCGGCCAGGACACTTGCGAGGCGCTTTATGCAAATTCTGGTTGCCAGTCTGTCTCCCGGCCGGCTGCCAAGCTCCATATATATAGATGCGAAAGGTGGCGGCGGGTTGACCAGGTATGGCGGGGGCCAGCTACTCAAACGACCTGAAGCGTACGAACACCTCTTTACCGTCCAGGCGCTGCACCGCCTTGGCGATGAGGCGGTTGACCTTCGGGCCTGGCGTGGTGGGGTGGGCCAGGGCCGGGCTCTCGGCCAGCTCCTCGGGCTCCAGGGGGTCGAAGAGAAAGGCCCGGGCGCTCACCTCGGCCACCGCCCGCCCGGCCGGGGTGAGGCCGTAGGTGGTGACCCCGTGACGGCTGACGATGCGCCAGGCGATGCGGCCCTGGGGATGCTCCGCCCAAAAGCGGCGCGAGAGCATCTCGGCTGCGTTGATGTCCTGGGCCGAGGGCAGGACCTCCTCCACGGTTTTGATCAGGCGCTTGTCGGCGTGGTAGGTCTCGCGGATAAAGGCGGTCTTGGGGTGGATGTGGTAGACGGCCAGGTCGTCGTACTTCTTTAGCAGGCGGTAGACGTAGACCTCGATGCCGATGTAGTTGCCGTCCTTGGTGGCGCGCTCGCAGCAGCCCAGCTCGATCCAGAGCTTCTCGCCCGGCACATAGGCCCAGATCTCCTCGAAGTCTGGTTTGAGGCACAGGGCGCGCATCTGGGACTCGCCCGCGGCCAGGTCCGCGCGCACCACGGCGCGGTAGGCGGGCGAGCGGTTGACCCTGAGCGTGGGCTCGTCCCGCCAGGGCCGGGGCTCGGTTTCGGCCTGCGCCATCGCCGGAGCCAGCAAACATGCGGCCAACACGACAGCAGCCGTCAGGCCGCATAAATAATGGCCTATTCGATAGCCGACGTTTTGGCCTTTATCCATCGTTGCTTTATCGCGATGCATTTTCATGCTTTATTTATGCGCCGCGATGGCGACGACCGGCCATATCACGCCTGATCATCGACACCGCGGCGCAGACGACTAGCAGTTTTTTCTAGACCACCGGATTCGTGCCGGGCAGGGGAGGGGTAACGCTATCCGGGGTGTGCATGGGCGGCGTGGCCACGCCCTTGGCCGCGACCATCTGCTCCAGCAGCTCCTTGATGCGGAAGAACACCATGATGATCTCCATGTAGATGCGCGCGAAGATCACCCCGATGAAGGCCACGATCACCGCGATGACCAGGGCCAGCAGGCCGTAGCCGAAGCCCGCCGTGAAGCCGGTGACGATGGACACCAGGCAGTAGAAGGCGATGCCCACCAACAGCAGCACGTAGAGCACCTTGATGTAGCTGGGGGCCACCATTTTCTTGAACGAGAAATCGAACAGGTCGGAGATGGGGTTGGACATGCTAATCCTCCCGTGACGGGTTTGGGTACTTTGATCATTGTAACCAAAAAACGCCGCCCACCGCAGAAAGCGATGGGCGGGCGCAAAATCGTCACGGGAGGGAGAGGGGAGGGGGCTTACTCGGGCACCACCCGGTGGTGCTTCTTTTTGCCCGCGCGCAGCCAGATGGCCCCGTCGTCGCCGGCCATGTCCAGGGTGATGGGCTGGTCGAAGGCGTCAATGCGGGTTTCGCCCACGTAGGCCCCGCCCTGGGTGATCAGCCGCCGGGCCTCGGAGGAGCTTTTGGTGAGCCCCACCTCGTTGAACAGCATGAAGGCGGGCACGCCCTCGCTGAGGCGGGCCTTGTCCATGGTGCTGCTGGGCACGCCGTCGGCCTGGGCTCCGCCGCCGAAAGCGGCCTGGGCCGCGTCCTGGGCCTGCTTGGCCTCGGCCTCGCCGTGCACGAACTTGGTCACCTCATAGGCCAGGACCTGCTTGGCCTGGTTGATTGCCGAGCCCTCCAGGCGCGAGAGCTCCTCCACCTGCTCCAAGGGCAGGAAGGTGAACAGCTTGAGGAAGCGCTCCACGTCGGCGTCGGTGGTGTTGACCCAGTACTGGTAGAAGTCGTAGGGGCTGGTGCGCTCGGCGTCCAGCCACACCGTGCCCGCGTGGGTCTTGCCCATCTTTTGGCCGGTGCTGGTGGTTATCAGCGGGAAGGTGAGGCCGTATACGGTCTGGCCCACCATGCGCCGGGTGAGGTCCACCCCGGCCACGATGTTGCCCCACTGGTCGTTGCCGCCCATCTGCAACTTGCAGCCGTAGTGCTTGCACAGGTGCATGAAGTCGTAGGCCTGCAGGATCATGTAGTTGAACTCGATGAAGCTGAGCCCCGTCTCCAGGCGCAGCTTCACGCTCTCGGCGGCCAGCATGCGGTTGACCGAGAAGTGGCGGCCCACGTCGCGCAGCATTTCAATGTAGTTCAGCGGCGCCAGCCAATCGGCGTTGTTGACCATCATGGCCTTGTCCGGGCCGAACTCCAGGAAGGGGGAGAGTTGGTTCTTGATGGCCTCGGCGTTGGCGGCCAGCTCCTCCAGGGAGAGGATCTTGCGCATCTCGGTCTTGCCCGAGGGGTCGCCCACCATGCCCGTGCCCCCGCCCACCAGCACGATGGGCCGGTGCCCGGCGCGCTGCAGATGCACCAGGGACAGTATGGGGATGAGGCTGCCCACGTGCAGGCTGGTGGCGGTGGGGTCAAAGCCTATGTAGCCCAGCACGGTCTCAGCGGCAAAGAGCTTGCTCAGCTCAACCTCGTCGGTGCACTGGGCCACGTAGCCGCGCTCTAGAAAAGTGTCGTATACGCTCACGGTAAACGCCTCTGTTGGTTTGCTGTATAGAATTGGCTCAAGGTGATATAACCCGAACCTGCGGGTTTGTCACGGAATTTGCGTGTTTTATGTAGGGCTAGATAGTAGGGGCGGAGCCCCAATAGTACAAGGCGCGGCGGGAGCTATGGGCGGTGGCGATCATAGTGGGGGCATTATAGCCGGGAAGAGGGGAGGGGGGCAATGGGGGAGGGGGGTAACACTTGAGCAAGCAGCGAATCTACAGAGAACTGCTGCACCACCCGTAAAAAGCTCTGACTGTCGTTGTGATAAGATATTATAGATATTCGCTAATAGGGGGAAAGATGAAAATCGTAAGAACTCATGCAGACCATAGCTCAGTATGGAATTATCTTAAAGGAACAAGTGATCAAGCCTATCTGTCCGATCACTATAATGGTCCACAAAATACTAATGGCAGTAAAAAGAAAAACTTCAACAAACATATAAAAAGAAAATCCATAGAAATTTCAGCCTGTATCAACCAGGCCAAGGAATACTACGAGGCGGCGTCCAAAGCTAGCATGGCGAGCAAGCCAAATCTTTTATTTTACGGTCAAATACATTTATGTTTAGCCATGTTGCTACACAAATCTAGCCACGATGAACATTTTGATTTTTTACGTCGACAAACAACAAAACAGCACGGAATAGAATTTAAGCCTACTCTTAGTGAAATTTCCAAGCATCTCTACAACCCTTCTGTACTCTTGCGACTCTTTAAACTTAGCATCGGTAACGTTGGCACCTTTCCAACAATTTATAAATCATTAATAGGCGAGTCCACATGGTGTCAGTCCTATGAGCGCCCTCTCCAATTTGGCACGATTAGTGCGCAACGTTTATATAGTCTTGAAGCCATAATATCGGCCATAGAAAATATCCTGCCAGCGCCTCAAGATTTAACATCATATGATTGCTTTAGTCTGCTTTGTGACTTACCATGTATGTACCATTACTTGAACAACAATGACCTTATAGAAGGCGTCTCCACTGGACGTATTGTGATAACTAAATATACAGACAAAACAATATGGGAAACGATGCTATATGCAGCTAAAGATGAAGAACATAGGGATATGATACTATCTAGAATATCAGCAGACGACCCAGTAGAAATAAAAATTAAGAGCAAAATTGGTACTGGTTTTGTTGTTGACTTAGTTTTTCCAAACGAGCTAGCTCATCCTAACTTTAATATTTTTTCTTGCTTTAATGATCCCCGTGAAATTACACGATTGATAATCTTTGAACATAAGCTGTTTTGCAACAATTTAGTCCCTATATATCTGATTATGTTTTGTCTAAGCATGCTTGTCCGTTATTATCCAGACATATGGGTGAAGATAATTTCATCTCGAGGAACAACGGCAGAAATACTCGAGTACTTTGTCCAGTTATCGCACAGACTCTTTCCCATTTATATACTTAATGAAATTACAAATAATTACTATATCTTTGAAGGGTAACTCTCATGTTGTAAGTTTGTTTTCTTTTTCCGTTCCGCCCCTAAACCCTCTTTTTCTTTCCTTCCCAACCCAAAGCAAACGGAAGATCGCCACGGCCCGGCGGGCGAACCGCGCACCTTCGCCCACGCCGCCCTTTCCGCCGGGCCTCGCGATGACGGCTATGGCTGGATGGGCAGGGGAGGGGCGGGTCCGCCTGCTTTGGGCAAAGATTGCTTCGCTGCGCTCGCCACGACAAGGAAAGTCATTGATAGGCGGCGGGGACCCCATGCCCGGCCTGCACTAGGGCGCAGGCAACTTGCGGCAATTGCAATTAGCAAGGTAGGGCTTATCATAAGGGGGTGGGAAATTCCCTCGGTGTATAAACCCGCCGCCGTTGGGCGAGCGCTGCAAGGAGATCAACATGGCTCGACGCATGGTTGTTTTGCTGGCCCTGACCCTGTCCCTGCTGGCTCTGGCCGCCGCTCCGGCCCTGGCCCAGAACTACATCCTCAACGTGCAGGTGGAGAGCGCCAGAGGCGCCCTGTCCGGGGCCTCGGTGGTGGCCAGCGGCAACGGCCTGAACCTGCGGGCAACCACCGGGTCCAACGGCGTGGCCACCTTCCCGTCCCTGCCCAGCGGCACCTATCAACTGATCATTACCAAAGACACTTATGTGGAGGTGGACAAGAGCGTGACCCTGATCGGCACCTCCCAGAGCGTCGACTTGACCGTGATCATGATATCCTCCCTCGACCAGTATTAGGGCGGCCGGGCCTCGCGATGACGGCTATGGCTGGATAGGGCAGGGCTTGGCGCAAGCAACCCACCACAACGCCTGTTCCCACGCTGGTGTTTGCTCAATCATTAATGGTTAGGTAACGGCCTCACCAAGGTAGAAAAAGCCTGCCACCGCTGGGCGGGCGCTGCAAGGAGATCAACATGGTTCGACGCATGGTTATTTTGCTGGCCCTGACCCTGTCCCTGCTGGCTCTGGCCGCCGCGCCCGCCGCGGCCCAGACCTACACCACCGGCAGCGTGGGCGTGGTGGTGGTCAACCAGAACGGCGCGCCCATAGCCGGGGCGCAGGTCACCCTGAACGCGACCAACTATTCCCAGGGCAGCTACACCGAAGCGGACGGCAAGGTCAACTTTGACCAACTCCCCGCCAACATGAACTTTTCCGTGCAGGTGGACTTGGCCGGCCAGCCCAGCCAAACCAAGCAGGGTCAGGTGCTAGCGGGGCAGTACCTGCTGCTGCAATTTCAAATGAAATAAACGAGGCGGCCAAGCCCGCCGGGCGGGGCTATTTCCCCGCCAGCTTCTTGAGGCGGCCCGACAGGGCGCGCAGGGGGCGGGTGACGCGACGGGCGGTGGAGTTCATGACCTCGTGGAACTGGGCGCGCGCATGGCCAGCCAGCTGGAGAAGGCCTTTAGCAGGACTTGCAGCTTGGGGATTTTTGCGCGCAGGCTGGCCCTGGTCCCTGGCTGGCCCAAGGCCGCGCCCAGGCGCTGGTAGGCGGAGCGTATCTCGTAGCAAAGGCGCTGGTCGGCGTCCGCCGCGAACAGGGCCGAGACCCTCTCGGGCACGTCCTTGCCCACCCCCAAGACCCCCAGGCCGTAGCCGTGGGTGAACTCGAAGTGGGGGTAGCGCTGGGTCAGCTCCTCCCACAGCCGGAACACGCCGAAGCCCTCTTGGCGTACATGGATGTCGTGCAGCAACACCACCGCGCGCTCGGAGAGCTTGGGCCGCCAGGTGTGGAAGTCGTGCTTCACCTGTTCGTAGGAATGGAAGCCGTCGATGTGCAACAGATCCACCGAGCCGTCGGGGAACTGGCCCAGGGCCTCGTCGAAGGTCATGCGCAGCAGGCGGGAAAACTCGGCGTAGTGCTCGTCGTTGTGCCCGCGCACCGCCTCGTACACCTCCTCGCCGTAAAAGCCCGCCTGGCCGTCGCCCTGCCAGGTGTCCACCGCATGGCAGCGGCAGGCGATCCCCGAGGCCTTCACCGCCTGGCAAAAGGCGAAATAGGAATATCCCCGGTGAGCACCCAGCTCCACCAGGCTCCCGGGGCGGGCGGTCTTCACCAGCCAAAAGGCGAAGGGGGCGTGCTCCAGCCAGGCCGAGTCCATGTAGTAGCGGGGCTCCCCAAAGGAGGCCGCCGAAAGGAAGGCCCCCAGGTGGGAGGGCTTCGGGGCCGGAGGGCTGGGCGGCGGGGCCGCCGGGGGCCGCCCGGAGTTGGGTGGGCGGAACTCGCTCACCAGGTTGGGGTCGGCGATGCGGCCGTGCACCTGTAGAACCTCCTCCCGCCCAACGCCGTGCCGGTCGAAAATGCTCTTGAGTTGCCGGTAAAGGTAATCCCCGTCGTGCACAAAGCGGGGGAAGCTCAGGAAGACGAAGGGTATGTCATGGGCGACCAGCGGTTCGAGCAGTTTGTACAGCTCCAGGGCCAGGGCCCCTTCCTGCTCGCTTGGCTCGGTGGTCTTCCAGATGGAGCCGGGGTGGGCCAGGGGGTCCCGGCCCCGCGCCTCGGCCTGGCGGTAGACATGCCGCCGGCTCTCCGCCGCCTCGAACAGGCCGCGGAAGGGAATGACCACCGCCTCCACCGGGAAGCCGCCCTCCAGGGCCGCCCCTATCTCGTCGGAGAGCCAGGGCGACTTGATGACGTGGGGGAGGTCGCCGTGGTCCAGGCGGGTTTCCAGACCGGCCCTGGAAATACCGTCCAAACTCCCCAAGGCGTGGTCCTTGGAAAAACCGGTGTCGAAATTCAGATGGGTGAGGATCTGCACCAGCAGGGTGGTGCCGCTACGCCCGGTGCCGCCTATGAGTATGTGGCCGCCACCGAGGCCCATCCTGTCTTTCTCAATGTTTTGCCGGGGAATATCGTTGGTCAACCTAGACGCTCCTCGGGGTCATTCTAACCGGGGAGCAGATGGTAGGGCTAGTGTTCTCCCGCCGTACAGGCAAATTCGCAACGGCGGCACCATTTGGTGACTATGACCGGCTCTCCCCGCTCATCGACTCGGCCGCTGTCCGAGGGGTTGGCCCGGTCCTGTTCCAGGCGCGGCATGCAGGCGCTACGGCGGTATCTCCCGGAGCCGAAGGCTTCCTGAGGGCAGGCGCTCAGGCAGGGGAGATCGCAGCCTTGGCAGGGCTGAAAATCGCTGAGAGGCGCGTCGGAGGGCAGCTTGTCCTGGATCAAAACCGCTCTCAGCCGCAGCCTGGGGCCCCATTGGGGATGAAGCAGGAGGTTGTTTTTGCCGATCACGCCCAGCCCGGCCAACACGGCGGCGTCCTTTAGGAACACCCCGCCCAGCTCGGGCTGATAGGGTAGCGGCTGGGCATGGACCCGGTGGGCCCGCAACAGCCAGATTGCCAGGTCCATGGATATTTGCTGCATGCGGCGGTTCCCGGCGGTGTTTCCCCCCTCGAACCAGTCCAGGCCGGGTTGGTCCGGGGGGTGATGCATGGCCAGCACCAGCAGGGAGCGGGCGCCGGGCAGCCAGCAGACGGCCTTTTCAGCGTGGTCGTCTTTCCAACGCGCCTCAGCCGTAGCGTGGTAGGAGGGGCCGTCCAGCACGGTGTGCACATCGACGATTCCCGCCTGAATGCCCTCGTACTGTTGCGCCCTGGCGATCAGCTCTTGCGCTGTCAGGTGGTGCCGGCTCATCATATCCTCCTTTCGCATCCGGCCAGGCCACAGGAGAACACTGGTAGGTTGTGCCCTTGTATTTATCAGTATAACAGCAGGAATCTTGGGGGTGGGCGGAGAATGGAGCCTTAGCTCAGCGCCTCGTAAATGCGCTCGATCTTGGTGGCCTTGCCGGTCTCCGGGTCCACCCGCACCAGGGTGGCGTTGATGGCCACCGGGCCCGCGGCCACCTTGAAAGGCAGGGGCCGGAAGGTGCGCAAGCGATGGGTGGCGGTCTTGGGGTCCATGCCGATCACCGAGTCCACCGGCCCGGTGAGGCCCACGTCGGTCTGGTAGGCGGTGCCCCCGGCCAGGATGCGCTCGTCGGCGGTGGGCACGTGGGTGTGGGTGCCCAGCACCGCGCTCACCCGGCCGTCCAGGTAGCGCCCCATGGCCTGCTTTTCGCTGGTGGCCTCGCCGTGCATGTCCACCAGGATGATCTTCACCTTGCGCAAGGGTCCGGCCAGGATCTCGTCGGCCACCCGGAAGGGGTCGTCCAGGGGGTTCATGAACACCCGGCCCTCCAGGTTGATCACCCCCACCCGGCGGCCCGATTTGGTCTCGGCCAGGGTCCAGCCCCGGCCCGGGGCGTCCTGGGGATAGTTGGCCGGGCGCAGCAGGCGGGGCTCCTTGTCCAGCATGGGCACCAGGTCGCGCTGGCGCCAAACGTGGTTGCCGGTGGTGAGCACGCCCGCTCCGTAGCTGAACAGCTCGTCGGCCACCCGGGAGCTGAGGCCCAGGCCGCCGGAGGCGTTTTCGCCGTTGACCACCACCAGGTCCAGGGCCAGGCGCTGGCGCAGGCCGGGCAACAGGCTCTTGAGGCAGCGGCGTCCGGGCGAGCCGAACACGTCGCCGACCATCAGGATATTCATTGCGAGCCGCCCATGGGCAAAGCACTTTCCACGGCCACACGCGCCGCCGAGGGGCGGGGGGCCGGGCCGGGCCGGGTTGAAGAGAGGGAGCCTTTAGGGCAAAGGCTCCCCCCTGGTATCAGCTATTTGGCGTAGTCGACCGCCCTGGTTTCGCGGATGACCGTAACCTTGATCTGGCCCGGATAGGTCAACTCTTCCTCGATCTTGCGGGCCACGTCGTGGGAGATCATCAGGGCCATGTCGTCGTTGGTGCGCTCGGTCTCCAGGACGATGCGCAGCTCGCGGCCCGCCTGGATGGCGTAGGCGTTGGACACGCCTTCGTGGGCGGTGGCGATGCGCTCCAGGTCTTCCAGGCGCTTGACGTAGGATTCCAGCATCTCGCGGCGCGCGCCGGGGCGGGCCCCGGACAGGGCGTCCGCCGCCTGCACCAAGACATCCAGCACGCTGTCGGGGGTCACGTCCTCGTGGTGGGCGGCCAGGGCGTGCACGATGTGGGGCTTCTCGCCGTAGCGCTTGGCCAGGTCCGCGCCGATCAGGGCGTGGGGCCCCTCGATCTCGTGGTCCACCGCCTTGCCGATGTCGTGCAACAGCCCGGCCCGCTTGGCCTGCTGGGGGTTGAGGCCCAGCTCGCTGGCCATGATGCCGCAGAGGAAGGCCACTTCCAGGGAGTGGATCAGCACGTTCTGGGCGTAGGAGGAGCGGTACTTCAACCGCCCGATTAGCTTGATGATCTCGGGATGGATGCCGTGCACGCCCACGTCGAAGGTGGCCTGCTCTCCGGCCTCCTTCACGCTGGCGTCCACCTCGATCTCGATCTTCTTGACCACCTCTTCGATACGCGCGGGGTGGATGCGCCCGTCGCTGATCAGGCGCTCCAGGGAGCGGCGGGCCACCTCGCGGCGCAAGGGGTTGAAGCCGCTGATGATGACCGCCTCGGGGGTGTCGTCGATGATCAGGTCGATGCCGGTGGCCGCCTCGATGGCCCGGATGTTGCGGCCTTCGCGGCCGATGATGCGGCCCTTCATCTCGTCGTTGGGCAGGGCCACCACGCTGACCGTCTTTTCCACCGCATAGTCGCCGGCGTAGCGTTTACAGGCCAACCCAAGGATTTCCTGGGCCTTTTTCTGGGCCGCTTCCTTGGTCTCGCCCTCGATGCGCATCAGGGTCTTGGCGCTCTCGTGGCGGGCCTGGGACTCGATGTTGGCGATGAGCTCGGCCTTGGCCTGGTCCTGGGTCATGCCGGCCATGCGCTCCAGGGTGGCCTTTTGCTCGGCTACCAGGTCTTCATATTCCTTGAGGCGCTGGGCGGTGTCCTCACGCATCTTGGTGAGGTCGGTTTCGCGCTTTAAGTATTCGTTTTCCCGGGAATCCAGGGTGGAGGCCTTGCGGTCCAAGGTCTCCTCTTTCTTGTCCAGGCGCTTTTCCCACTGGGTTAGTTCGCTGCGCCGCTCCTTGCTCTCCGACTCCATGTCCAGCTTCATTTGATAGAGCTGGTCCTTGGCCTGGAGCAAGGCCTCCTTTTTCAGGGTCTCGGCTTCGCGGCGGGCCTCGTCCACGATCTTTTGGCTCAGGGCTTCCACCGACTCCAGACGGCTGGCGGCCAGCCGGAGGCGGATGATATAGCCGAGAGCCACCCCCAGGAGCAGGGCCAGTAGTATGCCGACAAGGGCAATGGGGGTAGACATTGGGCCTCCTTATCTATTGCGCAAGGAGACCGGGGACTTAAACCGTAGCCTTCAGCCGCCGCCTCTCAGGGCCTTTTCCCTCCTCCGGCCGGGCCGGGGGGGTGGATGCGGCGATCGCCGCAACGCCCACCACTGCCAAGGATTCTCGGCGCTGATCGGCGATGTGACGACTTCGGGCTCATTATCAGCAGCTTCCTGCCGGCTTAGTTAAACGGTTCCCCCGCCACTGCCGTGGAGCGGTCACTTTTTGAACCTGCCTAAACAGGTGGGCCGGGCGTGCGCGGCTTTCGGGTTCTCCGTGGGAGATCCACCTTGCTGCGCAGTGGCATTCGGCCCCTTAAAGTGAGTGTTGGCTCAAAATGCTTGTTCCGCCTGTACACGAACAGGGCAGGGTCACCTAAGCTTTTTGCTCCCCAATCATATTGAGAAGCTTTTCGGTTTTCGCCTCGATCTCCTGGAACAGTTTCTCCTGCTGATCTCTCAGCTGCAGGAGCTCGTTGGTTATGTTCAGGGCGGCCAGCACGGCCGCAGCCAGGGTCGAACTAGTTCGGTTGGCGGCCCGCACCTCTTCCACGCGCTGGTTGAGGAGCTCCGCCACTTGACGGACCCTCTCCTCGCCCGCCTCGGAGCGAAGTACGTACTCGTTGCCCAAAATTTCTACGGTGACCGGCTTGGCCAACCTTACTCCGACCCAATCAGAGAGTCTCCAGCTTACCCAGGAGCTGTTCCACCTTTTGGCGGACTTGGTTGCGCTCGGCTTCCGCCTCGCTGGCCAGCTCCATCATTTCTGACAACTCCCTGTCTTTCTCCTCCAACCGGCCACGCAGCTCCACGTTCTCCTGGCCCACGTCCCGAAGACGCGCAAGGAGTTCCTCCACCCGCTGCTCAAGCTGGTTGAAAACGCTAAGGTCCATAGCTTACTTTGCCTTTTCTGCCATATCCAAATCTAGGGGATGGGCGGTTCAAGGTCAAGAGCATAATCATCACTAGTGCACTAGCAATCATTCCACGGTAACGCTTTTGGCCAAATTTCGCGGCTGGTCCACGTCGGTGCCGCGCAACACGGCCACATGGTAGGCCAAAAGCTGCAAAGGTACGGTGAGCAGGATGGGGGCCAAAAGGTCGGGGCAGTCGGGCACGCTGATCACCGCGTCGGCCAAGGACCGGGCGGCGGTGTTGTTTACCTCGGTCACCGCTATCAGGCGGCCCTGGCGCGCCCTGACCTCCTCCATATTGGAGAGCACCTTTTCCAACACATCGTTCTGGTTGGCCAAAACCACCACGGGCATGTCCTGGTCGATGAGCGCGATGGGGCCGTGCTTCATCTCCCCGGCGGGATAGCCCTCGGCGTGGATGTAGCTGATCTCCTTGAGCTTCAGGGCCCCTTCCAAGGCGATGGGATAGCACAGCCCCCGCCCCAGGAACAAAAAGTCCCTGGCCTGGGCGAAGCGCTCGGCCACCGTGACCACGTCCTGTTCCAACTCCAGGGCCTGCTGCACCAGACCAGGCAGCTGCACCAACTGGTCTACGAGCTCCCGGCCTTGCTGATCATTGATGGCCCCGCGCATCCGGCCCAGGTGCAGGGCCAAAAGGAACAGCACCTCCAACTGGGTGGTGAAGGCCTTGGTGGAGGCCACCCCGATCTCCGGCCCGGCGTGGGTGTAGATCACGCCCGCCGCCTCCCGGGTCAGGGTGGAGCCCACCACGTTGCAGATGGCCACCGCCGAGGCCCCCTTGGCCGTGGCCTCGCGCACCGCGGCCAGGGTGTCCGCCGTCTCGCCGGACTGGCTGATGGCCACCACCAGGTCGCCAGGCCCCACCAGGGGGTCGCGGTAGCGGAACTCGCTGCCCAGATCCACCTCGGTGGGCACCTTGGCCAGGCCCTCCAGCCAGAACTTGCCCACCAGGGCGGCGTGCCAGCTGGTGCCGCAGGCCAAGAGCACCAGGCGGCGCACCTTTTTGAGCGCCACGGAGTCCAGGCCCAGGTCCGGCAAAAACACCTCGGGCTCCCCGGCCTTGGCCCGCCCGGCCAGGGTGTCCACCAGGGCCCGGGGCTGCTCGAAGATCTCCTTTTGCATGAAGTGCTTGTACCCGGCCTTTTCGGCCATGGCCGGGGACCAGGAGATGGTGGTCTCCGGGCGCTGTTGATCCCGGCCCTCCAGGTCGCTGACCTGGTAGGCCCCGCCCTTTATCACCACCAGGTCGCCGTCGTTTAGAAAAACCACCCGATTGGTGTGGGCCAGGAAGGCGGGCACGTCCGAGGCCAGGAAATATTCTCCCGGTCCGCCCAGGCCCAGCACCAGGGGGGAGTCCTTGCGCGCCCCGATGATCAGGTCCGGCCGGCGGCGGTCCAGGATGACCAGGGCGTAGGAGCCCCGGATGCGCCCAAGGGCCCGGCGCACCGCGTCCTCCAGGCCGGCGGCCCCGTTCTTCAGCTGGTTGGCCACCAGATGGGCCACGATCTCGGTGTCGGTCTCGGAACTGAACTCGTGCCCCGCCTGGATCAGCTCGTTTTTTAGCTCCAGGTAGTTTTCGATGATGCCGTTGTGCACCACCGCCACGTCGTGGGCCAGGTGGGGGTGGGCGTTGGTTTCGCTGGGGCGGCCGTGGGTGGCCCAGCGGGTGTGGCCCATGCCCAGATGGCCGCTCAGCGGGTCGGTGGCCAGCTTGGCCGCCAGGCGGCTGAGCTTGCCCTGGGCCCGGCGCACCGCGAAATCGCCCTGGCCGGTGACCACGGCCAGCCCGGCGCTGTCATAGCCCCGGTACTCCAGGCGGGCCAGGCCGTCCATGATGACCTCTACCGCGTCCTGTGGCCCCAAGTAGCCGATGATACCGCACATAGACTTATAGCCCCCTAGCCGTTAGTCCTCTTTGCCGCCGGTGGCCGCCCACCGGTCTTCCATCATGGCCAGCTCTTCCCGGGAGTTGATGCCTTGCAGCTCGGGGGGGTCCGGGGCCACGGCGTAGCCCACCTGGTATCCCCGCTGGGCAAAGATGGCGGCCAAATCGGTGAGGTAATATTCGTTCTGATCGTTGTCGGTGCTGAGTAGAGGCAGGCACTCCCAAAGGGGCGTGCCGCGGAACACGAAGATGCCCGAGCTGACCAGGGTGATCTTCTTTTCTTCCGCGCCGGCGTCGCGCTCTTCCACGATGCGGGTCAGATGGCCCGAGGCATCCAAGATGAGCCGCCCGTAGGCCGGGGGCGGGTCCATGTCCATGGCCAGCACGGTCTGGTCGTTGCCCTGGGCCAGTTGCTGGTCCACCAGCCCCTGGGCGGTGGAGCGGCGCAGGCCGGGAACGTCTCCATAGAGGATGAGCACCTGGCCCGCGAAACCCACCAGCTCCGGCGCGGCGGCCATGACCGCGTGGCCGGTGCCCCGTTGGGGCTGCTGCAGGGCGAAGGCCAGGCCGGCGCGCCCGGCCAGGTGGGCCTGGACCATCTCGGCCTGGTGCCCCACCACCACCACCGTCTTGACCGCGCCCATCTCCTGGGCCAAATCCACCACCCAGTCGATCATGGGGCGGCCCGCCAGGGGATGCAGGACCTTGGGCAGGTCCGACTTCATCCTGGTGCCCTTGCCCGCGGCCAGCACCACCACTGCCAGTTGGTTCTTCGTATCGCTCATAGGTGCCTATGGTATTGGTTTAGCGCCCTAAAGGCAATATCGCCTTGGGGCTGGGGGTCAATAAAACAACTATATTCCCGGCAACAACCCTTGTCGCCTAGCCGTCCGCCTCCCCGTAGCGCTCCGGGTGGCCCTGGGTGTCCAGATAGCGCTGGCCCCACTGGGCCAAGGCCGCCAGCACCGGCTCCAGGCTGCGCCCGGTGGCGGTGAGGGAATACTCCACCCGGGGCGGCACCTCGGCGTAGACCCGGCGCAGCACCAGGCCGTCGGCCTCCATCTGGCGCAGCTGCTGGGTGAGCATCTTTTGGCTGATGCCGCTCACCCCCCGGTGCAGCTCCCCGAAACGCATGAGGCCCGAGGAAAGCTCTCGCAGGATGAGAACCTTCCACTTGCTGCCGATAAGGGCCAGGGTTTTCTCCACCGGGCAACCCTGGCCGCATTTTTTATTATCGTCTATCATCTGGATATCGCGCAATTCTTACTCAAAGGTTGTTATGTGACTTTATGGTGTCTACTTGCCAAATAACAGCTTTGCCCAACAATATACCCCAAAACAGCCTGCAACACCATTAAGCATGGGAGAAGCGTAATGAGCCAAAACGAGATCAAAGAGCAGATCGCCCAGTACCTGGGCAGCCACCCCTTCATCAACCTGGCCACCGTGACCGCCGAGGGCGCGCCCCTGGTCCACACCGTGGCCTTTGCCGCCGACGGGGCCACGGTGTATTTCGGCACCCGCAAGGACACCCGCAAGGCGGCCAACATGCTGGTCAACCCCAAGGTGGCCTATACGGCGGACCAGGACCAGTACGCCGGGTTCGTGGAGATCACCGGGGTGCAGATGGAGGGACGGGCCGCGGTCGTCTCCGACCCCCAGGCGATAGCCGCCGCCGACAAGCTCTACAAGGCCAAGTTCGGCGAGGCCGCCACCATCACCCCCAGCGACATGCACATCGTGTTCAAGGTGGAGCCCGTGAGGGCCTATTACCTCAACTACGCCAAGGGCTTCGGCCACAAGGACCTGGTGGAGTACTAGTTAGGAGCGGGTAAGGCAAAGCGAACGGGCGTCCCGAGATCGGGGCGCCCGTGGCAGTTTGGGCCTGGCATCATACCGGAAGGACGCACCCGTGAAGGCATAATTTACTTGACTATACTCGTCAAATGTTGTTTATTCTTGCGGCCTACTCTCCTCTTCCGAGGAACAGGCAACTGGGGGGGCTTTGGGGGGAAATTCCACTAGGCAAAATTTCACCTTTCGTCCGGCACAGGAGCCGGAGCCCGCCCCCCTATTTTAAAAATTTAGAGGGGGGTATCAACATGACTCAGAGCACACCACCTGCCACGGCTGCAGGCCAAAAATCACTCCAGGGCATCCGAGGCTGGCTGATCTTGCCGGCCATCAACCTCACCTTGGGCGTGATTCTGGGTATCCACGCCTTGGTTGTGGCGGTGCGCCATTTTTCCGAGATTGCAGCCATGGAACACGGCAGCCTCTTTATAGTCGAGATCGCCCTGGATACGGGGCTGTTCCTGCTCCTGGTCTATGCAACGGTGCTATTTTTCCAAAAAAAGCGCCGGGCACCGACGGTCATCATCACCTATTTTGCACTCAACTTCCTGGAGGCTAACGTCGTGGTGGTGGCCGAAATATTTTTAGGGCTATCCGATTTCGTTCTAGACAACCTCGACTCGGTCATCCATAGCCTGTTCGCTGCTGCCGTGTGGATTCCCTATTTCGTTATCTCCAAGCGGGTTAAGGCCACCTTTGTAAAGTGAACCCGCCGCCCGAAGAGCGCATCGGCTCGATGATAAAAACGGCCACCCCTAGGGGGGTGGCCGTCATGTTTGTCGCGGGAAGGTTGGATCTACAGGCTGAACCAGTAGGAGATGCCCAGCAGCACCTGGAGGTTGTCCATCTCAAAGGTGTCCTTGGAGATGGTGCCCAGGCTGCTGGTGGACATGTCGCTGTCCACGGAAAGCCACCAGTAGCGGGCCCCCAGGCTCAGAGTCCAGTTATGGGAAAACTGATAGCCCACGCCGGTGCCCAGGAAGAAGGTGGCCGTGTCGGAGGTGGACAGATCCACCGATTCCCCCAGCCCCTTTTGCATGTTGTTGATGCCGGTTTCCTTGTCCGAGCCGGTGAAGGCGTACCCCACGCCGCCCTCGCCGAACCAGCTGAACTGCTTGGCGAAGTTCAGGCGGTAACGCCCCACCAGATAGACCGGCAGCGCGTTTATGGTGGCCCAGTCCGCCTCGGGGCCGCCGCTGCGCGAGGCCTTGGTAAGAAAGCTAATGTACTGGGCGCCGATGCCCAGCTCGATGCCGTTGGCAAAGGCGTAAAAGGCCTCGCCGCCCAGGGTCCAGGTGGAGTCCATGGAGCTGGAGCTAGGCGCGCTGTAGCCGTCCCGCCCGTCGATGGGGTTGCTCTCGATGCCCGTGGCCCAGCCGCCGAACAGGGACACCGCCGCCTTGCCTTGGGCCAGGGCGGGCGATGCGGACAGCAGCACGGCCATCAGCAGCAAGCACAGTTTTTTCAGCACGGTTCACCTCCCGTGTAGTGATGGCTGTCCCCGTTGGTAGGCGGTCGCCATACGGATGGGGCAGGGTGGCGGTAGCGACCGAGACGGGTCCATCAAAGTTAAAAGGGCTTAAACGCGGCAGTCGCAGCGTTTGGTTAAGTTGCGGACCCTTTTTCACTGCGAGCATCATAGACCATTTCATTTGGCCATACAAACAAACATCCCGAGATAACGGGCAATCGCCGCCCCGCTCACGGCGCGCACACAAAAAACGGCCACCCCTCATGGGGTGGCCGTCACGGTTGGTTTGGATGTGGGTCTGGGTCTAGGCGGTCATGCCGCTGCGTCCAGCCACCTTCAGGCGCATCATGGCCCGTTGCATGGCTGCTTCGGCCCGCGCGTAGTCGAGCTCCTCGGCCCGGGCTTTTTCCACCCGCTGCTGAGCCCGCTCACGGGCGCGCTGGGCCCGGTCGATGTCGATTTCCCGGGCCAGCTCGGCCGCCTCGGCCAGGATGGTCACCTTTTCTCCGGTCACCTCGGCGAAACCGCCGGCGATGGCCGCGTAGTCGGTGTCGTTGCCGTCCTTGAAGCGCATCTCCCCGATGGCCAGGGAGGCCAGGAAAGGCACGTGGCCGTGCAGCACGCCGAACTCGCCGTCCACGCCGGTAGCCACCACCACGTCAACTTCCTTGGACAACAGCAGCTTGTCCGGGGTGACCACTTCCAGCAGTATCTTGTTGGCCATGGGTACTAAATCCCCTCGCTTAGTCGTCGCCCTTCAACTGACGGGCGCGCTCCTGGGCCTCCTCGATGCCGCCGACCATATAGAAGGCCTGCTCGGGAAGGTCGTCGTGCTTGCCGTCCACGATCTCCTTGAAGCCGCGAACCGTGTCCTCCAGCTTCACGTATTTGCCCGGGGTGCCGGTGAAGGTCTCGGCAACGTGGAAGGGCTGGGACAGGAAGCGCTGGATGCGCCGGGCGCGGGCCACGGTCAGCTTGTCGTCCTCGGCCAACTCGTCCATGCCCAGGATGGCGATGATGTCCTGCAGGTCCTTGTATTTCTGCAAGGTAATCTGCACCTGGCGGGCGGTGTTGTAGTGCTCGTCGCCCAGGTAGTTGGCGTCCAGGATGCGGCTGGTGCTGTCCAGGGGGTCCACCGCGGGGTAGATGCCCAGCTCGGCGATCTGGCGGGAAAGCACCACGGTTCCGTCCAAGTGGGCGAAGGTGGTGGCGGGGGCCGGGTCGGTCAAGTCGTCCGCGGGCACGTACACGCACTGCACCGAGGTAATGGAACCCTTGGTGGTGGAGGTGATGCGCTCCTGGAGCTCGCCAAGGTCGGTACCCAGGGTGGGCTGATAACCCACCGCGGAAGGCATGCGGCCCAGCAGAGCCGAGACCTCGGAACCGGCCTGGGTGAAGCGGAAGATGTTGTCGATGAACAGGAGCACGTCCTGGCCCTGCTCGTCGCGGTAGTACTCGGCCGCAGTAAGGGCGGAGATGGCCACGCGGGCGCGGGCGCCGGGAGGCTCGGTCATCTGACCGTAGATCAGGGCGGCCTTGTCGATAACGCCCGAATCCTTCATCTCGTGGTAGAGGTCGTTGCCCTCACGGGTGCGCTCGCCCACGCCGGCGAACACCGAGATGCCGCCGTGCTGCATGGCGATGTTGTGGATCATCTCCATCATGATGACGGTTTTGCCCACGCCGGCGCCGCCGAACATGCCCATCTTGCCGCCGCGGGGGAAGGGCACCAGAAGGTCGATAACCTTCACGCCGGTTTCCAGCACGTTGACCGTGGTGTCCTGGTCAACCAGGCTGGGGGCCGGGCGGTGGATGGGGTAGAACTCCTTGCCGTTGATGGGGCCCAAGCCGTCCACCGGGCGGCCCACCACGTTGAGCACGCGGCCCAGGGTCGCGTCGCCCACGGGCATCATGATCGGGTTGCCGGTGTTTTTGACCGGCAGGCCGCGGGTGAGGCCCTCGGTGACGTCCATGGCGATACAACGTACGATGTTGTCGCCCATGTGCAGCGCCACCTCGACCACGAGGTTGTCCTCTTCGTCGTTGATTCCAGGGTTGGTAATCAACAGGGCGGAAAAAATCTCGGGCAAATTGCCATCGGCGAACTCGACGTCCACCACCGGCCCGATTACCTGAGTGAGTTTGCCAGTGTTAACGATATCCATGACCAACCGGCCTCCTAACCAGAAGCGTTAGTTAAATACTTATAAACCCTAACCGGCTTTGAGGGCCTCGGCCCCGCCGACGATATCCATGAGTTCCGCGGTGATCGCCGCCTGCCGGGCCTTGTTGAAGGCCAGGGTCAGGTTTTGGATCAAGTCCTTGCAGTTCTTGGTGGCGTTGTCCATGGCCGCCATGCGGGCCGCGTTCTCGCTGGTGGAAGTCTCCAAGAGCCCGCTGTAGACCCGCACGTTCAGGTAGCGGGGCAGCAGATCCACCAGGATCTCCTCGGCCGAAGGCTCGGTGAGGTACTCCAGGGAAGACTCGTCTTCGTCGCCCACCGCCTCGGGGGTGATGGGCAGGAGTTTTTCCACCGTGGGAATCTGGGACACAATGGACTGGAAGCGCGAGTAGAGCAGATAAACCTCTTGAACCTCGCCGGAGAGGAAGGCGTTGAGCCCCAACCGGGCCACCTGGGTGGCCAGGTCGAAGTCGACCACGTTCATCACTCCGGGGAGCTTCTTGGCGAACTCCACCTTGCGCCGGTTGAAGAACTCAATGCCCTTGCGGCCCACCGCATAGAACGCCACCTCGCGGCCTTCGCTCTTCTGCTGGGTCATGAACTTCTGGGCCTGGAGGATCAAGTTCATATTGAAAGAGCCGCAGAGCCCGCGGTCGGCGGTGATGAGGATCAAGGCCACCCGGTCCACCTGCTCCGGCTGGGCCAGCAGGGGATGGGCCTCGGAGTCGATGCCCTCGCTCAGAGACCCCAGCACCTCGGAGAACTTGGCGGCGTAGGGCCTAAAGCGCTCGGTGCGTTCCTGCACCTGGCGCAGCCTGGCCGCGGCCACCATGTTCATGGCTCGGGTGATCTGGCGAGTCTTCTTGACCGCCGCGATTTTATTTTGAATGTCGCGAAGTGCCGCCATGGCTGCCCTTCTTTACTGCTGAGCCTGGAATATGCCGGCAAACTCGGTGAGCGCCGCCTTCATCTTGGCATCAAGCTCGTCGTCGATAATCTTCTTTTGCTCCAGCTCGGCGAAGACCTCGGGGTGCTTGGATTCCATGAAGTCGTAGAGCTGGGACTCGTAGGAAGCCAAGGCGCTGACCTCGTACTGATCCACGAAGCCGCGGGTGCCGGCGTACAGGATGGTGACCTGCTTGACCATGGACAGCGGCTTGTACTGGGGCTGTTTGAGTAGCTCCACCATGCGGAAACCGCGGTTGAGCTGAGCCTGGGTGGATTTGTCCAGGTCGCTGCCGAACTGGGCGAAGGCCTCCAGCTCGCGGAACTGGGCCAGGTCCAGGCGCATGGTGCCCGCCACTTGGCGCATGGCCTTCACCTGGGCGGCGCCGCCCACGCGGCTGACCGACAGACCGACGTCGATGGCCGGGCGCACACCGGAGTAGAACAGGCCGGGCTCCAGGTAGATCTGGCCGTCGGTGATGGAGATCACGTTGGTGGGGATGTAGGCCGACACGTCGCCGGCCTGGGTCTCGATCACCGGCAGGGCGGTGAGGGAACCGGCGCCCAGGTCGTCGCTGAGCTTGGCCGCGCGCTCCAGCAGGCGGGAGTGGTTGTAGAAAATGTCGCCGGGGTAGGCCTCACGTCCCGGAGGACGCCGGAGCAGCAGGGAAATCTGGCGGTAGGCCACCGCCTGCTTGCTCAGGTCGTCGTAGCAGATCAGCGCGTGTCCGCCCCGGTCACGGTAGTACTCACCGATGGTGCAGCCGGAGTAGGGCGCGATGTACTGCAGGGTCGCGGGGTCGGAGGCGCAGGCGCTGACCACGCAGGTGTATTCCATGGCGCCGTGGCGGGTCAGGATGTCGATGACCTGGGCCACGGTGGACTTTTTCTGGCCCACCGCCACGTACACACACTTAACGTCCTGGCCCTTTTGGTTGATGATGGAGTCAACCAAAATGGCGGTCTTGCCGATCTGGCGGTCGCCGATGACCAACTCACGCTGGCCGCGGCCAACCGGGGTCATGGCGTCGATGGCCTTGAGGCCGGTGTACATGGGCTCGTGCACGCTCTTACGAGCCACGACGCCCGGCGCCACCACCTCGATACGTCCGCGTTCTTCGGTGTCGATGGGGCCCTTGCCGTCCAAGGGGTTGCCCACCGGGTCGATGACCCGGCCGATGACCGCGTCACCTACGGGCACGTCGGCGATGCGCCCGGTGCGCTTGACCGGATCGCCCTCCTTGATGTGCTCCACGTCGCCCATGATCGCCACGCCGACGTTGTCCTCTTCGAGGTTGAGCACCATGCCCAAAATTTGGTGGGGGAACTCCAGCAATTCACCGGCCATGGCTTTTTCCACGCCGTAGACGCGGGCGATGCCGTCGCCAACGCTCAGAACTGTGCCGGTCTCGCTGACCTCTACCTTCTTGTCGTAATCCTTGATCTGCTCACGGATTACCTGACTTATCTCTTCGGCTCTGATCTGCATTAGGCGTAATCACCCCTTCTCAAAGAATCCTTCAAAGTTTCCAGCTGAGTCTTGACGGTGCCGTCCAGAACCAGGTCTCCAATCTGGGCCCTTACACCGCCGATCAGGCTGGAATCCTCCTTGACTTCCACCACAACATCACTTCCGGCCAACTTGGTGAGCACGTCCTTGAGACGGCCTATTTCCGCGTCGCTCAAGGCCGCCGCGGTTACCACCTCGGCCCGGGTGATGCCCTTCTCCTCGTCAAGCAAGCGGGCGTAAACCCGGCTGATGTCGCAGGTGGCCGAAATCCGGCCCCGGTCCATGAGCAGACGGAAGAAGTTATTTGCGATGGGGCTGAGCCCCAGCTTGTCCAGGAAAGTGTTCAGGAGCTTGCTGCGGTCCTCGAAGTCTATGGCCGGACTGGCCAACACCTGCTCCAGCTCCGACGAACTGGCGAACAGGTCCGAGACCTCGGCCAACTCCTTTCCGTATTGATCCAGGTTCCCGTCTTCCTTGCCTATCTCAAGCAAGGCCCTGGCATAGCGTTTGGCTACGATGAGGCTGGTCACTGTACCTCCTGCGAAACCTTGGCCAAGTACTCATCCACCAGGCGAGTCTGGTCTTCGGAGTTGATTTTTTCCTTGAGCAGGTCCTCGGCCAAGGCGGCGCTCATCTCGGCCACATCCCGGCGCAGCTCGGCCTTGGCCTGGGCGGTTTCCTGCTCAATGGTGAAACTGGCCTGTTCCTTGATCCGCTGGGCGGTGGACTCGGCGCCGGCGATGATGGCCGCCTTTTCCTTTTCGCCCATGACCCGGAACTCGGCCAAGATTTTATCGTGCTCGCCGGCGGCGTCGGCCAGGCGCTGCTCCATCAGGGCGTAGTCCCTGCGGGCCTGTTCGCGCTTGGCTTCCAGCTCCTCCAGCTCGGACTTGATCTGGTCCACCCGGGAGGAGAGGCCGCTCTTCAGGGGCTTTCTGAGCACCACCACCAGCACGGCCACCAGGACCACGAAGTTCATGATGCGGTAGATGAAGTCCCACATCTGGTGGTCGCTGATGCCGCCGCCGCCGCTGGAGGCCAGAGCCGTATCGGCGGTCAGGGCGATCATGCCCAGGGCGGGCAGGAGGGGCAGCAACTTTCGAGCTGATCTCATTGCAGGCTCCTCCCCAAAATTTTCTGGGCCAGCTCCCGTCCGAAGGACTGAACCTGACCCTTTAGCTCTTCGCGCGCCTGGCCGATCTCGCCCACGATCTCCTCGCGAACCTTGGCCACGGTTTTCTCCATCTCCGCGGTGGCCGCGTCGATGATCTCGCGCTCGGTGCCGTGGGCCTGGGTTTTCATCTCCTCGCGGACCTCGGCTCCGTCCCGCCGGGCCTGGACCAGGTTGGCCTCCAGCTCGGCGGCCTTGGCCTTGGCGCCTTCTTCCGAAGAGGTGATGTCGCCGGAAAGCTGGGCCACCTTTTCCGCCCGCTGCTTGATGATGCCCCGGATGGGCTTGTACAGCAGGAAGTTCAGGGCCACCAGCAGCAACAAAAAGTTGCCGATCTGCCAGAATAAAGAGGCGTCTATGTCAATACTGACCATAAGACCTTTGTGCTCCCGCAACTAGGGGGAAAGGCGGCGGCACCTTTCCAGAATTGTGTTTCCAGCCCTGCTTGCGAAAAAAATTACTTGAAAATAGCCCGGTTATGGACACGAGCCCCGCCCGGCACCTGGCCGGGGAAGTCTGTTACCAAAAACACAAGCTGCGACCTTGTACAATATTTAACAGGAAGTGTCAAAACTTTTTTTGCCTTACCGGGCCCTTAAGCCGCTTGTCCAGGCGCCCTACCGGGGAGCGGAAAGCAGCTTGAGACGGTTGGCTTCCTCCTGTTTTTCATCCAGGGCCATGTGGCAGCGGCCCTCGAAGCGAACCCCCTCTTCCATCACCACCAGGGGAGCGCTGAGATCGCCGGTCAAACGGCCCGGTTTTTTCAGCTCGATGCGCTCGCCGGCCTTCACGTTGCCGGTGACTCGGCCGCTTATGATCACCTGGGTGGCCTCTATCTCGGCCTCGACCACGGCGCTGGGCCCTATCAACAAGGTTCCCTGGCCGGTTATGCGCCCCTGGAACTCGCCTTCCAGGTGGGCCTGGCCGCTGAAATTCAGCTCGCCCTGCTGGCGCACGCCCTTGCCCAGAAAGAAACTCACCCCGGATTCATGATTGCGTTTTCCCACTGGCCGTCTCCCTGACCTCAAAACCGGCTCATGACCGGCCTCGCGGAGTTTTGTTTGCTCAAAGCTGAGTGTCGGCGCCGGCCCCGAAAAACCGGCTGTCGCGGGGAAACAATATCTCCCTAGCACGCGGGGCAGGCGGGGGGCAAGTCAAAAGGTTATTTGCGCAGGGCCGCTCCCGGCGGAACGGGGGCGGTGTAGGGTTTTTTCTGCTTGTAGAGCTGCAAACGGCGCAGCAGGGGCTCGGGGGCGGGCTCGTCGCCCTGGGAGCCCCGGGCCAGGTCCGCCGCCTGCTCCTGTATCGCCGCCGCCTGGAGGTAGTCCCCGGCGCGGGCAAAGGCGGCGGCCAGGGTGTCCAGGGTGCCCTGGTTGCGGTCTATGAACACCGCCTGGCGGGCCATGTCCAGGGCCTCGGCGCCATTGCGGAACTTGGCGTCCGGGCAGGTGGCCAGGAGCCAGGCCTTGGCCTGGTAGGCGGGGCCGTAGCCGGGCTGCACCTCGATGGAGCGGTTGAAATCGTCCAAGGCCTTTTGATACTGCCCCAGGCGCTGCCAGGTGAGGCCCCGGTTGGTGTAGAGCAGGCCCCAGGTGGTGTTTACGTCGATGGCCTTGGCGTAGTCGGCCATGGCCTGGTCGTAGTCCTTTTGGGCCCGCTTCTTGTCGCCCTGGGCCAGCAGGATGTCGCCCTCGTCGGCCCAGGCGGCGGCCCGGTCGTTGTAGGCCACGGACAGGCCGTAGGGCTCCAGCTGCCCGGAGTCGATGGCCTGGGTGTAGAGCCGGATCGCCTCGGCCAGCTCGCCCAGACGGTGGGCGTCCAGGCCCCGGTTCACGTCGGCCGGGGCCCACTGGTAGGCGCCGGCCGCCCCGGCGGACAACAACACCGCCAGGCACAGGGCCAGGGCCAGCCACAGCCGCCCATGCGTTAGCGCCTGATTTCGCTTTTCCGTGATGCTCATAGTTTAGGAATCTAGCACGGCGCATCGCGCGGGTAAAGGTGGACCGCGCGGGCCACGGCGGCAAGGGGAGGGGAGAAGAGGGGAGGGTAGGGGGAGGCCCGACTGGAGGCAAGCTCTCTCGGGCGGGGATAAACCCCGCCCCTACACAAAGAGGGGACAACGCTACTTATCGTGGCAGGACGCTTTTCCTTGAGTAGAGCCGTGTTGGGGCGGGGTTTATCCCCGCCCTCCCTGGCCGGCTGTTTGCTGAGTGGGAATAGTAGGGAATTGTTGGGTTTCGCTTCGCTCTACCCAACCTACGCTATTGGTTATAGTGTCGCGGAAGCAGTTCCCGCGGGTTCGCCCAGGTGTTCGTGGCCTAGGCGTCCGGCGAGCGCAGGCCGGAGGCGTAGCCAAAGCTACGTCGCGGCCTAAGCGATGCCGGCAACACAGGTCACGGGCAGCTGGCGAAGCCGCCTATGGCCTATGGAAAATAAACCGCCTCATGGCCACCCCCTGGATCAGCCCCAGCGCGGCCATGGTGGTGATGAGCGACGAGCCGCCATAGCTGACAAAGGGCAGGGGGATGCCCACCACCGGGAACAGGCCCAGGACCATGCCCACGTTTATCACCGCGGGCCAGAAGATCATGGCCGTGCCGCCGATGACCATCAGCAGGCTCTGGCGGTCCTTGGTCCGGTAGGCGGTGGCGATGCCCCGGTAGACGATGGCCGCCACCAAAAGCAGGACCACCATGCCGCCGATGAAGCCCCACTCCTCGGCCAGCACCGAAAAGGCGAAGTCGGTGTGCTGCTCGGGCAAAAAGTGCAGCTGGCTCTGGGTGCCGGCCAAAAAGCCCTTGCCCGTGAACTGGCCCGAGCCCACCGCGATCTTGGACTGGATTAGGTGGTAGGCCGCGCCCAGGGGGTCGCTCTCCGGGTCCAGGAAGCTGAAGATGCGCTGCTTCTGATAGTCCTTCATGAAGCGCCAGACCAGGGGCAGGGCCACCACCATGCCGCCCCCGGCGATGGCCAGGTCCCGGAGCTTCACCCCGTTTACCAGGATGACGCTTCCCGCCACCATGAGCACCAACAGGCAGGTGCCCAGGTCCGGCTCCTTGAGGATGAGCAGGGCGGGCACCAGGGCCAAGCCCACGGGCAGCAGAAGCTGGTGCAGGCGGTAGGGTTCGGTCTGATCGTGGCGCTGGAAAAAAGAGGCCAGGACCAAGACCACCGCCAGGCGGGCCAACTCCGAGGGCTGGATGACCATGGGTCCCAGGGCCAGCCAGCGCTGGCTGCCGCCGATGACCTTGCCCCAGAACAGCACCGCGGTGAGCATTATCACCACCAGGACGTAGAAGGGGTAGGCGATGGTGGACAGGCGCTGGGGGCCGATCATGGCCACGGTCAGCATCACCACCAGGCCCAGGCCGAACCAGTAGGCCTGCTTCACGTACACCGCCATGCCCGCCCCGGTGAAGGAGCTGGCCGCGGAGTAGAGGTTGATCACCCCGCAGGCGCCCAGGGCCAGCACCAAAAACAGCAGCAGCCAGTCGAAGCTGGATACCAGGCGGCGGTCGATCATGCGCCCGCTCCCGGCCGCGCGGGCTTCTTCTTGGGCTTGGGCTGGGCCGGCGGCGCGGGCTTGGGCTTGGGCTTGGGCTCCGCCTTGGGCGGCGGCTCGGGGATGCCGAAGTAGGCCCGCATCACCGCCGCGGCCACCGGGGCGGCGTCGGAGCCGCCGTGGCCGCCGTGCTCCACCACCACCCCCACCGCGATGGTGGGGTTCTCCACCGGGGCGTAGGCCACGAACAGGGCGTGGGAGCGGTATTTCCAGGGCACGTTCTCTTCGTCGCCGAAGGATTTTTCGAACTTGAGGCCCACCACCTGGGCGGTGCCGGTCTTGCCGCCCACGGTGATGCCGGGCAGGCGCGCCCGGCGGGCGGTGCCGTGGGGCTCGTTGACCACGGCGGCCAGGCCCTTGGCGATGGTGTCCAGGTGCTCGGGGGCGATGGGCACCCGGGCCTTGACCGGCTCCGGGGCGGGCACCGGCTCGCCGCCGGGCGGGGTCACCGTCTTGACCAGGGTGGGGGTCACCAGCATGCCGCCGTTGGCCACCACCGCGGTCATGCGGGCCATCTGCAGGGGAGTGACCAGGGTGAAGCTCTGGCCGATGGCCAGGGACAGCGTCTCGCCGTCCTGCCAGGACTCCTTGAAGCGTTTCTTCTTCCATTTGGAGTCGGGCACCAGGCCGGGGGACTCGTGGGGCAGGCTTATGCCCGTGGGCCGTCCCAGGCCGAAGGCCCGGGCCCATTTGGCCAGGCGGTCCACCCCCAGCCTGAGGCCGGTCTTGTAGAAGAACACGTCGCAGGATTCGCGGATGGCCTTGTGGATGTCGGTGTAGCCGTGGCCGCCCTTCTTGTAGGCCCAGCAGCGGTAGTAGCGGTTGCCGAAGGGCATCTGCCCGGCGCAGAAAAAGCGGGAGGTGAGGTCGATGGCCTTTTCGGCCAGACCGGCGGCGGAGGTGATGATCTTATAGGTGGAGCCCGGCGGGTACATGCCGCTGATGGCGCGGTCCTTGAGGGGGTGCTTGGGGTCCTCGGACAGCTCCTTCCACTGCTTGTTGCTCATGCCGGTGATGAAGTCGTTGGGGTCGAAGGTGGGGCTGGAGTACAGGCACAGCACCTGGCCGGTGCGCGGGTCCAGGGCGGCCACCGCCCCGGCCCGGCCCTCCAGGGCCTTGGCCGCGGCCTTTTGCAGGTCCAGGTTGATGGACAGGGTGAGGTCCGCCCCCCGGCTGGCCGGGACCTCCTTGATCAGCTTGATCTCCCGGCCCATGGCGTCCACTTCCACCTGGCGGGCCCCCCGGCGGCCGTGCAACACCCGCTCACGGCTCTTTTCCAGGCCGTAGCGCCCCACCCAGTCGCCGATGCGGTACACCGCCCGGTTGCTTTGCTCCAGCTCCCGCTTGTTTATCTCGCCCAAATACCCGATGACGTGGGCGGCCAGGCGGGGGGCCAGGTAGGCCCGCTGGTAGCGCACCAGCACCTTTACCCCGGGCAGCTCGTAGCGGAAGGTTTCCAGCAGGGCCAGCTGGTGGCGGTCCAGGTGGTTGCGCAGCACCACCGGCTTGAAGGGCGGCGCGCCCTGGGCGGCCCGGCGGGCCTTGGCGATCTCCTCGGGGCTGAGGCCCACCAGGTTGTGCAGGCGGCGGGTGAGCACGGCCCAGTCGCCCACGTCCTCGGGGATCACCGCCAGGGTGAAGGCCGGGCGGTTGTCGGCCAACAGGCGGCCCTCGGTGTCGAAGATAAGGCCCCGGCTGGGGGCCAGGTCCACCAGGCGGATGCGGTTGTTTTCGCTCAGCAGGCGAAAGTGCTCGCCCTTGAGCAGCTGGAGATACCAAAGGCGGCCCAGGAGCACCACCAAGGCCAGGCCCACCACCACCGCGGCGGTGAGCAGGGCCATGCGGATGTTGGGGTTCTCCCCCGGCTCCAGGCCGCGCCCCCCCACGGAGGCGGGTTTGGGTATCTGGCTCAGGTTCATGGGGTCACCCTGCGCTCGGCGGGCCAGAAGCGGGCCAGCCCCCTCACCAGGGCCTCGTTGAGCCCGAAGAACAGGGGAGCGGTGAAGGCGTTGATCAGCGCCTGGGCCAACAGCAGCAGGGGCAGGTTGGCCGGAGGCAGATAGGAGGGCACGGTGAGGGTCACCGCCCCGGCGGTGAGCAGGTGGTACAGGACGGTGAGCACTCCCACCGAGAGCATCTGGAAAGGCCAGGAGGTGATGTCCAGCTTGCGGCGGGCCAGCTGGCAGATCACATAGACCACGGTGAAGATCACCACGTTCAGGCCCATGACCCCGCCGGAGATGAGGTCGGCCAGGTAGCCCAGGAACATCACCACCACGAAGCCCAGCACCAGGGGCAGGCGGTAGCCCGCCGAGACCACCAGGACGATGAGGGGCTCCAGGCGCAACGGACCCAGGGCCCACCAGGAAAAGGCGGTGGTGCCCAACACGGCCAACAGCAGGCCCATCACGGCGGTGCCCAGGGCCCGGGGCCAGCGGCTGGGTTCGCGCCTCAAGCGGGCCTCGCCGAGTTGGCCGGAGTCGCCCCGCGCTCCGCTTGGGGGCTCCATATAGTATGGTAGCGGGTCATGGCCACAACCTCTATTGGTCCAACTGGCGGCGGCGCAAGAGCACCAGCACCTCCTCCAGCCGTCCGAAATCCACCGCCGGAGTTATCTGCACCCTCTGGAAGGCCCCGTCCTCTCCCTGGCGAACCGCCGACACCGTGCCCACCAAGACCCCCTTGGGGTAGACCCCGGCGGCCCCGCTGGTGAGCACCTTGTCCCCCAGGCGCACGTCCTCGGTGTGGATGAGGTACTTCAGGCGCAACTCCCCGCCGGGCGCGCCCTCCACCACCCCCCGCGCCCGGGAGCGCTGCACGATGACGTCCACCCCGGAGTTGGGGTCGATCAAAAGCAACAGCTTGGCGTAGTGGGGGCTGGACCAGATGATCCGGCCCACCGCCCCCTGGGCGCAGACCACCGGCATAAGGGGCAGCACCCCGTGGGAGGCGCCCTTGTTGATGATCACCGTCTTGAACTGGGCGCTGGGGTCGGTGCCCACCACCTCGGCGGCCACGATGGGGTAGTCCAGGTTTTGCTTGAACTCCAACAGCCTCTTGAGCCGCCGGTTGGCCAGCTCCAGCTCGTCGCGGTCCACGGTGCGTTGCTTGAGGGCGGCCAGCTCTTTTTTGAGGCGGTCGTTTTCCTCGGCGGCCTGCACCAGGGCGAAGTAGTGGCGCCAGACGGAGTTGAACCACTCGCCCACCCCGGTGATGCCCCGCTGCACCGGGCCGGTCAGCTCCAGAAGATAGCGCCCGGCGGGGATTCGCTCCACGCCCTTGCCCGCGCTGAAGGAAAAGTAGGCCAAGGCCCCCAATACAAAGAGGCCCACGATGATGGGGAAGCGGTACTTGCGGAAAAAGTTCACAGTGTCATGACCAAAGTGTTGCGGCCGTAACCAGGGCGCCGCCTATCGGCTCCGGCGGCGGCTATTTGATCATGACCTCTTTGAGGAGGTCGATGTTATCCAGGGCCTTGCCCGAACCCAGCACCACGGTGGACAGGGAATCCTCGGTGATGGAGATGGGCAGGTGGGTTTCCTTGGCCAACAGGGCGTCCAAGCCCTTGAGCAGGGCCCCGCCGCCGGTGAGCACGATGCCGTTGTCCACGATATCGGCGGCCAGCTCGGGAGGGGTCTGCTCCAGGGCGATCTTCACCGTCTCCACGATGGCGTCGATCTGCTCGGTGATGGAGTGGCGGACCTCCTCGGCGGTGATTTTCAGGGTCTTGGGGATGCCGGTGATCAGGTCGCGGCCCTTGATCTCCATGGAGTCGGGCATGGGCGGATCGGCCTGCTCGTCGTCGTTGCGCTCCTTGGGCTCGGGATTGGCCGGCGGATCGAAGTAGGCGTTGCCGATGGTGGTTTTGATCATCTCGGCGGTGCGCTCGCCGATGAGCAGGTTGTGCTTGCGCTTGATGTACTGGAGGATGGCCTCGTCCATCTTGTCGCCGCCCACGCGCACGCTCTTGGCGTAGACCACTCCGGCCAGGGAGATGACCGCCACCTCGGTGGTGCCGCCGCCGATGTCCACCACCATGCTGCTGGTGGGCTCGGTGATGGGCAGCCCCGCCCCAATGGCCGCGGCCATGGGCTCCTCGATCAGGTATACCTCCCGGGCTCCGGCGCTCTCGGCGCTTTCCTTGACCGCCCGCTTTTCCACCTGGGTGATGCCGCTGGGCACGCTGATGATGATGCGCGGACGCACCAGGGTGCGCCGGTTGTGCACCTTGCGGATGAAGTGGCGGAGCATGGCCTCGGTGACCTCGAAGTCGGCGATGACCCCGTCCTTCATGGGGCGGATGGCCTGGATGTTGCCGGGGGTGCGCCCCAGCATCATCTTGGCTTCCTTGCCCACGGCCACCACCCGGTTGCCGCCCCGGGCATCCTTGCGCACCGCCACCACGCTGGGCTCGCTCAAGACGATGCCCTTGCCCTTGACATAGACCAGGGTGTTGGCCGTGCCAAGGTCGATTGCCATGTCGTTGCTGAACATTCCGAGTAGTGGATCGAGGAACATGGGGGCTCCCACGGGAAAAAGCAAGGTGGTTATCACTAGGGGTCAAGGGGGAGACTACCAGACCATGGACGGGCAGGCAACTATAATTAAGGTCGAATCTTGGTGACTTGCGCCTCATCCCCCATGCGCGGGGCATACCGGTTTGTCACCCTGGGGATTTGACAAGCACCGGCTCGTGTGATTAACTTTGCACCTTGCATGGCCGCCCGCCTGCGGGCGCGGGCCCCAACTTTGGCCCCGCCGACATTCAGGGCGCGCTCCAACCCCAGGCCCCAGGCCGGACCACAGGTCCGGGCAGGGACCTATACCTGTTTTTGCAAAGGGTGGTAACCGATGAAACAGACCTATCAACCCAGCAACACCAAGCGCAAGCGCACCCACGGCTTTCTTGTCCGCAGCCGCACTCGCGGAGGCCGTGCCGTATTGGCGCGCCGCCGCTCCAGAGGCCGTAAGCGGCTGGCCGTGTGAGGCCAGCGGGGGCCGATGACCGGAAGGGAATTCTCTCTGCCCAAATCGGCGCGCCTTCGCACCCGGCCCCAGTACCTGGCCGTGCAGGGCGATGCCAAGCGCCGCCGCAGCCGCCATTTCACCTTGCTGTGGCGGCCCAACGGCCAGGCCCAAAGCCGTTTGGGAATCACCGTGACCCGGCGAGTGTCCGGCGCGGTGGGGCGCAACCGGGTCAAACGCCTGGTGCGCGAAGCCTTCCGGCATTTCCGGACCCAGCTGCCGCCCGGCCTGGACCTGGTGGTGGTGGCCGCTCCCGGAGCCCCCGACCTGAGTCTGTCGCAAGTCAGTCAAGAACTGTGGGAGCTTTGCCAATCCCTGAAAACTCCGGACCCGCCCGCTTGAGCCTCGGCGTCATGGCGGCGCGGGCACTGGTGCGCCTTTACCAGCTCACCCTGAGCCCCTATCTGGGCGGCCAGTGCCGTTTTTATCCCACATGTTCCAATTACGCCCTTGACGCCCTGGCCAAGTACGGCCTGTGGCGCGGGCTGGGCAAGAGCCTCTGGCGAATCGCCCGCTGCCATCCATTCTCCGCCGGCGGCCACGACCCGGCCTAGGCCGGTGCGCCCCGCCCAGGGAAACGCGATCATGGATCAAAAACGTATGCTGCTGGCCCTGGCCCTGAGTGTGGGCCTTATGTGGGCCTGGATAATGCTTTTCGGGGACAACAAGCCCAAACCGGCCCCCACGCCCCCGCCCCAGGCCACTCAGAGCCAGACCCAGAGCTCCAAGGGCCAGGCCCCGACCAGCACCGCTCCGGCCCAGCAGGCCCCCGCTCCGGCGGTCCCGGCCCCGGCGGCGGTGCTCAGCGGCCCCGAGACCCTGGTTGAGGTCAAGACTCCTCTATATACGGCCATCTTCACCAGCCGAGGCGGCGGGGTGAGGACCGTGTCCCTGCAGGATTACTACAACCATCCGGGAAAACAGGGCGGCCACTTCGCGGTGCTGGACCTGGCCGAGGGCCAGCCCGCCTCCCTGGCCTTCAACCTGACCAAGCTGGCCCCCAAGCTGGACGCCCAGAACTTCACCACTTCCACGGACAAGCTCAACGTGAGCCAGGGGAGCAAGAGCCTCACCTTCACCACCACCGTGGCCGGGGTGACCGTGGAGAAGACCTACGTCTTCCGGGCCGACTCCTATGCCTGGGACCTGAAGGTCCGCCTGATCAATAACAGCGGCAAGCCGCTGGGCCTGCAACCCTCCCTGGCTTTGGTGGAGGCCAAGAAGCGCGCCGAATCGGCGGCCTACGCCTTCACCGGCATCCAGTACTCCAAGGACGGCCATTACCAGGAAATGAGCGCCGGCGACCTGGACGACAACCCCAAGGACACCGGCGACATCAACTACCTGGCCCTGTCCATCCCCTACTTCATGGGCGCGGTGGCCCCCCTGGACGCCCAGGGCGCGGCCCCGGCCAAACGCTTCGTGGCCGGGTCCGAGGCCGGCCCGCTCATGGTGGCCACGGTGATCGAGCCCCTGGTGGAGCTGGCCCCCGGCGCCAGCCGCGAGTTGGGCTATCTGGTCTACTACGGCCCCAAGGACCTCAAGATCCTCAACCCCCTGGGCCACGACCTGTCCGACGCGGTGGACTTCGGCTGGTTCGACGTGATCGCCAAGCCTTTCCTCATCGTCATGAACTTCATCTACGACTTCATCGGCAACTACGGCATCGCCATCATCTTCGTGACCCTGTTGACCAAGCTCATCTTCTGGCCGCTCACCCGCAAGAGCTACCAGTCCATGAAGTCCATGCAGTCGCTTCAGCCCCATGTGAAGCGCATCCGCGAGAAGTATGGCGACGACAAGCAGCGCATGAACCAAGAGATCATGCAGCTATACAAGACATACAAGGTGAACCCGGCCGGGGGCTGCCTGCCCATGATTGTGCAGATCCCGGTGTTCATCGCCTTCTACAAGGTGCTGGGCAACGCCATCGAGCTGAGGCACGCCCCGTTCATGCTGTGGATGAACGACCTGTCCGCCCCGGACCGCCTGCCCATCGGCTTCGACATTCCCTACGTGGGAGCCGGGCTGCCGGTCTTGACCCTGCTCATGGGCGCGTCCATGTTCCTGCAGCAGAAGATGACCCCCACCACCGGCGACCCCACCCAGGCCAAGATGATGCTCATGATGCCGGTGGTGTTCACCTTTATGTTCATCAACTTCCCCGCGGGTCTGGTGCTCTACTGGTTTGTGAACAACCTGTTCTCCATCGGCCAGCAATACCTTACTAACCGAAGCAAGACGTGATCTTTTATGGAACACGTTGAATTTACTGGAAAAAATACGGAGGACGCCCTTAGGGCCGCCGAGGAGCACTTCGGCCTGAGCCTGGATCAGCTGGAAGTGGAAGTGGTCAGCGCCGGCTCCAGCGGATTCTTCGGGCTCCTGGGGGCCAAGAAGGCGATGATCAAGGCCCGGCCCCAGGGCAAGAGCTCGGCCGACGAAGTGGCCCAGATGATGGCCGACTTCACCGACAGCGTGCCCGGAGCCAAGAAGGCCGCGCCCGCCCCGGCCCCCAAGCCCCAAGCCAGGCCCGCCCCCCGGCCGCAAACGCGGCCCCCGGCCGCGCCCAAGGCGGAGCCTCCCAAGGCCAGGCCCAAGCCGCCGCCGCAGCCCCAGGCCGCGCCGGAGCCCAAAAGCGAACCGCGCCCGGCTCCCCCCCGGCCTCCGGCTCCTGTGGCCCCGGCCGCCGCGCCCGCTCCGGCGGCCCCCGTGGCCCCCATGGCAGCCGAGGCCCGGCCCGCCCCCGCACCGGAGCTTATCGCGCCCGGCGAAGGCCCGGCCGAGCCCGGACCGGACCAGGCGGAGATGGTGGCTTTCGGCAAAGAGGTGCTGGAGCGCCTGACCCAAGCCCTGGACCCCAATGCCACGGTGGAAGTGGCCAAGAACGAGCAAGGCCCGGGCCTGTCCATCAACGGAGCCGACTCCGGGGTGGTCATCGGCCGCCGGGGCCAGACCCTGGACGCCTTGCAATACCTGGTGACCCGCATCGTGAGCCACAAGTACGGCAAGGCGGTGCATCTGAGCGTGGACGCGGGCGGCTATCGCCAGCGGCGGCGCTCCTCCCTGGAAGAGACCGCCCGGCGCCTGGCCGACAAGGCCCGCTCCAGCCGCAAGGCCCAGAGCATGGGGCCCCTGAACTCCCAGGAGCGCCGCCTGGTGCATCTGGTGCTGCGCAGCCAGCGGGGCATCAGCACGGTCAGCCGGGGCAAGGGCGAGATGAAAAAGGTGGTCATCACCCCGCGTTAGGGCCGTATAACCATGCAATGCCCAAGAGGCCCCCGGTAACGGGGGCCTCTTTTTCGTGGACAGGATCTCCGCCCAAGCAAGCGAATCCGCCGGGACGGTGGGGCGGACAACGGCTTGGCGGAGGCTTTAGACTGTCGGCCAAGGTAATGAAACTTCGCCTTTGTTTTTACGGTCGCGGGTTGGTTTATTGTCAGGCAGAGCCTGATAATTATAAGCAGGAATTGAATTGGTGGACGCAACTACTATTAAGTTTCTGCTATATAGACTTGCTTTCGACACACAATATTTCCAAAAACTAATCTCTTTTATTGATTTTGATTTTTGCAATTTTCCGGAACAGTACCATCTTTGTGGCAGAGAAAACAGTTTTTCATATGACCTTGTGTTCCCTAGTACTTCATTCTTGCTGTACAACTCAATATATTTGTAACCCGCCAACTCCAAGAACAAATAAATTTGAGGGAACGTCCATGGCATAATGTGCATGTGATCCCCCTTGTTAACCTTGCCGATTAAACAAGGAAAACTGGGCCAAAACCCCCGAAATAAATACTGAAATCTAGACTGAATATACCAGGCGTTGGGGGTGGTGATAATGAGAGTGCCCGAGGGTTTTAAGTGAGCTCTAGCTGTGCGAAGAAACAGTTCCGGGTTTCCTAAGTGTTCCAACCCCTCGCAACAAACAATGCATTCATAAGAAGGATATGAATCTGGAATCCCGTTATTTAAATCTAACGCTTGAATCATTCTATAGTTATTATTGGCTTTTTTATATAAATCTATACCATCTATTATAGGGTGGTAGCTTAAACTGGAACCTAACCATCCTTCTCCACAGGGGCAATCTAATATTGTCCTGGGCCGCAAGGACTGAACAAGTTGTTTTACAATTAATTCGTGATGTTTTGCCATTAGGTCGCTCTGGTAATTCTAATGGATTCTGGCGTCTTGGTTGTATGTCCATCACAAGTTGCAAAGCCCGGAATTGGCTTCCTGGACCTGGTGGTTTTCAATTGAAAAAGGCTAAGACCTTTTTGGATGATGTGGAACGGATCGTAGATTGGGCTCAATATACCCGCACCCCTTTCTTGTGAATCTCGAAGGCGCGCTGGGCGATAACCTCGCCGTCGTCCCCCACCACCCGGACGGCGCGCGGGCCGTAGCAGCGGGAGCGGTTCCACTCGGAACGCTTCATCACCGAGCTGGGAAACAGGGCCGACCAGAACTTGCCGCCCGTGGAGGGAGACGACCAGCAGCTATAATCGGCCATGGGGTACTGGTGCCCCGCAAACCTGCGGACCGTGCGGTTCACCGCTTGGGCCAAAGGGCGCGGAGGGTTGCCGTATAGCCAGACGAAACTTACGGTGCGCCCCTCGTATCTTCCCGTGCGGTCGATGAATATCGCATGAAATTCGGTTCGACGGTCTATCTCCACGCTCAAGCCCAGGTCATCAAGCTTCAGCAACTGGGGGGGAGGGCAAATCCCCGTCTCCCCGCCCAGCTCGGCCTTTTGGGAGGAACTTATCGCCACCACCCACAGCTCCACCGGGTTGGGCGGAGCGGCGGTGGCCGCGCCCGCCAGGCCCAGGCAGAGAATCATCGCCAGGCTGATTAGTCTCATACCCATAGTGTCCTCGAAGCCCGCCCGGCCCTGCGCCCACTTGGGCGCATGCCGGACGGCAGGGCAGACAAAGCAGGGGCTATTTTTTGGTCAGGGCGATATTTTCAGTATGGCCGCCGCTATAGTTGCCGGTTTTGGTTCCGCTGAGGGTGGTGCATTTGTCGCCAACCGGGGTCAGCTTCAAGGTGTACTTATAGGTTTTTCCGTCACCGCACTTGACGGTGTAGGTAATTGTCATGGGGTAATTGCTAAAATCACTAGAGCTTTTGCCAGCCACCAGGCTGAAGCCGGAACAGGCGCCGCTTTGGGTGATTCCGCTGACCTCGCCATCTAAATTAAAGTTCAGAGTGCCGTTGGAGGTGCCGCCCATGAATTTCCAGGCGCCGAACATGGAGTCGGCGCAAGGAACGTTGGTGGAACTCCCGCCGCCGCTTCCCGAGCTGCAGCCGCTGCCGGAAGTCAGCCAAATCATGGCCATCACCATTGTCAGCCCCAAAACAATCTTGAGCTTGCTCATGGATACTCCTAATATGGTGCGGTGCGTTTCATTTTGCGCGGAACCCAGCGAGGGTGGAGCAGGCGCGCGAACCATTACCGGAGGGCAGTAAAACATTTTCCTTGAGGGCCCTCTATAGGGCAAAAGCCCCATATGGCCCTGTGGCGTGAAGTCCGGGGGGCGGTTTTGGAACGAGCTACGGGAATATTTGTTAGTAAACTCTTTGAGTTGGGGCACAAGGCTCCCGTGGGGGATTTCAAGGACGCGGCCATGGAGCTGCTGGCGGGCTTGATACCCTTCGACATGGCCCTATGGGCCAGCGGATACACCAAGGGCCTTCGGGTGCACAACGTGTATCTGTATGGGCTGCCCGCGGAAATGATGCAAAACTGGGAGCGATTCAAGCACCAGGACCGCCTGCTGGCCAGCGTTATAGCCCGGCCCGGCATGACCTTGGACGTCTACGAGTTCTACGCCAAGCAGGAACGCCAGAGCCTCAAAATTTACCAACAGCACTCCCACGCCTACGGCATAGAGTCCGCCATCTGCACCGCCTTGCCCGTTGCCCGCACCGGCCTGCTGGACGTGATGAGCCTGTACCGCAAGCGGTCCCGGCCCACCTTCAGCCCTGAAGAGCGGGCCGCCAAGCAGTTCGTCTTTCCCCTGCTGACCCAGATCTGGCAGCACAACCAGATCGAGTATGTCCGTAGCCGCTCCAACAGCCAGGCTGGAGGCCCCGCCGCCGTCTGCGACCGGGAGGGGTGGCTGCGCCAGGCCAAGGACGAGTTTCTGGAACTGATGCAGGCCGAGTGGCCGGGGTGGACCGGCCCGGTCTTGCCCGATCCCCTGCGGCAATGGCTGAGAGGTGATTGCGCCACGGCCTTCCGGGGAAGGGGAATAGGGCTGAAGGCCGACCGCATGGACGACCTGTTTCTGCTGACGGCCTATTCCCGGGAAGCGGCGGCCATGTTGACCCCCAGGGAGGAGGAAATAGCCGAGTCTTTCGCCGCCGGCCTGACCTACAAGGACATCTCCAAGGAGTTCAACCTGTCGCCCTCCACGGTTCGCCGCCACCTGGAATCGGTTTACAAAAAGCTGGAAGTCGCCAACAAGATAGAGCTGTTTCAGGCCCTCAACCCTGACTGACGCCTTTGCCCTGTAGCGGCAAAGTCGTATAATACTATATATATCATATAGTTATCAGTTGCGGCCGGGGTTGGCCGGCAATAATGCTCCGCCAATTTTGTGACGCCGGTCAAATCCGGCCAGGCATTGGCGGCGCGTTGTGGTATGAACAAATGCGGGCGTCTTGGTTCGCCCGCGGGAGAAGGCCATTCGACTGGAAGACCCATGCCCCAGACCTTTGATAATTTAAACGCCGACACCATAGCGGCCATAGCCACCCCGGCGGGGGCGGGCGGTATCGGCATCCTGCGCATCTCCGGTCCCCAGGCCGGGGAGGTGGCGGCGCGCCTGTTTTTGCCCCGCGACCCCCGCTTGGACGCCCGCGCCCTGCCGCCCCGGCGGCTGGTGCTGGGCCAGGCCCTGGGCACGCAGGGCAGGGCGGTGGACCAGGTGTTGGCGGTGCGCTTCCCGGCCCCCCACTCCTACACCACCCAGGAGGTGGTGGAGCTGCAAAGCCACGGCGGCCCGGCGGTGCTGCAAGCCCTGTTGGCCGCCGCTCTCAGTGCCGGTTGCCGCCTGGCCCGGCCCGGCGAGTTCACCCTCCGGGCCTATCTGGGAGGGCGTCTGGACCTAAGCCAGGCCGAGGCGGTGGCCCAGCTCATCGCCGCCCAGAGCGAGAGCGAGGCGGGCCTGGCCATGGCCGGGCTCATTGGCGGCCTGTCCCAGGTTTTAGGGCCGGTGCGCGCCGCGCTAACCCTGGCCGCGGCCACGGTGGAGGCGGCCATCGACTTCCCCGAGGAAACCGCCGAGATCGCGGGCCCCGCCCTGGCCGAAGACCTGCGCCGCCTGGCCTTGGAGCCGCTATTAAAAGTGGTGTCCCGGCGGCAATCGGGCCGGGTTTGGCGGGAAGGAGCCCTGGTGGTGCTCTGCGGGCGGCCAAATGTGGGCAAAAGCTCACTTTTCAACGCCCTTTTGGGGCAAAACCGGGCCATCGTGACCTCCACGGCGGGCACCACCCGCGACGCCATCGAGGAAAGCGCCCTGCTGGGCGGGGTGGTCTGCCGCCTCACCGACACCGCGGGCCTGGGCCTGGAGCCCGGCGAGTTGGAGGCCCTGGGCCGGGCGGCGGCCCGGGAGCGTCTGGGCCGGGCCGACCTGGCCCTGGTGGTGCTGGACGGCGGCGCGCCGCTGAACCATGAGGACCGCGAGGTTCTGGCCGCCACCAAGGGAACCAAGCGGGTGATCGCGGTGAACAAGGCCGACCTGGATCAGGCCTGGGAGTTGGACGGCCTGGCGGGGGAGGGCGCGCCTTTTCTGCGGGTCAGCGCCAAGCAGGGGACGGGGCTAGAGGAGCTGGCCACGACAGTGGGGGCGGCCCTCACCGGCGGGCAGGCCGAGCCCGCGCCGGGCGAGGCGGTGGCCGGCAAACGCCAGGCCGAGGCCCTGGCCGCCTGCGCCCAGGCGGTGCAGCGAGCGGCGGAGGGCTTGGAGGCCCGGAACATCGCCGCCGAATTGGTGTCGGTGGATCTGGCCGAGGCCCTGTCCCGCCTGGGCGAGGTGGACGGGGTAGACGCCCCGGATTCGGTGATCGACGCGATTTTCGACGAATTTTGCGTGGGGAAGTAGCCGTGCAGCGCGATCTGGCCGTGAAAATCGCCCAAATGGAGCTGCCAGAGGGCATTTTCGCCGCCTGGGATCGCCTCTGCGCCGACCTTCTGCGCTGGAACCGGGCCCACAACCTCACCGGGCACCACGACCCCGAGGCTGCCTACCTGGATCTTTTTCTCGACTCCCTGGCCCTGGTGCCCCACGTACAAGGCCCGGCCCTGCTGGATATCGGCTCGGGGGCGGGTTTCCCCGGCCTGGTGCTGGCCCTGGCTATGCCTGAACTAAACGTTACCCTGCTGGAGCCCCGCGCCAAGCGGGTGAGCTTCCACAAGCAGGCCATCCGGGTGCTGGAGTTGGGGGACAGGGTGCAAACCGTCATGGGCCGGGCAGGGGAGGCTCTGAGCGGAGAGCGGTTCAGCACGGTCACCCTGCGGGCGGTGACCGATATTCCCGGCTCCCTGGAGCTGGCCAAGCCCTACCTGGCCCCTGGCGGGTTGGTCCTGCTGCCCCGGGGGACCAAGGACGCCGACCAGGCACGGAGCCTGGGCCTTGAGGTTAGGCCTTACTCCCTGGGCCCCGGCACAAGCGACCGGATTATAGCCAGTTATCGCTGGTAGTACCCTTCCAGACCTTGTTTCACGTGAAACAAAGGGCCGCCTCCAGTGCACGGAGCGGCCCTCTCTCATCCAAAATGTTGCACGTGAAACATTCGGCGTTGTCTCGCCATCCACGGCATGACAAGGGAAGAGGAAGATTGCCACGGCCGGGCAGGCCGGACGGCCCGGTTCCGCCACCCGCTGGCCGCTGCCCGGCCTCGCAATGACGACTATCGGCTGTAATAAAAGGATTTGTTGGGTTTCGGGCTGCGCCCTCAACCCAACCTACGCTAATCTTTAGTCCCTTTTCCCCTCTTAAAGCCACCAACCTTACTTAGAATGCGGCACAGCCAGGGAGTGCCAGGCAAGGCGTTCGGCAAGGGACGGCCGGAGGTGTGGCCAAAGCCACATCGAGGCCGGACCGCTGCCGACAACGCAGCATGGCGCTTCCTGGCGCAGCCGTCGTCTCGCGCGCTAGGAGGGAATTACTCTACGAGTCGCCAACAGGGAAGATGATGCGGAAGGTCGACCCCATCCCCGGCCTGGTATTCAGCTCCACCCGGCCGCCGTGCTGCTGGATGATGCCGTGGCTGATGGCCAGGCCCAGGCCGGTTCCCCGGCCCCGGGGCTTGGTGGTGAAAAAGGGCTCGAATACCTTGCGGGCCACCTCTTCGTCCATGCCCGGCCCGCTGTCGGTGAAGGTGATGGACACCTCGCGGGTCTCGGGGTTGTGGCGGGTGGTCAGCTCCAGGCGGCCCTGACCCTCCATGGCCTCGGCGGCGTTGATGATCAGGTTGAGGAAAACCTGCTCCACCTTGGCCCGCTGGCCCCAGAGCATGGGCAGCTCGGGCGCCAGATCCTTGACCAGCTCCACCCGGCGCAGGATCATGTGCCCTTCCATGAGCGAAAGCACCTCGGTGAGCACCCGGTTCAAGTCCATGGGCTCCTTTTCCGGGGTGTCCTGGCGGGCGAAGTCCAACAAACCGCGCACGATGATCTTGCAGCGGTTGGTCAGCTTGATGATCTTGTCCACGGTGGTGGTCAGCTCGTTGCCCACCCCCAGGTCCTCTTGCAGCAGATGGGCGTAGGTGAGAATGCCGCCCAGGGGGTTGTTCACCTCGTGGGCGATGTCAAAGGCCAGCTTGCCGGTGGCGGCCAGGCGCTCGGAGCGGATGAGCTGCTCCTCCATGGCCTTGCGCATGGTCACGTCCCGGGTGATGAACAACAGGGCGGTGCTTCCCCGGTAGGGGCAGGGGGTGGCGGTCACCTCCAGGTCGAAAACCCCATCGGTGCGCACGCCCTGGCCCTCGAACACCGGGGCCCCGCCGCCCCGCTCCACCTGGCGCATCCATTCCAGATAGGCGCGGCGGCAGGAATCGGCCAAAAGCTCCAAAAAGTCGCTGCCCGCCTGGGAGATGTCGTGCAGGCCAAACATCTGTAAAAAGGCCTGGTTGCCGAAAATGAAATGGCTGTAGTCGTGCAGCACGATGCCCTCGCGGTTGGCCTCGACCAGGGTGCGGTAAAGGGCCTCGCTCTGGGCCAGCTGTCGTTGCAGCTCCTTGAGGTCGGTGGTCTCGATGATGGCTTCCACCGCCCCGGTTATCTTGCCGCTGGAGTCGCGCAGGGGCGCGGCGGTGAAAAACAGCTCCTTGGGGCGGCCGCCCAAGTTTTCGAAGTAGTGCTCCGCCTCCCAGGCGTCGGGCGACATGGCCGAGCGGCGCAGGTTTTCCCTGCCGTAGGTGGTTTTGAGCTTGGCCTGGTCGTCGGCCACCACCATGTCGGCCAGGGACACCCCCTTGGGCCGGTTGAACACCTGCCAGGTCTTGTCGGTGCCCAAGACGTCCGCCCGGCTCCAGCCGGTCAGCTCCTCGCAGGCCTTGTTCCAGTGGCGAACCTTGTGGGCCTTGTCCACCACGAAAATGGCCACGGGCACCAACTCCAGGATGGAGGCCACCAGGCGCCGCTCCTGCTCGATCTGCTCCTGGGCATGCTTGGCGGCGGTGATGTCCTTGATGATACCCTCGTAGCCCAGCACCACCGAGTTCTGCTCGCGCACCGAGGCGGTGATGGCCACCTCGATGGGGGTGCCGTTCTTTTTCTTGAAGGAGACCTCGTAGTCCTTGACGAAGCCGTCCTTTTCGATGGTCGCCTGGAAGCGCTTGCGGTCATTGGGGTTCAGATAGGCCTTTTGGGCGCTGTCCGGGGTGGCCAACAGCTCCTCCTTGGAGGAGTAGCCCAGCATCTCCACCCCGGCGGGGTTCACGTCCACCCAGCGCCCGTCGCGGGAAGACAGGTAGATCATGTCGCGGGAGTTGGCGAAGATGCGGCTGTAGTCGCCTTGGCGGGCATGGACCTGGTCGCTCAGGAGCACGTTGTCCACGGTCATGGCCAAGACCCCGGCGGCGGCCTGGGCAAAACCGGCCCCCCAGGGAGGCCGCTCCCGGAAGCGCAGCAGGGCCAGGCCGCTGCCCAAGACCCGGGTCAGGGGCCACAGGGCCAGCCATTGCTCCTCGGCCAGATCCATAACCAAACGGTCGAACTGGGGCCAGCCGCTCTCCACCGGGTCGCCGGGACCCACGGAGACCCAGCCCACCCGGCCCAACGGCTCACCGGGACAGCCCGGCGGGGATTGGGCCATGGTGCGCAGGCGGCGGGCCTCGGCCGGGGGAAGCCCCCAGGTGGCGTTCATGATCAGGTTTCCGCCGCGCTCCCAGGCGGTGACCGCCCCGCCGGTGGCCCCCAGGAGACCGCCCGCCGTGGAGATGAGGGAACGTCCCTGGCGGTTGGGCGGGGCGCTCCGGGCAAGGATCGGCCGGAATTCCTCAAAAAACCGGTTAAGTTCTACCAAATGGCGGACCAAATCCATCTCCCGGACTGCGTAAGCTATGGTTGAATTGTATAATTACTAGTAAAGTGCTGTAAAGTGATAAGAACAAGCTAACAAGCGCCCAAATGTGTCACGTGAAACAAATCGGCCGCTGAAAAGGGCGGCACGGCGCTGACGGAGACCCTGAGGAAGCGTCCAGGCATAACTTCCGGCCCATTTAATCCCCGGCGCGGCCAAAAAGCCCGAAGATGTTGGGTCCGATAGGAAAAAGGGGGCAAGTTTCACCCCAACAAGTCCCCTATGGTAACCATGGGATTTGCCGTACGAAAAAGGTGACAAACATCGCGGCGACCCACCGGCAGCCAAACTTTGACCATAAATTGCCGGGTGTTTGACCCTCTTGAGGGCTGAAACTGCCGGAGTTTATACCCCAAGCGGGCGCTGGGCGCGGATTCCCAGGCCGCCGGGCTTTTTTGAAAGGTGGGAAAAAGCGTTGCCCCAAGAACTTTTGGTGATCGGAGGCGGCCTGGCGGGCTGCGAGGCGGCCCTGGCCGCGGCCCGGGCGGGAGTGGCGGTGCGCCTGGTGGACATGAAGCCAGCGGAGTTTTCCCCGGCTCACCATTCGCCCCACCTGGGCGAGCTGGTGTGCTCCAACTCCCTGCGCTCGGACGTGATCACCAGCGCGGTGGGCCTGCTCAAGGCCGAAATGACCCTGCTGGGCTCGGCGGTTATGCAAGCCGCCCGGGCCACGGCGGTAGGCGCGGGCAAGGCCCTGGCCGTGGACCGCGAGGCTTTTGCCAAGCATCTGGAGGGCCAGATCGCGTCCCAGCCCCTGATCAGCCGCGAGACCGCCCGGGTGGATGCATTGCCGGATCAGGTGGCGGTTTTGGCCACCGGCCCACTCACCGCCGGTGCCCTCGCCGAGGAGCTATCCAAGCTAACCAGCTGTTTTCATTTGCATTTTTATGACGCCATCGCCCCCATCGTGTCCCTGGATTCGGTGGACATGGAGCGTGCCTACTGGGGGGACCGCTACGGCGAGCCGGGGCAGGGGGATTACCTCAACTGCCCCCTGAGCCGCGAAGAGTGGGGCGAGTTCTACGCCGCCCTGATCTCCGGGGAGCAGGTGCCGCTCAAGGACTTCGAATCGCCCCAGTTTTTCGAGGGATGCCTGCCCATCGAGGTCATGGCCGCCCGTGGCGAAAAGACCCTGCTCTTCGGCCCCATGAAGCCGGTGGGCCTGGAAGACCCGGCCACGGGCAAGCGCCCCCACGCGGTGGTGCAACTGCGCAAGGAAAACTTGGAAGGCAGCCTGTTGAACCTGGTGGGATTCCAGACCAAGCTCACCTACCAGGCCCAAGACCTGGTTTTCCGCAAGATTCCCGCCCTGGCCGGGGCCGAGTTCGTGCGCTGGGGCTCCATCCACCGCAACACCTTCCTGGACGCGCCCCGGGTTTTGGACCTCCACCAGCGCCTCAAGGCCGCGCCGCACCTGTTTGTAGCCGGACAACTCTCCGGGGTGGAAGGCTATGTCGAGTCGTCGGCCATGGGGATACTCTGTGGTGTCAACGCGGCAAACCTCCTACATGCACGGCCCCTTCTGAGCCCACCGCCCACCAGCGCCCTGGGTGGACTGGTAACGCATCTGCAAAACACGGCCACCAAAAGCTTTCAGCCCAGCAACATCAACTTCGGCCTGCTGCCCCCCCTGGAGGGCCGGGTGTTCAAGCGCCAGCGCGGGGCGGCCCAGGCCCGCCGGGGCCTGGCTGATTTCCTGGCCTGGATGGAGGCCTCCGGCCTGGAGCCCGCCGGCGAGATACCCCAGCTGCCCGAGGAAGCCAGCTAAATTTCTAGCAAAACCCTTGTCCCGCCAGCCGGGGAATTGCTAAAAGGGAAGCATGATCTTTTCCAGCCGCAAAACCTGGCACTTCTGGTTGGGGGCGGGTTTTTTCGCCCTGGCCGTGTGCGGGTCCCTGGCCGGGGTGGGCTGGATACGGGTCTGGTTCTACCAGTTTGCCTGGTGGGGCTACATTTGTATGGCTGATGCATGTATCCGGCGTGTCCAGGGCAACAGCCTGTTGATGGACCGGCGTAGGGTGTTTTGGACCATGTGTCTGGTCAGCGCCACCTTCTGGTTTGGCTGGGAGATGGTCAACCTTCGCCTGCAAAACTGGTTCTACCTGGGGGTGCCCCCCCAGCTTTGGCAGCGCTGGCCGGGATCGTTCATCGCCTTCGCTACGGTCTTGCCGGGCATCTTTCTCACCTACGAGCTTATCGGCCTCACGGGCCTGTCCTGGGGGCGCGGCGTGCGGCCCATTCCTACCACTCGTGTTTGGTATGCCTGGTTTTGGGGTGTTGGCGCTTTAATGGCAGTTCTTCCAATGGCTTGGCCAAAGGTGTTTTTCCCCCTGGTTTGGGGTTCCGTGGTGTTTCTGCTGGAACCCATCAACCACCGCCTGGGCGCCAAGAGCCTTATGCGCTCCTGGGAGCGGGGCGATCTGTCGCCTTTCGTGCGCCTGCTGCTGGCCGGGCTGGTCTGCGGGATTTTCTGGGAGTCCTGGAACTGGTTGGCCGAAGCCCGCTGGACCTATAATATTCCTTACCTGAACGAGCCCAAGATTTTCGCCATGCCCCTGGCCGGGTACCTGGGGTTTGCGCCCTTCGCGGTGGAGTGCTACGTGTTCTACGCCACGGTCAGCCTCCTGTGGGGCGGGCGGGGCTGGGAAGCGGACGACTACCAGCGCACGGTGCGCCCCATGGCCCCGGCCTGGCTGCGTTGGCTCCTGGGCCTGGGCGCAATGGCCTACGGCCTGTGGATGTGCCACATGATCGACCTCTACATAATAAAAGGATGGCTCCCCTGAGCAAAACCTACTATCTGCTCAATCTGGGCTGCGCCAAGAACCTGGTGGAGGGCGAACACCTGGCCGGGCTGCTGTTGTCCGACGGCTGGTCGGCGGTGGAGCAACCGGAAGAGGCCGAGCTGCTTCTGTTGAACACCTGCGGCTTCATCCAGCCCGCGGTGGAGGAGGCCATTGAAGCCGCCCTGGAGCTGGCCGACGGCAAGACCGAGGCCCAGCGCCTGGTGGTGGCCGGATGCCTGGTGGGGCGCTACGGCAAAAAGTTGGCGGCGGACCTGCCCGAGGCCGACCTCCTGCTGGCCCCCGGCGAGGCCCCCAATCTGCTCAAGCACCTGGCCGCCCCGCCAACCAGCCGCCTGGCCATCAGCCCGCCGCGCTCCCTGTTCGGCGGGGCCGACCCCCGTGCGCTCAGCACCGGGCCGGGCTGGGCCTATCTCAGGGTCTCGGACGGCTGCGCCCAGTCCTGCGCCTTTTGCACCATCCCCCATATCCGCGGCCCCCTGCGCTCCCGCCCCCTGGACGATGTACTGGCCGAGGCCGAAAGCCTGGCCGCGTTGGGGATCAAGGAGCTCAACCTGGTGGCCCAGGACCTGACCTCCTATGGCCGCGACCTGGGCGGGCCGGGCCTGGCCGAGCTGCTGGATGCCTTATCTACTATAGAAGGCCTCCAGTGGCTCCGGCCCCTGTACCTGCACCCGGACCTCATCGACGACACGCTCATCGCCGCCATCCTGGCCAACCCCAAGGCTGCCCCTTACTTCGACCTGCCCTTGCAGCACGTGGCCGACCCGGTCTTGCAGGCCATGGGCCGCAAGCGCAGCGGCTCGGAGCTCAAGGCCCTGGTTCGGGGCATCCGCCGGGCCGCGCCCCAGGCGGTCTTGCGCACCACCCTGCTGGTGGGCCACCCCGGCGAGGGCGAGGCCGAGTTCATGGCCCTCAAGGAGTTCGTGGCCGAAATGGCCTTCGACCGCCTGGGAGTGTTCCCCTACAGCCCCGAGGCGGGCACCCGTAGCGCCCGCCTGCCCGCGCCCCCGCCCCAGGTGGCCGCCAAGCGGGCCGCCCAGATCATGGACCTGCAACGGCGCATCAGCCGCCGCCGCCTGGCCCCCCTGGAGGGCGAGACCCTGCCGGTGCTGGTCTTGGGCCCCCACCCGGACAGCGACCTGGTGTGGGCCGGGCGCACCCAGGCCCAGGCCCCGGAGGTGGACGGCCTGGTGATCATCACCGAGGGCTCGGCCCAGCCCGGCAGCATCGCGCCCTGCCGCATCACCGCCACCCACGACTACGACCTGGAAGGGGTCCTGGTCTCAGCCCCGTAATTTGCAGCCGCTCCCGCCGGTAGGGGTATTATTGAATTAAGCGGGAAGGGGACCATGGATCGCAACCCACTGCCTTATGAAAACCTCGGCGGACCAGCCCTGGACAGCTTCGGCGAGCTGTTGGCCTACGTGTTCCTGGGCGGCATGGGCCTGGTGCTGCTGCTGGTGGTGGTGTGGTTGTTCATGCGCGTCATGAGCCGGCTGGGTTGGTACGTCCCCACCGGCCCGGTGGAGCAGCGCATGGGCCAGCTGCTCATCCTGACCCTGCTCACGGTGATCATGGTGGGCGGCGTGGCGGTGGTGTTTTTTTGGTTTGCGCTGGATCCTTCTCCCGAATGGCCACCAAGACCATAGTGCCGTCTACATGCCGGCTTCGCCAGGAAGCGCCATGCTGCGTTACCGGCATCGCTTAGGCCTCGACGTAGCTAAGGCTACGCCTGCGGCCCTCGCTCGCCGAACGCCTTGCCTGGCACTCCCTGACAAAGCCGTTTGATGAAGCGGGTGTTGGGGCGATCTAGAAAGACCCCTCGCGAAAGCTACTAGGCGATAGCGTAGGTTGGGTAGAGCGAAGCGAAACCCAACAATTCCTTTGTCGCAGCGAAAAGCGCGGCGGCGAAGCGATCTCTGCTAAACGGCGCTGCCTCGCCGTCGAGAGAGGGCGGGGATAAACCCCGCCTCTACACCCGGAAGAAGAATCTTAATGTTGGGGCGGGGCCTATCCCCGCCCGATAGAGTCCGTCATCGCCGGAAGTGCCGCTAAGAAACGATATCGGTGCGCAGAGAGTGCTCAGGCCAAGGAACCGACCTTCCCGTTTCACACCTCCAACCAATAGCCGTCATTGCGAGGCCGGGCAGCGGCCAAGGCCCTGCGCAACAAGGCCGCCCGGTCTGCCCGGCCGTGGCAATCTTCCTTTTCCCTCGTCATGCCTGTGCTGATAAGACATGGCCATGCCACCCGCCGCGCCCCAGCCCATCCCGCCTTGGGAAAAGCGAACCCAACAATGCCCGGCAATCATCGCCTCCCCAGGCGACCACGCCATTCTGCCGCATAATTAAGGGATGATTCGCGAGGCTGCTTGCGCGGGCCCCTATTTCTCGGGCTTGCCGAGGGACTGTATGCGCCTGCCCAGCAGGGCCAGGCGCTGGGCCAGCAGCGGCTCCGGGTCCAGCACGTTGAGATGCCCCCAGCGGGCCATGGCCAAGACCAGGCCCTCGGGCTCCAGGTCGATCATCGCCACGCCTTCTGGCTCGCCCACCAGGAAGGGGAACACCCCGCGCCCGCTGGGCTCGGCCGGGGCCAGGGCCATCATCTCCCGGCGGCGGCTGGGGCTGCTCAGCCAGGGGCGCACCTCGTCCTCGCCGTCCAGGGGAGCCAAGGATAAAAGCTCTATGGCCTGGTCCTGGCTCAGGCCATCCAGGATGGCCAGGGCCACCGGAGCCTCGGGCCGGGTGACCAGGTACAGGCGCAGGCGCTGGGCCCGCTGCAACTTCTCCAACTCGGCGGTGAAGTGGGCCGGGGTGTAGGCCACCTCGGCGGGGCGGAACAGGCTGCGCCAGCGCCGCGCGAAGTCGGCGATGGCCTCCAGCTCGGCCTGGGGGTCGAAGCTAACCTTGCTCTTTAAGCGCATCTCGCTTGGTGCTTTCGCGCTGGCGGGTGTTTTCCAGGAACCGGCAGATGGTGCACACCTCGGCGAAGCTGGGCATGCCGCACACCGAGCAGCGCGCCTCCATCTCCGGCTTGGCGGGCGGAGTGGCCTTGTCCTCCAGGTAGCCCTGGTAGAAGTTTGTGGTGGTGCCGGGCATGCGCTCTTCCAGCAGGCGCACCGCCTCGGTGTAATAGGGCAGGGTGGCCCCCTTGGAGCGGGGGCAGGTGCCCTTGGCCACGGACCAGCCTTGGGACTTGGCGTAGGACTTGATCTCCGCCCCGCGCAGGCGGCACAGCGGCTTTATCTTCTTGGCGAAGGCACCCGGCGCGCCGGGCAGGGTGGGCCACTGGTTGTCCAGGTAGTGCTGGTGGCGGCGCACCAGGTTGCCCAGCAGGCGGGCCGCCTCGTCGTCCAGGTGGTGGCCGGTGGCCAAAACCTCGAAGCCCAGGTCCAGAGTGGCCTTGTTCAGGTAGTAGCGCTTAAGGGTGCCGCACACCGAGCAGAAGGAGCGCTTGTTGGCCCAGGCGATCTCCTGCACCCCGAACCCGGCCAGCTCGGCCATATTGAATAGATGCAACGGAGCGCCGAGGTGCTGGGCCATGGCCTGGCTGGCCGCCAGGGAGGCCTCGCCGAACTTGCCGTCGCCCAGCTCCAGGGCCAGGTGCAGCCCCTCGGCCTGGTAGCCCAGTTCCAAAAGCACCTGCCACAGGGCCAGGGAGTCCTTGCCCCCGCTTATCGCCACCAGGACCTTTTGCCCCGGCTCGAGCATGTCGAACTGCTTGATGGCCTTCTCGGTCTGGCGGCGCACGAAGATGCCCAGGCACTTGTCGCAGAAGCGGGCGTTGTGGCTGGGCAGGCGGTGCTGGGCCGGCTGGCGGCAGCGGGAGCATTTCATGCCGTCGATGTTCATGGGCGCTCGCGTTTGGGTTTGGCGTTTACCCTACCACTATAGTGGAGCCGCGGCCCGCCTGCCAGCCGCGTAGGCTACCGATCCGCTTTCAGGGGGCCGGCCTGCCGCCCCCCACTGGCGCGACGCCCGGCTCTATAGTATAGTTGCTTTGCTTGACAAGAGGCCGCCCGGCGTCACCCGGCGGCGGCCAATTTTTTCTCAAAAATTCTCTTGACAAGCCCCCCGCCTCTACTTCACACTCTCAGTTTACGTGAAGGTAGCCCTTCCCCCCTGCGGGGAGGGGTGTGCTTTTATTGTTATCATACTGTTTTACTTGGTGAAACGATGTCCAGTTCCGCTAAAGACGCCCACGAGGCACTGGCCCAACACCTGGATCGCTCCCCCTTGGGCGCGCCCCAGGGGCCCGAGCTCATGGCGATTTTGCGCGAACTGTTCACCGGCGAGGAAGCGGCGGTGGCCTCGGCCCTGCCTTTCAAGCCGGTCCGGACCAAGGCCCTGGCCGAGACCCTGGAGCGCCCAGCCGAGGAGATCGCCCCGGTGCTGGAGTCCCTGGCCGCCAAGGGCCTGGCCTATCGCCGCAGCACCAAGGCGGGCGACTACTACAGCCTGCTGGCCCTGGTGCCGGGCATGGCCGAGGCCCAGTTCTGGGCCATGGCCCCGGGCGAGGCCAAGCTCAAGATGGCCCGGCTGTTCGAGGACTACTACGAGCCCGGGGTGGGCAAGGCCTTTGCCGAGGCTCCCACGCCCTACTCCCGGGTCATCCCGGTGGGCCGGGCTATCGAGAACAGCCAGGAGATACTGCCCTACGAAAAGGCGGAAGAGCTTATCCGCCAGCACGAGCACCTGGCCCTGATCAACTGCTACTGCCGCGAGCAGGCCCAGTTGCTGGGCAAGGGCTGCGAGGCGCCCCTGGACGTGTGCATGGTCTTCGGCTCCTTTGCCGAGTTCGCGGTGGCCCAGGGCTGGGCCCAGCCCATGGACGAGGCGGGGATGCTTGGCGCCCTCAGGCGGGCCGAAGACGCCGGTCTGGTGCACGTAGTGGACAACGTGGCGAAAAACGTGAACTTTTTGTGCAACTGCTGCGGGTGCTGTTGCATGTTTCTACAGACCATAACCCGCATGAACCACCTCGGGGCGGTGAGCCAGGCGGCTTACTTCGCCTCGGTGGACCCGGAGCTGTGCACCGCCTGCGGCGAGTGCGCCGACACCTGCCAGGTGGCGGCGGTCCGGGTGGATGACGACTGCGCCGTATTTGACGAGGAGCTTTGTTTAGGCTGCGGCCAATGCGCCACGGTCTGCCCCAGCGAGGCGATAAACATGATCCGCCGAGAGGCCCGGCCGGTGCCGGCCCACCACGGCGAACTTCAGGCCAGATTGGCCGACGCCCGCGGGGTGAAATAGTTTGTTGGGAGTTGGAGTTGACTTCCACTCCCCAGTGCTTAGTTTAACTTTTAGACGCCTGCGTCCTGAGCAAGAGTCTCGTTCGCGGCAAGCCTGAGCAGACTTTAAACCCGCAGCGCCGGTAGCCTGGAGCGCTGGACCGTGCGGGTACCTGTAGGGAAGAGGTAATTACCATGGCCGATAGCCGTAACTTCAAGGGACCAGACTTCAGCCTGGACACGCCCGTCACCTACTTCAAAGAGGTGGAGGGGCGCGATCTGCTGACTCCCGAGCGGGAGCTGGAGCTGGGTAAGACCATCCAAGACGGCCGCGACGAAATTTTGATGAAAGCCTTGTCGATCATCAAAAGCGACAAGGACGCCTGCGACAACTGCGTGCGCATCGAGGCCTGGCTGGAAGACAGCCACAAGTCTCCCCTTTCGGTGGAAGACGTGATGGCCGAGACTTTCGAGCTGCTCAAGCGCGCCGCCGCCAAGCGTAAGCCCTCCAAGAAGCTCAGCAAGACCTTGGAGGAGATCGACAGCGCCCGCTTGCAGGTGGAGATCGCGGTGCAGGAGATGGTGGAAGCCAACCTGCGCCTGGCGGTGTCCATTGCCAAAAAGTACACTTTCCGTGGACTTAGCTTTGCCGACCTGATCCAGGAAGGCAACATCGGCCTGATGAAGGCGGTGAACCGCTACGACTACAAGACCGGCTACCGCTTCAGCACCTTTGCCTCTTGGTGGATTCGCCAGACCATTAGCCGGGCCATCTACGACCAGGCCCGCACCATCCGCATCCCCATCCACCTCCTGGAGCTGCGCTCCAAGTACTTTAGGGTGTACTACGGTCTGCTCAAAGAGCTGGGACGCGAGCCCCTGCCCAAGGAAGTGGCCGAAAAGGTGGGCATCGACGAGAGCAAGGTCAAGGAGATCGTCAACCTGACCCTGGACTCAACCAGCCTAGAGACCCCGGTGGGCGAGGACGGCGACGAGCTGGGCGACTTCATCGAGAACAAGGAGGCCGAGTGCCCCTTTGAGAAGGTGGGCGAAGGCGAGATGATGGTCCACCTGGGCGAGGCCCTGGAGTCCCTGGACGGCCGCGAGCGCCGCATCCTGCAGATGCGTTTCGGCCTGGGCGACGAGGACGAGCACACCCTGGAGCAGGTGGGCCAGGTCTTCGGCCTGTCCCGCGAGCGGGTGCGCCAGATCGAGAAAAAGGCCCTGCAGCGCCTACGTCATCCCCAGTGGCGGGCGGTCCTGGAGGACCACGTCTAGGCCAACGCCTCGTCAGCCGCCGGGATGGCGGAACCGTAAAACAACTCAGGGCGTCCGGAGCAATCCGGACGCCCTGTTCTTTTACTCTGGGGAACTGTTGGGTTTCGGGCTTCGCCCTCTACGCCAACCTACGCTATTGCTGAAGCCTAGCAGCAACCCCCTCCCAGCGGGTTCGCCAGGTATTCGTGGGCAAGGCGTCCGGCGAGCGAAAGGCGCAGCTGTAGCCAAGCCTACAGCGAGCCTTGAGCGATGCCGGCAACACAGCCCACGGGCAGCTGGCGAGGCCGCATCAATAACTACAAGTCAACTCCACCTGCGCCTTCTCGGGGAAGGGCTCCTCCTGGGCCCGCATGAACAGGCTGAAGGTGGTGTCGCCCCAGAACGAGGTGGGCAAGGTCATGTCCAGGGGCTCGCCGCTCTTCTTGCCCGAAAAAACCACCTGGCCGCCCGCGCTGGTGTTCACCTTGCCGCTGTAGGTGTTGTAGGGGTCCTTCACCCTGGCCACGCATTTGAGGGTGTAGCCCATGCAGTACTCGTTCACCGAGTCGCTGCCCTGGCCCGCCTTCATGGGCAGGACGAAGCGCACCGTCTTGGAGGTGCCCAGGGGCTGGCTGGGCGGCTTGGTGGCATCGCGCCCGGCCGCCTGGTGCTTGGCCTTTATGTCCGCGGCCATCTCTTTCATGGCCTGGTGCATGTCCTTGCCCTGGGCCAGGGCCGCGGAGGCCAAGCCCAGCGCCAAAACCGCGAGCAGCAGAATTTTGCCGGTGCGCGTGCTTATCATGATCGCTGTTTCCCCTTAGGGTTCCGTTGAGGGCCGCCCCCTTCGGATATGCTGACAAATCCCGCGCCGTTTGACAACGCCCAAGCGCGGGGCGGTGGGGCCTGAATGCTTTACTAAGCCCCCATGGTTCAGTATGCTTGAGCCCACTTACTTCGTATGCGGGAAATGCGGCATGACTCTTCGCACGGTGAACAACATCCTGGAGCTGGTGGGCGGCACCCCCCTGGTGCGCATAAACCGGCTCAACCAAAACCCCGGTGTGACGGTGTACGCCAAGCTGGAGTTCATGAACCCCGGCGGCTCGGTGAAGGACCGCCCGGCCCTTAACATGATCGAGCAGGCCGAGAAGCGCGGCGAGCTGACCAAGGGCAAGATCCTCCTGGAAGCCACCAGCGGCAACACCGGCATCGGTCTGGCCATGGCCTGCGCGGTCAAGGGCTACAAGATGCTCTTCACCATGTCCGAGTCAGCCTCCCAGGAACGGCGCAAGATCCTCAGGGCTTACGGGGCAGACATCCTGCTCACCCCGGCCCACATGTCCACCGACGGGGCCATCGAGGAGGCCTACCGCCTGGCCCGCGAGGAGCCGGAGCGCTACTTCCTGGTGGACCAGTTCAACAACGAGGACAACTGGAAGGCCCACGCCCTGGAGGGCTCCACGGCCGACGAGATATATGAGGCCACCGGGGGCAAGGTGAATGTGGTGGTGGCCACCCTGGGCACCTCGGGCACGGTCATGGGCCTCACCCGGCGCCTGCACCAGCTGGACCCCAAGGTCAAGGTGGTGGCGGTGGAGCCCTATCAGGGGCACAAGATCCAGGGGCTCAAGAACATGAAGGAGTCCTACGCGCCGGGCATCTTCAGCCCCGGCGAGGTGGACATCCTGGCCAACGTGGACGACGACAGCGCCTACGAGATCGCCCGCCGCCTGGCCCGCGAGGAGGGCATCTTCGTGGGCATGAGCGCCGGGGCGGCCATGAAGGTGGCCCTGGACCAGGCGGCCACCCTGCCCGATGGCTCGGTGGTGGTGGCGCTCATGGCCGACGGCGGCGAGCGCTACCTGTCCACCTCCCTGTTCTCCAGCGAAAAGGTGCCGGTGCCGCTGAGGTTCTACAACACCCTCAGCCGCGAGGTTGAGGACCTCACCCCGGTGCGCCCCGGCCAGGTGGGCATCTACGCCTGCGGCCCCTCCCTGGACGGAGCGCCGGACCTGGGCCTGTGCCGCCGCATGGTCTTCGCCGACCTGGTGCGCCGCTACCTGGAGTTCCGGGGCTTCGAGGTCAAGCTGATCATCAACATCGCCGACGTGGACGACCGCACCGTGAACCAGTGCCTGGCCGAGGGGGCCGACTGGAAACAGTTCACCGCCCGCTGGGAAAAGGTGTTCTTCGAGGACATGGCCACCCTGAACGTGCTGCCCGCCCTGGACTACCCCAAGGCCAGCGAGCACATCAACCAGATGGTGGACGCGGCCCGGGAGCTTTTGGCCAAGGACATGGCCTACGTCAAGCTCCGCAGCGTGTACTTCAACATCAGCCACTTCCCGGACTACGGCAAGCTCTCGGGCGTGGACCTTAACGCCACCCAGAGCGACAAGCACACCGACTACGACTACTACGAGAAGGAGAACCCCCGGGACTTCACCATCTTCAAGCGGGCCACCCTGGCCGACCTGAAGGCGGGCATCTACTGGTCCACCCCCTGGGGCAATGTGCGCCCCGGCTGGCACGTGGAGTGCGCCACCATGTCCACCGAGCACCTGGGCCAGCCCTTTGACCTGCACCTGGCCTCCACCGACCTGGTCTTCCCCCACGGGGAGAACGAGATCGCCGTGGCCCAGTGCCTCGGCGGCAAGCCCCTGGCCAACATGTGGCTGCACAGCGACGTGGTGATGGTGGACGGCAAGAAGGCCTCGCGGGTGGCGGGCAACGACGTGACCCTCCGGGAGATCCTGGGCCAGGGCTATTCCCCGGCCACGGTGCGCTACTGGCTCCTGAGCCAGCACTACCGGCGGCCCATCACCTTTGAGCGCGAGCAGCTGGACCAGGCGGCCAAGACCGTGGAGCGGCTGGGCGACTTCGTGGAGCGCCTGCGCTTCATGAGCCCCGGCGAGCCCTCCCCGGACCTGGACCAGATTCTCTACGAGGCCAAGAGCGGCATCCAGGAGGCCATGGACAACGACCTGGGCGTGCCCAAGGCCATGGGCCAGCTCTTCGCCATGGTGCGCCGCATCAACCGCCTGATGAACCAGGGGCAGATGGACGCCGCCCAGGTGGAGCAGGTGCTGGCCTTTGTGGAGCGCACCAACCGGGTGCTGGGGGTGATCGACCTGGAGCGCGGCGAGAGCGACGCGGACATCGAGGCCCTGGTCAAGCAGCGCGACGCCGCCCGCGCCGGGGGCGACTTCGCCCTGGCCGACCGGCTGCGCGACGAGCTGGCCGCCAAGGGGGTGCAGCTCATCGATACGCCATCGGGCACCCGCTGGAACAAGGTTTCTTAAGCGGCCTACTGACGCGGCCTGCAAAGCTCGCTTCAGCCAGTTTCGGCCTCGACGTATTGCTTAATACGCCTCGGCCACCCCTGGCTTCCAGCATCGCCTTTCGGCTGCGCGGCAGCAGGCCTTAGGCCGTCGGTGTTGGGCGTAGCCGTATACTCCAGACGAACTCCGCAGAAGCCCACCAGCATTGCCGACTCGCGGGGCCTCCTCGTTTCTTGTCGATTCACGTTTACGCTAGCTCGCAAAATGCTAGCCATCGTGTAGGTTGGGTAGAGCGAAGCGAAACCCAACAACTCCTTAATCTCCTGCCTAGCCTTTCGGTTGCGCCGCCGAAACCCTTGCCCGCGCCGCCCGGCGGGTGCACTATATATGTCCGTAACCCTGCCCCCCAAGCCGACCAGGAGAAGTCATGGCCATCAAACGCGACAAGCATGCCTGGCTGCGGGCCGTGGAAAGCCTGCCCGCCTATCCCGTGGTGCTCATGCCGCTCAGCGAGGGCGGCTGGGAGGCGGTGTTCCCCAACCTGGCCCGGGTTCGCGCCTGGGGACCGGACAGGGACACCTGCCGGGCCAACGCCGCCGAGGCGCTGACCTTCGAGCTGGGCCAGCTCATCGTGGCGGGCGACGCCGCGCCCAGCCCCTCGGACCCCGAGCGCCTCATCGCCGACGAAGAGGAGCCGCGCGGCACCGAGCTGGTCATGCTGGACCCTCTGCGCTCGGTGCTCAAGAAGCGCCTGGGCCTGGAGAAGCGCGAAAAGGGCGGGGCCATGGCCGCCACCCTGGGCAGGCTGGGACGCAACTAACGAGCGGATTTGTTGGGTTTCGCTTCGCTCTACCCAACCTACGCCAATCTATATTTTTGCTGAAAACAGACGCGTGAATTTTATCGCGGCACAGCCACGTGGTGCTAGACAAGGCGTTCGCCTAACAGGCTCTTTCCCAGCGGCACAGCCAGGGGGGGCCAGGCAAGGCGGAAACGAGCGAGGGACGCAGGCGTAGTCTACCTACGCCGAGGACCGAGCGATGTTGACAACGCCGCATGGCACTTCCTGGCGAAGCCGCCGCCTACCAACGATGTCCCTTGGGACCACTCCACTTCCGCAAAAGTAAATACATGGCGCCGGCCCCGCCATCGATAGCCCGCGCGGTGCAAAAGGCCAGCACCTTGCGGGCGAAGCGCTTGTGCTCCAGCCAGGCGGCCAGGCCCTGCTTCAAGACCGGCACCCCGCCGGGCGAGCCCTTGCCCCGGCCGTGCACCAGCAAGACATGCCTTAGGCCCCGCGCCGCCGCGCTGTCCACGAAGTCGGCCACCTCGCCCTGGGCGTCGGTGAGGCCCAGGCCGTGCAAGTCCAGGTGGTCCTGGATGGGGAAGGCCCCCTGGGCCAAGCGCTCCATCAGCTCCGGCCCCACCCCCACCGCCTGGCCGCTGAGGTACTCGTCGCTCATGCGCAGATCGAACTCGGCGCTGCCGCTGATCAGCTCGGCCAGGTGGGCCATCACCTCCAGCTCCTCGTCCACCGCCTGGCCTATGTTGGCCGGGTTGGGGGGAGGGGCCTTGGGGGCGGGGCGCTGGTCGCCGGGCAGCTGGTTCACCCCGGACATGGCCATGGCGAACAGGGCCTCCTCGTCCTCGGCCGGGGCCTCCTTCTTTTGGGGCGGGGGAGGCGCGGCGGGCGCGGCCTGGGGAGCGGCGGTCTTTTTCAGCTCCTTGCCCAGGGCGGCGAAGGGCGCGTTGAAGGCCTGCTCCTTGGGAGCCGGGGCAGGGGAGGCGGCTTTTTTCTTTTTCTTCTTGGCCATGGTTCAACTATAGCCCGTGGCCGGGGAACGCGCCAAATCCTCGACATACCCCCGCTCCTCGGCTACATTGAAACCCAGCCAACAACCACCAGCGAGGAGCGAGACATGGCCCGGGTGGACGATTATCAAAAAAGCTTTGACCTGGCCGCCGAGGAGCTGGACCAGCGCGACTGGGCCGAGGTCGCCCGGCGGGCCGGGGCCACGGCGGCGGACGACGCCTCCTACCTGGAGATGAACTACCTGGGCCGCCCGGTGCGGGTCACCGCCCCGCCCATCACGGTGACTGCCCTGGACGACGGCCCGGAGATCCCCCTGGCCGAGCAGGCCCTGATCCTGCACTACCTGGTAAAGGCCGACGGCACCCCGCCCAGCGGCGAGTGGATCACCTACCGCGAGGTGGAGGCGGGCGAGTTCTACTGGTCGGCCTTTGTCAAAAGGGCCAAGGCCCCCCTGGTGGGCTTTTTCGGCGAGCGCCCCGAGCTGCTGACCGAGCTGGCCCCCTTGGTGGGCGGCGAGGGGCCGGGCGAGACCGGCGACGCCTCGGTGATCGTGCGCGCCTTCCCCATGGTGCCCATCCAACTGGTGCTGTGGGCCGGGGACGAGGAGTTCCCGCCGGACGGCAACCTGCTCTTCGACCGCACCATCGGGCGCTATCTCTCCACCGAGGACATCGCCCTGACCGCAGGCATGCCCATTTACAAGATGATGGCCCTGTCGCGCAGCAAAGGCTAAGGCCGAGGCCTTTCGGCACAGCCAGACGCCGCTTGGCGCTTCCCGGCGAATCCGTTCGGCACAATCAGGGAGTGCCAGGCAAGGCGGAAACAAGCGAGGGACGCAGGCGTAGTCCACCTACCCCGAGGACCGAGCGATGTTGACAACGCCGCATGGCACTCCCTGGCGAAGCCGAAGCCGAAAAAAGGAAGGCCCCCTGGGGTTAACCAGGGGGCCGATGCCAGGGAGGGGGGGAGAGAAGAAAAGTGAGCGGCTCGGTTGCAGGCCCGGAGGTCTTGGCTGGGTCAAGGCCGGAGAGTCCGGGACTTGGCAGGCGTTCATCGCCTTGAGGTTGCAGCGGCCTTCCCGCTCATGTCTTCAGCATATTGCAGAGACCGTGCCTAGTGGGCCCCCGACATGTAAACGCAGTTATTGCAGGCAATTGCGATGATGGCCCGATGCGGCGGCCCCGGCGTGGCGCGTAAAAAAGTGGCGGCTGGGGGGGCAAGTGCACATCCTTTACCCACCAGACGCTCCGCTTGCATTCCCCGCATAAGGACCTACAGTATTAGATAGCGGCGTTGAGCCGCATATTTTTGCCGACCGGGAGAAGAGCATGAGCGGTGAACATGAACCCCACGAAAGCTGTGGATGCGGCTGCGGCTGCGGCGACACCATCCCCCTGGACACCGAGCTGGCCCGGCGCTGGCGCGAGGCCCCGGACGATGAGGCGGTGTGCCCCTGCTCCGGGGTGGACAAGGGCGCGGTAAAGGCGGCCATCGCCGCCGGGGCCTACACCGCGCCCCTGGTCAAGGCCATGACCGGCGTGGGCCGGGAGGCGGGCTGCCGCCAGAGGCGGGAGTGCTCGGCCGACCTGGAGGTGCTGGTGGCCCTGTACGCGGGCGAACGAGTGAGTTTTTGTTGAAATCACCGGCAGGAAGCCGGACCCTTTTAGCCATTCGAGGTGAGCGATGAAGATAGCGGTAAGCGGTAAAGGCGGCGTGGGCAAGACCACCTTCTCGGCCATGCTGGCCCGGTCCCTGGCCGAAAAAGGCCTCAAGGTGCTGGCGGTGGACGCCGACCCCGACGCCAACCTGGGCCAGGCCCTGGGCTTCCCGGACTACCAGAAGCTGGTCCCGGTGAGCGAAATGAAGTCGCTCATCGCCGAGCGCACCAACAGCGACGGGGAGAACTGGGGCACCTACTTCAAGCTCAACCCCACGGTGAACGACCTGCCCGAAAAGCTCAGCGTGGAGCATCAGGGGGTGCGCCTGATGGTCATGGGCACGGTGAAAAAGGGCGGCGGCGGCTGCATCTGCCCGGCCTCCACCATGCTCAAGGCGCTCATGGCCCATCTGGTGCTTCTCAGCAAAGAGGTCCTGATTCTGGACATGGAAGCGGGCCTGGAGCACCTGGGCCGGGGCACCAGCCAGGGGGTGGACTTCCTCATCGTGGTGGTGGAGCCGGGGCGCCGCTCGGTGGACACCGCCGAGCACATCAAGCAGTTGGCCGGAGACATCGGCCTGACCAAGGTCCTCATCGTGGGCAACAAGATCCGCTCCGACAAGGACGAGGAGTACCTCAAGGACACCCTCAAGGGCTTCGACTTCCTGGGCTTCATGCGCTACGACGAAGAGATCATCGAGGCGGACATGGAGGCCAAGTGCCCCACCGACGTGGCCATGAGCTCCAAGGCCGCAGTGACGGCCATGGCCGACAGCCTCATCGCCAGGTCCGAGGCGAAATAAGCTCGCTCCCGTGCCCGCCGCCCCTCTCCGGGCGGCGGGCTCGCTTTTCCAACCCTTGCCCCGCCGTCCGGCATGGGCTATATTTGTCCCAGATAACGCCAGGTTAACTTACATTTTTGTAGGAAGCCGTGCCCGCAGCCGAGCTGATATTCTTTTACGGCACCCTGATGCTGCCCTATCCCACCCTGGAGCGCTTGGAGGTGGAGCGCATGCTGGCCTACCGGGGCTGGGACGCGGTGGCCGGACAGTTGTTCAGCCTGGGCCGCTACCCCGCCCTTGCCCTGGGACCGGGCTCGGTGCGGGGCCAGGTATTTGAAATGCTGGACCCGGCGGCCCTGGCGGTGCTGGACCGCTTCGAGGACTACCGCCCCGCCGACCCGGCGGGCTCGGAATATCTGCGCCAACTTCTGCCTCTCACCGACCGCCGGGCCTCGGCCTGGGTCTACGTATTCAACCGCCCCACCGATAGGCTGACCCCGGTGCCGGGCGGCGACTGGGCCGCCCACCAGGGCCAGACCCTGGAGTGGGATGTATTTTTTGCCTCCCGCACAGTAGAATAGAACCCGCTGTCCTCAAACTCGGCGGGTGGTGTTGCTCAAACGCGTTCTCAAGTATCTGTCGCTGCTGGTGGCCGCCCTGGCCCTGGCTTGGCTGGTGGTGTACCTGGGGGGCTGGAGCATTCCCGCCGATTTCCTGCGGGCAGGACTAACCGATGAGCTTAACCAGGACCTGGCCCCTCTGCGCCTGACCCTGGAAGGCCCCATCCGCCTGACCCCCACTTTGACCCCCACCGTGAGCATGTCCCGGATCAAGGTGGTGCGCCCCAACCCCAAGCTGCCGGTAATCACCCTGGGCTGCTTGAGCATCAAGGTGTCCCTGCTCTCCCTGCTGCAAGGCGACGTCAACCTGGAAAACGTGACCATAAGCGACCTGCGGGTGCCCCTGGCCCCGGAGCCGGGGCGCCAACAGGAAGCGGCCCTGCATTTTTCCCAGATCTCGGGCCGCCTGCTCATCTCGGGCGGACAGGCCAGCCTGGAGAACCTGGTGCTGCAACAGGGACACAGCAGCCTCACCGGCCGGGTGACCCTGGACACCAAGCCCGATCCGGTCAAGCTGGTCATCCACCTGCAATCGCCCCAGGTCGATTTGGACAGCCTGTCCCAGGTGGTGGCCTTGGGGGACGCCGGCTCGCGCTCCGGTCCGGAGCAGCGGCGCGCCATGCTGAACACCATGGACACCGTGGTGGAGCGGACCATAAAAATGGTGCAGGGCGAGCTGGTCTTGAAAACCGGCCAGGTGCGCTGGATGGGCGAAACCACCGGGCCGGGCATGCTGCACATAACCGCCAAAAACCGCCACCTGTCCATCGAGCGCCTGGAGCTGGAGCCGCCGGGGGGCAAAATTCATTTGCGCAACGCCATCTGGCCGGTGGGCAAGGAGCTGGGCTCCAGCCTGGAGCTGGAGGTGCGCAACTTCTCCTACGGCTTCCTCACCCGGGAGACGCCCAGCTCGCCCATGCGCTCCCAGGGGGTGTTGTCCCTGCGCCTGTCCATGGCCTCTCAGGCCTCCAAGGTGAGCGAGCTTCTCGGCAAGGCCAACGGGAGGTTCCAGGTGGGAGTATGGCCCAAGGATCTCAAGACCGCCTCTTTTGATCTTTGGGTGGCCAACCTGCTGTTCGCCTTCCTGGATATCCTGGCCAAGAAAACCGCCTCCCAGGTGAACTGCGCGGTGGGAAACTTTGTCATGGAAAAAGGCCTGATGACCAGCAAGGAGCTGATCATCGACACCAGCAAGGTCAGGGTAAAGGGCAGCGCCAAGCTCAACTTCGCCAATCGCACCATCTCGGTGCACCTGGAGCCCCGGGCCAAGCAGCCCCAGTTTTTCAACCTGGAAACGCCCATCCGCATCAGCGGAACCTTTGACCAGGCCTCGGCCGGGTTGAGCCCCGGCGGGCTGCTGGGCTCGGTGATCAACTTTGCCACCAGCCCGGTTTTCGCCCCCCTACGCCGCCTGTTCGGAGACACCCTGCCCGAAGCGGGCAAGGACGTCTGCCGCAGCCCCCAAACCTGGCCCCCGGCCGCCGACACCGCCGAAGATAAATAGACGCCCGATTTTCGGCTCCTAATTATGGGTCTTTGGACTATAATTCACTAAACCAAGCGGTTCCCGCCTCGATCACAAACCTTGTTCTCGCCTGGCCTGCCCTGGTGCGAGAGGTACGCCGTGGAACTTACGCTGGACATCCGCACTCTTTTCGCCGCTCTTACGGTTGTGTTGATTTGCCTGGCGGTGGCGCTTTCCTTCGTCTTGTTTACTCAAAAGACCTATCCGGGATTCAAGGAGTGGACCCTTTCCGCCGTGGCCATTGCCTTGGGTTACCTGCTTGTCGCGCTGAGGGGCCCGATACCCGCGGGAGTCTCGATCCTGGTGGGCAATACCTTATGCATCGTGGGCGCGGCCCTGGCCTTCGCCGGCACCCGCAGGTTCCTGGGCCTCAAACCATGCCCCGTATTCCAGGCGGCCGTTCCCCTGGCCTGCCTGGCCGGCCTGGCCTGGTTCTATTGGGTCGATCAATTTATCGGCATGCGGGCGATGGTGTTGAGTCTGGCGGCGGCGATTTTACTTTTCCCCGTGGCCTGGATGTTTATCTATCATTCCCCCCGGGGCCACCGCGCGCTGTACCTGGGCACCGGCATCGTCTTTGCTTTGTTCAACCTGGCCACTCTGCTGCGCGGTGCAAGCATGCTCGCCGCGGGCTACGATTTCCAGATGTTTGCCAATAGCCCAATGCAGGCGGTCTTCTATGCCTTTTTGATCATGTTCCAGGCGTCGTGGGTTATCGGCCTGCTGCTCATGAACAGCCAACGCATGAGCGACGAGCTCCGCCGATCCCGCGCCGAGCTGTCCGTCACCGTTGACAACATGGAGCGCATACTTGAATTTTTGCCCGACCCCACCTGGGTGGTGGACAGCCGGGGACGCATCACCCACTGGAACCAGGCCATGGAGCGCCTCACCGGGGTTCCCGCCGCCCAGGTCCTGGGCAAGGGCAACTACGAGCACGCCCTGCCCCTGTACGGCGAGCGGCGGCCCTGCATCATCGACCTGATGCTCAAGCACGATCCCGAGTGGCAGGGGCGCTACCAGACCCTCGAGCGCCGGGGGGACATGCTGGTAACCAAGGAAACCTTCCTGCCCAACCTGGGGGACAGCGGCCTCTATGTAGCCGGTTCGGCCACTTGCCTTTTGGATGATCAGGGCCAGGTTTCCGGGGCCATCGAGACCCTGCGCGACATCACCGAGGCCAAGCGCGGCCAGCAGGAGCGCGAAAAGCTCATCGACGAACTCACCGCCGCCCTGGCCAAGGTGCAGACCCTCAAGGGGCTCATCCCCATCTGCTCCCACTGCAAGAATATCCGCAGCGACCAGGGCTATTGGCAGCAACTGGAAACCTTCTTCTCCGACCACGTCGAGGTGGAGTTCAGTCACGGCATCTGCCCCGACTGCCTGGAAAAGTATTATCAGGAGTTCAAGAACCCCCCTTCGGAGCGGGACCAACCCGAGGGAGAGCTAGGGAAGCGGGACCACCCCGATGACATTGGGTAGAGCCCATTCATCGGTGTTGGCCTTGGTCTGCTCCGGCTTGGAGCCGAAGCTGCCCACTACACTGATCTCCCTGGCCCCTTCCTTGGCATAGAGGGTGGCCTCGGGCCCGCCCTCCACGTACATGGCCGCCTTGAGCCCCAGGGGCAACGCCAGCAGGCGGTCCACCAGCTTGGGCATGGGGTAGACCTCCCGGCAGATCATGAACAGCACCCGTCCTTCACGGTCCTGGCCCACCAGGGCGCTGGACCATTTCTGGTCCTCGCGTTTCCACAGGTTCTTTCCATCCGGCGTGAACAAGCGGTAGTTCTGGATCAGGGTGCCGTAGCGGGCGCGGATCTTGGCCAGGGGGGTCTGGGTGAGATCGAAAAGGCCCACCGGCGCCAAGCCGGGCCGCAGGGGGTCCAGGGCCAGCAGGGCGTTGTGCCCCTTGGCCGGGCGGGGGTTGTTAACGTAGCCCTTGGCGAGCATCAGGCCCACGCTGGTGAGGTTGTCCTTCTGGTACATGGAGGCGTTGATCACCGCGCTTAGCCCGAACTCGCGGCTCCACTCACGGGCGGTGCGCGGCGCTCCTCCCACCTGGCCCGCGCACAACAGGCGCAGGGCGAAGCGGGTGGGATCGATCCTGAGCACCACCAGCACCGGGCGCGGCGCGGGGCCGGAGGCCTCCAGGGCGAAACGGGCGCTCTCCAGGCCGGGCCGCCAGGCCCGCCAGGGACCGGCGGCGGGGCAGGGCAGGGCCCAGGCCAAAACCAGGAGCAGGGCGCAAAGCAGCGCCCACGGCTGGAAGTTTCTTCCGCCGCCTGGGCCGCGCGCTGCTTTCATGGGATTGATCCAGGCCTAATAGTGTTCCGGCTTGGGCTCCCGAGTCATCAACTCGTCCAGGGCCTGCTCGGGCCTGGTGCCCCGGTAGATGACCCCCTCCACCGCCTCGATGATGGGCATCTCCACGCCCTTGCGCCGGGCCAGGGACAGGATGGTCCTGGTGTTTTTCACCCCCTCGGCCACCTGGCGCATGGAGGAGGTGATCTGGTCGATGGTCTCGCCCTTGGCGAGGCGGGTGCCCACGGTGCGGTTGCGGCTCAGCGAGCCGGTGCAGGTGAGCACCAGGTCGCCCAGACCGGCCAGACCGGCCAGGGTGGCCAGGTCGGCCCCCAGGCTGAGGCCCAGGCGGGTCATCTCGGCCAAGCCCCGGGTGATCATGGCGCTCATGGCGTTGTGACCCAGCTCCAGGCCGGCCACCATGCCCGCGCCGATGGCCAGGGGGTTCTTGACCGCCCCGCCAAGCTCCACGCCGATGATGTCGCCGCTGGTATAGACCCTAAAGCGCGGCCCGGCAAAGGCGGCCTGCACCGCCTGGGCCACCTTGGGCCGCTCGCTGGCCACGGTCACCGCGGTGGGGGCGCCGCCCGCCACCTCCTTGGCGAAGCTGGGGCCGGACAGGGCGGCCAGGTGGGCCTGGTGCTCCGGGGCCAGGACGTCGGCGGCCACCTGGCACATGGTGAAGCCGGTCTCGCCCTCGATGCCCTTGGAGCAGGCCACGATGTCGGCCTGGGCGGGCAGGTGGGGAGCGGCCTGGCTCAGCACGGCCCGGAAGACGTGGGTGGGCATCACCAGCACCACCAGCCCGGCCCCGGTGAGGGCCTGGGCCATGTCGCTGGTGCCCTTCAGCTCCGGGTGCAGCTGGAAGCCCGGCAAAAACACCGGGTTGGCGTGCTCTTCGTTGATGGCCTGGGCCACCTCGGGCTCGTAGGCCCACAGGCGCACCTCGTGGCCCGCGCGGGCCAGGTGATCGGCCAGGGCAGTGCCCCAGGCGCCCGCCCCCACCACCGTCACCTTCAGCTTAGACATCTTCCTCTCCGTTCAGGGGCGCGGAGGCCGGGGCCTCGTCGTCCTCGCCTTGGTCCAGGCCGCTGTCGGCCTCGTCGTCGGCCTCGGCCAGGCGGGCCAGGGCCACCAGGCGCTCGCTGGGCTCCAGGCCGATGAGCTTGACTCCCTGGGTGTTGCGGCCCAACACGTTGATGCCGCCCACCTTCATGCGGATGATCTTGCCCTGGTCGGAGATGAGCATCATTTCGTGTTCGTCGTCCACCACCACCGCGCCCACCACCGGGCCGTTGCGCTCGGAGGTCTTGATGGTGATGACCCCCTTGCCGCCCCGGTTTTGCAGCGGGTACTCGTCCAGGCGGGTGCGCTTGCCGAAGCCGTGGCTGGTCACGGTGAGCACCGTGGGAGTTCCGGCCACCGCCTCCATGGCCACCACCATGTCGTCGTCGATGAGCTCGATGCCCTTGACCCCGGCGGCGGTGCGGCCCATGGAGCGCACGTTCTCCTCGTTGAAGCGGATGGCCTTGCCCTGGCGGGTGGCCAAAAATACCTCCATGTCGCCGTCGGTGAGCCGGGCGGAGACCAGGCGGTCGCCCTCGGCCAGGTTGATGGCGATGATGCCTCCGGCGCGGGGCCGGGAGAAGGCCATGAGGTCGGTCTTTTTCACGGTGCCCCCGGCGGTGGCCATGAGCACGTGGCGGCCTTCGCTGAACTCCTTGACCGCCAGCACCGTGGTCACCTTCTCGCCGCCCTCGGTGTTCACCAGGTTGACGATGGCCTTTCCCTTGGAGGCCCGGCCCGCCTGGGGCAGCTCGTGCACCTTGAGCCAGAAGAGGCGCCCGGTGTCGGTGAAGATGAGCAGGTAGTGGTGGGTGGAGGCCACGAAGAGCTTCTCCACGAAGTCCTCGTCCTTGGTGCCCATGCCCTTCTTGCCCTTGCCGCCCCGGTGCTGGGACCGGTAGAGGCTGGCCGGGGTGCGCTTTATGTAGCCGGTGTGGCTAAGCGTCACCACCATGTCCTCTTCGGCGATCATGTCCTCCAGGTCGATCTCGCTGCTCTTGGCCACGATCTCGGTGCGCCGGGCGTCGCCGAAGTCGCGGTTGAGCTCCAGGGTCTCGTCCCGGATGATCTGACGCACCAGCTGCTCGGAGGCCAGGATGGCCTTGAGGCGGGCGATCTCCTTGATTACCTCGCGGTACTCGGCCAGGATCTTGTCGCGCTCCAGGCCGGTGAGCCGCTGCAGGCGCATGTCCAAAATGGCTTGGGCCTGGATGTCGCTCAGCGACAGGCGCGACATCAAAAGTTCCTTGGCCTCGGCCGGGTTGGCCGAACCGCGGATCATCTTGATGACCTGGTCCAGGTTGTCCAGGGCGATCTTGAGGCCTTCCAGGATATGGGCCCTGGCCTCGGCCTTGGCCAGCTCGAACTTGGTGCGCCGGATGATGATCTCCCGGCGGTGCTCGATGAAGTGGCCCAGGACCTGCTTGAGATTGAGCACCTCGGGGCGGTTGTTGACGATGGCCAACATGTTGATGCCGAAGGTGCTCTGCATGGCGGTGAACTTGAACAGCTGGTTCATCACCACCTGGGGGATGGCGTCGCGCTTTAGCTCCAGGACCATGCGCATGCCGTCGCGGTCGGACTCGTCGCGGATGTCGCTGATGCCCTCGAGCTTCTTGTCCTTCACCAGGTCGGCGATGCGCTCCAGCAGGCGGGCCTTGTTCACCTGGTAGGGCAGCTCGCTGACCACGATGGTGTTCTTCTTGGTGCGGGCGTTGGTCTCCACGCTGGCCCGGGCCCGCATGTAGATGACCCCCCGGCCGGTCTCGTAGGCCTCCTTGATGCCCGCGCGGCCGTAGATGAAGCCCCGGGTAGGGAAGTCCGGGCCGGGAACGAGCTTCATCAGCTCCTTGATGGTGATGTCGGGATTGTCGATGAGGGCCACCACCGCGCCCACCACCTCGCTGAGGTTGTGGGGGGGTATGTTGGTGGCCATGCCCACGGCGATGCCGCTGGAGCCGTTGACCAGCAGGTTGGGCACCCGGGTGGGCAACACGGCGGGCTCGAGCATGGAGCCGTCGTAGTTGTCCACGAACTCGACGGTATCCTTGTCGATGTCGCCCAGGAACTCGCCGGTCAGCTTGGCCATGCGAACTTCGGTGTAACGCATGGCCGCCGCGGAGTCGCCGTCCACCGAGCCGAAGTTGCCCTGGCCGTCCACCAGGGTGTAGCGCATGGCGAAGTCCTGGGCCATGCGCACCAGGGCGTCGTAGACCGCGCTGTCGCCGTGGGGGTGGTACTTACCGATGACGTCGCCCACCACGCGGGCCGACTTCTTGTAGGCGCGGTTGTGATAGTTCTTGAGATCGTGCATGGCGAAGAGGATGCGCCGGTGCACCGGCTTAAGGCCGTCGCGCACCTCGGGCAGGGCCCGCCCGATGATCACACTCATGGCGTAATCCAGATAGGAGCGTCTGATCTCCTCCTCGATGAGCACTTCTTGCTTGCGGGCGTCAGTTGGGAGCATTTACTTTAACCTTTAGCGCTTGCCGCCCTGGGGTGGGCCGAAACTGGCCCTCCGCGGCGGCTGAAGCAAATTCACTGGCGATACGGCTGGGGGACGCGGCCGGAAAAACCCCTGCGCCCCGTCCCTTCGGCAACCTTTCGCCGACCGAGCAATTATAGCAACAACTGCGCGGATTAGCAAACAAAATCCCCCCGGAGACCCCCTCGCAGGGGCCTGTTTTAGCAGGCCTTTTTCCGGGCCGCCGAGCTCGGCCTCCCCAGGGGCCGCGCGGCTTGTCTGGCGCGGGCCGGCGTGCTAGCCTGAGACAGTTGTTTTTGGCGATAATCAGGAGGGCCGGCCATGACTGGGCGGTTGAGGGCGGGTCGTTGGGTTGCGTTGTTGGCGGCCGTCTGGGCCGCGGCGGCCCTGTTGGTCATGGGCTGCACTTCCGAGGCCGAGCAAGGCAAGGCCAAGGCCCAAACCACCACCACCCTGGCCGCCACGGCCCAGCCCCCGGCGACCGCCCCGCCCAAGGCCCCGGCCGCCCCCCAGCCCGCCACGGAAAACAGCCCCGGCCCCCTTTTGGAGCAGGCCCGCCAAGCCCTGGCCCAAGGCCGGGAACGCGAGGCCCTGGCCCAGATCGACCAGGCCGCCCGTGCCCTGTGGCAGCGCCTGCCCCTGGAGCTCTCCCAGGCCGTGCTGGTGACCGAACCAGCCAAGGGCTACGGCATCTACCAGCCACGCCAGGGCAATGTCTATCTGATCGCCAGCCCGGAGCGCCCGGTGTTCCCCGGCAAGGGCCAGCCCATGTACATCTACCTGGAGCCGCGCAACTACGGGGTCAAGCCCCTGCCCCAAGGCCGCTGGGAGATATCCTTCGCCATGGACGTGGAGCTGTTCGACGGCCAGGGCAAGCACTTGTTCAGCAAAAAAGACTTCATGCGGGTGCAGAGCGTGTCGCGGCATTTCAACCGCGAGTTTTTCCTTAACGTGACCGTGAACCTGAAAGGGGCGCCCACCGGGGCCTATGAGCTGCGCCTGACCCTCAAGGATCAGGTGGGCAAACAGGAGGCCGTGGCCACCCTGCCGGTCAAGCTGGCCATGGCTCCCCTGGAGAAGAAATAGCCGCGCCAAGGGGGAGTTGCCCAGACGGCGGGTACTGGTTAGAGCAATTGGTTGAACTGCCTACAGGCTATGGGGAAGGAGCCGTTATGTCGGGTAAATTTACGGGATACCTCCGCTGGAAGCACGACCACGTTGACGCCCTGAACGCCGGGTCCCAGGTGATCGACACGGCCAAGGGGCCGGTGGAATACGCCTTGGTGGGGGACCAGGGCCCGGTGCTGGCGGTGAACCACGGCGGGCCGGGGGGATACGACCAAGGACTGGTCATCACCCACCGCCTGCAAAACCAGGAATACAAGATACTTACCTGGTCCCGCCCCGGCTATCTGCGCACCCCCATCACCACCGGCCAGACCCTGGAGCAGCAGGCCGACGTGCTGGCCGCGCTCATGGACGCCCTGGGCATAGAAAAGGCGGCGGTCATGGGTGCTTCCGCCGGCGGCCCGGTCACTCTGGCCATGGGCTACACCCATCCCGAGAAGGTGGCCTGCCTCATCAGCGAGTGCGGGGTGAGCCTTACTTACGGTAAACAGTTTAAGACCAGCCAGAAGCTGTTCGAACACCTGATGTTCAACGACCCCTTCATGTGGCTCTACGAGCAGTACGAGCACCTGGCCCCGGAAAGCACCCTGCGCAGCTTCATCAAGCTGGAGAGCACCCTGGACAAGGAGCACGTGGAGGCCTTGGTCAAGAGCATCGAGGCCGACCCCGAGCGCGTGGGCCTGATGCTGGACATGATCGGCACCATGTGCCCCATCAGCCTCCGGCGCGAGGGCATGGACAACGACCTGGCCCAGCTGGCGGCCATCGACACCCTGCCGGTGGAGAAGATAAGCGCGCCGCTGCTTCTGGTGCATGGCGATCATGACGCCGACGTGCCCATCGCCCACGCCCGCTACGTGGCCGAGCACGCGCCCCACGCCGAGCTGATGGTCATAGAAAACGGCTACCACCTGCTGGGCATGAGCGACCAGGCCCCGCAGATCGCCGAGCGGGAGCTGAGCTTCCTGCATACCCACCTGAAAGCGTAACGATCGGAAACCACATGCCCTTTTTCGAGCTGGACGGCTACCGCCTGTATTACGAGACCCACGGCCAGGGCTTTCCCTTGGTGCTTATCCGGGGCCTGGGCTCCAACATGGAGCACTGGTACGAGCAGATCCCGGCCTTCAGCCGCCAGTACCAGGTCATCGCCTTCAACAACCGGGGCATCGGCACCTCCAGCGCCCCGCCCTTGCCCTGGAGCATCAAGGAGATGGCCGGAGACGTGGCCGCCCTCATCCAAGCCGTGGCCGGGGGCCGGGCCCACGTGCTGGGCATCTCCATGGGTGGCATGATCGCCCAGGAGCTGGCCCTGGGATGGCCGGAGCGGGTGGCCTCCCTGGTGCTCGCCGCCACCCACTGCGGCGGCGCCCACAAGGTGCCGCCCAGCGCCGAAACCATGGAGCTGTTCGCCAAGCTGGTGAACGGCACCACCTTCGCCGAGCAGATGGAAGGGCGCAAGGCCCTGTTCTCCCTGGAAACCTTGGACAACCGCCCCGATGTGCTGGAGCGCTACGCCCAGGTGGCCGCGGCCTACGCCTGCCCGCCGGAGGTGATGCAGGGCCAGTGGGAGGCCATCCAGGAGTTCGACAGCTTTGAGCGCCTGCCGGGGATCAAGGCCACCACCCTGGTGCTGGCCGGGGCCGACGACCGCCTGGTGCCCCAGGGCAACGCCGAGATCCTGGCCGGGCGCATCCCCGGCGCCAAGCTGGCCCTGATCCCCCAGGCGGGCCACCAACTGGTGATCGAAGCACCCCGGGCCACCAACGCCGCGGTGCTGGATTTTCTGGCCTCCCTGCAAGGCTAACCACCCGTCCCGGCGGGGCCTTTGGCGGCCCCGAGGGTGCACTGAACCAACATGAAGCGCTTGCTTTAAGCCGCCTCGGCCCCGCCCCCGGGACCGGGGCGGCTTTGCCTTTTGATTACCAGGGGTTGCGAAGGGGTCAAATCGGGGGGAAATTTCAAAAAACTCTTGCAAATTTCGTGGTTTAGGTCATAATAGCCTAGCGAGAACTTTAACTGGAAAGGCCCATTTATGGCCCCCGACAGCAGCGGCTACAATTCAGAAAAAATCAAGGTCCTGGAAGGTCTGGACGCGGTACGCAAACGCCCGGCCATGTACATTGGCTCCACCGGCCCCGACGGTCTGCACCACCTGGTCTACGAAGTGGTGGACAACTCGGTGGACGAGGCCATGGGCGGATACTGCGACAACGTGCAGGTCATCATCCACGCCGACAACAGCGTGTCGGTGGAGGACGACGGCCGGGGCATCCCGGTGGACATCCACAAGGGCGAGGGCGTCCCCGCGGTGCAGGTGGTCATGACCAAGCTGCACGCGGGCGGCAAGTTCGACGACAAGGCCTACAAGGTGGCCGGCGGCCTGCACGGCGTGGGCGTCAGCGTGGTCAACGCGCTCAGCGAGTGGCTGGAGGTGGAGATCAAGCGCGACGGCAAGGTCTACTCCCAGAGCTACGACCACGGCCACCCCACCGGCGAGCTGAAGGTTATCGGCAAGTGCGGCAAGCGCTCCGGCACCAAGGTCACCTTCAAGGCCGACCCGGCCATCTTCGAAACCACGGTCTACTCCTTCGAGACCCTGGCCGGACGCCTGCGCGAGCTCAGCTTTTTGAACAGCGGCATGCGCATCAAGCTCACCGACCAGCGCAACGAGAAGGAAACCGAGTTTTTCTACAAGGGCGGCATCTCCGAGTTCGTGGACTACATCAGCCAGAAGAGCCAGCCCCTGCACAAGAAGCCCATCTATCTCACCGGCGAGAAGGACCTGGTTCAGGTGGAGATAGCCCTGCGCTACACCGACGCCTATTCCGAGCGCATCTTCAGCTTTGCCAACAACATCAACACCCGCGAGGGCGGCACCCATCTCACCGGCTTCAAGGCGGCGCTGACCCGCACCCTGAACTCCTACATCAGCGCCAACATGCCCAAGATAAAGAACCTGCCCAGCGGCGACGACGTGCGCGAGGGCCTGTTCGCGGTGATCAGCGTAAAGATCCCCCAGCCCCAGTTCGAGGGGCAGACCAAGATGAAGCTGGGCAACTCCGAGGTCAAGGGCCTGGTGGAGCAGATCGTCAACGAGCAGTTGGCCATGTTCCTGGAGGAAGACCCGGCCACCGCCAAGAAGATCGTGGGCAAGATCACCGAGGCGGCCCGCGCCCGGGAGGCGGCCCGCAAGGCCCGGGACCTGGTGCGGCGCAAGGGCATCCTCAGCGAGAACTCCCTGCCCGGCAAGCTGGCTGACTGCTCCGAGCGCGACCCCAGCGCCTGCGAGATATTCCTGGTGGAGGGAGACAGCGCCGGGGGCAGCGCCAAGCAGGCCCGCGACCGCCGCTTCCAGGCCATCCTGCCGCTGCGGGGCAAGATCCTCAACGTGGAGAAGGCCCGCCTGCACAAGATGCTGGAAAACGCCGAGATACGCACCATGATCACCGCCCTGGGCACCGGGGTGGGGGTCAACGCCGGCGGCGAGGCCAACAACGACGGCTTCGACGTGGGGCGGCTGCGCTACCACAAGGTGGTCATCATGACCGACGCCGACGTGGACGGCAGCCACATCCGCACCCTGCTCTTAACCTTCTTCTTCCGCCAGATGGAAGACCTGGTGAACCAGGGTCATCTCTACATCGCCCAGCCGCCCCTATACCGGGTGGTGGACAACAAGAAAGAGATATACATCAAGGACGAGGCCTCCATGCGGGTCATCCTCCTGGAGCGGGCCTGCACGGCCCTGAAGCTCAAGGTGGAGGCCACCGGCGCCGAGCTGAGCGGGCAGCGCCTGATCAAGCTCATGGAGAACCTGAGCTCCTATCTGGACCACATGGAGCGCCTGAAACGGCGCGGCTGGCAGGCCCCGGCCCTGGCCGCCCTGCTCAAGAACAGGGTGCGCGACAAGCGGGTCTTCTCCGACCTGGCCAAGCTGGAGGACCTGGAGTCCGCCCTGGCCGAAAACGGCCTGAACATCCTGGAGCGCATCCCCGACGAGGCCCACAGCCTCTACGAGGTGGCCGTGTCCTGCCCCGGCGAGATGGCCCCGTGCAACAACATCTCCTGGGAGCTTATATCCACCGCCGACTACGCCGCCCTGCTGCGCCTCACCGAGTCCCTGGCGGGCAACGAGCAGGGGCCCTACCTGTTGGCCAAGAACGGCGACGAGAAAAAGGTGGACAGCGCTGACGAGCTTCTGGTCAACCTCATGGAAGTGGGGGCCAAGGGGCTGGCCATGCAGCGCTACAAGGGCTTGGGCGAGATGAACCCCGAGCAGCTTTGGGAAACCACCATGGACCCGGAGCGGCGCACCCTGTTGCAGGTCAAGGTGGAGGACTTCATGGCCGCCGACGACCTGTTCACCACCCTCATGGGCGACCAAGTGGAGCCCCGGCGCAATTTCATCGTGGAAAACGCCTTGGAGGTGCGCGAGCTGGATATCTAGCCGCCGCGACAAGCAAGCATAACCAGACCCCGTGCCGGTATCGGCGCGGGGTTTTTATTTGGGAGTGGGGCGGGGGTGGTTGCCGGTGGCCTCGCCTTTGAACCGCCACCATCGGGCATCGTGTAGGTTGGGTAGAGGGCGCAGCCCGAAACCCAACAATTCCTTGGCTGGCCGCGCCCCAGTGCAAAGATGGTTGTTGGGTTTCGCTTCGCTCTACCCAACCTACGCTATCGCTGTAAATTCGGCTTCCTCGCGATCACCGATATCCAACAATAGCTCCCGTCATTGCGAGGCCGGGCAGAGGCCAACGCCCGATGGGACAGGGCCGCCCCTTCTGCCCGGCCGTGGCAATCTTCCGCTTCCCTTGTCATGCCTCCGCTCACGAGACAAGCCCCAGCCGCGCCCCGTGCCCGCCCTCTCAGGCCAGGCAGCGCCCGCGGGCCTTGGCCCCGGCGCGGGCCTGGCCCAGCAGCACCTCGTCTATCTCGTCGATGACGCTCTCCGGGGTGATGCGGTCGATGTCCAGGCGGTTGACGAAACCGTAGGCGTTGCTGGCCGCCTTGAAGGCCTGGGGGTCCCGCCGTATCTGGGGATGGCAGATCACCTGCACCCCCCGGCTTATCTCCCCGGGGTAGGGAAGGCAGCGCCCGTAGTAGTTGCCGCTGTAGACCACGAAAACCTTGTCCTTGCCCAGGGCCGCGGCCAGGTGCGGGGCCATGGTGTCGTTGGAGAGCAGCAGGCCGGCCCCGGCGATGACCTGGGCCAGCTCCCAGAGGGAGGTTCGGCCCACCAGGTCGGTGAAGCGGAAATCGAAGTGTCGCGCCAGGACGGCGGCGTCCGGCCGGTCCGAGGCCGCGCCGCAGAGCACGATCTCCAGGCCGTGGTTGTCGATGAGGTGCTTGCCCACCCGGGCGAAGTTGCCCAGGCCCCATTTTTTGGACGCCGAACTTCCGCCTATGAAAAACACCGCGTAAGCAAGGGACGGGTCAAGGCTCGTCCCTGAGGGTTGCAGGGCGATCTCGGGCCTGGGCAGGGGAAGCGGCCGGTTCAGCAGGTGCTGGAAAAACTCCCGGTTCCGGTTGAACTCAAACACCACCTCATCGGCGGCGGGAAGCAGCCGGGTGTAGTAGCGGTCGCTCCGGCGCTTCTGCCGCCTGGTTATGTTGGAAAGATCACCAACGCTGCCGATCTTTTCCCTGGCCCGCACCAGCTTGACGATGCTGTCCACGTTCCAGAAGTCGCGGCTGTAGACCGGGCTGACCACGACCTCGTATCCTTGGCGGGTGATTTCCCGGAGCTTTTGGAAGCGGTAGGCCAGGCCGCGGTTGAAGCGCTCCAGATCCAGCCAGACCACCTCCGCGAAAAACTGGGCGTCCAGCTTTTCAAACAAACCCCGCCAGGCGCTGTTGCCCAGCAGGGTGAATTGGTAGCCCTGGTATTGGGGGTCTTGTCTGAGCGCCTGGATAAAATTCCGGAACAACACATAGTCGCCGATAAGGTCTATGCGAACCAGCAAAAGCGACTTTTCCCCGATCCGGCGAGACGGGCGTATCAGGCGGTTCATCAGGCCATAGATCAGGTACCTAGCCATTGTTTTCAACTTGCGGATCATCACGGCAACCAGTTGTTCCAGGAAAAAGACAACGCCGCGAGAGACTATCGCAGGGGCAGGGCAGGAGGGAGGGCGGCTCGGTTCGGCGGTCCCGAACCTGGCCCTATAGCTTCTCTCCAACCCAAACCTACCCTAATTCTAAGACAACCGCATCGCTGGGAATACCTGTTCCGCTTCCTTGAATTAGCCGCCCCCATACACCAAGCCCGCACGACTATGCTACATTGGGCCAGGCCCGTGGGCCCTGGTTCCATGGGCGCTCCGGGACCCGCAAGACCAACCCCCAGGGAGGCCGATCATGCCCCGTAAAGCCTTTGCCTTCTTCGCCTTGTTGTTGACCGCGCTCATCCTCCGCGCTCCCACCTCCCAGGCCGCCGCGCCCAACTACCCCGAGGTGGTGTTCATCCTGGACGCCTCGGGCAGCATGTGGGGCCAGGCGGGCGGCAAGGCCAAGATCGCCATCGCCAAGGAAGTCATGGCCCAGGCGGTGCCGGGCCTGCCCGCCGAGGTGCGCCTGGGCCTGGTGGCTTACGGCCACCGCAAAAAGGGCGACTGCTCCGACGTGGAAGTATTGGTGGCCCCCGGCTCCAGCGACCGGGCGGGCCTGCTAAATAAGGTCCAGGCCCTGAGCCCCAAGGGCAAGACGCCCATCGCCGGGTCGCTCAAGCAGACCGCCGAGATGCTCAAGTCCAAGGAGAACGAGACCACCATCGTGCTCATCAGCGACGGCATGGAGACCTGCGACGCCGATCCCTGCGGGGTGGTCAAGGCCCTCAAGGCCGGGGGCATCAAGTTCGTTCTGCACGTGGTGGGCTTCGACGTGGACGCCAAGGGCAAACAGCAGCTTACCTGCCTGGCCCAGGCGGGCGGGGGTAAGTACTTCAGCGCCGGGGACGCGGCCGGGCTGTTGGCCGCCTTGGAGGCGGTCAAGAAAGAGGTCGCGGTAAAAGTGGAGGCGGCCAAGACCACAACCACCAAGGCCAAGAGCCGCCTGGGCAAGCTGAAGATGAGCCTGCCCGCCGACTCGCTCAAAAGCCTGGGGGGTTTTCGCATCATCCGCCTGAAGGACAACAAGGTGCTCAAGGAGGCCAAGACGGTTGAGGGAGAGCATCCCCTGTTGGCCGGCAAATACAAGGTGGTTCTTCTGTTCGCCCAGCCCAACTACCGCAAGCCCGACGAGGCGGTCTTGGGCGAGTATGAGATCAAGGGCGGCGAGGTCACCGAGGTGGCCCTGGGCGCGGTGGCCATCAACATCGCCAAGGAGCTGACCCAGGCGGTGGGCGGCGTGAGCCTGGTGAACCAGGAAAGCGGCAATCCCTTCATCACCCACGTTAGCCCGGACAACGACTATTATCTCTTCAAGACCCGCCCGGTGCCGCCGGGCACCTACGCCCTGCGCCTGCACTACAGCCTCAGCCCCGCGCCCACGGTGGTGGCCAAGGACCTCAAGGTGAGCGCCGGACAGACCGCCACGGCCACGGTGGACAGCGGCATAGCCCTCAAGAAGGCCCCCGGGGTGACCGCCTGGAATCTGCACCCCAACGGCCAGGACAAGCCCGTGTTGCAGGTGCGGCGGCGCTTTGACAACGACTTCCCCCTGTGGAAGGCCTTCGCCGTGCCGCCGGGAAGCTACGACCTGTACGTGTTGCAAAAGGGCATGACCGAGCCCCTGCCGGTGGGCGAGGGCATCAAGGTGGAAAAAGGCAAGACCGTGGTCTTCGACGCCGGGCTGTAGGGGAGGGTGATCATGAAAAAGCTTGCCCTGATCCTGCTGGCCTTGGCCCTGTGCCTGGCCGTGGCCGCGCCCGCCCTGGCCGAGTCGCGCTGCCTTCGGGTGCAGCTGGACGGCACCATCAAGCTGCGGCCCAAAAACCCGGCCGCCACCCAGGGCCAGCCGGGCAACGCCATGACCTCTTGCCGCACCAACGCCAAGTTTCACATCGAGCTGATCTTTCCGGAAAAGGGCGGCCAGGTGGTCAGCCAGAAAAACTGGGTGGTGATCTCCGGCTTTTTCTGCCCGCCGGACGCGCCGGGGTCGCACTGCCGCCAGGAGGCCCACGCCGACGCCTTTTACCCCCGGCCTTTCACCCTGCAGGCCACGGCCACCCCGGACGGGCCCTTCAACTACGCGGTGGAGTCCCTCCTGACCCAGCTGCCCCCGGCCAGCCCCTTGACCATCACCATTCAGTGCCAGGGCGCGCCCGCCGACGTCAGCGACTACGGCTCCAACTACCGCCAGCTTATGCTGCCCTGGCACCTGAACAAGATGGTGCTGAACGCGGCGCTGAACAAGTCGCGCCATAAGCGCCCGCCGGTGATGGAGCTGCCGCCGTTTCTCCTGGCCGACGTGGAGTGGGACGAGCTGGTCACCCTGGTGCCCTGCGAGAACTTCAAGTATTAGGCCGTATGGTTGGATGTTGGGTTTCGGGCTGCGCCCTCTACCCAACCTACACTCAATGTTAGATGGCCAGGAAACAGGCCTTCATACAGAGATGGCGTAGGTTGGGTAGAGCGAGGCGAAACCCAACAATCCCTCTCTCCAACAATTGCGATTTGTCATTGCGAGGCCGGGCAGAGGCCAGCGTAGGTCGGGACAAGGTCGCCACTCCTGCCCGTCCGTGGCAATCTTCCTTTTCCCTCGTCCTGCCTGCGTCAACGAGACACCGCCAACCCGCCCCTCAAATCCAACCCTTTCCGCCTGGGGGAAAATGAAGTCCGCCACGCCGCATCTCTTCCCAGATGCTCCTCGCGATGACCTTTATGGTTGGATTGTTCAAAAAAATTGTTTGGCCGGTCGACTCGAACGCCTACGGCCGCCGCCCAATTGTAACCAATGACCCCCTTGACCCGGGCGGCCACGCGCTCGGATAATTTAGGTATGGAGCTATTACTTGGTGGGGAAGCACCTGGAGTTAAACCCAGGCTGATCTCGATCTCCCGCTCGCGCGCTCCTTCTCGCCTCTCCCGCGTTTGACCGCGTTCAGCTCACCATGGCCATACACCCTCCGCTCCAGCCGCGACCTCGCCCCGCAAGGAGGAATGCCATGCAAAAGAAGGTGCGTTACTCACATCCGGCCCACTTCAACTACGATACCCTGGCCGAGATCTGCGACATCCTCAGCACGGCGGGCAAACTCACCCAAGCGGCCAGGGCGGTGGTCACCTATCTCACCAATCATCTGAAGCTCAAGGGCGCGGCGCTCATGCTGCTCAACCGGCGCAGCAAAAAGCTGGAAGTGGCGGCCTCCCAGGGGCTGAGCGAGTTCTACCTCAACAAGGGTCCCATCAGCGCGGCCCGCTCCATCGCGGCTACCCTGGAGGACGGCCCGGTGGCCATCTTCAACGTGCACGACGACCCGCGCCTGCAATACCCAGAAGAGGCCGAGCGCGAGGGCATCGAGTCCATCCTCAGCGTGCCGTTGGTGTTGAGGGGAAAGCCCTTGGGGGTGCTCAGGATCTACACCGCCGAGCCCTGGGAATTCACCATGGAGGACATCACCTTCATGCAGGCGGTGGCATTGATGCTGGCCCTGGTGCTGGACAACATCCGGGTTTCCGGCGCCTACAAGACCTCCATCGAGGTGCTCAAGGACCTGCGCCCTCCCATCCGCCGCGCCAGGCGCACCCTGCACGAGTAGGTGGAACCTGGACGCCTCGGGCGTCTGGACGGCCGGGCCGCATAACTCATGAGAGGGGCGGCCCGGCCTAATTTTTCAGCCGCGTGATCGAGTAAACAACACGCCTCGCCGCTACACAGCGGCCAGCACCGCCCCGCGCGACAGGCGCACCTCGGGACGCTCGACGAGCCGCATGCCCAGCCCCAAAGCCAACCGCACGGACTCTTCAAACTCGCCGGCCTTCACGTGCATGCGCGGTTCGGCCAGATAAAACAAGCCGCCCGGCTTGAGCAATTCCTTCACCTGTCCCAGGAAGGAAGCCTGATCCGGCACCTCGTGCAGCATCCAAAAGGCCAGCACCAGGTCCAGGCTGCCGGTCAGATCCTGGGCCCCGAGATTATCGGCCCCAACCAGGCGGGTTTCGATGCGCCCGGACAACCCCGCCCTTTGGGCGCGACGCTCCACCCCGGCCAGCATTTTCTTCTGCAGGTCCATGGCGTAGACCCGGCCCGAATCCCCCGCCAAGCGGGCCAGGCCCAGGGTGAAAAATCCTATGCCGCAGCCAATGTCCGCGGCCCGGCCGCCTCGGCGCAGGTAGGGCCCCAGCATCTTTTCCGGGTCATGGAAAAGGCGGCGCACCGGGTTGTCAAAGGTGTGGATCATCCACCAGGGGCATACGTGTTCATGGGCCATGGCTCTATCCTTTGCCGGTTCTGGGCAGCCCTTTTGGTGGTTCACCGGCCCCATGGCCGGTACGGCTGCATCCCAGGTTTTCCACCGCCTCGCCCAACCATTCACTCAGAGTGGCGGCCAGAGAAGTAGCGTCGCGCACCGCCTCGCCGTCCACCGGGGGCATGGCCTGGCCGATTATCTCGGCCTCTATGCGCTGGGTCGTGTTCAACACCTCGCGCCCCTGCGGGGTCAGGGAAATCAGCTTGGAGCGCTTGTGCCGGGGGTTATCGGAAAAGGCCAGTAGGCCCGAAGCGGCCATTTCGTTGCTCAGGGTCTGCACGAACTGACGCGACACCCCCATCTCGGCGGCCGCGCTGGGCACAGTCATCTCGCGGCCGCTTTGCAGAGCCTCAGCCAGGTGTTTCTGGGGAGTGCGCATCCCGGCCTGTTCATGCACCTGGTCGATCACCTGGGACAACAGGTGCTGGAGCCGGAAAATCTCACTGAATAAATCATGCAGCTCTTTGCCGCTGGCGGGAGTGAAGGGCTTCATGGTCAAAAACCTTTTCCATGGGCGTCGCGCCGCTTGGGTCCATCAAATCAAGGTCATTATCTACAGTGACAATCTAGTTGTCAATATGACAATTCAGTTGTCATAACTCTGCAACCAAATGCGGTCCAGCCGCGGCGGGTTACACCGCCGCCCGCCGCTTCAAAAAATTTTTTCCGCTTATTTGCTTAGGAGCGAAGACGGGATCGCCTCGGGTCAGTTATCCCCTTTTTCAGGCGGAGCCAGGCGCAGGGCCAAACCACAGACCACGCCCATGGGCCAGGCCCAGCAACCCGCCAGGGACCACAACCACAAGCGTCTAATTTCATGGTTCTTATGCTTGAATGGTCCCAGCATCCAGTGGTTGAACAGCAGGCCGCACAGACACCACAGGCAAAGGACCGTAATAAACATAAAGGGATCATGAAGATAGGCCGCCAAGGATATTGCCGCCAAGCCCAAAAGGCAAAGCGAGACGGCCCCGGCGGCCATAAGATAGAAGATCAATCTGTGCATAACGGCCTTCCCCCCAGAAGCCGACGGAGCCCCAAACCGGGGCTCCGCTTGCGATCATACTAAATTTTTCCGCCGTTGCCCTACAGGCGCATGGGCATGATCACGCTGAGGAATCCTTCGTCAGCCTCTCCCTTGATCAGGCAGGGATGCTGCTCGTCCACGAAACCCAGGGTTATCTCCTCGCTCTTCATGGCCCCGCACAGGTCCAGGAAGTAGCGGGCGTTAAAGCCCACACTCAGGGCGTCCCCGTCGTAGTCCACTTCCAGGGCCTCGCGGGCCTCGCCCAGATCCGGGTTTTGGCTCACCACCTCCAACAGGCCTTCCTTGAAGTCCAGCTTCACGCCCTGGAAGCGGTCCGTGGCCAGGATGGCCACCCGCCGGAGCACCTCGGAGAAGGCCTGGCGATTCACCACCACATTCTTTTTGCTCACCTTGGGGATGACCACCTCGTAGTCCGGGAAGGAGCCTTCCTGCATGCGCAGCACCAGGCGGGCCCCGTCCAGGGCCAGGGAGGCGTAGCTCTGATTGAGCCCCAGGGAGATGGTCTCCGCGTCCTCGGCCATCTTGCGCATCTCGGCCACGCCCTTGCGGGGGATGATCACCCCACCGTCCAGGGCGAAGCCTTCCAGGCCCTCCAGGGAGCGATCCACCAGGGACAGGCGGTGCCCGTCGGTGGAAACGAAACGCAGGTAGTCCGCGCCGTCGCGGTTGCGCTTTTGCACGTACAGACCGGCTAGGTTGAAGCGGGTGTCTTCCTGGGAAATGGAGAAGATGGTCTTCTCCACCATCTCGGCCAGCATTTCGCCGGACACTTTCAGTTCGGGAATGCCTTCCACGTCAGGCAGGTTGGGGAAGTCCTCGGCGGACAGCCCCACCAGGTTGAAGGAGGCGCGCCCGGCGGTGATATGCAGATAATTGTTTTCTTTTTCTTTGAGATAAATCTCTTCGGCGGGAAGCTCTTTTACGATCTCGTAGAGCTTGCGCGCGGGCACGGTCACCTTGCCCGGTTTGCTTACCCTGGCGGCGCAGTGGCCCTGAAAGCTGGTTTCCAAGTCGGTGGCGGCCACGGTGAGGTTCTCGTCCTCGGCCTCCAACAGCACGTTGGACAGGATGGGCATTGAGGTGCGACGCTCAACCACCGATTGAGATTTGCCCAAACCCTTGACCAGGTCTTCCTTGCGAACAGTTAGCTCCATCTATCTTTCACCTTTGAATTGCAGGATATAGGTGTTCTGGTCCACCTTAACCCAAACTTCGTTGACAGGGCAAGATAAACACTCCAAGCCCCTCGCCTTACCCCTGAGATCCCGCCCTGGACCGGGTCGATGTCCTCGCTTGTTACCGCCCAATTTAAAAGCCCTACTTTTCATTAGGACATGAAAAATATTGTGAACTACTGGGCAATTAACACAAACTCATAAATAACCATTAGTTACAGCACTTTTTTTGAATGCGGTTGAATGTTAATTCACAACATACTCACAGGGATTGCGTCCCGGCAACACCATGAAATGAGGGAGGTTCAAGCCCTGGATCGGTTCTACCGACCCCCAACCATACCAAGGACCCGGCCGCATGCAAAACTTAAGCTGATCCCTGGATTATGCCAGGCCGAGGCGGTCCCCTTTCCAAGGATTCAGGCCCCTGGAGACGGAACCAGGAGCTCTGCGCTCATCTTTCACCCGATGCCCGCCTCCCTGCGATCCCCACCCTGAACCGGGCGTCCTATCTCGAACCATGAGCCGCCCGACCTGGTGGGCGCGGGGCGCTCTGATTACTTACCTGCTCTTGTCGGTTACGCGAAGGGTGGGATGTTTTCCAACCTCCGGGGGCCGCCTCTATATGATTATTAGCTCTTAATTATTTAGTAATAATAGTCGAGGGATGCTTAAAGGTTTAAAACCGTCTCAACCCACTGTAACCAAGGGAATAAGTTCTCCACCGCCCTGTGCACCGGTTATGAGTTTTTCCACCGCGGGGCCGGTTTGAGCGGGGTTTTCCACCGCCTAGTCACTCTGTTTGCCCTGGCGGATGGCGTTTTCCACCGCCCGCACCGTGTCGGCCAGTTCCGGGTCCTGCACCAGGAGCTTCTCCACCCGCTGCACCCCCTTGACCACCGTGGAGTGGTCCTTGCCCCCCAGGGCCTGGCCTATCTCCGGGAAGGAGGCGTTGGTCAGGCGGCGGGCCAGGAACATGGCCACCTGGCGGGGCCGGCTGATGTCCCGGCTCTTGCGAGAGCTCTTGAGGTCGGCCGGGCGCACCCCGTAATGGGCCGACACCACCCGGAGCACGTCTTCCACTCCCACCAGGTGCTCGTTGGCCAGGGGACCCAACACCTGACGGGCCAGCTCCAGGCTCACCTCGGTGCCCCGCAGGCGGCTGACCGCCATGAGCCGGTTGAGGTAGCCCTCCAGCACCCGGATGGACGACTCGGGCTGGCCGGCCAGATAGGCGGCCACCTGGCGGCTGAGCACCACCCCCTTTTCCGTGGCCTTGCGCTGCAGGATGGCCAGCTTGGTCTCGGTGTCCGGGGTTTGCAGATCGGCCAACAGGCCCCACTCAAAGCGGGTGCGCAAACGGCTGGCCAGGCCGGGGATGTCCCGGGGCAGTTTGTCGCTGGTCAACACGATCTGGCGGCCGGCCTGGAACAGGGCGTCGAAGGTGTGGAAAAACTCCTCCTGGGTGCGCTCGCGGCCCGAGAGGAACTGGATGTCCTCGATGATCAGGCTGTCCACCCGGCGGTACTTGTCGCGAAAGGTCTGGATGCCGTCGAAGCGAACCGCCTGGATCAGCTCGTTGGAATAGGCCTCCGAGGAGGTGTAGTGCACCCGGTAGGAGGACTCGCGGTTCACCAGGCGGTTGGCCACCGCGCTCACCAGGTGGGTCTTGCCCAGGCCCGAGCCGCCGAAGATCATCAGGGGGTTGTACTGACCCCCCGGCGCGTCGGCCACCGCCTGGCAGGCGGCGTGGGCCAGCTCGTTGCACGGCCCCACCACGAAGGAGTCGAAGGTGTAGGCGGCGTTGAGATTTATGCCCGCCGGGCGGGACTTGGGGGGCGGCGGCTGGATCACCGCGGCCTTGGCCTGCACCTGCTCCGGCGAGACCTCGAAGGCGGCATCCAGGGAGCGGCCCATCTCCCGGTTGAGGGCTTCGTTCAGAAGTTTGCTGTAGCGTTCGGCGATCCATTCGGCGAAAAACCGGTTGGGCACTGTGAACACAGCCCGGCTTTCCTCCAGCCGCATGGCCAGGGGGGCAAACCAAGTTTCATATTCTTGAGAGCTGACCGATGCGCGCAAATGTCTGGCCACACCAGGCCACGGATCGTGAACCGGCAAAACAACCTCGTTTAACCTTAGGATGTTAATATGTTAGGAGGGTGAGCGGACCCAGCTTCGCACCCCCTGACGCCCAATTGCCGCCCAACCGCGTGGATTGGGTATATTCTCTGCTGAAATTTAATGATAAAGACTACCACCCCCGGGGCGCAACCACAAATATTCACAGGTTGCCGGGCCGTTAGGTGAAATGCCTTGACAGCCTGGGGAGTATCGCATAGCTTTAATTTTCACAACTCATTACTAATAAACAATTTCGGGAGTAATTGCCTTGTCCTATGTGATCGCGGTGGCAGGCAAGGGCGGTGTGGGCAAAACCACGGTCGCCGGTATGATGGTGCGCTACCTGGTGGAGCACGACAAAACCCCCATCCTGGCGGTGGATGCCGATTCCAACAGTAATTTCAATGAGGTGCTTGGTCTTGAGCTGTATGGCACCCTGGGCGAGGCCCGCGAGGACATGAAAAAGGGCCAAAGCGAGGGCATGACCAAGAATCTTTTCATCGAGATGCGGGTCAACCAGAGCCTGGCCGAGGCCGAGGGCTTCGACCTCATCGCCATGGGCCGTCCCGAGGGCGCGGGCTGCTATTGTGCGGCCAACCACCTGCTCACCGAGTCCATGGACAAGCTGGCCGACAACTATAACTACCTGGTGGTGGACAACGAGGCGGGCATGGAGCACATCAGCCGGGTGACCACCCAGCACGTGGACCTGCTCCTGGTGGTCAGCGACCCCAGCCGCCGCTCCCTGCAGGCCGCCCAGCGGGTGACCGAGCTGGCCAAGGAGATGAAGGTGCTCCGGGGCAAGGCCTACCTGGTTTTGTCCATGGTGCGCGGCGAGCCCTCCCCCGAGCTGCTGGCCACGGTAGAGGAAATGGGCCTGGAATTGGCCGGAGTGATCCCCGACGACCCCATGCTGGCCGATTACGACCTAAAGGGCCTGCCCACCAGCACCCTGCCCATGGAAAGCCCGGCTAAGAGTGCGGCTTTTAAGGTCTTTGACAAAGTCTTGGCCGAGGCCCAGGCCTAGGCGAATCGCCCCATGAGGGGTGGTTCATGTAGTCTAGTTAGAGATAACAGACAGTTATGCATTTTTTCTTGACACGTTTTTTTTATTGGCGTAGCGTGGGACGCGTTTCAAATAGTAAGCATATTGGCCTAGGCCAATTTTTTTAAACCGGGCATTGTACCACCGCTCACAAGGCGCTGAGCGCGACCGTGGCAACAATGACCGCTACCGCTGGTTCTCCACTGGGGGCCATGAAGGGCACCCGTTGGGTTAAGTTTACTGATTCCTAACACTTGGGATGAGAACATCCCCTTGTTCAGTTGGAGGGAATTGCTGTGGCCTTTGAGATTCCAACCATTAAATACTCCGGCGCTATTAAACAGGTAACGCTGGGCAAAGGGGACCAAGCCCTTACCGTGGGCGGGGAAACCTGTTACCCCTTCCATTCTTGGGAAGGCAAAACCCCGACCAAGCCCATCATCGCCATGGAAGTCTGGGACTTCGAGCCCAATGAGTGGCCCGAGGCGGCCAAGGCTCCCTTTGCGGGCGTGCTGGGCGATCCGGCGGCTTGGGCCAAAAAGAACGTGGAAGAGTTCGGGGCCGAAGCCATCGTGGTGCAGCTCAAATCCACCGACCCCAACGGCCTGGACGCCTCTCCCGCGGCGGCCAGCGAAGTGGTGGGCAAGGTCCTGGGCGCGGTGAACGTGCCGGTCATCGTCTGGGGCAGCGCCAACCCGGCCAAGGACGCCGAGGTGCTCAAGAAGATCGCCGAGGATTACGCCGGCAAGAATCTTCTGCTTGGCCCGGTGGACGAGGACAACCACAAGCAGATCGGCGCGGCCGCCCTGGCCTACGACCAATCGCTTATTTCCTCCAGCCCCATCGACGTGAACCTGGCCAAGCAGCTCAACATCCTGCTGAGCAACTTGGGCGTGTCCCTGGACCGCCTGATCATCGACCCCACCACCGGTGGCCTGGGCTACGGCATGGAGTACAGCTACTCGGTGATGGAGCGCATCCGGGCCGCCGCCCTGGTGCAGGACGACGACAAGCTGGTTCTGCCCATGATCAACAACGTGGGCAACGAGGTCTGGAAGTGCAAGGAAGCCAACCAGACCCAGGAAGACGCCCCCGAGCTGGGCGACGCCATGAAGCGCGGCGTTTACATGGAAACCGCCGCGGCGGTCAGCTACCTGCTGGCCGGCAGCGACATCCTGCTTATCAGGCATCCCGAGACGGTGAAGCTGGTCAAGACCTTCATCGACGCGGTGATGGCCGAGCGCGCCCCGGCCGCCGAGAAGGCCGCCGTGGACCGTCCCAAGGCCGCCATGCTGGCCGGCGCCAAGGCCAAGCCCGCCGCGCCCAAGCCCGCCGCCGCCCCGGCCGCGGCCCCCAAGGCCGCCGCCAAGGCCGCTCCCAAGCTGGCCGCCGTGCCCAAGCCCGAGGCCAAGCCCGCGCCTGAGGCCGCCCCGGCCGCCGCCGCTCCGGCCGCGCCCGCCGCGGACGCAGAGGCCGATGCCAAGGCCAAGGCCGAAGCCGCCGCCAAGGCTGCCGCCGCCGCCGAGGCCAAGAAGAAGGCTGATGCCGAGGCCGCCGCCAAGGCCGCCGAGGCCGCCAAGGCCAAGGCCGAGGCCGATGCCGCCGCCGCCCGCAAGGCCAAGAAGGACCAGGAGATGGCCGAGCTGGAGGCCCTTAGGGCCAAGCGGCGCCAAGAGCGCATGGCTCACCTGGCCGAAAAGCATGAGGATGCCGAGGCCGAGGAGGGTGTGGAATACGGCGAGCCCCGCCCCGTGGGCGTGGCCGGTCCCGACGCGCTCTACATCCTCAAGACCCTGACCCGTTGGCGCCTGCGCGGCGACGGGGTGCGTCGCAAGTAAGGGACCCTGGCCCACCCGCATGGGTGGGCCGGTCCTCGTATATAGGAGGAGGCGAGGAGCCCTCTTCCGGCCCGGGCCGCGACAAGCGCCGGGAAACGGGAGAGGCGAGGGGCCCCGAGGGGGGTGCACCAAGTAAACGATATAACCGCGCTCACCGGCTTCGGTTGTTTGAGCGTACGACAGTCAACAGAGTTTTACGGAGAGGGGAACCGCCAACCCCCATTTTAAAGAAGAGGAGGAACCTCTGATGTCGGCAGACGAGATCAAGGTGACGGCCGAATCCAAGAAGGATAAAAAGGCCAATCCCAAGGAAGTCAGCGTCGACCCGGCCACCATTCAGATGCTGGCCAAGGCCCAAGCCGATGGCGTCGAAACCATTTTCGACCGGGCCCTAACCATGAAGCCCTGCAACATCGGTGAGCAGGGAACTTGCTGCAAGAACTGCTCCCAGGGACCCTGCCGCCTGCCCCTGCCCAAAAAGGGCATCGAAGGCGTCGACACCCGCAAGGGCCTGTGTGGGGCCACCCCTGAAACCATTGCCGCCCGTAACTTCGCCCGTATGGTCGCCGCCGGCGCCGCCGCCCACAGCGACCACGGCCGGGGCGTGGCCGAGGTGTTCCTGGCCGCCGCCCGCAGGGAAACCGAGGACTACGGCATCAAGGACGTGGAAAAGCTTCTGGAGATCGCCCCCGACTTCGACGTGCCCACCACCGTGTTGGTGGAAGGCGAAGACGGCGTGAAGGTCGAGCAGGAGCGCGACATCTACCAGATCGCCACCGAAGTGGGCGTAAAGGCCCTGGGCGAGTGGGGCAAGCAGGAAGGCGAGGTCTACTTCGCCAAACGCGCTCCCGAGCCCCGCTACGAGCTGTGGAAAGAACTGGACGTGGTGCCCCGGGGCATCGACCGCGAGATCGTGGAGATCATGCACCGCACCCACATGGGCGTGGACCAGGACTACCGCAACATCGTCAAGCAGTGCTCCCGCGCCGCCTTGGCCGATGGTTGGGCCGGTTCCATGATCGCCACCGACCTGCAGGACATTATGTTCGGCACTCCCTACCCCACCCAGGGCGAGATCAACCTGGGCGTCTTGAAGGCCGACGAGGTCAACATCATCGTGCACGGCCACGAGCCGCTGCTTTCCGAGATGATCGTGGTGGCCAGCCAGAGCCCGGAGATGTTGGACTACGCCAAGAGCAAGGGCGCCCACGGCATCACCCTGGCCGGCATGTGCTGCACCGCCAACGAGATTCTGGTGCGCCACGGCCTGCCCATCGCGGGTAACTACCTGCAGCAGGAACTGGCCATCGTCACCGGCGCGGTGGATGCCATGGTGGTGGACGTACAGTGCATCATGGAAAACATCGCCAACGTGGCCGACTGCTACCACACCAAGGTGATCACCACCAACCCCCGGGCCATGATCGAGTCGGGCAACACCCTGCACATCGAGTTCGATGAGCACCATGCCCTGGAAGACGCCAAGCGCATCGTCAAGGAAGCCATCGACAACTTCCCCAACCGCCGCGCCGACGCCCTGATCCCCAAGGCCAAGGAAAAGATGGTGGTGGGCTTCAGCCAGGAGGCCATCAAGTACCACCTGGGCGGAACCTTCCGCGGCTCCTACGTTCCCCTGAACGACAACATCATCAACGGCCGCATCCGGGGCATCGGCGGCGTGGTGGGCTGCAACAACGCCCGCACCATGCACGACTCGGCCCACCTGACCGTGGTGAAGGAGCTTCTCAAAAACGACGTCATCGTGCTGACCACCGGCTGCAACGCCATGGCCTGCGGCAAGGCCGGTCTGCTGACCCCCGAGTCGGCGGCGGTCTACTGCGGTCCCGGCCTGGCCGAGGTCTGCGAGACGGTGGGCATCCCGCCCGTGCTGCACATGGGCTCCTGCGTGGACAACAGCCGCATCCTCATGGCCGCCACCCAGGTGGTCAAGGCGGGCGGCCTGGGCAAGGACATCAGCGACCTGCCCGCGGCCGGCTCCGCTCCCGAGTGGATGAGCGAGAAGGCCATCAGCATCGGTCACTACTTCGTGGCCAGCGGTGTGTACACCATCTTCGGAGTGGGCCTGCCGGTAACCGGCGCGCCGCGCTTCCAGAAGCATCTGTTCGAGGAGTTGGAGGACATCTACGGCGGCATGTGGGACCTGGAAGTGGATCCCTACGAGCACGCCCGCAAGATGATCGCCCATATCGACAAGAAGCGCGCCGCTCTGGGCCTGGACAAGCAGAAGGAGCGCGTGCTTATGGACATGGCCGACCGGCAGAAGCTGGACGCGGCGTAGGCCCGCTAGGGAGAAAGGGGACCATAAGAAATGTCCAAGCTAGTCGCATTTGCCGCCATCCAAGGCGCATACAATATCGTGACCAAGGTAGAGGGCCTGTACAAACGCGCCGTGGAGCAGTACGGACCCGAGCAAAAGCTGGAGTTCCCCAACACCGGCTACTTCCTTCCCATCATTTATTCCCTGCTGGGCATCCCGGTAAAGGACCTGGCCAGCGCCAAGCGGCCCCTGGAGGTCGCCCGTAGCCTGCTGCCCGCCCACGTGCAGCGCGCCACCCACCTCCCCTACCTGGGCCCCCTGCTCGACGCGGGCATGGCCGCCCTGTTCGCCGAGGAAATCGCCGAGGCCATCCGCTACGTCGACGATCCCGACTTCTACCTGCACTCCGAGGAGTGCGAGGTGGTCAAGGACGCCGAGGGCAAGGTGGACTGGGCCAAGAGCAAGATCTGGTTGGGCGCGGCCGACGACGTGGTCATGCGTAAACGCGGCGTGGAGTTCGTTGACGGCTCCGCTCCGGGCTTCGCGGCCATCGTGGGCGCGGCTCCCACGCCGGAGCTGGCCAAGGAGATCGCCGAGGAGTATCAGCGGCGCAACCTGTACGTATTCATGGCCGCCAACCAGAGCGGCACCACCTTTACCGAGCAGCTGGTCGAGTCCGACGTCCAGGTCGGTTGGAACACCCGCCTGGTGCCCTTCGGCCCCGACATCAGCGCCGCGGTCTTCGCCCTTGGCTTCGCCAACCGCGCGGCCATGGCCTTCGGTGGCGTAAAGCCCGGCGACTACCGCCGCATCCTGCAGTACAACAAAGACCGCGTGTTCGCCTTTGTCAACGCGCTGGGCGAGGTTAACGCCGAGTGGGCCGCCAACGCGGCCGGCTGCGTCAACTGGGGCTTCCCCACCATCGCCGACACCGACATCCCCGAGATCCTTCCCACCGGCGTGTGCACCTACGAGCACGTGGTGGCCAACGTCGGCCCCCACGAGATGGTGCAGAAGTCCGTGGAGGTTCGCGGTCTTAAAACCGTCATCACCAAGGTGGACATCCCGCTTAGCTACGGCGCGGCCTTCGAGGGTGAGCGCATCCGCAAGGACGACCTGTTCGTGGAGTTCGGCGGCGGCAAGACCCAGATGACCGAGCTGGTGGAAATGGCGGAGATGGACGAGATCGAGGACGGCAAGATCACCGTCATCGGCAAGGACCTCGCCGACCTGGGCGACAAGGGCGGCCGTTTGCCCATGGGCATTTCGGTCAAGGTGGCCGGGCGCAAGATGCAGGCCGACTTCGAGCCCATCCTGGAGCGCCAGATTCACCACCTGATCAACTACGCCCAGGGCGTCATGCACATCGGCCAGCGCGACATCGCTTGGGTGCGCCTGGGCCGTCCGGCGGTGGAGAAGGGCTTCACCATCAAGCACTTCGGCCAGATCCTGCACGACATGTTCCACAAGGACTTCGGCAGCATCCTGGACAAGGTCGAGGTGATCATCTACACCGAGCCCAAGGACGTGGAAGAGTTCACCAAGAAGGCGCGCGCGGCCTACAAAGCCCGCGACGAGCGCGTGGAGAACATGACCGACGAGGGTGTGGAGACCTACTACTCCTGCACCCTGTGCCAGAGCTTCGCTCCCACCCACGTGTGTGTGGTCAGCCCCGAGCGCACCGGCCTTTGCGGCGCCTACAACTGGTTCGACTGCAAGGCTTCCTACGAGATCAACCCCACCGGCCCCAACCAGCCCATCGAAAAGGGCGAGTGCCTTGACCCGGTCATGGGCAACTGGAAGGGCGTCAACGACTTCGTGTCCAAGGCGTCGCGCGGCGCGGTGGAAAGCTACAACTTCTACAGCCTGCTCAACGAGCCCATGACCACCTGCGGTTGCTGCGAGTGCATCGCCGCGGTGTTGCCCGCCTGCAACGGTGTCATGACCGTGCATCGCGACTACACCGGCGAGACCCCCTGCGGCATGAAGTTCACCACCCTGGCGGGCGTCATGGGCGGCGGTCAGAGCTCCCCGGGCTTCGTGGGACACTCCAAGTACAACATCGTGCAGCGCAAGTACATCGTCGGCGACGGCGGCCTGCTGCGCATGGTGTGGATGCCCAAGAGCCTCAAGGAAGAGTTGGCCGAGGGCCTCAAGCGCCGCGGCGAAGAGATGGGCGTGCCGGATCTGATCGACAAGATCGCCGATGAGACCGTAGGCATCGATGAGGCCAGCGTGCTGGAGTACCTGCAGAAGGTGGGTCACCCCGCAATGGAAATGGACCCCATCACCGGCTAAATGAACCAAGTTGATTTGGGGCCCCTGGTTGGGGCCCCAAATCAACGTTGAACGATACAAGCGGGTTCCTCGGAGAGGAGTGGACCATGGCCCTGACCGGAATTCAAATCTTTAAACTTCTGCCTAAAACCAACTGTGGTGAGTGCGGGGTGCCCACTTGCTTGGCTTTCGCCATGAACTTGGCGGCAGGCAAGGCGGAACTGGACTCCTGCCCCTACGTATCCGATGAAGCGCGCGAGCAACTGGCCGAGGCCAGCGCTCCCCCCATTCGGCCACTCACCGTGGGCAGCGGCGACACCGCGGTCAAGATCGGCGGCGAGACCGTCTTGTTCCGCCACGAAAAAACCTTCTTCAACCCTCCGGGCATCGCCGGCCGCATCAAGGACACCGACGGGGACATCGCGGACAAGGTCAAGAAATGGGCCGCGTTCCAGTATGAGCGCGTCGGCCTGAACCTGCGTCCGGAATTGGTGTTCCTGGAGTGCGCCAGCGGCGACGCCGCCAAGTTCGAAGCCGCCGCCAAGGCGGTGGTGGAGGGCAGCGACCTGTCGTTGATCCTGGCCTGCGAAGATCCCGAGGTCATGGCCCCGGTGGCCAAGGCCATGAAGGACAAGCACCCCCTGATCTACGGCGCCACCAACGCCAACGCCGACAAGATGAGCGCCATCGCCGGCGAGCTGGGCCTTCCCCTGGCCATCAAGGCGGTGGACATCGACGAGGTGATCGCGCTGAGCGACGAGCTGACCGGGGCCGGCCACAAGGACCTGGTCATCGACAGCGGCGCCCGCGACATCGCCGGCCTGTTCCAGGACCAGATCGCCATCCGGCGTTCGGCCCTGCTGCAGCAGAACCGCACCCTGGGCTTCCCCACCATCTGCTTCGCCAGCGCGCTGGGCGAGGACATGGGCGAGCAGGTCGCGGCCGCGGCCATGCTGATTGCCAAGTACGCCGGCATCATCGTTCTGGACGACATGACCGCCGAGGCGGTGTTCCCGCTTCTGCTGGAGCGGCTCAACATCTACACCGACCCCCAGCGGCCCATGACCCAGAACGAGGGCATCTACGAGATCGGCGGACCCAACCCGGACAGCCCCCTGTTGATCACCACCAACTTCTCGCTGACCTACTTCATCGTCAGCGGCGAGATCGAGTCTTCCCGGGTGCCCGCGTGGCTACTCATCAAGGACACCGAGGGACTCAGCGTCATGACCGCGTGGGCGGCCGGCAAATTCTCCGGCGACGACGTGGGCATGTTCGTCAAGAAGATCGGCATCGAAGAGAAGATCAATCACAAATCCCTGGTGATTCCCGGCTACGCCGCGGCCATCGCCGGTGACGTGGAGGAGGAGCTGCCCGGTTGGAACATCCAGGTGGGCCCCCGCGAGGCAGCGCACTTGACCAAGTTCCTCAAGGAGTGGACGCCCGGCAACTAGTCGGCTGTTCCCCGAGCAGAGAGGGTTAACATGAAGACCATTGGCGAGAACCTAAACGTAATCAAAAAAGAGATTGGTCAGGCGTTCAAGGACCGCAATCCCGAGCCGATCCAGCGCTACGCCTTGGCCGAAAAAGCCGCCAAGGTGGACTACATCGACATCAACCTGGGCCCAGCGCGCAAGGGCGGTCCCGAGCTGATGCAGTGGGTGGTCAAGACGGTTCAGGAAGTGGTGCCCGACATCCCCCTGGCCCTGGACACCAGCAACATCGAAGCCATCGAGGCCGGCCTTGAGGTGCACAAGGGCACCGCGTTGGTCAACTCGGTAATGGCCCGCCCTGAGCGCTACACCGTCATGTGGCCCATCGTGGCCAAGTACAACGCCGAGGCGGTGGCTCTGCTCTGGGGCCCCGACGGTCTGCCCCGCGACGAGAACGAGCGCGCCGCTCTGTGCGTGGAGCTGTGCTACGCGGCCAACGAACTGGGCATCGACAACGAGAAGCTTTTCGTTGACCCCATCATCACTCCCGTGAACATCCAGCAAGAGCAGCTCATGAACAACCTTACGTTCATGATGATGCTTCAGGACATTTGCCCCGGCGCCAAGAGCACCAACGGCTTGTCCAACATCTCTAACGGCACCCCGTGGCGTGATCCGCTCAACCAGATCTACATGATCATGTTGGAGCGGGCCGGCATGTACAGCTCCATCGTGGACTACGAGGACAAGCTGATCATGCAGATCGCCCAGGGTCACCACCAGAACCTGGTGGACATCGTGCATAAGGTCCAGGACGGCGAAATCAGCGACCCCAACGAGGTGGAGCCCGGCATCGGCCGCACCTACGTGGCCGGCGCTTTGGCCATCCTGGGTAATATCCTCTATTCCGACTCCTGGTTCCAGATCGACGGCGGAGCCACCGAGGAGGACATGGTGGAGTTCGCCGAGGCTTATGCCAAGGAGAACGGGCTGTAGGACCCATTCTCCGGCGGCCTCGGCCGTCTTAGAGCGCCAATGGCGGCCTCGCGGTGCGCTGTGGCGTGGGAGAGGGGAATTATGAGCGAGCAAAAAGTGAAAGCCAAAGCCGCCAAGAAACCCAAAGAGGAATACGGCGAGCCCCGCCCCATGGGCGTGGCCGGTCCCGACGCCTCTTACGTGGAAAAAAGCCTGCAGCGCTGGCGCCTGCGCGGCGACGGCGTGCTGGCCAGCAAGAGATAACGACCTATTCCATCAGGCCGGTTTTAACCGGTCGATGACGATCCCTCCAAGGGGCTTCACAGCCCCTCCCTTCCAAGGGACCCGGGACCGGCGGACGGCAACCCCGTTCGCCGGTCATTTTTTGTGGTGCAGGGCCAGGTAGTTGAAGCCCAGCTCCTTCGGGCTCATAAGCGCCCCTGGCGTGATTGGCTGAAAAAGATCGCCCCCGGGCCGCTCTGTGAAGGGAGGCCCGGGGGGTTGCAAGGGGCTCAGGTCAAACGACGAATCATCGCTTGACCGGCTCCTGGCATCTTAGGCGTCTTGGCCGCGCCGGCCCTGGCCCTTGCCGCGCCCGCCTTGCTTGCGCACACCGCGCCCGCCGGTGCCTTGAGCCTGACCTTGGTCCTGGCCGCGCCCGCCTTGGCGGTTCTTGCCGCCGCCGCAGGGCCCTTGGCCCTTGCCGGTGCCGCGTCCTTGACCGCGAGGTCCGGTTCCGTCTCTAAAGGGCATGCCTATCACCTCCCTTCGGGAGTCGGCTGAAGGTGATCATCCCTGGCCCGGCCCCTGGCTCTCCAGGCGGGCTTCCACCTGGGCCAAGCGCCGCCGCAGCTCATCGGCCTCGGCTTGCAGGCCCTGGGCGGTGGGGCCCATGGCCGCCTGGCCGTAGCCCAAGCCCTGGCCCGTGCCACGGCCACGTCCCCGGCCAAAGGCCCGGCCGCCGCCGCAGGGGCCCATGCCCCGTCCCCGTCCCTGGCCCTGGGCCGTGGGGGCTCCCCAGGCCGCGCCCTGTCCGGTGGCGGCATATCCGCTGCAGCGTCCCCGGCCTCCGCCGCTCATGGGCCCTTGGCCCACAGGTCCTCTTCCATTGAATCCAGGCATTTCTTGCCTCCTTGTCTTGCTGGTTATTCTTGGGCCTGGCCGCCGCCGTTGCGGCCGCCACGCCCTCGTCCCATGCCCCGGCCCATGCCGCGCCCGCCGCCGCCGCCCCGGCCCATGCCTCGGCCCGCTCCGGGGGACACCAGCTCGTAGTCGCCACCGGCCACCACCAGCTCCATGCCCGTGTTCAGGGCCCGGGCTACGGCCGTCCTGGCCGCGGCCAGGACCCGCCCGAAGGTCTGACGGCTCACCCCCATGAGGGCGGCCGCCTCCTCCTGGTCCAGGCCCTCCACCTCGGCCAGGCGCAGGGCCTCCAGGCCCTCCACCGGCAAAACCATCTCCCCGGCGGGGGGGCGGTCGTAAGGGCCGAAACGGCGGGCCGGGGGTTCGGCGTATATGCGGCGGCAGCGGCGTGGTCTGGGCATTGACTCCTCCAACTAATTATGAGCCTATGCCCATAACCTAAGGCGGAGCGCCCAGCCTGTCAAGAATTATTTTGAGCGTACGCCCAAAAACATGGCGGGCGCGAAAAGCTTACCCTTTTCAGAACGGCCCGAGTGGGCCATAATTAGGGCCACGGGAACACCACCGGGGCTTTGATCCCGGCAAGAGGCAATATGGGTCCGCGAGGAGGGCCGGGGAAGTGATTCCTCCGGCGCACCGAGACCATAAGGAGGAAGCAAATGTTGCGTAAAGTGCACCGCCTGGCTATTTTGGCCGCCTGTCTGGGGGTAGTGGCCCTCTTGGCCGGATGCGCCGCCACCTACACCGGTATCCGCTACAAAGATTTGAAGGTGGAAAACAAGATGAGCGCCTCCATCTTCATGGACCCGGTTCCCCCGGCCCAGCGCACCGTGTTCATCCAGGTGCGCAACACCACGGACAAGCAATTCAACCTGCAACCGGAGATCGTGGCCGCGGTGCAGGCCAAGGGCTTCAAGGTGGTGGACGACCCCAACAAGGCCCACTACTGGCTGCAGGCCAACATCCTCTCCGTGGGCCTGACCGATGAATCGGCCCTGGAAAAGGCCAAGATTGCCGGCTTCGGCGGGCCCATCGCGGGCGGGGCCATCGGCGCGGTGTTGGGCGGCAGCCAGGCTGGAGCCGGAGCGGCCATCGGCGCGGTGGCCGGCGGCGCGGCCGAGCTTATCAGCGGGGCCATGGTCAAGGTGAACACCTACGCGGTGGTCACCGACCTGCAGATCTCCGAGCGCGGGGCCTCCCCCACCTCCCAGACCTTCAACACCCGCCTGCAGCAGGGCACCGGCCAGACCACGGTCAGCCAGCAGTCGGCCAGCACCAGCGGCATGAAGAAGTACCAGACCCGCATAATCTCCACCGCCCGCAAGACCAACCTGGAGTGGCCCGAGGCCTATCCCGCCCTGCGCCAGGGCATCGCCCAGTCCATCGCCGGGATCATCTAAAAAGCTCCGCCCAAATCGGCGTTACGCCTCCGGCCCTTTCGGGCCGGGGGCGTTTTTGTGGCCCAACGGTTTGGTGAACCTTGGGTGGCGGGGCTGTCGTTTGGCCGCGTTTCAGGTTAGTATTTGACAGGATGAACCATCGGTGGGCGCGCGCGGGGAGGGGACGCCATGTTCAAGGTGATGCCGGAAAGCGGGGACCGTCTTTTGGCGGTGGAGGTGCTGCGCACCTATTCCAAAAAGGACGTGGAGGCCTTTGACCAGATCATGGACCAGTGGATAACCCGGGCCGGGGGCCGCCTGAACATGCTCATCAGGCTGGACCGCCTGGACCTGAGCAAGGTTACCCTGGACAATTACATCGATGACTGCCGCCGCGCCCTGCAACGCAGGGACAACCTGGGGCGCATCGCGGTGGTGGGCGACAGCGAGATGGCCCGGAGCCTGGTGACCATGGACAACCTGATCATGGCCAACGCCAAGAGGGGGGTTACCGAGCGCTACTTCAGCGTGGAGGATATTGACGAGGCTTGGGCCTTCGTTCGCGCCTAAGCCTGGGCAGGCGGCATCGCCAGACGACGGGATGCTGCGTTGCCGACATCGCTCCAAACTCGCTGTAGGCCAAGCTACAGCTCCGTTTGTCGCTCGTCGGCGCCTTGCCTGCCGCCGTCTGGCTGCGCCGCGAGGAAAGGGGTCGTTCCCAAAACACCCTAAGCGATAACGGAGGGTTGGTTGAGGGTGAGGCCCGAAGCCTAACAATTCCTTTGACGTTGCGAGGAGCGAAGCGACGAAGCAATCTCTGTCCGCCAGCGGGTGTTCTCCCAAAGGCATGATGGGCGCGTTCGTTGCCTTGCGGCCCCTGGCTGTGCCAGGGGAGTTGGCTGATAAAATAGGTTGATAGCGTAGGTTGGGTAGAGCGAAGCGAAACCCAACGCGTCCTTTTTTCCAACCAAAGTGAATTGTCATTGCGAGGCCGGGCAGCGGCCAAGGTGCAATGAGGCAGGGCCGCCAGGTCTGCCCGGCCGTGGCAATCTTCCTCTTCCCTTGTCATACCTACGCTCACCAGACACGACCTCTCCTGCCTGGGGGGAAGGCAAAGATCTCCCCGCCGCATCTTTTGCAAGATGATCCTAGCGATGACGGCTATTACGGGAGAAAAAGAAGAGGGGCGGGGATAATCCCCGCCCCTACATCAAGATAAAATTTCGTTTCGCGCTCTGCGGCCCGTCCGCGCCGCCCTACTTCAGGTAATAGCCCGCCACCCGCCACTGGCCGTCGCCGCCCTTGAGCAGGGCCACCTGTTCCAGCAACTTGGGCAGCTTGCTGAAGCCCGGCTCGTACACCAGCAGGTAATACTCGCCCTTGGGCGCGCCGGGCAGATCCTTGGCCGGACGGCTGTGCAAGAGCTTGCGGCCCTTGGAGGGGCCGGTCTTGGCGGCCAGATCGCTCATGAGCTTTTGCCACTCGGCCGGGGTGGTCGCCTTTTGCAGCACCGGCGCGCACAGCTCGTAGGCGGCAAGGTAGTCGCCCTTGCCCAAGAGCTGTAGCCAGTGCAGGGCCTGGGCTTGGGCCTTGGCCTCCTGCACCTCCGCCGCCCAGGCCGGCGCGCCCAGGCAAAGGCCCAGCAGGGCCAGCAAAACGAGCAGGCAGGCACGGCGGGCCATGGAAACCTTGTACGAGGTCATAAGATCATCCTTTTGAGCTGGGGCAGGCTCTGGTTGTTCCCCGGCCATTAGCGCACCTGGCTGCCCACAGGGGTGGGCTTGCTGGGCGAAACCACGCACAGGCCGTCTTTCCCCACCGCCGCTAGGACCATGCCCTGGCTGGTGATGCCCCGTAGCTTGGCGGGCTTGAGGTTGGCCACGATGACCACCTGCAGGCCCACCAGCTCCTCGGGCGCGTAGTGCTGGGCCACTCCGGCCACCACGGTGCGGGGCTCGTCCTCGCCCGCGTCCAGGGTCAGCTTGAGTATCTTGTCCGCCTTGGGGATGCGCTCGGCCGTGAGCACCGTGGCCACCTTCAGCTTCACCTGGCCGAATTGCTCGATGCTGATCTCGGTCGGCTCCTCGGCAGGCTTTTCCGGGGATGGTGCCGGGGCCTGGTCTTTCTTGGCGGCCTGGGGGGCGGGCTTGGTATCGGCCTTTTGCCCGGCCTTGGCCGCCTTGGCCTGCACCTTCTTGGTGTCGATGCGCGGGAACAGGGCGGGCGGCTGGTGGGTCTGGGCGCCCGGCTTTAGCAGGGCCCGGCCGATTTCCAGAATGGCCAGCATGCCCGGCTCGATACGCCCCAGGCCCAAGACCCCGGCCATCTTCTCGGCGGTCAGTGGCATCACCGGCCGGATCATCACCGCCACCTTGGCCAGGAGCTGGCAGAGGTCGTGCAGCACCCGGTCCAGGCGGGGGGCCAGGGCCGGGTCCTTGTCCAGGGTCCAGGGCTCGCTGACCACCACGTATTTGTTGGCCGCGCCGATGAGGCTCCACACCGAGGCCAGGGCCTTGTGGAAGGCGAAACGCTCGTTTTCCCGCCGGTACTCGGCCAGCACCGCCTCGGCCAGCTTGGAAAGCTCGGCGTCCTGGGGCTGCTCCGGGCCGGGCTGGGGCACCACCCCGCCCCGGTACTTGTGCAGCATGTTCAGCACGCGCGAGAACAGGTTGCCCAGGTCGTTGGCCAGATCAGAGTTGTAGCGCTCCACCAAAAGCTGTTCGCTGAAGCTGGAGTCCAGGCCGAAGGACATCTCGCGCATCAGGAAATAGCGGAAGGCCTCCACCCCGTAAATCTCGGCCAGCTCCAGGGGGCGCACCACGTTGCCCAGGCTCTTGGACATCTTGGCCTGGTCCACGTTCCAGTAACCGTGCACGTTCAGGTGCTGGTACAGGTAAGCCTGGGCCGGGCGTCCCTCGGCCCGGGCCAGGGACATGAGCATGGTGGGCCAGAAGATGGCGTGGGGCTTCAGGATGTCCTTGGCGATCAGATGCTGGGCCCCGGGCCAGAACTTGGCCATATTGTCCCCGTCCGGCCAGCCCAGGCCGGTTAGGTAGTTGATCAGGGCGTCGAACCACACGTAGGTGACGTAGTTCGGGTCAAAGGGCAGGTCGATGCCCCAGGTCAGGCGGGTCTTGGGGCGGCTGATGCACAGATCCTCCAGCCCCTGCTCCAGCATGGCCAACACCTCGTTCTTGTAGCGCTCGGGCCGGATGAAATCCGGGTGGGCCTCGATGTGGGCCTTGAGCTGCTCAGTGTAGTTGCTCATGCGGAAGAAGTAGTTTTCTTCCTCCTGGTACACCGGCACTGTGCCGTGGTCCGGGCACTTGCCGCCCTCCATCTCGTGCTCGGTGAGGAAGCGCTCGCAGCCCACGCAGTAGTGGCCGCCGTACTTGGCAAAGTAGATGTCACCCGCGTCGTAGACCTTTTGCAGGATGCTGGTCACCACCTGCTTGTGGTCCGCGTCGGTGGTGCGGATGAACTTGTCGTTGGTGATGTGCAGCTCGGGCCACAGATGGCGGAACTTGCCGCTGATCTGGTCGGCGTACTGCTGGGGGGTCACTCCCCGCTCCTGGGCGGCCTGGGCGATCTTGTCGCCGTGCTCGTCGGTGCCGGTCTGGAAGCGCACCTCGTCCCCGGCCAGGCGGTGGAAACGCGAGGCCACGTCGGCCACTATGGTGGTGTAGGCGTGGCCCAGGTGGGGCTCCGCGTTCACGTAGTAGATGGGGGTGGTTATGTAAAACGGCTGGCTCATGTGGTTTTGGGTCCCTTTTTGCCCCGGCGGCGCGGCCGCCGCCGGCGGGAAGAGGCGGGTTTGCCGCCCGTGGCCTCGGATTCCGGGCCGTTGGACTGGTCCTGATCGGCGGGGGCGGGGGCGGCAGGTTTCGCCTTGTTGGCGCTGTTGTCCTTGGGGGCGGGCGGGGGAGCCTGCTCGGGAGGCTTGGTCAGCAGGGCGGCCAGCTCCTCGGGCTCCACGGCCAACTCGCCCTCGCCGGGGATGTACAGGGTCACCCGCTTTTCCAGAACGTTCTGGCGGATCACCTTGGCCTCGCGGCCGTCGGCCAGGTTCAGGCGCTTGCCCAGCTTGGGAAGGTCCTTCTTGAGGGCCTTGTAGGTTTCGAATTCATAGGTCAGGCAGCACATCAGGCGGCCGCAGAGCCCGCTGATCTTGGTGGGGTTCAGCGAGAGGTTCTGCTCCTTGGCCATCTTCACGCTCACCGGCTCGAAGTCCTTGAGGAAGGTGGCGCAGCAGATTTCCCGGCCGCAAGAGCCCAGGCCGCCCAAAAGCTTGGCTTCGTGGCGCACCCCGATCTGGCGCATCTCCACCCTGGTGCGCAGGCGTCCCACCATGTCGCGCACCAGCTCCCGGAAGTCCAGGCGCCCCTCGGCGGTGAAGAAGAAGATCATCTTGGTGCGGTCGAACAGGCACTCCACCTTGACCAGGTTCATGTCTAGCTTGCGCGCGGCGATGCGCTCCTGGCAGTAGCGGTAGGCCTCTTTCTCCAGCACCGTGTTCTGGGTCTGCTGCTCCAGGTCTTCGGGCGTGGCCAGACGGAACACCTGCTTGAGCTCCGGGACCTCGCTGCCCTCGGGCGGCTCGGGCTGGGCCCGGGGCCCACGGGTTACCTCGCCCAGGGCCAGACCGGCCTCGGTGTCCACGATGACGAAGTCGCCGGGTTTCAAAACGAACAAGCCGGCGTCGAAGTCGTATATTTTGCTGCCGCGGGAAAAGCGGACTCCCACTACCTTAGGCATGCTTTGGGGCCTCCTTTAGACCCGCCAATAACACCACCATGGCCAGCTCCGGCGCGGCGTTGCCCAGGATTTGCCCCTGGGTTCGGCGCACCTGGGCAAAGGCCCGGCAGGCGTCGGCGATATTCAGCTCCGCCGTGGGTCCGGGCAGCCAGGCCATCTGGCTCCGCCCGGCGGCGGTGACCGCCGCGTCGCGAAAGTAAAGGGCCAGCAGATCCAGGGCCTGGCTGATGCCCTCGCGGTCGATGCCGCCGCTGCCTCGGTGGGCTCCCACCAGGTCCTCGGCAAAGCCCCAGTCTTCCAGGGCCTCGCCTCCGGCGGTGAGTTGGTTTACCAGGCGCTGAAGGTCGGCCTGCAATACGGCGGTGTCCAGTTGCAGGGCGCGGCCCAGGCTGCCCCCGGCCAGGCCCGCCTTGAGCCGGGCGTGGGCCTCGGGCTCGCCCCGGCGCACCAGCTCGGCGGCGATCTCCTCGGCGGTCAGCGGCAGAAAGCTCACCTTGCGGCAGCGGCTGACCAGGGTGGGCAACAGCTCCTTGGCGTCGCCCACGGTGAGCACCAGGATGTTGTTGGGCGGCGGCTCTTCCAGGGTCTTCAAGAGGGCGTTGGCGCTGGCCGGGTTCAGGTGCTCGGCCTGCTTGATAAGGATCATGCGCTTGCCCCCGCCGAAGGGGGCGAAGCCGGTGGCCCGGATGGCCTCGCGCACCGCCTCCACCTTGATCTGGCTGGAGCGGGCCTCGCTGGGCGGGGCCAGCACCAGAAAGTCCTCATGGGTTCCGGCGGCCAGGCGATGGCAAGAGCCGCAAGAGCCGCAGGGGCCTTCCGGGGTGGGCTCGGTGCAGTTAACCGCCGCGAACAGGGCCTGGGCGGCGGTGGCGCGCCCCACGCCGCCGGGGCCCACGAACATGTAGGCATGGGCCAGGCGCTCGGCGGCGATCTCGCCTTCCAGCTGGGCCACCGCCCGGCGCTGGCCTATGACACCGGTTAAGTGCATGATGCTCTACGCCGTCAAGCGCTTGAACTCCTTGAGCAAAGGTTCGGCCAGGGCCCAAACGGCCAGGGCCACCTCGTCCTGGGGCATGGAGGCGTCCACCACCTTGATGCGCGTTGGCTCGGCCGCGGCCTGGTCCAGGAACCCCTGGCGCACCTGCCGGTGAAACTCCAGTCCCTCGTTTTCCAGGCGGTCCGTGGTGAGCCCCAGCTCGCCCTGGCGCTTGTTCACCCGCCGCAGCCCCAGGCCCGGCTCCAGGTCCAGCAGAATGGTGAGATCCGGCCACACCTCGCCGCAGGCCCAGCGGTTGAGACGCCGCACCCACTCCACTCCCAGGCCGCGTGCCCGGCCCTGGTAGACCTCGCTGGAGTCGGCGAAGCGGTCGCAGATCACCACCTGGCCCCCTTCAAGGGCCGGGGCGATGACCCGCTCCACGTGTTGGGCTCGGTCGGCCAAATACAAAAACAGCTCCGAGCGCTGGCCGGGATGGTCGTGGCCCGGCGTGGTCAACAGATCGCGCACCGAGGCCCCCAACTGGGTGGCTCCCGGCTCCCGGGTGCCGACCACGCTTAGGCCCAGGCCCCGCGCCCGGCGCACCAGCATGTGCTGCTGGGTGCTCTTGCCCACGCCCTCGCCGCCCTCCAGGGTGATGAAGGGCGGCACGGCTTTGATTTCTTCCAGAGCCATCTAGCCCTCTCCCTGGGCCGCCCCGCCAAAAAGGTCCGGGGTGGTTTCCTCGGGCGGCTCGGGGCGCTTCTTGCGCTTGGCCGGGCGGGGTGCCGCCTCGGCCGCCTCCGGAGCCTGGGGCGCGGCCTCGGCCTGGGGCTCGGGCAGGGGAGGGACCTCCTCGCCGGGCTCCAGGCCCTCCAGGGGGCCGGGGCCGGTGTATAGGAAGCGCTCCAAAAGACGGTGGTACTGGCTCCAGTGGCCCGGCCCGGCTTCCCGGCGGGCGGCTCCGGCCATGGCCATCTTGGCGTCCAGGTCGTCTATGAAGTTCAAGACCAGGGCCTCGGCGGTTTTGGGCTTGCGCGGGCTGCCGAACTCGTAGGCCCCGTGGTGGCTGATGATCATGTGCCGAAGATGCTCGGCCAGGTTGGGCGGGAAATTCTCGATCCCGGCCAGCTTAGCTTCCAGCATCCTCAGCCCCAGCACCAGGTGGCCTTCCATGCGGCCCTGGTCGGTGTAGTCGATGGGCGGGCCCAGGGTAAGTTCCAGCACTTTGCCCACGTCGTGCAACAGGGCCCCGGCGATGAGCACCTGGGGCTCCAGGTCCGCCGGGTAGAGCCCGGCCAGGGCGCGGGCCGAGCGGGCGGTGCTCACCGTATGCTCAAGAAGTCCGTGCACATAGGCGTGGTGAGCCCCCTTGGCGGCCGGGGCGCGCTCAAAGGCGGCGGCGAACTCGGCGTCTTCCACGAAGAAAGCTTCGAGTATTTGCTTCAAGTCAGGCTGGCTCACCCAGGATAGGGCCTCGGCCAGCCCGGCCTTCAGCTCGTCTAGGGGAATCGGGCTGGCAGGCAAAAAGGTGGCCGGTTCGGCGTCTGGGTCTTGGGCCAGGGTTTGCAGCACCACCTGGGTGCGGCCCTGGTAGGAGTCCACCCGGCCGGTGGCCTTGACCACCATGCCCGGAGCCAGGGGAGCCAGCATATCCTCGGCCTGGTCCCAGAGGCGACCCTCCATCTCCCCGGTCCGGTCGCCCAGGCACAACATGCCGTAAGACTTGCCGTTCTTGGTGGTGCTCAGAGAGGAGCGCAACAGCAGATAGCTGCCGTCCAACTCCTGGCCCGGTTGCAGGGAGGCCAGTTCGGGGGAGGCTTGGCTCATGCCAGGGTCTCCCGGGCGGCTTCTACCGCATTGGTGAACACGGCCAGGCCCATGCCGGCGCCCAGGGGGTCGGGCTCCTGGCCCTTGCGGCGGGCCCGCTCCCGGTGCAGGGTCCAGTCGGGGTGCTGGCTGGCCCGGTAATAGCCCTCGGGATGGGGCATCAGGCCGAAGACCCGCCCGCTGGGGTCGCAGATCCCGGCGATGTCGTTCAGCGAGCCGTTGGGGTTGGCCGGGCGGCGTCCCTGGGCGGGCTTGCCCTTGCCGTCGCCGTAGCGCACCGCCACCATGCCCAGGTCTTCCAGCTTTTGCAAGGTCTCGTCATCGCAGACGAACTTGCCCTCGCCGTGGCGCACGGGCATGTCAACCCGGCTGAGCCCCTTGGTGAACAGGCAGGGGCTGTTCTCCTGGGCCAGCAGCTCCACCCAGCGGTCCTGGAAGTTGCCGCAATCGTTGGCGATGAGCGCCACTTGCCGCTCCCAGCCCCGCAGCATGGGCAATAGCCCCAGGTTCACTAGAGCCTGGAAGCCGTTGCAGATGCCCAGCACCAGGCCGCCGCGATCCAAAAAGGAGCGCAGCTGGGAGTTCAAGTGATTACCCAAACGTGTGGCCAAGAGCACTCCGGCCCCGTGGTCGTCGCCCCAGGCGAAGCCGCCGTCGAACACCAGTATCTGGTAATCGTCCAGGGTTTCCGTTGGCTTGCGTTTGGCGGTGCCGGTCAGGTCGCTGATATGCACTATGGAGGCCGCCGCCCCGGCAAGATTCAGGGCGTGGGCCGTTTCGTTGTCGCAGTTGAGCCCGAAGCCGCTGAGCACCAGGGCCCGGACCTTGTCTTGGCCTGGCATCACACCATCCTCCCGAAGCGCCGCCGCCAGGCCCGGCGCATCTGGGCTCCCGTGAGGGCCAGCACCGGCTCACCGGCCAGGCTCACCTCAAGCTCCTGTTTGCGGGTGACCTGGCCGATCTGGGCCCAGGGCACGTCTTCCAGTAAACGCTCGAACTCGTCGCACCACTTCGGGGCCACGGTCACCACCATGCGGCCGGTTGATTCGCTGAACAGCAGGCGCATGGCGTCCAACTCTTCCAGGGTCGGCGTGCCGTCCAGCTCCACGCTGAGCCCCAGCCGCCCGGCCAGAACCATGCGGGCCAGGGCCAATGCCAAGCCGCCCCGGCTGGGCACGCAGGCCGAGGCCACCAGGCCGTCCTTTAGCCCGGCGTACACCGCCCGGCACAGGCGCTTGGAGGCGTCGAAGTCGGTCTGGGGCACGTTGAGCCCGGTGTGGCCCAAGAGGCCGTACAGGGCGCCGGCCCCCAGCTCGTCCTGGGTGAGGCCCAACACGTACACGTAGTCCCCGGCCATCTTGGGCTCCAGGGTCTGGATGGCCCCCAGGTCGGGCACCGGCGCGGTGGCGGTGAACATCATGGTGGGCGGGCCGCTCACCCGCTGGGTGAGCCCGTGAATGCCGGTGAGGGTGCCGTCCACGTACATGGAGTCCTTGCCCGAGAGCAGGGGGACCTCCAGGGCCAGGCAGGCGTCCTTGAGCCCCCAGCAGGCGCGCACCAGCTGGGCCGCCTTGTAGCGGCCGTCGGGGTTGCCCACCGGGTCGTGGATGATGCTGGGCCAGCAGAAGTTGTCCACTCCGCCCACCTGCTCGGGATCGCCGCCCACCGCCACCAAGCGGCGCATGGCCTCCTCCACGCTGGCGGTGACCATGTGGTAGGTGTCGATGTCGCCGTAATCGGTGAGCAAAACCTGGGCCATGGCCAGGCCCGCCCGGGAGGTGAGCACCGGCAGGATAACCGCCGCCTCGGACGGGGCGTCCTGGTCCCGGCCCACGAAGGGCTTGACCAGGCTGGTGCCCTGCACCTCGTGGTCGTACTGGCGGTTGATCCATTCTCTAGAGCAGAGGTTGGGCGAGTCCAACAGGTCCAGCACCAGGCCGCTCAGGTCGGCGGGCGGCTTGATCACCGGCTCGCTGAGGCCACGGGCGGCGGGCGGGGTCCACAGGGCCTCGAACTCCCACTGGGGGAAGCCCTCTTCCAAAAACTCCACGTCCACGTAGCAGCAGACGTCCTCGCCGTAGGTGAGCTTGAGCTTGCCGTCGCCGGTGAAGGTGCCGATCACCGTGGACTCCACCTGGTGCTTGTCGGCCAGGTCCATGAAGGCCTCGATGTCCTCTGGCTCCACGGCCACGGTCATGCGCTCCTGGCTCTCGCTCACCCATATCTGCCAGGGGTCCAGGCCCGCGTACTTGAGCGGCACCTTCTTCAGATCCACCTCGGCGCCGGGGCTCAGGCGGGCGCTCTCGCCCACCGAGCTGCTCAGGCCGCCGCCGCCGTTGTCGGTGATGTAGGGCACCAACCCCGCGTCGCGGGCCTCCAGCAAAAAGTCGTGCATCTTCTTTTGGGTGTAGGGGTCGCCGATCTGCACGTGGCCCGCCGGGGTGTTCTCGCTGTAGCCCGCGCTGGAGGCGGTGACCCCGTGGATGCCGTCGGCCCCCACCCGGCCCCCGCACATCACCACCAGCTGGCCGGGCTTGGTGGTCTTTTCCTCGGTGGGCTCGCCGTTCAGCTTGGCGGGGATCACCCCCACCGCCGAGACGAACACCAGGCACTTGCCCAGATAGCGCGGGTCAAAGTAAAGGATGCCCGAGGCGGTGGGAATGCCGCTCTTGTTGCCCCCGTCGCGCACCCCCTCAATGATGCCGTCCAGCAGGCGGCGCGGGTGCAGGGCCGGGGTCAGCTCGCCGTCGTAGTCCCGGGGGGCCACGCAGAAGCCCCACAGCCCGGCCACCAGCTTACTGCCCTTGCCGGTGCCCATGGGGTCGCGGTAGACCCCCACGATGCCGGTGATGGCCCCGCCGTAGGCCTCCATGTTGCTGGGGCTGTTGTGGGTCTCGCCGGTGATCACGTAGTTGTTCTCGTGGTCCAGCTTGGCCACCCCCGCGTTGTCCCACAACACGCTCACCACCCAGTCCTTGGCCGCGGCCAGCTCCTCGGTGGGGGCCTTGATGGTCTCCTTGAACAGGTTGGCCACCTCGCGGCGCTCGCCACTGACCAGGTCCTGATAAACGAAGCGGCCGCCGAAGGTGTTGTGGTTGCAATGGTCGCTGCGCGCCTGGCTTACGTACTCCAGCTCCACATCGGTGGGGTCGCCCAGGCCCACGGCCCGGCGCTCATTGCGCACCTTGGGGTCGTTGAAGTAGGCCCGGATCACCGGCACGTCGGCCTGGTTCAAAAACAGGTCCCGGGCGGCGCTGAGGTCCATGAGCTCCTGGTCGCTGCCGATGGCCAGGCTCTTGAAGCCGGGCTGGTGGGTGAGGCGCACCTTGGGCACGGTGACCCCCACGCCCTGCTCCGGGTCCCACTGGCCGCGCGGGATTATGCGCCAGGTCTGGATGAGCCCGTTGGCCAAAAGCTGGCGGCAGATGGCCTCGGCCCCGGCGGCGTCCAGCTTGGGGGCCTCGATCAGGTACAGGCGGCTGAAATACACCGCCTCGTCCTCGCCGAAGCCTCGGCCCAGCACATCGGCCATGGCCTCCAGGGCGGTGTCGCCCTGGTTGTCCTTCACGCCGGGCTTGAAGCCCACCCACAGGGCCCAGTGGAAGCCGGGCAGCACCTCATGCGCCAGGGGCGAAAAGGAGCTGAGCTCGGTCACCGGGTTGGTGAATATTTCCCGCCGGGCCCGCTCCAGTTGGTCGGGGTCCAGCTTGGTGTCGAAGGTCAGGACCTTAAGCACCCGAACTTTGTCCAGGGCCAGCCCCAGGTAGGCGCGGGCCTTGGTGATGAGCCCGCCGGCGGCGGGGTCGTTAAGCTGGGGCTTGAGGCCTATTTCCAGGCGCTGGGCCATGGTTCCTCACAAGGGTTAAACATGCATCGCATCGGGAAAACATGATCTTAGCAAGCAGGCGGGAGCCTGGCAAGGCTCACTCCCTGGGCGGCAGCTTGGCGCTGATGTTGCGCAGCCAGCGGAAGAAGAGCAAACCAAACCCCACGGCCAGCAAAACGCCCAAGGTCATGGCCAGGGCTTTGACGGCCCACAGGGGCAGGGATTGGATATATTCCAGCATGGGCTCCCCGGTTTGGTCGCACGAACCCTCCGACGCAAAAAGCCGCAAGCGGCCGAGCCGCTCAAGGTTCATGAAACACACTATCTTACCTGGATATTATACCGGCTTTTCCCGGTGCTCATAGCCTAGCACTTTGGCTTCGGCTGGACCATAATGGGGCATGCCTGAGTGCGAAAAGCAAAGCGCCACCCTGGAAATCCTCCACCCCCTGGACCGTTGGCCGCCCGCCGGGGTCACCGTGGTGCTGGCCATCCAGTGGCTGGTGATTCTGGTGCCCGGGGTGTTGGTCCTGGGGGAGGTGGTGGGCCTGGCCTGGGGCCTGGATACGGCCCAGCGGGTGGCCTATATGCAGCGCCTGCTTTTGGTCTCCGCCGCGGCCCAGGCCGCCCAGGTGCTCTGGGGCCACAAGCTGCCCGGCCAGGTGGGGCCCTCGGCGGTGCTCATCGTGGGCACCCTGGCCACCATCGCCGCCGGTCCGGCCTCGGTGGCCGGTGCCGTGGCCGTGGGCGCGGGGCTCACCGCCCTGGCCGGGTTCACCGGCCTGGCCGCCCGCATGGGGCGGTTCTACACCCCGCCGGTGCTCTCATCCTCGCTGCTGTTGGTGGCCATGAGCCTCACCCCCACCATGCGCGACCTGCTCTACACCCCGGCCGCCGGGGGAGGCTCCCTCTCGGGCGGCTTCCTGTTCGGCCTGGGCCTGGTGCTGGTGATGCTTTTGGCCCAGTACCGCCTCAAGGGCCTGTGGTCCTCGGCGGTGCTGTTGTTCGGCATGGCCCTGGGCAGCCTGGCCTACTACGCCCTGGGCCTGGAGCCCTGGCCCGCTTGGCGCGGCGGGGCCATGACCGGGCTGCCCGTGCTGTTCCCCACCGGCCTGGAGTTCAACCCCGGAGTCATCGCCGCCTTCGTGCTGTGCTATCTGGCGCTGATCAGCAACGAGCTGGCCACCATCGAGTCCACCGGCCGGCTCATCGAGGCCACGGGCATGGACGGCCGGGCCAACCGGGGAGTGGCCGTGGCCGGGCTGGGCGGGGTGGCCGCCGGGCTCATGGGCTCCTTGGGGCCGGTGACCTATTCGGTGAGCCCGGCGGTGGTCATCAGCACCAAGAGCGCCAGCCGCTACACCCTGCTGCCCATGGCCGCCGCGGTGGCCGCCCTGGCCCTGTGGCCGGGCGGTCTGTCCCTGTTCAGCCTGGTGCCCGCCCCGGTGGTGGGGGCGGTGCTCCTGACCCTCATGGCCCAGAGCGTCTACGCCGCCCTGCACCTGCTCCTGGAGGGCGGCAGGATGCCCACCTGGGCCAGCGGGGCCACTGTGGGTATGGCCCTGATCACCGGGGTGATCGTCAGCTTCATCCCCGAGGCGGCCCGCCAGGCCCTGCACCCGGTGGTCCGGCCCATCCTGGCCAACGGCTTTGTCATGGGCTTGGTGGTGGCACTGCTCCTGGAGCATGTGTTTTTTCGGCGGCAGAAGGATGGGGAAATCCCGGCCCCACGTTTGTAAGCGGCGGCTGCGCCAGCCACCGCATGGCGGTGTTGTCAACATCGCTCGGTCCTCGGGGTAGGCCGGCTACCCCTGCGTCCCTCGCTCGTTTCCGCCTTGCCTGCCGCCACCTGGCTGTGCCGCGCGGCTGCGCCAGACCCCACATGGCTGCGTTGTCGGCGTCACTCGGTCCTCGGCGTAGGCATACTACGCCTGCGTCCCTCGTTCGCCTGCCGCCTTGCCCTGCGGCGTCTGGCTGTGCCGCGAAGATTGTGAGCGATGGCGTAGGTTGGGTAGAGCGAAGCGAAGCCGAACAACTCCTGTTTGCCGTTGCTGTTCGTCAGCAGAGAGGGCGGGGATAAACCCCGCCCCTACACCCGGAAAAAGGCTCTTATTGTAGGGGCGGGGTTTATCCCCGCCCGAGACCGTATGTAGCCGCGAGGAGTCAAGTAACGAAGCGATCTTTGTTCGCGGAGGACTTTCCCACGCAGACGCCCACGCCTCGCTCATTACCTCCAGCCAATAGCAGTCATGGCGAGGAGCGGCGGAGGCAAGGGTTGGGAGGGTAAAGGCGGTCTTCTCGCCGCGACGTGGCAATCTTCGATTTCCCTCGTCATGCCTTTGCTGGCAAGACATGGCCAAACCGCCATCCCCCGCTGGAAAGGGCACTATTTTATAATAACCGCATAAATATTTATTGATTGTTTGAAGCGGCCCGACTTTCCCGCAATGTCCTGATCGGTGTATATATTTTACCAAAAAATCTTGAATATTATCGCCGCTGTATTTGCCTCGCCCCGCCTATACATTTAAAAGAAGGGGGCTGGACGCGCTTCGTTGGGGGGCCGGACGCCCGCTTTCTTGATCACTCCTATCAAGGAGACAGGCGCATGCACGAAGGTAAACCCAGCCAAACCGCCCTGCGTGTGGCCACCTACCGGGCGGCCCACCAACTTATGGACCGCCCCAAGGTCCTGGACGACCCCGTGGCCCTGGCCATGCTGGGCCCGGAGCGGGCCGCCGCCCTCAGGTCCGATCCACGCTCCAGCGAGACCTCGGTCATCGCGCGCTACATGCGGGCCTTCATGGCCGCCCGCAGCCGCCTGGCCGAGGACGAGCTGGCCCGGGCCATGGAGCGGGGCGTGGGGCAATACGTGATCCTGGGCGCGGGCCTGGACACCTTCGCCCTGCGCAACCCCCACCCCCCCGAGGCCCTCAGAATTTTCGAGGTGGACTTCCCGGCAACCCAGGCCTGGAAGTGGGAGCTGATGGTCCGGGCGGGACTGGCCGCGCCGGATAACCTCACCTACGTACCCCTGGATTTTCACCAGCAGACCCTGGCCCAGGGCCTGGAGCGGGCGGGCCACGACGCCACCCGCCCCAGCTTCTTCTCCTGGCTGGGGGTGGTGGCCTACCTCGCCCCCGAAGCGGTCAGGGCCACCCTGGGCTTCATCGCCTCCTGCCCCAAGGGCAGCGGGGTGGTGTTCGACTACATGATCGACCCCAAGACCATGAGCCTCGGGGAGCGCCTGCTGCTCAAGGGCATAGGAGCGGTCACCAAGGCCTCGGGGGAGCCGCTGCGCTCCCACTTCGACCCCGCCGCCCTGGCCGGGGAGCTGGCGGCCATGGGCTTCTCCCAAACCCGCGACCTGGACCAGGCCGCCATCAACGGCCTGTACTTCAGCGGCCGCGAGGATGGCTTGGGGGTGGGCAGGATGTCGCACATCATGGTTGGGTGGGTATAGGCGGGGGCGGCTTCGCCAGGCGGCGGGATGCCGCGTTGCCGCTGTCTGGCTGTGCCGCTAAAGGAAGAGAGGGCGGGGATAAACCCCGCCCCTACATCGTTCGTCCAGCAATAGCGTAGGTTGGGTAGGGGGCGAAGCCCGAAACCCAACAACTCCACTCGATTTTGCTGGAATCAGGCGGCCGGCGCCGGGGACGCCGCCCTCAGATGCGGCTCAGGGGTTCGTCAGCCTTTACGCCGTTGCCGGGTCGGTAGCGCTCGTCGTACTTCATCTCCACCTGGGGCTCGGCCACCGGCTGGTCCAAATGCAGCTTCATCTCGATGACCCCCTGGCTCACCAGGCCGGTCACCGCGTAGCCCATGGACTTGAGGATGTTCATGCTGGCCAGGTTCTCGGGCATCACGTAGGCGTTGGCCACCAGGTAGCCCCGGTCGTGGGCCACGTCCAAAACCGCCTTCATCAGGGCTCGGCCCAGGCCCTTGCCCTGCATCTCCGTGGCCACCGCGAAATCCACTTCCGGCTCGCCGTCGCCGCCCAGCACGTAGCGGGCCACCCCCACCATGCGCTCGGCCCCGAACTCCCCGGCCAGGGCCACCAGGGACAGCTCCCGGTGATAGTCGATGTTGACCATCTTCTGCATGTCCTTGCGCGGAAAGGACTTGGTGGCGTGTAAAAAGCGGTAGTACACCTCGCGGTCGGTCATGGAGTAGAAGAACTCCTGCACCATGCGCTCGTCGGTGGGCTTCACCGGCCGGATGAAGACCTCGCCGCCGTCCTTGAGGGCGGTGCGGCGCTCGTACTTGTCGGGATAGACTCCGGTGAACAGCGGGGCCAGGATCTGGCGCTGGCTGATGAGGCCTCCTTCGCGGGCGGCGGTCAAGAGCGCGTCGCGGTGGTTGGGGTGGGCGATGTCGATGAGCGCCACGGTGCGCTCGCGCAAGGACAGGCCGTGCAGATACACCGCGCCGTACTCGGTGGCCACGCTGCGCACCCCGGCCCGGGTCACCGCCACCCCGGCCCCCGGCGCGATCTGGAACACCACCCGGCTGGAACCGTCGGGCCTCAGCGAGGGCAGCACCACGATGCCCTGGCCGCCGGGGCTGGCCGCGGCCCCGCGCAAAAAGTCCATCACCCCGCCCATGCCCGAGTAGACTCGGCCCTCGCGGTCGGCGGTGCACACCTGGCCGGTGAGGTCCACCTCCAAGGCCTCGTGCACGCTGAACATGCGGTGGTTGGCCGCGATAACCGCAGGGTTGTTCACCTCGCGGGTGGGCAGCAGCAGCACCTCGGGGTTGTTGTTGACGAAGTTGAACAGCTTGGCCCCGCCCAGGCAGAAGGAGGCCACGATCTTGTGGGGGTGCAGGCCCTTTTCCGACCCGGTGACCACCCCCTTTTCGATGAGCGGCAGATAGGCGTCGGTGAGGGCGTCGCTGTGGATGCCCAGGTTTTTGCGCCCGCCCAGCTCGCCCAAGACCGCCTGGGCCATGCGCCCCAGGCCGGCGTGGATGGTGGCCCCGTCGGGGATCAGCCGGGCCACCTGGTGGGCCGCCTTGAGGGCCACCTCGTCGGGGCTGGTCTGGCTGAAGGTGATGAGCGGCTGGGCGTGCTCCACGATGCAGTCCAGGCGGCTCACCGGGATGTAGCTGTCGCCGTGGGTGCGGGGCATTTCGGCGTTCACCTGGGCGATGACCAGGCGGGCCTGGGCAATGGCCTCCCCGGCCACGTCCACCGACACCCCCAGGGAGCACCAGCCGTGCTCGTCGGGCGGCGACACCTGGATGAGCACCGCGTCCACCGCCAGGCGTCCCGAGCTTATCAGGCCGGGCAGGTCGCTCATGTGCAGGGGCACGTAGTCGGCCGCGCCCTCGCTCACCGCCCGGCGGGCGGCGGCGGCCACGAAAAAGCGCATGGCCGTGAAGTTGTCGGCAAAGGCCTCGGAGGTGTATTCGCTGGCCGCCACGCTGATGGCCTGGATCACCTGCACGTCCAACAGGCTGGGAGCCCGCTTGGACAGGGCGGCCACCAGGTGGCGCGGTTCGGCGCAGCCGGAGCCGATGTATACGCTGCTGCCCGAGCGCAGACGGCTCAGGGCCTGGTCGGCGTCCATGCGCCGCTTGCGGTATGCCTCGCGCCAGTCCAAGAGCTACTCCCGGCTGGGCTCGTCCTCGCCCGGCTCGCGGGGATTGGCCGGCAAACGGCAGGCCTCATCCACCAGGTTTTCCACCGTGGCCATGCAGGGGCCGCCGCGCTCTATGGCGTCGTCCACCAGGCGCTCCCAAAGCTCGCGGCCCGGATCAAAGCCGTCTTCCAGCCGGCGGGGCTGGTTCATGATTGGTTTGGGGTTGTCCTCCATGTTGTCCACCTTGCTTGGGGAAGCCCTATATTAAAATAAAAAACCCCGCATATAAATTAAATAGGTGGATAGAGCCTTTTTAGGCCCCGGCCCCCGAGGGGCTCAGCTGTTCCAGCGCTCCAGCTTCCGGCCCAGGAACGCCTCCAGCCTCTGGTTGTAGGGCCGGTAGAACTCCAGCAGGCGCTGCCTGGCCTCTTGGCTCATGGGGGGATACTTGCGCTTGACCAGGGGGCCCCGGCAGGCCTGCTTGATCCAGTGCTTGGGCACCCACTTCTGGTACTTGTTGCGCCTTAGGAAAAAGGAGTGCACCGGGTTGTCCCACACCATGGAGGAGTTGGAGGCCTTGGTCATCTCCGGGCAGCGGAAGCTGGGGTCCACCCCCAGGAAATCGAAGCAGCGGCTGAACACCGCCTCCGGGTCCTGTTTCAGGTCCTCGAAGATCAGCACCAGCATCTGCTCGCGCCTGAACAGCTCCAAATAGCTTTCGATCTGGTCGATGTAAGCCCCCCGGCTGAAGTAGCCCCGCTCGCCGTGGCGGTATTCCGGGGTGAGGGCCACGTCTATGGCCTGCTCAAAGGAAAGGGGCTCGGCCAAAAAGCGGCGGTTGTCCCAGTACTGGGAATAGGCCCGGTCCACCGGGTTGCGCAGCACCGCCACCAGCTTCACCGAGGGCAGCAGCTCGTGGATGCGCCCCGCCACTCCCGGCTTGCAGATATAGCCCGGCGAGGCCTCGCCCACCGCCAGGGCGCTGGGGGAGGCCTCGGCGAACACCGATTGGTAGTATTCCACTCCCCGGCGGTAGTGGTTGTCGTGGAAGAAGAAGTTCACTTCCTTGACGTCGGGGATGAAAATCTGGGGATGGCGCCTGAACACCTGGAAAAGGGAGGTGGTGCCGCTGCGTTGGGCTCCGATGACCAAGAAATTGGGTAACATGCCGTGTCCTGCGGCCCCAGGGCGCCAAAAAGAGAAAAACCATGCCACCGCGACAATTACGGTAGGCTTTTGCGGGTGGTTCTCCCCACCTCCGAGGCAGGACGGAAAACGGGGGGATTTACAGCTTAAAACGCTGGGTTGGCAGCGCCTTTGTGCTGATAAAATATCCTTTCCGCGGCGGATGGTCAATAAGCGCCCGCCGAAGCCTTCCGGCCCCGGCGGGCGCGTGACGCTCAGGCCGGTTTCCTGGCGATCACGTAGCCGAAGCTCAGCCAGCGGCCGCCGTCGGCCTCGATGGCCCTGGGGTCCTCCCCGGGCTTTTGCTTGCAAAAGGGATCGTGCGCGGCGTATTCGCGCCACCAGGCCATGGCGTCGGGGGCGTAGGCGGCCTCCGACACCGTGAACCCGGCCCGCTCCACCGCGGCCGCGGTTTGGCCCAGGCCGCGAAAGCACTCCTTCCAGGGGTACTCCGGCTGGTTCATGTAGGGCTCCAGATCCGGCGGCAGGGCCACCTCCAGGTGCATGGGCTCGCCCAGGCCGAAGACTCCGCCGGGCCTCAGCACCCGCAGGATTTCCTTGAGAGCGGCCAGGTAGCCTGCCTCGCCCTCCATGACGCGCAGCATCTCCAGGGCGGTGGTGGAGTAGGCGAAGTCGAAGGAGCGGGAGGCCAGCTTGGTGTCGGGCACGCCCAACTCCAGGGCCAGCACCGAACCCTCGACGCCCCAGGCCTCGGCGTTGCGCCTGAGGTGCTCGATCATGGGCTCCCCGCTTACCCGGTCCGCCCAGGGGTCGATGCCCACCACGCTAAGGCCGAACTCCTTGGCCAGAAAGCAACTCTGCCAGCCCCGGTTGCAGCCCACGTCCAGGAGTCTCGCGCCGGGCATGAGACCCATCTTGTGGGCCATGAACTCGGCCAGCTTCAGGCCGCCGGGGCCGCTGCACTGCTGGTAAATGGTGTCCAAGTCGGTGTAATGGGAAGATTTGGGATAGGTGAAATTAGACAAAACTATGCTCCCGTCTGTCTGAGGCGGTATCGGCGCCGGGCAGGGCCCGGTATTTTGCTTGATGGGCTGAACAGACTAGAGAGCGACCGGCAAAAACTCACCCCCTCCCGCGATTCTTCTGAAGGTTGGCCTTTAACCCCGCCAGTGTAACCGGGCCTCAGGCCCCGGTCAAACCGGGCGCCGGCCCGAGTTTGTGATTTTATCCAAAAGAGCCGCCAACTCTATTGCCAGGCGGCGGGCGGCGGGTTAAGTTCGAGCAGATTGCTGGGAGAGGATGACGGTGGCCCAAATCCTGGACAACGTACTGCCGGTGTTCGTGCTCATAGCCCTGGGCCGCCTGATCATGGCCAAGGGCTGGGCCCCACCCGCCTTTTTCGCGGCCTCGGACCGCATCGTCTACTTCATATTTTTCCCGGCCCTGCTCTTTCTCAAGATAGGCTCGGCCGGTGCGGAGCTCAGCGCCCCTCCGGCGCTCATGGCCGCCGTGCTGGCCGCCATCCTCCTGGTATGGGCGCTCAGCCTGGTCTACGCCCGCCTGGCCGGGGTGGCCCCCTACCAGGCCGGCACCTTCAGCCAGGTAAGCTACCGCTTCAACACCTACGTGGGCATGGCCGTGATTTTGAGCGCCTTCGGCGAGGAGGGGGTGGCCCGCTTCGGCATCCTAATCTCCATGGCCATCCCCTTCATCAATCTTCTGGCCGTCTCCACCCTGGTCTGGTATTCCCAGGCCTCCTACAGCGGAGCCCAGAAGGCTTTGCTGGCCTTCAAGGCGCTGTTGGCCAACCCCCTGATCCTCTCCTGCCTGGCGGGCATCGCCTGGGCCCACTCCGGCCTGGAGTTGCCCCTGTTTTTGAGGCGCTCCCTGGCCCTGGCCGGCGGCCTAAGCCTGCCCCTGGCCCTGCTGTCCATCGGCGGCTCCCTGGCCCTAGAGAAGCTCAAGGGCCGGGTGGCGCTCAGCCTGCTGTCTTGCCTGCTCAAGCTTTTGGTGCTACCCCTGGTGGGCTGGGGCCTGCTCACCCTGGCCGGGGTGGGGGGCCTGTCGCTCACCGTGGCCATGATCTTTTTGGCCCTGCCCACGGCCACCAGCGCCTACATCCTCTCCACCCAGATGAACTCCGACGCCGACCTGGCCGGTGCGGCTATCGTGCTCGGCACTTTGCTTAGTTTTTTCAGCCTTTCCGTGGTGCTGTTGATCTTTGCCTAGAAACTGGGTGTGTGTTAAATTTATTCAGGAGACCAGATGAGCAAACTCACCGTATTTCTAATTCGGGCCGCGGCCGGTCTAATCGGCGGTTTTGTCCTGTGGCGGTTTTTCTTCCACAAGACCACGCCCTGGTGGACCTTCCTGGTGTTGGCGGTGATCGTTATCGCCGCGGCTTACGCCTCCGAGATTTGGCGATTCAAGAAAAAGCTCGAGAACAAACAACCTTGACCTGACAACGAAAGAGCGCTCACCACTTGCCGGGAGGGACTCGGGCATGAAGGTGTGGTTGCTGTTTCTGACCCTAGGTATGGCCCTGTGCTGGGCGGTGGCGCCGGTTTTGGCCGCGCCGCGCTCGCAGCTGGAGCCGTCCACGGCCGACTACGCCGCGCGCTACGCGGTGGAAAAGGGTTGGAAATACTTCGACCGGGGAGACCTGGCCGGGGCTCTGCGCCGCTTCCACCAGGCCACCATCATCGACCCCTCCTTCGCCCCCGGCTACTTCGGCAAGGCCTTCGTCTACTCCCGGCAAAAACGCTGGGACCTGGCCGAGACCAACTACCTGAAGACCATGGAGCTGGCCCCGGAGTTCCCCCACGCCTACGGCAACCTGGCCGTGGTGTATTGGTCCCAGGGCAAGGTGGCCATGGCCGCGCCCTACGTGCGCCGCTCCCTGGAGCTGGCCCCCGCCGACCCCATGGTGCAGGAAAACGCGGCCTACTACTTCTTCTACTCCGCCAACTACGACGCCGCCTGGCGTCACCTCAACAAGGCCAAGGCTTTGGGGGCCAGGCCTGATCCTGATTTTGTGAAGGATCTGAGGGCACGCCGCTCCAACAGTAATTAGGCGGCTTCGCCAGGAAGCGCCATGCTGCGTTGTCGGCGGCGCTCAAGCCTCGATGTGGCTTTGGCCACACCTGCGTCTCTCGCTCGCTTCCGCCTTGCCCTCCGGGCTCTGGCTGGGCCGCTGAGGCCGGCCGTCGGTCATAAAGATTTCAAATTAACGCAGGTTGGGCAGAGCGTAACGAAACCCAACAGGATTTCTGATTCATCCAGCAAACAGCAAGTCATTGCGAGGTCCGCCGCCCATGGCGCAGGCCTGAAAAAGGGGCTGCGTGCGGCGGGCCGTGGCAATCTTCCTTTTCCCTCGTCATGCCTCCCTTCAGGGAATGAGGCCGCCCCGCCTGGGGGAAGGTGAAGTTCGCCACGTGGCATTTTTTCCAAGATGCTCCTCGCGATGACGGCTATTGCTGGAGGCATGGGCGGGAATTGCGTGCCTTGTCCGGGCATTGATGCCGACACGAGAGCACCGTATTCGGTTGGACTAGATAGCGTAGGTTGGGTAGAGCGCAGCCAAACCCAACAAATCCCCTGTGCCGGAAAAAAGAAAGGGCGGGGATAAACCCCGCCCCTGCATCAATGCTGTTTTCGGCTTAGCCTACTTCTTGCCCTGCTCCACCACATGCAGGGATTTGCTGCGGTCCTGGTCCAGGTCCATCTTGAGGAATGGCCCCTGGATGGGCAGGGCGATGGTCAGCTGGGGCGTGAGGTCCACCTCCACCTTGACCCGGCCCAGGGTGGCGGCCAGCAAATGGCCGCCCTTGGTCTTGTCCGCGCTCAAAAAATGCAGGTGCCAGCCCGGCGCGCCGGTGCCCTTGGCGAAGGCCGGGGAGATGAAGCCCACCAGCTCGCCGTCCACTTGTTGCCAGTCGAACACCGCCTGGTGCTTCACCACCGCCAACAGCGGTGGATAGGGCGGCTTCTGTTTGGGCACGCTGCGGGCCTTGATGGCGGTGAAGCGCCCCTTCACCCGCACCGCGTAGAACAGGTTGCGGCTGGGCAGGCGGCTCTCCAGCCACTTCTTGAGGCCCGGGAAATCCAGGCCCGCCGGAGGGGCGAGGATTATATCGGAATCGAAGAAGGTGACCTGGGCGAAGGGCGTCAGGGTCTTGGGGGGCATGGCATGCGGGACGCCCTGCATGTCTATCCGGTAGACCACCCCGCCGCTGACCACCATCTCGCCGTCCAGGTCCTGGAAGGTGCCCAGGCCGGTGTCGCCGTGCTTGAGCAGCCGGCCCAGGTTCATGGAGCCGTAATAGTCACCGGCCAACAGGGCGTCCAACAGCGAGACCTGGAAAAGGGTCTCCCAGCCCGGCCCGCCGGCCAGGGCGGGCGAGGCCAAGGCGAGGCTAAGCAGCAGCGCGGCCAGCAGGCGGGCTGGGCGCATCTCAGGCTCCCATGCGGGCGATAACCGCCTGGGCCATGCCCATGGTGCTTAAGGAGCCGCCCAGGTCGCCGGTGGTCTGGCCAGCGGCCAGGCAAGCGGCCACCGCGTCCTCCACCGAGGTTGCCATGTCGGCGTAGCCCAGGTGCCTTAGCAGCATGGCCGCGCAGAGGATGGCCGCGGTGGGGTTGGCCTTGCCCTGGCCCGCGATATCCGGGGCGGTGCCGTGCACCGGCTCGAACAGGGCCGGGCCGTCGCCCAGGTTGGCGCTGGGGCACATGCCCAGGCCGCCGATGAGCCCGGCGGCCAGGTCGCTCAGGATGTCGCCGAACAGGTTGGTGGTGACGATCACCTGGAAGTCCTGGGGCCGAAGCACCATGCGCATGGCCACCGAGTCCACCAGGGCTTCTTCGTATTTGATCTGGGGGAATTCCTTGGCCGCCCGGCGGCAGGCCTCCAGGAAGACGGTGTCGGTCTTCTTGAGCACGTTGACCTTGTGCACCGCGGTTACCTTTTCATAGCCCGCCTGGATGGCGAACTCGAAGGCGCAGCGGGCGATGCGGTAGGAGGCCTTGTCGGTGATGATCCGGGTGGCGGTGGCCTTGCCCGGCTCGGGCTCGTCCTCGCCGCCGAAGTACATGCCCTCGCTGTTCTCGCGCACGATCATCATGTCGGTTTCGGGCCTGAGGCAGTCCACGCCCTTATAGGCCTTGCTGGGGCGCAGGTTGGCCCAGGCCTTGAGCTCGGCCCTGAGGCGCAGGATCACCTGGGCCGCGCAGGCCCCGGCCGCGCCGAAGAGCACCGCGTCTGATTTCAGGGCGCCGTCCAGGGTCTCCTGGGGCAGGGCCACGCCGGTCTGCTCCAGGGTGCCGTCGCCCGCCTGGTAGTGGGTGAAGTTCAGCTCCGCGCCGGTGGCCTGCAAGACCGCCAGGGCGGCCTCGGTCACCTCGGGCCCTACGCCGTCGCCGCCGATTACCGCGATCTCATGCTGCTTGCTCACTGCTGCTCTCCCTTGGTCGCCGCCTGCCAGGGCTCGGCGTGGTTTTTCTCATAGGCCGCGATGGCCTCCTCGTGGGTCAGGGTGAGGCCCACCTCGTCCAGCCCCTCCAGGAGGCAATGCTTGCGGAAGGGGTCCACCGGGAAGAAGCAGGCGAAGCCGTCGGGCCCGCTGATGGTCTGCTCCTTGAGGTCCACGGTGAGGCGGTAGCCCTGCTTGGCCTGCACCCGCTTGAACAAATCGTCCACCAGGGCGGTCTCCAGCTCGATGGGCAACAGGCCGATCTTGTAGGAGTTGGCCTTGAAGATGTCGGCGAAGCTGGGGGCGATCAGGGCCCGGAAGCCGTAGTCCTGCAGGGCCCAGGGGGCGTGCTCGCGGCTGGAGCCGGAGCCGAAGTTTTCCCGGGCCAGGAGGATGGTGGCCCCCTGGTAGTGGGGCTGGTTGAGCACGAACTCGTCCACCAGGTTGCCGGCCTCGTCGTAGCGGTGGTGGTAGAACAGCACCTCGCCGTAGCCTTCGCGCTCCACCCTTTTCAGAAACTGCTTGGGCACCAGCTGGTCGGTGTCCACGTGGGCCATGTCCAGGGGCACCACCACGCCGGTGAGCTTTACGAACTTTTCCATTAGATGAACTCCCTGGGGTCGCTCAGGCGTCCGTTGATGGCGCTGGCCGCGGCCATGGCCGGGCTGCACAGGTGGGTGCGTCCGCCCTTGCCCTGACGGCCCTTGAAGTTGCGGTTGCTGGTGGAGGCGCAGCGGTTGCCCTCGGGCAAAACGTCCGGGTTCATGGCCAGACACATGGAGCAGCCGGGAAGCCGCCACTCAAATCCCGCCTCGCTGAAAATCTTGTCCAGGCCCTCCGCCTCGGCCTGGGCCTTGACCTGCATGGAGCCGGGCACCACGATGGCGGTGACCCCCTGGGCCACCTTGCGGCCCTTGGCCACGGCGGCGGCGGCGCGCAGGTCTTCCAGGCGGCCGTTGGTGCAGGAGCCGATGAAGGCGTAGTCGATGGGCACTTCGCTGAACTTTTGGCCCGGCTTGAGGCCGATGTAGTCCAGGGCGTCGGCCGCGGCCTTTTGCCTTTCGCTGGGCAGGGAGGCGGGCTCGGGCACCAGTCCGCCGATGCCCGCCACCTGGCCGGGGTTGACCCCCCAGGTGAGCATGGGCTCCATGGCGCTGATGTCCACCACCACCCGCTTGTCGAACTTGGCGTCCGGGTCGCTGGGCAGGGTTTTCCAGTAGGCCACGGCGCGATCCCAGTCCTCGCCCTGCGGGGCGTAGGGACGGCCCTTAAGCCAGGCGAAGGTGGTCTGGTCAGGGGCCACCATGCCCGAGCGGGCCCCGGCCTCTATGCTCATGTTGCACAGGGTCATGCGCCCTTCCATGGACAGGGCCTTAATGGCCGGGCCCATGTACTCCACGGCGTAGCCGGTGGCCCCGTCGTTGCCCAGCTGGCCGATGATGGCCAGGATGACGTCCTTGGCGGTGCAGCCGGCGGGCAGATCGCCCTTCACCTCCACGGCCATGCAGGGAGGCTTGCTCTGGGGCAGGGTCTGGGTGGCCAACACGTGCTCCACCTCGCTGGTGCCGATGCCGAAGGCCAGGGCCCCGAAGGCCCCGTGGGTGGCGGTGTGGCTGTCGCCGGCCACCACCGTGTTGCCCGGCAGCACGATGCCCTGCTCGGGCATGGTCACGTGGATCACGCCCTGGCGGTCCTGGCCCCATCCGAAGTAGGGGATGCCGAAATCCGTGGCATTCTGCTCCAAGGCGGCCATCTGGGTTTCGGCCACCTCGTCGGCCAGGGGGCGGGCCATGTGGGTGGTGGGCACCACGTGGTCGCACACCGCCCAGGTCAGGTCCGGGCGGCGCACCTTGCGGCCGTCCCGGCGCATGGCCGAAAAGGCCTGGGGCGAGGTCACTTCGTGCACCAGATGCCTGTCGATGTAGATTAGGTCCGGGCGGCCTTTTTCGCTCCGCACCAGATGGTTGTCCCAGATTTTATCCAGCAGCGTGGGCACGTTACTCCCCTTTTCGGTCCGCCAAAGGTCCGACGCGCTAATAAATTTACGTCCAGTTGAATCCGCTCGGCAAATATATCACGGTACGCTTGGTAATGGCCGGGGGCGGCTCGCGCCGCCCCCGGAGGTTCAATTACTCACCGAGCCACTTCATCATGCCGCGCAGCTGGGCGCCAACCTTCTCCATTTGGTGCTCCTCGTCCTTGCGCAGCAGGGCGTGGTACACGGGGCGGTTGACCTGGTTTTCCAGAATCCACTCGCGGGCGAAACGGCCGTCCTGGATCTCGTCCAGCACCCGGCGCATCTCCTGCTTGGCCTCGGCGGGCACCACGCGGGGGCCGCGGGTGATGTCGCCGTACTTGGCGGTCTCGGAGATGAAGCGGCGCATCTTCTTCAGGCCGCCCTGGTAGATCAGGTCGATGATCAGCTTGGTCTCGTGGATGCACTCGAAGTAGGCCATCTCCGGAGCGTAGCCCGCCTCCACCAGGGTCTCGAAGCCGGCCTTCATCAGGGCGCTCAGGCCGCCGCAGAGAACCGCCTGCTCGCCGAAGAGGTCGGTCTCGGTCTCTTCCTCGAAGGTGGTCTCGATTACGCCGGCGCGGGCGCCGCCGATGCCCCAGGCGTAGGCCAGGGCCAGGTCCTTGGCTTGGCCGGAGGCGTCCTGGGCCACGGCGCACAGGCAGGGCACGCCCTGGCCCTGCTCATACAGGTCGCGCACCAGCTTGCCGGGGCCTTTGGGGGCCACCATGATCACGTCGTTGTCCGCCGGGGGAATGATCTGGCCGTAGTGCAGGTTGAAGCCGTGGGCAAACAGCATGGCCGCGCCGGGCTTGATGTTGGGGACCACGTACTTCTCATACACCTCGGGCTGGGAGGTGTCGGGCAGCAGGAAGCAGATGATGTCCGCGCCCTTGACCGCCGCGTTGATCTCCATGGGCTCCAGGCCGTCGGCCTTGACCTTGTCGAAGGTCTTGCTGCCCTCGCGCAGGCCCACCACCACGTTCAGGCCGCTGTCGGCCAGGTTGCGGGAATGGGCATTGCCTTGGCTGCCGTAACCCAACACGCAGATGCGTTTGTCGGCCAGCAGCTTGGGATTGGTGTCGCTCTCGTAATAGATGTTAACGCTCATCGTCAGGTTCTCCTTAAAAAATATCGGCAAAGCGCCTTAGTCTTGTTCCTCAATCTCTTGGGCCAGGCGCTCGGCCGCCCGGCTGATATTGTAGGTGCCCTCTTGGTCGGGGTCGTAACCAGCGGCCACGTCGTTCCAATAGTCGGCCATGGGCCCCTGGCTGCGGGCCATGGCGATCTGGCCGGTGCGGGCCATCTCCTGGATGCCGTGGGGCCTAAGTATATCGATGAAAGCCTCCAGCTTCTCGCGGTTGCCGGTGACCTCCAGGATAAGGCTCTGGTTGTCCACATGGTCCACCCTGGCCCGGAAAATCTGGGCCAGCTGCATCAGCTCGCCGCGCTTGTCGTGGGGAGCGTTCACCTTGATCAAAAGCAGGCCGCGCTCCACCCGGGGACGCCCGGTGAGGTCACTGACCTTTATCACGCTCACCAGACGGCGCAACTGTTTGACCACCTGATCGATGATCGGGGCCTCGCCGGCCACCACCACGCTGATGCGGCTCACCTTGGGGTCGTCGGTCTCGCCCACGGCCAGGGAGTAGATGTTGAAGCCGCGCCGGGCGAAGAGCCCGGAGACCCGGCTGAGCACGCCCGGCTCGTTGCGCACCAGGACGGATATGGGGCTGAAGTTTTCCATGGCTCTACTCCTCGCGTTTCTGACCGGGGCAGGGAATGAACTCGGCGTTGGCGCCGCCGGGCGGCACCATGGGCAGCACCAGGGCCTCGCGCTCTACGGCCACGTCCAGCACCACGGGCAGGTGCTTTTCGGCCGCCTGCTGGCGGGCCCAGGCGATGGCCGGCTCCAGCTCGTCCACGGTCATGACCTGGCGGCCCATGCCGCCGAAGGCCTGGGCCACCCGGGCGTAGGGGGGCGGCTGCAGGTCGGTCTCCGCCTGGCGCTTGTCCAGGAACATCTCCTGCCACTGGCGAACCATGCCCAGGAAGTTGTTGTTGAGGATCAGCACCACCATGCCCACCTTGTAGCGCACCGCCGTGGCCAGCTCCTGAATGGTCATCAGGAAGGAGCCGTCGCCGTCGATGAGCACCACTTCCTTGTCCGGCGCGCCGATCTTGGCGCCCACCGCCGCGGGCAGGCCGTAGCCCATGGTGCCCAGGCCGCCGCTGGTGATGAAGGTGCGGGGCTCTTTAAAGGGATAGAACTGGGCGGTGTACATCTGGTGCTGGCCCACCCCGGTGACCACGATGGTTTCCTGGGGCAGGATGCGCCCCAGAAGCTCCACCACCGCCTGGGGCGCGATGGCCGGGGGCTTGTTGGCGTAGACCATGGGATAGCAGTTCTTCCAGGCCTCGATCTGGGAGAGCCACTCGGAGATGTCGGGCTTGGTCGTCCACTCGGCCGCGCCCTTGGCCAGATCGGCCAGCACCGGCCTGGCGTCGCCCACGATGGGCACCAGGCAGGGCAGGTTCTTGCCGATCTCGCTAGCGTCCACATCGATGTGGATGAACTGGGCCTTGGGGGCGAAGGAGTCCAGCTTGCCGGTGACCCGGTCCACCAGGCGGGTGCCCACGCACAGGATCACGTCGGCGTGGTGCAGGGCCAGGTTGGCGTAGCCGGTGCCGTGCATGCCGGGCATGCCCAGGGACTGTTCGTTGTCGGCCGGGAAGGCGCCCAGGCCCATGAGGGTGTTGGCCACCGGGATGCCGGTGACTTTGGCCAGTTCCCTGAGCTCCTCGTGGGCCCCGGCGGTTATCACCCCGCCGCCGGCCAGGATCACCGGCTGCTTGGCCTGGGCCAGCACCTTGAGCGCCCGGCCGATCTGCAGGGGGTTGCCCCGGTAATGGGGCTGGTAGCCGCTGGGCGCGCTGGGGGCGGCCAGCAGGTGATCGCAGGGGGCGGTCATCACGTCCTTGGGAAGGTCTATGAGCACCGGGCCGGGGCGGCCGGACAGGGCCACGAAAAAGGCCTCGGCCAGCACCTCGGGAAGCTCTTCCACGCTGCTGATCTGGTAGTTGTGCTTGGTGATGGGCATGGTGATGCCGCGCATGTCCGCCTCCTGGAAGGCGTCGTTGCCCAGCAGGTTGCTGGTCACCTGGCCGGTGATGGCCACCATGGGGGTCGAGTCCATGAAGGCGTCGGCCAGGCCGGTGACCAGGTTGGTGGCCCCGGGGCCGGAGGTGGTCATGACCACCCCCACCTTGCCGGTGGCCCGGGCGTAGCCTTCGGCCATGTGGGCCGCGCCTTGCTCGTGGCCCACGATAACGTGCTGGATGCTGCCGTCGCGGAAAATCGCGTCATATAGCGGCATGATGGCGCCGCCGGTCATGCCGAAGATCACCTCCACCCCTTGATGCTTAAGGCAGGCCACCACCGCGTCGGAACCGGTGAAGGCGGCCTTGGGGTCCTGGGGTTTGGCTGGGGTATTCATGGCGTCCTTCCTTGGGCCTTTGCTTTGGCCGCCAGAGCGAGTTAGTCCTATTTGTCGAGACAGCATGAGGCCCAGTTCGTCGCGGGCCGTATTGCTTTTATGGCTAAAGGGACACATTTGCTAATTTCCCTTGAGAACCGCTCCCCCGGCCGCGCTGCCCACCAGGGCTGCGTAGCGGACCAGGGCTCCGCGGGTGAATTTTGCTTCGGGTGGCCGCCAGTCCTGCCGGCGGCGCTCCAGTTCGGTTTCGGCCACCTGCAGCTCAATGCTGCGGGCCTCGATGTCCAAGGCGATGATGTCGCCGTTTTGTACAAGACACATAGGGCCTCCCGCGGCGGCCTCGGGGGATACGTGGCCGATGGCCGCGCCCCGGCTGCCTCCGCTGAAGCGGCCGTCGGTGACCAGGGCCACCTTGCCGTCCAAAGGCCCGCCGCTGACCAAGGCGGTCAGGGCCAGCATCTCGCGCATGCCCGGCCCGCCGGCGGGGCCTTCGTAGCGCACCACGATCACCTCGCCGGGCTGGATGACCTCATCGTTGTAGGCGGTCACCGCGTCTTCCTCGCAGTTGAAGACCCGGGCCGGGCCGCTGAAGGAGCGCATCTCCGGAGCCACCGCCGCGGCCTTGACCACGCAGCCGTCCGGGGCCAGGTTGCCTTTCAGGACCGCGATGCCGCCCTGGGCGGAAAGCGGGGCCTCCATGGTGTTGATCACCCGCTTGCCGTCCACGGCGTAGGCGCTGACCTCCGGGGCCAGGTAGTCGGCCAGGCTCTCGCCGCCCACCGCCTTGCAGGTGGTGTCCAGCACCGGCTCCAGGGCCTTCATCACCGCACCCACTCCGCCGGCCGCGTCCAGGTGCTCCATACGGAACTCCCCGGCCGGGCTCAACTTGGCCAAGTGGGGGGTCTGCTTGGACAATCGGTCGAAGTCCGCCAAACCGAAGTCCACCCGGGCCTCGTGGGCGATGGCCGGCAGGTGCAGACAGGTGTTGGTGGAGCCGCCCAGGGCCAGGTCCACCCGGCAGGCGTTGAAAAAGGCCTCTTTAGTAAGAATGTCCAGAGGCCGGAGATTTTTCTTAAGCGCGGCCACCGCGGCCATGCCGCTGGCCCCCGCCAGCTCGGCCCGCTTGGGGCTCTGGGCCAGGGCGCTGGCGCCGCCGGGCAGGGCCAGACCCATGGCCTCGGACATGCAGGCCATGGTGTTGGCGGTGAACATGCCCGAGCAGGAGCCGGGGCCGGGGCAGGCGGCGCACTCCAGGGCGGCCAGCTGCTCCTCGCTCCATTGGCCGGACTGCACCTTGGCCACGCCCTCGAACACGGTGATCAGATCCACCGCCTTGCCCTCCAGCTTGCCCGCGGCCATGGGCCCGCCGGTGAGCATCACCGCGGGCAGGTTGAGGCGGCAGGCGGCCATGAGCATGCCGGGCACGATCTTGTCGCAGGAGGCAATGAGCACCAGGGCATCGAAGCCGTGGGCCAGGGCCATCAGCTCCACGCTGTCGGCCACCACCTCGCGGCTGGGCAGGGAGGCGTGCATGCCGGCGTGGCCCATGGCCAGGCCGTCGCAGATGCCTATGGTGTTGAACTCCATGGGGGTGGCCCCGGCGGCCCGCACCCCGTCGGCGGCCAGCTTGGCCAGGCGGTCCAGGTGCACGTGGCCGGGGACCACGGTGTTGTAGGAGTTGGCGATGCCCACCAGGGGGCGGGACAGGTCGTCATCGTTGAGGCCCAGGGCCCGGAGAAGGGAACGTTGGGGGGCCCGGGCGGAGCCCTTTTTCACCTGATCGCTGGGTAAGCTCATAACGCGTTTTCTCCCCTTGGGGGCTTTCCGGCGGCCTAAAGGACCTTGCCGGAGAATTTGCGGCGCGCGGCCCCCGATGGCATAGCCTTGCGGGGGGCCCGACGGCCTGTAATTAAAAGGTCAGGATGTCGGTAGAGTGTTTCCGGCCCCTAGAGGGGCAGGATAATTACGGAGGGTACCAACAACAATACTACGCCGAGGATGGCGCCAAGAAGGGAGGCAGAGCGGAAGGAAGCATTTTGGTGAGCCTGCGTGGGCTTACGGGATGTTGTTTTTCGCCTCATGGGTCAGATCCTCCGTCAGATCACAAGTAGATATGGCTCTACCACCAGCCAGGCGGCTTGTCAACGGGGGAGTAGAAGCTTTTTTACACCTATAACGAGGTGGTTACCGATTCCATCCGCCGCCTGGGAGTCAATAGGCCTTTGATCACCGGGAGATAGAGGGCCTGAAACTGAACAAGCCGGCGAAAATTGGCCGCAATGTTCAGTCAAGAGGGAGGCGGGCGATCCGCCCAAGGCCAAGCAGCGGCTTGTCGGCGGCAACCTGGGGTTTTGGGGGAAATAAGCTCGAATTTGTTCAGGGTCGGCCTAGGACTTCCGGGCCCAGAGGCTGAACCAGGTGAACTCCGCCTCGCGGCGCTGGGCGATGGCGTAACCTCTTGATCTAAGAAGGTCCTCCAGCTTGCCCACCTGAGAGCGCATCACCCCCGAGAGGATCATTTGGGGCATGCCGTCCAGGCCGCGGGGCTCGGCCCACAGATCTTCCTGCACCGCCCAGGGCAGGTTGCCCAGCACCAGGTCGGCCGGCTTGTCCAGAAAATCGCCCGCCGGGCCCTCCACGGCGGTGAGACCGATGCCGTTCAGCCTGGCGTTATTCTTGGTGGTGCTCACGCACAGGGGATTAAGGTCCACCGCCAGCACCTCCGAGGCCCCCCAGGCGGCGGCGGCCAGGGCCAAGATGCCGGTTCCACAGCCTAAATCCAACACCCGCCCCAAGGGGCCCAGTTGGCGGCGCAGCCACAGCAGCTCCAGGCAATGGCGGGTGGTGGGGTGCAGGCCCGAGCCGAAGACCAGGCCGGGATCGATGAGCAGGCGCCTGGCCCCCTTGGGGGGCGGGGCCGGGTCCCAGGAGGGGCAGAAAAAGAGGTCGCCCACCAGCCAGGGCTTGAGCTCCAGGCCGCCCTGCCACTGCTCGTAGGTCAGCTCGTGGCGCTGGCGCAGGGTGACCCCGCCCGTGGCCGAGAGCTGCTCCACCGCCTGGGGCGAGGGGGCCGAAAAGAACAGGAAGCTGGTGTCGCCCTCCAGCCACAGGCCCAGGTAATGGGGCCCCAGGCCATGGGCCAAGGCGCGGGCGTCGCCTAAAAACTCATATATATAAAGGTCTTGGTATGGGGGGGTGGTCACTGCACAGCCAAATGAAGCTCAGAGGCCTCCCCGGTGGGCCGGGGAAGCCGCGAGTGACGACGGACGCTGAATATGTTCGGCGCTGCCGCGAAATTAGGCTTCGAGGACGAAGATCACTTCCAGGCGGACCCGGTATTCGGAGATCTGATTCTCCATCACCGAAACGCGCTGCTCCACCACCTTCATGCCGGTGATGCCCCTCAGGGTGCGGGTGGCCCGCTCGAAGCCGACCTTAATGGCGTCGTCCAGGCTGACCGGACTTGCGGCCACGATCTCGGTGACTCGGGCAACACGCTTTTCTCCCATGCTCATCCTCCCTAATCCCCGCGGGAGTTCACCCCGCTGAACCTATAACCGACTGATTGGGCCACTTGCCGCGTGGTTTCTCCGGTTCCCCTCTCGCCGGAGCTCCCTCGGCAGATTCAGGCTATCACAAGGTGAAAAGGGGGTACAAGATGAAATGTGTTGACCCCCATTTGTGCATCGGGGATAGTTTGTGCCGGTTTGCACTTTGTCCTTGACATGCCAAGGGGTCAGGTCTATTAATGCCTAGTCAGCCCGCTAAACCTCTAAATATTGGAAGCGGGTCATAATGCTGAGTAGACCGCCGCGAGCCGTTTGGGACCATCTGGCCCTGGTTATGCAGGTGGGTTTGACCTTCGCCGGGTCAGTGCTTTTCTGCCTATTCATAGGCTACTGGCTGGGCGAGTGGTTTGGCGCCAGAGCAGTGTTCATCACGGTTTTCATCCTCCTGGGCATAGCCGGGGGTGGATACACGGTCTACCGCCAGATTTCCGAAGTGGGCTTGGAGCCCGAGGACGACGAAGTTGAACGCAACGGTGAGCAAGACTGAGGGACCCTCCAACTTGTTTGTTCGGCAGGTGATCACCCGTGCCTTGCTTTTTGCCGTGGGCGGGGCGCTCATCCTCACCCTGGTCGGACAGTCCGGTTGGGCCCGGGGCCTGGCCCTGGGCGGACTGGCTTCGGCGGCCAACTTCCTGGTCATGTCCTGGATGTTGCCGCGGGCCCTGGACCCGGCCCAGCGCCGGGGGCAGGCCTTCACCGTGATTTCAGTGGTCGTGCGCTTCGGCCTGATGGCCGCGGCCCTGGCCGTGGCCCTGTCCATGCCCCAGCGAGTGACGCCCCTGGCAGCCGCCGCGGGCCTTTTTACGGTTCAGTTCACCCTTTTGAGCGACCGCTTCCTGGGCGGGCGTTTGCTGGGTACTACCTCGGAGAGCAGATAGCGCCGTGAACGAGCTGACCCACATACCACACTGGTATCTGAGCCTGGGCGGCATGCGCCTGGAGTTCAACTCCGAAACTCTCATCATGTCCTGGCTGGTGATGGCCTTGATCGTGGCCTTCGGTTTCCTGGCCACCCGCAAGCTGTCGTTTTTGCCGGGCGGCTGGCAGACCATGGGCGAAATCATGGTGAGCACCTTCCAAGGCCTGGTGGCCGACGCCTTGGATGAGCGCAACCGCAAGTATTTCCCCTTGGTCATCACCGTGTTCCTCTTCATATGGTTGAGCAACATGCTGGGGGTGATCCCGGGGCTGAGCGAGCCCACCAGAGACCTGAACACCCCGCTGGCATATGGCGTGTTGGGATTTTTCATCGCCCACTACGCCGGCATACAGACCAAGGGACTCAAGGCCTACCTCAGCGAGTACGTGCAGCCGATGTTCTTCATGGCCCCGCTGAACATCATCGGCGAACTCTCCAAGGTGGTCTCCATCTCCTTCCGTCTCTACGGCAACATCATGGGCGGCTCGATCATCATCATGGTGGTGAGCGACCTGGTCTACAGCCTGGTGCTGCCGCCGGCGCTCAACGCCTTCTTCGGGCTGTTCGTGGGGACCATCCAGGCCTTCGTGTTCACCATGTTGACCCTGGTCTATATCTCGGTGCAAACCAAGTAGGAATCGCTTAATGGCCTTTAGCACGGAAACTTGGGTACAGGCTGCGTCCTTCTTGGGGGCGGGCTTCTCGGTGGGATTCGGGGCCATCGGCGCGGCCCTGGGCGAGGGCTACGCGGCAGGCAACGCCTCCCGGGCCATCGGTAAAAACCCCGCCATGGGCGGCGCTATCCTCAAGAACATGCTCATCGGCCAGGCCGTGGCCGAAAGCGCGGGCATCTTCGCTCTGGTCATCGCCATGCTCCTGGTGTTCATGGACGTGCAGGGCGCGCCCATGATCGAGGCCTGGTCCCTGCTGGCCTCCGGCTTGGCCATGGGGCTCAGCGCCATAGGCTCCGGGGCCGGCGGCGGCTTCCCGGCGGCAGAGGCCTGTTTGGGCATCGCCGACAACCCGCCGACCCAGAACGCCTTGACCACCAACATGCTCATCGGCAGCGCGGTCTGCCAGACCCCGGCCATCTTCGGCATGGTGGTCGCCTTCATGCTCATGTTCATGGACTGGTCGGCCCAGCCCCTGTGGCCCGGCTGGGCCGCGGTGATGGGCGCGGGCCTCTCGGTGGGCCTGGCGGCCATCGGCTCGGGCGTGGGCTCGGGCATGCCCGCCGGCGCCGCCACGGGCGGCATGGCCCGCCAGCCCGGCGCGGCCACCACCATCCGCACCAACATGCTCATCGGCAGCGCGGTCAGCCAGACCCCGGCCATCTTCGGCATGGTGGTCGCGTTCATGCTCATGTTCGTGGACTGGAACGGCACGCCCGCTTGGCCCACCTGGGCCTCCCTCTTGGGCGCGGGCCTGGCCACCGGCCTCAGCGCCATCGGCCCGGGCATCGGCAACGGCTTCACCGCCCAGGAGGCATCGGCGGGCATCGCCCGGGTACCCGAGTCCTCCAGCACGGTGACCACCACCATGCTCATCGGCCAGACAGTGGCCCAGTCCACGGTAATCTACGGATTTTTGGTCAGCCTGATCCTCATGTTCATCCCCAGGGGGGCGTCCGAAACCATGGTGGCCTGGGCGGCTCCGCTGTCCGCCGGCATCTGCATGGGCTTCGGCGGCATCGGCCCCGGGGTGGGCGAGGGTCTGGCGGCGGCCTATACGGTCAACCGCATCGCCCGCGACTACGAGGGCGTGGGCGTGCTCTTGACCAGGGTGATGTTGGTCGGTCAGGCGGTGAGCGAGTCCACGGGCATCTACGCGCTCATCGTGTCACTGCTGCTTTTGTTTGTGATTTAAAAACCACCGGGTCCTTTTGAGGGCCCCGAGGACTTGTTCATCATCGGGAGGAATTAGGAAATGGCCATTGAAGGCGCGGATCTGGTGAGGGCGGCCGCTCTGATGGGCGCGGGGATCGCCATGGGCCTGGGCGCCATCGGCCCCGGCGTGGGTGAGGGTTTCGCCGCGGGTAAAGCATGCGAGGCCATCGGCCGCAACCCCAAGGAAGCGGGCCTGCTGACCCGCACCATGCTGGTGGGACAGGCAGTCTCCGAGTCCACCGGCATCTACTCCCTGGTGGTGGCGCTGCTGCTAATCTTCGTGGTCTAGGCCGGAGGTCGGGCCCATGATCAGCATCAACGCCACGCTGTTCGTGCAGATCATCAATCTGCTGGTGCTTATCTTCATCCTCAACAAGATGATGTATAAGCCCATCGGCAAGATGATCGCCGAGCGGGCGGCCACCTTGAAAGGCGGGATGGCCGAGGCCGCCTCCCTGCGCGAGCGGGCGGCGGACACCAAGGCCGACTACAGCCAACAGCTGGGTCAGGGCCGCCAAAAGGTGCGGGACCGTCTGGAGGAGGTGCGCCGCAAGACCGAGAGCGAGGCGCGCCAGGTCATCGACGAGGCCCAAGCCAAGGCCAAGGGCCAGGCCGAAGAGATGGTAGCTTCCATCCAAAAGGAAATGGACCAGGCCCGCACCGAAATTCGGGCCCAGGCCGAAAGGGTGGCCAAGGAAATGGCCGGCCGAATCCTGGGTAGGGAGGTCGCGTGAAAGCCTTGCATCTCATAGCAGTGCTAGCCGTGGCGGCGGTGCTGCTGATCGGCGGGGCCGACACGGCCCTGGCCGCCAAGCACGCCATCCCCACCTGGAAGGTCTGGTGGAACTGGTCCTGGAAGATCATCAACTTCCTGGTGCTGGCCTTCCTGATCTACAAAGTGGCCAAGAAGCCCCTCAAGGAGTTCCTTTCCGGAGCCCGGGCCAAGGTGGCCGACGAACTGGAAGTGGTGAACAAAGCCAAGGCCGAGGCCGAGGCCCAGCTCAAGCTCATCCAGGAGAAGACCGCCGGCATGGCCGAGGAGCTTGCCGACTACGAAGAGGCCCTGGGCCAGTTGGCCGAGCGTGAACGCCAGCGGATTATAGACGAGGCGCGCGAAGCGTCGGTGATGATCATGGACCGGGCCAAGCTGCAGGCCGAGATGGCCCTGCAACACGCCCGCCAGGAGCTTACCCACGAGATCGTGGAGCTGGCCGCCGAGTTGGCCGAAGCCAAGCTCAAGGATGCGGTGAGCCCCCAGGATCAGGATCGTTTCCTGGACAAATTCACTGACGGAGCCCTGACCGCGCGGCGAGAGGCTCTCTAAGGGACATATGGCCACCATTACCATCAGCAAGGAATTCGCCGCCGGCGGCCGCTTGGTGGCCGCCCGCTTGGCGCGGGAATTGGGCTACCGCCTGGTCGGGCGCGAGGTGTTGGCCGACTTGGCCAAGAAGCTGGACCTGAGCGAGGGCGAGGCGGAGCTTCTGCACCGGGGACAGGAAAACTCCCTGTTTAAGCTGGTGGACGAGATTTTCCTGCACACGGTGCGGCGCATCGCCCAAAAGCCCGAAGCCGCCCTGGACGACGACCGCTACTTCACGGCGGTGACTGAGTTGGTCAAGGGCGTGGCCGCCCAGGGCGACGCGGTCATCGTGGGCTGGGGCGGCCAGTACATCCTGGCCGACGACCCGACAGCCCACCACTTCCGGGTGGTGGCTCCCCCGGCCCAGCGCGCCGAGCGTTGCGCCAAGCAGGGCCGCTACGACCAGGGCCAGGGCGAGGCCGAGTGCCTGCGCCAGGACGGCATATCCGCGGGGTACGTGAAGCACTTTTTCAAGAAGTCCTGGGACGACGCCACCAGCTACAAGCTGGTGATCAACAACGGCGCCCTGGGCTTCGACCTGGACAAGGCCGTGCAAATTATCAAGGCCGCTCTCTAGGCCCGCACCGGTGAAAAAAGTTGCGGGGCCTTCCCACGGGAAGGCCCCTTTTGCTTGCCCGCCCCTCCCTGGGCCTCCTGCTCCTTTTCCCTTGGACCCCCAGATGTTATGCTTGCCGGTAACTCTGCATTGGAGGTGCCCTTGCCCTTTTATCCCGCGCTGTTGGATCTCAAGGACCGCCTGGTGCTCTTGGTGGGCGGCGGCCGGGTGGCCGCGCGCAAGCTGGCCTCGCTTCTGGAGGCCGGGGCGCGGGTGCGCCTGGTGTCGCTGGCGCTCTGCCCCGAGGCGCGGGAGCTGGCAGGAGGGCCCGGCGTGGAGTTTATGGAGCGGGGCTTCCAGGCCGGGGACGTGGAGGGGGTCTGGCTGGTGATCTCGGCCACCGACAACGAGGAGCTCAACCGCGCGGTGGCCCGGGCCGCCGAGGCGGCCAGGGTGTTCGTCAACGTGGTGGATGTGCCGCCCTTGTGCTCCTTCATCGTGCCGGCGGTGGTGCGCCGGGGCGAGCTTACCCTCGCGGTGAGCACCGGCGGGGCCAGCCCGGCGGCGGCCCGGCGTCTGCGCCAGGGGCTGCAAAAACAGTTCGGTCCCGAATGGGGCGTGTACCTGGCCATCCTGCGGGCGGCGCGGGCCAAGCTCACCGCCCTGGGGCGTCCCGCCGATCAGAACCGGCCCCTGTTCTACGAGCTGGTGGACTCGGAGCTGATGCAGCGGGTGACTATTGGAGATGCCGCCGGGGTGGACGAGGTTTTGACCAGGGTGTTGGGCACGGGCTTCACTCTGGATGAGTTGGGCCTGGATTTGGGCCAAAACGACCCAGAGGGGAGGCAGCCCGCGTGAGCACCACCCTGCATTGGATAACCCTGGCCGCCTACCTGCTGGGCTCGTTGATCTCCCTGGGCTTTCTGGTGCGCCAGCGCCAGGGGCTCTACCGCATGGGCCTGGCCCTGCTGTGGATAGGCTTCGGCCTGCACACCCTGGCCCTGGCCGCCGCCTGGGTGGAGGGCGGGGTGTTGCCCGCCACCAGCCTGCGCCAGTCCCTGGATGTCTTCTCCTGGGCGCTTATGGGCGCGGTGTTGGTGGTGAACCTGCGCCTGGAGGTCAAGATCCTGGGAGCCCTGGCCGGGCCCATCTGCGTGCTGCTGTTGTTGGCCGCCTCGGTGCTGCCGGTGGTGCCTTCGGTAAAGACCGCCGCCTTCAAGAGCGCCTGGATCATCGTGCACGTCATCAGCATCATGGCCGGTTACGGCCTCTTGGCCCTCACCTGCCTGGGCGGGGTGCTCTACCTCACCCAGGACAAGGCCCTGAGGGCCAAGACCATGGGCCCGGTGTTCCGCCGTTTGCCCAGCCTGGGCCGCCTGGATTCGCTCAACCAGGCCAGCCTGCTGGCCGGTTTCCTGCTCATGACCATCGGGCTCATCTCCGGGGCGGTGTACGCCCAGATGGCCCTGGGCTCCTACTGGCGCTGGGACCCCAAGGAGGTCTGGGCCCTGATCACCTGGCTGCTCTACGCCGCCATGCTGCACACCCGCCTGGTGCAGGGCTGGCGGGGACGCCGCGGGGCCTGGCTGTCGGTTATCGCCTTCGCCGCCCTGGTCATCACCTTCCTGGGCGCGGGGCTGCTCATGCCCGGGTACCACAGTTTCAGCTCCATGCCCGGCTTCGGAGGGCTCCGCCCGTGAAGCTGCAACTCATCGGCCTGAGCCACAAGACCGCGCCCCTTCAGGTGCGCGAGTGCCTGGCTCCCCCGCCGGAGACGGTGCCCGGGGAGCTGCACCGGATCGTGGAGTTGCCCGGGGTGCGCGAGGCGGTGATGGTCTCCACCTGCAACCGGGTGGAGGTCTTGGCCGCCACCGAGGACAACGCCGGGGAGGCCGAGCTGACCCAGTGGTTGTGTAGCGGCCGGGGCCAAGCCCCGGAGCTTATCGCCGAACACCTGTACCGCTACCAGGGGGCCGACGCGGTGCGCCACCTGTTCCGGGTGGCCTCCAGCCTGGACTCCCTGGTGGTGGGCGAGCCCCAGATTCTTGGCCAGATAAAAGACGCCTACCGCACCGCCACCGACGCGGGCACCACCCGCACGGTCCTGAACCGCCTGCTGCACAAGACTTTCCAGGTGGCCAAGCGGGTGCGCTCGGAAACCAACATAGGCGGGGCGGCGGTGTCCATCTCCTTCGCCGCCGTGGAGCTGGCCAAGAAGATCTTCGACTCCCTGGAGGGGCTCAGCGCCCTGGTGGTGGGGGCCGGGGAGATGGCCGAGCTGGCCGTGGAGCACCTGATGGCCCAGGGGGTCAGCAAGGTGCAGGTGGCCAACCGCACCCTGGAGCGGGCGGTGGAGCTGGCCCGGGGCTGGGGCGGGCATGCCATCAGCCTGGACGAGCTGAGCGCGGTGCTGGGCGAGGTGGACATCGTAATCGCCTCCACCGGCAGCCCCCAGGCGGTGATAACCGCCAAGATGGCCCGGGCGGCGGTGAAGGCCCGGCGGGGCAGGCCCCTGTTTTTCATCGACATCGCCGTGCCCCGCGACGTGGAGTCCGCCGTGGGCGAGCTGGACGGCTGTTATCTCTACGACATCGACGACCTCACCTCGGTGGTAGAGGCCAACCGCGCCGGGCGGGCGGTGGAGGCGGGCCAGGCCGAGCGCATCGTGGCCGAGGAGGTGGTCAAATTCATGTCCTGGCTGGCCGGGCTGGACGCGGTGCCCACCATCAGCGCCCTGGCCGCCAAGGCCGAGGAGATACGCACCGCCGAGATGGCCCGCACCCTGCGGGACCTTAGCGAGCTTAGCCCCGAGCAGGTGGCCGCCCTGGACCGCCTGACCCAGGCCCTGGTCAAGAAGCTGGTGCACGACCCCATCATGTTCATCAAGGGCGCCAGCCACAACAAGAGCCCCGACACCTTGCGCCAGCAGCTGGCATTGGTGCGCCGCATATTCAATCTGGAGGAAAACGGCGGAGAGTAGGGGCGAGGCCTTTTCTTTCTCGCCGAGACCGGGAAGCCCGAACACACCGAGGGGGAATCAAGTGAAGTTCGAGTCTAGGCCCCCCACCTTGGATGAGTACAAAGCCCTGCGTAGTGCCGTTGGTTGGTGGCCCACCGAAGATGGGCCCACCCAGGCGGCCTTGAACCGGGCGCTGTTCTCCGTGGTGGTGCTGCAGGACGACAAGGTAATTGGCATCGGCCGCGTGGGGGGTGACGGAGGGCTTTACTATTACCTGCAGGACGTTATGGTGGAGCCGGCGCACCAGGGCCAAGGCATCGGGAAGCAGATAGTCCGCCGGTTGCTCGGCTGGATCAACCAAACGGCGCCCAAGGGAGCCTTCATCGGCCTGATGGCCGCCAAGGGCCTGCGAGCCTTTTACGAAGAGTTTGGTTTTGCGGCCAGGGCCGCCGACGCGCCGGGGATGTTTCAAGTCAAAGGCTGATTAGGCGTCTGGGGGAGTATCCTGCCTCGCATATTCCTTCCAGCCGATAGCCGTCATTGCGAACAGCGGCGGAGGCAAGGGTTGGGAAGATAAAGGCGGCCTTCCCGCCGCTGTGTGGCAATCTTCGATTTCCCTCGTCATGCCTGCGCTGACCAGACCCGGCCCAACCTCCCTCCACTCCCACCCCTCCCGCCTGGGGGAAGGCGAAGATCGCCACGTCGCATCCTTTCCAAGATGCTCCTCGCGATGACCTCTACTTGCTGAATATTTGGTAATTTTCTAGGAAAGCTCTCCCGGACGCTCGCAATCCTGGACGGATTTGTCCGCGCTGCCCTTGCCCCGCTGGAAGGCGTCGGCCAGGCAGAGCACGGCCAATGAGAGCATGACGGCCTTTACGGCGAAGTTGGAGATGAAGATGCCCAGCATCTTGGGCCCCAATAAGGCCATATCCAGGCCCACGAAGGCCCCTTCCAGGCGAAAATAGCACAAGGACCAGGTCAGGCTGAGCACGAAGCCGGTGAGGTTCATGAACAGCAGCCGGTACACGTGGGGCAGGGCCCGGCGGCCCTCGGCTTTGGCGCTGCCCAGCCGCGAGATGAAGTAAACCAATACCAAGGCCAGGGTGAGGCCCAGGTAAATAGCGTACAGATGCATGGGCAGATTGGAGAGCAGCAGCAGGTCGCTGGCCAGCATCAGGGCCAGGGCAACCATGGACAGCTTGCCCAGCCAGATGAATTTGAGGTGAAACTCCATGCCGCTCTCCTTGCCGGGACGGTCTGAAAATCGGCCCCATTATAGCCCAGATGAGGTCAGGGGTTGAAGGGGCAAGCTCCCGGTCTTAAGCTTATATAAATATGACTATGAACCACCCAGCCCGAGGCCGCTGCCTCGCGGGAGAGAACAACATGCGCCGGCTTTCGCCAATCCTGTTAATTCTGCTGACGATTCTGCTGGTTCCCTTGGCCGCCTGGGCCGCGCCCCAGCGCCACACCCTGCCCAACGGCCTGAAGGTGATCACCTCGGAAAACCACGAGGCCCCGGTGGTCTCCTTCCAGGTGTGGGTGCGGGCGGGCTCCATCTACGAGAAAAAGGGCGAGTACGGCATCACCCACCTCATCGAGCACATGATCTTCAAGGGCACCCCCCGGCGGCCCGCCGGGCAGATGGCCTCGGAGATCGAGGCCCTGGGCGGCGAGGTGAACGCCTACACCACCTTCGACCACACCAACTACTACGTGACCGCGGCCAGCGCCTCGGCGGGCCAGGCCCTGGACATCCTGGCCGACGCGGTGGTGGGCGCCTCCTTTGACCAGGCCGAGCTGACCAAGGAAAAAGAGGTGGTGATCGAAGAGATCCGCATGAACCAGAACAATCCCTCCCGGCGCATGGGCTGGGAGGTGTTCGCCCAGGCCTTTGGCGACTCCCCCTACGGGCGGCCCATCATCGGCTCCGTGGCCTCGGTGCGGGCCATCACCCGCCAGGACATCCTGGACTACCGGGCCCGCTGGTACCGCGCGCCGGGCATGCTGGTGGTGGCGGTGGGCGATTTCAAGACCGCCGAGATTCTGCCCCTGATCGCCAAGGCCTTCGCCCCGGTGTCCAACCAGCCCGCCCCGGCCTTCAAGCTGCCCCCGGACCCCAGGGCCCTGGGGCCGCGCCTGAAGATAATGCGTGACAAGGTCAGCCAGGCCAGCATCAGCATGGTGTGGCTCACCCCCGGCCTGCCCGACCCGGTGGTTTATCCCCTGGACATGGCCGCCACGGTGTTGGGCGACGGCGAGACCAGCCGCCTGTACAGCCGCCTGAAGGAGAAGCAGGGCCTGGTGGACTCGGCCAACGCCTCGGCCTACACCCCCGAGGGGGTGGGCCTGTTCGAGGTGGAGGCCTCCCTGGCCCCGGACAAGGTGGAAGGCGCCTGGCCCGCCATGCTCCAGCAGGCCATGACCCTGGCCACCCAGCCCCCCAGCGGCGAGGAGCTCAAACGCGCCCGGGTGAACTTGGCCGCCGGTTTCGTGCGGGCCCGCCAGACCATGCAGGGCCAGGCTCGGGAGCTGGGCTACTTCGAGATGTTCCGGGGCGGCTATGAGAACATGGCCACCTACATGCAACGCTTCAACGCGGTGGACGCCGCCGCCGTGGCCGAAACCGCCCGCCGCTGGCTTAGCCCCGCCGGGCTCTCGGTGGTGATCCAGGTGCCCGAGGGCGCCAAGGTGCCGGACCTGGCCGCCCTCAAGAAGGCGGCCATGGCCGCCTACACCCAGGCCACGGCCAAGGCGGCCCCGGACCAGCCCCAGCGGGTGGTCTTGGACAACGGCCTGACCCTTCTCATCAAGCCCGCCCGGGCGGTGCCCCTGGTGTCCTATCTGTTGGCCGCGCCCGGCGGCCAGGCGGCCGAGGGCCAAGGCCAGGCCGGTCTTTACAGCCTGTGGTCCCGGGCGGTGGAGCGGGGCACCAAGGACATGAGCTATGAGGAGCTGACCAGGGAGCTGGAGGACATGGCCGGCTCGGTCAGCGGCTACAGCTCCAAGACCAGCGCCGGGCTCTCGGGCAGCTTTTTGGCCCAGGACTGGAAACGGGGCCTGGAGCTGTTGACCAAGGTATGGACCGGGGCCAGCTTCCCGGCCGACCAGGTGGAGCGGGCCAAGAAGGAGCAGCTGGCCGCCCTGAGGGCCCAGCAGAACTCGCCGGTGTCGCGGGCCTTCAAGCGCTTCCGCCGCCTGGTCTACGGCGAGCACCCCTTTGGCCACGACCCCCTGGGCACCCCCGAGACCCTGGCCAAGCTGGGCCCGGCCCAGCTCAAGGCGGCCATGCAGCGCATGCGCGGGCCGGGCGGCTGCGTGTTGGCCGTGGTGGGCGACGTGGACCCCCAGGCCTTCATCGCCGAGGTCAAGACCCTGCTGGGCGGGCTAAAGGGCCAGGCAACCCAAGTCACCGTGCCGCCGTTGACCACCCCGGCCCAGCCCAAGGTGGAGAAGATCGACGAGCCCCAGGCCAAGCAGAGCCAGATCATGCTGGGCTTCGTGGCCCCCGGCCTGGAGTCGCCCGAGCGCTGGCCCCTGGAGCTGGCCGACGCGGTGCTGGGCGGCATGGGCGGGCGGCTCTTCGAGGATCTGAGGGACAAGCGCTCCCTGGCCTACGCGGTGCAGCCCTTCTACAGCCCGGCCAAGGGCGGGGGCATCTTCGGCATCTACATGGGCGTGGGGCCGGGCAAGGAGCAGGCGGCCCTGGCGGGCATCGGCGAACACCTGGGCCGCATGCAGGCTGCCGTTCCCAGCCCCAAGGAGATGGCCCGGGCCAAGGCCTACTACCTGGGCGGCTACGCCATCGGCCTGCAAAGCTACGCCTCCCAGGCCACGGCCATGGCCGGGGGCGAGATCAACGGCCTGGGCTGGCTCTACTACACCAAGGTGCCGGACAAGGTAAAGGCGGTGAGCGCCGAGCAGGTGTTGGCCGCGGTGAAGAAATACCTGAACCCAGAGCACCGGGCCGAGCTTATCGCCGGGCCGCCGCCCCAGAAAGAGGCCCAGCCCAAGGCCAAGGCCAAGTAGGCCGCCGCGCCAACCATGAACGAGCCGGGGCGGGATTTTTTCCCGCCCCGCTTTTTTATGCGGCGAGTTTGTGCCTTAATAAGAAGGAGGTCCTGCCTGGAGGAGCCTTGCCGTGCCTTGCTTCGCCCCCGCCTCCCGCCGCCTATGCCTGGCCGCCCTGCTGCTGGCCGGGCTGCTGCTGTTTAACGGCTGCGGGGGCGAGTTCTGGGGCGGGGTGGGCGATTGGGAGCCGGGCGAGCTGGGGGCCCTGCCGGTTCAGACGGCTAAAAACCAGCATGATTGATCCAGGGGGATGCCCGGCAGTCGGACGGGGGGTATCATTTTCCGCATGAACAACCTGAGATACATCGCCCAGGCGGAGGGCCGCAGCCGCGCCTGGGCCATCTATTTGGTCTGCATCTGCTGCTACATGCTGAGCATGTTCTACCGGGTCTCGGTAACGGTGATCAGCCCTCAGCTGGCCGAGGACCTGCGCCTTAGCGCCAGCCAGCTCAGCGACCTTTCCGCCGCTTTTTTCTACGCCTTCGCCGCCGCCCAGATACCCCTGGGCCTGCTGTTGGACCGCTGGGGCACCCGGCGGATCATGACCCTGCTCAACCTGGTGGCCGTGGCCGGGGCGCTCACTTTCGCCCTGGCCCAGGGCGGCACCATGGCCACGGTGGGGCGGGTGCTGTTGGGCCTGGGCATGAGCGGCAACATGATCGGGGCCATGATGCTCATCGTGGCCTGGTTCCCGCCCCGGCGCTTCGCCACCCTCACCGGGGCCATCGTGGGGGTGAGCACGGCGGGCCAGTTCATGGCCGCCACCCCCCTGGTCTACATCTCCCAGGCCATGGGCTGGCGGGGGGCCTTCATCGTGGTGGCCGCCCTCAACGCCCTGGTCATCGCCGTGTTTTACTGGGTGGTGCGCGACACCCCGCCGGGGGTGGAGCTGCCCCGCTCGGCCAACGAGAACCCCTTCAAGGGCCTGGGCCAGCTGTTCCGCCATCATTACTACTGGATCATCAGCCTGAGCACCTTTTTCCGCTACGGCTGCCTCATGGCCCTGCAAGGCCTGTGGGCCGGTCCCTACCTGATGAACGGCCTGGGCCTGAGCCAGATAGAGGCCGGCAACATCCTGCTGTTCATCACCATCGGCTACATGATCGGCCTGCCCCTCTGGGGCCGGGTGAGCGACGAGGTGTTGGGCACGCGCAAGTGGGTGGTGCTGCCCGCCCTGTTCCTCTGGGCGCTGCTGATCCTCTCCCTGGGCCTGATGCAGGGGATGCCGGTGTGGGTGCTCTGCGCCCTGTTCCTGGGCCTGGGCCTGGTGTCCGCGCCGGGCCAGGTCATGTATCCCCACATCAAGGAGCTGTTGCCCGACCACCTGGCCGCGCGGGCCCTGACCGGCATAAACCTCTACACCATGCTGGGCGCGGCGGCGCTCATGCAGACCGCCGGCTTCCTGGTGGGAGGAGACCCCTCCTCCATGCACGGCATCGAAGGCTACTGGCCGGTGTGGCTGTTCATGGCCGGGGGCCTGTGCCTGGCCGGGGTGCTCTATTGGTTTATTCCCGACAGCAAGGTCATACGAGATACGCAGACGGTGACCGAGGGGTAGGCGGGCGGCACAGCCAGACGGCGGGATGCTGCGTTGCCGGCATCGCTCCAAACTCGCTGTAGGCTTGGCTACAGCTGCGTCCCTCGCTTGCCTGCCGCCTTGCCCTGCGGTGCCTGGCTATGCCGCGAAAAATTTACAGTGGTCGATTTCAGCGGAAATCTAGAACTGGCGTAGGTTGGGTAGAGCGAAGCGAAACCCAACAATTCCCCATACCGAAAAAGATGAGAGGGCGGGGATAAACCCCGCCCTTCCGGCTTTTTTCCTAAAAAGAGCAGGCGGCGGCCAGGGCGGCCACGCCATCCACCTTCAGCCAACGCAGACGCCAGAAGCCGCCCAGGCTCACATAGAGTTTGGGTCCGGCCAGCATCAGGCCACGGTGCAGAAACAGCTCCACCCCGTCCACGGTTTGCCGGTTGAAAAGATGGATTTGGTCCTGTTCCGGGGGCTGGGGCGCGAACCGCGCCCCGGTGGCGGGTGCTCAGCCTCCGCCGCCGGAGGGAGGCATTATGGTCAGCTGGTTGCCTCGGGCGGCCAACCACTCACGGGCCTCTGGGGTGATCTCTACACGCATGCACACCTCGCGGGGTTCGTTCTCGGAAGTGTTATGGGTATGCCCAATGGCAACCCGCTTGTTCTATTGTACCAGGAGCTTTTCTCCTTGCCAGAGCCGGATATTTGCATTGCCGCGGCTTTTGGCTTCACAATATAACAAGAACCTGTTGGCGAGGAGTTACATGAGCAATCAGCAGCGTGAAGAATTATTGGCTCAGCGCCGAAGACTGATCGAAGAAGTGGAACAGGCCCGGGCCGCCTTGCCTGCCCACTCGGTGCGCCCCTGGCAATGGCAGCGGGTGGAAGACGCCGAGGAGGCCCTGGCCAAGTTGGACCGCGAGTTGGAGGCCCTGGAACCGGCCTAGGCCGAAGAACCCATATCAGCGGGAAGGATTTTCCCGGCCTTGCGCCCGGCCGCATAAAATTTATGCGTCAAGGACCGCCCCCGCCCCGTTTCCCCGAACGGTTGCCCTGCCCATCTATCTGATAGTCCAGCTTGTTTTGTCTTGGCCGGGCCGCCGGGGCTCTTGGCACGAGTGCTGCTACTACGATTAGGGACAACAACACCCCTAACCTTGGACTGAAACCATGGACTACACCAGGCGGCGTTTTTTACAGACCTCGCTGGGCGCTCTGGCCGCGGCCGCGGCCACCGGCCTCTGGCCCGTGCCGGGGCAGGCGGCCTCCGAGCACCGGGTGGAGCTGGTGGCCCAGGCGGCCAAAATCAGTCTGGGTGAGGGGCCAGAATTCCAAGCCATGGCCTACAACGGCCAGACGCCGGGACCGGTCATAAGGGTGCGGGAAGGCCAGAGCCTTAACATATCCTTAAAAAACCGCTTACTTCGACCCACCACTATCCATTGGCATGGCCTTCCCGTGCCCAATCCCATGGACGGGGTCCCGAACGTCACCCAGGCCGCCGTGCCTCCGGGCGAGAGCTTTACCTACCGCTTCCGCGCCCGCCCGGCAGGCACCTATTTTTACCACTCCCACCAGGGCTATCAGCTGGACCAGGGCCTGTACGGCGCGCTGATCGTGGAGCCCGCCCGCCCGAGGGGCGGCTGGGACCGCGAGGAAGTCCTGCTGCTGGCCGATTGGGTGGTGGCCGACGGCGCGGGCCTGGCCCAGGTGCCCCGGCGTCCGGCCATGGGCGGCATGATGGGCCGGGGCATGATGGGCCGGAGCATGGGTAGCGGGGCCGCCGCGCCTGGCGCGCCCCTGGCCGAGCCTTATTACCAGGGCTACGCGGTCAACGGGCGGATCTACCCCCACGGCGCGCCGCTCCGGGTGAAAAAGGGCGACAAGGTTCGCCTGCGCCTGATCAACGCCAGCTCCTCCACCACCTATGACCTCTGCCTGGCCGGTCACCGGCTCACCGTATTGGCCCTGGACGGCCAGGACGTGACCCCTCGGGCCTTCGACGTGGTGCGCCTGGCCATGGGCGAGCGGGTGGACGTGGAGTTTATCGCCGACAACCCCGGCGCGTGGCTGCTCCAGGCCAACGACAGCGGCCTGGGCGAAAGCGGCCTGGCTCTGGCCGTGCTCTATCAGGGAGCGGAAGACCGCGCCCCCCAGCGGCCCGCTTTCCACCCCGGCCTGAGCCTGGCCACCTACTGGGACCTGGCCGCCGCCCGGCCGGTGGCTCATCCCGCCGGGCCTCCCCAGCGTTGGTATCGCCAGGTCCTGAGCGGGGGCATGCACTCCCCCTACTGGAGCATCAACGGGCGCTTGTACCCCAACAGCGAGCGCCTGGCCGTGGCTCCGGGGGACAAGGTGCGCCTGAGCTACCTCAACCGCAGCATGATGGCCCATCCCATGCACCTGCACGGGCATTTTTTCCGAATCGTAAACTTCGCCCTGCCCCCGGAGCGCTGGCTGGTCAAGGACACGGCCATCGTGGAGCCCATGCGCCGTCTGGACGTGGAGTTCATTGCCGACAATCCCGGCGACTGGTTCCACCATTGCCACCACCTCTATCATATGGGAGCGGGCATGGCCAATCTGGTGACCTACACCGGGGCCTAGCCCACAAAGGAGCGATAAATCATGTTTTTTAACCTTTTAGGGCTGCACAGCCTGGTTACCCCTTCCACGCAATACGGCGGATACGGCGGCGGCCCCGGCTGGGGCGGACACATGATGTACGGCTGGGGCGGCTGGCTGGGAGGCCCTTTCATGATAATCATCTGGATACTTTTGATCGTGGCGGGCATCGCCCTCATCAAGTGGCTCTTCGCCGCCTCAAAAAAGGACCAGACCCCGTCTTTCCCCCATCCCGCCCAGGGCCACGACCGCTCCCTGGCCATCCTGCGCGAGCGCTACGCCAAGGGCGAGATAAGCTCCCAGGAGTATCAGGCCATGAAGGCGGAGCTGGACTCCTAGCTGCGGCGCAGCCAAGCGCCGCATGGCTGCGTTGTCGGCGTCACTCGGTCCTCGGCGTAGGTAGACTACGCCTAGCGTCCCTCGTTTGCCTGCCGCCTAGCCCTGCGGCGCTTGGCTGTGCCGCAGGAAAATGCGTAGATTGCGGCGCTCTCCGAGCAATAACGTAGGTTGGGTAAAGCGAAGCGAAACCCAACAATTCTTCTATGCCGATTAAAGACGGGAGGGCGGGGATAAACCCCGCCCCTACACCCGGAAGACAACTCTTAATGTAGGGGCGGGGTTTATCCCCGCCCGCTTCATTTCTCGTTGAAGAATAAAACAACCTTTGTGGTTGCGTAAAGCGCCCTCCCCACCCTGGCCCTGCCGCACAAAGGACGCTTCCAGGCTGGCTATCCACTCCAACGCGTGGCATTATGGGAAAATGAAACTGCCGGAGCGCTACACTCGCCTGCGGCTGCCCTTGGTGCTGCTGCTGGTGGCAATCATCAGTTGGCTGCACTTTCGCCTGGGCCCTGACCAGGCGGTGGCCCACGTCTTTTTGCAGGACTTTTATTTTCTGCCCATAATCCTCACGGGATTTTGGTGGGGGCCCTGGGCGGGGCTCACCGTGGCCTTGGTGGTCTCGGGCCTCTACGCCCCCTATGTGGCCCTGGTGCACCACCTCACCCCGGCCACCATGACCTCGGCCGTCACCCAGATGATCCTGTTCGTGGCCGTGGGGCTCTTGGTGGGCTGGCTGCGCCGCCGGGAGCAGGCCCATGAGGCCCTGGCCCTGCGGGCCGAGAACCTGGCCGCCGTGGGCCGGGCGGTGGCCAGCGTGGCCCACGACATGAAAACCCCCCTCATGGCCATCGGCGGCTTCTCCGCCCAGGTGAAGCGCAAGCTGGAGCCCGGCTGCCCGGAGGACCACAAGCTGGGCGTGGTCATCGAGCAGACCGCCCGCCTGGAGCGCATGGTCAAGGAGATGCTGGACTTTTCCCGGCCCCTGCAGCTGCATCGCCAAAGCCTGAACCTGGGGGATTTGACCGCCCGCACCCTGGAGGTGGCCGCTCCCCTGGCTGAAAAAAGCCAGGTGCGCCTGACCTGCGACTTGGAGGACGGCCTGCCCTTGGTCCTGGCCGACCCCGAGCGCTTGCAGCAGGCGCTCATAAACCTCATCAACAACGCGGTGCAGGCCTCGCCGCCCGAAGGCGAGGTGAGCCTGTCCGGCTGGCGTCAGGGTGATGAAGTGGTGCTGGCCGTAGCCGACAATGGCAACGGGATTCCCCCGGCCGAGCGGCTGCACATCCTGATCCCCTTTTTCACCACCAAGAAAGAAGGCACCGGCCTGGGTCTGCCGGTGGTGAACAAGGTGGCCGAGGCCCATGGCGGCCGCCTGGAGATTGGCGACAACCATCCTCAGGGGGCGGTTTTCCGGCTGGTTCTGCCTTTGGAGGCTGCGTAGCAGCTGCCTTGCCGGGCGCCGGAGACGGCGTCCCCGGCTGCTGTGCCGCCGATCCCCAAGGTGGCTCCCCCCAAAATCTCCCACGCATCCGCGGAAAAGGATGAGCATGGAGCATAGCCACAAGCGGTTCCCGATCCGGAGCCTCGCCCTGTGTTGGGCGCTGGTCTTGGTCTTTTGCTTTGTGGGTCTGGCCGGGGCGGCCCGCCTTTCCTTGGACGGGTTCGAAGACTACGTAAACAAATCCATGAAAACCTGGCGGGTGCCGGGGCTGGCCCTGGCCGTGGTGCAGGACGGCAAGGTGGTGTTCAGCCAAGGCTTCGGGGTGCGCAAGCTGGGCGAGCCGGCAACCGTGGACCCCGCGACCCTTTTCGCCATCGGTTCATCCACCAAGGCCTTCACCGCCACCGCCTTGGCCATGCTGGTGGATCAGGGCAAGTTGACCTGGGACGGCTCGGTTGCGGAGCTCTTGCCGGGGTTCGGCCTGGCCGACCCCTGGGTGAGCCGCCACTTGTCCCTGCGCGACATGCTGTCCCACCGCAGCGGGCTCAAGGGCGCGGACATCCTCTGGGTGTGGAATGCGGGCTATCTGACCCGCAGCCAGCTCATAGCCGGCATGCGCCACGAGCCCCTGGCCTACCCCTTCCGTTCCCAGTGGCATTACAACAACCTGATGTACCTGGCGGCGGGTCAGGTCATTCCCGCGGTGACCGGCAAAACCTGGGACGCTTTCATCAAGGCCAGGCTGTTGGACCCCCTGGGCATGACCGGGAGCAACACCAGCATAAGGCTATTGAGCGGCAAGAAAAATGTAGCCTCGCCCCACCTGATGGAAGCGGACAAGGTGAGGCCCATAAGCTACCGCAACGTGGATATGATCGCCCCGGCCGGGGCCATCAACTCGAACATAAAGGACATGGCCAAGTGGGTGGCGTTCCAACTGGCCGGATGCGCCTGGGAGGGCAAGGCCCTGGTCAAGCCCCACACCGTTCTGCAGATGCGCTCGCCCCAGATCAGCATGCCCATCCCCTATCCCTGCCCCACCTTGCCCGGGTCCCATTTTCTGGCTTACGGCATGGGCTGGTTTTTACAGGACTACCACGGCTTGAAGGTGGTCCACCATGGCGGCAACATAGACGGCATGACCGCCCTGGTGGCCCTGGTGCCGGAAAAATCGGTGGGCTTGGTCATCCTGAGCAACCTGGAGGCCACTCACCTGCGCGATGTCATCATGTACAACCTGCTGGACCGGGTGTCGGGCCGCCAACCAACGGACTGGAACGGCCATTTCATGGCCCTGTCCCAAAAGGCCGAACAGGCCCGGCAGGCGGCCCAGGACAAGCTGCTCAAGGCGCGGCGCCCCGGCACCAGCCCGGCCCTGCCCCTGTCCGCCTATGGCGGGGACTATGTGAACCGCCAATACGGAAAGATCATCATATCTTGTCGTGACGGCGCTTTGTATTACAAGTACCTGGGTAGGGAGGTTCCGCTATCCCACTGGCATTACAATTCTTTCAGACGGCCATCCTGGTCGCTGGAAGAGCCGGGCATCGAGCTGGTGACTTTCCGGATGGCCCCCGACGGGTCGGTTGGCTCCCTGGTGGACGACTCCATGGAGAGCTTTCGCAAGGTCCCAAGCCCCTGAGCCTCAGGCAACGCCCGGGCGTCGGCGGGCGGGCTTGATTTTTCCTGAAAACGCGGCCTAGATGTCGTTCAGCATACCCTTGCGGAACACCCTTTCGAACAGATCCACCACCTGGGGGTCGAATTGGCCCCCCGCGCATTGCTTGATCTCGCTCAAGGTCTCCTCCAGGCTCAGGGGCGGGCGGTAGGGCCGCTGGGTGAGCATGGCGTCGTAGCTGTCGGCCACGGCCATGATGCGCGACAGAAAGGGGATATCCTCCCCGGCCAGGCGGTCCGGATAGCCGGTCCCGTCCCAGCGCTCGTGATGGGACCGGATCAGGGGGCGCACCGGGGCCAGGAGCCCCACGTCCCTGAGGATCATCTCGGCGATGACCGGGTGCTCCTTGATGTGCTCGTACTCCTCGTCGGTGAGGGGCGTCTTCTTGTTGAGGATATCGCCCCGCACCCCGATCTTGCCCACGTCGTGCAGCTCGGCGGCGAACTCCAGGCGGGTCTGGTCCTCTTCGGCCAGGCCCGCTTCCCGGGCCATGGCCATGCACACCTGGCGCACCCGCCCGGCGTGACCACGGGTGTAGGGGTCCTTGGCCTCGACCGCCCCGGCCAGGCCCTGCACGATCTCGAAGGCCGCTTGCTTGAGCTGGTCCAGGGTCTGGTTCAACTCCCGGCGGAACTGCTCCCGCTCAGCGGCCAGGCGGCGCTGGCGGGTTATGTCCACCGCCGTGCCGATGACTCCGGTCACCCGGCCCTGCTCATCCACCAGGGGGCTGTTGTAGGCCAGGAAGATGCGCTCCTGGCCGTCGCTGTGGATCAGGCGGAACTCCACGTCGTTGACCGTGTGGCCTTGTTCGCGCAGCTCCTTGAAGGCCTTCACGCAGTGGTAGCGGTCGTCGCGGTGGATGAAATCGGTGAAATAGCGCCCCAGGGCCTCGCCGGGCTCCAGGCCCATGAAAGGCTTCACCTTGGGCCCCACGAAGGTAAAGCATCCCTCCCGGTCCAGGGAATAGATGAACTGGGGGTTACTCTCCACCAGGGAGCGGTAGCGGGCCTCGGAGCGCCCTAGGTCGGCGGTGCGCGCGGCCACCTGCTCCTCCAGGGAGGCGTTGAGCTGGGCCAGCTCCCGTTCCCGGTCCTGCACCTGCATGCGCAAGACCAACTGACGCACCAGGGCCTGGCGGTGCAGCAGGTTGGCCAACAGCAACAAGAGCACCGCGCCCACCAGGTTGCCGCCGTGGTGCATCAGGGTCTCCGGCGGGGCCATGCTGCTGGAAAAATAGAGCTGGGGCAGGATGTACACCGCCAACACCCCCGCCCCGGTGATGGCCGCCACCCCCAGGCGAATGGGGATGAGCACCAGGGCGGCGATGAGCACCAGGATCATGGCCGAATAGTAACGGGCCCCTATGGGGCCCATCTCCACCAGCATGATCTCCAGCATCACCGCTACGGCCAGGGCGCCGGCCACGGTGAGCGCTTCCTGCCAGAGTTGGTTTTTGTAGACCCGGTTCAGGAGGTACATCAGGCCCATGAGGGCGGCGGTGCCCAGGCGCAGGGCCAAAAAGTGGGAAGAGAACTGGGGGAACTGGCACCAGTCCACCAGCGAGAAGGCGGGCACCAGAAACACCCCGGACAAAAAGCCGATCTTCAGACGGGATTGCAGCGTTTCCACGTAATAGGCGTGGAAGGCTTGCGGGTCGGCAGGGGACAGGCGGTCTGCTGACATGAGCGGTCTTTCTTCAGCTTCGAACAGGTTCCTCGCTGGTTATGTAGGCAGCATAGCGCATTTTGACCTCTTCCGGCGTGCGCAATGACCATGGCTCCAGAAGATCGCTTTCGAACAGGCGCTGGGGGCTGATGCGCGAGGGGTGCCATTTCTTGAGCAGGGCGCACTCGCGGTATTCGGGCAGACAGTGCAGGGCGAAGGCCACCAGCTCCGAGCAGAACCAGGTGGAGCGCCTGTTGAAGGGGTTGCGCCACCCGGCGCACACGTCCCAGCGGTCGCCCAGCTTCACCAGCTTGTCGGTGAGCATGCCGAAGATGCCCGCGAAGGAATAGCCTTGGCCCAGCTTGGCCCGGGCCGCGTCCAGGATCAGCGCGGCCCGCTTGGCGTTCATTTCCTTGGGGCGCTTGAAGTAGACCTCGTACTGGTTGCCGAAGTAGTGGCTCAGGTGGTTGCGCACCACACCCTGGCCCGTGGCCTCTATGCAGTAGGTCTCGTCCTCCACCAAAAAGGCGTGGGACACCGAAATGCCGCTGACCGCCTCGTCGCCGGTGGCGATGGTGATGCCTTCGCTCACAAAGGTGCCGGGCATGAAGGAAAAGCCCACCAGGCCGGGCTCGTAGTTGACGCCGTAGACCGGCTTGACGTATATGCGCTCGCTGGACTGGGGCATGGGTCGCCTCCTCTAAAGGGTCAACACTCCGCCCAGGGGCAGGTTGTGCACCTTGGCGGCCAGCTCCGGGTCGGCGGCCAGGGCCTGGGCCAACAGCTTCTGGCTCAGGCCCAGGGGCTCGTTGCACAGGGTAAAGGTCCCCCAGTGCACCGGGATCATGCGCTTGGCCCCGCTTTGGCCAAAGGCCTCCAGGGAGTCGGTGGGGTTCATGTGGCGGGGCCTGAGGAAGTCGCGCCGGTTGAAGGCGTCGATGGGCATGAGCGCCAGGTCGATATCGAACGCGCCGGGCAGCTCGGCGAAGGCCTCGCACATGCCGCTGTCGCCGGGGTAGTAGACCGTGCGGGCCGAAGAGGCGATCACGAATCCGCCGTAGCCGTACTTCTTGAAGTCCATGGTGATCCAGTGCCGCCCCCCCAGGTGCTTGCCCGGCCAGCAGGTGATGCCCAGGCCATCCACCTCCACCGCCTGGCGCCATTCCAGGTTGATGGCCCTGACCTTGTGCGCGGGCGCCAGCTTGGCCTTGGCGTACCCGGCCACCCCATGCGCCCCCACCACGGTAAGCGGGGAGGGGCTGTGGGCGGCCACGGCCTCCAGGCTGGGCAGGTCCAGGTGGTCGCCGTGGGCGTGGGAGAGCAGCACCAGGTCTATGGGCGGAAGTTCGGCCACCTTTAGCGGCGGGGCGGTGCGCCGCTTGACCATCTTGGCGAAGGAAAAGCGGCTGGAGAACATGGGGTCGGTGAGGATGTACTTGCCGTCCAGGCGCATGAGCACCGTGGCCTGGCCCAGGTACTGGGCAAAGTCCTGCCCGTCGCCGGGCCAGGGGTCTGGCGCGGGCGCTGGTTTGGTGGGCGAAAAATTGCTGCCCAACAAGGCCCCCAGAATAAGCAGGTATTCAAAGGGCCAGGCGATTATGCGCCCTATGGTGCTCATGGCGCTCTCCCCACTGCGGACCGCCTCGAGTGAATCCCCCCCCACTAACCTAGCTTTTGATTAGCACAAGCGCGGGCGCGGTGTCCATGGGGCTTTAGCCGGGAGGTGGCGCGGCTTGACGCCCCCTGGCCTGCCGGGTAGCTTTGGGAGCAGCGAAAAGCAAACCGAAAACCGCAGCCGGGGAGGCAACCATGGACGTGGCCGTTGCTTGGGAAAATCTGGTTCAGTCCATCGCGGCCATCGAGGGCGGCGAGGAGGGCGATTGGGAAATCCTCACCGCCACCTGCATGGCCGCCATGGAGATCCTATTGGAGTACCCGCCCGAGGAGGTGCTGGCGGTGATCGAGCAATCCCACATGCCCACCCGGGCCACGGTGAGCTGGCTGGCCTGGGAAGGCGGCAAGCTGGGTGGCGACAACGCCCAGCGCAGCATGGGCCTGGTGGCTTGCTGGCAGGAGGCCAACCCCGGCCAGGAGCTTATCGCCCCACCCAAGGGCGCGTCCTCGCGTCCCATGGTGCTCCACTAAGACCCGCCCCGTGCCCAACGGCCACCGGGAGGAGACATGCCCCCCGAGCCCATGCCCAGCGCACCGCCCTGGTCCGGCCCCGGCCAGTGGCCCCAGGCCAACCAGTCCCTGCTGATCCTGGCCGACGACCCCGCTTCTGCCCCGGCCCGCGCCCTGGCCCGGGATCTGGACGCCGCCCGGCTGGCCCTGGCCCCGGCCATGGAGCGCCTGTGCGCGGACACCTGCCCCCGCTGCCTTGATCCCTGCTGCGTGCGCGCCCGCCTGTGGTGGGGCTTCGCGGACCTGGCCTTCCTGCATCTCGCTGAACTTCCTCTGCCTATAGAGCAAATGGCCTACGCCCCCGGCGGGGCCTGCCCCCATCTTGGCCCCCACGGCTGCCGCTTGGCGCGGCCGCTCAGGCCCTGGGTCTGCGACTGGCACCTTTGCCCCGAGCAGAAGGCGAGGCTGGGGCAATGGGACGAGGGGGAGAGGCGGGAGCTGCTGGAGGGCTTGGAAAGGGCGAGAGGTTTGAGAAGGAAGATGGTGGAGGCGCTGGTGGAGGGGGCGGGGTAGAAGCCGTAAATTTTTTTAAGGTAGCAGGCAACATGACCAAAGGTGGTTGCCGCATAATGGTCAATAACAACCCCTGACCCGAAAACAACCTCACCAAGACTGGGAGAAGCTGTCATGCCCAAGCTGAGCCTGGCCCAAGCCGACATCATCGCCGACGAGACCCTGAAAAAAGGACGGGAGATCAAGGCCAAGCCGCTGACCGTAGTGGTCCTGGACGATGGCGGCCAGTACAAGGTGGTCAAGCGCGAGGACGGCTGCGGGCTGCTCAGGGCCGACATAGCCCGGGCCAAGGCCTGGGGGGTGTTGGGCATGGGCCAGGCGGGCCGTGAGCTGGCGCGGCGCGCCGAGAGCATGCCGGTGTTCTTCAGCGGCCTGGCCGCCATCTCCGGCGGCAAGCTGGTGCCGCTGCCCGGCGGGGTGCTGATTTACGCCCCTGATGGTGAGCTGGTGGGCTCGGTGGGGGTCAGCGGCGACCTGTCGGAGATCGACGAGGAGTGCGCGGTGCACGGGATCAAGGCCGCCGGGCTGGTGCCCGAGACCGGGGCGGAAGCGTAAGCGCCTGCTGCGTAAGGCTTTCCCCGGAGCAGAGGGCGAAAGTGAGCGCTGGGAGCTGGTAGGGGGTCAGGAGAAGGCAAGAGGTTTGAGAAGGAGCATGGTTTAGGCGTTGGTGGGAGGTGGCTCAAACTACAAAGCCTCACTGCACCGGTTCCTAAGGCCGCATGATGAAATTCCGCCGGGCCCGTTATGGGTGGCAAATTAGCAGATTTTAACGGATCAGCCATCGTTACTATATGCTGAATGTTCGGAGTTACTTATGGCTATTGATGAGCAAAGCGTTTTTGTATTCAAGGGGCAGACGTTAGAGGAAACTAAGTACCTAATGCACTTGCCCGAGCATGGCCACCGCTCGTGGGACACATTCGCAACAGGCTATAGACGAGCTGCCGAAGTGCTTAGTGAGCATGTTTTAGCTTATGCCAATGATGTTGATTTGCTAAACACCGTGGGGCTCCCCCTAATATTTTTATGGCGACATTATTTAGAATTACGCCTGAAAGATATAATTGTATCTGGGAGCCAAAGATATTCTACTCACTGTTTGGTTGATAACTGGCAAACAATAATCGGTATGCTTAGGCATGTACATGGTGGCGTTTCAGTATTGAGGGATGTAAGTCCCGAAGCTTCTGATGTGTACAAATTTGACAAGTTAAAGCGTGCTGATTATGAGAAAATCAAGCGGATTATTTCAGAATTTGATTATTACGACAAGGATTCGGAGACATTTAGATATCCTGAAATAAGAAAAAAAGGTTTAGTTGAAGCCACGCATATTGATTTAAAAAACTTATCAGGGGCAATGCCGGAATTGGCTGATTTGTTAGACGAAATATCAGAGTACTTATCTGTTCATTACGATTTGGAGCGCGAGTACGCTAATGAGATTTAAATCATGTTGGGTAGAAACCTATCTTGATGGGAGCGGGGGGACTCGAACCCCCATGCCTCGCCCCGCCCTCTAAATTCCATCCTCCCCCCTACTTCAGCCGATACTCGTGCACCCGCACCGTCATGTGGGCCTCCGACTCGGTGTGCTCGAAACTGGTCCCCAGGCCTTCCTTGAGCATGGCCACGAACGCCTTGGAGGACGGCTTGTTCACGTAGTGATCGGTGAACACCAGGTACTCGTCCGAGGCCACCCGGTAGTCCTCTCCCCAGAAGATGCGGCGCTCCGAGCCGAAGCAGGCCAGGGGCATGCGCACCATGATTTCGTTGTGGCATATCTGGCAAGAGCCCTCGCCGTTCCTGTGCCAGAAAAACAGGTCCACGCTGCGGCCCCGCTTGGTCAGGCGGGTGATGGGACCGTGCTCCAGGACTTCGAAGCCCATCCTCCGGTAAAGGGCGGTCAACTCCTCGCGGACCCCCCGGTCCAGCAGAGCCAGGTCGATGTCGTTGTGATAGCGGGTGATGCGGCCGGTTTTAATGTCGTGGGCAAAGCCGCCCACGATGAAGGCCTGCATGTCCAGTTGCTCCAGGACGGCGCAGACCTCGCGGCACAGGCGCAGGCTGCCCAGGGCCTTGTAGCGGGCCACCCCGGGCAGGTTGAGGTACTTGATGCGCAGGGCCAGCAGGGCCTTAATGGTGGCGCGATAAACGGTGTTTTCGGTGGATTCCAGGAAGCTGAGGAAGCTTTCGATCCGGTGGGGTATCGCGCGCATGGCCGCCGCCCTTTCGGGGGTGAAGCGTAAGCGTGTTTTCTTTTAGGTCGCGCGGAATTTTGGTGGGAGCGGGGGGACTCGAACCCCCATGCCTTGCGGCACTGGCTCCTAAGGCCTCGCGATAAGTTTTAGCTCGCCACTACCAATACCGGTTAACCATCGGAAAATCAATGATAAAAAGTTAGTTTGCAACCGCCGCCACACTATGCCCTTTATGGGCACAATCGGGCCGGTTTGGTAGAGCGACAACTGACAGGTGACTGATAGTGATGGGGTCTTCGGGAGACCCAAAAGCCTTATCCAAGGTCTCCACGGCCCGCCTCTGGTGTCCCGGCGATAGGTGGGCGTATCTCATAACCATAGACAGGCTCTTATGTCCTAAAAGCTCCCTTATAGTGTGTAAGTCAACACCGCTCATGGCCAGATGGGAAGCGAAGCAATGCCGCAAATCATGAAAATGGAAATCAACAAGCCCGGCCCTTTTGCATGCCCCCTCAAAGGCCAAGCGCACCGATTTGCACGGGCTACCGTCTGGCCTAGTGAATATGGGGTCACCAGCCTCCTTATCCCTTGCCGCTTCCCGTAGAGCCCCGAGCGCATTGTCATTAAGGGCCACATGCCGACCCTCTCCGTTTTTCGTTTCATGCAGGGTGATACGCCTACCTTCAAGGTCTACGTTGTCCCCTATCCGAAGCCCCAGGAGTTCACCACGCCGCAGCCCTGTATTGAGCGCGACAATCACTATTCGTTGCACGTAGATGGGGCAAGCTTCGATGAGCTTATTGACATCTTCGGTGGATAGATACCGTAGCCGTCCCTTTTCCCGGAATCTCCCTTTGGCGGTGTTGATGGGCTTTTCTCTGATGTAACCTCGCTCAAGAGCGATGGTGAACATATGACCCAACACCGACATTACCCGGTTGAAAGTGGCCAAGGTGCCCAAGGTTTTCATCTCACGCCGGAAAGCGTCGACGTCTTTATCAGTGAGGGCGATTAGCTTCTTCTTGCCCCATTGTCGCTTGATATGAGCTAGGCGGTGCTTCTTTGTTCTTGGGCTCCGGTTGTACTGCTCACACCATGGCCAGTAAACGGCGTCTATGAATTGGTTGAAGGTGGTTTCCTCCTTTCGTGTTTGGAATGGCCTTCGGCCTTGGGCCAAATCGTTCAGAGCTTTAGCCTCTTTCAACCGGGCTTCCTTTGCAAGCAGGTGACCAATGGATTTTTGGTGCGTCCTTCCGTCAGGCCCCATCCACTGGAGGTAGTAGTGCTTCATCCCCGCTGGGATTTTCGCACCACATCCCTTGCCGGTTTTGGACCGGCATGTTTTCGCACTGGCCGCCAAGAGCTTCTTGCAACTTGGGCAGCGCACCATTAACGGCATAAATCATTCCTCCTTTTTGAGGATTGCCCGCGCCGCGCGGGCCCCTCGGTTAAAGGCCCACAAGTAGCGGGCCTTGATTTTCACGAATCGATCAAGCGGCATCGCGAATAGATAGAAGCCCATGGATGAACCCCACAGAACCAAGGCCAGTTGATTGAACTCAACTGCCGCAACTTGGGAGCCAATCTCCCTTAGGAATGGCGGTTTCCACTCCTCAACAAACATGCTCCATGCATCCTCCGAAAGTTCTACCGGGGCCACTACGTCTCGCAGTTCAGCCCATAGCTCTTTGAGTTCCGTGCTTGCCTTCGGCGCTAAGGGGCCTTGGTCAAATAGGGCCCCACCACCAGTCGCGCGGTAGTAGGACTCCAAGGCCGAGCGGCTAATAGTGTAGGACCGCCCGGCACGCGATGCTCTTAGTTGCCCCTGTCGCACCGCCCTCCTGAGCGTCTCCACATGTACCCCAAGAAGCCCCGCCGCCTCTCGAATGGTGTAAAGCGTTTTCACTATTTTCACTCCTCATCATGTTTACAACTATAAACAATATAATACAACTACACGCAACATACCAAGTTTAATTTAGGCCCCACCCCCTCGCATATAACAGGCGGAGAAGGTGATCCAGTGGATCAAATCGTCAACTTTTAGGAATGGAGAAGGAAGTCATGGAAGTCTTTAATCCGGAAGAAATCAAAGGAGCCTGGGTAGAGGTGGATTCTAGCATGGAATTCGTATGCTTGGAATGCTTTAAACTAGTGGATATAAATAGTATTAAAGGTGACAACGTTGCGGTGCTTACCAGGTCAGAACAACAAATGAAAGCGGGTCTTTTTTATCGTTGCTTTAGGTGTGGCCGTCTTACATAGGGCTTGAGGTTTCACCCCGACTGGGTTGTAGATAGTTATGGCTCAGTCGGGGTTCTCTGCTCTACGCGCTGCATTGTAGACAGACCCATTGACAATTAAACGAAGTATTATATACTATATATAATACCATAAGTAACAACTGGAGAGGTAACGATGAAACTATATAAAAGCGATATCAGCAAATTAACTGGATGTGCAGAGCTGACAACCCGCGACTACATCAACCAAGGACTACTGGTCCCAACCATCAAGCGGGCGAGTGGTCCCGGCCAGCGAAACATCTTTTCCAGGAATGACGCTTGCCGTGCAGTTCTTTTTGCCATGCTGGTTCAGTGGGGGTTAAGCCGCGCGGAAGCATCCGAGCTATCCCTTGGGCTGTCCGGGTGGGAGCGCTACACCTCCCCATGGTGGCTCGTGGCCTCCAGGGAGCCTGGCGAAGGCGGCCTACTCAGCACTGGCGGTGGAAGCATTTATGAAGGCGAACCCACCGTGCCCGTGCTTCCCAATGGCGGCCTGGTGGTCGTGGTGCCCTTACAAGAGGTGAGGGCCCGGGTCGATACCTACATCATGGAGCGGGTTCAGAAGTAGGCAGGGCAGCGGGAGCCGCCCCAAAAAAACGGGAGGGGAAATGTCTAGGTGCAACAAAAATTACTCCAAGCCGGTTACCAGAGAGGAACGTCTGGCTAAGCTAGTTCGCTTCCAAGAAATGACGGGCCTCTATGTCTTCAAGGCGCAAGAGCTCAGGGCCAAATGGCGGAACATAACATCGTGGGAGCAACTCAGCGAAAACGAGCTAGAGGAACTTCATTATTTCGTCATTAGGGAGTTAGGAGAGTACACCTTCGGGCGGGCCTACAAGGACGGGGTAATTACAAAACTCCAATACGACACCATCCAAGAGTTTCATGAATGGTTTAACAGCCTGGGGGGATTGGATGACTGAAGCCAAGCATGCGGTGCTCTTTGCAGTGGCGCTATCCCGTTGCATCCGGGAGGCCTGGGAAGAAGTCACCGAAAAACATTTGACCACAACGCGGGATGTCACATTGCTTGAGGTTTTTTTGGCAAAGGGCGGGCGGGCCGCAATGAAGGAGCTAAGGGAGGCCACCGGGTTAGGACACGATACTCTGAAGCACTCCCTCAAGAGGTTGGGGTGTAAGAGCGAGCCCCTCTACGAGGGCAACAATGCCCCCGTAGATGAGGGTAAATCTGCCCCCGTAGAGGGTGTAGGGACGGGGGCAATAATGCCCTCGTGTGAGGGCAAATCTGCCCCCGTGTGGGGCAAAAATGCCCCCGTAAGATGGGTGCTGCCTAAAGTTGATTTATTGCTAAATTGCATTGAAAACAAGGTAGTTATGTGCTTGGTTGGTGCGGGAATTTCTATCGACGAGGGCAAAATTGCCCCTGGGGTGCCCGCTTCTTTACTTTGTTTTTTAAATAATAAGAATAAAGAAGCGGGAGATACAGACCGGGGCTTCCCCGAGACCCAGGGAACTTCCGGGGGAAGAAAAAATAAAACCTCCCTTGAAAGAAATAAAATTTCCCCTTTAAAGAAGTTGGTCCCGCTCCTCTCTTGCTCCCGTTTGCTCAACGGTGTTGCCCCCAAGGGCAAGGCTGACGGCGGGGAGTGGGCTCGACAACAAAAAGACCCTGGGCTTGCCCTCCATGTGGAACAGGGGCTTGTGGCCAAGATGAACCCTTTTTATCTGCGAAAGTACATAGACCCCTGGGAGCGCCAAGAACTTTTTTGCCAGATTCTCAAGGAAACGTATCGGGAAGTCCTAGGCCAAGTACCTCCTCAGGTAGAGCAGGCCCAGCAGCCCAAGGGCAAACAATGGGGTAACGCTGTGTTTTCCCGGCGTGCCGCCGATGCCACCGGGGCTCTTTACGAACATTGGATACGCGAGGGCATCGGCCGTTTCATCGCAGCGAAGGAGGAAGGCCGTCCCTGGGGGAAGGCATGCCCGGACCCCGGATGCCTAAAGGGTGCCCCCGCATTAGAGGCATATCAGGAATGGGAGGGCATAGAGGGCCCGGAGAAATCAGACCCCAAAAGGTACTTTGGCGAGCCTTCCTACGCCCAGGAGGAGTTTGACCTTACCGACGAGATTCAACAGGAATACTTCGCCCGCGTTTACAGGAAAGTTATAGCAATCGGCAGGCCCACCGACCAAGCCAGCTGCCGCCTGATTGCATATGGGGGCCTTGTTGACCGGCAATTGCAGCTTTTAAGCAAATCGAGAGCACAAGGCTATCTGCCCGAAAAATACCCTCCGGGCGATTCTACTAATAAACCCCCGGTGCGGGATGAGACCCGCCCCGCCCCGTCCGCTGCTAACCCCAGAATCATCGACCTCGAAATTCCACTCCCCGCCGTAGTGGTGGCCCAAGAGCCGCCGCGCCCCCCTAAGCGCCTTCCCAAGAAAATAGCCGCCAGAGTGCCCCAGGGGCTCCAGGCGGGGCTTACAGGCCAGGGTGGCGCAGAGGTGGCCCCTCCCCCTAAACGCCCTCCTGCAAGGCTACCTAGCGCCGAAGTTCAGAGGAAGGCCGAAGCGGACGAAATTGGGCGTCGGCTTGACGAAGCGATGAGAGCCGCAGAGGACAAGGCGGGAAAAACAGTAGAGTTGGAGCGGTGAAAGGTGTCCCCGTCTCCACCCTTAAAAACGAAGGCATTTCGGCCCCCGAAACCTAAGGTCACAGGTCAACCAGGCCACTGCTTTTGAAGAAAAAGCATAGAAAAATGACCGAGTTGCAAGAGGAAAACATCATGAATCAGTTCAGGGTCAGTTAAAACCATGCCACGCAAGGGCAAAAAAGAGGTCCGGGCGGCCCAGCTTAATGAGATTGTCCGCCGCCTGAAACGCAACAAGATGCCACGGGCGGACTCAAAACTAGGGCTGCTTTTGGCCGATTTGGAGGCCAGGCTCAAGGCAGAAGTGGGAGAGCCCACCGCCGACAAGGCCATCAAGGTGGGCTTGGCTCTACAGTTGGCCGTGCTCGTGGCGGAACTGCCGATGTTGACCCCCAAGGGCGATGACGTGAATGGGGCCTACAAATGGGCTGTGGACAACCTCAGGAGCCTCCTGAACGAGCTATACCCGAAGAGTCCTGGAGCCAAGGGTAAGCCGGGCGGGCCCAGCCTGGAGGAAATCCTTGCCACCTAAGCCCAAACGCAGTGACAAGGAAATACTAGCGGGATGGAATAAACCTGGAAGTGAGGGGCTCCGCAACTTCTTGGCGGACGTGAAGCCGCGAATCCTTCACGCCGATAACCGCTATAGGGCCCTGGAGCTCCGCCCATGGCAATGGGCAATCCTTGAGGGGGCCTTGGCGGTAGATCCCACAGGCAAGATGTTATTTGGTCTGCTTCTGTTCATTCTGCCCCGCCGTCATGGCAAGAGCACCCTATTCGCTTTAATAATTCTTTGGCTGGTGTCCTCTCGGTCAAACATGACCGTGGCCTGCCTGGGCAACCACGAACAGCACGGCCAGCGGGTACAGATGAGGCCCCTGCGCCGCATAATCCGGGCTACACCGGCCCTATTGAAGCTCTTCGGGGGTGAGACCAGCTTAGGTAAGCATGAAATTAGATGCAAGGCTACTGGCGGCCTGATTGTCCAGGTCACGCCCACCACGCAAAGTGCATATGGCGACAGGTTCAACGCCATATGGGTTAGCGACTGGCACGTATGCCCAGGCTTGGAAAGCTTCAACGCCTACCAAGCCAGCTTGTTGGACAGTGAACTCCGGCTCACCTTGATTGATAGCAACATTGACGGCCAGGGCGGGCACGTCCACCAACTCGAAGAGCAGGCCCAGGCAGACAGTGGAATATTTGTTCATCGGGTCGAGTACAGGGACTTTGACCACTACAGAGCAGAGGCCCCCGAGTGGATAGACCGCCAAGAAGCCGCCCGCTTGAAGGTCACCACGCTTCCGGCTGCTTTTGACCGCGATATCTTGGGCAAGCGTAGTTCAGCCCGCAACAGCCTGTTTGACCCTAAGGATATTGCCGCCTGTGTAGATTCCTACCTTGCTCCCGTGGCCAAGGCCGCCGCCCCGGATATGTTCGAGGGCCGCAAGGTGGTGGTGGGCGGCGGGTTAGACCGTGCCCTTTCGTTTTCAGTCCACGGTGACGCAACAATTTGGACCAGCATAGCGAAGACAACCGGCGATGACGGGGAGCCTGAGTATTGGATTATCAATCAAAAGACCATCGCCTTTTCAAGTGGCCGAGCCATCAAAAAGGCCATCATTGAGGACCACGAAGCATATGGGCTCCACAACCTAGTTTTTGAGCAATACCAATCCGCCGACCTCCACGCCTGGGCCCAGGATGCAAAAATCCCCTGTGAGTTGGTCCACGCTACGGCCAAGGACCAGGCATCGGTATTTGTAGAATTGGCCCGGATTGTCCAGGAGCACAGGCTCCATCTACCCAAAAACGCAGAGGCCCTTATCAAAGAGCTTGAGGTCTTCACCTACGAATTAGGCCCCCGTCACCCCAGGTTTGGGACATCGGGCAAGTTCCACGATGACCGCGTTTACTCCTTGGCCTGGGCCATTTGGTCTCTTCGCGATGAAGAATTGGCCGCTTACGAGCTTCAAAACATCGTGTGTGACTCCAAAAGCAGCCACGCGGAAAGTTGCTATCTCCGAGAAGGCCGTTTGATTCTGCCTTGTTCCGAAGCCTGCGAAGCCCACCGCCGCGTGGTTGGGATGCACCTTCAACACAATCGGCGGCGGGTTGATGATGAACTATCGCTCCCAGAATTCTTCACCGGCAAGGTCAAGGTGACCGGCGTGCGGGCCTGGCCGGGGGCGTAATTTTTTTATTGCGACGGTATTACTTTTGTAATACCATACTAGACAGGAGTATGGGGAGGGCAGCTTGATTTTCGCATCAAAAGTTAATGCAACCGTGGCGGCCATGTTCCAAACGGCCAGCGCCAATGCGGCCCGAATCCGCAAGGAAGAGGCAAGCAAGCGCCTGGACTTTTACCAGGATGCCCAGCTTGACCACCTCCGGGCCCTCCTGGCCGCCAAGTTCTCGGAGCCGGGGAAGCTCACCCCTGCTTTCGTGAACATCGTCCGCAAGATCATCAACGCTCTGGCCATGACCTACCTTGAACCCCCCAAACGCGATGTTGAGGGCACCGATAGTGACCAAGAAATCTTCCAGGAGATAGCCCAAAGCACCGGCCTTGACGGCAAGATGAAGCTGGCCAGCCGATACGCAAAGTTGGTCAAGACCGTCATGGTGCGCCCCGTGTGGCGAGGCGGCAAACTGGACCTTGACCTAATCACCCCAGATATTCTCGACGTTGAATGTGGCGAAAGCCCCGAAGGGGTCACTAGCGTTCTAATAACTCACTACGGCACGTCCGCAAAGGTTGACGAGGTGACTTACAGCCTATGGACCGCCGACGAGTTCAAGCGCCTGGACTATCGGGGCAACACCCTTACCTCTGAGCCCAACATCTATGGGGTCATTCCGTTCCTGCCCGTATGGGACCGCATACCTACCGACTCTTTTTGGTGCACGGGTGGTGATGACCTCATATCCCTCCAAGAGGCTGTAAACCTCAAATTGACCGACCTCATGTACACCCTGGAGCACCAGGCTTTTGGGGTCGGTTGGATAGAGGGCATGCCGGGGGCCGGAAAGCTCAGGGTTGATCCGGGGCATATGGTGCTGTTGCCATCGGGCGGAAAACTCGGATACGCCAACACCAACGCCCCGATTGATGAGGTGGTGGCCGCCATCGACAAGTTGGTCAAATGGGCCGCAGTCTCCAACGGCCTGCCCGCCTCCAGCCTGAGCACTGAGCCCACCGACGAAAGCGGACTTTCCAAACTGGTGAGCAACCGCGAGCTAGACGAGCTTCGGCGTGATGATGTTGCCCTGTTCCGTCGATATGAAGGCCAGCTTTTCGACCTTATGCGCACGGTGTGGAACGCCCACAACCCCACGCGCAAGCTCTCGGATAAGGCCAAGCTCAAGGTGGACTTCTACGACCCCAAGCCTCAGATGAGCGCCAATGAGCAAGCCCAGGCTTGGGAGCGGTTGTTAGACCTAGGCGTTATCAGCGCCGTTGACGTTGCCCTTGAGAAAAACCCCGATTTACAGACGCGAGAGAACGCCCTTGCTTACCTCCTGAAAATCCAGGACGAGCGGGCCCAACTCGAAGAGAAACAGCTTTAGTCCGCCCCCTCAGGCGTAAAAGGAGCCAGCACCATGAGTGACGAACAGGTCAACGGAAGCGCCCCCGATAACGGCGAAGTCAATAAGGCCCCCGACCAAGGCCACCAGGAGCCCAACAAGCAAGAGGGCTCCATACCGAAAGCCCGTTTCGACCAAGTGGTTGCCCAGCGCCGCCATGCCGAAGAGGTAATAAAGGGCATTGTTGCAGAGCTTCGGGAAGAAATCCCCGAAGAGTTCCGCGATTTGATACCCGACCTCGAACCGGCAGAGCAGGTGAAATGGCTTCGCACCGCCACCAAAAAGGGGTTTTTCAACAAGCCCCCCACGAGCGGGCCAGATGCACAGAGACCGGGCGGGAAACCGCCTACCGATTTCGACAAACTCAGCCCCCACGATATGCGTGCTCGGGGCTATAAGTGAGGTAATGCACCATGAGCTTGACTCTACTCGAAGCCGCAAAACTTAAGACCGACCCCCTCCAGCGGGGCGTCATTGAAGTGTTCCCCCGCACCTCCCCTGTGCTGGAGCGCCTGCCCTTCCTGGGGGTCTCTTCGGATTCCTACAAGTACAACCGTGAGCAGACCCTCCCCGGAATCGCCTTCCGGGCCGTGGGCGGAAGCTACACCGAATCGACCGGCGTTATCAACCCGGTCACTGAGTCCCTGGCTATTTTGGGCGGTGTTTCGGATGTTGACCGCGTTTTGGTGAAGACGCAAGGGGATATCAATAACCAGCGCTCCATCCATGACGGACTCAAAGCCAAGGCCGCCGCCTTGCGGTTTACAAAGACCTTCTTCAAAGGTGATTCGGAAACCACCGTCACCGAGTTCGACGGTTTGCAGGCCCGCCTTACCGGCAACCAACTCGTTGCCATGGGCTCTACCAGCGGTGGTGACACTCTCACCCTGGCCAAGTTGGATGAGCTTATCGACGCGGTGGAGGGCGGTCCCGACGTGCTTTTCTGCAACAAGACCATGCGCCGGAAGGTTAACACCCTCGTTAGGGCCGCCAACCAAGCCACTGAGGCCATCTCCGACAGCTTCGGGCGTCAACTCCTGGCTTACGCGGGTGTGCCCATTGCGACCATCGAAGACGATGAGACCGGCACGGCCATCCTGGGCTTTACCGAGGCCAACCCCGGTGGTGGCTCCGATGTAGGCACCTCGATTTATGCGGTTCGGTTCGGCGTGTCCGAGTTCGTCTGCGGTCTCCAGTGCGGCGAGTTGGATGTCATCGACCAGGGGTTGTACTCCGGCGGCGTGGCCTATCGGACCTTGATCGAATGGATAACCGGCATGGCCGTTTTCCATCCCAAGTCGGCCGCCCGTTTGTACGGCATCAAGAACGCTTAATTCGGCCCCTGGCCGTTTGGAGATATGACAATGCGCGAATCTTTTTATGACCAGAACCTTCTATTGAAGGATGCTGGCCTAGTCGCCACCTCCGCCGCCGCCACCGTGAGCAGTGCGGCCAAGACCCTCAACCTCGGTGCGGGCCTTGTCGAGGGCTATCTTTATGTGGACGTGACCGCGATTGAGATTGCCTCGAATGATGAGTTGTACAAAATCGCCCTCCAGGGCTCCGACAACGCCGATTTCAGCACCGGCGATGAAGAGGACTTGGCCATCATCGAGATTGGGGCGGCGGAAGTGCTGGGCGGTGACCAGGATAGCGCCGTGGGGCGTTATGTCATCCCGTTCAGGACTGAGCGAAACGGGGTCATCTATCCCCACACCAGAATTTACACCACGGTTAGCGGCACCGTGGCGACCGGTATCAATTTTACGGCTTGGCTCGGCACTTAGGGCCAGGGTTGTAGGCAGCGGCGCCTATCGAGAGCCTTATCCAGGCGTGGGGTTCCTGCCCCGAAAAGGCTCCTAGGGGGCCGGGCCGTCCGGCCCCCTTTTTTTACGCCCCCCCGGCCCCCTGAGGGGTTATACACCGCCAGCGGACGTACCCCGCCCGCTGGTCCTTTCGCCCCTCGGGGGGCCTTTTATGAAGGGTTTTCGGCCATGACCGTGCAGCGTACTTTCGCAAAAGACTTGGCCCGTTTCAGGGAAATGGTCTCAGGCCAACTTGCCGTCAACGTAGTCGCCATCATCATCGCCATTTTTACTGACCTTGTGATGCAGACCCCTGTTGATACCGGACGCGCTCGGGCCTCATGGCGCATAGGGATAGGAGCCCCGGACCTGAGTTGTGAGCCGCCTGGCTCCCACGGCTCGGGCATACCCATTGGCCAGACCGCGAAACTGAAAGGGCTCACCCTGCAAGACCTGGCCCGTGCCCCCATCTACATCACCAACTCCGTGGAATACATAGTCCCCCTTGAATACGGCCACTCTAAGCAGGCCCCCAGCGGCATGGTCCGTCTGACTGCGGTGAAGTGGGACGGCAAACGCGTGGCCGGTCTCAAGGTGACGGCCAGGTAGCATGCCCCTCTTCGATGACATCCTGAAGTTTCAGCATCGCGTTGACCAAAGGGCCAACGCCCTGGCCGATGACCTGATAAAGGCCCTTGAGGGGGCGGAAGACACCCTTGTTGGAAAGCTGGCCGCCGTCCAGGCCAAGCTTGGGACGGACTTCGGGAATGCCACCTTGAAAAAGAGGAAACGGGCCCTTGAGGTCCAGCGGTCCCAGGTGGGGGCGGTGTTGGCAGAGGTCTATCAAGGCAAGGCCCCCCACGCTGTCTCAGGGGCCGCATCAGAGGTCTTCGAGGCCATGGGCACCTTCACCATGGCCGCAGGGGCCAAGGCCTTCTCAATGGACGTGAGCCCTTTTACCCTCGACAAGGCGGCGGTCACCCTATGGGCAGAGACGGGGACGGTTGATGGGCTTGTCCTAAATGATTGGCTGGCGAAGCTGGAGCGGAACGCGGCGGATAGAATTTTATCGGTTGGCCGTCAAGCCATGGTGGAGGGGCTAGGGGTTGACTCCATGGCCCGGATGCTACGGAGAGAGGGCATCAAGGGCAGCGTGCCGGGGCTCAAGGGCCTGGCCCGGACCTTCATGCTATCCGCCGCCAACCATGCCAGGGACACCACATTCGAAGAGGTTTTCGGCTCAGTGATAACCGGTTGGCGGCATGTGGGCACTCTGGACGGGCGGACCTGCTTACGGTGTGGAGCCCTTGAGGGGCGCTTGTACCCCATGGGGATGCCCAAGCCCATGTTGCCCCTGCATTGGAGTTGCCGTTGCCTCTACGTGCCGGTGACCGCCCTGAGTGAGGAGGTTCAAGACGGGACGCGCGCAGCGGTGAAGCACTCGGAGCGGTGGGTCAATCACCGCGACGGCTCAAGGTCAAGGAAGTTCACCGTTGAGCAGGTGGAGCAAGTGCCCGCTGGGATGACCTATGAAACTTGGCTTAGGGGACAATTGAAGGATGACCCTGAGTTTGTGCGGGGTGTCCTGGGGCGGGGGCGGTTTGAGCTTTTCAAGGAGGATAAGTTGGGGCTGAGCCGGATGGTGACTCACGGGAGGGTGAAGCCGTTGTGGGAAAGTCAACTTAAATAAATAACACTAATTTGCCTTATAGGCACAAGGCCCGCTAGTGAATCAATTCGTAGAAACCTTGAAACTACTAAACAAAAGTATTAAAATATAAATACTAGTTGACTCGTCTCCACAAATTGCCTTATTAATCATAAGAACTTAATTGTGGGGGCGTAATAATGGAATCACAGACAATAGTAATAGAGAGCCTAGAGCAGCTTTATGGAGAAGCCGTTAATATTGTTTTCGGCGATGCGCCGATCAAAGAATATAAAATATCAAGTAATGTTAATATTCAATTAGTTCTTAAGGGGTCTCATTGGGGAGGATATGTTGATTATAGAATCGCTAAATTTGTTTTAAAATTACAAAACGAAATATTTAAGGCTTATAGCGTAGCTACCGAAAAAAGAGTAACTTTAAGAAGTTCACAAGAAATAATAGATTCTCTCGTAATAAACGTAGAAGTTAGAGAGGGTTCGTCTTGGTTAAATATCGACTGGGACAAAGCGATACAGGGGGTGGTTAATAAGATGGATAGCAAGCATCTTTTTTGGCTTGGTGTTGTGGGAATTACTGTATTTGCCTCTTATTTATCCCTTGGTAAAGTTCTTGAATATAATAAAGATATAGCACAATATGCCAAAGATGAAAAACAGATAATAGCCATGCAAAATATAACTAAAGAAGCATTATATGGTTTGCGAGCTTCGCAATCTTCAATGGACTACCTAATTCGCAACATGCAAGAGGGAGACAAGCTAGAGATTCCTAGTAAAAACAGAGTGCTTACTAAGGATCAAGCCGAAGCACTCCTTCCGCCCCCTGTTGATAAATCTCCTATTGAAAAGTCGCTATGGGTAGATGACACATTTGAGGTCATGATACTCAACCTGGAAAAACAAACCATTAAGCTCAAAAGGGGAGACATCCAGTTTGAGGCTACTTCAATGCCCATGAGAGACCAAGACAGACAAAAACTTTTTGGAGTGGTGAAGAAATCAATAGACGAAAAGAAAGTCCAAAGCATGGGACTGCAACTTACAATTAAATTTAAAGATAACAAAATAGACATGTGTTCTATAACTGGTATCGGCGAAAAACGGGAGGGTGCTGATACGCTATCGGAAGCTTTCAAAAAAGTAGGGCGCTAAGTTATCATTGTAAAATGTTGGGCTACCTCTCTTAACTCCCGAATGTGGTCGCTGATTCCCGCTTCCATCGCGGGAGTTACCCTCAACGTCCGGTGTATCCGGGCGTGATTGTAATACATGAAATGCAGGCTCACGGCGGCTGCAAGGCTCTCCCATTTCTTGGAGAAGCCATGCTTTTATCATATAGATATCCCTCGCCACCCAACCTGATGATTATTTAGGAGTAGGCTTCCATTCGCGGGCCAAGCGCTGGGCTTCAGCTATCTGCTGTGGGGTCATATTTGAAACAAGTCGTGATTTTTGCTTTTCTATTATCGTTGCGTAATGGCCTGTTACCCCCTTTGAAGCCAAAATAGACCACATGAGTGCTTTGACAACATTTCTCTGAACTCCTCTGCCAAGAGCGCACATTATGCCAAACATACCTTGAGCCCGTGAATCTCCTTGCGCTGCTGCTTTATATAGCCACATAGCGGCCTTATCGTAATTTATAGAGCCACCTTGTCCTCTGAAATACAACATGCCCAAATTATATTGTGCTTGTGCATTACCTTGTTTGGCGGCCTTTTTATACCAGACTAGTGCCTTTTCAAAATCTTGAGTTACACCATATCCTTGATCATAAATGAGGGCCAAATTGTACTGTGCAGATGATATGCCTTGCTTTGCACCCCTCCTGAACCAATAGACGGCCTTGCCATAGTCTTGCTTGACACCAATCCCCCTGGAATACAAAAACCCCAATTTGGTTTCTGCCAATGGATTCCCCTGATTGGCTGCCTGTTGATACCAATACAACGCTTTTTTATAGTCTTGAGGCACTCCTCTGCCAAGATAATAAATGAGGCCCACGTTGTATTGGGCATCGGCATTACCCTGCTTTGCCAAAGGTGCCCATTCCCGAAGTGCGGTGGCGTAGTCACCCTTATTGTGGGCGGACACGCCTTCATCGAATCCCGCCCAGGCCGGTTGCATCAAGCACAGGACAAGCAGCAAGGCCAAGACTATTTTTTTCATGATGGCCCCCCAAAATATGTCATTTGCGCATCTCAATGACTGTGTCAGCCTCTTTTTTCAACTTGGGCCTTTTTAGTTCAGGGTCATTTGCATTGAGGCACATGAATTGAACCTCTGCCCTCGGGTAGTTACCAAAGACATAAGGGGGGCTTGACTCACTTGTCCTTATTACCTGTAAAAACTTACCTTGGGCTCGGCAAAATTGGTTGGATTCTTTCAACGACTCAGCTTTGAGTTCACCCAATCCGGTGAATCCAGTAGCGGCTTGGCGAGAAACCATGAAGGTGTCCTTCCCCATCGGGACAACACCAGAATTTATCGCGCATCCACCCATTAAACAGAATGTCAGACCGGCCAATATGGCTTTGTTCATTGTTTCCCTCGGCCGAATAGTCAAAGCCATAATAACATATTCTTGAACCATGCCCCCGCTTTGCCCCCAGGACCGGCCCCACGCAGGCCGGTCTCGTCTTTTAGGGAAAGGGCTGAGCTACTCAGATCAAGTCATAATCCAACTGATAGCCAACTGATAGCGTGTTTTGGGGCACTCAGGGCTAAAGAAAAAGGGGGTTAGGGCATGTCCCCTAACCCCCTTGCTTTAGGTTCGGTTTTCCGTTTTGGTGGGAGCGGGGGGACTCGAACCCCCATGCCTTGCGGCACTGGCTCCTAAGGCCAGCGTGTATACCAATTCCACCACGCTCCCGGGACGTAGGCCCCAACTCTAAGCCAAGCTTGGGCATGCGTCAACCGCTGGATGGCCATATCCCCGGCCTTTTCGGCGGGTTGACACCCCCAAGGGTATGGGCTAGATTTGGCCCACTTCCAATCACTTGAAAAAGGAGGCGCTTTTGCGGCCCGACGGTCGAAAGCCCCTACAAATGCGTCCCCTGAGCCTGAGCACCGGGGTCAATCCATACGCCGAGGGCAGCTGCCTGGCCAGCTTCGGTCAAACCCAGGTGTTATGCACCGCCTCGCTGGAGGACAAGGTCCCCGGCTGGCTGGACGGCGCGGGCAAGGGCTGGGTTACCGCCGAGTACGCCATGCTGCCCCGCTCCACCCACACCCGCACCGGGCGCGAACACCGCGACAAGGGCCGGGCCCAGGAAATAAGCCGCCTCATCGGGCGCAGCCTGCGCATGGCCGTGGAGCTTCCCGCCCTGGCGGGCCACACCATCCGCCTGGACTGCGACGTGCTGGTGGCCGACGGCGGCACCCGCTGCGCCTCCATCTGCGGCAGCTGGGTGGCCCTGGCCCTGGCCATGAAAAAGCTGGGGCTCAAGCCCTCGCGCCAGGTGGCGGCCATCAGCCTGGGGCGCATCCAGGGCGAGCTGCGCCTGGACCTGTGCTACGCCGAGGACTCGGCCGCCGAGCTGGACCTGAACCTGGTCTTGGCCCCCCAGGGGCTGGTGGAGGTGCAGGGCACCGGCGAGGACGGCCTGTTCAGCCCCGAGGAACTGGCCGCCCTGGTCCGCGTCGGACTGGAGGCGGGGCAAGAGATCTTCGCCGCCCAGACCGCGGCGGTGGAAGCGGCCTAGATGGAATTGGTGCTGGCCTCCAACAACCGGGGCAAGCTGGCCGAGATCAAGGCCATGTGCGCGCCCTGGGGCATCGAGGTGGTCACCGCCGCCTCCCTGGGCTTCACCGAGGAGGTGGCCGAGACCGGCGACACCTTCGAGGACAACGCCCGGCTCAAGGCCGTGGCGGTGAGCCAGGCGCTGAATCGCCCGGCCCTGGCCGACGACTCGGGCCTGGTGGTGGAGGCTTTGGGCGGCGCGCCGGGGGTGCACAGCGCCCGCTACGCCGGGGAGCACGGCGACGACGCGGCCAACAGCGCCAAGCTTCTCACCGAAATGATCGGGGTGCCGCCCATGAAGCGGGCCGCGGCCTTTGTTTGTGTTATGCTTTGCCGTCGTCCCGATGGGGCCGAGCTGGTGGCCCGGGGCCGCCTGGAGGGGCGCATCGCCCCGGCCCCGGCGGGGCACAACGGTTTTGGATATGATCCGGTGTTTTTGCTGCCCGAGCGGGGCCTGACCGTGGCCCAGCTCAGCGCGGCGGACAAGAACGCCATCAGCCACCGGGGCCAGGCCCTGGCCAAGCTGGCCCAGGAGCTGCGCGGCTTTCTGGGCGGGTAGGTACAAGGACAATTTAGGTCGGGGCGTGGCGCAGTCTGGCAGCGCACCTGCCTTGGGCGCAGGGGGTCCCCGGTTCAAATCCGGGCGCCCCGACCAGTCTTGAACCTGCCGGCACCTGCCGACGCCCCTATCTCTCCCCGACAATAAGCCCCGGACCGGCCTGCGCATCATTAGCGGGAGGCCAGGTCTTGGCAAACCCTCAGCTAGTGCTTGGGAGCGGCGGCGCGCCTGGCGTAGAATGGGACCCATGCCGCGCGTTACCATCCATTGGGCCTGGATCATCCTGGCCGTGTGCTTCGCCGACGTGTTCATCAACTTCGCGGCGCGGCTGGGCTATGGGCTGGTGCTGCCCCAGATGCTGGGGCCTCTGGAGCTTTCGCGCACCAGCGGCGGCACCATCTACAACTCCTACCTTTTCGTCTACCTGATCTTCACCCCCCTGGCGGGCTACCTCAACGACCGGGTGGGGAGCCGGGCGATACTCACCCTCTGCTCGCTCATCCTGGGCCTGGGGCTGGTGGGCCTGGGCGCGGCCCAGAGCCTGGGCTGGGCCTCGGCCGCCTTCGGCCTGGCCGGACTGGGGGCCACGGGCATGTGGGCCCCGCTCATCGCCCTGGTGCAGCGCTGGTTCGCCCCCCGCCGCCGGGGCCTGGCCCTGGGCATCCTCTCCACCTCCTACGGCCTGGGCCTGGCCTGCCTGGGGATGGTGTTTCCCTTGATCGTGGCCTCGTTGAGCTGGCGCTGGGCCTGGTGGATTCTGGGCGGGGCGGCCCTGGTCATGGTGCTGTTCAACGGCCTGTTCGTGCGCAGCAGCCCCGAGGCCATTGGGGTGGCTCCCTGGGGACGCCGCCAGCCCTACGAAAGCGCCGTGGCGCCCACGGTCCCCACCTGGGAAAAGGGCCTGGTGGGGGCGGTGCTTAGGGGCCGCCTGTTCTGGACCATCGGGGCCTCCTACTACTGCGTGGTCTACGCGGTGTACGGGGTCACCACCTTCATGGTGGACTACGCCCAGCACTCCCTGGGCCTGCCCATGGCCCAGGCCAGCCAGCTGGCCACGGTGCACGGCCTGGCCCAGGTGGCCGGGGTGCTGGTGCTCTTGCCGCTCAGCGACCGCTGGGGGCGGCGCAACACGATCCTCGTGGCCAACGGCCTGGTGGCCGCTTCCGTGGTGGGCATCCTGCTGTGGGGGGTCACCTGGGGGGCCCTGGCCGCCCTGATCGGGGTGCTGGCCTTTTTCTTCGGGGCCATCTTTCCCATGTACGGGGCCTGCGCGGGCGACTACTTCCCCCGCCCGGTGATGGGCACGGTGGTGGGCATGTGGACCGTGTTCAACGGGGTGTCCGCGGTCACCGTGCACTGGGTGGCCGGGGCCCTGCGCGACACCACCGGCGGCTACGACATCAGCTTCGCCCTAGACGCGGGGATGGCTGTCCTGGGCCTGGCCCTGATGCTCCTGGTGCCCAACCACCGGGCCCGCGGGTCCTAGGCCACGGCCGCAACTACATTTTTCGTTTTCTCGCAAGAGGAAAGGGTGTAACTTAAAAGACAGCCCCTCGCCAAAGCTTGCCTGCCCCCGAAGATGACCTTATTATTATGAGGTGAGTAATTTCAGCGCATTGGTCGCTGTGGAACCGTAGGTGCCGGTGGTGGCCCGATCTTGGCCGAGCCGCCGGGCCGCATTTGCTTGGGGAATGATCATGAAAAAAATAATCGCAGTCCTGCTGTTTGCCCTGCTGATGTTGCCCGCCGCCGCCCTGGCCGACACCATCGACTTCCACGGCTACCAGATTCCGGGGCTGAAGCTGGAAGGCTACATCGGCTGGCACAAGGTCAAGGCCGACTACGTGGGCGAGTTCAACATCACCTGGGACGAGCAGGAGGTGCTGGCCGCCTACTGCGCCGACATGCTGACCTACGGCGTGGGCGGCGAGTACCAGGTGCAGGCCCTCAGTTCCTTTGATTACGAGGACTACGCCAACCTGTACCAGGCCGCCTGGATCATGGAGAACTACTCTCCCTCCCTGGGAGGGGTGGACAACGCCTACGCCACCGAGACGGCCACCGCCATACAAGCGGCTCTGTGGAACCTTTTAGACAACTGGGATTTGACCAAGGTCAAGGGCAACTGGTGGCAGAACAACTACGTGACCAGCCTGTACTATGAAATGCTGGCCGAGGCCTCCGGGGTGGACTTCAGCACCTACACCTTCCAGAACGAATTCTACTTCGCCGATAGCGACAACAAGCAGGACCTGCTGTTCGCCACCAGCGGCGGAGGGGCCGCCGCGCCCGAGCCGGGCAGCCTGCTCTTGATGGGCAGCGCCCTGGTAGGGGCCATGGGCTATCTGCGCCGCCGCAAGAAGGCCCTGCGCGCCTAGCTCCCGCCCGCGATTCAAGCACGCCGCCCGCCTTTCCCGATGGGGAGGCGGGCGGTTGGTTTTAGCGGGGATGGCTTGGTCGCCGCGCGATTTAAGACGACAGATTCTCTTGGGCGGGGATAAACCCCGCCCCTACACAAAGAGTCTCTTTCCGGGTGTAGGGGCGGGGTTTATCCCCGCCCTTTTCCCCGTCGCACGGGTCCGGAAAAAACCATTCTTCTGGGAGGGGGGCAAGCGCCCGCATGCGAGCCCGCTTACACCACCGGCGTGGAGCCCTCCTGGCCTTCCTCCCACACATTGAACACCGCCTCCCACACCGCGATCTTGCCATCCCGCAGGGTGAGGAACTCCATGCCCTTGCCCCGCATCCGCTTGCCGGTGACCGCGTCGGTCCAGACGCCGGTCCAGGAGTCGCCCAGGATATCGCCGGTGATCGCCTGGAAGGTCTTGACCAGGCGATAGTCCCGCTGGCGGGTGAAGCGCGAGGCCACCCACTGCTTGGCCGCCGCCTTGCCCTTGATCTCGGGCAGGTCGGCGAAGCGGATCTCTACGTCCTCGGTCCAGCCCTGGGCCAGGGCCTCCACGTCTTGGCTGTGGAAGGCCGCCACGAATCCGGCCACCATGGCCCGGGCCTGGTCCAGGCTCAGGCAGGAGGGGACGGTTGCGGGGTAAACTTTTTCTTGCTGACTCACGCCTAATCTCCGTTGCCGGTCTTGATGCCCAGGCTCTTGAGTTTCTTGTGCAAATGGCTGCGCTCCAGGCCCACCTCCTCGGCGGTGCGCGAAACGTTGCCCTGGTTCTGGTTCAGCTTGCTTTCCAGGTAGGCCTTTTCAAAGGCGGCCTTGGCGTTCTTGAAGTCCCCGGCGAACAGCTCGGGCGGGGGCCCGGCCGGGGCCGCGGCCCCGCTGATCTCCGGGGGCAGGTCGTCCAGGCCGATCTCCCGGTCAGGGCAGAGTATCCACATGCGCTCCACCAGGTTCTTGAGCTCGCGCACGTTGCCCGGCCAGGGCTGGGCCTTGAGCACCTCCAGGGCCTGGGGGGTGAAGCGCTTCACCGGCTGGTTGTGCTTGACCGCCAGGTGCTCCAGGAAGTCGGCGGCCAGCTCGGGCACGTCGCCCATGCGCTCCCGTAGCGGGGGCACGTGGATGGGGATCACGTTGAGGCGGTAGAAAAGGTCCTCGCGGAAGCGGCCCGCCGCCATCTCCCGTTGCAGGTCCTTGTTGGTGGCGGCCAACACCCGCACGTCCACGGAGATGGTCTTGGTGCCGCCCACCCGCTCGAAACGCTGCTCCTGGAGGATGCGCAGAATCTTGGCCTGGGTCTTGAGGCTCATGTCCGCGATCTCGTCCAAAAACAGGGTTCCCTGGTGGGCCAGGTCGAACTTGCCGCGTTTTTTGCCGGTGGCTCCGGTGAAGGCCCCCTTCTCGTGGCCGAACAGCTCGCTCTCGATGAGCTCCTCGGGGATGGCCGCGCAGTTCACATCCACGAAGGCGTGGGCCGCCCGCTTGCTCTGGCGGTGGATGGCGTGGGCCACCAGCTCCTTGCCGGTGCCGTTTTCGCCGGTGATCAGCACCCAGGAGTCGGTGGGGGCCACCTGGCCGATGGCCCGGCGCACCTGCTGGATGGCCGGGCTGGAGCCGGTGATGGAAGGGGCCTCGGCCTTGGCCCGCAAGAGGAGGTTCTCCTCGGTGAGGCGGCTCATGGCCAGGCCGTTGCGCACCGCCAGGAGGATCTTGTCCATGTCCAGGGGCTTTTCGATAAAGTCGTAGGCCCCCAGGCGGGTGGCCTTCACCGCCGTCTCCACCGTGCCGTGGCCCGAGATCATCACCACCGGCAGCTCGGGCAGGCGCTTCTTCACCCGCTCCAAGACCTGCAGGCCGTCGATGCCCGGCAGCCACACGTCCAGGAGCATGATGTCCGGGACCTCCTGCTCCAATAGGGCCAGGGCGCTCTCGCCGTCCGGGGCCTGGGCGATCTCGTAGCCCTCGTCCGAGAGGATTCCTCCCAGGCTGGAACGGATGGATGGCTCGTCGTCCACGATCAGCACTTGGGCCAGCAAATCTGCTCTCCTATATGCCCCGCGCCCCGCGGGCGGGCAGTTCCACGATCATGCGCGCCCCGGTGGGCTGGTTGTCCTGCACCCGCACATAGCCGTTGTGGTCGGCCACGATGGTGCTGACGATGGTCAACCCCAGGCCGGTGCCCCCCTTCTTGGTGGAGAAGTAGGGCTCGAACAGGCGGATCTTGTCTTCCGGGGACACCCCCGGCCCGCTGTCCTCCACCTCCAGGCGCACCATGTTGAGGATCTCGTCGTAGCTCAGGCGCACCACCACCTGGCGGGGCGGCTCGCTCTTTTGCACCGCGGCCACGGCGTTGTCCAAAAGGTTGATGAGCACCCGGGACATCTGCTCCCGGTCCAGCTCGAACACCGGGATCTTGCTCTCCACCTCCAGCTCCAGGTTCACCTCGGGGTGGCCGCCCTTGAACAGGCTCACCGCGTCGGCGGCGATTACCGTGAGGTCGGCCGGAGCGGGGTTGGCCGCGGGCAGGCGGGCGAAGGTGGAGAACTCGTTGACCAGGCGGCGTAGCTCTTCCACCTGCTGCACGATGGTGCGGGTGCACTCGTCGAAAACCGTGTCACCTTCGGGGATCTGCTCCCCGTAGCGGCGCATGAGCCTCTGGGCGCTGAGCTTGATGGGGGTGAGCGGGTTTTTCACCTCGTGGGCGATGCGCCGGGCCACCTCGCGCCAGGCGGCCATGCGCTGGGCTTTTTCCAGCTCGCTCAGGTCCTCGAACACCACCACCATGCCCAGGTTGCGCCCCCGCTCATCCTTGAGCAGGCCCAGGTGCACCATCAGCGACAGGCTTTCCCCGCCCAGGGTCAGGCGCACCTGCTGGTCTATGGTGCCCGCCCCGCCGGGGATCAGCCCGCCGAGCATCCGCTCTATGAGGGTGCGGTTCTCTCCGTCCACCAGCTCACGCCAGGGATGGCCCAGCACCGCGCCCGCCTGCACCTTCAACAGGCGCTCGGCCGAGGGGTTGATGGTGGCCACCTTGCCCTCGGCGTCCACGGTGATGACGCCGGCGGCCACGCTTTTCAGCACGATCTCCATGTAGCGCCGCCGCCGGTCCAGCTCCAGGTTGGTGCGGCGCATCTCGGTCTGGGCCTCGTCCAGGCGGGCCTTGGAGGTCTTGAGGTCGGCGGTCATGCGGTTGAAGGCGTTGACCAGGGTGCCGATCTCGTCGGGCCCGGCCCCGGCGATGTGGAAGTCGTAGTTGCCCCCGGCCACCCGCTGGGTGCCCTCGGCCACCTCCCTGAGGGGATCGGTGATGGTCCGGGCCAGGCGGAAGCCCAGCCAGGTGGCCACGAAGACGATGAGCAGGGTGACGATGGACAGGGTGATGAACAGGTTGGTGCGGATGGGCTCCTTGAAGGCCTTGAGCTGGCGGTAGCCCTCCAGGCCCTTGCGCACCTGCTGGCTGCGGGCCAGGGCCCCGGGGGGGAGTAGCTGAAAGGCCACCACCGCGCCGATCACCTTGGGCTTCATGTCCTTGCGGGGCAGCACCACCGGCTGGATGGCCGCCGCGTAGTCCCCGGTGGGGGCGGGCTGCAGGTGGGTGAGCGGCAGGCCGGTGGAGATGGAGCGGCTGAGCATCTCCATGGGCAGGCCCTGGAGGTGGCTGGCGTGGGTGCCGCTCTGGGTGGCCTGGGCCAAGAGCTTCAGGTCGTCGGAGAACACCTTGGCCCCGGCCAGGTCGAAAAGGGCCCGGCGGCTCTCCAGAAGCTCGTCCAGCTTCTCGTCGGGCCGCGACAGGCGGTAGCCCCGGCGTTGCAGCTCCACGGCCAGGACCCCGGCGAAGTGGCTGGATTCGGCGGCCAGCTGCTGGCTGTAGGCGTCGGACACCTCCATGGCGTCGAACAGGCTCTTTTCCACCTGGGCGCTGAACCAGTATTCCATGGACGCGCCCACGAACTGGAAGGCCGCGAACAAAAGCAGGATGGTGGGGGCCAACGAGAGCAGCACGAAGGTGCCCACCAGCTTGGTGCGGAGCCTGGCGCCCCAGACGCCCTTACGCCGCTCCATGGTCATCTTCACCAGGTTGCGGAACACCAGGAAGATGACCAAGAGCAGAAGCAGGGCGTTGACGTTGATCAGGGCGAAGACCAGCAGGGAACTGCCCAGGGGCTGGCCCTGGGCCATGTCCACCACCTGGGTTTCGGCATAGGTGATGGCCGCCACCAGGATCAGGGTGATGACGATGATGATGCGCTCGCGCTTGCGGCGCCTTATCTCTTTGCTGCGCTCCAGCTCGGCCGTGTCAGCCACTTGGGGGCCCTCATCTAGTTTAGACGGGACATGTTTAGCGACAAGGCTATGTTACGTTAGGGGGCAGGCCCTGGCAAGCGCTGGAAGCATGGCGGCCGCCGGCGCTTTGGGCAAAGCTTCTGTTAAACAACCCCCTGCTTGTGGCAGGGTGATTGTGGGCCTCCGGGCGTTGGACGGACCAGCGCCTCGGAGCGGCCCGGAAAAGGACGAGGTAATGGAAAACGCACTGATCTTGGCTAGGGTGCTGGGCCCACTCCTGGTGATCGTTTCCGTTGGCTTGTTGATCAACTTCAAAAGCTACCAGCGCATGGCCGAGGAGTTTGCCAAAAACCCCGCCCTGCTTTATTTGGGGGGATTCATGGCTCTGGCGGGCGGGCTGGTGGTGTTGCAGCTTTTCCACGCTTGGCGGGCCGACTGGACGGTGGTGGTCACCATAATCGGCTGGCTGATGGTGGTCAAGGGGGCCGCCCTGATCATCGTGCCCCGGCTGCTGGCCGCCATGGCCGACACCTGGGCCAGGTTGAGCGGGGTCATCGTGGTGCAGGGGCTGGTGCTGCTGGTGGTGGGGCTTTGGCTTTCCTACCGCGGGTTTGCCGGCTAGGCCAGGGCCAGCCTCAGGCGGGCGGCCGCGGCCTGGGTGAGGGTGCGGGCGATGGTGCCTAGGCGACTTTGCCAGACCCCGGCCAGCCGCTCCAGGGCTTCCTCCAGGCGTTCCCAGTCGGGCTCGCCCGTCGCGGCCTGCGTCAACTCGGTCCCCACCCGCTGCATGAACTGGCGATAGCTTTTGTCCACCACCCGCTCCAGGGCGCTCAGGGCGGCCAGGCGGCGGGCCTCGCTTCGCGGGTTGGGGTGGCGTTGGGCCGGGGGCATGGACTGGCCCAGCAAGCCGCCCAGGCTCAAGGCCTCACCGGCGCGGGCGCTTTCCTTTTCCACCATGGCCAGCAGGACCTCTCCCGCGGCCCGGCGACGGGCCGTGGCCAAGGGGGCGCAGCCCGCCCCCAACTCCAGGCGCAGGGCTGCGGGGTTGCGCCTATGCCAGGGCAGGCGGCGCTGCCGGGCCAGGGCCGGTTTTATCTTGGCCAGGCACTCGTCGGGCAAGGGAGCGAGGGCGGCCACCACCTGGGGCTCCCATTGCTCTCGAAAACGGAGGTTCTGGGCCTGAAGGGCGCCGGTTATGGTCTGGTTCAGGTAAGCGGCTATTTGCTCGTGTTGCATGGCGTTGCCTTTTTCCTTGTGGTCGCCTAGGGCAAGCGCAGGGCCGTGGGCGGCTTGTCCAGCACTCCCCGGAAGTCCAGCTTGAGGTTTTTAAGGCCGCTGCCGTCGCGCCTGACCATCCACAAATTGCTGGGGTAAAGCACGCCGCCATCAAAGCGGGACTTATTGGATGGCCCGGTGAATATAATCCACTGATTGTTTGGAGATATGTCCCTGGGGAACAAAAGGTCGTTAGCAGCGGCGACTTTCTTTGCCACTAAGCTTTGCATACTGCACGCAAATATTTGGCGATAGTTCTTTTGCCTTGACTTGTCATGGTTTGATTTTTGCCAGGCAAAAACCAGATATTGGCCGTCACGAGACAAAATTACGCAGTTTCTTGCCGCCGGTATAATGCCCTCATTAAATTTTACTTCATGGCTTGAGGCATAGCGCACGACCGGTTCAATGGACCGGAGTTTTTTGGGGCCGTCCAGGCTGATTTTCCAGAGGTTGCCTTTGGTCTTTGGCTTTTCGGTTGCGAAGATCAAGGTGAAACGATCAGCGGGGAAAAGTGAAAAGGCCCATACACGATAAAAGCTATCCTCGCTAATGCGCCGAATTTTACCCGTGGCAAAATCCAGAGAAAATATGTCGCTGTCCCAGCCCTCTGCCGCATCAATGCTGGGATAGGCCCCCCACTGATCGTGACGCAGGAAGAAAATTCGCTTACCGTCGTGGGAAAAGCGGGGACTACGGTCGTGGTTCGGGCCCGAAGTAAACCAGCGTAGGTTGCGGCCGTCGGCGTCCATGGCGAAAAGGTTGCCCCATTGTTTTTTGTTGTTCAAAACGAAGACCAGGGTGCCTCCATCGGGAGAAACGGCTGGTTCATATGGCCATCCTCTGAATAACCAGGCCCCCACCTTGCCGTTCAGGTCCATGCGAAACAAGCCGAAAACTTTATTTTCAATAAGGGTGAAGTATATGGACTGGCCGTCCGGGGCAAAGAAAGCAGCCCTGATTTCGGGGTAACTGGGTGGCTTGGGCGCGTGCGCATAAATACAGCCGTTGATAACCGAAATGGCCAGTAGGACCAAGATGGTGCCTATCAATACTGCGTATTTAGGGGTCATGGCACCATTTTTCTTCGGTTCAATCACGGTAGCCTCCCCGACGTGGGCGGATGCTGCAGCACCCCCCTGAAGTCCAGCTTTAGGTTGGTGAGGCCGCTGCCGTCGCGCTTGACCAGCCATAGGTTGCCGTTCCAAAGCACCCCGCCGCGGAGATAAGATTTGCTGGCGGACCCGGCAAAAAGAATCCACTGGTTGTCCGAGGAGATGTCCCTTGGGGACATGAAGTCCTTGGTGTTGGTGATCCTCTTGGCATCCATGTCTTGCATTTCGCACACAAACACCTGGTGGCCGATTTCTTTCCCCACCATTCCCATATGCTTGGGGTCTTGCCAGGCGAAAAGCAGGTATTGGCCGTCTCGGGACAGAACAGGGTCTTCGATGAGCAATAGCGGACTGCCAAACCTGAACATGGGATCATCAGTATACTGGCTGAGATTGGGCGTGACCGGCGTTCTCTGGCGCGCGTCCTGCGTGGAGATTTTCCATAGTAAATCGCCGTTTTTTTCGAATATTGGAGCTGTCAAAAGGATATGCCGGTCACCTGGAAACACGAATAGATCCCTGGCGCGCGCGAACTTCTCGTCGGTGATTTGACTGGTTTTGCCCGTGGCCAAGTCCAGGCAATAGACGTCGCCATCCCAGTCCTTGGGCACGTCAATGATGGGGAAAGCCCCCCAGGAATCATAGCGCAGGAAGTAAATCCGCTTGCCGTCATGTGAGAAGCGAGGCTCGCGGTCGTAGTCCGAGTCCGAGGTCAACTGGCGAAGGTGACTGCCGTCGGCGTCCATGGCCCACAGATCGCCTTTGTCCTCCCGGGTGTACACAGCGAAAACCAGGGTGCGACCATCGGGGGAGATGGTGGGCTCGTGAATCCTTCTTTTATACAGCCAGGCGGTCACCTTGCCGCCCAGGTCCGCCCGGAACAAGCCATGGATTTTTTGGCTGGTGAAAGTGAAATAAAAGGATTTGCCGTCCGGAGCGAAAAAAGCCGATCTGACACGGGGCGGGTTGGGCTGTTTAGGCAAGGGCGACACGGTAACCACACAGCCGGCCAGCAGGGTGGCGGCCAGCAGCAAGACCACCGCGGCCCAAAATTTATGGTGAGCACTCATCAAAGTTTCCCCTCGACATCATACCCCCATTCGTTGGCGTCCTGGATGTTCCTCTCGCGGGCGTCCACCGCTCCTTGAAAATAAAGCAAGGCCCATTTGCGGTATTTCCCGGCCTCCTCGATTTTTTCTGCGGGCGGCTTCTTGGGCCAGGTTCTGGGGTCTTCGGGCAGAGCTGCCAGGGCCTCGGCCAGCTGACGGTCGGCTACGGCATATTGGTGAGCCTCGTATTTTAAATCATGGGCCTTGCATGCCTCGTCCAGGTCGTCCAGCCCCGGCAATTCTTTGTTCACCGGGAGCTTGCCTTCCGGATCATGCCGCCCATTGGTCCAGCCTTTCCCGCAAAACCTGCCATGAATCGGGCCATAGGTGATACAGCCGGAGCGCCAGCTAAGGCCTACGATTCCATCCACGAAAACCTCTGGTTGTTCATCCGGATCTGTTTTCTCCGGCGTCTGTTGTGCCGCTTCAAGGTCTTGCTCCCCCTCCAACCCACCCTGCCGCCCCCCTGCTCGGGCCACGTCGATTATCTCCATCAGCTTGCAGCCGCAGTTGGGGTGCAAGGGCGGATGGGGCATGTCCGAAACCGGGGCCTGCCCTGGGCCGGGGTTCAGGTAGAACTCCCTGCCGTTTAGGGCCGCGCATTGTTTACAGGCGTTGTCCCCCCCAAAGGTGATCCAGCGATAACCTAGCACGACCGAACCTTGACCGGAAAACATTTTGCTCGTCCCCTGTCGATGGGTTTGGCTAATTAAAACCCACCGCCCGGCGGCGGCCCAGGAAAGGGCTTCACTAATTTAAAAGCACAAAAAAACGCCCCGGCGGGCGCCGGGGCGTGGGTTTGCTTGGGTTTGCCGGTCTAGGCGGTGGCCGCCACCCGGTCGAACAGGGGCAGGGGCTCCTCGACGAAATCGGGGATGTCCTTGACGCTGGGGGTCACCAGCTCCCAGGCGGTGGGGTCGGCCAGGAACTTGCGGAACAGCTTGTTGTTCAGGGCGTGGCCGGACTTGTGGGCGGTGAAGGACCCCACGATGGGGCGGCCCACCATGGCCAGGTCGCCGATGAAGTCCAGCACCTTGTGGCGCACGAACTCGTCGGGGAAGCGCAGGCCGTCCTCGTTGAGCACCTGGTAGTTGTCCAGGACCACGGCGTTGTCCAGGCTGCCGCCCAAGGCCAGACCGTTTTCGTGCAGATAGCGCATGTCGCGCAGGAACCCGAAGGTGCGCGCCCGGCTGATCTCCTTGTCGTAGCCCCGCTCGTCCAGGACGAAGCCCATCTTCTGGCGGTGGATCAAGGGATGGTCGAACTCAATGGTGAAGTCCACCTTGAGCTTTTTGTTGGGGGAAACCTTGATGCTCTTGCCGTTTTCGGTCACCTCGACCTCCCGCTTGACCCGGTAATACTGCCGGGGCTTGCCCTGGGAGGTGAAGCCGGCGCCGCGCATCAAGAACACGAAGGGCGCGGCCGAGCCGTCCATGATGGGAATCTCCGGCGCGTCCACCTCCACCAGCACGTTGTCCACCCCCAGGCCCGACAGGGCCGAGAGCAGGTGCTCCACCGTGGAGATGGTCACCCCGTCCATGCCCACGGTGGTGGACAGGTCGGTGGAGACCACGTGATTGACGTCGGCGGGGATCAGGGGAGAGGCGGGCAGGTCGGAGCGCTTGAACATCACTCCGGTGTCCGTTTCCGCCGGGCGCAGGCAAAGGTTCACGGTTCTGCCGCTATGCAGTCCGATTCCGGTGCAAGATACAGGGCGCATTAAGGTGCGCTGGTGCTGGTTCATTAAGTCGGCTCCTCGTGCGGACATAACTCTGGGCAGTTAGAAAGCAACTTGTATGCCACAAGTCAGCCTTTGTTGTCCGGAGGAGAAAAATACGGCTAATGCTACAATATTGCAAGCGAAATTTGTTTGGGGCGTCTAACGTTGACGGAGGCGGTAAAGTCCCCCATTTTCCTGCCCTTGGGGGGCGAAACCCACACTACGCCCCCTCCGGTGTGTCAAAAAGCCCACGTTCGGCGGCTATGCGCTCGGCGCGCTCCAGGTCCTGGGGGAAGTTGACGTTGATGAAGCTCAGGTCGTCCGGGTCCACCAGGGCCACCTCTTCCCGGCTCATGGTGTAGGCCCCCACCTGCCGAAGGAGCCGGTGGGGCCGCCGCTCCCCGTCCTGGACCAGCTTCTGGGCGCAGGCCAGGCACTCGCGGCTGTACCAGGCCATCAGGGGCTCCATGCCGCCGGGGCCCTGGCAACACACCGCCTTTTGCCCGTCGCTCAGCTCCAGGATGCGCCTGAGTAGGGCCGGGCGCATCAGGGGGGCGTCCACCGGCAACAGCAGCACCGAGGTGGCCGGGGTGTCCAGGAACACGGTGACCAGGGCGGCCAGGGGCCCCTGGCCCGGCCAGCGGTCGGCCACCACGGGGCAGGGAAGGTCGGCGAAATCAGCGCAGTCGGCCGCGGCCACCAAAACCTGGGGGCACAGCTCCCGGGCCCGGTCCAGGGCCAGGTCCACCAGGCGGCGTCCGCCCAGGGTGCGCCAGGGCTTGCCCCCGCCCAGGCGTCTGCCCGGCCCTCCGGCCAGCACCACGGCGGTAAGCTCGGGGCGCATCAGCTTTCCTGGTCCATGGGCGCGCCGCCGGAGGGCTCCAGCACCCGCTCGGCCGCGTACTCGCGGTTCAGATACACCGCGCAGCGCTCGCAGGGGCCGGGGCACAGGGTGGAGGACTGCTGGCGGATCTCCCAACAGCGGCGGTGGGGCTCGGCGTAGGCCGCGCACGACTCCTTTTGGGAGCAGGCGAAGATGTTCCAGCAGGGAGCCAGCACCATCAGGTTGCGCAGGCAGGCCAGGGTGAAACCCCGCCCGTGGATGAGGAAGTTGATGCGCCGTATCTGCGAGACCTCGAAATCGCTGTAAAGCCGGTTGTTGGTGTTGGCCTCGCGCTCGGGCAGGATGAACCCCTCTTTTTCGTACTCCCGGATTCGCTTCTGGCTCAGCTCAACTTTGCGGGAAACCTCGTTAATCAGGTACATCAGGCTGCTCCACGCCCTGGGGGTGCAGGGTATAGACGAAATGTCGTGCAGACGGGTGCCACCAATAGCACAGCCGGGAAAGTGTGGCAAGATTAATGTTGACCATCATGTGAAACATGATCTGCTGTCGGGCTTGATGGTATGGCGATGGATTACGAAGCCTTAGGGCCGCCTGACGCCACCCCAGGCCCTCGCCAAAACCTTGGCCGCTCTCTTCAGCTGCTCCATGGCCTCGTCGCGGCGGGCGTGGAGCCGCTTGGTCTCCGGGCCTCGCACCGTCCAAGTAGCTGGTGTTGATGGACAAGGCGATGGTAATGTCGCTGATCGGTCAAAAAGTATTTCGTCCCCGCTCCATATCCTGAGACAATAATAAAAAGGAAAAAGGCCGGATGCGGCGGAGCATCCAATTATGCCTACCTCCGTAAAGAGATCATAAGAACGGATTTCTACCGCTGATTTTTCGTTCAGATTGGGCCGATGAATTGATTCTGAAACTGGAGTTCGGCGAGGACAAAAAGTTTGAGACTGACCTGCGCCAACGGGTCAACCAATACTTTCAGCGGGGCGCGGGGCGCTCAAAATCGGGCGATTGGCGGTTGTACTTGAAAACCGTGGTGATTTTCGCCCTTTTCGCGGCCTCCTATGCGCTTTTGGTGTTCGCGGCCCAGAACCTTTGGCAAGGCCTGCTGTTGGTCACCCTGCTCGGTCTATCCACGGCTTTGATCGGCTTCAACATCGCCCACGACGCGGGGCACAAATCCTACGCCAAAACCCCTTGGGTCAATCAGGCTATGGCGGCCACCATGGACCTGGTCGGGGGCAGTTCCTACATGTGGTACTGGAAACACGTCGTAATCCATCATCGGTACGTCAACATCACCGGTTATGACACGGACATAGACCTGGGCTTGCTCGGGCGCCTGTCGCCGCACCGAAAGAGGCTCCCCTTTCATCGCTGGCAACACATCTATCTCTGGTTCGTCTACGGGTTTTTGGCCGTACAGTGGGAATTCGTGGCGGATTTCCAGAAAATAATATTGGGGCGGATCGGCGGGCACGGCTTTCCCCGGCCCACCACCTGGGAGTTGGCCGTGTTCATAGCCGGGAAGGTCGTTTTCTTCGGCTGGGCGCTGTTGATTCCCTGGATCTTCCACCCCTGGTATGCGGTTCTTTTTTACTATGGCGTCGGGGTCCTGGTGCTGGGCGGGTCCCTGAGCATCGTGTTCCAGATACCGCACTGCGTGGAAGAATCGGAATTCCCCTTGCCCAGCCTGGACACGGGACGGATGGAACAGCCCTGGGCGGTTCACCAGTCCAACGTGACCGTGGACTATGCCCGCCGTAGCCCGGTCGCGGCCTGGTTGTTCGGCGGGTTGAACTTCCACAAGGAGCATCACCTGTTCCCGACGATCAGCCACATTCATTACCCGGCCCTCGCCGGGATAGTGGAGCAAACCTGCCGGGACCACGGGCTGGCCTACCGGGAGCATCGGACCTTTTTGTCGGGCATCGCGGCCCATTACCGCTGGCTGCGCAAAATGGGGGAAAAGGACCGCCTCTCGGAGTGAGAGGCGGCCGGACAACCCAAGTCTCCCGCGCCGCGGCCTTGGCGCCGCTGTCGGCCTAGATCTTGGCTTCCCTCTTCAGAAGCTCCATGGCCTCGTCGCGCCGGGCGTAGAGCCGCTTGGGCTCGCGGCTGCCCACCGTCTCGGCCAAATAGCTGGTGATGATGGGCAGGGCGATGGTGGTGTCGGTGTAGCAGACCACGGTGTCGGGCAGGCCCTCGGGGTCCACCTTGCCCCAGCTCACCGCCTCCGAGGGGGTGGCCCCGGAAAGGCCGCCGGTGTCCGGGCGGGCGTCGGTGATCTGCAAAAAGTAGTCGTGGCCCTTTTCGTCGATGCCCAGCACCTCCTGGATGTGGGGCTCGGTCTGCAGCATGAAGTTCTTGGGCGCGCCGCCGCCCAGGATGGCCACCCCGGTCTTGCCGCCGCCGCGCTTGGCCATGAGCACCAGGCCTGCGGTCTCGTTGACGTCCCGGTTCACCTCCCAGGCGAAGGCCGAGCCGGTGAGCGCCAGGGCCGCGGCGTTCATGCCGATGCTGCTGTCGCCGGGGCTGGCCGCGTACACCGGCACTTCCATCTCATAACAGGCGGCCAAGAGGCACGAATCGCCCAGGCCCAAGACCCGCTGGCGCTCGGCCAGGTACTTGCCCGCCAGGTAGTGGAACTCGGCGGTGCCCATGGTGCGCTGGAACTCCGGCGCCTTGATCATCTCCCGGAAGAAGGCGTCGGTTTTTAAGAGCACGGTGTAGTCCATGACGATGTCGTAGATGCGCACCAGGCCCTCGCGGCGCAGGGCGGCGTCGTCGGCAAAGGGGCTGGACACGTGCAGGCCCAGGCCCAGGGCGAAGTGGGCGTCGTGGTAGAGGTTGGCCCCGGTGCTTACGATGAAGTCCACCAGGCCCCGGCGCACCAGGGGCACCAGGCAGGAGGCCCCCAGCCCGGCCGGGGTCAGGGCCCCGGTAAGGCTCATGCCCACGGTCACCTCGGGCTTGGCCATGCGCCGGGCCCAGAGGCGGCAGCCCTCGCGCAGGCGGGCCGCGTTGTAGGCCAGGAAGTAGTTGTCCACCAGTTGGGCGGTGGAAAGGCCGCCCGCCAGGGGGGCGGGGGCGATGGGCTCTCCGGCCATTTTGCGGCTCATAGCGTTCCTCTAAAGATAAGGCCCAGGGCCCGGTAAAGCAGGCGGGCGGCGGTGAAGTCCCAGGCGGTCTGACCGGCCAGGGGGGCCAGTTCCACCAGGTCCAGCCCCAGCACCTGGTGGCGGGCGCACACCGCCGCGAGCCAGGCGTTGGCCTGCTGCCAGGTGAGGCCGCCGGGCTCCGGGGTGCCGGTGGCGGGCATGATGCCCGAGTCCAGGCCGTCGATGTCCAGGGTGAGGTACACCGGCCCGGTCAAACCCTCCAAGGCGCGCTCGACCCAGTTGGGGTCGGCGTGGGTATTGTGGGCCCACAGGGGCTCTATGCCCTGCTGCCGGAGAAACTCAATCTCTTCCTGGGAGCAGGAGCGCGCCCCAACCCAGCGCACCCCGAGGCCCATCTCGTGGGCCCGGCGCATCACCGTGGCGTGGCTCAGGCGCTCGCCCTCGTAGTCCTCGCGCATGTCCAGGTGGGCGTCCATGGACAGCACGGTGAAGCCGGTGCCGTAGCGCTCCACCATGGCCCGAAGCGCCCCCACGGTGACGGTGTGCTCGCCGCCCAAGAGCACCGGCAGGCGGCCTGCGGTGAGCTCGGCGGCCACCGCCGCCTGGATGCGCTCCAGGGACTCGGCCACCGGGCCGGAGGTGTTCACCCGGCCGTGGGTGTAGATGCCCTGGTCGATGGGCGAGCAGTCCAAGACCTCGTCGTAAAGCTCCATGTTGGCCGAGGCGCTCATGATGGCCAGAGGCCCCTGGGCCGCGCCCTCGCCGTAGGTTACGGTCACCTCCAGGGGGGCGGGGATGATCGCCGCCCGGCAGCTCTCCAGCTTGGGCTGGGGCACTCCGCCGAAGGTGAGAATTTTACTTCCAATCAAAGACACGGGTTTCCTCGCTGGTTTTGCTTGCAGTATAGCAGCCCTTTTCCCCTGCGCCATAATCGGCCAAGGGCAAAAATGCCTTCCGGGTCTTGACGAATTCCCACTTGACGGCCATAAGTGTAGCCTTATTGAGTTAAAATATTGCCTCATTTATTCAAGGAGGGCGCCATGCTGGTACCCAAGTACATCTATCTGACCAAGGGCAAGGGCGAGCACAAAGAGAAGCTGGCCAGCTTCGAGTTGGCCCTGCGCGCCGCGGGTATCGCCAGCCAGAACCTGGTGCATGTGTCTTCCATTTTCCCTCCAGACTGCCAGCTCATAAACCGCCAGAAGGGCGAGAACATGCTGGTGCCGGGCCAGATACTTTTCTGCGTCATGGCCCGCAACGAGACCAACGAGCCCCACCGGCTCATCTCCTCCTCCATCGGCCTGGCCCTGCCCACCGACCGCTCCCTGCACGGCTACCTGAGCGAGCACAAGGGCTACGGGGAGTCGGCCAAGGTCTCGGGCGACTACGCCGAGGACCTGGCCGCCGAGATGCTGGCCTCCACCCTGGGCATCGACTTCGACGTGGACCAGAGCTGGGACGAGAAGAAGCAGGTGTTCCGCATGTCCGGCCGCATCGTCAAGACCAGCGAGATCACCCAGACCGCCGTGGGCCCCAAGGACGGCAAGTGGGTTACTTCGGTGGCCGCGGCGGTGATGATCATGGAGTGGCTGGAAGAGGAAGGCAACTAGCGGTGATCGAGAGCGGCGGCGGACTGGGGGGACGCCGCCTGGCCCCCGGCGAACGCTTCCGCTTCGCCTGCCGCCCCGGCCTGGCCTGTTTCAACACCTGCTGCCGCGATAAGCGCCTGCCCCTTTTGCCCTACGACTTTTTGCGCCTGCGCCGGACCCTGGAGTTGCCGGCGGTCCGGGTGCTCACCGACTACGTGGAGCTGGAGGCCGACCCGGTCTCCGGCTGGCCGGCCCTGCGCATCAAGCTCACCGAACAAGGCGTGTGCCCTTTCGTCACCGGCGAAGGCTGCTCGGTTTACCCCCACCGCCCCACCTGCTGCCGGGTCTATCCCCTGGCCCGGGCGGTGCGCCCCGGCGGGCCGGGCCGCCAACCCCAAGAGATTTTTCTGCGCCAGGAGACCCCCGGCTGCCTGGGCTGGGACCAGCCCGAGGAGCTGGACGCGGCCGCCTGGGTACAGCAGCAGGGCCTGGCCGAATACCAGGCGGCCAACAACTACTGCCTGCGCCTTTTCATGCACCCGGCCCGGCGTGGCGAGGTGAGCCTGGATGAGCGCCAGACCCACGCCTTTATCAGCGCCCTGTACAACCTGGAGGCCTTCAGGCCCCTGGCCGCCTCGCCTGGCTTTGGGGAAAGGTTCGGTTTCGACGACGAGCGTCTGGAGTTGGCCCTGGCCGAGGATGAAGAGCTTTTGAAGCTGGGGGTGGATTGGCTGGCCGGGGTGCTGTTCGGCAAAATATGATCGAAATAGTTTTCATGCTTGACTAAAAAGCCGGCTTTTGTGAATATGCTTCGCAGAACTGGCTTTTTTTAGAAGTTCTGGTTAGCCGGGGGCCCTGGAGAAATCCGGGGCCTTCTGGCTTTTTAGACCCGAGTGACCGCCGGTCAATTCACGAAATACCCCAGCAGATACTTGCCCGCGGTGCCCAGCAGGATCAGCCCCAGCATGAACTTGATGTACACGGGTTGCACCCGCTTTTGCATGCGCGCCCCGCAGTACATGCCCGCCAGCCCCCCCAGGCCGAAGAGCAGGCCCAGCAGCCAGTCCGGGGCCACGGCCATCTGCCCGGCGTACCAGGGGGCGATGGCCTGGTAAAAGGCCACCCCCACCACGCTGGTGACGAAGGTGCCCATGAGCGCGGCCCCGGCCACCGCGTGCACCGGCAGGCCGTAGACGGCCACGAAGAAGGGGGCCACGATGGAGCCGCCGCCGATGCCGTAGACCCCGCCCACCATGCCCACGGCCAGGGACAAGGCGAAGATGCCCACCGTGGAGCAGGAGTAGCTGCGCCCTCCGAAGTCGAAGCTCAGGCGCAGCCAGGTGAGGGAACAGTTTTCCACCGTGCAAAATGCGGGTTGCCCCTTGAGCAGGGGGCCCTTTTCCTTGCCGCGGGCCTTGACCAGGTCCCAGAACATGCGCGCCCCGATATAGAGCAGCACGCAGCCCACGAACACCTTGAAGGGGCCGGGATCGGGCAGCCAGGCCAGGCGGATGAAGCCCCCGGCCACCACCCCGGGCAGGGTGCCGATGATGACCACCCAGGTGAGCGGCCAGACCATGCGGCCCTCGCGCAGATAGCGCCAGACCCCGCTGGGAATGGAAACGATGTTGTAGACCAGGTTGGTGGGGCTCACCGCCGGGGAGGTGAAGCCCAGAAAGCTCATCTGAAAGGGCAGCAGCAGAAAGGCCCCGCTCACCCCGCCCATGGAGGTGAAAAAGCTGACCACGAAGGCCACCAGGGGAGGCAGCCAGAGGGGGCAGTCCACGCCGGAAACCACAAAGTGCACCGATGCGCCTCGCCGTGAGGGTGCTGATTACCGGAGGATAGACCGCTGGGCATAACAAAGCAAGAGGGTGGCCTTTACTGCCCCGGCTTGTACACCAGGCGAGCCGTTGAATTCGGCCCCACGTTGTCGTAGTCGCAGGTCAACAGGCAGGGGCCCACCAGCTCCCGGCGCGGCGAGCAGGAGAACAGGTAGTCGTCGCCCCAGGCGCTCACCTCCACCCGGGCCCGCACCGAGCAGGAGGGCGCGCCTTCGGGGCCTTTCACCTCCACCAGGAACAGGTAGTCCGGGCTGGCGGCCAACTGGTCGTAGTCGAAGCCCTGGCCGAAGCGCCCGGTCCCGCCGGGGGGCACGGAGGTCTCACCGCCCTGGTTCACCGTAAAGACCAGGGGGGCGGCGGATTGGTTGAGAACATGCAGGGTGAAGGAGCCGAACTGCTCGGCCCATGCCGGAGCTGCCCACAGGACCAACACGCCCAAAAGCGCCAGGCAACGCATCTGGAGTCTCTTTTCCGCGGACCGGAAAGGGGTGGATTTATCTCTAGCGCACCGTCACCAGCACATAGCAGACCTGGGCCTCGCTGTACACCTGCAATTGGCAACGCTCGTCGTTGGAGGAGGCGGCGCAGTAGGTGAGCAGGCTGCCCGGCCTGCCGGCGGTGTTGGCCGTCTTCAGCTTCACCCGGCACAGGGGCGCGATGCCTTGCTCCACCTGGTTGATGATCAGAAAGTGGTCGTGTTCCAGGCGCAGTCCGTCGATGGCCGGGTCGTCCACGCTCAGGGTGACCGCGCGCTTCTTGTCCAGATAGCGGTGGCCGGGGGTGGTGATCTTTTTGTCCAGGCTAAGCACCACCATTTCCTCGCTCTGGTTCACCACCGGGATGACCAGCCGGGTGAAGTAGCTTTCACCCTCGGCCACGGCCGGTGCGGCGGTGCCCAACAAAATGACCGCCAGTATCGCCGCCCAAAATCTAGTCATTTACGCCCCGCCTTTTTTGCGATTGGAACAATATCCGCCGATAATTTACTATACACCAAGCCGGGAAACGAATGTCCGGCCGTATGGGGCGGCTCACTGAATCGCATTCACCGGCTTGCCGCCGAGGTTTTGTCCAATTTTGGCCCCAGATAAAAAACCGTGTCAAGGTGGGCTTTCGGCTTGACGGGTGGTAAGCTATGGGTACCAAGGGGATCAGGTTGGCCCTTTGAATTTTAAACCGCAAGCGTCTCATCGCGATCCCCACACCTCCACAACAGAGACGCCGGCCCAAATAGGCCTCTAGGCCTATGCTAGAGGACCGTCCCCTCCGTATTCGGAGAGGCCGGACTTATGGAAATATGCATAGAGCAAAAGTAGTGGGAGCTGGCTCATACACTCCCGAGACCGTACTGACCAACAGCGACCTCGAAAAAGTGGTGGACACCAGCGATGCCTGGATCACCCGCCGCACCGGCATCAAGGAACGGCGCATCGCCACCGGTGGCATGGTCACCAGCGAGATGGCCGCCCGGGCCGCCCGCCAGGCCATGGAGAAATCCGGGGTGGAGGCCGGCGACCTGGACCTGGTGGTGGTGGGCACGGTGACCCCGGACCGCCAGTTCCCCTCCTGCGCCTGCCTGTTGCAGGAGAAGATCGGGGCCCGCAAGGCGGCCAGCATGGACGTCTCCGCCGGGTGCTCGGGCTTCATCTACGCGCTGAGCGTGGCCAACAACGCCATCCGCTGCGGCGAGGCCGAGCACGCCCTGGTGGTGGGGGCCGAGGTCCTCTCCGGCGTCACCAACTGGTCCGACCGGGGCACCTGCGTGCTCCTGGGCGACGGGGCCGGGGCGGTGGTGCTCAGCCGCACCGACGAGGACACCGGCATCAAGGCCGTGAACCTGCGCTCCGACGGATCCTTTGGCCACCTGCTCTACTCCGTGGACAAGCAGGGTGAACTCCCGACCCTGGAGATAGTGCCGGGGGTGGGCGAGCAAAAGCCCTTCTACCTGGTCATGGACGGCAAGCCCCTGTTCAAGAAGGCGGTGGAGTGCCTGGAGGAGATCACCCGCTGGACCCTGGACAAGGCCCAGGTGAAGGTGGAGGAGCTGGCCCTGATGGTGCCCCACCAGGCCAACATCCGCATCATCAACGCCCTGGCTCAGCGCCTGGGCCTGGCCGAGGAAAAGGTCTACACCACCATCGAGCGCTACGGCAACACCTCCTCCGCCTCCATTCCCATAGCCCTGGCCGAGGCGGTCAACGCCGGACGCCTGTGCCCCCGGGACAAGCTTCTGATGGTAACCTTCGGGGCGGGCCTCACCTGGGGCGCCTCCCTGGTGGAGTGGTCCATCTAGTGGAGGGGGTCGGGTTTTTCGGAAGGGTGGGGATGTATGCCCTGCACCTGTTTATCCTGGTGCAGACCGTCATCTGGTCCACCATCTCCATCCTGTGGTTTTTGGTGGACTCCAAGGGCAGCCTGACCCACCGCTACGGAGCCCGGCCCTGGAGCCGGGTCTTGCTTTGGGCCAGCCGGGTGAAGGTCCAGGCCAGCGGCCTGGAAAACTTGAGGCGCCAAGGCGAGGGGCCCATGGTCCTGGTGTGCAACCACCAGAGCCTGTTCGACATCCTGGCCCTGTTGGCCACCCTGCCGGTGGACTTCAAATTCGTGGTCAAAAAAGAGCTGGGCAAGGTGCCCTTGTGGGGCTACGCCATGAAAAAGGCGGGCTACATTTTCGTGGACCGCGGCCAGGGGGGCCAGGCCGGGGTGCTCATGCGCGAGGCGGTGGACAAGATCAAGGCGGGCAGCGCGGTGCTGTTTTTCGCCGAGGGCACCCGCAGTTCCGACGGCAAGCTGGGCGAGTTCAAGCGGGGGGCCTTCGTGCTGGCCTCCCAGGCCAGGGCCGATGTGGCCCCGGTGGCCATCGAGGGTTCGGCCCAGGTGCTGCCCAAGAAAAGCTGGCGCATCCAGCCGGGCCTAATCAAGGTTACGGTGCTGCCGCTGATCAGCGATCCGGCGCTGAAGAAAAACTCGCGCCTGCTGATGGAGGCCACCCACCAGGCGCTGTCGGCTGCCCTGGACGGCCCCCGCCCCGCTGATTCTGAACAAGCCTAGGCGGGCGGGTCCTGCTCGGTATCCTCGTCTTCCAAATCAGGTTCTTCTTCGAAGTCGGGGCCTTCCAGAAGCTGCTTCTTTTCCAGCTTCTGCTGCCGTTTCATTTCCTTCTTTTTCTTGCGCTCCATTTCCTTCTGTCTTTTTTGAAACTGATAATTGGTTCTCGCCAAGTGGTCACCTCCTAGCTGAGCATAAAAAAATCCCCAAAGCCGGCAAGCCACTGGCGGGCCGGCCTTGGGGACTTAATCGTCTTAGGTACGGGCAAAGCCGGCGCGGGGTCGGACTTGTCCGGGCCCGTCATGGGCTACCAGCGGCGGGGAGGCCGGGCTTCGCGGGGCTTGGCCTCGTTGACCTTCAGGTCGCGGCCGTCCAACTGGGCGCCGTTGAGGGCGCTGATGGCGGCTTGGGCTTCGCCGTTGTCTTCCATCTCCACGAAACCGAAGCCGCGCGAACGGCCGGTCATGCGGTCGGTGATGACCCGAGCCGAAAGAACCGAACCGTAGGGGGTAAAGGCGGCGCTCAGAGAATCGTCGGTGGTGTCGTAGGACAGGTTGCCCACATAGATATTACTGCTCATCTTACAAAGACTCCTATGAAAAAAGCGGTATACCCCTCCAACCAAGTCGGGGGGTTTCTTCTGGCTCAACGAGCCTTAACTTTTTGCTTAGATCACTGGGCGGAGCCTGGAAGATCCAGCGGAAATTTAGACTTATTGGCCGGTGTACTTAGTCAAGATTACCCATAAGCGCCGATTTGTCAACTGTCATTAGGAATTTATGCCTTTTGGCCATTAATGTACGTTGCGCCGGGACAGGCAAATTTTTATAATCCAGCCATGCTTTTTACCGCGCACAGATATTGGGCGATCCTGGCCGTCCTCTTGTTTTTGACGGCGGCCTGCGCCTCGGGGCCGTCCAAGGAAAGCAAGGAGCCGGAGCCCGCCCCCGCCCCGGCCGCCCCCAGGGCCAAGGACGCCCCGCCCCAGCCCGCGCCCTCCTGGGCCCGCATGCCCCAGGAGCCGCCGGGCGACGCCAAGCGGGTGTGCCTATGGGTGTTCTGGACCCGCAACCAGGCGGTGCTAAAGGAGATGCAGGCCATGCTCAGCCAGGGCCGCCCCTTCCAGAGCGCCTCCCTGGACATGGTGCGCAACAACAAGGAGTTCGCCACCACCCACGCCGACTGCCTGGCCAAGAGCGACCTGCCCCAGCCCATGCTCCAGGCCATCAAGGACCTCAAGCTGGGCCAGGTGAGCCCCCCCTTCAAGCTCAACGAGGGCACCGCCCTGGCCATGCTCACCAGCGACGTGTTCCGCCGCCAGGCCCAGCAGCTCTACCAGGAGGGCAAGTACTCCCAGGCCATGCAGCCGCTGAGCCTGGACCTGGAGCTGCACCCGGCCGCCGCCGGGAGCTGGCACCTCATGGCCCTGTGCCGGGCGGCGGTGGGCAACCAGAAAGGGGCGCTCAAGGCCTACGACCGGGCCCTGGAGTGGACCCCGGGCGACCCGGCGGTGCTCAACGACAAGGCCGCCCTGCTCAACTCCATGGGCGACGGCGGTCAGGCGGTGGTGCTGTTCCGCCGGGCCCTGCAGCATGACCCGGAAAATCCGGTGTACATGAACAACCTGGCCTGGGCCCTGGCCCAGAACACCAAGGAGCTGGACGAGGCCCTGGCCCTGGCCCAAAAGGCGGCGCGCCTGGCCCCCAAAAACCCGGCGGTGTGGGACACCCTGGGCATGGTGCAGCAGGCCAAGGGCGACGACGCGGCGGCGGTGGTGAGCTTCCACCACGCCCTACGCCTGGACCCCACGGCGGCCGGGGCCAAGAGCCGCATGACCGCCAGCCTGCTCAAGCTCTCGCCGGACAAGCTGAGCCGCCTGGGCGCGGGCGGGGTGAATCTGCCCCCGGCCCCCGCACCCGAACCAAGGCCCGCGCCCAAAGCCAAGCCAAAGCCGGCCCCCGCTCCCGCTCCCGTGCCGGTTCCCGCGCCCGCTCCCCCGGCCAAGCCGGAGCCTAAACAGGCTCCCGAGGCCAAGCCCGCGCCCCCGGCCCAGGTGGCCGCCACCGGGTGGAGCCAGCGCCCCGCGCCGGAGCCTCCGGCCAAGGAGGAGCCCCTCCCGGCCCCGGTGCCCCCGGCGGCGGCGGCCCTGGCCCCCAAGCCGGAGCCCCAGCCCGCGCCCGCGCCGCTGGCCAAGCCCATGCCGATGGTCAAGGCCAAGCCCAAGCCCCCGGCCCCGCCCGCCCAAGGCGAGGGCAGGCCGCCGGTGGGCTGGTACCTCCAGCTCTCCTCCAACCGCAACCCCAACCTGGCCCTCCAGGCCCGGGACCGCTGGCGGGCCGCCGGTCATTCGGCCTATGTGATGGATTGGAACTCGCGCAAGAGCGGCCTGTGGCACCGGGTGCTCATCGGCCCCTACGACGGCAAGGGCCAGGCCCTGGCGGCGGGGCGCAAGTTCAAGGCGGACGGCAAGATGGCGGGGTATGTCCTAGTCAGAGTCCGTTAAGTAGATTAGGCGGCTTCGCCAGCTGCCCGTGGGCGGTGTTGCCGGCATCGCTCCAGCCTCGACGTAGCTAAGGCTACGCCTCCGGCTGTCGCTCGCCGGACGCCTAGCCCACGAACACCTGGCTGTGCCGCAAATATCTGAGCGATAGCGTAGGTTGGGTAGAGCGAAGCGAAACCCAACAATTCCCTGTGCCGCTAAGAGGGGAGGGCGGGGATAAACCCCGCCCCTACATCCGGAAAAGGCTCTTAGTGTAGGGGCGGGGTTTATCCCCGCCCGAGAGCGTCCGCCGTTGCCGGGAGCACAGCGTCGACGCAATCTCTGTTCGAAGCAGATGCCCAGGCTTGAGCACCAAATCTACAATACGACAAACACGCCCGTTCACCGACTCCAACCAATAGCCGTCATTGCGAGGCCGGGCAGCGGCCAGCGCACGGAGGGACCAGGCCGCCCGGTCTGCCCGGCCGTGGCAACCTTCCCTTTCCCTCGTCATGACTTTGCTCATGAGCCATGGCCCAACTATCTTCCAGGCCTCAACCCCTCCCGTCTGGGGGAAAGCGAAGATCGCCACGTCGCATCTCCCCCGGAGATGCTCCTCGCGATGACGGCTATGGCTGTATGGGCTTAATTCAGAGCCGTGTAGGTTGGGTAGAGCGAAGCGAAACCCAACAATTCCTCTACTTGAGAAACTGCCGGAGCAGCCGACCGCCGTTTTTGAGCAGGCCTGGCCCGCCCTGGCGCAGCAGACCCACCAAACGGCTTGGCTTCAGATAAAAGCCCAAATAGGCCTTGCGCCGCCAGGACTCCAAGGCGGCCCGGTCGAAGTGCTGGGCGTCGAACTCGCTCCAGGCGGGCAGCTGGGGGCAGTCGGCGGCCAGCCCGGTGCCGGGGTAGGGGGTGGCCAGGTGGAAGGAGGCCAGCCCGGACGGCAGGGAGCGGGCCAGCTCCAGGGTGGCCGCGCGGTCGGCGTCGCTTTCGCCGGGGAAGCCCAGCATGAAAAAGCAGGCGCTGTCCATGCCCGCCCGGCGGGTCAGCTCCACCGCGGCGCGCACCTGATTGGGGGTGATCTTCTTGCCCAGGGTCTCCAGCACCGGCAGGGAGCCGGACTCCACCCCGTAGTGTACCAGGCGGCAACCGGCCCCCTTGAGGGCGGCCAACACCTCGCGGTCCACGGTGTCCACCCTGGTCTGGCAGCACCAGTTCAGGCCGTGGTTCATGGCCGTAAGCTCGGCGCATAGCTCCAGGGCGCGGGCCCGGTTGGCGGTGAACTCCAGGTCCATGAAGTAGAAGTTCTTGGCCCCCAGGCGGGCCACGGCCTCCACCTCGGCCAGCACCTTGTCCAGAGGCTTGTAGCGCACCCCCGGCCCGTACATGGCCTTAAGGCAGAAGCGGCAGTTGAAGGGGCAGCCCCGGCTGGTCTCCAGCAGGGCGAAGTCTCCCCCCAGCACCTCGTACTCGTACAGCTCCGGCGGGGCCAGCTCAAAGGCGGGCAGGGGCAGCTTGGCCAGGTCCACCGGCCTGGGCTCGGGCCCCAAAGCCGGCTGGCCCTTGTGCAGCCAGGCCGCGCCGGGCACCTCGGAGCGGTCGGCGCTGCGGGCCAGGGGGGCGGCGTTTTCGCTCTCCCCGCGCACCAGGGTCCAGGCCCCGCTGGCCAGGAGCATCTCGGCGGGCTGTACCGTGCCGTGCACCCCCAGCAGCACCAGGCGGGGGTGAGCCAGCTCGCGGCACATCTGGCCAAAGGCCTCCACTTCCAGGTTGGGGCACTGCCAGCGGTCCAGGGGGCTGGAGGTGATGAACACCGTGTCGGCCCGGGCGGCCATGGCTCTGAGCACCGACGGGGCGGTGGTCACCGCGCGGGCGTCGGCCAAATCCACGGTGGCCCCGTCGGCCCTGAGCAGGGCCGCCAGGTTCAGCAGGTCCAGGGGGGGCCAGCGGCGGTTGTAGCGGCTGCCCCGGCGGCTGACCTGCCCGCCCCAGGCGGGGTTTATGAGCAGTACGTCGGGCATGGGCCTATATTGAAACCGGTTGGTATTGGGGCTGGCCGGCGCCTAAAAAACGTAGCTTCCGCCGACCATGATGGCGGTGTCGCTGTAGAAGTCGGCCTGCACGTTGATGCGCCAATGCTTGCGGAAGTGGAAGTCGAAACCGGCGAAGAGGCCCAGCTGTTCCTCGGGCTCATAGTTTTGCCCCAGGCCCCCGCTGCCCACGCCGGACTGGCTCCAGGTTCCGGAGAGGTCGCCTTCGGCATAGGCGTACTTGGCCCCGAAGTAGGGCACGAAGCGCTTGAACTTCCAGTAGGCGCTGATGGAGCCCTCGAACTGCCAGTAGCTGAACTGGGCGTCGGTCTTCAGGTTGGCGAAGCTGTTGCCGGTGTCGGTAACGGTCCAGTCTTCGGCCTTGCGGTCGTCGTAGCGGTAGTAGCGCATTGCGGCCGCGATGCCGAAGCCCTTCTTGTGCTCGTAGAGCTTGCCCTTGATGCCCACCGCCCAGGCGAAGACCGTGCCCAGGGTGCTCTCGGTCTCGCCGTAGGCGCCGGTGCCGGGTATGCGGGCCGAGCCGCTCAGGCGGCCGTCGTAGGCCGCGCCCAGCTCCACCCACACGTTGATCTGGTCGTGCAGGCCATAGGCCACGATGGCCCCCACCTGCTTGTCTTCCTTTATCTTGATGTCCTTGGTGGGAGCCAGGAACTTGCTGCCGCCGCTGTCGGTCTGTTTCAGCTTGCTTTCGTTAAGGTAGGTGCCCTGAAGGGAAACCTCGAACATGCCCTGTTTGATGAAGTAGTAGGAGCCGCCCATTTCCGCGGCCTGCGCCGCCGCGCTGGTGATGAACACCAGGGCCAGGGCCAACAGCAGGATTCTTTTAGGCATGGCGGTCTCCCCAACAAAGCAAGGGCATACGTCTGTTGCCACTACATAGCATGGTTTTTATTGGCAATACCACTATTTTTTGTGGTTTGGCCCAAAAAGCCATGCCGTGGAGAGCGCTCAGCGGAACAGGGCCCGCACCCCCTCCAGGGCTTTGGGCTCGGCCATGAGCACCAAAAAATCACCCGGGGTGAGCACGGTGTCGGCCTTGGGGTTGGCCAGGGTGGCGCGCCCCCGGCGCACCGCCAAAATCGTGACCCCGTGCTTGGCCCTGAGTCCCAGCCCGGCGATGCTCTTGCCCGCCGCCGCCGCGTCGGCCATCACCTGCAGGGTGATGATGTCCACGTCGCTGATCAGCTTGGCGATGTCCGGGCCGTGCTCGGGGGGCATCTCCAGGGTGCGCAGCATCTCGTAGCCCTCGGCCCTGAGCCCGGCCACCAGGCGCTCGATCTCGGCCTGGGGCACCAGAAAGCGCCGGAGCACCCGGGCGAAGATCTCCACCGAGGTCTCGTACTCCTCGGGGATCACCTCGTCGGCCCCCAGCTTGTACAGCTCGGCCATCTCCTGCAAGAAGCGGGTGCGGGCGATGAGGTGCAGGGCGGGGTTCATGTCCTTGACCGTGGCCACGATGTGGCGGGTGGCCACCGGGTCGGCGATGGTCACCACCATGACCCTGGCGGTGAGCACCCCGGCGTGCTCCAGCACCGCCTGGTTCAGGGCGTCGCCAAAGATGATGGGCTCGCCCTTGGCCGCCTCCCGGCGCACCGTGGTGGGGTTCATCTCCACCACCACGTAGGGGATGCCCGCCGCCCGGGCGGCGCGGGTCACGTTCTGGCCGTTGATGCCGTAGCCCACCACGATGACGTGGCCCACCAGGTCGTGGGTGGAGGGGGCGGGGCAGCCCGGCGGGGCGGGCAGCTTAATCTGTTCGGTGCGCGAGGCCAGCTTGCCTCCCAGCCACACCGCCGGGGGGGTCAGGGCCATGGTCAGCACCGCCACGGTGAGCATGAGCTGATAGCTCTGGGGATTGAGCATGCCCGCCGCGTTGCCCGCCTTGGCCAGCACGAAGGAGAACTCGCCCACCTGGCTGAGCATGAGCCCCACCCCCAGGGCCACCCGGAGCGGCTGGGCCAGGGCCAGGGCCGCGCCCCCGGCCAAGAGCGTTTTGCCCACCAGCACCGCGCCCACCCCCAGGGCCACCCAGCCGGGGTGGGCCAGCAAAAAGCGGATGTCCAGGAGCATGCCGATGGACACGAAGAACAGGCTGGTGAACAGGTCGCGCATGGGCATGAAGCTGCCCACCGCCTGGTGGCTGTAGCGCGAACCGGCCAGGAAAAGCCCGGCCAAAAAGGCCCCCAGGGCCAGGGAGAGCCCGGCCCAGGCGGTGAGCCAGATCACCGCCAGGAGCACCACCACCACCGCGATGATGAACAACTCGCGGTTGCGGGTGGCGGCCATGCGCCCCATGAACCAGGGGAAGACCCAGCGCGCCCCCGCCAAGAGCAGGGCCACGGCGGCCAGGCCCTTGAAAAGCAGGCCCCAGCCCACCTGGCTGGTGGCCGGGCTGCCGCCGCCGGAGGCGGCCAAAAAAGGTATGGCCAACAGCATGAGCACCGCGGCCACGTCCTGGAAGATCAAGACCCCCAGCACGGTGCGCCCCTGGGGGCTGTCCAGGGCGGCTTTTTCCTGGAGGAGCTTCAGGACGATGGCCGTGCTGGACAGGGCCAGGATGAAGCCCCAGAACACCGCCTGGCCCGGCGCGATGCCCAGGAGCAGGGCCCCGCCCGCCCCGGCCCCGCCGGTCAGGAGCACTTGCAAGCCGCCCCCCACCAGGGAGGGCAGGCGCATCTGCTTTAGCTGGGTGGCGGAAAACTCCAGGCCGATGGTGAACAAGAGCAGGATGATGCCGATCTCGGCCAGCACCTCCACCTGGTGCACCTCGGAGACCAGGCCCAGGCCGTGGGGCCCGGCCAATACGCCGGTGAGCAAGAAACCAACCACCGGCGGCACCTTGATGCGCTGGAAGTTGCCCACCACCACCGCGGCCAGGGCGTAGATGATCACCATGTCTCTGAGCAGCGAGCTTTCCATAGCCTTAATGATAGCGGGGCCGTGGTCGCGGCCAAAGGCAAAATGGAGCCTCATTGCTAATATCCGGCCATTTCTGCCAAAATGGGGGTGACTCTCACGGGCGCGCTCCCCGGAGCGGGCCGGAAGGACATAGAACCATGCCGCGCTCAAGGCGTTGCCGCGTGCTTGCGGCCTTGGTGACGATATTGGCGTTGGCCCTGGCCGCCGGTTGCGCGGGCATGGACCAAGGCCAGGCCCGTCCCCCCTCCAGACAGCAGCCCAAGGTGGCCCCCAAGCCCAGCCAGATGGAAATGCAGTCCATGGTCATGGACTTCGCCGACCTCTATTTGATGCGCCTCAACCAGGCCCTGGAGGCGGGCAACGGGCCGGAGCCCTCCCCGGCGGCGGAGCAGTTCGGGCTGGTCTACGGCTCGGCGGCCATGGCCATCGCCGCGGGCCGCGACCCGGCCACCAACCTGCTCAACATGGCGGTGTTCGTCAGCCTGGGCCGCTGGGCGGTGGACAACTACTGGGCCCCCCAGGTCTTGGGCCCGGCGGGCGATCGGCTCAAGGCGGCCTACCAGGAGCTGGAGCCCACGGTGTGGAACCTGGCCGGGCAGGTGCTGAAGCCTCTTGAGGTCGCCCGGCTCCGGGGGCTCATCGCCGCCTGGCAAAAGGCCAACCCCCAGGCCTTTTACGTGAGCGAGGTGCGCTTGAACCACCTGGCCCCGTCCCCGGCGGCGGCGGCCCTGGTGGCGGCGGCGGACAAGGGAGCCACTCCCAGCCCGGCCCAGAGCCTGGTGAGCGAGCGGGCCATGTTCTATCTGGAGCGCATGCCGCGGTTGCTGGCCGCCCAGGGACAGATGCTGGCCCGGCGGCTGAACAACGCCCCGGAGCTGGCCAAGCTGAACCAGGACGCGGAGCGCCTGGCCCAGGCAAGCCAGCGCATGGCCGATGCCTCCGAGCGCCTGCCGGGGCGCTTGGCCGCCAACCAGAAGGCGGCGATCAAGCAGCTCACCCGCTGGCTGGACCAGGAGCATAAGCGCATCAGCCAAGATCTGTCCGCCGGGGAGGCGCGCCTCAAGGGTCTGTTGGGCGAGGTGCGCCAGACCGTGGAGCAGGGGGGCAAGCTGGCCGAGCAGGTGAACCAGGCCGCCGGCTCCCTGGAGCGCTTGCAGCAGCGCCTGGCCGCCGGTCCGGTCGGGCTCAAGGACTACCTGGAGTTCATGGAGCGGGCCACCACCACCATCTCCCAGCTCAACCTGCTCCTGGCCAGGGTGGAGCGCCTCAGCGCGGCCGAGGGGGCGCCGGGCGGCACCGATCTGCGCCAGGCCCTGGCCCGCACCGCCCAATTCACCCAAGGGCTCATGGACCACGCCTTTATTTTGCTGGCCTATCTGGTGGGCCTGTTCCTGGTGGGGCTGTTGGTGGTGCTGGTGATCTACCGCATCCTGGCGGCCAAGGTGATAACCCCCAGGGCGGCCCCGATGATGATGGCCCAAGCCCCGGCCATGGCTCCCAGATGGCCCCAGGCTCCCGGCCCCGCGCCCCCCATGGGTCCCGGCCCCGGACACCCTCCGGTGGGGGCGCCTCCCGCCGGTCCAGGCGGACCCGGCCGTCCCCTGGGCCCGCCACCCGGCGCTCCCGCCGCGCCGACTGCCGCCCCCGGTCCCAGACCGGGCGGGGCCCAGGCCCCGGCGAGCCGGCCGCCCCAGGGCAAGGCCCCTGCCGGTGCCCCGCCGCCGGGCGCGCCCGGTGCGCCGCCCAAGCCCGGCAAGTAGGTCCGGTGGGGTAGACAGCGGCGCTTTGTCGCGCCAGGTAATAACCTCCTCGGGGGCCGCCGTTTGCTTCGGCGGCCCCCACCTTTCCCCTTGCCCCCCACCCCCCTGTCGCGCTAGTGATTAGGTAGGCGCCGCACGCCCCCAACACCAGGAGCGAACCATGGAGAATTTCCCGCTGTTGTTCGAGCCCATCACCCTGAACCGGCTTGAGCTTAGAAACCGCATCATCATGCCCGCCATGCATCTCAACTACACCCCCGGCGGCAAGGTGAGCGACCAGCTCATCGCCTTTTATCGCGAGCGGGCGGCCGGAGGAGCGGGGCTGATCATCGTGGGGGGCTGCGTGATTAACGAGCAGTCAGGCGGGCCCATCTTCGTGAGCATAAAGGACGACAGCGACATAGAGGGCCTTTCCCGCCTGGCCGAGGCGGTGCACGACAAGGGCGCGGCCATCGGGGCCCAGCTCTACATGGCCGGGGCCTACGCCCACGCCATGCTCATCGGCGGCCAGCCGGTGAGCTCCAGCCCCCACACCTCGGGCTTCACCAAGGACGAGTGCCGGGCCCTGACCCTGGAGGAGATAGCCCAGGTGCAGGACGATTTCGCCTCCGCCGCCCTCAGGGCCAAAAAGGCGGGCCTGGACATGGTGGAGATTCTGGGCTCGGCGGGCTACCTCATCTGCCAGTTCCTTTCGCCCAAAATCAACCAGCGCGAGGATCACTACGGCGGCTCGCTTGAGAACCGCATGCGCTTCGGCCTGGAGACCATCGCCAAGGTGCGCGCGGCGGTGGGGCCTGACTTCTGCGTGGGCATCCGCATCGCGGGCAACGACTTCGTGCCCGGCAGCCACACCGGCGACGAGGCGGCCCTGTTCGCCAAGGCCTGCGAGGACGCCGGGGTGGACCTGATCAACGTCACCGGCGGCTGGCACGAGACCAGGGTGCCCCAGATCACCCAGGAGCTGCCTCCCGGCGGGTTCTCCTACCTGGCGCGCGGCGTGAAGTGGGCGGTGCGCTCGGTTCCCGTGGCCGCCTCCAACCGCATGCACTCCCCCCAGCTGGCCGAGGCGGTCTTGGCCCGGGGCGACGCGGACCTCATCTGCATGGGCCGCCCGCTGCTGGCCGACCCGCGACTGCCCGCCAAGGCCAAGGCGGGCCAGAGCGAGCTGATCCGGCGTTGCGTGGCCTGCAACCAGGGTTGTTTCGACGCCATCCCCCAGATGAAGCCGGTGGGCTGCATGGTGAACCCCCGGGCCGGGCGCGAGGCCAAGGACACCGGACCGGCCCAGGCCGACCGCTCCCGCCAGGTGGCGGTGGTCGGCGGCGGCCCCGGCGGCTGCATGGCGGCCATCACCGCCGCCCGCAGGGGGCACCACGTGGTGCTGTTCGAGAAGGCTCCGCGCCTGGGCGGGCAGCTGGCCTGGTGGAGCGAGCCGCTGATGAAAAACGACTTCAGCTCCATCCCCCGCTGGCAAGAGGCTCAGCTCAAGGCCCTGGGGGTGGAGCTGCGCCTGGACTGCGAGGCCACCCCGGAGATGGTGGCCGAGCTGAACCCCGACGCGGTGGTGCTGGCCAGCGGCGCGGCGCCCACCCGGCCGCCCATCCCCGGCGCGGATTTGCCCCACGTCCTGACCGCCTGGGAACTGCTCCAAGGCAAGGCCCTGGCCCGGGGCCGGGTGGTGGTGATCGGCGGCGGGGCGGTGGGCCTGGAGACCGCCCTGTACCTGGCCCGCCAGGGAGCCCTGACCCCGGAGCAGAGCTACTTCATCAACCTGTTCGGGGCCGAGACCCCGGAGGTGGTGGACCGGCTCATCGCCCAGGGCAGCCACCCGGTGACCGTGCTGGAGGCCCTGCCCAAGATCGGGGCGGGCATCGGCCGCTCCACCCGCTGGATCGTCTTCGGGCTCTTGAAGCGCTTCGGGGTGACGGTGCACACCAAGGTGCAGGTCAAGGCCATAGGCGAGGGCGCCCTCACCGCGGTGATCAACGGCGAGGAGCAGGACCTGGTGGCCAATACCGTGGTGCTGGCCACCGGGGCCGCGCCCCAGAACCAGCTGGCCGAAGCGCTAAAGGCCAAGGGCCTCAAGGTGGAGCTGGTGGGCGACGCGGCCGGAGAGGCCAACGCCCTGGCGGCCATCGCCGGGGGATACCAGGCGGGGTGCCGCCTATAGGACAAAGGAGAGGGTCATGAAGGTCCTGGTCACCGGGGGGAGCGGATTCGTGGGTACCACCCTGTGCGCCCGCCTGACGGCCCAGGGCCACGCGGTGACCGTGCTGACCCGCAGCGCCAAGGGGGCGGCGCGCCTGCCCTCCGGGGTGGAGGCCTGCGTGGGCGACCCCACCGCGCCCGGCCCCTGGCAGGAGGTGGCCGCCCAGTGCGACGCCTTGGTGAACCTGGCCGGGGCGAGCATCTTCTCCCGCTGGAGCCAGGAGTACAAGGCCCTGATCCGCTCCAGCCGCATAGAGACCACCCGCAACCTGGTGGAGGCCATCTCCCGCCGCCAGGGCGACGACCCGCCGGTGCTGGTCTCCGCCTCGGCGGTGGGCTATTACGGCCCCCGGGGCGACGAGGAGCTGAGCGAGCAGTCCCCGCCGGGAGAGGACTTCCTGGCCGGGGTGTGCCGGGAGTGGGAGGCCGAGGCCCAGGCGGCCACCCAGTACGGGGCGCGGGTGGTATGCGCCCGCTTCGGCATCGTCCTGGGCCGCGGCGGCGGGGCCCTGGGCCAGATGCTGCCCCTGTTCAAGCTGGGCCTGGGCGGGCCCCTGGGCAGCGGCAGGCAGTGGTTTTCCTGGGTTCACCAGGCCGACCTGGTTGAGGCGCTGTTGTTCTGCCTCACCCAAAACATGAGCGGGGCGGCCAACTGCTGCGCCCCGGCCCCGGTGACCAACCGGGAGTTCGCCCGCACCCTGGGGCGGGTCTTGGGGCGACCCGCCATTTTGCCCGCGCCCGGCTTCGCGGTGCGCCTGGCCATGGGGGAGATGGGCTCGGTGGTGCTCACCGGCCAGCGGGTGATCCCCCAGGCCTTGGCCAGGGCGGGGTTCAGCTTCCAGTTCCCCGAGTTGGAGGGGGCATTAAGGGACTTGTTGGGCTAAGGAGGCTTCAGGGTGGCCAGCTTTTTGGCGGGGCTCGCCGGGGTAATGGGCCTGGGGGTGATCGTGGCCGAGATGCTCAACGGCTTCCACCTGGTCACCTACCACTTCGCGGCCTGGCAAGGGGCCGGCAGCCTGGCGGCCTTGTATCTCCTGGGGCAGCTCCTGCGCTCGCAAATAGTCGCCGAAAGCCAGAATCCGGTGCTGGCCTGGCTGGCCCGCTGCCACGTGGCCCTGGTCCTGCTGCTGGGACTGGCTCTCATTGCCACCCTGCCCGCCCTGTGGTGGGGGATCATCAGGCGATTGGCCACGGGGGCCATCAAGCCGGGCTAGGTCGGCTCACCCTTCCTGCCAGGAGATGGCTTCCACCGGGCACTGGTCGATGGCGTCCTCCACGCAGTCCGGCCCGCCCTCGGGCTTGATGACCTGGGACTTGTCCAGGTCCGGGTCCAGCTGAAACACCGCGGGACACACCGCCTCGCAGTTGCCGCAGCCGATACAGGCTCCCTGGTCCACCACCACCTTTTGGCTCATGCTTAATCCTCCTCGTAGGCAAGTATTGTTTCCATAATGAGTCATTTGGCTCGGCTGCGCCAGCCACCGGCATACTGCGTTGCTGGCTGCGCTCGGTCCTCGGCGTAGGCTTGCTACGCCTGCGGCCCGTGCTCGCCAGACGCCTTGTCTGCCGCCGGCTGGCTGTGCCGGAAGATTGTATGGCATCGGTTGGGGGCGCTAATGCGTGGCCGGTCGTGCCGTTTCTCCGAGAGACATACTATTGTTCCTGCCAAGCAATGGCCTCCGTGGGGCACGAGTCCATGGCGAACTCCAGGCAGGCGGGGTCGGTGGGGTCGCCACTGGGGTCCTTGACCAGGCACTTGCGCGGGTCGCCGCGCAGGGCGAAGACCTTGGGGCACAGCGAGCGGCAGGTGCCGCAGCCTATGCAGGCCTCCAAATCAACCTTCACGATCTTGGCCACGACGAATCCTTACAGCAAGTTGAGCGGGTCCACGTCGATGATCAGGCGCACTCCCGAGGGGGGCGGCCCGGCCTGGTGCCGGGCCAGGCGCAGCACGGCGGCCGCCGCCGACGCTGTGGGGCTTTTGATGAGGATCAGCCAGCGCCAGCGGTTTTGGATGCGGGCGATGGGGGCCGGGGCCGGTCCCAGAATCTGGGCGCGGGGCTCCAGCTTGGCCCGGGCGCGCTCCAGGGCGCGGGCCAGGGCCTGGGCTGCCCCGGCGGTGGCCGTCTCGGAAGGTCCCTCCAGGCGCAGGCTCACCAGGCGGGTGAAGGGTGGGTAGCCCAGGGCCCGGCGCTCCTCCAGTTCCGGCTCGTAGAACAGAGCCGGGTCGTGGGCCAGGGCGGCGCGCACCGCGTGGTGGGCGGGGTCGAAGGTCTGCACGATCACCCGCCCGATCTCGCCCTCGCGCCCGGCCCGCCCGGCGGCCTGGGTGATGAGGGTGTAGGCCCGCTCGGCCGCGCGAAAGTCGGGCAGGCCCAGGGCCTGGTCGGCCAGGAGGATGCCCACCAAGCCGATGCCCGGCAGGTGATGGCCCTTGGTGATCATCTGGGTGCCCACGATGACGTCCAGCTCCCGCTTGGCCACCGCGCCCAGCACCTTGCGCAGCTGGGCGGGGTTGGCGGCGGCGTCGCGGTCCAGGCGGCCCAGGCGCATGTCCGGGAACTGCTCGGCCAGGATCCCTTCCACCTGCTCGGTGCCCAGACCCAGGGGTTTGAGCTCCACCTCGTCCTGACCGCAAGAGGGGCATTTGGCGGGCACCGGCTGGTGATGGCCGCAGGTGTGGCAAATCAGGGCGTTTTGCTCCTTGTGCAGGGTAAGGCTGATGCTGCAGGCCGGGCAGCCCACCCGCTGACCGCAGGTGGGGCAGATCAGGGCCGGGGCGAAGCCGCGCCGGTTGAGGAACAGGATGGCCTGGCGTCCGGCGGCCACGGTTTGTTCGAGCGCTTGCTTTAACTGTACGCTGAGGAAGCCGCCGAAGAGCCGCCCCGCGCTTCTCAGGTCCACCACCTCCATTTGGGGCAGCACCGCGTTCTTGACCCGTTTGGTCATGGTGAGCTGGGCCAGCTTGCCCTGGGAGGCCCGCCAATAGGTGGTCACCGCCGGGGTGGCGGTGCCCAGCACCACCGGGCAGCCCTGCTCCTGGCCCCGGAGCAGGGCCAGGTCGCGGGCCTGGTAGTGCAAGCGGTCGTTTTGCTTGTACGATTCGTCCTGCTCCTCGTCCAGGCAGATCACCCCCAGGTCGTCCAGGGGGGCGAATACCGCCGAGCGGGCCCCCACCACCAGGGGAGCCTGCCCCCGGGCGATGGCCAGCCACTGGCCCCGGCGCACCGCCGGGCTCAGCCCCGAGTGCAACACCGCCACCTTGTCGTCGCCGAAGCGGTCCTTGAGCAGGCCCTCCAGCCTAAGGCACAGGCCGATCTCCGGGGCCAGCACCAGGGCCTGGCGGCCCGCACTGAGGGCGGCCCGGCAGGCGGCCACGTACATTTCGGTCTTGCCCGAGCCGGTGACTCCGTAGAGCAGAAAAGGCTCGAACTTATGCGCGGTTATGGCGGGCAGCAGGCGCTCCAGGGCGGCCTGTTGCTCCCCGGTGTAGGCCTCGGGCTCGGGTTCGGGCAGGATGGGCCGCCCGGTGAGGTCCTTGACCACCGGGCGGTGGGTCATGCTCAGCCAGCCGTCGGCCTCCAGGCGCCGGGCCAGGGCGGTGACCCGGGGGAAGCGCTCCCGCAGCGCGTCCAGGGCCAGGGGGCCTTGTTCGCGTAAATGCTCTAACAGAGCCGCGCCCTGGGTGCCGGGGCGGGGGGCGCTCTCGGGCGGACCCTGGCGCCAGGCGGCCCAGGCCACCTGGGCCCGGCCGGGGGCCTTCACCGCGCCCGCGCCTTCGCCGCCCAGCCCGGCAGGCAGGGACCAGGCCAGGGTCTGGCCCAGGGGGGCCTGGTAATAGGCGGCGGTGCGGTTGAAAAAGTTCATTAATCCCGGCGGGATGAGCTGGCGCTCCCCGGCCTCGTCCAAGACGTCGGCGATGGGCTTGAGACCCTCGGTGTCGCCGGGCTCGGCCGGGCCCAGGGCGAAGCCCAGGCGGGGCTTGCCCCTGAGGGGGACCAGCAGGCGGGTCAGGGGTCTGATCAGGGGGGCCAGCTCCGGGGCCACCCGGTAGGAGAGGGGCCGCCACAGCGGCGCGGCCACCGCCACCTCTACCCTGAGGCTCAAGAGCTTAGAGCTTCAGCCCGGTAAGCTCGTTGGCCCACTTTAAAAAGCCGGGGCGCTTCTCTTGTTGGGCCATGGCTTCCAGGGCGGGGATGGTGTTGGCGCCGGACTTCCAGGAGTGGATGGGGTTGAGCTTCTTGCGCCGCATGTAGGCGGTGGGCAAAAGGAAATTCAGATCCCCCTGCACCGGCTGGAAATAAAGGAACCCCTCCTTGACCGAGATGGGCATGGACAGGCCCTGTTCGCGCACGGTGCTCAGCGCCACGGTGGGATGGGGATAATGATTAATGTTTTTGTTGAGATAAACGATATCGGCCGGGTCGAGGCCCTTGAGCTGGAAGGACTCCACCATCACGTTGCGCTCCAGGGTCTGGTCCCAGAAGCAGGCCCCGCCCTTTTGAGGGTTTTCCGGGTGGTTGGTCACCACCTCCATGACCATGCGCGCGCCCTGGTCGCCCAGCTTGAGCGCCGTGGCCAGGCCGGTCATGTCCAGGGATTGGCTGAGGTAGTCCAGGTCTTCGATGTTGAAGGAGATTTTGTCCTCATACCCGCCCAGGAGATCCCGGAAGGTCAGCCAGGGCAGGCGCTCCTTGTTGCCGTTCTCGTTGCGGTAGAGCTGGCCGTCCATGGTGGTCTGCATCAGCATCTGGCCGTGGTTGTGCAGCCGCCGGGGCGAGGAGTTGTCGTAGAACCAGCCTTCCGGCCCCAGGTTCAGGCCATGGAAGGATTTTTGCACCATGAACAAGACCTTGGCCGGGTCGAAACCGTAGTAGCCGGCCTCCAGGAAATCCATCTCCACGCTGGTGACCGAGGCCTCGTTGACGATTATCAACAGGGGCTGCTTTTTGAGCACCTCGACGGGGTCGCGCCCGAAATCCTCGGCCAGCCTGCTGAGATCCCACGCCAGTTGCAGCATGTGGCGGCGGCCCAGGCTCATGGAGCAAAGCTCCATGGGGTCCACCGGCCAGGAGTCCTGCCCGGTCAGCCGCAGCATCACCTCGCCGTCCAGGTCCAGGCGGGGGTTGAGTAAATACTTGGTCCCCAGGCCCAGGCGGGTGGCCTCCCCGGCGCAGGTGTGCTCCAGGAGCACCTTGCCGTCCAGCAAGGCCAGGGCCGCCCGCTCGATGTCGCGGGAGGTTATGCTGTCCTCGTCGGTGATGAAGATGTCCTTGGGCTCGTCGAGGCGTCCCAGGCGGGTGTAGGCGTTGAGGTCCTCTTCGGCTTGGGCCACCTCTTCCAGGCTTGCGCAGCCCTTGAGGCGGCTCTTGGCCAATTCCAGGCAGGAGTTGATATAGCCTGTAAAATCGGATAGATCTAGTGGCTTGGGTGTGCTGGGGTCGAGCATGGCTCCTAATTTTTGCTTGGGTTCACGGGCAGGCGCCGCCGCGGGCCGTCCCCTGGGCGGGCCTAGACCATATATAGCACATGCCCGGCCCCGCCCCCAACCCCTCCCCAAAACACAAAAAAAAGGCGGGGCCCGCGTGGGCCCCACCTCTGGTTTGCGTAGGGAAGGTTCTAGTTTTCGATGGCCCGGCGGTCGTCCATGCCCACCAGCACCCGCTCCTTGTCCTTGTCCAGACCCAGGGCGGCCCGCTTCTTCTCGATGTGGGCGATCATCTTGGCGGCCATTTCGTGGGGATCCACCGCGAAGTCCCACTTGCCCATGCCCTGCTTCTCCAGGTCCTCGAACATCAGCTTGTGGAACTTGGTCTGCTCCACGATGGGGAAGGTGACCCCGAAGATGGTGTACACACCCGAGGCCACGAAGTACTGGCCGATGGCGATGGCCTTCTCGCTCATGTACTCCGGCGCGGCCCCGGCCACGGGCAGGTCGGCGATGCTATCGCCCAAACCGCCGGCGGCCACCATGTTGCACACCGCGGTGAGGATGCGGCTGTTGTCCACGCAGGCGCCCAGGCCCAGCACCGGGGGCATGCCCACGGTCTCGCAGACCTCGGCCAGGCCCGGCCCGGCCAGGTGGGCCGCCTCGGGGGTGAGTAGCCCCGCCTTGGCCAGGGATATCTGGGAGCAGCCGGTCTGCACCACCAGGATGTCGTTCTTTATCAGCTCCTTGACCAACTCCACGTGCACCCAGTCCTGCTTGACTCTGGGGTTGGTGCAGCCCACCACGCCGGCCACGCCCCGGATGCGCCCGTTGATGATGTTGTCGTTCAAGGGGGTGTAGGAGCCCCGGAAGGTGCCGCCCAGCATGTAGTTGATGTACTCGTGGCTAAAGCCGAACACGCCCTTGTCCTTGCGCTTGGGAATCTCGATGGGAAGCTCGCGGCTGGCGAAGCGCTTGATGGCCATCTCCACCACCGAGTCGGTGCAATCGCGGGGGTAGTCCTCCTCGAACTCGATGTGGGTCACGCCCTCGATGTGGGCCCGGGGGTTGGTGGTGAACAGCTTGGTGCCGTAGCAGTCGGCCACCTTGGCCAGGCCCTGCTTGATGCACTGCACGTCTACGGCCATGGCGTCCACCGCGCCGGTGACCAGAATGGCCTCGGTGCTCATGAAGTTGCCCGAGTGGGGCACTCCCTTGCGCGAGAGCATCTCCAGGCCGGAGCAGCACATGCCCACCAGGTTGATGCCCTTGGCCCCCATGGCCTCGGCCTTGGCGATGAGCGCCGGGTCGTTCACCGAGGCGATCATGGAGTCGAACAGGTTGGGCTCGTGGCCGTGGATGATGATGTTCACCTCGTCGGCTTTGAGCACGCCCATGTTCACCTCGCCCACCACGGGGTAGGGGGTGCCGAAGAGCATGTCGCCGATCTCGGTGGCCACCATGGAGCCGCCCCAGCCGTCGGCCAAGGCGGTGCGGTTGATCTGCTTGATGAGGTTGCTGTAGTCCTGGTCCATGCCCATGTGGGTGCGGGTCATGATCTCCATGATCTCGCGCATGGCTCCGCGGGGGACCACCCCGGCCTCGCGCCACATTTCCTGGGTCTTGGCGGGGGCGCGCTTGATAAAGGGAATCTCGCCCTCGATCTGGGTGTAGGTCTTTTCCAGCTCGGTGCACAGGTCGCGGGCGATATCGTTCATCTCCCGCCCCTCGGTGGCGATGCCCAGCTCGCCGGCCACCTGGATGAGCTTCTCGGTGTCGCTGATCTCGTAGTCCTTGATGTGGCCACTCACCACGCCCTTGAACAGGTTGAGCATCTCCATGCCGTGGTCGGTGTGGGAAGCGGTGCCCGAGGCCACCATGCGGGCGAAGTTGCGCGACTGTATGGTGTCGATGGTGGCGCCGCAGACGCCCACCTTGGAGTAGGGGTCCTTGGAGTTGAGGCGGCAGGGGCCCATGGCGCAGTGCTTACAGCAGGCGCTTTTTTCGCCGATGGGGCAGGCCTTCATGGCCGCCGCCCGGTCGAAGGCGGTCTCAACTCCATCGCGCTTGGCCTTGGCCAGCATCTGCTGGGTGGTCTCGCAGGTGGTCACGTTGGCCGGTACCAGGCCCTGGAGTTCTTGCAGCTTGTCGGTTTTGCTCATGGCTCGTCCTTTTCTAAGGAGGTGGGGGCGGAAGCGCGGGGGCCTCCATGGCCCGGATATTTCATGAGGGCCGCGCGTCCGGCTACGCCAGGCAGCGGCTTACGGCGTTGCCGACCGCGCTCGGGCCTCTACGTAGCCATGGCTACGCCTGCGGCCCTCACTTGTCGGTCGCCTTGTCTGCCGCTGGCTGGCTGTGCCGGTCTGGATACGAACCGTCCCTTGCCCATGTGATCGCTTTTCTCATAACGGTCCTGTAGACGCTGGTTCGTTGCTGGGTGCCACCCAACCCTCATGAAATATCCGGGCTTGCCGGTTTCATACCGGTTATTACCTACCTAAAAAGTATAAATCCGAAAAATGCGCGATGCCAGGGGGTTAGGTGATTTTTAGTGGGCCGGGGAGGGCTGTCCTAATTAGAAGCTAATGATAACGGTTCCTTATAATGGGTGAAAAATAAATAGGGGCCCCCCCGCGGAGGCCCCCAAAAAGCCCTGGAAACCGTCAGGCCAGGCGTAGCTGGCGCGCCTCGCGCTGAAGCTGTTCGCGGTGGTCGGGGTGGGCCAGGCCGATGATGGCCTGGGCCCGCTGCTTGGTGGACTTGCCCTTCAGGTTGACCACCCCCTGCTCGGTGACCAGGAAATGGGCGTCCATGCGCGGGGTGGTCACCGCCGCGCCCATCTCCAGGCGGGGCACCACCCGGCTGATCTTGCCGTCCCGGGCCGTGCTCCGGAAGGCCAGGATGGACATGCCCCCCGGCGAATCGTAGGCTCCCCGCACGAAATCCAGCTGACCTCCCGTGCCGCTGATCTGGTGCCCGGCCAAAAACTCGGCGTTGCACTGGCCGGTGAGGTCCACCTGGATCAGGCTGTTGATGGAGACCATGCGGAAGTTCTTGGCGATGGTCTTGGGGTGGTTCACGTAGGAGACCGGGAAGGAGGCCATGGCGGGGTTGTCGTGCATGAACTGGAGCATCTCCGGCCCTCCCTGGGCCACGGTGTACACGTGCAGGTGGGGGTGGATGCTCTTGCGCCGTCCGTTGATGACCCCGGCCTTGATCAGCTTGACCATGGCGGGGCCGAACACCTCGGTGTGCACCCCCAGGTCCTTGTGGTCCATGAGGTAGTCGGTCACCGCTCCGGGCAGGCTGCCCACCCCCAGCTGCAGGGTGGCCCCGTCGGGGATCATCTCGGCCACCCTCTTGCCGATGATGCAGTCCTCGGCCTTGGGCGGGCCGTCCAGGAAGGGCCTGACCGGCACGTGGTTCTCCACGATGAGGCTCACCTCGGAGATGTGGATGTGGCTCTGGCCGAAGACCCGGGGCATGTTGCGGTTCACCTCCACGATGAGCCGGTGGGCCTTGCGCGCGGCGGTGGAGGTGAAGTCGTTGGCCGTGCCCAGGCTGAAGAATCCGTGATCGTCCATGGCCGAGACGGTGGTGACGCACACGTCCAGGGGCGGGCCGTCCTCTATGAGCCGAGGCACCTGGTGGAAGTGGCAGGGGATGAAGTCGTCCACGCCCTCGTCCACCAGGTCGCGGTCGCAGGCGCTGACGAACCAGGTGTAGGCCTTGACCCGGTCGCTCAGCTCCGGGGCCAGCACGCTCTTGCAGGCGGTCTCGGTGGGCAAGAGGGAGTAGACGGTCAGCTCGCTCAGGCCGCCGGAGGCCACCCGCGCCGCGATGGCGGTGAGCAGAGCGGGAGGCTCGGCCATGGTCAGGCCGTGGATGATCGAGCCTCCGTCGGGCACCGCCTGGGCGGCCTGTTCGGGGCTTGTTAGCTTGCGTTTGTATTCTTCGGCGTACATTGGTGACCTCGCCAGGTTGGGGTGTGCGGCTGTCGAGGCCATTCTAGCATGCTCGCCGCCGGGCGCAGGTGACGCTTGAGCGGGTATTGGGCCGCCGGGCCTAGGCGTCCAGGCACTGCCTCACTTTTTGGGCCAGGGCGGCCACGGAGAAGGGCTTCTGCAGGAAATGGGTCCCGTGCTCCAGGATGCCCTGGCGGCTGACGATGTTGGCGTCGTAGCCGGAGATGAACAACACCTTGATCCCGGGCAGCAGGCGGAAAAGCTCCAGGTAGAGCTCCCGGCCGTTCATCTTGGGCATTATCACGTCGCTCACCAGCAGGTCGATGGTCCCCACGTGGTTGCGCACCAGCTCCAGGGCCTCGGGGCCGCCCTCGGCCACCAGCACGTGGTAGCCCAGGCGCTCCAGGGCGCGCCGGGCCATGTCGCGAACCATCAACTCGTTCTCCACCACCAGAAGGGTTTCGTGCCCGCCCGTTATGGGGGCCTGGGCGTCCGTCTCCTGGATGGCTTCGCCCTGGCCGCTCGACCGGGGCAGGAACACCTTGATGGTGGTGCCGTGACCGGGCCGGCTCTCCACGGCGATGTTGCCCCCGTGCTGGCGGACGATGCCGTAGACCATGGCCAGGCCCAAGCCGGTGCCCTTGTTCACCTCCTTGGTGGTGAAGAAGGGTTCGAATATCTGCTTGCGGGTCTTTTGGTCCATGCCCTCGCCGGTGTCGCTCACCGCCAGCATGGCGTAGAAGCCCGTGTCCACCTGGGGGTCCACCAGGTCGGCCGTACGGTCCAACTCCACGTTGCCGGTTTGGATGCTCAGGCGGCCCCCCTGGGGCATGGCGTCGCGGGCGTTGGCCACCAGGTTCAGCAGCACCTGCTCCATCTGGTTTTCGTCCGCGCTCACCGGGCTCACGTCCTGGGCCAGGTCGATGTGCAGCTCCACGTCCTCGCCGATCACCCGGCGCACCAGGCTCTGGTTGGCCTCCACCACCTGGTTGAAGGTGAAGGACTTGAGCCTGCGCACCTGGCGGCGGCCGAAGGCCAAAAGCTGGCTGATCAGGTCGCGGGCCTTGAGGGAGCTTTTGAGCACGCTCTCCAGGTTGTCCCTCTGGGGGCTGCCCTGGGGCATCTCTTCCATGGTCAGCTCGGTGTAGCCGATGATCACCGAGAGGATGTTGTTGAAGTCGTGGGCGATGCCACCGGCCAGGTTGCCGATGGCCTCCATCTTTTGGGCCTGGCGCAGCTGCTCGGCCATGAGCTCTTTTTCTTTTTCGGCCCGGCACTGCTTGCTTATGTCCCGGTTCACCACGATGGCCCCCTGCACTCGGCCTTCGTCGTCCAGCACCGGGGCGCTGTAGTTGACGATGGTGCGGGTCACCCCGTCGAAGGCGTCTATCTCCAGTATCTCGTCCTGCACGGTGACGCCTTCGCGAATGGTGTGGGTCAGGGCCCAGTCGTCGGGGGCGATCTCCCGGCCCGAGGGCAGGCGGCGGGCCTTGAACACGCCGTATTCCTCCGGCGCCACCAGGGGGGAGGCCCCCCATATCTTGATGCCCGCCGGGTTGCCCCGGAGCAACCGGCCGTGCTTGTCGGCGATCCACAGGCCGATGGGCAGCATGTCGAACACCTTGCGGAAGAGCCGTTCGCTTTCGCGCAGGCGCTCGGCCGCCTCTTTGGCTTCGGAGATATCCTGGATGACCCCCACCAGGGTCCAAAAGCCGCCGTCCTGCTGGAGCAGGCGCTTGCCGGAAAGGTGGCCCCAGAAGGTGGTGCCGTCCTTTCTCCGGTAGTACCGTTCGTGGGAAACGCTGTCTATTTCCCCCCGCATGAGCGCCAGCATTTTCTTGCGGGCTTGCTCGGATTGGGAGCCTTCGGTGAGAGCGGGGTACTCGCTGCCGATCAATTCGTCCGGCTCGTAGCCGAACATCTCGTTCATGCGGCGGTTGGCAAAGGTGATGACCCCCTTGGGGTCCACCAGGATGATGCCCGAAGTCACGGTGTCGAAGATGCCCCGCAGCTTTTCCTCGCTTTGCCGCAGAATCTGCTCGGTGCGCCGCCGCTCGGCTATCTCTTTTTGCAGTTTGGCGTTGGAATCGGCCAGGTTGCGGGTGGCCAGGGATACCTTGTTGCTGAGTTTTTGCTGATGGCCGCGCAGCCTGTCCAGCAGGAGGTTGAAGTCCTGGGCCAGGCCCCGCCATTCGCCGGGCAGGTCCTCGGTGATGGCCTGGCCGCCCATGCCGGGGTCTTGGCTCAGGGCCGAGGTCTGGTTGCTTATGGTGCGCAGGGGGTTGAGGAAAAGGGAGCGGTTGAGCAGCACCAAGAGCAGGGATAGGGCGAAGATCACCAGCAGCAGTCCCGCCGAGAGATAAACGGTGAAGCGGTCGGCCTGGGCGAAGGCGGCGGCCAGGGGAATGCGGATGGACACCGCCGAGACCACCTCGCCTTCGTGGCGGCCGAAGCTGCGCTCACCGCCGTATTTGGCCACCAGGCCCGCCGGGGCGTTCTGGGGGGTGGAGTGGCACTTCAGGCAGCTTTGCTCCAAGACCTCGCCGCGCCGGAGCACCACGAAATAGGGCTCGCTGTTTATCTCCCGGATGCCGCTCTGGAGCGTGAGCTTGGGGTCGGAGTTGAGGCGCTTGATGAACAAGGCCTCCTGGGGGTCGGCCTCGTTGGCGGGATAGCGCGCGTTTATGGCGCATTCCTTGTAGTAGTAGTCCGCCTTGGAGATGTCCTTGTACAGGTCGTCGATGCCCCGCACCGCGTAGGTGGAGGACATCCAGGCCGGATCGAAGTAGCCCTCCGGCGTCTTGTCGGCCAGGGCCTTGAAAACCGAAGGCTTCAGGTGATGGGCGAAATAGGCGTGGGTGGCCAGGTTGCGCTCCAAGAGGAGCTCCGCCTTGGAACTGGCCTCGCGCAAGGCGTCATGGCGCAGTTGCCCTCGGACGATGGCCACGCTGGCGGCGGCGGCCAAGAGGGTGACCGCCATGACCACGAGTATGTACTTATGTCCTATCTTCATTGGGTGCCGGGCAGGCTGGGCATCCACGCTCCCGAGGGTGAAAAACGAGGGAGTAGATCACCTGTTAATAAATACATACATGAGAAATATTATCATTTATTTAACCGAATCGAGCAATCGAAAATGTTTAAACCATGCCTCGGCCCGGTTCCTTCAGGCCCAGCGCCCCGGCCATCAGCCCGCACAGCCCGGCCAGTTGGCTGGGCTTGTCCATGGGCTCGGGGAGCATCAGGGCCAGGCCGCCCTGGGGGCGGTGGGTGCCGCTCAGGTGGCTCAGGCCAAAGACCCCGGCCCGGTCCAGGCCGCCCCTGAGGCTGTAGCCGTGGGCGGGCTCGGCCACCAGGTCCGGGGCGAAACGGGCCTGGGGGCCCTGGTATAGTTCGCGGCCCAGGTGCACCCGGGCCACCGGGGCCTGGCTTTCCAACCTGGGGCCGCCCGGCCCGCCGGCCAGGCGGGTGAAGCGCAGGGCGGTGAGCTTGGCCGCGATCTCGCCCAGCAGGCGCTCCGCCTCCGGGCCGGGAGTGACGCCGCCACCGGGAAAGAGCCCCGCCCGGTGCAGGTAGATCCGCCCCGGGTCCAGGGCCAGGGCCTTGGTTCCGGGCAGGATGCGCTCGTGGGGCGGCGTGCCCTCGATGGCCAGATAGCCCTCGGAGATGAGCCACTGGTTGAGGTACACCTCGCTGACGATGGGGCCGAAGGAGTGATCCGCCGCGATCATCAGGCTGGCCTCGCCCGCTTCCACCTCGGGGCCGAAGCGCTGCCACAGGCGGCCCACGTGCTCATCCACCTGGCGGTAAATCTTTAGCGCCGCCGGGGCCAGGGGGTGCTCCGGCTCCCACAGGGCGGGCCAGGCGAAGTGGTTCACCCGGTCGGTGTCGGCGATGACCCCCACCCACAGGTCCCAGGAGTCCTCCCAGGTCTGCTCGAACAGCTTGAGCCGCACCGCCAGGGCCTGGGCCACGTCGGCCAGCAGGGCCGCCGGGTCGCTGCGCCCGGTGTCCAGCTCGGCCTCGGGGCGGTAGCCCATGGCCTGCAAACGGGGCAGCAGCGCGGGGGGGTGCACCCCCTTGGCCAGGTCGATGGTCACGAAGCCCGAGACCATGGAGCCCCGGATGGGCGTGGCGGGGTAGGTGAGGGGCACGTTCAGGACCACCGAGGTGAGCCCGGCCCGGTCGGCCAGCTCCCAGATGCGCGGGGCTTTAACCATGGTGGAGTCGCAAGGGGTGATGCGGTAGGAGCCCGCCACCGGCGAGGCGAAGCCGAAGATGCCGTGGCCTCCCGGCCCCTGGCCGCTGAACATGCTGGTCCAGCACACCGGGGAGACCTCGGGCAGGGGGCTACGGGTGGCCCAGGCCCGGCCCGTCTCCAGCAGCCGCCCCAGGTGGGGCATGATTCCGCGCCGGGCCAGGGAGGTGGCCAGGTCCAGGCCCACCCCGTCCAGGCCCAGGAAGATCAGTCTTCCTGGGACCAACGTTTTTGGGCCTCGCGGTAGATGTCCCAGCCGCTGCTGGTCCCCAGGCGGGTGGCTCCGGCCTCCAAAAGGGCCAGGGCGGCGTCCAGGGTCTTGATGCCTCCGGCGGCCTTGACCCCCAGCCCGCCGCCGTTGTCGGCCAGGATGTTCACGTCTTCCACCGTGGCCGGGCCGAAGTAGCCGCTGCCGGTCTTCAAAAACGCCGCGCCGCTCAGGGCCAGGGCCTGGGCCGCCTGGGCGCTCATCTCCGGGCCCAGCTCACTGGTCTCCAAAATCACCTTGAGCCTGGCCGGGGCTATGGCCTGGGCGATCTGGGCCGCCTCGTCCACCGCCTGGCCCATGGCCCCGCCCAGGGCCAGGCCGCGGTTGAGCACCATGTCCAGCTCGGTGGCCCCGGCCGCCGCCAGCTCGGTGGCCTCGGCCAGTTTGGTGCCCAGGCTCTGGGTGCCCAGGGGGAAGCCCACCACCGTGCACACCGCCACCCCGCTGCCCTCCAGGCCGCGCACGGCCAGGGGCACCATCCAGGGCGAGACGCAGGCGGCCACGCAGCCCATTTCCCGGCACTGCTCCAGGTGGGCGGCCAGTTCCTTTTCCCCGGCCCCGGGGGAGAGCAGGGTGTGCTCGATCACCCCGGCCAGGGCGGCGGCGCTGTCCAGGCCGGGCGTGTCCTCCTGGCCCAGGGCGGCCACCAGGGCCTCGGCCCGCTCCTTGTCCGTCTCCTCCACGTAGAACACGCCGTAGCCCTTCTGACTCTCATAGAGGCCGTCATAGGCGGTGTCGTGGAAGGTGCGCAGGCGGTATTCGATGCCTTCGGCGGTCAGGGCTTGTTCCCACACGTCGGCTTGAAACCTGTTGTCTACTGCTTTTAGCTTGACCATGGACATAAGAGGCTCCTTGTCTAGCGGCTGGTGCGCCAGGCCCAGGTCTGGGCCAGCCCGTCGGCCAGGTCGCTCCGGGGCGTCCAGCCCAGGCCTTGGGCCGCCTTGGCGCAATCCAGGGCGCTGTAGCGGATGTCCCCGGCCCTGACCGGGCCCCAGTGGTTGGCCATTTCACGGCCCGCCGCCTTTTGCACCGCCCGCCACAACTCCAGGGTGTCGGTGGCCACCCCGGTGCCGATGTTATAGATGCCTTGCCCGCGCTCCAGGGCGGCCAGGTTGGCCCGCACGATGTCGCCCACAAAGGTGTAGTCGCGTTTCATGCCGCCGGGCATGTCCTCGGGGCGGTAGATGGTGGGCTCGGTGCCGCTGACCAGGCAGTCCATGAAAATGGCCACCACCCCGGCCTCGGCGTGGGGAATCTGGCGGGGGCCGTAGACGTTGGCGTAGCGCAGCACCACCGTGTTCAGGCCGTGCAGGGCCGCGTAGTAGTCCAGGTACAGTTCCCCGGCCCGCTTGGCCACCGCGTAGGGGCTCATGGGCCGGGCCGGGAAGGACTCGCCGACCGGCGCGCCCTCCAGCTCGCCGTACACCGCGCCCCCGCTGCTCACGAAGATGAAGCGCTTCAGCCCCGCCTTGCGCCCCGCCTCCAGGAGGTTCAGCAGACCCAGCACGTTGCTCTGGGCGTCGTGCACCGGGTCGGCCACCGAGGCGGGCACCGAGATTTGGGCCGCGTGGTGGTCGATTACCGAGAAGCCGCCGTCGGCGGCCAGCTCCGCCGCCTGGGGCGAGGCGATGTCCGCCTGCACGAACTCGGCCGAGGGCGGCAGGTTTTCCCGCTTGCCGGTGGAAAGGTTGTCCAGGACCGTTACCTGGTGCCCGGCCTCGATAAAGGCCTGGGCCACCTGGCTGCCGATGAAGCCAGCCCCGCCGGTGACCAAAATTTTCATGCGCCTTCTCCTAACCTGGATGCTCCTGAGGCGATTTTACCATAGCCCCGCCCAACCGCCGGGCGGCGGCCATTTTGCGAGGCTTCTCCCTGGGCCGCCCCGCGCCGCCGTCCTATAACAAGGCCCATGAGCGCACGGCAAAACAACCTGGTCCTGGTGGACCCCGACGAACGCCTGGCCCTGAACTTGGGAGGCTCGGTGCTCTTTTACCGCCGCCTGTCCCTGGGGGCCCTGGCCGCCATCGAGCGCCAGCAGCTGACCATGTTGCCCCCCTCCCAGGGCCAAGGCCCCCGCCCCTGGCTGCCCCCCCAGGCCCTGGAAGCGGCGGTGGCCGCCCACGTCTTGGTGGGCTGGCAGGGGGTGCTGGGCCCGGACGGAGAGCCGGTGGCTTATTGCCCCGCCGCCGCCCTGCGCCTGCCCATCGCCGCCCGCCGCCGTTTGGTGGAGCGGGCCCGCAATCCGGAACTTTGGCCTGGAGAGGATACATGAGCCAGGGAGTGCAGATCATCGACCCGGAGGAACGCTTCATTCTGGAGGTGGAGGGATCTTCCTTCAGCCTGCGGCGCATCGACTCGGCCACCATGGTGGCCCTGGAGCGCCGCTGCCGGGGCCAGGAGGGCAGCCTCAACGACGAGGTGCTGGACTACGTGCTGCTGGACTGGGAGGAGGTGACCAGCCCCATGGGCAGGGCGGCGGTGCCCTGCACCAAGGAAAACAAGCTGCGCCTGCCCGCCGCGGTGAAGCTCAAGATCCTGAGCGCGGCCCAGGGCCTCAGGGCCACGGGCGCGGCCTAACTCCGATGTTTTCGGCGTCGCCGTCCGGGGCGGGCGTAAACCCCTCCCCCGCGCCCCGGCCCCCGGACGGAGACGCCTTTTCACACCACTGTCCTGGCGGGGCTGTCCGCCGGTCCAAGACCTGGCCAAGCCGCCACCAACCATCGTATAGAGCCTTATCAACGGATGCATATTTAAGTTTAGACGAAATATCGTCATGAAACGGGATATGGTCTGACGAGCCCCCGTCTTTTTAAGCGCAGATCCCATATCTGCCCGACTTAATACATTATTTTCCTTCCTCGCCACTTGGCATCCAACTTGCTGATTCAAAAAAACCAGATTGCGCAAACGGGCGTTTTCGGCCGTCCAAGACTAAAGCAGAAAACATTTATTTAAGAAACTATGCTACCGCAAAAAGCAGAACCTGGAAGAGAAAAATGGCAAAGTAAAAATGTAAATGCGGCCATAAAAGATGGTCTTGCATTGGGCGGCCGGTGCTTAAAACGGCCGTGTCCAATTAAAGGAATAGTGCACAACCAAGTGGATAAAGCGCACTAAATTTCCGTCAAAAAAATAATTTTGGTAAGGCATAAAGGGAGATGGTTTACCCAACCATATAGAAATAAAGATGGCCATTGTGGGCTAAAACTCAAAACTTTATTACGGTTTGGCTGGATAAAGTTATCAAAAAAAAGCTAGGGCATCGTGATCGGCAACGCTTTATCGGCAACCGATAATACCTTTCAAGAGGAGAAGTCATGATGAAACGAATGCTTGTTTATGTCGCAGTTGCCTTATGCTTGGCTTTTACGGCGATGCCCTCCACGGCCCAGGCCGGGGCCGAAGTGCAATGGAAAATGCAAAGCTTCATGCCCGCAGCCTCCAACCTGCACAGGTACCTGCAGGAGTTTTGCGACCTGGTGCAAAAGGCCACCGGGGGCCGCATGAAAATCATGCTGTTCCCGGCCAACGCCCTTTTCCCCACCCTGAAGGTATTCCAGAACGTGAAGGCCGGGGTGGTGCAGATGGCTCATACCTCGGCGGTGTTCTACCAGGGTGAGTGGCCCGACGGCATCGTGTTGACCCCGCCTTTCGGCCCCATCAACGCCATGGACTTTTACGCCTATTGGGAGTACCGGGGGCTCAAGGAATTGGCTGCCCCCTTTTACGATAAAAACGGTTTGATGACTCGCGGGCGCATCATCGGCAACGCGGAACCCATTTGGAGCCGGGTGCCCATCCGGTCCATTGAGGATTTCAAGGGCAAGAAAATTCGCATGTCAGGCGCCCCGGCCAAGTTCTTTACCGAAAAGCTGGGCGCCTCGGTGATCATGTTGAGCCCTGGCGACCTTTTTACCGCCCTGAACAACGGCACCATCGACGCCTGTGAATTTTCCGGCGGCTCGGTCGACTACGCCTTGGGCCTGCACAAGGTGACCAAATACATGATCATGCCCCAGTATTCGGGGGCCGGTCCCACCGAGTTTCTCATCAATAAAAAGGCCTATGAAGCCCTGCCCAAGGATATCCAACTGATATTCGATCTGTGCTGCAACTGGGCGGAGCTGCAAATCACCCAAAAGATATTCAGGGACGACGCCGAGGCGGTCAAGAAGATGATCAAGGAAGGTGACATGGAGGTCATCTGGCTGCCCGACGAAGACGTGGCCAAGATCCGTAAGCTGGCGGTTGATTTCTGGATCAACGACATGGGCGCAGTCTCTCCGGTTACCAAAAAGGCCATGGCGATTTACACCCAAATGGCCAGGGAGCGGGGGATCGTCAAGTAAGCGAGCGCGCTAGCGCGTGGCGAGGTTATTGGCCGCGCCGGGGGCCGGAAGCGACCCGGCGCGGCCAACCACTAAAAAGGTCATAGGTTGCGGCGATGCTTGCGAGAGTGATCCACACGATAGAGTCCCTAAGCGATTGGTCGGGCAAAATATTCGCCTGGCTCATCCTGCCCATTTCCCTCATCACCTTCGGCGAAGTAATCCTGAGGTACTTCTTCAACTCGCCCACCATTTGGAGCAGCGAACTCATCGGCTATCTGTTCGGGGTCATGACCTTCATGAGCGGGGCCTATTGCCTGCGCCACGAACAGCACATCCGCCTGGATTTATTTCGGGGCCGTTTGGGGCCTCGCGGCAGGGCCCTGCTGGACATTGCGACCTCCAGCTTCACCTACCTCTTTTTGACGATGCTTATTTGGCGGGGCGGGGCCATGGCCTGGGACGCCACCCAAACCCTGCTGACCACCGGCACGGTGTGGAACCCTCCCTACTGGCCCTTTACCTGGTTTTTGCCGCTGGGCGCCCTTTTGGTGGCTCTGCAGGAATTAAGCAATCTTTATAAGAACATTCTCATCTTAACCAGCAGGGAGGTTTCCAGTTGAGCCCGGAAATCGTACTGATTTTTATGATCGGGAGCCTCCTGGCATTGCTGGCTCTGGGCTTGCCCCTCGCCTTTTTGACCGGGGGCATAGGCTCTCTGGTCTTGTTGTTCCTTTTCGGGCCCAGCTTTTTTGTCTCCGTGGTTTCCAGCATGCTGGGGACCAGCTCCAACATACTTTACGCCGCGGTGCCGGTTTTCATTTTCATGGGCACCATTCTGGAAGGCTCGGCCATCGCCGAAGACCTGTACGCCGCGCTCCATGCCTGGTTCGGTGGAGTGCGTGGCGGGCTGGCCATGGGCACCGTGGTGATCTGCTGCATCTTCGCGGCAATGGTGGGTGTGGCCGGCGCATCCATCGTCATCATCGGACTCATCGCCCTGCCCAACATGCTCAAGTACAACTACGACAAGAACATCGCCATGGGCACCATCTTGGCCGGCGGGACCCTGGGCCAGCTGATTCCGCCCAGCCTGCTGTTCATCGCCTACGGGGTGGAGGCCGGTGTATCCATCGGCGACCTGTTCAAAGGCGGGGTCCCGGCCGGCCTTCTCTTGGGAGCCTTGTTTTTAATCTACATTTTTATACGGGCCTCTATTAATAAGAGCCTCTGCCCCGTGGTCCCCCTCGAGGACCGCCCCAGCCTGAAGGAAAAGGTCGCCCTGTTAAAAAATTTGGTGCTTCCCGGGTTGCTGATCTTGTTTGTACTGGGGTCGATCTTCACCGGCATAGCCACGCCGTCGGAAGCCGCCTCGGTGGGGGTGATAGGAGCCTTGGTCTCGGCCGCGGTCAACCGCCGCCTCAACTGGGCGTTGCTCAAAAGGTCGGTGATAAGCACCGTGGGAATCAGCGGGATGATTCTTTGGCTTATTTTCGGGGCCAAATGCTATTCCTTGGCCCTTATCGCCTCCGGCGGGATGCATTTACTGCAAGGATTGTTCAGCGAAATATCCAATTCCATGAGTGTGTATCCCACCTTGGCCACAATGTTGGTGGCCGTTTTCGCCATGGGATTTTTCCTGGACCCGGTGACCATTATCATTATTACCGTGCCCATCTTCACCCCGATCATCAAGGCCTTCAACCTAGACCCAATTTGGTTCGGGGTGGTCTACGTGGTGGCCCTCCAATTGAGTTACATCACCCCACCATTCGGTTACAGCTTGTTCTATCTGAAAGGGGTGACCCCACCAGAAATATCCTTGAGCGACATCTTTGCCTCGGTGTGGTGGTTCGTGTTGTTGAATCTTATCGGGCTACTGTTAATGGTCTTTTTCCCAATGTTGATCACCGCGTTTATTTAAGGAAATTAACTGTAATTGCTTACGCCAAAAATACCTTAGTTGGTTTGCAACCTATCAGCCAATCTTAGAGGGAGCGTGCAATGTCATCGATGAACAAACCCGGATTAGCCTATTTAAAAAATGAGATGGCTAGTTGCGAACGCAGAATAAAAAAAATAAGTGAAAATCCGGACCCGTCCAAACCCAAATCCAACATCCTGCTCTACGAGTTGGAAAGGGATCTGAGGCGCGAGCAGATCGAGGCCTATGAAAATGGCAAGCCCCTGGGCATCACCGGTTTGGGGCCCTTGACCAGGGCCATGGGCATGGTCCCCTGGGACGCAATCATGGCCGCCGACCGGACCCACGGCAAGGCGGCCACGGAATATTTCGCCCAGGTCAGAAAGTTGGGCATGCCCGATCACACCTGTGACCGCTGCTCCATACTGGTGCCCATGATCCTCAACGGGGATTTCCCCAAGCCGAGCTTCTTGTTCACCTCCAACTTCGAATGCTTGCCGGTATTTTTGGCCCACAACCTTTTAGCCGAATATCTACAGGTGCCAAAGTTCAACATTGACCGGCCCTTCAACAATTACAAGGGCGAGATGGACGAGGAGCGGCTCCGGTACGTCACCGACCAGATCAAGGAGATGGTGGAGTACATAGAGGCCAAGGTTCCCGGATGCAAGTACGACGAAGAACGCATGATCGAGCTGCTGGAATTCGACCGGCAGTATCTAAAGATATTTCAGGAGCTGTGGAAGCTGAAGGCGGCGATACCCTGCCCCCTTAGCGGCAGGGAAAGCTTCCGGGAAATTCGGCTTGCCAACATGTACCCCGATCCGGCCAAGGCGATCAAATACATGCGCCTATATGTGGACGAGGTCGGGGAGCGGGTGGAAAAGGGGCTGGGCGCCGCGCAGCCGGAGGAAAAGCTGCGCCTTCTGTGGTCCGTGGCCGGTCCTTTTTACGACGATCCCTTCAATTGGCTGGAGCAACGGGGGGTGGCCATTCCCGCCGCGGAGATGACCGTCTACAACGGTTGGTTCTCCGGCAGGGAGCCCATTTGGGGCGATCCCTGGAACGGGCGGCAGCTTTCACCGCTGGAAGAAGAGGCCCGCCAGTTCGACTTCGTTTGGGGGAGGCTGGGAGACGATTGGGTGAACACCCATCTCCACTCCTGTCGGGACCTTCATCTGGACGGGATTATTTATTTCCTGCAATGGGGTTGCCCGGTGAGCAACAACCTGGGCCGGGTGGTGGCCGAAGAGGCGCAAAAGCAGCTCGGCATTCCCACCTTGCTGGTGGAGGGCCGCATGCTGGAAAGCAGCGCCTATGACCGCGACGACTTTTTTGCCAAGTTAACTGACTTTATCGACGTGTGCACGGCCTGGAAAGAAAACCGCGCTTAGGCCACATCCGTCGCAACCGTCGCTCAGGCGCTCGGGTTACAGCAGAGGGCGCATCACCAGCCGCGCATAGGAGGAACAGGGTGAGGATCGATCAAAACATGGAAGATAGGCTCAGGGACTTACTCGAGGCCAACCAGCCTGAAAATAGGGCCAAATGGGCCGCCGCCTGGAAGGAACAGGGTAAGAAGGTCCTTGGGCTGTTGTGCATCTACGTACCCGAGGAAATTGTCTCCGCGGCCGGAGTCCTGCCCTGGCGCATCACCGGTTCCTGGGAAGAGTCCACCACCCAGGCCTCCTTTTACCGCCCGGATATGACCTGCCGTTATTGCTCCCACGTCCTGGAATCAGTCTTGGTCGGCGATCTGGATTTCCTGGATGGGGTGGCCACCACCCAGGTGGACGACGACTTCAAGCGGCTCTGGGACGTGTTGCACTACATTAACAAGCCGCCGTTCCAGCACATAATGTATCTGCCCCACACCCTGTCCCAAACCACGCTGGGCATGTGGCGCAGATCGGTCGCCGAGTTTGCCGGGGCCATGGAAAAGTTCGCCGGAGTGACCATCAAGGATGAGGATATCCTCGGGCAGATCGGTATCTACAACAAGATGCGCGATCTGTTGCAGCGTGTCTACCTACTGAGGAAAAACCGGAATCCTCCCCTTACCGGCGCCGAGGTCCTGGGCCTTACCATCGCCGCCAGGGTCATGCCCAAGCAGGCGTTCAACCTGGAGTTGGAGGCCTTGCTGCCCTATATCGAGTCCCGCGAGCCCCAGGTGAAGGGCAATAAGCCTCGCTTGCTTTTGTGCGGGGAATACCTGGACAACCCCGATTACGTGCGGGTGGTGGAAGACACCGGGGCCATGGTGGTCATGGACGAGCTGGACACTGGCAGCAAGTATTTCATGGGCGCGGTGGACGATTCCCGGGCCGACCCCATGGGGCAATTGGCGGATCGCTACATGAACCGCCCCGGCCTGGCGCGCATGGGAGATTGGCACAGCCAAGCCCAGCAAATCATCGCCTGGGTAAGGGAGTACGACGTGCAGGGCGTGGTGGAGTTGCGCCAACTGTATTCCCTGCCGCTGGACTATCGCTCCTTTTACCTGAGCAAGATGCTGCAAGAAGTGGGCATCCCTTATTTGAGCGTCAATCGCGAATATCATCCCTCGCACATGGGGATGCTGAGCACCCGGGTGGAAGCCTTCGTGGAAATGATTCATTGAAAGATGCCGGGGGTGCCCAGCATAGGGATTGATGTCGGCTTTGAGAACACCAAGGCCGTGGCCTTGCGAGGAGGGCGGGTCCTAGCCCAGGTGATCTTGCCCAACGGCCGTCAGGCGTTGGGCTCGGTGATAAGCAAGGCCCTGGAGGAGGTGAGGGCCAGGGCGCGGGTTTCGGCGGGCGAGGTGGTCTGCGTCATGGCCACCGGCGATGGCAAAGCCCAGGTGAGCGCGGCCCAGGGCCAGGCCTCGGAGGCCCAATGCTGCGCCCGCGGCTCGGCCGCCTTGCTGCCCTCGGCGCACACCATTTTGGACATGGGGGCTGAAACCTGCATGGTCGTTAGGACCCGCCAGGGCGTGCCCCTCAACATCGTGCGCAATGACCGATGCGCTTCCGGCACCGGCCGCAGCCTTAAAATGGCGGCCAAGATGCTGGGCAAATCCCTAGATGAAATGGGGGCGCTCTCCCTTTTGTCCCGAGAAGAAATCAGCATCAACAACACCTGCGCCGTGTTCGCCGAGTCGGAAATCATTTCCAAGATACATAACCAGTACCGCGTGGAGGACATCGCCAAGGCCGTGTTCCGGGGATTGGCGCGCCGGGCCCATTCCCTGATAGTAAAGGCGGGCCGGGAAAAGGACGTGGCCATTGTGGGAGGGCTTGCCCGCAATGCGGGCATGATCCGCGCCCTGCAGGATGAGCTGGGTTGCGCGGTGCTGGTGCCGGACCAGCCCATGATCGTGGGTGCTTTGGGGGCGGCTTTGATCACGCAGGAGAAATGCGGGGGCTGAGTTGATGGTCATCTGTGGGGTAGATATCGGGTCCCTGAGCACCAAGGCCGTCCTGATGGAAAACGACGAGGTTGTTGCCTGGAGCATCGTGCCCACCGGCCCCGACTCCGTGGAGTCGGCGGAAAGGGCGGTGGGCACGGTGTTGGGGGAGGCCGGGCTCGATCCCGGTGACATCGGATACACCGTGGCCACGGGTTACGGCCGTGCCAACGTTGCCTTTGCCGACAAAACCATATCCGAGATCTCCTGCCACGCGGCGGGCAGCCACTGGAGCTTTCCGGATGTGCGGACCATTTTGGATATGGGAGGGCAGGACTGCAAAGCCATTCGATGCGATGAAAACGGGCGGATCAGCAATTTCATCATGAACGATAAATGCGCCGCCGGAACCGGTCGCTACCTAGAAAGGGTGGCCGACACCCTGGGACTGGCCTTGGAGGAGATCGGCCCTTTATCCCTGGAGGCGGTGGACGAGGTCTTGTCCGTGGGCAGCAATTGCGTGGTGTTCGCCGAAGGTGACATTATCCGCCTGCGGCGCGCCGGTAAAAAGACCAACGATATCTTGGCCGGTGCCACCGACGCCATTGTGGGGCGGATCGTTGAATTGCTGGAGCGGGTTGGGGTGGAACCTCAGCTGTGCATAAGCGGTGGAGTGGCCAAAAACCTGGGCGTGGTCAGGCGGGTGGAGCAAAGGCTGTGGCTGAGGGCTCGCATCGCCCAGGAGCCGCAAATCATGGGAGCCCTGGGCGCGGCCTTGTTGGCCCCCACGCGGCGGCCTGCCTAAAGGTTGGAAGGGCCCTCCAACTGAGCGGTCCAATCGGTGCTATCCAGGCGGCGACGGCGTTTTCTGGCCGGGGATATGCCCAACTTTTTCATCCTCGAGTACAGCGTGTTGGGATGAATGTTCAAGATGGCCGCGGCCCCGTCATCCCCGCGGACTTTACCGCCGGTCATGTCCAGCACGTTCAGGATATGGGCGCGCTCGTTTTCATCGAGGCTTATGTCCGCGCGGCTGCCCGCGAAGGTGTTCCGGGTCAGGCTGGTGGTGGGGACCCGGTACAGAGGCCCGGTGCTTAGGATCACGCCCCTTTCGATGATGTTTTCCAGCTCACGCACATTACCCGGCCAGGTGTAGTCAATGAGCTTTTGCATTTCGGTGCCCGGAATTTTCTCCACCTTTTTGCTCAGCCGCTTGGCGTAAAGCTGCAAAAAGTGTAGGGCAAGAAGGGCAATGTCTTCGGGACGCTCCCGCAAGGAGGGCACCTGGATGGGGAAGACGCTCAGGCGATAGTAAAGGTCCTCCCGGAAAGTACCGGCTTCGATCATCTTGGGCAGGTCGCGGTTGGTGGCGGCCATGAGCCTGAAGTCCGACCGGATGGTTTCGTGCCCGCCGACCCGCTCGAACTCCTTGCTTTGCAAAACCCGCAGCAGTTGCACCTGGGAGTTCAAAGGCATGTCGCCTATCTCGTCCAGAAAGATGGTGCCTTTATCGGCCAGCTCGAACCTGCCGATGCGTCTTTGCACCGCACCGGTGAAGGAGCCCTTTTCGTGACCGAACAGTTCGCTGGAAATCAGGTGCTCTGAAAAAGAGCTGCAGTTCACCCGGATGAAGGGCCCGCCCCGCCGCCCGCTGTTACGGTGAATGGCCCTGGCCACCAGCTCCTTACCCACTCCGGTCTCCCCTAGTATGAGCACGGTGGCGTCGGTCTCGGACACCGAGTCGATATGGGCGAAGACGCGCCGTATGGCCGGGGACTCGCCCACGATCTCCTCGAAATGCAGGCTCTCCAGGTGCTGCTCTTCCAGGTATTGTTTTTCCTCCACCTGTTTTTGGTACATCTCGCGCAGAGTTTCATAGGCCATGGCGTTGTCCATGGCGATGGCCGCCTGCGCGGCGAAGTAACCGAGAATATCCAGGTCCTCTTGCCTGAAGGCGCTCTTGAACAAGCGGTTGTCATGATAGAGCACCCCGATAAACTGATCCCTCAGGCTCAAAGGGACGCAGATGCAGGACCGAATGGTTTCTTCCGAAGACGGCGTCTCCGCCTTGTTGGATTCAAACTCCAGAAAACGGACCTTACCGGTGCGGAAGGTCTGTTCGATCAACTCCAGGGACCCGGCAAAGCCGGGGCTTTCCAGGCTTTCGCGGGTCAGGTTTTTAGCGGCCCGCAGAGTCAGACGGCCGGTTTCGCCGTCGGTTAGAAATATGGCTCCCCGCTCCGCCCCGGTGACGCTGTTGGCCAGGGAAATAATGCGCACCGCCACCTCCCGGTTGTCGCGGATGGTGACCATTTCCTGGCCCAGCTTGAGTATCTCATCGAGCAGGTGCTCCCGATTTTGCATGTCGCCCAACAGGGAGCGCAGTCCGTCGGGGATCAGGGATTCGTTGTAGGAGAAAAGCTTTTGAGCCGAGGGCCCGGCCAGGGCCTTGGCCCGTTCTTCCTCCCCCCGCTGCAAATACTCCACGGCCAGATCCAGCCTGGTTTTGGCCAACTCGATCTGGTGGCCCGAAACCTCCAGCAACTCGATGGCCCGCTCGAGGTTCTTGATGACCTCGCGGGAGGACCCTTCGCGCAGCTTTTGCAACAAGGCCATATAGCGGTAGCCCAGGCCGCACATGTACACGTTTTGGCTGTCCAGGGCTTCGGCTATCTCCTTTTCCAGGGACAGGCTGGGCATGGGGGGCAGCAGGCCCTGCTCCATGCGCCAGCAGAGCTCCATGATGATGGCCAGGTTGCGAAAGTGAATCTGGGTGTGCTGACTCAGCTTGAGAAATTCACGGAGCGAAGCGTGTGCCTTGTTGTTGTTGCCCAGTTGGTGATCCAGATAGCTTCGGCAGGCCAGGGCGCCCACCATGCCGAAGTTGTTGTGCCCCTGCGTATTCTCTTCCAGGGCGCGGTTGCAGTATGTGTCGGCCTGGGTGTAGAGGCCGATTTCGCACAAGGCCCAGGTTATGGTCGAGGAGGCGTGGCCCGCCATGCCGATGTGGCCTATTTTAAGGCATTGTTTGTGAATCGAGTCCAGCAGGCCCAGGCCCTGGGAAACCTGCCCACAATGGCAGTAACACAACCCGATGGCCAAGCGGGTCATCAGGGGAAAGCCTGCCTTGGGCTCGTTTTCCACCTGAGGCGAATCCTTTTCGTAGCTTTCCACGGCGTCCCGGTAGCGTCCCTGCCAGTAGTGGAAAAACATGCTGAAGATAAAGGCCGATCTCTGAATGTAGGGATTGTCGGTCTTTTGGGCCATGGCCCAGCCGTCGTCGAAAAGCTCCAGGGCGGCCTTGAAGTTGGAGCGCAACCATTCCTGTTTGGCCAAATGCATTTTGAGCAGGCCCTGGTAGTCCTCCTGGCCCAGAGCCTTGGCCTGTTCAATGGCCCTACACAAGAATGAGTTGACCAACTCGGCCCGATGGGTGCCCATGGAAATCTTGGAGATCTGAATGGCGGTTTCGATGAGCATCCGCGCGGAATCTCCGCCGGGAATGTTTTCCAGGCTGTTGATCGCCTTTTCGAAATATTGCAGCGCCTCCTGATGGAGGAACTTCTTTCTCAGATAGTTTCCTTCCGCCACCAAACGCCGACACCCATCCAGGTCGTTGTTCACGTGAAGCAGCAGCTTGGCCAAGGCGTGGTCAAGTTGGGCCTCGCCCGGCACCTCCTTCAGCAGGCTTTCGATTGTCCGCTGGTAAAGGCCTTCTTTTTCCTCAGGGGAAATGGATTCGAGGAAGTTTTGCCGTTTTTTGAGGTCAGTGAAACGGAAACGGCCGGGAGTGGTCTCGACCAGCCACTCATCTTCGATGCCCTGGTAAAGAGTCCGCAGGATGAGGGAGGGCTTTTCGTTGGATACTTCCTGGAGCCAGTCGATGGAGAAGCCGTCGTCGAACAGGGCGGCCACCCTAAGTATGCGTTGTTCGGTCTTAACGGGGCTGCTCTGCTCTATCATGGCGGACTTCGCAATCTTTGGTGATGGGCGGATATGGACAGTTGGTGGCCATGGTAGGTCAGGGGAAAGCAACCCGTCAATAAATATGCGACGATTTTTCGTCTAATAAACGCGAAATCGTTTCGCAAGAAAAAGGCCTAAGCCCGTTGGTTGTGTATTTGGCTGAAACTAAACAAAAATTTAACCAAACTCTGTTGGCGCTGAAATTGCTTATGGTTCATAGCCATGATCTACATAAGGGAATCAACCATAACTAAAAAAAAAGTCCTTATTCAGGTGGAAGGCCGCCTGGACCGCGCCTGCTTGCCGGAGTTGCGCAAGGTATGCCTGCAACATCTGGAGGAGGGCCAAAAAGTGCAGCTTGACTTGTCCGGGCTCCATTATGCGGGCAAGGAGGGCCGCGACTTTTTGTTGAGCATCAGGGGAAAGATCAAGCTCATCGGCATGAGTCAATATCTCAAGCAACTGCTGGGATGAGGGCTCCCGGGATGCCGGCTTGCGAGGGCGGCGGTTATAACCTGGGGAAAACGACATCATGAAAACAGAATACAAAACGGTGCAAGTGGACCTGGATCAAGGCGTTGCGGTGGTGCGCATGGACAACCCGCCGGTGAACCAGATGTCCGACTTTTTTCTAAAAGATCTGTTTGAGGCCGTGCGGGAGGCCCTGGGGTCGGATGAAGTCCAGGCGCTTATCCTCACGGGCGCCGGCAAGAGCTTCATCGCCGGGGCAGATCTCACCCAGGTGGTCAATTTAAGCGATCGGGACCTCATTATCGCCAAGCTGATGGAGATTCATGAGTTTTTGGAGGACCTGGAGTCCTCTCCCAAGCCGGTGATCGCGGCCATAAACGGAAATTGTCTGGGCGGCGGGCTGGAGGTGGCCATGAGCTGCCACTACCGCGTAGCCGCCCCGGGAGTGAACCTGGGGCTGCCCGAAGTGAAACTTGGCCTTATCCCCGGCAGTGGCGGCACTCAGCGCCTGCCCCGGCTGATCGGGCTGAAGGACGCCCTGGAGCTGATGACCACCGGCCGTTTCATCAAGACCGACAAGGCATACTCCCTGGGTCTGGTGGATGAGGTGGCCGAACCGGAGGCCCTGGTGCGAGCGGGAAAAAAGGCGGCTGCCAAGTTTGCCGGGCCCATGTTGAACATGAGCGCCCGCGTCTCCAGCCGTCGTTTCGACCGCCTACCCAGCGCGGCGGAAAAAGCGCAACTCATCAACCTGGCCCAAGGCATGGCCCAGGCCAACGCCAAGGGCTACCTCGCCCCCTTCAAGATTATCGAGGCGGTGAAAAGCGGATTAAGCACCGACTTCCGGCGGGACATACAAGGGGAGGCCGAGCTGTTCTGCGACTGCCTGCTCTCGGACATCGCCCAAAACCTCATCGGCATTTTTCTCAACGAGCGTGCCACCGGCCGCCTGCCCCGCATCAAGGGCATCGAGCCCATGAGGCCCCGCAAGGTGGCCATGTTGGGCGGTGGGGTAATGGGCTCGGGTATCGTGCACCTGCTGCTCAGCGCCGGCCTGGACACCGTGCTGTGGGACATCAATGACCGGGCCCTGGCGGCCGGAATGAAGCTGGTCCGCAAAACCTTTGCCTACAAACTCAAAAAGGGAAAAATCCGGCCGGAGCAGCTGGAGGAGCTTTTGTCCGCCAAGCTCACCACCACCACTGATCTGCAAGACTTGGGCGAGGTCGACTTGGTGATTGAGGCGGTCCTGGAAGACATGAAGGTCAAGCAGGACATCTGGCAAAAGCTGGAGGCAATCTGCCGGCCCGAAGCGGTTTTCGGCACAAACACCTCGGCCCTGCCCATTACCGAGATGGCCAAGGTGCTGGCCGATCCCGGCCGCATGATCGGGTTGCACTTCTTCAACCCGGCCGAGCGCATGCCCCTATTGGAGATCATCTGCGGTAAACAGACTTCGGACCAGACCCTGGCCACGGCGGTGGCCTTTGGCCGCAAGATCAAAAAAGTGCCGGTGGTGGTCAACGACGGGCCCGGTTTCTACGTCTCCCGCCAACTGGTGGCGCTCATGGGCGGGGCCATCTTCCTCTTGGCCGACGGGGTGGACGCGGCCCAGTTGGAGAAGGCGCTCACCGGCTTCGGCATGCCCATGGGCCCGGTGACCCTGTTCGACCTCACCGGAATCGACATCAACTACCACGTGGAAAAGACCGTTGAGCGTGAGCTGGGCCGGCGCTACCAAGTGCATCCCCTCACCGAGGCGGTTTACCGGCTGGGCGATTACGGGCGCAAAACCGGGGCCGGCTACCTGGACTACAGCGGCAAGGAGCCGGCGCTCAACCCCCGGGTGGTCGAGGTGATCGATGCTTACCGCAAGGATCACGGGGTCCAACCCCGCGTGGCCGACGAGCGGGAGATAATCGAGCTGATGTTGGCCATGGCCATCAACGAGGCCGCCTTGATGATGGAGCAGGGCATCTGCGACCGCCCGGCGGACATGGACCTGGCCATGATCTACGGCGCCGGGTTCCCCCCTTACCGGGGCGGCGTCCTGCGCTACGCCGACCAATGGGGCCTCCCCCAGGTGTACGACAAGCTGGTGGAGCTGGAGGCCCGCTTCGGCCCCCGCTTCGCTCCGGCCGGGCTTATCAAGAGCATGGCCGAGCAAGGCAAGACCTTTTACCAGCGTTAGAGATTTCGAACCCGGACCGGCGCGGCCAAGCTGCCTCAGAGGGCCGCTATGGGTTTGGGCCGGACAACAGGAGAGAAGAACATGCAAGAAGTGGTTATCGCCGGTTACCTGCGCACCGCCCAATCCCGCTGCCGCCCCCGCGATCCGGGCCGGGATTGGTTTTATCAACTCAGGGCCGATGAAATGTTGGCCGCGGTGCTGCCGGAGTTGATCGAGCGCACCGGCGTGGACCCCGAAGATATTGAAGACTTCATCGTGGGCTGCGCCACCGGGGTGGGCGAGCAGTGGGCCTACGGCGGCCGCACCCCCATTTTCCTGGCCAACCTGCCCCACACTATTGCCGCCAAATTCGTGGACCAGCAGTGCGGATCGGCCATGGCGGGAATCCACATCGGCTACATGGAGATCGCCACCGGCAACGCCGAGGTGGTGATGGTGGGCGGCATGGAGCATATGACCCGGGTGCCCATGGGGCACACCACCAACGAGCGGGGCCTGGTGGCTCCCAACCTGCAGCTGTTCCTGGACCCCAAGTACAAAGACTGGGACATGATGACCTCCATGAACATGGGGCTCACCGCTGAAAAACTATTCGTAAGATCCCGCTCCACCAAGAGGGATATGGACGAATGGGCGGTGCGTTCCCACCGCTTGGCCGCCCAGGCCCAACAGGACGGCTTTTTTGACGGAGAGATTCTGCCCCTGGAGGCGCCCCAGGCCGACGGCTCCGTGATGACCGTCAAGGTTGACCAGTCGGTGCGCGGCGAGACCACCCTGGAAGACCTGGAGGCGCTGCGTCCGGCCTTTAAAAAGGACGGCGTCATCACCGCCGGGGTATCCTCCCCGCTCAACGCCGCGGCCACGGGCATGATCCTCATGTCGCGGGAAAAGGCCGAGGAAAGGGGCATCAAGCCTCTGGCCGCCATCCGGGCCATCGGCTTTGCCGGAGTGCACCCCACCATCATGGGAGCCGGTCCGGTTCCGGCCAGCCTAAAGGCCCTGGCCATGCTGGGCATGAGAGCCGACGAAATCGACTACTGGGAGATTAACGAGGCCTTTGCCATCGTGGCTTTGAACTGCATCGCCGAGCTGGGCCTCAACCCCAACTCGGTGAACGTCATGGGCGGCGGATTGGCCATAGGCCATGCCCTGGGCGCCACCGGGGTGCGCCTGGTGGGCACCCTGGCTCGCATCCTGGAGGCCAAGGACGCCCGCTGGGGCTGCGCCAACGCCTGCGTGGGCGGCGGCCAAGGAGTGGCCACCATCATCGAGCGGATTTAGCCCGCTGTGGAGAGAAACGAGCAAGTCATGCCGGGACCATTGCAGGGGATCAAGATACTCGATTTCACCACCTTGTTGCCTGGCCCCTTTGCCACGCTCACCTTGGCCGACCTGGGCGCCGAGGTCCTGCGCATCGGTTCGGCCAGCCGCCCCGACCTAAACGCGCAAACCCCGCCCTTTCTTCCCGGCTCCGGTCTGGCGGCCAATTTGGCCTATCTGGGGCGCAACAAGCGCTCCATGACCCTGAACCTGAAGCATCCGGCGGGGGTGGAAGTAATCCACAAGCTCCTGGGGGAGTACGACGTCATCATCGAGCAGTTCAGGCCCGGGGTCATGGATAGGCTGGGGCTGGGTTACCAGGCCCTGTCCACGGTCAACCCCTCGCTCATCTACTGCTCCCTCAGCGGTTACGGCCAAGACGGCCCTTTGCGCGACAGGGCCGGGCACGACATAAACTACCTGGCCCTTTCGGGGCTCATGGCCCACTCCGGCCGCCGGAGGCACGGCCCCTCCCTAACCGGCACCCAGATCGCCGACCTGGCATCCGGATCATATGGGGTGGTGATCGCGGTGCTGGCCGCGGTGATCCATCGCCTCGGCACCGGCGAGGGCCAGTACCTGGATGTGGCCATGACCGACGGAATGGTCCCCTTCAATGCGGTGGCTGCCATGGGCTATCTGGTGGAGGGCGTGGATCCCCAGAGGGAGGGCTATTTCCTCAACGGCGGCTCACTCTACGATTTCTACAAAACCGCCGATGAAGAGTATCTCAGCTTCGGTGGTCTGGAGCCCAAGTTCTTCGCCGCCTTTTGCCGGGCCATCGGCCGGGAGGATCTTGTCGATAGCACCGTATCGCCTCCTAACCTGGAAGAGGTGAAGGCGCAGGTAAGGGCTATCATCGCTTCCAAGACCAGGCGAGAATGGCAGGAAATTTTCCAGGAGGTGGACGCCTGCTTGGAGCCGGTGGTGCGGCTGGAGGAGGCCCTGAACAGCCCCCTGGCCCAGGCGCGGGGCTGGCTGGTGGAAGTGGAAGGGCCGGGCGGTGAAAAAATCCGCCAGCCCGCCAACCCCCTGAAGTTTTCCCGCACGCCGCCCCGATATCGGGCGGCCGGGGTGCCCGCCGGCGTCCATAACCTGGAGGTCATGCAGGGACTGGGCTATTCCCAAGAGGACATCGCGCGACTGGAAAGGGACGGATTGTTTAGCTAGCTTTCCGCTTTATGGGGTATTAAGCGGCCGCCGGTTGGGGTAATCACGGCGCATCGCATGCAAGGAGGGAACAACCAATGGTAGTTGGGGAATTGTTTGAAAGAGCTGCCAAGAGATATCCTCACAAAGAGGCGATCATCTATAAAGACACGCGGCTAACCTACGAGTTGTTGAATGACAGGATAAACCGCCTGGCCAACGCCCTTATCGGCATGGGGCTGAAGAAACAGGACCGAGTGGCCCTTATACTGGACAATTGCTACAAGTACGTGGAGATAGTCGGGGCCTGCGCCAAGGCTGGGCTCATCCTGGCCCCGGTCAGCACCAAGCTCAAGGACGAGTTGGACCATATCCTGGGCAATGCCGAGCCCAGGGTGGTGATCGCGGGGCAAAAACATGCCCATAAAATAAAACCGGAGTACGACTACGTTGAAAAGGTGCTGCTGGTGGAACAGGACGCCCGGGAGCATCAAGAGAACTCCAAACAATACCTGAACTACGAAAAGCTGATTTCTCAGTACGAGCCCGACGAGCCCGAGGTGGCGGTGGACGAGGACGACATCATCCTCTTGTATTACACCAGCGGCACCACCAGTCTGCCCAAGGGAGCCGCGCTGAGCCACCGGGCCATCGTGGCCAACGCGGTCAACGGAATTGTAGAGAACCAGCTGCGGCACGACGACGTGAACCTCTCGGTCCACCCGCTCTTTTTCACCGCCCCGGTGAATTGCTCGATCATCCCCATGGTGTACTTGGGCGGCAGATCGGTGATCCTGGACGCCTTTGATCCGGAGAGCTTCCTGCGCACGGTTCAGGAGGAAAAGATAACCATCGTGGTGGTGGTCCCCACCATGATAATCCGCCTGCTGCAATTCCTGGCCATTGACCAGTGGGACGTATCCAGCCTGCGAGCCATCATGTACGGCTCCTCCGCCATGCCGGAATCGGTCATCAACCAGGCCATTGCCAAGTTCGGCAGCATTTTCCGCCAGGGTTACGGATTGACCGAAACCACCTGTTTTGCCACCATGCTCAGCGCCGAGCAGCACCTGGTCAAAGACGACTCCCGCAAGATGCCTCGCTTGCGCTCCTGCGGGCGCGAGGTGGTCAACACCCGGGTGAGGATCATCCACAAGGACGGCACGGATATCGACCGGGACATGGAAGACGTCGGCGAGATCATCATCAAGGGCGACAACGTCATGGACCGCTACTGGAACATGCCGGAGTTGACCGCCGAGACCATCAGGGACGGTTGGTTTTACAGCGGCGACCTAGGCTGCATGGACGAAGACGGCTACGTGTACATCGTGGACCGCGAAAAGGACATGATCGTCAGTGGGGCCATAAACATTTACCCCCGCGAGGTCGAGGAGGTCCTGTTCAAGCATCCGGACATAGTCGAGGCCAGCGTCATAGGCCTCCCCGACGAAGACTGGGGTGAGAAAGTGGTCGCCCTGGTGGTGCTCAAGCCGGGCACCGAGGTGTCGGAAAAGGATTTGATCACCTACACCAAAGAGCATCTAGCCGCCTACAAGGCCCCGAAGAGTTGCATCTTTGTGGAAGAGTTACCCAAGGGGCCGACTGGCAAGATACTCAAGAGGGTGCTCAAGGAAGAATATTCCCAAAATTAGTTCTCTGGGAAGACATCGGCCCGGAACGCCTCCTCTCTCATGTCGAAGACCCTGGTTGGCGGGGATGAAATTGACGAAAGGGCTCTTGACGTCAACTATAAGGCGAATTTAGGCAGAGGGGATAAATAGGCTAAAAGTTACCCCTCTGCTTCCTACAGAAAAATGAGGGCTTAGGTCGAATGACCTAAGCCCTCGAATTATTTGGTGCCAATGGGTGGGTTTGGACTGCGGGCTCGAGGATTTTTCAAGCCACGGGTCACATCCTAACCAACAACGGTAATGTTAATTGCAACTAGTTGCTTACCTATAGCTTACCCCTAAATAACACAAAGGGTAAACTGTTGAATAATTTCGACAAATATAAAAACAATCAGGGAGTGCAGATCATCGACCCGGAGGAACGCTTCATTCTGGAGGTGGAGGGATCTTCCTTCAGCCTGCGCCGCATCGACTCGGCCACCATGGTGGCCCTGGAGCGCCGTTGCCGGGGCCAGGAGGGCAGCCTCAACGACGAGGTGCTGGACTACGTGCTGCTGGACTGGGAGGAGGTGACCAGCCCCATGGGCGGGGCGGCGGTGCCCTGCACCAAGGAAAACAAGCTGCGCCTGCCCGCCGCGGTGAAGCTCAAGATCCTGAGCGCGGCCCAGGGCCTGAGGGCCACGGGCGCGGCCTCGGCCTAGGCACGGTGTTTTCGGCGTCGCCGTCCGGGGCGGGCGTAAACCCCTCCCCCGCGCCCCGGCCCCCGGACGGCGACGCTCTTTATCCCCTGGTCAAAAACTTGATCAGGGAAATCACCAACTGGTTGGCCGGGACCGGGATGCCGTGCCTGGCGGCCAGCTCCACGATGGCCCCGTTGAGGAAGTCGATCTCCGAGGGGCGGCCCCGGTCGATGTCCGTGCGCAGGGAGGGAACGTTGGGCCCTTTCAGCATGCTGTTGAACCTGGCCACGCTCAACTCCAGCTCCACCCCCTCGGCCCTGGCCACGGCCTTGACCTCGGTGAGCAGGGCCTCCTTGGCCGGGTCCAGCGCCTCCCCGATAAGCTCCCGGTTGGGAAGATTCAAAATGCCCGCCAGCGGATTGGCCAGGCAGTTCACCGCCAGCTTGGACCACACCGCCTGGCGGTAGTCTTGGGCTTGCTCGCATTTTAGGCTCTCGCCGGGCAGCATCTCGCCCAGGGTCCGGCTCGCCTCGCCGGGAGTGAGCACCAGGCGTCCGGGTCCGTAAAAGGCCACCCGGCCCGGCTCCACGCTGCGCGCCCCGAAAAAGGCCACCCCCGCCTCCACCGGCCGCCCCAACAGACGCGCGGCCAGCTCGCGCACCCCCATGCCGTTTTGCAGGGTGAAGACCACCGTGCCCTCGCCCAGCTTGGGGACCAGCTTATCGGCGACCTGGGGCAGGTCGGTGGCCTTGCCGCTGAGCAGCACCAGGTCCGCGGGCCCCAAGGGGGGCACCTGGTCCCAGGCGCGGGTGGCGATGGGCAGCAGCTCCTCGCCCTGCCCGTGGGTTTGGAAATTCAGGCCGTCCCGGGCCACCTTTTGCCAGTGGGGACTCGCGCCCACCAGATAGGTTTGCGCCTTGCCGCTTTTGTGCAGCAAAGCGGCCAGGACCGAACCCAGGGCCCCCGCCCCCACTACCCACACCGTTTGGATCTGCTTCATTGCCGCTCCCCTGTTGGCGGTTTGCTCCCGCGAGGCCTTGTCCTGCCCCAAGAATTTAAATCACCGGCGGGCCGGGCGCGAGGGCTTTTCTCGCCTCAACCGCCCCTTGCCCCCGGGCGGGCGCTGGGCCATAGTAAAAGCGTCCTCTGGGGAGAAAAGCATGAATCCGCAACTGGGCAAGCTGTTGGTGATCCTGGGCCTGGCCTTGGCCGGGCTGGGGGCGCTGTTGTGGCTGGGGCCCAAGCTGGGCATAATGGGCTGGCTGGGCAAGCTGCCCGGCGACTTCTCCTACCGGGGCAAGAACTTCTCCTTCTACTTTCCCCTGGGCACCAGCATACTCATCAGCCTGCTGCTGACCCTCGTCTTCTGGCTTTTCCGGAAATAGCCGGCGCGGCCTAGCTGCCGCCCACCGCGATGAAGCGGCTGAGCTCGGCCCGGCGCACCGCCACCCGTCCGGCGTAGAGGTGGGAGCCGTTGTAGCGCAGCATCACCTTGTCCATGTCCACGTAGGCCCTGAGGCGCTTGCCGGCCGGCACGCTGGCCTCCAGCATCAGCTCGCGCAGGTGGAAGGCGGCCAGATAGGTGGCCAGGGTCAGGTGGTTCTGCAGGCGGATGTGCTCGGGCGGCGCGGCGAACCCTGCGGCGGCCATGGAGCGCAGGATGTGGGGCAGGGTGGGCCGCCAGATCTGGAAGGGGCTGGCCGAGAGGTTGTCGTCGCCCAACACGTTGGCGTAGAAGGTCTCCTGGTGGGCGATGGCCAACAGATAGCTCAGGGGCACCTGGAAGAGCTTGGCCGCCCCGAACATGTCCGAGGCCAGATCCCGGGAGTAGCGCTCCAGGTTGGCCGGGGGCCGCTTGCCCAGGCTGGTCAGATAGCGGAGGCTGCGCTCGGCGATGTAGGGGGTCAGGCGGTCCAGGAACTCGTCCAGTCCCATTTTTTCCACCGCGGGCACCGGCCGCACCCGGCCCAGGTAGCTGGTGGGCAGGCGGTTGGCGCGCACCCACTGGGCGGCGGCCTCCTGGTTGGTGAGCACGGCGGACAAGGCCTGGCCGCGCCCGTAGCCCAGGCGGCGGTACTCGCGGTAGAGGCGGTCGGTGAAGCGCTGCAAGGCGGCCTGGTCGGCCGGGGCCAGGCTCAGCAGTTGGCTGAAGCCCGGCGGCAGGGCGCGTCCGGCCAGGTCGGCGAAGATCAGGGGATGACGCCGGGCCAGGGCCTGGGACTGGCGGGCCAGGCGCTCCACTCCGGCCAGCTCCAGGGCGATGCTGTCCGGGTGGGCCGCGCGGATGCTGCGGTACAGGGCATAGGGGCTAAGCCCCGCCTGGGCCGCCAGGCCGGTGAACTGCTTGTCGTCCAGCAGGCCCAGGGGCATCAGGGGCTGGTCCAGGGGCACCAGGCTCACCTTCAGCTCCGTGGCCGGGGCCTGGGCCAAGACCTCGGCCCTCAGTTGCAGGGTGGCCATGGCCCTGGTGTGGTCGCGCAGGGTGGCCTTGGCCGGTTGGTTGGGCGAGGCCAGCACCAGGGCGGCCCCCAGGCCCAGGATGAGCGCCGCGTGCACGGCCACCTTGCGGCCCGCCTGGGCCAGGCGGCGCCGGGCCACGGCCAGGCGCGTGAGGGCCTGCTCCACCGCGCCGGGTGTGCTGGGGGCGGGCTGGGCGGATACGGCGGTGAGCAGGGCCAGGGAGCGCATCTGCTCCTGCAGCTCTTCCACCCTGGCCTGCAAGGCCTCGGCATCTTTTCTGAGGGCCAGGCTCTGGGCGCGGCTCTCCTGCAGGGCCTGGGCGTTTTCCTTGCGGAGGCCCGCCGCCACCCGCCGCCAGCTTTCGGCCTCGGCCTGGGCCCGGCTCAGCTCCTCGCGCCACTCCAGGGCTAGGCGTTTGCCGCTCTCCAGCTCGGCCCTGGTCTTATCCAGCTGCTCTTGCCGGTTCTGGGCTCGGCTTTGGCTCTGCTGCATCTCGGCCAGGGCCATGCGGGCCTGCTCCTGGCGCTGGGCCAGCTTGCGGCGCAACTGTTCGCGGCTGTGGGCCGCCTTTTCCAGGCGCTGAGAGGCTTCCCGCGCCTGGCGCTGGTAAGCCTCGCGCTCTCCGGCCAGGGCCTGGGCCACCTGGGCCTGATACAGCTCCCGCGCCCGGCCAAGGAGCCCTTCCAGGCGGGCCGGCTCGGGCAGGGGCCCGGCGGTGGCGGCCCAGTGCTGGGCGGGCGGCCAGGCTTCCGGGGCGGGCAGGCGGCCGTGGTCCTGGTCCAGCCCGGCCAGGCGCTCCCGCAACCCGGCGGCCACGGCGGCGCAGGCCTTGGCCCGCTCCCGGCCGGCGGCGATGTGCCCGGCCAGCTCCCGGGGGCGCAGGGAGCCCAGCATGCCTTCCATCTCGGCGGCGGCCCGCCCGGCGGCCACGGCGGCGCGGCCCAACTCCAGGGCCAGAGCCAGGGCCTGCCCGCGGGCCTGGGTCAAATCGTCTTCCGCCGCCGCCACCCGCCGGGAGGCCAGCTCCCAGGCGGCGCGCAGCCGGGCCCGGCTTTTTCGCCGCGCGGCGGCCCGTTCAGCAAGCTGCTCCCGCTCCAGCTCCAGGGCGGCGGCTTGGCCGTGGGCCCGCTCCAGGTCCCGCTGCAAGCGGGCCAGCTCGGGCGGTGCGCCAAGGTCGGGAGGCAGGGGCTGGGGATGGCGGGCCAGGTCTTCCAGGCGCTGGGCCAGGGTCTCGATTAGCGGGCGCAGCCGGGCGGCCTGCTCCAGGGGGCCCTCGGGGGCCGGGGCTATCGGGCGGCTGTCCAGTCGCCGGGCCGCGCCGGCCAGGCGGCGGCAGCGCTCCCGGTGGCGGCGGGCCTGGGCCAGGCACTCTCGGGCTTGGCCCAAGGGCGTTTCCAGGGAGAGGGGCCCCGCTGGCTGCCCCTGCTCCAGCCAGGCCGGAGCCAGGCGCAGCAGCTCGGCGTAGATAGCCGCCGCCTGCTCCAGCAGGCCCCATTCCTGCCTGGCCTGGGCCAGTTGGTTCAGGTTCTTTTTCAGCAGGCGTGATAACTGGGTCCCGACCTTGGGCGGCGCGCCCAGGCGGGTGGCCCGGTCCAGGGATTGCTTGCTTTGTCGGGCCTGGACGGCCAGTTTGCTGCACCGCTCCCGGTGGGTCAGGGCCAGCCGCTCCAGGTCCGCCAGGCTGAACTCCAGGCCGGAGCTGCCCTGGGGCAGGCGGGCGCACCACACCGCCAAAAGCAGGCGTAGCCTGGAGGCCAGCGCAGGCGCTTCGGACATAGGTGTAGGTGGCGTCGGACCCAACGCGGCTCCCGGCTATTGGAAAGCCCCGAAGCTAACTCCGGAGCGGTTTAATTCGTCATATCAGCAATATTGCGGCGCGGCCCGGGCCCTGTCAACTGTTTTCACCGGAGCGTCCCTGTAGCCGACGCTACAGACCCGGCCGCTCTGATGTGTCATCATGATTCCAGGCATGAGACCAACCCGGAGGCGAGGCGTCATGAGTTCATGTTTGTGCCAACAACTGGCCGGGGGCCAAATGGACCTGAGCCCCGTGTGTCTGGGCAGCCTTTGGGTATTCGCCAACCTGAGCCCCCCGGAGATGCAGGCCCTGGCCCAGGCGGCAGAGCGCCGCCGCTATAAAAAGGGCGAGACCATCTTCGCCCAGGGCGAACCGGCCCGGCGCATGTTCCTGCTCAAGGCGGGGCGGGTCAAGCTGTGCAAGGTGACCGCCGAGGGCAACGAGCTGATCCTGGACCTCCGGGGAGGCGGCGACTTCCTGGGCGAGGGCATGCTCACCTCCGAGGATCGGTTTCCCCTGAGCGCGGTGTGCTTGGAGGAGACCCTGACCTGCGGCTTCAGCCGGGAGGGCTTCGAGTCCCTGGTGCTCAGCCACCCCAACATAGGCCTGCAGGTCATACGCAACCTCAGCCAGCGCATTGACAGCCTCACCCAGCGGGTGGGCAGCATGTCGGCCACCCACCTGGAGGAGCGCCTGCACCAGGTGCTGTGGCAGGTGGCCCGGGAGCACGGCCGCCCGGCCGGGGGCGGCCGCGAGCTGGCCATGCCCTTCACCCACGAGGAACTGAGCTTTTTGGTGGGGGCCCATAGGGTGAGCATCACCCGGGCCATGAAGGCCCTGCGCGAGGCGGGGCGGGTGGTGCAGAGGGGCAAGAGCCTGGTGGTGGCTCCGGCCTAGATCATCCGGCTTCGCCAGCCACCGGCATACTGTGTTGCTGGCTTCGCTCGGGCCTCGACGTAGCTTTTGCTACGCCTACTGCCCTTACTCGCCAGGCGCCTTGTCTGCCGGCGGCTGGCTGTGCCGGTCCGGACCCAGGCTGGACCCGATCAGGCGAAAATCTTTCCTTTGTATGGAAGCTACTTCTGGTCTGAGATCTCCACCCGGTTGCGGCCGTTCTGCTTGGCCCGGTACATGGCGTCGTCCGCCAGACGCATAAGGTCGCTCAGGCGTGTCTCCGGGCCCAACTGGGCCACGCCCAGGCTGATGGTCACCCTCAACTCCGGCTTGCTGGCGCTCACCGCTTGGGCGGCCAAGGCGTTGCGCAGGCGTTCGGCCACCATGGCCGCGCCCTCCAGGCCGGTCTCGGGCAACAGGGCCATGAACTCCTCGCCGCCCACCCTCCCGAAAAGGTCCACCTGCCTCAGCACCTGGCGGCAGACCTGGGACAGGGACACCAGCACCTCGTCGCCCACCTCGTGGCCATAGCTGTCGTTGACCGCCTTGAAGTGGTCCACGTCCAGCATGATCAACGACAGGGGCCCGCTGTAGCGATGGCTGCGGGCCACCTCCTGGCGGGACAGCTCCATGAAGCGGCGGCGGTTGAGCACCCCGGTGAGGCCGTCGGTGTTGGCCAGGCGCTTGAGGGCCTCGTCTTTTTGCTTGCGCTCGGTGATGTCGCGCACGCTGCCCGCGGCGTACCACTGGCCGTCCAGGGAAAAGGCCGAGGCGCTGATCTCGGCGGGGAAGTGGGAGCCGTCCTTGCGCCGGGCCAAAACCTCGAGGCGGCCCTCGAAGATGGGGCCTTGCCCGGTCTGGCCGAACACCTCCAAGCCCTTGCCCACGGCGGGGATCTGCTCGGGGGTGGCCACCAGATGGTGCAGACTTTGCCCCAGGGCCTCCTCGCGGCGATACCCGAAAAGGCGTTCCGCGGCCAGGTTCCAAAATTTCACCTGGTCCTGAGAGTCCACCAGGGTTATGGCGTCCTGGGAGGTGTTGGTGATGAACTCCAGGCGGCGCTGGTTGCGCAGGGTCTCGCCCTCGGCCACGGCCCGGCGCACCCTGGCCATGGCCCACAGCCACACCACCCCGGCCATGAGCAGCATAATCCCGGCGCAGATCCAGAACATGGCCGGCAGCCAGGGCAGGGCCAGCACCTCCGGGGGCACCCGGGAGATGATCCACCAATGGTCGTCAACCCGGGTGGGCGGTTGGGTGGTACCCGCGGCCTGCATCTTGTCAATCGGGGCCACCGACTGATAGGTGAACAGCCCGTGAGGAGTCAACACCTGGCCGTTTTCCTCCGGGGCGATGTCGCGCCAGGCCTGCTGGTAGGCCGTGGCCATGCTGAAGGTCGTCCGCTCGTTGATGGAGTGGCCCCACTCATGCTTCGGGTCGGGGCCCACCAGCCACCAGCCGCCCTGGTTCACCAAAAACAGCTCGTTCTGCCCCGCGCGCGAAGCCCGGCGCAGGCGGTCCAATATGCGGTCGCCCAGGAAGTTGAGCACCACCACGCCCAAGAGGCCGTCGTCGGGGTCTTCCACCGGACTGACGAAGCGTATGGTCGGCTTGTAGGGCATTTCCAACTGGCCACGCTCGATGTTCAGGTCAAAAGGCGAGATGTACACCTGGCCCGGCGACATCTGCAGCCCGGCGTTCACGTAATAGCGCTGGCCTTTGGGCTGCAACTCCCTCTCGTCAACCACCCAGGCCTGGCCCTTGTCCAGGTTGATGCGCACCACCTCCCGGCCGGTGGTGTCCAAAAAGCGCACCTGGTCGTAGACCTTCTGGCTCTGGCTGAAATACAAAAAGGCCGCCTCCAGGATGTCCTTGAGAGGCACCTGGCCGTCCGGCCGATCCATGGCCAGGGAGGTGAGGCGGGCCAGGAACACCGCGTCCGAGACGTGGGTCAGCAGGTCGGTCTCCAACACCTCGCGCTCCAGGCGCACGATGTTGTTCTGCTGTCCCTTTATGGCCTCTATGCGGGTGTTTTTCTGGGTCAGGTAAACCAGGGAGGCCACCAGCAGCACCAGAACGGCCAGGGGCAGGTACAACTGCAGAAATGTGGATATCACCCTGGGGGGAGGGGAGGGATTTACTTGGTCAGTGGACATGAAACTGCTCTTTGGGGGTTCAGTTCAGTCACTGAAGCATAGCATATGAAAACAGAGCCTTGCGGCGTTTATCCTTCCCGGCGGCTGCCGCTCGCGGGGTTTTCCAGGGCCCGGCGCGCCGCCTGGGCCATTTCCCGGCGGGTGAAGGGCTTGCTCAGAAGCTGGCGCACGTTGGGGGGCAGTTCCTCCTGGGGAAGGTGCCCGCCGTAGCCGGTGGCGATGACCACCGGCAACTCCGGGGCGATGCCGTACAGGTCTCGGGCCAGCTCGTCGCCGGTGGTGTGGGGCATGGTCAGGTCGGTGATGACCAGGTCGAAGTCCCGGGGCGCCAGGCGCAGCATCGCCAAGGCCTCCCGCGCGGAGAGGCTCAGGCTCACCCGGTAGCCCAGACCCTCCAGCATGCGTCGGCCCATCTCGCCCACCGGCTCCTCGTCGTCCACCAGCAGCACCCTTTCGCCGCGGCCGGTCTGCGCCTGTTGCTCCCGGCTCTCGGGGGCGGACTCCGGCGCGTCGGTGAGCAGGGGAAGGTACACCTCGAACACCGCCCCCTGGCCGGGGCGGCTGCGCACGGTCACCTCGCCGCCGTGATTCTTGACGATGTTGTGCACTATGGCCAGGCCCATTCCCGAGCCCTCGCTCTTGTCCTTGGTGGTGAAGAAGGGCTCGAAGATGCGCCGCATGGTCGGATGGTCCATGCCCTGCCCGGTGTCGCTCACCATCAGGCGCAGATAGGGTCCCGGCTCCAGCTCGGCGAAGGCCGTGGCCTGCTCCGCCTCCAGTTCGGCGCTCTCCAGCGCCAGGCTGAGCACCCCCCCCTTGGAGCCCATGGCCTGGAAGGCGTTGGTGGCCAGGTTCATCACCAACTGGTGAATCTGGGAGGGGTCGGCCAGCACCATCTCCCGGGGGGCGTCCAGGCGGCTTTCCACGGTTATGGTGGCGGGCAGGGAGGTGCGCAAAAGCTCCAGGGCCTCGGCCACCACCGGCTGCACGACCACCGGGGAGCGCCCGGCCTCGCCGTGGCGCGAAAAGGTGAGGATCCGGCGCACCATGCCCTTGGCCCGCTCCCCCGCCTTGAGCACCTGCTCCAGGTTGTGGCCCCAGGGCGAGCCGGGGGGCAGGTCGGTGAGCACCAGCTCGGTGTAGCCCAGCATGGAGGCCAGGACGTTGTTGAAGTCGTGGGCGATCCCCCCGGCCAGGGTGCCCATGGCCTCCATCTTCTGGCTTTGCAGAAGCTGGGCCTCCAGTTGCTTCAGGCGTTGGCGGGCCAGGACCCGGTCGGTCACGTCGCGCCCCGAGCCGCTGATGTAGGGCTCGCCCTTTTCCGGGCGCACCAGGGTGCTGCGGTATTCGATGTAGTGCTTTTGCCCGTGCACGTCCAGGTACTGGCTCAAGCCGGACATGGAGCCTTCGCGGAGCAGGGTGGGCAGGTATTCGGTGTCAAAGGCCTCGCGGTACTCGGGCAGCATGAAATGGGAGCCCTTGCAACCGACCAGCTCGCTGTGCGAGTAGCCGAATATGGCGACGGTGGCACGGTTGGCGCTGGTGAAGCGGCCCTGAAGGTCCTGGGTGTAAATCATGTCGGTTATGGAGTCGATCAGGTCGCGGTAGCGCCGCTCGGAATGGCGCAGGGCCTCCTCGCCGCTACGGCGTTCGGTGATGTCCCTGGCGATCCCCAACAGGGCCTCGGGTTTGCCGCCGGGGTCGCGCAAAAAACGTCCCGAAACCTCCAGCCACACCTGGTCTCCGCCTTTCTTGACGGCCTCCACAACCAACATGCGGAATCGATCGGGGTCCGGAAGGGCAGGGTCTTGCCTCTTTTCTTCCGCCAGAATCCCCTGGATTTGGGCCAGCGAGTGGGGGGTAAGCAGGCCCTGTAGGCCCAGGGACATGGCCTCCGCGGGGCTGTATCCCAAAATGGCCTGCACCGATGGGCTGACGTAGGTCAAGGCCATATCCGCCAGACGCACGATCCAGATGCTGTCGCCCACGTTGTCGGCCACCAGGCGGTATAGCCGCTCGCTCTCGGCCTGGGCTTCCTGGGCCCGGCGGCGGTTGGCCACCTCCTGGCTGAGCAGGCCGCGCTCCCGGTCCAGCTCCAGGGCCACGCTGCGCTGACGCCGCAGGGAGCTTTCCAGGCCGTGCACCAGGATGGCCACGGGCAGGGCGGTGGCCGCGTTGGTGAACACGAAGTTGGCCACGATGATCATCCATTGGTCCTGGTAGAAGGCCAGCTTTGCGGCCCATGGGGCCCGTCCGGTGTAGAAGAGCCAGGAGACTGCCACCAGGGTGACCAAGTTCAGGGCCAGGCCCGCCAGGGCGGGCCGCCGTCCCAGGTATAGGGCGGCCAGGATGGGGATCAGAAACAGCCAAAACGGCCCGCTGCTCATGGGGCCTATGGTCACCAAAATGGCCAGGCCGACCAGGTAGACCATCACCAGGAGCACCACCACCCTGGTGGCCAGGGTGATCCGGCGCAGCAAATAAATGCTCAGGCCCAGGAGCAGGGTGGCGGTGTCCAGGGCCAGGACCAGGTAATGGCCGTTTTTAACAAGTATCGGCAAGGCCATGAGATAGGCCAGCAGGCCCAGAAGCAGGCCCGGCCCCAGGGTGAAGAAGAACATGCGTTCGCGCCATTGGGGCAATCCGGCGGAGTCGTCCGCCGGAGGGGGAGTCACCACCCGGCGCAGCCAACTGCGGGATGCCTCGTCTTGGGGCGCGGCGTGCTCAGGCATGTTCCACCCTGCTCCTAAACCCGGCGACAATTAAAAAAGTCCGCCTCAAGGGGGCGAGGGCTCGTCCGCTAAAACACGCCTGGTTCCGGGGCAGACGAATACGCCATCTTGCGGCCACGTTCAACATACTACATCATCATCAATGCACTTTTCTGCGCGGCGGGGTGGGCCCGTCCGCCTATAGGTCGAAGGTGGTGAGCATCTCCTCCAGGGGTTGGCGGCCGCTACGGAAGGTATTGGCCGGGGCCTGGGGGTCGGGATGACCCAGGGCCACGCCGATGACCAGGTTCTCCTCCTCGGGGATGGGGGCCACCGCCCGCACCTCCTCGGGGAAGCGGGCCAGGGCGGCCAGGATCACGGTGCCCAGCCCCAGACTGGCCGCGGCCAGGCACAGGCCGTGGGTGAAGGCCCCCGCGTCGAACACCGCGTAGCTGGTCTGGTCCTTGGGCACGGTGACGAAAAGCAGGCAGGGGGCCCCGAAGGCGCTGAAGTTGTTGGCGTAGTGGGCGGATCGCTTGTCGGCGTCGTCCCGGGCGATGCCCAGCACCTTGAACAGGGAGCGGCCCAGGTCCTTGTAGCGGGCGCTCATGCCCTCCTCAAAGCCCATGGGCATGGTGATGTCCGGCTCCTGGGGGCGCTCGGAAACCATGGCCTCCACCAGGCGGCGGCGAATCTCCTTGGCCTTGTCGCCGCCCACGGCGTAGAGCTTCCAGGGCTGGGTGTTGCCCCAGGAGGGGGCCTTGGCGGCCAGGGCGGCTATCTGCTCCACCTCGTGACGGGTGACCGGCTGGTCGCTGAAGCCCCGGCAGGAATGGCGGCTGTCCACTACTTGCTGATAATCCATGCTCATTGCTCATTTCTCCTTGGATGCGCTTTTGTTGATAAAGCGCTCCACCCGGCGGGCGAATTCCGGATCGTCCGCGGCGGTTATCACTCCTTGGCGTTCGTCTTCCAGATGGGGGGCCAGCCGCCCGCGCACCGCCCGGCCCAGGCGGCGCTTGGTGGCGGCCAGGGCCTGGGCCGGTCCCTGGGCCAGCTTTTGGGCCAACTCCCGGGCCGTCTCCAGGGCGCTCCCCGGCGGCGCGAGGCGGGTGATCAGGCCCAGCTCCAGGGCCCGCTGGGGGCTCAGGGTGTCGCCCAGGTAGAAAATCTCGGCGGTCAGGGCCGGGCCGAACAAATGGGAAAAGTGGTAGGTGGTGCCCGCGCCGGGCACCAGGCCCACCTTGAGGAAACCAGGCACCAGGCGGGCGTTGTCGGCGGCCACCACCAGGTCCCCGGCGGCCATCCAGGCCAGGCCCGCCCCGGAGGCCGCACCCTCCACCGCTGAGATCACCGGCTTGGGCAGCTCGGTGATCGCCAGCACCACCCGGATCACGTACTGGAGATAGTTGGCGAAGATCTGCCCCGCCCCCTGGCCGGGGTGCTCCTGCAGAAAGGCCGCCGCCCGCTTCAGGTTGCCCCCGCCGCTGAAGTTGCCCCCGGCCCCGGTGAGGATGACCACCCTGGCCTGGTCGTCGTGGGCCAGGCCCTCCAGGGTCCGGGCCAGGCGGGGGCCCATCTCGTCGTCCATGCCGTTCATGGTGGCCGGGTTGTCCATGGTCACGGTGACCACGGAGCCTTGGCGCTCCAGGCGTACGTACTCTGGTGTCCGGTCCATGGCGCTCCCTACTAACTAGGTGTGAAAGCAGGCTCCAGCTTGCCACAGGCGGCAGCGGGTGACAAGACACCCGGCTCGGGCAAGATTGTGAGACGGAAATCGGTTATAGTAAAGGCTCACCAAACGAACTTTTAACGGCGTGAATTTGCTCCCATGAGCGTGTTTGAACAAGTGTTGGTCCTGCTCAAGGACCCCTCCCCGCCCAGCCGCAACCGGCACTTCGCCAGCTTCGCCGGGCAGCGGGGCGGGCGGGTGCACCGCCTCTACCGCCTCTACCGCGCCCTGGCCCAGGAAACCACTCGCCTGGCCGCCCGGCCCGGAGCCACCGCCCGCCTGCGCCGCGAGAGCGGGGACTTGTGGCTGGAGCTGAGCGATCCGGAGCTGGCCTACCGGCGGCGCTGCCTGCTGCCCCCCGAGCTTTCCGCCTATTTTTCCGAGCGCCTGGCCCAACACCGATGAGCCCGGCCCAGAACCCAGACGAGCTGCTGCCCGTGGTGGACGACCAGGACCGCCAGGTGGGCCTGGCCCCCCGGTCCCAGGTGCACGGCCAGGGCCTGCTGCACCGGGCGGTGCACGTGCTGGTCTTCGACCCCCAGGGCAACCTCTGGCTGCAACGGCGCAGCCAGGCCAAGGACACCTATCCGGGCATGTGGACCTCCTCGGCCAGCGGCCACCTGGACCCCGGCGAGGATTACTACGCTGCCGCCTGCCGCGAGCTGCGCGAGGAGTTGGGCCTCAGCCTGGAGCTGACTTACCTGGGCAAGGTGCCCGCCGGGCCGCCCACTCAGGGCGAATTCTCCGGGGTGTTTAGGGCCCAGAGCGAACAAAAGCCCAAGCCCGACCCCGAGGAGATCGCCGAGCTGGGCCTGTTCTCCCTGGACGAGGCCAGGGCCCTGGCCGCGGACCACACCCGAGCCGCCCCCTCCCTGGAGGCGGTGATGCGTTGCGCCGGATTTATGTAAAGGCTTTTAAAAGCGCCCCATGAACTCGGCGATGGCCTGGTTCACCTCGCGGAAGTTCTCCAACTGCACCATGTGCCCCCCACCCTCGATGATCCTGAGCTCCGCCTCGGGTATGGCCTGGGCCATGGCCCGGCTGAGCGCGGGCGGGGTCATCTTGTCCTCGCTGCCCACCACGATGAGGGCGGGCAGGGCCAGCTTTTCCAGGCGCCCGGTGGCGTCGAAAACGTCGCAGGCGGCAAAGTCGTCGTGCAATACCTGGGGGCCGGTTTGGGCCATCTGCTCCACCCCTTGGCGCAAGAGCAGCTTGTCCACCCCCCGGGAGTAGGCCCAACTCACGATCATCTGCACCGTGGGCTGGAAGTTTTCCTTGATCCCGGCCAGCAGGGCCGGGTTCACCGGCAGGCGAGGGCCGGTGCTCATGAGGATCACCCCCCGCAGCAGCTCGGGATGGGCCAGGGCCAGCTCCTGCGCGATGGCTCCGCCCAAGGAGTGGCCCAGCACCACGGGCCGGAGCGGCCCGGCGGCCAGGAATTCGCCCACCCACTGGGCGTAGTCCTCCACCCGTTGCAGGCCGGGGCCGGGAGTGGCGTGGTGGCCGGGCAGGTCCAGGGCGGCCACGTTGATGTCCTTGAGGCCGTTGAGCTGGGGCAGAAAAGATTCGCCCCGGCCGCCCGCCCCGTGGATGAGGAGCAGGCTGGGCCGGGCGGGGTCGAAGCCGCCGCGCCCCTGGTATAGGCCTATCTCGCGTCCGGCCAGGTGCTGTTGCCACATGGTATTCGCTTCCTTATTTTTCCGAACGGTTGCCGCTGCGGTAGCGCAGGCCGCCCAGTTTCTTCAGCTTCTGCACCAGGGTGGTGCGGTTCAGGCCCAACAGGGAGGCGGCCTGGGCCTTGACCCCGCCCGCCTGTTCCAGGGCCTGGGCGATGAGCCGCCGCTCTATCTGCTCCAGGGCGTGCTTCAGGTTGAGCCCGCCGGGGGGCAGCTCCAGGGCGGGCAGCTCCTCCTCGGGCTCGCTCTCGGGCAGGGGGGCCTCGTCGAGCATCTTGGGGGGCAGGGACTCGGGGCCGATCACCTCGCCCTCGGCCAAGACCACCAGGCGCTCCAACAGGTTCTCCAACTCGCGCACGTTGCCCGGCCAGTCGTAGCGCACCAGGCGCTCGGCCACCTCGGGATTGAGCTCCTTGAGCTCCAGGCCCTTTTGCTGGGACAGGCGATCCAGGAAGAACTGGCACAGCAGGGGTATGTCGCTGCGCCGCTGGCGGAGCGGGGGAACCATGATGGGCACCACGTTGAGGCGGTAGTAGAGGTCCTCGCGGAACTCCCCGCTCTCCACCCGGGAGGCCAGGTCCTGATTGGTGGCGGCCACGATGCGCAGGTCCACCTCGATGGTGCGGGTGCCGCCCACCCGCTCGAAGGCGTGCTCCTGCAACACCCTGAGGATCTTCACCTGGAGCAGGGGCGGCATGTCGCCGATCTCGTCCAGGAAGATGGTGCCGCCCTGGGCCAGCTCGAAGCGCCCCACCCGGCTGCGCACCGCCCCGGTGAAGGCGCCGCGCTCGTGGCCGAACAGTTCGCTCTCCAGAAGCTCGCTGGGGATGGCCCCGCAGTTCACCGGCACCAGGGGAAACTCGCGGCGGTGGGAATGGTGGTGGATGGCCCGGGCCACCAGCTCCTTGCCGGTGCCGCTTTCGCCCAGGATGAGGACGGTGCTGTCGGTGGGGGCCACTTTGTGGATCAGGCGGAACACCTGCTGCATGGCCCGGCTCTGGCCCACCAGGTTTTCCACGTCGTAGATCATGGAGCCCTGGTGCAGGCGCCGCGCCCGGCGGCGGCGCTGGCGGCGGTGCTCCAGGGCCGCCTCCACCGCCTCCAAAAGCTCTTCGTGGCTCTCGGGGGTGGCCAGGTAGTTGAAGGCCCCCTGGTGCAGGGCGATTACCGCCGCCTCGGCCTGGGGCTGGTCGCTGAACACGGTGGCCACCGTCTCCGGGAACAGCTCCACCAGGCGCTCCAGGAAGGGACCGGTGGACTTGCTTCCCAGGCGGTCGGCCAGGAGCACCAGGTCGAAATAGCTCTGGTCGGCCAGGGCCAGGGCCTGGTCCGGGTCGGCGGCCACGCTCACCGCGAACCCCCGCCCTTCCAGCCACTTCTGGAACGCCTTGCCCTGGGCCTTGGTGCGGGCCACCAGCAGGATGGATATGGGGGCGGTGGAGGCCATGGGGTTCCTTTCCACAAAAGCGCGGCTCTCACCCTGGAACGCACCGCCACCATTGTGGGTTATGGGCGTCCGGTTTGCAAGAGGGCGGCTCGGCGGGGAACCCGGCTATATTTTCAGCGGGTCAGCTCTTGGCCTTGGCTGCCTTCACGCCCTGGAACCAGGCGTTGGACTCGGCCGAGAAAAGCATCACCAGGGCCACCAGCTGAAGGATCACCTGCACCACGTCCATGAGCGCGGCCGCGCCCAAGGGCGCGCCCGAGACCAGGCCGACGACCATCATGACCGTGCCGATGATATAGAGCACCAAAAAGGTGATGCGGGCCCAGTTGCGGCCCTTGCCGATCATAATGATGAAGAAGAGCATAATCGCGAAGATGACCACCACGATGGCCACGGCGGCTCCGGCCTGGCCCTCGCTTCCCAGGTGAGAAATGGCGGGCGCGCCCAAAAAGGCGCGCAGCACTCCCAAGGCCCAAGCGACGTAGAGCAATATGACGGCGGTATTGGCTTTGTTGGGCCGAGTGGCTGGCAAAGCGGTCATGATTGTCCTCCCTGAATTGGGCGCGGATAAAAACCCCCGGGCAGGACGGGACGATGTTTCATCCTATGGACTTGCGGCGCGGGGGTCAACGGCTTTGAGCCCGCCTTGACAGCCCCCGTTTCCTGCTTATCATTAATATCAATGACAAACCGGAGGAAACGCCGTGCCCATCTATGAGTATAAATGCCAAAAATGCGACCACGAGTACGAGGCCCTGGTGATGGGCAGCGCCGACGCGGTGGAGTGCCCCAAGTGCGGCTCCAAGAAGAAGGAGCGCCTCATGAGTTGCTTCAGCTCCACCGGCAAGGGTCTGGACTCACTGGCCGGCGCGGCGGCGGCCTCCAGCGCCGGCTGCGGCGGTTCGGGATTTTCCTGAGCGGGCTAAGCCGGGCGGCGCGGTTCGCGCCGAGAGCACACAAGACCCCCTCCGCCCGGAGGGGGTTTGTTATTGGAAAAGGGCCCCGGCTCCGGAGAGCGACAGGGCCAGGGAAAACACCACCGGGATGAGGTTGGCCACCAGGGACAGGCGCACTGGGGCGCGGTGGACCGCGGCCAGGCCGTAGACCAGGATCACCAGGTTCCATACCGCGAAGGCGGCCATGCCCGCGTAGGGGATCATGGTGAGCAGAACCGGGCCTTGGGCGTAGCAGGCCACCCGGAAGGTGTCGCCCAGGTTTTTGCCCGCCGCGCCCAGGGTCATGAACATCACGTGGATGATGGCCGCGTTCAGCGGCATGAAGCCCAACAGCACCAGCCAGGGAACCGGCCCGGCCGGGGAGAGCCCCAGGGGCCACATCACCGCCATGGGAATCAGGGTGCAGAGCACCGCGAAGACGGCCGCGCGCACCAGGCTGCCCTTGCGGGCGGCGTCGAAGCTGACCCAGGGGTGGCGGGCCACGGCCCACCAGGTGGCGGGCAGGCCCCAGAGGGGGCCTCGTGAGCTTTCCCAGGCCAGGGGATGGGAGGCCTCGCCCACGCCCTAGACCCCCGCCATGCCCAGGCCCGCCAGCATGACCCCCAGCAGGAAAAAGCCGATCATGGGCAGCACCACCGCCAGTATGGCGCTCCGCTTGTCCTGGCCCAGGCTAACGCTAAGGGCGATGGCCAGCACATAGATGTTCCACAGCAGGTGCACGAAAATGCCCACCATGGGCAGGAGCAGGGCGGCGGTGGTCACCTGGCTGTAGCACACCAGGCGCAGCACCAGGGCAAAGGGCGGGGCCGGGCGGCCCTTGCCCAGGATCCTAATGGTCAGGTGCACCGCCCCGCTGTAGATGGGCAGGAAGATCGCCGCCTGGATGAGCATGCCCAGGATGCCGAACAACAGCACCGACATGCCGCCCGAGGACTGCACGCTCCAGGCGATGGTGAACAGGTAGCGGGCGAAAAACACCAGCAGCCATATGCCCACCGCGAAGCCCACCCAGCGGGGCCAGGAGGCGGCGGGCTGGGCCGACAGGGCCCAGCGGGGCTTGGCCATGATGCCGTACATGGTGGCGAAAAAGGCCTTGGGCCCGGCCCCGGGCACCTCCCAGGGCATCATGATGCCCGGCGGGGGAGGGGGCGGCGGCGGCGGGGTCTCGGGGGCCTGTGGGTCTATTTGGGGGCTCTCAGGCAAACTCGGGCTTCCTTTTTTCAAAAAAGGCGGCGATTCCCTCGGCGAAGTCGGGCTGGTCGCCCAAGCGGGACAGGCTCTGGCGCTCGTTCTCCATCACCGTTTCCAGATCGCCGAACATGGCTTGGTTGATCAGGGCCTTGGTCTGGGCCAGGGCGGTGGCCGGGCCCTTGGCCAGGCGCTGGGCCATGGCCAGGGCCTCGTCCAAAAGCGCCTCGGGAGCCACCACCCGGTTGACCAGGCCCCAGGCCTGGGCGGTGGGGGCGTCGATGGCCTCCGACAGCATGAAGAAGGCGCTGGCCCGTTGCAGGCCCAACACCCTGGTGATCAGGGCGGTGCTGCCGCCATCGGGGCTCAGGGCGATGCGGATGTAGCCGGGGTCGAAGCGGGCCTTGTCGCTGGCCACCACGACGTCGCAGGACAGGGCCCAGCCGATGCCCCCGCCGCTGACCACCCCGTTGAGGGCGCAGACCACCGGCTTGGGCAGGCGGCGCAGGGTGCTGACCGAGCGGTGGAGCATCGCGGCCAGCTCGGAGAAGAATATGCTGGGCTTTTGGCCGCTTTTTAGGGCCTTGGCCATCTCGCGCACATTGCCCCCCCCGCTGAAGGCCGGGCCCGCGCCGGTGAGCACCAGCACCCGAACCGAGGGCTCGGCTCCCGCCTCTTCCAGGGCCTGGATGAGCTCCGGTCCGCTGCCGTAATCAAGGGGATTGAAGATTTGGGGCTGGTTCAGGGTGACCAGGCGCACCGGCCCGCGGTCCTCGAGCAACAACGTTTTGTATTCGGCCATTGGCTCTCCTCAAGCTATACTCTTTTAGGCCTCCAGCATAGGCCGAGCATCCGGGGCCGTCAAGCTATGGCGGCCTTGCTAAAGCCGCCCACCTTTGTTAGTTTTGGGCCACCTATAACTTAGCGAGATGACTCATGCCCAAGGTGCTTTCCAGCCCCAAGCTGCCCCCCGGCAAAGGGGGCGGCCGCCGCAGTTTCCGCCTTTCGCCCCTGGAGATAGGGGTGGCCATCCTGGTGGCCATGGGTGGGGTGTATCTGATCTACGTGCTCTTGAGCGGCCTGCTCGGGGGAGGGGCCGAGGCCCCCACGCCCGCCGGAGGCCCCCTGGGCCAGGGCATCAACCCCGCCCGCCTGGACAAGGTGCTCAGCACCGCCGAGGCCGCCAACCAGCGTATCAAGGACCTGGAGAAGCGCCTTAATGAAACCGAGAAGCGTCTGAAGCAACTCGGGGAGCAGGGCGGGGCTCCGGCCGCCGGGGGCGCCGGCAACGGCAAGCTGGCCGCCCGGTTGAACGCTTTGGAGAAGCAGCTGGCCGAGCTGCCCGCCGCCCCGGCGGGCAAGGGCAAGGCCACCAATCCCAAGCTGGCCGCCAGGGTGGACAAGCTGGAAAAGAGCCTGGCCTCCCTGGACAAGCAGAACCAGGAGCTGACCAAGTCCCTGGACGCCGCCCAGGGCAAGCTGGCTCCCCGCGTGGACCAGATGGAAAAATCCCTGGCCGAGATGGACAAGCAGAACCAGGCCATGGCCAAGGACCTCAAGAAGCTGGCCCCGGCCAAGGGCGAGGACAAGCTGGCCGCCAAGGTGGCCGAGCTGGAGAAGCGCCTAGAGGCCAAGAGCGCCCCCGCCCCCGCCAAGCTCGACCAACGCCTGAACTCCCTGGAAAAGCAGGTCAAGGACCTGGCCCAGCGCCCCCCGGCCAAGGGTGGGACCGCCGCCGCTGTCTCGCCCGAATTGCTCCAGCGGGTGGAGGGCCAGGGCAACGTCCTGGGCGGGCTCACCGCCACCATGGGGCGGTTGCAGCGCAGCCAGGAGCGCCTGGAAAAACAGGTGGGGGCTTTGGCCGTGGCCGCGCCCGCGGTCAAGGGCGCGCCTTTGGCCTCGCCGGTGCTGGCTCAGCGCCTGAGCGGCCTGGAAAAGCAGATAACCGCCCTGAATCAGGCCCAGGCCCGGCCGTCGCGCCAGGAGCTGGACGCGGCCAAGCGCATCGCCTCCTTGGAAAAGGAGCTGGCCCAGGTGAAGAAGCAGGCCGCCGCCGCGGTGCAGGCCGACCCCAAGCTGAGCGCCCGCCTGCGCTCGCTGGAGAAGCAGGTGGCCTCCGACAACAAGGATGAGAAGGTCATAGGCCGGCGCCTGGACCTCTTGGAGAAAAAAGTCTCCAGCGTAGCCGCCCAGGCCCAGACCCGCCCGGCTCCGGCGGCGGTGAGGCCCGCCGCTCCGGCGGCCGAGACCAAGCCGGTGCGCATCATACACGTGGTGCGCCCTGGGCAGACTCTCTACGGCCTGGCCCGCAGCTACGGGGTGAAGATGATGCAGATCAAGGAGTGGAACCCCCAGCTGGGCGCCCGCGACAAGCTCTACATCGGGGAAAAGCTGGCGATCGTGGTCAGGAAGTAGTCTTGACCGGCGGGGAGCTATGGCGCGAGATCGGCGGCCACCCGGCCCTGCGCGCCCTGGCGGACCTGGCCGGGGAGCGCGGCCAGGAGCTTTGGCTCTGTGGCGGCACCCTGCGCGACCTGCTGCTTGGGCAACGCCCCCCCGATCTGGACCTGGCCGTGAGCGGCGACGCCATGGCCCTGGGCCTGGCCCTGGCCCAGCGCACCGCGTCGCGCTTCGTTCCCCTGGGCCGCGAGTTCGCCACCTGCCGGGTGGTGACCCACCACGGCGAGCTGGACCTGGCCGGTCTGCGCGCCTCCACCCTGGCCGCCGACCTGGCCGCCCGCGACTTCACCGTAAACGCCCTGGCCCTGCCCCTTGATAAACTCTGGTCCGATGATCCCGAGGCCCATCTGGTGGACCCCACCGGCGGGCGGGAAGACCTGGCCGCCGGGCTGCTCCGGCCCGCCGGGCCGGGGGTGCTCAGGGACGACCCCCTGCGGGTGCTCCGGGCCTTCCGCTTCATCTCCACCCATGCCATGGCCCCGGCACCGGGCCTGGAGCAGCGCCTGGCCGGGGCCGCGCCGGGGCTCTTCCGGGTGGCCGCCGAGCGCATAGGGGCCGAATGGCTCAAGCTTATGGCCGGTGCCCGGGCGGTGCGGGCGGTGGAGGCCATGGAGGACTGCGGAGTGCTTACCCGCCTGGCCCCGGAGCTGGCCGCCGGGCGAGGCCTGGCCCAAAATCCCTACCACCACCTGGACGTGCTGGGCCACAGCCTGGCCTGCGTGCGCGCCGCCGGTCTGCTCCTGGCCGGGCGGGGTCCCCTGGCCGGGGCCCTGGCCGAGGAAGGGCCGGGCTACCTGCGCCAGCCGCGCCGCCGGGCCCTGTTCCTGACCGCCGCCCTGCTGCACGACCTGGGCAAGCCCCCCACCCGCCAGGCCAAGGACGAGGTCTGGGCCACTTTTTACCGCCACGAGATCATGGGGGCCAAGCTGGCCTCGGGGCGCTGCCGGGCCCTGGGGCTGTCCAAGGCCGACGCGTCCTGGGTGGGCCGCCTGGTGGCCGAGCACATGCGGCCCTTCCACCTGCTGGGCGCCCAGGGGCGCGGCCAACTGACCCGCCGGGGGGTGCGCCGCATGCTGGCCGCCCTGGGGCCGGATCTGCCCGCCCTGTTCATGCTGGCCATGGCCGACACCATCGCCGGGCGGGGGCCCTTGCGCCCCCCGGAGGCGGAGGGTAGGCTTTTGGCCCTGTACCAGGAGGTGGCCAGGCTACGAGACCGGGAACTGGCCGCCGCCCTGGCCGCTCCGCCCCTGTTGGATGGCCACGATTTGATGCAGGCCCTGGGCTTGCCCACGGGCAAGGAAGTGGGCCGGCTGTTGACCCTGGTCCGCGAGGCCCAGTTGGACGGCGAGATAAGCAGCAAGGACGAGGCTCTGGCCCTGGCCAGGAAGGCGCATTCGTAGAGCTTTTCTTGACGCTAACCGGTACCGATGATAGTTTTTGCCCATATCGGAAGTGGAAAGCTCACTGGTGGGGCTCCCGGACTTCAAATCCGGTGTACCGTCTGAGTAAGGCGGTAGGTGGGTTCGATTCCCATGCACTTCCGCCAATCAATTATTCCAAAGGGTTAGCCACCGGCTAGCCCTTTACAAGTCTTAAACCAGCCACCCGCTTTTTTGCCGTGTGAGACTCTGGCTGGTGCCCCGTGTGAGAACCTGTGTGAGACTCGGCTTCGACGTGTCGGCTGCTGGCTCTCTCGAATGCCTCCATGGCCTCGCGTTCGGGCTGGCCGATGCTGTGCAGATAAATCTCGGTTGTAGTGCGGTTCTCGTGGCCCAGGATGCGCTGGATGGTGCCCAGAGGGACATTCTGGCTGTCCAGCAGGGAGGCGCCAGCATGCCTCAGGGCGTGGAAACCGAAAGGCCTCACCTCTGCGTCGCGGCACAGCCTCCTCAGCAGCTTGTATCTCTTGCCGTAAGGGCCCTCCACCCAGGCCTTGGAGCCCTTGTCCCAGTAGCGATGCCAGAACACCCAGGGGTTGGAGCTGTCACGCCACTCATAGCGTCTGCTCAGCACCCGGTAGAGCCGGTGGGTCATGGGGACCGAGCGTGGAGTCAGGTTGCCGCCCCGCTTCTTTCGGGTGTAGAGCATCACTTTCTCACCTCCCAGGTCCACATCCTCCCAAACCAGGCGGTTGACCTCGCTGACACGAGCCAGGGTATCCATGATGGTCAACAAGTAGTCCCTGGCGTCCTGGTCGGCCACCGACAGCACCTTGCCAATCTCCTCCGGAGAGGGCACATGCTTGACCCTCTTTTCCACCGGAAGGAAGTCAACGCCTTTTGTATGGTTGGCCGCTATCAAGTCCCTTTTGACTCCAAAGTTGAAGGTGGCCCGAAGATAGCGAATCTCCTTGTTGGCCGTATGGGCCGACACCTTGGACCGAGCCAGCACAAAATCCTCGATCATGTCCCTGCTGATCTGGCTGCACCTGCGGTCACCCCAGCGAGCCGACCAGCGGCGGGCCACATAGCAGTACTCCTCGTAGTGCCGCTGGGAGCTGTGTGTCTTGACATAATCCAGCCTCTCGTTAACCAGCTCCAAGAAGCCCATGTCGGTTGGGGTCTGCGGATGATCTCCTTGAACCTGCGCCTTCCTTGGCTCTTCCTCCTCCTCTCTTTTTTTGGCCTCGGCCCGTAGGGCCTTGACCTTGGTTTTGAACCAGGCCCCGGTGTGTCTGGTTTTCATCAGGGTGAAGTCGAACCTCCATCCCTTGCCCTTGACAAAATAAACGCCCATAGAGATCCTCCTTCCCCGGGAAGAAGAGAGAACCCCCGAGCTTCCTGCCGCCCAGCTTACGCCAGTGCTTGTAGACCCAGCTCGGGCTCTTGCCCATAAACTCGGCGACACCCTCGGGGGTCATTATTTCACATGAGGAAACCAAAGCTCAACGCGTATCTCCTGTAAACAATGCCTTGGTTAATTCCGTACGATAGCTAGGCAACAAAGCCTCTTCTCATGGAACATCTATGTAGAAGTTTTTGATTGTAATCAATCAATTCGTACTCGTCGCACTTGGAACGGAAAACATGAGTTGAAATGTATCGTATAGCTCTTTCCCAATTATTTATCCTCTCAACTTTTGCGAAATCGGGCCACTGTTTGCCCCAAAATGATGAGTCAACGCTCAATAATGTTTTGACTCGGTTGTCCGCATTTCCTCTGCCCAGCATTAGAAGGTGCACATGGGGATGTCCTTTCTTACGGCAAAGAATACCCATATAGGCAATTTGCATGTGTTCTCGGGTTTGTAATTTCCTAACCCACTGAAGTAATTTCTTATTAATTACCTCATCACTATAATTTTTATCCAATGTCATATGTCCGATCCATTCCCACCGCCAATCCTCCAGCCAATCGATAGTTTCATAAAACTTTCGTTGTCGATAGTATCTGAGAAGAAAGTTGTTCATAATCTCACTCCACATCCCATATCATGGGGACAAGAGCACTAAGGAGGCCCTAAAGTTGCGATGCTAAGTTCGTAGCCGGTGGCCCTGGCTGACAGATGACTCTTGGCTACAGGGAGGCACCGTCTTTGCCTTTGGGACAATTAGAACAGAACAACGAATAATTTCCGTTATCCTGCTAACAGCCTATTTAAGGTGGTGGGGGAAGTCTAGGATAGTTGAAGGGCTATGTTCCGGTAGCAGTGTTACGAGAGCAGCTTGGCTCCCGCAATATGAGACTCAGCCTTGCTCAACTTGGCGAGCTAGTTTTATCCAACCCGCCTTCTGGATATATCTATTAGATGTATTGATTGCGTTTCGCACAGAACTTATGTCATTAAGTCCATCGAGACGTTGTAAAATATAAGTGTAACTGCATTGGTACTGCCTTAAGTCCCAAACTTGTAGGATGCAGTTGCCAATCCAATCATTAGTCCTTGGGTTAACTCTCTTTGGTTTTCTGTGAGATTTTCGCATTGTGCTCAGCAATGCTTGAAAATCAGCAGTAATCACCCTATCTCTTCTATTCAAATCAATTGTTATTGTTTTAAGGTCTCTCAGCTCTGGGGCATCAACTTTATATTGTTGTCCTTGAAAACCTATCGGCCATGTACCAACTTGATTTACAGAACGTGGCAGGAAGATCCGTTCATCTATCTTAACCTGCGAGTAGTTGTTGTAAAAACGTATGTAATCGCCATCAAGATTTTCTGTTTCCGGATCAGGATTCATGGCATCAACGGGTTCTCCCTCCAAGGCCTCAAGGAGGCGTCCCCTCCGCATGAATTCCCATATCCACCCCTTTAGCGGCATGTCTGCAATGAAATTGTACAGAGAACGCTTCCACCAGTTCGGTGGCAGATTAGTTCTTTGAGTTACACTTCCATTGGGCATGTTGGACACCCCTCATCGATCGCGTGGAATAGCTTAACAAAATGATACTGAAGGGCTCAAGACAGGCAGCTCAGTATGGGAATGCCTGCCAAATGATCGCCATCTGAGCCTGGTGTGCACCTAACCAGAGAAGAGAAATTGAGATTACCGTGCTTTGAATTAAGAAATACGTGACCTACTCCAGAAAGCCATCCAGATCTTTTAGGTATTCCCCCAGGTTGTGGTAGGGCTGGCAGTGCTCTAGTAGCTGAACTCTGTCTCATCACCGCGCAGCACCTTGCGGACCGTATTGCGAGGGAGCCTTCGCTCTCGGGATATGGACCGGATGGACTTACCTTGCCTGCGCTTCAGCCTGATCTTGCCAATCGTCTCCACCGTCAGCATCTCCTCGGGCACCTCCCTTCGTCAGAAGACGAAGGATGACCCCTGGCCGACAGTGTTTGGACGCCGATTACTACCCAAACTGGGTCATTTTTGCATGCCGATTCACAAGGGAGGGATTCCACCCCTCCGGAGGTAGGTTGACCTCCCATCTCGGGCGGCCATTGGTACCCTAGACAAAACTAAAAATGGCTCTGTAAAAAAGGCGCGCGGTGGGGTTTTACTTAGTAATTAACCCCCTTAGGTGGATTTTGGTGCATATTACCGTTGTCGGTATCAATGGTTGATATGGTTGTGTTGAGGTAGTCGAGCTTGCAGAGCACTATTTTCGTTTACAGTAGGTCCCCACAAAACAATGAGGTGATCTTCTATGATTTGCAGGTGGGAATAATGGCTTTCTGTCCTGGCCCCGTTCATGTTCACCCGCTCGGCGGCGGTCCGGGACGAACGTAGCGGCGCGTGTCCGGCCACCGATCATGGCCCGTCCTGCTCTGAGTTCAGCGTCTCGGCGTCCCTCCTGGGGACCGTGGCCTTCCTTCGCGTCTTGGACCGTCAGCGCCATCGGAACGATCCGGGCCGTTGCTGAAGAACGCCGGAGCCGTCGATGTGGCCGAGCATCATGGGCCTTGATGACGCGCAGAACGACTCGGCGAACACCTTGAGCAGACGAGACTCGGTGAGGACCGCCACGTCGCGGGCGAGGTGGTTGATGACCTCCTGAGACACGAAGACCACCAGCTTCGCACGGGCGCGGGAAGTCACGACGTTGAAGCGGTTGAGGCTCATGAGGAACTCATCTTCATCTGCGATCTGATCAGGATCTCCCAGCGTGTATGACGCGATGATCACGTCTCTCTGCTGGCCCTGGAACCTCTCGACGGTGTCGACAGCGTCTCGGATCGCATCTGCGACGGATCCAGTGGCGCCGAATACCTGATGCAGCCGTGAGACAATGGCCGCCTGCTGCGCGCGGTGAGGCGTAACGACGCCGAGAGCCGTTTGCCAGAACTCGGTAGTTGAGTACGGAGTGGCTGACGGCGGTCGAACATCGCCTGTGAGCGGGTCGACCTCACCGGAGAGCGCAGACGCGACACGGCCATGGAGAAGCGTTGCCAACGCCGCCACAGCATCGGCCTCGAAATCGTTTCGCTGGCTGCTCTGTCCGTCATCGTAGACGAAGCATGTGGCTGGCTGGTCTGGATTGAGGAGTTGGGACCATTCGAGAGTCCAATGGAGCGTGGTGGCCCATTTCCTGGGCTGGCGGGTGGGTAGCGGAGACGTCAGCTGAAGGCGCAGGTTCGGCGAGTGACTCCTCAGTGCGGCCCGGTAGCCCGCCTCCCGGGCGAAGGCGACCAGCGTATCGTTCGAGCGGTAGTTCACATCTAGCGCCCACTCGTCGACCCCATAGTGCGAACGCCAATACTCGTAGATCGAGCCCACCATATCCTCGAGTCCGGCCGGTGGCTCGGCCTTGTGGATCGGCGGCAATTGCAGGGGGTCGCCAGCGAGCACGATTGATCCATTGGCGGCGATCGGGCAGAAAGGAAGAACAGCGTGCGCCACGTCCATCTGCGAAGCCTCGTCGATCAAGATGAGGTCGAACCGTTCCTCACAAGCGCTGCCTAGGTCGCTTGTGAGAAGGTTGTAAACCTGTTCGGGGGTCGCACCCACCAGGAGGCAGCGGGCAGGACGTTCCAGCTCGGCATTCAATCCCAAGAGCACCGGGGAAGGATCGCGCCGGTCGATTTCGACATCGGTGAGCTGCGGAGTGTTGGCGGGCGGCTCCTGGAAAGGAGAACGCACTCGGAACAGGCCGCACTGCCCCGGGAGTAGCCTTTCGATATCTGCGGCGGCGTCCGCGAGCACGTTGTCGATCGCCGTGTAGGTCGAAGCCGTGAGCAACACTCGTACTGTCTGCCCGCGTGCCTGCGCATCCAGGACTGCCCCGACGATTACGGCGCGCACGGTGAGGCTCTTGCCAGTTCCAGGAGGCCCCCAGATTAGGCTCGCACGGTGGGTGAGCGCGTTCTGCCACGCTTGGACCTGCGACTGATTCAACGAGCGCCCCGCAGCCTGGAGGTGGGCCATAAGCCGCGCCCGGATCGCAGCGGGCGCCCTCGTCGTCGTCGCGCCACTCATCGCGGTGGCGTTCCACAGGAAGTCCGCGGGGGGACGATGTGCCGTGAGGCGTGAGCCGCGACGTCCGGCTTGGCCAGTCGCGGCCACTGCCCTCGCGTTGGCGTGCTGTGCGGCAAGGGGCGGATTCGCCAGGACCTGGAGCGCGCCGCTTCCATTGCTGGCCGAGAGCTTCCGCGTGAAGAAGTCTGTGTTCGTCGGGTCCAGTGTGACGTCTGCGGAGAACGATGCGATCCCGTGTTGCTCGATTGCGTCGAGGATTCTAGCCATCCCGTCTTTGGGGGCCAGAACGATGAGACCGTGGTTTCGGTCGAGCGCGATCACCGACACGGCGGTGATCGACTCCATCGTGGCTCTCCAGAACCGATTTCTGAGTTGTTGCTGAAGCTGCGCGTCGAGCGGAGTCCCCTGCACCATCCTGGAAACCTTCCGATCGAGGAAGGCTTGGTCGGCGGCGGGGCTCATAGCAAAGGAGAAGTCCTTCGGCTTGGCCTTCAGGTCGACCGAGTCCGCCGAGAGCTCGTACACGCGCAGTTCCGGACGGGGTGCGACATTCAGCAGTTGAAGCGCCCGAGTGGCGGCCGCTCCGGTCAACCGTTGGGTAAGTAGCGCGCTTCGAAATCGTGCCACCCGCTCGTGCACGGGCATCGCTCGCACCTGTTGCACTTCCAAGTCATCGAGCGCGGCGTTCAGGCGAGAGAAGTTGTACCAGAGCTGCCCATCCGCGCTGACCCGTGACTGTCGCTGCGGTGGCTCTATTCGAATGACTGGTGCCGACTGAATGAGGAAGGGGCGGAGTTCGTTTTCCAGCCGCTTCGCCACCGTTTCCAGCGCCCGGAGCCGAAGGGTCACGGTGTCCTGGTAACGCGTGAGCTGGGTTTGCCAGTGGTTCGGATTCGTGACTCTCGACCAGATCTCGTGGGCCCGCTCGGAAGGGATCTGGTCGCTTAGGGGCGTTGTGAAGAGCGGGTGCGGATTGAATGTCGCGACGTTCTGAGGAAGCCCTGTCTCGTGGAACTGCCGAGCCACCTGAAGCAGGCTGTAGTAGTGCTCGACGGGAGCGGCGACGAGACCTCGGACTACGTCACGAACGATGGTCAGAGGCGAACGGCGCATGACCATGTCGGGGTTCTTGAGCAGGTCCTCCGGCGGGAACAGCCACGCAAGGTAGGAGATGTCCTGGTTAGCGAGGATATGATCCAGGTGACGCCCCACCACCCTGGTCAGGTGCTCGTACTGCAGGGTGTCCCAAATGTAGATCTGGACCTTGGTGCGGTAGTTGCTCTGCTGGGCTGGCGTCAAGCCAGCCAACTGAGGTCGGGCCAGATTCTGGGTGTCCTGCTGCTGGCACCAAGACAGGATGTCGTGGATCCTCTGAAGGAAAGCGAGGAGCTCTCGTCGCTCTACTTGGATGTCGCGATCCGTGACGATGGTCGCACTCGCCGGCCACGTCTGCATCGCTTGCGGCTGCGTGAGCGGGGATTGAAAGGCTCGGGGCTCTCGCCAGAAGCCTTTGAGCCCGAATGCCACCGTGATCGCGCTACCGATATCGAAGTCGACCGAGATGTAGAGCCTCAGGTCGGTCCACTTTGGCATGCTGGCCGAGGTGCCGCTCTGCTGAGCGATGGTCGCGGTCCGGGACTGGAGTGCCGCTGCCCTTGCCGAAACCACGGTCCTGGTTGCTCTCAGGGTCTGGTGTGTGTCGAACACCGCGTCTTGCGGAAGGCGCTGTGCAAGTGCCTGGACTTGTTGGACGCCCCCGCGCACCAGGCTCAGCCTGGCTCCCTGGGTGACGAAAGCAACGCGGCTCAGGTGGTCGGTGCTGGCTGCTGTCGGAAGGCAATGAAGAGTATGGGGAGCGACAGGAGGCTGGGCGTTCTGCCCGCGGTTCTCACCGAGATATTCACAAAACGAACACCTGTTGTCGACGTGCCAGTCCAGGTCCTGCCAATGGGAGCCGAGCGCATTCGGGACGTCCACGGAGAAGAAACGCCTTATGCGAAAGGCGAACACCTCGAGTGGAACGGGCTCGAGGTCCTCCTGCATTGCGTCCCAGAGCTGCACCACGGTCGGCTGAGCACCTGCGTCCAAGATCTCGTTGTACGTGACCATGAGCCGGGAGGCGTCGTGCGAACCAGGCCAGATAGCGGCGTCGGGTACGACAACGAACTCGTGGTCGAGTTGGTTGTCGACCAGCCAGGCAGCGAGGGCCATGCTGTAGTACGTGACCTCTGCAAAGTAGCCCGGTGATGGCTCGGCGGTCATCTTGATGTCGATCACACGCAGCTGAACTCGCGCGTCACCGGACGAGAGATCGTGAGGAGTTCCGTCGGGAGACAGATACCTCGAGAAGGTCCCAGGATGGAGGGTGACGATAATGTCCGGGCGTAGCTTGGCGAATTCGAGTTGATGAGCTGCGCGAAGCTGGGAGAGCCCAACCGCTTGCTCCAGGGCCCCGCCTTGAGGAGCGGGATCGAACTCTGTCTCAACCAAGAAACGGACGGGGATCGCAGTCCTCAATAGGGTTGCATCCAGGTTTACCGTCCGGTACCGCGTCTGCCCCTGCTGATTTCGGAAGGGCACGCCGACGACCGATCCAGCAGGGAAGGTGCGGGTCAGGTCGTGGATCTTCTCAGCCTGCCACTCATCACCTGCCTCTTGGATCTGTCGGAGACCCGGGCGAGGCGACTGTGGGTACGGCATGCCCTCGGCGTTGCGCTCGGCACGGAAGCGGGCGTTGTCGGGCCGGAGATTGAGCGCGAGCTGGCGCGCGCATCCCGAACGAATGTACTGCGCAATCGCCTGCTTACCTACCTGGGGCATCAAGTACCTCCCGAGAATCTGAAGACCATGCAGCCGCCGCGGTCGAGGAGAGGACGGAGCGGACGTGTAGCCATGAAGGCTTCCAACAGCGGCGCCCTCCCTATTGGCTCAGTGCCTGGAGGAGGTCTGTCGTCCCTCCAGTGTGCATTGAATTGTCCAGGGCTGCGGCGACGAGCGAAGCGCGCCGCATCGTTTCCTGGTCCACTGTGCCGAAGGCGAGCGCACAGTCCTGAAGGGTCTTTTGCCATGCAGCGGCTTGCATCGCTGCGGCTTCGACGCTTGCATCGGTGACTGTGAGGCGGGTCGTCTTCGGCGTGGTTCCCTCCGGATCCCGGCGGAAGACGAAGACAGCGTCCCACAGCCCCGTGCCTGCGTGCGCGTGGAGGCCGACGCCCGCTTCTCCGGGGGCAGGAAGTACCCGTACCGCTGATAGCGGGTGGTGAGCTATAGCGCTCGCCAGCGCTAGCCAGGCCCCTGGCACCGCGTGGCGATAGCTGAAGACCATGACGCCGGAAGGCTTCAGGACTCTCGCCACCTCGCTGAAGACACCCGACAAGCCCGCTGTGTACTTTTCCAGCGACTCGGCATTGCCCCGTCGACCGCCCAGGCTGTCCAGCATGACCTGCGCCAGCCCGCTGTCGGGCGAGACCACATCAAGGAGTCGGAGCCAAGGAAGGAAGAATTCAGCGAGCTCCGAGTAGGCGATATTGTCGAAGTACGGCGGATCGGTCAGGACAAGGTCCATCGACGCGTCAGGCAGGAACGAAAGGTTCTGCGATGTGCCGCAACGAACGACTGGAGCCTCTCCAGGCTCGACGGAGGGCACTGCGCGGAATCCGCCTGAGAGGACGGGTTCTTTCGGTGCCCTGGCGTAGGCGGCTGCCCGCATCAGCTTGCGGACCGTATTCGGGAAGGACCCTCGGCCGGATCCGTCCACCCATGGATTCAGTTCTACGGGTCGCGGAACATGTCGGAAGGCCCGGACGCTGAACAGCGGAGTCAGCCTGCGCCATCCTGCTGCGTAGCTCGTCAGCATACAATTGGTAGTGAGGTGGTCGCTGAACGCCATCGCCAGCGCTGTGCGCACCGGATCGTCGTAGGCCTGGATAGCTTCGGAAAGCAGCGAGAGGTGGAGCAGTTGCCTCTTGTTGAAGAGTTCGGTCCAGTGGCGGTACCCGTAGTCGATCAGCCGCGTGTCGAAGCGGTCGGTATTGGAGATCCTGTCGTCGGGAATAGGAGGTCCGCCCACCTTGCGTTCGGCCAAGGCATTTGATGCAGCCTCGAATCGCTGGGTCGCCTCGTCTCCTGCTGGAAGAAACAGGCGCTGATCGAGCGGTACAGGTCGGCCCCCATCGGGCTGCAGAAGCACCTCGACAGCAAACTGTCGCCACCGCGGCGTCGTGCCGGTGCGCCGGCCGACCTCTATGAGCGCTTCCCGATGGCCACAGCCGGGGCACGTCGCCTTACCGTAATCAACTGGTGCTTCTTGGATAACCGTTCGCGAGCCGCAGGTGCCGCAGCGCATCGACTTGTGGTTCGCGTGGCGAACCTCGATTGCGCCGCAAGCGGAGCAGAAGACCCACTGTTTCCGGCCGTCGTGGGCGAGCTGGTAGTTCGGGTGCGCGTCGAAATCGAGGCCGCAGTCGGAGCACGTGACGACCTGAACCCAGAAGTGGTGCAGGACCTGATACTCCCGCCCGTCAGCCGCACGGAATCGATGGTGCGGCTGGAGCTCTCGGCCGATACTCGACTGTAGCTCGACCAGGGCGTCACCGAGGTCGGGGATTTCGGCTGCGATCAATTCAAGGCGTGTCACTGAGCACGCGATAGGATCGACGTCGACAGCGAACGTACTCGCACCGAGGCGGCTTGCCTCTACTACCGATGTCCCACCGCCCACGAAGGGGTCCAGGACCCTCAGCCCACGTAGGCTCGTCTCGCCGTAGTAGGCGCTCCAGAAGTCGTCATCCGGTCCTGAGACCGCGCCAATCAGGAGTGCACGGAAAACCGTGGCAAGTCGACGAGCGAACCACTTGTGAGCGGTGTAGATGGCGCGGGGCCTGCGCCCCTCACGCATGGCGAAGGCGGCCAGTTCTCGAAGGGGTACTTCGCCGTGCTCCAAAAGCGTCTTGCCTGGGATATGCGGTTGATTCACCTTGCCCTCCTACTTGCGATGCCTACGTGGGCAAAGGTAGAGACGCTCCTTGCCGGGACGCTTCGGCGGCCAACGCCGCGGTATGAAGGGTGGGTGACGGTCGGTGCCTTCAAGCGCCTGGAGAGGCTGCCGACCGCGAAGCCGTCGATCGGAGACCAGGGTCGTCTTGTCGGCAGGGGTCAGTGACTGCCGATCATAGCAGCCTCCCCTGCGAGGGCCCTTGCGCTCCCCCCTATTACACTCATCTAAAACACTCATAATTTAATTCATCTGAAGCCGCACGATCAACAGCGGATTTGCCTATGAGATCTACTTCGGTTTTCCGCCAACGTACAGAGTCGGCTCAAGATAGGCCCTACAAGAATCACCTCTGGATGCCTCACGCAAATTCAACCTATGCTAAATACCTTCAACTGTTACTTACCACCCGTCAGTCAATATAGATCTTGCTAGGCTCGCTTGCTTGTCCAGCTAAAGCAGCTCAAACGCACTTACGTTTCGGCAGCGATATGTTTATAAATTGCCCTCCCCCTGCAAACTCATCTTTCAGTGAAATCGATTTCATTTGGCGTGCCGCTGGCCCGCCGATTTTGGTGGCTGATCAACAGGATAGTATTGTCCGTCAGGCCCCTTCTTCAGAACTACAGCATTTTCCTCCGCCAACTCTAAAAATCTATCTAGTGCGTTTACAACTCTTGCCCTGCCATCGGCGTCGATTTTTGAAATCATGCTATCGAAGACTTCTTTCACCCTTCTTTCACGCCGTTCCATCCTTTTTCTCTTGATGGGATCGCTATCTCCGAATTTCAGTTCCCAATCCCTAGCTTTCGTGATCGCCTTGGTGAGGGACGTAAGAGCGCTGATTTCCTTGCTCATGTTGGGATTTCTGATCCCGGTCTCTTGCTCCTCTTCCATCATACGCTGGATGCGCTCCTGCTGAAGGTGAGCAATGTGCTCAAGTTTTTCCAAGTCGTCAAGCTCATCGTCTGGAGCTGAGAGATGGAAGCTGTCTTCAACGGCAGGAGACACCAAAAGATGGTCAATCCGCCCCTTGTATTTGAGGATGCCTTGGGAAAGCGAATGGATAGATGATTTTCTGCGAATCTTCCAGCCCTGTTGGATATGCCTTGCAATGGACTTGGCTGCTTCTCCGTTACGCAGCCTCACGAACAATTCATGGAGCTGTTCGTCGGGCAGCCCAGACACCCATGTCTTCTGTTTGCCTCGAACACTGGCCAGTTCTCGCAATTGCCGCAGCAGATTGGAATCCATACTGTTGCTCCTTGAAAAAATGGCGCGAATTTTTTCCGGGCATAACGACGCCGGCCAACATCGAAGGCCTTAAGATTTTTGAATAATAAAATCCGTTTAAATTACCCGTTCAAGGCGTGCCTGACTGTTTGATGAGTCCAAGGCTGGCCATTCAGGGTAGGCACTCCTCTGAGGTTTAAAATTTCTGCGATTTCCTTGTAAGTTTTCCTTTGACCTCCCTTGGGCTTCCTTCTGAGGGACCTGATTTGGGCGATAGTCTCGGGAGCGACATCTTTGTATGACTTCCGCCCTTCGCATTTGCCGACCTTGGCCCGTTTACGTTGACGAGCAACCCTGAGCTTTTGAACGAGCAAGGATTTCTCATACTCCGAGATCGCTCCCAGGATTTGCCTGACCAGCTTTCGCGTTGGATCGTCGTCCAGCAAGTCGGCGCCCTCGCTGGCACTAATCAAATCAACCTCAATCTCCCTGAGATCTTGAATTATGGTCTCTTGTATCATCAGATCGCGGGCGAGACGATCAAGCCTCTCCACGATGACTGTTTTGATTCCGTGGCCATTCTCCTCCAGGTCAACAATCAGCTCAGCAAGGGCGGGTCGGTCCGCGAGAGTGCCGCTTACGCCCTTTTCGCGAAATATCCTTACCAGCTCTATCCCATGCTTCTCCGCGTAGCCCCGTATGGTCTTTTCTTGGCGGGTGAAGCCGTCGCCTTTGACCTGCCCCTTGCCGCTGACTCTAATGTACCCGTAAGCTTTTTTCGTCACTTGTAATCCACTTGTATATGGCAATAAAATACAATAATAATAATATGTTTGTCAATAATAATGTTAAATTTTCTGAAGAAATATTATAATCAATGGAAGGCGGGTAGTCAGGGACGATTGCTCATTTTCCAAATCTTGTACTGTCTGCGCAGCAACAGTAACTTGACCAGTAAAGACTCAGGCTTAGCTATCCCTCCGGCTTCTGCCTCTTTCAAGGCATGGGCAATGCGATTCAAAAGGTCGGCTCTAGATTTGGTTCTCTCTATTCCCATAGCAAGGGTACTCTCCAAGAAGGGCTGCCCCCACATTACCTTTTTCCTGAAGAAGGAATCCAGCCTGCAACCTTGACCAGGGATGATTGTGGACCGGTTGCAACAATGAACCTACTGACAGCCAGGATTAACCGTTCACCTCCTGGCAAAAGGAAGGGCCTCGGGAAATACCCATGGTAAAGACGACAGGTGAGGTCAGTCAGACTGAAATACAGCCAGTAGCCTCATCCAGGATTTCTTTCTGGGCATATGAAAAGGCTTAGGGGGCAGGTCAGAAGGAGCCGAAGGCTGCCTAGGGACCGAGTGAGGCGCCGGTCGGGATCAAGGCTGTAACTCTACAGGTGGCTTTTACAAGCTGTTCTCACCATCTCTAAACGCCCCTCACGTGCAATCATAATTATTTTGTACAACAACACCGATAACAGCAATGGTGCCCAAGGAAATGCGACCGTTCCGTTTAGAAAACGCAATAAAATTGGGGCCAGCCAAGCAACAGCTAGCAAGTTAATTAGGCTGGCATTGAAATCGATTTCATTTCCGTAAACTGCCAAGCATGCAATGGGTATGCTGAGTATTGTCAGGTCATAGTCAAGAAGAAAAGGGGTAACCAGAAGGCTGCCAGTTGCGAGTGTCGCCGCCTTCAAAAGGCTGGTCACTGGCTGCCGCCATACCCAGACCACAACGATCGTTGCCATCAAGGCCAGTATGGCATGCAAAACATAGGCGGGAGAGACGGCTACCCCCATTAGTCTGAGGCTGGCAAATAAGCTTTGCATCTTGTGGTAGGACACGAGCCCTTCATTCAGTATTTGAAAGGCCAACGCGTTGCTATTGAGAAAGGCCTGCCAGGTTCCAGCGCCAAATGCCACCAAAGAAGCAGCTGTAAAGCAGAGGGTTGTCACTGTGGCAGCTGCAAACACCCGCCAACGGCCGGTTGCGAGCAACACGAGCGGAATCAGAACACCAAGATGCGGCTTGAACGTGAGCAAGCCGATCATTATTCCTGCAACGATGGGCTTGCGATCCAGATAGTAGAGCATCCCTGCCAGCAGCCCGGTTGTCAGAAAAGCATTTTGGCCATGTCCAATTGTCAAAAAGGTGGCGGGAAAAGCCAAGGCCAATATCACAGACTTCTTCATATTTGATAGTTTTCGAATCATTAATACAAAGAAACTGAGTGTGGCACCCACCCAAAGGGCGAGCGCCGCTAGATATGGAAAAGCCGCAAGAGGTGCAAGCAATAAGAGAAACATCGGTGGGTAGATGAATGTGTAATACCCAATCTTGCTACTGTTGACAGCAGTTTTTTCTTTCGCATAGAGATCATTTGCATCATAAGCGCGTGATGCGTTTCCCTCTAATGCAAGCTGGCCAGCTGAGTAAAAACTACAGAAATCAGTGCCTAGAGGTTTGCCTTGCCAATCCAAGTTACCGTTAGCCGTCATCAGAATTAAAAAGATTGCGGCAATGCTTATGGCTAGAAATAGGCGGGGATAAACATCAAGCCGTTTCTCTGTAAGCCATCCTCCTGCAAAAATTAGAGACGACAGTCTAGATTTAAATTCGCCTTTGGTGGGCTCACATAGCTCCATAGCTTACCCCCGGTGTGCGCTGGGCCTCATGATTCCTTACACTCGAAAGCTCACTTAAATTTCTCTTTTAAACGCCATAATAGGCACTGTAGTACTTATTTGCAAGTAAAAAATAGGTACTTTAGCGGGTTCATGGCGATGGGGATGGGAAATATAGTTCCGATGAAAAGGAGCTACCATGCCCGGACCAGCCAATCAGCTCGGCCGAAAACTGCGTGCCTTGCGTAATTCCTTTGGAATGACGCAAGAGCAGCTTGCCGAGGGAGCCGATATATCCCTCAAGCACCTGGGAGAGATCGAGAGGGGTAGGGGGAACCCAACTCTGGCTACTCTGGAGGCCCTAGCCAAGGCGCTCCATGTCACGCTTTCTGATCTAATTGCTCTCAGGGACGAACGGCAATCGTTGGGTACGGCATCAATCCAGATCAGGGCCCTGGTTGAGAAACAAGATGAGGCCGTTCGGTCACGAATGCTTCGTGTGCTAAAGGCTATGCTTGATGATGAATGAAAGAGTGCTGTTTATGGTTTTGCGCTAGTTGACTATGCTTCAGTCTGATCACGTCAATTGTCTGCGCCCTCAGCATCTTTTTGAACGCCTCCTCATCTTTGAGCCAATCGAACCCACTGATCTGCCCTCAAAATATGTACCAGGGGCTGGGTTAGGATTTTAGGCCCATCACGATCAGGGGTATGGGTTTTGGAGGCTCCCAGCTCTGGACAAATGTCTTGGGGGTCTGATTGCCCAAGGAGCTGTGGGGCGTTACCAGTTGTAGTCTTTCCTCCGCGCCTCGATCTTGGATTGGGCATCCTCCAGCGAGGTAAACCAATTCTGATTCAGGCAATCCAGGCGGAATTTGCCATTAAAGGACTCGATGTAGGCATTATCAGTGGGCTTGCCGGGCCGGGTAAAGTCCAATTTAACCTTGTTGCGATAGGCCCACTCGTCCAAGGCCCGCGAGGTAAACTTGGGGCCATGGTCCACGGTGATCACCCTGGGCAACCCATGGAGGATTTTCAGGCGGTCCAAGACGGTCGTCACCCGCTTGCCGGTGATCGACCCCCCCCACCTCGATGGCCGGGCTAACCCGGGTAAAGTTATCCACTATCCTTAAGGCCCGGAGGCGGCGTCCATCATGCAGGCCGTCTGAGACGAAATCCATGCTTCAGCGCTCATTGGGGCGCCTGGCCCGGGCACCAGACCACGCACTTGGCTGGGCCGCTTCTTGGAGCGCTTCAGCCGAAAGGACAGGCCCATCTCGCGATAAAGGCAGTGGACCTTCTTATGATTGACTTCCCAGCCCTCCCTTAAGAGGAGCACATGCAGGCGGCGGTAGCCGTAGCGCACCCTTGAGGCCGCAAGGTCTTTAAGCCTAATGCGCAGGGCCGTGTCATCCCGGGCCTGGCTCTGGTATCACTCGGTGGATCGGGCGATCCGGATCAAATGGCAAGCCCGGCGCTCGTTCAACTGAAGCCCTGTGGTCAAAAAATCCACCGCCAATCGCTTCTGCGCCGGTTTCAGAACTTTTTTCGCAGCACCTCCTGCAGCAGACCAGGCTCAGGAAGGCCATGCTGAGGGTGCAGGCCTGCGTGGAGGATATTGATTTTCGCCAGAGGAGGGGCTTGGACAAAGGCCTGGTCATGTCCCTGGCCGCCTGCGATTGGATCAAAAAGCGCCGGAATCTGATCATCACCGGGCCCACCGGCGCCGGCAAGACCTATCTGGCCTGCGCCCTGGTCCACAAGGCCTGCCTGGAGGGACAAAACTCCCTCTACCGCCGTTTACCCAATCTGCTGCGTGAGATCGCCATAGCCCGTGGCGGCGGCAGCTACCCTAAAATCATGGCCGCTTACGCCAAGGCGGAGCTCCTTGCCCTGGACGATTGGGGGCTGGATCGCCTGACCCGGGAACAGGCCCTGGATTTCCTAGAATTGCTGGAAGACCGCCATGGCCTCAGATCCACCCTGGTGGTGGCCCAGGGCCCAGTGGATCACTGGCATGAGATCGTCGGAGATCCGACCCTGGCCGATGCCATCCTGGACCGCCTGATCCACAGCGCCCACAAGCTCAACCTGAAGGGAGAATCTATGAGAAAGAAATACTCCGCCTTTACCAAGGAGGAGCAAGAGGCTTAAATCAAAATACCAGCGTCGCTACGCTCCGACCAGGTGGCCGCCGTGCCCCGGAACGGGTGGCCGCTTTCAGCCGGATCAGGTGGCCGGAATCACCGGAATGCGCACAGTATTCGGGGGGAAGGTCAATTTGCCGAATTCGGTTACCGAACCATGCCTCTTACCTTGCAAGGCAATGGTAGTTATTTAGCAGCAATATCCACATGATTGCTATGGTGCGTCATTCTTAAGACTAAGCGCGCGCCTTCGTTCAAGCCGATAGAAAAAAGCCTTGACAACCGCCAATACTAAAAGTTAAACATAATACCGATAGTAGCTTTGCTACTTATAGAACGAAAAAGTGCTAGTCAACTTGCCTGTGGCATACGTATTCAATCAAACACCACTTGTAGACTAGTTGTTTGCCCGCATCCCAAGAGAATCGACGATTAGTACCGAATGCCACAGTCTCAGTTACGTAATCCGGAGGTATCGCGCTTCGGCAAATCGAGCCGGGCCTAGTGAAATGAACAGTCGGCGGAAGTGACACCCTCAGATAAATTCTGCATGATTTCCGAACGACGTTTAGCGATATGTACCTAATAAATTTGAAAGGGAGTTAACCCTAATTCTAGGTGTGCGGTGTCAGCGTAGCGAGAATTACTATTTGGTAATTAGCAGCTTGCATCGTCCACTGAAGGCAGGGAAATCAATTTAATCGTTCAAGGTATTCACGGAAGATTTTGAATGGTTAAAAACCCTGTTGGCCTAGGTTTAGCTGTGAGTTGAAAGCAGTCAATAAAGGAGGGTGTCATGGGGAAAAGGACTCTTTTTAATAAAGCCTTGGGCGTGGGGGCTGCACTTTTATGCCTAACCTTCGGGTTGGGACCAGTCTGCCAGGCGGAAACCTTTAAGGTAGGCGCCATCGCACCTCTTTCTGGTCCGGGCGCTCCTTGGGGTTTGAGCCTTGTCAGAGGTACTCAGCTGGCCATAGACGATATTAACAGCGCCGGCGGCCTGAAAATTGGTGGTAAAAAATATAAAGTCGAGCTGGTGGAATACGACGACAAATATACCGGCGCGGGTGGGGTGCAGGCGGCGAATCGGTTGTTGTCAGTGGACAAGGTCAAGATGATCGTTGGTTCGATAAGTTCAGCCTCGGTTCTGGCCTTTACTCCTCTCACCGAAAAAGCCAAGGTGTTGACTCTTATAAATGGGTATGCCAAAAAATCTGTCAACCCCAAGAATACCTATGCTTTCCGAGTTCTCCAGACAAGCACGGAGAGCGCCAAGGTCATTATACCCTATGTTTTGAAAAAACATCCTGGGATTAAAAAGGTGGCTCTTATCGGGCCCAATGATGAAAGTGGCCAAGACCTTTCGGCAACGGATGCGGCAGAGTACAAGGCCCAAGCTCGCGAAATTGTTTACAACGAATTTTATGAAAGGTCGCAAAAGGATTTTTATCCTCAGCTGACGAAGTTGCTGAGTAAAAAGCCTGATTTGATTGACACCTCCGCTTCCTCGCCAGGCACGACTGGCCTCATCGCAAAGCAAGCCCGAGCTTTGGGTTATAAGGGATATTTCCTCACTTCCTCGGGCTTTTTCACCAAGCCTACGGTAGCTGTTGCCGGCAAAGCTGCGGAAGGTTTTTATTTCGCGGTGCAAGCAGACCTGAACTCTGATGCATCTAAGATTAAGATGTTTAATACCAAGTACGAAGCAAAGTATCACGAGAAGTGTGACCAATGGTCATCACCTCTTTGGTACAACGCTGTGCTCATGGTCTTCCACTTGATGGAGAAGGAAAAGACCACCGATCCTAGCAAGATCAAAATGGCTCTAGAGAAAATGGACTCTTGGGAAGGTTGCCACGGCAAACTGTTCTTCGGAGGTAAAGAGATATATGGTATCGACCATCAGGTAATGGGCAGTATGTTCATATCGACTGTCAAGGACGGGAAGGAAAAGATTCTTGACCTGGTGAGTTATAAATAAACATATCGCAGTGAAATATGTTGCCAGTTGGGGCTGGGTAGTGCCCAGCCCCAACCAAATAACAACAAACCCGGTCAATAAAAGGTTTTAAATGGACGTCGTCTTACAATTGATAATTAACGCCTTGAGCTTGGGCCTTACTTATGTGTTGATGGCTTTAGGCGTCACCATGATTTTTTCAATAATGGGCATTGTGAATTTCGCGCATGGCGAAATTTACATGATAGGTGCATTTGCCATCTACGTACTAATCACAACCTTACATGTTAATTTTTATATAGCGCTAATATTAAGTGTATTGTTTGTGGCCTTTTTGGGTGCACTATTAGAAATTATTCTCTTTAGGAAATTCAGGGGTGAACAATTAAATGGATTAGTGTTAGCTATTGGGGTTTCCATATTACTCCAGAACCTAGCTCTTATAATATTCGGCGGTGATGACCATTCTTTTCCGTCACCATTTAGGGGCGACCAGTTACTCCTGTTGGGAGCGGCTATATCCACCGAACGAATTTTGGCGATGACGGTTTCCGTACTTTCGCTAGGTGCCATATATCTTTTTGTAAAACACACAAAAACCGGACAGGCGATGAGAGCGGTGGCACAAGACGAGGAGGCCGCGTCGCTACAAGGAATTAATAAAAACTACATAAGTATTATGGCATTTGCAGTTGGTTGCGCCTTGGCGGGATTGGCGGGAGCTCTCTTGGCTCCCATTTATTATGTATCACCCTACATCGGAGGTATGCCTCTTTTAAAAGCTTTTGTGGTCGTTGTGCTGGGGGGGTTGGGTAGTATCCCAGGCGCCTTGGTTGGAGGCTTACTATTAGGGTGCATTGATAGCGTTTGTTTATATGCGCTGGGCTCCTTGGGAGACATTGCGGGTTTTATAATTCTGATACTGATAATTTGCATAAAACCCTCTGGGATTTTAAGTCATGAAAACAATTAATAAAAAAATCATTTATGCCGTATTGGTATTGCTATTTGGTTTTCCAATTATCGTCAACTATGATTCATTTTATATGCATACAATGATTTTTATATTGTTCTATGCTGTGATGGCTATAGGTCTGAATATGATAATACGGACGGGCCAGTTATCAATAGGGCAAGCGGCCTTTATGGCTATTGGCGCATATTTATCTTCAGTTTTAGTGATGAAAATGCATCTTTCATTTTGGATTAGTTGGCCATTATCTATAATTTTGGGAGGAGCTATTGCGTGGCTGTTTGGCCTTGTCGCCTTGAGGATAAAAGGAGTAAATTTTGCGATTTTGACCTTTGCCTTTGGCGAGGTAGTTCGCATGTTTTTCTCTTATACGAATTATTTCGGTGGAATAAACGGCATCGTTTCAATACCGCCCCCGGGAGAAATCGCATTCCCAAAAATATTTTTTATACAATTCGATGACAAGACCAGTTTTTATTATTTAGTGCTTTTGTTTAGTCTTTTGTGCTTTTTAATTTATTATAGGATCATCAATAGTTCGTCAGGAAAAGTATTGCATTCAATTGAGGATATGGATCTTTTGGCGGAATGTTCCGGGATCGATACTTTAAAAATGAAAATAACAGTATTCGTGATCGGGTCAATGATGACCTGCGGTATTGGTTCTCTATATGCATGCTATTTTACATACATAAGCCCAGATTCCTTTACCTTCATGAAGTCAGTTGATTTAATAATTATAAATGTAATAGGCGGGGTGCGAACTTTGATAGGGCCTATTATCGGTTCGATTTTCATAATATGTGTGCCTGAACTATTACGTTCTATAAAAGAGTACGAGCACTTGGTGTTCGCCTTGGTGCTGATCATATTCATATACTTTGCACCTGAAGGAATATCGGGAGTGGTGGAACGAAAAATAAAAATTATACAAAAAAAGTTTGTTAAATAATTATCGAACACATAAATACTTATATCATGGGAGTTGGATATGAATATAGCTAAATTAGATAATGTTACGAAAGATTTTGGCGGATTGCGAGCTGTGTCCAACCTCAATTTCACGGTTGGTGAGAATCAAATACTTGGGTTGATAGGACCGAATGGGTCGGGCAAAACAACCGTTTTTAATTTAATGAGTGGAGTATATAAGCTTACGAGTGGTGAAATATATTTCTTGGACAAAGCCGTTGCCAATAACAAACCTCATGTAATTTCAAATATGGGGATGACGCGAACCTTTCAACATACCTGTTTATGCGGTGGCATGACGGTTTTAGAAAATGTCGCCCTCGGCGGTTATTCAAAATCCGAAATGAAAATGTGGGAGGCCGTAGGGAGCCGAAAAAAATATCTTTCCAAGAAAAATGAACTCACCGAGCGGTGTATAGAACTACTAAATTTTATGGGTCTGGACAGATTCAAAAACGAAGATCCGAACAATCTTTCCTATGGCCATCAAAAATTGCTAGGTGTAAGTATCGCTTTAGCCAGCCAACCAAAGCTTCTGTTGATGGACGAGCCCGCTGCTGGCCTGAACCCTACTGAAACCTTGATGCTTATAAATATAATGGAAAAAATAAAAGCAATGGGTACCTCGATCGTATTGGTTGAGCACGATATGAAGCTCGTTATGGGGATATGTCAACGCATAGTGGCAATAAACTTCGGCACCAAAATAGCTGAGGGTACGCCGGAAGAAATATGTAACCACCCTGAAGTAATAAAAGCGTACCTTGGAGATTAATTGTGGCAATCGTATTAAACAATGTTTGTATAAGTTATGGGGCTAATGAGGCAGTTACGAAATTAAATTGTGAATTTAAAGGAGGGGAAATAACCACTATCATCGGCTCAAATGGTGCGGGAAAAACATCAATATTGCGGGCAATTACTAAGCTTTCCAAACTGTCTGGTGGAAAAATAATTATTGATAAAGTTGATATAGAAAAGCTTTCTACTGCGGGCATTATTAAGTTAGGAATTTCGCACTGCCCAGAAGGCCGCAGGGTGTTTTCGCGTATGACTATTAAAGAAAATCTTTATATGGGAGCATATTTAGAAAAAGATAAACTGAAAAAAATTGAAAGATTTGAACGGGTGTTGAGTATATTCCCAATATTGAAAGAACGTCTTCAACAAATGGCTGGCACCTTTAGCGGGGGCCAGCAACAAATGCTAGCCATTGGTAGAGCTCTGATGGCTGGGCCCAAAATAATTTTATTAGATGAACCTTCCTTGGGCCTGGCGCCTCTAATAGTAAAGTCGATAGCAAAAATTGTTGAAAATATAAAAAATGAGGGGATTGGCGTGGTGCTGGTAGAGCAAAATGCAAACATGGCACTGGAGCTGGCCAGCTATGGATATGTCCTTGAAAATGGGAAATTGGCTTTGGAAGGGCCCGCAAGTGAATTGCAGCAGAATGATATGGTCAAAAAAGCCTATTTAGGCGGGTAATAAAATTAGGCTAAGGTTATAAACAGTTCTACTATACTAATAACTTGGCCGCATGGAATGGCCTTGGTTAATTGGGAGAGTATTTCGTGGCAAAATACAGCACTTTAAGGGTCGAAAAGGAAGGATCACTTTGCAGGATCATATTTAATAGACCGGATAAATTTAATGCCATAAATAGTGTGATGGCAGATGAAATAGAATCGGCCTTCCGTGATTTTAAAGAAGATCAAACCCTGCGGGTCGGCATAATTACCGGCAATGGAAAAGCCTTCATGGCTGGGGCGGACCTGGAGGAAATTGCCGCCCGCACCCCTGAAGAAAATGAAGCATACAATTTAAAGATAATGCATGCTTTCAGTATGCTGGAACACCAGCCCAAGCCGGTGATCGCCGCCATTAATGGTTTCGCCCTCGGAGGCGGCCTGGAATTGGCTCTGGCCTGCACCTTCCGCCTGGCATCTCAAGAGGCCAAGATGGGCCTTCCTGAAGTTAAGTTGGGCATATTGCCGGGCGCGGGGGGCACCCAAAGATTGCCACGCGCCATTGGAAAACAACAGGCGCTGAGGCTCATCCTGACCGGGGAGACCATAACCTCCGAAGAAGGCTTGCGCATAGGCATACTGCTTGACGTGGTGCCGGCGGATCTCCTTATGAGCAAGGCCCAGGAGTTGGCCGAAAAGATACTGCAAAACGGTCCCAAGGCGGTGACCATGGCCAAAGACGCGGTGGAGTGCGGCCTGCAAATGAATCTCGACCAAGCTCTGGCCTACACCAATCGAAATCTTACGACCTTGTCTTATGGAGAGGAGATGAAAGAAGGCATCAAGGCCTTCATCGAGAGAAGGCCCCCATCATTTAGTAAATAAAAAATATCCATGAGCTGTCAACGCGACGACCATTTTCATTCGAAAGGAACAGGGCATGAACTGGGGAAACATACTCGATATATGGGCGGAGCGGACTCCTAATAAAAAGGCATTAATTTATCAGGATGCAGTTATCAGCTATGAGGACATGAACCGTCGAGTAAACTCTATTTGCTCATACCTAATTGAAAATGGTGTGAGCAAAGGCGATAGGGTTGCCTTGCTTTCCTACAACTGCCATCAATTCATGGAAATATTTTTTGCCTGCGGGCGTATCGGTGCGATATTGGTACCGCTCAACTTTCGCCTGGTTGGCCCGGAGTTGCAATACCAGCTCAATGATTCCAAGGCCAAGGTAATTTTTTTTGGGCATGAGTTCGGCCCCACGGTGGCGCAGATCATATCCGAAATACCATCAATCATAAAGTATGTGTTGATCGATGATGATGTTCCAGGCTTTGACGCGGATCATTACGAAAAAATCACCCAAAAATATCGCGTCGCAAAAACATGCCAAACCGATTACGTGGTTGATATGGAGGACGATTTTATCATCGTGTACACCTCAGGGACCACGGGGCGCCCCAAAGGTGCCTTGCTTACCCAAAAAAATGTACTATTCACTTCCCTCAATCAAATAATAGATTTTGCATGCACCACCAACGACACGACCCTGACAATGGCGCCAATGTTCCATGTCGGAGGATCGTTCATCTTGACTCTGCCCATGCTTCACGTCGGGGGCACCGTGGTTATCATGAAAGCTTTCGACCCGAATGAGGCGCTAAGGCTTATCGAGAAGCACCGGGTAACAGTCATTTTCGGTGTGCCGGCAATGTGGAGCGCCATTCTCAATGCCGAAGGCATTTCTGAGGTCGATCTTTCTTCTCTTCGCTTTACCGTTTCCGGCGGCGCTTCCCAGCCTCTGCCGGTCCTGAAAAAGATATATCAAACCTTCGGCGTGCCGCTTACGGAAGGATATGGTCTGTCGGAGGCTTCCTCCTGTTCCACCTGCTTGCGCTGGGACGATGTGGAGGAAAAGGCCGGGTCCATTGGTAAGCCTTTCATTCACAACTGCGTCAAGGTCGTCGATCATGACGGCAAGGAAGTCGAGCCGGGCGAGATCGGAGAAATAGTGCAAAGCGGGGCCACGGTTATGCGCGGCTACTTCAACAACCCCACCGCAACCAACGAAACAATCATTGATGGCTGGTTGCACACCGGCGACCTGGCCACCATTGATGAGAATGGTTTCATCTACATCAAGGACCGCAAAAAGGACATGATCATCAGCGGTGGCGAAAACATTTATCCGGTGGAAATTGAGCAAGTTCTGCACCTGCACGACAAGGTTGCCGATGCGGCGGTGATCGGCGTACCCGATGAAAAATGGGGGGAAAGCGTCCTGGCGATCGTTGTCGTGAAACCGGGGCAGGAAATGACCTTTGACGAGGTCATCGCCCACTGCAAACGCAACCTGGCCAGCTACAAGAAGCCCAAAGCGGTTGAGTTCGTGGATGAGTTGCCTCGCAACCCTTCGGGCAAGGTGCTCAAAACCAAGCTGCGGGGTCAATACAAATAATCCGTTCAATCTTGAGGGCCGCCGCGCGGTAATGAGGTTCAAGGGAGATTACATGGACACCATAGTGCAACGCATGGGTAAGTTTTGCGCTGACCTGGATTATGATTCCATTCCGGCGGAAGTTATCGCCAAAGCCAAGGCCTGCCTCCTCAACGGCATTGGCATCGGCTTGTCCTGCTATGACCTGGACTCCGCCCGGGCCGCCCGCGAAATCATAAAAGAGTTCGAGACAGCCACCGCCAAGGGCGCCAACCTCATAGGCGACGGGGCCCTGGTTTCCCCCATGGGGGCGGCCTTTGCCAATGGGGTGCTTTTCCATTCGCGGGGCCAGGAAGACACGCACGGGACCATGCACATCGGGACCATGGTGATTCCAGCCTCCCTGGCCCTGGCCCAGTGGCTGGGCTCCTCGGGCAAGGAACTGATCGAAGCGGTGGTGGCCGGCTACGAGACCACGGCCGCCCTGGGCAAGGACCTAACCGCCCTGACCACCCCGCGAGGGTTCCGGGCGAGCCCCATTTACGGCATCTTCGGGGCCGCGGCCGCCTCGGCCAAACTGCTGAAGCTCGACGCCTCCCAGATCGCCGATGCCCTGGCCCATGCCGCCGCCTTCGCCTTCGGCACCACCGAGACCTTCCTTACCGGCACCATGGAGGTCTTTTTCGAGAACGGACTGGCGAGCCGCAACGGCTTGCTGGCCGCCCTAAGCGCCCGCTCGGGAATGAAGGGTGCTCCCTCGGCCATAGAGGGCACCTTCGGCTTTGCCCGCGCCTTTGCCGACAGCAAGGAAAACCTTGCGCAGCTGGGGCGGAACCTGGGGCGCGAGTGGGAGATCCTCAAGGTCACCTTCAAGCCGTTCCCCACCTGCGCCTTCAACCAGTCCTCCACCACCGCGATGATGAACCTGATCAAGGCCAATGATCTCAAGCCCGAGCAGGTGGAGTCCATCGAGATCCGGATGAGCAAATACGAGGCCACCTATCCGGGGATCGATTACACCGGGCCTTTTTCCACCCACCTGCAAACCTTGATGAGCGCCGGCTTTGCCATGGCCTTGGCCCTGGAGGACCGCAAGCTGCACCTGAAGGACATGTGGCGCTTTGACGAGGAGGTGTTGAACCGCCTTGCCCAGCTGAGCCGAGTGGTGGCCGATGAAGAACTGCCCCACTCCAACTGCGTATTGAAGGTTCGGCTCAAGGACGGCCAGGAGCTGGTGGAGGAGCTGTTCATCACCCCGGATTTCTATTTCTACGACTTTGAGCAGGATGCGGAGTTGATCAGGACCATCCACCATGAGACCGAGGTCCCTTCCCGGGTGACCGAGGCCCTCATTGATCAACTGCGCGGTGTCGAGGAGGTGGAGAGCCTGGACCCATTTATCCACTCCCTGGTTTTCGAGGTGGATAAATGAGCAAAAGCATTCTGGTCATAGGGGGCACGGGATTTGTCGGGGCGCACGCGGCCCGCTTCCTGGCCAACCAGGGGCACCAGGTCTTCATCTTTGATCCGCAAGCGCCCGGTCCCAAGGTCAAATGGCTCCTGGACCCTTTTGGCGACAAGGTTCAGTACCTCAAGGGCAGCATCACCGACCTGTCGGCCCTGCTCCACGCGATCAAGGCGCACGCGGTGGAGCAGATCGTCAACACTTCGGCCATCACCGACGTGGAGGTTTTGGTCAATCAGCCGATCACCGCCCACCAGGTGATGGTGGGGGGGCATCTCAACGTCATGGAAGCCGCCCGCCTGCTGCCCATCGAGCGGGTGGTCAACACCAGCTCGATCGCGGTGTACGCCCCCAAGCAGTACGAACCCATGGATGAAAAGCACCCCGTGCTTTTGCCCACCGAAGCCCCCACCATAGCTTCCTATAGCTCCTGGAAATTGGCCATCGAGTCCTCGGGGCTTTTCTATCACGCCTACCACGGGGTGGACTGCATCTTCCTGCGCCTGTCGGCGGTATACGGCTTTGGGATGAACTACCCCCTGTATGTAAAGCCTTTTGTGGAAGACTCCCTGCGTGGCCGGCCGGTGCGCTTCGACACCGGGGGGGACATGAAGCGTGATTACACCTACATCGACGATGTGGCCTTGGGTGTCTCCTTGGCCCTGCAAGCCCCGCCGGACCTGCCTTCCAGGATTTTCAACATCACCCTGGGCGGCCCGATGACCAGCGCCGGTCGCTTGGCCCAGGCTGTAAGGGAGCTTATCCCGGGGGCCGACCTGGAGATAAAAGCCGGCCTCTCGGAGTTTGAAAGCCGTGACGTGAAAAACCGCGGGACCTTGAGCATTGAACGGGCAGAAAAAGAGCTTGGATACAGCCCTCGCTTTGGTTTGCGCGAGGGGCTCGAGGCCTATATCCAGCAGCAAAAAGAGTACATGGAATATCAGCGAGCAAATGAGGGACAAGGGAGCTGAACATGGCGCGAGGACCGAGCAAAAAAATTAAACTCAGCATGTACCGGGCCCTGGTTTTGGCCCGTCGCTACGAAGAAGAGCTGATCAACGTTTTCAAGGAAGGAAAGATCCCCGGCTGGATTCATTCCGGCCTGGGCCAGGAGGCAACCGGCGTGGCCCTGGGGGAATGCCTGGACCCCTCCGACTACCTGGTCCCCTATTTTCGCTCTCGGGCCTCCCTGTTGAGCAAGGGGATGTCCCTGCAAGAAATGACTGCCGAGATATTCGGTCGCACCACCGGATGTTGCGCCGGGCGGGGCGGGGAGGGGCATCTGGCTTCCAAGGAGCTAGGCATACTGGGCGCCGGCGGGGTCATCGGCAGCCCCATCGCCATCAGCGTGGGCCTGGGCTATGCCGCCAAGTTGAAAGGCCAGGGGCAAGTGGTGGCCTGCGGTTTCGGGGATGGGGCCACCAGCCGGGGCGCGTTCCACGAAAGCGTCAACATGGCCTCGGTGCTCCAGCTCCCCATTGTATTCATTTGCGAGAACAACCTGTACTCCGAGTTCTCCGATCTACCCACCCAGATGCGCATCCATGACGTCGCCTTGCGGGCCCAGGCCTACGGAATAGAGGGCGTGACCGTGGATGGCAATGATCCGGTGGCCCTATACCCGGTGCTGCGCAAGGCCTTTGATAACTGCCGCCAGGACAAGGGGCCGACCCTGATCGAGGCCAAGACCTATCGCGTCAGGGGCCACTATGAAGGGGATCCCTGCAAGTACCGCTCGGAAGACGAGTTCAAGCATTGGCTGCAGAAAGACCCCTTGCTCAATTACCAGCAGCGCTTGCTGGAAGAGGGGGTTATCGACCAGGCCTACCTGGAGCAGGTCGAGCAGGAGGTGCGCGGCCAGATTCAGGAGGCCATGGCCTTTGCCATGGACAGCCCCAAACCCACCCCTTCCGATGTAGTGGCTTACGTTTACGCCTGATGATTTAGCGCGTTTAGGAGATTTCCATGAAGATGACCAACATGAGATGGGCCTTGAATGAAGCGCTTAAAGAAGAAATGGCCCGTGATGAAAAGGTGTTTTTGGCGGGGGAAGATATCGGCCGCTCCGGGGGATCGTTCGGAGTAACCAAGGACTTGTATGAGCAGTTCGGCGCCTGGCGGGTGAAAGACACCCCATTGAGCGAGGAGGCTATCGCTGGCTTAGCGGTGGGCTCGGCCATGGCGGGATATCGCCCGGTGATCGAGATCATGTTCATGGACTTCATTACCGTGGCCATGGAGCAGATCTGCAACCAGGCCGCCAAGTCCCGCTACATCTACGCGGGGCAGGTGTCCCTGCCCCTGGTGGTGCGGACCATGTCCGGGGTCGGCCTGCGGGCCGGGGCGCACCACTCCCAGAGCCTGGAGTCCTGGTTCGTCCACGTCCCGGGCCTAAAGGTGGTGATGCCCTCCACTCCCTACGACGCCAAGGGCCTGTTGAAGGCGGCCATACGCGACGACAACCCGGTGGTGTTTTTGGAGCCCAAGTCGCTCTACACCAAAAAGGGGGAAATTCCCGAGGAGGAGTACCTAATTCCTCTCGGGAAAGCAGACATAAAACGGGCCGGCAAGGACGCCACCATCGTGGCCACCGGCCAGATGGTGCTGGTTGCCTTGGCCGCGGCCGAATCCTTGGCCGAGGAAGGCATAGAGGCGGAGGTGCTGGACCCGCGCACCCTCAGTCCCCTGGACACCGAGGCCATCGTGCAATCCGTGCGCAAGACCAACCACCTGGTGGTGGTGCAGGAAGCTCCCATGACCTGCGGGTTTTCCGCCGAGGTGGCGGCGATGGTCGGCGACGAGGCGCTCGATTATCTGGACGCGCCCATAAAACGTCTGTCCATGCCGTTCATGCCCGTTCCCTTCGGCGTGCTGGAAGATGCCTTCCTGCCGCACGCCGAGGATGTGGTGGCCGCCGTCAAGGCGATGTTGAGTTGATCAAGAATCAGCGGGGTTAAGCAAGTGGCAATCGCAATAATAATGCCCAAACTGGGCGCTGAAATGTCTTCCGGGGTCATCAAGGAGTGGGTCAAGCAGCAAGGGGAATGGGTGGAGACGGACGAAGCGGTGGTGGTGATCGAGACCGACAAGGTTTCCTACGAGGTCACCTCCCCGGGGGCCGGTTTTCTGCACATCCTCCTGGCGGTGGAGAGCGAAGCGGCCATAGGTGAAAACCTGGGCATGCTGTGCGCCGACGAGGAGGAGCTGGCCCAGATGGGCCAACAAGTTCCCCAGAGCCCGGGCGCGCCGGCCGAGGCCGCGCCCCCCCCGCCAGGGCCGAGCGAGAGCGTCCCGGAAGCGGCGGCCGCTCCAGAGCCCTCCGGGCAAGCCGGTGGCCAGACGCTCCGCTCCCGTTCCGAGATACGCGTCACCCCACTGGCCCGCAAGCTGGCAGCCGATGAAGGGGTGGACATCTTCTCCCTGACCGGCAGCGGGCCGGGAGGCCGCATCAAGAAACGCGATGTGGAATCGTTCCTCGCCCAGCCCAAACAAGCCCCCCAGCCCGCCCAGACGCCTCCTCCCGCCGCGGCGGGGTCCGTGGCTTTCAAGACCGTGCGCGAGGTGGTGCCCGTGCGGGGCACCCGCAAGGTGATCGCCCAAAGGCTGTACGACAGCTTGCAGCAAATGGCGCAGTTCAGCGACATGGGGGAGATGGATGTAAGCGCGACGGTGGCCTACCGCAAGGACCTGGTGGCCCAGCAGGAGGCCATTGGGGTGAAGATCACCTACAACGCCATCCTGGTCAAGGTGGCCGCCCTGGCCCTCAAGGCCATGCCCCTGCTCAACTCCAGCATCGTTGAGAACGAAATCCACCTTTACAACGAGATAAACGTGGGCATGGCCGTGGACGGCAAGAACGGCCTGATCGTTCCGGTGGTCCATAACGCCGACCAAAAGTCGATCGCGGACATACAGCACGAACTTAACGACCTAATCGAACGGGCCCGCGAGGGGAATTTGCTGCCGGATCAAATCTCCGGAGGCACCATGACCATATCCAACTTCGGCAGCTATGGGACCATCACCGGGACCCCCATCATCAATCCTCCGGAGGTGATCCTGTTAGGCATCGGGATCATCCGGCAGATTCCGGTGGTGGTGGACAATGAGATACAGATTGGCTGGTCAATGAGCTACTCCCTGACCATGGACCACCGGGTGGTCGATGGGGCCACGGGAGGGCGCTACATCCAGCGCATCAGGGATATGTTGGCGGCGCCTTACCTTATGGGCGTCCTTTGGTCGTGATGCCGCCCGATTCATCGGGGGCTATTTTTGGCGGGGATGGGAAACATGGAATCAGGGGCTTTCAGCCTGAAGCAAAAGATAGCGGTGGTCACCGGCTCCAGCGGCGGGCTGGGCAAGGCCATCGCTCTGGGTCTGGCCGAGGCCGGGGCTGACCTGGTCCTAGCCAGCCGCAACGTGGCGGCCAACCAAGAGATCGCCGCTCAAATTCACGGCCTGGGGTGCAAGGCCACGGTGGTGGAAGCCGACATTACCCAGGAAGAGGCCTGGGAGGATCTGCGCTCCCGGACCCTGGATGAGTTCGGCAAGGTGGATATCCTCGTCAACAACGCGGGAATCAGCCCCATCTACAAAAAGGCCGAGGAAATACGGCTCAGCGAGTGGGACGCCATAATGGCCACCAACCTGAGGGCGGTGTTCCTCGGCTGCCGCGCTTTTGCCGAGCCCATGCGCCAGCAGGGTGGTGGCAAGATCATCAACATCTCCTCCGCCGCCGGAGGGGAAGGCTCGCCGCGTTTGGCGGCCTACAGCGTGGCCAAGGCCGGGGTCATCAATCTGACTAAGACCCTGGCCATCGAATGGGGTGGCTACGGCATACGGGTGAACGCGCTCGCCCCGGGCCCCTTTGAGGTGGGGGTGGGCAAGCCCATCATGGAGAGCGACTTTTTCCGGGAGCAATGGATGCGCTTTCTGCCCTTGGCTCGTTTCGGCAAGGTGGGTGAGATCAGTGGGGCGGTTGTTTTCCTGGCCTCCGAGGCCAGCGATTTCATCACCGGGCAAACCCTATTTGTCGATGGCGGCTGGTCGGCTGGCAAGCCGGCGGCCGGCTAAAAGGGCGCCTTAGCGCGGGCCGGGGGTGCCCCAGGGCATCTAGGCGGGCATGGGCCTTGGCCCACGGTGGGGCCGCCATGAGGAAATTTTCTTAAACTGGTTTCAACCCATCCCGCGATCCTGGGGGTGGGCAGGCAGGGGGATTGGCTGATGACCGTGCAAAAACGCTTTGCCGACAAGGTTGCGGTTGTCACCGGCGGCGGGTCTGGGCTGGGACAACGCATCGCCATGGACCTGGCCGAGGAGGGGGCGGTGCTGGCCATCCCCGATGTCAGGTTGGAGGCGGCCAAAGCGACCGTCGAATTCATAAGGGCCGCCGGCGGCCAGGCCATAGCCCTCCAGACCGACGTCAGCCAGGGCCAGGATGTCCGTTCCATGGCCCAGGCGGTGGTTCGGGAGCTGGGGGGCATCGATATATTAGTGAACAACGCGGGCATCGTCATGCGCGCCCCTCTGCTGGACCTGCCGGAAGAGGAGTGGGACCAGGAGCTGGCCATAGACCTCAAGGGGGTCTACCTCTGCATCAAGCAGACCGTGCCGCACATGGTCGCGCGGGGGGGCGGTAAGATAGTGAACATCTCCTCGGTGGCTGGCATGCTTGGTTTTGTGGCGCCGGCCTACACAGCAGCCAAAGGCGGTCTCATTGCGTTAACCAAGGTTTTGGTGGGGGAGCTGTCTCCCCACAAAATCAATATCAACACCGTCTGCCCCGGGTTCTGTGCCACGCCCTTGAACGAAACCGTAAGAATGTCGGAAGCTGGGCAGGTCCTGAAAGGCAAGATTCCCTGGGGCCGTTACGGCACTCCGGAGGACGTGTCTGCCAGTGTCCGGTTTTTGGCTTCCCAAGATGCCGATTACATCACGGGAGCCATATTGCCGGTTGATGGCGGTTTGGCCAGCTTTGTGGATTTGGGTTCGGGGTATCGCACTTTCGATAAACAGTAGGGCCAGCCCCTCCCCGGTTCCCGATCATCCAACATCTTTACATGACAAGGTGAAAAATTATCATGGATTTTCATTTGACCATGTCGGCGGAAGAGGAGAACTTTCGTCAGGAGTTGAGCGACTTTCTCGATAGGGAGCTGACCTACGAGATTCGCCGCCAGCATGCCATGGACCAAGGCCTGGGACCAGAGGCGCGCGCCTTCGCCCGCAAACTGGGCGAAAAGGGCTGGCTGGGGATGGGCTGGCCAGAGGAGTACGGCGGCACCGGGGGCGGGATCAATTACGAGGTGATCCTGGTGCAGGAGATGGCCCGACACGGCGCGCGGGTGCCAAATGAAGTAGCGCGTTTCATGGCCGGACCGGTCATCCTGCATCACGGCAGCGAAGAGCTGAAAAAAGAGATGCTGCCCCGCATTGCCAAGGGGGAGATTGAGTTCGGCCTGGGCTACACCGAGCCCAACGCCGGTTCGGACCTCATGGCCATGCAAATGGTGGCCGAGGATCACGGCGATCATTTCATCATCAGCGGCCAGAAAACTTTTAATACCGAATCGCACTACGCCGACTATCATTGGTTGGCGGTCAAAACTGACCCCAAGGGGCCGCGGCACCAGTCCATCAGTTTGTTCGCCGTGGATCAGAGGGCCCCGGGGATCACCATACGCCCCATTGAGACCCTAGGCGGCGAGCGCTCCAACGAGGTTTTTTACGATGAAGTGAAGGTGCCCAGCCACCGTTTGGTGGGCCAAAAGAACCATGGCTTCATGTACATGATCCAGGCCCTGAATTACGAAAGGTTGATGCTCCTGCAAACCGAGCAGCTGCTGCCCACCTTGCGCCGCTTGGTCGCCTATCTTAAAAATACCCGCCGCAACGGGGAGACTCTGAGCAAGGACGCCCTGGTGCGCGACCGCCTGGCCCGCATGAGAATCGAGGCCGAAGCGGCCCAGTGTCTGGAATACCGCGCCTTGGCCATGCTGGTCAACGGCCAGACCCTGGATTGGCAGGCCAACTTGGTCAAGCTTTTCTCCAGCGAGTCCAGGCAGCGTTTTGCAAATCTGGGCATGGAGATACTGGGCCATGCCGGCTTGTTGGAAGAGGAGGACCCCTTGGCGGTGTCCCGTGGCGAGATGGCCCGGCTGGCCCGCTGCAGCGTGGTGGACACTATCGGAGGGGGCACCAGCGAGATCATCAGGAACCTGACGGCGATAAGGGGCCTAGGGCTTCCCAGGTAGCGGCCGCGCCCTAAAGGCGTCCGGCATGGAGAAAGGTTCAGGGCATGAATATTGATTTGAGTGAAGAACAAAGAATGATCGTCGACAGTGCTCGGCGCTTTTTACAAAAAGAATGCCCTCCCGACTTCGTGCGCGAGATGGCGCGCGATGCCAAGGGCATCACCCCCGAGCTATGGCGCGGCATGGCCGAGCTGGGCTGGATGGGCCTGGTGGTCCCAGAGCAATATGGGGGCTTTGAGGGGAATTTTTTGGATTTGATCCTCTTGTTGGAAGAGATGGGCCGGGTCACTCTGCCGGGGCCCTTCTTCTCTCATGTGCTCCTGGGGGAGATGTGCCTGCTGGCCGCTGGCGACGAGGCGCAAAAGGAGCGCTATCTGCCGCCGCTCAGCCTGGGAGAGGCCAAGATCACCCTGGCCCTGAACGAGGTGGATAGCATCTACCACCCCGCCTCGATCAGCACGATCGCGAAGATGCAAGGCGGCTCGGCCGTGCTCACCGGCCGGAAGCTCTATGTCCCGGATGCGGGCGTGGCCGACTTCATCATCTGCGTAGCCCGGAGCGAGGGCTCCCGCGCGGAGGCAGGGGACGGCCTGGGCGCGTTTGTCCTGCACAAGGATGATGCGGGCATCTCCTTGCGGAGACTGGAGGCCCTTGCCGGGGACAAGCAGTACGAGATGATCCTGGAGGGGGTGACCGTGCCGGCCGAACGCATCCTGGGCGAGATCGGCGAGGTCTGGTCATGGCTGCACCCGGTGCTACTCAAGGCGGCCCTGGCTAAGTGCGCCGAGATGGTGGGCAGCGGCCAGCGGGTGCTCCAACTGGCGGTGGACTACAGCAAGGAAAGGGAGCAGTTCGGCCAGTTCATCGGGAGCTTCCAGGCCATCCAGCACCATTGCGTCAACATGCTGGTGGAGCTGGAGACCTGCCGCTGGCTGGTTTACAGGACCGCCTGGATGATGGACGAGCAGATGCCTTGCCAGGCGCAGTGCTCCATGGCCAAGGCCTGGTGCGGTGACGCCTACCGGCGCCTAGTCAATCTGGGCCACCAGGTGATGGGGGGCATCGGCTACGCCGAGGAGCACGAGCTGCCGCTGCATTTCCGGCGCAGCCGGCTGGCCGAACCCACTTTGGGAGGGCTTGATTATCACCGCCGGCAGGTGGCGGTTCAGCTGCTGGGCTGAGGCCTCGCTGGTGAGCGCCCTTGGCTTTTGCCGGGATGGCCGGTTGCCGGGCGGCCAACCAAGGCGGGAATCGTTGAATTTGCAAAATAAAGCCTAGGAGTGATGATGAAAGCGCTGATGTTCTACGGCGGCTCGGATATGCGGCTGGAAGATATTCCCGAACCCGCCCCCGGAGCCGAGGAAGTCAAAATAAGGGTTAAATGGTGCGGAGTTTGCGGCTCGGACATTCATGAGTATCGATCCGGACCCATCTTGGTGCCCACTAAGCGGCCCCATCCCCGCACTGGCAAGCTGGCCCCGGTCGTGGGCGGCCATGAGTTTGCCGGCGAGGTGGTGGAGGTGGGCTCCGAGGTGTCCCGGATAAAGCCTGGAGACCGGGTCACCGTGAAGCCGACCCTACCTTGCTACCGTTGTCATTTTTGCCAGCAGGGCCGCCATATCCAGTGCTCCAGCCTGGCCCTATTAGGAGGGGCCGCGGATGGCGCTTTTGCCGAGTACATCGTGGCCCCGGCCGAAAATGTCCACAAGCTGCCCGGAGGGGTGAGCTACGAGGCAGGCTCTTTCACCGAGCCCCTGGCCTGCGCGGTGCACGCGATCAAGCGGGGGGGGATGAAGCCGGGGGACAACGTGGCCGTGGTGGGGGCGGGGCCCATCGGCCTGCTCACCATGCAAGCCGCCCTGGCCTGCGGCGCCGCTCAGGTGGTGGTCTTCGAGATGACCCCGGAGCGCGCCGCCCTGGCCGAAAAGTTGGGGGCAAGCGCCGTGATCGACCCCAGCGCGGGCAATGCCGGCAAGACCATGGCCGGGTTGACCGACGGCTTGCGCGCCGACGTGTCCTTTGAATGCGCGGGGCCGGCGCCGGCCCTGCTCCTGGCCAACGAGGTCTGCGGCAAGGGAGGGGTCATCGTGGAGGTCGGCTTCATGGCCGGCAAATGCGAATTCCCTTTCCAGGATTTGTTCCTGCGGGAGAAATCCATCGTGACCAGCCAGGGGTATGTGGATGAGTTTCCGGCTGCCCTGGCCTTGATGGCCAATGGCAGGGTTCAGTGCGAGCCCATGATCACCGCCAAGATCTTCCTGGACGAGGTGATGGACAAGGGCATCCTGGCCATGCTGGGGCCGGAAAAAATGAAGCAGTGCAAAATTCTGGTCGCCCCCTAGGCGCCGAGGCCCCGGCCGCTCCTAGGATGCAAAAGTAAGGTTGAATTTTTTGGTCGCCTGGAGAGAGTGATGAGTGACAAGCGCAAGGTGGTGGTCATTGGAGGAGGCATAGGCGGATACCCTGCGGCCATCAAGGCCGCCCGGCTGGGGGCGGAAGTAACTCTGGTGGAAAAGGCCGACTTGGGGGGAACCTGCCTCAACTGGGGATGCATCCCCACCAAGTCGCTGTTGCACGCGGCCGAGAGATTCCGCCTGGTCGAGGACGCGCCCCGGTTTGGTATAAACAGCGCCAAGCCCTCCCTGGACCTGGGGGCCGTGATGAGCCGCAAGGACCAGGTGGTGCAGGGTCTCAGAAAGGGCGTGGCTGGCCTCCTGAAGGCCAAGAAGATCGAGGTGATCCAGGGGGAGGCCGAGCTGCTGGACCCCGCCACGGTGCGGGTGGGCGGCAAACGGCTTTCGGTCGACGCGGTGATCCTGGCCACCGGCTCCCTGCCGGCGGTCCCGCCCATACCGGGCTTGGCCGATTTGGACATATGGGACAGTAATGATTTCCTGGCAATGAGCGAGCTGCCTTCCTCGGCGATCATCATCGGGGGAGGGGTGATAGGGGTTGAGTTTGCCCAGGTGTTGAGCGGGCTGGGGGCGCGGGTGACCCTGCTGGAGATGATGCCCCAACTGGTCCCCGGTCTGGATCGGGAGGCCTCCCGCGCCCTGGGCAAGGCCCTGGAGGGCCAGGGCGTGAAAATCGTCACCGGAGCCAAGATCGGCAAGGCCGACAAAAAGGCCAAGGAGTTCACGGTCAATTATCAGGTCGGCGGCCAAAAGGAGCAGGCCAAGGCCCAACGCCTGATTGTGGCCACCGGCCGCCGCCCGGCCAGCGAAGCCTTGCGCCCCGAAAAATTGGGTTTGGCCCTGGAGGGAGCGGCTGTGAAAGTGGACCAGTACATGGCCACCAGCCTACCTAATGTTTACGCGGCGGGAGACCTTACGGGCGGAATGATGCTGGCCCACCTGGCCATGGCCGAGGCGGAGTGCGCCGCCGTCAATGCCATGGGCGGAAAACAGGCCATGGACTACACCGCGATACCCGCCTGCATCTACACCACACCCCAAGTTGCCACGGTAGGGCTGAGCGAAGAACAGGCCAGAGAGAAACAGGAGATCAAAGTCGGGGTTTTTCCCTTTGCCGCCGCGGGCAAGGCTGCGGTGCTGGCCCAACCGGAGGGCTTTGTAAAGATCGTCGCGGGCGCCAAGTATGGCGAGGTCCTGGGGGTCCACATCGTGGGACCGCAAGCCACCGACCTGATCGCGGAAGGGGTGCTGGCCATGAATCTGGAAGCGACCGTGGAGGAGATAGCCAAGACCGTCCATCCCCATCCGACCCTTTCGGAAGCGTTCATGGAAGCCGCCATGAAACTATCGGGGGGAGCCGTGCATATCCCCTGAGAAGCTTAGGGTGCTGTGTTGCGCTAAAGGTAAAGTCAGCCAGGAGCAACGGTCGCCTGGTTGCGGCCGCGCTTCTTTTTAAGCCATCCGGCATTGTCTGGATGGCTTATTTATGCTGTGGGGATCGGGCCGGATTTAGTTTAAGCGCCACGGGCGCCAGACAGCAAGGCCGCGCGTTCTCAGGGTAGATAGCAAAAAACAGGCCAATTTTCGCGGCCAGGTTGTCGGCCAACAAGCGGCCCAGCTGGTCCGGCGGGGCGGGACTACCGATGATCTGGGTAATGGAGGTCATGCGCACTTTGGCCAGACCGCAGGGATTTATAAGTTCGAAGCCCGCCAGGTCGGGGTTGTTGTTAACCGCCAATCCGTGCAAGGTCACCCCATCTTTTATCGCCATGCCGATGGAAGCTATCTTGTCCTCACCCACCCACACGCCGGGTAACCCTTTCCGGGTATGGGAGGTCACCTCAAAATGAGCCAACGTCTCAATGGTCACTTGTTCCAAGTACCTCACCAGTTGACTGATGCCCAATCCCGTGGCGGCCAAGCGCAGGATGGGATAGATCATCACCTGGCCCGGGCCGTGATAAGTGACCTGACCGCCGCGTTCCACCTGATGAACGGCGATTCCCCGCTGCTTCAGGGTGGCCTGATCCACCAGTATGTGACTGGGGTCGCCATGCCGGCCCAAGGTAAGAACCGGCTCGTGCTCACAAACAATCATCGCGGCGGGCTCCCCTTGACGCACCTTGTCAGCTAGATCGCGCATTAACCCAAGGGCTTGCTGATATGGCAAGTGCTCGGAAAGCAGTAAACGGGCTGGAATCGTAGGCGTGGGCGACAACGGGGGCGAACCTTCCCTGGCGGTGCGGTACAGCTCACCGGCTTGATAGGAACTGCGCACCAGGGGGGCGCTTGCTGCGGCCCTGAAGCCCAGGGAAAGAGCAATTTCCTTGTAGCGCTCGAATTCATCGGGGTGGAGGTAAGCGGCAACCGGGTGGTGCCGGGGCGAAGGGGATAAGTATTGGCCCAGGGTGATTATCTCGCAGCTGGCTTCCCGCAGGTCCGCCAGGGTGGAAACCACCTCGGGCAGCGACTCCCCCAGGCCCAGCATCAAGCTGCTTTTGGTGACCAGCCTGGGTCGGTGGCTGGCGGCGTGGGCCAGCAGATTCAAGGAACGTTTGTAATCAGCGCCCCGGCGGACCTGGGGGTACAGGCGAGGCACGGTTTCGATGTTGTGGCTCAAAACCTGTGGCTGGGCCGCAAGCACCTGCTCCAGGGCGTTACACGAGCCCGCAAAGTCCGGCACCAACAGTTCCACCCCCACGCCGGGGCAATACTTGCGGATGGCGCGTAGGGTCTGCACAAAATGGGCGGCCCCTCCATCAGGCAGATCGTCGCGGGTCACGGAGGTGATAACCACGAATTTCAGGCCCAGGTCCAGTATCTCCTCGGCAACCCGCTGGGGCTCCAGGGAATCCAAGGGCTGAGGCTGCCCTTTACGCACTCCGCAAAACCGGCAGAAACGGGTGCAGGTGTCTCCCATGATAAGGAGGGATGCCTCTTTCCGGCTAAAGCACTCCTGGCGATTAGGGCAGTTACCCTCTTCGCAGATGGTGTGCAGTCCGCGCTGCCGAAGACTATGCTCAACACTTTCCATCAAGCCTAAGCCATGAATGCGCATTTTCAACCAAGCGGGTTTGTCAGTAGTCATAGGGGAATTTTTCATGCTGGTTCCGAGATACCAAGGTTCTATGCAAGGAAAAAGAAATTCAATAAAACGTTAGGCAGAGGCAGTTTTCACTATAAGATAACTGGCCAAGGTATAGTCAATTGTAGCATTTGGGTTTATGGTTGCATTTCATAATAGCTATAATTATCTGGTCGCCACGCAAGAACCACCCGCTTTGAAAAATGCCAAAAGAATAATCTGCTGGGCCTTTATAAGGTGATAGGTAAAAACGCCCGACCTGTTTTTGTAAAGGGTGACAGTCTGAGTTAATCAGTTGCGTTGCGTCACATGCGTATTAGTTTTGAGGTGCCAAACTTACTGCATATACTTCCACAGCCTTCGCAAAGGCAACTTTTTTGAATTTATGATTTCGTTCTGAGTCACCTTTTATGTCTTCCACCTGTATTATCCCAACAGTGGTGGCCCAGACGAGGTCAGCCAGTGGGAATGGATCACATTTCTTAATTATCGCTAAAGCCATCGCCTTACTCAATACGCGACGTAAGGATGTATAGTTTTCCCTACCCTTTTTTATTATTTCGTCTTTAATTTGAGTGCCAAGACCAAAAAGTAATTTAGTCTCCTGGAATACCTGTAATACGCTGAACATTTCAGGTGAATTCTTATAAACCAAAAAGTAGCAATTAAAGATTTCCTGAAATAGGTGTTGAGCGTTTAAAATTTTATTATCTTCTAAGAGTTGCTCAATGGCCAGCATTGATTCATGTATTTGTTCAATTATAGGGAGGGAAAAGGAAAGGAAAAGGTCTTCTTTGTTATCAAAGTACTGATAGATTGTAGGCTTACTGATTTCAGCACCCAAAGCAATCTCGTCCATGGTTGCCTTGATAAATCCTTTTTCAAAAAAAACTTTTTGAGCGGAATTAAGAATCGTATCGATACGATGTTGTTTTTCTCTTTCACGGCGAGCTCTTATCACGTCTTTGCTGTTCATCACTTTGCGTTCCTATGTCTTGATCCGGCTTTTCCCTTGAACATAAAATCATTTTGCCTGGTTACCATTCTGGGTTGCCAGGAATACTCAAGGTTTTAAAGGTATCGGCGAAATGATTAAGGGTTAAAATTCCATGTGGTAGGTTAATTACTATGTGTAAACAATACCGGCGCGTGGAAAACTTGTCAATCTTTTAGTAAAGAGTATCAGCGATATATTCCCTCTGCATGGAAATAGGCGAAAGGCGGCTGGCCCGGATCCGGGATGGCCTTGGGGCCAGGCTTTGCCCAGACGGCTCGCCAAAAAAAATGCCCGCCAAGTTGACCGCTGATCGCCTGTGAAGTCAACAACTCGAAATTAAATAACAAACCATCAACCAGCCAGTCTCCGGGAATTGGCTTTTGTCCCATCGGAACAGATCGGCGGTAATCGCCGGCCAGGGGGCGCCCCCTTTCCGGGGGGGCCCGCTCCAGGGGGCAATAGGCCTCCCCGGACTGGGCAACGGTCCCGGGGTGGGGGAAGATGGCTAGGTTAAGCTTAACCTGCAGTAACATAATGATATATCGCGTTAAACCCTTGACCGGGCCTGGGGCCAAAGGCCCTGGCGGGAAAAAGCTTGACATTTAAGGTTACTATTAGTTATTAATATACTGTCGGTAGGAATAATAACAAATTAAACTCCCGCATATTGCCCGCTGCGTGGGGGAACGTTTTTCTTTGCATTTAACCGTGGCGGTTGAATCTCTTGCATGATGAGTGGCTTTGGATGGGGTCGATAAAGGAGGGGGCTGTTATGAATTCGGAGGCCATGGATAGTTTCGCCAGCCGAGATGATTTTATCCGGTCATTAACTGAGAGAATCAATAAAGACGTAGCCAGATGTCATGGCTGTGGACAGGTGGTGGTCCAAAGCTTTTTGGACCAGATGGGAGTGGAAGATCGTCTTTTGTCCAAGGCTTCCAGCCCGTTTTTTGCGGGTTTGGCCTTGACGGGTAATACCTGTGGAGCCCTGCTAGGTCCACTGATGATGCTGGGAATGGTCTTTGGGCGCGGCGATATCAATCAAGGGTTGCCGGCTCTTCTCGAAAACATCAGACCCATGCGTAAGTTGATCAAAATATTTTTAGAAAAAAACCAGGGGCAAATTGATTGCGGCGCCATTACGGGTGTGGATATGGCCGACCCCAAACAATCCCATGAGTATTTTTCCTCCGGTGGATTGGAGCGCTGCGGTCTCCTTTTGGCCGAAACCGCCGGCGAAGCGGCTGGCCTGATCTGGGATCACTGGCGGGATGAAAATTCCACGGAGAAATAAAGCAAGGCGAGGCTCCAGGGAGCCTTTGGGGAGACGTGGCCAACGTCTCCACCCCCGGCCGGGCGGCGGCGCGGTCCCCAGTTCATAAAAAAACACGGCGAAACATGAACACAAACAAGGTTTCCCTGCTTCATTGCGATCAGCCTCTTGCACCGGTTCGACAGGCGCTCGAGCTGTGCGGCGGGTTGGAGCGCATCGGCGCCCAGACCAGGGTGGTCCTGAAACCCAACGTGGTTTTTTGGACCGCGGCCGTGGCCTTTCCCAAGTGGGGCGTGGTGACCACCAGCCGCCTGGTGCACGACATGGTCAGGCTGCTCACGGAACACGGGGTGGGGGACATCACCATCGTGGAAGGCGTGGTGAACAGCCGCCGCAAGGACCACGCCACCACGGCCCATGCCTTTGAAACCCTGGGATACAATCGGCTCGCCAAGCGCTACGGGGTGCGGGTGCTGGATGCCTTTCTGCGGCCCTACCAGGAGATCGACCTGGGCGAGGGCATGAAGCTCAGCTTTAACCTCGACGCGTTGCAAGCCGACCTGGTAATCACTCTGCCGGTGATGAAGACGCACGCTCAGACCGTGGTGAGCCTGGGGCTTAAAAACCTGAAGGGCCTCATCGACGTCAACTCGCGCAAGCGCTGCCACAGCGCCGACCCTGACAAGGACCTCCATTACTGGGTTTCGCGCCTAGCCGAGCCCCTGCCGCCGGTGCTGGCGGTAATCGATGGAACCTATACCTCGGAGTATGGCCCGGGCTTTGAAAGCGTGGCGCACCGCAGCAACCTTTTGGCCGCATCCTGGGACCTGCTTTCGGCTGATAAGGTGGGGGCCGCCTTGCTAGGCTACTCCCCGGAGCAGGTGCCCCATTTGGCGCACGCCCTGCGCAAGGCGGGACGGCCCCTGGACCTGAGTGACGTGGACCTGCAAGGCGAATCGTTGCAAGAGAATGCCAGGCTCCACCGGTGGTCCTTTCCTTACACCGAGGACGGGTTGCTGCCGGCGTTCATGGCTAAAAAAGGGGTGCGGGGACTGAGCTACCATAAGTACGACACCACCCTATGCACCTATTGCTCGGCCATAAACGGATTGGTGCTCTCGAGCATCATGGAGGCTTGGCAGGGCGACTCCTTTGATGAGGTGGAGGTGCTCACTGGTAAGCTCATGAAGCCCCGGCCCGAGGCCCGCAAGACCATTTTGCTGGGCCGATGCATGTACCAGGCCCATAAGGACAACCCAGACATCCGGGAAATGATCGCGGTCAGGGGCTGTCCGCCTCAGCCTGAGCAAATCGTCAAGGCCCTGCATCAGGCGGGCATCATGGTGGACCCGGCCCTGTTTGCCCACATGGACCGCGCGCCCGGCATGTACCTAAAGCGCTACCAGGGCAGGCCGGAATTCGACGAAAGCCTGTTTAGGGTCTTATAGGCGGCGCATTTTTAGGCGGGAAAGAGAAACGCATGGAACGAGTATTGGTGGTGGGGGCCGGATTCATGGGGGGAGGCATCGCCCAGGTCTGCGCCCAGAGTGGCCGCCGGGTGCATCTGATGGACCTATCATCCGAGGCGCTGGACAAGGCCCACCGGGGCATGGAGTTTTCCCTGGGCAAGCTAGCCGCCAAAAACCTGATCAGCGACACCCCGGGGCAGGTGTTGACGCGGCTCAGCTTTGAGCGGGATTTGACGGCAGCGGCCCAGGCCGACTGGATAATTGAGGCGGCGCCGGAACAGGATTCGCTTAAGCTAGAGATTATGGCCGAGCTGGATCGCCGGGCCCCGACGGAAACTCCTATCGCCTCCAACACCTCATCTATTCCTATTGGCCGCTTGGCCGGAGCCACCCATAATCCCGCGCGAGTGCTGGGGCTGCACTTCTTTGGACCGGTGCCCTTAATGGGGCTGGTGGAGGTAATCAAGGGGCCGAGCACGGCGGAGGAGATTTTTCAGCGAGGCCTGGCGTTCATAGGTTCCTTGAACAAGACTCCCGTCAAGGTGGTCAAGGATGTGCCCGGCTTCGTGATGAACCGCATATTCGTTGCCGCTTTGGCCGAGGCGGTGGACTTGGTGGCGGCCGGTGTGGCCACTCCCCAGGACATAGACACAGGCATGCGCTTGGGTTATGGCTGGAACACCGGCCCCTTTGAGATCGCCGACCTCGCCGGTCTGGACACCTGGGTTCTCATCGAAGATTTCCTGGCCTCCATGCACGAGGACAGGTTGGTGAGCCGATCTGATCTTTTACAGCGCATGGTCCGGGAAGGCAACCGGGGACGCAAGAGTGGTAAGGGATTTTACCGCTATACCTCAGAAGGCAAGCGTTATCCAGAGTAGGGAAGACAATGGCCCAGATCCAGCGCCGAGGGATATCCAATGAAAAAAAAGAATGATGCGGTGATCGTGGCCATGGGGCGTAGCGCCATCGGCGATTTCGGAGGCTCCCTGGTCAGCCTGAAGGCCCACGCCCTGGGCGCCCAGGTGATTACGGCGGTCCTGGACCAATGCAAGGTGGACCCGGCCCTGTTCGACGACGTGATCCTGGGCGACTGCATGCAGTGCCCGGACGAGGCCAACACCGCCCGCACGGCCATGCTCAAGGCGGGCCTGCCGGTGGACGTGCCCGCGGTGACCATCCAGCGCCAGTGCTCCAGCGCCATGCAGGCCCTGGGCATGGCCGCCACCTACATCAAGGCCGGGGAATACGGCCTGGTCTTGGCCGGCGGCGTGGAGTCCATGTCCAACGCGCCCTACGTGAGCTACGACACCCGCTGGGGCGCCCGCCTGACCCACAAGGGTTTGCAGGACTCCATGTGGGAGATGCTGCATTCGGGCTCCCCGCTTTTGGACCCTCCGGGCTACATCATGGGCCAGACCGCCGAGAATCTGGCCCGCAAGTATGAAATTTCCCGCGAGGACCAGGACGAGGTGGCGCTCCGCAGCCACAACAACGCCGAGGCGGCCATAAACGGCGGCAAGTTCAAAGACGAAATCGTGCCCATCGCGGTGCCCCAGCGCAAGGGCGACCCCAAGATATTCGACACTGACGAGCACGTGCGCCGGGGCCTGGCCATGGGCGACCTTTCGCGCCTGAAGCCCGCCTTTGCCAAGGACGGCACGGTGACCGCGGGCAACGCGTCGGGCCTAAACGACGGCTCGGCCATCTGCCTGGTGGCCAGCCGGGCCAAGGCCGAGGAGCTGGGGCTAACCCCCCTGGCCAAAATCCACTCCTTTGCCGTGGCCGGTTGCCCCCCGGAGCTCATGGGCTGGGGCCCGGTGCCCTCCACCCAAAAGCTGCTCAAGAAAACCGGGGTCAGCCTGAGCGACATAGAGCTCATCGAGCTCAACGAGGCCTTCGCCGCCCAGTACCTGGCCTGCGAGCGGGGCCTGGAGCTCAACCGCGAGATAACCAACGTCAACGGCTCGGGCGTAGGCCTGGGCCATCCGGTGGGCTGCACCGGGGCGCGCATCGTCATTAGCCTGCTGGGCGAGATGAAGCGCCGGAACTTGAGCCTGGGCCTGGCCACCCTGTGCGTGGGCGGCGGCATGGGCATGTCCATGCTGGTGGAAAACGAATAAGAGGGAGAAGCGGGGGGAAATTTTTCCCACAAAAAAGGGATCCCCCGGCGGCCCAAGCCAAGGAGAACGAAATGCAGTACGGACTGACTGAAGAGCAAATCATGCTGCGGGACACGGTGCGGCGTCTAGCCCAGGAGCGGGTGGCCCCCGGCGCGGCGGAGCGGGACGAGAAAGAGGAGTTCCCTTGGGACATGGTGGAGGTGTTCAAGGAAAACGGCCTTTTCGCCTGTGACTTCAAGGAGGCTTACGGCGGGGCGGAGATGGGCTTGTTGGCCTTTGCCCTGGCGGTGGAGGAGGTGGCCAAGGTTTGCGCCTCGTCTTCGGTGATTCTGTTGGTGCATGAGCTGGGCTCCATGCCCATGATGCTGGCGGCCAACCAGGCGCAGAAGGAGAAGTGGTTCCCGGCCATCGCGGCGGGCGAGAGTCTGACCGCCTTTGGGCTCACCGAGCCCGGCGCGGGCTCCGACGTGGCCGGGCTGCGCACCAAGGCGGTGAAGCAGGGCGACAAGTACATCATCAACGGCACCAAGATGTTCATCAGCCACGCCGACGTGGCCCAGTATATCTGCGTGGCCACGGTGACCGATCCTGACAAGGCCCCCCACAAGGGCGCCCAGAGCATCATTGTGGTGGAAAAGGGCACGCCCGGCCTGAGCATCGGCAAGAAGGAGCACAAGATGGGCATCCGGGCCTCCACCACCTGCGAGGTGATTTTGGAGGACTGCGAGGTCCCGGCGGAGAACCTCTTGGGCTCCGAGGGCGACGGCTTCCAGATCCTGATGAAGACCCTGGACTTCACCCGGCCCTGCGTGGCCGCCCAAGCCCTGGGCATCGCCCAGGGCGCGCTGGACTTCGCGGTGGACTACGCCAAGGAACGGGTGCAGTTCGGCAAGGCGATCATCAAGAACCAGGGCCTTGCCTGGATGCTGGCGGACATGGACGCCCAGGTGGAGGTGGCGCGCCAGGCGGTTTACAAGACCTGCGCCATGTTCGAGCAGGTGCCCAAGGACCTGAGCCGGGTGCCCATCGAGGCCATGCGCATGTCGGCCATCAGCAAGCTGGTGGCCGCAGATACGGCCATGAAGGTGACCACCGACGCGGTGCAGATCCTGGGCGGCTATGGATATGTGAAGGAGTACCCGATGGAGCGCATGATGCGCGACGCCAAGATCACCCAGATCTACGAGGGCACCAGCCAGGTGCAGAAGATGGTCATAGGGAGTTTGCTATAAAATGAAGCAACCCGCCTTGTCCGATATAACCAATTTTATATGTAAAAATCTATTAACAAGAAATTTTTGATTATATATGCTGTGATTATGGTCGCTTATAACTAAGTAGTTGAAAAAATAAAATAGGCGGCCGGAGTTGGCATAGGATGCGGTTTTGTTCATACTTTTTAAATTTGGGTTAGTCGTATTGAAAAGAATCAAAGGTTTATTCGAATTAGTAGGGTATTCGGAAGTACAGGTTACCTGCCCAGATTAATGTACCACCTTATTTACACCGGCCAATAGGTGAAGACTTGGAGTTACAGAACTCAGCCAGTCGTAAATAGAAGAACCATCACTTGAGGAAAAATCTTAAACACGATAACCAGGACGAGTAAAGTTGGCCGGTTTTAAACTGCTCACAATTGACCGGTTATCTTTCCTTATAACTTAAGCTTTCTGAATATCTATTTAAATTTAGAGAAAGGGGATTGGTCATAGCTTTATTTACAATCGATCGGGAGCAGTGCACCAAATGTGGCGCCTGTGTAGATGAGTGCCCGATTAAAATTATCTACCAGAGATCACCCGGGGGCTTTCCCGCAAAGGTCTCTCAATTGGTGGAGTTATGTCTGTATTGCGGCCACTGCGTATCGGTCTGTCCCTCTAGTGCCTTTTATTTGGAAAGCATGAGCCCCGGTGATCTGGAGCCAGTGTCGGATGATTTAACAATAAATCCGAAACAAGCCTGGCAATTCCTCTGTTCGCGGCGGTCGGGGCGTGCCTATAAAAAGAAAAAGCTGGAGCGTCAAACCCTGCAAGCACTGGTAGAGGTGGGCTGTGGTGTAGCTTCGGCTAAGAATCAGCAGCCCTGGCGTTGGATTGTGGTGGAGGATACTGATGTGTTGCGCAGTTATGCCGCCATGGTCATTGACTGGATGGAATTGATGCTTAAAAGATTCCCCGATAACAGCGAGGTACAGGCCATGAAAAGGCCGGTGGCTGGATGGAAATACGGCATGGACGTCATCAGTCGGGGCGCTCCTCATCTTATTATGGCCCATGCTGACAGACAGTGGCCCTGGGCCGTGCAGGACTGTACAATAGCTTTGGTCCATATTGATCTATATGCTTATAGCCTGGGCTTGGGTGCCTGTCGGACCGGATATATCACCGAGGCAGCCAATCGACACTCCCCCCTTAACGAAGCCTTGGGGATACCAAAAGACAATATCGTGGCCGGCTCCATGGTGGTGGGCTATCCCAAGCATCGTTTTTACCGCATCCCTCAACGTAACGCTCCACGGGTCAAATGGATTGGGGATGGTGCATAGCCTTTTGGCGGGTGCGACCCTTCCTATGAGCGCGTGGAGTATTGGGAGGCCATCCGCGAGGCGGCCGGGGAACGCATCGCCTGGCAGCGGTTGGACCAGAGCGGGCACGCAGCGGTGCTGGTGATTTGCGGCTGTGCCATGGCAAGTCATATGAAGGTGGCGCTCAAGTTCTGCGGGGGATGCGACCCCGTCTACGAGCGCGTGGAGTATTGGGAGGCCATCCGCGAGGCGGCCGGGGAACGCATCGTCTGGCAGCGGTTGGACCAGAGCGGGCACCAAGTGGTGCTGGTGATCTGCGGCTGCGCCACGGCCTGCCCCCTGGAAGATCTGCCGCCGGACGAAACCATAGTAGCTGTTACCGACGACCGCCAGGCTCCGGCCGAGGTGGTGGCCCGCTTGCTGGGCCGGGAGAAATGAAAATGGAGCGCATAGTCACCAAGGACGATTATCTGGCCAGCCTGCGCGAGCAGGGCCATCTGATCTATTTCAACGGGGAGCGCGTCGAGGATGTGACCAGCCATCCCGCCTTTTTGCCCCATGTAAACGCCGCGGCCAAGACCTACGAGATGGCCCTGATGCCCGAGTACGAGGACTTGGCCACGGCCATCAGCCACATCACCGGCGAGCGCATCAGCCGCTTCACCCACATCCACCAGTCGGTGGAAGACCTGATAAAAAAGGTGCAGCTGCTCCGGGCCATCGCCCACGAGACCGGCTCTTGCTTCCAGCGTTGCGTGGGCTGGGACGCGCTAAACGCCACCTTTATGACCACCTACGAGATCGATCAAAAGCACGGCACCGACTATCACCAGCGCTTTTTGGGGTACCTCAAGTACATCCAGTCCACCAACAGGATGGTGGTGGGCGGCATGACCGACACCAAGGGCGACCGCTCCCTGCCCCCGCACCAGCAAAAAGACCGGGACGTGTTCACCCACGTGGCCGAGCGCCGCGACGACGGCATCATCATCCGGGGCAACAAGGCCCACCAGACCGGCGGGGCCAACAGCCACGAGATATTGATCATGCCCACCCAGTTCATGCGCGAGGAAGACGCCGACTTCGCCCTAGCCTGCGCCATCCCCCTCAACTCCCCCGGCGTGGTGCAGATCTTCGGACGCCAGACCAACGACGACCGCCGCATCCACAGCCCCCTGGACGCGGGCAACGCGGAGTACGGTCTGGTGGGCGGCGAAACGCTCATCGTGTTCGAGGACGTGTTCGTGCCCTGGGAGCGGGTGTTCATGTGCGGCGAGACCGAGTTCTCCGGCCTGTTGGTGGAGCGCTTCGCCACCCTGCACCGCCAGAACTACGGCGGCTGCAAGGGAGGGGTCAGCGACGTGCTGGTGGGGGCCTGCGCCTTGGCCAGCGAAATGCAGGGCAGCGCCAAGGCCAGCCACGTCAAGGAGAAGCTGGCCGAGATGATGCACCTCACCGAGACGCTCTACGCCGGTTCGGTCTCCTGCTCGGCCATGGGCTCCAAGACCGCCAGCGGGGCCTATTATCCCGACCCGCTGCTGGCCAACTGCACCAAGCACAACGTGACCCGCCACGTTTACGAGATCGCCCGGCTGGCCCACGACGTGGCCGGCGGCATCCTGGCCACCATGCCCTCCGAGGCCGATCTGAGGCACCCGGAGATCGGCAAGTATGTGGAGAAGTACCTCTCCGGGGTGGAGGGGGTGTCCACCGAGAACCGGATGCGCATCCTCAGGCTCATCGAGAACATGACCGGCGGCACCGCCCTGGTGGAGTCCATGCACGGGGCGGGCTCGCCCCAGACCCAGAAGGTGATGTACGGCCGCCTGGCCAAGATGGACATGAAGAAGAAGTGGGCCGCCAAGCTGGCCCAAATCGAGGAGTAGCTTTTCCCTGACGTTTAGGTCTACTCATAGGTTTAGGATTTGGCAGAATCTAGGTTGTCTTGACCGGAGAGGATTTTGCCATGAAGAAGTCTAATTTCACCGAAGAGCAGATCGCCTTTGCCCTGCGGCAGGCGGAGCGTGGGACCAAGGTGGTGGAGGTATGCCGCAAGATGGTGTAAGCGAGCAGATATTCTACCGCTGGAAGAAGAAGTACATCGGCATGGGCCCGGGCGAGCTCAGGCGGCTGAAGCGGCTTGAGGAGGAAAACCGTAAGCTCAAGCGTCTTGTGGCCGACCTGAGCCTGGACAAGGCCATGATGCAGGATGTCATCGCAAAAAAGCTCTGAAGCCTGATCAGCGGCGGGGATTGGTCAGGCATATGCTGGATTCCTTTCAGGTGAGTGAGCGGCGGGCTTGCTAAGTGGCCAGGGTTTACCGATCGTTGTTTCGCTATCAGCCCCAGGCCGATGATCAGGCCTTTCTTCGTAAAAGGATCAGGGAGATTGCCGCGACGAGGGTGCGCTACGGCTACAAGCGCATTCATGTGCTTTTGAGGCGGGAAGGCTGGCCATTCAATGCCAAACGGGTCTACCGCCTCTACTGCGAAGAGGGCCTTCATCTTCGTAACAAACGGCCTCGGCGGCACGTCAGCGCCGCTCACCGGCAGGAGCGTCCCCTGGCCAGCCATCCCAATGAGAGCTGGTCTATGGATTTTGTTTCAGACGCCCTGTTTGACGGTCGCCGGCTGCGGGCCTTGACCGTGATCGACAATTCCACCCGGGAGAGCCCGGCCATTGAAGTGGATCAGGGGATTACCGGCAAGCAAGTAATCCAGGTGCTGGAACAGGTATCAGAAAAGCGAGGGCTGCCCAGTAGGATCTTCCTGGATAATGGCCCGGAATTCGTCAGTAAAGCTTTGGATCTCTGGGCCTACGAGCACGGGGTGACCCTGGACTTCTCCCGACCTGGCAAGCCCACGGATAACGCCTTGATCGAAAGCTTCAATGGCCGTTTTCGCGATGAGTGCCTGAATGTAAATTGGTTCTTGTCTTTGGAGGACGCCAAAACTAAGATCGAAGCTTGGAGGCGGGACTATAACGGTAGCCGACCTCACACCTCCCTGGGGGATCAGACGCCTCGGGAATTCGCCCGATGCTACCTGGCCAAAACCCCAGCCGGGGGATACCCAAAAGGACCAAATCCTCACCTACTGGCCGGATCTAATTCGGGGTGACCCTCAATGTACCTAAATCCTAACTGAAAATGTGGACCCGGATTCGGGGGGCAGGTCAGCAGCAGTTGCCCTTTATGAAATCAATTTCATTTTATTGCGAATCCTTATAGCCAATTGTGGTGTGTGAGAGCCTATGTGAGAAAAACCATCCAAAATGTGCCAAAATTGGATAAAATCGGCATCAATCTGGTGAAATCGATTTCAATAAATCCTAATAACATCAAGCAAATGAGGGTATTGGAAAGCTCGGAGGTCCACCCTTCAAATCCGGTGTACCGTCTGAGTAAGGCGGTAGGTGGGTTCGATTCCCATGCACTTCCGCCACTATGATTTCAAGGGGTTAGGCGCGATGCCCGGCCCCTTTCTTTTTGGGCGTGGTCGCGGTTTCGGCCTCAGGGTGCGCATAAGGTGCGGATTGGTGCGCCACAAACCCTGGATCGTCCAGCTTTTCTACCGCCGCGCGGTTGCCTCCAGGGGCTAAGTGGCCGTAGGTGTCAACCGTCAACTTGATACTGTGGTGGCCCATTTGGTCCCGTAAGTAGGCAAGTGACTCCCCCTGTTGAATCAGAAGCGAGGCGTAGGTGTGCCGCGGGCCGTGTATGCGCCTGTGAGACAGCCCAGCCGCGGCCAGAGCCTTGAGCCACACCCGTGGCAAGGCCTACCATCCCATGACCCAGGGCAAGATCGAGCGATACCACTGGACCTTGAAAAATCGCATCAACCTGGAGAACTACTACCTGCCCTGGGACCTGGAGCATCAGATCGGTCGCTTCGTGGATTATTACAACTGAATCAGGCCTTTCTGTTCGACAACCTCCCTGGTCACCTTCCAACTGCGCTCGCCCAGGGTTATGGATTTGCCCCCAAGCGCTAAAGTTCATCGATGGGCGCTTCCAGAGTGGAATTGTCCGTGGACCCGGGCGCGGGATCTGCTGTGTTCAAATTCGGCTTCAGAAGAACGCGCTTGCCCTGTATGGGATTGCTGGCTTCATCCCACCCCAAGGCTGCTACCACGGCCTTGACGCCGTATTGCCTAGCATTGGTGTTGCACAAGGTCACTGAGCTCACGACCAACTCCCATGCTTAATCCGTTCCAGGTAACGCGCCAATGACATCCTACTCTGCTTTGACCTGCCCCCGATCGTTTAGTCTCCGGCAAGCCCGAGGCGATTCAGTTGGCGCAAATATTGCCCTGATAAGACGGTGAGCCCAGCCACAATTGGATTTGGGCAAGTTATTTAATGCCTTACAAGTATAAAAAGGACAGAATGCGGTATTTTGCACCATAGATATATGTAATCAATTCTATACAATGTAGCCCATAACGCCTGCCCCGATGTCCTGCCCAAATCGTCAGAGAAAGGTAAGGAAACCAAGTGGATATTTGCGGCCGGCCATGTTACCTCGGAAGTATTAGACCCTATTCGCCAACGATTCAGCCAGTTAGCCACACGAGAGGGCTTGAGCAAACCGTGCGCCGTCTCTGCACCCTGCATGGCGAGCGCAAAGGTTGGCAGGACAAAAAAGAGAACATCCTTTTTCAGGGCAGGAACGGCATGAGGGGCACGGGTGACCTTGGATCGTTTTCCTGGGCGTGCTTGGCGACCCTGGCCTCTGATTGGTGGGGAATACTCAGCCCGCATCTCACCTTTAATCAGAGGATTATAGGGGTCGGTTACCACCATGCCGGATAAAAAGCCTCGCATCATGATCGTAGATGACGATGCCTTGGTACGCGAAATGCTTTTCTACATTATTCAAGAGGAGGGCTTCGAACCACTGACGGCGGCCAGCGGAGAGTCGGCACTAAAAAAAGTGTCCTTAGATAAACCTGATCTGATGTTGGTCGATTTCAAGATGCCCGGGATGAACGGGATGGAGGTAATGAACAAGGCCAAGGCCCTTGACCCGGACCTCCCCGTGATCATGATAACCGCTTATGCTGGTATCGAGGGGGCGGTGGAGGCCATAAGGGCCGGCTTTTATGACTATCTGGCCAAACCCTTTGACAACCAGGACGTGGTGCGGGTCCTACATCGCGCTTTATCCGAAGTTAGTCTCAAGCGCAAGCTCAGACACCTCACCGGACGCGTTCAAGCCAAGGAATTCCTTCGCGAACTGATGGGGCCAAGCGATGCCGTGACCCGGTTGATCACCGAGGTCAACAGCGTGGCCGACACCGACTTCAGCGTGCTCATACTGGGCGAAACCGGCTCCGGCAAGGAGTTGGTGAGCCAGGCGTTGCACCGGTGCAGCCTGCGATCCGACGCCCCATTCGTGGCTATCGATTGTGGGGCCATACCGGAGCCTCTGTTCGAAAGCGAGTTGTTCGGGCATGAAAAGGGAGCCTACACCGGGGCCAGCCACCAGAAACCCGGCAAGTTCGAGATAGCCCATGGCGGAACCTTGTTTCTGGACGAGATATCAAACATGCCCAGGGGCTCTCAGTCCAAGCTGCTGCGCGCCCTGCAGGAGAAGAAAATCTACCGCGTGGGCGACACCAAACCCCGCACCATAGATGTCAGGCTGCTGGCTGCCAGCAATCTGGACCTCGAGGCGCAAGCGGTCGGCGGAAAATTTCGGGACGATCTTTTCTACCGCTTAAATGAGTTCACCATCAGAATCCCTCCCCTGCGAGAGCGCAAGGAAGACATCCTTTATTTGGCCAAGCGCTTCCTGGACCAGACCAGCAAGGAGTTGGACAAGCCGATCAAGGGCCTTAGCGAAAACGCTGTAATGGCCCTGGTGTCGCACGCTTGGCCGGGCAACGTGCGCCAACTCAAGGCCACCATTCGGCGGGCGGTGCTGCTTGCCGATGTAGTGGTTAGGGAACACAACTTGGATTTGAAAAGCGGCGTCGGGGGAGCGGCCAGATCGCATATGAGAGACACCGAAGTCTCTTGGCAGGGCGAGCCGTTGCGCGAAATCGTTCGACGCTGCCTAACCGCCGTGGAACGCCAGGTGATCGAGCAAGTGCTCCAGAAGACCGGCGGCAACAAGGCTAAGGCGGCACGCCTATTGCAAGTTGACTACAAGACCTTGCACACCAAAGTGAAAACCCTGGGGCTAAACGCCCCGTATGACGAGAAGGGATGGCGATCATGAGCGGTAAACGGTCCGGCACGGGTATGGGGGGCTTGCTCAAGGGCCTGGGGGAGTTGGTGGAAAAGCTCGGAGAGCTGGCGGAAAGCGGCGAGAGCCTTTCCCGCACCGGCGAGGTGAATTTTGAGCCCAAGGGAAAGGGCATGAAAGGGTTCTACGGCTTTTCGGTCAAGATGGGGCTGGGCGATCAGGAAATGAAGGTCGAGCCCTTCGGCAATATCCGCAAGGACGAAAGCGGCGGCGAATCGGTGATCCATGAGGTGCGCGAGCCCATGGTGGACATCTTCGAGGAGGATGACCACACCCTGGTGGTGGCCGAAATGCCCGGCATCAGCGCCGAGGACGTCCGCCTGGAGGTCACCGATGATCTGCTGACCATTACGGCCGAAAGCAGCGACAAAAAATACCAAAAAGAGGTGCTGCTGCCTCGCGCCTATTCCAAGGATCAGATGCAGGTCTCCTGCAACAACGGCATCCTGGAAATTAAATGCGTCAACTAGGTCTGCATCGAGTACCCGGTCCGGGAGTCACCGAATGCCGAAAAGCAACGACAAAGCCATCAAGCTGCGCGTAACCGAGGCCCTGGCCAAGGACATGGGCCGAGCCTTTGCCCGCATGGGCCCGGAGGACATGGACCGCCTCCAGGTGACCATAGGCGACATAGTGGAGGTCAATGGTGCGCGCCGCACCTATTGCAAGGCCATGCCCACCTACAAGGAGTTCAGGGGACAGGCCAGGGTTCAGTTGGACGGCTTAAGTCGAGAGAACGCTGGAGTCGGCGTGGACGAGACGGTTACGGTGCGCACGAGCCCCTGCCGCCCGGCCGAACAAGTGGTGCTGGGGCCCACCAACATCCGGCCGGCCCCGCGCGACCTGCCCTACATTGGAGGGCTTTTGGACGGCCTGCCCGTGGTGGAGGGTGACCGTATACGGGCCAACCTCTTCGGCAGCCGCTCGGCCAGCTTCAAGGTGGAGCGGACCGTGCCCAAGGGGCCGGTGTTGATAAACCCCACTACCCTGCTGACCGTGGGCAAGCCCCAACAGGAGGACAGGGCTAGTGAACTGTCCTACGAGGACATCGGCGGCCTGGGCCCCCAGTTGCAACGCATCCGTGAGATGATCGAACTTCCCTTGCGCTACCCGGAGGTTTTCGAACGCCTGGGCATCGACGCGCCCAAGGGGGTGCTCTTGCATGGCCCGCCCGGCTGCGGCAAAACCCTCATCGCCCGGGCCATCGCCCATGAAACCGAGGCCAAGTTCTTTTCGGTGAGCGGGCCGGAGGTAATCCATAAGTTCTACGGCGAGAGCGAGGCCCACCTGCGCAAGATCTTCCAGGAGGCCGCGGCCAAGGGCCCCAGTATAGTCTTCCTGGATGAGATAGACGCCATCGCCCCCAAAAGAGAAAACGTGGTGGGCGACGTGGAGAAGCGGGTGGTGGCTCAACTCCTGGCGCTGATGGATGGGTTGAACCGCCGGCAAAACCTCGTCGTCATCGCGGCCACCAACTTGCCCCAGGCCCTGGACCCGGCTCTGCGTAGGCCCGGCCGCTTCGACCGCGAGATAGCCATCCCTATCCCGGACCGCAACTCCCGCAGGGAAATTTTGGAGATACACAGCCGGGGCATGCCCTTGGCCGATGACGTCAAGCTGGACCGCCTGGCGGCCATCACCCATGGCTTCGTGGGCGCTGACATGGAAGCCCTGTGCCGGGAAGCGGCCATGAGCTGCCTGCGGCGCATAATGGACGACATTGATTTCTCCCAGGCCAGCATTCCCTACGAACAACTGTCGGTCCTGGAGGTTCGGGAGGACGATTTCATCTCCGCCCTCAAGGAGGTGGAGCCGTCGGCCATTCGCGAGGTCTTCGTGGAGGTGCCCGACGTGGGTTGGAACGACGTGGGCGGCCTGGCGGAAGTCAAGGAGCGCCTGGGCAGGGCGGTGGAGTGGCCCTTGCACTACGCCTCCATATATCGACGAGCCGGAGTCAACCCGCCCAAGGGCATCTTGTTGGCCGGCCCTCCCGGCTGCGGCAAGACCTTGTTGGCCAAGGCCGTGGCCAATGAGAGCCAGGTCAACTTTATCTCGGTAAAGGGGCCGGCTCTGTTGTCCAAATATGTGGGCGAGTCGGAACGGGGGGTGCGCGAGGTATTCCGCACCGCCCGCCAGGCGGCCCCGTGCATTTTGTTTTTCGATGAGATCGACGCCCTATTGCCCGCCAGGAGCATGAGCTCCTCCGATTCTCACGTGTCGGACCGGGTGCTCAGCCAGTTCCTGGTGGAAATGGACGGAGTGGAAGAGCTCAAGGGCGTGGTCGTGCTGGCGGCCACCAACCGCCCCGACATCATGGACCCCGCCGTGCTGCGCCCCGGCCGCTTCGACGAGGTGGTGGAAATGGGAAGCCCCGGGGCCGAGGACCGGGAAGCCATCTTCGCGGTCCACTTGTCCGGCAAGCCCCTGGCCTCCGGCATAAGCGCACGGTGGCTGGCCGCGCAAAGCGACGGCTTCAGCGGCGCGGAGATAGCCTCGGTCTGCAACCTGGCCGCCCTGCGCGGCGTTAGCCGGGCGGTGGCCGAAGCCGGGCATTCGGCCGGTGAAGACACCAAGGTGGAGGTAACCCTCGATGACTTGCGGCACGCCTTGGACATCGTGATGGAGAGAAGATGAATCAAGCGCTTTATGTGTTTTGCCTGGTCAAGGAAGAGCCCTTGCACGGCCTGGAAGGCCCGGGTCTGGAAGAAGGCCTTCCCTTGCGCTTGCACGCTATGGGAGAGATGGCCGCGGTGGTTTGCCCGGTTTCCCTGGATAATTTCAGCGGCCCCGAGGCCGAAGAACGACTCCAGGACAAGGACTGGCTGATGCCGCGCATCTGCCGCCACGAGGAGGTGGTGGAGCAATCCATGGTCCTGTCGCCGGTGCTGCCCTTGCGCTTTGGGACCATCTTCTCCTCGCCCCAGGCCCTGGAAGAACGAGTGCGGCCGCACCGGGAGGCCATCGAGGAATTCCTGGGCATGGCGGCCGGCCGGGAAGAATGGGCGGTGAAAGGCTATTGGGACAAGGCCCAGGCCCTCGAGTCGCTGAGAGGGGAAAAGCAACGGCAGGAGTCGGAGCGCCTCGCCGCCATGGGTCCGGGGCAACGCTATTTCCTGCAAAAGAAGCTGGACGTGGCGGCCAAGGAGGAACTCAGTCAATGGTTAAGGCGGACCTGCGAGGCCATTAGCCAATCCCTGGGAAACTACGCGGATGAATTTTGCCAGCGGGGCCTTTTGAGCCTCCCTGCCGGCGAAACCGGCCGGGAGATGGCGGCCAACTGGGCCTTTTGGGTGCCGCGGGATCGAATCGATGCCTTCAAGGGGCAGTTGCAACAGGAACAGGACGCCATCTACGAGCAAGGTCTCTCTTTCGAATGTTCGGGGCCTTGGCCGCCTTACAGCTTCGCGCCTATTCTTGATAACGGTGAGGTCTGATGCCTTACTTGCTCTACTGCCTGTTCGCGGGCCAATCCCCTCCGCCCCTCCCAGCTTTGCCCGGGGTGGGAGGCGGCGAGGTTGAGGTGGTAGGCCTGGGCGACATGGGCGCCGCGGTTTCCTGGATGGATGCGCCCTCCCCGGCTCCTCCCGTGGCCGACCTTCTGGATTACGGCAAGGTGGTGGAGGCCTTCCATGCGCAACGCACGGTCATTCCCTTGCGTTATGGCTGCCTGTGCCGGGATCGAAACCAAGTAGCCACCTTGCTGGAGGCGGGGCGCGGCCGTTTCGTGCCGCTCTTGGCCGAGTTGGCCGGGTGTGTGGAAATGGGCATCCGGGCCCTGTTGCCAAGGGGGGCCGAGGCGCAATACGGCCCTCGTCCAAAAGACCCACCTTCGCGCGCGCAATGCGCATCCCGGGCCAAGGCCTCGGCCCATCCGGGATCGGCCTATCTCTCCGCCCGCCTCGGGGAGCGGCAACCGGAGGCCCGGGCGGGAAGAAAGGAAGACGATCTACCGGCCAGATGCCGGTCCGTTCTGGACGGCCTGTTCGTCCGCTCGATCTGTGAGGGGCCGGTCAAGGAACAGGGCGCCGGAGGGGACCACCATGCCTTGCTATCTCTGTATTTCCTGGTCCCCAGGCCCAAGGTGTCGGCATTTCGCGAGGCTTTCGCGGCCCTCTCCCAGCAGGAGAGCTTCAAAATGATGCTCAGCGGGCCGTGGCCCCCCTACAACTTCGCGGCCCCCGCGCAGTGCGATAGACGATAGAAAGGGACGGGTAGATGGCGTGCAACACCTCCGGCCATCGCCCCAGGGAAGCGGAAGGCTATTATGAGATGCTTTTCCATTTGCTCCTTGAGGCCATCCCTTCTTCCGTCCTGTTGATCGATCGCAACATGCGGGTTTTCTCGGCCAACCGTAATTTTTTCGAAAAAAGTCGACGCATCGCCAAGGGAACCATCGGCCGTCGCTTGGAGGAAATATTCCCGGCGGTCATTTTGGACAATCTGGACATAATCGGCCGGATTCAGCATGTCTTCGAAAGCAACCAGCCCACTGACGGCGAGCGGCTCACCTATCGGGTCCCGGGCGTTGCCATGCGCTACTACTATTACCGGATCATGCCGTTTTCCCGGGACGGCGTGGTGAACAACGTCATCTTTCTCATGGAGGACATCACCGAGCAGGTGCGCCTGAGCGAAGAAGTACGCCGGGTGGAGCGGCACCTCTCCAGCGTGGTGGAGAGCGCCAGCGACATCGTGCTGTCCATGAATCTAAGCGGCGGAATCATGACCTGGAACACCGCCGCGGAAAAGGTCTCCGGCTATTCCCTGCAGGAAATTCAGGGAGAGCCCTTTCCCAGCTACTGCGCTCCGGACATAAGGGAAGAGGTGTTCCGCGCCCTTAAGGCGCAAAAAAACGGCGGCAACTACTACATGGCGGAATGGGATCTGCTCACCAAACAAGGAGCCAGGGTGTCGGTCTCCTGGGTGCTGTCCACCATGAAGGACGCCCTGTCCAATGTGGTGGGAGTGGTGGCCGTCGGGCGGGACCTGAGTGAACGCCGCAAATTCGAGATGCAGATTCTACAATCCCAAAAACTGGCGGCTCTGGGGGTCATGGCCAGCGGCATCGCTCACGAGATCAGAAACCCCCTGGCGGTTTGTTCATCAGCCGCTCAGTTCTTGATGAAGGAGGACCTGAGCCCAGCCTTCCGCCGGGAGTGCTCCGAAAAAATCTATACGGGTATCCGCAAGGCATCCGAGATAATCGAAAGCCTGCTCCGCTTTGCGCGGCCCAAGGAAAAATCGGTCGTGGAGTTGGTGGACCTGGTAGCCACCATAAATGAGACCCTGTCCCTGGTGGCCAACCAGGCCCGTATCCAAAAAGTCGTCACCAACACCAAATTACCCAGAACACCGGTCATGGTCAGCGGTGTGGGCAATCTATTACAGCAAGTGTTCATCAACCTATTTTTGAACGCCATTAACGCCATGCCCGCTGGGGGGGTAATGGAGATCACAATGGAGCGCGTGGAAAAGCGGGAAGTGCGGGTAGGAGTGACCGACACCGGAAAAGGGATGTCCCCTGCGGAGATCGATAAAATCTTCGATCCTTTTTATACCACCTCGCCGGTGGGGCAAGGCACCGGTTTGGGCTTGTCGGTTTCTTACAGCATCATCAAACAACACTTCGGCTCCATCGAGGTGGAGAGCGTTCCCGGACGGGGAACCTCCTTTTGGGTGCGATTGCCGGTGATCACCTCCGGCCAACAGAGGCGATCAAGCGGCTTGTGAACCTGCCATGGTTGCGCCCTCTTCCTCGGTCCGCGCCACGGTTCCATGGTCGGAATTCCCTGGAGGTTCGCCCGTGCAAAATGAAAACCAGTTAATTCTCATCGTGGATGACGAACCGGAAATGTGTTGGGCGCTGGAGCATATCTTGAACAAAGCCGGCCGGCGGGTAATCAAGGCCTCCAGGGGGCTGGACGCCCTGAGGCTGGCCGAGGCCCACAAGCCGGCGCTGGTCTTCGTGGACGCCAAGCTGCCGGACATGGAAGGCCTGGAATTGGCCCGCCTCCTGCGCCAAACAGCCTGCGGCCTGCGCATCGTGATGGTTTCCGGCTATTTCTACAAGGACGACGAGGCGGTCCAAAAAGCCCTGTCTGAAAAAACAATCACTGATTTCGTAGGCAAGCCCTTTATGAACGACGACATCCTAAAGTACCTGTCTTAAGCGGACCCTCGGCGCGCTCCCCGGAATTGTAAATTGGGGGGACTCCCACATAACTCTGGCGCGGACTCCATAGTTATGGGTTTTGGTTCCATGGTGCTTTCGCCTCCGTTAAAAGTCCCCACCGAAGCCCTTCCGCATATTATTAGCTGATAACAGACAGATACTAGGTAAAGCCGACAACCAATTGGGTTGGCACGGCTTTAGCAATACTACGATGTATACCGAAGACCAGCGCTGGTTAAAGGTCAACTCAGAATCTAAGGAGGATTTTAATGGCAAAGGTTCAGAAGACCACCGACTCGTCCAGCTTGGCCGAGGTCGTGGATCGTATTTTGGACAAGGGCATCGTCATCGACGCCTGGGTCAAAGTGGCTCTGGTGGGCATCGAGCTTCTGTCCGTGGAGGCCAGGGTGGTGATCGCTTCGGTCGAAACCTATCTGAAGTACGCCGAGGCCATCGGCCTGACCGCGACCGCTGCCGCCCCGGCCTAGGCCAACGGCGGTGGGCCCAAATTGATCTCCGTAGGGGGCCGCTGCTTTAAGGCCCCCTACGGAATCTCATCTCCCATCACCGCGAAGCCAGGTGCGGCGAAAAAATGCCGGAAAGATGGGCGGAAGGCAAAGGAGAAAGCACATGGGTCGGATGACCGATGATATGACCCGGTTATGCGATGAAATACTCGCGGGACGAGGAGTGAGGGCGGACTTCCTGGCCAACGTGAAGGATGCCGTGGGAAGCATCAAGGAAGAAACCGCTGAAATGAGAGCCGGCTTCAGGGAGTCCCATGAAAACATGGCCGCGGAAATGCGGGGCACGTTCGCTGATGGGGTCGAGCAACTCAAGCAGCGGGTATCGGAACTGAGTAGGCAGAACGCGGACACGCGTCAAGCCACCCGGCAAAGCCTCGAGGAGATGGCGCGCGAACAGAGGACCGATCTCAACGACTTTATTTATGACTTGGCCGACACGGTGACCACCATGTTGGATGGTTTTTTGAGCGCCCGAGCCGACATGGCCGCGGAAACCAAGGCCGGGTTGGGCGCCTTCTGCGATGGGCTCAGGCGCGATGCCGCCGCCCTGAAAGAAGAGTCCGACAACCTGATGGCCGCCATCCGCAAAGTTCAGAGCGAAGCCGCCCGGGATTCGCGGGAAGAGCGACTTTCCTTTTTGGCGGGGCAAGTGGCCTTTGTCAACCAATTCATGGATAAGGTGGCCGACACCATGGCCGGCATCAGGCAGGATCAGGAGAACGCAGCTTCCGAAGCCCGCGCTTCACGCCAACGGTTCGTCTATGAATTGAAGACCAGTGTGGCCGGCCAGCAAACCCGATTTTCCAATGACCGCCATCTCATGTCCCAGGAGATGATGGATCAGCTTAAGTCCTTCGACCAAGACATCAAGCTCCACGTGAAGGAACTCAAAGCCGTGGTGGAGGCCATGCGCCGTGAATTTTCCGATGACCTGGCAGGCGCGAGGGCGGCCTGGGGGCAGCGGAAGGCTCCGGCTACCCCGGCGGCCCCGTCCAAGCCCAAGCGAGAGAAAGCAGCCAAGGAAGCCCCGGTGATGCAGGCCGAGGAAGAAGAGGTCGCGCCAGCCACTGAGCCGGAGATCGAAACCTTGCCGGTGATGGAGGCTGAGCCAGCCGAGCCTGAGCCAGACCAGTCCGAGGAAAAGCGGCCGGTCGATGAGCCCAAAGAGCCCAGGCTGGATTCTCTGACCGTGATCAAGGGCATTGGGCCCCGCCTTCAGAGCAAGCTTTACCTCGCGGGAATCCACACCTATGCCGATCTAGCCGAAAGCGATCCGGCAAAGCTGCGGGAGATCCTGGGCCAGGTGGCCAGGACCGCCAATGTGGAAGGTTGGATTAAGCAGGCCAAAAAACTTGCTTGATCATTTCAGCCTTGGGACGGCATGGCGCCAATTAGCCGGTGGTCACGGTAAACCGGTCATGCCGTCCCGAAGTTACCGGGGACGTACCAGGTGGCATCTTTGTCGGTAAAAGGAAAATAGATATGAGCGAGCAGGCTGCTTTAAAAACCATTTCCCATGCCACGGTGAAGGCCGAAATTCCCGGTGACAGCGTTCAGCCCGAGGCCAGCGATGAATTTGTCTCCAGCCCCTTTGTGGAGGACATCACTCAAAGGGCCTTGGCGTATCTGAGGGTGGGCTATCCCGTCCACTTCGCGGGTCCGGCCGGCACCGGCAAGACCACGCTGGCCTTCCACCTGGCCGCCCAACTGGGGCGCCCAGTGGTGCTCATACATGGAGACGACGAGTTCGTCAGCTCGGACCTGGTGGGACGCGATTCCGGCTACCGCAAGTCCAGGGTGGTTGACAACTATATCCACTCGGTTATGCGGACCGAGGAAAGCATGCACACCATATGGGAAAACAACCGCCTCACCACGGCATGCAGCGAAGGCTACACCCTGGTCTATGACGAGTTCACCCGCTCCCGCCCCGAGGCCAACAACGCCCTATTGAGCGTTTTGGAGGAGAAAATCCTCAACCTGCCCAAGCTGCGCCGGGCCGGGGAAGGATATCTACAGGTTCACCCCAATTTCAGGGCCATTTTCACCTCCAACCCCGAGGAATACGCAGGGGTGCACAAAACCCAGGACGCCCTGCTGGACCGCCTCATCACCATCAGCCTGGGGCACTTCGACCGCGAAACGGAGGTGACGGTGGCCATGCGCAAATCCGAAATCTCCCGCCAGGATGCCGAAGTGGTCGTGGATTTGGTGCGGGAGCTCAGAGGGGTGGGAGTAAAGAACAACCGTCCCACCATCCGCGCGACCATCGCCATAGCCCGCATTCTGGGCCATCTGGAGGTCAAGGCTACCCTGGAAGATCCACGCTTCGCCTGGGTCTGCCGGGATGTGCTCAACACCGACACCGCCAAGGTCACCCGCGGAGGCCTCTCCGTAATGAACGAAAAGATCGACGAGGCGCTGCATACCATATGCGGCAACAAAGGGCGGTCACGAGGCGAGGATACGATGAGGCCGCTTAAATGAAAGGCATTTGGTCATGACCAAACCCAAGACGCCCGCCTTGCGTGGCGTGCAGGACATCAGAACCCATACCGGGCGGGTCAGCGCCATGAACGAGCCCTACAGGGCCTTCATGCGCATCTCCTGCCTGGAGATGGAAAAGGCGCGCAAGACCAAGGAACGCGACAACGCCTTGCACAAGGTGGAGTTGATAGAAAAGCGGTTCAGGGAGATCGAGGCCGAGGAGGCCGAACTGCTGGCCGCTCATGGCCATGTGGCTAACTCCGGCGCCGCCCAGAGGCCGGGCGGAGCATCCCCCGATCGGGCCGAGGATAAAGCCACCACCTTCAAGGTAAGGTACTGAGGTGGCTCCGTCGGCTCCGCCACTGGTGGCCCCCAGCACCGGGGAGGAGTGAGGCGAAACTTGTTGAAAATTAAAACCGCGGATCATATTCGGCGGCAGGGCAATGTCAGGGGACGTGGTTCCCTGCGTTCCTGTATTGGCGTTTGGTCCCCTCTTGGGGATCTGGCCCGCATGGACTTGGCCAACCGGAACCTGGCGCGGCGACGGCTGAAGTTGCTAGCCGATCAGGGCAAGGCCATACCGCTACCCCTGGGGATGCGCGCTTTGCTGCAAATTCGCAATGCCCGCCGGGAAGCCGCCTGCAGGCGCATTTGTTCACCTTACCCTCGCCCAGGAAGGATCGGGGCCCATGAATGACGTATCTCAAAAGACTGATGGACGTTACCTATATGCCATAGTGGCCGATTTGGGGAGCCGAGATTTTGGCCCCATCGGCATGGGCAATGGCCAGGTCTATTGCCTTGGCGATGGCGAGGTGTCCGCGGTCGTCAGCGACTTGCCCAATCGTAAGATCCGGCCGGAGAGACGCAACTTGGCCGCCCACCAATCAGTGCTCAAGGCGTTGATGGCCCATACCACCCCGCTGCCCATGGCCTTTGGCATTATCGCCGACGGGCCCAAGGCCATCCAAAAAATCCTGTCCAAGAACAAGGCAATATTCCTTAAAGAGTTGGCGCGTGTAGCCGACAAAGTCGAGATGGGGGTGCGGGTCTCCTGGGACGTGCCCAATATTTTCGAGTATTTCGTCAACACCCACTCCGAGTTGGGGAACTTGCGCGACCGCTATTTCGGAACCAACCGCGAGCCCAGCCAGGATGACATGATAGAAATTGGCCGTGCGTTTGACCGCATTTTGAACGATGACCGGCAAGAGCACACCGAGACGATCATGGATATGCTCGAGCCCTATTGCCACGAAATCAAGGCGAACGACCCGCGCGACGAGAGGTCGGTGGCCAACCTGGCTTGCCTGATAGGGCGCGATGACCAGGCGGAATTCGAAAAAGGGGTGTTCGAGGCGGCCGGGGCTTTCGACAACAACTATGCCTTTGACTACAACGGGCCGTGGGCGCCGCATAATTTCGTGGACATCGAGCTGAAGTCGTAAGGCCTACTAGCCATGCTGCTGATAGATGATATCCTCATGGCCCCCTTCCGCAGCCTGATGTGGATTTTCCGAGAAATTCACAACGCGGCCGAGCAGGAGATGGCCAACGAGGCCAAGAACCTCACCGCCCGGTTGAGCGAACTTTATATGTTGTTGGAGAGCGGCAACATAAGCGAGGAAGAGTTCGACCAAAAAGAGGCGGAAATATTGGATCGTCTGGAAGAGATAAGCCAACGAGAAGACAGCGACCCGGATGACGAGCCATCTGAAGAAGATTAGCCGGCGCCCGCTTTGGGAAAGGATCTGCCGGTCAGGCCGACCGAGCTGGGGGACAGCATGTGGTATCTGAAGTGGACGGCATAACTTGAGTGAATCGGAATATAGAAATCAAGAGGATTTGTCCCTGTGCGAGGCTCTGGACCGCATCTTACATAAAGGAGCCGTCATCATGGGCGAAATCATTATCTCCGTCGCGGATGTGGACTTGGTCTATCTAGGCCTGCAACTAGTCGTCTGCTCGGTTGATACGGCCATTATTCCAGAGCATGACGCCAACAACATTTTGGGATCAAACATATGAGCCAGGGCGACGGGCCGGAGATTTATACGGATAGTCCGCGTGACTTTCTCCAGGTATTGGACGCACCGGGGATAGAGATGGCGGCCAATGTAGCGAGCCCGGACATACCTGGGCCTCGCCTGAACCTAAACCCGGAAGACCTCAAGAACGGATTGGCCCAGCTAGTGCTCACCTTGGTTAGGCTGTTGCACGAACTGATGGAGCGTCAAGCCCTTCACCGCCTGGAGGCCGGCTCCCTAAGCGATGAACAGATAGAAAAAATCGGGACGACCTTGATGCGTCAAGCCGAGGAGATTGACCGGCTCAGGGTGGAATTCAATCTAGAGGAAGAGGACCTAAACCTGGACCTGGGCCCATTGGGCAAGCTCCTATAAACTACTAAAGATGTAGGTGTATGATGGCAATACAACGTGCTACAACGCACTCGGTGGAAAGCACCAACCTCGCCGACTTGATCGAACGCGTCCTGGACAAGGGCGTGGTTATCGCGGGCGATATAAAGATCAAGTTGGTGGAAGTTGAGCTGCTCACCTTGGAAATCCGTTTGGTCATTTGCTCGGTGGACAAGGCCAAGGAGATCGGTATCGACTGGTGGAAAAACAACCCTGCGTTCAAGGCGCAGTCCGAAACATCATCAGAGGATCCATTACGGCGGTTGGAACAGAGACTGAATCGGCTGGAGGCTAGCCTGCCTGACCCCTCCGAAAGATGACCTTCGCTGGTCAGCCACAGGTCACTGGACAATATTCATTTAATGCCCCCTGAAGGCGATCAATCGAGGGAGCTTCACGATAATCCTGCCGCTCCCCCTGTTTCCCCGAGGCATATCCCATGCGTTGCCTTTTCAGGTGTTGAAGGGCCCTTTCCCCCTGAAACATCACGCCGCAAAGGAGCCACGCCAAATCCTTATAATGCGACGGTCACAAAGGGAAAATGTCTGGTTACTCCAAATCACTTGACGTCCGGCAATGGCAGCAAACGATCGCGGAACTTTCCCGCGAAAACCAGCGGCTCCGCCAGGAAGTCGCGGATCTGCAAGAAACCCAGGAGAATATCCTTAACGCCAAGTTGGAATGGGAGCGAACCTTTGACGCCGTTCCTGACCTGATTGCCATAATTGATCGGGACTATCGTATAAGGAGGGTTAACCGAGCAGTTACCCAGCGGCTGAACCTTGAGTTCCGGGATATCCTCGGTCAGCCATGTTATCAATTGATCTGCGAGTTGGACGCCCCCCCTTCCTTCTGCCCATATGTCAAATGCCTTGCCAGCGGTGGAAAACAGGTCACCGGCATTGAAGCCAACGTCCTGGGTGGGGATTTCTCGCTTTCTTTCGCTCCCACTTGTGATTATCAGGGGCTGATTAATGGTGGGGTGCATATTTTCCACGATATCAAGGAGCGCAAGGAGCACGAAAGAAACATTCGGGAAACCAGGGAGAGATTTAGGCAGATCATCAACAGCATGCCGGTGATGCTCAACGCCCACGATGCCCAGGGAAATCTGGTTTTTTGGAACAATGAATGCGAAAGGGTCACCGGGTATTCAGCTGATGAAATGGTGAGAAATCCCGATGCCATGAAACTTTTATACCCTGAACCACAGGGTAACAGGTACGTCAACGACCTGCTCAAGGAGACAAAACGTAAGTTCCGAATAGTCGAAGTGGAACTTACCAGTAAGGATGGCGCGAAAAAAATCGTTTCTTGGTCCAATATTTCGGAGCAATTCCCCATTCAGGACTGGGCCGAATGGGCGGTGGGCTTGGATGTCACCGAGCAAAAACAGGCCGAGGAGGAAGCCAAACGGCTGGAGAGACGCCTCCAAATAAGCCAGAAGATGGAATCGCTCGGCACTTTGGCCAGCGGCATCGCGCACGATTTCAACAACTACCTGTCCGTTATCATGGGCTGCCTCCAGCTGGCCATCAATGGCACTCCCCCAGACCACAGTTGCCTTGCCTATTTAAAATTATCCCTCAAGGCATCCAACAACGCCAAGGACCTGACCCGCCAGATACTCAGCTTCGGCCGGCAATCCCACGCCGATAAATCACCCGTGCATCTAGGCGCCATCATGAAGGAGTCTCTCAAGTTGTTGAGGGCTTCATTACCTACCAGCATAAATATATCCACCCACATCCCCGATGAGCCGGGATTCGTGCTGGGCAACCCAAGCCAAATACAACAGGTCATTATTAATTTGGGCGCCAATGCTGTGCATGCCTTGAAGGACCACGGCGACTGCTTGAGCATCTCCCTGAGCCGAGTGGAAATCGGTGAAGATGATCACGGGGACCTGATGGATTTGCCTCCCGGCCCATACCACCTGATCACCTTTACCGACAATGGGGAGGGCATAAAGCCCGAGGTGATGGAACGCATATTCGAGCCCTTCTTCACCACCAAAAAAGTCGGCGAAGGCACAGGCATGGGCTTGGCCGTTGTTCACGGCATAGTGAAGAGTTGCGGAGGGGAAATTTCCGTGACATCCAAATTGGGTCAGGGCACCACGTTTCGTATCTATTTCCCCTTGATACAGGTACGATCCCGCGGCAGTTCGGCACCAACGGAGACATAACAGCAAAGGGGTGAGCCAAGTTGGCCAACCAGCCTCCCCATGCCAGGAGATTCTGGAACAAGATTCCTGAGAGTGAGAAGAAGCATATTTTTTCCGAGGCCAAGAAGATGCCTGAGCTCACCCCGCGAGAGTTGGCCTGACGCATCACCGACAGCCAGGGCGCCGTCATCAGCGAGTCCAACGTCTATCGCATCTTGAAGGACTATGACCTGGTGGCCAGTCCGGCCTATATCGTGCTCACGGCCGCCGATGAGTTTCGGCGCAAGACCGGGCGGGGGCACGAACTGTGGCAGAGTGACTTCACCTACCTCAACCAGGACCGGGATCATCGGGGTCAAGGTCCGGCACCGGCCACGGCTGCTGTCGGACAATGGGCCCTGCTACCTGGCCGGGGACCTGAAGCAGTACCTTGACGAGCAGGGCATCAGCCACACCCGGGGCAAGCCCTACCATCCCATGACCCAGGGCAAGATCGAGCGATACCACCGGACCTTGAAAAATCGCATCAACAGGTCTACCGGGAATGTCTCCATCAGCAAAAAGCCAATCTTGTCCCAAACCCTTTGACGACGTAAATCAGGGGCTCTGACTCGGAGCAGGATCGGCCCCGGAACATGATCGCCGCCCAACGTCTTGTTAATTCGCGCCACCTCAGGTGCTCATGGACCCCGAGACCGGGCAGGGCGCGCCCACGCCCTGCTACACCTATGGTGCGGCCATAGCCGAGGTCGAGGTGGACCAGGAGACGGGCAAGGTTCAGGTGTTGGACCTGACCGCCTGCTACGACTGCGGTTGCGCCATAAACCCGTTGGCGGTGGAGGGTCAGATCGAGGGCGGGCTGGTCCAGGGCCTGGGCTTCACCCTCATGGAAAACATGTACCCGCGATATCCCTTGGCCATTCCGTCCGCGGTTTCGCTGAAGGATTATGTGGTTCCCACCTCCATGGACGTGCCCCGGAGAATGCGGTCCCTTATCCATGAGTCGCATTTCGCCATGGGGCCTTTCGGGGCCAAGGGCGTGGGCGAGGTACCCCTGAACACCGTGGCGCCGGCGGTGGTCAACGCCATATACGACGCCGTCGGAGTACGGATCAAGGACCTCCCGGTTAACCCCGAGGTGCTGTTGAGGGCCCTCAGGGAGCAGTAGCGGCGGCGATTTCGAGTGGATAAATGGCGGTTGAATCGCCCGGACGCCCCGCGGGCAATTCATCCACCTCCCAAAGGAGGCGAAGTGATGTTTTATGAGACCCGGGCCAATGACCATGGTTTGCCCTTTGACCCCTTCAAATCATGCGTGATACCACGGCCAATTGGGTGGATCTCCACCATCAGCAAGGATGGCATACCCAACCTGGCCCCCTTCAGCCAGTTTCAAAACCTCACCTTCAACCCGCCCTATGTGATGTTTTCGGCCAACCAGAATACGAAAGGCTGCCAAAAAGATTCGGTGGTCAACGCGCAAGAGACCGGCGAGTTCGTCTACAACATGGCCACCTATGAATTGCGTGAAGCGGTCAACCTTTCAGCCCAGGAGTTTCCACCGGAGGTGGACGAGTTCGAGGAGGCCGGCGTCACCAAGGAGCCGTCCCGGGTGGTGAAGCCCTACCGGGTGGCGGAATCGCCCGTCCAGTGCGAGTGCCGCTATCACCAGACCCTGCGCCTGCGGGGAAACGACATGACCGGGACCGTGGACATCATCATCGGCGAGGTTTTGGGGGTCCACATCAAGGATGAGTTCATCCTGCCCAGCGGAAAGCTGGACATCGTAGGCATGAAGCCGCTGGCTCGCCTGGGGTATTACGACTACTCGGTGGTGGAATCGGTTTTCGAGATGGTCATTCCGGGCATGAACGAAAAGCTGCGCCAAGGCATGGAAGGGGCGTGCGGCAAGGCGGGCGGGGAAGGCACGGATTAATTGCCCTGCAAGGTCCCGGCCGCTCGATTTCAGTGCCAGCCCAACTCGCGCTCGCCTGAGGCCTCTGGCTGAAATTTCGCCCGCGGACGCTTGCCAAGTCCAGGTCGGCCACCGGTAGCCCGGGCTTGGCATCCTATTTCGCCGTTATGTTTGGCAACCGGCAGCAACAACCGTGAAATGGATTCGGAACGACCAACTTGGGATTGACAATCCGCAACATAGGCAATATATACGCATTTCGGTTTTTATGAAGATGGGTGTGCGGCCCATTTGAAGACGGGCAGGCGCTGCCGGTCGATGGAACTCTCCTGAAGTCCTGCGATTGAAGTGTTTGGAAAATGCCGAGTATGCACTCTCCCCTGAGGCTGACTCGGTTTCCGGTTGTATCTCCCCTCCGTTATTAGGGGACCGGATCACGCCTAAATTTTTCCAGCCCTCGCGACAGTCAGGCCAGGCCGACAGAGCAAGCAGCAGCAACGGAAACACAAGGTGTCAACCATGCAAAGTACATTTTCTAAGAGACCCAGTGATATTCAGCCGGAGAACATCGTTTCGCCAGGCCTACCGCAGGGAGAAGGGCCCCTCTTCGCCGACCCTGACCCGGACGTGGCCCGCGCCTTTTTCATGGAAAAATCCCGAGCCGAGACCGACAAGCGCATGGGCGCCAAGGAGGTGGTGGAGCGTTTCATCACCGACGGCTGCTACCTGGCCATCGGCGGCTTCGGCTCCAACCGCATCCCCACCACGGTGATCCACGAGATTCTCAGGGCCCGGCGGCGGAACATGGCCTTCCTGGGGCACACCGCCACCCACGACTTCCAGCTCTTGTGCGCGGGCCGCTGCCTGAACCGGGTGGACGCCGCCTACATCGTGGGCCTGGAGGCTCGGGGGCTTTCGGCCAACGCCCGGCGGGTGATCCAGTCCGGCGAGGTTGAGCTGTGCGAGTGGACCAACCACGCCCTGTCGGTGCGCCTGCAGGCGGCGGCGGCGGGCCTTTCCTACGGCCTGTTGCGCTCCATGCTGGGCACCGACACCTTCCGGCGCTCGGCCGGCAAGGTGGTGCGCTGCCCCTTCACCAACAAGAAGTACGTGGCCCTGCCCGCCCTGTGGCCCGACGTGGCCGTGATCCACGTGCACGAGGCCGACATGTACGGCAACGCGCGCATCAGGGGCATCTCCGTGGCCGACATGGAACTGGCCCGGGCCGCCAAGCGGCTGATCATCACCACCGAGCGTCTGGTGCCCAACTCGGTCATACGCCAGGACCCCACCCGCACCTCCATCCCCTACTATCTGGTGGACGCGGTGGTGCACGCCCCCTTCGGCAGCTATCCGGGCAACATGCCCTATGAGTATTTCTCCGACGAGGAGCACCTGCGGGACTGGCTCAACGCCGAGAAGGACCCCGAGGAGTTCGCGCGGTTCCTGGACAAGTACATCTACCAGGTGGCCGACTTCAACGAGTACCTGCAACTTTGCGGCGGGCTGGACCGCCTGCGCGAGCTGCGCGACCTGGAATGCCTGGCCGACGGCTAGAGCCGTTTCAGCCTGCTTTTCCCTCAAAGGAGCCCGTAATGAGCGCCCCCTACAACATGATGGAAATGATGATCTGCGCGTCCGCGCGTCTTCTGGAGGACGGCCGCACCGTGGCGGTGGGCACCGGCGCGCCGTGCGCGGCGGCGATGCTGGCCCAGAAGACCCACGCCCCCAACCTGATGATCGCCTTCGAGGCGGGCGGCCTGGCGCCTCGCCTGAGCCGGATGCCCATATCGGTGGGCGATTCCTGCACCTTCTACATGTCCGACTACGCCGCCAGCATGGCGGAGATGATGACCACCTGCGCCCGGGGCATGATCGACTACGCCTTTTTGGGCGGGGCCCAGATAGACCAGTACGGCAACCTCAACTCCACCTCGGTGGGCGACTACAACAAGCCCAAGGTGCGCTTTCCCGGCAGCGGCGGGGCCAACGACTTCGCCTCGTTGTGCTGGCGGACCCTGATCATGACCGTGCACAACCGCTCTCGCTTCGTGGAAAAGGTGGAGTTTTTGACCTCGCCGGGCTACCTGGGCGGCCCCGGGGAGCGGGAGGAGGCGGGCCTGCCGCCGAACACCGGCCCCTACAAGATCATCACCGACCTGGCCATCCTGGGCTACGGCGAAAAGAGCCGCCGCATGCGCCTGGAGAGCCTGCACCCCGGGGTCAGCGTGGACAAAGTGCGCGAAAACACCGGGTTCGAGTTGTCGGTGGCCTCGGACCTGGAGGAAACAGTGCCCCCCCTGCCGGCCGAGCTGGAGGTGCTGCGCCGCGAGGTCGATCCCGAGGGGTTGATCATCGGCCGGAATTAATCATGGAACGCCCGCAAGCCGTTTCCGTGTGATCATCATTTACAGAGCGCTCACCTACCTAGCGCGGCCGGTGATGGCTTGGGGTGATATGGTGTTTACGCGTGCTGCCCGGTTAAGGCCGACAAACGCTTGGCGGAAGTAATGACGAGGTGCGAGCCGGAGGGATACTTGAACTTCCCCACACGCGATGGTTGACCCGAAGAGCAAGTTTCGCCGGCCCGTACTATAAATAATATCATCATGCCCCTTGTTGGCGGTTAAAGCACGATAGGCGGACCGGAGCCCATCCTCTTGGGCGTGGGCGATTTTTAGGACTCCGGGGACCAACCAGGCTGGCCCTCAGTGATGGGTACCCATGCGAGCTTGAGGATCTGGCGTAAGACAAGAATAAAAGGTGTGCTAAGCGGGTTGCACTGTCCTGATGGGCAGCCCGAATTCAGCTGGCAAATCCTTGATTAGTTTCCGCCGAGTGAGCCAGAGGTAAGTCTGCCGCCGACATTTTAACCTGGTCCAACAGACTAAAAACATAACCAAATTTTATTTTCTTCAACCGTTCGTCTCACAGGTGTGGTTCGTAATCTCCACTCGTCCGCTCAGGGATTTTATTGTGAATGATGCCTCATCCGCTTGACAGGCCTCCGACTAGATGTTACGTGTACTAAACATTAGTAATCAAAATAATAATCGGGGTTTGCTAAAGGGTGCGGCCCCGTTTAGCTGGGGTAAGTAAGCGTAGATGCCCATAGACGAGAACATTCTGCGCTCCATCCGGCGCATTATCCGCGCCACGGATTTGCACAGCCGCCGCCTGGCCAGCGAGCATTGCCTGACCACGCCCCAGTTGCTGTGCCTGCGCCTGTTGGCCCAGGAAGGCCCCCTGACCCCCGGGTCCGTGGCCAAGGAGATGTACCTGAGCCAGGCCACCGTAACCGGGATTCTGGACCGCCTGGAGAGGCGCAGCCTGGTGGAGCGGCGACGCGACCAGGCGGACCGCAGGAAGGTGAGCATTCATCTCACCCCCGAAGGCGCCACCGCGGTCAAGCAAGCGCCCCTGCCCTTGCAGGAGCGCTTCGCGACCCGGCTGGAAGCCTTGTCCAACGGCGAACGGCAAGAGATCGAACGGGTGTTGGCCAAGGTGGTGGACCTGATGGAGGCCCAGGGAGTGGACGCCGCTCCCGTGATCGCCCCCGGCGACCTGGAAGCGCCGGTGAAAACGTCCCGCGACAACCAAGATTTGGAACCGAGCTAGCCCTCATTTAACCATGCTGCCTATGGCCCCCATATTCCCCCGCTGCTCTCAAGGCCGCCCCGGCGACAAAGTCTTTAGCGGCTGCTACTCCTGGCGCTTCACCTGGTTAGTCTGCACCTATCTGATTATCGACTGACAACCCCGGTCTCGTTCAACACGCGGCTCCCCAGGGGCCGCTGGTTCTATTTGGTCTGGGGAAAACGACCTTGCGCTATCGGCAAAATTGGCTGCCGAGAAGCGATACATCGAGATGTTCAGCTGGTTGCCGTCCAAAAACGGCGTCAGCGAAGAAGTAAACCGAGTATTCGCAGACCGGTGAACAGGACGGCGCGGATTAACTTAAACAGACAAGAGGAACCATGACGGAAAAAATCAGAGTCGAAGGACTTTACAAGATTTTCGGTCCGAACCCTCGAGAAGGTCTGCGCCTTTGCCGGGAAGGCCTATCCAAAGAGGAAATACAGGAAAAGACCGGGCTCACCGTAGGCGTGCAAGATGCCAACTTCAGCATCAACGAGGGTGAGATTTTCGTGATCATGGGTCTTTCCGGATCGGGAAAATCCACCATCGTGCGCATGTTCAACCGGCTCATAACCCCCACCGCGGGCAAGGTGATCGCCGATGGCGCGGACGTGACCGCGATGCGTCAGGACGAGTTGGTGCAGTTCCGCCTGCACAACATGAGCATGGTTTTCCAGTCGTTTGCCTTGATGCCCCACATGACGGTCCTGGAAAACGCATCCTTTGGCTTGGAGCTGGCCGGAGTGGGCAAGAAAAAGCGCCACGCGCGCGCCATGCAAGCCTTGGAGCAGGTGGGACTTGCCGGCTGGGAAGATTCTTTTCCAAAGCAGCTTAGCGGCGGCATGCAGCAAAGAGTGGGGCTGGCCCGCGGCCTGGCCGTGGACCCCGCCATCCTGCTCATGGACGAAGCCTTCAGCGCCTTGGACCCTTTGATCCGCACCGAGATGCAAGACGAGTTGCTGCGGCTTCAGGAAAAGGATCAGCGGACCATCATCTTCATCAGCCACGACCTGGACGAAGCGTTTCGCATCGGAGACCGCATCGCCATCATGGAAGGCGGCCGTGTGATCCAGGTGGGCACGCCCGAGGAAATTCTTCAGCACCCCGCCGACGATTACGTGAGGGCCTTTTTCCGGGGGGTGGACCCCACCAACGTCATTTCAGTGGGCGATATCGTGCGCGACTCCTATCCCACCATCATCCAGACCAGAAAGGGCAGTTTGCGCACGAGCCACGAATTCCTTAGCCAGCATGAACGCGACTACGGTTATGTGCTCAACGCCGACCGCAAGTACCTGGGCACGGTTTCGACCTCTTCGCTGGCCCGGGCCATCGAAGAGGGCAGCCCCGACAGTCCGCTGCAACAGGCTTTCATCAAAGACGCCGCGACAGTGCAAGTCGACGCCACCATGCAGGAGGTGCTCCCCCTGGTGGCCTCTCACGAATGGCCGGTGCCGGTAGTGGACGAAAACAACAACTACAAGGGCGTCGTCACCAAATACCGCTTCCTCAAGACCTTGCACCGTTCCGAGAAAGCAGCCGCCTGATATCGGGAGATGAGCAGAATGTTCGAAGAACAAGTAATACCGTTGGATGCCTGGGTCTCCCAGATCGTGGACTGGCTGGTGAACAACTACCGGGATTTCTTCCAAACCATCAAATGGCCGGTGGAGCAAACCTTGATAGGCTTTGACCAGGGGCTCAACGCCCTGCCTCCCTGGCTGGTGATATTGGCCTTCGCTTTTGTCGCTTGGCGTTTTTCGGGGGTGTGGCTGGCCCTGTTTACGGCGGCCAGCCTGGTGTTCATAGGCCTGCTGGGCCTTTGGGAGGACACCATGACCACCCTGGCCATGGTCGTTTCGGCGGTCATTTTCTGCGCCGCCGTGGGGCTTCCCCTGGGCATCATGGCCGCTCGCAGCGACAGGTTCGACACATACCTGAGGCCCATCCTGGACGCCATGCAGACTACGCCGGCGTTCGTTTACCTGGTGCCCATCGTCATGTTGTTTTCAGTGGGCAACGTGGCCGGCGTGCTGGCGACCATCATATTCGCCCTGCCGCCGATCATTCGCCTGACCAACCTGGGCATCCGCCAGGTGCCCCAGGAACTGGTGGAGGCGGGACAGGCCTTCGGGGGCACCCGCTGGCAAGTTTTGCGCAAGGTGCAGGTGCCCATCGCCCTGCCCACCATTCTGGCCGGGCTCAACCAGACCATCATGATGGCCCTTTCCATGGTGGTCATCGCCGCGCTTATCGGGGCCGGAGGGCTGGGCTCCCCGGTGGTCCTGGGGCTCAACACCCTGGACATCGGACGGGCGGTCATCGGCGGCATCGGCATCGTTTTCATGGCCATGGTCCTGGACCGGATAACCCAATCAATGGCCAACCGAAAGCAACCTTAAGCCCAAGGGCAAACCCTTACTGATCATCAATGCGATTCGCCGGGCGGGGAGCCCCTGCCCGGCGGCATATCCACGAGGAGGATCCATGCGTTTTGCGAGAATGACCCTGTTTTTCATCCTGGCCCTTTCCCTGCTGGCAACGATGCCCGCCATGGCCGGCGACAAACCGGGCAAGGGCGTAACCCTCAAACCGGCCCGCGCCACCTGGAACACCGGCTTCTTCCAGGAGGCCCTGGTGCACCGCGCCCTTAGCGAACTTGGCTACGAAGTTAAAAAACCCAAAGACCTGACCAACCCCATCTTTTACAAGTCAGTGTCCCTGGGCGATGTGGACTACTGGACCAATGGCTGGTTCCCCATGCATAACGCCCAGATGCCCAAGGACTGGCAAAAAACCGTGGTCAAGGTCGGCTATGTTGTGAAGGCCGGCGGCCTGCAGGGCTACCTTGTTTCCAAAAAGGCCGCGGAAGAATTCAACATCAAATCCCTGGACGACTTCAAGCGCCCCGAGGTGGTGGCGGCCTTTGACGCCAACGGCGACGGCAAGGCCGATCTGACCGCGTGTCCTCCCGGCTGGGGCTGCGAAAAGGCGATCAGGTTCCACTTGGACACCTACAAACTCAGGAAGTACATCAAGCCCATCAAGGCCTCCTACGCCGCCGGCATGGCCGCCGCCGTGGGCCGCTACAAGAACGGCAAGCCCGTTTTCTTCTACACCTGGACTCCCAACTGGACCGTGTACATGCTCAAGCCGGGCAAGGACGTGGTGTGGATCAACGTGCCCAAGATCGTGCCCAGCAAGGCCCAGAAGGACGCGGTGGACCGCATGACCGTCTCCGGCATCAAGGGCGCGGTGAGCGATCCGGTCAAGCTGGGATTCGTGGCCAGCGACATCCGCATCGTGGCCAACAAGAAATTCCTGGACAAGAACCCGGCCGCCAAGAAGTTCTTCGAGGTGTTCACCCTGCCGCTGGAAGACATCAACGAGCAGAACACCCGCATGAACAATGGCCAAAAGTCCCAAAAGGACATCGAGCGCCACGTCGACGAATGGATCGCCAAGAACCAAGACAAATGGAACAAGTGGCTGGGCGAGGCCCGCGAGGCCGCCAAGTAGCCACTTGGGCAAGGTCGGCAAACAACTGTCCTTTAGCAAGCAACGCTTTAGGACACGGGGATGGCTAGTCCCGCCTCCGGCATCCGGCCAAACCGGCCGCCGGGCCGCGGATCCCCGCGAGTCAAAACAGGAAAACAAGGGAAAAGGAGTCTTTTTAATCCAATGCGCAAACTAACTCTGGCTTTGTGCTTGCTGCTCTGCATGGCCGTGGCCTGTGCCGCGCCGGTGTGGGCTTCGTCAGACGATGGCGAAGACATGAAAATGCTTATGCAGGAGCTCAAGGCCCTTAAAGCCAAGCTGGCCGAGATGGACCAGCTGAAAAAAAAGGTCGATGAGCTTGAGAAAAAGCTGGCCGAAAGCGACAAGAAGCAGCAGATGCTGGCCAAGCAGGCGGTCGAGACCAAAACGACCGTGGCCGCCAAGGCCGACAAGCCCGACATAAAAATCGGCGGCGCGCTGCGCTTCAACTACCGCGACACCAGCTTCAACGAGGCCCAGAAGAGCAAGGGCGGCGACGGCCTGTTCGACATCTTCCGGCTCAACGTGGACGGCAAGTACAACGACCTGATCATCAGCGCCGAGTACCGCTGGTATTCTTACATGAACGTAGTCCACCACGGTTGGGTGGGCTACGACTTCAGCGAGGATTCCCAGGGCCAGTTGGGCATCACCCAGGTGCCCTTCGGCCTGCTGCCCTACGCCAGCCACAACTGGTGGTTCGGAGTGCCTTACTACCTGGGCCTGGCCGACGACTACGACATGGGTGGCAAGTGGAAGTACACCCCCGGCGAGTGGGACCTGCAGCTGGCCTTCTTCAAGAACGCCGAGTGGGGCAACGCGGGCAAGCTGGAGCGCTACTCCTTTGACGTGGTCACCCAAGGCGACCAGCAGAACGAGGAGACCAACACCCTCAACGCGCGCCTGGCCTACACCTTCAAGCCCTCCGCCAATAGCTCCATCGAGGTCGGCTTCAGCGGTATGTTCGGCCAGTTGTATAACAACACCACCGACGGCAACGGCACCCGCTGGGCCGTGGGCCCGCACGTCAACGCCAAGTTTGGCCAGTTCGGCGTGCAGTTGGAGGCGGTGCGCTACCAGTACAACCCGGACAACCCCGAGGGCGTGAGCAACGACACCGTGCTCCTGGGCGCCTTTGCCAGCTCCTACCAGGTGGCCAGTGAGGCCACGGTGCTGGTGGGCAACCTGAGCTACGACGTCCCGGTGGAGTGGGGTCCGGTCACCGGCCTGCAGTTCTACAACGACTTCAGCATGAGCATGAAGGAAAAGAGCGGCTGGAACGACTCCTACATCAACACCCTGGGCTGCCTGATCTCCTCCGGCCCGATCTACACCTACGTGGACCTGGTAATGGGCAAGAACATGGTGTGGCTGGGCGGGCCCGGCAACGCCCTGGCCGAGGGTGACGCCAACGCCGACTGGGCCGCGCTGTTCAACATCAACGTGGGATACTACTTCTAGGCGGCATCACAACCACAACCTCAAAGACCGGGGCCTTCGGGCCCCGGTCTTTCGTTATTGGCCGTTCTGCAACATTTCCCGAGTTCAAGCAGGCGACTGGCAATTTTCCCCCTCCCCTCTCCAATCCCCCTCTCGCAAAACACAGGCCGTGCCTGCTCGGCACGGCCTGTGTGGCTCGCGGTCTCGGGGGCGGGTTATTTTTTGGCGCGCACCGCCTTCAGGTCGGCCTCGCTGCGGCAAATCTCCACGCCCTGGATGGCGATGAAGCTCTTGGGGATGGAGAAGCCGTACTGCTTGTTCTTGGCGGTCTCGCCCCACAGGCAGTCTTCCACCACCTGGTGGTCCTCGCCGCGCATGATCTTGTAGCCCTCGGGCGTGTCCCAGGCCAGGGGCTCTTTTTCCACCGCCGCTATGATCTTGTCCGGGTCCAGGGTGCCGGCCCGCTCCACCGCGGCCTTGATGAAGTACACCCCGGCGTAGGTTTCGCCGGCCATGTAGTCCGGGTACTGCTTGAACTTATTCTGGTAGGCCGCCACGAAGCGCCGGTTCAGGTCCGAGCGGGGAGAGGTGAAAAAGTAACGCGAGGACACGTAGACGCCGTCGGGCATTTCATTACCCATGGGCACCAGGACCTCCAGGGCTCCGGCGCAGGGGAAGGCGAACTTGACCGTCTTGAATATGCCGGTGGGCAGGGCCTGCTTGATGAAGGTGACCGCGTCGCCGCCCCACAGGGGCGACCAAACGGCATCGGGCTTTATCTCCTGAATCTTCTTGATGTACGCGCTGTAATCCTTGGACAGGAACTTGGGGAACAGCTCGCCCACGAACTCCACGTCCGGCCTGAGCTCCTTCAGCTTTTCCTTGAACATGCGCCAGGAGGCGTGGCCGTAGTTGTAGTCCGGGCCGATGACCATGTAGCGCTTGTAGGGCTTGGAGGCCATGAGATAGGCCCCCGAGCGGGCGTGCATCATGGCGTTGCTCAGGGTGCTGAAGATGTAGGGATGCAGCTTGGCGCCGGTGAGGGCGTCGGTGGCCGCCTGGGTGGCTATGAGAATCTTCTTGTTGTTTTTGGCGAACTCGGACAGGGCCATGGCCAGGCCGCTGGAGGTGGGGCCCATGAGGAAATCCACCTTGTCCTGTTTCACGAACCGCTCGGCCAGGGCCAGGGCCACGTCCTTTTTCAGTTTGGTGTCCTCGCAGATGGCCTCCACCTTGCGCCCCAGGATGCCGCCCGCCGCGTTGATCTCCTCCACCGCCAATTTGATGGCCTGGCAGCCGTGCACCCCGTAGCCGCCCACCTTGCCGCTGGAGATGAACATGGCCCCGATCTTGATGGCCTGCCCCGCCGCCATGGCCGTAGCGGCTGTGCACAGCAAGACCAATCCCGCCAACAAGGACATTCTTATCAATCGCTTCCCCTTCATGATTCCTCCCTTGACTGATCCGGATTACGTAGCGCTTGCTCGGCGCCGGGCAGGTCGACGCCCTCCAACCCATGCCTCCGCCGCTCCGCACGGGGTCGGCGGGTCCCCCCGTCGGGGAGCAGGGAATTTGCTCCCAGGGGGCAAATCGCAGCTTTTAAAGTTCTGAATATTTCATCGGTATTTTTAGTGAAAAAGGCGCTGCAAGGAGCGTGCCCGAGGTTGGGACGGGGACCCCGCGGTCAACATGCCGAAATGGCGCAACTTTTTAGTGGGCCCCTGATGAGGCGGGCCGCCGGGCCTGGCAACTATCCACGCTGGTGGAAAGAACGTTACCAGCCGGGCGTGCCAGTCGGGAGCGCGGCCGGAAAGGTCCGGGAAGCTTGCCTCATAGGAAGCTCTGGCCAAGGTGGGGGCGTTTCGGCTAAAATGGGTCAATTCTTGGAGAGCGAGATGACCGTCTTCGCCGCCGGCCCGCGCGGTCTGTTGACCCTGAGCTTGGCCCTGCTGCTGGGCCTGGCCTCGGGTTGCGCCACCGTGAGTACCGAGCTGGAAAAGGGCTACCACGCCCTGGCCCAGGAAGAATACTACGTCAAGCGCCAGGGCAAGCTTTGGGCTCGTCCCGACCGCAGCTCCTCCGAGCGCGGCTACGCCCTCAAGGGCGAAAAGGTGGTCAAGCTGGAAGGCGACGTGCGCGGCTGGAGCAAGGTCAAGGTGGAAGGCCGCGATGTGGAGGGATGGCTGCCCGCCGCGGATCTGTCCAAGAGCCCGGTGAGCCCGGCCCAGTCCACCCCGCCGGCCGCTCCGGCCAAGGCCTCGGCCCCGGCACCGGCCAAGAGCGACTCCATCCTGTCGCCGTCCTCGGCCGAAGCCGCCGAGACGCCTCCGCCCCAGGGCGAGACCAAGCCCAAGCGCCACGTGGACCCCAAGAAGTTCGAGCCGCTCTGATATCCCCAATTGAATTCTATTTGGCGGGCGCCTGACGCTCCGGCTCTGCCTGCTGTTCGCGGGTGAAGAGGTCGCGGGGCAGGGAGCGCCGGTCGGTGACCACCAGCTCGGCCCGCGACCAGGCCAGGAGCTTGACCGGCTGCCCCATCTGGGCGGCCACTTTTTGCTCGGCCTGCATGATCTGCATGGGGCTGATCACCGTGGGGCCGAAGACCTCGGCCCTCACCTGCCAGCGTTTTTGATCCCAGGCCGCGTCCAGGTTGGTTACGTAGTACACCCCCGAGGCCTCCAGGGCCTGCCGGGCCAACTTGGCCACCCGACGCGCGCGGGGGTCCTGCTGGCCGAAGTGGGCCCCGCTGAGCAGAATGCGTCCCCGCGAGGTTACGTCCACCGGCACCTGGCACTGCACCAACAGGCGCAGGTCCGGCTCCTTCAGCCGCTTTTGGATGGCTTCCTCGAACTCGGCCACCTCCTGGGCCAGCAGGGTGCGAGGGGTCTGCACCGTGGCCAGGATGACCGGCTCCCCGGCCAGGTGGAGCAGATCCACGTCCAGGAGCAAAAGCTGGGGATGGGAGCTGAACATCTCCCGGAGTATCTGCTCCGAGGCCTGGATGCGCTGCACGCTGGGGTCCACCTTTTCGCTGAAGATGCGGCCATCCAGGGTGGGGTTGACCACCGCGCTGGTGGTGCCGGTGCTGGATATGTCCTTGGACAGGGAATTGCGCACCACCAGGATCACCGGGGTCTTGACCTTTTGGGCGATCTTTCCCTGTATGCGTCCCACCCTGTCCGGCGGGAAGACCTTGGGGGTGCGCACCACGGCCAGCACGTGCATCCTGCCCTCGATTTCCTTGTGCATGGCCCGCACCAGGGAGGTGTTGGGCTCGCTGCGCAGCGACTCCGCGAAGACCTGTTCGATGATCTTGCTGCGCGTGCGCTGCTCGAGCATGGTGGCCAGGGTGTTGGTGAGCACCACCGCCACCAGGGCGAAGCCCAGGCCGGTGAAGATGAGACGGCGCAGGAGCTGCCTGTGGGTTATCTGGCCGTGGCTGGTGGCCAGCCCGGCGATGATGAAGGCCAGGGCCGAGACCAACAGGATGGCCAGGAAGTTGGCCGCGAAGAGCAAAAAAGCCCCCCAGGCTCCGGCAAAGGAGCCCATGGCTATGCACAGGCCGCAGGTGGACAGCGGCGGCACGATGGCCGTGGAGATGGCCACCCCGGGCAGCACCGGGCTGATGCGCTCGTCCAATACCGCCAGGGTGCCGGCCAGCCCGGCGAAGACCGCCACCAAAAGATCCAGCAGGGTGGGATAGGTGCGCGCCAGCATCTCGCTGGTCACGTCCTGCACCACCGGCAGGGTGCCGAAGACGGCACCGAAGGCCACCGCCAAAAACACGCCGCCGAACTCGGCCCGGAAGGCTTGGGAGAGCAGGGGGGTGTCGCCGCGCACCATGCCCAGGGCGATGCCGAAGATGGGGGTCATCAGGGGCGAGACCAGCATGGCCCCGATGACCACCGCCGCGCTGTTGGCCACCAGGCCCAGGCTGGCGATGAGCGAGGCCGCCGAGATAAGGGCGTAGTAGCCCAGGGCCGGGGTGGAGCCCACGGATATCTCGTTGATGATCTGCTCGCCCCTGGCCTGGGACACCTTGAAGCCCTTCCAGGACAGTAGCAGGCTCAGCAAGCCGCGGGAGAGGCGATCGTCGTCGGCCATGGTCGGCTCCTGGCCTGGCCGCGGGGCTGGCGGGCAAAGATGGGGCGAGCAAGGCGGTGCCGGCGGCCGGGCCGGCTGGCGGGTCCGCTCGGCGGTCCCGCGTTGGGTGGTCGGCAGGGAATTATTCTACAACGCCGAAGCCCCGCCGGGCTACGGCAAAGCCATGGACCATGCCCCTTGGCCTGGCGCGGGTAGCCCGTCCGCGGCCCATATTTAGCCTGCGCCCGCCCCGGCCATAAATAGCCATTTGACCTGGGGCGGTACTCTTTATAGAGTTGAGCGAAACCAGAGGTTCCTCAGCGGTTCGAGCCCGAGCCACGCAAACCATAAAGGTGCTACAAGATGCAGTTCATTGACCTGAAAGCGCAACAACAACTGATTCGCCAAAAAATAGAAGATAACATCAAAACGGTGCTGGACCACGGCCGCTACATCATGGGCCCGGAGATCGGCGAGCTGGAAGAAAAGCTGGCCGCCTACGTGGGCAGCAAGCACGCCATGGGCTGCGCCTCGGGCACCGACGCCCTGATGCTGGCTCTCTTGGCCCTGGAGATCGGTCCGGGCGACGCGGTGTTCACCAGCCCCTTCACCTTCTTCGCCACCGGCGAGGTCATCGCCCTGTTGGGAGCCACCCCAATATTCGTGGACATCGACCCGGTGAGCTTCAACCTGGACCCGGCGCTGCTGGCCCCGGCCATCAAGGCGGTGCAGGAGCGGGGGGACCTGGAGCCCAAGGTGATCATGCCGGTGGATCTCTTCGGCCTCCCGGCGGACTACGACGCCATCAACCGGATCGCCGCCGAGCACAACCTGGCGGTGGTGGAAGACGCGGCCCAGGCCATGGGCGGCGAGTACCAGGGCAGGATGGCCTGCGCCCTGGGCAAGCTGGGCTGCACCTCCTTTTTCCCGGCCAAGCCCCTGGGCGGCTATGGCGACGGCGGCATGGTCTTCTGCGACGACGACGATCTGGACCGCATCCTGCGCTCGCTGAGGGTGCACGGCCAGGGCGAGGACAAGTACGACAACGTGCGCCTGGGCATCAACGGCCGCCTGGACACCATGCAGGCCGCCATACTCCTGGCCAAGCTGGAGCTTTTGCCCGGTGAGATGAAGGCCCGCCAGGAGGTGGCCCAGCGCTACGCCGAGCTGATCGCCGCCTCGGGCGCGGCCCTCACCGCGCCCACGGTCCCCTCGGGCTACGCCTCGGCCTGGGCCCAGTATTCGGTGCTGGCCGAGAGCCAGGCGGCGCGGGGCGAGTTCTTGGAGCGCCTGAAGGCCGCGGGCATCCCCAGCGCCATCTACTATCCCAAGCCCCTGCATTTGCAGACCGCCTTCGCCTATCTGGGCCACCAGGCGGGCGACTTCCCCCACAGCGAATCGGCGGGCGAGCGCATCTTCAGCCTGCCCATGCATCCCTACCTGGCCACCGGGGACCAGGAAAAGATCGTGGCCGCGCTGGCCGGAAAATAGTTCAGCGCCTCCGGTCCGCCGCCGGGCCGGAGGCTCCCTGAAAATATGGAGGGGGAATGGCCGGACTAACGGTGAAGTTCCTGGGGTCGGGCGACGCCTTCGGCCATGGCGGCCGCATGCAGGCCTGTATCCTGCTTCAGTGGGAGGGCCGCCGGGTGCTCTTGGATTGCGGGGCCTCGGCCCTTATCTCCCTGCAACGCTACGGCGTGGACCCCGGCTCCATCGACGGCATCCTCATCTCCCACCTGCACGGCGACCACTTCGGCGGGCTGCCCTTTTTCATCCTGGACGCCCAGCTTCACTCCAAGCGCACCGAGCCCCTGCTCCTGGCCGGGCCGGTGGGCCTGGCCTCGCGCCTGGTGGACTCCCTGGAGGTGAACTTCCCCGGCGCCAGCAAAATTCAACGCAAGTTCGCCACCGAGATCACCGAGCTGATCCCCGGCCCCGCCGTGGAGTGGTGCGGCCTTTCGGTGAAGGTGGCCGAGGGGCTGCACGCCTCGGGCGCGCCCGCCCTGGCGCTGAGGGTCGAGGCGGCGGGCAAGAGCCTGGCCTACACCGGCGATACCCAGTGGGTGGACGAGTTGTTGCCCCTGCTGAGCGGGGCGGATCTGTTGATCGCCGAGGCCTACTTCTACGAGCGGCCCATCAAATATCATATGAGCTGCACGGACGTACTGAAGCGGCGCGGGGAGTTGAACCCCGGGCGTTTGATATTCACCCACATGAGCCAGGACATGCTGGCCCATGTGGATGAACTTCCCGGCGAGACGGCGGACGACGGTATGGAACTGGAGCTTTAGACGCCTCAGCTCACGATGGCGTAGGTGTCGTCCATGTCCAGGGTGTAGCGGGTGAGCACCTCGCGCACCTGGGCCCCCACCTTCAGGGGGCTGGGTCCCAGCTGGTCCAGGGTGACCAGCGCCTTTTTGATTACCGCCAACACCTCCTTGGACTGGCTGGGGGCCACGCCCGCGAGCATGAGCCGCTCCGGCTCCAGGCCGGTCTCGGCCAGCAGGTGGCTCAGGTGCCCGGCGCGCAGGTTGGCCCAGGTGCTGCCGGTTAGCGAGTAGCAGGCGTCCGGGTGGCAGGAGAGGATCAGCACCCCGTCGAAGCCGCGCTGGAGTCCCTCCAGGACCATGTCCGCGTCCACCTTGCCCGCGCAGGGCACTTGCACCAGCCGGAGCCCCGGCGGCAAGGCCGCGCCTTGCAAACGGGCGGCGTGCAGGGCCGGGGTGGCGGAGTTGGCGCAGGCCAGCACCAGGAGGCGGCGCTCCACGGCCTGGCCCAGGTCACCCACCTTGCCCGCGGCGGCGGCGATCTCCCGGCTGTAGCGGGTGTCCTCCTGGCCCACGATCTGGATGGCCTCCATGGGGCACTCGGCGGCGCAGGTGCCGCAGCCGGTGCAGGCCAGGGGGTTGCTCATGGGCCGGCGGAACAGGCGGTCCATGGCCCCCTCGGGGCAGACCCGCACGCAGGTGAGGCAGATGGTGCAGCGCTTGCGGTCCACGCTGACCCGGCCGCTCTCCACCTGCACCGATCCTTGGGCCAGCAAACGGCGCACTCCGTAGAGGGCCTCCTGCACCTCGTCGGCCCAGCGCTCCAGGTCGCCCTGGCCCCTGGCCGGTCCCACCAGCCACACCCCGGCCCGGCGGCTCTGGGCGGGCAAGGCGTTGACCGCCTCGGGCTGCAAGTAGCCGTCGCGCCCCACGCTGAGGCCCAGGCGGTGGGCCAGCTCGTGGTAGGCCGGGTTGGGGGCGGGAGTTTGGTCCAGGGCCACCAGGTCGAAGCGGTCGCCCATGGTCGCGCCCAGGATCTCCTCGTCCCATTCCAGCTCCACCCCCTCGGGGGTTTCGCTGCCGCGCAGGCCGCCGGTGGTGAACTTTACGAACACCACGCCCTCGCCCCGCACCTGCTGGGTCAGGGCCTCCAGGTCGTCGCCCGCCACCTTGGCGTTGTTGGTGAACAAGACCACCCGGTTTTGTGGCCCGGCGGCCAGCTTGCGGGCGCAGTTCATGGCTCCGATCAAATCCAGGGGCGCGGCCTGACGGCCCAGGCCCACCCCCAGGGCCACGGTGTAGGGGCCTTGGCCCAGGCGCTTCTTGAGATGCTCCGGGGCTTGGAGCAAGGTAGCCAGCTCCTCCAGGGACACCACCCGCTCACCGGCGGCCAGGCCCTGGGGCGGCAGGTTCAGCGCCTTGGGCGGGGCCTGGGCCACGATGACCCCGCCCACCGTGAGGCTCTTGATCTCCCCGGCCCGGTCGGCGATGGTGGCGGTGAAGTTGCCCGCCCCGCCGCCCAGGCCCATGAGGCGGCCCTGGCGGATGAGGGTTACGCCCTCGGCCTCTTCCAGTTCCTTGGCCAGGGCGGAGGCCTCGCCCACCGCTTCGGTGCCCAGCAGGGGGGCCGGGGGGGCCAGGCGCTGGCTGGGAGTGAGCAGCACCGGATGGTAACCGGCCTTGAGCAAGCCCCGCGCCGACCACAGGGCGGGCAATCCCTCGCCCACCACCAGCACGCTGGTGGCCACGGCCAGCTCCTCCAGGGGAAGCTCCTGCTTGAACTGCTGGCCGCACAGGGCCTGGCTCAGGGCGGCCTGGGCTCCGGGCGCCACGGCGCACACCCCGCTGGCCTCGCCCTCGGGCTTGGCGCACAGGTCCAGCACCGTGGCCATCTGCGGGTCCAGCCCCTCGGAGGCCAGGGCCCGGCTGAGCCCGCCGGGGTTGTGCAGCAGGGGACAGGCCCCCACCACCGCCGAGGTCAGCTCGTGCTCTTTTATCAGGCGGGCCACGGCGGCCGCGCCCTGGGCCTGGCAGGTGTGGGCCACGGTGAACACCCGGCCCTGGTCAAAGGCCTCGGCGGTCCAGCGCAGTTTTTTAAACTCCAGGGAATCGGCCTGGCTGCGGCCCCCCTGGCAAAGGAAGACGCCTACGCGGGCACTCATGGTTGCATCTCCGCTAGATAGGTGAGGGCGCCCTGGGCGGCGCGCCCGGCCGAAGCCACCGCCTCGGCCACGTCCATGGGCCGCTGGGCGGTGCCGGCCAAAAAGACCCCTTGCTTGCCCGGGGCCAGGAAGCCGTGACGATTCAGGTCCAGGCCCGCCATTTGGGCCAGGGCCGGGTTGTCCGGGTTGGGGGCCAGGCCCACGCTCAAGACCACCAGGTCGAAGGGCTCGCTCTGGGGGGGAGCGCCGGGGCTGGGCTGGTAGTCCAGCATCACCGAGCCCTCGGGGGGCTGGTGGATGTCGTAGGGCATGGAGCGCACCAGGCGCAGCTCGCTGGCCGCGGCCTCCAAAAACTCGTCCACCGCGTGGCCGAAGCTTTGCAGGTCCATGTAGAACACCGCCACCTCGGCCTGTTGGCGCGCGGCCAGGGCGCGGCCCAGGCGCAGGGCGTAGCCGCAGCAGACCCGGGAGCAGTAGTTGTTGCCCTTCACGTCCCGGCTGCCCACGCACTGCACGAAGGCCACCTTGCCTGCGGGCTCGCCGTCGCTGGGGCGGACGGCCCGGCCCTGGGTGCGCAGCATCTCCTCCAGCTCCATGGCGGTGATCACGTCCGGGAACAGGCCGTAGCCCAGGCGCGAGGCCGGGGTGGGGTCGTAGGGCGTGAATCCGGTGGCCAACACCACCGCCGCGAAGTCCAGGGTCTGGCTCTCGCCCTGGCGGCCGAAGTCTATGGCCTCCTCGGGGCACACGTCGCGGCACACCGTGGACTGGCCGTCCTTGAAGAACAGGCAGGCCGTTTCATCGATGGCCAGGCGCGGGGCCTCGGCGGCCAGGCGCGGGGTGCGGATGGCTCCCGCCTCCACCTCGGGGCAGGCCTCCAAACACAGGCCGCAGGCGTTGCAGCGCTCGGCGTCGATGTAGGCGGGGCGGGTGTCGATCACCGCCTGGTAGCCGCCGTCGAAGCGGGTGAGGTTGCTTACCTGGGAGGCGCGGTGCAGGGTGATGAGCGGATGGCTGGTCAGGGCGGCCAGGCGCGGCTCGGCCAGGCAGCCGTTGCACTTGAGGCAACTGTCCAGAGCCTTGCAGGCCAGCTGGGCGGCCCGGCCCCCCAGGAAGTCGTCGCGCTCCACCAGGTGCACCGCCACGCCCTGCTCGGCCAGGTCCAGGGCGGTGGTGGCTCCGGCCACCCCGCCGCCGATTACCAGTACTCGTTTGTTGTTATGCAAAGCCACGCGGGGCTCCTTTTTCTAGCTGAGCTTGTCCACCAGTTCGGCGAGGCGCTGGGGGGCCTCCGGACAGGCCAGATGCACTCCGGCCGCCTTGCCGCCACCCTTGAGCTCCTTGGCCAGCTCCACCAGGGGCCCGGCCTCTTCCTCGGCTGCCAACTCCAGACCGGCGATGATCTTGGTGTCCGCCGCCATGGGCAGCTGGGCCAGGGCCTCGAGGTCCGCCGCGCCGCGCACCGGCTGGGTAATGAAATACCCGGCCCCGGCCTTGAGCTTCTTGGCGAACTTGATGCCCGCCAGGCCGGGAGGATCGGTGGCCACCGGCAGGCTGGCCCCCAGGAAGAAGGAGGCGGGATGGCTGAGCTCGCCGGAGAAGTCCCGGCCCTGGGCCAGGAGGGAGGCCAGGATGAGGGCCTGCACCGAGTCCAGATCGTACACCGGCCGCGAACCGGGCTGGTCGCCCAGGGTCACGAAGTCGCCGCTCACCAGCAGGAGGTTTTGCACTCCCCCGGCGGCGGCGGCCAGCATTTCGCTGGTCAGGGCCAGGCGGTTGCGGTCGCGGCAGGTGAGGGTGAGGATCACCTCGGCCCCGGTGTGCTTGATCAGATGATGGGCCGTGAGCACCGGGCTCATGCGGGCCACGGCCCCCCGGTTGTCGCTGACCACCACCGCGTCCGCCTTGGCGGACAGAGCCTTGGCCAGGTCGTCCATCTCGCCCAGGGCGCTGCCCCGGGGCGGGTCCATTTCCACGGTGAGGACGAACTTGCCCCCGGCCAGGGCGTCGCTGAACTTACTCATGAGCGCTGTACCTCCGTTGATAGGCCGGGTGCACCTGGCGGCCCGGCAGCAGGTCGCGATGGTCCCGGGCCTCGATCACCTCTTCCAGATTTATCAGGCGGCCGGTGCTCTCCAGGCGGCGGTAGATCACGCTCCAGGCGCAGTCGCGCTCGCGGTCGGTCTCGCACTTGCCCTTTTCCGCCCCGCCGCAGGGGCCGTTGAGCATGCCCTTGGGGCACAGGGCGATGGGGCACACCCCGCCGGTTATGCTGAGCACGCAGTCGCGGCAAGAGCGGCAGCGCTCGGTCCACACCCCCACGTCCTCGTTGACCCCGATGAAGGTGGTGTTCACCCCGGAAAGAACCGGAGTGTCGGGGTAGGCCTCGGCCAAAAACTGGATGCCCGCCCCGCAGGCCATGGAGATCACCGCGTCGGCCTCGGCGATCTGGGGGCCCAGCTCTTCCAGGAACTCCCGGTCGCATTGGCGCTCCACGCAGCCCACGCTGAAGACCTGTTCCCGGTCCCCGAGGGTGGCGGCCATGTCCAGCTGGGCGGCCAGGATGCCCGCCTCCTTTTCGCCGCCGGTGAGGCACACCGCAACGCAGGTGCCGCAGGCCGCCACCAGCACCTTGCGGAAGCCGGAGGTGGCGGCGGCTATCTCATCAAAGGGTTTTCGCTCCGCTACGATCATGCTCTGAGCTCCTCGATATTGGTTTGCGCGGCCCTCGGCTTCTTGCGGCCCAAGGGATTGGGCCCCAGCTCATGGGCTCGGCGAGTCATCAACTCAACCGCCTCGGCCCACTTGGGGGCGTCGCTGGCCCCGATGTGGAACATCTCCAGGCGGTCTCCCCCCAGCCCCAGGTCGTCCAGGAGGGTCTTGGCGTGAGCCACCCTCTCCTTGGCCCTGAGGTTGCCTTCCAGAAAGTGGCAGTCGCCTATCTCGCAACCGCTCACCATGACCACGTCGGCCCCGGCCTTGAAGGCCTCCAGCAGGTAGATCACATCCACCTTGCCGGTGCACAACAGCTTGATCACCCGCACGTTGGGGGGGTACTGCAGGCGCATGGAACCGGCCATATCCGCGGCGGTGTAGGTGCAGTAGGTGCAGATGAGAGCCAGTATCTTTGGTTCGTATTTTTCGCCCATGTCTTCTCCTCGCCCCTACAGGGCGCGCTCCTTGGCCATGATCTGGGCATCGGTGTGATGTTGCACCTGGATGAGCTTGCGGGGGCAGGCGCTGGCGCAGTTGCCGCAGCCCTGGCAAGCGGCGGGGTCGATGTAGACCACGCCTTCCTCATTCACCTGGGGCACCCCATAGGGGCAGGTGCGCACGCAGGTCAGGCAGGCCACGCAGCGCTCGGCGTCCACCACGGCCACCTCGCCGCCCACCAGGAGCTGGGCCTGGCTGAGGACCACCGCCGCCCGGGCGGCCGCGGCCTTGGCCTGGCTGATCACCTCCTCGATGAACTTGGGCCCGTGGGCCGCCCCGGCCATGAAGAAGCCAGCCCCGGTGAAGTCCACCGGCCGAAGCTTCAGGTGGGCCTCCATGAAGAAACCGTCGCTGTCCAGGGGCAGCTTCAGGCTGCTGGCGAACTTGTGGGCGTCGTCGTTGGGCCGCACCGCCGCGCTCAAAACCAGCTTGTCGGCGGTGAGGGCGATCCACTGGCCCAGGATCTGGTCGTGGACCATCACCTGCATGCCGTCCGGGCCGGGCGACACCTGGGGCGGGTTGTCCGGGTCGAAGCGGATGAAGGTCACCCCCAGCTCCCGGGCCTCTTTGTAATAAAGCTCCTTCAAGCTGAAGGTGCGGATGTCCCGGAACAGGACGTACACCTCGGCCTCTGGCTTGGCTTTCTTGATGGCGATGGCGTTGGCCACCGCGGCGGTGCAGCAGATGCGGCTGCAATAGGAGTGCTCCGGCTCGCGGCTGCCCACGCACTGGATCATCACCACCCGGTCCACCCCGTCAAGGCAGCCGGGGTCCTGGTGCAGCGCCTCGTGCAGGCTTAGCTGGGTGGTCACCCGCTCGTCCTGGCCGAAGTAGTACTCGCTGGGCTGGTACTCCTGGGCCCCGGTGGCCACCACCGTGGCCCCGTGCTGGACGGTGAAGGGCTTGTCCGGCCCCTGGATGGTGGCCGTGAACTGGCCCACCAGGCCCTTGATCTGCTTTACCCAGCTTTCGGTGTGCACCCGGATGAGCCCGTGGTGGGTCACCCGGTCGATGAGCTCGTCCAGCCAGGGCTGGACCTGATGGCCCTCCACCGTGCTGTGAATGCGCCGGGCCAGGCCGCCCAGCTTGTCGGAGCGCTCCACCAGGTGAGTCAAAAAGCCCTGCTCGGCCAGGCTCAGCGCGGCGGTGAGCCCGCCGGGCCCGCCGCCGATGACCAGGGCGGTCTGCTCCACGTCCATGGGGAACTGGTGCAGCGGCTCCAGGAGCCCGGCCCGGGCCACGGACATGCGGATCAGGTCCTCGGCCTTGACCGTGGCGGCCGCGTGGTCGCCCTGGTGCACCCAGGAGCATTGGTCGCGGATGTTGGCCATCTCAAACAGGTAGGGGTTGAGCCCCGCCGTCTTGAGGGTGTCCTGGAACAGCTTCTCGTGGGTGCGTGGGCTGCAAGAGGCCACCACCACCCGGTTGAGGTTCTCATCCTTGATGACCTGGGCCATCTTTTCCTGGCTGTCGGTGGAGCAGGTGAACAGGAACTCCTCGGCGTGGGTGACCCCGGGCAGGCTCTTGGCGTATTCCACCGCGCCGGGCACGTCCACCACGCTGCCGATGTTGATGCCGCAGTGGCAGATGAACACCCCCACCCTGGGGCCTTCCCCGGCGGAGTCGCGCTCGGGCGGGTACTCCAGGGTGGTGACCTCGCTGCCCCGGCTGGCGGCCAGAAGCTCTCCCGCCTGGGCCGCCGCCCCGCTGGCCTGCATCACCGTGTCCGGGATGTCGCGGGGGGCCTGGAACACGCCGCAGACGTAGACGCCTTCGCGGCTGGTGGCCAGGGGGTTCAGCTCCACCCGCTGGGCGAAGCCGAAGCGGTCGGTCTCCACCCTGGCGGCCTGGGACAGGGCCTTGGCGTCGGGGTTGGGGGTAAGCCCCACCGAGAGCACCAGCAGGTCGAAGCGCTCTTCCACCAGCTGGTCGTTGGCGTCGTAGTAGCTGATGATCAGGTCGCCGGTGGCCGGGTCTTCCAGCACCCGGCTGGGGATGGAGCGCAAATAGCGCACCCCGTGCTCGTCCCGGGCCCGCTCGTAGTAGCGGTCGAAGCCTTTGCCCTGGGCCCGGATGTCCATGTAGAAGATGGTGGTGTTCAGCCCCGGCACGTGCTCGCCCGCGATGATGGCCTGCTTGGCCGCGTACATGCAGCACACGTAGGAGCAGTACTCGCGGCCCACGGAGGCGTCGCGGCTGCCCACGCACTGGATCCAGGCCACCCGCTTGGGCTCGGCGCCGTCGCCGGGGCGCTTCACGTGGCCGCCGTAGGGGCCGCTGGCGCTCAGGATGCGCTCGAACTCCAGGGAGGTTATCACGTTGGGGTAGCGGCCATAGCCGTACTCGCCCTTGAGGCGGGCGTCAAAGGGCTTGAAGCCCGGCGCCAAGAGCAGCGCGCCAACCTTGAGCTCCAGCTCCTCGGGCCGCATGTCGTGCTTGATGGCCCCGGCCTGGCAAACCTCCAGGCACTGGTAGCACTCCGAGCAGATGCCGCAGGCCAGGCAGCGGGCCGCCTCGGACTGGGCCTGCTCCTCGCTGAAGGCCTGCACCACCTCGCTGAAGTCGTGCTTGCGCTGCTCGGGGTCGCGCTGGGCCGCATGGCGGCGGGGCTGGGGAAGGATGCCCTGGGTGTCGCCCTTGGCCAGGGTGCGCTCGGTCTCGCGCTCGGCGTGCAGGTCCTCGCCGTCGATGTAGCGCCGGATGCTCTCGGCCGCCCGCTTGCCCTGGGCGATGGCCTCGATGGCCGTGGCCGGGCCGGTGACCGAGTCGCCGCCGCAGAAGATCCAGGGCACGCTGGATTGCAGGCTGATCTCGTCCACCAGCACCCGGGCCCTGGGGTCCACGTCGATGTCGCTCTTGGGCTCCAGGAAATCCAGGTCCGGGGCCTGGCCGATGGCGCTCATGGCCCCGTCGATCTCCATGGTGTAGTTGGAGCCTTCCATGGGGATGGGGCGTCGGCGGCCCGAGGCGTCGGGCTCGCCCAGCTCCATCTTGATGACCTCTACCCCGCTCAGGCGTCCGTTCTTCTCCAGGAAGCGGGCCGGGGCGGCCAGGTACACGATGTTCACGCCCTCTTCCAGGGCCTCTTCGATCTCGTCCTCGTAGGCGGGCATCTCCTCGCGGGTGCGGCGGTAGAGCAGGGTCACTTCCTTGCTGCCCAGCCGGAGCGCGGTGCGGGCCGCGTCCACGGCCACGTTGCCGCCGCCGATGACCACCACCTTGTCGCCGGGGCTGACCGCCTGGCCCAGGGCGGCCTGGCGTAAAAATTCCACGCCGCTCTGCACTCCGGGAAGGCCCTCGCCCTCCACGCCCAGGCGCAGACCCTTGTGGGCGCCCACGGCCATGAACAGGCACTCGTAGCCCTCGTCCTGGAGCTCGTTCAGGGTGAAGTCGCGGCCCAGGGCCTGGCCCAGCCTTATCTCCACGCCCAGGCGCTTGATGTAGTCCACCTCGTAATCAAGAATCTTGGGGGGCAGGCGGTAGTCGGGGATGCCCACCCGGAGCATGCCGCCGGCCACGTCCAGGGCCTCGAAGATGGTTACCTGGAAGCCTTCCAGGGCCAGGTAGTTGGCGGCGGTGAGACCGGCGGGGCCGGCCCCCACGATGGCCACCTTGACCCCGCGCGGGGGCTTAACCTCGGGCAGGTCCATCTCGCCCTGTTCCACTTCCCAGTCGCTCACGAAGCGCTTGAGCTCGCGGATGGCGATGGGCTCGTCCACCTCGGCCCGCACGCAGGCCGCCTCGCAAGGATGGGTGCACACCCGGCCGCACACCGCGGGCAGGGGGTTTTCCTTGCGGATCAGGCGAAGGGCTTCTTGGTAGCGCCCCTGGGCGATGAGGGCCACGTAGCCCTGCACGCTGATGCCCGCGGGGCAGGCGTTCTTGCAGGGGCTCATTCCCCGCTTGTCCACCGCGAAGGCGCTGGGGATGGCCTGGGGGAAGTGGCGGTAGATGGCCTTGCGCTGGTTGAGCCCCAGGTTGAAGTCTGCGGGCACCTCCACCGGGCAGACCTTGATGCACTCGCCGCAGCCGGTGCAGGCGTCTTCGTCGATGAAGCGGGCCTGCTTGGACAGCTTCACCGTGAAGTCGCCCGGCTCGCCGTCCACCTTTTCGATGGTGGCCCGGCTGATGATCTTGATGTTGGGGTTGGCCGACACCTCGATCAGCTTGGGCGAGATCATGCAGGTGGAGCAGTCGTTGGTGGGGAAGGTCTTGTCCAGCTGGGCCATGATGCCGCCGATGCTGATGTTCTTCTCCACCAGATAGACCAGGTAGCCCGCGTTGGCCAGATCCAGAGCCGACTGCATGCCGGCGATGCCCGCCCCGGCCACCATCACCGCGCCCGAGGGTTGCCCTTTTTTAAGGGGGATTACGTTGGCGCTCATAGCCGCTCCCATGTCTGGCGGGGAAGCTGGGCCTTTTCCAGCAGGCCCTTGGGGCTCACCAGATGCCGCTTCAGCCATTTGGGGGTTTCATCGATGCCCAGGGCCAGGCCCATCACCTCGGTGAAGTACAGGACCGGCAGGTACACGTCTTTGCCCATCTGTTTGGCGATCTCCTCCTGGTACATGTCCAGGTTGGCCTGGCACATCTGACAACCGGTGACGATGCAGTTGGCCCCCTGGGCCAGGGCCCGCTCGTAGAGCCGGGCCACCAGGGTGAAGACCAGGTCCGGCCGGGCCACCGAGTGCGAGGCCCCGCAGCAGTCGGTCTTGAAGGGCCAGTCGATCACCGTGACGCCCAGGGCGGAGAGCAAACGGTCCAGGCCCTGGGGGTTCTCATAGTCCTTCTTGCCGGTGATGGCCGGGGGGCGCTGCCCCTGGCAGCCGTAGTAGCACACCGCCTTGAGGCCGCTCAGGTCGCGCTCCACCGCCTTTTGCCGGGCTTGGGCGATCACCTGGGGCGAGGAGAGGTACTCGTTGAGCTCCACCACCTGGACCCCGGCGTAGCCGCCGCCCAGGGCCTTGATCTCGTCGATGACCAGCTCGTCGCCTTGCATCAGCTCGTGGCGGGCGCTGGCCAGGCGGTTGTAGCAAAGGGCGCAGGGCACCACAAGGGGCGAGGGGCCTTGGCCGGCCAGGGCCAGGTTGCGCGCCCCCAGGTTGAGCGCCGCCTTGTGGTCCAGGCTGTGGGCCGCGCTGGCCCCGCAGCAGTTCCAGTCCGGCAGCTCCCGGAGCTTAATGTCCAGGGCCTCGCACACCCCCTCCACGCTCTCGGCGTAGTCCTTGGCCGTGGCCTCCAGGGAGCATCCGGGGTAGTAGCTCACCTCAGGCATGGCTGCCTCCCTTGGGCTCGCTGAACAGGGCCTTGAGCCAACGCCGGTCCTTGGTGCGGGCGGGCAACAGCTTCATGCGGCCCTTTTTGAGCATGGTCAGGCCCAAGCGGGCGTTCTTGATGGCTTCGGGTCCGAAGGCCCCGCCGGTCTTGAGCATGTAACCGGCCATGAGCTCGCCTTCGAACACCCGGCCCCGCTTGGCCACGCCCTTTAGGAATAGTTGATGGAACAGGCGCACCTTTTCCTCTGGCGCCGCCTGGCCCCGGCGCACCAACTCTTCCTTGAGCCAGTCCATGAGCCGGGGCAGGTCCACCTGGTTGGGGCAGCGGGTCAGGCAGGTCTGGCAGGAGGCGCAGATCCACACCGTGGACGAGCCCTCCAGCTTGTCCATCTGTCCCAGTTGCAGGTAGCGCACCACCTGGTAGGGGTGCAGATCCATGGCAAAACTGAGGGGACAGCCGTTGGAGCATTTTTTACAGCCGTAGCAGGCCCCGGCTGAGACCCCGCTGGCCGCCTCCACCTGGGCCAGCCAACGGCCGTCGGGCCGAATGGCTTGCTCCGGGCTGGGGGCCTGGGGCCGCTCTAAACTGGGGGACTCCCCGTTGGGAGCCCCGGTGTTGGGCTGGGACATGGAAACCTCCAGACGGGGCCTAACCGATGATGCGTTTGATCTCGCCCAGGAGCTCTTCGGGCTCGGGGGGCTTTTCGATGTAGCCCTCGGGCTCGGGCACGCTCTGGTTCTTGAACTGGTCCAGCACCTTCTGGGAATGCAGGAAGGTCTTGCGGGCCAGGCCGCTGATGATCAATACCGGCACCGAGGCGAAGTTGGGGTCGGTCTTGATGTTGCGGTACATCTTGATGCCGCTCTCCTTGGGCATCATCACGTCCAGGGTGACCAGGTCGGGCTTCTTCTCCTGGAATTTCTGCCATCCCTGTTCGCCGTTTTCCGCCACCACCGCCTTGTAGCCGTTGCTGTCCAGCAGGGTGGTGATAAAGGTACGAACGTCCATCTCGTCGTCCACCACCAAAACTCTCTTGGCCATGATGCTCCCTCCCGGGGCTAAAGAGTGTAAGTGCGCTCGGGGTTACGGATGGCCATCACGTGGCACGGGCAGCGCTTGGCCACCTGCTCCACCGTGCTGCCGTAGTGGGTGTCCTCGTTGAGCGAGGCCCCCTCCATGCCCATAACCACCAAGTCCACGTCGTTTTCGCGCACGTAGCGTAGGATCTCCACAAAGGGGGTGCCCGCCAGCACCACCCACTGAACGTCGATGCCCTCCACCTTGGCCCCGTAGCGGCTCTTCAGGTCTTCGGTGAGCTTGGCCAGCAGCTCCGGCGAGGCGTAGGTGACGTCGCCGGGCTCCGCGCCCTCGTCGGTTTCGGTGGGCATGTAGCGCAGGGTGGAGTGGGGACAGTGCAGGATATGCAGCCTGGCCCCATGGCGCCGCGCCAGGTCCACCGCGTGGTGCAGGGCTATCTCCGCGTCCTCGGAGAAGTCCGTGCAGTAGAGAATGTTCTTGTAAGCGATCATTGGATCACCTCCCTTATTTAAACCGGCTCTAGTCCGCGTATTTCAGGTAGGCCGCGCGCCCGGCGGCGGGCAGCACCAGGCTGAACAGGGCGCCCCGGGTGGGAGAAGTGCTGAACTCCACCCGGCCGTGATGTTCCTTGGCGGTCTTTTGGGCCACCATGAGCCCCAGGCCGGTGCCCGAGGCTCCCTTGGTGCTGTAGAAGCCCTTGAATATGTTCTCGGCCGCCTCGGCGTCCAGGCCCGGCCCGTTGTCGCGCACCATCAGGCACACCTCCCTGGGGTCCCCGCTGGCGCTCAGCACCACCTTGCCGTCGATCATCTCCGAGGCCGCGTCGATGCCGTTGCTCACCAGATTGAGGAAGGCCTCCAGGACCATGCGGTGGTCGGCCATGGCCACCGGGCCGTCGCCCTGGGGGCACTCCACCTTGAGGATCACTCCCTTGCCCTCGGCCTCGGAGGCCATGATGCGCCCGGCCTCGGCCAGAAGCTCCTTGAGGGGCAGGGGAGCCATGTCGGGCTTGCGGGGCTTGGCGATGGTCATCAAATCGCCCACCAGGTCCTGCACCCGGCCCAGGTTGCGCTCCAGCATCTGCATGCCCTCGTCGGTGAGCTGCTTGTGCGAGCCGCTCAGGCCCTGGCTGACCATGTAGATGCCGCCCTTGAGCCCGGCCAGCATGTTCTTGAGCGAGTGCACCAAGGCGCTCACCGTCTGGCCCACCGCGGCCAGGCGCTCGGCGGCCACCACCTTGGCCGTGGCCTCGGCCACCCGGCGCTCCAGGTGCTGGGTATAGCAGTGGAGCTGGGCCTTCAGGGTCAGGCGCTCGGCGGCCCGCTTGAGGGCCACCTCCAGGGCTTGGTCGCTCACCGGCTTGGTCACGAAGTCGCTGGCCATCAGCTGCAGCGAGCGCACCGCCAGGTCCATGTCGCCGTGGCCGGTGATGACGATCACCTCGGTGTCCGGGCTCATGGACTTGATGCGCTTGAGCACCTCGATGCCGTCCAGGCCGGGCATCTTGATGTCGGTGAGCACGATGTCCGGCTTCTGCTCCTCGAAGATGCTCAGGCCCTCGGCGCCGTCGGCGGCGGTGCAGACCTTGTAGCCGTCGGCGGTGAGCGACAGGGACATCATGCTGCGGATGCCCGGCTCGTCGTCGATCACCAGCAGGCTGGGATAGGGGGGAGGGGTGCAGCCGCTCATGCCTTGGCCTCTCTGCGCACCGGAAAGCTGAGCCTGAACACGGCTCCCTCGCCGGGTTGGTTTTCCACCTTAATGCTTCCGCCGAAGTCGCGCACGATCCCGTAGGAGATGGACAGGCCCAGGCCGGTGCCCTTGCCCACCTCCTTGGTGGTGAAGAAGGGCTCGAAGATGCGGTCCTGGCTGCCGGAGGCAATGCCTCCGCCGTTGTCGGCCACGGTGACCACCGCCCGCCCGTCTTGGGCGAAGCTGGTTATCTTGATGCTTCCTTCCATCTCGGGCAGCTTGCTCATGCGCTCCTCGATGGCATCACGCGCGTTCATTATCAGGTTGATGAATACCTGCTCCAGACGGTTGACGTCTCCCAGGGTGGGGGGCAGGTTGGGGTCCAGGTCGGTTTCCACCTTGATATTATGCACCCTGAGCTGTTGGCCGAGCAGCCCTAAAACTCCTTGGATGGGTTCGTTCAGGGAAATGCTCTCGGCGGTGACCTCGTGCTTGCGGCCGAACTCCCTGAGGTGGTCGATGATGCGCCGGGCGCGCTCCACCTGCTGGTTCAGCTCCTTGGCCACCTGCAACAACTGCTCCGGGCTGGGGGTTTCGCCCCGGGAAATCACCTTGTTCAAGAAGCTGGAGCCGGCGGCGATGACCGCAAGGGGCTGGTTCAGCTCGTGGGCCACCCCGGCGCTCATCTCGCCCAGGGTGGCCATCTTGGCCGCCTGGATGAGCTGCTGCTCGGTCTGCAGGCGCTCGGTGATGTCGGCGGCGGTGGCGATCACGGCTTTGCGGCCCATGTGCTCACCATAGCTGGCCCTGAGGTTGACGAAAAAGACCTCGCCGCCGGCGCGCACCTGGCGCACCGTGGAAAGATAGGCTCCCTTGAGGGCGATGAAGTTGCGCACCTGGGAGCGGTCGGCCGCGGGGGTGAGATCCAAAAAGGAGCGGCCCACCAGCTTGGGCAGGGGATAGCCGTATTCGCTGGCCGCGCGATCGTTGGCATCGAGAATCTCCAGGCTGTCCGCATCGAAAACAAAGATGGGGTTGGGGTCGTTGTTGAAGAACAAGCGGTACTTTTCCTCCGAGCGCTTGAGCTCCTCCTCCAGGCGCAGGACATCGGTGATGTCGGTGGCCATCTCCATCACCGCCACGATGTTGCCTCTCTTGTCGGTGATGGGCGAGGTGAGGTTGAGGAAGTAGCGGGGGCTGCCGTCGGCGCCCACCACCTTTTCCTCGGCGCTGTGGGCCCGGCCGTCGGCAAAGGTCTTGGCCACCGCGCAGTTGGGGCAGCGCGAGTCGCGGCCCTTGTAGGCCAGGTAGCAGTGCCGCCCCACGCTGGGGCCGAAGTCGCCCTCGAAGCGCTTGTTGTGGGCCAACAGCTTGAAGTCGGCGTCCTGCACCGTGATGTAGCAGGGCACCTCCTCGAACAGGCGCTGGTACTGGCGGCGCTCCAGCTGAAGGTCCTCGGTCTTTTCCTTTATGCCCCGGCGCATCAGGTCGAAGGCCTCGGCCACCGCCCCGATCTCGTCGTCGGTTTTGGGGGTTATGGGCTGGTCGTAGTCGCCCTCGGTGATGTGCCGGGTGGCTCCCAACAGGCCGGTCAGGGGGCGGTTGACGAACAGGAAGGTGAACACCGCCACCACCGCGCAGATCACCGCCGAGAGCACCACCGCGTAGAACACCACCTGGCGGGTGGTGGCCCTCACCTCCCGGTCCACTTCGCCCAGGGACAGGGCCACGTCCAACACCCCCAGCACCTTCTGCTCGGGCGGGTGCGCATGGCAGGGATCGGTGGAGCAGGCGGGCTCGGTGTAGATGGGGTTGACCACCCCCAACACCCGGTGGGTGTCCTTGCCGTGCAGGCTGAAGATGCGGCTGCGCTCGTTGATGGCCAGGCGCTCCAGGGGGCGGTCCTTGAAGTGGCAGCCGTAACAGGCCTCGCTCTCCATGTCCACCAAGCGGCCGATCTCCGCCGTGCGGCTGCTGAACATGATGCGGCCCTTCTTGTTGAGCACCCGGATCACCTCCACGCCCGGCTGGCGGCCCATGGCCTCGATGACGTGGTGCAGGCTCTGGCGCTGGTCCTTGAGCATGTCGTAGCGGGTGGCCCGCTTGACCGTGTCGCTGAACCAGTTGCCGGTCTGGCGCATTTTTTCTATGGAACGGCTCTCCTGTTGCCGCACCGCCCAATAGGCCGAGGCGGTGGTCAGCACCACCAAACTAAGCCCAACCCAGACCGTCAGCTTGAAGGCCAAGCGGTTGGTGAGCTTTATTTGATGTTGCGGCGAAGAGGCCATTTTTATCCCGATTAAATTAATGGTCGCCCTTTACTAAGGCACAACTCGTGCCAAACGGCCTAAAATATCTTTGCGATAAATATCAGTCGCTTGCAACGCTAAGTAGGAATTAGGGGTTTTAAAGGTGTTGCAGCATGGTGCAACACCTTAAGATAAATTCATTCTGTTATGCCGGTTGATGGCTTGAATGCGGGCCTATAACGGTGTTGCGTCAAGTGCAACAGTAGTGTTGCGGTGATGCAACTATATGATCATGCCTTGGCGATGCCCAGGCGCTTCATGCGCCGCCAGAGGGTGGTGCGGTTGATGCCCAGCTCGGCCGCGGCCTGGGTTTGATTCCAGTTGTGCCGATCAAGCACCTGGACTAACTCGTCTTTTTCCCGGTGGGATCCTTCGTGCTCCAGGGATGAGGCCACCTCCTCCTCCAGGTCGCGGGGCAGGTGGTGGGACTTGATCACGTCGCCCCGGCACAACAGGCAGGCGTGCTCCAGGATGTTTTCCAGCTCGCGCACGTTGCCAGGGTAGTCGTAGTTCAAAAGCACGTTCAGGGTTTCCGGGGAGAAGCGGCAGATGTAGGTGCCGTTTTCCACGTTCTTGCGCTGGATGAAGCGGCGGATCAAGAGCGGGATGTCCTCGCGCCGCTCCTTGAGGGAGGGCACGGTGACCTTGATCACGTTGAGGCGGTAGTAGAGGTCCTCGCGGAAAAGCCCCCGCTCAACCTGGCGGTCCAAGGGCTTGTTGCTGGCGGCCAGGATGCGCACGTTGACCTTGGTCACCTGGCGGGCGCCCAGGGGGAAAAACTCCTGCTCCTCCAAGACCCGCAGCAGCTTGGCCTGCAGGGACAGGGGCAGCTCGCTTATCTCGTCCAAGAACAGGCTGCCCCCGTCGGCCAGCTGGAAACGGCCCGGCTTGTCGCGCTCGGCTCCGGTGAAAGCCCCCCTGGTGTAGCCGAACAGTTCGCTTTCCAAAAGGTTCTCGGGCAGGGCCGCGCAGTTCACCTTGATCAAGGGCTTGTGGGCCCGGGGGCTGTTGTAGTGGACGATCTGGGCCAGGAGGTCCTTGCCGGTGCCGGTGTTGCCCTCGATGAGCACGGTCACCTTGCTGGGCGCGGCCACCTTGAGGGTGTCGAAGATGCGGCGCACCTGGGGGCTTTCGCCCAGAAAATCCTCCCAGCGGCTCGCCTCCTGGTCCTGCTTGTCCAGGTGGCTGCCCAGGTGCAGGCTCTGCAAGGTCTCCACCCCGCCGCACACCTGGCCGTCATCGTCGTACAGGGGCGAGGCGCACACCCGAACCGGCACCACCGAGCGGCCCCGCTGGCGGATGAAAACCGCCTCCAGGCCGGACTGCTCCTCGCCGGTCTCCATGGCCCTGAGCACCGGGCAGTACTCGTCGCACAGGGTGGACTTGAGCACCTCGCCGCACATGCGTCCCAGGGCCTTGTCCCGGCTCACTCCGGTTATCTGCTCGGCGGCCCGGTTGAAAAAGGTCACCCGGCCATGGCGGTCCATGGCCAACACCCCCAAGGAGATCGATTCCATGATTAGATTCAACTGGCTGGGGTGCATATCCCTCTCTTGAGCCGGGGCATCCCGGACACGAAAAACCGGGGGAAATTTAATAAAGACAATATGTTTCCTTACCTAGCCCCGGAGTGGCTGTCAAGAAAATTGCCATACCCTACTAAGGGGCTTGCCTCTTAAGGCCTACTCGGGCTAGAGTGTTTGCATCCACAGAAAAGGCGCAGCACTCTTTACAGCAAGCAGGGAGCGCAAGTGACGCCAGATCGCACTTGTAAGCGTTGTTCGGTGGCCAGGGTCAACGCCCTGATGAAAGCATACCAAAAAGCCCAAGGAGGTGATACGCCCACTCTGGGCCGGCTGAAAGAGTTGGCCATCCTGGTTCAAGGCCGGGGATTGAGCCAGGCGCGGGGGCTTCTAACCCCAGGCCACCGGGACAAGGACTTGCGCGCCATCTGTTGGAACGTTTCCTCCTTCCTGGAGGACAATGAGGTGGAGCGCATCCTGGGGCAGAAAATTTAGCCCCCCATCTCCGGCTTCGCCAGGAAGCGCCATGCTGCGTTGCCGGCATCGCTCAAGCCTCGCCGTAGGTAAACTACGCCTCCTGCTTTCGCTCGCCGCCGCCTTGCCTTCCGCTCCCTGGCTGTGCCGGGTGCTTCCGCTGGATTAAGAATCTCCGAGGTGACCGCGTCTTGCGTCGTCCCTTTCTTGCGACTCGCCGACCGGTGAGAAACCACCTGGTGGCGAAACGCCTTTCCCACCATTATTCTTGATAAAATCAGCCAGTGGTGTAGTCTGTCTTTTTGGAGACAGTGGGAGGAGGCATGTCCCCTCGGGAGCAAGAAGGCCAACTACTTAGCGGCGAGGCCGTGGTGGCGGTGGACGGGGCGCACCGGATAATGGGCGCCAATCGCGCCGCCCAGCAGCTCATGGCCGGCGAGTTGGCGGTGGGCGAGGTTTTGCGCCTCACCGGCTTCCTGGAGGGCCCGGACCTGGCCCTGGCCCAAAGCGCCCTGGACGCGGCCCTGGGCCAAGGCGATCCCTCCCACCAGATCCAGGCCCAGGCCCGCGACGCCGCCGGGCAGGACTTCACCTGCGAATATTCCATCAACCCCCTTTTCGGACCCGGCCGCCAGGTGGTGGGGGCCATGATCAATTTGCGCGACCTGGACTTCGCCCCCCTGAGCGGCGGCCGTCTGGAGCCGGGCGAATCCCTGCCCCGCATGCCGCGGCTGGGCTACCAGTCACTGGTGGACAACCTGGCCGAGGGTATCTTCACCATCAACACCCGCTGGCGCATAACCTCCTTCAACCAAAGGGCCGAACAGCTCACCGGCTACAACAGCTCCGAGGTGCTGGGCCGCTACTGCTGGGACATCTTCCGCTCCGACCTGTGCGGCGCGGGCTGCCCCCTGCGCACCACCCTGGAGACCGGGGTGACCCGCATGGACCAGGACGTGCGCATGCTGGGCAAGGGGGGCAAGCGCCTGGGCGTGCTGGTGAACACCAGCGTGGTGCGCGACCGGGCGGGCACCGTGGTGGGCGCGGTGGAGAGCTTTAGGCCCCTGGCCGGGCTGGAGTCCAACCTGCTGCCCGAAACCGGCTCCTCCTTCAGCGACATCGTGGGGGCCAGCGAGCCCATGCAGCGGCTGTTCAACATGCTGCCCGACGTGGCCGTCAGCGGGGCCAACGTGCTCATCCAGGGCGAGAGCGGCACCGGCAAGGAGCTGTTCGCCCGGGCCCTGCACCACCACTCCCCCCGGCGCGACGGCCCCTTCGTGGCGGTCAACTGCTCGGCCCTGGCCGAGAGCCTTTTGGAAAGCGAGTTGTTCGGGCATGAAAAAGCGGCCTTCACCGGGGCGGTGCGCTCCAAGGTGGGGCGCTTCGAACTGGCCAAGGGCGGCACCATATTCCTGGATGAAATCGGCGAGTTGAAGCCGGAGCTTCAGGTGAAGCTGCTCCGGGTGCTGGAGCAGCGGGTCTTCGAACGGGTGGGCGGCACCCGGCTCATCCCCATGGACGCGCGCATCATCGCGGCCACCAACCTGGACCTGGCCCAGGCCATGGCCCAGGGCCGCTTCAGGGAAGACCTGTTCTACCGCCTGCGCACCGTTCCCCTGACCCTGCCCCCCCTCAGGCGGCGCAAGGACGACATTTCCCTTCTGGTGGCCCACTTCATCAAGCAGCTCAACCAGCGCTACGCCAAGCAGGTGCGCTCGGTGGACCCCAAGGTCACCCGCATGTTCATGAGCTATGACTGGCCGGGCAACGTGCGTGAGCTGGAGCGGGTCATGGAGCACGCCTACGTGTTCGTGAAAGGCCCCGTGATCCTGCCGGCTTACCTGCCGTCGCTTAACGAGTTCTGGCGGGAGCGGGGCGCGGCTTCGGGCGGGGAGGAGCCTCCGGCGGGACCGGCCGCCGCCCCGGAAGAGGGCGAGCGCCAGGCCATTCTGGACGCCCTGAGCCAATGCGGCGGCCACCGCCAACAGGCGGCCGAGCTGCTGGGCATCAGCCGCACCTCATTGTGGCGGCGCATGAAGGCCCTGGACCTGGCCTAGCCGTTTGAAGCGTTCCAAAATGTTTCAAACGTTTCATAAATTGTTTCAAAACACACTAAAAGTAAATAAAACAGCATATTAAGCTGCAACGTTTCTCGGCGGCGAAGGTTGTTTCATCTCCGTTGAAACGTTTCTTGTTTCATCCGGCCCCGTCCCGGTTAAGCCATATTTCAAAAAACATAGTCAAATAAGCTCCTTGAGCAATCTGGCCCAAGTATTGCTTTTCACAAAGCCAGAGATAGCACCGCGGTACGCCCGCGTTAAAGCCAAGGAGGTTATTGTGGCGCAAACAGCTATTGACATTGATATCGACGAAATCATCGAACGCTACCCCGGCAAACCGGAATACCTGATCTTCCTGATGCAGGACATTCAGGCCGCCTTCAACTACATCTCGTCCGAGGCCCTCACCCTGGTTTGCGACCACACCGGGGTGCCGGAGTCTCAGGCCTATGCGGTGGCGACCTTCTACAACTCCTTCAGCCTGGAGCCCAAGGGCGAAAACCTCATCCACGTGTGTCTGGGCACCGCCTGCCACCTCAAGGGCAGCGGGCTCATCGCCGAGAACCTGATGCGCAAGCTGGGCCTCGACGGCCCCGGCACCACCGAGGACCTCAAGTACACCGTGGAGACGGTCAACTGCCTGGGCGCCTGCGCCCTGGCCCCGGTGGCGGTGGTCAACGGCGAATATCAGCCCAAGGTGACCTCGCCCAAGCTGATGAAGACCGTGCAAAAACTCGGTGACGAGTAAGGAGTGGAAGGTATGCAAGCTACGGCAAAGGACACCGCTGAGCTGAGGCTGGGCTCCCTGGAGGAGCTTGAGAAGCTGCGCGGCGAGCTGCGGGCGGCGGAAGACCCCAATCAGACCAGAATCATCGTGTGCCACGGCACCGGCTGCATCGCCAACGGCAGCGCCGGGGTGACCGAGGCCCTCAAGGCGGCCCTGGCCGCCGCGGGCGAGGACATCGAGGTGATGCCCGGCATCAAGACCACCGGCTGTCACGGCTTCTGCTCTCGCGGCCCCCTGGTGATTATCAAGCCCAAGAACATCTTCTACCAGCAGGTCAAGCCCGGCGACGCCGAGGAGATCGTGCAAAAGACCATCAAGGCCGGGGAGATGGTGGAGCGCCTGCTGTACAAGCACCCCCAGACCGGCGAGACCATCGAGACCACCGAGGACATTCCCTTCTACGCCGGCCAGGAGCGGGTGGTGCTGGCCAACATCGGCCAGATCGACCCCACCAAGATCGAGGACGCCCTACGGGCCGGCGCCTACGCGGGCGTGGCCAAGGCTTTGACCAACATGGAGCCCAAGCAGGTCATCGAAGCGGTGATCAACTCCGGCCTCCGTGGGCGGGGCGGCGCGGGCTTCCCCACCGGCATCAAGTGGAACCTGGCGGCCAAGCACGAGGGCGGGCAAAAGTACGTGCTGTGCAACGCCGACGAAGGCGACCCCGGAGCCTTCATGGACCGCTCGGTCATGGAGGGCGATCCCCACGCGGTGGTGGAGGGCATGATCATCGGCGGCTACGCCATCGGGGCCGACACCGGCTACGTGTACGTGCGCGCCGAGTATCCCCTGGCCATCAAGCACCTGGAAAAAGCCCTCAAGGACGCCCGGGCCTACGGCCTGTTGGGCGAGAACATCCTGGGCAGCGGCTTCAACTTCGACATCCGCATCAACCGCGGCGCGGGCGCCTTTGTCTGCGGCGAGGAAACCGCCCTCATGCGCTCGGTGGAGGGCAAGGTGGGCGAGCCGGTTCCCCGGCCCCCCTATCCCTCGGACAAGGGCCTGTTCGGCAAGCCCTCGGTCCTGAACAACGTGGAGACCTGGGCCAACGTCAGCCGCATCCTGGACAAGGGCGCGGACTGGTTCGCCGGATTGGGCACCGAAAAGTCCAAGGGCACCAAGGTCTTCGCCCTGGTGGGCAAGGTGAACAACGTGGGCCTGGTGGAAGTGCCCATGGGCATCAAGCTCCGGGAGATCGTCATGGAGATCGGCGGCGGGGTCCCCGGCTCCGACCACTTCAAGGCGGTACAGACCGGCGGCCCCTCCGGCGGCTGCCTCCCCTGGCAAGACGCCGACCTGCCGGTGGACTTCGACTCGCTCATCGCCGCGGGCTCCATGATGGGCTCCGGCGGCATGATCGTCATGGACGACCGCGACTGCATGGTGGACGTGGCCAAGTACTTCCTGGGCTTCCTCGAAGAAGAGTCCTGCGGCAAGTGCTTCCCCTGCCGCCTGGGCGTGCCCCGGCTGCGCGAGACCCTCAACCGCTTCTCCAAGGGCGAGGGCACGGTGGAGGACATCGACGACCTCTACAGCCTGGCCGAGGCCATCAAGGCGGGCTCCCTGTGCGCCCTGGGCGGCACCGCGCCCAACGCGGTGCTCAGCACCCTGCGCTACTTCCGCGACGAGTACGAGGCCCACATCCTGGAGCATCGCTGCCCGGCCGGCGTGTGCAAGGACCTGATCACCTACAGCATCGACCCCGAGGTCTGCACCGGCTGCCGCGCCTGCGCCCGCGCCTGTCCCCAGAACGCCATCACCGGCGAGAAGAAGAAGCCGCACACCATCGACGAGAGCCTGTGCATCCGTTGCGGCATGTGCTTCGAGTCCTGCAAGTTCGGCGCGGTTCAGGTCCAATAGGCTTTAAGCCCATATTTTGGGAGTCTGCATAATGTTGAGTTTGACCATAGACGGAAAGAAAGTCGAAGCCGAAGCCGGTTGGTCGCTTCTGGACACGGCGCGCCAGTACGGCATCGAAATACCCACCCTGTGCTACCACGAGGCCGTGGAGCCTTTCGGGGCCTGCCGCCTGTGCGTGGTGGAGCTGAGGCAGGGCAACAACTCCCGCCTGGTGGCCTCCTGCGTGTACCCGGCCGAACAGGGCCTGGAGGTGCACACCGCCAGCGAGAAGGTGAACAACGTGCGCCGCTGGATACTGGAGATGCTCCTGTCCGAGTGTCCCGCCAGCAGCGAGATTCGCGAGATGGCCGCCCAGTACGGGGTGAAGACCACCCGCTTCGAGATCAGCGATCCGGAGCAGGAGTGCATCCTCTGCGGGCTGTGCGTGCGCGCCTGCGCCCAGGTGGTGGGGGCCAACGCCATCAGCACCGTGGGGCGCGGCGCCCAGAAGGAAATCGGTTCCCCCTACTTGACCCCCGGGGATGACTGCGTGGCCTGCGGCACCTGTGTGACCGTATGCCCCACCGGAGCCATGAGCGCCCGCTTCGAGCGGGTGCGCGGGGTTCCTGCCGTGGTCATGGCCCGCTCGGTCAAGCGATAGCAAAGGAGGAGAGACATGGCAAACCAATGCAAGATAGGCGTCTTCCTCTGCGAGTGCGGCCGCCGCATAGCTCCCCTGGTGGATCTGAACCAGCTCAAGGAGCAGCTTGAGGCCGACTCCCTGATCGATTACGTGGGCGTGGAGCCTTTCTCCTGTCTGGCCCCGGGCATGGCCGACATCAAGAAGGCCATCGCCGACAACGGCCTGGACCGGGTGATAGTGGCCGGCTGCGAGGCCCGGGTGATGCTCAGCAAGTTCGAGCACGAACTGGCCGCGTCCGGCCTGGAGGCGGGCCAGATCGACATCGTCAACCTGCGCGGCCACGTGGCCCAGGTGAGCGACCAGGGCCCCGAGGAAAAGGCGGCCAAGGGCTTCAAGCTCATCAAGGCCGTGGCCGCGGGCCTGGAGGCCCTGAGCCCCACGGCCCACGAGAAGGTGGAGTTCACCGGCCCGGCCATGATCCTGGGCGGGGGCATCGCCACCTACAGCGCGGCCCAGGAGCTTTCGCGCCGGGGCATCGAGTGCATCGCCGCGGTGTCCACCGACGAGTGGGAAGACGAAATCCGCATGCTGCACGAGCACTACCCCGGCGAGCGCCACTACTATGACCGCCTGGAAGCGATCATGAAGGAGGTGGACGCCAGCCCCCTGGTGCGCCGCATCACCGTGGGCGAGCTCACCTCCCTGGCCGGGCGCACCGGCGACTACCACGTCACCTTCAGCGACCCCCTGGGCGGACCGCCCCGGGTGTACGAGGTGGGCGCGGTGATCGCGGCCCTGGACGGCCAGATGCTCAACCAGGGCAGCAACTTCGGCCACGACGGCCGCAACGTGATCTGCCACACCGAGGCCGAGGAGATGCTCTGGACCCTGGGCGCGCCCGAGGGCCAGGTGGTGTTCTGGCTCAACGACTACGAGGCCGGCCACCCCGAGTACTGCTACCTCTCCAGTCGGGCGGCCTGGTCCATGGCCCGCTACATGCGCGAGCGTTCGCCGCTGACCAAGGTGACCATGCTCTACAACCACCAGATGGCGGTGCCCCTGTCCGCCGGTGAGCGGGCGGCCAGCCGCAAGCTGGGCATCAACTGGGTGCCCTACGACGGCGCGCTCAGGCCCACGGTGCAGTCCGGCTTCGTCACCTACTGCGACCCCGAGGACCACCTGGAGCACGAGATGCCCTGGGACAAGCTGATCCTCAGCCCCCGGCGCAGCGTGGGCCACGAGGCCACCAAGGTGGCTCATATCCTGGGCCTGGAGCATGAGGAAGGGGCCTTCCTGGAAGAGCACAAGCAGCGGGTGCGCCCCGAGCAGGTGGGCCGCGATGAAGCCTATCTGGCCGGCAGCGCCCGCTACCCCTGCGACCTGCACGAGGCCCTGCGCCAGGGCCGCCGGGCGGCGATCAAGACCGCCGAGATGGTGGCCAAGGCCACCGCGGGCGAGCTGTTCGCCCCGCGCATGGTCTGCGTGGTGGATCAGAGCAAGTGCATCGGCTGCGGCCTGTGCAAGGAGATCTGCGACTGCGGCGGCATCGAGCCGGTGGAAGGCCCCGGCGGCAACATCCCCCGCCACGTGGACCCCATGGTCTGCACCGGCGGCGGCACCTGCGCGGCGGCCTGCCCCTACCACGCCCTGACCATCCAGAACAACACCACCTCCCAGCGCGAGGCCAGGGTGAGCACCCTGTCCAAGGCCCTGAATCCCGACGAGGTGGTGGCCTTCGGCTGCGCCTGGGGCGGCTTGGCCGCGGCGGACAACGCCGGGGTCAAGGGAATGGCCTACGACCCGCGCCTGTACATGCTCCGGGTCAGCTGCATCGGCCAGCTGGACCCCTCGGTGCTGGCCCGCGCCTTCCTGGAAGGGGCCAACAGCCTGCTGCTCATCGGCTGTCCCCCCGAGGACTGCCACCACTCCTACGGCCTGGACCACACCTGGAGCCGGGTCAACCTGATGAAGAAGCTGCTGGCCCTGTGCGGCTTCGACCGGCGGCGCATCGCCCTGGCCCACGCCGACCTGAACCGGCCCGAGGAGTACATCAAGACGGTGAACAGCTTCATCGCCACCATGGCCGAGCTGGGTCCCATCGAGCGCACCCCGGAAAACCAGGAAAAGCTGGCCGGGCTCTACGCCACGGTGAACAGCCCCCGGGTCCGCTGGGTCCTGGGCGCCACCCTGCGGCGGCCTTGGGAAGAGGTCTACCCCGGCAACCAGCGCAACGCCCTGGCCTTTGACCGCGACATGATGGGCGTGGTCAGCGAGGAGTTCATCAAGGCGCGGGTGGCCAACCTGCTCAAGGAGCAGGCGCGGCCCTTCCAGCTGCGCGAGCTGGCCGCCGCCCTGCACGAGGACGAGAAGCCCCTCATGGACAGCCTGCGCGAGATGGTGGGCGAAGGGGTCATCGGCCGCATGCACAAGGACGGCGTGGCCCACTACGTCATGCGCTAGAACCCATAGCAAACAAGCAAAGGGCGGCGGTCCCCAGGGGCCGCCGCCCTTTTTTTAGCCCTCAGGAGCGGCTGGACACGATATCCCGCATAGTGCCCAACGGCTCGATGGCAAAAGTGAATTTTGATTTATGCGGCCTTATATAAAAAGAGCGTTAACCTTATTAAAATATGGTTTGTATCAGAGCCCGGCACAGCCAGCCGCCGGCAGACAAGGCGTCTGGCAAGCGAGGGCCGGAGGCGTAGCTTAAGCTACGTCGAGGTCCGAGCGCAGCCAGCAACACCGTATGCCGGTGGCTGGCGCAGCCGGTCGTCATTAGTGAAAAATGCGGTTTGGACGGAGACAAGAACATGAAGCCCAAAGTGCTCTTAACCCGCCGTCTGTCCCAGACGGTCATGGATATGCTAGGCGACAACTTCGCGCTTAGCGTGAACCCCCACGACCGGGTCATGACCCGGGAGGAGTTCCTGGCCGCCGCCCGGGGCATGGAGGGCATCCTGCCGCTGCTCACCGAGCGCATCGACGGCGAGGCCCTGGATGCGGCCGGCCCCCAGCTCAGGATCGTGGCCAACCACGCGGTGGGCTACAACAACATCGACGTGCCCGCGGCCACCGCCCGGGGCGTGGCCATTACCAACACCCCGGACGTGCTCACCGACACCACCGCCGACCTGGCCCTGGCCCTGATGTTGGCCGTGGCCCGGCGGGTGCCCGAGGGCGACCGCCTCTGCCGCGGCGGCCGGTTTCCGGAGTGGAACCCCCGCTTCATGCTGGGGGCGGACGTGCATCACAAGACCCTGGGGCTCATCGGTCTGGGCCGGGTGGGCCGGGCCGTGGCCAAGCGGGCGGCGGCGTTCGGCATGAGGCTGATCTACGCCCCCCACGGCCGGTGTCCGGCGGGCGGGGTGGACCCGGAGTGCGGGGCGAAGTGTATGAGCATGGAGGAGGTCTTGGCTCAGGCCGACTTCCTGAGCCTGCACGTGCCGCTCACCGATGAGACCCACCATCTGCTGGGCGCGGCGGAGCTGGCCAAGATGAAGCCCAGCGCCTTTTTGATCAACACCGCCCGGGGTCCGGTGGTGGATGAGGGAGCCCTGGTGGAGGCGCTCGCCTCCGGCCGCCTGGCCGGGGCCGGGCTGGATGTCTTTGAAAACGAACCCCTGATTCATCCGGGCCTGGTGGGCTTGGACAACGTGGTGCTGCTGCCCCACGTGGGCAGCGCCACGGTGGAGACCCGCATAGCCATGGGCATCAAGGCGGCCACCAACCTCGCCGCCCTGTTGTTGCGCGGCGAGGTTCCGCCGGACTGCCTCAATCCTGAGGTCTTGGCTTGAGTTCTACTTCTTCTTGAGGGCCTCTTCGCGCTGCTTGTGCTGGGCCATGATCTGGCGGTAGGCCACGTAGTACTTGTAGATGTTGGAAACGTACTGCACGGTTTCGCGCCCGATGACCCGAGCCGCGGCCACCTCCACGTTGTGGAACCAGATATCGGGGCTCAGCCCCATCCTCACCGCCCGCTTGCGCAGGCCGGCCACCCTGGCCGGGCCGGCATTGTAGGAGGCGAAGGTGAACAGCACCTTGTTGAGCTGGTTAACCTTGGGGTCGTCCTTGAAATACTGGTCGTAGATCCAGCGCAGATACTTGGTGCCCGCGTGGATATTGGCTTCCAGCTTCTTGTAGTTGGGGATGGACACCGGCGGCCCGGAAGCGGTGTTGGGCATTATCTGCATCACCCCCACCGCGCCCACGTGGCTCACCTTGCTGTTGTCCAGGCCCGACTCCTGGAAGGCCAGGGCGGTGAGCATCAGCCAGTCGAAGCCGTATTGTGCGGCGTATTTCTGGAAAAATTGGGTGGTCCGGTTGAAACGCTGGATGTTCTCTTCGGATAGGGCGTTCTTGGCCCATTTGGTGTCTTCCAGATAACGCTTGATGAGGATATTGCCCATCAAGGTGCCCTGCTTGTGCTTTTTGACAAAGGCGTTGATGGACTTCACCAGCTTGGGGCTGTTCTTGCGCACCGCCCAGGCGATACGGCTGCCCTTGTGCAGGACCAATTTCTCGTGCACCTGGATTTTTTTGAAAATCTTGGCCCAGAAGTAGGCCAGATGGGAGTCGGCCACGGTTATGGGCACCAGCCCCGCGTTGACCATCTCCAGGATGTCCTCGGTTTCCAGGTTTTCATCGGCCTCGTCTATCTTGACCGGCTTGAGGCCCTTTTCCTTGAACTTTTTGTTGAGCTTGACCAGGCTCTCGTAATAGCTGCTGGAGCGCCGCACGTAGACCGTCTTGCCGGAGAGGTCGTCCAGGCTTTTCAGCGCCGGGGCTCCGGGGGCGGTGACCACCAACTCGTTAACCTCGTTGGAAAAGGGGGTGCAGAAGTCCACCTGCTTGAGACGCTGCGGGGTGACGGTGAGGTTGGCGGCGGCTATGTCTCCCCTGCCTTTGGCCAAGTAGGGAATCAGCTGATCCCTGGCCACGGGGATTAGCAGTATGTGTACTTGCAGGTGCTTTTTCTTCTTGCCCTGCTTGGCCAGCTCCTTGTTGAGGGCCTTCTCGTACATTTGCAGGATCTCGTAGGTGATCCCGCGTTCACGCGCGCCGTCCAGGAAATAGTTGGTCTTGTTGTAAGTGACCAGGGCGCGGATGGTACGGCGTTCGATCATGCCCGGCAGGTCGCCGGTCCATGGTTGTTTCACTTTTTTGATGAACTTGTCCGGCGGGGTGTTGTCCACCGCGGCCGGGGCCGTGCCGCTCAGGATAAGCAGACACAGGGCGGCGAGCAGCGCCCCCGTCCCGCGCGTAAGGGTTTTTTGCCAAGTGCTTCCCACGTTGCCCTCTCCAACCAAGTGAACATAACCTGTTCTAGATAATGCAGGTTCCAGGGGCCCGTGCCAAGGGGGTTTTGCCTGGTCCCCAAAGGATTGCCCCACCGGCCGGAAGGCGGGGCACCGCGCCCCGGTTCATACCACGAAACAAAAGTTCCCTTGTCTGCCTGCACTGATATGGGTTACAACTAGTAACGTCTACAATATAGCCGTCATCTGCCCAGGCGGGGAAGCCGGGCGATTTTTATGGAGAAACATCGCCAGACATCCGGAGATTTTGCATGAATGCCCTGAGAAGGTTCGCCAACGGCATCGACAAGATCAACGAGTACGTAGGCCGCTTCGTCTCCTGGATCACTGCCCTGCTGGTGTTGGTGGTCTTCAGCGACGTGGTGATGCGCTACGTGTTTCAAATAAGCTTCGTGTTCACCCAGGAGCTGGAGTGGCATCTGTTCGGCTTCATCTTCCTGATCGGTGCGGGCTACACCCTGCTGCACGACGGCCATGTCCGGGTTGACATCATCTACCAAAAACTGGGCAGCAAGGCCCAGGCCTGGATCAACTTCATCGGCTGCATCTTCTTCCTGTTCCCCGGTTGCTTCTTGGTGGTCTTCACTTCCCTGGGCTTCGTGGAAAACTCCTTTGCCATTTTCGAGGGCTCGCCGGACCCCGGCGGCATTCCCCTGCGCTTCATTTTAAAGAGCATGATCCCCTTGGGCTTCATCCTGGTTTGGCTGCAAGGCCTAAGCCTGTTCATCAAAAGCTTCCTGGTCATCACAGGCCGTGATGAGTCTAGGCAGGAGGCGGCCTGATGTTTGAAGAGTATCTGGCGGGATGGATGTTCTTGGCCCTGACCATCTGGCTGATGGCGGGCTTCCCGGTCACCTTCACCCTCATGGGCACCGCCCTGTGTTTCGGCCTCATCGGCTCGGGCTTCGACTTTTTCAACCTGCTGCCCATGCGCATCTGGGGGGTCATCAACAACGTAGTCTTGATCGCGGTGCCCCTTTTCATCTTCATGGGGGTGACTCTGGAGCGCTCAGGGCTGGCCGAAGAGCTCTTGGACACCATGGGCCGCCTGTTCGGGCGCATGCGCGGCGGCCTGGCCATATCCGTGGTGGTGGTGGGCGCCCTGTTGGGGGCCTCCACCGGCATCGTGGGGGCCACGGTGGTGACCATGGGCCTGTTGGCCGTGCCCACCATGCTCCGGCGCAACTATCAGAAAGAGCTGGCCTGCGGCACTGTGGCCGCCTCGGGCACCCTGGGCCAGATCATCCCGCCGTCCATCGTGCTGGTGCTTTTGGGCACCATAGTGCAGGTGCCGGTGGGCGACCTGTTCATGGCCGCCATCTTCCCCGGCCTCATCCTGGTGGCCCTGTACATCATCTACATCATCATCGTCACCATGCTCCGAAAGGACATCGCCCCGCCCATTCCACCGGACGAGGAGATGAACGGCCTGAGCCGCACCCAATTCTATCTGCGGGTGGCCCGGGCCCTGTTCCCGCCCCTGTTCCTCATCGTGGCGGTGCTGGGCTCCATCTTCGCCGGAGTGGCCTCGCCCACCGAGGCGGCGGCCGTCGGGTCCGTGGGCGCGGTGCTCTTGGCCATCTGGAACAAACGCTTCAACATCACCGTGCTTCGGGAGGTGATGCAGGCCACCACCAAGCTCACCTGCATGGTGTTCATCATCCTGGTGGGCGCGGCGGCCTTCGGCCTCACCTTCCGCGAACTCAACGGCGACGATCTGGTTCGCGATTTCCTGACCCATGTGGCTCATATCTACAGCCATCAGATGGTGCTGGTCATCGTCATGTTGGTGATCTTTTTGGTGGGCTTCGTGCTGGACTTCATCGAGATCACCTTCATCCACGTTCCGGTGCTGGTGCCCATCCTCATCGAGGAGTTCCACTTCGACCCCCTATGGATCTGCGTGCTGTTGGCGGTCAACCTGCAAACTTCCTTCATGACTCCGCCGTTTGGCTTCTCCCTGTTCTATTTGAAAGGGGTGACGCCGCCGGAAGTGAAAACCGGCCACATATACCGGGGCATCATCCCCTTCGTGGCCTTGCAGCTTGTTGGCCTGTTCATCGTGGCCTACTGGCAGGAATTGTCCACCTGGCTGCCCAGGGTCGTCTACAGCAACTAGGCCGACGGCGATCCGGGGTTGTGCCCGGCGGGCTTTTTGTATTACACATTATGAATACTATTTCACGGGGTGAGGCTCTGGGGCATAGGCCGATCCCCGATTAGGTGGATGAGCCGCGCCCCCGCGCGGCAAAGTGTCTATTTAAAACTCGCAGGAGGAGAGCGAATGAAAAGACGCGACTTCTTGAAAAAGGCCGGCGCGGGCGCCGCGGCTGCCGCTGCGGCCACCGCGATTTCGGCCCCGGCGGTGTTGGCCAAGAAAAAGATCAAGTGGAAAATGGTCACCACTTGGCCGCCCAAGCTGCCTTATCTGCAGACCGGCGCGGTGAGGCTGGCCAAACGGGTCAAGGAGATGTCCGGCGGCCAGTTCGACATCAAGGTCTACGCGGCCGGTGAACTGGTGCCCGCCTTCGGCTCCTTCGAAGCGGTGAGCAACGGTACGGTGCAGGCCGGCAGCGGCGCGGCCTACTACTGGGCGGGCAAGACCCCGGCGGCCCAGTGGTTCGCGGCGGTGCCCTTCGGCCTCAACGCGGCGGGCATGGCTGCCTGGTTCTGGGGCGGCGACGGCTTGAAGCTGTGGGAAGAGACCTACGCGCCCTTCAACCTGGTGCCCCGCCCGGCGGGCAACACCGGCGTGCAGATGGGCGGCTGGTTCAACAAGAAGATCGATTCCATCGACGACTTCAAGGGCCTGAAGATGCGCATCCCCGGCCTGGGCGGCAAGGTGCTGGCCAAGGCCGGCGGCACCGTGGTGCTGACTCCTGGCGGCGAGATCTTCACCAACCTGGAGCGCGGCGTCATCGACGCCACCGAGTGGGTGGGCCCCCTGCACGACTACATCATGGGCTTCTACAAAGTGGCCAAGTACTACTACTACCCCGGCTGGCACGAGCCGGGAACCGTGCTGGAGAACTTCTTCAACAAGAAGGCCTTTGACGCGCTGCCCAAGGAATACCAGACCATGCTGGACATGGCCTGCGCCGAGACCTACAACTGGATGCTGGCCGGCTTCAACGCCGAAAACGGCGCGGCCCTGGAGAAGCTTATCACCAAGCATCACGTGAACCTGGTGCGGTTCCCGGCCGAGGTTATGGCCCAGCTCAGGAAGCTGGCCTACGAGACCCTGGACGAGATCGCGGCCAAGGACAAGCAGGCGGGCAAGGTGCATGCCGCCTTCAAGAAGTTCCAAAAACAGGTGGGCGTCTGGGGCGAGGTCTCCGAGAAGGCCTACTACGACGTCATCGCCGAGAAGTTCAGCCTCAAGGGCTAACACCTCTCACGACCTCGAAAGCCGCCGGGGGCCCCGCAAGGGGCCTCCGGTTTTTTATGCATGATTGCTGGGCTTTCCGTGAACCAACACTAAAAACCGTGATTTTTCCGGCGAGATGTGCATAATGTCTTTCCGAAGATACCTGGGGGATATCAGCGCTTCCACCAGGCAGGCCCCTGCCCATACTGCGGCCCGTATTCCGTTTCACGCTGGATTTTTTAGAGCGAACGCACTGCTTCGATCTGTGAGGTGAGAAAAATGCGCTATCTCCAGGCCTTCTTGGCCATGGCGCTCTTTTGCGCCGTGGCCCTTGCCAGCCAACCAGCCTCCGCCGAGATAATACAAGCCTCGCCTCAGATGGTGCGCAAGGGGCACTTCGCCATGTCCTTCAACGCCACCTGGATGGCCCAGCAGGAGTTCAAGCGCCAGGACTCCTACAACTACCGCAACAGCGCGGGCGAGCACCTCACCCTCCACGATCCCTCCTGGGACTTCAAGATCAAGAATGATCAGTACTACATGATGAAGTTCGCCTACGGGATCATGGACCGCCTCAACGTCTACGCCAAATTGGGGGTGGTCACCGGCGGCAAGCTGGAGAGCAACCGCCTGTACCAGGGCGGCGGCTCGGGCACGGACACCGAGAAGCTCAAGACCAACTTCGTGTGGGCCCTGGGCCTGGAGGGCAAGGTAATCGAGTATGGGGACAACGACGGCGGGTTGATCCTGGGCATCGAGTACCTGCGTTACGACGACCGCAAGCTCTCCTACGACTCCGGCTCCATGGCTCCCTGGATGGCTTCGGACGAGGGCTCGGTGGACTACTGGCAGGTGGACGTTTCGGCCATATTCTATGTGACCTTCCCCTGGTTCACGCCCTACATCGGCATCGCCTACACCTACAGCGAAACCAGCTACGACCTCAAGTGGGCCTACAATGACAAGACCTGGGAAGGGGCCGACTTCACCCTCAAGGACAAGGATCCCTACATGCCCATGGTCGGGGCCTTCATCCCCATCAGCCCCCACTTCACCATGGATTTGCAGGCCACCTTCGTGGCCCGCACCGCCGGCACCTTGTCCCTGTCCTATTACTTCTAGGCCGGGGGCTTATGCCCCCCTAAGCCTCGCCGCCCGGCCTGAAGCTCTTGCTCAGGCCGGGTTCATTTTGGGGGTGCGGGAGATCAAGAGCAGGATGGCCACCAGCACCAGGGCGGTGAATCCGGCGATGCCCAGGTACACCGAGCTGAGGCCCCAGGAGGCCTGCACCAGTCCGGCCAGCTCCACGGCCAGGGCACCGATGCCGAAGGTAAGCACGAACTTGACCCCATAGGCGGTGTGCTGGAAGGCGGGCGGGCTCAGACGGCTGACCAGGGTGTTTTCCATGGGCTGCATGCCGATTAGGAAAAAGGCGTAGACCAGGGCCAACAGCGCCAGAGGCAGGTTGGAGGCCCAGACCATGAGCAGCACCGCGGGCCAGCTTATGGCGTGGAAGGTGAGGTAGCCCCAGCGGGGGTCCACCCGCTCGCCCAGCCAGCCCCCGGCCAGCTGGCCGAAGGCTCCTATGGTGAAGATGCCGCTGGTGATGATGGTGGCCATGAGGTTGCCCGAAATTCCGGCCCCGCCCACTGCCTGGAACCAGGCCAGCAGCTCGGGCCCGCGAAACTCCAAATAGGCGGGCAGGGTCACGGTCATGCCCCGGTAGGTGAACCCGGCCAGCATCATGGCGCACAGCAGGATCAAAAACGGCCCCACCATGCCCTGGGCGCTGCGGGCCTCCTGGCCCTGGGCCCGCTCCGGCTCATCCACTTTGAGCAGCACCATGGACACGAAGCCCATGAGGTTCAAGATCCCCAGTACCACGAAGGCGGCCCGCGGCCCCCACAGCCACACCGCCACGCCGGTGAACAGGGGCGCCGCGCCCAGGCCCAGGTTGCCGAAAATGCCGTTGTAGGCCATGCCCCGGGCGATGCGGGTGATGCCCCGGGCCACCAGGCCCAGCCCGGCGGGATGGTAGCAGCCCGAGAACAGGCCCACCCCGGCCAGGGCCAGGGTGAGCAGGAAAGGGTCGGTGGTAACCAGGGCGGCCACCAGACCGCTGATTCCGGCGCCCAGGAAGAAAAGCACCAACAGCGGCTTGGCCCCGAAGCGGTCGCAGGCCAGGCCCCAGGGTAGGGCGGTGATGCCGAACAAGAGGTATTGGTAGAGGCTTATGGGCAGCACCGCGCCCAGGGGCAGGCCCATCATGGCCGCCAGGGGCAGGGCCACCGAGGGGAACACCAGCATGTTGTAGTGGGACAGGAAGTGGCCGAAGCAGGTCACCGCCAGCAGCCGCCGCTCTTCAGGGTTCACCGGCTTCTCCCCAAAAAGGTTCAAGGGTACAAGGGGTAGAAGCCACCTTACCTTTTAGCGGGTGGCGAGGCAAGGGGTGGAGCGCGGTGTCAACCAAGCTGGAGAGGAGGCTTGGGGTGCCTTGCGAGGCGTCTCGAGAGGGCGATTGGTTTATTGCCTCTTGCGCGGTCCTTTATGCCATCTCGCAGGGAGAAACGGACTGCGCCTCCATCAGAGGAAAAGTAATGGTTTAAACTTTGGGCGGCTTTGATACTTTGTTTACAAAAAGCAATTTCCTAACCCCTCTGCTTGTGGGACCTGATCATTGAATATCCATGTGTTTGGCAATGAAGGGCAGCGTGTGCTCTATCAACGATTTTTCCGAACGTCTTTACGGGACGAGTGGAACCTTGTCTACCACGAGTTACAGACAAAGGCGGCCGCTGATTTTGCAACTCAGTCCTTCAAGCGGATTATCCACGAGAAGGTGTCACGGCTGGTAACTGAAATCCTGAGCAGCGAAGACCCGGAGGGCGCGTTCCTGTTGAGTGACATCGATATACAGTTCTTTAGGCGCTGCGAACACGTGGTGCGGGAAAAACTCGTTGACCATGACATTGTGTTCCAGAAGGAGTGCGCGCTCGGTCCTGAGGTGAACACAGGCTTCATTGCGATGCGGCCAACGCCGCAAGTGAAAGGTTTGTGGTCCGAGGTAGAACGCCGCCTCGCCCAGTGTCTGGAAGGCCCCGAGTTCGTTAATGAGCAACAGATCGTCAATATGCTGCTGCCAACGCGAACCTCTCTCAAATGGTCCACTTTTCCCGATGAGATCTGGGCGTGGAGCAACTCCAATATCCATCTTAGTTCTGAAAACTTCCCCAACATCCTGCTTCATCATGCCAACTGCACGGCCCCGCGAGAAAACAGGACGAGTCTTGAACTGAAAGTCGAACAGATGGATTTGGTCAAGCGGACGTACGAACAGTGGAGCAACACGGTTTTATCCCGCGCGCGCAGGATGAGGCGCCGGTTGCTATGCAGACTACAGTGCAAGTGAACCGCCCCGGTTTTTCAGGAGGATTTTTTTTCGAGTCGGGGCACCAGGGCCAATCCCGAATCTTGCGGGAGGCTCTCGGGTAGCTGCCTATTCAATTTCCCGACTGAATTTCGTTTAATATTCAAAACCGGGATGCCCGCGCCTTGCAGCGATCCCCACCTAACTTTTAATAGGCGTATGGCTCGTCGGGCCGTATCTCGAACATGTACGGGACCGCCAGAGGCTGGATGGGCATCACCTTGTCGGCCTTGAACAGGTAACGCTGGTTGATGGCGCTCACCCGGTTGGTGCGCTTGTCCAGCTGGGCCTCGCTCTTTTGGGGCGCATTGGGGCGGGGCTCCAGGGTGCCGTACACCGCCACCCAGGAGCCCATGGGCGGGAAGGCGCCGTCCACCGGGGTGGCCAAAAAGCCCACCCACACCGCGTCGGCCAGGCAGCAGTACACGCTCAGGCGCACCAGCGCGAACTGGCCCTTGCTTTTGAGGTTGGGGGTCTCGACCACCTGGGCCCTGAGCACGTAGCGCTGCTTGATCTTGTCGGGCTTGCCCTGCTCGGCCAATACGAACAGCTCGGCCAGGTTGATCTTGATGTACTCCTGGCCGTCGCGGCTAACCCGTGAGGCGATGCGCTCCTTTTGGGAGTGGGTGAAGGGCCCGGCATCGGCCCCCACGCCGGGCTGGGAAAAGGCCCCCTGGTCCCAGGCCAGGCACACCACCAGTAGCGCGGCCAAGACCAGGGTCTTGAGCGGCCCGGAGCGGCGGCCCGCCACCAGGGCGGCCACCAGGCCGCACAGCACCAACAGGCCCCCGGCGCTGCCGGTGAGCCAGCGGAACTTGGGGTTCAGGAGCATCCAGTAGTCCTGGCTGAAGGACAGGGTGAGCATGAACAGGCCCAGCCCGGCCAGAATCAGGGCCTCCAGGGAGGCGAACAGGCGGTTGGGTCTTACTACCACCACAACCACCCCCAGACGATGGACAAGACGAACACCAGCACCGTGGGCAGCACGGCCAGCACCAGCACCACCCGCTTGCGGAAGGCCCCTCCGAACATGGCCAGCAGCTTGAGGTCCAGCATGGGGCCCAGGGCGATGAAGGCCAGCTGGGCCGCGCCGGGAAAGCCCAGGAAGGAGGCGGCCACGAAGGCGTCGGCCTCGGAGCACACCGACAAGAGCACCGCCAGGGCCATGAGGGCCACCACCGACAGGAGCAGGTTGCCCTGCACCGCGCTGAGCACCGACACCGGCAGGAAGGCCTTTACCGCCGCCGCGGCCAGGGCCCCGGCCAGCAGGTACAGGGACATGTGCATGAACTCTTCGGCGGTGCGCACCAGGACCTGCTTGAGGCCCTTTTGCCCGGTGGCGTGGTCATGGCCGCAGCCGCAGGCACAGCCCGGCTCTTGGGGCGGCTCGTTGGGGAGCATGACCCCAAGGGGTTGAATCAAAGGCTGGGCCGGGAGGGGGGAGGCCGGGCGCACGATGTCGGCTATGGAGCGGCGGCTGAAGTAGAAGCCCACCGCCCCGGCGGTGATCGCCACCAGCACCACCCGGCCCAGGAGCATGGACATCTGGCCTTGGAAGGCCACGTAGGTGGAGATGAGCACCACCGGGTTTATCACCGGCGCGGCCAGCATGTAGGTGAGCGCCGTGGTGGGCGGGACCCCCTTGTCCAGCAGGCGGCGCACCACCGGCACCACCCCGCACTCGCAGGTGGGCAGGATCATGCCCGCGCCCAGGCCCAGAAACACCGCGCCCACCCGGCCCTGGGGCAGGTGGCGGGCCAGGAACTCCCGGCTCAGGTAGCACTCCACCACCGCCCCCACCAAGGAGCCCAAGAGAAGGAAAGGCGCGGCCTCCCAGAACAGGGCCAGGACCAGGGAGAAGAAAAGGTCTAGCTGATCGGGTTGGGCCATGCCGGTCCTGAGGTTGGGGGGCGGGCGGTTTAGCGCAGGCCCTTGGCTATCTTGGCGGCCAGGGCCCGCAGGTTGCTCATGTAATCATAAGCCAAGGGGTCCAGGCTTACCACCACCCCCCCGATGGCCCCCGCCACCGTGGCCGCGCTGGCCGGGTTGAACTGGGGCTGCACGAAGATCACCTTGATGTGCTCGGCCTTGGCCTCGTCGATCAGCTCGGCCAGGCGGCGCGGCCCCGGCTCCTTGCCCTCCAGCTCCACCGCCTCCTGTTTGAGGCCGTAGGCCTCCAGCAGATAGCCGTAGGCCGGGTGGTAGACCAGCACGGTGCGTCCCTTGAGGGGGGCCAGGGTGCGGGCCAGCTCGTCGTTCAGAGCGCCCAGCTCGTCCAGCACCTTCTTGAGGTTGGTCTGGTAGGCGGCGGCGTGGGCCGGGTCGATGCTGCCCAGGGCCTGGGCGGTGTTGACGGCCATCACTTGGGCTTGGAGCGGCCCCAGCCACACGTGGGGGTCGGGCGCTCCGGCCCCGTGGCCGGGCAGCTCCTTGCCGCCGTGGTGGTGGGAGCCTTCCAGGCGGCGCAGCTTTATGCCCGCCTGCATGGGCGCGATGGCGAGCCCCGGCAGCTTGGCCCTCAGCCGGGGCAAGAACACCCGCTCAAAGGGCACCCCCACCGCCAGGTACAGCTTGGCCTGGCTGAGGCCGGCCAGCTGGCGGGGTCCGGGCTCGTAGGTGGCCGGGCTGGCTCCGGGAGGCAAGAGCACCAGGGGCTTGACGTACTCGCCGCCCACCTGCTTGACCAGCCAGGCCTGGGGGGCGATGGACACCCCCACGGTAAGGGGTTGATCGGCGGCGGGGGCCGCGAAGGATGGGTAGGCCAGGAAGCTGAGCAGGGCCACAACGAGCAACATGACGCGCACGGGGCTCCTCCGGATCAAGGAAGGTATTACGTCATAATACCAGAAAAGCCGAATGAGCAAACGCGCCTTCGCGAAGACAAAAGAATTACCGGCGCAGCCGGCCGCCCGTGGGCTGGGTGGTCGGCGGCACTCAACCCTCGACGTAGGTTTGGCCATTGTTTTGGCCCGACCTCAGTTTCTAGCCAATAGCCGTCATGGCGAGGAGCGGCGGAGGCAAGGGTTGGAAAAACAGGGCGGTGCTCCCGCCGCGGCGTGGCCATCGTCCATTTCCCTTGTCATGCCTCCGCCAACCAGACAAGGCCCAACCGCCCTCCAGGCCACGCACCCGTCCCGCTTGGGGGAAAGAGAAGATCGCCACGTCGCATCTCTCCCGAGATGCTCCTCGCGATGACGGCTATTACTGGATTTAGGGAAGAGGCGAAGGACCTCAGACTATATCCGTTCTGAGGTTTATGCCGTAATCCTTGATGCGCTTCCACACCGTGACCCGGCTCACCCCCAAAACCCGGGCGGCCTGGGACTGGTTGCCCCCGCATTGCCGGAGCACATCCACCAGGTGCTGGCGGTCCAGGGAGGGCCTTCCCCGGCGGTGGGCCGGGGCGGCCAGGCCCCCGGCGATCTTGGGGGGCAGGTGCTCGGCGGCGATGAGCCCGCCGGGGCAGAGCACGAAGGCGTACTCGATGGCGTTGATAAGCTCGCGCACGTTGCCCGGCCAGGGATAGGCCAGCAGGCGCTCCATGGCGCCGGGGGTGACGCCGCTGATGGGCTTGCCGCTTTTCAGCGCGATGCGCTGGATGCCGTGGTTGGCGATGAGCGGCACGTCCTCCAAACGCCGCCGCAGGGGCGGCACGTTCAGGGGCACCACGTTGATGCGGTAGAAAAGGTCCTCGCGGAACTCGCCCCTGGCGATGAGGCTGTCCAGGTCCTGGTTGGTGGCGGTGATGATGCGCACGTCCACCTCGATGGGCTGGTGGTCGCCCACCCGCTCTATCTCCCGGTTTTCCAGCACACGCAAAAGCTTCACCTGGGTGGCCAGGGGTACGTCGCCGATCTCGTCCAGGAAGATGTCGCCGCCGTGGGCCGCCTCGAAGCGCCCCACCCGGGTGCGCTCGGCCCCGGTGAAGGCCCCGCGCACGTGGCCGAACAGCTCGCTCTCCAAAAGGCTCTGGTTCAGGGCGGCGCAGTTCACCTTGATGAAGGGCTCCTCGCGCCGGGGGCCCAGCTGGTGGATGGCCCGGGCCACCAGCTCCTTGCCGGTGCCGCTTTCGCCGTGGATCAAGACCGGGGCCTCGCTGGAGGCCACGTTCTCCACCAGGTCGAACAGGCGCTGCATGGCCTCGCTGCGCCCCAGGATGCCGTAGCGGCCGTCCTCCTGGCCCCGCAGGGTGCGGCGCAGGTCGGTGATCTCCTGCTCCTTCTTGGCCAGCTCGCTGATGTCGATAAGCGTCTCCACCGCGCCCAGGGCCTGGCCGTGCTCATCCTTGAGCACCGAGGCCCGCTTGATCACATCCACCTGGAGGCCGTCCTTGTTGGTGATGGTGCAGCGCTTGGCCCGCACCGATCCATCCACGAACAGCTGGCACCACTTGGCTCCCGCCCCCTGGCCCACGATGCTGCACCCGGTGCAGTTGAGCACCTTGCAGTTGCGTCCCACCAGTTCGCTTTGGGCATAGCCGGTGAGGTCTTCGGCGGCCGGATTCATGGCCACGATGGAGCCGAAGTCGTCCACCACCAGCAGGCCGTCCTGCATGGTGTCCATCACCGTCTTCCAATAGGGGGTCAAATCCATAATGCGCCGCCTGGTGTTAATTAATAAATGTTAAGGTTACAGTTAACCGTTAACATGGTTTTTCAGGCTGTGTAGCGGATATAGTTCCCAATAAACAAATAGTTGTAGGCTAAGACCCGGTCAGGTAGCCGCCCGGTTGTCCTCGCCCGCCCCTGATAAAAGCAAAACACCTGCCAATTGCCAACCGTCCTTCAATGACCCGGCGAAAGCAACCCCCGGGCCGCGCCAGGGCCTTAGGGTATATCCCCGGCATTTCTATGACAAAATCGCGCTTATCCCCGGCCGGGCGGCTGGAATCTAAAGCTACTCCAGCGGCATAGTAGGCGTTCAGTATAGCGCATATAGCTTAACGACTATTAAAAAACTTAACACAATGTTCCCTTGTTCGGGGTGGATTGAGGGTGGTGAATAGGGGTAACCAACCGAAAATCAGTCAAATAAGAGATATGAACAATACTGGCATGGGTGTTGCTCAGTTCATATATGCCGCTTCACCCCCTGAAGGTGAGCAGGCGTTAAGCCGCAGTTTACAGGCCGGGATGGAGTTGGCAGCCGTCCCGGCGTGTCCCCAATATCAACCACGGAGGTATTCCCATGATTGCAAAAGCCTTAAGGCGCGCATCCTGGTTGGCCCTATTGCTGGCCACCGGAGTGACGGCCTCCTTTGCCCTGGCCGGACCGGCCCGGGCCGAGGTGATGGCCGACAAAAAGTGCCTGAAGTGCCACGCCGAGATCAAGGACATGAAAAACGTGGTGGCCGGCGACTTCCAAAGCCGCTCGGGTAAGGCCAAGTCCATCTCGGTGGAGGTCGCTCCGGGCAAGAACATCGTCTTGAAGTTCACTCCCCAGACCACGGTGGAGAACGTCCCGGGCATCAAGGCCCTCAAAAAGCCCATCCCGGTGCAGGTCACCTACAAGAAGGAGGGCTCGGACCTGGTGGCTACGGCCATCGTGGCCAAGCCGGTTATCAAGGTGCCCGAGAGCCAGCTGATCGATGTCAAGGAAGTGGCGGCCCTGGTGGCCCAGGGACCGGAAAAGGGCAAGTACACCCTGGTGGACTCGCGTCCGCCCATCCGCTTCAACGAGGGCAACATCCCCACCTCCATCAACATGCCTTTCCCCAAGATGCCCGACATGATGGGCAAGCTTCCCAAGGACAAGAGCCAACTGGTGATCTTCTACTGCCAGGGCTTCAGGTGAGTGCTCTCGCCCATGGCCGCCAGGTTGGCGGAAAAGAACGGTTACACCAACGTCAAGGTCTTCCACGCCGGCATCCCCGCTTGGACCAAAGCCGGCAACCCGATCCTGACCACCTCTGATTTCGTGAGCAAGCGCCTGGGTTACATCGTGGTCATCGACACCCGTGGGGTCGAGGCCGCCAAGAAGGGCCACGTGCAGGGCGCGGTGGCCATCGCCAAGGACAAGGTCATCTCCCAGCGCGAGCAGTTCCCCCTGGACCGCAAGGCCTACATAGTGCTGTACTCCGACGGCACCGATTTGGACGGCCTCAAGGACATCGCCAAGCAGATCGGCTCCTGGGGCTACCACAACGTGGCCATCCTCAAGGGCGGCTACAAGGGCTGGGTCAAGGACAAGGGCCCCATCCAGCGGGACATGGTCAGCACCAAGATCTTCTACTTGCCCCGTCCCCACCCCGGAGAGATCACCGGCGACGAGTTCATGAACATCGTGCGCAACCAGCCCAAGGGCGTTCTGATCCTGGACGTGCGCACCCGCGCCGAGTCGGCCGGGGGCATGGTCCCCGGAGCCAAGAACATCCCGGTGGACGAGCTAAGCGCCCGTCTGAGCGAGCTGCCCAAGGACAAGGAGATCATCACCCACTGTCGCACCGGCCTGCGCGCGGAGATGGCTTACAGCATCCTGCGCAACGGCGGCTACAACTCCCGTTTTTTGAACGACAAGGTCGAGATCCTGCAAAACAAGGTGTTCTGCTGCTATAAGTAGCTCTGCACAATCCCCTCGCGGCGGCGGCCTCATAGTGGGGCCGCCGTTTTTTTTGATGCGGCTTCGCCAGGCGGCGCTATGCTGCGTTGCGGGCGGTGCTCGCCTCCTCGGCGTATGTAAGAATACGCCTGCGGGTCTCGCTTGCCCGGCGCCTTGCCTAGCGCCACCTGGCTGTGCCGCGCGGCTTCGCCAGCTGCCCGTGGGCTGTGTTGCCGGCATCGCTCAAGGCTCGCTGTAGGCTTGGCTACAGCTGCGCCTTTCGCTCGCCAGACGCCTAGCCCACGAACACCTGGCTGTGCCGGTATGGTGCGTAACATTCCCGTTTCGGCAATAGATGTCATCACGAGGAGCATCTCTGGGGAGATGCGACGTGGTGATCTTCGCTTCCCTCCAGGCGGGATGGGTTGTGGTTTGGATGGCGGCCGGGTCGTGCCTAAATGAATTGTTGGGTTTCGGGCTGGGAAGCCCTCTACCCAACCTACACGGGTTCTGTATTTCATTTCAGAGATAGCGTAGGTTGGGTAGAGCGAAGCGAAACCCAACAATCCTATTTTTGCCGCCAGCCAGCGAGGCGATGCCCCGCTTGGGCCCTTGTTCGCCCGGCCGGGTCGGGGTATCTTGGAGCATTCACCCCGGCGGGAGAGAAAAAGAGCATGATCCGCGTATCGCAGCCGGTCACCGGACCCGAAGAGCTTGAGGCCCTGAAGCGCGGCCTGGAGATGGCCTACTTCGGCCACTCGGCCAACGTGGTGGAGTTGGAAAAGGCCCTGGCCGATTTCCTGGGCGCGGGTTCGCGCCCGGTGGTGTGCCTCAACTCCGGCACCGCCGCCCTGCACCTGGCCCTGGCCTGCCTGGACCTCGTGCCCGGCGACGAGGTGCTGCTGCCCTCGCTCACCTTCGTGGCCAGCTTCCAGGCCGTCACCGCCGTGGGGGCCAAGCCGGTGCCCTGCGAGGTGCGCGAGGACGACCTGCTACTGGATCTGGACGACGCGGATAAGCGCATCACTCCCCGCACCAAGGCGGTGATGGTGGTGCACTATGCGGGCAACCCCGGCGATCTGGCCGGGCTGCACGCCTGGGCCAAGGCGCGGGGCCTACGGGTGGTGGAGGACGCGGCCCACGCCTTTGGCAGCTCGGTGGGTGGCAAGAAGGTGGGGGCCCAGGGCGACTTGGTGTGCTTCAGCTTCGACTCGCTCAAGAACATCACCTGCGGCGAGGGCGGGGCCCTGGTCTGCCCCGATGCGGACACCTCCCGCCGGGCCGGGCTCATGCGCGGCCTGGGCATGGAGCGTCCCCAGGCCACCCAGGGCGGCCCCCCCAGCCGCTCGGCCTACGACGTGGTGTGCCAGGGCTGGCGCTTTCACATGAGCAACCTCAACGCCCTGGTGGGCCTGGAGCAGCTCAAGAAGGCCCCGGCCTTTTTCGCCCGCCGCCAACAGATCGCCAAGCGCTACGACCAGGCCTTGGCCGGTGTCCCCGGCCTGGCCCTGTTGCCCATGGACTACGGCCGGGTGGTGCCCTTCCTCTACACCATGCGGGTGCTCCCGGGACGCCGGGCCGGGCTCATCGAGCATTTGAAGGCCCAAGGCGTCGAGACCGCGGTGAACTACCCGGCCAACCATCAGCACAGCCTCTACCGGGGCCTGGCCTCCGCCCCCCTGCCGGTCACGGAAAAGGTGTGCGGTCAGATTCTCTCCCTGCCCATGCACTGCGCCCTGACCGACGAGCAGGTGGAGTTCATCATCGCCCAGGTGAAAAGCTTCCTGGACTGAGGCCGCCTATTTTTCCAGAATGCGGTAGGTTTTGACAAAGCCCTTTTGGCGGAAGGCGCGGGCGTTCTGCACGGCGTCGTCCCGCTTTTGGTAGGGCCCCAGCATCACCCGCACCCAGTCGCCCTTTTTGTGCACCTCTTTCCATTCCATCCACACCGCCTGGCCCCTGCTCCGCCAGTGGCGCATCTCGCCGGTGGCCAGTTCTTTGGTGCGGAAAGATCCCACCAGGATGTAATAGCCGGGCACGCTGGGCGCGGGCGCGGGCAGCTTGGCCTGGCTGCCCGCCGCCTGGGGCGGGGCCTCCTGGGCGGCCGGTGCCGGTGCCGGCCTCGGGGCTGAGACTGGGACTGGGACTGTGACTGGGGATGAGGCCGGGGGGGTGGCTTGGGGCGGCGCGGGCAGGGGAGTGGCCCCGGCACCCATGGGGTCGCCGCTCCGGGGCGGGGCGGTTTTGGCCGATGCCGTGGTCTTGGCCTGCTTGGCCGCAACCGGCGCCTGCATGCCTTTGCTCAGGCGGGCCACCACCTCGGGCGGCAGCTTGAGCAGGGCGTCGGTGAGGTCCTGCTGGTTGCCCTGGCTCTGGGCTCCCAGGCTGGCGGCCCGGTGCAGGCTGATCACCGCCTCGGCGTACTCGCCCCGCGCCTTTTGGATGCGCCCCAGGGTGTCCCAGTAGCGGGGCTGCCGGGGGTCCAGGCGCACCGCCTGGCTGGCCAGATCCTGGGCCCGGCTAAGCTCCTGGTCCTGCTCCAGCAGGGCCCAGGCCAGGTTGTGCATCAACAGCGGACTGCCCGGCGCCAGACTCAAGGCCCGCTCGTACACGGTGAGCGCCTCCACCCGGCGGCCCACTTGGGCCAGCAGGGTGGCCTGGTCGTTGAGTATGGCCGGGTTGTCCGGGGCGTAAATCAGGGCCTGGTTTAGTGCCTCCAAGGCCTGGTCGTTCTTGCCCTGGGCGGCCAGGGCCTCGGACAGGGCCTGCCACACGGCGGTGGCGTCGGGGTGCAGCTCCAGGTGGCGGCGCAGGCTGGCCTCGGCCTGGGGGTAGTCGCCCTGCTTGAACAGCTCGGCCCCCTGCCGCCAATATTGGTCGGTGGTGCTCATCACCAGGGCGGTGCCGTCCTGGTAGTCGAACAAAGAGCTGGTTTGGCCTAGCTCCAGGTCTTGCAGGTGCTGGGCCAGGGCGGGGTCCAGTTGGCTGGGGGGCATGCAGGTGGCGTTCAGGCGGGCCGCACCCTCGGGCAGGGGCTTCATGATCTCGCGGGCGGCCAGGGAGAACTTTTGTCCCTTCTGCACCTGGGCCAGCAGCTCTTGGGCGGTTTCGGAGGCGTGGCTCCAGAAAAGGTACAGGCAGATGTTTTTTTCCGGGGGTGCCGTTTCCGGCGCGGTAGCGGTCTCTTGCGCGGCGGCGGCCTCCGTCGCGGCGGGAGGCTCCGCCGCCGGGGCCGGGGCCTTCTTGCCTCCGCAGGCGGCCAGGGTCAGGGCCAGGACCAGGATCACCAGTGCTGCGCCGAATTTGCCCCGCATAAGACTCCTCGTTGGCCGTGGCAGACAATCACCCCTGCATTATGCCATAAATAGAAGCATACGCATTCCAAGGGAGGTGCCGCCGTGCCCCGCCGCCTGCTTTTGATCTTGGCCGCGCTGACGGCCCTGGCCTTGCTGGGGGCCTGCGCCCCGGCCACCAACCCGCCGCCCCCGCCCGGCCCGGAGCTGGCCCTGGGCTCCACGGCCTGGGACACCCAAGCCACCCGCCAAAGCATGGCCCTGGGCGGCCTGACCCTGGAGCGCCCCTTCCCCGGCGAGGGCTTGGCGGCGGTGTTTACCGGCAAGGCCCCGGCCGCCCTGGTCAGCCGCCCGCTGAGCCTGGAGCCGGGGGCGCTCTATCGCCTGCGCCTGTCCCTGCGCCGCCAGGATTTCGTCAATGACCACTATTTGTGGCTCAACCTCTGGGGCGTGGAGCACCGCCTGGATGCCCACTGCGTGGTGGGCGGCTGGCAGGAGCTGGTGATCGAGGGCCGCGCCCCGGCCAGCGGCCAAGGTGTGGTGGCCATACGCAACCACAGCTCCAGCCGCCTGATGCTGCGCGGGGTCGGCCTGGAAAAGGTGGCGGGGCCCAGCGCCCTCACGCCCGCCCAGCCCTGGCCCGGGCGGCCCTTCCCCTGGGGGGCGTACCTGTCCCCCGAGGACATGGAGCCAGCGGCCGCCCTGGGTTTCAACACGGTGATCATGGGGGCCAAGCCCCAAAACCTGGAGGCCGTGCTGGCCAAGGCCCAGGGGTTGGGGCTGAGGGTGATCCTCTACGCCTCACCCGAGCCAACCAGCCTGGGGCCCCTCATCAAGGCGCTGGGCCGACTGCCGGTAGATCTGCGCCCCCTGGCCCTGTATCTGGTGGACGAGCCGGAGATACGCTCCTATTCCCTGGACCGCCTCCTAGCCGCCCGCAAGGCCCTTCTCTCCCAGCTCCCCTGGGTGCGCCTGGTCACGGCCATGGTGCGCCCCGAAGCGGTGGCCCGCTATGCCGGGGCCTACGACGCGGTGTTCATGGACCAGTACCCGGTGCCCTCCCAGCCCTTCAACTGGCTGGCCGACAGCATCCTGCGGGCCCGGGGCCTGGTGCGCCCCGACGGCCAGGTCTGGGCGGTGTTGCAGGGCTTCGGCGGGGGCAAGGAGGCGGCCCAGGGTTGGCCCCGTTTGCCTACTCCCCCGGAGGCTCAGGCCCTGGGCGCTTCGGCCCTGGCCTCCGGAGCCCAGGGCTTGCTGGTGTTTCATTGGCGCTTCTTCAGCAAGGATGCGGCGCTCAAGCAGGCCTTCGGGCTTTTCTCCCGCCGCCTGAGCGCCTTGCAGGCCTGGCTCCCCCTGACCCCCGGCCTGCCGCCCGGCGTGGGCCTCACCCATTTGGGCCGGGTCAAGACCGATCCCGGCGGCGGCCCGGCGGTGCGCACCGGCTGGTCGGACGGGCCGGGTGGCCGCCTGATCCTGGCGGTGAACACCACGGCCTATCGCGTCGAGGTGGCCCTGTCCGGAGTGAGCGGCGCGGCGCGGAGCTTGTGGCCCGCGGGAAGCCTGCCCACGGTGGGCGGCCAGTTGCGCGGCTTCCTGGAACCGCTGGAGACTCGGGCCTGGCTGTGGCCCACGCCTTGAGGGGACAGCCATGGCGCGCCGAAGCCGGGCCAAAGGCCAAGAACAGTCTGATTTTGGGGCATTAGAGCCTGGACAATATTAAGGATAACCCCTAGACTTGTCTGAGCCGGCGCTGACAGAGGGCGGCTCCATTTTTATGAATCAACAGCCCCGCATTTCCAGCCCTCCGCTGGAAGGTGCTAAAGAAACAATCAGGGGAGGCACTCATGCCTGAAGCCAAACGTGCGCTGATCACCGGTGTGACCGGCCAGGACGGTTCCTATCTGGCCGAGCTACTTCTGAAAAAAGGCTATCAGGTGTGGGGAATAATCCGGCGGAGCAGTTCCTTCAACACCAGCCGCATAGACCACATCTTCCAGCCTCCCTGGGAGCATGACGCCCAATTCAAGTTGGTCTACGGCGACCTGACCGACTCTTCTTCGGTGAACCAGATTTTGCAGAGCGTGCAGCCCCACGAGATCTACAACCTGGCCGCCCAGAGCCACGTCAAGGTGAGCTTCGAGATTCCCGAATACACCGCCGACACCACCGCCCTGGGGGCCCTGCGCATCCTGGAAGGCATGCGCCAATTGGGGGTGAAGGCCCGCTACTACCAGGCCAGCTCCAGCGAGATGTTCGGCCAGACCGACGCCGACGCCCAGAAGGAGACCACCCCCTTCCATCCCCGCAGCCCCTACGCCTGCTCCAAGGTGTTCGCCTACTGGATCACCATCAACTACCGCGAGAGCTACGGCCTCTTCGCAGTCAACGGCATCCTGTTCAACCACGAGTCCCCCCGGCGCGGCGAGACCTTCGTCACCCGCAAGATCTCTCACGCCGTGGCCCGCATCAAGAAGGGCCTGCAGGACAAGCTGTACCTGGGCAACCTGGACGCCAAGCGCGACTGGGGCTACGCCGGGGATTACGTGGAAGCCATGTGGATGATGCTCCAGCAGGAAGATCCCGAGGACTATGTCATCGGCACCGGCGAGACCCACAGCGTGCGCGAGTTCGTGGAAGAGGCCTTCAGCTCGGTGGGCCTGGACTGGCGCGAGTACGTGGAGATAGACCCCCGCTACTTCAGGCCGGCTGACGTGGAGTATCTGCGCTGCGATCCCACCAAGGCCAAGGAAAAAATGGGTTGGGAGCCCAAGGTGAAGTTCCACGAGTTGGTCAAGATGATGGTGGAAGCGGACATGGCCGCCCTCAAGGCGGAGTAAGCGGTGTCCTTTTTTATCGACAAGAAGGTGATGGTCACCGGCGGGGCTGGCTTTCTGGGCCTCCACCTGGTGAGAAAGCTCAAGGAGCGCGGCTGCCGGGACATCTTCGTGCCCCGTAGCGCCCACTACGACCTGGTGAGCATGGAGGGCGTGGAGCGGGCCTACGAGGACGCCGACCCCCAGATAGTGATCCACCTGGCCGCCGTATGCGGCGGCATCCAGGACAACAGCAAGCGCCCGGGCACCCATTTTTACAACAACCTGATGATGGGGGTGCAGGCCATGGAAGTGGGCCGCCGCCGGGGCATAGAGAAGTTCGTGGCCCTGGGCACGGTGTGCGCCTATCCCAAGTTCGCGCCCATCCCCTTTGACGAAGACGACCTCTGGGACGGCTATCCCGAAGAGACCAACGCGGCCTACGGCCTGGCCAAGAAAATGTACCTGGTGCAGAGCCAGGCCTACCGCCAGCAGTACGGCTTCAACTCCATTTTCCTGCTGCCCGCCAACCTCTACGGGCCGGGGGACGACTTCAACCCCGAGACCAGCCACGTCATTCCCGCCCTGATCAAGAAGTGTTTCGACGCCATGGAACAGGGGGCCGAATTCATCGAGGTGTGGGGCACCGGCAAGGCCACGCGGGAATTTTTATATGTGGAGGACGCGGCCGAAGGCATCCTCTTGGCCACCGAGCTTTACAACCGCTCGGATCCCATCAACCTGGGATGCGACTCGGAGACCTCCATCAAAAACCTGGTGGAGTTGATCGTGGAGCTGACCGGCTTCAAGGGCGAGATTCGCTGGGACCCCAGCAAGCCCGACGGCCAGCCTCGCCGCAGGGTGAGCGCCAAGCGGGCCAAGGCCGAGTTCGGTTTTCAGTGCACCACCCAGTTGGAGGACGGGCTCCGGAAAACCATTGAGCTTTACCGCCAGACGCGCCAGAGTTGAATTGCCGCCGCCCGAGGGCGCGGTATGGCGGGGTCTGATCCCATTAGTCATGGCATCTGGTTTTGACAGCTCCCTGCAACGAGCAAACGCCATTGGTGAATAAGGCTAGGGGGTTTGAAAACGTGATTCCTCTTAATAAAGAGACTTTTTTCAAAGAAAAAGAAGCCATCGAGGGCCTGTGCGATTTTTTGCGCGGGTCCAATAAGTTCAGCATGGGCTCCCAATGCCGGGAGTTTGAAACCAGCTTCGCCGCATATCAAGGGCGCAAATACGGGGTTTGCTTCAACAGCGGGGCCAGCGCCAACCTCTGCCTGCTACAATCCCTGCTGAACCTGGGGCGGCTGCGCCGGGGCGAAGCCGTGGGTTTCTCCGGCCTCACCTGGTCCACCAACGTCATGCCCCTGATGCAGTTCGGCTTCACCCCAGTGCCGGTGGATTGCTCGCCGGAGTTCATCAACGTCACCTCACGCGAGCTTGAGGAGCGCCTGAAAGACCAGCCGCTCCGGTGCCTGTTCATCACCAATGCCCTGGGCTTCACCGGCGACCTGGACAAAATCAGGGATCTGTGCGCCCAGCGGGGCATCATCCTACTGGAGGACAACTGCGAGTCCCTGGGCACCGAACTGCCTTCGGGCAAGGCGGGCAACTTCGGCCTGGCCGCTACCTTCTCCTTTTACGTGGCCCACCATATGTCCACCATCGAAGGCGGCATGGCCTGCACCGACGACGACGAGCTGTACGAGATGCTGGTGATCTCCCGGGCCAACGGCTGGGACCGCAACCTGGACCCGGCCGCCCAAATGCGCTGGCGGGACAAGTACGGGGTGGCCTCGGAGTTCGAGTCCAAATACACTTTCTACGATTTGGCCTACAACCTGAGGCCAACCGAGATCACGGGCTTTTTGGGCCTGCACCAGCTGAAGCACCTTCGGGAAAACGTGGACCTGCGCGAGAAGAACTACCTGGCCATCGAGCGGGCCTTTTTGGCCAACGACGAGCTTAAGGCGCTCCAACACGGCCATATCACCAAGCTGTCCAGCTTCGCGGTGCCGATCATCTGTGCCTCCCCGGAACTCCGCGCCAAGTACCTGGACCGCTTCCAGGCGGCCGATGTGGAGGTGCGCCCCATGATCGCGGGCAACATCTGCAATCAGCCCTTCTACCGCAAGTACGCGGGTAGGCAATATGATCTGCCGGGCACCGACTTCATCAGCCAAGCCGGTTTCTATTGCGGCAATTATCCGGAACTCAGCGAAGACGATATCCGGGTCATCACTGGGTGCCTGGCCAAATGATGCCGCGGGCGGCCTGAGGGTAATTTCCGGTTGGCCTGAGCTTTTACGCTTAGTGCTGGGAGGTAAGGTGATGGGCGACCCTCACGTCTCAGTCCACTCTCGATTTTTTTGATACCTACAAAAGTTGCCACACCCCTGAGATCGTTGGAAGCAGCGGTGAGCTATGGGATAAGGATGCTGTTAAGCTTCTAGTTCCGCTCTATCCTTGCCTGCGGCTTGTTCTTGGAGGCGGGGTTCACCCAGATCGCTGAGCCCCACGGTGACCCCGCACAGGACGAACCACGTAAGGGCATTGGCGGGTATGCGTAGGTTGAAGTCGGTAAGGCCATGCAGCAACAAGGAAACCACTCCCCCCATGCTGCCGGAGATCAAAAGGGCCCGCTGGATTAAGTCTGGGTGTCCCCTGGTGTGCAGTACCAAAGCCTTCAAAATTACCCGGCTCCCCCGCCACAGCACCCACCCGGAGAACCCCAAGAACAACACCAGGCCCGGCCAGCCCATTTCGGCCAGAAACTCAAGGTAGTCATTGTGCGCGTGCCTAAACAGCCCCTGACGGTCCAGGGTTTTGAAAGAAGGATAGGCTACGGCAAAGGTCCCCAGGCCGGATCCGGTCAGAGGTAGCTGGTTGCCCATTGCAGCTACGTCTTTAAACAGCTTCCACCTGATGTTTTGGTACGGGTCCTGACGCATTATTTTTTGAAAACGGGGCAGGGTGTTAGACCAGTCGGTGATATGCACTGCGACGCCCAAAATAATGACCACTAGGATTAGATAAACCCACGTCGCACCCTTAATCCTTTTGGCGCTCGAGAGGCCGAAAAGCACCAGTAGTTGGGCGATGGTCACCGTAGCAAAAGAAAGGATCCCTCCCCTGGAGGCGCACATGAAAAGGGCAGCCAGCATGACGATTACAGCCCCTCCCATCAACCAGCCTACTCCAGGTGAACGACCATGCCGAGCAGAGGGTATGAGCGCGAGTCCTAAAAGGCTCACGGCTAGAGGAAGGGCCAACTCCAAGCATCCGGCAAAGTGATTGTAGTTCACATAGGGGCCCATAAACCCACTACTGTGCAAGGGGCTGAAAAAACCGTAAATGGCTTTGGCGCTCAAGCCCTTTTGGAAGATTCCCACCAAGGCTACGGCTACTGCGGTGGCCACTATTACATAAAGGAGGGCCCCCGGCCTGAGATTAGGGCTTTTTTTTCGGAAGGCCATGGCTCGGGCAAGGGTGAAGGCCAGCAAATAGCACAAAAAAAGTATTCCCACGCTAGCGGTGGCATAGGGGTAGACCGTCAAGGGAATTAGGGAACGCGAATGGAGCATGTTGAGGGGGGGTAAATCTAGTTTCCATAAATTGTATATAGGTTCAGCTAAAAACCTTACTAACGGGCCAGGCAAGGGGACCAATTGAAGGCCGGCCATAAAAATCAAGCCCGCTAGGCAGACCGCGCCCCAATCCCCGAAATTATTCCCCAAAAATGTGAACCGAGGGTTTTGCCAGAGCATCAACCCAAAAGACAACAGCACTGCGATCTCCATCAGCCCATAAGCCCATGGGTAGACAGAACCGAACAGCAAAGGAGACAGTGCTAAGGCGATGATTAAAATTGATCTAGAGATCAATGGGGTACTCGTTTGCGTGATCCTCGGATACCCATCTAAGGGACTTTAAAATTGCCATATAGGTCATCCGAAGATTAGCGAATTGGGTTCGTTCCGCAAAAACTACCCAGATTACTTTAAGGGCAGCGATTGCATATTGGGCCGGATTTCATTATTGGTCCTTTGAGAGGGCAAGGCTTTGGTCTTTTGGGCTCTCATTTTTTCGGAGGCTTTGAATCCTGCGTAGCTCTTGAAGGGTACCGAACAGTGTTTTTTCGATGTTTTTTTCGTATCTAGCTAATTTCATAAATGAATCGTCTTGCCCTGCATAGGAAAAAGCTTCAGCCAAAGAAGGGTTAGGGGCACTTTCTGCTTTTTCAATTTCTAATAGAGAGGCATCGGCTGCGGCGTAGGCGTTTTCATCTGTGATTATGGGCCTGCCCATATCCATTACATCGAAAGCACTTGTTTCGAGTTGTTTTTCTGCTCCTCAATCTTAATTTTCGCAGCCTGGCAACTGCTCAAAATGTACAGCCCGGCTTCTAAACGCCCTATACGTTCTAACCGCCAGAGTGAGTTGGCGATTTTCCCAACGCAAGAGGTCTCAATCACACCTGACGGTTGAAACTCTTCGGTCAGACCGGACAGAAGAGATAAATTATCTTCATAGTTTTCGTCAGGTAAAACAGCATCTTGTGCGAGTAATCCATGCTTGATAGCGTTCTTAGCCGCAACGGATCTGCCTTCGGTGGATTTGGGGCCAGTAGAATGTTTTGCATTTGCGCGATTCGCTTCAATCTGACGCTGGGAAGTCATAAGATTATCACCATTACTTTGTTAACGTAATAAGCTAGTTGGCATTGCCGTCGGCTCCATTGGAGGTCGCTGCTATGCTGGTGTATGTCGGGCTAGGAGCTATCACCTACTCAGGTTTCGGGGGGCATATCGAACCTAAAAAAATGGCGTTGAGTTGTTCTAGCCTTCTGATTCGCTACGACTAAATTTAAAATATCACGGAATGTCTTTATTTGGCAATGGGTTACAGTAGGGTGCGCTTGATTTCATTTTAGATTTGCTGAAAGGCCGCCCCATCGACCAAACAATGCTGGTATGGGAATTAGTGCTGGTGCTAAACATTAGCAAACACATGGTCGTAGTCGGTTGATTTCAACTTTAAGCTAAGTTTGATTTATTAACTTTTGAACCCGCTTGGAACATAGTTTATTAAGGTTGTGATAATAGTGATTATTGCGCTGGGCCTCGCGTTTTGGCTCCCCACTACCTCCTGGGCTCAGCAAGCAGCGGGCTCCGGTAATTATTGGGGCCCCCACATGATGTGGGGAGGAGGATGGATGGGGGGGGGGCTTCATGATCATTTTTTGGATATTGGTCATCGTGGCCATCTATTACGGCATCAAATGGGCGAGCAAGAATGGTGATTCCCAGGCGATGGGACGAGGCGAAAGTGCCCAGGAGGTTCTCAAGCGGAGATACGCCTCCGGCGAAATCGACCGGGAACAGTACCTGAGCATGAAAAAAGACCTCGAGCAATAAGCGCTGAGAAAATAGAACCCTTCTCCCTATGGAGCCATTGGCAAGGTTGTCATGTCTTTGGATGGGCTAGCTACATTTGCTACCGGGAGGGCCCATCAGTTTGTTGTGACATCCTGGTCCGTCGGGACCGAATTCCTCCTCGTTGGCCCGGATATGCTTGGCCAGCCATCGGTCCCACCAACTTTTTGGCTTTATGTATTTTGTCGGGTCGGCCAAAAACTTTTGCTTGCAGCCCTCTGCGCAGAAAAAGTAGCGCTCCTCCCCGTAGTCAGCATATATGTCCGACTCCTGGGGATTGACGCTCATGTAGCACACAGGGTCGATATACTTAGTCTCAGAAATGCGCATCTACAAACTCCTCCGTTTATGTCCTGGGCAAGCTTGGGTGCTGGCCTTAATCACACTTGCACCAACACCACAGTGATGTTGTCGTTACCGCCCTCGTCCAGGGCCAGGCCCACCAACTCATGAGCAAGAGCGGGCAAATCTTTGGTATTGGCCATCGCCTTTTCCACTGCGCCCTGAGCCACTTTGTCGTGCAGTCCATCGCTGGTCAGCAGAAGCGACTCGTCCAACTCGGGACGAAAGCTTCCGGTCTGCGGGGAGCATTCCCCGCAGCCCACGCAATCAAAGAGCATGTGGCGGGCGGGATGACGGTTTGCTTCCTCAACCTCGATCATGCCTTCTTCAACCATGAAGGCGGCGGCGGTATCGTCGCGGGTGACTTGGATCAAGCTAATTCCGTTCCAGCGGTAGAGGCGGCTGTCGCCCACATGGGCCCAATCCACGCTCTGGGAGTCGGCAAGCACGGCGGTCACGGTGGTGCCCATGCCCTCCAGTTCCGGTGTGTCCTGGGCCTTTTCATAAACCCGGCGGCAGATGCTGACAAAAAGCTCTCCCAGGGCCTGGTGATCTCCCGGCGGAGAGTCCATGGCCTCGGCCAGTAGGTCCACAGCCATCTGGGCGGCCACCTCGCCCCCGGCCGTGCCCCCCATGCCGTCGGCCACCGCGGCCAAGATGCGCCCGTCCGGCAGCTCTTGCAGGAGATAACGATCTTGATTGGAGGGACGTTTAAGCCCTTGGTGTGTTTGGGCGAAGAAGCGCAAAGGTTCTCCCGGACAAACGAGAAGGTCCAGCGTGCTACATTGAGCTTAGAAGTAGTTTACTAGGAAACGGGACCCCAAGCCCATGACTAACTCCAACAAGCCAAAATCCCACCTGCTCAGCCCCGGCCAAGTGCTCAACGGCCGCTGGGAGATATTGGAGCATATCGCCACCGGCGGCAAGGGAGAGGTCTACCGCGCCCGTCAGCCCAAGCTGGAGCGGGAGGTGGCGGTCAAGGTGGTCTCCCAGGAGCTGATCGACGCTTACGAGGGCGACCAGGAGGAGATCGACGCCGAGATGGAGCGGTTCCGGCGCGAGGTCCTGGCCATGGCCGCCACCCGCCACCCCAATGTCCTCCAAGTGTACGACTACGAGCAGGCCCCCATCGAGCACGATGGCCGGGAACAAACCATCGACTACATCGTCATGGAGTACATTCCGGGCGACACCCTATCGGCCACCATCCCTGCCCAGGGCTTGGCCGAAGACGAGGACCGCTTGCGGGATTGGATACGCAAGTATTTTTTGCCGGTGTTGGACGGTGTGGAGCACATGCACGCCCAGGGCATCGTGCACCGCGACCTCAAGCCTTCCAACGTGATGCTGGACGGCCAGGTGCCCAAGCTCAGCGACTTCGGCCTGGTGGGCGGCGGCCAATGGAAATCGGTCACTCGCAGCCACCACGTCATCGGTACCCTGGCCTATATGGCCCCGGAGCAATACATGGACCTGGCCGAGGCGGGGCCGCGGGCCGACATCTACTCCCTGGGCAAGATGGTCTACAAGGCGGCGGTGGGCACCTTTGACAAGGACACCATGAAGCCCCTGCAAGCCGCCTTTCTGCCCAGGCCGGACACTCCCTTCTTGAAGGCCCTGGACCAGGTTATCCGCAAGGCCACCGCCCAGGAGCCCGAAGACCGCTACGCCACGGTGGACGAGCTGCGCAGGGCCCTGGCCGCCCTGCCCGGCATGGCCCCGGCCATCGGCGGAGGCAAGCGCAAGCTGGCCCTGGCTTTGGGACTGGCGGCGGTGCTGGCCGCACTGCTGGTCTGGGGCGTCTGGTACCACTTCGAGGGAATGCAGCCGGAGACGGCCCAGCCCGTCCCCCCGGTGGCGGAGAAGGCCAAGGCCCTTCCCATTGGGCCGCCAGCCGAGCAGATCAAGGGCCGCGACGAGGCTACCCTCCGCCTGGTTCCGGCGGGCCGGACCACGGACGGAGGCCAGGTGGCTGCCTTTTACCTGGAAGCCACTCTGGTGACCAACCACCAGTTCGTGGAGTTCTTGAACGCGGCCAACGGCAGCCTCAGCGTAGCTGAGGGAGTAGTCAAGCGCGGGGATAAGCCCTGGCTATATCTGGGTGAGGTGCGCAAGGGCCTTGAGCCCATCGAATATAAAAACGGCCGCTTCCGCATCAAGAACCCGGTTCTGGCCGCCCACCCGGTGCTCAAGGTCACCGCTTACGGGGCGGCGGCCTATGCCGCTTACTTCGGCCGCCGTCTGCCCACCCCGGAAGAGCTGAACCTGGCGGCGGCCTCGCCGGTGGACGCGGCTCCTTCCCATGCTGAGAGCACCGTCCCAGCCGGAGGTGACCAGATGGCCACCATGCATTCCACCATGCAGAGCGAGTCCAAGACTGCCGCTCCGGCCTCCCAGGAGGCGGAGTATTTTCCGGTCACCCACTACCCGCCCAACAAGCTGGGCATCCGGGGACTGGACCGCCCCATGGGCTCCTGGGCCCGGGCGGCCGACGGCCGCTTCTTGGTGGTGGAAAAGGGTGGCAAGGCCCAGGCCAGGGAAGCCTGGCAGGGCCTGGATTGGGTGGGCTTCCGCACCGCGCTCAGCTTTAAAAACTAAACCAACCTCAAGCTCTTCAGCAGCCGGAGAGCTCTAGGCCATGTACAACCGCAGGAAAACGTTGACCACCAATAGGGTGAGCAGGGCGGTGGGCAGCATGGCCTTGAGCCTGGCGGCCGGGGTGGGGGCGGCCGGCCCCAAGGCGGCCAGGCCCCGTCTGAGACCCAGGTACAGGCCGGACAAAAGCAGCACGCCCTGGATGTAGGGGATGCTGCGGGGCCACAGGGGATCAAAGGGCAGGTAGGCCGTACCCAGAAGGTTCCAGCCCAGACCCAGGGGGTCGCTGAGCACGGCCAGCACGTAATTGTAGTTGATCATCACCTGGGGCAGGGAAAAGGCGATCCAGGCAAAAATACCCAGGGGGATGAACACGTAGGTCAGCCGTAGGGTAGTTTCCTTGAAGGATACGTCGATGCCGGACCAGCGCCGCCCTAGCCAGGACGCCCCGAAAAACAACCCCGGAAACACAATCATCGCCAGCGAGAGCACCGACCCCACGTAGAACAAGAAAGGCACCAGGTCGCGGCTCTCGGTCACGTTGGCCGCCTGCTTGATCCAAAGCCAGGGCCCTAGCATGGTCACCGAGAAGACAAAAGCCACCATGAGCATGATCAACACGTTGAATGCTTCGTCATATCCCTTGAGTCTGAGGTCCGAGCCAAAGGGGCGCAAGAAGATGCTCACATTGTCCTTGGGGCAGCTTTTGATGCACTCGGTGCACAGGCCGCAGTAGTTGTTGCGCTTGAGCCCGCCGGTATAGCGGCCCCAGGGGCAGGCCCAGCCCCCCTCGCCTCCCACCAGGCAGCACTTTTCGCGATGCTTCTTGCATACCTCCAGGTCCTTGGGCCGAAGCTCGCTGCAGGCGGCCATGGAGTAGGTGCCCAAAAAGCCACCTACGGGGCACAGAAAACGGCAAAAAGCGCGGCCCCGGTAGATCAGCGAGAGCACCAGGGTAGCCGCCAAGATGAACAGGAACAGGATGGCCGTGGCCACGGGACGGGTAATGAGGATGATGCCGAAGCTGATCAGCACCAGAAACAGGGCGTTTTGCAGCCAGCCGTTGGTCAGGCGTTTGGGCCAGTCCAGGTTGAACCCCAGGAAGCGGTGATGCAGGCGGCGCAGGGGTTCCTTCAGATAGCGCACGCTGGTCAGGCGCATGCGGGACAGCCACTCGGCCGGGGCGGGCAAGGGGCACATTAGGCACCACACGCGCCCGCCCAGGGGCAGCATGACCGCCTTGAGGGCGGTCCACCAGAATATCCACACGAAGATGATGGCGATGTTGCGGTTGCCCACCGGGCTGCCCCACAGGGCGCTTAGGATGAACAGGTAAAAGATCACCAGGTTGATCAGCAGCAGCCAGAACTGGAAACTGCGCGCCTTGACCAGCCGCTTGAACCAGGAGAAGCGGGACAGCAAATCAATCCGCTTGGAGCTGGGCGGACGCCAACCTCCCACGCCGGTCCACAACAGCAGGCCGAAGACGATCCACAGGGACAGGGATACCGCGAAGTGGTAGGGCGTGTTGTCCTGAACGATCAACTCGCCCACCATGAACGGGTGCAGATTGCCGCAGGTCTGAGTGCAGCGGTAGGTGAACTTGCCCGCCTTGTCGGCGGTGAACTCGATCTGCTTGACCTTGTCCCAATCGGTGTGGGTCTTGCCCTGGTCATCCGTCCATAGGTATTTGAGGTAGGTCACACCCTGCTGCTTGAGAATCGCGTCGACATCATAACCGTCAAGAAGAAAACCGTGGGTCACGTCCTTGGAGGTAGGCTTGAGCACCACCTTGTCGCCCTGATTCACGGTGATGCGCGCCGGGGTATAGCCATAGCGCTGGGCGGTGAAGTTGATGACATGGCTCTGGGGAGACCTGGGCATCAGCCGCAGGGCCAAAGGTGCGGCCAGGGCAACCACCAGAGCGGCGGCCATGAGTATGAGGGCAGTACGGCGAGACATGACTTATCCGGGTGTCGGCGCCTAACGCTTGTAGAGGACCCCAGAGGGGCCCCGTTTAGGTTTGAAGGTTACATCGGCCGCGCCGGTGGCCGGCGCCTCCACTTTGGCCCGATCTCCCCTTAGCTTTTCGTGCCAGGTCTTCACCAGGTACTTGCCCTCCGGCAGGGGCGGCACTCCTTTGATGCCATGGGCGGCCAGCAGTTTGGAGTCCGGGATGGCGAAGTTGCCCTGGGCGTCGGTCAGGGCATAGTAGGGGTTCTTGAGAACCAAGATGTATGCCTTCATCTCCTGGTGCACGTCGCAACGCAGTTCCACCACTCCGGGCTGATCAAAAGTAACCTCGATGCTCTGGCCCGGTTTATAGGAGCCCAAGTTGAACTTCTTGGCCTGGGACAGGGAGAAGACGTTGTGGGCCACCTTGTCGTTGTTGGGGAAGCTCACCTTGGCTCCCACCGGCACGGGCAGAACGTAGGGGATAAAGGCCAATTGGCGCTGGTCCATGACGAACTTGGCACCGGACAGGTCCAGCTTGACCTCGGGGCCGTTGGACAGGTAGACCAGCACGCCCTCGGGACTGCGCAGGCCCTGCGGCTTGACCGTGCCCTTGATTTGCCCGGCCGACGCTCCGCCGGCCAGGGGTGGCGCCAGGATCAGGGCCAGGATAAACGCGAAAAGTATCTTGCGTGGCATGGCTGTGACCTCACTTACCAGGCTTTGGCGGTAACCGGGATGTCTTTGACCTCCCAGCCCTTGGCTTTGGCTAGGGGCCGGACCACCGGCCGGTAGATCAATTGAGCTTCCGCACTGGGCTCGTCGGAAGGGTCGGTTAGCTGATACACGAATTCCAGTTTCAGGGTGCTCTTGGGCCGGAGCCTGGTGTCGCTGGTTATGCGGGTGGCCTTCCAAAAAGGCACGTTGAGGTTGCCCTCTCCGTCGGCCAACACTCTCGCGAAGGCGTAGCCGGGCAGCCCGGCGTAGTCGCCCTTGGCCGGGTCGCCCCGGCCGGCCCAAGCGGGCAGGCGCGGCCCCTTGATGAGTTTGAGAGGCTTGTCGTCCAGGCTTTTGGCAGAGACCAACAGCAGCATGTTGCGCATGGTCTCGCCTGTGGGCACCCAGTGGCCGCCGTTGGTGTTGGAGATCCGGACGGTCACGGTGAAAATCTTTTTGTCCAACTTGCCGTTGACTTCCAAAGCCACCGCGTTTTGCAGCTGGTTCTTGGTGCCGCCCTCGAAATGGTGGGGGTGGAGGTCGTTGGGCGAACGGTAGGTGGCGTTGAACATATGCTGGGCCATGCCCTCCACCACGTAATTATCATAGGGTAGCAGGCGCTTCTGCCAGCTCATGTGGCAGAACTGGCACCGCTTGCCCTTGTTGGGGTCCTTGGGCCCCAGCCCATCCTGCCACTGCTTCCATTCCTGGAAGGTGGTTTGGACGGGTAAGACGGTGTTGCCCTTGATCCCGAAGCCGGCCATCTCGTCAGGCGTGTACACCTTGGACGGGTCCCACTTATTGCCCGCGGGCAAGGGCTTGAGGTGGCTGTGACAGGAGGAGCAGAACTCGCCCTGCTTGAACACCGGGGCATAGGAGGCGGCCATGGGCTGAGTGACCACGTCGCTGTAAGGGCCGAACACCAGGATGGAGCGTCCCTGGAAGGGATGTTGCCGCACCAAAGCCGGGGCGAAGCCCGAGGGGCTCATGGGCGCCGGCAGCATTTTGCGGGTCTTGTGGCAATAGTCGCAGCTTATGCCGTCCCAGGTGGTCAGCGGCGAGCGCAGGATGTCATTCAAGTCCCGCGAGCGTTTGGGGTCGCTGGCCGCCCCCGGCGCGTGGCACTGGGCGCAGTTGCCTTGGCTCTTGGGCTCGGCGATTTTGTAGGCGATGCCTTTGCCGTTCAGGCGCTCCTGCTCCGTGCCGTAGTACATCTGCAACAGCAAGGGATTGGAGGTGGCGTGGGCCATCTTGGACTGGTCCCAGATACGGGTGAGACGGCCGTGGCAGCGGAAACAAACCAGGGGAGAATAGTAGCGGTAGGCGGGGTCGTCCTGCAGGAACACCGGATACAGGGTTATGTCCCCCGCCTGGCCGCCCCAACTCAGGGAAGCGGCGTTGTTGAACCAGCCGGCTTTGCCTGCGGTAACCATCGGCCGGCCCATGACGGGCGCAGTGGTTTTTAGATCATAATGACCTTGATTGTCGGTCAGAGCCATCTGGCTCTGACCAGGCAGGCGCACCTGGGCGCCCTTGACCGGCCCGTACTGTGAAACCACCCGTCCCACCACGGTGAGGGACGGGCCCTTGGGAGCAGCCGGTTGGGGCGGCGTGGCGTTCTGGGCCCGGAGGGAAGAAACGGCGACCAGCCCGAAGACCACGGTCACCATGATTGCCGCGAGGAATTTGAGCAGGTGGGACATGCTTCTCCCTTCAAGTTTGGCAGGCAGCACGAGCGGGAGGGTTTCCAGGGGCATCAAGCCCTGACGATAAGCACGCCCTTCATGTTCTGGTGGTGGTCCCCGCAGATGATATTGCAGGAGAAGATGAATACGCCGGCCTTGTCCGCCTTGAACTGGACCAGCTTCACCTTGCCGGGCCGAACGCCATCCTCGATGAAAATGCCGAAGTCCTTGAGGCTGAAGCCATGGATCACGTCGCTGCTGCCCAGCTTGAACACCACCGTGTCGCCCTTGTCCACTACGAACACCGGGCGGCTGAGATTGGCGTTGCCTTCGTCAACCCCTACCACATCATAGCCCTTTACGCGGCCCGAAAGCCAACCCAGGTCGGTGTTGCCGGTAAGGGTGATGACCTTGGCCCCGGCGGGAATGCGTTCCTGCCACACATGGCTGTCATAGGCCCAGATGCCCAGGGGTAGGCCCACCAGAATGGCCACCACCAGCAGCAGCAGAGTCAGTTCCTTGTATCGTCCCAGTCGCTTCATCCCACTGTCTCCCTAAGGGAGGGTCCGGTGGCCGGCCCCGGAATTGTTCAGACGTGGGGCCGGCCACCGGTGGAGGGTCGTCAGTTAACGGGCCGGACCAAGCCCGAGCCCTTGTCCACACCCAGGCGGTCAACTGCCTTGCCCTGGGCCAGTACATCGAACTCATAGTAGGCGCCCGCGTCGCGGCCCGGACCCAGCTTCAGGCCGGGGTTAAGGCGCGAGAGGTGGTTGGAGGCGATATCGCGGGCTCTTTCCGGGCTGAGGGTGGCGTCGCCGGGCAGTGCCTGGTTGCCATAGCCCCGCTGGGGCGCGAAGTCCGAGCCGCCAGGAGTGCCCCGGTAGCTCATGGGGCAACCTCCGCCAAGGCCCATGCCTCCACGGGCCCAGGCAGCGTTGAGCTGCGGCAGCCAATGACCGGAGAATACCCAGCCGCCCACGGCCAGCACGGCGATTACCAGTCCGATGGTCAACTTTCTGTTCATGCTTGCACCTACCGTCTGTAATTACTATTGGCTAAGTAGGGATGCATAAGACGGGCCAAGATCGCAACCGGGAGACGTAATGCATCTAAGTGGCTATTGTTAAAGCATAAAAAGACGTATAGTGTGCAGTGGAGTTCAAGGCACGCTTTGAGATGGTGGGTAATTTTTTTACGGTCATCTAGCCTGGCGGGGAATTTATATGCAAAGCAATTTCGCAGGATTTATTCAAATTAATAGCACCGTAAACAAAAATTTGTATGTGCTCTCATGATTAGAATCATCGAAGAGCAATATGCCCTGTCGGCTAAACCTTTGAATAAGTTCCACCCAACTAAAATCATAAGAGCTTTTATAAGGTACTATGGGGAGCTTGCAGAAAGTGTTTTTCCATGGGTCTCATTCGGCGAAAAAATCGAAAGATAGCGATGTCAAGCTCAACTGAGCAAACGGCCCCGGACGTCAGTCTCCGCGCCAACCAGGTGATCGCCGCCTCGACCGGGCACATGGTGCACGACATCTTCACCGCCTTTTTGCCTCCCCTGCTCCCCCTGATCATTGCCGAGTTTTCCCTGAGCATGTTCCAGGCCGGGGTGCTCAACGTCTTCGCGGTGCTGGCTTTCTACTTCAACCCTCTACTGGGCATGCTGGTGGACCGGGTGAACCTGCGCCTGCTGTTTGTGGCCGCGCCCGGCCTGGTGGCGGTTTGCATGAGCCTCATAGGCGCGGCTCCGTCCTACTGGGCGGTGTGCCTGCTACTGCTGTTCACCGGCATCGGTTCGGCGGCCTACCACACCATAGGGCCGGTGTTCATCACCCGGGCCGCGGGCAGCCAGCTGGGCCGAGGCATGAGCTTTTTCATGGTAGGCGGCGAGTCGGCCCGCGCCATTGGGCCCCTGGCCGCGGTGGGCGCCCTGACCTGGCTGGGCTTCGGCCATATGTGGCCCCTCATGACAGTGGGACTAGCCTGCTCGCTCTATCTGTGGTTAGTGTTCCGCCGCGCCTCCACCGTGGGGGCCACCGGACGTGACCCCGAGTCGCTGGTCAAGGTGTGGCGGGCCCTAAAGGGCCTCCTGCTGCCCCTGCTGGGCCTGGTGGCCTGCCGCAGCTTCGTACTGTGGACCCTGATGATCTATCTGCCGGTGTATCTGGTGGGGCGGGGTTACAGCGTGGCTCTGGGCGGCACCGGCCTGGCCGTACTGGAGCTGGCCGGGGTGGGTGGCGCCTTCTTGGGCGGCTGGCTCTCCGACCGGGTGGGCCGCCGGCCGGTGCTGGTGGCGGTGATGCTGGTGGCCCCCATTGCCATGTTGGCCTTCAACTACAGCTCCGGCTGGCTGCTCTGGCCGCTGCTGGCCGTGTTGGGCCTTAGCGTCTTCGCCTCCAACCCGGTGATCCTGGCCCTGGTGCAAGACCACTCCGCCGGGCGGCGGGGGGCGGCCAACGGCCTGTACATGGGCATGGCCTTCGCCACCTCCTCGGGGGTGCTGGTGCTGGTGGGCTGGCTGGTGGACATGCTGGGCTTTCAAACCGCCTTTGCCATCGCCGCATGCGTGGGCCTCATCGGCATGCCCTTCGCCCTGCGCTTGCCCCTGAGCGCGCCGGGCAAGTAGGGCTCGAGCCCCGGGGGAGCCGTGCTTAGAATTGTGGTCACCAAACCACCCCAAGTTGCCGAGGTGTCTTACCCTTGCAATTGCAAAACGACGACCGTGCAGTCAAATGAATGTAGTCGGCTACTATCCAGAACTAAATCCCACCAGATCGATGAATAACGCCGCAGGAAGGGACGAACGGTCCGCACCCTACCCTGTGTATAGGTCGGGGCGGCTTAAACGATTCTAAGAGATAATTCGGTCCTTGAGCCCGGGGGAGGTGGAATAATGGTGGGGCCCCTTTAGGGGTTTTGCTTTGAGCGATTATAGCTTGAGCATCGATGTTCGGCTTTGGGCCACTGACCCTGGTTCCCGTCCCAGGGCTGGCCTTTGCAGTGGCCCAGGGCATTATTTCGGTCGCCCTGGCCACGCTCGAAATGCATGCAGTCCTGACAACGCACCAAACTGGCCTGTTGCTCAGCTTGGCCGGTGTTTTCCGGTGCATGCTCCGGCCGCCGTCCACGAGCTCGGCCTCTATAGCATCGGAAAATTCGCACCAAGCAGCGTGGGCGGATGGTTCTAGCCGCAGACAGTGTTCCAGTAGGTCACTATCCGGGCCTGGCTCCAAATCCAAGAGCTTGTGCAGAGCGGCCGCGTAGGCGCGGCTCACCTGTTCGGGCAAGGGCTCGCCCTGAGGCTTCCGGCGGCCCAGGCGGCTCTCCGGCAAAATATATGCGAAGCGGGCTAGGAGGCCCCGTCCGCGGAAGCCTGGCTTGCCCGGCAGGTTGGCCAGTACGTCGGGCTGAGGGCTGATGCAAAGGGTCAAGGCCGGGACCTGCATCATCACAGGCTGGCCGCTCTTGCGGTCGAGCCGCACCGGCTCGCCCAGCTTGTAATGATGGAAGTCGGCAGGCGGCGCGTCGGGCGGCACTGGGGTGATAGGTTGGTATTTTACGGTCGGCGGGACAAGGCCCACACCGGCGCCTGGGCCCTCCTCCCGGTCAAGCGGTTTAAACATCTGGCCAACATTATTCATGGCGCATGCCCAGCATTGATGCCAGGCGCTCGGCGGCCTCCCCCTGGGTTGCCTGCCACCTGGATCGGACTCAGGTCGAATCAGGCCAGGCGCACCAAATGGAAACAAGGGGTTAGGCCAACACGGCCTAGCCCCTTGATCTTTCATGAGGGTTGGTTTTTTGAGGTGAAGCGGCCGCTTCTCACCCGACGGCGGGAGGCCAACCAGGACAAAAGGCCGAAAATGAAGAATAGGGCGTTGAGGCCCCAGATCACCTTGGCCCAGCGGGGGGAGTCGGCCGGAGCGGCCGGGGCAACGGGCCCAGCATCCTGTACGGGCCCGGCCTGCACCTTGGCTGCGGCTTTGTGGCCCATGCCGTCGGCCGTGGTGATTGTCCATTGACCGCTACGGTCGGGCACCCAGGCGAAACGGCCGTGCGCGTCGGTGTTGCCCACTTGGAAGGCCCGGCCGTCGGGTCCCTGAATACGCACCTTTACATAATCCATGGGATCGCCGTCGTCGTAGGCCGCCTCGACTACCATGGCCCGGCCCTCTCGGCAGCTTATGCTCACGCCGTGGGCCGGGCAGGCCGCGGGCCACAGCAGCAGCAAGACCGCCACCAGGCCGATGAGGGGCCGCGGCCCCGGCAAGGAGCCGGAGCCGCGGAGTTCACTAGCTTTGTCGTGCATTACTTGATCTCAAAGGTGAGCACGGCGGTCTGGCCAAAGGTGTCGCACTTGGCCTGATCCTTGTAGGGCTCCTTGTGGTAGGCGCGCACCAGCCACAAGCCGGGATGCCACAGTTTCACTTTGACCAGGCCCTTCTTGTCGGTCTTGGCATAGAAGGCCATGGCCTTGCCTTCGGGGGTGAAGCCCGCGAAGGTGGCCATCACTTCGGCCTTGGCCATGGGCTTGCCGTCCATAAGCACCTGTACCGGCAGCTCGCCTCCCACGGCCACGGTGCCGGGGTTGGCCAGGGGCACGATCTCCAGGGGCGTGCCCACCGGCTTGCTGACGTCATCCAGCGCCCCGCCCACGTTGACGATGGCCTTGCCGTACTTCACGGTGCGCACGCATTTCAGGGCGCCCGGCACCTGGTGCTTTGGTTTGTTCACATAGCCCTCGGGAGTTTTGCTGTACCACTGAGCCTTGCGCCCGGCAGTCACCACGTATGAGCCCTTGGCCAGAGGCTTGAGGCTTTCGTACTTCATGGCCGCCACCGGCTTGCTCTGGATGACCCCTCCGGGGCCCGCGATGCTCGGCGGGACTATAACCTCGGCCTCCAGGGTCCCGCTTTGGGGGAAGGCATGGCCGTAACCAACTATCACCATCAGGTTCTGGCCGAGGGACGCACCGGGAGTGGTGATCCAGAGATCATGAGCCTGGGCGCTGAGGGGGATGACTACGGCGGCCGCCAGGAGCGCGGCCAAGGCAAGACATTTGGCTAGGTTCTTCATGAAATGGCTCCTTTGCTGGTTTAGAACTCAACCCGGAAGGTCAAGTAAAAAGAAAGAGGGTCCGCAGGGGCGTAGGTCATTTGGCCGTTGGCGTACCCCCCGTATTCCGAGTACTTCTGGTCAAACAGGTTCACCACGTCCAGCTCCAACACATAGTGCTTTTTAAAGCGATAGGACGCCTGGCCGTTGACCACCACATAGCCGTCCAGGGTCATGGTGTTGGCCGCGTCGATATAGGTGTCCGAGACATAGCGCAGGTTCAGCCTGCCGCCAAAGCCCTGCTCGGGACGGTAGCCCGCTTCCAAGTTGGCGATATTGTGGGGCACATTGGCCAGCTCGTTGCCGTCATACTGCACCCCGCTCTTCACGTAGTTGAGGTACTCGGCGTCGATGTAGGCGTAGTCGGCGTGGGCATACCACGCGCCCGCCCAGGAGAAGTCGGCCGACACCTCTACGCCCTGGCGGCGGGTCTCGCCGGCGTTCTCCAGTTGGTCGGGGTCGTCGACGGAGGCCTGGATGTCGTCGGTGGTGTTCAAGCGCCACAGGGCCACCATGAACTTGGCCCAGGGCAGGGGCTGGGCGCGTAGGCCAAACTCATACTGGTTGCGGATGGCCGGATTCAGGTTGTCGTCCTTGAACAGGTTCTTGTCGGTGGGCAGGGCAAAGCCGCGGCCGTAGTTGGCGAACAGGTCCCAGCCCTGCACCACGGTGTAGATCAAGCGGGCCTTGGGGCTGAAGATGTTAGGCCCGCTCAGGTCGTAGTTGTCTGAGGGCATTTTGTCGTCCATCTCGCCGCTGAACATGTCCATACGCCCGCCCAGGATGACCCGCAGGGGTTTGAACAGGGCGTAGTCCAGCTCGCTGTAGAGCGAGGTGGTGTTGAGGATGATGTTGTAGTCCTCGTATTTAGAGCCCCGATTACGACCATCGCCAACCACCAGGTTCCAGCGCTCGCGGTCGTCGTCTTCGCGCATGTAGTCCAGGCCCAGGACAAAGCTGGTGTCGCGGCCCCAAACCTGGCCCAAGTAGTTGTAAGAAGCGCCGGTGCCCACGACCTTACGCTTGAAGTAGCGCTCATTGCCGTAGTTGTCGCCGTCTTTCTGGCTGGAGGATATCCAGTTCTGATACCAGCGGGTGAAATCCTGGTCATAGCCCCAGCCGTAGAACATGAGCTTGCTGTTGCTGGTCAGCTCGTAGTCCAGGTCCACCCGGCCGTCCACCCGCTTCTTCTTGCCGCCGTTGACGTCGGACACCGCCGACTCGGGGCGGCTGTCATACGTGTACTGGGGGATGTATCCCGGAGCGTCCCAGGTGCTGTTGAAAAAGCGCATGCCCACCCTGGCGCTGAACTTGTCATTGAAGTGGTAGGTAATGCGGCCCGAGGCGTTCTGCTTGTCCCAGTCGGAGTTATCCTGGTACCCATCGGTGTGATAGAACTGGCCGGTGTACACCTGGTCCAGCTTGCCGTCGGAGCGGGCCATGGAGAACACCGCATCCTGGGTGTTGAAGCTGCCGTAGCGGGCCTTGAAGCGGGTAAAATCGCCACTTTTGATGGTCATGAAATGCACCACGCCGGCGCTGGCATAGTTGCCGTAGAGCGCCGAGGCGGGGCCCTTGATCACCTCCACCCGCTCGATTTCTTCGGGAATGACGATGTTGGTGTCGGCGTAGCCGTCGGTCTCGTTTAAGGGGACGCCATCCAGGAAAATAGCCGCGTCCGGCCCATGGGAGCAGCTGGTGAAGCCGCGCATCTGGAAGGCCGAGGCCGTGCCGCCCTGGTGGTACTGTTCAATGGAGATGCCGGGCACCAGCTTGAGGATGTCCAAGGGGGTGGCGTAGACCCGGTTGGTGATTTCCTCGTGATCCAAGACCGTGGCGCTGGTGGCCTGCAGGTCCTCGGCGGTCACTTGGCCACGGACGACTATGTCGCCCAGGCCTACGCTTGCGGATTTGGCGGGGGTGTCCGCGGTGTCGGTTTGGGAGGCGGCCAGGGTTGGCATTGGCAAACACAGCAATGCCGTCATCGCCAAGGCGGCCGCCCATAGGGTAAAGCTTCTCACGATTTTCCTTTCCGATCCGAAATAAAAACAAATCTTTTGGCCTCGGAAAGGAGCAACAGGTACACTTCCAAATTGATGGATGGGGCCAACCATCCGTCACGCGGGAGGGCGGCGGCGACTCTTGCCGGAGGACTGCCGCTCTCCCCATTAACCTGCTTGCTCCCACGCTATTTAGTTTTGTTGCCTTTTCCTGCCTCCCTTCCGTGCATAAAAAAAGGCCACCCTCCCAAGGGGAGGACGGCCTTCATGACCAATAAGCGCTATTTGGGTGCGGGAGCCGAGGGGCTGCCCTTATGCGTTTCTATGGGCCTTCAGCCCAAGGTGTTATTTGGGAAGAAACTACCCCGTGTTTTAGGTTGTGTCAATCGCATTTCCCGCCCGGCGTGCTTGGGCACGGGAGTAGGGCGCCGCGCCGTGCCGGAGATGCCCCTCGTCCGTTCGGCTTGGACAGGGTAGGGGGAGTTCTGCTATGACGGAGGACTTTTCAAGTGGCGGTGGGGTTGGGCAGATCACGGGAAAGTAGGTGCACTGTACGTCGTCAAAGCGTTTGGGACAGGATTGGCTTTTTGCTAATGGGCACTTTCCCGGTAGACCTCGGGTTTAATAATTTCTTCGTTTAGGGGGCTCAGCCCCAGGTTCTGGCGTCTCCTGCGCCGCAGGGTTTGCTCCTTGACCAGATTCCTGGCCATAATGATTTCCCTGTGTAAACCTCCCTCTATTAGTGCCAGTCGACAGGAGAGACTTCCGGTGAATTTAGGGCGAGGTATTCGGCTGGCGTCAGGTGGAAAGGGGGGCAGGGGCCGTCTAGTCCTGATAGGCGATCACCTTGCCGTCCCTGGAGTGCTCCCGCGCAACCTTTTGACATATCTTCAGGCCGGCGGCGGCATCCCTGGCCCACAGGGCCGAGCCCACGTACTGGGCCATCCGCTCATCCAGGCAGGTGCCTCCGATGACGATGGCCGGTTGGGGCGGGGGAAGCTTTTCCTGCAAAAGGCTCACCGCCTCCTTCAGATTTTGCACGCTGGTGGTCAACACGCAGCTTATGCCGATAAGGTCCGGCTTTATTTCTTCGGCCTGGCGCAGGAATTCCTCGCCGGGCACGTCCACGCCCAGGTCTACTATCCTGAAACCGTGGCAACTGAGCAGCAGGGCGAAAAGGTTTTTGCCCAGGTCGTGGATGTCGCCCTGAATGGTACCCATGATTATGGTGCCCCCCTCGGCGGCCGCTTCCTGGGTGGTCAGATACGGGCTCAAAAGTTCCATGGCCGAGCGCATGATCTCGCCGGCCATGATCAGGGCGGCGATGAAGTAATTTCCGGTCTCGAACTCCACGCCGATGCGGCGCATGCCCTCCATGAAGCAATCCAGCAGCGCCTTGGGCGAGACGCCCTGGTCCAGCATCTTTTTCAGTTCGGCCAGGCAGGCGTTCTCCTGCAACTCGGTAACCATGGTCAGCAGGCGTTTAAAGCGCGGATCAAGCTCCCGAAGCTCTGGCTGGTCACTCATCCCAAACTCCAACCTTGCTTAAAAGAGGCATCTTCTCATGACTTACCAGGAACCAACCAAAAGCCGTGGGCCGGTTGTCGAAGTCATAGAATAGATGCTCCAGTTTAAAAACCGGCGCGCCCTCGGCCATCTCCAGAATGCCCGCCTCCCGCGCATCCAGCAGGGCGGGCATAAGGCGCAGGGCTCCCCGCTTAAAGTTGGAGTAGCCCTCCTGGAAGATGAGCCCGGTCAAGACCACCGTGTCCAACATGGACTCCACGGTGGGCGAGGCGGGATCAAAGCTGGTGTAGGAAATGTGCAGGGTGAAAGGCTCGCCCTGGTGCAGGATCACCCGCTCCACCACGATTACGGGCTCGTCGGGCTCCAGGCCCAGGACTTCCTTTTCCACGCCGGGCGACTTTTTCACCGAAGCCTTGACGATGCGCACCTGAAGGTTTTCCTGGTCCGCAAAAACGCTGCCCAGCGACTCCAGGCCGAAGTTGCTGGCCGCCACGCCCACCTTGCGCACGAAGGTGCCGCTGCCCTGGACCCGGCGCACCAGGCCCTCTTCTTCCAAGACGCTCACCGCCTGGCGGGCGGTCATGGCGCTCACCCCATAGGCCTTGGCCAGGGCGGACTCGGCGGGCAGGCGTCCGCCGGGTGGGTACTCGCCCTGGGAGATGCTGGCCCGCAGAATATCGGCCATTTGGGCATAGGCGGGCATACGCGAGCTCTTGTCAATGGCCTTGGTGGCCACCAAGGGGACTCGTCCCGCGTCTTGGCCGTTTTTACGCTCAAATTTCAACTCGGGCGCTCCACTTTGGCCCCACGAAAGTGCTCATGATACCATGCACGGCCGCCAGAGGCTGGCCTCTGAGCGGATCTCCCCAGGTATCCCCTGTTCGCAACTAAATATATACAAATTTAACGATCCTTTAAAGCGCTTGTTTTCCAATAGCTTATCATATATGGCCCTGATCGGCCATGAATGGTTCCTCATTTTTTTTGCACTTTCTGCTGGACTCCTCTATAAGACTAGAATAATATAAGATCATGAATAGCGATTGGGAGGAGTTTACGGTGCCCTTTCCCAACAAGATAATCACCTGCCACGCCCTGGCTCCTGTGGTGGCGGAACTGCTGGGCAGCGATGAGCCCATCACCGAGTTGGACATCGCCCTGCACCTGCAACCGGAGCGGCTGCGCCGGGTTCTCATGGAAAGCGTGGCCGGCTTGGAGCGGGAGGGCGAGACCATACTCCTGGGCTACGGCCTGTGCGGCCGCGCCTTGGAAGGGGTCTGTTCGCAAAAGAGCACCCTGGTCCTTCCCAAGGTCGATGACTGCGTGGGCATGCTCTTGGGCTCACGCCAGCGGCACCGCCAAGTACTCAACGAACACCCGGGCAGCTACTTCCTGGACCCGCGCTGGCTCGACACCGAGCTGAACATCTTCGATCAAATCACCAAAGGTCTGGACCATATCCCCCAGGAGCGGTGCAAACAACTGCTCAAGGTGGCCCTGAAGCACTATGACCGGCTGGTCTTATTGGCCGGCGAGGAGCCCACCGAGGAGGCCGAGGCGAGGTGCCGCCGATTGGCCCAGGAGCACGACATGGACTTCAGCCGATTGACCCGGGAGCTAGGCCTATTGGACAAGTTGCTGCATGGACCTTGGGATGGGCCTGAGTTCATCGTGGCTCCGCCCCGCACCCCCATACCCATGTTTTAGTGAGAGCGAGGGATTAAATGATCATTATCGGCGAAAAAATAAACGGCACCCGCAAAAAGGTGGGGGCCGCCATCCGGGAGCGCGATGCTCAGTTCATCAAGGATTTGGCCCTGAGCCAGGTGGAGGCGGGCAGCCACTACCTGGACGTCAACGCCGGGACTTCTCCCGAACGTGAGCCCGAGGACATGGCCTGGCTGGTCACCAACATCCAGGAAGTGACCGACACTCCCCTGTGCCTGGACAGCGCCAACCCCGAGGCCCTCAAGGCCGGGCTGGAACTGGTGGACAGGACTCCCATCATCAACTCGGTCAGCGGCGAAGGACCTCGCATTAAAAACGTCCTGCCCCTGGCCCTGCAATATAAGACCGGCTTGATCCTCCTGGCCCTGGACGACCAGGTGGGCGTCGCCGAAACCGCGGCCGAGCGCATGGAGATCGTGCACCGGCTGGTTGGTCTGGCCAAGGACGGTGGTTTGGAAGAAGACCAGCTTTTCGTGGACCCGCTGGTCACGGCCATAAGCACGGGCGACAAGAACGCCCTTATCACCTTTGACAGCATCAGCGAGACCCGCGAGGCATATCCCAAGGCGCACATTACTTGTGGACTGAGCAATATATCGTTCGGCATGCCTCTTCGTTCGCTGATCAACCAAACCTTCATGGCCATGTGCATTCAAATGGGGCTGGACAGCGCCATCATCGATCCCAATGACCGCAATCTCATGAGCGTGTTGTTGGCCTCGGAGATGCTCATGGGCAAGGACAAGTTCTGCCAGAACTTCAGCCGGGCTTTTCGCGCCGGCCGCATCGGACCAAAAAACGACTAGAGCATTTGGAGGGTTGTAATGGCTGACCTGAAGGAACTTTTCAACGCGGTGGTGGAAATGCAAGAAGACACCGCGATGGAACTGACCCAAAAGTACCTGGACGAGGGTATTGAGGCCCTGGACATATTCAACTGCTATCAGGACGCCTTGGCGGAGATCGGCAAGCGTTTTGAGAAGCAGCTTTATTTCATCCCCGAGTTGATCATGTCCGGCGAGATGATGAAGTCCGCCGCTGATCTGCTCAAGCCCTATCTGGCCGACGGCAGCGCCGCCGGCGGCAGCGCCCAAAAGAAGCTGGGCAAGGTGCTCATGGCCACCGTGCAGGGCGACATCCACGACATCGGCAAGAACATCGCATCCATGATGCTGGACCTCAATGGAATGGAGGTCAAGGACATCGGGGTGGACGTGCCCGCCGACACCATCATCGCCGAGGCCAAGGCCTTCGGGGCCGACGTCATCGGCCTCAGCGGCCTTCTGACCCTGGCCTTCGACCCCATGAAGGCCGTGGTCCAAAAGCTGGAGGAGCAGGGTCTCAGGGACAAGATCAAGGTGCTCATCGGCGGCGGCCAGATGGACGAGCAGGTGTGCAAGTACGTGGGCGCCGACGCCTACGTGACCGACGCCGTGGTGGGCGTGAACTACGTCAAGGGTTGGTTGAGTTAACCGGCTTGCCGCGAAAACCTACAATTTCCCGGAGGGAATCATGTTTGAAGGATTCGACAAGCTCTCGGTGATCGAGCGACAAGACGCTTTCCTGGACCAGTGGGTCTCGGCGGAAGGCATCGAGTTCGCCGGTGAGGAGAACAGGGCCGCTTACAAGGAGCGCGCCGGGTTGGTGGCCTCGGCTCTGAAGATAGATCAGGACATCAAGCGCGTGCCCATCATGCCGCTCACCACCTTCGCCCCCACCATGCTGGCGGGCGTTTCCGGCCGCGAGGCCATGTACGACCCCGATAAGGCGGGCCAGGCCTACCTGGACTTCTGCAACATTTACCAACCCGACACCGCCGGCGCGGCCCCCATGCTGGGTTGCGGTCAGGCGCTGGACACCCTGAAGTACAATCTGTACAAGTGGCCGGGCAACGGAGTGGCCGAAAACCTCTCCTATCAGTTCCACGAAAAAGAGTACATGAAGGCCGATGAGTATGATCATCTGATCAGCGACCCCACGGACTTCTGGCTGCGCTCCTGGATCCCCAAGACCATGGGCGCCCTGGCTCCCCTGGCCGACATGCAGCCCGTCTACGGCAGCATGGAGCTGCCCATGCTCAGCTCCTGGCTGATTTCCCTGGGCACCCCGCCGATGCAGGAAGCCTTGCAGGCCCTGCTCAAGGCCGGCAAGCAGTACTTTGACTGGATCAACGCCCTGGGCGCCTACATGGCCCAGATCATGGCCGCGGGCTTCCCCTTTGGGGCGGGCGGCGCCACCAAGGCCCCCTTTGACACCCTGAGCGACTCTTTCAGGGGCACCACTCCCCTGATGATGGACATGTACCGCCGCCCCGAAAAGGTCCTGGAGGCCGTGGAGCGCCTGGTGCCGGCCATGATCAAGAACGGTGCGGACGGAGCCATGGCCAACGGCAACCCGCTGGTGTTCATCCCCCTGCACAAGGGCGCCGACGGCTTCATGTCCGACGAGCAGTTCGAGAAGTTCTACTGGCCCACCCTGAAAAAGGTCATGTACGGCCTGGCCGAGGTTGGTTGCGTGCCCTGCTGCTTTGTGGAGGGCGGCTACAACCAGCGCCTGCAGTACCTGGCCGACACCGCCGACATCCGCAGCATGTACCTTTTCGACCGCACCGACATGGCCAAGGCCCGCGAGGTGTTGGGCGGCAAGGTGTGCATCGCCGGCGGCTTCCCCATCTCCCTGATCCTCACCGGCACCCCGGAGCAGGTCAGGGAGGAGACCAAGAAGCTTCTCGACGCGGCGGCCGGGGACAAGGGCTACATGCTCAGCATCGGCTGCGCCATGGACGAGGCCAAGGACGCCACCCTGAGGGCCTTCATCGAGGCAGGCAAGGAATACGGCAAGTACTAGATAAGAACCATTCAGCCTGGGGTGGGACGCGTGCCCGCCAAGCAAGCGACACCTGGAAACATCATCAGGGTGACGCGCCCCCCCGGGCTGATGATTCAGCGCTTCCGGGCTGACCTAGAAAGGAATAAGGCAAAATTCCCCATCGGCGTCGGCACCCGGCTCACAGCGTGAATAAGCACACCACAACCGGATTAGTCATCTTTTGCATCAGGAGAGGGAGACGGGGATTATGCTGAAGTATCTCAAAGGGCTCGTGGCATCCTTCCTGGCCGCGGGCGTTATCGTGTTGGGAGCCGGTTCGGCCATGGCTTTTGGCCACTATACGCCGGGTTCCCTGGGCCTCAACGCGGCCACCCTGCCGCCCGAGGGCTTCCACTACACCATGTACAACCTGCTTTACAACGCCGACACCATGACCGACTCCAGCGGCAACGAAATGAACGTTGGGCTGGATCTCACCGTTTTCGCCAACGTCCACCAGTTCACCTACATGACCAAGTACAAGTTCCTCGGGGCCACCTATGGCTTCGACGTGTTGATTCCCCTGGTCTACACCAACTTCGAGATGAAGTCCGCGGGAGCGGACGAGGACACCTTTGGCCTGGGCGACATCTGCGTGGAGCCCATTGTCCTGGCCTGGCACTCTCCCCATTGGGATGTGGCCCTGGCCGCCGGGTTCTACGCGCCCACCGGCGAAAGCGGCGACTACTCCTCGCCCGGCAAGGGCTACTGGAGCCTCATGGAGACCGTGGGCGTCACCTATTACTTTGACGACGCGCGCACCTGGACCTTCTCCCTGCTGACCAGGTGGCTGCAAAACGCCGAGGATCGCGACACCGACATCACCCCCGGCGCCGACGTGGTGGCCGAGTACGGCCTGGCCAAGGCCTTCCCCCTGAACAATGGGGGCCTGATCCTCACCGCGGGTGTGGCCGGTTACACCTACAAGCAGCTCACCGACGACTCCGGCGACGGAGCCAGCGACGACCAATACTTCGGCAACGCGGTGGGGCCCGAGGTTCGCCTGATGGTCTTCAAGCCCTTCCCCATCCAAGTGAGCCTGCGTTACCTGTTTGAGTACGGCACCGAGAACACCACCGAGGGCCAAAACGTCTGCCTGACCCTTATCGCGTCCTTCTAGGACCGCGCTGAAAATAAACGGCTCACCTCCCAGAGCCGATCAAATGGTCCGCCAAACTCTCTCTACCACCCTCTTCAGTTTGGCGGGCCATTTCCTTTTCTTGCCGGGGGCCCCAGGCAGGGATATGAATATAGCCGGAGGATGATCTTGCGCGACGACGCCAAAATAGACATAAGCTTTCAACCTTCGGGACTCAGCGCCTCGGTGGACAAGGGCGCCCTTATCACCGGGGCCATGGTCCAGGCGGGCGTGCTTTTGCCCCTCGACTGTGGGGGCAACGGCACTTGCGGCCGCTGCCTGGTCTCGGTGAGCGGGCCGGTTTCCCCGCCCAGCGAGGCGGAGAAGCGCCTGTTGGACCAACAGCGGCTCGCCCAGGGCTGGCGGCTGGCTTGCCAGACCCAGGCCCTGGGTGACCTGCAAGTGTTGGTGCCCGAGACCAGCGAGAGCGCGGACAGCTCTTGGCGCATCGACGAGGGCGACGTGGGCGCGGTCCTGACCGGCACGCCGGTGATCGTGGCCGTGGACCGCGACATCCTCCAACCCACCCTGGAAGACCCCCGCGGCGATCTGCGCCGGGTGTTGGAGGCCCTGGCCGCTTCGGAAGCCCCGAGCGGACTGGGAGCCGACCTGGCCACCGCCGCTCAAATATCCCGCCTGGCCCGGGAGCACGCCTGGAGCCTCAGGGTCTTTCAGCGCGGCCCGGAAGTAGTGGGCGTGGCCGGGCCGGGCCAGAGCCCTCTGGGCATGGCCGTGGACCTGGGCTCCACCAAGCTGGCCGCCTATCTCATTGACCTGGACAACGGGGAAGTAGTGGCTTCGCGGGGGCGGCTCAACCCCCAGGTCTCCTTTGGGGCCGACGTGGTCACCCGCCTGCAACGGGCCATAAGCAAGCCGGAAGACGGACGCCGCCTCACCCAGCTGGTGCGCCGGGCCCTGGACGGTCTGGCCGCCGACCTGGCCGCCGCCGTGGGGGCCGAGAGCCACCGTATCGCCGAGATGAGCCTGGTGGGCAACACGGCCATGACTCACCTGCTTTTGGGCCTGCCCCTGAAGCAGTTGGGCGCGCCGCCCTTTGTGGCCTGCGTGGACCAGGCCACGGACGTCAAGGCCCGTGAGATCGGCCTGTCCCTGGCCCCGGGGGCCTATGTGCACCTGCCGCCCCTGGTGGGCGGCTTCGTGGGCTCGGACAACGTGGCCATGATCATGGGCTCGGATCTGGACCGGCCGGGCCCCTGCCGCCTGGGCCTGGACATCGGCACCAACACCGAGGTGGTGGTGACCACCCCGGGCAACCAGCATCCCCTGTTCATCGCCTCGGCGCCTTCGGGTCCCACCTTCGAGGGTGCCCACCTCAGCTCGGGTATGCGGGCCATGGCCGGAGCCATCTCCCAGGTGCGCCTGGAGGCAGGCCAGGAACCGGTTTGCACCACCATGGACGGCGGCAAGCCGGCCGGAGTGTGCGGTTCGGGCATCATCGACGCGGTGGCCGAGATGCTGAGGACCGGCGTAATCAACCGCCAGGGCCATCTGGACCGCTCCCTGCCCCAGGTAAAGACCGACGGACGCGCCATTCGCTACGTGCTGGTGCCCGCCGAGCGCTCGGCCACGGGCCAGGACATCGTGGTGACCCAGTCGGACATCAGCCAGGTGCAGCTGGCCAAGGCGGCCATAAGCGCGGCGGCGGGCACTCTACTCTCCCTGGCCGGCCTGGAGGCCTCCGACATCTCCGAAGTGGTGTTGGCCGGGTCCTTCGGCAGCCACTTCGACGTGGAAAACGCCCGGCGCATAGGCCTGATCCCCGACGTAGCCGAAGCCAAGTACGACCAAGTGGGCAACGCGGCGGGCAAGGGAGCCCAGCAGGTGCTAAACAACCGCGAGGCCCGGCTCAGGGCTGCGAGAATCCCGGCCAGGGCCCGCTATGTGGAGTTGGCCAGCGAGCCTTTGTTCAACTCGCTCTTCGCCCGCAGCCTGGCCTTTCCGGCGGGTTGAGGCCGCCGCTCTTCAAGATGATGGCCACGGGTTTGGGCCACAAGGGCGCCGGGTGTTTGGAGTCAGAGCCTCTGAGACAGATTTGTTGTGTTAGCTAATGGAGACTCCCGGGTAACATCGAGTTGGCCATGAGCCAGAGCGAAGCAGTGGAAGGGAAGGTCCGCGAGATCAGACGAAAAACCCGCAGGAAGTACTCGGCCGAGGAGGAAATCCGCATCGTCCTGGAGGGGCTTAGGGCGAGGAGAGTATCGCCGAGCCTTTCCGCCGGGAGGGGATCGCCCCCAATTTGTACTACAGCTGGAGCAAGGAGTTTCTGGAGGCCGGCAAGCGGCGCCTGATGGGCGACACCGAGCGCCAGGCCACCAGCGGCGAGGTCTGGAACAAGATCCCCGCCGGCGAGAGTTGGCCTGGCGCATCACCGACAGCCAGGGCGTCTTCATCAGCGAGCCCAGCGTCTATCGCATCTTGAAGGACTATGACCTGGTGGCTAGTCCGGCCTATATCGTGCTCACGGCTGCTGACGAGTTTAGGCGCAAGACCGGGCGGGTGCACGAACTGTGTCAGAGTGACTTCACCTGTTTCAAGACCATCGGCTGGGGCTGGTACTCACACCCGTGGCCAGCCCTACCATCCCATGACCCAGGGCAAGATCGAGCGATACCACCGGACCTTGAAAAATCGCATCAACCTGGAGAATTACTACCTGCCCTGGGAACCGGAGCATCAGATCGGTCGCTTCGTGGATTATTACAACCACCGGCGGGTGCACGAGTCCCTAGACAACTTGACTCCCGCCGATGTCTACCACGGCAGGGCCAGGGAAAGCATTACGGCCAGAAACCTGGTCAAGGCGCAAACCATGCGGCGTAGGGGGCGTCAGAACCTGGGACTGAAGTCCTTAAAAGAAGAGATTATTAAACCCGAGGTCTACCGGGAATGTCTCCATTAGCAAAAAGCTAATCTTGTCCCAAACCCTTTGACGACGTACAGCGTCGAGACGGCACGCTCCCGGTTGGGGGCGCTGCACCCCACTATTTTTTGTCTAAGACCTCCCTTATGATGCCCGCGATATCCCTGGACATGAGTGGCTTCATGGCCAGGTGGGCCACCCCTATTTTTTCCATTGGAACAGAGGAGAGCCGCTCGGAGAAACCCGTGCACATGATTATGGGTAGGCCCGGTTTTATGGCCAGAATCTCTCTGGCCAATTGGACACCGGTCATATCGGGCATGGTGTAGTCGGTAATTAACAGGTCAACCTTGTCTGGTTCGGCTTTGACCGCTTGCAAGGCTTCTTGGGCCGAGGTGAAACCGAGCACCTTGTAGCCAAGACGGGACAAGGTCTTCTGTCCGATATCCACCAGGGTAGGCTCATCATCGACGAATAATATGCTTTCGGTTCCCCGGGGCAGCTCTAGTAGCGAAGATGTCTGTTTTTTCTCCGGCTTGGAATCAGCCAGCGGCAGGTAAACATGGAAGGTGGACCCTCTCCCTGGTTCGCTGTAGACCGTAATGGCCCCACCGTAGCCGCTTACTATGCCGTGGACCACCGACAGGCCCATACCGGTTCCCTTGCCGACCTCCTTGGTGGTGTAGAAGGGCTCGAAAATGCGCTCCTGCACTTCCTTATCCATGCCCACACCGGTGTCGCCCACACTGAGCCGCTGGTACCTGCCGGGAGCCAGGCCCACATATCCATTTGCGGCCAACTCGTCGATATCCACCATATCCAAATCCACGCTCAAAACCCCACCCGTTTCTTCCATGGCCTGGGCGGCGTTGGTGCACAGGTTCATGAGAATCTGGTGGATTTGCACTGGGCTGGCCTGGACCTCGCCAGTGCCGGCGGGAATTTTTTGCTTGATTTCTATGGTGGAGGGCATGGTGGCGCGGAGCATCTTCAAGATTTCCTTGATGATGGGCTCCAGGTCCAAGGCAACCAGCTCATGTTCGGTTTGGCGGCTGAAGGAGAGTATTTGGTGGGTCAGCTCCTTGGCCCGCTGGGCGGAAGCAATGACCGTCTTGATGTTTTCCGCCGCCTCGGAACCGGCCGGCAGGCTGTCCTGGGCCAACTCGCTGTAACCCATGATCGCCGCCAGGATATTGTTGAAGTCGTGGGCTATGCCGCCAGCCAGGGTGCCGATGGCCTCCATCTTTTGAGCCTGACGCAATTGGGCCTCCAGTCTCTCCTTTTCCTGGTGGGCCTTTTTTATGTCAGTGATGACGTGGGCAATAGTTGCCGCGCCGATCACCTTTTTCTGGTCGTCATGCACCGGCGAAACCGATAGCGACACCTCCACCAGGCTGCCGTCCCTGCGCCGCCGCACGGTTTCGTGGAGCCTGATGGCCTCTCCCCGGCCCACGGCGGCGAGCACCTGCTCAACTTCGCCACGCTTGTCCTCGGGCACGATCAGGGAAATATGCCGGCCTATGGCCTCCTCGGCGGTATAGCCGTAGATGCGCTCGGCGGCCTCGTTCCAGGAGGTGATGATTCCTTGCAGGTCCTTGCCGGTGATGGCGTCTTGCGAGGATTCCACGATGGCGGCCAGTTGGCTGATGGCTTCCTGGGCGGCTTTGTATTCGGTGATGTCTTCGCCTGAACTCAGGGTGCCGGTGATGTTGCCCTCAGGGTCACTTATGACCGTGTTGAACCAGCGAATGAGCCTTATATCTCCTGACTCGGTGACCACCGGGCCATCCACATAGGTAGGCAATCCCGTCATGCCGGCCATGATATTTTGGTGTATGGTCCAAATTTTTTGGCGCGAACCTTCGGGGAGGTAGCTGGTAAACCAATTCTTGCCTATTGCTTCCTCGGTTTTGCAACCCAACACCCTGCAGCCCTGGCGGTTGATCATCTCTATGCGGCCCTGCTTGTCCAAGGCCAAGAGAATCACCCCGGCAGTGTCCAGGTACTTCTGGGACAGGTCCCGTTCCCGCAAGAGTTCTTTTTGAAAATTTATGCGTTTGGTTATGTCGTAAATATGACTCAGGACATATTCAAAGTTGCCTTGTTCATCGCGAATTGCTGTATTGCTGATTTGAACCCAGACAATATTGCCGTTTTTGTGGACATATCGTTTTTCAGTGCGATTTGTGTCGATATTTTTTTCAAAAATTTGATGCCAACGGTCGCGGCCTGACTGCCTGTCATCGGGGTGGGTGAACTGGTTGAACGATTTGCCCAACAGTTCATCCTCGGAATAACCCAAAATCTCACATACCCTTTTATTGACGCGGATAAAATGCCTTTGCGCATCTATCAGAGCCATCCCCTCGGGTGCGTTTTCAAAAGCAGTGCGGAATCTATTTTCGCTTTCGATCAGTGCCCGCTCATCGGCAACCTTTTGGGAAACGTCACGGATAATGCCGATGAAGCCGACCACTCCACCGTCATCGCTATGGATATAGTGGACGCTGGTCTCCCCAGGGAAGATATCGCCGCTTTTCTTTTGGTAGTTGACCACCGCCTGGAAGCTGTTGTCCCCGATATGCGCCTTGATATCCCTGCCCATGCGGGAAAATTCATCCAGGCTGGCATATAACGTGGATGTTCCCCGGCCTTTGATCTCCTCGAGGGCGTAGCCAAACATGGCGGAAAGAGTGGGGTTGCAATCGATGATTTTGCGATTCGAGTCGGCCACCAAGACAGCGTCGCGAATGCTGCTGTATAGGGTGCGGTATTTCTTTTCGCTGCCGGCGATGGCCTTTTCGGCCACCTTGCGCTCAGTGATTTCCTGAATCGTGCCGTAGACCGCCAGCACCTGTCCTTTTGTGTCCTTTTGGGATCGACCGATGATCTCGACCCAGGAGATGCTCCCATCGCGGCGCATGATGCGATGTTCACCGCGATAGGATGCCTTGCCTCCGAGCCCTTTTTTAAACTCCTGCTCTATCAGCGGCCAATCGTCGGGGTGGATGTGCTCGCGATGGTCCTCCCACTTGGGTTCGCCACGAGCGGGGTCCCGGTCGAAGATGCGAAACGTCTCCCGCGACCAGGTGGATTCATCCCGGGCCACGTCATAATGCCAGCTGCCGACCTTGGCCAAAGCCTGGGCCTCGACCAGGGCGGCTTCGGTTTTCTTCATGGCCTGTTCGGCTTGTTTGCGCTTGTTTATGTCTTGAACAGTTCCGGACAGTTTGATGACCTCACCGGCTGCAGTCAGCTGTGCCCTCCCAACTGTCTCGGCCCAGACGGTACTCCCGTCGCGGCGGAGAATACGAAATTCCTCGCGATAGGGCCGCCCCTGATTATTCGCGTTGCGCACCGCCTGGTCGAGACGCTCCCAGTCCTCGGGATGAATGTGCTCCCGATGCTCCTGCCAGCTCGGCTCGCCCTGGGCGGGGTCGCGGTCGAATATGCGAAACATCTCTTGCGACCAGGTGGGCTTGTCCTGGGCTACCTCGTATTGCCAGCTCCCGATCTTGGCTATGGCCTGGGCCTCGACTAAGGCAGCTTCGCTTTCCTTGAGCCTTTGCTCCAGCTCCCTGGGCCGCAATACGATGGGCTCGTTTTCACCTATAACGGTGTCCACTTCGCCCCGGCGAATGGCCTCAAGGTATCGCTCGGCCTCGGCCAGGCGCTGTTCTAGTTCTTTGTATGTCGGCTTTTTATTGTAAGGCATCTAAAAAGCCTTGATCTGATGCACCACGCTATCCACGTCCTGCAGATTGCCCACCACCCTGGCCACGCTGTCGCCCAGACCAATCAGCAGGGTGGGCGTGAGGAATATCTTGTTGTCCAGGGCGGTCCGATGGTCCTCATACACGTCGACCACCTCCACCAGGGAGGGGTCGATGGCGCTTTGCTTTACGATGCGCTCCAGGTTCTTCCTGGCCAGGATCGAGTTGGCCTCGTTACCGGCCAAGAACAGCCTCAGGAACTGCAGTTGGCCTTGGCCGGGCTTGGTATTCTTGCCCATCACGCACCGCCCTTCTTGCCCTTGCGGGCGGGCTTTTGGGCTTTTGGTGAGTCGGCCCTGCGCCCCTGGCGCATGTCTCCCCGCTGCCGTCGCCCCTGATGCCACAGATCAAGTTCCAGACGGGCCGCTTCGAGCTCAGCCTCGGCCAAGGCCAACTCGCTTTCCTCCAGATTTCGCTGGTTCTGGACGGCGGCCTGCTTTAAAGCCACCTCCCGCTCCATTTGCTTGACCGCGGCCTGGCGAAGGTGAAGCTCGGCGGCCTCCCGCGCTTCCTGTTCCTGGCGGGCAGTTCCGGTCTTTACTCCATCGGTGCCGGTGTAAAGCTCCAAAAACTTGATGCCCTGATCGCTGAGGAAGTACTCGCGGTACTGGTTGGAGTGGGCCATGCCCCGGGACTTGAGCACCAGCAGCATGCGGTTCATCTCGCCGCCGGATTCCATGTAACGCAGGAAAACCAGGGTGTCCAAAAGGGTGGAGACGCCCATGCCCGAGATCTCGTGGATATTGGACATGCCGTCGATCTGATTCAGCAGCAGGGTAGTGGCCCCATGTGACTTCAGGTGGGTGATCAGGCGAGCCGCGAAGTTGAATCCGGCCATGGGCCCGCCCAGGCGAAGGAAGGCGCTGATGGCGTCCACGATGACATGATCGGGGTTGAAGCTTGTCACCTGGTCCAAGATGTGAATGAGGTGCTCCTCGCTTCCCATGGACTCCGGCATCACCGTGTGGAACCTCAGGCTGCCCTTTTTGACCATGGGATCCAAGTCCAAACCGGTGCTGCGCATCTCGGCGATGACGGCCTGGCTGGCCTCCTCGAAGCCTACGTAAAGCACCTTGTCGCCCTTGCGGCAGGCGGCGTCGGCGAAGATGCAGGCGAAGGTCGTCTTGCCGGTGCCGGTCTCGCCGGTCAAGAGCACCGAGGAACCCCGGCGATAACCGCCCCCCAGAACCTGGTCCAGCACCGGGTGACCGCTGGAAACCGTCTTGGTGAGCGGCCCCCTGTCCAACTTGGTGTTGCTCAAGGCGATCAGCTTGATGCCGCCGGGGGCGACGATAAAGGGATACTCGTTGCGGCCCGTGTCCGAACCCCGGTACTTGATCACCCGCAGGCGCCGGGTGGTCAATTCCCGTTCAACCCTTTGGTCCAGATAGATCAGGCAGTCGGTCATGAACTCGATCTGGCCCAGATTGGTCAGGCCATCCGGCTGCGCCGTGGCTCGCGCGGTGATCAGCGAGGTAAAGTTGTTCTCCTCCAGCCAGACATGCAGCTCTTGCAGGGCCTGTATCCGCTGCTCGGGATCGCTGAACGATCGGAGCAGAACCTCCACCGCGTCCAGGATCACCAGTTTGGCTTTTTTCTCCCGGCTAAGACCCGTTACCACGGCCAGCAAGCCGCCCAGATCGAACCCGCCGCTCTTCCGAAACCCTAATGCGGGCCGCCCGTCCACGAACACCAGGCTTCCCTGCTTTTCCAGCGAGGGGAAGTCGAAACCCAGGGACGCTGCATCTTGGGTGGTGGCCAGGCGGCTCATCTCAAATGAGAGGTAAAGACATGCATCGCCCCGCCCAGCGCAGTTGGCCGCGATATTGGTGCACAGGGAGGTCTTGCCGCCGCCCGGTCCACCCACCAAGGCGGTGGTGCGGCCCAGGGGCAGGCCGCCATACAGCACCACGTCCAACCCGGCGATGCCGGTGGACAGCTTCTTCACGGCTTGGATTTTGGGCCCGGGAATGCTGCCGATTACCTTCTTGGCGGCCATGGGAAACTACCTTTCAAGTGATGCCGGATGATGGGCCGTGGGTCGGCAATAATCACAAATGACGCTTGCAAGGGCACTGCCGCCCATCTCGAAAATGTCGGCCTGAATTTTGCCGGGAATAATGTAAAGAAGGCGTTTCGGTGAGCAGAGATTTTTATCCCAACACGGAATCCGGGATCCCCGGACCATGTTGGTTTTTCGATACGCTCCTCGACTAGAATTCGACCGGGGCAGGCCATAATCTTTTTCAGTTCAGTTCAAGATATTTTAATTATACCTAAGTCATATTAGTAAGTATATATTATCATGATATATTACTTGCATCCCCCCGGTTTCATGGAGATAAGCCCGAGCAGAATAACGAATTTTATATCCGGTGTACCGCATGGGCAATGTAGCTGGCGGGTTCGATGCCCATGCCCTTGCGCCACTAAGATTTCAGGGGATTGGGCCGTGAGGCCCGGCCCCTTTTGCTTTGGAGGAAAACCGGGCATTTTTGGTGTGTTATGCCCCAGTTCCAGGACGAGCCTAAATGGGCTTGCTCCCTGTGGGCCGCGTGGAAGCTCTCAGAAAACGATAAGCTCATGAAACGGGTGATAAGCGCCTTGCGGGGAAAAGTGGATCGCGCCTTTTATCAGCTTTTCACAGGCGGCCTATTGGGCCAGGGAAAAGGATACAGTTCGGTCAAATTGTAACTTCTCTCTCTAGTTATAATGTGGATATCGCAACCCGAAAATCTTGCATTCTCGAATAGCAATTGCAAGCATATGCCGCATGGTACAGGCTCGATGGAACGATCCGTGCTGGACACCGCAATGGCGGATATTAAGGGGTCCCCGTGCGTAAAACAATGGGCTAACGCTACTTGCTCCGCATGTAAAGTCAGGTTGTGTGACGGAGAGAATCGATTTTTGCCACCATATATGGCATTGCCAGTCGTTAAAACCGCGGCGCCATAACCGGATATTTCCACGCCGAATGAAAAAGGGTCTTCAAGCATTTTATCCGCGGCTATAAGGAGCTTTTCAGCCATCGCCGAGGATAATATTGGCTTTGTTAAATTCAACTTTGCATTCATAATGCAATCAATACTACACGGTAAGGCGGACCAAGACAAGTTCTAGTCATTACGAGGAGTTGAACAATCAGGTGTTGAATGAAACCGTCTTCTCCATATCTTTAAGTTTTTGTATTGCCTCGTCACCGTATTCGGTCCAAAGCACAACGCTACTGACTGGAATGCATCTAGGGCAGCAAAAGTTAGTAACGGTTATGCTGGCTTCAATTTGTCTCCCATTATCAGGGTGCTCCACAGAGTGGTAAGCCGCGAGAAGAACGATGCTGCCTTCCCCGATAGTGACGGTTCGCCTCCATGCCTCAATAGCCTGCCGGTCGGAAAGTTTGCTTGGGTCCAACGTGTCTGGATATACTGCCATCGGAATCCTCCACGTATTAATTTAATTACCATCACTAACTATGATAATACGGGATTCCTACTAATAAAAATAGCCACATCACCTGCTGGTGACAGGGCTTTGGAGGCTGGCCCTGGTTGCCCTCGAGCTAGCCGCAAAACGAAACTTGTGAGCCCGCATGCAAAGACAATCGCCAAAGCCAACCTAAATCACGGGCGGAATCAGGCCGTAAGGTTTTTACAGGTGTTGTTCTACTCGCCCCAATTGGCGTAGCTTCAGACGCGGAGAGCGATGCCGCAGGGTGTTTCGCTGGGAAACGCTACGGTATTAGGCAACTAAGTGCCTTAAAAAGAAATTTTACTATTTCATGGCTTCACTTCAGGACCAGGGGGATCTTTTTTGGGCTCGGACCTCTTTTAAGTTGGTGAGATACGCCTTCACAAGGCCAAGAAGCTTTTCGCGGCCGGCGGATGATAGGGTTGATTCGCAAGAAAGGTGTTTTGCCGTCGGCTTGTTGCGCTACGAGGAAACAATTGATCAGCGCGCAAGGCTAATTATTAACTGTCGAACAGGCGGACCAGGTTTCCGGGCGTTGCCAGGGCTGTGAGCGCAAGCCGGCATGAAAGGTTTTCCAGGTGAATATCTCCATAGTTGTCCCGACCAAGAACGAGGAAGGCACCGTCTCGGAAATATTAAGGAAATGCCTAGAGTTAAAAGATAAATTGGACGTTGCGGAAATATTAGTTATCGACGGCCGGTCCACGGACGGCACCAGGGACATGGTTCGCAAGTTCGACGTGGATCTGGTGGTGGACAACGGCCTTGGCAAGGGCGCGGCGATCAGGCAGGCCATCAAGCATGTCGCAGGGGATATCGTTGTTTTTATCGACGCCGACGGGTCGCACGACCCGGCGGACATACCTCGCCTGATCCAACCCATTGTCAACGGCGAATGCGATCACGTCACCGGCTCCCGCATGAAAGGCGGCTCGGATGAGCTGCACGGTGATTTCGCCAAATTTTTAAGGATGCTGGGCAGTGACATAATCACCCTGGGCATCAACTATCGCTTCAATGTGCGCCTGACGGATTCCCAGAACGGCTTCCGGGCCATCCGGACCGAGGTGGCGCGCCGGCTTCCCCTGAAAGAAAACATCACCACCATCGAGCAGGAACTGATCATAAAGACTTTGAAGGCCAATTATCGCATGGGCGAGGTGCCGACCCATGAATATAGAAGAAAGTCCGGGGAGTCCAAGGTGTCGGTTCGCCGCATGTGGCCGCGATACGTCTATACTTGGCTGAAATACATGTTTTCGGGCTAGGGACGCCGCAACCTGGTCATGAGCGGTTTGGTTTTTTCGGCGAGACATGAGCGAGATATGGCGCCCTACAGAGTTGTCCTGATAAATCCCCCGGACCCCTCCCATAAAAGCTGGGTAAGAGAGGGCCGCTGCCAGCAGCTGGACATATGGGGATCGCCGTTCCCGCCCCTTGGCCTGGGCCTGATCGCGCGCCAACTGGAGAATGCGGGTTTCGAGACGCTTATAATCGATGCATCTTCCGAGCATCTCAGGCTTGACCAGGTCATCCAGCGCACCAGGGCGTTCCAGCCCCAACTGGCCGTGGTGGCCTCGGCCACTCCCACCCTGCGCAACGATCTGGGCTGGTTTTGCGCGGCCCTGAAAAGCGCCCATGAAAAAATTGAAATCGCGGCCATCGGCATCCATGTAAGCGTGCTGACCGAGGAAGTCCTAAATAATTACCCCCGGGTGGACTACCTGGTTATGGGGGAACCGGAAGCCACCGTCCTGGAGCTGGCCAAGGCCCTGGCGCGAAAAAGCGACGACCTCACGGGCGTGGCGGGGTTGTCCTTTCGCCGCAATGGCGAGGTTTCGGTGGGCCCCAGGCGTGATTTCATCAAGAACCTGGACGAGCTGGGGTCCCCCCTCTGGAGAGGGATCGACTTTGGTCATTATTTGATGCCCATCAAGCGCAAGCCGTTTTCCCTGATAGGCGTTGCCAGGGGTTGCCCTTACCGTTGCCGTTTCTGCGCCTCCCACGCCTACCACGGGCGGCCGATCAGAAAACGTTCCGTGGACAGCATAATGGCGGAGATCGATTTTTATCTGTCCATGGGGATCAACGATTTCCTGTTCTGGACCGAGAACATGTCCGGGGACTTGAATTATTTGCACGAGTTGCTGGACAGTATAATCGCCCAGGGCCTGCAAAAAAAAATCAGCTGGGTTTGCAATAGCCGGCCGGACATGTGCGACGGCGAGATTTTCAGGAAAATGAAATACGCGGGTTGTTGGCAGATCGCCTTTGGCTTCGAGTTTGGCGACGACTACAGCCTGGGCCTGGTGAACAAGGGCAATAATTACAATGTGCGGATCGGGGTCGAGTCAGCCCGCAAGGCGGCGCAGGCCGGCATCGCGGTGGATGGCCACTTCATCATGGGCTATCCGGGGCAAGGCCCGGAGAACTTGCAGGCGACCATTGACTACGCTTGCAAGCTGCCCCTGACCTTCGCCCACTTTTACGCCGCCGTGCCTTTTCCCGGCTCGGATTTTTATGATGACTGCGTGAGCGACGGCATCCTGGGGGCCAGCGATCTGAATGGTTTCAGCCAGGGCAAACCCTCCCTGGACTTGCCGGGGCTGCCCGCCTCGGTCGTGGCGGGTTACATTGGCAGGGCCTATCGGAAGTTCTACAGCAATCCCAAGGTCGTCAGGCGCATCTTGGCCATACCCGAAAACCCGCGCGAGTACGCCAACCTGTTCAAGGCCTCGTGCGGGTTCGTGCTGAACATGCTCAAGAAGAATGGTTGAGGCCTCATGAGCACTTGTCCTTGCCTGGGCGTCCGAGCTGCTAGCGTGCGAGCGGGTTGATCGGGATATGCTCTCCAACTCTGGATTCAAGCTTTCCTGCAACCGGGTCAGCTTGTGGACCGCCGCGTTCATATTCATGGCTGGGGTGTTCTTTTCCTATCTCATACCGCCGTTGCAGTCGCCGGACGAGTTCGACCATATCGAAAGGGCATATCTCCTAGGTAAAGGCGTCATCATTCTCGACGCGCCCCAGGGCCAATCTTCCGGGGGCATGATCGACACCGGGCTCTTGGACTATTTCAGGATTTATCGCGGCATTATTTTCAGGCCCGACAAGAAGCTGTCCTTGGCCGACAGCGAACGGGCCAAGACCATCAACTGGACCGGTGAAAAACAATTTAGGCCCGCCTACGGCATAAGCTATTATTTCCCGCTTCTGTATGTTCCCCAGGCCGTGGGGCTGGCCCTAGGCGAGAAAGCCGGCCTTTCCATCGATTTTTCATACCGGCTGGCGAGGCTGCTGAGCCTGCTGGCCATCGCCCTCATCATCCTTGTCGCCTTCAACATCTACAGCCCCAACCCGCTGGTCCTGGCCCTGCTGGCCTTGCCCATGAGCCTGTTTCAAATTTCCTCCGCCAGCATAGACGGCCTTTCCCTGGCCCTGACGATCTTATCCATGGCCTGCTTTATGCGGATAGTTCAGGACAAAGCCAACTCCAAGCCGCTTTTCTTCTATCTGCTTACCGGCGCCGTACTGGTTCTTTCCATGGGACGGATCTACCTGGCCCCCTTGATCTTGCTCAATTTCATGGCCTGCTATTATTTGAAAAACCGGAAGTACTGCTATCTGTGCGGCTTGTCCGTGGCCCTCATCGTGCTGTGGTTCCTGGTAGCCGTCCTGACCACCGTCGATAAAAGGCTGGGGATCGGGGCGTCCACCTTGGAAATAGCCCTGTTATACCTGCAACACCCCTACATATTGCTCCACGCGTTCTTCTCCACCATTTCCAACACGGATATGATTACGAATTATCTTTATTCCTTTGTCGGGGTGCTGGGGTGGCTGGACACCCAGTTTCACACCTGGCAATACATTACGTTTTTATTGTTACTGGTTTTGATCGGCGGCCTCAGTATTTCAGCCCAGGATTTGCGCGCTGATTGGCTGCCGCGATCGGCCATATTGCTCTGCGCTTTTTCCGCGATCCTTATCATGTTTTTCCTGCTGCTCCTAACCTGGAACAAATATCCGGCCGCTATTATCGATGGTGTCCAGGGCCGATATTTCTTGCCTCCGGCCATCATGATTTCCTATGCCATCGCGGGCCGAGCCAAGTTGTTTGAGGGATTGCCGCGCAAGATGGCCATGGTGTTGGTGTTGGCCTTATGCGCCTTGACCTTGCTCAGTATGCCCGGGCTGCTGCTGGAGCGTTACTACCTTGCTGCTCATGCGCCCTTGAACCTCCCGGTCAATTGGTCCGAGAACATCCCGGCGTGAGCCGGATCGCCTGAATTTTGTGGGGACCCGCCGTAAACTTTACCGGGGCATGACCCATATATCATAGAAGTGTATTTTTCCGGCCTGGTGACGCCTTAGCGCCACAATAATAAACATTACATTGTGTTGAAGCCCTTGCCCTTATACGCCGCCCGTATCGGCTTTTGGCGGGGCGATACTTTTCCGGTAAAGCCTTCCGTTTATGATTCATGCTCATTTTGTCGGCGGCCAAAAAGTGGAGGTGAAAAACCGATGGCTGTCCCCAACTTTTTTTATGAAAGCCGTTGGCGAGCAAGATTTTTATATGCTTACCAGATAATATTTCCGTACAATTTTTAGATTAGAAGACAAATGGGTGGCTAAGCATTGACAGCGCTCTCTGGCTGGTGCTCGGAGAGCAACCACTCGCCTTGCTTCTTAGACCCAGCTACACCTACGGAGCTGGATGATTACAAATGTGCGGAACTAAAGGAGAGTTAAGGTCTATGAGAAAGTATATCCTGGCTTTGACCCTGGTGGCGGTTATGGCCCTGGCCATTCCCTTCATGGCTCAAGCCGCGGACAAACCCGACGGCACGGTTTACTTCAAGACCCATAACGTGGCGGTGGGCGTAGGCGTTACCTGGGGCGACGGCACCCTTACCTACCAAGGCAAAGAGTACAAGTTCACCATCAAGGGCCTGAGCCTGCTGGACCTGGGCATGGGCGATGTCGAGGCCAAAGGCAACGTCTACAACTTGAAGAAACTGGCCGACTTCGAAGGCGGCTACTCCTCGGCCAAGGCCGGCGCGGCCTTGGGCGAAGGCATCGCCGTCGAGCAGTTGGTCAACAATGCCGGGGTCAAGATGAACCTGAAGGCCGTGCAGCAAGCCGCTCGGCTCACCCTGGCTCCCGGTGGCGTCGAGATCAAGTTCAAGAAGTAGTGCTGGCCGACTGACCTGCCCCTTTAAGTCGCGCAAATTCAAGGCCAGGATCGCAGGGCCCGCGAGGGCTCCGTGATCCTGGCCTGCCTTTTTTACCCAGGCCCCGATTTTAAGCCGGGGTTTTGATCCGCACGCCCGGGGCGGTTTTGTGATTTGAGCAAACCGCATTAAAATGATTGGTAAAGCAAAAGGAGAGCGCCATGAAAAAATCCCTGGGCCCTAAAACCCTCTTGTGCCCCACACCCGTAGTCCTGGTAGGCACTTACGACCAGGATGGCAATCCGAACATAATGACTGCGGCCTGGGCCGGCATCTGCTGTTCCAAACCGGTGTGCGTAAACGTCAGCCTGCGCGCGGCCACCTACAGCCACCGGCAGATTGTCAAAAACCAGGCCTTCACCCTCAACGTGCCCAGCGCCTCCCAGGTCAGGGAAGTGGATTTCGTGGGCATGGCCAGCGGCCGCGACCGGGACAAGTTCGCCGAGCTGGGCTGGACCGCCGTGAAAAGCGACCTGGTCAACGCCCCCCTGGTGGCCGAGGCCCCGCTGACCCTGGAGTGCAAGGTGGTGGTCACCAACGAGCTGGGCCTGCACACCCAATTCGTGGGCCAGGTGCTCGACGTCAAGCTGGACCAGGCCTGCCTGGACCCGCAGGGCAACCTCGACCCGGCCAAGTTCGAGCCCCTGGCTTTCCTGCCCGAAGCCCGGCAATACCTGGGCCTTAGCCGGGTGGTGGGGGCGGCTTTTGACCTGGGCAAGGATCTGCTGGCCAAAAAGCCGGGCTAAAGAGTCTGATCCGCTTCCACGCTTTGGGATAACATGTCGAATTTAAAGTAAAAACAGTCTGTCGCCCTCTAGGGAATAGCGTGGGGTGCATGATGAACCCCCTTTTATTTATTGATGAACAGGATTAATATAGCGTTCCGGTATTGGTAAAATACATATTGACGCAACTCTCGCTGCCAATATCAAGCCAGCCTGCCCGGCTTGCTCACCGCCTGTTGGCCGGCTGGCCAAAAGTTCATTCTGGTTGTTTCGCCAGGGACCTTGTCCCCTTGAATGGAACATAAGAACAGGTGGTGCATCGTGAAATCGTCCCTATTCCGGGCTGTGGTTGCGATCGTATCCTTGGGCTTGCTGGCGGGTGGCTGCGCCATGCCCCAGGCAGTGAACATCAAGCCCATCCCCCATGCCATCAAACCCCAGACATCAACCAGCGCCCAGACCGGCCCCTCCACCGGGACGGAACAGGGGGCGCAGCCCAAGGCCGCGGCCGGGCAGGATTTCACCAAGATCGACCTGGCCAAGAACAAGGTGGCGGCCAACCCCGCCAGTTGGAGCGCCTACAACGACTTGGGCGTGGCCTACTATGATCAGGGCATGTATGACGAGGCCATAGCCGCCTTCCAGCAGGCCCTGGCGGTGCATCCCATCTCCTCGGTGATGGACGCCGAAAAGCGGCAGCGGGACGCGGCCCAGCGTCAGAAGCAGGCCATGCGCCGGGCCCAGGAAGCCCAGCGGGCCCAGCAGGAATCGGCGGTGATGGGCTCGTTGCTTTCGGGCCTGTTGGGCGTCGCCCCCATACCGGGCATGAGCGCCGTGGGCCAGCAGGCTTTGCAGGCCATGATCCCGGCCATAGAGGGGGTGTCCCGCGCCGCCTCCATGTCCAACGCCGGCATGGCCGATTTCCCGGAGCTGTCCAATCCGTCCCAATTGCAGCCCCGGCGCGAAACCGCCCTGATCTACTCCAACCTGGGCCGGGCCTATTACCAAAAGAGCAATTACCAGGAGGCGGTCACCTCTTTCGAGAAGTCCATCGCCTTGGACCCCTCCCTGGTCAGCCTGCTGGAGTGGCAGGCCCACGCCCAATACGAGCTGTCGCATTACGAGCGCTCCATCGAGGCCCTGAACCGCTACATGACCCTGAGCCGCCTGCCCTCGGTGGCGGGCAACTACATCCTGCTGTCCAAGAACTTCACCGCCCTGGGCATGCCCTCCGAGTCGGAGCGGGCCTTCCGCCGGGCCGTGGATGACTATGACCGCCGCCTCAGGGCCAAGCCCGGCGACCACGCGGCGCTGGCCGGCATGGTCCAGGCCTATCTGGAGCACAAGGACTACGCCAAGGCCCAGCCCTACGCCGAGCAGCTGATCAAGCAGAACCCCAACAACGTGAACGCCCTGGGCATGCTCACCATCTGCCACATGGCCCAGGGCCGCTACGATCTGGCCCTGCAAACGGCCCAGCGCAAGCTGAAGCTGGATGGGGGCAAGGTCAGCGACTTCTACATCCTGGGACGCATCTACGACGAGACCGGCGATTCGCAAAAAGCGCGCGCCGCCTATCAAAAGCTGGTGGACACCTACGAGGCGGCGGGAACGGACAAGGGCATGCCCCTGGGCGGGGTGGCCGTGGGCTACGCCGCCATAGGCCAGCAGCGCCGGGCGGTGGCCATGGTGGAGGAAAAGCTCTTCCGCAATCCCTTCGGCTCCACCGCGGTCTACGACTACTTCAAGCTGGGTCTGGTCTACGAGAAGGGCGGCCGGACCACCGAGGCCATCGAGGCCCTGAACACGGCGGTGGAGATCAGCCCCGGCTACGTGTTCGCCACCAAGACCCTGCAACGGCTGGCGGACAAGACCGCCTCCCACCGGGAGCGCCTGTGGCGTCAGGCCCAGCAGGTCCAGGGCAAGGGCGGCTCGGCCCAGGCGGTGAACTACCTCTCCCAGCTCTACCACCTGATGCCCGTGGGAGCGGAAAAGGAGAACCTGCGCCGCAAGATGCTCTCCCTGGCGGCCCGGCCGGGCGGCGCGCCCCGCCTGGGGCAGGAGGCCCAGCGGCGCTTCTTGCGGGGCAACGCGGCGCTCAAGAACGCCAAGGGTCCCCTGGATCTCTACCGCGCCCTGTACGAGTACAAGTGGGCCACCTACTACGCCCCCTGGTCGGCCAACGTCTACCTGAGCACCTCGGTGGTCTACGGCCTGCTGCAAAAGTACCGCCCGGCCATCGCCAACCTGAAACTGTACCTGACCGGCAACACTCAGGCGGCCAACGTGGATCAGGTCCTGGGCCGCTTGTACGAGATGGAGTACCAGAGGGAGAAGACACTGCGTTCCCTGTCCCAGGCCGGCAGGCTCTAGGGCGGGGGGATGAAAACCTTGTTCACTTGGAGCTTGTGAAGCCATGAGATCGAAGTGGTTCAAGGCAGGTTTGGCCGCGGTTGTCGCCGTGGGCCTTTTGAGTCTGGCCGGGCCGGGGCAGGGCGCCCCGGCCTATAACCGCTCCCAGCTCAACTCCCTGTTCGGCCAGGCCTACGGCAACTGCAACCGCCTGCGCGCGCTGGGCTACAACCCCTCCCAGATCGAAAACCGCCTGCGCTGGGCCCAGGGGCAGCTCAACAACTACTGGAACAACCCTTCGCGCTTCGGGACCTTCCCCACCTACCCCTACAACAACAAGGAACTGCAGACCATCAACCCCTTTGGGGACTATCTTTTCCACGGGACGAACATTCGCAACCACGGCGGCAAGCTGCAAACCCGCTCCCTGGACCCCACTGGGATAGTGGCCCGGGCCCAGGAATGGGCCAAGGAGCTGCACACCATCACCAAAAAGGCCGAGACCGGCGGCGGGGCCCGTGAGTTCAAGCAGGACATCAACGAGGCCCTGGCCTTTCTGGGGAAAGGCCCCGCCATACCCACCGGCGGCTCCCTGGGCCAGCAGGCCGACAGCCAGCTCGGGGCCCTGACCGGCAACCTGAGGAGCGACTCAGGCGGCCTGCCCGGGCAGGAGGCCCCGGCCGGGGGCGGGCAGTTCTCAAACCCCTACGCCGGGGACCCCTCGGTGGTGGACCTCAGCGAGAGCAAGACCCTGACCCCCAGCCTCTTGCGCGGCACCGACGACCAGCCGGTTGCGCCTCCGGTACAGCCGCCCACGGCGGAGGCCGCCCAGCAGGCGGCGGGAGGGGCCGGGTTGACCGCCGGGGAAGAAAATGCCCCGCCCCCGCCCACGCCGGGCACCAGGGAGCAGGTGGACAGCCTCTACGCCAGGGCCCTGGACAACCTGGGCAGGGGAGATCACCAAAACGCAATCCGGGACCTGAACGAGGCGATAAGCCTGCTGCCTCTGGACTCCAATTTGCGTTCGGCCCTTCAGGAGATCCTGAAGAACGGAGCAGGGGCCAAGCTGCCCGCCGGTTTCCTGCCCAGCCCCAAGGATTCCCAGGCCCTGCTTCCCGCGGTGGTCGCCGCGGGCGGACCGACCAACCCCTTCCCGGTCAAACCGGCCTCCCTGGACCGGGGCGGTAGCCGGGGAGCCACTTCCGGCTCCGTCGCCGCCAGCCAGGGTTCCCCCGCCGCGCCGTCGGCGCAGGCCAAGGGCACCACCGCCCCGACGCCCCAGGACCAGGCCTGGATGGACCTCCAGAAGCAGTTTTTTGCCCAGCGCCGGGAGCTGGACCAGAACCTGAACAATCTGTTGCGCGACCAGAAGGCTCCTCCTCCCCTGCCCGGCGGCACGGTGCGCGAGGTGAAAGAGGGGGTGTTCCTGGGTTTGACCAACACCCAGTACCAGGCCAACGAGCTGATGGCCAAGGGCCAAAGCCCCATCACCGGGCAACCCTACGCGGAGATGCTCAAGGAAGGACAGGCCAGGGCCTACGGCTTCGGCAAGACCGACGTTCTGCCCATGGAGCTGGCCCGCGGCGGCCGGGACGCCATGAGCGACGGCGGCTACACCCTGGACCAGGAGCACTTCCAGAACCTGCTGCCCCAGATCAACGGCACCCATTACGAGGTGCTCAACGCCCACAGCAACGGCGCCACCATTGCCGAGGCCCTGTTGCGCCAGGGGGTGATAAGGGCCGACGAGCTGAACATCATCGGCGGCGACCGGGCCCTGTCCCGGGGCCAGGCCTACCAGGACTTGCTGGACAGCGGCGCGGTGAAAAAGGTGACGGTGTGGATCAACCGGGGCGACCCGGTGCCCTATCTCACCAGCCCGGCGGGAGGAGTGCTCCGGGACGCCGGTTTGGTAAAGACCAAGCCTGGGACCCCCAACGGCCCCGTGGTGGAATACCACTTTTTCGGAGAGTACCAGCCGAGTCTGTCCTTCAAGAACCACGCTTGGGAGCAGTACTGCAAAGAGATGGAAAAGATGCGCCAGGCGCAACAGAATGCGCGGAAATAGGGGGAGCCCGGGGAACCCCTAGGCGTTCGGCCAAAATATGGTGACCTACACCAGGGAGTAATTCATGAGGAAGTCGATCGCCAGGGCGGGCCTGACGGGCGGCCTGTTGTTGCTGGCCCTATGCGCCGCCTGCGCCCCCGCCGCCACCCAGTACGCCCCCTTGCCCCCGGACCTGAACGCGGCTCCGGCCCCCGGCAAGGCCCGCATCTGCGTCATCCGAGGTTGGATCATGGCGGCCATGGCGGTCGATTGCCGTCTCATGGATGATGGGGTGCTCATAGGAGAGCTTCCCAACGGCAGCTACGTCTGCTGGGAGCGCCCGCCCGGCGTGGCCCAGCTGGCCCTGCGCACCTGGGACCCCCTTTTTGCCGCCCAGGGCAACCTGCCGGTGGAACCCGACATGCTCTATTACCTGTACATGGATTACTTCCACCAGCAATTCAAGAGCATAAGCCACCAGGAAGGGCAAAAGTATTTGGCCGAGTATTCCAGGCCCCGCGTAGCGCACCGTAGCGCATCATCACCCGCCATGCCGACTCAGCCTCCATCGGCGGGAGCTCCCGTGCAGGCGATCGTTCCCCTGGGGGGCGGACCGGCCTCTCCGGCCAACAAGAGCGCGGGGTATTGAGCAGCTTCTACGGCGGCGGACTTATTCACCAGGGGTTTGTTGATGAAAAAGCTTGTGAACGCGGCCTGCCTGACCGGCTCCTTGATCATCATCATGCTGCTGGCCGGTTGCGCCACCGGCCCCACGCAGTACGTCCCCTTGCCCGAGCACCTGGACGCGGCCCCGGCGCCGGGGAAAGCCCGTGTCTGCGTCATCCGGGGGTTCGTCTTTTTCATAGGCTCGGGTGTTGAAAATTACATCTATGAGGACAACCAGTTCATGGGAAATCTGATCAACGGCAGCTATATCTGCTGGGAACGCCCCCCAGGGGTGGTCAAGCTTTCCATGGGTGATTTGGACGACATCTTCTACCGGGGCAATTTGCCGGTGGAGGCCAACCTTGTCTACTACCTGTACATGGACGCGGTGAGCCCGATGATCAGCATCACGCCCGAGCAGGGCCAAAAGTACCTGGCCGAATATCCCCGGCCGCAAGTGCAGGCAAGGGATCGGTCCTCCGCGCCCCAGGCACAGGCTCCTTCCCCGGCCGCGCCCGCCGGGGCACAGCCCAGCACCAGCGGGACGGTTCCCCGCCATACGGGCGCTGGTTACTGAGTAGGGAGGCTTCGGCGGTAAGGAGCGCGCCGGGGCTTCCCAGGAAGGGAGGAGGCCCATGATGGCGAAACGCGCGATCCTGGTGATTCTTTTGCTGGCACTGTGCGGCGGCTGCGTGCCCCTGGCCAACCAGTACGCCCCCTTTCCCGAGCAGCGCGACCAGGCCCCCGCGCCGGGCATGGCCAGGCTGTACATGATCCGTGGCTATATCTTCTATATCGGTTCGGGGGGCGGCAACCAGGTCCTGGACGATGGGAGGATGGTGGGGGACCTGGGCAACGGCAGCTACCTCTGCTGGGAGCGCCCGGCGGGAACGGCGGTGATCGACCTGTACGGCTGTTTCGGCCCCTGCGGCAGGCAACTGGGCGCACCCATGTCCAAGGTGGAGCTGGCCGTGGAGAGCGGCATGACCTATTACCTGTACATGGACGCCATCAGCTATGAGCCCAAGAGCATCGCCCACGCCGAGGCCCAGAAGTACCTGGGCGAATACCCCAAGCCCCAGCTGAAGTCCTGGTCCGATGCGCCCCAGGTGAAGGCCGGCCGCTCAACCGAGCCCGCCGCCCCGGCCGCCTCCGCCCCGGCCGCGTCCGGGGTGACCAGCCAGCCGCCCCGGCCCCAGCCGGGCAAAAGCGTGTCCTACTAAGGGGCCTGGCGGGGCCTAGCCCTGCTGCTGATAGCCGGAGGGACGCTTGCGCTTGAGGGTGGGCGGCTTGGGGGGGCCGGGCACCGGGGTGATGGGCCGGGCCAGAACCTCGGGGCTCACCTTTTCCACGCGCCGCCGCGCCGTCTGCAAACGTTCCTGGTCCAGGGGGTGGGTGGAGAACAGGGTGGCTACGTAGGAAGGCTCCTTGTCGCGCAGCTTAAGGAGCATCTCCATCACCTCCACCTGGGCCTTGGGGTTGTACCCGGCGGCGATCATGTACAGGGAGCCCAGGTCGTCGGCCTGGCGCTCCTGGTCGCGGGAGTAGGACAGCAGCATCAGGTTGCCGGCCGTGCCCGCGGTGCGCTGGGCCACCCCGCCCCAGCCGCTGCCCCCCAGGGCCACCCCCACCCCGACCACCCCGAGGTTTATCAAGGAGGACTGGGCGTGGCGGGACACGAAATGGCGGGCGCTGATGTGCCCCGTTTCGTGGGCCAGGACAAAGGCCAGGGAGTCCTCGTCGGGCAGGCGGACCAAGAGCCCCCGGGTAATGGCGACCTTGCCCCCGGGCAGGGCGAAGGCGTTGACCTCCTCGGACTCCACCACCGTGAACTCCCAGGGCAGCTCGGGGCGGTGGCTCGACCCGGCCACCCGCTGGCCCACCCGTCCCACGTAGGCCTGCATGGCCGAATCCTTGGGCAGCGCCCCGCCATACTGGTCTATGGCCACGGGGTAGGCGCGCGCCCCCAGGGCGATCTCTTCCTGCTCGGACATCATGGCCAGTTGCTGCTCGCCGGTGACCGGGTTGGCGGCGCAGGCCGCTCCCAGGAGCAACGCGGCCACAAGCCAAGCCCATATGCCGGTTTTTATCGCGTGCATTTATCCACCCGCCGGGGCTAACGAGGGGGTTGGTCACCTGATTATTATACTGAGCGACAGGGGTCCATGTGAACGTCAAGGTTGCAGGAAACACCAGCCGCATCTCAATCTTAACTGGTTGTATTCTCGTTTAGATGCGGGGAACAATAAAATTGCCGCGACCGGGGGCGCGCAAGCCCGACGGGCCGGTTTTTTAGGAAAGGCTCCCCATTTTGTGCTTGCCATGAAATCTTCATATTAAGTACGCTCGACTTATCCAGCTGGGATTGGGAAAAGGCTCGCCCCTGGTTTCTTTCTGATCCTCAGCCTTTCCCTGCAACATGAATTCTTTGATCTGGCGTCCGTAAGACAGGTGCTCGGTGGAAACTTCCTTCGGGAGAGCGTGCCATGTCTTGTCCTCGGGTCAAGGTTATGCTGTCGACGGGCGTGCTGTGCCTGGCCGCCTTGCTTTTCGTCTTTCTGCCGACGGCGGCCAAGGCCGCCCCACCCGTCCAGGCCCCAAGCAAGGCCCCCTTGGACAAGGCCGACCTGGACCATGTGGCCAAGGACCTCAGCAACCCCCTGACCAGCCTGTGGAGCCTCACCAACGAGTTCGATTTCCAGTATTGGAACGGCGACCTGGGGGACAGGGAGCTACAAAGCTCGTGGAACCTGAAGCCGGTGATGCCCCTGGATATGGGCCACGGCTGGGTGTACGTGAACCGCCCCACCGTGCCGGTGGTCTTCAAGCAGCCCTACTTCAACATGAGCGACTTCCAGTGGGACGATGATTCCGGCCTGGGCGACATCCAGTACCTGGGGCTGTTGGGCAAGAACTTCCCCGACGGCCTGGTGCTGGCCGGCGGCATCACCACCATCTTCCCCACCGCCACCCATGACTCCCTGGGCATGGGCAAATGGCAGGCCGGTCCGGCCCTGGTGGCGGCGGTGTTGAAGAAGAAATACATCCTGGGGGGCCTGTATCAGCACTGGTGGTCCTTCGCCGGTCAGGACGACCGGGACGACACCAACCTGTCGGCCCTGCAGGTGTTCTATTTCCTGAACTTCCCCGGAGGATGGCAGGTGGGCGGATCGCCGGTCATCACCGCCAACTGGATGGCGGACCAGGACAACAGGTTCAACGTCCCCCTGGGCATCGGCGTGTCCAAGGTGTTCCGCCTTGGCAAGCTTCCCATCAAAATCGGCCTGGAATACCAAAAAAGCATTGTGCAGGAAGACGAGTGGGGCCGGGACTACCTCATCAAGCTGGTGATCACCCCGGTCATCCCCTCCCTTTTCTGAGCGACGCTGCAACAAAGATTTGGCGATAGCACCCATTCTGCATTGAAACCGGAATCGTGATTTCGGAGAACATGAGGAGGATTGGGAGATGTGCCTTAATCTAGCGCGTGGCGGCCTTTGGAGCAAAGCGCTCACTCTGTCGCTTTGCATGGCGGCGGCCCTATGCCTGGCGGCGGCGTCGGCCCAGGGGGAAGACATCACCAGGGGCTCGGTGACCGGCCAGACCACGGCCAAGGGCTACGACCACCCCAACCAATACATTCACCTGAGACCCCAGCAGATCGCGCCCAACATGGAACCGGTGATGCAGCACCCGGACCAGGAAAAACAGGCGCGGGCCAAGCTGGCCGCCCTGGAAAAGCGCTTCGGCAAGAAGCCCAACATCCTCATCTTCATCACCGATGACGTGGGCTGGATGGACCCCGGCTTCAACGGCGGCGGCGAGGCGGTGGGCAACCCCACCCCCAACATGGACCGCCTGGCCCAAAGCGGCCTGGTCCTCACCTCCGCCTATTCCACCCCCAGCTGCTCGCCCACCCGGGCCACCATCCACACCGGCCAGACCCCGCTGCACCACGGGCTGCTGCGCCCGCCCATGTACGGCGAGCCCGGCGGCCTGGACGGCGCGGCCACCTTCCCCCAGGCCCTGCAGAAGCTGGGCTACGTGACCCAGGGGGTGGGCAAGTGGCACATGGGCGAGAACCAGGGCAGCCTGCCCCAGAACGTGGGCTACGACGATTACTACGGCTTCCTGAGCGTCTCGGACATGTACACCGAATGGCGGGACCAGTACTTCAACCCCGAGATCGCCCTCAGCCCCTCCCGCTTCGCCCTGATGAAAAAGATGCCCTTCAACCACAACAACGTGCACTGCACCAAGGCCGACAAGACCAAGTGCCTGGACACCTATGAGATCAACCTGACCACCATCACCAACCTGGACCAGGACTGGGCCGGCTACAGCGAGAAGTTCATCCGCAAGATGGCGGGGAGCAAGAAGCCCTTCTTCCTCTACCACGCCACCCGGGCTTGCCATTTCGACAACTACCCCAACGCCACCTATGCGGGCAAGTCGCCGGCCAGGACGGTGTACAGCGACGGCATGGTGGAGGTGGACGACATCCTGGGCAGGCTGGTCAAGGCCTTGCGGGAGACCGGGGAGCTGGAGAACACCATCATCTTCTTCACCTCTGACAACGGGCCCGAGTGCGAGATACCCCCCCACGGCCGGACCCCCTTCCGGGGCTGCAAGGGCTCCAGCTGGGAGGGCGGGGTGAGGGTGCCCACCTTCGTCTACTGGAAGGGCATGATCAAGCCGCGCCGCTCCGACGGTATCTTCGACCTGGCCGACCTGTTCAACACCGCCATCTCCCTGGCCGGGGCACCGGGCGCCCAGGCCGCCCAGTTCGTTCCCAAGACCCACTACATCGACGGCATAGACCAGACCTCCTTCCTGCTGGCCGACCAGGGCGAGTCCAACCGGCGCAGCCGGATCTACACCATGAACCAGTTCTTCTCGGGAGTGCGCATCGACGAGTTCAAGACCAACTTCGTCCTGGAGCTGCAAAAGGCCATCTACCAAAGGGGCTACACCGGGGGATTCAGCGGAGCCATCGTCACCCAGACCGGCGGGGTGACCATGAACAACCTGTACACCGATCCCCAGGAGGACGTGAGCATCGGCATCCGCCACATACCCATGGCGGTGATCATGGGGGCGGAGGCGGACCGCTACAGGCAGGTGCTCAAGAAATATCCCCCGGTGAGCAAGATCGGCTTTGACGGGAAATAGGAGCCGGGAGCGGGGACTCAACCACAACATACGGAGCCAGAACATGTTTGCCGGCGCTGGAGTGCGAAAGGCCGTATTGGCGGGCATCATAATTTTGACCCTGGCTGCGGCCCTGGGCCTGGCCGGGACCGTTGACGCCCGCGCGGGCGACAGTGATTGGCGAGTCGAGCTGGTGCCCTACATCTGGATGGTCAACATATCCGGTGACGTGACCGTCCGGGGGATCGAATCTTCCAGCAACGTCAGCTTCAGCGACATCTGGGACAGCCTGGATTTCGCGGCGGAGGCGCACCTGGAGGTCTGGAAGGGGCCGTGGGCCTTTTTCCTGGACCCCACCTATCTCAAGAACACCCAGGATGCCACGGTGCAGGGCATCCCCATAACGGTCAAGACCGAGGTGGCCCTGGTGGAGTTCGGCGGAATCTACCGCCTGCTCAACAAGCCCCTGGACCAGGCGCAAAAGCGCATGGCCGCCCTGGAGCTGCTGGTGGGGGGGCGCTACAACTCCCTCAAGGGGACCCTGGAGCTCCCCACCGGCTACCAGCCCGACGGCAAGCAGGATTGGGTGGACCCCTTCGTGGGAGGACGGGTGCGCTGGGATTTCCTGCCCGGCTTTGAGCTGATCCTGCGCTCGGACATCGGTGGGTTCGACATCGGCTCCAAGGTCGCCTGGAACAACAGCCTCCTGCTGCAATACAAGCCGGTGGACTGGATGGGGCTGGTGGTGGGCTACCGCTACCTCTACATGGACTACGAGGACGGCAGCGGCAGCAGCGCCTTCAAATACGACGTGACCATGCAGGGGCCCATATTCGCCGTGCACTTTTCGTTCTAGGCGGCGCGGGGCCCTCTTGTAGCGCGGTCTGATCGGCGCTATCAGCACGCCTTCATTCTGTTTTCCCCCCTGTGGCCCGCCTGCCAATTCGTCCGGCAGGCGGGCCACGGTGACGTCCAGCCCATGGCGCGCCGCGTCTCTCCCTGAAGCCGTCCCCTTTCCCCGCCAAATTTGCCCTTGACACGGGAGAGGCGGATTTATTAACTTTTTAAATAAAGAAACGCAGTTCCGATTATCGGAATGAAGTGATTCCTGTCCTCCCCGCAAGGAAGCCTCATGAGGATTTACGAACACGAAGCCAAGCAACTGCTCCGGCAGGCCGGAGTCTCCGTGCCGGGCTCGGAGCTGGCGGCCACCGCGGCCCAGGCCCAGGAGGCGGCCCAACGCCTGGGCGGCCCCGTGGTCCTGAAGCCCCAGACCATGATCAAGGCCCGAGGCAAGGCGGGGCTGATCGCCTTTGCCGACACCCCCCAGGAAGCCGGGCAAGCCGCCGCCGGCCTGTTGGGCCGGGAGCACGCGGGCGAGAGGATCGACACCCTGCTGGTGGAGGCCAAGGTCGCCTTTGATCAGGAGCTGTATCTGGGCATCACCGTGGACTACACCGAGGGCTGCCCCGTGTTCATCGCCAGCCGCGAGGGCGGGGTGGAGATCGAGAGCGTGGCCCAGGCGCATCCCGAGCGGATCATCAAGCGGGCCATCTCCCCCAGCCGGGGCCTGACCCATGAGCAGGCCGAGGAGATCGCCGACTTCCTGTGCCCGCCGGAAGACGGGGTGGTGGGTCAGAGCGACGAGCTGCGTCGCATCATCGCCGCGCTCTACGGCGTCTACACCAAGTTCGACTGCGAGATGCTGGAGGTTAACCCCCTGGTGTCGGCCGGAGGCTCCTTCCTGGCCCTGGACGCCACTGCGGCCATAGACGAGGACGCCCTGTTCCGCCAGGCCGATCTGGTGCGGCCCCGGGGGCAGAGCGAGGCCGAGTTCGAGTTGGAAAAGGACCACCGCAAGCGGGGCTGGACCTTCCTGCGCATGGATGGCGACATCGGCATCCTGTCCAGCGGGGCGGGCATCACCATGGCCATCCTGGACCTGATGCGCGCCGGGGGAGGGCGCCCGGCCAACTTCCTGGACACCGCCCAGATGAACCGCCAGGGAATATACGACGCCTTCCACCTGTTTTTGGACGACCCCGCCATCAAGACCGTGCTGGTCAACATCTTCGCCGGGCTCAACCGCTGCGACGACCTGGCCCTGGGCATCCAGGACTTCATGACCGAATACCGGCCCTCCTTCCCGGTGGTGGTGCGCATGGTGGGCAACCGCGAGGACGAGGGCCGGGAGATTCTGCGCCAAGTGGGCATCGAGGCCATCGCGGGCCTGGAGGATTCGGTGACCCAGGTGATCAAGATTACGGAGAGCCTCTCGTGAGCATCATAGCTTTCAAGGACACCAAGGTCCTCGTCCAGGGCATCACCGGCAGCGCCGCCCGGCACCACACCAAGAACATGCTGGCCTACGGCACCCAGATCGTGGCCGGGGTGCGGCCGGGCGCCGGGGGCCAGGAGGTGGAGGGGGTGCCGGTGTTCAACAGCGTGGCCGAGGCCTGCGCCAGTCAGCCCATAGACGCCAGCATCCTGTTCATCCCCGCCGCCGGGGTGAAGGCCGCCGCCCTGGACGCCATGGAAAACGGCATCAAGCTGGTGGTCATAGTCACCGAGCACGTGCCCCTGCAGGACGCCATGTTCATCATGGAGGCCAAGCGCCGCCTGGGGGCCACCATCATCGGCCCCAACACTCCCGGCATGATCTCTCCCCCGGAGAAGACCATGCTGGGCTTCGTCCCGGCGCGCTATTTCCGGCCGGGCCCGGTGGGGCTGGCCTCGCGCAGCGGCACCCTGACCTATGAGTTCGTCTCCCGCCTCACCGCCGCGGGCTTGGGCCAGAGCACCTGCATCGGGGTGGGCGGCGACCGCATCGTGGGCCTGCGCTTCCGCGAGGCGCTGCGAAAGTTCCAGGACGACCCCCAGACCGAGGCGGTAGTGCTGGTGGGCGAGATCGGCGGGACCATGGAGGAGGAGGCCGCCGAGCTGGTGGCCGGCGGGGCGGTAACCAAGCCGGTGGTCACCTACGTGGCGGGCCACACCGCCCCCGAAGGCACCAAGGTGGGCCACGCCGGGGCCATAGTCTCCGGCACCCGGGGCACCATGAAAAGCAAGCTGGCCGCCTTCGAGCGGGCGGGCATCGGGGTGGCCCTGGAGCCCGCCCAGGTGGTGAAGCTGCTCCAGGAAGCCCTCAAGTAGGCAAGGGGAGCCATGCCGGACCGACAGCTAGCCAAGACCCTGGCCAACGGCCTGAACCTGCTGATCCTGCTCAGCCGTCAGGAGGGGGACGCCAGCCTGGACGAGCTGACCAAGCTGGCCGGGCAGTCCAAGACCGCCTGTTTCCGCCTGTTGGCCACCCTCAAGGAGATGAACTTCGTGGAGCAGGACGCCCAGAGCAAGCGCTACCGCCTGGGCGCCCAGAACATATCCATCGGGGCCTCGGCCCTGAACAGCCTCAGCCTACGCCACGTGGCCATGCCCTTTATGGAGCAACTCCGGGCCCTGAGCGACGAGACGGTGAACATGTCCGTTTTGGAGGGCGCCGACATCGTGTTCGTGGCGCGCCTGGAGGCCAGCCACATAATCAACACCCGCCACCGCATCGGGGAGCGCCTGCCCGCCCATTGCACCTGCCAGGGCAAGGCGATCATGGCCTTCTCGCCGCCGGAAAAACTGGAGCGCCTGTTGGGCCAGATCGATTTCAGGGCGGTCACCGAGCACACTCTCGCCACACCCCAGGCCATAAAAAAAGAGTTGGGCCTCATCCGCCGCCGGGGCATTGCCCTCAACGCCCAGGAGCTGGAAAAGGGCCTGTGCGCGGTGGCCGCCCCCATTCTGGATTACACCGGTTACGCGGTGGCCTCGCTCAACATCGCCTTTCCCCTGATGCGCCACTCCCAGCAGGAAGCCCTAGAGAATTTCGCTCCGGCGGTGGCCAAGGCCTGCCAGGAAATATCGCGCCTGCTGGGCTGCACCCGGCCTGCGCCCTTCAACCCCGAGGCCTGAGCCCGGGAGACGGACAAGGAAGCATATGGCAAGTGCAAACGCCGAAAAAGCGGTCATCGTGGAGGTTGGGCCCCGGGACGGCCTGCAATATGAGAGCGGCTTCTTTCCCACCGAGCGCAAGATCGAGCTCATAGACCGCCTGTCGGCCAGTGGGCTGAAGCGCATCGAGGTCACCTCCTTCGTGCACCCCAAGGTCATCCCCGCCCTGCGCGACGCGGTGGAGGTCCTGAACGGCATCCGCAAGGCTCCGGGGGTGGTCTACAGCGCCCTGGTCCCCAACCTCAAGGGATGCCAGCGCGCCCTGGAGACCCCGGCGGACGATATCGCCCTGTTCGTTTCGGCCAGCGAGGCCCACAACCAAAAGAACGTGGGCATGTCCATCGCCGATTCCCTGGCGGGCTTCAAGGAGATCGCCCGCCTGGTGCTGGCCGAGGGGCGCAGCCTGCGGGGCTACGTGGTCACCACCTTCGGCTGCCCCTACGAGGGGGCCATCCCCGAGGAGCGGGTGCTGTCCATCGCCCGGGCCTACGCCGACATGGGCGTGGCCGAGGTGTCCCTGGGCGACACCACCGGCATGGCCAACCCCCGCATGGTCTCGGAAAAGATGGGGCGCCTGGCCCAGGAGCTGAAGGGGGTGCGCCTGGCGGCCCACTTCCACAACAGTCGCGGCCTGGGCCTGGCCAATGCCTACGCCGCCTACCAGGCCGGGGTGCGCATCTTCGACAGCTCGGTGGGCGGCCTGGGCGGCTGCCCCACCGCGGTGGGGGCCATGGGCAACGTGGCCACCGAGGACCTGGTGAACATGCTGGAGGAGATGGGCATCGGCACCGGGGTGGACTTCGCCAAGCTGCTGGAGGTCACCGCCCTGATCGAAGAGGTCCTGGCCACCCAACCGGCCAGCTTCACCTGCCGCCAGGGACGCCCGGTGTGGGGCCCCTCCGGCGGCGCTCCGGGCGGCTGCGCCGTTTAGGCCCGGGGTGAGCCCATGGAATTGACCGCCTACGAAAATGAGATGCTTCAAGGGGCCCACGGCCCGGCCCCCCGCTTCGCCATGGAGGTGTTGGTAAAGCTGGGCCAGATCTACGGGGCGGACCGCATGGTGGAGGTGGCCTCGGCCCAGATCATGGCCCACTACGGCTCCCTGCACGACGCGGGCCTGGAGCTGGCCGAGAAGTTTGTGGACCTGGGCGGCCGTTTCGTCATCCCCACCACCGAAGACCCCCTGTCCATCTGCCAGCGCCATTGGCGCGACATCGGCATCGCCGAGGAGTACGCGGCCAAGCAGGAGCGCCTGCGCCGAGCGGTGCTCACCCTGGGGGCCCAACCGGCCTGGACCTGCACCCCCTATTTCGCGGGCAACCTTCCCCGCTTCGGGCAGAACGTCTCCTGGGCCGAGTCCTCGGCGGTGTCGTTTGCCAACTCGGTGTTGGGGGCGCGCACCAACCGCACCCCGGCGGGGCTCAACTACTGCGCCGCCCTCACCGGGCGCATGCCGCGCATGGGCCTCTACCGGCCCGAGAACCGCCGGGGCCAGGTGCTGGTCCGGGTGGAGGCGGGCGAGTTGAGCAGCCTGGACTACAACACCCTGGGCCTGATCATCGGCAAGAGCGTGGGCAACCGCGTTCCGGTGGTGGAGGGTCTGCCCGATAGCGCCGGGGTGGACGACCTCAAGTATCTGGGCGCGGCGGCGGCCTCCAGCGGGGTGGTGGCCCTGTACCACGCCCCGGGCCTGACCCCCGAGGCCATGGCCGGGGACCCCTTCGGCGGGCAGGCGCCCCTGGAGCGCCTGCGCGTCGGGCGCGACGAGCTTACGGCCATGCGCCGGGAGATGAACACCGCCAGCGGCGAGGCAGAGCTGGGGGTGGTGGGCTGCCCCCACTACTCGGTGCCGGAGATGCAGCTGCTGGCCGGGCTCTTGAAGGGGCAGCGGCTCAAGCCGGGCCGCGAGCTGTGGGTCTACACCTCGCCCACGGTCTACGAGCTGGCCCAGGGCATGGGCTGCGTGGACGACATCACCGCCTCGGGAGCCCGCATCATGGACGGCAACTGCCTGATCATCTCGCCCCTGGGCAAGACCCCTTACCGCACCATCATCACCGACTCGGCCAAGGCGGCCTACTATCTGCCCTCGGAACACGAGGTCCAAATGATCTACGCCGAAACCGCCGAGCTGGTGTCGGCCCTGGTGCGGGGGTAGGCCCATGGAAAAGATCATTCTAAAGGGCCGGGGAATTTTAGCCGGGGTGGCCGAGGGAAGGGCCCTGGTTAGCGACGAGCAGATCGTGTGGTCCCACGGGGTGGAGCCCTGGAAGGGGGTCATCGACGACAGCAAGGTGAAGCTCCATGGCCAGAGCATCAAGGGACGGGTCTTCGTCTATCCCTACGGCAAAGGCTCCACCAGCAGCAGCACCTGGATCTTGGAGACCATCCGCTGCGGCAATGCCCCGGCGGCCATCATCAACCGGGAGACCGAGTTGATCATCACCACCGGCTTTCTCTACGGCCAGCTGCTCTACGGCGCGGCCATACCGGTGGTGGACCAGCTGGACCAGGACCCCCTGGCGGTCATCGCCACCGGCGACCTGGTCCGGGTGGACGGCGCGGCGGGCATTGTAGAGGTTTTTAAATCTTGAGGGCTTGATCTTTCATCAGGCTTACCAGGCCAGGGGCTGCCTCCTCGCGCACCCACCTTGAACCCCCTGGCCCTCCGGCTCTCGAGTCATCTTGTCGATCAACACGGAAGACAGGACGCGGCCCCCTGCCGCAAGGCCGCCCCAAAACCGGGGCGGGACGCCTTGGCGGCCAGGCCGTGAGAAGCTCGGCGCGTGCATGAGAGGGTTTGCACCAAGCACGCGGCCCAACATTAATTCGGGAGGAGGCAAGGATGAAAAAATATTTGGGATGCTTGACCCTGGGGCTGATTGTTCTGCTGGGCATGAGCATCGGCCCCGCCCGGGCGGCGGACAAACCGGTAACCATAGTTTTCGAAAACGTCTATTCCACTTCCCACATCCGCCTGGGCGAGAAGGCGGTTATCGGCATGTACCTCAATGAGGTGGAAAAGGCCCTGAAGGGCAAGGTGGTGATCCAGAAGCACTGGGCGGGCGAGCCGGTGCCCACCAAGCAAACCCTGGAAGCCCTGTCAGTGGGCACCATCGACATGCTGGCCGCCTATCCCCCCTACTTCAGCGGCAAGGTGGCCATCGCCGACATCGCGGCCATGCCCGCCAACTTCCACTCCTACGACGACATCTACGACCTGTGGTGGAACAGCCCCCTGGGAGATCTGGTGGACAAGGGCTATCAGAAGCGGGCCAACGCCAAGTTTCTCTTCCCGGCCATCTTCGCTCCCCAGAACTTCCAGATCGCCAAGCGCTCCAAGAAGATCGTGAAGTTCGAGGACTTCAAGGGCATGAAGATCAGGGCCGGCGGCGGCATGCCCAACTACACCGTCAAGGCCATCGGCGGCTCGCCCGTGGCCACCGTGGGCGGCGAGTACTACACCGCCATGCAAAAGGGCACCGTGGACGCGGGCCTGATGGGCAGCTACTCCCTGCGCACCTACAAGATCTGGGAGGTGGCCGACCAGGTGGTGAACCCGCCCATCTTCCCCCACTGCTTCGTGGGCGTGTGGATGAACCTGGACAAGTGGAACTCGCTGACTCCAGAGGTGCAGAAGGTGTTCATCGACACCGCCCGCATGATGACCGCCCGCTGGATCTGCTACGTGGAGCTGGACGACGCCCGGGTGCGGGCCGAGGCGCGCAAGAACGGCGTCACCTTCTACACCCTGCCCCCGGAGGAGGCGGCCAAGATGTACAAGGCGGCCATGCCGGTTTGGGACATCTACCTGGAGAACTGCAAGCGCCAGGGCCTGGGCAAGGAAGCCATCCAGATCAAGGAGATCCTGGAGAAGCGTTTCCAGGCCTACGACTAGCGAACACCGGGTTCGGGGGGCCTGCCCCCCGAACCCTTCGCCGCTTGCCGGTCTGACGCGGGAGCAATCCGACCACCACGTATAAAGGCTGCTTGCAATGGGATCCCTGGCTACGGGCTTTAAAAAAATTTATCGAGGCTTGGAATGGCTGTCCAACCAGTTGGGCTGGATCGGCGGAGGGCTCACCGCGGTGATGATGATCGCGGTGATGCGCGAGGTGATCGGACGCCATTTTTTCAACACGCCCTCGGATTGGTCCTTGGAGCTTTCCTGCTATCTGCTGGTGGGGCTCTCCTACCTGGCCGCGGCCCACACCGAACTCATGGACGGCCATATCCGCATCGACTTTATATATGAGCGCTTTCGGGGCAGGGCCAAGGCCGTGGTGGACATGATAATCCCCCTCATCGGCCTCACCTGGGCGGTCATCGTGGTCTGGCAGGGAGGCCGCCTGGCCTTCAAGTCCCTGGCCATAGGCGCCCGCTCCTCCCAGGCCATGGAGTGGCCCCTGTTCCCCTCCCAAATCCTGGTGCCCATCGGCGGAGCGCTGCTGGGCCTGGTGCTCATCGGCAAGATAGTCAAGGCGGCGGCGGCGCTGGTGAAGGGGGGGGAATAAAATGGACTGGAGTTTGATACTGCTGTTCAGCTCCCTCATGCTCTTGGTGCTGATGATGCTGGGGGTGCCCATCGCCTACAGCCTGGGCTTTTTGGCCCTGATCCTGGGCACCATCCTGGTGGGCGACCGCATCCTGTTCCTCTTCGGCAGCCTCGCCTTCGGCAAGGTGAACTCCTTCGGCCTTGTGGCCGTGCCCTTGTTCATATTCATGGCCGAGATGATATTGGTCTCGGGGGCGGCCAAGGACGCCTTCGAGGCCCTGGACAAGTGGATCTCGGCCCTGCCCGCGGGCCTGGCCATAGCTTCGCAGGTGGCCTGCACCCTGTTCGCGGCGGTGTGCGGGGCCAGCACCGCCACCACGGCGGTGATCGGCGGCATGGCCGTGCCGGAGATGATCAACCGGGGCTACGACAAGCGCCTGGCCACCGGGTCCATCGCCGCCGGCGGGGCCTTGGGGGTGCTCATCCCGCCCAGCATCCTGCTGATCATCTACGGCATCATCGCCGAGGTGTCCATCGGCCAGTTGTTCATCGCGGGCATCCTGCCCGGCATCCTGCTCACCGTGCTGCGCATCGCCTACTTCATGGGCCGGGTGATCATAGACCCGGCCAGCGCCCCCAAGGACAGGGTCGTTTCCTGGAACGCCCGCTGGCGGGCCCTGTGGAAGATACTCCCGCTCATTTTCCTGGCCGTGTTCATGTTCGGCTCCCTGTACACCGGCATTGCCACCCCCACCGAAGTGGCGGGCGTGGGCTGCTTCGCCTCGCTGATCATCGCGGCGGCCTATCGCCGCCTGAGCTGGGCCTGTGTGAAAGAGGCCTTCGAACGCACCGCCCGCACCACCTGCTTCATCATCTGGATATTGGTGGCCGCCTCTGCCTTCGGCTACGTGCTCAGCTTCCTCCAGGTGCCCCAAAGCCTGGTGACTTGGTCCTCCAGCCTGCAGGTGTCGCCCTACGTGATCCTCATCGCGGTGAACCTGCTGCTGTTCGCCCTGGGCTGCATCATGGACCCGGCGGCGATCATCATGGTCACCGTGCCCATGCTGGCCCCGCTCATGCATGAGCTGGGCTTCGACCTGGTGTGGTTCGGGGTGATGTTCGTGGTGAACATGGAGTTGGCCGAGATCACCCCGCCCCTGGGGCTCAACCTCTACGTCATGAAGGCGGTGGCCCCTCCGGGGGTGACCCTCAATGACATCATCATCGGCTCGGTGCCCTTCATGATCCTGGACATTCTGGGCCTGGCCCTGGTGATCATCTTCCCCTGGCTGGTGCTCTGGCTGCCCTCGACCATGATGTGATTTTTCCTCTGCGCTGTTGGACCGGGGCCTTAGCTTAGTCGGCCCAGGCCCCGGTCCGGCAATCCGCCGAGGTGGGCCAACATGATCGGCAAGGCGGGGCCTGGGCCGCTCGCATGCCTGGACGGAGGCCGGGGGATATATGCCTGTACATGCCAGATATTTAAAGCTATGATTCTCGCCTAGTTCGCCTGCCCGTGAACTGAGTGCTGTTTTGACATCTCGCCGCGTCCGCTCAAGGCGAGGGTTACCTCAACCTTTGGGCGTAGCGGTCTGTTTTGCCTCCAAACCACACGGTGTACCACAAGGTAAAGGCAAGCCCCTCGCGTTTCGCGCTTTTGCTGCGGCAACTTCATTAGGTCCCATGAGGTGTGTGGCTTCATGCGGCGTTGGGGGACAAACATGCAATCACGCCTACGCCGCCCGCCCGGCCCTATCGCCTACCGCCTGCTGTGCGGGCTTCTGCTCCTGATCCTGGCCGCCGCTCCGGCCCTGGCCGCCGACCAAACCAACACCGGCACCATCAGCGGCAACTGGGCCGGCACCTCCGAGGACGACGACTACGACAACCAGGGCACCGTCACCGGCCAGGTGAACATGACCCAGGGCGGGCACGACGTATTCACCAACTCCGGCGTCGTGGGCCTTAGCGTGTTCATGAGCAGCGACGGCTCCAACACGGTGGAAAACCAGCTCGGCGGCTCCATAGGCGTAAGCGTTTTTGGCAGCAACAACACCGCCACGGGCAGCGACGGCGGCTCCAACAGCCTCATCAACGCCGGGACCATAGGCAACAATCTCATGGGCAGCCGCAACAAGGGCGACAACAGCAGCGGCGGCTCCAACACCATAACCAGCTCGGGCACGGTGAGCGGCGATATCTACGGCAGCAACAACAGCGGCGCGAACAGCATCGGCGGCTCCAACGTCATCAGCAACACCGGCACGGCTGGCACCATCTACGGCAGCAGCAACAGCGGCGCGAACAGCAGCGGCGGGTCCAACAACATAACCAACTCCGGCACGGGCGACTCCGAAATCTACGGCAGCAACAACACCGGGGCGGGGGCCAGCGGCGGCTCCAACACCATCGCCAACTCGGGCGAGGTGGACGGCATTTACGGCAGCTATAACCAGAGCGAGAACAGCAGCGGCGGGGACAACGTCATTTCCAACAGCGGCGTGGCCCTGGGCATCATCGGCAGCTTTAACGACGGCGCCTCCACCAGCGGCGGGGACAACGTCATCACCAACAGCGGTGTGGCCGTCACGATCTATGGCAGCTACAACTACGGGGCGGGGACCGTCGGCGGCTCCAACACCATCACCCTCACGGATGCCTCCAGCGGCTTCGGTTCCTTCGGCAGCGTAAACGAAGGCGCGGGGAGCAGCGGCGGCTATAACACCATCACCAACTCCGGCGAGGATTACGGCGGCCTGGTAGGCAGCCGAAACGACGGGGAAGGCAGCAGCGGCGGCAATAACACCGTCATCAACACCGGCCTCGAGGTGTCCGGTCTCGCCGGAAGCTTCAACGAAGGCGACTACAGCAGCGGCAGCTTCAACACCGTCACCAACACCGGCACGGTGGACGGCGACATCTACGGCAGCGGCAACGGCGGCGTGGACAGCGTCGGCGGCTCCAACATCATAAGCAACACCGGCACGGTGACCTTCGACATCTACGGCAGCTATAACGACGGCACGGGCAGCAGCGGCGGGTCCAACACCATCACCAGCACGGGGACGGTGGATGGCTACATTTTAGGCAGCATCAACGAGGGGGCGGGCAGTAGCGGCGGGTCCAACACCATCAGCAACACGGGCACGGTGGAAAGCGGTATTTACGGCAGCGCCAACGATGGCACCGGCAGCAGCGGCGGCTCCAACACCATAACCAACGCGAACCAGGTGAATGGTAATATCTACGGGTCCGACAACTACGGTGACTCCAGCAGCGGCGGGTCCAACACCATAACCAACTCCGGCACAGTGGACGGTAACATCGTCGGCACCCGCAACAAGGGCGACAACACCAGCGGCGGCGGGAACACCATCGACAACTCGGGGACGGTGGACAAATCCATCTACGGCACCCACAACACTTCCACCGGCAGCAGCGGCGGGGACAACACCATCGTCAACTCCGGCACGGTGGACGGTTATATCTTCGGCAGCCGCAACCGTAGCGGCAGCGTCGGCGGCGGGGGCAACACCGTCACCAACTCCGGCAGCGTGGCCCAAGTGATCTACGGCAGCTCCAACGAGGGCGACTCCAGCAGCGGCGGTAGCAACACCATAACCAACACATCTTCAGGAACGGTGGGCTATATCACCGGTAGCCGCAACACCGGCACCAACGCCAGCGGCGGCGGTAACGTCATCAACAACGCGGGCACTGTCAGCAGCGGCATCTACGGCAGTTATAACAATGGCGACGGCAGCAACGGCGGCGGCAACACCATCGTCAACTCCGGCACGGTGGGCGGCAACATCTGGGGGAGCCTCAACTCCGGCGCAGGCAGCAGCAGCACCGGCAACACCATCACCAACAGCGGCACGGTGAGCGGCGACATCTACAGCGGCAGAAACACCGGTAGCGGCAGCAGCGGCGGCGACGACACCATAACCAACAGCGGCACGGTGGGCGGCAGCATCTACGCCGGTGACGGCGACGACCGGGTCAACCTGGAAGGCGGCTCCTCGGTGGGCGGCACGGTAGGCGGCGGCAGCGGCACCGACACCCTCGCCTTCAGCGGCATGGGCAACCAGGACGGCAGCCTGTGGGGCACCACCTATTTGAACTTCGAGAACCTGGCTTTCTATGGCGGGCGCACCACCCTGACCGGTGACTGGAGCATCAGCGGGACCACCACGGTGGAGGCGGGCGGAGTGGCGTCGGTCAACGGCACCCTGACCAGCGACACGGTGACCAACAACGGCACCCTGGGGGGCAGCGGCACCATCGTGGGAGAGGTTACCAACAACGGCGTCATCTCTCCGGGCAACAGCATCGGCACCCTGACCATCGACGGCGACTTCATCAACACCAGCAGCGGGGTTTTGGCTGTGCAACTGGGCGAGAGTTCGGGCGACCGCCTGGTGGTCACCGGCACCGCCTACCTGAACGGCGGCACCCTGCGGGCTGCCCTGGAGCCGGGGGTGTACACCGGCGGCGCCTCCTGGACGGTGCTGAGCGCGGGCAACATCGTGGGCGGCTTCTCCAGCTTCCAGTCGCTGCTGGACTCGGTGGTGCTGTCCCTGGCCATGGGCGCTTCCGATAGTTCCATCTACATCACCTTGTCGCGTAAGTCCTACGCCGAGTTCGGCGAGACCCCCAACCAGCGCATGGTGGGAGGCGGCCTGGACGCCGTGGTGCCCCTGGCGGGGAGCCGCGACGACGAGATGGCCAGCTTGATAACGGCCATGGACTTCTCCTACAGCGCGGCCCAGATAAGCGCCGCCCTGGAACAGCTGAGCCCGGAGATGTACAGCGCCTTTGCCTGGGCCTCGTTGCAAAGCGCCCAGGCCTTCGGCGATGTCATCGATCAGCAGATGGACCAGGAGCGCGACGCGCTCCGCTTGGGCATGCCCCCCGCCGATGAGTCCCCCCAGGGCCTGAACCTGTGGGCCCGCTTCTGGGGCAGCACCGCCCAGCGCCAGGGCGACGCCCAAAACCTGGGCTACGGCCAGACCCTGGACGGCCTGGCCCTGGGCGGCGACGGCGCTCTGGCCCCGTGGCTGAACCTGGGCCTGGCCCTGGGCGTCAGCCGGGGCGACCTGGGCTGGGACCGCCCCTCCTATTACGGGCGCATGGACAACTTCCACGCCGGTCTCTACGCCAAGGCCGCCTGGGGGCAGCTATACCTGCGGGGCCAGCTCGGCTTTGCCTATAACGACGCCACCGCCCACCGGTCCATAAATTTGGCCAGCTACAACGGCACGGCCCGTAGCGACTTCCAGGGCCTGGCCGGCTTGGGCAGCCTCAAGGGCGGCTACGACTTTGAGCTGGGCGGCTGGCAAACCGGGCCCACGGCCATGGTGCGCTACACCAGCCTTAAGCAGGATAGCTTCAGCGAGTCGGGGGTGGGGGCCCTGGGCCTGGCGGTGGAGGAGCAGGACGCGGAGTCGATGCAGAGCGCCCTGGGCTGGCAAGCCGCCACCCTGTGGGAGCTGGGCGGGGTGCGGATGCTGCCCCGGCTGGCGGCGGCCTGGTGGCACGAGTTCAAGGACGATCCCCTGCGGGTCACCGCCCGCTTCGAGGACTACGGGGTGTCGCCCTTCACGGTGGACGGCCTGAAGCTGCCCTCGGACTATGGCGTGGTCAGCGCCGGATTCTCCGCCCTGCTTAGCCAAACCCTGGAGGCCAACCTGGCCCTGACCCTGGCCCTGGGCGACGACTACTACGCCCAGGCCGTCACCGCGGGGCTTGAGTACCGGTTCTGAGGAGGCTTCCCCAAAACGGCGGCACGAAAAAAAACCGACCAGCAGCCTTACGGTGCTGGTCCGATCATTTTTTGCGGCCCGGCCCTCGGGTTTTTCCAGGCGTGATGGTCCTAGGCCTCCAGGGCCTCCACCCGGTTGCGGCCTTTTCCCTTGGCCTGGTACAGGGCCTGGTCGCCCCGTTTGAGCCAGGAATCCAGGTCGTCGAACTGGGGATCAAAGGCCGCTACCCCCAGGCTTATGGTGCAGGCGATATGACATCCTTCGGCCTGGAAGGTGTGGCTCTGTACGCGCACGCGCAACCTATCGGCCACCTCCACGGCGGCTTGCAGGCCGGTTTCCGGCAGGATTATGGCGAATTCCTCGCCGCCCACCCGGCCGAAAAGGTCGCTATCGCGCAACTCCTGACTGATTAACTGGGTGAGTTTTCTGAGCACCAGGTCGCCGGCGTGGTGCCCCAGGCTGTCGTTGACCGTTTTGAATTCGTCGACATCGACGTTTATCAAGGAGATGGAGCTGCCATAGCGCCGGGCGCGCTTGACCTCCAGGGAGGCCGTGTACATGAATTGGCGCCGGTTGGCGATGCCGGTCAGCTCATCGGTGAGGGACAGGCAGCGCAGCTCCTCCTCCATCTGCTTGAGGCTGGAGATGTCCAGGAAGCTCTCCACCAGGCGCTTTCGGCCGTCCAGATTGACCTGGGCCACGGTCTTTAAAATGGGTATCAATTGGCCGTCGGATCGGCGCAGTTGCTGCTCCGAGTTGTCGGACTTTTTGCCCTGATCGGTGATGGGGCATTGCCCCACCTGATCCTGGCACACGAAGCGGTGGCAGACGGACCCGATCACCTCCTGAGGGGACGCCTTGAACATCTCCATGGCCACGGAGTTGGCGTCCACGATGCGGTGGTCGCTGGGCTCGATGATCAATATCCCCGCCTGGATGGAGTCCAACAGCTCGCGCACCAGCTTCTGGCTTTGCAGCAGAGCCTGCTCTATCTGGTTCCGCTCCCTGGCGTAGCGTATGGCCCGCTCCATGGTCTTGGGATCGGTCTCGGATTTAACCAGGTAGTCCTGGGCTCCCTCTCGGATGGCCTGAAAGGCGGTTTCCTCGTCATCGAGGCTGCTCAACACCACTATGGCTTTGTTGGAGAATATGTTTTTCACACGGCGCAGAGTGTCCAGCCCCTCGCTGTCGGGCAAAAACAGGTCGAGCAGGATGGCGTCCGGCTCAAAGTCCTGGACCGTGGCGGCGGCTTGCTCCACCGTCTCCACCGCCCTCAGCAAATACTCATCCTTGGCCATTTCCTGCAAAATGCCTTTTATGAGCATGCTGTAGGTCTTGCTGTCCTCCACTAATAAAAGGCGAACCTGGCGGCGCATGAAACTTACCTCACCTCGATAAGGTCATAAGGTGATTGCTGTTTAATAAAAGGCCGGATAACTCGACAGGCACCGCCGGTCCCATGGGCAAAAGGGGGCCTTCTTCTCGGCGGTGTCCAGGGGCTGGCCGTTGTACTTGAGCATATCCGGCAAGAGGCCGGACGGCAAGAATAGGATATTCTCCGCCCTGACCTGGGGGAGGGGCGCGCCCACTGTCTGGGCGTGAAAAACAAGCGGGTCTCGAGACGCCGGTGGTGGGCCCAGAGCCATGCCTCCGCCCCCACCCGGCCTCGTCAAGGCGCACGGCCCTGGTTTTTTACCCGGCCAGGGCGTCCCGCTTTCGGGCCGCGCCCGTGTGCGGCCAAACCGCCGGGCGGGCGGGGGGCGGGAGCGTTTGGCCGCGATCGGTCTTGGCGGGTCCTACCAGCCGTACTTCTTGAGGGCTTCGCGGACCGCCGCTTCCCTGGTCTGATCGTCGATGTCTATGCGCCGGGCCCGGCCTTCCTTGATTTTTTCCACCAGCAGATCCAGGTCCGCGGGCTTTTCCATGAAGTCCAGGGCGCCCAGGCGCATGGCCTCCACGCCGACCTGTACGCTGGCGTGACCGGTCAGCAGGATGATCTGAAGGCTGGGCTTGTTGATTAGGGCCCGCTTCAGGGTTTCCATGCCGTCCACCTTGGGCATCTGCAGATCCAGCACGATGGCGTCATAGAGGTTTTGCCCGATCTTTTCCAGGGCCATGGCCCCGTCCAGGGCCGTATCCACAATGCAGCCCCGGTTGCTCAGACGCTCGCTGACGCTTTCCAGGAAGTCCGGATCATCATCGACAACCAACACCCTGATGTCTTGCATCGCTACCCTCCTATTTCTTTGCGGCTCTCGGCGGCCGCTTGATTTTGCAGATCGGGCGCCCCGGCGGTTTGCGGGGGCTCCAGCCATCTTACACGACCATGGGCCAGGTCGTATATGGCCCCCACCGCCGCAAAGGCTCCGGCGGCGACTCCCTCCCTGATGGCCTCGCTTTGCCGGAAAAGCGCCTGCATGGTCTGCTTGACGTTTTCCTCGATGGCCCGGCCCAAAAGTTCCTCGCCGCCCGCCTCGGGCAGGTCGGCCATGGCCTGGTGCACCGCCGGGGTGATGCCGCTGAGCAGCCCGCGCAGGCTGGCCTCGGCGGGCACCGCGTCGTTTTGCACCATGTCCATGGCGGCGGTAACCGCCCCGCACCCGGTGTGGCCCAGCACCACCAAAAGCGGGGTGTGCACGTGCAGCATACCGTATTCCACCGAGGCCAGGGTAGCCGAGTCCAGGCTGTGGCCCGCGGTGCGCACCACGAACAGGTCCATGATGCCCACGTCGAAAATCATCTCCACCGGCACCCGCGAGTCCGAGCAGGAGAGCACCGTGGCCATGGCGTGGTCGGCCTGGTTGCCCTGGTGGGCCTGCCTGCGCCGCAACAGGCCGCTGCGCGGATGGCGGCGGCGGTCGTTGGTGAAGCGGTGGTTGCCCTTGCTAAGTTCGTCCAGCACCTTTTGGGGCTCGGGTTTGTCCGGTCGCGCATGGTGCGCTTGCTTAAGCTTGCTCATTATATTTTACCCTCCCGTGGCCCGCGCCGGCGGCAGTCCCAACTCCAGGACGCCGCCACCCCCGCGCAGGCTTACTCCCATTTCCGCCAGCAATTGCCCGGGCAACGGAGTCATCTCCCGCTCCAGCTCCGCATCCAGGCGCAGCACTGCCCCCTCGCCGCCGCTCTCCAGGCCAAGGCGCAACACCGAGCCGCTCACCGCCGCCTCCACCACCGTGGCCAGGCTGCGCCACAACAGCCGTTCGAAGTCCAAGGTGGACAGGCCCACGCTAAGGGTCTCCGGGAGCGCCAGCTCCAGGGTCACGTTGTGCAGGGCGGCCTGCCTGGCGAATATGCCGCAGATGAGCCTGACGCCCTTGGCCGCGTCGCAAATAGGCCCGGTTTCCTCGGCGCTGTGGGCGAAGGCGTTGAGGCGCTTCACCGCCTGGTCGGCCCTGCCCACCCGCTCTATTACCCGCCCGATGAGCTGGTACAGCCGGTCCGGGTCGGGCTCGCGGCCCTTGGCCCCCATCTCCAGCATTTCGCTGATCAGCCGGCTCTGTTCGTTGATGACCGCCAGCTCGTTCTTGATCTCGTGGGTGGCGTTGCGCGTCACCTGCCCGAACAGTTCGGCATACCCGGCTTGGCCTGGGGTGGTGTCCGGCATCAGCTCAGCTCCTGTTTGCCGCCGCCCTGCATCAAGGCGATCAGGTCATCGATGTCCACCGGCTTGACCAGATAAAGATCAGCCCCCATGTCCAGGGCGCGGTTCAGGTCCTCCGGAGCGCTGTGGCCGGTGAGAAGGATTATGCGCGCCTCGGGCCGGACCGCCTTGATGGCCTGGATGGCCTCGTAACCGCTGAGCCCCGGCATTTTGAGATCCAGCACCACCCAGTCGTAGGCCTGCGCCTGGATCATCTTCAGGCCCTGTTCCCCGCTGGTGGCCCAGTCGCTGTCGATGTCGCGGATCTCCATGCGCTCGGAAAGAGTGGTTACCAGTTCTTTCTCATCGTCGATGAGCAAAACCTTCATTTCATACTTCCATTCTTGCGGCGTCTTCGCCGCTTGCGCCTTCTAGGCGACGGGGACGCTGCTTCACGGGCAGATACACGATAAAGGAAGTGCCCTGGCCGGGTTGGCTGGTCACGTCTATGTGGCCGCCGAGCTTTTGCACGATTCCATAGGTGATGGAAAGGCCCAAGCCGGTGCCCTTCTCCCCCTTGGTGGAGAAAAAGGGCTCGAAGATGTTCTGGAGATCCTGGGAGGCTATGCCTATTCCGTTGTCGGTGATGGTTATGGCCACCTGTTCGTTGTCCCGGCTGGCCACGGAGATGTCGATCCTGTCGCCGTCTTCCACCGCCGCCAGGGCGTTGTTCAGGATGTTCAGCAGCACCTGCTGGATCTGGCCCTTGTCGGCCTCCAGGGTGGGCACGTCGGGGGGGATGTCCACGTTGATGGAGATGTTGCGGTAGTCCGCCTCCCGGCCCAGGAAGCCCAGGACCTCCTTGATCAGCGGCTCCAGGTGTATCTGCTCGGACTTCACCGGCAGGTGGCGGGCGAAGCCCAGCAGGCGATGGGTGATCTCGCTGACCCGGCGCACCGAGTCCTTGATCACCCTGATCTGCTCCATGAACTTATCCCGGCGGGGGAAGTCCGGGTTCATGCCCAGGATGTCCCCCATAAGGCCCACCTTCTCGTTGATGATGGCCACCGGGTTGTTGATCTCGTGGGCCACCCCCGCGGCCAGGCGGCCGATGGAGGCCAGCTTGTTGGTGTATTCCACCTCGTGCAGCATGGCCACCCGCCTGAGGTCCGCCTCGTAGATGCGGTTGACCAGGGTGGCCGAGCCCCACCAGATGACCACCAGGATGGCGGCCACCGACAGCCCCACCATGACGATGATGTTGATCCTGAGCAGATCCCACTTCTGCAGCAGGGCGGCCGGCTGCTTTACCACCACCAGCAGGAAGGGCGATCCTTCCACCTTGGCCGTGGCCACCAGGAAGGGAGGGGTGCTCCCCTGCTTGACCTCGGCGACCTTGCCCATTTGCCCTGCCAGTTGGGCCATGGACTTAAAGGAGGTCAGCACCCCGCCGAACAGGGTGGAGGGGGTTTGCAAGACCCCCTGCTGGTTGATCAGGAAGATGTCGCCGATGGGGTGCAGGTCGGTGGCCGAAAGCAGGCTGTTGAGCTTACCGGTGTCGATGGTGGCCCTGAGCACGTAGGGCTGGTCGTCGGCGCGCTCGTGGCGCACCGCGATGACGAAGTGGGGGAAGTTGCGGTGGCCCAGGAACACGTCGCTGATGTAGATGCCCCGGATCTGCACCTCCTTGTACCAGTCCTGGTTCTTGTAGTCGCGGCCCTCCAGATTGTAGGGCCCGATGTAGGCGTGCTGGATGCCCTGGCCGTCGATGAGGCCCAGGTCCACGAAGCCGCCGAAGGACTGGCGCAGGCGCCGAAACACCGTGGCCAGATGGCGCCGGTCGGAGAGCTGGTCGAAGGTGTTGGCCAGGTTCACGTAGGTAAGGGCGGCCCGGCGCTCTTCCAGGAAGTTGGCAAGCTGCACCTTGTTGACCGCCAGCAGCCGCTGCACGTGGCTGGTGATCTCGTTGCGCTGAAGCTGGTACTGCTCTTCGAACTGGTAGAAGTTGATGCCCGCCAGAAAGACCAGGGGGGCCAGGGTGACGGCTATGGCCGACAACAGGGTGGTGCGCCACAGCCTGCGGTAGTTGAGCAGCTCCAGCTCCGAGTCGCGCCGGTCCCAGAATGGCGGCTTGATTTTGCGCCAGATGCCCAAACTCAGCCCTCCTGCCCCCGCACCTTGTCATAGGCCGCCTGCATGGCTTCCGAGAGCTTGTCGATATCCACCGGCTTTTCCAGGTAGGCGAAGGCGCCCAGGCTCATGCACTGCTCCATGTCGCGCTGGGAGCCGTGGCCGGTGAGGATGATCACCTCCACCTTGGGGTAGTCGTGCTTGATGCGCTTGAGCACCTCTATCCCGTCGATGCCGGGCATTTTGAGGTCCAGCACCAGCACCTCGGGCTCGTCCTCGGCCACCATCTTGAGGGCCTGCTCGCCGTCGTAGGCCACCGCCGAGCCGATCTCCCGCAGCAGGAGGCGCTCGGACAGGGTCTGGGCGAACTCGCGCTCGTCGTCCACCAAGAGCACCTTGGAGGGAAGCTGGAAGTCGGCCTGGCGGTAGACGTCGGCATGGTAGAAGCCGGGCCCCGGCTCCACCGACACCTCGCCGACCCCCTCCACCCGGCGCGCCTGGTCTTCCAGTTCCTTGCTGAGCTTGCTCAGGCGCAGCACTTTCTTGTTCACTTGGATGTCAACCTTTCCCTGGGCCGCCGAGACCTGGATGTCCTTGTTGCTGTGCCCCTGGGCGGTCAGGACCTGCTCCACCTGGGCGGCCAGCAAAAAGTCCCTGGCCGCCTGGAGCGAGGCATCGGTCACCGCCAAGGGGCCTCCCCGGGCCTGGTCCGCGATGAACCGGGCGGCGTTTTCGGGGTCGCGCTTTTCCATGGGCAGCAGGATGTCGTAGATCTTGGCGTCCCAGGGGTCGCGGTCCAGCAGGTACTCCGCCCAGCGGATGGCCGACTCGTCGTCGCGGTGGACCCTGGCCAGGGACTCCTTTTCGCTGAGGCCCAGCTCGCGGGCGGCCCGGGCGGCCCGGTGCCTGGTCTCGGCGATGAGGCACACTTCCAGAACGTGGCTGATGGACCGCGGCACCAGCAGGGAGACGTGCCCCAGCAGGACCAGGTTCTGTTTTTCGTTGAGCAGCTTGGCCGTTTCCAGCTTCAGGGCGGCGACGGCCCGCTCTTTTTCGCGAGAAAACTGGTTGAATATGGAGGTGCGGCCGTACATGGCCCGGCGCAGGTTGCCGGCCGTGGGGCCGCCGTTGCGGTCGACCCGCCCGATGACGTCCTCGTCGCGCATCAGTTCCACGCTCAGACGCGAGGCCACGCCCTGGGCCACTTCCTCGGCTCCGCAAAAGGAGCCGCTCATTATGGTAACCACGCTCATGGTTATGCTCCCTCTCCCACGTGGACTCTCTCCAGTGGGCAGACACTCGTCAGGGGGCAGGACTCTTCCCGTGAATCCCGGTGGGCCGTCTCATGGATGGCGGCGATGGCGTTGGCGGCCAGGGGATATATGTGGTCTTCCCCGATCTTGGCCAACAGGTGGGTTCGTTTCATCACCTCCAGCACGCCCTCCTTGATATGGGAGAAGCTTATGTCGTAGCCGGCGCTGCGCACCCGGTCTATGGTCAGCGACAGGGCCTCCTCCCCGGAGGCGTCGATGTCGTTGATGCCGTTGGCTACCACCAGTATATGCCGCAAGTTGGGCATTTGGCGGATGCGTTCGTCGATCTGGTCTTCCAGGAAGCTGGCGTTGGCGAAGAACAGGGGGCCGTCGAAACGCACCACGGCCACGTGTTCGCATTGGCGCAGCTTGAAGTGTTCGGCGTCGCGCAGGGAGCAGTCGGAGTGCATGGCCAGGGCGGCCACCTTGGGCCGCATGCTCTTGTACAAAAACATCAACAGCGAGAGCACCACGCCGATCATGATGCCCTTGTCCAGGTGGGGCGCGTAGATCAGGGTGGCGATGAAAGTGATAATGCTGATGGCCCCGTCATACCACTGGGCCCGCCAGGCGTGCATGAAGCCGGTGACGTTGATCAGCCCCACCACCGCCATCATGATGACCGCGGCCAACACCGCCTGGGGCAGGTTGTAGAGCAGGGGGGTGAAGAACAAGAGCACGATGACCACCATCAGGCTGGTGACCACGCTGGACAGGCCGGTGAAGGCGCCGGCCTGCAGGTTGACCGCCGAGCGCGAGAAGGAGCCCGACACCGGGTAGCTCTTGCCCAGGCAGCCGATGATGTTGGCCAGGCCCTGGCCGATCAGCTCCTGGTTGGGGTCCAGGCGCTGGCCGGTCTTGGCGGCCATGGCTTTGGCGATGCTGATGGCCTCCATGAAGCCCAGCAGCGAGATGATGATGGCGTAGGGGAAAATTTGCAGCCCCACGTTGAGGTCCAGGGTGGGCATGGACAAGGTGGGCAGGCCGGGCGGGATGTCGCCCACCACCGCGCCGCCGCCCATCATGGTCAGCTTGGCGGTGTCCAGGGGGCGGTTGCCCACCTTGATGCGCCAGGAGCGGCCGTCGGTCTGGGCCCCCGCGGGCTGGCGGCCCTCCAGGTAGAAGCGCAGGCTGCCGTCCGGCTGGGGCACGCCCACGAAAATGTGGTCGCGCAGGCGGGTGCGCAGCTCGTGGGCCCTGTGCTTTTCGCGCTCGATGAGCGCGGTGTCCAGGGAGGCCTCCTGCTTGAGCTTGAGCCCCTCCAGGGAATCTGGCCCCTGGGCCTGCTGCGCCTGCTGCACCTTCTTGTTCAGCGAGGCGCGGGCATCGCCCAGCTCGTTGATGCGCTTGACCTCATGGTTGAACTGGGCTATCTCCTGGCGCACCTGAGGGGACACGATGGTGGTCAGGTCCACCTTGCTGTCGTGATGGAAGCCGGTGGCCCAGGAGATCAGGATGGCCGCCGCCACTGCCACCAGGACGTAGGGGATCTTGGGGTTGAGCCTCTTGAGTGCGTACATGACCGCGAAGGCCCCCACCCCCATGGCCAGGGTCGGCCAGTGGGTGTAGTCCACCGCCCCCTGGATGACCCGCCAGATTGTCTCGTAGTGATGCGTGGCATTGTCCACGTAGACCCCGAACATCTTGGAGAGCTGGCTGGAGGCGATGATGATGGCCGCCGCGTTGGTGAAGCCGTTGACCACCGGGTGGGACAAAAAGTTCACCACCAGGCCCAGGCGCAGCACTCCCAGGAGTAGCTGAAAGATGCCCACCGCCAGGGCCAGCAGGATGGCGTAGGCGATGAAGGCCTCGCTGCCCGCGGTGGCCAGGGGCTCCAGGGAGGCGCTGGTCATCAGCGAGACAATGGCCACCGGACCGGTGGCCAGCTGCATGCTGCTGCCGAACATGGCCGCGATCATGGGCGGCAGAAACGCCGCGTACAGGCCGTAGTAGGCGGGCAGTCCCGCCAACTGGGCATAGGCCATGGATTGGGGTATCAGCACCAGGGCCACGGTGATGCCCGCGATGGCGTCCACCCTGAAGGCCGATGCGCTGTAGTTTCGGAACCAGCCCAAGAAGGGCAGCAGGCGGTAAAGGATGCCCGGCTCCGAATTGTTGCCAGAGATTTTTTTCATGGTTCCAGTCCGAATTTCTTGATCTTGCGCCACAAGGACACGCGATCGATGCTCAGTATCTCGGCCGCCCTGGTCTTGTTGCCCCCCGTGTGATCGAGCACGTGCTTGATGTACTCGCACTCTTTCTCTTCCAGGGTGGGCAGCCGCCCCTTCCCGTCCTTTTGGCCGGCGGCGCCCGCCGCGGCCTTCACCTCCTCGGGCAGATCCGCCAGCTCCAGCCGTCCGCCGGCCCGAAGCGTCACCGCCCGTTCGATGATGTTTTCCAACTCCCTCACGTTTCCCGGAAACTCGTAGGCCATGAGCACTTCCATGGCCTCCTGCGACAGCTCGCTGGTGTCCTTGCCCTGACGCTCGGCGTGCTTGCGCAGGAAGTGGTTGGCCAGCAGCGGGATGTCGTCGCGGTGCCAGCGCAACGGCGGCAGCTCCAGGCGAACCACGTTGATGCGGTAGTAAAGGTCCGAGCGGAACACCCCCTGCTCCACCAGGGAGGCCAAGTCCCGGTGGGTGGCGGCCACGATGCGCACGTCCACCGGAATGGGCTCGGTGCCGCCCACCCTGGTCAGCTCCTTCTCCTGGATCACCCGTAAGAGCTTCACCTGCATGGCCTTGGGCATGTCGCCGATTTCGTCCAGCAGCACCGTGCCCCCGTTGGCCGCCTCGAACAGCCCGGGCTTGGCGGCGTGGGCCCCTGTGAAGGAGCCCTTCTCGTGGCCGAAAAGCTCGCTGACCAGAAGCTCCTGGGCGAAGGCGGCGCAGTTGAAGGCCACGAAGCGGTTCTCGGCCCGGTGGCTGGCGTGGTGCAGGGCCCGGGCGAAGAGCTCCTTGCCGGTCCCGGTCTCGCCCACGATGAGCACGCTGCTGTCGCTGGGGGCCACCTGGGCCACCACCCGGATCAGCTCCTGGATGCGCGGATGGTTGCCCACGATGCCCTCCGCCCCGTCGCGGGCCCTGAGGTCCTGCTTGAGGGTCTCCACCTCCCGGGTGAGGCGGGCCTTTTCCAGGGCGTGGGCCACCTGGGCCCGCACCTCGTCGATCTTGTAGGGCTTGGCGATGTAGTGGAAGGCGCCGCGCTTCATGGCCTGGATGGCCGAGTCCACCGAGGCGAAGGCGGTGAGCATGATCACCTCGGTGGAGGGGCTGGCGCGCTTGACCTCTTCCAGGACCTGCATGCCGTCGACCTTTTCCATGCGCAGGTCGGTGAGCACCAGGTCGTAGGACTTCTTGGCGAACAGTTGCAGGGCCTCGGCCCCGCCGGAGGCCGCGGTCACCTGGTACTCGCCGCCGTGCTCCAGGATGTGCTGGAGGTTCTTGCGGGCCAGGGCGTCGTCTTCCACTATCAGGAGCTTGGGCTTGGGGCTCATCGCTCAGCTCCTTTCGGTGTCCATGGGCAGGGTGATGGTGAAGCGGGCTCCCCGGCCCTCGGTGCTCTCCACCTCGATGTGGCCGTGGTGGCGCTCCACCACCCCGTAGGTGATGGAAAGGCCCAGGCCGGTGCCAGAGCCCACGTCCTTGGTGGTGAAGAAGGGGTCGAAGATGCGCGGCAACACCAGGGCGGGGATGCCCGGCCCGGTGTCCTCCACCACCAGCTCCACCCGGCGGGTCTGGGTGAGCATGCGGGCGGTGATGGTCAGCACGCCCGCCTCGCCCATGGCCTGGACGGCGTTCATGGCCAGATTGAGCAGGGCCTGCACCATGTGGGCCTTGTCCATCTGCACCTGGATGCCGTCGGGCACCAGCAGGCGCACCTGCACCCCGGAGGGGATCTCGCCCCGGATCAGCTTGAGGCCCTCCTCCACCACGGTGCGCAGGTTTTCCCGGCGAAGCTGGAAGTCGCGCTGGCGGGAGAACTCCAGCAGGGAGCTGACGATGTCGCGGGCCTTGGCCACCTGCTGGTCGATGGCCGCCAGCAGCTCGCGGTGATACTCGTCCACCTCCGGGCCCATCTCTTCCAGGAGGATCTGGCAGGAGGTGGAGATATTGTTCAGGGGATTGTTCAGCTCGTGGGCCACGCCGCTGGTCAGGGTGCCCAGGGCGGTGAGTTTTTCGGTCTGGATCATCTGTTCGTTGTTGTGCCTTAGTTGAGTGACCATGCGGTTGAAGGCCTGCACCAGGCTGCCGATCTCGTCCCGGTGCTGGGACCAGGGAATGGTTTGGTAGTCGCCGTGGGCCACCACCTCGGTGGCTGCCTCGATGATTTGCAGGGGGCGCACCAGGCGCACGATGAGCGAGTAGGCCAGGATGGCCCCCAGCCCGGCCAAGAGCACCAGGAAGGCCACCAGCAGGGGGCGGTATTCGCGCAGCAGGTCGGTGATGCCCTGGCGCTCGTTGCGGGCCAACACCTCCAGGCGCTCGATGAGCTCCTTGCCCGAGGCGCGCAGCTTGGTCACCGCCTGGTCCATACTGGCCACCCCGGCGTCGCCGCCGATATGGTCGCGCACCCAGACGAACTGGCGGCGGTAGTCGGCCGAGACCTTTTGCAGCCCGGCGATGGCCGCCTCGCCGTGGCCGCGCACCAGGTGCTCGCGGTCGGCCCCCAGCATGGCCTCGTAGCGGTTCAGGTAGTCCAGGGCCTGGCGGAAGTCCTGGTCGTGGCGGTAGAGGAAATAGTTCTTCTCGTAGCGCCGGGCCTCCAGGGCCATGTTGACCATGCCGTCGGCCTGGCTGAGAAAGACCAGCTTTTGCTCCATGCCCAGGAAATAGCTGTAGCTCAGCACGCCGAACAGGGCCATGCCCAAAAAGGCGGCCGCGAACCCCACCGCCAGGCGCACCCTGATTTTGCTGAGTCCCTGTAAAAACCTCATGGCGTTCTCCGCTCCCGCCCCGGCCCCGGCCCGGCGGCCCTTTTGCCCGGCAAAAAGGCCTAGGGGGCTGGGCAGCGGCGCGGTGAGCCTATGGGCAAGTCCGGCATGCATGACCCCTAATGCATGTAAGAATCATGCCAAGTGGGTATATGCCGTTACTCAACCGGTGATTATCGTTGTGAAATATCCCTCATTCACCCCTCATGTCCGGCTGCGGGCGGTGTTGAGTTATGCAACATCAGAGGGTGGTTAATTAGGCAAATTGCCGGGCTATTACAGCCAATTATATCAATTATAGCCTACCATGGGGTAAGTGTTTCAAAATTCAACGACGAGGTGACAAAAGAGGTGAAAAACCTGGGAGGCGAGTTTGGGGGCGCAGAAATCCAGGGGCCGGGCGGGTTCCGCGCCGCCGAGGATGTCGTGACGCTGGTGGGCCTCTTAATATGGTTGACCGCGCCTCGGCGCGGCCCCGATCGCCGGGCCTGGGGGGGCGGGCGCAGGAAGCGGACGGCGGGAGACAGTCATCGGGGAAATAAATACTAACACCTTGGCAACTCTCGCGAAAAGATAGGGCGGGATCCGCCAGGGGGCAATTTTTGGGTGCTTCTTTCCCCTGCAAAAGGCTTTGACAAATAGTTATATTGTGGCTACAATGTAATTGTTTTTTCGATAGGGCTTGTTTTTACTCGCAAAATCGTGGTGTGTTTGGGCAGGCCACCGGCGAAAAATTGCATCAGCGGGTCCGGGCGCCCCTCTCCCGGTGAATGACGCGGCAAGGCGTATAGCAGGGAGGTTGCACAAGAGTAGATCAGGCTCGGCGGCGTTGGCGTCCGGAGGTACCTGCCCGGCAACCGGGCGGGCGGCCGGGCATTGAGGCATTTGGGACCCCAAGGGCCGCGAGCCGGGTATACCACTCTCGTGAGGACTGAAAATGAGGTACGCAGAGACTGGGTATAACTTAGAAGTCGATCTTACCCGTGGCAACATCGAGAGGGTGGAAACCGATCCCCGGGACACCGAGCTGTACCTGGGGGGCCTGGGCACCAACGCCAAGATCATCTGGGACCGGGTTCCCCCCGAGGTCGAGCCCTTTTCTCCGGACAACCTGCTGATCTTCGCCGCCGGCCTCTTGTGCGGCACCCCGGCCACCGGCTGCAACCGCACCATCGTCACCACCATCTCCCCCCAAACCCGGCTGATGGCCTTTTCCATGATGGGCGGTTTCTGGGCCCCGGAGCTCAAGTACGCCGGTTACGACAAGGTGATCTTCCGGGGCAAATCGCCGGACCTGGTCTATCTGTATATCCACAACGATAAGGTGGAGTTGCGCGACGCCACCCACCTTCGGGGCAAGGGGTCCATAGAGACCGCGGCGCTTATCCAGAAGGAGCTGAAGGAGCCCAAGGCCCAGGTGGCGGCCATCGGCATGGCCGGGGAAAACCGGGTGTTTTTCGCCTCCATCGAGCAGGGACGCTCCAGCGCCAGCCGGGGCGGCATCGGCGCGGTGATGGGCGACAAGAACCTCAAGGCGGTGGTGGTGCGCGGCACCAAGGACGTCAGCATCGCCAAGCCCATGGAATTCATGGAGCTTTGCAACGAGGTCCTGGAGTACATCAAGTTCCGCAACGAGCACCCCATCCCCGGGGTCATGCCCATTCTGGCCGGGCTGGGCTCTCCCCAGGAGATGAAGGTCCACGACGAAAAGTGGCACACCGAGAACTTCTCCTGGGGCAACTCCCGGACGCGGCGCAAGGACTTCTGGAACGAGGAAGTGGCCCGGGAGTGGACCGAGACCCTGGACTCCATGCGCACCCGGCTCATCAGTTGCTACAACTGCCCCATGACCTGCGGGGCCACCATCTCCCCGCCGGGCATGCCCACCTACATGATGAAATGCTTCTCCAAGCTCACCTACACCATGGCCGCCATGTCCGATCTGGAGTTTGGCCTGGGCATCGCCCAGAGCGCCACGGAATACGGGGTGGACGGATTCTCGGCCCCCCAGGTGATGGCCTTCGCCCTGGAGCTTTTGGAGGCAGGCATCCTCACCGACGAGGACTTCCCGGGCATGCCCGAGGACAACGAGGGCCGTTTCTACTGGCTGCTGGACCACATAGTGCGCCGCGAGGGCATCGGCGACATCCTGGCCAACGGCACCTATTGGGCGGCCAAGCAGATCGGCAAGGGGGCCGAGGAATTCGCCCACAACAATATTAAAAAGCACGAGCAGCTTCCCCTGAAGCTGTCCATGCTCAACCCCATCTATTTCCTCATGTACGCCACCGGCGAGAAGATCAACATCACCCAGATCGAGGGCCAGTTCCCCCAGGCGCCTTTCCCCAAGCGGGAGCACCGGGAGGCCTTTGTGAAGGACTGGTTCCAGGTGCCCGACGAGAAGTTCAAGCAATACTTCCTGGACTGGGAGCCGCGGGGCGACAACTCCATTCCCTACTACCCCACGCCGCCCATGGCCTGCGACATCGTGGACTGGCAGGAGAGGATGCACTACATCGACGACGCCCTGGGCATGTGCGCCGGGTTGTCGTCCTTCCCGCTCAAGCCACCGTATCACCTGCACAATTACCCCAAGTTCATCTCGGCCGGGGCGGGCATCGAAATGGACACGGAAAAGCTGACCCAGGCGGCCAAGCGCTACCGGACCCTGGTGCGGGCCAACAACACCAGGCGGGGCATGAGCCGCAAGGACGAGAAGCCCCCCAAGGACCACTGGAAGAAAAGGTTCCCCGAGCTCGAAAAGGAGCTTCTGGACACCTACTACGCCTTCAAGGGCTGGAACGAGGACGGCATCCCCACCGAGACCACCCTGCGCGAGTTCGGCCTGGACTTCGTGGCCGACGATTTCCTGGCGCGGGGCATCCTGACCAAGGACGCGGATACACCTCCCAAGGGCGATGCGCCTGAAAAGGACAAGGAGGCGTAGCCGTGGCGGAAGCTAAAAAGACCAAGAAAGTAAAGACCATCAAGGTCGATGTTGATAAATGCAACGGTTGCCGGGCCTGCGAAATGATCTGCTCGGCCTACCACGCCGCCCCCAAGTACAGCGGCAACAACCCCGAGCGCTCGCGCGTCAGGGTGATCCGCGAGCCGCTCAAGGACGTGTACGTGCCGGTGTATGCCGGCGAATACACCCCGGCCGAGTGCCTGGGCCGCGACAAGTACATCATCGACGGCAAGGAATACGACGAGTGCGCCTTCTGCCGGGCTTCCTGCCCCTCGCGGGACCTGTTCAAGGAGCCCGACTCCGGCCTTCCCCTGAAGTGCGACATGTGCGAGGGTGAGGACGAGCCCCTTTGCGTGAAGTGGTGCATCGTGGACGCCCTGACCTATGAGGAGCGGGAAGAGGAAGCCGAAGAGGACGAGAAGCCCGAGGACATCGACGTGGGCCTGGAAGCGCTGGCCGACAAGTACGGCATGGACAAGATAATGGATGCCGTGGCCCGCATGTCCCAGCAGAAGAAGGACTAGCTCTCCCACGGTAAGAAACAGGGGTTGGGGCGGACAGTGGAAAACGTAGCCGATTACAAAGAGATCGTAGAGGTCATAAAGGACAACGGCGGCGACGCCTTCAAGTTGTGCTTCCAATGCGGTCTCTGCGATACGGTCTGTCCCTGGAACCGGGTCCGCGAGTTCTCCATGCGCAAGATCGTGCGCCAGGCCACCTTCGGCTTCACCGACATCGAGAGCGAGGACATCTGGCGCTGCACCACCTGCGGCCTGTGCCCCAGCCGCTGCCCCCGCGACGTGAAGCAGATCGAGTCCGGCGTGGCGCTCCGGCGCATCGCCACCGAATACGGCGTTTTCCCCACCTCGGTCAAGCCCATCCGCACCATCAGCGGCAGCCTCATGGGCGAGGGCAATCCCCTGAGCGAAGAGCGCAAGGACCGGGCCAAGTGGGCCGAGGGCCTGGGGGTGAAGTCCTTCAGCGAGGAGATGGAGATTCTCTATTTCCCCGGCTGCTACCTGAGCTACGACCAGCGCCTCAAGAAAGTGGCCAAGGCCACGGTCAAGGTGCTAAAGGCGGCGGGGGTGGACTTCGGCATCCTGGGCGAAAAGGAAAGCTGCTGCGGCGAGAGCATCCGCAAGACCGGCGACGAGGACGTGTTCCGCCGCCTGGCCAAGGAAAACATCAAGAACTTCATCGACGCGGGCGTGAAGAAAATTCTGGTCTCCTCCCCCCACTGCTATCACACCTTCAAGAACGAGTACCCCGAGTTCATGGTCAACTTCGAGGTGGTGCACATCACCCAGTACCTGCTGGAGTTGATAAAAGAGGGGCGGCTGGAGATCAAAGAGGAATACCGCAAGAAGATCACCTATCACGACCCCTGCTACCTGGGCAGGCACAACGGCATATACGACGAGCCCCGCCAGGTGCTGACCAGCCTGGCCGGCCTGGAGCTCAGTGAGATGCCCGATTGCCTGGAGGCCAGCCTGTGCTGCGGCGGCGGGGGAGGGCGGATCTGGATGGAGACCCCCAAGGGGGAGCGCTTCTGCGACATTCGACTGCAGCAGGCCATGGATCTTGAGGCGGAGGTGTTGGTGACCGCCTGCCCCTATTGCATCACCAACTTCGAGGACAGCAGACTGACTCTGGAAAACGGCGAATCGGTGGAGGTGAAGGACATTACGGAGATAGTCCAGGAGGTTATCTAGCAAACGCTTGGAACTCTAAAGGCGTAGGTTAATGGAAACGGAAACGGCACAGGTTAAGAGCATCCCCGCCGGCGGCAATTACGGCGACGTAATGGTCCTGGGCGGAGGGATCAGCGGGATTCAGGCTTCCCTGGATCTCGCCACCGCCGGTTACAAGGTCTATTTGGTCGAGAAATCACCAGCCATTGGTGGGCATATGGCGCAGTTGGACAAGACGTATCCCACCAATGACTGCTCTATGTGAATACTCTCGCCCAAACTGGTCGAGGTCGGCCGGCATCCAAATATCGAGGTCCTGTCATACACTGAAGTGAACAGTGTAGACGGCGAGGTGGGCGATTTTTCGGTGAGTCTCACCAGGAAGCCCCGCTACGTCAACGAAGACCTGTGCACGGGTTGTACAACCTGCGTGGAGTACTGCCCCGTGGAGTACCCCGACCAGTTCAACCAGGAGATTTCCGAGAACAAGGCCGTACACATCTACTTCGCCCAGGCCATTCCCCTGATCGCCTATATCGACGAAAGCTGCCTTTACCTCAAAGAAAAGAAATGCCGCATCTGCGAGAACGTGTGCAAGGCCCACGCCATCGACCTCAGGCAAAAGCCCGAGAAGATGGAGATCAAGGTGGGGGCCATCGTCCTGGCCGCCGGCTACGACACCTACGACCCCAGCCTGAAGCAGGAATACGGCTACGGCCGCCTGCAGAACGTGGTCACCAGCATGGACTTCGAGCGCCTGCTGTGCGCCACCGGCCCCTACGAGGGCGAGATTCTCAGGGCCTCGGACCGCAAGCACCCCCACAAGATCGCTTGGATCCAGTGCGTGGGCTCGCGGCGGGTGACCCCGGGGGACAACAGCTACTGCTCGGCGGTGTGCTGCTCCTACACCCAGAAGCAGGTGATCCTGGCCAAGGACCACGACGCCGGGGCCCAGTGCACCGTGTTCCACAACGACATCCGCGCCTATGGCAAGGACTTCGAGCGCTACTACCAGCGCACCCAAGAGCTGGCCGACGTGCGCTTCATCCGCTCCTACACCACCGTGGCCAGGGAGGACCCGGAGACCAAGAACGTCTTCGTGCGCTACTCCACTCCAGACGAGGGGGTCAAGGAGGAGGAGTTCGACATGGTGGTGCTGTCGGTGGGCCTGAACCCCCCGGCCGACTACCAGGGCCTGGCCGACAAGTTCGGCATCGAGCTGACCGAGCACGGCTTCTGCCTGGCTTCGCCCACCAACCCCATCGGGAGCACCCGTCCCGGCGTGTACGTGTGCGGCGCCTTCCAGGGCCCCATGGACATCCCCGAGTCGGTGTTCACCGCCAGCGGGGCGGGCACCCAGTGCGGCGAGCTGCTCAACTACCGCCGCGGCGGGCTGACCAAGGAGCGGGTGTACCCGGCGGAAAAGGACGTCTCCCAGGAGAAGCCCAGGATCGGGGTGTTCGTGTGCCACTGCGGCTCCAACATCGGCCGGGTGGTGGACGTGCCCAACACGGTGGAGTACGCGCTCGGCCTGCCCAACGTGGTCTACGCCCAGGAGCAGCTTTTCTCCTGCGCCACCAACTCGGCCAAGCAGATCACCGACACCATCAAGGAAAAGGGCCTCAACCGGGTGGTGGTGGCCGCCTGCTCGCCGCGCACCCTGGAGCCCCTGTTCCGCGACACCCTGCGCGAGGCGGGGCTGAACCAGTACTACTACGACATGGCCAACATCCGGGAGCACTGCTCCTGGTGCCACTCCAAGGAAAAGGAAGAGTCCACCCGCAAGGCCCAGGACATCATCCGCATGTCCGTGGCCCGGGCCGGGCACCTCAAGCCCCTGCAGGAGATCGACCTGCCGGTGAACAAGGCGGCCCTGGTGGTGGGCGGGGGCCTGGCGGGCATGACCAGCGCCCTGTCCATGGCCAACCAGGGGCATGAGGTCCACCTGGTGGAGAAGGAGAACGACCTGGGGGGCATGGCCCGGCGGCTGCACTACACCCTGGACGGCCTGGATGTGCAACAGTACCTGGACGGCCTGGTGCGCCAGGTCTACCGCCACCCGTCCATCCACGTCTACACCAACGCCGAGATCCTCGAGGCCACCGGCTACGTGGGCAACTTCGTGACCAAGCTCACCTCCGACCGGGGACCCAGCGAGATCAAGCACGGCGCCACGGTCATCGCGGTGGGAGTGGACGTGTACAAGCCCACCGAGTACCTCTACGGCCAGGACGAGCGGGTGCTGACCCACCTGGAGCTGGAGGAGCGCATCTCCTCGGGCGACGAGGCGGTGACCGGGGCCCAGACCGTGGTGATGATCCAGTGCGTGGGCTGCCGCAACACCGACCGCAATTACTGCTCGCGGGTGTGCTGCTCCGAGTCCATCAAGAACGCCCTGAAGCTCAAGGAGATCAACCCGGAGATGGATGTCTACATCCTGTTCCGGGACATCCGGACCTACGGCATGCTGGAGGACTACTACCGCGAGGCCTCGGCCAAGGACGTGAGATTCATCCGCTACGAGCCGGAAAACCCGCCCCAGGTGGAGGCTGCGGAAGAAGAAGGCCGCCCGGTGTTGCAGGTGAGCCTCATGGACTACGTCTTGGGCATGGAGCTGGCCATCGGCGCGGACATCGTAACCCTGGCCGCGGCGGTGGTTCCCCGTGAGGACAACAAGGACATCTCCCAGCAGTTCAAGGTGTCCCTGGGGCCGGACGACTTTTTCAAGGAAGCCCACGTGAAGCTGCGGCCGGTGGACTTCGCCACCGACGGGGTCTACCTCTGCGGCACGGCCCACTACCCCAAGCACATCCCCGAGGCCATCAACCAGGCCTACGGCGCGGCGGGGCGGGCGCTGACCCTGCTTTCCAACGACATCGTCACGGTGTCGGGATCGGTGTGCGAGGTGGACGAGGCCCGCTGCATGGGCTGCGGGGCCTGCGGCCAGGCCTGCTCCTACGCGGCCATCGAGTTCCGCAAGACCAAACAGGGCAAAAAGGCGGTGGTCAACCCGGTGCTGTGCAAGGGCGACGGCCTGTGCAACGCCAAGTGCCCCACCGGGGCCATCTATTTGAAGCACTTTACCGACGAGGAGTTGTTGAGCCAGATTGACGCCATGAGCGCGACTGCGTAATAGTGTGGGTGCGGCGTTGGCCGCGATTAGGGACCAAGGAGAAAAAGGCGATGAGTGCAGGGGGCAAGTTCAAGCCCAAAATACTCGGTTTCCTTTGCCACTGGTGAGCATACGGGGCAGCTGACCTAGCGGGAGTTTCCCGGCTACAGTATACGACCGAGATAAGGGTCATCCGCGTCATGTGTTCCGGAAGGGTGGACCTGGAGTTCGTGCTCCGGGCCTTGGCCAACGGCATGGACGGGGTGTTCGTCGGCGGGTGCCGACTTGGTGAGTGCAACTACGTAACTCACGGGAACTACCACGCCCTGAACATGGCCCTGCTTTGCAAGAAGATCCTTGTCCACATCGGCCTGAACCCGGACCGCCTGCGCATCGAGTTCATGTCCGCCGGCGAGGGCAACCTGTTCACCGAGGTGGTGGACGACTTCACCAAGCAGGTGCGGGGGCTGGGGCCCCTGGGCCGGGGCGAGGGGGAAGACCTGGAGCCCGAGGTGCTTCAGGAGCGCCTGCAAGAGGTGATGAAGCTGGTCCCCTACATCAAGCTGATGATGAACGCCAAGCTGAGCCAGCGCCTGAGCCCCGGCGAGTACGAGGACTACTACACCACCGAGGAGATCGACGCCCTGTTCAGCGAGGTGGCCTCCTACTTCATCGACCCGGAGAAGTGCCAGGCCTGCCAGATCTGCCTGCGCCGCTGCCCGGTGGAGGCCATCGAGGGCGGCAAGAACCGCATCCACGTCATCGACCAGGACAAGTGCATCAAGTGCGGCACCTGCTTCGAGGCCTGCCCGCCGCGCTTCGGGGCGGTTACCAAGATCAGCGGCGGGCCGGTGCCGCCGCCCATTCCCGAGGCCGATCGGGCCCTGGAGCGCAAGGGCAAGGGGGCCGAAGCCTAAAGAGCCGCATCCCGCCTGCCTGTAAGAGCAGAACGCGCCCCGCACATCGTTGCGGGGCGTTTTTTATGGCCTGGTTGGTTACGCCTGGGGGATGGCGTCGAAGATGACCTGGTCCGCGCCGTTGTAGACCAGAAAGCGGGTGACCTTGGCCCGGCCGATGACCACCATGCCCATGTCACGGGCCAGCTCCAGAGACATCTGGGTGACCCCGGACTTGGAGATCAAGACCGGGATGCCCATGAAGGCGGTCTTCATGACGATCTCCGAGGTGAGCCGCCCGGTGGTGAACATGATCTTGTCCTCGCCGGGCATGCCCTCCAGCCACATGCGCCCGGCGATGGCGTCGGCCGCGTTGTGCCGCCCCACGTCCTCCACCGCCATGATCACCTCGCCCTCGCGGCACAGGTAGCAGCCGTGGATGGACCCGGCCTGGCGGTAGATGGGGTTCAGGGGCGCGGCGGCCTCGATGATCTTGTAGATGGTGGACTGGCGCACCGTGACCAGGGGCAGCTTGTGCTCGTAGAGCTTGTCCACGGTGCAGCTGAACAGGGTGCCCTGGCCGCAGCCGCTGGTCACCGTGACCCGGTGGAGCTTCTCTTCCAAATCCGGGATGCCCTCGCCGTGGCGGGTGGTCACGTTCACCATCTCCCGGCCCCAATCCACCTGAACCGACTCTATGTCCGCGATGTTCTCCAGGAGGCGCTGGTTGTGCAGATAGCCCAGGGCCAGCTCCTCGGGGTTGGTGCCCAGGGTCATCAAGGTGACCACCTCCCGGCCGTCCACCTTGATGGTCAGCGGCGACTCGCCGGGTATGGCCACCTCCCGGCGCTTGCCCAGATGGTCCACCACCTCGATGTGGTGCACCGGGGGCAGACCGGCCCGGCTCAAGCGGGGTTTGGGGGAGGATTTTTCGCCTGCGCTCATGCTGCCTGCCGGTCTGCGGTCATGGGGCGCGCGGTCCGCCCCTTGCGGTGATTTGTCGCTTAAAACAGGGCGATAAACGCCGTCGCTCCGATTAAAGGCATACTAGCCCACTATTGTTGGGGGGGCAACCACCCATGCGCGGCCCGGCCGTCCCGCCAACAAAAAACCTCCGCCGGGCCGCCTTGGTTGGGCGGCACCGGCGAAGGTCGGCTTAAAAGCGATGGGCGTCTAGTTGCCCTTGGTCTGCCTTTCGCCCTTGGGCAGCTTCTCGCCCTTGGGCATGATCTCCTTGCCGTCCTTGTACTGGGGATAGACCCAGCCGCCGGGCACGAAGTCGCACTTGGGGGCCACCAGCTCCTGGTACAGGTCGGGGCGGCGGTCCTTGAGGTAGTCGCTCTCCGGATGGCTGGCCCCGTAATAGGCCGGGATCACGTCGGCGATGAGCATGGTGTCCTGCTGGTGGTTAGCGGCCACGATCACGTCGCCGTGGGGCCCGCAGATGATGGAGTTGCCCCGGTAGTGCCACTCCACCCCCTTGAGCGACTCGTAGCCGCAGTGGTTGCTGTAGGCGAAGAAGATGTTGTTGGCGTAGGCGTAGGCCGGGATCAGCAGGCGCGAGATGTCCGGATAGGGCACAGCGCTGCGCTGGCCGTTCGGTTGGGTGGCGTAGCAGTCGGCCGCCGTGGGGCCCACCACCAGCTTGGCGCCCTTGAGGGCCAGGATGCGCGTAAGCTCCGGGAACTCGCACTCGTAGCAGTTGAGCACGCTCACCGGGAAGCCGTTGACTTTGAACACCGGGCACAGCTTGTCCCCGAAGCTCCAGTTGGCGCGCTCGTCCCGGCCCCAGAGATGGGTCTTCTTGTAGCTGGCCACCAGCTCGCCGTCGGCGGCGATCACCGCGATGCTGTCGAAGTACATCGGCTTGCCGTCCTTGCCCTTGGTCTTTTCGGCGTAGGGCACCAGCAGGGCCATCTTGTATTGCTTGGCTATGGCCCGGCACTTGGTGACGATGGGGCCGTTGGCGAACTCGGCCTCCGCCTGGGCCTCGGGGCGGCTCATGGTGTAGCCGTTGACGTACAGCTCCGGGAAGCTAAGAAGCTGCACCCCGCGCTGGGCCGCCTGCTTCACCGCCTCTTCCAAACGGGCCATGTTTTTGGCGATGGCTCCCTCCCCATAGGCCCCTTGGGCCTGGTAGACCCCCAGGCGCACCCCCTGTCCCGCCCGCGGCGGCTGGGCGTACACGCTCATCTTGAACATGATCTGGCGGTAGCTGTGCATCACCGTGCGGTCGTAGCGGGGCGAGCAGCAGTCCGGCACCGGGCCGGCCAAGGCCGGAGTTGCCAGGGCTATGGCCAGGCCCAGGGCAAGTAAGAACCTTTTCATAATGCCTCTCCCCGGGGCCGCGCAAAGCCCCTCAATGGGTTGGTGTTTATCCAGCAATACCTTTTTTGGGACGAGCGGCGCAACCCGCCCCCATTTGGAGCGGCATGTGTGTCACCCAGTGGCACACGTGTATCAAATTAAAAAAATCGCCGCCTATGCCGATAAAATCGATCTGAATGACGGGAATGAATAAGATTCAATGTATCCCGCCTGTTAACCCGTAAAAGCTAAAAACACCGGCCAATGGCACGCATGTTGCTGTTAAAGACCTAAATACATATCAACAACTAGTAGATAAATACTATTCAAATATCGAAAAGCCATAAGTGAAAGCTATGCGCAAAAGGTCTGCGAACGTGGGGCATGATCATGCAAACCAAAAGCGGAGGAATATCCATATGGTTTAAGGGCAGGCACGGAGCACCGGAGATGTAAACGGGCAAGCCACATCCTTGATTCTGCTTCCTTGACGGCTTTCATTGATTAATTTTTTCAATCTTTAGAGTTTATTATCTCGAAAAATCTGGGAGGGATTATCGTGAAGCAGAGACTTGTCAAGATGGTTTTGGCCCTGGTCGCCGTTTCGTTTTTGTGCATGGCCGGGCAGGCCATGGCCGAGAACAAATACATGCCCAAGCCGTCCAAGTGGGGGCCGGACGACCAGATCGGCAACGCCAATTACCTGACCCCCAAAAAGGTCTTGGAGGCGGTGAAGCTGGTCAAGGAGGGCAAGGTTTTCGACCTGGGCAACGAATACTACAAGGGCTTTCCCGCCTATCCTCCCCGCGACGTCTTTGTGTGGCTCCTGGTCCACGGCCTGACGGTGGACCCCCCGCGCGGCTATGACAAGGCCACCGACATGGAGGAGTTTGTGTCCATGTCCACCGGCCTGTCCACCCAGTTGGACGGCTTCGCCCACGTGGGCCACGACCACGTCTTCTACAACGCCACCAAGCAGAAGGACATCGTCGCCGCCTCGGGCGCCAAGAAGTTCGGCATGGAAACCGTGCCGCCCCTGGTGACCAGGGCCGTGATGGTGGACATGGTGGACTTTTTGGGCCGCAACCTGGGCCCGGCCGAGGAGATCAGCCTCAAGGACTTCAAGGCCTGCTTGGCCAAGCACAACCTCAAGATTCAGCCCGGCGACGCGGTCTTGATCAACACCGGCTGGATGCGCCTGTTGGGCACCGACAACAAGAAGTTCGCCTCCAGCAACCCCGGCATCAGCGAGGACATCGCCTGGTTCCTGGTGGACAAGGGCGTGGTGGGCGTGGGCACCGACCAGTGGTGCACCGAGGTCTACCCCCACAAGGGCTTCCCCAAGGACCTCTACGGCGCGGGCTTCATCCCCTGCCACGTGATCCTGCTGGGCAACGGCATCTACCAGTTCCAGAACCTCAGGCTGGCCGAGCTGGCCAAGGCCTGCAAGGCCGACGGCAAGTACGACTTTTTCTTCAACTTCACCCACCCCAAGATCCGGGGCACGGTGCAGGGCATCGGCCAGCCCATCGCCATCAAGTAGCTTCCTAGGGCCTACCCGGCGCTGCGCGGCCCAATATTTACTAGCGCATCACAGCCCGCCGCAGCGCTTTCCCCGGGGCCGTAAATGGCGTCCACCGCTCGGGCGTTATTTACGGCCCCTTCTAATCCAAGGCCGCCGGCAACGCGGGCTCAGCCCACCAGCTTCATGCCCCGCAAACTGCGGGCGGCCAGCCCCTTGTATAGCTCCAGGCCCTTGGCCGTGGCCTCCAGGCGGCGGGCGCTCAAGGGCCCCTTGACCTGGGCCGGGTTGCCCTGGGCCAGGTGCCCGGCGGGAACCTCCATGCCCGCCGGCAGCAGGGACCCGGCGGCCACCATGGCCTTGGCCCCCACCCTGACCCCGGCCAAGAGCACCGAGGCCATGCCGATCAGGGCCTCGTCGCCCACCTCGGCGTCGTGCAGGATGGCCCCGTGGCCTATGATCACCCCCCGGCCCACGATCACCGCCCGGCCGGGGTTCATGTGCAGCACGCAGTTTTCCTGCACGTTGCTGTCCGGCCCTATCTCGATGCGCCCCAGGTCGCCCCTGAGCGCCGCGCCCGCCCCGATGAAGCAGCCCGCCGCCACGCTCACCTCGCCGATGAGCGCCGCCTGGGGGTGCACGAAGGCGCTGGGGTCCACCTGGGGGATTTTGTCCTCGAACTGGTAAAGGGCCAAGGTGTCCTCCTTGGTGGCGGGGGTCAAAAATAGGTCTGCCGGCGGGGCCTGTTGGGGCGCGCCGCCGGCAGTATTCTAAACCAATTTTAAAAAAACCGTCGGCTGCCAGGTGGGGGGCCGGGCAGAGGCTATCTCCCTGTCCCTCCCACCCGGAAGCCGACGGCGGGCCGATTGCGCGGTGGCGACGCTGCGTTAGTGGGGTTCGCCGAAGCGCCACCCACGCCCTCGGCTCCTAAAGTCCTCCCGGCCTGCCGCCCGGCTTGGTGCCGCCCGGCCTGCCGCCGCTGGGCGGCCGGCTGCCGTAGCTTTTGCCGGTTTCAAAACGGCGGCGCTGCTCCTTGAGGTAGTCCTTGTATTCGTCCAGTTGGTCCTTGGTCAGCACCTTGCCCAGGGCCGCTTGGGTCTCCAGGTCCACCTGGTGCACGCGCTCGAAGAGCTTCTGCATCTCGCGGGGGTTGTCGCTGCGCTCTCCCTCGCTCAAGAGCTTTGCCTTTTGGTCCTCGCCCGCCTTGATGATGGCCTTCACCTTTTCGGCCTGCTCCGGCTTCAGCTTCAGGCGCACGGTGAGGTCCTGCATGGTTTTCTCCAGGCGCTGGGCGGGGCTCATCTCCTGGGCGGCGGCGGGCGGTGGGCCGGGCGGAGCTCCGCCTGGGCCGCCGCCGGGAGGGCCGTCGTGGGGAGAGGGGCCGCCGCAGCCCATGGCCGCGATCAACAGCACAGCGGGAACCAGGTAGCGGATCATGCGCAACGCTCCAAAGGAAAGGGTGTGGTTTGCTTCGCTCCCAGAGGGGCAGGCTATATTTTATCCGCTAGCCGGAATTGTGCTCTGGGTAGTGAACTCCTGGGACACCCAACCCACCTCGCCGTTGGGGGCGCGCACGAAAAGCCACGCGCCGGTGCGGCCCTGGATGGTCAGGTCGGCCCCCAGGCTGACCACCTGCAACACCGGGTAGGCCATGCCCGGGCCGCTGCGCACGTTGAGGGCCTGGGAGATCACCGTGGCCGCGCCGCTGGCGCCCTGGGCCGGGGCCACCACGCCGGTGGGCGCGGCCGCCACGGCGGGGACCGGAGCGGCGGCCGGGGCGGGAACCACCACATAGCCGCCCGGAGCGGGCCGGTAGTAGACGCCGTCATACAGGTAATAGTTGATCCCGCCGAATACCACCACCCGGAAGCCGGGCGGCATGAAGCTGATCACCAGCCCCAACGGCGGGAACACCGGCACGTATCTGCCCCGCCAAGGGCGGTAGTATTTGCCACCCCAGTAGTAATAGGGATTGCCCCTGACCACCACCCGGGTGTGGCCCGGGGGAGGCCCGCCGTGTCCGCCGCCGCGTCCGTCCCAGCGGTCGCCGCCGCCGCCACCTCCGCCACCGGGGCCGCGAGCCGCCGCCGGGGCCGCCAGGCCCAGGGTCAGGGCGGCCAGGGCGGTTAGCATTATGAGCCCCACCTTGCGAGGGGCTTGGTTCAGGCGAAGCATGTTAATCCTCCTTTAATGGGTGGCCGGGGTGCGCCCCAGCCGCTTATTAAGTAAGCAAAAACGGTGCCCGCCGCTGCCCCGGGGAAAAAATTGAGTGTTTACTCAAATTTTCCACCATTTAGGAGGGGAGGGCTCGGCGCGGCGCCAAGCGGCCGGGCCGATGGATGTAACTTTTTTATGCGGCGGGCCGGGAGGCTGGGAAAAATTTTTGCTCCGGCGGGCGCAAAAAAAGCGCCCCGGCCTTAATGGGCCGGGGCGCGGGCGATGTCGATTCCTATTTGGGCGGGGCCTACTTGGCGGCGCGCATGTGCTCCGAGCCGCGCACGGTAAGGACCGGGCAGGGGGCGTGGCGTTGCAGCTTTTCCGCCGCGCTGCCGAAGAGCACCCCGGCCACGTCGCCGCGTCCCTTGCTGCCCACCACCAGCATGTCCGTGCCGGTTTCCTTGACCGCGTGGATGATCTCCTCCCAGGGCAGGCCCTCCTTGAACAGGAGTTGGGTTTCCACGCCCTGGGTCCGCGAGATGTAATCCTTTTCGATCACCTCCTTGCGGTCGTTGATGGTGCGCTGGATGATCTCGCCGCGGTCCAGGCCGAGGCCCGCCCCGCCGTATTGCTCCAGGGAGTCCAGATAGCGGGTGTTGATGACGTTGACCAAGGTAAGTTCCGCCTTCAAGGCCCGCGCCAGGGTGAGGGCGTGCAGGAAGGTGTCCTCGGAGTACTTGGAAAGATCGATGGCGGCCATCACCTTTTTGATTTCAATCTTGTCGGCTTGCATGATCGCTTCCTCTTCAGCTTGATTAGGGACTGCCTGGGGCGGGAGGCTCCGCCTATTTAATTTTTTGCCACTAATTTGCCCAAATGGCCAGCGTTAATCATGGGATTAGGCCGGGAATCAGGCGGGCCGGGCGCCCGCTTGCCGGGGAGCTAGTCCACCAGCACCCGATCCCCATGGCTCAAGGGGGAGGATACGACCAGAAAGCAAACGTCCCGGTCCCCTTGATTCAGCAGCCGGTGGGGCGTGTTGGGCGGCACGGAGATCCCCTGCCGTGGCTCTATGGTCAGGGTTTTCCCCGGCAGTTCCATGGTGGCGCGGCCGGAAAGGACATAGAAAAACTGGTGGGCGTGCTGGTGGTAATGCCGCGCTTCGGCCCCGCCGGGCGGGACGCGCTCCTCAATGACGCTCAGGGAGCCCGATTTCAGCAGATGCCAACCATCGCATACTTCGCCCCAGTTGTAGTGCTCGGCATTGGCTGGGCTGACGATTTCCATGGCGGTCACCACCTTTTTGTTTGCCAAGGACCTAGGCCCGGGCCGCCTTGGCATAGTCTCGGCTGCCCACCGGGATGAACAGGGCCACCGCCGCGCTGAGCAGGGGAAGCACGGTAACGATATGCATGACCGTGGCCACGCCCCAATGGTCGGCCACCACCCCCATGAGGGTGGCTCCCACCCCGCCCAGGCCCATGGCGAAGCCCACCAGCATGCCCGAGACGGTGCCCGCCCGGTCGGGCAGGATCTGCTGACCCATGACTATGCAAACCGACCAGGAGGACAGAAGCACCCCGCCCACCAGGGCCAAGACGACGTTGAGCCACATGCCCGGCTCCAGCACCTGCAACCAGATCATCATGGGGGTGACGATGGCGATGCTGACCACGAAGAAGCGCTTGGGGCCCATCTTTTCGGCCAGGGGCGCCCCGGCCAAGGTGCCCACCACCCCGGCGGCCAGGAAGATGGTCAGGAGCGAACCGGCGGTGACCGCGTCGCCGCCCAGCACGCTGACGTAATAAAAAGGTATGAAGGTGGCGATGCCGGTGTGCACCCAGGCCCTGATCACCACCGCGCCCATGAGGATGCCCAGGGGCTTCAGGCGGCCCCTGAGCGGCAGGCGCTCGACCTGGGCCTTTTCCTGGGCCTGCTTGCCGTTTTTGCGGGTGAGGTGACGCCAATAGGCCAGGACGAGACCGGCCACGACCACGCCGGGCACCGCGAACAGCAGGGTGCCGGTCATCCCGCCCCAGGCGTAGAAGGACATGATCATCACCGGGCCCAGGGCCAGGCCCGCGTTGCCCCCCACCATGAACCAGCTCACCCCCACCACCTTGCGCGAACCGGCGGAGCCCAGCACCCCCTTGAAGGCCTCGGGATGGAAGCTGGCCACCCCCAGGCCGGAAAAGACCACCACGGCTATGAGGGACACATAGCTGGGGCACAGGCCGATGAGCCCGAAGCTGAGCCCCGACACGGCCACCCCCACCGGCACCAGCCAGCGCAGGCTGAGGCGGTCGGTGAGGTCGCCGAACAGGGGCTGGATCACTGATGAGGTGAGGTTCATCACCATGATCAGGGCCCCGGCCTGGGCGTAGCTGAGGGCGTGCAACTGCTTCAAGATGGGCAAAAAGGCGGGCAGGGCCCCGGTGGTGGTGTCGGTTACCAGGTGGGCCAGTATCAAAAGTCCTAGTGCTTTGGCGTCCATGGGCGATGTTCCACTGTTGTTGCCGACGGCCGGCGGCCGCTAAAAACAAAACTTGTTTGAATATTATAGGAGAGGTCAAGCCCCGAAGGGAAATATGCAGGCTGGCTGGGCGGTTGTCACCGCCGGGACGGAAGACGGCGCGGCCGGGCGACTAAAAGGGCCGGAGCCACAACGGCCCCGGCCCAGCATCAGGAGGGAAAATGGTCACGCCGCTTGGCGATGACCAAGGAAAGCCACGATACGGTCGCGCAGCTTAAAGAAAGCCGGGTCTTCCACCAGCCGGTCCCGGGTGCGGGGCCGGGAGAAGGGGATGGTTATCTCCTCGGCCAGGGTGGCGCCCGGGCCGGGAGTCATGAGCAATACTCGGTCGGAGAGCAGGATGGCCTCGTCCACGTCGTGGGTGACCATGAAGATGGTGATGCCGGTGTCCTCCCACATGCGCACCAGCTCCTGCTGGATCACTCCCCGGGTCAGGGCGTCGATCTGGGCGAAGGGCTCGTCCAGGAGCATGATGCGCGGGTTGACCGAAAAGGCGCGGGCCAGGCCCACCCGCTGGCGCATGCCGCCGCTGAGCTCGGCCGGTTTCTTGTTGCGCGCCTCGGTGAGGTTGACCATCTCCACGTACTTTTCCACCCGCCGGTTTATGGCCGCCTTGTCCCATTCGGGGTAGGCGGCCTTGACCGCCAGCCTGATGTTGCCCTGCACGCTGAGCCAGGGCATCAGGGCGAAGTTCTGGAACACCACCATGCGGTCCAGGCCCGGCTTCACCGTCTGCCGGCCATCCAGAAACACCACCCCGCCGTTGGATTTCTCTATGCCCGCGATGATGTTGAGCAGGGTGGACTTGCCGCAGCCGGAGTGGCCCAACACGGCCACGAACTCCTTTTCCTTTACGCTCAGCGACAGGTCGGAGAACACGCAGAACTCGTTTTTGCTGCGCGGGTCCTGGAAGTACTTGGAGACTCCTTCTACTTTCAGCAGTGGCATTTTCACGGCCCTACCTCCTAGTCGGTGTAGGCCAGGGACTTGGCCAGGCGGTTGAAGAGCATGTCCAGCATCACGCCCACCGCGCCGATGAGCAGGATGGCGAAGATGACGTTGGCGATGTCCAGGTTGTTCCATTCGTTCCACACGAAGTAGCCCAGGCCCAGGGAGCCCAGCAGGGCCTCGGCGGGCACGATGGCCACCCAGGCGCTGCCCATGGAGATGCGCAGGCCCGCCACGATGGCCGGACCCGCCCCCGGCAGGATCACCCGGAACACCTTGGCCAGGGTGGGCATCTGCAGGATGGCGGCCACGTTCAGGTATTCCTTTTTGATGTTGTTCACGCCGAAGGCGGTGTTGGCCAGGGTGGGCCACATGCTGGCCATGAACACCACCAGCAGGGCGGTCCAGCCGCTGTTTTGCACGGTGTAGAGCAGCAGCGGCATCCAAGCGATGGGCGAGATGGCCCTGAGCACCTGGATGTAGGGGTTGAGCGCCTTGAACAGGGTGCGGTTGAGCCCCAGGACCACCCCCAAAAACACCGCCACCACCGAGCCGGCCAGAAAGCCCACGGCCAAACGGCCCAGGCTGAAGCCCACCAGATAGCCGATGCCCTGGTCGTTGGGGCCGTTGTCGTAAAAGGGATCGGACAGGAAGTACCAAGCGTGTTCGGCCACCACCACCGGGCTGGGGAACTTCTCGTTGCCCACGGTGCTGTAGAGCTGCCACAGGGCCAGGAACAGCAGGAGGCAGAACAGGCTCAGCACCATCCAGTTGCCGCCCACCCTTTGCCCGAGGCTGCCCGCCGCGGAGCGCGCGGGGCCGGGGTCCACCGCCTTGAGCATGGCCCGCTTTTTGGCGGCCGCTCCCCCCGGGGGGGGGACCGCTGCCGCCGAAGGGACGCTAAGGGTGCTTGGGTTGGAGTTGCTCATGGTTTTCACCTATATGGTCGTGCGGGTGATAAATAACTCGCCTCTTAGGAGGTCCGGCGGATGGCGAAGCTCTTGATGTAGGCCTCCGGCTGGCTGGGATCGAAGGTCTTGCCCATAATCACGTGCTTCTTGTAGTTCTCCGCGGGCGCCTTGTAACCCTCGCCCTGCATGATGCTCCGGCAGTCGGAGGCCAAAAACACCTGCTCGGCCACCTTGTTGTAGTCCACGTCGCCCTTTACGTAGCCCCAGCGCTTCATCTGGGTGAGGATCCACACGGCCATGGAGTCCCAGGGGAAGGGGTCGAAGTCGATGCGGTCCGGGGCGCTGATGTCGCCGCCCTTGCCGTCGGGGAAGTTGCCGGTGAGTACCTGCTCCACCACCACCTTGGGCTGGTTCAGGTAGTTGCGCGGGCTGATGGCCTTGGCGATCTCCTTGCGGTTCTCGGCCTTGTGGGCGTAGTGGGTGGCGTCCACCAGGGACTTGAACACCGCCTTGAAGGTGTTGGGCATGGTGGTGGCGAACTCCTTGCTGGCGGCGAAGGCGCAGCAGGGGTGGCCGGGCCAGATGTCGCGGGTGAGCATGAAGATGTAGCCCGCGCCCTCGTAAACCGCCCGCTGGTTGAAGGGGTCCGGGGCCAGGTAGCCGTCCACGTTGCCCGCCCTGAGGTTGGCCACCATCTCCGGCGGCGGCACCACGCGGATCTTCACGTCGCGGTCCGGGTCCACCCCGCCCTCGGCCAGGTAGTAGCGCAGCAGGAAGTTGTGCATGGAGTAGTCAAAGGGCACGCAGAAGGTGAAGCCCTTCATGTCCTTGGCCGACTTCACCTTGCCCATGTACTTCTTGTGCAGGGTGATGGCCTGGCCGTTGATGTTCTCCACCGCGGGCATGAGGAAAGGCACCGCCGGGGAGCCCGCGCCCAGGGTCAGGGCCAGGGGCATGGGCGAGAGCATGTGGGCGCAGTCCACCTGCTTGCTCACCGCCCAGTCGCGGATCATGGCCCAACCGGCGGCCTTGACCACCCGGGTGCCCTCCAAGCCGTGCTTGGCGTAGAAGCCCATGGGGTCGGCCATGATGATGGGGGTGGCGCAGGTGATGGGGATGAAGCCGATCTTGAGCGCCTTTTTCTCCAGGGGGCCGGAGGCGTCCTTGGCCCAGGCCTTGGCCGCCTCCAGGGGGAAGAAGTTGCCGATGATGGCCATGGCCGCCGAAGCGCCCACCGCCTTCATGAAGCGGCGGCGGCTCACGTCGTTGCCCTTGAAGATGGCCTTGACCACGGTGTTTTCCACCGCGCGGTCGATCATGTCCTCGCTGCCGGTCACCGGGCGGCTTTCGGCGGCGGAGCCTTGGCCGTGGTGCCTGAGGGAGACCCCGGCGTCGAAGGGGTCGTTGAGGCTGTTCACGCTCTTGGTAATGGAAGGCTTGTCGTCTTTCTTGGCCATGGTGCCTGTCTCCTCGTGATCCGTAGCTTTCTAAAATATTGGTCGGCTCCCCGGGTCGCCGGGCATCACCACTTCTTGTAGGGCAGGAACTTGCCGTTGTAGGTGACCACCACCCGGTCGCCCTTGGGGTCCTCCTCCTTGGAGATGTCGATCTTGAAGTCGATGGCGCTCATGATGCCGTCGCCGAATTTCTCGTGGATGATGGCCTTCATGGTGGTGCCGTAAACCTGGGTGATCTCGTGGAAACGGTAGATGAGGGGGTCGGCCACCACCGCCGCGTCCAGGCAGCCTTTCATGGGGCACTCTTGCAGGACCGCCGCCAGCTCCGGCCCCAGGCCCAAGGCCTCGGCGGCCTTGGCGGCCTGGGCGGGCTCCAGGCTGTTTTGGCCCAACAGGGCGGAGGTTACGAATACCGGATGGCCGCCTACCGCCTGGGCGATGGCTTCCCAGGTGAGGCCCTTGGCCGCCTTGGCCGCGATGATGGCTTCGGTCGCTTCTTGCCTGGTCATGACTTTCTCTCCGCTAGGCTGCCCCATGAGGGGGCAGGGTTAAGGTGTCGGATTTTAGATGCGGCTCATCAAAGCAATGGCTGTGCCATGGGCGGCAAGGCGGGAACGGGACGGGATAACGGGCTGTTATGTCAGGAAAAAGCAAAACTACAAAAATGTAGTATCAGTTTCACATAGCAACGAAATGGTAACTATAACATTAGATAAATACCGTACGGTATGTTTTAGAGGGGCGCACGGGCGCAAGAAAAGCCGGGCCCAAGGGCCCGGCTGGGGTTCGGCGGCTGCCTGAACTTAGTCCATTAGTATTCGCTCGTCGGGCTTGTCCTCGCCTGGGGCGCACACCGAGGCGTCGGCCGCCTTGCGGCCGGGGAGCACCAGGTTCAAGACCACGCCCAGCACGCCGGCCAGGCCGATGCCCGCCAGCTTGAAGCTGCCGATGGGCAGAGCCATGCCCCCGGTGCCGAAGATGACGATCAGGGCCACGATGGTCATGTTGCGCGGGTTCATCAGGTCGTGCCCGGCCCGCACCAGGGTGTTGATGCCCACCACCATGATGGCCCCAAACAAGAGCACCATGATGCCGCCCATCACCGGGGTGGGGATGGTGAGCAAAAAGGCCCCCAGCTTGCCCACGAAGGCCAGGGCCACGGCCACGATGGCCGCCCAGGTCATGATGGCCGGGTTGAAGGCCCGGGTCAGGGCCACCGCGCCGGTGACCTCGGAGTAGGTGGTGTTGGGCGGGCCGCCCAGGAAGGAGGCCAGGCTGGTGGCCAGGCCGTCGCCCAGCATGGTGTTCTTGATGCCGGGGTCCTTGATGTAGTCCTTGCCGGTGATGCCCCCGATGGCCAGGACGTCGCCGAAGTGCTCGATGGCCGGGGCGATGGCTATGGGCACGATGTAGAGCACCGCCTCCAGGTTCCAGGTGGGAAAGGTGAAGGCGGGCACCGCCAGCCAGGGGGCCTTGGCCACGGTGGTGAAGTCCACGATGCCGAAAAACAGCGAGAGCACATAGCCCGAGCCGATGCCGATGAGGATGGGCACCAGGCGCAGCCAGCCCTTGCCCAACAGCGACACGGTGATGGTCACTGCCAAGGATATCAGGGAGATGGTCAGGGCGGTGTTCTGGGGGAACAACACCGCCGAGCCGTCGCCGGTCTTGCCCAGGGCCATGTTAACCGCCACCGGGGCCAGGATCAGGCCGATGACCATGATCACCGGGCCGGTGACCACCGGGGGCAGGATCTTCTTGAGGGTGTCCGGCCCGCCGATGCGCACCACGAAGCTGATGATCACGTACATGCCGCCCGCCGCGGCCAGGCCGCACAGGGTGCCCGGCACCCCCCAGGTCTGGGTGCCGTAGATGATCGGGGCGATGAAGGCGAAGGAAGAAGCCAGGAAAACCGGAACCTTGCCCTTGGTGACAACCTGGAACAACAGGGTGCCGACGCCGGCGGTGAACAGGGCCACGTTGGGGTTGAGGCCGGTGAGTAGCGGCACCAGCACCAGGGCCCCGAAGGCCACGAAGAGCATCTGGGCCCCCAAGAGCAGGCCCTTGGGCGTGAATCGGTATTCAGGCGTGGAAAGTTCGCTCATGGCCTCTCCCTGAAAAAAGAAAGAATGGAAAATATTTATCGGGGCGCGGCTCTTATTTGGTGCCGAATATCTTGTCCCCGGCATCGCCCAGGCCGGGCAGGATGTAGCCGTTTTCATCCAGGCCGTCGTCCACCGAGGCGGTGTAGATGTCCACGTCCGGGTGGGCCGCCTCCACCCGCGCGATGCCCTCGGGCGCGGCCACCAGGAAGATGCCCCGGATTTGGGAGCAGCCCGCATCCTTGAGCAGCTCGATGGTGGCCATCAAGGTGCCGCCGGTGGCCAGCATGGGGTCCAGGATCAGGGCCATGCGGTGCTTGATGTGCTTGGCCAGCTTCACGTAATACTGCACCGGCTGCAAGGTCTCTTCGTTGCGGTAAAAGCCCACCACGCTCACCTTGGCGCCGGGGATCATGTCCAGCACCCCGTCCATGAGCCCCAGACCGGCCCTGAGGATGGGCACCACGGTGATCTTCTTGCCCTTTATTTCTTCAACCTCCACCTTGCCCGCCCATCCCTTGATGGTCTTGGTCTCGGTGGTCAGGTCCTTGGTGGCCTCGTAGGTGAGCAGTAAGCTCACCTCGCTGGCCAGGGCCCGGAAGCTGGAGGTGCTCAGGTCGTGCTTGCGCAGGATGCCCAGTTTGTGGCGCACCAGGGGATGTTTTACTACGTGAACTGCCACGGGGGTCTCCTTAGGGGTAGCAGGGTCGTGAATGGTTCCTCTTTTCTAATGGGCGGGGCCCCTGGGGTCAACCACCTTTTTGGCCTCTGGTCTTGCGCCCTCTGGGCAGTGGGCAGAAAAGGCTTGCCTACCAGGCCGGATACATGGTTTCAAAGGAGGCTGACCACCTTAGCCTGCCAAGGAGGGCCTGTGAAAGTCAACGACGTCTTGGAATACGCCCGCTGGGCCGGAGCGGGGGTCGGCATCTTCTGGGCCAACTACGTAGGCGGCAGCCCGGCGGAGCAGTTCGGCATAATCACCATCTGGACCGTGCCGGCCGTGGCCGGCCTCTCGGGCATCGAGAGCCTTTTTTTCGGCCAGGCCGCCTCCCGGATCTCGGGCTACGGTAGGGGTGGGGCCTACCAGCGCCAGTCCGGGCTCAACAACCTGGCCCTGGCCCTGGCCTGCGTCCTGGCCTACGCCCTGGGCTGGGGGACCATGGCCCAGGCGGCGTTGATGAGCGTGCTGCTAATTTTCCTAATTCTTTCGGCGAGTAACCACGCCTACAGCGCCTTCCGGGAGGGCAACCGCAACCTCAGGAATCTGCTGCGCCCGGTGCTCACCGCCCTGCTGGTGGCAGTGCTCCTGCCCTACATGATCGCCGCTTTGTCTTGAAGCGCCCGGCCGTATAATGGGTGCGGCCGCCACTAATAAATAGGAGAAGCATGCCGCTCGCCGCCCACCCCAGCCCCCTGGCCGCTCTGGAGCCCCGCCGCCACTGGTGGTGTCTGCTGCTCATGGCGGCCTTGGCCTTCATGGTGGGCCTGGACTTTTTGGCGGTGAGCCTGGCCCTGCCCCTGATGGCCCTGGACCTGGGGGTGGGCCTCACCCTGGCCTGCAAGGTCACGGTGGTTTATCTGCTGGTGGGGGCCTGCCTGTTGCCGGTGGGCCGGGGCCTGGCCCGGCGCATGGGCTCCAAGCGCCTGCTGCTCTGGGGCGCGGGGTTGTTCTGGGTGGCCTCGCTGTTGTGCGGCCTGTCGCCGGGCATGGGCGAGCTTCTCGCCGCCCGGGCGGCCCAGGGCTTGGGCGCGGCGCTCATGGCCGCGGCGGGCTCGGCCCTGCTGGGGCGGCGGGAGCGGGGGCTTGGCCTGGCCGCCCTGGCCGCCGCCCTGGGAGCCATGGCCGGGGCGGCGCTGGGAGCCCTGGTTGCCCAGCACCTGGGCTGGCGTCCGGTGTTCTGGCTCAACCTGCCCCTGGGCGCGGCGGTGATCCTCAGCGGCCCGAGGCTCTTGCCCGCCACGCCCCCGGCCGACCGGGGGAGCGGCCTGGACCTGGTGGGTGCCTTGTTGCTCATGGGGGGGTTGTATTTCGCGATCAGCGCCTTGGACCTGGGCCAGGCCCAGGGCCCGGCGGACGTGCGCCCCTGGCTGAGCCTGGCCCTGGGGGCCGGGTGCCTGGTCACCCTGTCGCCCTGGGAGCGGCGCGCCTCGGCTCCGGTCATCCTCCTGCCCGAGTTGCGGGAGCCGGGCCTGGCCTGGGGCCTGGCGGCGCTTTTAGGCGGCGCGGCCTTGGCCGGAGGGGGCCTATTTTTGCTGCCCTTTTATGTGGACCTGCTGGGCCTGAGCCTGCTCCGGGCCGGGCTGCTCCTGGTCCCGGCCCCGGCGGCGGCCCTGTTCCTGGGGCGGGCCCTGGCGGCCTTTGGCCCGGCCTGGAACAGCCGCAACCTGGGTTTGGCCCTGGGCCTGGGGGCCTTGGCCGGGGTGGTGGGGGTGGAACGGATCTTTTCCCTGTCCCTGCCCGCCTCCCTGGCGCGCGGCGGGGTCCACTTCACCCAGGCGGGCCTGCCCCCGGCCGCCCTGGAGGCCGCCTTCGGCCACGCCTTCCTCCTGCTCCCGGCCCTGGCTCTGGCCGCTTTCGCCTGCGCCTGGCTCTCCCGGCGGACCCGAGGATAGTCGGCCTATTGATAATGGCCGGGGTACAAGTAAACACCCAATAGTTATTACCTATTTGACACTCGCCCCCCCTACGGCTAGTTTCCAAGAATTGATAATTAAGCGAGGCAACCAGGCATGGAGTTGTTTCTGGGATTCACCTGAGCCTCGTCCCGGAGGACCGTCCGGGGCAAGCGGGCAGGTGGGCTCGGAGACAGACTTTGCGCATAAGGTGCTGGAAAGACGCTTAATATAACCCGGCTCCAACCTCCAGCCCCCGGGCCACCGCCCCTGGACGGGCCGCCCATCCGGGCCGGGCACCTGGGGAGGATGGTTATGTCCGAGGAATTTGAACCCAAGATTCTGGCTTATTGCTGCCAGTGGTGCTCCTATGCCGCCGCCGATTTGGCGGGCAGCATGCGTTTGCAGTACCCGCCCAACGTGCGCATCATCCGGGTGCCCTGCACCGGGCGGGTGGACATGCTCTACATGCTGCGCGCCATCGAGGACGGGGCCGACGGGGTGTTCCTCTCCGGCTGCCTGCTGGATGATTGCCACTACGTCAACGGCAATTACAAGGCGCTCAGGAGGGCGGAAAAGGTCAAGGGCATGCTCGAGGCCCTGGGCATAGAGCCGGGGCGGGTGGAGATGTACTTCAACTCCTCGGCCATGGGCCCCCAGTTCGCCCAGACCTGCATAGACTTCACCGAGAGAATTCGCGAGCTGGGGCCGCTGTACCCCCAGCCCCGACAAGCCGCCGTGGGCTCCTAGGGCCGACGGCCACAGATAATTCAGGCCCGCCGGGCCGCCTCCGGTTGGCTGCAAAAACATCGGTCCGGGTTCGCCCCGGCCCCCAGACGGTAGGTGATACGTGTCTGAACTGATTCGACCCAAAAAGCTGCCCGACGAGGTCCTGGAAAAACTGAGCGGGGCCAACCTCAATCTTTGCCTGACCTGCGGCACCTGCTCCGGGGGCTGCCCCATCACCGGTAACCCGGCCGAGGACATGCAGGGCTGGGACACCCGCAAGGTGATCCGCATGCTGGCTCTGGGCATGGTGGACGAGGTGGTGGACAGCCGCTTCCCCTGGCTGTGCACCGGCTGCGGCCGCTGCGCCGCCGCCTGTCCCATGGGTTTGGACATGCCGGCCATCTTCGGCTACATGAAGAGCCTGCGCCCTCGCGACAAGGTGCCGGGCATCCTGCACAAGGGCGTGATCAACGTGCTGGAGACCGGCAACAACATGGCCATCCCCAGGGAAGACTATCTTTTCACCATGGCCGACATGGGCGTGGAGATGGCCGAGGACTGCTGCCCCGGCTTCTACGTGCCGGTGGACAAGCAGGACGCGGACATCCTGTTCTTCCCCAACTCCAAGGAGGTCTTCGGCGACTTCGAGGACATGTACTGGTGGTGGAAGATCTTCTACGCGGCCAAGGAAAACTGGAGCATCCCCAGCAACAACTGGGAGGCGGTGGACTGGGGCCTGTTCACGGGCAACTACGAGGCCACCCGCATCCTGGCCCAGCGCAAGATCGACATGATGAAGGAGTTCAACATCGGCCGCATGATCATGCCCGACTGCGGCGGCGGCTCCTACGGTTGCCGGGCGGGCATGAAGGTGTGCGAGATCGACGACCCCAACAACGTGACCAGTTGGGTGTATCTCTACGACTACCTCAAGGAGATCATCCAGCAGGGGCGCATCAAGCTGGACAAGAGCGTGTACGCGGACAAGATCTTCACCTGGCACGACTCCTGTAAGCACGGCCGCGAGCTGCAAAGCCACTACGGCCACGGCTACTTCGAGGAGCCCCGCTGGATCATAGAGCAGTGCGTGGACAACTTCGTGGAGATGTACCCCAACCGCATGAACGGCAACTGCTGCGGCGCGGGCGGCGGCAACTGGCCTCTTCCCTACGAGGACGACTCGGCCTGGCACGGGCGCAAGAAGTTCGAATCCATCAAGGAGTCCGGGGCCAACGTGGTGGTGGTGGGCTGCTCCAACTGCCACGACCAGATCATGAAGCGCCTGCCCAAGTACTACACCGACTACAAGTACGAGGTGAAGTACATCTGGGAGCTGGTGGCCGACTGTCTGGTCATCGAGCCCTGGAGCGAGGAAGAGGTGGCCAAGGCCGAGGCTGAGGCGGCGGCCCAGTGGGAGCGCCTGGGTGTGGACCTGAACATGGAATTCTAGGGCGTTGCTTGCATTTGGCCGGATTGGGCCTTATGTTTGATTTCAAAGACAACCCCTAGCGAAAGGCACTTTAGTCATGATGGAAGTTACCCCCGCGGCCAGCGAGGCCCTCAAGGCGGTGATGGCCGAGAAAAACCTCGAGCCCCCCATCCGCATTTTCTTGCAGTCGGGATGCAGCGGATCGCAGTTGGCCATGGGCGTGGACCAGGCCCGCGACGGCGATGACCAGTTCGACGTGGACGGCGTGAGTTACGTCATCGACTCCAAGCTGTGCGAGTTGGTCGGCGACATGAAGCTGGACTACCTCACCGACGATGGACAGCAGGGCTTCATGCTCTCCAGCTCCAAGCCCCTGCCCCAGCCCGAGGGCGGCGGCAGTTGCGGCAGCGGATGCTGCGGCGCCTGCTAAGGCACCAAAGGTAATATCCAGGGAGAGGACTTCGGTCCTCTCCCTTTTTAGGGCCCTTAAATCCTAGCAGATCATTAGCCTATAATGCGGTATGATAATAAGCCGACAACTCCAACCCCAACGGCTAATGATCGCGGGGGCCGGGGGACCCACCCCGGGCTATGCCCCCGGCCGCATGTATTAGGAGTCTAGATGGCCAAGAAAATACTGATCATCGAGGACGAGAAGCACGTCGCCGAATATCTGGAGGACATCTTCCAGGACCAGGGCTACGAGACCCTGGTGGCCACCGGCAGCGAGCAGGGCCTGGCCATGGCCGCCCAGCACCGGCCGGACCTGATCACCCTGGATTTGCAGATGCCCGAGGAGCACGGCACCCGCTTCTACCAGCGCTTCCGCAAGGACGAGGCCCTCAAGGGCATTCCCATCGTGGTGATATCCGGCCAGTATTCCCCTCACCGGGCCATTAACCCGGACAAGGTGGCGGCCATCGTGGCCAAGCCCTTCGAGCCCGCCGAGCTGGCGGCCATCGTGTCAAAGGCCCTGGGCGAGGCCTAGGCCCGGCCGGGGCCGCCGCCATGGGCGACAAGATCCTGCTCATCGCGCCCCGGGAGCTGGGCCGGGAGCTGGCCGCCCAGCTTTCCGGCTGGGGCCACACCTCCCTGTTCGCCGCCGACGCCGAAGAGGCCCTGGACCTGGCCTTTCGCCACAAGCCGGCCATCAGCATCCTGGACGACGGCTCGGACCTGGGCGAGGCCCTGGAGCTGGTGCGCCGCTTCAAGGCCGAGCACCCCTGGACCGAGACCATCTTCCTGGCCGAACTGGCCGACATCGAGCGCGGGGCCCGGGCCCTGGAGTTCGGGGCCAGCGACTACCTCATCAAGCCGGTGAGCCCCCACCGCCTGGGGGTGGCCCTCAGGCGCGCCCAGGACCGTCTGGTGGTGCGCAAAAAGCTGGCCTACCTATCGGGCCACATACCCAACGGCGGCCTGCCCGCGGCCTTGCCCCCCCTGGGCGAGGAAACCACCCGGGCCGCCCGGCTCTACGACACCCTGCAACAATATCAGCAGCTTTTCGACGAAGTGCCCTGCTACATCTCGGTGTTGGACCACAACTTCACCATCACCGCCACCAACCGGCGCTTCAAGGAGGAGTTCGGGGACCTGGTGGGCAAGACCTGCCACGACGTGTACCAGGGCCGCTGCGAGGGCTGCCCCGACTGCCCGGTGGCCGACACCTTCGTGGACGGCCAGTCCCACCAGTACGAGCAGGTGCTCAGGGCCCAGGACGGCCGGCGCTTCAACGTGCTCACCTGGACCGCCCCCCTGCGCGACGCCCAGGGCGAGATAAACCAGGTCATGGAGATGTCCACCGACATCACCCAGATCCGCAAGCTCCAGGACCACCTCTCCTCCCTGGGCATGGTCATCAGCTCCATCTCCCACGGGGTCAAGGGCCTACTCACCGCCCTGGACGGGGGCATGTACAAGGTGCGGGCCGGGCTGGAGCGGGGCGACATGGACCGGGTGTCCAAGGGCTGGGAGCTGGTGGAGCGCATGACCGAGCGCATCCGGCGCACCGTGTTGGACATCCTGTACTACGCCAAGGAGCGGGAACTGGACACCGAGCAGGTGGAGGTGGCCGATTTCGCCAAGGGGGTGGCGGTGGCCGGGGAGTACGCCGCCAAGAAGCACGGCCTGGACTTCAAGCTGGTGCTGGCCCCGGACCTGGGCCGCTTCGAGGTGGACCCCAACGCCCTGAACCCGGCCATGATCAACATCCTGGAAAACGCGGTGGACGCCTGCCTGGACGACGACAAGGACAAGCCCCGCCGCCGCATCCTGTTTCAGGTGAGCCGCGAGGACGACGTGCTGGTGTTCGACATAGTGGACAACGGCAAGGGCATGGACCACGAGACCCTGGAGAACATGTTCACCCTGTTCTTCACCTCCAAGGGCTCGGCGGGCACCGGCCTGGGCCTGTTCATCGCCAACGACACCGTGCAGCAGCACGGCGGGTCCATCACCGTGGATTCCGAGCCCGGCGAGGGCTCCCACTTCCACGTGCGCATTCCCGAGCACCCCATGGCCATGCCCTGGGAGCGGGCACCGGGGCCGCTCAAGTCCAAAAACCTGCCGTTTTAATTCAGGCGGGACGGGCGGCGCTACGCCGCAGGCCCCATACCAGACCCAATAGACACACCACGGCCAATCCCAGGGCGAAGAGCCCGGTGGGGGTCATTCCGGCGGCCACCACCGCGCCGCGCCAGTCGGCCCGGAAGGGCTCTATGACCAGGCGGGCCACCCCGTGCAATAGGCCGTAGGTAAGCACCACCTGCCCGGCGAAGCGCCGCCGGGGCAGCAGCCAGGTCAGCAGGGCGAAGATGAGGAGCAGGGCCCCGGCGGTGTAGAGCTGGGTGGGGTGCAGGGGTATGCCGGTGGGGGCCAGGGAATGGGGGGCGCTGAACACCACCGCCCAGGGGCCGTCAAAGGGCTTGCCGTAGCTGTCGCCGGAGAAGAAGCAGCCCACCCGGCCCAGGGCCTGGCCCAGGGCCAGGGAGGGGGCCAACAGATCGGCCCAGGCGGCCGCGCCCCAGCCTTGGGCCCGCCCCCGCCAGACGACCAGGGGCAGGGCAACGGCCAGGCCGCCGTAAAACACCAGGCCGCCTTGCCAGATAAAGACAAAGCGGCCCAGATTGCCCAGCAGGGGGCCGGGCTCCAGGAGCACAAAGGCCAGGCGGGCCCCGGCCAGTCCGGCCAGCACCAGCCATAAGGCCTCGTTCTGGGCGGCCTCCGGGTCCAGGCCCAACCGACGGGCGTTGATCCGCAGGGCGATCAGCCCCAGGAACACCCCCAGGGCCAGGAGCACCCCGTAGGTGTGGATGGGCAGGGGCCCCAGGTTGAACAAGATGGGGTGCATGGCGTGGGGCCTCCTAAGCGGGGCCGGAGCCCTGGGTTAGTTGCAGCAGGAAGGGCCCGAGGTGCCGAATTCCTTGGCGTTGGCCTTGGCCAGGCGGTCCAGGAAGCGGCCCCAGCGGCCCTTGGGCTTGGTGCAGCAGGCCCCGGCCAGGAACTTGTCCCGGCAGCTGGGTGCGCAGAAGAAATAGAGCCGCCCGTCGCGCTTTTCCACGTACTTTGCCCCGTCGGTCTTAACCGGCATCCGGCAGATGGGGCAGGTTTCGGTTCGCCGTATTATCTGGGGCATGCTTCACCTCCTGGGGAGGTGGGGGCCCAGGCTCGTGAGCCTGGACCCCCGGGGGATATGACTAACGTTCCAGGTTGTCGGCCGGGGGAGTCACCGGAGCCTGCCGGTAGCCTCGGCCGTAGCCCTGGTTGGGAGCTTGGCCCTGATTGGGGCCGTAGTAGCCCTGGCCCTGGTTGCCGCCCTGGTAGGCGTTCCAGCCGGGGCAGTTGGCCGGGCCGTAGCCCTGGCCCTGACCCTGGTAGCCGGGGCCGTAGCCGTTGCCTTGATACATATGGTAGCCGGGAGCCATCATGTGGCCGCCCCAGCCGCCGCCGTAACCGCCGCCCATGCCACCGCCCCAGGCCATGGCGCCCGCGGCCAGTAGAAGGGTGAAGCTTGCGGCCAGGATGAAGGTAGTTGCGCGTCTCATGTCTTTCCTCCTTTGAGGGTTGTATTTGCCCTGCTTAAGTTGCAGCAGGCGTGCCAACCTCGCGGCGAGGAGGAGCTTTTTCTCTAAACTCTATTAATATAGTAGGTTATAAAGTGCCGCCGTGCAAGCGTGATTGCCTAAGGCTTGGATTTGCCGGGTAATTTTTTCGCACAAGGGTCGGGCATCGCGGAGATTTTTCACGGGGGACGGTTATGGGGCATAATAAAACGACCAAACAATCATCAACCCCGGCCCCGCGCCCCAAGGAGAGGAAAGCATGGACAAGTCAGTGGACACCCTGGTTATCATCTGGACTTCCCGCGACCGCGAGGTGGCCAAGAACATGGTCTTCATGTACGCCAAGAACTCGCGGCTCCAGGGATGGTGGCCCGCGGTGCGCCTGGTGGTGTGGGGGCCCTCGGCCTCGCTCATCGCCGAGGACGCCGAGTTGCAGGCCGAGCTGGAGGAGCTGAGGCAGGCCGGGGTGGAACTCCTGGCCTGCCGGGCCTGCGCCGACCAATACGGCGTGGCCCCGCGCCTGGAAGAGCTGGGCATCAAGGTGATCTACATGGGTAAGCCGCTGACCGAGTATTTGCAGACCGGCCTGACGGTGTTAACTTTCTAAGGGCTTATCCGCCCTTTTGACTCTACCGCATGGAGGAAGAACGTGGACGCCCATCAGCAAAAGTGGAATGAGACCGTGGCCCAGGGCATCATCGCCTGGCTGGAAAAAAGGCGCATGGCCGGGTCCTACGCCGCCGACGCGGCCCAGGCCAGGCAGCAGATTCTGGACATGATACCCAAAGAGGGCAGCGTCTTGCGCGGCGGCTCCTGCAGCACCGTGGAGATGGGCCTTTGGGAAAAGATCGAGGCCATGGAAGGAGTCCAGGTCTTCAACCCCTACAAGCCGGGCCTGGCCCCGGAAGAGAGCATAGCCATCCGCCGCCAGGGCATGACCGCCGACCTGATGCTCGCCTCCAGCAACGCCATCACCCTGGACGGCCGCCTGGTGAACCTGGACGGCATGGGCAACCGGGTGGCGGCCATGGCCTTCGGCCCGAAAAAGGTAGTCCTGGTGGTGGGTATGAACAAGGTGGCCCCGGACCTGGAGAGCGCCAAGGCCAGGGTTAAAAACTACGCCGCGCCGGTGAACGCCATGCGCCTCAACTTGGACACCCCTTGCAACAAGAACGGCCTGTGCGCCGACTGCCGCGCGCCCAAGCGCATCTGTAACTTCTGGAGCATCATCGAGGGCTCCATGGTGCCGAACCGCATCCACGTGATCCTGGTGGGCGAAAATCTGGGCTACTAGGCGGTATCAGCCATCAATCGATGCCGCCGTGGCCCTTTGGGCCTCGGCGGCGTTTTATCGGCCGCTCCTTTTGCCCAACCCCGATTGTTGCGATAACCTATTGGTAAGCCTTTTGCCCATAGGGAGAAGCCATGCCCGACGCCCCCCTGACCCTCGAGGTCTTCAGCGACTACATCTGACCCTGGTGCTACTTCTGTACCGGGCGTATAGAAAAACTGGTCGTTGAAGAGAACGTCGCCATCAAGTGGATCGCCTTTCCCCTGCACCAGGAAACCCCGCCCCAGGGCAACACCCTGGAGAAGCTCTTCGAGGGCCGGGGCATGGACATCCCGGCCATGCTGGCCCGCCTGGCGGGGGTGGCCAGGGACGAGGGCCTGGCCTGGGGCATGCGCACCATGACCTTCAACAGCCGCCGGGCCCAGGAACTGGGCAAGTGGGCGGAGGAGCAGGGCAAGGGCGAGGCCTTCCACGCGGCCATGTTCCACGCCTATTTTGCCGAGGGCCAGAACATCTACGACCTGGCGGTGCTGGCCCGGGAGGCCGCCAAGGTGGGCCTGGAGCCGGACCAGGCCCTGGAGGCGGTGGAGTCGGGGCGCTACGCCCCGGCGGTGGACGCCGACTGGGCCTACAGCCGCAAGGTGGGCATCAGCGCGGTGCCCTCTTTCCTGGCCGGGGGGTGTCTTTTGGTAGGGGCGCAACCCTATCCCCAACTGAAAAATCTGGTGGACGCCGCCCGCAGCGGAGGCCGCTTGCTCTGAGCGGCCGTTTGGTCCCACAATAATTAAGAATAGGAATATATCACTAGGCAATTGGGGATATATAATTTTAGTTGCATATATGAATATCCTAATATAAAAATAATTTTATTAAGCCCCCCGGAGAAATTTATGGACCAATGCTTCATCGATGACGCGGCGGAAATGCTCAAGGTAATGGGGCATCCCATGCGCATAAGAATAGCTCAGTGCCTGGAGCCGGGCGCCAAGAACGTGGGCGAGATCAGCCAGGCCATTGGCGCGGCCCAAGCGGCCACCAGCCAGCACCTCAAGGCCATGCGCGTGCGGGGCCTGTTGGACGCCCGGCGCGAGGGGGCCTGCGTCTACTACAGCATCGCCCGTCCCGAGGTTTACAAGATTATTCATTGCATCCGGGAGGGCGCCGAGCGCGCCGCCGGACCTCAAGTGGGGGCCAGGGCCATCTAAAAGGTCGCTAGGTCGAAAGGAGTCTTGCCGTGGAAAAAGAAATTCAGAGCTATATAGACGAGGCAGTGAAAAAGGCGGTCAACGAGCAGTTCAGCACCGCGATGAAGAAAAATTCCAAGGCGGCCATCATCGCCTCCAAGGGCACCCTGGACATGGCCTATCCGCCCTTGATCCTGGCCTCCACCTGCGCGGCCCTGGACATCGAGTGCCAGGTGTTCTTCACCTTCTACGGCCTGGACATCCTGCGCAAGGGCAAGAACGCCCATCTGGGCGTGCCCCCGGTGGGCAACCCGGCCATGCCCGTGCCGGTGCCCAATATCATCGGCATGCTGCCGGGCATGACCGCCATGGCCACCAAGATGATGAACAACTGGATGGGCAAGGTGGGCGTGCCCACCATTCCCGAGCTTCTGGACACCTGCGTGGAGAGCGATGTCAAGATCATCGCCTGCCAGATGACCATGGACGTCATGGGCATCAAGCGCGAGGAGCTTATCGACGACATAGAGCTGGGCGGCGCGGCCACCTTCTTGAACTTCGCCACCGGCTGCAACATCAGTCTTTTCATCTAGCGCGTAAGGGGCCCCTGGGTCAGCCCGGGTTTCGTGACAGACCCGGGTACGGGGGCCCCACAAAAGATAACAAGCAGGGGACGGCGGGATGGCAATCCGCCGCATTACAGGGAACCGGAGGGGTGTCGTTTGGCGGTTCCAAAGACTTAGTAAACCCATGGGAAAGAGAAGAGAGGGATCCGTCATGAGAAGGATGCTGGGAGCAGTTTTAACCGCTTTGTTGGTGCTCAGCGCGCCGGTGTGGGCCTGGGCCACCAACGGAATGAACATGATCGGCACCGGGGCGGTGTCTTCGGGCATGGGCGGGGCCGACGTGGCCGTGCCCGCCGGTTGCACCGCCATCGCCGGCAACCCGGCCCAGTTGGCCACCACCTGCAACCGGGTGGTCAGCGTGGGCGGGGCGTTTCTAAACCCCCAGATGGAAGTGACCATGCCCGGCCAGAGCGGGGTGGACAATGAGTTCCAGCTCTTCCCGCTGCCCTTCGCGGGTTACGCCCAGCGCATCGGCACCAGCCGTTGGTCGGTGGGCGTGGGTGTCTTCGCCCAGGGCGGCATGGGCGTGGACTTCAACAACGTCAAGAATTTCAATGGGGCTGACGACAGCCTGTATTCCCAGGTGGCCTTCATGCGTCTGGCCCCCACCGTGGCCTACAACGTCACCGACAAGCTTACCCTGGGTCTCACCGCTTTCGCGGGCTACGCCACCATCGACTACGACTTCTTCCCCCGGGGAACCCAGGGCCAGCACGTCACCGGCCTTTCCTCCTTCACCATCGCCGGACGCCTGGGCGCCAGCTACCAGATCAACGACCAGTGGGCCGTGGGCGCCACCTACACCTCGGAAAGCTCCATGGACCTGGACGGCGGCGAGATGCGATTCAACTTCGGGCCGGGCATGGGCCAGGTCACCTACCGCGACGTCAAGATGGACAACTTCACCTGGCCCCGTCAGGCCAAGGTGGGCGTGTCCTTCCGGCCCGCCTCCAAGTGGCTGCTGGCCTTTGACGTAAGCTGGGTCAACTGGTCCTCGGCCATCCAGACCGTGACCGTGACCGCCTCCAACCCCAGCTCCTCGGTGCCTTCGGGCTACGACACCCTCACCATCCCCTTCATCATGGACTGGAAGGATCAGTGGGTCTTCGCCCTGGGCGCCCAGTACGAGATCAACGACACCTGGACCGTGCGGGCCGGCTACAACTACGGCCAAAACCCGGTGCCCGACAACACCTTGAACCCCTTGTTCCCGGCCATCGTGGAGCATCACCTCACCGCGGGCTTCACCTACACCTACAAGGAATGGGACTTCGACGTCGCCCTGGAGCACGCCTTTAACTTGGACCAGACCAACACCGGGGCTCCTTCGTCCACCAACCCGTTCTCCGGGACCGAGGTGAGCCACTACCAGGACACGTTGCACGTTATGGTGAGCTATCGTTTCTAACCCGCAGGTTCCATGTGGGTTGAGCGGCATAGAACGACTAATTAGTGTTTATTCGGCTCTAATTAACAGGATTGACTATCCAGAAACTGTTTATGCATTAGCCCGGCACAGACAGGCACCGGCAGACAACGCGTCCGGCAAGCGAGGGCCGCAGTCGTAGCCGAGGCTACGTCGAGGCCCGAGCGCAGCCGGCAACACAGTATGCCGGTGCCTGGCGCAGCCGGACGCACGACCCACATGGAATGTGCGGGTTTAAACACAGAGGGGAGACAAGAGCCATGCCACGCCTCAGCGCCTTGGCCGGTCTTGTCCTGCTGGCGGTTTTGGCCTGGGCTTCGGCCCCGGCCATGGCCGCCGAAGGCGGCATCCATTGGCTGGACTACGACGCAGCCCTGGCCGCCCAGAAAACCCAGGACAAGCCCATGCTGATCTATTTTCATCTGCCGTACTGCTATCGCTGCAAGGAGATGAAGATCAAGGTCTACAGCCAGGCGGCGGTGATCAAAAAGCTCAATGCGAACTTCATCGCCGCCAAAGTGGACGTGGAAAAGAACCCGGCCCCGGCCAAACTCTATCGCTCGGATTACACCCCCAGCTACGTCTTCCTCAGCCCTGGCGGCAAGGAGGTGTACCGCGACAAGGGGGTCATGGGCGAAGAGCGTTTCCTGGGCATGCTGGACTACGTGCAAAGCCGGGCCTACATGCGCAAGAGCCTGGAACAGTTCATGAAGGGCCGCTAGTTTCTTGCCTGCTCTCCCAAGCATCGCAGCCGCCCCGGCTCCTTCCGGCCCACCACCCCTCGCGGCCGGAGGGAGTCGGCGGGCGGCATTTTTACTGCTCATGGCCTTGCTGCTGTTGGCCCCGGCCCCGGCCGGGGCGGAGGGAGGGGTCGCCTGGCTGGGCTACGAACAGGCCGCCGAGCTGGCCCGGCAGACGCCGCGTCCCATCGTGTTGTTCTTCTCCGCCCCCTGGTGCTACCTGTGCAAGAAGATGCAGCGCCAGGTCTTCAGCGACCCCATGCTGGCCGGGCGCATGCAAAAGCAGACCTACCCCGTGCTGGTGGACGTGACTCAAGAGCCGCGCCTCATGGAGCTCTACGAGATCAAACAGGTGCCCACCACCATCTTCCTGGACCTTAACGGCAACCCGGTCCTGCGCCTGACCGGCTACCAGAACCGCGCCGCCATGGGCCGGGCCCTAATGTTCGTGACCATGGGCCACCACCACCGCATGAGCTGGGAGGCCTTTTCCTCCCGCCCCTGACCCGTCCCCCCCGCCGATGCTATCATTAAGCAAGCTACGGACTTTTCAACTGGGTTGGTCATGGATCAAATACGCTTTCGCTTGCGCACCTTCCTGCTGGTCATGCTGGGCATCCTGGTCTTGGGCACGGTGGGCTTCACCCTGGCCGAGGGCCTGCCTTTCTACGATGCGGTGTATTTCAGCATCGTCACCGTGACCACGGTGGGCTACGGCGACATAAGCCCCCACACCCCCCTGGGCAAGGTGCTGGCCATCTTCCTGATCCTGGGCGGGGTGGGCACCTTCATGGGGGTGGTGGCCAACTTCACCGAGATGCTGCTCAGCCGCCGGGAAAAGGCGGCCCGGGAGCTGAAGCTCTACATGGTGGAGGGCATCTTCTTCTCCGAGTTGGGATCGGAACTGTTGCACCTGCTCACCCAGGGCGACCCCAAGCGGGGCGAGCTGTCCGGAGAGCTGCGGGTCAAGGCCGACTGGAGCCCCACGGATTTCAGCCGGTTGCAAGAGCGCCTGGTGGCCTACGACTACGAGGTGGAGCCAAGCCTGGTGGACTTTGCCGAGATACGCAAGCTTCTGGCCTCCAAGACCAGCCTGCTTTTGCGCCTTTTGGAAAACCCGGCCATCAGCGAGGACGACGGCTTCGCCGAGTGCCTCCGGGCGGTGTTTCATCTAAAGGACGAGCTGTACCACCGCCGGGCCCTGGCCGAGCTGCCTGAGAGCGACACCGCCCACCTGGCCGGCGACCTGAGGCGGGTGTACCGCCAGTTGGTGATGCGCTGGCTCACCTACGCCGGCCATCTCAGCCGCAGGCATCCCTACCTCTTTTCCCTGGCGGTTCGCCTGAATCCCTTTGATCCCCAGCGCGACGCGGTGGTCAGGTCTTAGGCGGCTTCGCCAGACGACGGGGGGCTGGGTTACCGGCATCGCTTGGGCCTCGACGTAGCTTTGGCCGCGCCTCCCGCTTTCGCTTGCCGAACGCCTTGCCCGCCGCCGCCTGGCTGTGCCGCTTGGCCGCCGCGGTGATGCGCTGGTTTTGGGCCATAAAACCTGGCCTCTGCGTCACGCCTGACTCCGAGCCAACCATGCGCTAAAATAGAGAAAACCCTACCACGCAAGCAGCGAGGAGATTGTGCGCTATCACGTAGGCGGCAACGGGGAGAGCAAGAAGCGCCCCGGCATATCCGTCCGCACCATGGAGATCGACGACCTGGCCCCGGTGTTCCACCTGGGCGAGGAGCTGTTCACCGCCGAGGAGGTGCCCAACCTCTACCGCACCTGGGACGAGTTCGAGGTGGTGGGCCTGTTCACCAGCGACACCGAGTTCTGCCTGGTGGCCGAGGAGGAGGACGGCGAGCGCATGGTGGGCTTCGCCCTGGGCACCACCATCACCAAGAGCGGCAGCGCCTGGAAATACGGCCACCTGGTGTGGCTGGGGGTGGACCCGGCCTGGCAGGAGCACGGGGTGGGCTCGCGCCTGTTCAACATGCTGCGCGACCGCTACCTGGCCGCCGGGGTGCGCATCATGATGGTGGACACCGAGGCCGACAACCTGCCCGCTATCCGCTTTTTCCGCAAGCTGGGTTTCGGCAAGCCCTCGGAGCACCTCTACATGAGCCTGAACCTTTCGGGCCGCCGCGCGCCGTCCCACAAGAGCCCGGAGGAGGGTCCATGAACCATTCGCCCATCAACCAGGCCCGCCTGAAGAAGCTCCTGGCCGCCATGCTGGACATCTACAGCCCCTCGGGCAAGGAAGAGGATCTGTGCCAGTACCTGCACGGGTGGCTCAAGCGCCGGGGCCTGCCGGTGGTGCGCCAGGAGGTGGATGAGGAGCGGGGCAACCTGGTGATTCCCCTGGGCGGGGAGGAGGCCGAGCTGGCCCTGATCGGCCACATCGACACGGTCAGCGCCCACGAGCTGGAGGATTTCGGCTACCGCCAGGAGGGCGACCGGGTCTGGGGCCTGGGCGCGTCGGACATGAAAGGCGGCTGCGCGGCCATGATCGAGGCGGTGCTCTCCCTGTGGGAGCAGGGGGTGCGCGAGCTGCCCGTCACCCTGGCCCTGGTGGTGGGCGAGGAAGAGGCGGGCGACGGGGCCGAGGCCCTGGTGAACGAGTACCGCTTCCCCTGGGCGGTGGTGGGCGAGCCCACCCGCCTGGAGCCCTGCCTGCACAACTACGGCTACATGGAGCTGAAGCTGGTCACCCGCGGGGAGCGCCGCCACGCCTCCCTGGCCGGGGGAGGGCGCAAGGCGGTGGAGGACATGCTGCGCCTGCTTTTGACCCTCACCGCCCACCTGCAAAACAAGCGTCCCGAGGTGATCTACAACATCCGCGACCTGTTCAGCAGCGGCGGCGGCTTCGTGGTGCCCGAGGAGTGCGAGGCCTGGCTGGATTTGCACCTGCCGCCCAACTCCCAGGCCAGCGAGGTGGCCGTGGAGATAGAGGAGCTGGTGGCCGCCGAGAAAAACAGCGACGACGGCCTTAACCTGCGCCTGGATTTCGAGACGGTGCAGGCGGGTTACGAGCTGCCGCCCCGGGGCCCGGTGGTGGAGGCGCTGCAAAACGCGGTGAGCCGCATGGGGCGCCCTTGGCTGCCCGGCGCCTTCCGCAGCCACTCCGACGCCAACCAGCTCTGGGCCGCCGGAGTCAAGCCCATCATCATGGGGCCGGGCAGCCTGGAGGCGGCCCACCGCCCCGAGGAGTGGGTGAGCTTCAGCCAGGTGGCTGCGGCCTCCGAGCTTTACTACCGCCTGGCCCAGGCCCTGGCCCCGCCCACCGGCGGCTGATTGCGGCATTCAGTAGTTGATCCTACCTGGACAAACAGGGGGTGTAATAAGCTAAGATAACGTGGTGTCCCGTGGGAAGGGGGTGTCCGCCCCTGGGCGCTACGGTGGAATTATCGGCAATGCAATCAGGCCGGCCCCAGGCAGGTGAAGCCATGGGAGATTCCTCCCCCAAAAATCACGACGAAAACTATGAGCTGAACCAGCTCCGGGCTCAGGTGCGGCTTCTTTCCCAGGCCAAGGACCGCCAGCGGGAGATGTATCTGCGCACCCCGGCCATGCTGCACTCCTGCGGCTTCCAGGGCCGGGTGGTCAATGTCAGCGACCGCTGGCTGGAGGTGATGGGCTACCAGCGCCACGAGGTGCTGGGCCGCCTGGAGACCGAGTTCTTCAGCCCGGAGTCCCGCCGGGAATACCTGGACAAGCACCAGATCTACTTCAACCGCCGGGGCCGCCTGGACGACGTGCCCCTGACCATGGTGCGCAAGGACGGCGGGCTCATCCATGTCTTGTTCTCGGCGGTGGTCGAGGATGCCTCCCCGGGGGAGCACGGGGGCTGGCTGGCGGTGCTGCGGGACATCACTCGTCAGGTGGAGGCGGAAAAGGCCCTGGCCGAAACCCGCAAGCGCCTGAGCGGCATCTTCGAGAACAGCTCGGTTCCCATGGGCATGGCCGACCTGCAGGGGCGCTGGCTAGAGGTCAACCCGGCCCTGTGCGCCATGTTGGGGTACAACCGCCAGGAAATGATGGAGTTGGACAACCTGGGTTTGGCCCACCCCGCGGACCGCGAAGGATTCGCCCGCCAAGTGACGGATCTCATCAAGGGCGAGACCGGCAACCTGCGCATGAACCTGCGCTACATGCACAAGGACGGGCGCCCGGTGTGGGTGGACATGTACGTGAACGCGGTGCGCGACGCCGACGGACGGGCGAGCTCCCTGGTGGGGGCCGGGGTGGACGTCACCGAGCGCAAGCGCACCCAGGAAGCCCTGGTCGCCAGCGAGGCCCGCTTCCGGGGGCTGGTGGAAAGCATCCGGGAGGTGTTTTTGGTGCGCGACCCCTACTCCGGGCAACTGGAGTACATCAGCCCTAGGGCGGAAGAGATCTTCGGCCACGACATTCAGTACATGTACGACAACCCCCTGGGCATCTTGGAGATAGTGCTGCCCGCCGACCGGCCGGTGCTGGAGAAGGCCCTGGCCGATCAAAGGGTGCGCGGGACGGACACCGACGTGGAGTACCGCATCCAGCGCCGGGACGGCTCGGTGCGCTGGATACGGGGCCGCGGGGTGTGCGTGCGCGGGCCGGACGGCCGGGTGGAGCGGGTGCTGGGGGTGGCCGAGGATGTCACCGAGCGTAAGCAGGCCCAGCTGGCCCTGGGCAAGAGCCAGGAAAAATTCTCCCTGGTGTTCAAGAACAGCCCGGTGTGGATGACCATCACCACCCTGGAGGACGGGGTGTTCCTGGACGTGAACGACGCCTTCACCGAGGTGACCGGCTTCGCCAGGGGCGAGGTGCTGGGGCGCACCGCCAAGGACGTGGGCCTTTGGGCCGACGCCTTCCGCCGCCACGAAGCGGTGCGCCTAATCAAGGAGCATGGCCTGCTCAGGGATTTCGAGATCGAATACACCCCCAAGAACGGCGAGCTGCGCTACGCCTTGTGGTCGGCCGAGGCCTTCGAGCTCGATGGCCGCGACTGTCTGATCTCGGTGATCCGCGACGTCAGCCGCCACCGCATGGCCGAATCAGCCCTGCGCCAGACCAACGCGGCCCTGGATCTGGCCCAGAGGACCGCCCGCCTTGGCTACTGGAGCTTCGACCCGCAGACCATGGAGTCCCAGTGGTCCGAGGTGATGTTCGAGATCATGGGGCAGGACCCGGCCAAAGGGGTCCCCCACTACGACCGCCACAACCAGATCTTCCACCCCGAGGACTGGGAGCGCTACGATGCGCTGCTGCGCCGCGCGGCGGAGACCGGCGAGCCCTTTGACATGGAGGCCAGGGTCCCCTGGCCCGACGGCACCATGCACTACGTCCACGGCTGGGGCCTTTCCCTGCAGGACCACCGGGGCAGGCCCAACCAGTTGTTCGGCATCACCCAGGACATCACCGAGCGCAAGCGGGCCGAGGAAGCAAAAAGGGAGCTGGAAAGGCGGCTCGCCCTGGCCCTGGGCTCGGACGGCGCGGATTCCTGAAACTTTTCCGCCGCGGCAAGCCGCGCGCTGGGGGACGGTTATCCCGGCGAGAGCATGGGCCCCAGGGGCCGTCCGCCCACCAGATGCAGGTGCAGGTGCATCACCTCCTGGCCGCCGTCGGGGCCGCAGTTGATGATCAGGCGGTAGCCGCCGGCGGCCACGCCCTCCCGGCGGGCCAGATCCCGGGCCACCAGGATCATGCGCCCGGCCACCTGGGCCTGGGAGTCCTCCAGGGCGTCCACCCCGCTGATCTCCTGGTTGGGCACGATGAGGATGTGGGTGGGGGCGGCGGGGCTCACGTCCCGGAAGGCGGTGACCAGCTCGTCCTGGTGCACGATGTCGGCGGGGATCTCGCCGCTTACGATTCTGCTGAAAATGGTGGGCATGGCTGCTCCCTTGCGTTGAATGATTTCGCTCCGGTATCGGCTCCCAGTATAATCAATATCAGGCTCCCTGGTGAGCCGCGAACCACAACAAGCGCAGTCGCCCGTATTGGGAGGATGACCATGAAACGCCCCCTGTCCCGCAAGAGCGGCTTGTATGCCCTGGCCTGCCTTTGCCTTTTGGCGGCGGCCTGCTCCCCCGTGTATCTGGACCCCGGCCCCAACCCGGCTCGCATAGAGGTGGAGCTTACCGCCAAGGCCGACCCGGCCCTTTTGGAGTACCCCGGCGAGTGGATCTTCTGGGACTGGGGGCTGAACCTCATCGTGCCCCAAGGGCCGCTGCCCCTGCTGCAGCCCACCGTGCCCCAGAGCTTCAAGGTGATCCCCAACGTCAACCCCCTGGTGCGCAAGGTCACCTTCCTGGCCCCCACCGGCAAGCGCGCCTATCTGTTCCAGGTGAGCGGCTACGCCCTCAGGACCAGGGGTGAGGGCACGGTGCCGGTGAGCCTTTTGAACTACGAGCAGAAGCTGGAGCTGGACCTGAAGCCGGGCCAGGTATACCGCATCAAGCGCGACCTGACCTCGGCCCGTTAGCCTCCGTTTGTCCGCGCCTCCCCGGCGGCCGCCCCTGGACGGCTTCTGGGGAGTCGCCGTTTGAGACTCGGCCACGGGGCCGGGAGGGAGAAAATCTTGCGTATCGCCTTGCGTGCCCTGCCGGCGGCGGCCTTGTTGGCGATCCTGAGCCTGGCCTGCGCCTCGCCCGGTCCGCCCCCTCCGCCGGGGGAGGGCCGCTCGGTGCTGGTAAGGGCCGCGGCGGTGGCCCTGGACTCGGCCGCCCCGCGCAGGACCAGCCTGGGCCGCCTCACCTATCTGGGCAGCCTGGAGCTTTCCAGCCCGGACCCGGCCTTCGGCGGGCTCTCGGGCCTGTGGCTGTCACCCGACGGCGGGCGGCTGTGGGCCATCAGCGACCAGGGCTGGTGGTTCAGCGCGGCTCTGGCCCACGGCCCCGGCGGCGCTCCGGCCGGGTTGGGCGAGGCCCGCCTGGGGCCCCTGCTGGACCCCCAGGGCCGCCCCCTCGTGGGCAAGCGCAACCGCGACGCCGAGGGCCTGGCCGCCCAGGACGGCGGCTTTTTGGTGAGCTTCGAGCGCAACCACCGCCTGTGGCGCTACCCCGCGCCCCAGGGCCTGACCGGCAGGCCCCAGCCGCTCGTCCTGCCTCCCTGGCTCACCGCCTCGCCCAACAACAGCGGGGTGGAGGCCATGGCCGTGTTGGCCGACGGCCGTCTTCTGCTCCTGGCCGAGGACGCCACGGGCGGCCCGCGCACCCTGGGGGCCCTGGGCGACGGCGCGCGCTGGCAAAAGCTCAGCTACCGCTTGCACGCGGACTTCAAGCCCACCGCCCTGGCCGCCTTGCCCGGTGGCGGCTGCCTGGTCCTGGAGCGGGCCTACAGCCCGGCCCTGGGGGCGCGCGCCCGCCTGGGCTGGCTACCCGCCGAGCAGCTAAAGCCCGGCGCGGAGCTGGCCCCCATCAACCTGGCCCAGCTTCTGCCGCCCATGACCACCGACAACTTCGAGGGCCTGGCCCTGGTGCCGGACCCGCGGGGAGGCTGGCGGGTGTACCTGCTGTCCGACGACAACTACTCCCCGGTGCAGCGCACCCTTTTGCTGGCGTTTTATCTGCCCCCCGGCCCATGGCGATAGGGCTTGGCCCGGCGGGGTCCCACGGGCTAGGCTATGAGGTAGGGTCCGTATTCTGGAGGATAGAAAGCATGACCACGTCCCGTTTCAGCTTGGCCGCCACCCTGTGCCTGGCCCTGCTCCTGGGCCTTAGCGCCCCGGCTTTTGCCCAGAGCGCCCGTCAGGGAACGATCTACGCCCCGCTTTATCAGAAGGCGGTCATAGACCACCGGGGCCGCAGCCTGGATTTGGCGGCCACGGTCTACCTACGCAACCTCAGCCAAAAGCACCCTATCACCATAGAATCCGTAACCCTGGTGGACGGCAAGGGCAAGACCGGGCCCCAGTGCACCGAGGGGCAGCAGCGCCTGGCCCCCTTGGCCACCCTGCGCCTGGTGCCGCCCCGCTGCCCGGCGGGCACCGGCGAGCCCAGCATCCTGGTGCGCTGGTCCGCTTCCCAGCTGGTGCCGCCGCCCCTGGTGGAGGTGCTGATGATGGGCACCGCCGGGCAACAGGGAATCAGCCTAACCAGCCAGGGGGTGCCCCTGGAACCGGAGCCATGAGCCAGGGGCGGCGCAAGGTAAAGGTCCACGTTTTTTCCGACGCCACCGGCCTGACCGCCGAGCGGGTCACCCTGGCCGCCCTGACCCAGTTCTCCCGCAACATCCAGGCCGAGATCCTGCGTCACGCCCACCTCAAGACCCAGGCCCAGATCAACAAGGCCCTTAAGCAGGCCGATCGCGACCAGGCCCTGGTGATCTACTCCCTGGTGGATGAAAAGCTGCGCCGGGTCATGGACCAACAGCGCCACCAGCGCTCCCTGGAGGCCTACGACCTGTTGGGCCCCCTCTTGACCCGCATGTCCCGGCGCTTCAGGGCCAGCCCCAGGCTGCATCCGGGCATGCTGCACGTGGCCGGGGAGGAGTCCATGCGCCTGGCCGCGGCCATCGACTACACCCTGCGCCACGACGACGGGGCGGGCCTGGAGTCCCTGGGCCAGGCCGACGTGATCATCATGGGGGTCAGCCGCACCTCCAAGACCCCCACCAGCCTCTACCTCTCCTGCAACTACGACCTCAAGGTGGCCAACGTTCCCCTGGTAAGGGGCATGGAGCCGCCGGGCAAGCTGTTCACCCTCAAGCGCCCCCGCAAGGTGGGCTTCACCATCAACCCGGACGTCCTGGCCCAGATACGGCGCAGCCGCTACCAGGGCCAGGTGGTGCAGGGCTACACCGACGCCCGGGACGTGGCCCGGGAGTTGGCCTACAGCCACGAGATATACGACATGCTCAAGGGGGTAAAGCTGGTGGACGTGACCAACCTGCCCATCGAGGAGGTGGCCGGAAGGGTGGTCAGGATGCTGGGTCTGTCCAGGCCCTGACCTGGGGGTCGTTTTCCCGCCAATAAACCAGATCGTCCGGCGTGTCCAGATCGCGCAGGGGCGGCAGGAGCGCGGGCTCCAGCCCCAGGGCCTTGGCTTGGGCGCTCAGGGCGGCCAGGCTCTGCCAGTGGGGCGCCTCCAAAAGCCCCGGCGCGGGGCGGCTTTGGCCCACCAGGTAGTAGCCGCCGTCAAGGCTGGGTCCCAGGGCCAGGGGCGAGCGCTCCAACGCGGCCAAGGCCTGCTCCAAAATTGCCCCGTCCAACCCGGGCAGGTCGCTGCCCACCAGCACCGCTCGGGGCGCGCCCTGCCTTAGGGCCCGCTCCAGGGCGCGGGACATGCGCGCCCCCAAGTGGCCGCCGCCCTGTTCGCGGCAGGTGAAGCCCGGCCCCAGCCAGGCCTGGGCCTGGGCCCGCTTGCCCCCGGTGTAGCACAGCTCCAGCTCCAGGGGCAGGCGCTCGGCCAGCTCGGCCATGCGCCCGGCCAGGCGGCGGGCCACCCGGTCCTGCAACCGGGCGGCCCCTCCGGCTCCCAAAGCGGGGGCGAGCCGGGTCTTGGCTCGCCCGGCCAAGGGCAGGCGGGAGAAAAGGATCAGGCGGGGAGGGCGATCAAGCATGTAACTTTTCTCGCTGGGCGCGGTTTAATTCCTACTAGATTGGTTGACTATTGCCGGGGGCGGCGCTATCTTTTAGATACTTTATTTTATGGAGATGGGGTCTTTGTCCCTAGTAAAGTATGCCATAGCAGCAATGCTCCTGCTCGCGGTGGTGTCGGCGACACCCGCCGTGGCCGGTGTCATGCCCCCGGCCTGCCCGGAGATGTCCGGGCAGTTCATGGGGCATGACGGCTGCCCCACGGGCGCGGCGGGTTGTTGCTGCATTGAGGCCGCCCCCAAGGACGGCCGCTCCCTCATCCCCAGTCAGCCCCCCAGGTCCATCACCCCGGCCCTGGCCGGGACCGTGCGTCCCGCCGTCTGGGCCGCGCCGGACTCTCGCCCTCTGCCCGCGCCACAACCCAGGGCCAGGGCTCCGGTGCCCCTTTACCTGTCCACCGCCAGTCTCCTGATCTAGATCTCTCCGCCGAGGCCGCGAGCCTCCCAAGCGGCGGCGCGCCCGCGCTTTGCGCGGTGGTGCGTCCATGCGCCCCCATGGGCGAGAGCAATCATCAAAAAGATCAGGAGAGAATCGTGTCGAACAAAAGCAAACAGACTATGGACAAGAAGGCCCAGGTTCTGGGCGGCGACAAGGGCGGCTCTTCCAAGGGCCTGGCGGCGATGGTGGTGGTGGCGGTGCTGGCCCTGGCCGGCGGTTTGAGCTGGTGGTTCATGTCCCCCGGCCAGGCCGAGACCCCTCTGCCGGCCAGGGCGGCGGTGGTGGGTGGTGAGCAGGTGGTGGCCCTGGACGCGGCCCTGTTCGCCGACGGCAAGGCGCGCCACTTCGAGCTCAAGGGCGCGGACGGGGTGCTGGTGCGCTACTTCGTCATCAAGAGCTCCGACGGGGTGATCCGGGCGGCTTACGACGCCTGCGACGTGTGCTGGCCCGAGGGCAAGGGCTACTACCAGGAAGGCGACATGATGGTCTGCGCCAACTGCGGCAAGCGCTTCCCCTCGGTCAATGTCAACGAGGTCAAGGGCGGCTGCAACCCCGCGCCCCTGGAGCGCCGGGTGGAGAACGGCAAGGTGATCATCCGCACGGCCGACATCGCGGCGGGCAAGCGCTACTTCGACTTCCCGCGCAAGGGCTAAACCCATGAACCTCACCGACATCGCCCTGTTGAACCTGCGGCGCAAGAAGGCCAAGGCGGCCTTTGTCCTGGCCGGGCTCTTAACCGGGGTGGCCACCATGGTCGCCCTGATGGGCCTGGGCTCGGCCTTGACCCACGAGATAAACCACAAGCTGGAAAAGTACGGGGCCAACATCCTCATCACCCCCAGGAGCGACCAGCTCAACATGTCCTACGGCGGCATGAGCCTGGGGGGCTTTTCCTTTGACGCCAAGGAGATCCGCCAGGCCGACCTGGCGGCCATCCGCAAGATAAAGAACTCGGCCAACGTGGCCGCGGTGGGCCCCATGGTCCTGGGCCGCACCGAGGCGGCGGGCCGCCCGGTGCTCTTGGCCGGGGTGGACTGGGGCGAGGCCCGCATCCTCAAGCCCTGGTGGAAGATGAAGGGCAAGGAGCCGGGCGCGGGCCAGGTGGCTCCCGGCGCGGAGGCGGCCCGTCTGCTGGGGCTCACCACCGGCAGCAAGGTAAAGGTGGCCGGGCGCGAGCTTACGGTCAGCGGCGTGTTGGAGCCCACCGGCAGCCAGGACGACCACCTGCTGTTCATGCCCCTGGCCCCGGCCCAGGAGATCCTGGGCAAGCAGGGGCTGGTGTCGCTGGTGGAGGTGGCCGCCCTGTGCAAGGACTGCCCCATCGAGGAGATGGTGGCCCAGATAGACCAGGCCCTGCCCGGAGCCAAGGCGGTGGCCATCCAGAGCGTGGTCAAGGGGCGCATGGAGGCCATCGCCCACTTCAAGCGCTTCGCCCTGGGGGTGTCGCTGCTGGTGGCCCTGCTGGGGGCCCTGGTGGTGCTGGTCACCATGATGGGCAGCGTGAAGGAGCGCACCGGCGAGATCGGTATCTTCAGGGCCATAGGCTTCCGCAGCGGCCAGGTGATGCGGGTGGTTCTCACTGAGGCGCTGATCCTCTCCGCCGCCGCCGGGCTTTTGGGCTACGGAGCCGGGCACCTGGCCGGCGAGCTGGCCCTGCCCCTGTTCAGCCAAGACGGCGGCGGTCACCTGGCCTGGGACCCCTCCCTGGCCGGAGCGGCCCTGGCCCTGGCCCTGATCTGCGGATCGGCGGCCAGCCTTTACCCCGCCTGGATGGCCTCTCGCCTGGATCCCGCCCAGGCCCTGCGCACCCTGTAGGAGAAAACACATGAGCATGATAATCGCGCGCGACCTGGTCAAGAGCTACGGCAAGGGATCGTCGCTGGTAAGGGCCCTGGACTCAGTGAGCCTCAATATAGACGCCGGGCAGTTCACCGCGGTGATGGGCCCCTCGGGCAGCGGCAAGTCCACCCTGCTGGCCGTGTTGGGGGCGCTCAACACCCCCGAGGTCGGCACCTATCTGGTGGACGACATCGAGGTGTTCGCCCTGGGCTCGGACAAGCGGGCCGACTTTAGGCGGGAGTACCTGGGCTTCGTGTTCCAGTCCTTCAACCTGGTGCCCTACCTCAGCCTGGCCGAGAACGTGATGTTGCCCCTGGCCATCAAGCGCCTGCCCAAGCGCCAAAAGCTGGAGATGGCCCATCTGGCCCTGGAGCGGGTGGGGCTGGCGGGCAAGGAGAAGCGCCTGCCTTCGGAGGTGAGCGGCGGGGAGCAGGAGCGGGCCGCCGTGGCCCGGGCCCTGGTGAACCAGCCGCCCATCCTGCTGGCCGACGAGCCCACCGGCAACCTGGACCAGGCCAACACCCACCGCATGATGGAGCTGTTGCAGCAACTGGGCGCCGAGGGCATGACCATCGTGATGGTCACCCACAGCGCGACCTGCGCGGGCTATGCCGATAGGGTGCTGAACATGGCCGACGGCAGGTTAATGGGCGAGGAGAGCGGGGTGGCTTTGGCCGCCGCTTGCGCGGTGTGAGGCTACAACGCAAACGCCCCCGGCCGCGTAAGGCGGCCGGGGGCTTCGTGCCGAGTATTTGGCGGGATGCCTATTTCGTTTCAGGGAGCTCGGGCTTTGTCGCGGAGTAGATGGTGCGAGTGCACTTGTCCCTTACCGTGCCGTTCTTGCGGTAGCTGGTCACATAGAAGGTGTTGTCATCCTGCTTGATCTTGACATAGCCGTGGTGATCCACCCCCACGGACATGCAGATAGGGATGTCCTTGGCCCAGTGCTTGTCGTCGATCACGTCCAGCGTGCCGCCCTTGCCGTTTTCGCATTTATGGGAATTCGGGCTCAGGTGCCAGTCGGAAGCCAAATGCCAGGCCGCCTTGATTTCCAGGCCGGTATCATTGTATACGCAGCAGGCATCGGCGGTTTGGGCGGCGACCAAGCCCAAGGCCAATACCAAAGCGACCAAAATTCCCAGGACAGACTTTTTCCACATGCGGACCCCCTCCTCTTATTCTGCGTTTTCATCGCACACGAATAAGACTCGTTGCGCGTGGACCGACTCCAACGCGAGACCAATCTTAGCGTTAATCGTGCGATTAAGTGGTGTTTATGATGATAAACCAGATGGTTAAATAATTAACGCATATACACTATTATATTTAGGGTGATTTAGTCAAACACAAACCCGGCCAGCTTCGCTTTGCGCGGTGAGCCGGGAAAAGGCTCGCGTCCCTTGAGGGTCTGCCGGGGTAGATTTAGGGAAGCACCGCCAGCCAGCGCTCGATCATGGCGTTGATCTGCTCGGGCACGATGAGGGTGAGGAAGTGGCCGCTGCCCGCCGCCTGGGCGTATTGCACCCAGGGGCTGGAGGCCAGCATGGCCGCCTGGCCGGTAAGGGGCCGCCGCGAGCCGATGTAGAGCAGGGGCCGCTTCAGGCGGGTCAGGGCCGGGGGGCCGTCCCAGGCGATGAGGCCTTTGGTCAGCTCGATGAGCACGTGGCGCGGCGGCGAGGACATGATCGTCTCCACGCGCTCCTTAAGCTCCTCGCCGTCGCTGGGCAAAAACAAGCTCCCGGCAAAGCGGCGCGCGGCCATCTGGTAGTGCGGGCCCTGCATGGTCCTGAGCATGGCGGGCAGGGCCTTGGCCTTGCGCTCGGCGCTGGAGATCAGGGTGGAGTCTATGGACACCGCCGAACGCACCAACTCGGGCCACCCGGCGGCCAGCTCCAGGGCCACTCCGCCGCCCATGCTGTGGCCCACCACCACCACGTCCTTCAGATTCAGATGCTCCAGCAGGCGGGCCACCTCGGCGGCGAAGCGCGGCAGGCGGTACTCGGTTTCGGGCGCGTCGCTCTGGCCGTGGCCCAGGAAGTCCACCGACACCACCCGGTGCCCGGCGCTGAAGTGGGCCATCTGAGGGGCCAGGAAGCTGCGGTCGCAGGCGAAGCCGTGCAAAAACAGCAAAGCCGGGTCGCCCGCTCCGGCCTGCTCGTAGGCCATGCGCCCGCCGTCCAACTCGAAATATTCCGTGCTCATGCCATCCGGTCCATACAGGCTAGGGGTGACTGACGTAGGCTTCCATGGCCAGCAGGGCGGTGACCAGCCCCAAGCCCAGGGTGAAGCAAGCATAGCTGGAGTTGCGCTCGCTGGGCAACTCCTCCTTGAATACGTTGTAGAGGATGGAGCCGGAGAGAAAGGCGATCATCAAGCTGACGGCCATCACGTCTATGGGCTCGGTGAGGGCGGTGACCACCCATCCGGCGGCCAGGGAGCCCAGCAGGATCAGGCGGCCCCCCAGGGAGAAGCGCTTGGGAAAGTGGCGGTTGAAGTTGCGGTCGCTCAGGATGAAGTGCAGGGCCATGGCCACGGTGAAAATGAGGGCGTAGACCAGGCCGGTCTGCACCCTCAGCGGCATGGTGTAGGTGATCAGGAAGTTGTACAGGCAGTACATGCCCAGGTGCAGGGCGTAGACCTTGCCCTCGGCGGCCGGGGATTTGTCCGCCGCCCGCTGGGTCAGCATCTCCAGGCCGTAGTACAGGGTGAAGCCCAACAGGGCCACCATGAAGATGGCCAGGTCCAACAGGGGGGTGAGGTGCTCCACCTGGCTGAGCAGGCGGCCCACGTTGGCGTTGCCCTCCACCAGCTCGGGCAGCATGTGCAAGAACACGTAGGCCACGGCCACGCCCCCGGCAAAGGAGGCGGTTTGAGATTCGCTGACCCCCGGTATGCGCCGGATCAAGGGAGAAAGGTAGTGGCTGAGCATCAGGGCCAGGGTGATGAACAGGGCGATGACGATGCTGCCCAGGTTGATGAACTCCACCGGCCTACTCCCGCTTGCCCTGGCCCCAGCCCTGGAGCTGCTCCAGCAGCTCGCGCTCCATCTCCGGGCTCCAGGCCTCGCGCCACTCTTCGCCCCGCTTGACCAGGAGCTTGTTGACCATGATGGCCTTGGATCCCGCCTCCAGGACGCCCTCCACCGCCACCGGGCGGTTGAGGTGGCGGGCCAGGATGGCCCGGTCCAGGTTGGGCAGGTAGTACCAGCCACCGCCGGGCAACAGCAGCACGAAGGTCTTCTCCAGGGCGATGAGCGGGTCCTCCATGTTGATGGGGCACACCTTGCCCTGGGTCACGCAGGCCAGGCCCTGGATGCTGCCCTGCCAACGCTGGGCCGCCGGGGCGGGCAGGGCGGTGAGGAGAATCATCAGGAGCATGGTCGCGGCCAGGCAACCAAGCATGAGCCATAGCCTGTCATTTGCCCGGCAGGCCGCCGCGCCTATTTCATGTAGTTTGAGCGGCATCAAAAACCCGATCTTTACCCGGCGCAGCCAGCAACGCGGTATGCCGGTGGCTGGCGCAGCCGGCCACATAGTCATCAGCGCATCATCTGCGTAAAGTCCACCTTGTTCCATCCGGCCGGGGCCTGGAAGGTGGAGGCGGGCAGGTTTTTCTTCTCAACCGAGGTCATGGTCATCGCGGTCATGGGGCCGCCGTGGCCGTACTCCACGATCTTCATGGGCATGCCCTGGGACATGAGCTTTTGCACCGCTTCGGAGCGCCGCCAGCCCAGGCCCTGGCCGCCGGTTCCGGCGCGTATGGAATGGGCCAGCTTCATCATCCTGCCCATGTCCATCTCCTTCATGAGGCCGGGCACCTGGGCCATCCACACCTCCTGGCGCAGCTTGCCGTCCACGTAGACTTGGTACTTGGCGGCCTTGTATCCGGCGATCTTGGCGCTCTGGCCGGTGTCCTTCACCTCAACCTGGGCCGCCGGGGGAGCCATGGCCTTGCCCTGGCCCATGCCGCCTTGGCCCATGCGCTGCTTCATCATGCTGCGCATCTGGTCGCGCTGCTCCGGGGGCACCTGCTTGAGGGCCTGCTCCATGCGCGCGTCCAGGGCCTGGTTCATCTGCTGGCTGAGCTGCTGGGGGTTGCCCGACCAATAGACCTGGCGGTCCGGGTTGAGCATGGTCACGGTTTCTTTTTTCAGGTCATAGATCATGCCCCCCAGGCCCACCCCCACCCGCACCTTGTTGTCTTGCACATACATGGTGGTGGGCCCGCCGGGGGTCTCCTGGTGCAATACCCAGCCGGCCTGGGCCGTGGTGGCCAGGAGCAGCAGCGCCAGGGCGGCTATGGTGATACGCAGTTTCATCTTTTTTCCTCCCGTTGCCCCTCCTGAATTGGTCCGGGGGCCTATTCTTGAGCCTACGCCGGGTGGCGCCCCACGGGCAAGCCCCAGGCGCGGGCCGGGCCCTTTCTGCTAAGATTCATACAAGGGTTTACACACTTGGCGGGGGCTTGAGTCAGGAGGTTGTAGATGTACAAGGTGTTGGCCGCGGTTCTGGCGGTCCTGCTGATGGCCGCGCCCCTGGCCCTGGCCGCCGGGGACAAGGGCATGCTCAAGGTGGGAGGGCCTTTCCCATCCGTGGAGTTTCAAGCCCCCGAGGACGCCGGGCAGCGGGCCTACCTGGGCCTGAAGCCGGGCGAGGGCCTGGACCCGGCCAAGGTGGACGCCGAGCTGGTCATCGTGGAGTTCCTCAACATCTACTGCCCCCACTGCCAGCGCCAGGCCCCCAGGGTAAACGCCCTCTACGAGGCGATCCAGGAAAAGGGCTGGGGCTCCAAGATCAAGATGGTGGGCATCGGAGCCAGCAACACCGGCGAGGAGGTGGAGGGCTACGTGCGCCACTACAAGGTGCCCTTCCCGGTGGTGCCCGACTACAAGGTGAAGTGCGCCGAGATTCTGGGCACGGTCTACACCCCCTATTTCGTGGCGATCCAGCGGCTGCCCGGCGGGGGCAACCGGGTGCTCTACGCGGCCAGCGGCGAATTGCCCCCTGGCAAGCAGTTCCTGAGCGACATGGCCGCCCAGGCGGGCATCAAATAAGGCGAAAGCCGGGCCTGGCCCGGGCACCCCAAAAGATGGTAAACCTTCTGGCCAGAAACCCAACCCTGGCGGAGCGAAGCGGATGAGCGACGAGCAGACCCGGCTTAAACAACTGGCGGCCGACGCGGCGGTGAACGAGGTGCGCTCGGGCATGACCGTGGGCCTGGGCTACGGCAGCACGGCCCTTTTATTCGTGCGCAGCCTGGCCAAGAAGGTGGCCTCGGGCGAACTAAAGGACATCACCGGGGTGGCCTGCGCCCTGGCCATGGACAAGGAGGCCCGCTCCCTGGGGCTGAACGTGTCCACCCTGGACGAGCACCCGGTGATGGACCTCACCGTGGACGGGGCCGACGAGGTGGACCCGGCGCTCAACCTGATCAAGGGCGGCGGCGGGGCCCTGCTGCGCGAAAAGGTGGTGGCCCAGGCCTCCAAGCGCGAGATCATCATCGTGGACGAGTCCAAGATGAGCGCCCAGCTGGGCGAAAAGTGGGCCCTGCCGGTGGAGGTGGTGCCCTTCGCCCTGAGACCGGTGAGTGAGTACGTCGGCTCCCTGGGGGCGGTGGTGAAGCTGCGCCTGATGCAGGACGGCGATCCTCTGGTCACCGACCAGGGCAACTGGATCATCGACTGCAACTTCGGCCCCATGGCGGACCCGGCGGCGGTGGCCCGCTCCCTGGAGGGCCGGGCCGGGCTGGTGGATCACGGCCTGTTCCTGGGCCTGGCCAGCGAGGTGATCGTGGCCGGGAGCGACGGCATCCGGCGCATCGCCCGGCCCTAGGCGGCCCGGCTGCGCCGAAGGGAAGCGCGAACCGAGCCGTGATTTGCCGGGTGCTGTTGGTTTAGGGCAGCGCGGAGAATGATTGGCGGTGTGGCCCTCGCGCCGGGGAGGCTTTGGTGCAAACCTTCCTGCCCTATGCCGATTTCGCGGCCTCGGCGGCGGCCCTGGACGACCGCCGCCTGGGCAAGCAGAGGGTGGAGGCCCTTACCATTCTGAACATCCTGGAGGGCCGCACCAAGACCAGGGCCTGGCGCCACCATCCGGCCCTGTTGATGTGGCGGGGCTTCGAGCCCGCCCTGGGGCTCTACCTCAACGCGGTCATCGACGAGTGGGAGCGGCGCGGCTTCGTCAACAACATCCCCCGCCGCGAGTCGAACCCGGCGCTGGTGAAGATGCCCTGGTGGCTGGGCGACGAGCGCCTGCACGCCTCCCACCGGGCCAACCTTTTGCGCAAGCTGTCCGGCCACTACCAGGCCCTGGGCTGGCGGGAAGACCCTTCCACGCCGTATTGGTGGCCGGTGAGCCACAAGGACCAGGCCGCGCCCGGCCAAAGAGAATGATAATTTTGGGAGGCGGAATGTCCCGCGTTTGGCTCTGGTGCCTGCTTGTTTTGCTGGCGGTCCTTCTGGGGGCCGCGCCGGCGGTGGCCCAGTATGCGCCGAACAAGCCGGACGCCGGGCTGGAGGAGATGAAGTACCGGGCCATCTATGGCCGCCCCCCGCCGCCCCCCGCCGAGGGCCAGGTCAAAAAGGACGACCAGGCCGCCCAGGGCCAGACCACCACCACCGAGGCCCCCAAGCCACGCTACCGTTTTGAGGGCGACCCTCTGCTCAACCCGCCGGGATCGCGCCCCCCGGAGCCGGTGTCCCCTGTGTCCCCTTCTTCAGAGGGTGCCGCGCCCCCATCGCCCTATCCCCAGGCCCCGGCCCGCCCCGGCGGCTCGGGCTACAGCCCACGGCTTCCGGACGGGGCCGCCCCCTCCACGGGGCTGCCCCAGCGGCAGATAGTGGTGCTGGTGGTGGACGACCAGGGCAGGCCGGTGCCTCTGGCCCAGGTGAGCCTTTCCACCCGCCAGCGGCCCTTCTTCCGCGAGGGGCTCACCGACCAGCGGGGCAGCTTCACCGCCTCGGTGCCCTGCTACGTGCCCGGCGGCGAGTCCATGCTCTCCCACAGCCTCCGGGTGACCGGCCCGGCGGGCTCTGCGGAGCGACTGTTGGTGACCCGCCAGGGAGCCTGCGGGGTGTCCGATCAGGTCAACGTGATCCTGGCCGACCCCAACCGGCTCAACCGGATGATGCGGCGCTACCAGGAGCGCCAGGAGTTGTACGAGCAGGAGGATGAGGAGCAAAAGGCCAAGGAGGAGAAGGAGCAGGAGGCGCTGCCCGCCAAGGACAAAGCCCAGGGCAAGGGCAAGGCCGCGCCCGGAGCCAAGAAGTAAGACTAAAGTTCCGCCGCTTCCCGGTAGACCGCCAGGGCCGCCCGGCCCATGGCTTCTTGAGAAAAGCGCCCCGCCTGGGCCAAGGTCTTGGCGGCTAGGTCCTCGCGCAGGCCCGGTTGGCCGGTGATGCGCTCCAGGGCGTCCAACAGCTCTTGCGGGTCCTCGGGGTCCAGGTACAGGGCCGCGTCGCCGCCCACCTCGGGCAGGGAGGCGGCGGCCGAGGTGACCACCGGCACGCCGCAGGCCAGGGCCTCCAGCACCGGCAGGCCGAAGCCTTCGTACAGCGAGGGGTAGACCAGGGCCCAGGCCCCCTGGTACAGGGCGGGCAACTCCGGGCCGGGCACGTAGCCCAGGCGGCGGATGCGTTTCCGCACCGGGCTGTGGCTCAGGGCCTCCTCGATTGGCCCGGCCTTCCAGCCGGTGCCCCCGGCCAGGACCAGGTCGAACTCGTCTTGCCCCCCGGCCACCAGCCGCTCGTAGGCGGCCAGCAAGCGCACCAGGTTCTTGCGCGGCTCCAGGGTGCCCACGAACAGCAGATAGGGCCGCTCCAGGCCGTGGCGCGCCAGCACCTCGCGCACCGGGGCGGGGTCCGTGGCCGGGCGGTACACCGGCAGCACCGCCTCGGGCACCACCCGCACCCGGCCCCGGGTGGCGGGGTACAGCTCGGTTAGCTCGTCGGCGGTGAAGGCGGAAGGCGCGATAAGAAGATCGGCGTTGGCCACCGCGTTGCCCAAGGCGCGCAGGCTGAACTCGTTGTTGGCCTGTTTGTGCCACTGGGGCTGGCGGCAGAAGGAGAGGTCGTGCACCGTGACCACCAGCTTGCCATGGGTCAGGCGCGGCCCGGCCAGGTTGGTGGAGTGGGTCACCGCGGGCTTGGCCAAGAACCAGGGCTGGGGCAGCTTGAGCTTGAACCATAAAAGCTTGACCAGCAGCTCGGGACGCCCGGCTCCCCACAGGGAGAAGTTGTCCTGGGGCGGCACGAACTGGGCCATGTCCTTTACCCGGCGGGGGAAGCACTCGGGGAAATAGGGGTAGAGGATGTATTGGTTGTCCCGGTCCACGGCGGCCAGACCGGCCAACAGGTTGGCGATGTAGTTGCCGATGCCGGTCCAGGGGTCGGTGAGGCGGCAGATGTCTATGCCGATCTGCATGGTTACTTTTGCGCCTCTTCGGCCACCCAGCCCATCTCTTCCTCGTAGGCGCTGAGCACCGGCTCCCAGCCGTAGTGCTCCGCCACGTAGGCCGCCCCCGCCCGGCCCATGGCCATGGCCTGGGCGGGATCGCCCAGCAGGCGCTCCACCGCCGCCTGGAACTGGTCGTAGTCCCGGTAGGCCAGGCCCGCCCCGGCCCGGTCCACATAGGCGGCCAGCACCTCGCACTGGGCGTTGACCAGCACCGGCTTCATGGCGGCCGAGGCCTCTAGGGTGACCATGGACAGGCTCTCGTGGGGCGAGGGCATCACCAGAAGATCGGCTGCGTCCAGGGCCGCGTCGCGCTCGGCGTCGCTGACGAACCCCAGGCTGAGCACGCCGGGATGCTTGGGGAGTTCCATGCGCTGTTTGCCCACCAAGACCAGCTTCAGCCCGGCCCGCCCGCCGCTTCCGCTCAGGCGCGCGAAGTGCTCCAGCATGTCCCGGCAGCCCTTCATCACGTCCACCCGGCCCAGATACAGGAGCATGGGCCCGTCGATGCCGTGGCGCTTCTTGAACTCCACCCCGCCTCCGGCGGCGGGCGGGTCGATGCCCAGGGCCACCACCCGGCCCGGCACCTGGCTGTTGCCCGTGACCCGCTGAACCAGCTCACGCTCGCTGTGGGTGTTGTAGATGATCACCCGGGGCAGGTGGAACACCGGACGGAACAGGGGCAGATACAGGGTGGGCTCGTCGTGGGCCGTGGGAACCAAGAGGGCCCGCCGGGGCACCAGGGGCAGGCCCGCGGCGGTGGGGAAGTACAGGTAGGTGAAAAAGACGATGGCCTGGTAGTCGGCCTCGCGTTGCACCAGGTGCTCTATCAGCTCCGGGCAATAGGGCCCCTGGCGCACCAGCCAGCGCCACTGCACGTCGATGGGCTGGCCGCCCCGGTAGACCTTGCGGGACCACAGGTTGAAGGGGCGCATCCAGCGCCGACGGGCCACGGGGAAGCGTTTCACGGCCACCCCGTCCAGCTCGCTGTCGCCGGGCGGGAAGTGGTTGGCCCAGGAGAGATAATCCTGGGCGGTGGTGGTGAGCGCCGTGACCTGGTGGCCCCGGGCGGCCAGGCGCTGGGCCACGGCCCGGCAGTGGACCTCGGCCCCGCCGTCCACTCCCTCGCCGTAGCGCTGAACCACCATGCCTATGCGCAACCCCGACCTCCGCCTGGAGAAATGCCCCGCCTCCCCGGCGGGTTGCCTCACTATGACACGGCCCGCCCCGGCCCACAAGCCCCGCCAAGCCATGTCACAGGGGCTGGTGGAGTCCATCGGAGTTTGGCATACTAGTTAGGAAGCGTTTCTTGCAAGACTAAACCTACTGTCTGTGGAGTGCGGCTCCCGGCCCCAGCGGATGCGGGAGGCCTTGCCCCTGGGTTCACCTTCCGGCGGAATGGTTATGAAAAACTATAAGTTCCTTGCTTTGATGTTTTGTTGCCTCTTGTGCTTTGGCTCGGCCCTGGCCGCTCCGGCGGCGGCGGACGACCTGGACCAGATAAAGGCCCGGGGGGAGTTGCGCCACATGGGCGAGCCCTATGCCAACTTCATCACCGGGGCTGGCGACGGCCTGAGCGTGGAGGTGATGAAGGCCTTTGCCGCCCACCTGGGAGTGCGCTACCGTTTCGTGCCCACCACCTGGGGTTCGGCGATAGGCGATCTCCTGGGGCGCAAGGTGAGCATGACCGGCGGCGAGGCGGTGCTGGGAGAGCCCCAGCCGGTGCGCGGCGACGTGTGGGCCGGGGGGGTCACCGTATTGCCCTGGCGCGAAAAGGTGTTGGCCTTTTCCCAGCCCACCTTCCCCAACCAGGTGTGGCTGGTGGCCCGGGCCGACGTCAAGGTGGAGCCCATCAAGCCCAGCGGCGATCCGGACAAGGACGTGGCCCTGGTCAAGACCCGCCTGAAGCAACTGAGCGTGCTGTGCGTGCCGGGCACCTGCCTGGACGGCCGCCAGTACCGGTTGGACCAGGCCGGGGCCAAGCTCATCGACTACGCCGGCAAGGTCAGCGACATCGTGGCCGTGGTGGTGCAGGGTCAGTCCCAGGCCCTTTTGCAGGACGCCCCCGACGCCATGGTCTCTTTGCAAAAGTGGCCCGGCGAGCTCAAGGTGATCGGCCCGGTGTCCCCGGTGCAACAGATGGCCGCGGCCTTCGCGCCTTCCTCGGTGCGCCTGCGCGGGGAGTTCAACAGCTTCCTGACCAAGCTCAAGCGCAGCGGCCGCTACCGCGCCATGGCTCAAAAATACTACCCCGCGGTGGTGGAGTACTTCCCGGATTTCTTCGCCCAAGCCCGCTGAACCACCGATGCCTACTGATGAATAGTCCCCATGGTTTGGAGCCTCCTTGGTTAGGTTGCTGAGCAAAAAATGGCTCGCGGTGTACGGGGCGGGCATGGCCCTGGTGCTGATGATGGCCGTGCTGGTGGGGGCCTATTACCGCTCCCAGACCGCCCTGCGCGCGAGCCATTTGGAAAGCTTCCACCAGGAGTTGATCCTACGGGCCACCACGGTGAGCTTCTTCTACAATGAGCTTGCCGGCGACCTGCGCCAGATGGCCGGCAGCAAGCGGGTTGAGTCATACTTCGGCAGCAAGGCCCTGGGCATGAGCCTGCGCTACGGCCTGGGGGCCAGCCTGTCCCAGGTGGGCCGCATGTTCCAGCGCGAGACCAACGGCAAGCTGCTGGGGCCCAACCCGGTGTGGCTGCGCCTGGCCCTGGTGGAGCCGGGCGGCAAGGTGGTTGTGGAGCAGCGCTCCGTGGACCCGCGGAGCGGCCAGGCCGAAAGCCTGATCATGCCCGCCCTGGACAAGCTGGGCAGCCGCCCGGTGATGCTCTCCAAGGGGGAAGGCGCCCAGGTGGCCATGGGCGCGGCCTGTTTTTACAGCGGGCGTGTGGTGGGCTACATCGTGGGCTGGGTCAACACCGCGGCGCTGTGCGCCGGTTTCATCCGGCAAAAGGACGCGCCGGGCATGGGCGACACGGTGTTGGCGGTAAAGCTGGAGGGTGGCCTGCAGACCGTGGGCTGTTCCGGGCCGGTGGCCCGGGAGATGCTGCCGGCCATGCTGGACCGCTCGCTGGGCCAGGCCCACCTTTTGCCCAAGCTCCCTGTCGCGACGGGCAAAGACGGCCGCTGGCTGGGCATGGGAGAGCCGGTCAAGGGCACCCCCTTCGTGATCTACTCCTTTTCCCCGGCCCGGATATGGCTGGGCGAGATCAGCCCCTGGCAGCTTTCCCTGGCCCTGGCCCTGGCCGCCATGCTCTTGATGGGCGGCCTGGGGCTTTTGGTTTGGTCCAACTACCGCAATGCGGTGCTGGCCGCCCGCCTGGACCAGGAGGAGCTGGGCCGCCAGGCCCTCAAGGAAAGCTACGATAAGCTCAGCCGGGAGATGGCCACCAGGGCCAGGGCCGAGATGGCCCTTCGGTCCAGCGAGGAGCGCTTCCGGGGGGTGTTCGACCACACCACCCTGGGCATCGCCATCACCGACCGCAAGGGCCGCATGATCCAGGTCAACCCCGCCTGGAGCCGCATGCTGGGCTACACCCCCCAGCAGATCGAGGGCTTGGTGGTGTCGGACATAACCCATCCCGACGACCGCGAGGTAAGCTCCGAGCTTTTCGAGCGGCTGGTCAGCGGGGACCTGGACAACTACCGCCTGGAAAAACGCTACCTGCGCTCCGGCGGCGAAGTGGTGTGGGTGGAGCTGGTCGTTTCGGCGGTGCGCGGCCCCAGCGGCGAGCTGGACCGGGCGGTGGGGGTGGCCAACGACATAAGCGAGCGCAAAAAGGCCTTGGAGGCGCTCAAGAACAGCGAGGAGAAGTTCAACAACGCCTTCCAGGCCAGCCCGGACAGCTTGATGATCAATCGCTTGGAAGGGGAAGTTTTTCTGGAGGTCAACGACAGCTTCCTGGCCACCACGGGGTATGAGCGCAGCGAGGTGTTGGGGCGCAGCGACGAGGGGCTCGGCCTGTGGGCCGACCCCGCCGCGCGGGAGCATTTCTGGCGGGAGCTCAGGGAAAAGGGCGAGTGTCTGGGGCATGGCGTCTCCTTCCGGGCCAAGGACGGCCGGGAGATTCCCATGGTGGTTTCCGGGCGGCGGGTGACCGTGGACGGCCAGGCGGCGGCGGTGTCCATCGCCCGCGACGTCACCGAGGCCCGGCAGGCCCAGCAGGCCCTGGAGCTTTCCCAGCAGCGCTACCGCTCCCTGGTGGAGAACGTGCCCTACGGCATATTCATCACCGAGCATCTGTCGGGCACCATGTTGTTCGCCAACCAGACCGCCGCCGAGATGATGGGCTACAAGGTGAGCGAGGTACTGGGGCTCAACGTGTGGGAACTGATGACCCCGGAGGACCGGAAGCGCGCCCGGCAACGGGTGGAGGCCAGGGCGCAGGGGCAGAGCCTGAGCACCGATCACGAGATCTACACCTGCATAAAAAAGGACGGCTCCAAGTTCCGCTGCGAGGTGACCGCCAGCATGGTCACCTTCCAGGGCAAGCAGGCATTGCAGGGCATCGTGCGCGACGTCACCGAGCGCGAGCACCTGGAGCGCCAGCTGCAGCACGCCCAGAAGATGGAGGCCCTGGGGACCCTGGCCGGAGGCGTGGCCCACGAGTTCAACAACATCCTGATGACCTTCAGGGGCTACATCCAGATTTTACAGATGCGCGCCGAGCTGGACCCGGAGGTGGGCCGGATTCTGGAAAAGATGAACCAGAGCACCCGCCGCGCCGGGGCGCTGACCCAGAAGATGCTCACCTTCAGCCGCATGGAGGCCGGGGAAAAGGTGCCGGTGCAGGTGAACCAGGTGCTCAGGGACATGGAGGGCCTGCTGCGCCAGACCTTCCCGCCGGGCATCCGCATCAACCTGGACCTGGCCCAGGACCTGCCGGTGGTGTTGGCCAACCCCAACCAGATCGAGCAGGTGCTGGTGAACCTGGCGCTCAACGCCCGCGACGCCATGGAGGACCACGGCAACCTGAGTTTGACCACCTGCCTGGCCTCCCTGGATCAGGAGTTTTGCCTGACCCATCCCTGGGCCAAGCCGGGTCCCTACGTGAGGGTGCAGGTGGCCGACGACGGGCCGGGTATTCCCCCCGAGGTTATGGAGCGCATCTTCGAGCCCTTTTTCACCACCAAGGAACCGGGCCGGGGAACCGGCCTGGGCCTTTCGGTGGCTTATTCCTTGATTAAAAGCCATGGAGGGGGCATCCTGGCTTTTAATCGTCCGCAAGGCGGAGGTACCTTCAGAATTTTCCTGCCGGTAAGTGAGGGTGTTAGTTTGGACTCCAGTCGCGACTTTTCCCGCGAGACCACGCCCAGGGGGAGCGGTCAGAGGTTGTTGGTGGTGGATGACGAGGAGGCGGTGCGCGATATTTGCCGCCAAGCCCTGGAAACCTTCGGTTATCAGGTGGCCCTGGCCTCCGACGGCGCTCAGGGGGTGGAGACCTTCCGGCAGGCCAGGGAAAAGGGCGAGCCCTTCGACCTGGTGCTCATGGACCTGGCCATGCCCAAGATGGACGGACGCGCCGCGGGCAAGGCCATCTGGGACATGGACCCCGAGGCTCGCATCATCATCGCCACCGGCCACGGCGGAGACCGCTATCAGATGGCCGACCTTTATCCCCAGGCCCAGGGGGTCTTGCAAAAGCCATTCGATCTCAGCAGCCTGCTGAAGGAAGTAAACCGCATCCTGACCGCCTGATTCCCAGGAGGAATTTTTCGCCATGCCACCCAAGGCCCTAGCCCGGGCATTTCACGAAAGTTGTGCGTCCGGCCGCGCCAGTCTCCGGCATACGGCGTTGCCGGCGGCGCTCGGGCCTCGACGTAGCTGCGGCTACGCCATCGTCCCTCGCTTGCCGGACGCCTTGTCTGCCGGTGGCTGGCTGTGCCGGGCCAATGCACAAACTGCACCTTGGCAATGCGGGTGCCTTTTTTCATAACGGGCCCATGGATACGGGTTAGTTGTTAAATGCCATTCAACCTTCGTGAAATACCCGGGCTAGCGCGTTGGTTATGCCTCGCCCTGCTTATTTTGGCCCTGGCCTCGGTTGCCCAGGCGGCCGAGCCCCTGGCCTCCTGGCGCGAGCCCCTGCGGGGGCAGCTGCTGGCCTACGCCGCCCAGGCGGCCGACCCCGCCTCGCCGGGCTTCGTGCCCGCCCCCGAGCGGGTGGCGGCCTTTGACCTGGACGGCACGCTCATCACCGAGCGGCCCAACTTTTTCGTGCTGGAGGTGGCCCTGGCCCGCCTGAGGGCCATCTGCCCCGCCTTCGGCAAGCAGGGGCCCAGGGAGGCCGAGCTTTGCCGGGCCGCGGCGGGCGAGAAGGACCGCCGCTGGGTGCGCAAGAACCTGAACCACGTTCTCAGCCTGCCCTTCAAGGGCATGAGCTTCGCCCAGTACCGGGAACTGGTGGCCCGGGTGTGGAACCAGGGCATACACCCCAAGCACCGAAAGCCCTTCAAGGACACGGTGTACCGGCCCATGCGGGAGCTGATCGCCTTGCTCAAGTCCAAGGGCTTCACGGTGTACCTGAACTCCGGGGCCGACGAGCTCTCGCTCATGGCCATCAGCGCCGACCTGGGGGTGGAGCCCAGCCGCTGCATCGGCACTCGCTACCAGGCCGAGCCCCGGGAGCGGGAGGGGCGGGTGGATCTGGTGCGCACTGGGGAGCTGGATCTGAAGTTTTTGAACCTGGGCACGAACAAGGCCGTGAACATGTACTTCGCCGCCGGGCGGGCCCCGGTGTTGGCCGCGGGCAACTCAGGCGGCGACTCCTGGCTGCTCAAGATGGCCGGGGCCAACCCCCGGCCCCACATGGTTTTGGTGGTCAACCACGACGACCCCCGGGAGGCGGTGTACACTAGACCCGAGCTTTTGAAGTTGGCCAAGGAGCGGGGCTGGCCGGTGGTGAGCATGCAAGACGACTGGCTCCGCCTTTTCGAATAGGAAATGATTTGCGTATTTGGATAGATGCCGACGGCTGCCCCCGGCCGGTGAAGGACGTGGTGTTCAAGGTTTCCCAGCGCCGGGGGGTGCCGGTGACCATGGTGGCCGACCGCCAGGTGGGCCGCCCCACCAACTCCCTGGTGACCATGGTGGTGGTGCCCGGCGATATGGACGCGGCCGACCGCTACATAGCCGAGCACCTGGAGCCGGGCGATCTGGTGATAACCACCGACCTGCCCCTGGCCGCCCAGGTGGTGGCCGGCGGGGCCTGGGGGCTCAACCCCCGGGGCGAGCTGTACACCGAGGAAAACGTGCGCGAGCGCCTGAGCATGCGCGACTTCATGAGCAACCTGCGCGAGGCCGGGGTGATGACCGGCGGGCCCGCCCCCTTCGGAGCCAAGGACCGCCAGAAGTTCAACGACGCCATTGACCGCCTGCTCACCGCTTGCCTTAACCAAGACTGAACGTACGTTTATCGCCATTAACGCTGCGTTAAGCAATTAACGCGGCGCTGGGGCCTCCCGTCGCGGGGCCTAACGTAAAACTTGCCATGTTAACAAGTAGTTGGTTTCCTCCAAATCCCCGGAGGCCCGCCCCGGCACGCTCTTTGCTCATATAGCTCCCCAAAGACAATCGCTCATCCATTCAACGACCAGGGGAGATCAGCTCATGAACAAGTTCCTGTACGTGCTGTCCAAGGGTTTCGAGAAGTCCGGCGGGGCCACCCGGGCCATGCAGTTCGCCGCGCTCACCGCCGAGGCGGGCCACCACACCGAGGTGTTCCTCATCGACGACGCCATCCACTGGGCCCAGTGGGGCATGGCCGAGGGCATCCGGGCCTCCACCGGCGAGCACATGAAGGAGCTGTTGGACAAGCTGGTGCAAATGGGCGCGCCCATCCACGTTTGCAAGGCCTGCGCGGACAAGCGCCTGGTGGGCCCGGACGACATCATCAACGGAACCGTGCTTTCGGGCGCGCCGGTGTTGGTCAAGATGATGACCGACCCGGAGTACAAGGTTTTCACTTTCTAGGGGTTCGTGTGGGGCCTGCCGTCTTCGGACCCGCCCCCCAGCCAGCCCCGGCCTGACCCTCTCCCCCGGAGCGGCCTTGCCCCTATGGCGGGCCGCTCCGGGGCCGGTAAACTAGGGGGCATGAATCAGGCCAACGACATACGCCCCGAGCTGCGCGACCTGAGCCCCGCCCAGGTGCAGGAGCTGGTGGTGTCCCTGGGGCAAAAGCCCTACCGGGCCCGCCAGGTGTTGCAGTGGCTCTATCAGCACGGGGCCACCGGCTTCGAGCAGATGACCAGCCTGAGCAAGGTGTTCCGCGAGCGCCTGGCCCAGGCGGCGCGTCTGGACAACCTTGAGCCCGAGTTGGTGGAGGCCTCGGCCGACGGCACCAGGAAGATGCTGTTCAAGCTCAGTGACGGCCACGCGGTGGAGAGCGTCTTGATCCCCGAGGAGGACCACTCCACCCTGTGCGTGTCCAGCCAGGTGGGCTGCCGCATGGGCTGCGCCTTTTGCCGCACCGCCACCCTGGGCTTCAAGCGGGGCCTCAGGCCCTCGGAGATCATGGGCCAGGTGCTGGCCGCCCGCCGCCTGGCCGAGGAGGCCCGCCCCCTGACCAACCTGGTGTTCATGGGCATGGGCGAGCCCCTGGACAATCTGCCCTCGGTCAGCCTGGCCCTGGGGCACATCCTGGGCAGCCACGGCCTGGCCATGAGCCAGCGCAAGGTCACCGTCTCAACCGCCGGGGTGGTGGACAAACTCCCCGCCCTGGCCGCGGCCAGCCCGGCGGCCCTGGCGGTGAGCCTCAACGCCCCCACCGACGAGCTGCGCAGCCGCCTGATGCCGGTGAACCGGCGCTGGAACCTGGCCGCGCTCAAGAAGGCGCTCATGGCCTATCCCCTCAAACCCACCCGGCGCATCACCTTTGAGTACGTGCTCTTGGGCGGGGTGAACGACCGGCCCGAGCACGCCGCGGCCCTGGCCCGTTGGCTGGACGGCCTGCGGGCCAAGGTGAACCTCATCGCCTTCAACCCCCACGAGGGGGCGGCGTTCGAGCGCCCCAGCGACGCGGCGATGGAGGAGTTTCAGGGCCTGCTCATCGAACGGCACATCACGGCCATAGTGCGCAAGAGCCGGGGGGTGGACATCAGCGCGGCCTGCGGCCAACTGGCGGGCAAAAAGGCGGGCGGGGGCCAGGTTACTTTGGAGTGACGGCGGGGTGTTAGCCTGCCTCCCGGCCTTGACAACCCCTGATGTCGGCTATAAAAAGATTAATTCAACTTTTTTTACCAGGCTCAGGGAGCCCTAAGCGATTATGATTGAACTGGATTTCAACAAAACCGGCGGCCTGATCCCGGCCATAGCCCAGGACGCGGCCACCGGAGACGTATTGATGATGGCCTATATCAACCCCGAATCCTGGGCCAAGAGCCTGGAGACGGGCGAGGTGCACTACTGGTCCCGCTCACGCCAGGAGCTGTGGCACAAGGGCGGCACCAGCGGCAACGTGCAGAAAATCAAGGCCATCTACGTCGATTGCGACGACGACACCGTGCTGTTCAAGGTCGAGCAGGTGGGCGGAGCGGCCTGCCACACCGGCATGCGCTCCTGCTTCTTCCGCAAAGTCGAAGGCGACAAGCTGGTGAGCGAGGGCGAGCCCGTGTTCGACCCCAAGGAGGTTTACGGCAAATGACACCACCGCTGAAACTGGGGGTTCCCAAGGGCAGCCTGCAGGACTCCACCGTCCGGCTCTTCGGCCGGGCCGGTTGGCGCATCAACGTCAACGGCCGCTCCTACTTCCCCGAGATCGACGACGACGGCATCGAGTGCTCCATCTGCCGGGCCCAGGAGATGAGCCGCTACGTGGAGTCGGGCACCCTTGACGCGGGCATCACCGGCATGGACTGGATCAAGGAGAACGACTCGGACGTGGTCTACGTGGAGGAGCTGGTCTACTCCAAGGTCTCCACCCGTCCGGCCCGCTGGGTGTTGGCCGTGGCCAAGGACTCGGCCATCAAGCGCCCCGAGGACCTGAACGGCATGCGGGTGGCCACCGAGATGGTCAACTTCACCCGGCGCTACTTCGAGGAGGCGGGCATCGAGGTGACGGTGCATTTCTCCTGGGGCGCCACCGAGGCCAAGGTGGTCAACGGCCTGGCCGACGCCATCGTGGAGGTCACCGAGACCGGCAGCACCATCCGGGCCCACGGACTCAGGATCATCGCCGAGCTGATGCAGTCCACCACCCAGCTCATCGCCAACAAGGCGGCCTGGGAGGTCCCGGAGAAGCGCAAGAAGATTCAGCAGATCGCCATGCTGCTCAAGGCCGCCCTGGTGGCCGAGAAGCTGGTGGCGCTCAAGATGAACGTGCCCAAGATCAAGGTGCAGGACGTGGTGGAAGCCCTGCCCAGCCTCAACGCCCCCACCGTGTCGCCGCTTTACAACAGCGACTGGTTCAGCGTGGAGACGGTGGTGGACGAGTCCATCGTGCGCGACCTGATCCCCGAGATAATGGACAAGGGCGCCGAGGGCATCATCGAGTATTCGCTGAACAAAGTTATTTAGCCCGCATATTGCGTGAAGGCTGGGCGGCATTAAGCAACGATTTGGCATTTTCGTGGTTATTATTAAAAAGGCATCAGCCCGATCGAGATACGGTTCGCACTCTGGCCCGGCACAGCCAGGCAGCGGCAGACAAGGCGTCTGGCCAGCGAGGTCCGCAGGTGTAGCTAGGGCTACAGCGAGGACCGAGCGCAGCCAGCAACACAGTATGCCGTTGGCTGGCGCGGCCGGACGCACTGCCTTCATGGAATGTGCGGGCTGACCCTCCCGGAGGGCGGGCATCCGGGCGGGAAGGGCTTCAGGCCCCTCCCGCTCACTTATTAGGGCCAACACTCAACAACGGATTGTGGTCATGGGCATCAGCGCCAGAGCCAAGCAGATACCGCCTTTCATTGTCATGGACGTTTTGGAGCGCTCCCAGGAGCTGGAGGCCTCCGGCCGGGACATCATCCACCTGGAGGTGGGCGAGCCCGACTTTCCCACCCCGGCGGTCATCACCGAGGCGGCCATAAAGGCCATCAAGGACGGGCACACCCACTACACCCACTCCCTGGGCCTCAGGGAACTGCGCGAGGCCATCGCCGAGTACTACGCCGAGCGCTACGGGGTTTCGGTGGACCCGGCCCGGGTGTTGGTGACCTCCGGCAGCAGCACGGCCATGCTCCTGGTGTTTTCGGCCCTTTTGGAGCAGGGGCAGGAGGTGATCATCTCCGACCCCCACTACGCCTGCTACGACAACTTCATAAACTTCGTGGGCGGGGTGCCGGTGCGGGTGCCGGTGCGCGAGGAAGAAGGCTTCCAGTTCCGCCCGGCGGAGATCGGCGCGGCCATGGGCCCGAACACCAAGGCGGTGTTCATCAACAGCCCCTCCAACCCCAGCGGCCAGGTGGCCACCCCGGACCGCCTGGCGGCCATCGCGGAGATGGTGCCGGGCCATCCGGGCGGCCCCTACCTGCTCAACGACGAGATCTACCACGGCCTGGTCTACTCCGGCGAAGAGCACACCATCCTGGAGTACAGCGACAACGCCTTCGTGCTGGACGGCTTTTCCAAGCGCTACGCCATGTGCGGCTGGCGGCTGGGCTATGTGATCTCCCCGGCCAACTACGTGCGGCCCCTGCAGAAGATGCACCAGAACTTCGCCATCTGCGCCCCCTCGGTGAGCCAGTATGCGGCCATCGCCGCCCTCAAGTACGCCTGGCCCGACGTGGAGCGCATGCGCGCGGTCTACGACACCCGCCGCCGGGTCATCATCGACGGCCTCAGGGCGCTGGGCTTCTCCATACCCGTGGAGCCACAGGGCGCCTTCTACGTGCTCACCAGCTGCCGCCACCTGGACCCCGACGACTACAAGCTGGCCTTTGATATAATGGAAAAGGTCGGGGTGGCCATGGCCCCTGGTTGCGACTTCGGCCCCGGCGGCGCGGGTTTCCTGCGCTTCAGCTACTGCAACAGCCTGGAGAACATCGAGCGCGCCCTGGTGCGCCTGCGCGAATACCTGGAACGCTACTACCCCAAGGCATTGCCATGACCATACCCATCGGCCTGGCGGAGTTCATCACCACGGCGGCCAAGCCCAGCGGGTACCCCCCGCCGGGCCCGCCCGAGGTGGCCTTTGCCGGCCGCTCCAACGTGGGCAAGTCTTCGCTGATCAACACCCTGACCCGGCGCAAGAAGCTGGTCCGGGTGTCGGGCACCCCGGGCCGCACCCAGCACATCAACTTCTTCAGCATCAACCAGGACGCCCTGCGCCTGGTGGACCTGCCGGGCTACGGCTACGCCAAGGTGCCCCTGGCGGTCAAGGCCGCCTGGCGGCCCATGGTGGAGGCCTACCTGGGCGGGCGGCCCACCCTGGCCGGGGTGGTGGTGATATTGGACATCCGCCGCGAGCCCACCGCCGACGACCTGATGCTCCTGGACTGGCTCAGGGCCTTGCAGATCACCATCCTGATCGCCGTGACCAAGGCCGACAAGCTCTCCAGGAACCAGCAGGCCTCGCGCCTGGCCAAGCTCAAACCAGCCTTGGCCCCCTTCGATCACAGCCCCACCCTTTTCTCGGCCACCACCCGGCTGGGCCGCGAGCAGCTGTGGGAGAGAATCTGCGAAGCCGCCGGGGTTTAGCCCGGCACAGCCAGCCACCGGCATGCTGCGTTGCTGGCCGCGCTCGGTCCTCGGCGTAGGTCCACTACGCCTGCGTCCCTCGCTTAGCCAGACGCCTTGTCTGCCGGCGGCTGGCTGTGCCGGGAGTCGCGGCGATCATCGCCAGTCTGCGCGATTCCGTCTTTAGCCAATCCGGTGATAGTGGTCATCACGAGGAGCATCTCGGGAGAGATGTGACGTGGTGATCTTCGCCTTCCCCCAGGCGGGATGGTGCGAGAAAGATAGCGCTGTGCCTTCGGCGTAGGCATGACGAAGGAAACGGAAGATTGCCAATGCCCGGCCTCGCAATGACCATTATTGGCTGGAGTTGATTGGTGGAGGCGTCGGCTTCGGGCTGAGTTGGCGGCGTTACCGCGCTCCTCGTTTAGGACAGGAGGATTTAAATTTGTATTGTGGACATAATGTATAAAAGATATAAAATGTACATAATGTAAGGGATGGTGCGCGATGGCCAAGACAGCCGGGAAAAAAAGCGGCGGAGCTTCGGTGAGCGCGGTGGAGTTCCGCCAAGGCGTAAGCGCGGTGCTCAGCCGGGTGGAGTACGGCGGCGAGCGGGTGGCGGTAACCCGCCACGGCAAGCCGGTGGCCGCTATGGTGCCCCTGGAAGACCTGGAGGCGCTGGAAGCCCTGGAGGACGCCCTTGACCTGACCGAGGCCAAGAAAGCCCTGGCCGAGGCCAAGCGCAAGGGCAGCCTCTCCTGGGAGCAGGTGAAGAAGGAACTGGGACTTTAGCCGATGGCGGGCTACGTCATCGAAATCGCCCCTGCCGTCTTGCGTCAAATGAAAAAGCTTGCCCCGGCCGATCGCGCCGCAGTGGCCAAAGAGATAGACCATCTGGCTTCCCAACCCCGTCCCAGCGGCAGCCGGGTCTTGGCCGGAGCGCCGCGCGGCCTTGAATGGCGGCGCATTCGCGCGGGAAGCTGGCGGGTGATCTACCAGATAGAAGACGATCAATTGTTGGTGCTGGTGCTCAGGGTGGGCGACCGCAAGGAGGTCTACCGCCGCTTGGAGCGCCTCAGGCAAAAATAGAGGGGGAGTGAGCCATGGAGTGCTCGGAAGTAATCAAGCGCCTGGCCCCGTGCGGCCTGTCCTGCGCCAAGTGCTTTGCCTTCAAGGGAGGCGAGTTGGGCCATCACGCCGCCGAGCTCAAGAAGCGGCTGGGCAACTTCGGCATTTACGCCGAGCGCTTCAGCGCCTTTTTGCCCGAGATGAAGGACTACCCGGCCTTTGAGCGGCTGCTGGACTACATGGCCGAGCCAAGCTGCGCGGGATGCCGCCAGGACCAGTGCCTTTGGCCTGACTGCGGGGTGGCCAAGTGTTGGCAAGCCAAGGGCGTGGACTTCTGCTTCCAGTGCGACGAGTTCCCCTGCGGCAAGACCAACTTTGACCCGCACCTGGAGAAGCGCTGGATCGCCATGAACCAACGCATGGCCGAGGTGGGGGTGGAGCATTATTTCGAGGAGACCAAGGACCAGCCGAGGTATAAGTAGGCGGCTTCGCCAGGCGACGGGATGCTGCGTTGGCGGCATCGCTTGGACCTCGGCGTAGGTGAGAATACGCCTGCGGTCCGCGCTCGCCGCCGCCTTGCCTGCCGCCGCCTGACTGTGCCGGGGGATGCGGCAAGCATCACAAGCCAGGCGGCTTGGGGTGGAATTGTTGGGTTTCGGGCTTCGCCCTCTACGCCAACCTACACGGCTCTGAATTAAGCCAATCCAGCAATAGCTGTCATCACGAGGAGCATCTCCGGGGAGATGCGACGTGGTGATCTTCGCTTTCCCCCGGGCGGGAAAGTATGGCCTGGAGAGTGGCTTGGCTTTATCTGGCCAACGCGGGCATGACCAGGGAAAGGGAAGATTGCCACGGCCGGGCAGAACGGGCAGCCTGGTCCCACCGCGCGTTTGCCACTGCCCGGCCTCGCAATGACGGCTATTGGCTGGAAATGGCAGGCAGAGGCGTTTGCTTTGGGCAGAGATTGCTTTGCCGCTGAGCGGCTCGCAACGATAAGGGTTGTGTGCAAGCTGGTGGGAAATGTAGGGGCGGGGTTTATCCCCGCCCAAGAGAGGGAGGGGTGAAACCCCGCCCCTACACGGTCCGTGCTCTGATCGGACGTTGACGCCAGGCCAGAGCCGAGGCAGGCGTACAGAGATGATTTCACCGCGCCAAATAAAAGCCCCCGCCCGGCAACGGGCGGGGGCTTGTGCTTGTAAGGCGGGTCGGGGCTACTTGACCTTGACCACCCAGCCGAAGGGGTCGGGGCGTTTGCCCAGCTGGATGCCGGTCAGTTCGTCGTAGAGCCTCATGCTGATGGGGCCGGTCTGGCCGTCGGCCACGCCGTAGTCGGTGCCCTGGTAGTGGATGGCCCCCACCGGGCTGATCACCGCGGCGGTGCCGGTGCCGAAGGCCTCCTCCAGCTTGCCCGCGGCCTGGGCCTCTATGACCTCGTCGATGGTCAGCTTGCGCTCGCTGACGTTGAGGCCCCAGTGACGGCACAGGGTCAGCACCGAATCACGGGTGATGCCGGGCAATATGGAGCCGTGCAGCGGGCTGGTGATGATCTCGCCGTCGATGACGAAGAACATGTTCATGGTGCCCACTTCCTCGATGCTCTTCTTGTCGCAGGCGTCCAGCCACAGCACCTGGGTGAAGCCCTTGGCGTGGGCCTCCTCGGCGGCCAACAGGCTGGCCGCGTAGTTGCCCATGGTCTTGGCCTCGCCCACGCCGCCCACCGAGGCGCGCACGTAGGTTTCCTCCACGTAGATGCGCACCGGGTTGAAGCCCTCGGGGTAGTAGGCCCCCACCGGCCCCATGATGACGAAGTAGAGGTACTTGGAGCTGACCTTGACCCCCAGGCAGGCCTCGGTGGCGATGACCGTGGGCCGGATATAGAGGCTGGTGCCCTCCAGGGTGGGCACCCACTGGTGCTCGGTCTTGACCAGTTCGAACAGATGCTCCAGGGACTCCTCCACCGGCAGCTCGGGGATGCACAGGCGGCGGTTGGAGCGGTTCATGCGCTCGATGTTGGCCTTGGGCCGGAACATGTAGATGCCGCCGTCCACGCCCCGGTAGGCCTTGAGCCCCTCGAAGACTTCCTGGCCGTAGTGCAGCACCAGGGCGGCGGGGGACAGGGACAGGGGGGCGAAGGGGACGATGCGGGCATCGTGCCATCCCTGGCCCTTGTCGTAATCCATCTGGAACATGTGGTCGCAGAAGATCTGGCCGAAACCAAGGGCGGACTCGTCGGCCGGCTTGGGCTTGCAGCTGTCGGCGGGCAGCAGTTCTTTTCTACACTCCATGGCGCTCTCCCAAAGGGCTAAGTTAAACTCTGGGCCTTGGCCGCGGCCAGGCTGCGGTTAAAGGGCGGCCTGAGTACGCCCACCTCGGTGATGATGGCGCTGACCAGGTCGTTGGGGGTCACGTCGAAGGCCAGGTTTATGGCCTCGGCTCCGGGTGCGGCGCGGCTGCCGGCAAAGGCTAGCACCTCGGCGGGGTCGCGCTCCTCTATGGGTATCAGGTCACCGCTGGGGGTGTCCATATCCACGGTGCTCAGCGGGGCGGCCACGTAGAAGGGCACTCCATGACGGCGGGCCTGCAGGGCCACGTTGAAGGTGCCGATCTTGTTGGCCACGTCGCCGTTGGCCGCGATGCGATCAGCCCCCACCACGCAAAGATCCACCAGCCCCTTGCTCATCAGGGCGCCCACCGCGCCGTCCACGGCCACGGCCACGGGTATGCCCTCGTCCACCATCTCCCAGGCGGTGAGCCGGGCCCCCTGCAACAGGGGCCGGGTCTCGTCGGCGATGACCTTGATCTTCTTGCCCGCCTCGGCCGCCGCCCGCACCACGCCCAGGGCGGTGCCGTAGCCCCCGGTGGCCAGGGAGCCGGCGTTGCAGTGGGTGAGGATGGTGGCCCGCTTGGGCACCAGCTTGTTGCCGTGGCGGCCCATGGCCCGGTTGATGGCCACGTCCTCGGCCAGCATCATCTCGCTCTCGCGGCGCAGCATGGCCAGGATGGTGGGCACGTCCTGGGGCGCGGCGGCGGCCAGGGCCAGCATGCGGTCCACCGCCCAGCCCAGGTTCACCGCCGTGGGCCGGGCCGCGCGCATGATCTCGGCCTGGGCCGCGAAGCGTCCCATCCACTTGGCCGGGTCCTTCACCTTGACGGCCTTGGCCGCCAACACCAGGCCCATGGCCGCGGCGATGCCGATGGCCGGGGCTCCGCGCACCGCCAGGGTCTGCATGCAGTAGATCACCCGCTTCATGTCCCGGCAGGCGATGAAGGTGGTCTTGGTGGGCAGCTTGCGCTGGTCCAGGATCATCACCACGTCGTCTTGCCAATACAGGGTGGGGACCACCGCTAGCCTCCCAAGAGCTTGTTGATGAGCTGGTTGACCAGCTTGGGGTTGGCCTGGCCCTTGGTCTTTTGCATGACCTGGCCCACGAAAAAGCCCATGAGCTTTTTCTTGCCGCCCTTGAAGGCCTCCACCTCGGCCGGGTTGGCCGCGAAGATCTCCTGGAGCATCGACTCCAGCTCGCCCTCGTCGCTCACCTGGGTCAGGCCCTTCTTCTTGACGATGGCCTCGGCCGCCTCGCCCGTTCCCATCATGTCGGCGAAGACCTCCTTGGCCATCTTGCCGCTGATGGTTCCGGCCTCGATGAGCTTGATTAGCCCGGCTAGGCCCTCGGGGCTGATGGGCGTCTGGCCGATCTCCAGGCTTTGGGCCTTGAGCGCGCCGATCAAGTCGCTGGTCACCCAGTTGGCCGCGGCCTTGGCCGGGGCTCCGGCGGCCACCGCCGCCTCGTAGTAGTCGGCCACCGCCTTGGAGGCGGTGAGCACCCCGGCGTCGTATTCGCTCAGGCCGTGCTCGGCCACCAGGCGCCGACGCTTGGCCTCGGGCAGCTCGGGCAGCCCGGCGCGCACCCGCTCCACCCAGGCCTCGTCCACCAGAAGGGGCAACAGGTCCGGGTCGGGCATGTAGCGGTAGTCGTGGGCCTCTTCCTTGCCCCGCATGCCGAAGCTCTTGCCCTGGTCCGGGTCCCACAGGCGGGTCTCCTGCTTCACCTTGCCGCCCTCGTCCAGGATCGCCCGCTGGCGGCGGATCTCGTATTCCAGGGCCCGCTCCACTCCCCTAAAGGAGTTCATGTTCTTCAGCTCGGCCTTGGTGCCCAGCTCCTTCTGGCCCACGGGCCGAAGGCTCACGTTGGCGTCGCAGCGGAAGGAGCCTTCCTCCATGTTGCCGTCGCAGACCTCCAGGTAGACCAGGATGTCGCGCAGGGCCCGCAGATAGGCCCCCGCCTCGGCGGGAGTCCGGAGGTCAGGCTCGCTGACGATCTCCATCAAGGGCACGCCGGTGCGGTTGTAGTCCACGTAGCTCACCGGCTGGGCCGGGTCGTGGACCAGCTTGCCCGCGTCCTCTTCCATGTGGATGCGGGTGATGCCGATGCGGCGCTTTTCCTGACCCTCCACCTGGATGTCCAGCCAGCCGTCCAGGCAGATGGGCAGCTCGTATTGGCTGATCTGGTAGTCCTTGGGCAGGTCGGGGTAAAAGTAGTTTTTACGGGCCCATACGCTCTTGGGCTGCACCGCGCAGTTGGTGGCCAGCCCGGCCCGGATGGTGAACTCCACCACCCGTTCGTTGAGAACCGGCAGCACCCCGGGCATGCCCAGGCACACCGGGCAGACGTGGGTGTTGGGCGGCGCGCCGAACTTGGTGGAGCAGCCGCAAAAAATTTTGGACTCGGTGAGGAGCTGGGCGTGGACCTCCAGCCCTATGACCGCCTCGTATTCCATCGCGGTTTCCTGAACTTAACTGTAGTTGTAGGTCAAGCAAAGAATCTACTGCCGGGGTGGAGGAAAGTCAAGGATGGGTGGGTTGGGATTCAGCCTTATAAAGGCCGAAAGCCACGGGCGCGGCCGGGGCGGTCGGCGGCGGAGAAGCATTATGGACAACCCGGCCCCCTCAGCATAATATGAACCCGCCTGTCCCTCCGCACGCCTGCGCGGGCGGACTTAACAAGCTCCCGCTGGTCCGCGGGAGGGCCGGTGCGATGCCGGCCCGAAGGTGGGAACAACATGACGCACAGCGACCAGGCCGGACGGCCCTGGCCATGTATTATTTTTATCCTTCCCCTGGCCTTGGCCCTGACCATGGTCGGGATAAAGCTCTACGACCCGTCCGCCTATCACGCCATGATTCAGGAAGACGGCCCCCTGGAGAACGCCCAGTTCTGCTGCTACGCGGTGGCGGGGCTGTTGAGCCTGTGGGCGGCCCAACGCTTTCGGGCCTCGGGCCTGGCCTGGCACGCCGGGGCGGCGCTGTTGCTGGGCCTGGGCTTTTTGCTGGTGGCAGGCGACGAGATAAGCTGGGGCGAGCGCATCCTGGGCTACCATCTGCCGCAGTTTTTCGTCCGTTACAACGCCCAGCACGAGGTGTCGCTGCACAATCTGAAGCCGGTTCAGTATTGCCTGCACGCCATGTACATGCTGGCGGGCCTGGTCCTTTCCCTGGGCTGGCTGGTCAAGGACAAGCTCCTGGCCGGGCCGGGGCTCAGCCCGCTGTTGCGCGCCCTGGCGGAGGCCCTGGTCCCTCCCCGGGCCTTGAGCCTGTACTTCCTGCCGGTGTTTTTGATCTATTCCTACTTCCTCTGGGGCGACGTGCTCTTGGCGGCGATTTTCGGGGGCGAGAACTTCGCCGTCGGCCGGGTGATCGTCTTTAGAGACCAGGAGCCTGCCGAACTGCTCCTGTCCATGGGCTGCCTGCTCTGGGCGGGGCGGCTCCTAAGGAAGGCGGTCCACCGGGACCAAATCCTTGGCCTTGGCCCCATGATGGCCGTTTTGGGTCGAGGAGTAGAGCAGCCACAGCCATAGGGCCGCGGCCACGGTGGCCCCGCCGCCCAGCCACAGGGCCGCGCCGCTGATGCCGCTGAGGTCCACGGCCCATCCCCCGCTCACCGGCCCGAAGAACACCCCCACGCTCAGCGCCATGGTGAAGGCTCCGGTGGTGAGCCCCATGCCCGAGCCCAACTGCTTGCCCCGGCTCACGGCCATGGCGGTGAGCGCGGGCAGGGCCAGGCCCGAGAAGATGCCCTCGGCCATGGACAGCAGCATCAGGGAGGTCAGGTCGCTTCCCCAGGGGATGAGTATCTTCATGACCCCGGCCATGCCCAGGCCTCCGGCGGCCAGGGGCAGGCGGGGCAGGCGGTCGGCCAGGCTTCCGGCGGGCCGCTGCATGGCGGTGCTCACCAGCACGTTGGCGGTCAGGCACAGGCCCACTCCCAGGGTGCCCAGGCCGTGGCCGGTGGCTACCAGGGGCATGAAGGAGATGAAGCAGCTCATGCCCGCCGCCGCGCCCATGCGGGCCACCATGATGGCCATGAAGCCACGGTCGCGGGTGAGGTGAAGCATCTCCCGGACGCCCCGCTTGCCCCCGGAACGCAGCTCGGCGGAGGGCTCCTTCACGCAAAACAGCACCGTGAAGGCGGCGGCCACGCTGAGGAAGAACATCAGCAGGAAGTTGGCGTCGAGCCCGGCGTATTCATAGACCGCCCCGCCGATGACCGGTCCCACCCCGAAGCCCATGAGGAAGAACATGTTGAAGGCTCCGAAGGAGCGGCCCTCCATGCCCGCCGGGGTTATGTCGGCCACCAGGGCCATGGCGATGGGCAGCACCATGGCCGCGAACACACCCTGCAGCAGGCGGGTGAAGACCAGGGCCTCGGAGCTGCCCGCCCACATGAAAAGCAGGGAGGAGACCCCGTAGCCGGCCATGCCCGCGATGATGAAGGGCTTGCGCCCCAGGCGGTCGGAGAGCCCGCCCAGCCAGGGCACCACAAAGGCCCGCGACAGGGAAAAGGAGCTGAAGATGAGCCCCAGCATGACCCCGTTGGCCCCCAGGTCCCGGGCGTACAGGGGCAAAAAGGGCACGATGATGCCCACCCCGGTCATGGCCACGAAGGTGGTGACTCCCAGGATGTAAAGGGCGCTACGATAGGAAGGCTGGGTCACTTGGCCTGGCGCAGCCTTTCCAGGTCTTCCTGGCGTCCGGCCACCACCAGCACGTCGCTGTCCTTGAGCACATAATCGGGAGAGGGGACCAGATGGGTGCGCTCGGGCACCAGCTCGCGCACCGCGATGACGTTGACCCCGTATTTTTGCCGCAGCTCCAGCTCGGCCAGGCTCTTGCCCACCAGGGCGCTGGGCGGGGCCAGCTCGGCCACGGAAAACTCGTCGCCGATGGGCAAGAAGTCCAACAGATTGGGGTCGGCCAGGGACCGGGCCAGGCGTTCGGCGGCGTCCCGCTCGGGGAACACCACCTCGCCGGCTCCCACCCGCTTGAGGATCTTCTCGTGCTCCGGGCTGGTGGCCTTGGCCACGATGCGGCCCACGCCCATCTCCTTGAAGTGCAGGGTGGTGAGGATGCTGGCTCCCAGGTGGTCGCCCAGGCTGATCACCGCCGCGTCCACCAGGTTGAGGCCCAGCTCTTCCAGGAGGCTGCGATCGGTGCAGTCGGCCACCACCGCCTGGTCCACCACGTCTTGCACCCTGGCCACCGCCCGGGCGTCGGAGTCCATGGCCGTGACGTGGTGCTTCAGCTTTTTAAGCTCCAGGGCAAGGGACGAGCCGAATTGCCCCAATCCGATAACCGCCAGGTTCATCTGAACCTCCCAACTTGCCTATGCAGATAGCATACTCCCGGCCCTTGCTTTTGCCAGGGCTAGCCCATGATCACCCGCTCCTCGGCCAGGCGGTATCCCGGTTCGCGCAGGGACTGGGCCACGGAGTAGACGAAAGCCAGGGGCCCCAGGCGGCCCAGGAACATCAAGAGGATGATGATCACCTTGCCCGCCGGGGTGAGGATGGGGGTGGCCCCCAGGGACAGCCCCACCGTGCCCAGGGCGCTGGTGGCCTCGAAGGCCAGGCTGATGAAGTCGCCGCGCATGTGACCGCCGTCGGCCAGACCCACGGCGGAGAGCAGCACCACCGCGATCAACAGGGTGGCCGCCGTGCCCAGCACCAGCAGGAGGGCCAGCTCCACCTGGCGCTCGGGCACCGTGCGCCCCCAGGCCTCGGCCCCGGAGCGGCCCCGAAGGCGGTTCACGGCCAGGGCCCAGAGCACCGCAATGGTGGTGGTTTTTATGCCGCCGCCGCAAGAGCCGGGCGAGGCCCCGATGAACATGAGCACCATGATCACCACCAGCGAGGCGTTGGTGAGCTGGCCCATGGGCACGGTGTTGAAACCGGCGGTGCGCGGGGTTACCGCCTGGAAGAGCAGGGTCCAGGGACCCTGCTGCCAGGCCGGGCCCTTGCCCAGCCACTCGGCCACCAACAGGGCCACCATGCCGCCCACGATGAGGGCCCCGGTGGTGAACAGCACCAGGCGGGCCTGCAGGGACAGCCGCCGGGGCAGGGCGTCCTTGGGGCGGCGCATGCGTCCCACCAGCTCCCGCAGAACCACGAAGCCCAGGCCGCCCAGCACCACCAGGCCCAGGATCACCAGGTTCACCGTGGGGTCGGTGGCGTAGCCCACCAGGTTGTCGGTGAACAGGCTGAAGCCCGCGTTGCAAAAGGCGCTGACGGAGTGGAACACGGCCAGGGACAAGGCGGTGGGGGCGGGAAAATCAGCCAAAAAGCGCACGAACAAAATCGCCGCGCCCAGGCCCTCCAAGAGGAAGGTGTACATGAGCACGTCGGACACCAGGCGGCCGATCTCCCCGCCGGGCACCGGGCCCAGGGCCCCCTTGAGGGCCAGGTGGGTGCGCGGGCCGGGACGCCGCCGGGCCAGATACAACAGGGCCACGGAAAAGGTCATGATGCCCAGGCCGCCGGCCTGCAACAGCGCCAGGATCAGCCCCTGGCCCCAGGGGGACCAGGCGGTGGCGGTGTCCACGGTGATCAGCCCGGTGACGCACACCGCGCTGGTGGCGGTGAACAGGCAGTCCAGCAGGCCCACCCCGCCGGGGCCCTGCATAAGCGGCAGGGCCAGCAGCGCCGCGCCCAAAAGGATGAAGAGGGCGAACGACGCCAACACCAGACGCGAAGGGGTCAACCATTTGGGCATGATTTAAAGCCGGGGAGGCGGGACCTCCCCGTATGGCTCAGTCGCCGCTGGGGCTCGGTTTGGCCGGTTGAATCAGGGTGATCAGGGGGCGGGGTTGGCCGGGCTGGTCCCCGTGCCCTTGGCAGTGGTGGTGCCCTTCGCCGTGGCTGTGATCATGATGATGGCCATGCTCGTGGTGGTGGCCGTGGTCGTGATCATGCCCGTGCGGGTGCTGATGGCCGGGTCCGGCTTTTCCGCAACATTCGCACATTTCGCTCGCCTCCTCCCTTGGATGCACTAAATCAAGTGTAATTCGGCTGGTGGGCATTGTCAAAGGGTTGAGTAATTGCGCAGTTGCCACCGGGCTGGGGATACGGCTAGTATCAAGGTTAGGGCCGCCCCTCAATCTTGATAATCATAAATCCTACTCAGAGTTCGTCTCCCCCGGCCCTGGCGGAGAAAAGCGCCGTGGGCATTAAATATTTCGGCTTCAAATTGGCGGTTGGAGTGATGTTCGCCGTGGTGCTGGCCACCTACGGCTTCTACTGGCTGGGCATCAGCCAACTGCACGACTATGTGCATCAGTTGGTGGAGGTTTCCAATCACCTGAAATACGGCGAGGCCTTTCACTCGGCCATCCACTCCATGCTCCTGGATGCCGACGGCTATTACCTGAGCAACGGCCGGGAGTCTTTTCGCCAGGATTACCAAGCCCACAAGGCCAGAGCCGAGGAGGCTTTGGCCGAACTGCGGGACCATGTGCGGCAAATGCCCCCCGGCAAACAGCGGGAGCTGGTGAACCAGCGCACCGAAGGCATCGCCTCGGCCTTTGGCAACTACCAAAAGGAACTTGACCGCATAATCGCCGGAGATTTTAGCCAAGGCCGCCAGCGCCTCACCCTGTGCATGGCCAAATTCAATAGCATTTTCAAGAAATACTACGTGTACCTGCATGATCACCACGCTCTGTTGCAGACCGAGTTGAGCCAAAGCTCCCACCAGACCTGGCACACCATGAGCGTAGTGTTCGCGGTGCAACTGGGCCTGGCGGTGGTGGCAGGGCTGTTGGTGATTTTTTACCTGGACCGGGTGGTGCTCAAAATTTTTGGTTTCACCGAGCGCATGGCCTACCGCGACAAGCTGACCGGTCTGCGCAACCGCGCCGCCCTGGAAAAGGTGATCCAATTCCTAGACGGCCCCGAGGGCCGGTCGAGGCGGCGTTACGGCCTAATCATGCTGGACATCGACCTGTTCAAGGATTTCAACGACACCCACGGCCATCCGGCCGGGGATGCCCTGCTGGCCGATCTCGCCGGGGTGATCACCGGCAGCGTGCGCGACCATGACCGGGTGGTGCGCTACGGCGGCGAGGAGTTCCTGGTGGTGTTGGAGGGGGTGGGGCCAATGGAAGTAACCGTCGTGGCCGAAAAGCTGCGCACGGCAATAGAGAGCCACCGCTTCATCCTGCCCGGTGGCAAGGAGGCCCCCCAGGTGACCGCGAGCCTGGGAGCGGCCTTGTATCCTCAGGACGGCGAGGATTACCACCAAGTGGTGAACAAGGCCGACGAGAGGCTCTACAAGGCCAAGCAGGGCGGCCGCAACCAGGTGGTGGGCCCGCCGCTGGGCGAAAACGCCGCCACCGGCCATGAGCGGGGCAACGGCTAAACGGCCCGGCCAGGGCTAGTCCAGCTCGGCCTCGTACTCCCCGGCGTCGTAGAGCTCTTCCAGCTCATCGGCGTCAGTAAGCTTTACGCGGGCGATCCAGCCGCCGGTGTAGGGCTCCAGGTTGATCAGGTCCGGGGTGTCCTCCAGACGCCGATTGACTTTCAGCACCACTCCGCTTACCGGGCTGATGAGGTCGCTGACGCTCTTGGCGCTTTCCACCGCGCCCAGCTCCTCGCCCACGCTAAGCTCCTGCTCCACGTCGGGCAAGTCGATGTAGATCACGGTGCCCAACTGCTCCTGAGCGTAGTCGCTGATGCCCACCGTTGCCTTGCCGCCCTCTTCCAGGCGGACCCACATGTGTTCGGGGTGATACTTGAGATCGTCGGGGAAGTCCACCTCAGCCTCCCTGTTTGGCGGCGTTTTTCCTGCGTAAGTAAATCAGGGCCGCGGCGCTGACCACGGCCAGGGCCAGGGCGAACCAGCCGGTGGGGGTCAGCCCCAGGATGGGCTCGCCGCGCCAGTCGGCCCGGAACGTTTCGATTATAACCCTGGCGATGCCGTGCAGAAAGCCATAGGTGAAGAAAATTTGCCCCGCGAAACGCCGGTGCCGCCAAAGCAGCAGAAGCACGCCCAAAATGACCAAAAGGGCCGCCGCGGTGTAGAGCTGGGTGGGGTGCACCGGCACGCCCCGGGGGGCCAGGGAGAAGGGATCGCTGAAGGTGACCGCGCACCAGCCGCCTTCGAACACCCGGCCGTAGCAGCACCCGGCGCTGAAGCAGCCCAGGCGTCCGATGGCCTGGGCCAGGGCCAGGCCCGGAGCCACGCAGTCCAGGAGAGTGAGCACCGGCATGCGCCAGCGGCGCATGAGGATGAGCCCCACGATGAGCGCGGCGGCCACCCCGCCGTAGAACACCAGGCCGCCTTCCCAGATGGCCAGCACCCGCCAGGGGGCGCTCTTGAACTGGGCGGGCTCCAGCAAGACGAACATGAGGCGCGAGCCCACCAGGCCGCAGATCAAAAGCCACAGGGACAGGGTCATCACCCGGTCCGGGTCCAGGCCGGATTTTTTGGCCAGATGGGTCAGGAGCCACAGGCCCAGGGCCGCGCCCAGGGCCAGCAACACGCCGTAGGTGTGCAGGGTCAGGGGGCCGATGCTCAGTAGAACGGGGAACACGCGGGGGCCTCCCTAAGTTAGGCCTTGCCCCTTATGAGGGCCCAGGCCAGGTATACGCCGCCGATGGTTATGGCGGCGTCGGCCAGGTTGAACACCGGCCAGTGCCAGTTTCCCGCATAAAGGTCCACGAAGTCCACCACCGAACCCAGGCGCAGGCGGTCGGCCAGGTTGCCCAGGGCCCCGCCGCAGATGAGCCCCAGGGCCCAGAAGGTGCCCCGGCGATTTCCCAGGGAGCCGCAGGCGACCCAGGCGGCCAGGGCCAGGGCCACCAGGGTGGCCCCCACCAGCATCCAGCGGGCCCCCTCCATGGAAGCGAAGCTGCTGAAGGCGGCCCCGGTGTTGTAGGCCAGCACCAGGCGGGCGAAGCCGGGGATCACGGTCACCGGCCCGTCCTGGAGCCAGGGGACCATCACCGCCTTGAGCAGCTGGTCCGCCCCGGCCACGGCCAGGGCGATGAGGGCCAGCTTGCCCAGGCGGCGTTTCATCGGCTAGGCGATCTCCCTGACCACCGAGGCGCAGCGGGCGCAAAGCTCGGGGTGCTCGGAGTCGGTGCCCACGCTCTTGCTGTGCATCCAGCAGCGGGGGCACTTTTGTGCCTCGGTGGGCTCCACCAGAATCACCAGGCCGGGAATTTCCTCGCTGGCCAGGGTGGGGCTCTCGGGCGCGGCGTCCAGAAGCTTCAGCTCGCTGACCATGGTGATCTCGGCGAAGGCCTCGGCGTTTTGCCCCAAAAACTCCAGGGTGTCGGCGTCGGCGCTCAGCGAGAGAACCGCTTGCAGGGAGTTGCCCACCAGCTTGTCCTTGCGGGCGATGTCCAGGGCCTTGTTCACCTCGCTCCTGAGAACCAGCAGCCGCTTCCAGCGCTGGGCCAGCTCGGCGTCCATCACGCTCTGGTCCGGGGTGGGCAGCTCGGCCATGTGCACGCTGTGGTGCTTGGCCTTGGCCCCGGGCACGTACTCCCAGGCCTCCTCGGCGGTGAAGGACATGATGGGCGCGCTCAGGCGCACCATGGCGTCCAGCAGGCGGTAGACCACGGTCTGGGCCGCGCGGCGCTCCGGCCCGGCTGGGGCGCTGGTGTACAGGCGGTCCTTGATCACGTCCAGGTAGAAGCCGGACAAATCCACCACGCAGAAGTTGTGCAGGCCGTGGAACACGGTGTGGAAGTTGAACTCCTCGTAACCGGACAGGCAGCGGGAGACGAGGTCCTGCAGCCGGTGCAGCATGAGCCGGTCCATCTCGCCCATGTCACCGAGGGCCACCTGGTCGGTGGCCGGGTCGAAGTCGTCCAGGTTGCCCATCATGAAGCGCATGGTGTTGCGGATGCGGCGGTAGGCCTCGGCCAGCTGCTTGAGGATCTCCGGGCTGATGCGGATGTCGTCGGTGTAGTCCTCCGAGGCCACCCACAGGCGCAGTATCTCCGCGCCGTACTGGTCGATGACCGTCTGGGGCGGGATCACGTTGCCCAGGCTCTTGGACATCTTGCGGCCGTCGCCGTCCACCACGAAGCCGTGAGTCAGCACCATGCGGTACGGCGGCTCGCCCTTGGTGCCCATGGCGCACAACAGCGAGCTGTGGAACCAGCCGCGGTGCTGGTCGCTGCCTTCCAGGTACATGTCCGCCGGCCAGGTGAGGCTGGGGTTGGGCTCCAGCACCGCCGCCTGGCTGGTGCCCGAGTCGAACCACACATCCAGGATGTCCTTTTCCTTGTTGAGCTCGGTGTGGCCGCAGATGGGGCACACCGCCAGATCGCCCAGGAGCTCCTGGGAGCTGTGGGCGAACCAGGCGTCGGCGCCCTCTTCACGGAAGGCGGCCACCACCCTGGCGGCCATCTCCGGGGTGAGCACGTACTCGCCGCAGGAGGCGCACTGGAACACGATGATGGGCACGCCCCAGGCGCGCTGGCGGCTGATGCACCAGTCGGGGCGGTTCTCGATCATGCCGAAGATGCGCTCCCGGCCCCAGCGTGGCACGAAGCGGACCTTGTTCTGGATGGCCTCCAGGGTGCGTTCGCGAAGCTGGTTCTCCTCCATGGAGATGAACCACTGGGCCGTGGCCCTAAAGATCACCGGGCTCTTGCAGCGCCAGCAGTGGGGATAGGAGTGGCTGATCTTCTCGGTGCCCAAGAGAGCCCCCACCTCCTTGAGCTTGGCCACCACCAGATCGTTGGCCTCGAACACCTCGTGGCCCGCGAAGAACTCCACCTCCTCGGTGAAGCGGCCCTGGTCGTTCAAGGGGCTGTAGACCTCCAGGCCGTACTTGAGGCCGGTCTCGTAGTCCTCGCGGCCGTGGCCCGGCGCGGTGTGCACCAGCCCGGTGCCTGCCTCCAGGGTCACGTAGTCGGCCAATACGCCCACCGACTCGCGGTCGTACAGGGGATGCTTGGCCTTGAGCCCCTCGATGTCGTGGGGGTCGATGTTGGTCAGCTTGGTCCAGCCCTCGAAGCCGAAGGCCTCCATGTTGATGGCCGCCAGGCGCTCGGCCAGGATGTAGACCTTGCCCTGGTGCTCCACGGCCACGTAGTCCAGCTCGGGGTTGGCCGCCACGGCCATGTTGGCCGGGATGGTCCAGGGGGTGGTGGTCCAGATCACCAGGTGCACCGGCTTGCCGGCCAGCTCGGGGTACTTGCCGCTCAGGTCGTCGGTGACCGGGAAGGCCACGTAGATGCTGGGGCTGGTGTGGTCGGCGTACTCCACCTCGGCCTCGGCCAGGGCGGTCTGGCAGGAGTTGCACCAGTAGATGGGCTTCTTGGAGTGATACACCCCACCCAACTCGTAGAACTTGGCCAACTCCGCGGCGGTGATCGCTTCGTAGTCGTAGCTCATGGTCAGGTAGGGGTTGTACCAGTCGCCCAACACGCCCAGGCGCACGAACTCCTTGCGCTGGATGTCGATGAACTTCTCGGCGTAGGCCCGGCAGGCCTTGCGCACCGAAAGCTGGTTCATCTGGGCCTTCTTGCCGCCCAGCTTCTTGTCCACCTCGTGCTCGATGGGCAGCCCGTGGCAGTCCCATCCGGGCACGTACACCGCGTCTCGCCCGCTCATCTGGCGGGACTTGACGATGATGTCCTTGAGCACCTTGTTGAAGGCGGTGCCCATGTGGATGTTTCCGTTGGCATAGGGCGGGCCGTCGTGCAGAATATACTTTTGACGGCCGTCCGCCTGCTCGCGGAGTTGCTGGTAAAGCCCCTCATCCTGCCAGCGCTTGAGCATCTCGGGCTCCCGCTGGGGAAGGTTGGCCTTCATGGGAAAGGCGGTGCGGGGAAGATTTAGGGTCTTTTTGTAGTCCATGCGGCGTACCCCGGTGTGACGTAAACTACCTTTAAGAATTCGAATTTCTACCACACCCAAGGCCCAAGTCAAGGCCGGCGACGCCAACAGGACCGTTACAAGGGGGTCACGGGGGCAAGCCACTTGACACTCCGCGGGCGCCCGGCTAGAGTTGGGAAGTATTTTCCCTTGGCGAATAGGGGAGTTAAGTGAGTATACTCAAACGCCTTTTCAGCCGCGAGCCGCAGAAAAAGCGTCTTTTCGTTTTAAGCATGGACGGGGTGAGCCTGCCCTTCGCCCAAAAGGCGGGGGGCGGCGGCCTTATGCCCAACCTGGGGGCCATTCTCTCCCAAGGGGCCAGCGCCGGAATCACCTCCACCCTGCCCACGGTGTCCACCGTGGCCTGGACCAACTACATGACCGGGGTAAACCCGGGCAAGCACGGGGTCTTCGGCCTGGTGGAGCGCCACCCCGACCCCTTCTCGGTGATCATACCCTCGTCCATGGACATCAAGGCCCCCACCCTGTGGGAGATGCTGGGCCGGGGCGGGGTGCCGGTGGGGGTGATAAACGTGCCCATGACCTTCCCCCCCCGCAAGGTCAACGGCTTCATGGTCAGCGGGTTTCTTAGCCCGGACCTATCCCAGGCCACCTACCCGGTGGAGCTGGCCCCCCGGCTCATGGAGATGGACTACCGCATCGAGGCCGACGTGGCCCTGGCCGCCGAGGAGCCGGACTTTTTCCTGGCCGAGGTCGGCGAGACCATGAGCCGCCGCTTCAAGTCGGCCTTCCAGCTCATGCGCGAGGACGACTGGGAGTTTTTCCAGCTGCACCTCACCGGGCCGGACCACATCAACCGCCTGTACTGGGACGCCTGGGAAAAGGGCGGCGAAAACAGCGGCCAGCGCATGGCCGAGTTCTACCGCCTGCTGGACGGCTACCTGGGCGAGCTCACCGAGCAGCTTCCCCAGGGCTGTCCCCTGGTGCTGGTGAGCGGCTACGGCATGACCCGGGCCAGGGGCACGGTGTACCTGAACCAGTGGCTGGAGGCCAACGGCTACCTCTTGTTCGGCAAGGGCAAGAAGGAACTCAAGAACCTGCACAGCGACAGCAAGGCCTACAGCCTCATTCCCGGCCGCATCTATCTGAACCTTGAAGGGCGGGAGCAAAAGGGCACCGTCGCGCCGGGCAGGCCCTACGAGGACCTGCGCGAGGAGTTGATCCACCGCATCAGCGGCCTGGAGCACCCCGAGAGCGGCGAGCCCCTGGTGGCCAAGGTGCACCGGCGCGAAGAGCTCTACTCCGGCCCGCAGCTTTCCCGCGCTCCGGACTTGGTGGTGGAGGCGGCCCAGGGCTATGAGCTCAAGGCCAACCTGGGAGTCAGCGGCCTGGTGTCCCCGCCCGAGCGGGGAGGCTGCCCCAGCCGCAACGACGCCCTGTTCTACATCAGCGGCCTCAAGGAGGGCCTCCGGCCCGGTCCCCATCGCCTGGAGGACCTGGCCCCCACCCTGCTTTCCCTGCTGGAGCTCAACGCGCCCCCCAGCCTGGATGGCCAAAGCCTGTTATGAGTGGGGACGGTTTCACCGTCTGGCTCACCGGCCCCCCCTGCGCGGGAAAGACCACCCTGGGCCGCCTGCTCGCCCACGAGCTGGCCCGGCGCGGGGTGGCCACCGTGCACCTGGAAGGCAGCGAGGCCAGGGCCAACCTGGGCCCGGAGCTGGGCTTCAGCCCCGAAGACCGCCACACCGCCAACCTGCGCACCGCCTACGCGGCGGGCCTGGTGAACCAGGCCGGGGCCGCCTGCGCGGTCAGCGCCATCGCCCCCTTTGCCGCCACCCGCCGCGAGCTGCGGGCCGCCCTGGGCCAATACGTGGAGGTGTTTTTGGACTGCCCCCTGGAGCAGCTCATCAACCGCGACCAGCGGGGCCTGTACCAAGCGGCCCTGGGCAAGGACGGCGGCAAGGAGTTCACCGGCCTGGGCAGCCCCTACCAGCCGCCCGAGGACCCGGAGGTGCACTGCCTCACCGGCCGGGAAACGCCCCAAGAGAGCCTGGGCAAGATCCTGGCCTATCTGGAAGCGGCCAATCTGATACCGCCGCTTGGGGAGCAGGCCGTCGGAGCGGCGGCGCCGCCGGAGCAGGGCGAGGGGACTTACACCCCGGAAGAAGAGGCGGAGCTTACCGAGCGGCTGAAGGATTTGGGCTACCTCTAAACGCGATCGCGTAGGTTGGGTAGAGGGTGCAGCCCGAGACCCAACAAGTCCCTTGATTCTCTCCAGCCAATAGCTGTCATTGCGAGGCCGGGCAGAGGCAAGCGCACGGCCGGACAAGGCCGCCCGGTCTGCCCGGCCGTGGCAATCTTCCGTTTCCCTGGTCATGCACATGTTTTTGAGACACGGCCCCTCCCGCCCGGGGGAAGGCGAAGATCGCCACGTCGCATCTCCTTGGAGATGCTCCTCGCGATGACGGCAATTGCTGAAAAAGAATTAAAGATGTTGGGTTTCGCTTGGCTCTACCCAACCTACAGGTCAGGCTGTGCCGCCATAGGCGGGGAGGGCGGGGATAAACCTCGCCCCTACGCGTTTTGTTTTTTCGGCCCTCTCCTGCGTAAGCCCAATAAAAAGCCCCCGGCCGGGGCCGGGGGCTTGGTGCCGAGACGGCGGGTCTTACTTGGCGTAGGCGTTCAGCTTCTGGATGAGCTTTTTGGCCGCCGCAGGAACCGGGGCCTTGTGCTCCACCAAAATCTGCTTAGCAGTGTAGGTCTTGCCGTAGAAGGCGTCGGTGCGCTTCTTGTCGAACTCCAGGCCCGCGCCGTCCAGGGAGATCCCGGCAAAGGCGCCCGCGCTCATGGAGTAGGAGTAGATGTCGCTGTCCTTGCCCGCGAAGGTGCTGCCGCCGGTGGCGGAGCGGCCCACGGGACCGGCGGCCACGGTGGCATCGCCGCCCAGCTTGGCGTTGCCCTTGAGTATGCCCTTAAGACCGTTGGAGGACATGATCATCAACATGAAGTCGGTGGAGGATGCGCCGATCTGCAGGCCCACGCTGGCCCCGGCCATGGTGTAGAAGGCCGGTCCGCTCCAGGAGCCGTTTTTGGCGCGGGCCAGGATGACGCCGGTGCCGCCCTGGCCGCCGATGATGAAGCCGGCCTTGAACACGCTGGGGAATATGGCCACGGCTTTGGCCTTCTTGAGCAGGTCGCGGGCCACGCCCTTGTCCTCGGCGCCCATCATCTTCTGGACCACCACCGAGGCCTCGTCCACCTTCAGGACCGCTTCGTCCTTTTCCCCGGCCAGGGCCGGAACCACCGCCAAGGCTATGAGCAGGGCCAGGCTGGCCAATAGGCAGGTCAGAGCACTAATGTGCTTGCGCATATCTTCTCCTCCGTTGTCGTTTTGTTGATTGCGCCCGTGGATATCCTCATGGGCGCTTGTCGGGCCTTGTTTTATCCCTATAACAATTACGATACGCGCCCTTGGCGGTTGAAAGCAAAAAAAATTGGAACAATAAATTAGGAGTTATTTCAGCCAGTCCCAGGATTCTCCCGGTCCCGGATCGCCATGGGGCAGGCCCAGGCGGGCGCACAGGGAGGGGAAAACGTCGTACAGGCGCGCGCCCTGGACCTCCCGCCCGGCCTGGGCCAGGCGGCCCCCCGTGGCCGGGGCGGCAATGAGCATTCCCTCCTGGGCGTGGTTGGCCCCGTCCGGGCCGGAGTCGTTGCCCGCGGTGAAGATGGGCTCGTCGCCGGGCCACACCGTGGCCAAGGCCCGCCAGGCCAGATCGCCGGGATACAGGATCAGCTCCGGGGGTAGGCCCCTGGTTTCGCGGTAGATGTCCCGTGGCCGGAATACCCGGTTGCCCAGGGGACGGCCGTCCGGCCCGGCCATGGCCGTGAGCTCGCCGCTCAGGCGGGCCAAGAGGGCCTCGGCCTCCGATGGCAACACCGCGCCCTGGGGCTCGCGCCCGGCCAGGTTCAGGTAGACGCGGCCGTAATAGCCGCCGTCGGCCCAGACCTGGGTGTGGGGCCAGTCCACCATCTCCGGGGTGAGGGGGGCGGGTTGGGCGGGGGGCTGCTTGAGCTTCAGGTAGCCCCTTTGGCGCAGCCACTGGTTCACGGCCAGGCCGCCCTCCAGGGGCCGGGCCCCGTGGTCGCTGACCACCAGCACCAGGGTCTCCGGGTCCAGGCAGGCCAGGAGCTCGCCCACCAGGGAATCCAGCAGGCGGTAGTGCCCGGCCATCAGCTCGGGCTCTTCCCAGAAGGCGTGCTGCAAACGGTCCGAGGACATCTCCACCATCATGAACAAATTTGGGGCGTAGAGGCGGTAGAGGCCCTGGGCCACGGCGAAGCGCCGCCGGGCCATCAGCTCCAGCTGGGCGTACAGCTCCCGGCGGGGGGCGGTGCGGAAGTTCTTCACATCGTAGAGGTACTCGCCCCCGGCCCAGCGCTCCAGGCGCGGGGCCAGACTGGGCGGCCACACCCCGTCACGGGCCCCCGGCGGGGTCAAGGGGCCGCTGACCATGGCGCCCTTGAGCGGCGCGGCGGGGTAGGTGAGGGGCCAGCCCAGCACCACCGAGGTGAGTCCCGCGGCAGTGGCCGCGTCCCACAGGCGCGGGGCGTCCACCCAGTCGGCGGCGGCGGTGGCCAAGGGGCCGTAGGAGGGCTCGCGGCGGTTGCGGAAGCCGTAGATGCCCAGTTGGCCGGGGTCTTGGCCGGTGGCCATGCACATCCAGGCGGGCACGGTGATGGGCGGGATGGTGCTGGTGAGGCGTCCCCAGCGGCCCCGGCTCATCAGCTCTTCCAGATGGGGCAGGCTGCCCGCCAGCCGCCCGAAGGCCAGGGAAGGCTCCAGGCAGTCCAGGCCGATCACCGCCACCTTGGGGAGGCTCATGGCCTCTCCTTTTGGGTGGCGGCCAAAAAGCGCTTGAGCTGGCCCTGATAGTAGCCCAGGCGATCGCTGGGCCGGGCGGCCAGGGCGGCCCGGGCGGCGGCCACCGCCTTGGCCGGGTCCCCGGCGGCGAAGTAGGCCTCGGCCAGGGTGTCCCAGATGTGGGGCATCGGCGCCAGGGACACCGCCTGGTGGGCCAGGGAGACCGCCTGGCGGGGACGGCGCAGGGAGGGATCCTTGGCCGTGGCCCAGAACCAGGCCAGACCGTTGAGGACCTCCGGGTCCCTGGGGGCCAGGGCGACCGCGCCTTGGAGGTGCTCCAGGGAGCGGCGCTCGTGGCCTTGCTCGAACAGCAGCACCCCCATCTGCATTTGCAACCGGGCGTCTTGGGGCCGCTTGGCGATCTCCGAGGCCAGGATGCGCGCCAGGGTGGCCTGCTTGATCTGCTGGTCCAGGCCCAGGCCCTCCACCGTGAAGCCTCCGGCCACCACCAGGGCCAGGCCCAGGAAAAACACCCCCAGGCCCCGGCGGAGAAGCCGGGCCTGGGCCGCGATGCGCCGGGGGTCGGCCTGGGCCGCTTCCAGGGCGCGCACCCGCTGGGCGATGGAGAAGTGGTGCCAGGAGGGCACGTCGCGGGTGTCGCCGGAAAGCATGGCTATGGTTTCCAGGGAGGAGGCCAGGGGCTCGGCCTCGCCCATGACCCTGAGGGCGAAGAAGTCGGCCTGGCGCTCGAAGTGGCGCATGAAAAAGCCCATGACCAGGCGCAGATAGACGATCAACAGGGCCACCAGGGGCAGAGCGGGCAGGATGCTGAAGGCCCCGCCCGCGCCGTCGGCCCCCAACAGATCCATGCCCCAGGAACTGCCCGCCAGCCACCACACCAGGCCGCTGATGATCAGGGCCAGAGGCTCGGCCAGGGCGTAGGCGGCCAGGAACAGGCCCGCGAAGAACATGAGGTAATACCAAAGGTGGCGGTGAACCACGTGGCCCGCCTCGTGGGCCACCACCGCGGCCAGCTCCCGGTTGTCCAGGGCCCTGGCCAGGGCCGGGGTGATGAGCAGATAGCGCAGCCGGGGCAGCAGGCCCAGGATGCCCGCGGTGAGTAGCCGCCCGCCCATGAGCGGCCAGGTGAGGATGTCCCCCACCGACACCTTGGTGTGCTCCAGGACCATGGTGGCCACGTCCCGCTCCCGGCCCGGCGCCAGAGGGGCGCAGCCCCACCAGTATTTGACCAGCACCGGGAAGAACAGGGCCAGGCAGGCCACGAACACCAAAAGGTAGACCAGGTTGCCCGGCCCGGTGTTCAGCCAGGCCCCGGCCGCGGGCCAGGCGTGGGCCAAAAGATCCTGCACCAGGCTCACCGCGAACCAGGGGAACACCACCGGGGCCACCAGGCGCAGCTGGCCGCTCACGTAGTCGCGCCGCTCCAGGCCCTCCAGGCTGGCCGAGCGCTCCAGGCGGTAGGCGGCGCTCCACACCACGCCCAACAGCAGCAGGTACAGCCCCAGGGCGGCCACGCCCCGAAGGCTCTCCCAGGTCTGCATGCCCGGCCAGGAGAGCATATGGGCCTTGAGCTCGGCCAGGGTGATGATCAGGATCAGGCAGGCGATGGCCGCCAGGTGCAGCTTGGTCACCAGGCGGCGTCCGGCCTTGGCCGGGTCCGCCGGAGGGCGGGGGCCCCTCAGGCGGCTCTGGTGCATGCCCACCGCCAGGCGCGAGGTGAGCCACAGCATGGCCGCCAGGGCCGCCGAGGCCAGATAGCTTTCCCCGGCGCTGAGTTGGGGCGGTCCCGGCTGGTAGGCCTCGAACACGGCCATGACCAGGATGAAGGCTATTATCTGGGCGAAAAGCATGGCGCCTCGGGGGGTGGGGGAAACAAAAAGGCGAGGTCCGGACATTGCTTGCCCGGACCTCGCCTTGGCGCTTAAAAAGTGGCGGAGAGAGAGGGATTCGAACCCTCGGTGGAGCTTTACACCCCACACTCGCTTAGCAGGCGAGCACCTTCGGCCTCTCGGTCATCTCTCCGCGGCCGGCCCTTTGGGCCCTCAAATTGTCTCGACACCGCCCTGGGCGGCGTTTTTTTCCTGGCGGAGGGAGTAGGATTCGAACCCACGGAGCCTTGCGGCTCAACGGCTTTCAAGGCCGCCGCCATCGACCACTCGGCCATCCCTCCTCTATATACCTATAAAATTATAGGGAGGTTCGGGCTGTCCGGCCAAGGAACGCTCCTGGGCCCCGCTCCCAGGCTTATGTACCACCAGCCCCCCGAGGGCGTCAACCGTTTACGGTTGCGTAAAGGGCATTTGAGACAATAATACCTCAGGAATCCTCATGATGCGCGGCGGCTTTGTCCAGGTCGATGATGCGCCGCCCGGGCAGGTACTCCTTGGTTTCGTAGCGCACGATGCGCCCGAAGCGCTCCACCAGGCGGGCCAGGCGCAGGGCGTCCTGGCGGATGCGCTCGGCCTGGCGCTTGAGGTCGCCCACCTCCTGGTACATGCCCATCATCTCGCTGCTGGCCAGCAGGGAGGTGAGCGGCTGGTTCAGCTCGTGGGCCGCGGTGCCGGCCAGCTCCACCACCCCGGTGAGCCGCGCGGCCCTTTGGCGCTCTTTTTCCAGGCGGTGGCGGTGGGTGATGTCGCGCAGGCTGATGACCACCAATCCACCTTCCAGGTTGACCGCCAACAGTTCGAACATCCCCTGGCCTCCCTGTTCCGGCAGGGGTAGCTCCAGCTCTTCCCGGGCCACCTTTCCCTGAAACACCCACTCCCATAGGGCGCGGCCCCAGTAGTTGCGTTCGGGTGGCAATAAGTCCAGCGCGTTTTTTCCCGCCTCCAGATTATGGGCGCCGAAAAGTTCCTTGGCCGCCAGGTTGGCCATGAGCACCCGGCCCCGCCGGTCCAACACCAGCACCGTGTCCGGGCTGCCCTCCAGCACCGCCCGCAACAGGGACTCGGAGCGAGTCAGGCTTTGTTCGGCGGCCAGGCGTTGGGTGATGTCCTCCATGAGCAGGAAATACTCATTCTCGGAAAGGGGTCCGGCCCTGAACAGCACGTCCTTGTCCGAGCCGTCGGCGCAACGAACCCTAAAGGTGCGTTGGCCCAACGCCTTTTTTTCGATGACCATGTCTTTTTGCCAGGCGTCCTCCACCTCGCGGCGTTTCTCGGGATCGGGGTAGGCGAATTGATTCCATGTATGGATGTCGCTGAATTGATCACCGGTGTAGCCGAGCATGTTCTTCACGGCCGGGTTGCAGTATAAAAAGCGCCCTTGTTCGTTGAAAAAGGCCGTGCCCAGGGAGAGGTTCTCGGTCAGGGATTGGAAGCGCATCTGCTCCTGTACCAGGGCCCGGGACATCTCCCGGGACTGCTCGGTCAAAAGCTCCACCTGGCGGGCGTGCTCGTTGAGGCTGTCCACCAAAAAGCGGGCCCGCCCGGCGTTGACCCCCCGGAAAAGCCCCCTGAGGTGCAGGCGCCAGGTGTGGGGGGTCCAAGCCAAGCGCAGCACCGTGTCCGGGTGGCCCTCAAAGGCGCATTGCTCCTCCACCACCTCGGCCGGCGGGGAGCCCCAGCGCAGGGGCAGGGAGGCTATCCCGCCCATTATGGTCAGGCAGTTGTCGTGGCTCAGGACCGGGTGCGCTTTCCAGATTATGCGCAACCGGCAGCCGGAGCTGGTGAAATCGCTCACCTCGACTTTTCCCACTGAACGGGAAAAGCGCCTGATGAGCCAGGGCGCGGCCCGTATGACCCTGCGCGGGCTGCCCATTAACCGCAGGAAAAGGGTCTTGAGCGGGCCCCAGTTGTGGAAGGTGACCGCTTCAAAGCTAAGGCGGTAGGGAGCGCGGGGGTCCTGGAGTATCTCCTCACGGACCCGGCGCAGCATTTCGCAGTGGATTTCCAGGGGGACCCAACGCCTGGTGTGGCTGAGCAGGGCCTCGGTCTCCGCCGGGCTAAGTCCCAGCATCTGGTCCAGGCCCTCCAGCAGACGGGGCAACGCCTCCGGGCGGCGGCGGCGCACATAGGAGATGACCGCCATGGTGTTGAAAGTGCTGGTCAGTGGTTTGCTCATGCGGTCCTGGCTAGGTTGTTGACAAACTGGCTAACCAGTATCCAAAAATCACGCTTGCTTGGCAAGCCATTAGAAAGGGCCATGCGGCGGGCTGGACGCAGACCGAGGTGGTGGTGTATCAATAAAGTTTATCTGGCGGTAGTTGGCATTTCCCAGCTTGATGATAGGGAATGCCTCGTGTATTTTTGTTATATACATAGGTAACCAACGTTCAACCCCGGCCCCGAGGTCACGATCGATCTGATGGCGAAACCGCCGACCCGGCGGTTTATTCTGGTCCGGGTGATGGATTTAACTATCCAGGGAGCAAGGAAATATGGACGGCAACAAGGCTCCTAACGTCACGGGGGTGGACAGCCCCGGACGCAGGACGGTCTACGGCCTCTGCGGCATGTGCGCGGTGCGCTGTCCCATCCAAGTGGAGGTCGAGGACGGCCGCGTGGTGTGGATCCAGGGCAACCCCAACGACAAAGCCATGGAAACCAGCCTGTGCGCCAAGGGAGCGGCGGCCATCGCCTTCGAGTACGACGACGAGCGCCCCCAGTACCCTCTGATCCGCACCGGACCCCGGGGCAGCGGCCAATGGCGGCGCGCCGGATGGGACGAGGCCCTGGACTACATCGCCGATAAGCTCAAGGCGGTGATCGAAAAGCACGGCGGCAAAGCCGTCGCCTTTTCCGACCGCGGCGGCCCCTTCACCGACCTGAGCAAGACCTTCATCAAGTCCCTGGGTTCGCCCAACTACTTCAACCATGACTGCACCTGCGGCCGCAACGCCCACCACGCCAGCAAGAGCCTGTTCGGCCTGGGGCGCACCGACCTCGCCATGGACATCAAGAACACCAAGCACCTGGTGCTCTTCGGCCGTAACATGATCGAGTCGTTGCAGGTGAAAGAGGCCAAGGACTTCATCGGGGCCATGTCCAAGGGGGCCAAGTGCACCTACATCGACGTGCGGGCCACCCTGACCGCTTCCAAGGCCACCCGCTTCTGGATGATCCGGCCCAACACCGAATACGCCCTGAACCTGGCCTTTATCAACGTGGTGCTGGCCGAGAGCCTGTATGACGCCGATTTCGTGAACAAGTGGGTGGTGGGCCTGGACGAGCTCAAGGCTTTTGTAAAGGACACCACCCCCGAGTGGGCCGAAAAGGTCACCGGGGTTCCCGCCGGGGAAATCCGCTCGGCCATCCGCGAGATCGCCGCCGACCGGCCCAAGGTCATCTTCCATCCCGGCTGGATGACCGCCCGCCACCGCCAGAGCTTCTACACCAGCCGCACCTCGCACATACTCAACGTGCTCATGGGCAACATCGAGCAGACCGGCGGCCTGATCATCTCCAAGGGCCCCGGCGACTACGGGGTCAAGGGCCTGAACAAGCTGGAGGACCGGGCGCCCAAGCCCCAGGACCCCCGGGTGGACGGCATCGGCACCAAGTTCAAGCACTTCGACTCCGGCCCGGGCCTGCTGCACCTGCTGTTCCCGGCCCTCGTAAGCGGCGATCCCTACCAGGTGGGGGCCTACTTCGCCTACCGCCACGACCCCCTTTCCAGCCTGCCCGACGTGGAGGCCATGAAGGCCGCTCTGGACAAGCTGGACCTGCTGGTGTCCATCGACGTGAACTACTCGGAGACCGCCTGGTACTCCGACGTGATCCTGCCCGAGGCCACCTTCCTGGAGCGGGGCAACGTCATCGCCCAAAAGAGCGGGGCCAAGCCCAACCTTCAGATACGCGACCAGTGCATCTCCCCGCGCTTCGACAGCCGCCCGGCCTGGTGGATCTTCCGCGAGATACTCAGGCGCCTGGGCAAGGGCGAGGCCCTGGACTTCGAGGATCTCGAGGAGATTTGGCGCTACCAGCTGGAGGGCACCGGCGTCTCCCTGGCCGACCTTAGGGCCAAGGGGGTGATCGGCCTGGTGAGCAAGGAGGTCCGGCGCGACCGCGACACCGGCCTGGGCTTCAAGACCAAGTCCGGCAAGATCGAGTTCGTCAGCCCGGTGTTGGCCGAGGCTGGCCTGCCCCAGTTCGCTCCCTTCCACGAGCCCGAGGCCAAGGGGGCCGGCGAGTTCAACCTGGTGTTCGGCCGGGTGGCCTATCACAACCACGCCCACACCATGAACAACCCCCTGCTCAACGAGCTGATGAGCGAAAACGCCTTGTGGATCAACAGCGCCAAGGCCGAGGAATTGGGCCTGGGCGACGGCGACACCATCGAGGTGAAGGCCAACGGCTACAGCGCCAAGGGCAAGGTGAGGCTCACCGAGTTCATCCACCCCGAGGCGGCCTTCATGGTGCACGGCTTCGGGCGCACCGTGCCCCTGCAAACCCGCGCCTTCGGCAAGGGCATCGCCGACCAGCGGCTGATGAAGGGCAAGCTTACTTCCTATGATCCCGCCGGGGGAGGCAACAACCTCACCGAGACGGTGATCTCGGTGCAAAAGGCCTAGGGGAACTAACGCGGCTATAAACCTCACCCGTTGAGGAGCGATTAAAGTGAGCAAATACTATCTTTTGCAGGATTCGGAGCGCTGCATTGGCTGCCTGGCCTGCGAGGTGCACTGCAAGAGCAACAAATCCCTGCCCATAGGCCCGGCCCTGTGCAAGAACATGACCGTGGGCCCGGTGGAGGTTAAGAACATACCCAGGGTGCGCTTCGTGTTCATGCCCTGCTTCCATTGCGAAGAGCCCTGGTGTCTCAATGTGTGCCCTTCCGGAGCCATCCAGAAGCGCGGCAGCGACGGCATCGTGTTCATAGAGCCCAGCCTGTGCATCGGCTGCAAGAGCTGCATCACCGCCTGTCCCTGGGGAGCCTGCCAGTGGGACCCCGGCGCGGCCAAGGCGGTCAAATGCGACTATTGCAAGGACCGGGTGGACCAGGGTCTCAAGCCCGCCTGCGTAACCAAATGCCTTACCCAGTGCCTGGAGTTCGGCACCGCTGAGAAGCTGCCCACCAACCGGCGGGAGCGCTTCGCGGCCCAGATAGCAAAAGACGCCTTCAACCCCAAGGGTTAGCTTATGCGCGCATCCGCCACTGGATTGTCCCTGGTCCTGGGCCGCACCCTCTTAGCCTGGTGCGACCAGGTGGGGGCCGGGGGCCTGGAACGCTACGTGTCCCTGGGAGGCTTCCAGGGACTGGAACGAGCCGAGGCCATGACCCCAGTGGAGGTCATCGCCGAGCTCAGGACCGCCGGCCTGCGCGACCGCTCCGGCGACGCCGAGCCGGTGTACCTTAGCTGGCAGCGTTTCCTCCGGCGGGCGGACAAGGGCCTGCTGGTGGTGGACGCCAGCGAGCTGGACCCCCGCCACCTGGCCGGGGCCGAGCTCTTGGGCAAAAACCCCTACGGCCTGCTGGAGGCCCTTTACGTGGCCTCCAAGGCCACCGGGGCCTCCCGCTGCCGGATATTGTTGCCGCCCCAGCTGGCCGGGCACGCCGCAGGCCTGCTGAACGCCGCCGAGCAGGTGGCGGCCAGCAACCTGACCGGCAACGGCTCCCTGGAGCTGGAGATCACCAGCGACCGCCAACCCTCCATCATGGCCCACCCCGCTCCGCCGGAGACCGAGGTCCCGGTGTTGATGCACGACCTGGAGACCTGGTATCACGTCTCGCTGGTCATGTCCCTGGGGGCCGACTGGCACGAGGCCCTGGGGGTGGGCGGCCACACCGGCACCCGGCTCATCACCCTGCTGGGCGCGGTCAACCAGACCGGCCTGGTGGAAACCCCCATGGGCAGCGACCTGTGGCAGGTCATCACCGCCCTGGGCGAGAAGGTCAAGGGGGCCAAGCCCCTGGCCCTGGCCATCGACGGCGGCATGGGCGGCTACCTGCCGCCTCCGGCGGCCCAGATGCCCCTGGCCACCGAAGAACTGATGGCCGCGGGCGTGGACCCCGGCCTGGGCACCCTGGAGCTGTTGTCCGCCGGGGAGTGCCTGGTGGACCTCACCCGCCGGGTGCTCTACCGCTATTGGGTCCTGGCCGGGCAGGAGCCCAGCGCCGAGCGCAACCTGGTTACCAGGGCCCTGCGCATGGTCACCGAGATAACCCGGGGCAAGGGCCTCCCCCACCATCTGGACGAGTTGGCCAAGGTGGGCCGGGAGATGACGGTCAAGGGCGTCAACGCCGCCTGGCCCCTGCTCAGTTCCATAACCTACTTCCGCGAGCAGTGGAGCGAGCACGTGGCCAAGAAGGCCTGCCCCAAGCACGTATGCCTGGAGCGGCCCCTGGCCCCCTGCCACAGCACCTGCCCGGCGGGCATCGACATCCCCAGCTTTTTGGCCCTGGACGGCCATGGCCGCTACCTGGACGCGGTGGCCAGCATCAGCCAGGACAACCCTCTGCCCTTCGTCTGCGGCCTGGTTTGCCCCGGCCCCTGCGAAGGGGCCTGCCTTCGAGGCGGAGTGGACCAGCCCATCTCCATCCGGGCCATGAAGGCGGTGTCCGCGCGCCACGCCCTGGCCGCGGGCGGCTATCCCGCGCCCCAGGTGGCCCCGCCCACCGGCAAGCGGGTGGCCATCGTGGGGGCCGGTCCCGGCGGGCTCACCGCCGCCTTTTTCCTGGCCAGGGCCGGTCACCAGGTGACCATCCTGGAGGCCCAGGAGGAGGCCGGGGGCATGCTGCGCTACGGCATCCCCGCCTACCGCCTGCCCCACGAGGCCCTGGAGGCCGAGGTCAAGCGCATCACCGACCTGGGGGTGAAGATCCAGACCGGCCAGAGCATCGACAGCATCGCCCAACTCCGGGCCCAGGGCTATGACGCCATCTTCCTGGCCGTGGGCACCCAGGTCAGCCGCCTCATCCCCATCGAGGGGGTGGACCAGCCCTTCGTGCTGGGCGGCCTGGACTTCCTCAAGGACGTGCGCGGCGGCGAGGACATCCAGGTGGGCCCCCGCGTGGTGGTGGTGGGCGGCGGCAACGTGTCCATCGACGTGGCGCTCACCGCCATACGCCAGGGCGGCAAGCGGGTGGACATGGTCTGCCTGGAAAAGCGCCGCGAGATGCCCGCCCACGTGGACGAGATAAACCAGGCCCTGGAGGAGGGTGTGGCCATCCACAACTCCTGGGGGCCCATGCGCATCAACCCCGAAGGCTCCATAACCTTCCAGCGCTGCACCAGGGTCTTTGACGAGCGGGGCCGCTTCAGCCCCACCTTCGACGCCGAGCGCACCCTCACCATCGAGGCCGACCACGTGATCCTGGCCATCGGCCAGGCCACGGACCTGGCCTGCGTGGAAGCGGGGTCCAAGGTGGAGGTGCAACGCGGCCTCATCTGCACCGACCCGGACACCCTGGCCACCAGGGAGGAAGGCGTCTTCGCCGGCGGCGACGTGGTCAGCGGGCCGCGCACCGTGGTGGAGGCGGTGGGCGCGGGCAAACGGGCCGCGGCCAGCATCGACGCCTACCTGAAGGGCAAGCCCTTCGATCCCGCCGTGGTGGCCCCCACCCGCCGGGCCGAGGTGGAGCCCATCCAGGTCAGCGCCATGGAGCGCACCAACCTGAGGCGGCCCGAGATGCCCATGCGCGAGGTGGCCGACCGCCAGGGCAACTACCACCAGATCGAGCTGGGCCTCACCGACGAGATGGCCCATCAGACCGCCAGCCGCTGCCTGCGCTGCGACCTTTGCATCGGCTGCGGCCTGTGCCAGCTGGTGTGCTCGGAGATCGGGGCCGAGGCCCTGCGCCTGGAGCAGACCGGGGCCGACCGCCTGGCCTTCAACCAGTTCACCCGGCCCGGCACCCGCTGCGTGGGCTGCGGGGCCTGCGGCTGCGTGTGCCCCACCGGGGCCATCAAGGTGGTGGACACCCCCGGAGGCCGCCGCCAGACCATCTTCACCGGCACGGTGGTCAAGGAGCACCAGCTGCTGACCTGCGGCTCCTGCGGCAAACCCTACGCCCCGCCCGCCTACCTGGATCACCTGAAGAAGCGGGTGGGACCGGCCGCGGTGCCCCACGTGGAGCGGGGCATCTGCCCGGCCTGCGCCCGCCAGCGTAGGGCCGAGGAGTTGGCGGGGCAGCCCTTTTACAGCGCCGCCTAAGCCCGGCTTCGCCAGGCGGCGCTATGCTGCGTTGCGGGCGTCGCTCGCCTCCTCGGCGTATTGGCATATACGCCTGCGGGTCTCGCTTGCCCGACGCCTTGCCCTGCGGCGTCTGGCTGTGCCGGGTCCGGCTTCGCCAGACCCCGCATGGCGGCGTTGTCGGCGTCGCTCGCCTCCTCGGCGTAGGTAGACTACGCCTGCGTCCCTCGTTCGCCTGCCGCCTTGCCCTGCGGCGCCTAGCTGTGCCGGAGGGTCGCGCTGCTCATAAGCTGGCCCAAAGCATTTTCCATAAGTACTCTCACACCTTCGGTCTCCAGGACGGGGCGGTTGCCGGGTTCGTTCACCTGGTGGTAGGCTTGGCCCAAGGAGGCCAGGGGTATATAATCGCCCCAGCCCAGCGGCCATTTATCCGCTTATCCGCCATTTATGTTCGATACCAGCCGAGAGGCAGAGATAGCCATGAGCGCTCCTTCCACTGAATTGCCTTATCCCCTTTTGCAACGTCTGACGGACGATGAGTTGTCCAACCTGGACCATTTCTTGGCCGTCGGCGGCTTTGCCCGCGAGAGCCTGACCCTGCTGGAGGCGGTGGTGCGCCTGCGCGAGTCCGGCCTGCGCCGCCGCAATGGATTGGGGCAGCCGGTGTTTTTGGAGTGGTGGGGGTTCGCCCGCTTTCCCCAAAAGGGCGAGCTGGTGGCGGATGCCCGTTTGCGCGATCCCGAGAGCCTGGTGGAGTCCAAGCTCCTGACCCGCGACCCCTTCGGCCTCATCGAGGCCCTGCACCTGGCCTACCTGATCAGCGGGGTCCGCAAGGCTCGGCTGTTGCTGGACCCCACCCTGGCCTCCATGCGCCCGGTCATGCTCGACGCCATGGAGGAGTTGGCCCGCCGGGGCATCCCCGCGGGGGTCGATCTGGACCTAGAGGTCCTGGCGGGGCCGACGCCGCCCATGCCGCTCGCCGAGGGGCAGGCCCGCCTGAGCCACTGCCTGGAGACCTGGTACCAAATCCGGCGCATCCTGGAGCATCCGGGCCTGGGTTCGCAGTACCACGGCCAGGCGGCCACCCGGCTCATCACCGTGGGGGGCAAGGTGAAACGCAGGGGCCTGGTGGAGGTGCTCATGAACCGCCCCCTGGGCCAGATATTGGATCGGGCCGGCGGCCTGGACGATAAGACTCCGCCCAAGGCCTTGGCCCTGGATTCGGGGGTGGGCGGCTTTTTGCCGGTGGCCAGCGGCTCCCTGCCCCTGGCGCCGGAGGAGATGATGACCGCCGGGGTGCGCCCCGGTTTCGGCACCCTGTTCGCGGTGGGGCCGGAAAGCTGTATCGTGGACCTGACCCGCCGGGCCCTGATCCGCCTGGCCCAGCTGGGCGATCACCCCTCCGAGGCCTCGCGCAGCCTCACCTGGCACGCGGTGCGCCTGACCATCCAGCTTTCCCTGCGCCGGGGCGGCCCCGCGGCGGTGGAGCAGCTGGAGGGCATCGCCGTCCAGCTGGAGCGGATGGGCTCCCCGGCGGCCTGGCCCCTGGTCTCCTCGCTGCGCTATTTCCATGACGAGTGGGCCGAGCACGCCGCCGGTCTCTCCTGCGTGGCCTTCGACTGCCTCAAGCCCCTGGTGGCCCCCTGCCACTCCGGCTGCCCGGCGGGGATAGACATCCCCTCCTTCATGGCCCTGGTGGGCCAGGGCAAGTACCGCGAGGCGGTTAAGGTGATCCGCCGGGACAACCCCTTGCCCTACATCTGCGGCCTGGTGTGCCCGGCTCCCTGCGAGCGCTCCTGCCTTCGGGCCGAGATGGACCAGCCCATCTCCATCCGGGCCATGAAGGCGGTGGCCGCCCGCCACGCCCTCGACGAGGGCGGCTATCCCAAGCCCCAGGTTTCCCTGCCCAGCGGCAAGCGGGTGGCGGTGATCGGCGGCGGGCCCGCCGGGCTCACCGCGGCCTACTTCCTGGCCATCTACGGCCACGAGCCCACCCTGTTCGAGGCCCAGGAGGTCATGGGCGGCACCACCTACCTGGGCATCCCGGCCTACCGCCTGCCCCGGGAGGTGATCCAGGCAGAGGTGGACGCCATCGCCGAGGCGGGGGTGGACATCCGGACCGGCCAGGCCCTGGGGCGCGACTTCACCCTGGACGAGCTCAAGGCCCAGGGCTATGACGCGGTGTTTTTGGGCATCGGGGCCCACGAGGGCTACACCCTGGGCATCGAGGGGGAGCAGGACTTCCCCCAGGTGCATGACGCCATTACTTTCCTGCGCGGCGTCTCCCTGGGCACCCAGGGCGCGCCCGCCGACAAGGTGGTGGTGGTGGGCGGCGGCAACGCGGCCATGGACGCGGCGCGCACCTGCCGCCGCCTGGGCTGCCAGGTGACCATCAGCTACCGCCGCACCAGGGGCGAGATGCCCGCCCACGACGAAGAGATCGACGACGCCCTTGCCGAGGGCATCGACATCGCCTTTTTAACCATCCCCATGGCGGTGGTCGGCGAGGGCGGCAAGGTGACCGGGCTTAAGTGCCTGCGCGCCGAGCTGGGCCCCCCCGACGCCTCGGGCCGCCGCCGTCCCCAGCCGGTGGAGGGCAGCGAGTTCGTGATGGAAGCCGGGGCGGTGATCGCGGCCATCAGCCAGCGCCCGGACCTGGCCTGCCTGGGCCCCTGGGCCCAGGACTCCAGCCTCTGCGCCAAGACGGTGTACGCCGACCCGGCCACCGGCCAGACCTCCCTGGGTTGGCTCTTCGCCGGGGGCGACGCGGTGACCGGACCGGCCACGGTGGTGGAGGCGGTGGCCGCGGGCAAGCGGGCCGCCCTGGCCATGGACGCCTATCTTAGCGGCAAGACGGTGGAACTGGCGCTGGGCTTCCCCCACCCCCGGGCTCGGGTGGAGCCCATCATCATGAGCGCCGAGGAGAAGACCCGACTAAAGCGCCCCGAGATTCCCAAGCTGGACCCGGGGGCCCGCGCCACCACCTTCGACCAGGCCGAACTGGGCCTCACCGACGCCATGGGCCTGAACGAGGCCAAGCGCTGCCTGCGCTGCGACTTGTGCATGGGCTGCGGCCTGTGCCAGACCGCCTGCGCCGAGGTGGGGGTCAACGCCCTGGTCCTGGCCGACACCAAGGCCGACCGGGGAGTGGTCCTGGATTTCCAGCGCGCCGCGGACAAGTGCATCGGCTGCGGCTCCTGCTCCAACGCCTGCCCCTCCGGGGCCATCAAGCTGGTGGACGAGGACGGCAAGCGCAAGACCACCCTGGCCGGAACCGTGCTCAAGGAGATGGAGCTGGTCAAGTGCTCCCGCTGCGGCCAGCCCTACGCCCCGGCGGCCTATCTGCACCAGGTGGCCGGGCGGCTGGACCAGCGCCACAAGCCTCTGCGCCTGGAGCAGTGCATTTGCCCCGACTGCGCCCGCCAAGACAGCGCCCGCCAGCAATGGACCGGCCGCTTTGCCGGCCTAAAGTAATTACTGTAACTTAGTGCCGCCCCCCGCCGTCCCGCCTCTCGCGGGGCGGCGGGGGGCGTTCTAGCCCCACGGTATGTCTTGCCAAAGGCGGCGCGGCGTTATAGGCTGGAAAGGTACGCGAAAGGAGGTTAGCGTGGCCCAAGCCCCCATCGGTGAGTTCGCGGAGTTCCGGCCTTCCTGGCAGTCCTTCGGGGTGTGGTACTTCGGGATCTTTATTTTCCTGGCCGGTCCCCAGATAAATCCGGAGACCTGGGTCTCGGCCGCCTTGGGCCAGCTCATCGCCACGATCATCGCCGCCTACGTGATCATCGTCCGCTTCACCCGCATGTACCGGGTGACCCCCGAGACCCTGGAGGTGGAGCGCACCTTCCCCTCCCACGTGAAGCAGGAGGTGAAGATCGCCGACATCACCCTGGTGGACCTGCGCCGGGGCATGAGCCAACGCCTGCTGGGGGTGGCCCACGTGCACGTGTATGCCAAGGGCCCTGAAGGGGAAGTGCAGCTTCGCTTGAACGGAGTGCCCGATCCGGTCCGGTTCAAGCAGGTGCTGGTGGACCGGGGGGCGGCCAACGAACGGGTTTACGGGGCCTTCAGGAGCTAACCCCTGGAGCCGCAAAGGTTTGACAGGCACGGCGGGCGCGTGCTACCTAGAAAAGAGCGGGGCGGCACCCTTTAGCCACCCGCCTAATCCGCGATAATAAACTTTCTCTAAGGAGGATAGAGTCATGGTGGCTTTGGTGGGTGGATTGATAGCCCTTTTGTTGGGAATCATCGGCATCTTTGCTTGGTGGGATGAATTCCTGTGGCTGCTCAAGGGCGTCATACCGCCCATTTTGATTCTCGGCGGCGTCCTGGCCACCTACCTGGGGGCCGAGGAGATGAAGGACAAGAAACGCGCCGAGAGCGAGTCGGCCATGGAGCCCTTTAGCCCCGCCCCGGCCGGCGACGAAGAGGCCGAGCGCTACAAGAAGGAAGTGGCCGAGTTGAAGGCCAAGCTGGCCGCCATGGAAGAGTCCGACAAGGCGGTGGAAGTGCCCGAGGGCGAGATCACCGGCGAGGAAGAGAAAGCCAAGTAGCCTACGGCTCTTTTCATCTCCCGCGATAAATTCTAGGGGGCGTGCCTTGGGGCGCGCCCCCTATCTTATGCTGCCGCGCCCCTGGCGGGTTTCCCATACCCCCACGCCCTTGACCGCCTTGAACATCGCCGGGCCCTTGATCCAGGCCAGGGCCGCCGCGTCGTCCCGGAGGTAGGCGTCCAAAAATCCCCGGCAAGCCATGAGGATGAGCTGGTGATAGCGAGCTTCGTCCTTGGGGCGGTCCGGTCCGGGGGGATAGCCCAGGGGGGTGCGGTGGTCGGCCTGGTCCAGCCAAAGCAGATACTGGTCGGCCCTGACGATGTTGTCAAAGGGCACCCGCCGCTCCTCGGCCGGGGTCACCCCCAGGCGGGCCTCGTCCCTGCCGCCGCTCACGTGCAGGCCCGGCAGGTTGATGCTGGCATAGACCCGGGAGAAATCGCGCCGGTCCTGGGACACCGGGGGGCTGAACACCACGAAGGCCCGGGGCACCGGGTCGCGCAGGCTGCGCAGGCCCACGTCGGTGGTGAAGAACTGCCCGGCGGCCAAAAGGGCGGTGAGCGCGCCCATGGAGTGGCCCATCACCGCCACGTTGTTGAGGTCGATGTTGTTTTGCCAGGGGCCGGGCTGGTGGTCGCGCATGGAAAGCTGTTGCAGCACAAAGGCCAGGTCCCCGGCCCGGAGCAGGTAGTTGCGCGGCTCCCGGGCCGCCCGCCACAGCCGCCAGGCGGCGAACAGGCGGTTGGTGTCCTCGCCCAGGCTCATGTCGCTGCCGTAGTGCTGCATGGCGGTCACGTAATAGCCGTGGGAGCACAGGAAGCGGGCGATGTAGCCCAGGGCGTCGCGGCTGTCGCCCAGGCCATGGGAGATTATCACCACCGGCCAGGGTCCGGGCGCTCCCAGGGGCCGGTAGAGCTTCACCGGCACCTCCCGGCCGGCCCGCCGCGAATCCTTCCAGGTCTCGTAGCTTATGGAAGCCAGATAGGGCCCGGCCTGGGGCGGGTCGCCGGGCACGGCAGCCCAGGCCCGCGCCCCCGCCGCCAGGAGCAGCAGCAGGCACAGCAGGGCCAAGCAAGCGCGGCGGGCCATGGCGGTACTAATTCGCCCTGAAGCGCAGGGGCTCGCCCCGGCGCAGGCGCTCGATGTTGGCGGCGATTTGGCGGCCGATGGCCTCGAAGCTCTGCTCGGTTACCCCGCCGATGTGCGGGGTGGCCACCACCAGGGGGTGGCGTACCAGGGGATGCTCCGGCCCCGGCGGCTCCACGGCGAAGACGTCCAGCCCGGCCCCGCCCAGGTGGCCGGAGTCCAGGGCGGCCAGCAGGGCGGCCTCGTCCACCACCGTGCCCCGGCCCACGTTGATAAAGAAAGCTCCCGGAGGCATGGCCGCGAAGGTTTTCTCGTCGAACATGCCCACGGTGCTGGGGTTGGCGGTGAGGGTGGCGGCCACGAAGTCCGCCCGGCCCAGCAGGCGGGGCAGCTCATCCGGCCCGGCCAACTCGGCCAGGCCCAGGCGGCGGGCCAGCTCCGGGTCGGGGTGGGCCTTGACCGCGCTCACCTCCATGCCCAGGTCCTTTAGACGCCGGCACAGGGCCTGGCCCACCCGGCCCAGGCCCACGATGAGGGCCCTGCGCCCGAACAAGGACATCCCCAGGGGCGCGCCCCAGGGGCCGGTCTTGAACTGTTCCTTAAACCGGTTGAAGCGCCGGGCCACGGCCATCATCAAGAACACCGCGTGCTCGGAGGTGCTCTCGGCGTTTTCCACCGCCTGGTCGGCGGGCACGTTGCACACCGGGATGCCCAGGGCGGTGGCGGCGGCGATGTCCACCCCCTCCAGCCCCACCCCCCACTGATGGATGAGCCTGAGCCCGCTGCCTTTAATCACTTTGGCGGGGATGCGGGCCATGGTGGGCACCACCACCTCGGCGCTCCGGCAGGCCTGGTGCAGTCGCTCCTCCGGGGTGGGGACTATCTCGTCCTGGGGCAGGTTGCGGGCCAGGGTTTGGGCCACGGCGGGGAAGTTGAGGCTGGCCACGATGATGCGCATGAGCTTTCTCCAGCAGGCGATATGCGGCTAATGAGATCATCCTACGGCAGGGAGCCGGGCCTGACAAGACGGCCCGGACCGACGGGCGGTCCGGGCCGTGGAACGTCGGTCATGGGGATTTAGAAGCCCAGGGACTCCAGCAGGCGGTCCACCTTCTTGGCGTCGGGCAGGGGCGGCTCGTCCGGGTCCTCGGGAAGCTCCAGGCCCTTGAGGGCCCGCTCCACCTGGGTCTGGGCCTGCTGCTCGGCCTGGAAGGCGTTCACCGCCGGGTTCTTTTCCTTGGCGGTCAGCTTCACCTTGAGCCCGGCCAGGATGGCCAGCATCTGCAACAGGGCCTCGCCCATGCGGCGCAGCCCGGGGTCGCCGTCCGGGGTGGCGCTCCCCTTGGCCAAGAGGCTCTCCAACTCGGCCAGGCGGCGCTCCAGCTCGCCCAGGCCCTGGGACCGGGCCGCCTCCTGTTGGGGCTCGTCCTGCAACAGGGCCTCTATGATCTCCCCCATCTCGCCGGGGGCCGAGGGGGCGGAGCGGGAAACCGACTGCACCCGGGCCAAAAAGCCCTCCACCTCTTCCAGCAGGGCGGGGTCCGGCGGCTGGGAAGCGCCACCCAGCACCTCGGCCTCCACGTAGAGGTTGCCGTCCGGGAAAAGCTGGTCCACCGTGGACTGCATCTTTTGCAGGATCTGGCCGTAGCGCGGGTTGGTGGTGCTCTCCTCCAGGGCCGAAAGCACCGCGGAAAGCTGGAAGCGCACCACCCCGCCGGGGGGCGGCTCCGAGGGGGCGGACCGGTTGAGGATCTGCTCCAGCTGGCGCTCGTTGAAGGCGTCGGGGTCGTCCCACATGCCCTGCAGGTGCTTGCGCACCGTCTGGTTGGTGCAGTGGTCGTAGACCGCCTGGAACACGCTGTCCAGGCCGAAGCGGTAGCCCGCGGCCTGGCCGTTTTGCACCCTGGCCTTGGCCACCAGGGTCATCAGCTCCTGGGCCCGCTTGGCCAGGGGGGCCAGGGGGTTTTGCCCGTTGGCGGTGGACTTTTCCACCGCCGCCAACAGCTTGCGCCGGTCCTCGGCGTTTTGGCGCTGCTCTTCGGAGGCCTCCTTTAGACCGGCCAGGAGCTTGCGGGCCTTTTCCAGGGCGCGGCCCATCTCCCGGGCCAGTTCGCCGGCGGCCGGGTCCTTGACGCTGGGCAGGCCCGGCTTGTCCAGGGAGGCGGCCAGGCGGCGGGCCAGCAGGCCCACCTCGCGGTAGACGTCGTGGCACAGCTCGCTGTAATAGTCCGCCGCCGGAGGGGCCAGGGCCGGAGAAGCCTCCCCGCCGGGCAACTCGCGTTGGGCCTTGGCCGCCGGGCGCTCCAGGCCGGGCAGGGCCTGCTGGGAGGATGGGGGCAGGGTGCGCGCGCCCTCGCCCAGGGCGGTGACGCTGACCTGGTACACCGCTTCCTGGGTGCGAATGGTCATCACACCGCCGGAAAACTCCAGTACTATGTCCGGTCCTTCAGTGGGGCTCATGCTGTCAGCTCCGGCCGGGGCAGGCTGGGCTTGGTTAGGTAACGGTCGCGCTCGGAGAAGATGCAGCCGCAGTACTGCTGACGGTACATTTCCTGCTCCTGGGAGCGCTCTATACCCTGACGCCAATAGGGCCGCCAGTCGCGGTAAAGGAACTTCACCCCCCGTTTTTTCCCCGCCGCTTGACCCAACTCCTTGATTAGCTCATGCTTCTGCCGCACCGAGTATAGCAGAGTGGTGCTGTAATAGTCATAGCCTCCCCGCTTGGCCACCGCCGCCGCCCGGTCCAGGCGCTGGGCCAGGCAGGGGGCGCAGCGCTGGTTTTCCCGCCAGGCCACGTTTCTCAGCCAGGCCTCGGGCTCGTACTCGTCCTGCACGATCAGCGGCAACTGCTCGCGGGAGGCCCATTCCTCCAAGGTCTCGCGCCGCCGCACGTTTTCGGTGTAGGGCATTATGTTGGGGTTGTAAAACAGCCCCCGCAATTCCGCCCCCTCCCCGCGCAGGGTGGCCACGGGCATTATGGCGCAGGGCCCACAGCATATGTGCAGTAAAACGCGCATGTTGCTAGTCTAACGCAACAAAGTCTTTGGAGATAGAGGGCCTCAGATCCTTTTCGCCGCCCATTCCAATTCAATTACCAGGATATGGGCCAGGGCGGCCAGGCATTCCAGGTCCAGGAAATTGGGGGCGGTAAGGTCGAAGAACACCTTGGCCTCGGCCGGAAACTCATCATCCGCGTCGTAAAAGCGCAGCTCCAGGGGCATCTTGGGCATGGCCGGGAAGCGCCAGGCCCCGTCATGGGGGCTGGAGGACTCCAGCTCCTCGCCGCCCAGGGAGGCGGCCGCGCGCTTGAGCTCGGGCAGGCGGCTCGCGAAGCCCTCGGCCAGCCGCTGGTAGGTGATGGTTTGCAAGGCCCGGGCAAAATCCGCCCCGCCGGGCAGGTCCCGGTAGGGGACCATGCTCCCGCAGGGCTCTCCGCTGCCCGCGTGCAGCAGGTACCAGGCCAATACGATGCGCTGGGTGATGAAGGCCTCGCCGCCGTCGGCCAGGGTGACCCCGGTGGGCCCCACCAGGTAGTCACGGCCCAGCAGGGGGACCAGGCACCCCGCGCCGCTACGCTCCAGGCCCAGGGAGGAGGAGGCGGCCGCGAAGTCGACTCCGCCCAGGCGCTCCACCAGGCCCAGGTAGACCTTTTCGTAGGCGTCGGGCTTTTCCGAATCGAACACGGCTAGACCTCCTGGGGCACGTAGTCGGCCAGCAGGCGGTCCACCACCTCGCGCACCGCGCCCCGGCCCGCCGGGGCCTCGGTGACCATGTGGCACATGCCCCGCACCCAGAGGGGGGCCTCCGGCGGGCAGGCCGCCAACCCGGCCAGGCCCAGGGCGGGCAGGTCGTCGAAGTCCCGGCCCAGGTACACCGCCTCCATGGATTTGACCTGGTTCTCCCAGGTGACCTGCTTGAACAGGATGTCCTTGTCCCCGCCCGAGGTGCGTAAGCTGGCCCCCAGGCGCGCGGCCAGCTCCTCGGCCACGGCCAGGCCGGGGCGGGCCACGATGACCAGCATGCGCCCCGCCTTGAGCCAGGCCTCCAGGCCCAGGACGTCGGCCCGGTACAGGGAAATGCTCTCGCCGCCGTCCGGGGCCAGGTAGCTCACCCCGTCGGTGAGGGCTCCTTCCAGCTCCACCATCAGCAGCTTGGCCGCGGTGATGCGCTGCTCCAGGGTCATTTCTTCTTGGGGGACCTTGGGCGCGATGCCCTGGGGAAGGATGGGCTCCATGGCTTCGAGCCTCCAATATGGCGTGGGGATGAAAAAAAGCCGGGACGAACCCTCGGCCCGTCCCGGCTACGTTACATTCAAGGGGCTGGCAAATAAAGCCTTTTTTGCCCAGGCCCGGATTTTAGGCCAACAGGGCGGCCGCGCGGGTGTTGGTCAGCTCCAGGGCCAGGGGGGCGCTCTGGCCGCTCATGCCCGCCACCTCGGCGGCCGGGGCCAACACGTCCAGGGTCACCGGATGGGCGATCTTGCCCGCCTTGTCCACCGCCGCCTCGGCGTTGGTGATCACCAGATGGGGCATGGCCAGCATCAGGCCGTAGCTCACCCCGGACTCGATCTCCCCGCCGCTGAAGGCGATGGAGAGCTTCTTCTGGGTGTGGCTGCCCAGGTCGCTAAGGTAGGTGTCGCTGGTGTAGGTGGGGAACTCCAGGGTGAGGCTCACCTCGGGGAAGGCCGCCGTGGTGGGCTCGCTGATCTTGTCGCCGCCCCCGGCCAGGTGGTCGCCGCTAAGGCTGCGCTTGAGGCTCAGGCTGAAGCGGCTGGGGTGGATGGCGTCGCCGGCGACGAGGGCCGCGCCCGAGGCGTCGTTCATGAGGAAAGACGCCTGGCGGAACAGCACCCGCTCGCCCCTGACCGGCGAGGCTAGGGCGTTCATGGCGGCCAGGGTGTTGGCCCCGCCGGTGGTGTTGAGGCTTCGGCCGTCGCAGATCAGGTCGAAGCTCACCGTCACCGGCTGGCCCGCCGCGCCCTCGATGGTGAAGCCGTCCACCTTGACCGAGGCGAACTCGTGCACCGAGAATCCCTTGGCCACGGCCAGGGTGCCGAACAGCCCGTCCAGGCCGCCGGTCATGTCCAAACGGTGCTTGTAGCCGCTGTCGCCCTGGGCGCTGGGCGCGGAGGCCGAGCCCATGGCCAGGGCCAGGAGCACTCCCAGGCTTTGGTAGCGCAAGTAGGCCCCCAGGGCCCCGCCGCAGGTGATGAGCCCCTGGTCGCTGGCGGTGTAAAAGTTTTGGCCCGCCGAGTCGTCGGGCAGGTGCTCGATGGACTGGCTCACCGACTCGTTGGTTATGTACAGGGCGTCGCCGTCCGCGCAGGCCACGGCCTGGCCCCAGGTGGCGGCCTGGGCAAAGGCGGCCTTGATCTCCTTGCCGCTGCTCATGTCTCTCTCCTTAAGTTAGAGTATGTGCTCAAATAACACCCAGGGCCGATTCGTAGCTCACGCTCAGCTCCAGGTCGAAAATCCCCAGGGGGTCTCCCGCCCCTCCCTCGTAAAGCTCCAGGGCCCCGGCGGTGGTGAGAGCCCAGTGGGGGTTGAGGGCCGGGTCAGCCAAGGCGGCCATGACGCTGGCGATCAGCGCATCCAACTGGCTGAAATCGCTGTCCACCGCGTGCACCGCTCCCCATAGATGGAGCACCAGGCGGCGCTGGGCGCTGCGGTCGCTCTCCTCTTTGGTCTCCACCTTCTGGTTGAACAGGGCCAGGCCGGGCAGCTCGGGCAGCTCATGGGCCAGGTGGATGCCCCGGGCCACGGTGGCCGCGGCCAAGGGGTGGCCCTGGGCCGGGCCCATGGCCGTGAGGCAATCCATGAGGTCGCTGATGATCTGGGAGCGGGTCATGCCATGGCCTCCATTAGCTTTTGGGTGAAGATCTCCTTGAGGGCATCGGCGGCGGCCTCGGCGCCGGGGCGCAGGTAGGGCCGGGCGGGCAGCTCCACCCGCTGCTTTTGCACCCAACGGCCTTGCACCTGAAATTTCAGATACTTGGCCTTCTTGGCCTGGATGACCGCCCCGTATTCCTGGGCGGCGGCGTAGGGCGCGTCCGCGCTGAGCCGCCCCACCCAGGTGTCGCCGTCCTGGAAAACCTCGGTCCGGAGGCTATTTGCCAGGCGGCCGGTGCGGATCTGGGGCCCGCCCCCGCCGGGGCGCATGCGCTCCAGGGAGGCGGCCAGGCCGACTTGAAGCGCTTGCTCCAAGGAGGCCCGCAGCACCTCGGGCAAGACCCGCTCCAGGCGGGTGAAGGGGTTTTCGCCGCTCACAGCAGGCTCCGGTTGCGATAGCGTTCCAAGACCGCCTTGACCTGGGGCAACAGTGCCCCGGAGTGGTAGCTCACCGAGCCGTCGGCCAGGGTGCGGGCGCTCACCCCCAGGCGGCCCTGGCCCGCGGCCGACTCCTGGAAGCGCACCGCGCTCTGTTCCACCGCCGCTTGGGCCAGGTCCGCGGGCGCGGCGTTGAAACCGGCCCGGTACACCAGGCCCACGTTGTGGGCCCCCCGGGGAAAGATCATGCCGATGAGACTCAAGACCCCGGCCCCGGAGTCCAGCAGCCAGCCCACCCCGCCGCCGGTGGAGGCGCTTATGCCGCGGCCCTCCACCACCAAGCTGCCCAGGCTGATCACCGGGTATTGGGGCAGCAGCAGCTCGGGATAGCCCGAGCCCGAAAGCAGGGCGTTGTCCGGGTCGTAGGCCGGGCTTTCGCTCAGATGGGAGTAGTCCCGGGCCATGAGCTTGCGGCCGCAAAAGGCGTTGAACTGGGCGCTCACCGCCTCGATGAGCCCTTCCAACAGGGCGTCGTGGGTGGCGGCGCTGAGGCCCAGGTACTGCTTCACCTGGGCCAGGGAGGTCAGGGCGTCTGTGGAAAGGGCCATGATTCCTGCTCCAAAAGGCCCCGGAAGCCGTGACTTCCGGGGCACTGGTTTGGCTTAGGCGGTGGGCACCGCGCTCAGCATGGCGAAGCGCTTCTCGTCGCTCAGGTTGAAGCCGATGCGCACCTCGGCCAAAAAGGCGGTCTGGTTGTAGGAGAAGTAGGGCTCGGCCCAGGGGTTGGTCTTGACCACCAGGCCCTGCCTCAGGCCCACCAGGGCCGAGCCGGCGAAGTCGCCCGCGAACAAACGGGTTTCGTTGGTCTCGCTGCCCAGGTTGGTGAGGATGTTGGGGTCACGCACAAAGGGCTCGCCCCACACCAGGGGACGGCCCTCGCCTTCGGCCCGGGGCTGGCCCGGCTGGCGGTAGATGTAGTCGCCGTTGTCGTCCTTGAGAGTCATCAGGACCTTTTCGGCCTTGGGGTGGCCCAACACCGGCACCGAGGCGGCGTGGGGGGCGTTCTGGTACACCGCGAAGATCAGTCCGGCCAGGTCGTCGAAGCTCAAGGTGCTCGCTACGCTCAGGGCGTTGGTGGAGATCTTGCCCGCCAGGCCGGTGATGGGGTCGGTGGCCGCGCCGGTGCCCCGCAGGCAGGCCACGTCAAAGGCCTGGCCGATGGTCTCGGCAAACAGGTTTTGCAGCACCTGGTCCACCCCGGGGTCGGAGTCGTCCAACAGCTGGTTGGACACCACCACCTTCACCGCCAGCACATGGGAGGTCAGGGCCAGCTGGCCGAAGGTGGCGTCGCTGCGCGGCTTCTCGCCATGGGCCACGCCGTCGCCCAGGCCGTAGGTCTCGGTGTCCGTGGCCTCGGGCACCCAGTAGGCGGTGAGCCCGCCGCTGATGGTGGGGAAGGTGATCTGGCGGCCGGCCATGGGCACCTGGCGGCACAGGGACTTGACCGCGCTGAAGTTGTTGACCAGGTTCAGCACCTCCCCGGCCTGCTCCGTGGGCACCAGATAGCCTCCGGCGGTGGTGGCCCCCTCGCGCAGGTCCTTGGCCTGGGGCGCTTCCAGGGCCTTCATGGCCGGGGCGCTCAGGCTCACCAGCTCGCCCGCTTCCATATGGCGCGGGGCCTGGCCCATGCCCAGGCGGCGCACGTCGCCCAGGTATTTGCTGATGCCCAGGCCGCCGCCCGGCAGCGAGGCCCCCAGGGAGACCTGGCGGGGCTCCACGGCGGTGAGCAGCTTTTCCAGGCGTCCGTCGATGAGCCCCTTGAGGCTCTCCTCGTCCAGGGACAGGCCGGTGGCCTGCTCCAACAGCTCGATGATCTTGGCTTGTTTCATGCTCAAAGCTCCTAATGGCTAGGTTGGTTTCAGTTCAACAGGCCCAGGTGGTAGCGCAGGCGGGCGGCGACAAGCTCGCCCAGGGCCGCCTGGGCCAGGGCCCGCGCGGCGGCGGGATGCACCGCGCCGGGAGCGCCCGGAGTCCGCGCCGGGGAAAGGGTGGTTGCTGCTGCCGGGGTGGGGGTGGGTCGCGGACCGCCAAGCCCCAGGGCCACCAAGGCCTCGGGGTTGGCCGGCAGGGTGACGCAGGAGATCTCGTACAGCTCCTGCTTCAGGTAACGGGTTCCGGTCAAGGAGCGGCCGCCCACCGCGTGGGTGGCCACCTCGCTCTCCAGGGGGGCGAAGCCCACGGAAAAGGCCCGCAAATAGCCGCCCTTGTAGAGGCGGTAGATGGTGTCGGCAAAGGCGTATTCCTCGGCGGTGGGGAACTGGGCCCTGAACAGCAGGCGGCCCTGGTCCACCTTCACCGCCAGGGCCCGGGCCACCGGGGGCGAGGCGTAGTCGTGGGACCAGGGGATCACCGGGTTCTTGAGGAAGTTGGCGAAGTCCCAGCCGCCGGGCTCGATGAGGTCCCCCTGGCGGTCCACCGTGGGACTGGAGGCCACCGCCCAGAAGGTGCGGGCCTGTTCGTCCGCTTGCCCCACCTCGAAGTCCATAACCTTGTGCACCAGTTTCATGACTGTTCTCCTTGGGCCGCCCGGCCCAGCTTGGCGAGGGTTTGGGTGAGGGTCATTCCCTGGGTCAGGCATTGGCCGAGCTCGCGGCCCAGAGCCTCGCGCCGCTCAGGGCTCAGGCCCTGGGGCAGAATGTCTTGCACCACCTGGGGCCGGGCGCTCAGCTCCCGGGCCACCTTGGCGCGCGACCACCCGGCGAAGCGCCCCTCCAGGCGGGGCCAGGCCTGGGTGAGGGCCGCGCGCACCTCGGGCTCCAGCTCCACCGGAGCCCCGCCCCAGGCGGGCAAGGCGTTCTGCTGGGCGGGCGGTTTGTAGGGTGCATCGCCCCAGGCCACCGGCGGGCGGCCCGCCACGGCGCGGTATTCGTTGATGGTCAGAGCGCCGCGATCCAGCTGCTCCATGGCCTCCTTGTGGGTCTGGGAGCGGTCGCTGGGCACCGGGTTGTCGAACTTGAGCCGTAAGTCCTGGCCGTAACGGGGCAGCAGGAAGGCGTTCATCACGTCCTCCCACAGCTCCAAACGGGGGCGCACGCACTCGGCGTTGAAGGTCACCTCTATGCCCTGGGCGTTGGCCCGGTTCACGTCCTTGACCAGGCCCAGCTTGCCCGCCGGCACCCCGTAGGCGGCCAGGATGTTGTCCTGGGTCCATCCGGCCAGCTGGGTGAACTCGAAGTCCTTGGCCGAGTAGGCCAGGGGGGTGGCCTTGAGCCCGCCGTCCAGCACCGTGGGCTCGAAGACGTGGGCCAGGCCCTGGTGCTTCTGCCGCCAGCGGGTGAGCACCCGCCGGGCCTCGTCCTCGGTGAGACGCTGGTCGGTGGAGAGCACCACCTCGGGCCGGGCCGAGTTGCGGAAAAAGTTGCGCTGATAGATGCGCACCGCCAGGTCGATGTCAAAGGCGTGGGCCATGGCCTCGATGGGGCTGGCCCCATAGACCAGGCTGCTGGGGCTGGGATGGCGGAAGTAGAGCACCTCGCTGGGGCGGTACACGGTGCGCTTGCCTCCCGGCCCGTTGAACACGAAGCCGGTGAGGGGCTGGCGGGTGTCGGCCCCGGTGCTTATCTCGATGAGGTCCGCCGGGTTGAGCGGCCACAGCTCGGCGGGGCGACCCAGGGCGTTATTGAGCACCAGCACGAAGGCCATGCCGGTGAGCTCCAGATGCAGGGCCAGGGTGTAGCGCAGCTCCCGCCCGGTGTTTAGCGGGTTGGGCCGGGCCAAGAGGTCCAGCACCGGATGGGCCGCCACCTCCAGCCCCTGGCTTTGGTGCAGCTTTAGCGGCACCCCGGCCATGCGCCGGGCGATGGTGCTCACCGCCGCGAAGACCCAGCCCTGATAGGCGGCCAGTTGGCGGGCCCGCCCGGTGGTGGCGCTGCCGCCCAAAAAGGGCGGCGGGCCGGGCGGGGGCGGGGGCAGTTCCAGGCGCTTGGCGCGGCGGTCGGCGAATTTCTTGCTCAGCCAATTTTTCATAAGTTTCCTCACCAGACGTTGGGCCCCGTGGATTTGACCAGGCCCACCGCCCCCTCCAGGGCGTCGGGGCCGTCGTCGTGCACGTTGGGGGAGGGGAAGTGAAGCAACTGCTCGATCAGCTCGCCCTGGTCGGAGTGCTCGGGGCGAAAGCGCACCAGGCCCCGCTCCACCAGGGGGCTGAGCCCGGCCAGCCTGAGCTCCTTGGACAGGCGCTGGGTAACGCCCCTTAGCGGCAGGCTCACTCGGGCTTCGGCGGCGGCGGCGGCGAACTGGTCCAGCAAGAGGCGCTGGAAAACGTTGTCCTCGATGCCGAACACCAAATACTTGTGCCGGGCCAGGCGCCGGAGCACCGCCCGGATGAGTTGGTCCAGGGAGCAGCGGCGGATAAAGGCGTCCAGCACATAGAAGACCTGGCGCTCCCGGTCCAGGCCCACGGTGACCACCGCCTTGTAGTCGCCATGGCTGCCCGTGGCCAGGGAGGGGTCCAGGAAGCCGGCCACGGCCAGCTCCCGCCCGGCCAGCTCGGCGGAGTGGTAGGAGCGCAGCCACTGTTCCTGGAACAGGCCGTCCTCGTCGCGGGGGTCGTTCTGCTTTTCGGTGTTGAAGGCCTTGGTGCCCATGAGCCGCTTTTGCTTGAGCAACTCCTCGGCCGGGTGGCGGGCGGGCCACAGGGAGCGGCCCTCGTCGTCCAGGGCCCGGTACACCCGGCGCGCGTAGCCCTTCCAAGGCTCCTCCGGCGAGTTGACCATGATGGCCAGGGCGCTCTGACGGGCCAGGATGGTGCCGATGATGAACAGACTGCCCGCCGGGTCCAGGGCCGGGTACACCGCCTGGTTTATCCACTCCAGGCACTCGCGCACCAGGCGGGGGTTGCGCACGTTCTTGTCGTTTTCCAGGTCGTCCAGGATCACCAGGTCGGGCCGGTGGCGGCCGTGCTTGAGGCCCCTGAGGCGCTGGCCGCTGCCCCGGGCCAGGACCCTGGCGTGGCCCCCCACCACGAAGTCGCCCGCCGGGCCCTCGGCGCGGCAGCCGGGGCCGAAGTCCTCGGCCAGGCGGGGGTTGATGCCCAGCTCCAGGCGCAGATAGGCGGTGAGGTCTCCGGCCAGGTCGGCAGTGTCGGAGCCGATGACCACGAAGCGCCGCCGCTGGAAAAGCAACTGGTGCAGCACGTAGCCGAAGGAAACCAAGGTGGTCTTGGCGAATCCGCGCGGCGCGGCCACGGCCACCGGCACCACCGCCGAGCCGCGCGGGGCCAGGAGCTCCACCAACTCGTGGTGGAAAGGCGCGAAGGCGTCGTGAAAGTAGTGGGGCAGGTAGGTGCGGCAGAAATACAGGGGGTCATCGGCGGCCCGGGCCTTGCGCACCGTGGGGGACGGGTCGTCGGGGCCAAAGGCCCCGGCCTCGGTGTGCAAACGGCCCACCACCTCGGCGGCCCGCTGGCGGAAGCGGGCGGCGCTCATCTTGCGGGCGGCGGCGGTGCTCATGCCCTACCCTCGTTTTCCAGGCGGGTGAAGAGCTTTTCCAGCAGACCGCCCAGCCAGGCCCGCTCCTGCTCGTGACCCGGCTCCTCCCCGGCCAGGGCGGCCAGGCGCTCGCCCACCTCCACCGCTGCCGCCTTGAGGTCGTAGCCCTCGCGCTCCAGGCGGGAGCAGGCGGCGGCGATCTTGGCCAGGTGGTCGGCGTCCTGGGGGGAGAGCTCGCCCAGGGAGATCAGCTCTTCCACCCGCTGGCCCAAAAGCTGGCGCAGGGCGGCGGCGGCCCCGCGCGGGTCGGACAGCCATACCCGGCGGCGGGCGGCCCAGCTGCCGGCTGCGGCCCAGGCTTCCACCCGCTGGGCCTTGATCCCCAGCTCGGCGGCGATGGCGGCGACCTCCAGCCCGGCCATGAAGCGGGCCCGGGCCTTGTCCCGCAGTTCATGGGAAGCGCCGCTCACTCGGCCATCTCCTTGAGCTCGCGGCTCAGGGCCTTGTACTCGCGCACCGCGGCTACCAGCTCTTCCATGGCCTGCTCGGCGTGGTCGATGCGCATGGCCTCCACTCCGTCGAAGTTGTAGAGGTAGTAGTTGATGTCCTTGCCCAGGCGGTCGATCTTGATCTCCAGCTGCTTGAGGCGCTCGCGTTTTTCGGCGCGCAGGCCCCTGGCGATCAGGCGCGATGTTCTCTCCACGGCTACCTCCACAAGCTTTGGGCCACCTGGAACAGCAGCCACAGGGTGAAGAGCCCTCCGGTGTAGGCGGCCAGGCGGGTCTCCAGGCGGTCCAGGCGCTGGTCCAGGCCCCGGCACTGGCCGCCCAGGTTTTGGGCCCCGGCGGCCAGGTCGGCGTTGATGCGCCGCTGCTCGGCCACGCTCATCTTGAGCACCGTGTCCAAGCGCCTGAGTTGCCCGCGCAGGCTTTCCAGGGCCACCTTGATCTCCTCCTCGCCCACCAGGCGCTAGTCCTGGGTGAGTCCCAGCAGGCCCTGGCGCAGAAAGATGGCCACCAGGCCGGTGAGGCCGGTCTGGGCCGCCTCCCACAGGGTGGCCTCTCCGGCGTAAAAGCCGCCGATGGCGGTGAGAACTCCGGCCAGGCCGGTCCAAAAGGTCTTGGTCTTCATCAGGCTCATGCTCGGCTCCTTGCCGCGGCGGCATCGGCCGCCGGTGAAGTGTTGCCCCTGAGCCTAGGCCCGCCCCGAGGGGCGGCCCAGGCAGGAAGCGCACAAATACGCCTTCCCCAGGGGGAGCGCGGCACTGCTTCCCTGGGCTATCTCCGGGCTTGGTTGTAAGGGGGGTGGTGGGAGCGGGTCGGGGGCAAAGAGGGCTAGTTGTCACTGCCGGGGCGGTCGGGGTGGAGGATGTAGCGCAGATGGCGGGTGGAGAGCCCCCAGCGCCGGGCCAACTGGCGGGTGTTGGCCCCGTCGAACTCGTCGCGGATCAGCTGGTTGCGCAGCTCCAGCAGGCAGCGCTCCAGCTTGGGGAAGTACACGCTGTTGCCCGAAAACACCTGGGCCAAATGCAAGGTGGGCTCCAGGCCGATGACCCCGGCGATCTCCTGGTACACCTCGGGAAGCTGCTCGGCCTGCACCCGTTTCATCCAGCCGGGCACCAGGCCCGGTCCCCTCAAAAGGTTCTGTTCCATGTTGGCTCCTTAACGCTTTTGGTTCAAAACGATCCTGCCTATGTGCTATTTGTGGAGAACTCGCAGGTCAGGTTAATATAACCTTTATGAGCATAAGTCAACACAAATTAAAATCCCTTAAAAAGAAATCCGCCCTCACGGCGGCAGGCTTGGCGTCAGGAGCCCTGTGCCCCGGTTGTGTGGTGCTGCGCCTCAGCCCGCCCCAGCCCGTCTGGCCGCCCGCGCCGCCGCCGCCCAGCCAGGACGCGGCCACCCTGGGCCTGTACCTGATTTTGGTCTTGCTGCTGGTCTTGTTCGTGCTGGTGGGTTTGGCCGCCCGCCGGGCCTGGCGGCAGGCGGAGGAGGGCCTGCCCCTGGACCGCGAGGATCAGGCCTTGTTGCGCACGGCGCGGGACGCCCTGGTGTTTGTAATCAAGCGGCGGTTGAAGCGGGCGAGGTTGGCGGTGGTAGGCAAGCGCTAGGCAGCGCGGCACAGCCAGGTGGTGCTAGGCTGCGTTGCGGGCGGCGCTCGCCGCCGCCTTGCCCGTGGGCGCCTGGCTTGCCGGAGAGGCGAGCGATTCTGGAGGTGAGAGTCTAATTGAGGGAAGGGGAGCGAAAAAAGGGCGCCCGGCCTAGGCCGGGCGCCCTTTGTGTTTGCCTGTCTTCAACAACGGGCAGAAGTTACCGGCTCTACCGGGGTATTGAGGCCAAAGGCCGCACTTTCAGGCGCTTTGGCCCTATGTTGACAGCGCAGCCGGGGTCTGTTATTTAGTAAATTACTAATTTACTAAATAAGTAAAAACGGAAGGGCGTGCCTAATGAAAGTCCCCACCTACCTCAAGCACAAGCCGGTAATCGTGGCGGAAGATTATGAAAATATAGATGGCCGCAACGCCGGCAAATCCGATGCAAAGGGCCTTTCCCTGGGTTTGGCCCAATGGAACGACCGGGGCAAGGTTGAAATATCCGCCAAGGTTTGGCGGCATACCGGGGGCAAGTGGTCCCGTCAATCAGAGGAGCTGCCCCTGCATCGGGTCCTGGATTTGGGGATTTTGATTTGCCGGTCCCTGCTTCATTTCAGGGAAGCCTACAGGTACGAGAAGCTCTACGACCCGAACAAGCCTCAAATCGCCAGGGTCGGCCTGCAGGGGGATGCCATGACCGTTGCGGTTTGCGTGGACAACGAAAAGATCGAGGAAGACGTGCAGCTTTTTTCCCAAGTTTTACATGAGGACGACGAGCTGATCTCAGAGCGGCTGATGACGCTGTCCCGGATTTTAAAGGAAATGGGGTACTGAGCGATGGGCAACAAAAAGGAGCTTAAACAAAAGTACAAGAATATGAAACCAGAGATGGGGGTGTTCAGGATCGCCTCCAGGGTAAGCGGAATTTGCTATCTATACGCTGCGCCGGACCTGAAAAGCCTGATGAACCGCTATCGTTTCCAGCTTAGTGTCGGCTCCCATCCAAACCGGGATCTGCAACAGGAGTGGAGCGAGCAGGGCGCGGACAACTTCATCATCGAGATATTGGATCGCCTGGAATACGACCAGGACGAATCGAAAACCGACTATGGGGAAGACTTAGAATTGTTGCGTTTGATCTGGCAGGAAAAACTTGCCGGCCAGGCCTGTGCCTGAAACGGCTTGCCGGTTGATCTGCCCGGGGAGTAAAGGCCGCTAAAAAATTCCGGCGCCCGTCCCAGGCGGGCGCGCCAGGCGACGCGCTTAGCACATCGCCTGCCTCAAGGGCAAAAACCAAGGGCCAGGGCGCTCGCCCCGACCCTTGGTTATTACTTTGTCGGTGGTGCCGGGAAATCGAACCCGCCGGCGGCCCAGCCAGGGCGCCGCATGCAGGCCCTTCTCCCCTCCAAGCCCTCGCCCTTTTCGCGCCCACTCATGGGCCCGGCCGTGCTAGTTGGAGGACACCCCCAACCGCTGCTCCAGGAAGGTAAGCTCGGCGGCCAGCTTGGGCTCGCCTTCGAGCTTGCGCTCGATCTGGTCCACCCCGTACATCACCGTGGCGTGGTCGCGGTTGAACACCTGGCCTATGGCCGCGAAGGAGGCGTCGGTGTGGCGGCGGCAAAGGCACATGGCCAGGTTGCGGGGCCGGACCACCGCCTTCTTGCGGCTCTTGCCGGTGAGTAGCTTCAGGTCCAGGCCGTAGACGTTCGCCACCAGGTCCCGGATCTGGCCCGGGCTTACCCGGCTCAGGCGGGCGGCCAACTGGCCCAGCACCTCGGCGGCCAGGCTCAGGTCCAGGGGACGCCCGGTCAGGCTGGAGCGGGCCATAAGCCCCACCAGGGCCGAGCGCAAACGGCGCACGTCGTCGGGAATCTCCTGGGCCAGCAGCTCCAGCACCTCCTGAGGCACCGCGATGCCTTCCTGGGAGGCCTGACGCCGAAGGATGCGCACCCTGGTGTTGAAGTCCGGGGGCTCGATGCCCACGGTGACGCTGTCGGAAAGGCGGCTCACCAGGGCCGGGGCCAGGCCCTGGAGCTGGGACGGGGCCATGCGCCCGGTGAACACCACTTTCTTGCCCGCGTCGGCCAGGGCGTCCAGGGTGTAGACCAACTCGTCCTGGGTCTTGTCCTTGCCGGCCAGGAACTGGACCTCTTCCAGCAGCAAGAGGTCGCAGCCCAGGCGGAAGCGGTCCTTGAACTGGTCGGCCCGCTTGCCCCTGATGGCCGCGATCATCTGGTTGGTGAAGTCCTCGGCGGTGAGGTAGGCCACCCTGGTCTCGGGCATGTAGCCCAAAATCTGGTGCCCCACCGCTTGGGTGAGGTGGCTTTTGCCCAGGCCGGTGCCGGAGATGAGGAACAGGCCGTTGGAAAACAACCCGCCGCCCCCGGCCAAGGCCTTGGCCGCAGCAAAGGCGAACTCGTTGCCGCCGCCGGCGATGAAGTTGTCGAAAACGTAGCGCTGGTTCAGGCGCGGCATCTGCAAAGCCCCCATGCGGGGCAGCTCCATCTGGCGGGGAGCCGGAGCGGATTTGGGAGCCGGGCGAGAGGCGCGGCGCGGGGCCGGCTTGGGGGCCTCCAGGGCCAGCTCCAAATCGGGGCGCAGCTCCTGGAGCCGCTGCCTGAGCATGGGCGCGAAACGTTCGTAAATGGTGTTGAGGTGCAGTTGGTTGGGGCAGACCAGGGTGAGCCGTGACCCCTGCAAAGGCTGGGGTTTCAGCGGCTCCAGCCACAGGCCGGAGTCTTGGGAGTCCAACTCGCCTTCCAGGCTGCGCAAAAGCTCCTGCCACAAAGTGAGCGCCTCGGCTGGCCTGGCCGAGGCGTTGATAGGAGCATCCAACAAGGGGGTGTTGTGCTTATGTGTTTGGCCGTAGTTCATGGTTGAGGAAAAAAAGCCCCCGTCAAACCGCGGCAAGGCGGCATTTGTAAGTAAAATATGACTTTAGTAAAGTGTGACCCGGTACGACATTTAGTCTTGGCCATCATGTCTGAGCAACCCTCCCACGGTCAATCGCCATATGCCTTGGCCTGGCTTGCGGGCCCCTTCTACTTGCCCACACCGACAACATGTTGGTTTCACTATAAAATCAAGCCTAAATCATCTAGGTGCCTGAATGAAGGCCTTTGCGGGCGGTTGGGCTAAGCTCTCCCCATGCTTAGGTTTCTCAATAATGTCACAACTGTGCCATAATTTGGCCACATAAGCAAAAGTCGATTTTCTCCCGTTTTCGCGTTTTATCGCCTAATTTCTCCCATTTTGTCCTTCACTGAAGGCGCCGGGAGGTAACCAACGGAAAATATGACCAAAGAGCGCGGCCCGGCCCAGGGAGGGATCTCAAAAAAAAAGATGCCCGCCCCGGCGGGGCTGCCTCCGAAGCGGGCATTTGTTTCAAGATGCGTAACCTTGCCGGGGGATCAGGCCCCAAAACGCTCCCCGCCCGCTGGGCCCGGCCGCTTTCACAGCGCCTGGCAAAGGGGGGTGGCCGTTTCCCCAAAGGCCTGGGCCACCGCCGGATGCACGATGCGCCCCCCGGCCACGTTGACCCCCAGGGCCAGGGCCGGGTCGAGCCGGGCGGCGGCCAGGCCCCCCTGGGCCAGGACCAGGGCGTAGTGCAAGGTGGCGTTGGTCAGGGCGAAGGTGCTGGTGCGCGACACCGCGCCGGGGATGTTGGCCACCCCGTAATGAATCACGCCGTGCATGGTGTACACCGGATCGGAATGGGTGGTGGGGCGCATGGTGGCCACGCAGCCCCCCTGGTCGATGGCCACGTCCACGATCACCGTGCCCTGCTCCATGCTCCTCACCGTGTCCTCGCTGACCAGCTGGGGGGCCTTGGCCCCGGCCACCAGCACCGCCCCGATGACCAGGTCGCTGTCCGCGCAGGCGGCGGCCACGGTGTCGGGCAGGGAGTAGAGGGTGGTCACCCGCCCGCCGTAAAGGTCGTCCAGATAGCTCAGGCGGGGCTGGGAGCGGTCTATGGCCGTCACCCGGGCCCGTAGGCCCAGGGCCATCTTCAGGGCGGCGTGACCCACCACCCCGGCTCCCAGAATGGTCACCCGGCCGGGCCGCACCCCGGGCACCCCGCCCAAGAGCACCCCCCGGCCTCCCTGGGGCCGCTCCAGGTAATGGGCTCCGGCCTGCACCGCCATGCGCCCGGCCACCTCGCTCATGGGCACCAACAGCGGCAGGCTGCCGTCGGGCAGTTGGATGGTTTCATAGGCCACCGCCTGCACCCGGTCCTGGACCAGGCGGCGGGTGAGCTCCGGCTGGGCGGCCAGATGCAAATAGGTGTAGAGCAACAGGCCGGGCCGGAAAAAGCCGTATTCCGAGGGCAAGGGCTCCTTTACCTTGACCACCATCTGGGCCTCCCAGGCCCCGGCGGCGTCGGTGATCTGAGCCCCGGCCAGGGCGTAGGCCTCGTCGCTGATGCCCGCCCCCAGTCCGGCCCCGGTTTCCACCCGCACCTGGTGGCCGGCGGCCACCACTTCGCGCACTCCGGCAGGCACCATGGCCACCCGGTACTCTTCGGTCTTTATTTCCTTGGGCACCCCTAGCAGCATGATCCGTCTCCTGATGTGGCAATAGGGTTGGGGGCGCTTTCCACCGCCCCTTAACCATTTTTGCGCCACTCATCCCCTGTCTTTCAACCGCCGTCGCGTAGTTGCCCACGGTTTTTCAACCGGGTGCCACCATGTATCAATGGGTTTTGCACCGCCGATGACGGCTTATCAATATTTTATCAACCGTGTTTTCAACACAATTCGCCAGTTATCAACCGCGTATCATTGTTTTATCAACCAGGTTAAACTTTGTAATATCAATTTGTTGTGATGGTTTTCCACCGAAAAGGTCCCGGATGGTGGAAAAGTGCCTTTCGCCTGGATAGCGCCCAGCCGCCATTGGCGGTGGAAAACTCGGACCGCCGCGCCTTGGCTTGCCCAGGACCGGGGCGGGTGCTAGTCTCAAATACTGACGGGCGGCGCACGCCCGGCCGGAAGGAGACACCTTGCTGGATCTGCACAGCCATGTGCTACCCGGACTGGACGACGGGGCCCCGGATATGGAGCAGGCCTTGGCCATGTGCCGCCTGGCCCTGGACGACGGGGTGAGGCTAATGGCCGCCACCCCCCACTGGTATCCGGCCCGCGACCCCCTGACCATGGGCGGCATCTCCCAGGCGGTGGACGCACTACGGGCCGGGCTGGACGCCGCCGGTCTGCCCCTGGAGCTGGTGGCCGGGGCCGAGGTGGCCCTGGACCCGGATTTGCCCCGCCTGGCCCGGGAGGGGCTCCTGCCCACCCTGGGGGGCGGCTCCTACCTTCTCTTGGAATGCCCCCTGCACACCAGCCCCCGGCTGCTGCCCGATCTCATCTACAGCCTGCGCCTGGCCGGTCTGCGCCCCATCCTGGCCCACGCCGAGCGCACCTGGGCGGGCACCGAGAACTGGGACTGGCTGCAAGGCCTGGTGGGCCAGGGCTGCCTGGTGCAGGTTACCGCCGCCAGCCTCACCGGCAAGCTGGGCTCGGCTCCCAGGAAGACCGCCGAGGCCCTGCTGGGCCTGGGGCTGGTGAACCTGTTGGCCAGCGACGCCCACTCGGCCTCCTGGCGTCCGCCGGGACTCAGCCAGGCGGCGGCGGTGGCCGAGCGCCTGTGCGAAGCCGGGGCCGCCGAGGTGCTCACCCGCCTCACCCCCCAGGCGGTGCTGGCCGGGGAGGACCCTCCTCCCGCCCCCCGGCCCGCCCAGCGGCGCGGCCTGTTCTTCTGGCGCAAATGAACCGGGCCATGGACTCCGAACCCTCCTCAGCCCTGGCCCGAGACCTGGCTATCCTGCTCTTGGCCGGGGTCCTGTCCCTGGGGGCCCTGTGGCTGTCCGGGGGGGCCCGCCTGGCCCCGGACTCCTATCGTTATCTGAGCGCGGCCCAGCGGATAAACCTGGACCTGCCCCTGGTGGGCCAGCAGCGCCTGGCCCCCGGCTACACCCATTCCCTGGCCTGGCTGCAACGCCGGGGCCTGGATCTGCTGGCGGGAATCCAGGTGGTGGCTCTGGCGCAGTGCCTGCTTTCGTTGGCCGCCGCCGGGCTGGCCTACCTGGCCCTGGCTCCCTTGTGGGGCCGCCGGGCCGCCCTGTTGGGTGGGCTCATCTACCTGCTTTTGCCCAACCTCCAGCGCTGGAACCTCTACATCCTCAGCGACGGCCCGGCCGACAGCATGCTGGTGATGATCATGGCTGCCGCCTTCATGCTGCCCCGCCGTGCCTGGGCCCTGGCCCTGCTGTTGACCGCCGGGGCCTGGTTGGGCCTGCTGCGCTCGGAGGGTTTTTTGTTTTTGCTGCCGGCGCTGGCCTACCTGGCCTGGCGGCGGCGCTGGCCGGCCGCGGGCGCGGTGGCCGCCCTGACCGCCGCCCTGGCCCTGAGCCAGGACATGGTCGCGGCCGCCGGCGCCCAGGACATGATGAACCATCTCCGCCAAGGGGTGGTGATGTGGGGCATGTCCAGCCTGGCCCCACCACCGGGGCTAGCCGCCATCACGGCCACGAGCCCGGCCCATTTCTACTGGCTGGTCGCCTTCAGTCACCCCGCATGGCTCCTGGAGCTGATGGCCCTGCGCGTGTTTTGGCTGCTGTTCTACGCCTATCCCCCCCACCACCCCCTGTGGTACAGCATCGCCGCGCCGGGCCTGGCCTTGGCCCTGTACCTGCTGGCCGCCTGGGGCACCTGGCGCGGCAAGGGGCAGCGGGGCGAGGCCTGTCTGGTGTGGGGTTTTTTGGCGGTGGCGGCGGTGGTGGCGGCCCTCACCTGGGTGGCCTCGGACGGCCGCTTTCTCACCCGGCCCCTGTGCTGCCTGGTGTTCCTGGCTGGCCTTGGGGTCGAGCGCCTGCTGCCCCGGGCCCGGTCCGGAGCGCTCCGGGACTCCCGCCCGGCTCTTTGACCGGGTAATCCCCGGTAGGTTATAATAAATTCGGTGTAAGCCCGCCCCCTTGACACCACAACCTACAGCCTGCCCCATCTTGCGGCGGCGAAGGCGGCCACCAAGTTTGGCGCTTTCTCCCGGCAAGCGCCATGCTCCCCAGACGCGGACCCTAGAGGCATTCCCGGGCAAAGCCACACCATCGACTCCTGGGTTTGGATGGGGTGCGGCGTGCGATGACCATCGCCAACAAAATACTTGTCTACTTCGCCGTGTTGACCACCCTGCTGGTGTGCCTGGCCGGGGCCTTGTGGCTCATGTACCGCAACGCCCAGGTGCTGGCCGACCAGCAGGAGCGGCGCTTCTACTCCTACCAGTTGGCCGAGCAACTGCGGCACAGCTCCGACGACCTAACCCGCATGGCCCGCACCTACGCCTTTACGGGAGACCTCCGCTACAAGCGATACTTCGACACCATCGTGGCCATCCGTGACGGGCTCGAAACCCGCCCGGGCAACTACAGCGAGGTCTTCTGGGATTTCGTCACCAACGATCCCGCCTATCCATTGGAGAAGGGAAAGAAGATTTCCATAGTGGCCATGATGAACCAACTCCAGTTTTCCCAGGAGGAGTTCAACTACCTCTACGAGGCCAAAAAGCTCTCGGACAAGCTGACCGAAATAGAGAAGCAGGCCTTCAACGCCATGGAGGGTCTGTTCAAGGACAACCAAGGCAAATACACCCGGCGGGGAGAGCCCAACCCCACCTTGGCCCAGAAGCTGCTGCACAGCCCGACCTATCACCAGGAAAAGGCCAAGATCATGGGCAAGATCCTGGAATTCCAAAAACACCTGGCGGCCCGCACCAAGTCGGAGGTGGAGCATAGGCAAAAGGACCAACAGGCGCTGTTGATATCGGTGGGCCTGTTTTCCTTCCTGCTCATCGGGGTCAGCCTGTTCGGTTACCTCTACTTCAAGAAGGGCATCATCGTGCGGCTCAACTGCATCCAGGGCTGGATAACCCAGATGAAGCAGAGCGAATACGACCTGCGCCCCACCATGGACCGCAAGGACGAGATAGGCGTCATCGCCGACTCCTTTGTGCAAATGGCCCAAAGGGTGGCCAGCCAGGTGGACCTGCTGGAGAAGTCCTCGGTCACCGATCCCCTCACCGGGCTCAACAACCGCAAGGGGCTCAACGAGCAGCTCGACATCCAGGAATACAACTACAACCGCTACGGCACCGACTGCGCGGTGATCATGATGGACATCGATTACTTCAAACAGATCAACGACAACCAAGGCCACCTGGTCGGGGACCGGGTGCTGACGGAGACGGCCAAGCTGCTGCGCCAAAAGATGCGCAAGTCGGACGTCATCGGCCGCTGGGGAGGCGACGAGTTCCTGATCATCTGCCCCAACACCAACCTGATCGGGGCCAGGATATTGGCCGAATCCACCCGCAAGAGCATGCGGGAGCATGAGTTCTCCGCCGCCGTGGGACACAGGACCGCCAGTTTCGGGGTGTGCGCCTTTGGCGAGGGCCTGAGCGCCGACGACGTGGTCAACGGCGCGGACCGAGCCCTGTACCAGGCCAAGACCGGGGGCCGCGACCAGGTCTGCTGAGCCCGTCGCCAGGCGCCGGGCAAAAGATAGGCCGCCGCGCTGTGTGCTGCGCGGCGGCCTGAAATTGTCGCGAAAGAGCCGGTTAGACCTTTTCGGCCTTTTCGGCCTTTTTTTCCTCAAGGCGCTCGGACTTGGCCGTGTTCAACTCTTCGGCCTCGTCTTCTTTCACCCCGCCCTTGAAGTTCTTGATGGCCTTGCCAAGGTTGCCTCCGATTTGAGGCAGCTTGCCCGCCCCGAAGATCAAAAGGACAATGACCAGGATGATTAGAAGTTCGGGAATGCCTATCCCGCCGATCATAACCTTAGCCTCCTCCCAGGTGAGATGCCTTCACGGCCCTCAGTCCAGGTGTTCCTCCATGAGCTTCAGGAAGGCGGGCGATCCCCGGAATTCCTGATTGGCCTGCATGTGGGCCAACCAGGTGCGCCAGGTACCGGCCCACTGGGGAGTGTGCCAAAAGGCCTCGGGCTCACCCCCCTTTTCCATACGGCGAAACGCCTCGTACTCTTCTTGGCAGACTTCGCAGAAGGGGTAGGGGGCGTCCACCGGCGGCGGGACCATGAACTCGGCGGGCTGGCCGCAGTGGGCGCAACGTCTGGGGCATAAGCCGCAGTTGAGTGAACTGGCCACCGCCTGAGCCCGGCGGCTGGCCCTTCCTTCGGCTATGCGCCGATCCTTGCTTTTGCGCCCTTTAAGGTCGATAACCTCGGCCACGGGACACCCCTTAACCTTCCAGCAATGCGATTAAACTCTACCAGCGCCCCCAAAGCCAGTCAAGCAGGGGGGGCTTGGGCCAGGCCCGCCGCGATGCCCTGAACCATGGCCTGGGCGGCGGCCACCGGATCGGGCGCGGTGCGGATGGGACGGCCCACCACGATGTGGCTGGCCCCGGCGGCCATGGCCCTCTCCGGGGTCATCACCCGCTTCTGGTCGTGCGTCTCGCCGCTGGCCGGGCGGATGCCGGGGCAGACCACCAGCGCCTCGGGTCCCAACAGGCCCCGCACCGCCGCGGCCTCGCGTCCCGAGCAGACCACCCCGGCGCAACCGGCAGCCAGGGCCAGGGCGGCGCGTCTCAGGACCAGGGCCTGGGGATCGCACAGCTCGGGGGGATAACCCATGGCGCCCAGCTCCTCGGCTCCCAGGCTGGTGAGCACGGTGACCCCCAGCAATTTGGCCCCGCCCAGGTCCATATCCGCGAAGATGCCCGCCTGGTCGGCGTGGCAGGTGATCAGATCCACCCCCAGGCCCACCGCCGAGCGGGCGGCGGCCCGCATGGTGGCCGGGATGTCGTGCAGCTTCAGGTCCAGGAAGATGGCCTTGGCCCCGGCCCGGCGCACCCGGCTGACCACCTCGGGCCCGGCGGAGACGAAAAGCTCCAGCCCCACTTTGAACACCCCCACCTCCGGGGCCAGCAGGCGCACCAAATTTTCGGCCTCGTCAGCCGTGGCCACGTCCAGGGCGAATATCAAGCGGTCGCGTGGGGTCATGGGGCCATCTCCTCCAGATTCATGGCGTCGTATTCCCGGGCCAGCAGGACCATTTCGCCCTGCTCACGAAAACTGTAAAGGCTGTCGCGCCCCACCACCAGATGGTCCAGGAGCGTGAGCCCCACCCCCCGGCAGGCAAAGTATAGCTGACGGGTCAAGCGGCGGTCCGCCGTGCTGGGGGTGGGGTCGCCGCCGGGGTGGTTGTGGGCGGCCACCACCTCGGCGGCCCCGGCGGCCAGGGCCTTGGCCACCACCTCCCGGGGGTATACCACCGCCTGGTTCAGGGTGCCGCTGAACAGGTCCTCGCTGGCCAGCACCCGTCGGCGGCCGTCCAGGAGAAGAACCCGGAACACCTCCTGTTTGAGCGGCCCCATGGTAAGCAGCAGATACTCCGCCGCTTGGCTGGGGTCGCCCAGGGCCGCCCCGTCCATGAGCCGGTCTTCCAGATAGCGCCGGGCCACGGCGGGCACCAGCTTGAGCCCCAGGATGTTCTTGGGGCCGATGCCCTTTATCTTGGCCAGCTCAACGGGCGGGGCCTCCAGCACTGCGCGCAGGCTGCCCAGCTCCTTTAGCATGCTCCTCGCCTGCTGCTTGCAGTCCTGGCGGGGGGTGGCCAGGGTCAAGAGCAGCTCCAGGGCCTCCTCGTCGGTGAACTTGCCCAGGCCGTGGGTCAGGAACTTGTCCCGCAGGCGCTCGCGGTGGCCCGCGCCGGGGTGGGGCGGGGCCCCCATCAGCTCCACACCCCGGCGATGGGCTGGGAGCAGGAGGGGCACAGGCCGGTCTTGGCCACCTGGTCGTTCACCGAGTAGCCCCGGCGGCCGATGATCTTCTCGCCGCAGCCGGGGCACTTGGTGCTCTCGCCCTCGTGGCCGAAGAGGTTGCCCGGATAAACGAAGCCCAGCCCGGCCTGCAGGCCCAGGCCCATGGCCATCTCCAGGGTGGCCACCGGGGTGCGCGCCGGACCGCCCTCGGCGTACTTGTAGCGGGGGGTGTAGGCGCTGATGTGCCAGGGCACCTCGGTGGAAAGCTCCTTGGCGATGAACTGGGCCAGCTTGGTCAGCTCCAGGGGCGAGTCGTTCTTGCCGGGGATGAGCAAGGTGGTCACCTCCAGCCAGATGCCCGCCTGGCGCATGCGCTTCAGGGTGTCCAGCACCGGCTGCAAAGAGGCCTTGCACTCGCGGCGGTAAAAGCCCTCGCTCATGGCCTTCAAGTCCACGTTGGCCGCGTCCAGCAGGCCCCGGCACTTTTCCACGCAGTCTGCCGACTCGTAGCCGTTGGTCACGAACACGTTCTTGAGGCCCGCCTCATGGGCCAGCTTCATGCAGTCAAAGGCGTATTCAAAGAAGATGGTGGGCTCGGTGTAGGTGTAGGAGATGGAGGCGCAGCCCGCCTTCTTGGCCGCAGCCACGATCTGCTCCGGCGTGACCTCTTTGCCGCCCGGTCCGCCGCCGGGGATGTCTCCCCCGCCTTCCCGGGTGTACTGGCTTATGTCCCAGTTCTGGCAAAAGGCGCACTGGAAGTTGCAGCCGATGGTGGCGATGGAGTAGCTGGTGGTGCCGGGCAAAAAGTGGAACAGGGGTTTTTTTTCGATGGGGTCCACGTTGCCCGCGATGGGCTTGCCGTAGACCAGGGAGTAGAGGGTGCCGCCCTGGTTTTCGCGCACCTGGCAGATGCCCCGTTTGCCTTCGTCGATGAGGCAGCCGTGGGCGCACAAGCGGCAGCGCACCTTGTCGTGATTGCTCATTTTTTCGTAGAGCATGGCCTCGTGCATGGCTTTGCCTCCTGGATATAAGGCCAGATTAACACAAGCGCTTGTCAGATGCGTAAAATGAGGGCTTTTGATATGCCTTGCCTTTATCAGGAATTGTCCCTAGCATGGGAACCGTTTGAGCCAATAATCGGGCCCGCACTAAATCCACAACAAGGAATCTTAGGAGCTATCGATCATGAGGTTTGACAGAGCTTGCCTGGCCCTGGCCGCCATGGCCTTGATCCTGACCTGGGCCTTCCCGGCGTTCGCCGCCGACAACCCCTTCAAGTTGGCGCCGCCCTTCAAGTCGGCCATCATCAAATACACCTACTCGGGCACCCAGAAGGGCCAGTCCACGGTCTATTACAAGGGGAGCGTCCAGGCCGAGCACAAGCAGGTGGCCACCAAGATCCTGGGCTTCGGCAGCGAGGACAACACCATCACCATCACCGAGCCCCCGCGCATCACCACCGTGGACCTGGGCAAGAAAGAGGCCTATTACACCGGCAACTCCATGACCTACATGGCTCAGGAGTACGAGAAGCTCACCCCGGCCGAAAAAAAGCGGGTCAAGAAAAACGCCGAAGAGATGGCGGGCAACTTCCTGGCCGCCATGGGCGGCGGCAAGCCCGAGATCAAGCAGGGCACCTTCATGAACCGCCCGGTGGAGATCGTCACCGTCATGGGCCTGACCAGCTACACCTGGAAGGGCAAGCACGTGGTGCTCAAGCAAGAGGGCGGGATCATGGGCATGCAGATGAACATGGTGGCCACCGATATCAAGACCGGGGTGCCGGTCCCGGCGGAGATGCTCCAGCCGCCCGCGGGCGTCAAGCCGGTGTTCAACCAGGAGGCCGACGACCAGCAGCGCAAAATGGCCAAGCAGGTCATGGACATGCTCAAGGACCCGGACTTCGGCAAAAAGCAAAGCCAGGCCATGAGCCAGGCCCAGGACGCCCAAAGACAAGCCGCCCAGCAGCAGCAAGCGGCTCAGGAGCAGGCGGGTAAAGAGACCTCCGCGCCGGCCCAGCAGGATGGCGCCAGCCAGGCCGACCCCGTGAAGGAGGGCCTGGACGCGGTCAAGAAGCTATTCAAGTGGTAAAAAAGTTCCCGCGCCGGGGGGCTGCCTCCGGCGCGGGAAATTCGCTCGCACTATTTAGTCACACGCCTCGCGCCTAATATCCCATCTTCTTGAGGCCCTGCTCCTGGCGGGACCACTTGGGCTCCACCCGGACCATCAGGTCCAGGAACACCGGCTGCCCGATGAGCTTTTCCAGGTCCAGGCGGGCCTGGGTGCCGATCTTTTTGACCATGGCCCCGCCCTTGCCGATGATGATGCCCTTGTGGCCCTGGCGCTCCACGTGGATGGTGGCGGTGATGGCCACCGGCCGGTCTGGCTCCTCGGGCTCCAGGTATTGGTCCACGGTCACGGCGGTGGAGTAGGGAACCTCCTGACCGGTGAGGCGGAAGACCTTTTCGCGGATCAGCTCGGAGGCCAAAAAGCGCATGGGCAGGTCGGTGATGACGTCCGGGGGGAACAGGGCCGGTCCCTCGGGCAGGACCTGGGTCAGCTCGGCCAACAGATTATCCACTCCGTCGCCGTTCTGGGCGCTGATGGGCACCAGGGCTTTCCAATCGCCCCACTGGGCGGCCCGAGCCAACAGCGGCAGCAGGGCCTCTTTCTTGGGCAGCAAGTCGATCTTGTTGAGCGCCAGGATCACCGGGCTGTCGACCTTGGACAGGCGGGGGGCCAGGGCCTGGGCCCGCTCCATGCCCTTGGCGGTGATCTCGGCCATGAACAGCACCGCGTCTACTTCGCTAAGGGCTTCCTCGGCGGTGGCCACCATGCGCCGGTTCAGGGCGTTCTTGGCCGCGTGGATGCCGGGGGTGTCCAAAAATATGATCTGGGCCTCGGGCAGGTTGTGCACCCCCAACAAACGATGCCGGGTGGTCTGGGGCTTGTCGCTGGTGATGGCCAGCTTGAAGCCCAAGGCCTTGTTGAGGAAGGTGGACTTGCCCACGTTGGGCGCGCCGATTATGGCCACGAAGCCTGATTTCATCTCTATCCTGACTAGTTATGGTTAGCCTCAATTAAAACCTAGCTTACCGTAGGCAACCGGTTCTGGTAAGAGCGATTTTCGCCCCACGGGCCGGAGCGATTTCCCTTGGCTCTGGGCCCCGCGGTGCTACCATAAAAATTAGAGTGCAACTTGTCAGGGAATTCATAAGCACACGGTGAAGACGATGGCGAATCCGGTATTCATCTCCGGCGCGGCGCTGGGCAAGTTCGGCAAGCGCGGCGACAGCCTGGAGCAGATGATGATCGAGGCCGCCCAGGCGGCCCTGAACCAGGCCGAGTTGGAGGCGGTGGACGCGGTCTACCTGGGGGTCATGGACCCCGGCGAGTTCACCGGCGATTCCAACCTGGCCGCGGTGCTCACCGACCAGCTGGGCCTGCAAGGCACCCCGGCCTCGCGGGTGGAGACGGCCAGCAGCACCGGGGCGGCGGTCTTGGAAAGCGCCTTTTACGCCGTGGCCAGCGGCTACGTGCAAAACGCCCTGGTGGTGGCGGGCGAGAAGATGACCCACCTGCCCACCACCGAGACCACCCGCATCCTGGCCCGGGTCATCGACCGGGTGGAGCGCAGCTACGGGGCCACCATGCCCGCCCTGGCGGCCATGATCGCCCGGCGCTACGCCTTTGCCGGCGGCCTGGACGAGCAGACCCTCTGCCGGGCCTTGGGCGCGGTGGCCATCAAGAACCACGCCGGGGGAGCCCTGAACCCCTACGCCCAGTTCCAAAAGGCCATCGACCTGGACAAGTACCTGAGCAGCCGCATGGTGGCCGATCCCCTGCGCATCTACGACTGCGCGCCCATCAGCGACGGCGCGGCGGCCATGGTGCTAAGTAGCCGCCCGGGCCTGCTCAACCTGGTGGGGGTGGGGCATGCCACCGACACCCTGGCCGTGGGCCGCCGTGGGTCGTTCACCTCTTTCAACTCCACCAAACAGGCGGCCAAAAAGGCCTACCAGATGGCCGGGCTGGGTCCGGCGGACATCGACCTGGCCGAGGTGCACGACGCCTTCACCATCTTCGAGATCATCGGCAGCGAGGACCTAGGCTTCTTCCCGGCGGGCCAGGGATGGAAGGCGGCCCTGGAGGGCGACACCGGCCGGGAGGGCCGCCTGCCCATCAACGCCTCGGGCGGGCTCAAGGCGCGGGGCCACCCGGTGGGGGCCTCGGGCCTGGCCCAGGTGGTGGAGCTGGCCTGGCAGATGAGCGGCCGGGTGGAGCCATCGCGCCAGCTTAACAAGGTGGACGTGGGCCTGGCCCAGTCCATCGGCGGCCTGGCCAACAACAACCTGGTGACCATAGTTACCCGCACCGACCGCAAGCGCACCTGGCAGGTGCCCGAGGAGCTGGAGTACCAGCCCGAGCTGGTTCCCAGCCGCCCCTTGCTCCAGGTGCAAAGCCTCAAGCCGGGGCGGGGCACCCTGCTCACCTGGACCCAGCTCTACAGCCCGCCGCCCGGCTTCGCCAATCCCCTGGACCTGGGCTACGTGAAGCTGGCCGACGGCTCGGTGATCCTGGCCCACGGGCGCATGGAGCCTCCCTTCAAGGTGGATGGCACGGTCACCGTGGACGTGGAAGGCGAGCACTTCGTGTTCAAGCACCGCGACACCGCCGGCGAGCTGATAAAGCAGATCGGCAACCTGGCCCGCCAGGTGGTGGGCTGGTGGAGCGTGGTGGAGGATGCCTCGGCCAGCGCGGTGCGCGGGCGCAAGGCGGCCCGGCTCAAGGCGGCCCGCAAGAAGCGCCTGGTCCAACCCACCGGCAAGGGACTTGACGGCCCCGAGAAGGACCAGCAGGACTGAGCGAAAATAAATCGGCGCGGGATGGGGCGGGAGCCCCGCCCCGCCAACCAACCAAGCTATCAGGATGAGCGGAGAGGTCGCGGCCATGGAGGCAACATCAACAGTGCAGGTGGACAACGAGCGGGTGGTGGTGACCGAGTGGCGGCTGCCCGCGGGCGGAGAAACCGGGCATCATGTGCATCAACGCGACTATGTGGTGATTCCTCTCACCACCGGCGTGTTGCGCCTGGAAGAACCCGGCGGGGTGGTGCGCGAGGTGCCCCTCAAAGCCGGGGCCTCCTACGCCAGACAGGCCGGGGTGAGCCACAACACCATCAACGGCGGCGACCAGGAGTTCCGCTTCGTGGAGGTGGAGCTGAAGTAAGCCCGCCCTTGGCTCCCGCGCCCCACAGCCCCCAATCCCACAAAACACCTAGAGCTATGGGCATTTTTGGCTTGAAGAGGCCGTTTGCCGTCGCGTAGGTTGAATGCGGGGCGGGCCGAAGCCGGGCACTGGGGCTTGGCGCACTGACGCGCCCCTGGGAGGGAAGATATGGTCCGTTGGTTACGAGTAATTTTTGGCGGCCTGGCCGTGCTGCTGGCCCTGTCCCTGGCCGGGGGGGCCTGGGCCCAGCCCCTGGGCGACTGTCAGGGTACCTGCGCCCAGTTGAAGGCCGACGGCACCTTGCAAAGCGCCGATGATATGCAGCGATGCCTGGACCTCTGCGGCAAGTTCAAGGAGCAGGGCATCGACGGTATCTCCTTCAAGTGCTCCATGAACTTGACCAAGGCCTGCGGCTTCGAGCTGGCCTGGGACCTGATCCGCTACTGCTTCAAGCCGTGCATCGAGTTCAAGGAAAATCCCTGCGAGGACTGCCTGGTCAAGCACTCCTTTTGCTCCAAGGGCTCTGCCTGCCGCGACATGGTCTGCAAGTGCTTCCAGATTCCCAACTGCCAGAACATGCACCGGAAAATTTGTGACAAGTAGGGGGGGGCCAGGCGAGAGGGTCATCATAATTGGCGTAGGTTGGGTAGAGGGGCCGCAGGCCCCGAAACCCAACAACTACCTAACCATTATAAAATTTTCGGCTGATCGGCTGGAGTTAGTCCCACACCGGGGTGGACATCTCCGGATTCCCCGCGATGTCGTCCAGGATAAGCGCCCGCAGCTTCTTGGCCACCGGACCCACCTTGCCGTCCGCCACCGGCCTACCGTCGATGCGGCTCACCGGCAACACGTCCAGGGTGGTGCCGAAGAGCATCACCTCGGCGGCGGTTTTGAGCTCGTCCACCCGCAGGTGCCGCCGGGCCACCCCGGCCAGCTCGCCGCGCTCCACCAGCCCCTGGGCCAACTCCACGGTGCGTTTGGCCGTGGTGCCTTCCAAAATGTGCTCCGGCGGGGGCAGCAGCAAAAAGCCGTCCCGGTCCACCAGGCCCATGTTCTCGGTGGAGCCCTCGGCCAGGTAGCCGTCCGGGTCCAGGCAGATGGCGAAATCCCAGCCGTGGGTGAGGGCCTCGCGTTTTAGGAGCACGTTGGGCAGGTAGTTGCAGGATTTCACTCCCGCGAAAAAGCCGCTCTTGGCCGGAACCTGGCTCACGCCCAGGTTGGCCCCCCGCTCGTATATATCCTCTGACGGCGGATGGATGAGGCTGGCCACCAGGTAAACCCCGGCCTGGGGGCACTCGTAGGGGTTGGTGCTGAAGCCGCCGGGGCCCCGCGAGAGGAAGATGCGCAGCATGCAGTCGCGCCGGTCGCCGGCCCGGATCACCGCCGTGGCCAGGGCGGTAAGCTCCCGCCGGGTCAGGGGCATCTCCAGGTGGATGGAGGTGGCCGAGCGCTTCAGGCGCTCCAGATGGCGCTCGAACAGGTAGATGCGCCCGTTCAAACACTTGGTGGCCTCGAAAACCCCATCGCCCCGGTGCACCAGATGGTCGTCGATGGGCACGCTCATGAGCCAGGGATCGGTTACGATGCCTCCCAGCCAGTTGGAGTACATGGCCAGGTAGTCACCGGCCCAGGGCCGGGGCAGGGCCTTCAGGCGCGCCAAGGCCTGATCGGGGCTGAGTAGGGGTGGTTCTTGGTAGTTGGACATAATCCGACTCTACACCTCGCGCCGGGCGCGGACAAGAACTGAAGCCGGTTCATTCTTGACAAGCCGGACGGGGCGGCTACAGTTACTGCCATCTTATTATCTATAGCTATAGGCCCCCGGCGGCCGGGCGAGGATTACGTGGCATCCGCCAAGCAAAAGCCTTTTCCTCTATCCCTCACGGCGAATTTATCCCGCGGCCTGAAAAGGCAATTGGTGCGGCGCGCCGGAGGAATTGATTTTTACCGTTTGCTGCAACACGTGGCCCACAGCGAGGCCGGCCGCCCCTGGCTGGAGCGCTTCCGGCAGATTCCCGCCTATTGGCAAGAGGCCGGGGCCATCCGGGAGCGGGCCGCCGAACTGACCCTGGCCCAACTGGCCTCCGAAGGCCTGCCCGCGGACCCCGCGACGGTGGAGAACAACCTGGAGTCCATCGCCATCCGCTACGACCGCGAGATCTACATATACGGGATCACGGCGGCGGTCACCCTGGTCAACGGCTTCTTCACCCAGCACGACCCCGAGGCCAGCTTCCTTTCGCCGGACCGGCGCGAGGTGGCCCACATCGCCAAGCTCCAGGAATACAACAAGCAGGGCCTGGGGGTGCTGTACCTTATCAACCACTCCTCCCATCTGGACGAATTTCTCGTGGCCGCAGTGCTGAGCCAGCACGACCTGTGTCTGCCCGCCTTTGCGGCGGGCGACAACATGATGGCCATCGAGAGCATCGCCCGCATTTTTTGGGCCTCCTCTTACGTGGTTCGCCGCCGGGGGGCCGACCGCTCCTACATGGCCGCCCTTTTCAACTACTGCCGGGCCCTGGGCGAGTGCGGCGGACAGCAGGGCATCTTCCTGGAGGCCTGGGCCGGAGGGGCCCGCAGCCGCGACGGCAGCCTGCGCTACCCCCGCCGCCTGGTAACCCTGCGGGGAGCCTTGGCCTGTGAGGAGGAGGTGGTCATCCAGCCGGTGGCCATCAGTTTCTCGGTGGTGCCCGAAGACCTTTCCCTGGCCGCCCGCAAGGGGGCCTACACCTGGCTTAGGGGCCTGGGCGTGCTGCCCACCCTGGGGCGCATGGTGGGCCACCCCCGCTCCTGGATCTGGCGCAGCATCCAGGGCCTGTACGGCCGGGCCTACGTGACCCTGCCCGAGCCGCGCCTGCTTTCCGATCTGAAGGCCTCCCATGCCGCCGACCGCCAGGGCCGGGAGTTGGACGAGCTGGTGGCGCTCACCGCCATCAGCGACATCGCCCGCAGCAAAAAGGTCATGGCCAGCCAGCTCACCGCCCGGGGCCTGCAAAGGGCCCGCGGCCAGGGCATGCGCGACCTCAACGCGGCCACCAAGGCCGAGCTGGAGTCCCTGACCGAGTATCATCTGGAGACCTTCGGGGTGGAGCCGGACCTGGAGGACTTCATCCGGGAGAACCCCATCTCCCTGGTGGTGGCCGACGGTCTAAAGACCCTGCGCCGCCGGGGGGTGGTGTGGCCCTTGATGCGCGACGAAAAAAAGCTGCCCAAGGTGCGCAACGCCCGGGGGCTGGGCTTCTACGCCACCCACGGCGACCGCCGCCTGTACTCCCCCAACGCCAAGCAGAACCTGGTGGTGGTGGGGGCGGGCGACTGGGGCTTCGCCCTGACCTATCACCTGGGCAACCGCATGCTGGAGGGCCGCCACTATTTGCACGCCAGCCTGACCCTCTACGACCCCCGGCGGGAGCTGGTGGACCACCTGATCTACGACCGCAGCCCCGAGGGCCGCTTTGCCGAGCAGCGCCTGCCCAAGAACGCCTTTGTCACCGCCGACCCGCCCAGCGCCTTCAAGAAGGCCACCGAGGTGGTGCTGGCCTGCCCGGCCGCGTACCTGGCCAACCAGGTGCAGGTGATCCTGGCCCAGGCCGAGCAGGGGCTCAAGCTGGTGGTGGCCAGCCGGGGCCTGGCCCCGGAGCCGCCATACTTGCCGGTGGCCATGGTGCGCCAATTGGCCGCCCGCGCCGGACGGGGCGATGTGGCGGTGTACGCCCTGGGTGGGGCGGTGGGCACCGGCGACCTGGTGGAGGGGCGCAGCGGCCGCCTGGTGCTGGCCGGGCCGGCCGCCGACCGTGGCGAACTGGCCAAGCTTTTCACCCTGGACCCCATTGCCGTGGCGGTGAGCGACGATCCGGTGGGGGTGAACCTGGCCGGGGTGCTCTCGCGCATCTACGGGCTGTGGGCGGGATACCTGTCCAAGGTGGGCCGCATGAACCGGGGCTCCACGGCGGGCTGCTACCTGGCCGACGCCTCGGCCGAGGCCATCGCTCTGGCCAAGGCCCTGGGTGGGGCGGAAAATAGCTTCAGCGCGGCCAGCACGGCCTGGTCCGCCGCCTTCGCGGCCGGCGGCCTGGGCGGCCAGGCCAGGGACTTTGGCCGCCGTTTGGGCGGACAGTCCCGGAAAGGGCGCGAGCTGCCCTCCGCGGCCCGCCGCCTGGCGCGGCAATGGGCCGAGGAGGACCGCCCGCTGATCGCCTGGAACGATCTGGATCTGGCCATCAAGATGGCGGCTTCGCGCCGGGTGGAAATGCCCATCCTGACCGAAGCCTGGACCACCTTGATGGGGGACGAGCCTACTTCTTAGTCGCTTCGGCCCTCTCTTCGTTGCTCATGGCCGCCAACGCCTTGACCCGGCCCAGGTCCAGGCCCAGGCCCTGGGCCACCCTGCTGCCGTAGTCCACGTCGCACTTGTAGAAGATCGCCGCCTGGCGCTCCTGGATGCGCTTGGCGGCCCCGCCCAGGTGGTCCACGATGTTGCCCACCAGATGCTCGCGGTCCATCTCGCTCATCACATCGCGGTACAGGTTGCCCGGCTGCACGAAGTCGTCGTTGTCAAAGGCGTACTCGTAGCGGTCGGCCTCGCCTTCCAGGGCGAAGGCCGGTTCCTGGGCCGCCGGGTCCGGGGCCGGGCCGCCGAAGCTGTTGGGGTAGTAGTTGGGCCCGCTGCCCCCGCCGTCGTCCACCCGCATGAAGCCGTCGCGCTGGTAGTTGTTTTCCGGGTGGTGCTTGGCCTGGTTCACCGGGATCAGGTGGTAGTTGGTGCCCAGGCGGTGGATGTGGGTGTCATGGTAGGAGAACACCCGGCCCTGGAGCATCTTGTCCGGGCTGATGGCGATGCCCGGCACCAGGTTGCCCGGGCAGAAGGCCGCCTGCTCCACCTCGGCGAAGTAGTTCACCGGGTTGCGGTTCAAGACCAGCTTGCCCACCTTGATGGGCGGCACCTCGCCGTGGGGCCACACCTTGGTGATGTCCAGGATGTCCCACTGGAAGTCCTTGGCCTGCTCGGGGGTGAGTATCTGCATCTCCAGGGTCCAGGAGGGGTAGTCGCCGCCCGCGATGGCGTGGTACAGGTCGCGGGTGGCGTGGTCCGGGTCCTTGCCCTTCATCGCCTCCGCCTCCTGGCGGGTCAGGTTCTTGACGCCCTGGTCGGTCTTGAAGTGGTACTGCACCCATACGTAGTCGCCGGCCGCGTTGTACCACTTGTAGGTGTGGCTGGAGTAGCCGTTCATGTTGCGGTAGGTGGCCGGGGTGCCCCGGTCGGAGAAGAGCACCGTCACCTGGTGGGCCGACTCGGGGGTAAGCGACAGGAAGTCCCAGAACATGTCCGGGTCCGGCAGGTTGGTGGCCGGGTTGCGTTTCTGGGTGTGGATGAAGTCCGGGAACTTGATGACGTCGCGGATAAAGAACACCGGGGTGTTGTTGCCCACCAGGTCGTAGTTGCCCTCTTCGGTATAGAACTTCAGGGCGAAGCCGCGGGGGTCGCGGGCCGCGTCGGCGGAGCCCTTTTCGCCGCCCACGGTGGAGAAGCGGGCGAATACTTCGGTCTTCTTGCCCACCTCGCTCAGGAACTTGGCCTTGGTCCACTGGGTCACGTCGGCGGTCACCTCGAAATAGCCGTAGGCTCCCGCGCCCTTGGCGTGCACCACCCGCTCGGGGATGCGCTCCCGGTCGAAGTGGCCCAGTTTCTCCAGCACGTGATAGTCCTGCATCAGGATGGGCCCGCGCGGCCCGGCGGTCATGGAATGCTGATCATCGCCCACCGGCTGGCCGAAGGCGGTGGTCATTGGTCTCTTTTTCTCGGACATGGAAGTGTCTCCTTTGGGTTGGAGTTGGTTTTCGGGGCTATGGCAATCGATTATCTTATAATAATTATTATCCCATAATAGTAATTATCAAAAAAGGGGATTGGAAAGAAAAAATTGGGTTCAGATCTTTTTACGGCAGTCGGGGCAGAAGCCGAAAAAGTCCAATTGATGCCGGTCGATTCGGTATCCCGAGCGGCGGGCCATCTCTTGGGCCATTTCCTCTACGTTGGGCACTTCGGGGTCGGCTATGGCTCCGCAATGCACACACACGGCGTGGGGGTGGGGGTGTGGCGTCTTGCCGTCGTAGCGGCTGCCCCAGTGGGCAAAGCCAAGCTCCAGCACCTGATCCAAGGACTTGAGCAGGGTCAAGGTCTTGTACACCGTGGCCAGGCTGGTGGTGGGAAACTCCCGCACCACCTGCTCGTATATCCTCTCCACGCTGGGATGTTCGCTGCTCCCGGCCAAGATTTTGAGCACGGCCAGGCGCTGGGGAGTGATCCGCTGGCCCGCTTGGCGCAGGGCCTTTGTCATCTCCTCTACGCGCCGTTGGCCGGCTTCCGGCGGGGCTGGCTGGCGTTTGGTCAAAAGGTACCTTCATCATTAGGAAAACGATTATTAATTATTAAGCTGACAGCCCCTTCCACCCTTTGTCAAGTGACGCCGAGGCTATTAATGGGGCTGCGGGAAATACGGCTGGGGAAGCGGGCGGGGTTTTGTTAGGATGGACCCGCCGCCCTCAAACCAACCAAGTTCGCGTAATCTGATATCCCAGGAGGCATGCATGACCAGCCAAGCCAGACCCATCACCGCCCATCACGAGTGGGGCAAGCTGCGAGAAGTCATCGTGGGCCGGGGAGAAGACCTGGTGATGCCCGGCTTCAGCGAGGCGGTCAGCTTCATCTACGACCCCCAGTTCATCGAGGTCATGAAAACCTACGGCGGCCGCCCCGCCCAGGAGATAGAGCCCGAGCGCACCGCCAAGGTCATCGCCCAGATCGACCACCTTGCCGAGGTGTTGGCCGGGCGCGGGGTCATGGTGCACCGCAGCCGGCGCCTGGCCCCGGCGGAGCGTAAGTACATGGACTACGTGCAGCAGGGCGGCATGCTGCTCTACGCCCGGGACCCCATGCTGGTGGTGGGCGATCACGTCATCGAAACCGTGCTCAAGGTGCCCATGCGGGCCAAGGAGCGCTTCGCGGTGCGCCCCATCATCCGCGAGCGCCTGGCCGGTTCGGGGGCCCGCTATGTGGCCATGCCCCCGGCCTCGCCCAGCTTCGGCGAGGACAACCTCTACCTGGAGGGCGGCGACGTCCTGCTCAACGGCTACGACGTCTACGTGGGCAACTCCGGCCGAGCCTCCAACCCGGCGGGCATCGCCTGGCTGCAAGCCACCCTGGGAGCCAAGTACCGGGTGCACGAGGTGAAGCTAACCGACGCCTGGGAGCATCTGGACTGCGTGCTGGCCCTGGTGCGCCCCGGCCTGGGGATCATCTGCCGGGAGGGATTCGTGGAGGGGCTGCCAGAGAGCATCCGCGACTGGGACTACGTGGAGGTGAGCCTGGAGGAGGCCAAGCACCTGGCGGCCAACTGCCTGGTGCTGGACGAGCACAGCGTGATCATCGACGAGCAACACCACCGCATCGGTCAGGAACTGGCCAAGCGAGGGGTGGAGGTCATCGAGATTCCCTACGACGCGGTGGCCACCTGGGGAGGGGCTTTCCGCTGCTCGCATCATCCTCTATGGAGAGACAGCGTCTTAGATTAAACTGCGGTTTGGTACCGCACTGGCTCCGAGCCCGAATCGGCACCGCGGCCCACGGGCGGCTGGCGGTGCCGATCTAATCCAGGAACTTGGGTGGCAGCTTGTCCTGATTCACCAGGGTGAGGTGAGGCACCACCATCAGGGTGGTGGTGGCGTGGGCCACCATTTTGCCCGCCGAGTTGGTGACCGTGGCCTCGCCCAGGCCCAGGGTGCGCCCCAGCTTGATGCAGCGCCCCTCGCCGATGAGCTGGCCCACGTCCTTGGTGGGGGACAGGAAGTTCACCTTGAGCTCCACCGTGGTCATGGCGTACCCCGGCTCCATCTGGCTGTAGACCCCCCAGAAGCCCGCCGCGTCGGCGATGGAGGAGATCACCCCGCCGTGCACGATGCCGAAGGGCTGGATGTGCTTGCGGGCCAGGTCTATCTCCAGCCTGGCCCGGCCCCAGCTCACCTCGGCGATGCGCATGGATTGCAGCTCAAAGTAGGGGCAGGGGTTCACCCCGCTCTGGATAGCCTTGACCCATTCCGGGTTTATGCGCTTCATGAAGCCTCCAAGGGTATCTCGGTCAACACGCTGGGCGCGGGGGTCAGATTCAGGGCCGGGCCCGAGGGGCTCACCGCCACGCTGCTTTCCAGGCCCACCGGCCCCAGGCTGGTGACCATCTTCAGCTCCAGGGCGTAGGTCTCGCCCGCGCGCACCACGGCCCTAGAGTTCTCCAGGATGTAGGGCGGGCAGCCCAGCTCCTGGCCCACCCCGTGGGCCGCGAAGCGGATCTTGTGCCCCGGCCTGCCCAGGTAGCGGTCGCTCAGCCCCCAGCGGGCCGCGATATCCAGGGACAACTGGTGCAGCTCGCCGCTCACCGCCCCGGGCACCAGGCCCTTTACGAGCGCTGCCTCGATCTCCTCCAGGCAGGCGTGGGCCCGGCGCACCTCCTCGGGCGCGGTTCCCAGGACATAGGTGCGGGTCTGGTCGGTCTGATAGCCGTTCAGGCTCACCCCGAAGTCCACGTTGATGGGCTCGCCCGCCTTCAAGCGCCGGTGGCTGGCCCCCAGGGGAAAGGCCGGGGACAGGCCCCAGCCGTTGAAGGGCGCGTCCATGGCGCTGGGCAGGTTTCCCTCCGGGCCGGAGGCGATGTGCCAGGAATAGGTCTGGTGATAGGCGTGGCGCGAGCGCAGATGGTCGATGGAGCCGCCGCCAATGGCCATGCGCTGCATCTCCCCGGCCAGCTCGGCCTCGCTCATGCCCGGCTTTATCAGGCCGGGCAGGGCGGCGTAGATGCCGGCGGCCAGCTTGCCCGCGTCGGCCATGCGCTCCAGCTCCCAGGCGTCCTTGACCGCCTTCAGCCCCAGCCAGGGCTTGGTGGCGTCCACCATCTTCAGGCCGGGCAGGCGCTTTTGCCAGCCCAGGTAGTCCACGGCGGGCATGACATCCAGGGTTAAACCCAGGCGCGAGCCCGAGGGCAGGGCGGCCAGCAGGAAGTCCGCCGCCTGGGTCAGTCCGCTGATGGGGGTCACCGGCCAGGGGCTCTCCGCCGCGGCCCGCTCGAAGTGGCGGCGCATGAGCACCAGGGGCTCGCCCTTGGCCGGGATCATCACCAGGCCCTGCTGGCTGGTGCCGCTGGCATAGAACACGTCGTAGGCGTCGGTGAGCATGATGCCCCCCAGGCCCTGTTCGGCGCACATGGCCGCGATGCGCTCCCGGCGCGGGGCCAGCACCTCCTTGGGGGTCAGATGGTACCAGGAGGGGAACTCCCAGCTCACAGCAGCGCCTCCGCCCGGCCCAGCCAGGCCCACACCAGCTCGGCCAGGCCGTCCAGGTCGCTGAGCTTGAGCACCGAGGCCGGGCTGTGGATGTAGCGGGTGGGCACGCTCACCACCCCGGTGAGCACCCCGCCCCGGCTCATGTGGATGGCCCCGGCGTTGGTGCCCCCAAAGGGAGGCCGCTTGCGCTGGGCCGCGATGCCCGCATTCCGGGCCGCCGCCTCCAGGGAGTCCACCATGGCCAGGGGCACCACGATGCGCCCGTCGGCCACGGTGATGGCCGGGCCCTGGCCCAGGCGGGTGGGGGTGCGGGCCGCCTCCACGCCGGGGGTTTCGCCCACCGTGGACTCCACGGCCAGGGCCAGGTCCGGGGCCAGGTCAAAGGCGGCCGTGGCCGCTCCGCGCAGGCCTACTTCCTCGGCCACCGAGAAGTTCAGGACCAGGCCGAAGGGAAGCTCGCGCTTTTCGGCGGCCAGGCGCCCCAGCAGCCACACCAGCACCGCGCACCCGGCCCGGTTGTCCAGGTTGCGGGCGTGGTAAAAGCCTTGGCCCAGGGGGCCGTTGCCCAGGTCCAGCACCCCGCAGGTGCCTATCTCCAGGCCCGCCTCGGCGGCTTCGGCCGCGCTGCCCAGACCCGCGTCCAGGAATATCTTCTCCCAGGGCTGGGATTTGTCCTGGTCGTTGCCTCCGCTCACGTGGGGCGGCAACAGGCCGCACACCGCGCCCACCGTGCGGCCGGGCCGGGGCTGCAGGATAACCTTGGAGCCGGGCAAGAGCCGCCGGTCCAGGCCGCCCAGGGGGGCCACCCGGATGAAGCCCTGCTCATCGATGTGCTGCACGATCACCGCCACCTCGTCCATGTGGGCGTCCAGCATCACCAGGGGCCGCTTGTCCGGCCCCCACCAGGCCCTGAGGTTGCCCAGGCGGTCGGTCTCCACCCGGTGGGCCAGGGGCTCCACCAGCCCTTGCACCACCAGGCGGATGTCGTCCTCGCGCCCCGGCGGGCCCAGGGGCGGGCAGAGGGTGTCCAGCAGTTCAAGCAAGCTCATCAATGCACGCTCTCTTCCTCTTGCTCCGGGGGAGGTCCGGCGAAAAAGGCCTTGAGGTAATAGAAGCCCTTGGTGCCCTCGCAGCTCACCGGCGCGGCGGCCAGGCGGCCCTGGGAGCAGAGCATCTCGTACAGGTCGTCCACGATGGTGGCGAACAGCTCGAAGTCCGCCGGGGACTGGTAGTAGCTCTCCAAAAGGGACAGGAAGTCCCGGCCCAGGTCGAAGCCCTGCACCGCGCGCAAAAGGTGGGCCTCGTCGCTGGTGCCCACGTAGAGCAGATGGGGGCAGCGCACCCGCTCGCTGACCTGATCGCCCAGCACCAGGGAGTTGTCGGTCTGGCAGTAGGGGCAGCGGGCGGTGATCACCTGGCCCGCGCCCGCCAGTTGGGGTGCGTACAGGGCCAGTTCGCTGGGGTTCAGGACCAGGCTGGGCCGCAGGCGCGAAAGCAGGGCCAGGTTGGGCGGAGCGCCGACCACCGCCCCGCACCAGGCGGACCAGGCCAGCACGGCCACCGCCGGGGCGATCTCCGGGTCCACCCCCTCCAGAGCGCCGCCCAGGGTGAGCCAGGTCAGCAGTTCGGCGTCGCTCATAACCTCGGCGGCCTTGGCCTGGGCCAACACCTTGCCCGCGTATTCGGTCAGCAGGGCGTCAGGCTCCCCGCCTTCAACGCCCGCGGCCTGCAAGGCCCGGCGGGTGAGGGTGGCCACCTCGTCGGCCGCCGCTTCCCTGAGGCCCGATCCCTCGCCCAGGGCGTTGGCCAGGTAGTCCTCCACCAGCTCGAACTGCTCCGGCTCCAACTCGCCCTGCTTTACCGGGGCCAGGGAATAGAGCAGGCGGTGGAAAAGAAAGGGCCGGTCCGAGCGCAGGCTGGCCAGGGCGTGGGCCAGCACCGGGCTGGGCTCGGGCATGGACCAGATCCAGGCCAGGGGCTCGCGGCCCTCGCACAATTCGGGGTAGATGGTCTCGGCGGCCAGGGCCCCGCGCACGTACAGGTCAAAGGCCTCTTCCTCTTCCAGGCCCAACAGGCCGGGCTGGTCAAAGCAGAAGGCGGGCCAGTCCAGGCTGCGCAGGGGGCTGAAAAAGGCGCCGTCCAATATGCCCCGTACCAGGGCCAGTTGGCGGGGCAGTTTCTCCTCTTGGCTCATGGCTACTCTTCCATGGGGGCGTGGTGGTGGGGCTCGGGGTCCTTCAAAAACTTGGCGTGATATTCCTCTTCTTCCAGGTGGCGGCGCAACTGGTCGCTCACCGTGTCGAAGATCATGGCCAACTCCTCCTGGCTGAGCCGGGGCAGGATGGTGGCCATGCATTCGTCATCGGAGAATTTCTGCAAGTAGACCAGCACCGTGGCCTCGTCGGTGGGCCGGTCCAGGCCGAAGCCCACCAGGCCGGTGTATTCTTCCACAAAGGTATGGCTGTGTTCGGCCATGATTTTCTCCCGTCGGTTTAAAGGCGGCTCCGGCCCCGCCGGGCCAGCCAGGCGGTGAGGCCCAGGGCCAAGACCAGGCGCGGGGCCAGAATCCAAAAGGCGCTTCCCCCCAGTATCACGAACAGGGCGGTGTCTTCCACCACCGCGTGGCAGGTCACCAAAAACACGGCCAGGGCCAAACGCTCGGAATCGGCCAGGCCCTCCTCCCGGCTCACCGAGACCAGGATGCCCGCCCCATACAACAGGCCCAGGAAAACCCCGGCCAGCAGAGGCACCAGGCCGCCGGGCCCCAAGCCGATCACCGCCAGGGCCGGGCGCAGGCGCTTCCAGGGCCGCTCGAACACCCCGTAGGCCTTGGCCATCTCGTAGCCCACGATGAGGGGCAGCACCACCAGGGCCAGCTCGGCGCACAGCACCAGGCCCTTCAGGGCCGCGCCGGGCAGCATGGCGATCAGTTGGCCTAGCATAACACCAGCGCCAACAGCCAGCCCGCGCCCAGGCCCAGCACGATGCGCAGCAGGGTCAGGGCGTGGTAGCGGGGCGTGAGCTGGCGCACCACCACCGCCTCCATGATCAGGCTGTGGGCGATGCCCAGGATCAGGCCCAACACGCTGATCTGCTGCCAGCTAAGGGCCAGGGGCGCGGCCACGGCGGTGGCGGCGTAGAGGTTCACCAGCATGCCCGCCATCAATACCGCCGCCGCCTCGGGAGGCAGGCCCCACAGGCTCATCACCGGCTCCAAGAAGCCGCTGATCTTGGCCAGGGCCCCGCTGGTCACCAGTAGATCGCTGGCCACATACAGGGGCAAAATGTTGAGGAGCAGGAACCACAAAAACTTGCGGCCCCGCCCCAGACTGCGGCCCAGGGCCAGACGCCAGGGAGGGCCGGCCGGGGCCGAAGCGGTGTGCTCGGCGGACATGGGCCAAGTCTAGGCGCACCCGCCGTTTCGGTCAACCCGGCCCTTGACAAGTCGGGCCCAAGATTGGCAAAATAGATGTGGTCTAAGGTTAGACCTCACCCAACAAGTCATCACTCGCTCGTCCGCAGGAATGTAGGGGAAGGACCCGGGGGAAACACTGTTGCAAGTCAACCGGCGCAAGAAGGCCTACGAAGAAGTGGCCGAGGCCATTCGGGGACAGGTCTTTGCCGGTCTACTGGAGCAAGATCAACAACTTCCGCCCGAGCGTGAACTGGCGGAAAACTACGGGGTGAGCCGGGTGGTGGTCCGAGAGGCCATCCGCACCCTGGAGATGGCCGGCATCCTCCGGGTGCAGAAAGGCGCCGGAGGCGGGACCTTCGTGTGCCACGACCTGGACAAGCCCCTGGTCGCCTCCATCCAGAATCTCCTGGCGGGCGGCGACATCACCCTCAACGATCTTTTCGAGATGCGGCTCTTGCTGGAGCCTCCGGCGGCGGCCCTGGCCGCCCAGCGGGGCAAACCCGCCGGGCTGGCCCGTCTGGCCGAGGTGCTGGAACAGGCCCACGAGAGCCGCGAAGACTCCCAGACGCTTCGTATTCACAACCTGGAATTCCACCGCCGTCTGGTGGCCCTGGCCGGTAATCCGCTGCTCAGCCTGTTGTGCGACACGGTCATGAGCATTCTGGTGGAGAGCCTGCGGGGCAAGCTGAACCGGCAAACCAGCCTCATCGTCCATGATTATCACTACCAAATTATGGCTGCGTTGCGGGCGGGGCAGGCTGAGGAAGCCCGCCGGCTCACGGTCGCGGACCTGGAAACCTTGCGCGAACTCTACCGCAACATGGGCGTGGAGGTCGGCAGGGGACAGGCCGCGCGAAAGGCCGGCTAGAACGACGTTTTGTGGTTCCAAAACCAGGACGGGAGGTAGAAGCATGAGAGTCACCAAAGTAGTGCTCATGGGGCTTATGGCTGCCCTGACGGCCTTGGCCCTCACTGTGGGCGGTTGCGCCACCATGGAAGAGGAGTTGGCTAAACCGGCCCCGGTGAAAAAGATCGCCTGCGCGGTGCAGGGCAAGATGGTCAGGGCGATCGCCCCGGAGGCCAAGCTGGTGGCCCTGGAGTGCATGCACAAGATGTTCGACGGGGTGAAGTCCCTGGCGGTCAAGGTCACCCTGATGAACGTCTCCAAGGAAGAACAGCGGTTCAGGGTCAACATCTTCCTGGATAACGACAAGGCCGTGGGCGGCCTGATCCCCCGCAAGACCAAAAAGGGCCTGGTCAAGCCCGGCGCCACCGCCAGCTTTACCTATTTCTTCAAGGGCCAGTCCACCCCGCCCACCGGCATGACCCTAATCGTCAAGACCATGGCCAAGTAGCCAGGGTCGAAGGAGGATCAACCCATGAAAAGGTTTAGCGTAATTTTGGTTGTCGCGGCGGCGCTCCTGCTCGGCGCCTCCATGGCCCTGGGCACCACCTTCATAGGCATCGGCACCGGCGGCACCGGCGGCATCTACTATCCCTACGGCGGCGGCGTGGCCGAAATCTGGTCCAAGTACGTCAAGGGCGTCAAGGCGGTGGCCGAGGTCACCGGCGCCAGCGTGGAAAACGTCAAGCTGGCCGACAAGGGCGAAACGGTAATCGGCGAGGTCATGGGCGACGTGGCCAAGGCCGGCTTCAACGGCACCAGCAAGTTCCGCGGCAAGAAGCACCGCATCCTGGGCATGGCCATCATGTATCCCAACCTTCTCCAGGTCGTGGTGCTCAAGAAGAGCCCCATCACCAACGTGGAGCAGATCAAGGGCAAGAGCGTGTCCACCGGCAGCCCCGGCAGCGGCACCAACTTCATGAGCGAGACCGTGCTCAAGGCCCTGGGCATTCCCCTGGACTCCTACAGTGACAAGCGCCTGAGCTTCACCGAGACCGCCAACGCCCTGCGCGACGGCACCATCGAGGTGGGCTTCTGGTCGGTGGGCCCCGGCACCAGCTCCATCATGGACCTGGCCACCACCCACGACATCCGCATCCTGGCCTTCACCGGCAAGCAGCAGGCCAAGATCCTGGCCTACAACAAGACCTACGCGGCGGTGGACCTGGGCGCGGGCGTGTACCGCGGCGTGGAGGTTCCGGTTCCCACCATCGGCGTGTGGAACGTGATGATCGTGCAGAAGTCCCTGGACACCGAGCTGGTCTACAATCTGGTCAACGCCTTGTGGAATCACAAGGACTACCTGATGAAGATCCACCCCTCGGCGGCCTACACCACCCCGGAGAACGCGGTGAAGTACAGCCCCATACCGCTGCACCCGGGCACCGTGAAGGCCCTGAAGGAGCGCGGCATCGCCGTACCCAACATACTGATGCCCTAAATGCTTAAACGACGGCGGTTGCTCCGGCCGGCCCTTATCGGGCTGGCCGGGGCGGCCCTTGTTCTTCTGGTCCTGGCTTTCACCCCCGGCGGGGTGGAGCTAAGGATCACCCCGCGCGGCGGGGAGCCTCTGTTGGTGTTGCCGCTCCAGCCCGGGGAGCGCTTCACCGTGCACTACTATCATTCTGTGGAAAACGCCCCCATCTGGGAAGTGCATAGCGTTGACGCGGCCGGGCGCATCTACATCGAGGAGGAGCGCTACCTGAAGTTCGGCGCGGGTATGGGCAAGATGCCCGGGGTGGGCCGCATGATCATGCGCGGCCCGTACGAGGTGATTACCGACATGCACCAGCCCACCGGAGACTTTGTGCTCAGAGTGGGCAGCCCCGGGGTGGACCACACCATCCTGTGGAGAGGCACGGCCACAAACCTGTCGGCCATGGCCCCTCACCAGGCGGTGACATTCAGCGCACGGCCGGTAAGCCTGCTCGGCCGCCTTTGGCGGCGGGCATGGCCCCACCGGGCTACCCCAAGGACACAGGAGCCTTAGATGCTTACAAGTACAGAGCTAAACACCTCGGCGGACAAGCATGGCCCCAACCAGGCGCTGGTTCATGCCGTCGCCAAGGTGGTCATGGTGCTGGCGGTGGCGCTGAGCCTCTACCAGCTCTACACCGCGGGAGTCACGGCCCTCACCGCCTTGGTCCAGCGCTCGCTGCACTTGGGGGCCATCCTCAGCCTCACCTATCTGCTGCGGCCTCCCTTCGAGGGGGCCCGTAAGGACCGTTTCAGTTTCTGGCTGCTCCTGGACTGGGTCCTGGTGCTGGCCTCGTGCTACTGCGTGTACTACATCTGCATAAACCTGGACTCCATCTTCGCCCGCCAGGGCGACTGGCTGCCCATGGACCTCTACGTGTCCATCGCGGGCACCATCCTGGTCCTGGAGGCCTGCCGCCGGGTCATCGGCGGGGTCATGGCCGGCATCTGCTTCGCGGCCCTGGTCTACGCCTACACCACCGGCGACATCATCATGGCGGTGCTGGCCTGTTTGCTGGTGGCCAGGGTGTGCAACACCCCCAAGAGCGTGCTCACCCTGCTGGTCATCGCGGCTACGCTGGGCTACGGGCTCTACGCCTACTACTACGAGCCCTACCTGCTGGACATGTTCCTGCACAAGCCCTACAGCATCGAGCGCATCGCCACCACCCTGTGGCTGACCACCGAAGGCATCTTCGGCCTGCCCTTGGGGGTGGCCGCCACCTTCGTGTTCGTCTTCGTGTTGTTCGGGGCCTTTCTGGAGGTCACCGGCGGGGGCAACTTCTTCATCGACTTGGCCTACGCCCTCACCGGCCGCTTCAGCGGCGGCCCGGCCAAGACCGCGGTCTTGGCCTCGGGCTTCATGGGCTCGGTGTCCGGCTCGGCGGTGGGCAACGTGGTGGCCACCGGCTCCTTCACCATCCCCATGATGAAGCGGGTGGGCTACCGCCCCCACGTGGCCGGGGCCATCGAGGCGGCCGCCAGCACCGGCGGCCAGCTCATGCCTCCCATCATGGGCGCCGGCGCCTTCCTCATGGCCGAGTTCACCAACACCAGCTACCTCACCATCATCAAGGTGGCCCTGGTCCCGGCCATCATGTACTACCTCACGGTGCTGCTCTTTGTGCACTTCGAGGCCAAAAAAGAAGGCATCGTGGGCCAGCCCAAGGAGAAGCTGCCCAAGGCCTGGAAGGTGGTCAAGGGCGGCCTGCACTTCATCATCCCGGTGGGCATCCTCATCTACGTGCTCATGGCCAACTACTCGCCCATGATGGCCGGCTTCGTGGCGGTGATGAGCACCCTGGCCGCCAGCATCCTGGCCAACCTGGTGCGCTGGAGCGTGAACAAGGGCATGGTCCCGGACATCAGCGACAAGCGTCTGACCGGAGGTCAACTGGCCAAGGCCGAGGGCAAGATGGTTCTCACCGGCCTGGAGCGCGGCGCCCGCAACGCCATCATGGTGTCGGTGGCCTGCGCGGCGGCGGGCATCATCGTGGGCACGGTGACCCTCACCGGCATGGGGCTCAAGTTCTCCAGCCTGGTGCTGGACCTGTCGTTCGGCATCGAGGCTTTGGCCATCCTGCTGATCGGCGCGGCCTCCCTGGTGTTGGGCATGGGCCTGCCGGTGACCGCCAGCTACATCGTGCTGGCCACCCTGGCCGGCCCGGCCCTGTTGGACCTGGGGGTGCCGCTGCTGGTCACCCACATGATCGTGTTCTGGTATTCCCAGGACGCCAACGTCACCCCGCCGGTGTCCCTGGCCTCCTTCGCCGGGGCCGGGGTGGCCGGGGCCAACCCCATGCAGACCGCTTTCACCAGCTGGAAGCTGGCCAAGGGACTCTATATCATTCCCATCGTCATGGCCTATCGCCCCATCCTGGGCATGGGCAAGGATTATGAACTCATGCACTGGGAGGTGATCGTGTCCTGGATCACCACCCTGTTGGGCCTGGTGGCCTTTGCCGCCGCCCTGGACCGGTACATGTTCCGCAAGGCCACCGTGCTGGAAACCATCATGTTGGTTTTCGCGGCGGCCTCGCTGTTCTGGCCGGACATCCCCCTGCCCGGCGGCGGCGCCATTCCGGTTTGGCTGCTGGACGTGGTGGGCCTGTTGTTGCTGACCATGGTCGTGATCATGCAGAAAGTTATCAACCCCGTCGCCGGAGGCCCACGGCCCCAGGCGGCAACCAATGCAAGCGGAGCCTGAAAGTGATGAAGCCGCATCTGAGCCTGAACATCTCGCCGACCACCGACGCCTGCCCGGCGGCGGACCCGGCCACCCGATAAGTGCCGAGTCATGGACCTTACCGGCAAACTGATGACCGCCAAACAGGCGGTGGAAAAATTCGTACATTCCGGGGACCAGGTGTCCCTGGGAGGGTTTACCCTTAGCCGCAACCCCATGTCCCTGGTCCATGAGATCATCCGCCAGGGCTTAAAGGACCTCTACCTGGTCTGCCATTCCCAGGGCCAGGCCATGGACCTGCTGGTGGGGGCCGGTTGCGTGGGCCGCATGGAGATAGCCTACGGAGGCCTGGGCCGCTTCGCCCCCACCTGCGTCCGCTTTCGCCGCGCGGTGCAACAGGGAGACATCTCCCTGGAGGACTACAGCAACTACCAGATGAGCCTCAGGTTTTGGGCCGGGGCCATGGGCCTGCCCATGATCGCCACCAAGACCGGGCTCAACACCGACATCGTCAAAAAGGACGGCTTCAGCCCCGAGGACCGTGGCAAGGGCAAGGTGCCGGGGCTAAAGCTGGCCGTGCAGGACAACCCCTTCGCCGACAACGGCGACAAGGTGGTGCTCTTGCCCGCCCTGAACCCGGACGTGACCCTGCTGCACGCCCAGCAGGTAGGCGAAGACGGCACGGTGCGCATCAAGGGCCTGAGCTTCGCCGACCTGGAGCAGGCGCGGGCCGCCGACCGGGTCATCGTGAGCTGCGAGGAGATAGTCCCCAAGGAGCAGATCCGCCAGGACCCGGACCAGAACGCCCTGCCCGGCTTCCTGGTGGACGCGGTGGTGCATCAGCCCCTGGGGGCCCACCCCACCGCCTGCCACTATTTCTACGACTACGATCCCCAGCACCTTTTGATGTACGGCAAGGTGGCCAAGGACAACGAGTCCTTCCAGGCCTACCTGGACCGGTACATCTACGGCAGCCGGGATTTCAAGGACTACCTGGCCAAATTGGACCCCGTCGCCTTGGAGCGCATCAAAGCCGACCCGGTGCTGGGATACGCGCCGGGCCTGGACCGGCGTTAGGGAGCAGAGCATCATGGCTGACTACACTGATAAAGAGATGATGGCCCTCTGCGCGGGCCGCCTGGTCCCCAACGGCGCGGTGCTCTTCGCGGGCACCGGTTTGTCCATGCTGGCCGCCACCGTGGCCAAGCGCATCCACGCCCCGGAGTCGGTGGTGTTCTTCGAGACCGGAGGCATCGATCCCGCCCTGGACGAGCTTCCCCTGGCCGTGGCCGACCCCCGGGTCATGTCCGGCAGCGCCATGAACGCGGGCCTGATCGAGGCCTTCAGCATCCTGGGCCACCGCCGCCTGTCCACCATCGCCTTTTTGGGCGCGGCCCAGATAGACCCCTACGGCAACCTGAACTCCACCGCCCTGGGCGACTACCGCCACCCCAAGGTGCGCTTTCCCGGCAGCGGCGGGGCCTGCGACGCCGCCTCGTTGGCCTGGGGGGTGATCATCTTCATGCAGCACGAGAAGAAGCGCTTCGTGCCCAAGGTGGACTACCTCACCAGCCCCGGCTGGCTGGACGGCGGCGATTCGCGCCAAAAGGCCGGCTTCAAGCGGGGCGGGCCCCTGGCCGTGGTCACCAACCTGGGCATCCTCAAGTTCCACCCCGAGACCAAGCACATGTACCTGGCCGAGGTCTACCCCGGGGTGAGCCTGGAGCGGGTTAAAGATGAAACCGGCTTCGAGCTGGACGTGTCCCAGGCCGTGGAGACCCCGGCGCCCAACCAGCAGGAGCTGCGGATTTTGCGCGAGGAGGTGGACCCGCAACGGCTGATCCTCGGCCCCGCTGCTTAGGCGGGCGGCTGCGCCAGCTGCCCGTGGGCTGTGTTGCCGGCGTCGCTCAAGGCTCAGCGTAGATAGGACTACGCTTGCGCCTTTCGCTCGCCGGACGCCTTGCCCACGAACACCTGGCTGTGCCGCTGAGTAGGGCGGCTGCGCTAGACCCCGCATGGCGGCGTTGTCGGCTGCGCGTCGGCCTCGCTGTAGGCTTGGCTACAGCTTAGGCCCCCGCTCGCCGACGCCTTGCCCACGAACACCTGGCTGTGCCGCTGGACGGGGGCCGCCGGATGAAGGGATCTTAGATAGCGTAGGTTGGCGTAGAGGGCGAAGCCCGAAACCCAACGATTCCTATTAATGTGCCTGATCCGCGTCAACGCCGCGAAACCCTGCGGTGGTGGCGCGGATTTTTTTGGCTTATAGTCTGCGCACGGGGTGTGGATTGGTATTGACTATGTAGTTATATTATAGCTACTATATAGCCAACTGCTCCAAGGCAACTCAGCGGGACGGATCAAAATCCCGGCGGAAAACCTTTGGAAGAGGGGGAGGCAAGGCATGCAGATCAATCCTGATTTCGTGGCCCCGTGCGGGCTGTACTGCGGGGTGTGCGCCATCTACATGGCCGACCGCGACAACAACGAGAAATTCAAGCAGGCATTGGTGGGCCTGTACCAGGGCAGCAAGCCCGGCAAGGGGGGCCTAGACGGGGCCGAGGCGCTCACCGCCGCCGACATCAAGTGCAAGGGCTGCATGTCCCAGGAGCCCTTCGTGTTTTGCAGGCGCTGCGCCATCAAGGACTGCACCCGGGAAAAGGGCTATGAGGGCTGCCACCAGTGCGACGAGTTCCCCTGCGCCCACATCGACAACTTTCCCATGACCGTGGGCAAGAAGGTGATCCTCCGGGCCATCCCCTACTGGCGCGAGGTGGGCACCCAAAAGTGGATGGAGGATGAACAAGCCCGCTACACGTGTCCTAGCTGCGGCAACAAGCTGTTTCGGGGGGCGGCTCGTTGTAATCAGTGCAAGACGGCGGTTGATCTAGACTAGGTTGCGGCTTCGCCAGGCGGCGCTATGCGTCGTTGCGGGCGGCGCTCGCCTCCTCGGCGTATTGGCATATACGCCTGCGGGACTCGCTTGCCCGATGCCTCGCCTAGCATCCCCTGGCTGTGCCGCGCGGCTGCGCCAGACCCCGCATGGCGGCGTTGTCGGCATCGCTTAGACCTCGGCGTATTATCAATACGCCTGCGGTCTGCGCTCGCCGGACGCCTAGGCCACGAACACCTGGACGAAACCGCTGGGAGGTTCTTCCTCTTTAAACAAGAAAGCCCCCCGCCCGAATCGGGCGGGGGGCTTTTGTCGCTCGGTTTGCCCAAGCGGCGCGGGAGCTAGATCTCTTTGGTCAGCTCGGGCACCACGTCGAACAGGTCGGCCACCACGCAGTAGTCGGCCTTGGTGTGGATGGGGGCGTCGGGGTCCTTGTTGATGGCCACGATGACCTTGGAGGAGCCCATGCCCGCCAGGTGCTGGATGGCACCGGAGATGCCGCAGGCGATGTACAGGTTGGGGGTGACCACCTTGCCGGTCTGGCCCACCTGGTCGGTGTGGGAGCGCCAGCCCGCGTCCACCGCGCTGCGCGAGGCGCCCACGGCGGCATTGAGCTTGGCGGCCAGCTCTTCCAGCAGCTTGAAGTTCTCGGCCTCTTTCATGCCGCGGCCGCCGCTGACGATGACCGTGGCCTCGGTGAGGTCGACTTTGCCTTCCTCGGCGGCCTGGACCTCGGCCACCACGGCCTTGACCTCGCCCGCGTCGGCGGAGACGCTCTCCACGGCCGCTTCGCCGCCGGTCTCGACGATGTCGAAGACGTTGGGGCGCAGGGAAGCGATCTGGGGTGAGCCGTTGATGAAGATGTCGGCGTAGACCTTACCGGCGTACATGGGCCGGGTGGCCTTGAGCTTGCCGTCTTCCACGGCCAGGGCGGTGCAGTCCACCGCGATGCCCGTGTCCAGGCGGGCCGCCAAGCGGCCGCCCAGGTCCTTGCCCTGCATGGAAGCGCCCATGAGCACCACGTCCGGGGCGCCGTCCTTGATGATGGCCGCGCAGGCGTTGGTGTAGGCGTCGGTGGTGTAGGCGGCAAAGGCCTCGCCGTCGCCGTAGAGCACCTTGGCCACGCCGTACTTGCCCAGGCCGGCGCAAGCGCCTTCCATGCCCGAGCCCAGCACCAGGGCGGTCACCTCGGTGCCCAGCCCGTCGGCCACTTTTTTGGCCGCGCTGGCCACTTCAAAGGTTATTTTTCTGAATTCGCCGTCACGCTGCTCGGCGATTATCCAAACACCAGCCATGATATATGCTCTCCCTTCGTGCGAAAGGTGATGATCCTCTCGGGGGTCCTTAGATGACCTTGGCCTCTTCTTTGAGCAGCTTGGCCAAATTGGCCGCCAGCTCCGCCGGGCTCTCGCCCTCCACGGTCTTGCCGGGAGCGCGATCGGGGGGCGGATTCAGAGCCGCGATCTCGATGAAATCGGAGCGTTCCGCGCCCAAGTCCGCCGGGGTTTTGACTTCCAGAGGCTTTTTCTTGGCCTTCATGATGCCCGGTAGGGAGGCATAACGGGGCTCGTTGAGGCCCTTCTGGGCGGTGACCACCACCGGCAGGGGGGCTTCCAACACCAGGGTCTGGCCCTCGATGGGGCGCACGGCCTTGGCCTTGCCGTCGGCGATTTCCAACTTGGTCACCACCGAAAGCTGGGGCAGGCCCAACAGGTCGGCCAGGGCCGAGCTGACCACGCCGGAGTCGTCGTCCACGGCGCGCTGGCCGAAGAAGATGATGTCCGGGCTAAGGGGCTCGATGGCCTTGGCCAACATCTTGGCCACGGCGATGGGATCGGCCCCATAAAGGTTGTCGTCTTGAATGTGGATGGCCTTGTCGGCGCCCATGGCCAACGCGGTGCGCAGGGCCTCGACCACACGGGCGGGGCCCGCGCCGATCACGGTCACTTCGCCGCCCTGGTCCTTGACTATCCGGAGCGCTTCTTCCACGCCGAACTCGTCATAGGGATTCATCACCCACTTGATGTCACCGGTGTCTATGGACTTGCCGTCGCTGGCGACCTTGATCACCGCCTCGGTGTCCGGCACCTGCTTGATGCATACCACGATGTTCACGGTTCCACCCCTCCTTTCCTAGCTTGCGCTGGGGTAACAGGAAAAACTTGGGACCTAATTAGTCTTTGCGTTTCTGGGTTAACATTCCTTTAATGAAAAAATCACTGATCTGCTGTGCAGCCATGGTTATGGAATATTTTTTGACCGAGGACAACACCCAATACCGGCTCATTTCGTCCAGGGCCCCGAAAAAGGCCCGCTTGGCCACTCCGGGCATGATGTCTTGGCGGAACACCCCCTGGGCCTGGCCCTCCTTGATGATTGCGCTGATGATGTTCAGGTATTCGTGAAATTGCTGGTTGGAGTACTCCTTCATGAACTTGGAGGACTGACGAATTTCCACCTGGATGATCTCGGCCAACTCCTGGCTCTCCTCCACAAGGCTCAGGTGCGCCAGGGCAAAGCGCTCCAGCTTCCGGGCGGGATCGGTGATCCCCTCCAGGGCCTGGCGCATTTTGTTCAGCACCTTGCTCATCTCCTCTTCGAACAGGCAGATGAGGATGTCGTCCTTGTTTTGGAAGTAGAGATAGATGGTGCCGTCGGCAACGTTGGCGGCGCGGGCGATCTCACTAACCTTGGAGTTGAAGAATCCGTTTTTAGCGAAAACCTTGACCGCCGCTTCGATGATGCGGCGGTGTTTGTCGCTGTTTTTCTTGGAATCTGCTTTCAAAGTGCTACGTCCCGCGCGGTGGCCCCAACCGCGCCGTAGAGGTTAAAATCAATGAATGATGATTCATTCAAAGCTCTTTGGTAGCACGGCCCCCTAAGCCTGTCAACGATTTTTTAGGGACCGACAAGTTCCGCTGGCTTAAGGTTAGTCCAAATATACCCCAACGATGAATTGGCCTCAATTATTAATTTGGGGGTCTGTTCAATCAAAAATGACCGGGTTGGAGCGGTCCGGGAATGCGCTTTAGCGGTGGCGCTGGAAGGCGTCCACCGCCTTTTGGTGCTGGGCGTAGGTGGTGCTGAACTGGTGGCTGCCGTCGCCCTTGGCCACGAAGTACAGGAAGGGGACCTGGGCCGGGCGCAGGGCGGCGGCCAGGGCCTCGCGCCCCGGCGAGCAGATGGGGCCGGGCGGCAGGCCGGTGCGGGTGTAGGTGTTGTAGGTGGTGTCGCTTTCCAGGTGGGCCCTGGTCAGGTTGCCCTGGTAGGCCCCGCCCAGACCGTAGATCACCGTTGGGTCGGCCTGCAAACGCATGCCCCGCTTCAGGCGGTTGCGGTACACCGCGCTGATCAGCGGCATCTCCTGGTCCTTGCCCGCCTCCCTTTGGATGATGCTGGCCAGGGTGGTGGTCTTGTGGCGGCTCCAGCCCTGTTGCTGGGCCGCCGGGGCCAGGGCCTGCCAGGCCTGGTTGTAGCGGCCCACCATGGCGCTCATGGCCGCCCTTGCCCCCAGGTGACGGGGGAAGCGGTAGGTGTCCGGGAACAGGTAGCCTTCCAGGGAGGGGTGGTCCACTCCCAGCCCGGCGGCAAAGGCCGGGTCCGTGGCCAAGCGAAGCACCTCGGCCGTATCGGCGATGCCGCTTTCATCAAGGCGGGCGGCGATCTGGGCCAGGGTGTAGCCCTCGGGGATGAGCACGTAGTGCAGCTTCACCCGGCCGGAGCGCAAAAAGCGCAGGATGCGCGCCGCGTTCATGGCCGGGGACAGCTCGTACTCTCCGGCCAGGATGGGGCCGTCCTCCGCGGTCAGGCGCCCGGCCAGCTGAAAAAGGCGGGCGTTTTTCACGATGCCCGCGCCGGCCAGGGCCTTGGCCGCCTGGGCCAGGCTGGAGCCCTTGGCTATCTCCACCAGCTCGGCCTGGCCGCTTTGGCTGGCCCGGCGATCCAGGAGCCAGGCCTTGCCGCCCCAGTAGACGCCCGCCGCCACTCCGGCCAAAAGGGCCAGGGCCGCCAGCAGGGCCAGCAGGCTGTGGCGCCAGGGCTTCAAGCCTGGGCCTCCAGCCAGCGGCGCAAAATCTCCGCCGCCGCCGCCCGGTCCACCACCTGGCGGCGCTTGGCCCGGCTGAGCCCCGCCTCGATCATGGCCTCCTCGGAACGCACCGTGGACAGGGCCTCGTCCATGAACTGCACCGGCAGTCCCAGGCGGCGCTCCAAGCGCTTGGCCAGGCTCACGATTCCCTGGCCCACCGGGCTCAGGCTGCCGTCCAGCTTGGAGGGCAGGCCCACCACCAACAGGGTGGCCCCCTCCCGGGCCGCGATCTCGCCCAGGGCGGCCACGTCCTGGTCGCGGTTGACCCGCTCATAGACCAACAGCGGCCGGGCGGAGCGCCGTTCGGGGTCGCTCACCGCCAGGCCGATCCGCTTGAGGCCCACGTCCAGGGCCAGCACCACTCCGGGGGGTTGCTCAGACATAGGGCCAATTATGCCGGGATGGTGTGAACTTAACAAGGTAAGAGGTTAGGGGGGCCCAGGGACATGCTCCCACCCCTGTCCCACACGAAAAACCCCAAATCGCGGTTTAGTGTGGTATTACAATTTCTTGGGAATACGTTTGAGGTTAAGTTGATGTACCCAGCCTTCCTGTTGACCGCCTTCCTGGTAATTAAGTGTAATTATTTTGGCCCATTTTCCTTTATGGTGGAGCAACCGCACTCTTTGTTTTGGATGTAGAAAACAGATTGAGTTGGCCAACGCAGAGGGCTCTTCCTTTAGCGTAACTGGCCTTATAATTATATAGTAGTTAAATTGTTCTGCGCTTTTTTCCATGTTTTTATTTATGGCTGACAATATCTCTTGTTTCGCGCTGTTTATGGCTGCCTCATTTTGAATGACTATTTCATTTTTTGCGTTCTGCATCTCTTCCAGTAGTAAGGAATAGTCTGGTTGTGAAAAGTAAAAAGAAATTACGGCAATGAGTAGTTGCAATAATAAATTAATAGCATTATAGCGCGTTGAATAGTCGAATGGGGTGTCTACTATGTACTCAGTAAAAAAAGCTCCAGACTCTTCTATAATTGTAGCTAGGCTACCTTGATCTTCTGGTTCATTTAGTTTCTCTGCTTCATCTTCCAAAATGTCGCCAGCAAAAGTTCCTGGAAACCAATTATTTAAATGTGGCCTGGTAAAATTGATATCTGCAGTTAAACCGAATGAATCAATTTTATGCAGTGCTACTGATAGACCTTCTTGTATCCCATAAACCGGATTGAAGCGAGAGCCGTATCGTAGCCTCTCGGCTGCAGCAATAGCAAAGTCGTAATCTTTATTGTTCATTATTAAAGAATTAAACGCGATGCCATGCTGGGTATTAATGGTGTTGTGCAGCTCTCTAGCAAGAGAATTTAACGCTGCTCCGTTTTCGAAAATGTATTTCATTTGTGGGATGTTTATAATTTTTGCTGCAGCAGCCGCAAGGCTCGCTCCGCTTTTGAGAAAATATTTCATTTGCGGATTGTTTAGCATGCTTTCAGCAGCCACGCTGAGAGACGCTAACTGTTTAGCTGCAATGGTGTCGTTATTTAGTGGAAGGTTATATAAGGGCCTCATAAATTTATCTGCGATTGAAGATAGCGTTTGTAGCCTCTCGGCAGCTTCAGCAAGGCTTGCAGATAATGGCCTCGCCGATTGCTGTATCATTTTGTAATCTCTGGCCATTTTGACTAAATAGTCTCGCGTGCTCATACGTGACATCCTATTTTAACCTAAACATACCTGCACTATATCATAAGGTGAAAAGATGCTAAAACCTGCATTTTAGGTGATTAAGAGATTCATTGTTCTCTGCCGCAGTACCTCCAACATCAGATAGATAGCTTTCACATCTGTTTTTACAGCACAGCAATTTTATTAATGAAACGGTTGGGGTTGACACGCAATACCACACGAAAAGCTCCAAATAGCGTTTTGGTGTGGTATAGACTCCTGCATCACCCAACCCATGCTTGCTTGACGCTTTCCACTGTCCACCCCTATATTTGGGTGAGCGTTCCACTCCTCAGCACCGAAAGGCCCGCCATGAAGCAGATCGTCCTGGGCACCGCCGGACACATCGATCACGGCAAGACCACCCTGATCAAGGCCCTCACCGGCATAGAGACCGACCGCCTCAAGGAAGAGAAGGCCCGGGGCATCACCATCGAGCTGGGCTTCGCCTACCTGGACCTGCCCGGCGGCGAGCGCCTGGGCATCGTGGACGTGCCCGGCCACGAGAAGTTCGTCAAGAACATGGTGGCCGGCGCGGCGGGCATCGACCTGGTGGCCCTGGTCATCGCCGCCGACGAGGGGGTGATGCCCCAGACCCGGGAGCACCTGGACATCTGCAAGCTCCTGGGGGTCAAGCACGGCTTGGTGGTGCTCACCAAGATCGACATGGTGGACGAGGAGTGGTTGGAGCTGGTCACCGAAGACGTGGCTGAGTACGTGGAGGGCACCTTCCTGGAGGACGCGCCCATCATCCCGGTGAGCGGGGTGAGCGGCCAGGGCATCCCCGAGCTGAAAGACGCCCTGGCCGAACTGGTGGCCGGCCTGGATGAGCAGCCCGCCGAGGGGCCCTTCCGCCTGCCCGTGGACCGGGTGTTCACCATGAAGGGCTTCGGCACGGTGATCACCGGCACGGCCACCGGCGGGCAGATCGCCATCGGCCAGGAGGTGAGCATCTATCCCCGCGGGGTCACCGCCAAGGTGCGCGGCCTCCAGGTGCACAACGAGGAGGTGACCCAGGCCCGGCGGGGGCAGCGCACGGCCATCAACCTGCAGGGCCTGGAAAAGGCCGGGGTGGAGCGCGGCGACGTGCTGGCCACTCCCGGCTCCCTGGAGCCTTCCCTGTGGCTGGACCTGGAGGTCAACGCCCTGCCCGACATGGCCCGGCCGCTCAAGCACCGCGCCCCCATCCGCCTGCACACCGGCAGCGCCGAGGTGTTGGGCCGGGTGCTGTGGCTGGACCGCGACGAACTTTTGCCCGGCGGCACCGCCCTGGGCCAGGTGCGCCTGGAGTCCCCGGTGGCGGTGATGGCCGGGGACCGCTACGTGCTGCGCTCCTACTCGCCGGTGCACACCATCGCCGGCGGGGTGGTGTTGCATCCCCATCCCGGACGCCACAAACGTAACCGCCCCGAGATCATGGCCGACCTCAAGACCCTGCTCCGGGGAGAGCCCCGGGACAAGGTGGCGGTGCACGCCCGCCTGGCGGGGGAGGGCGGCCTGAGCCCGGCGGACCTGCCCCGCCTGGTGCCCATGAGCCCCAAGGCCCTGGACGCCCTGGTGGGGGACATGCTCTCCAAGCAGGAGCTGGTGCGTTTCGACAAGGAGGGCGGCCGCATGATCGCCGCCCCGGTGCAGCAGGAGCTCATGGATCAGGCCCTGGAGCTACTCACCGCCTATCACCAGGCCAACCCGCTCAAGGCGGGCATGCCCCGGGAGGAGCTGCGCCGCCGCCTGATCAGCAGCGAGGACCCCAAGCTGTTCGCCCACCTCATGCGCAAGCTGGAGGGCAGCCAGGCAGTGGTGGCCGAAAAGGACCTCCTGCGCCTGCCCGGCCATCAGGTGCAGCTGGCCGGAGCGGACAAGGCCCTGCGCGAGCGCATCGAAAAGGCCTACGCCGAGGGCGGCCTGGCCCCGCCCAACCTCAAGGACGTCATCGCCGGGGACAACCCGGCCCAGGCCAAGCAGGTGTTGGCGGTGCTGGTGGACGAGGGGGTGCTGGTCAAGGTGAAGCAGGAGCTTTACTACGACGCCAAGGCCCTGGGGGACATCAAAAAGCGCCTGGTGGAGTTTTTGGAGGCCAATGAAAAGATCGAGGCCTCCCAGTTCAAGGAGATGACCGGCCTCAGCCGCAAGTACATCATCCCCCTGCTGGAGCACTTCGACTCCACCATGCTCACCATGCGGGTGGGCGACCACCGGGTGCTGCGGGGCAGATAGGCCGCGGGGATTTGGCGGGCACTTACCAACCGCGAAGAGATCTCACCGACCGGGTGCTGGCCCGCCTGGCCGGGCAACCCGCCGAGCCCCTGAGCGAGCTCCCGCCCGGCGATCCTCTCGCCGCCGTCCTGGCCGCCATCCTGGCCCAGGCCAGGGCCGCGGTGGCCGCCATCAACGCCGAGCTTGGCGAAGGCGCGGTTCAAGACCGCAACCACTACGACTACCTGGCCCAGAACCTGCCCCACCTGGCCCAGTTCCAGAGCTTCGCCCTGGCCGAGTACGCCTATCATCTGAAGGACGGCCGCAACCCCGGCGCGCGCCTGTGGCTGGAGGAGCAGCAGTGGCGCCGCCGGGTGGACCTGCTGCTTTTCCCCGAGGTGGGCCAGTGGCGGGTGGACGCGGCGGGCCGCAAGATCACCCGCCTGCTGCTGACCCTTTGGCTGGAGGGCGACCAACCCCGCCCCGAGCCCGCCGCCGATCTCAACGGCCTTTACCCCCTTTCCGAAGAATGGCCCGCCGCCCTCGGCCGGGCCCTGTGCTTGGCCGCCGTGCTTAAGCCTTAGCCACCTTCGCGCCCATCTCAAATCTTCAGGTCATGTTTTGATTTTTTTGACATTTCCCGCGCAGCTGGGTCATCATAAATGGACACAACCGAATCAAATAAGCTTGGGGGGTGAGTTATGCGAACTTGGCGAGTGGTTTTGTTGCTGATGGCCGTGGCGGCTATGTCTGCCTGTGCGCCCGCTCCCCTGCCGTCCAGTCAGGTGAAAAAGACCTCCAGCTTCCTGGGCCCGGCGGCGAACAAGCTTAAACCCGGGAAAACGGGCCAACCCGCCTGGATCTATCTGAATCCCAAGGCAAACTGGGCCTCCTACGACAAGATGATCCTGGACCCGGTGACCTTCTGGCGCGCTCCGGGCGACAAACAGCAGAATTTGACCCAGCATGACCGGCAGATGCTGGTGAACTATTTTTATAAGATCATCGCCAAGGCCATGTCCAAGCGGCTGACCATGGTATCGGTCCCCGGCCCCGGCGTGATGCGGGCGCAAGTGGCCATAACCAAGGCTGAGCCTTCGGAAGTGGTGTTGGACGTGGTCTCCTCGGTGCTCCCCCAGGCCGTGGCTCTTTCCACCCTCAAGGACGCGGTCACCGGCAAGCCCGCCTTTGTGGGCGAGGCCCGCATCGCGGTCAAGGTCACCGACGCTGACAGCGGCAAGCTTCTGGGGGCCTGGGTGGCTGCTCGGGTGGGCGGTAAAAACCTCGACGCGGCCCAGTTTTCGTCCTGGGGCGATGTGCAGCAAGCCATGAAATTCTGGGCCTACAGCGCGGCCTACGACTTGTGTAAACTCCAGAAAAGGACAGACTGCGGCGCGCCGCCCACGGAGTAGGGTGCGGCCACAAGCTTAGCCAACGAGGCGGGGTTCGTCCCCGCCTCTTTTTTGGGCGTGGCTGGATGCGGGGGGGCAGTGGTAGGGCAGGGATTGCTTCGCTTCGCTCGCAACGACAAGAGGTGCGTTTTGTACTTGGGGCGTGAAAGGCTAGTCTCGTCCCAGGGTTCACTCCGCAATAGTTGTCATCGCGAGGAGCGGCGGCCAGGGCGCTGGTTGGTAGACGAGGCCGCTTCCGCCGCGACGTGGCGATCTTCGATTGAGATTGTCTTTGACTCGCGGGCATGACAAAAGGAAATCGAAGATTGCCGCGCCTCGCCGCGAGGCATGGCCTACTCCGGGCGTGCCGCCGAGGGCGGCTCGGCTCGCAATGAAAACTAGGTGGTAGAGAGAAGGTAAGTGTTCTTGGATGTATTTGAGTTCTAATGAATATTATCCGTCCAACTTGGCGTTACGAAAAATAGTTATAACCTCATCGATCTCCTGCTTACATTGCGCCATTTTTTTACCATCAGCATCGCGTGCTGAGGGGAGCCTGCCAGGCCTGTTATATTCTCTTGAATAATAAGTTAGAGATGTATTCAACGCTTCGATTTTGGAAGCTAAAAAGGAAAAATATAATTGCTGTTGAAAAATTTTCTCTGATTTTTCCTGCGCCTCAGCCGTCCTCGCCAACTCTTTTCTGGTTAATTCCAGTTCCTTCCTCTGTAGCTCCAGCTCCTTGCGTTGCAGCAGAATAGCAACGATGACACCGCCAAACGCCAGCCCGGAGAACAAGGCATTAGCCGCCCCGAATGTGTCCCCGAAGGTGCCGCTTTTTCCCCAGTCACCGAGCGACCAGTAGACGACTACGGCCTCACCAACGAGGACCACGGCCACGAAGCCAAGGATCAGCGCCCCCCATTTGAACAGGCGGGGCTCTTGTTCTTCCTTACCGGCCATTTCCTCTTTCCCCCAATTTTCTTGCTACTACTCTCCCGGAAAGCTCTGCCCCGCCCCCTGCTCGGCCAGGGGCACGCTGCCGTGGCCCAGCACGATCTTCCAGCCCTGATCGGTGCGCAGCAAGACGAAGCTCATGCGCAGGATGGCGGTGAACTCGCCGGCCTCGGTGACCGCGCTGGCCGGGCCTTCCGTGGCCGCCCAGGCCACGTCGCCCTGGCCCGCGCCCTTGAACCAGTCGATGGTCAACTGACGGCTGCTGCTCTGGCTCAGGTCGCGCTCTATCTGGGCCTTGTGCTCTTCCCACCCCAGGTTGCGCTCGTCGGCTCCGGTGCCCAGGCCGATGATGCGCTCATCATCCAGGTAATAACTCATGACCTCGTCCAGGTCGCCCCGGCTGTAGGCCTCGAAAAAACTGTCAAGGGTGATGCGAACCTCGGCGATGGCATGTGGGCTCAGGTCCATGATTGCCCTCCGTGGTTAGAGTCGCAGACTGCCGCTCAGTTCGGCGGCGCTCACTCCCTGTTCGGCGCAATAGGCGGCCAGCTCGGCGGCGATGCGCCCGGCGGCGGCGGGGTCGGTGAAGGACGCCGTGCCCACCTGCACCGCCTTGGCCCCGGCGATGAGGTACTCCGCCGCGTCGGTGCCGCTCATGATGCCCCCCAAGCCCACTACATCCACCGTGGGGTGCTGGGCCCGCAGGGCACCCGCCACCTGCCACACCATGCGCAGGCCCACCGGTTTGATGGCCGGGCCGCTGAGCCCGCCCACCAGGTTGGCCAGCTTGGGCCGCCTGGTTTTGGCGTCGATGGCCATGGCCAAAAGGGTGTTGATCAGGCTCACCGCCTGGGCCCCGGCCTGGGCCGCGGCCAGGGCCATGGGCGCCAGGTCGGTGACGTTGGGGGTCAGCTTTACCCACACCGGCTTGCCCTGGGCCTCGGCCACCGCCGCGGCGGTGACTTCGCCCACCGCGCCGGGATGGCAGCCGAAGGCCATGCCGCCCTCCTTCACGTTGGGGCAGCTCACGTTCAGCTCCAGGGCGTCCACGCCCGGCTCGGCCCCCAGGCGGCGGGCCAGCTCGGCGAACTCGGCCACGCTTTCGCCGTAGAGGTTGACCACCACCGCCCCCGGCTGCTCGGCCAGCCAGGGCAGCTTGTGGGCCAAAAATTCATCCAGCCCCACGTTGGCCAGGCCGATGGCGTTGAGCATGCCGCAGGCGGTCTCCACGATGCGCGGCGGCGGGTTGCCCACCCGGGGCTGAAGACTCACCCCCTTGGTGACCAGGCCGCCGATGGCGCCGGGTTCCAGATAGGGGCTGTACTCCCGGCCATAGCCGAAGGTCCCGCTGGCGGCCAAGACCGGGTTGGCCAGGCGCACCCCGCCTACGGTGACGGCCATGTCCGGCGCCTGGCTCATGAGGCCGCCTCCGCGGCCAGGGCCCAGGTCCGCCAGTTGTCGATGCGTTGCGGGCCCGCGTCCTCCAGCCAGGAGGTCATCATCTCATCCAGGGGCACTCCCAGGCGCCATCCCCGATACCGCAAGTAGCTGATGTGGGGCCGCCCGGCCAGGTCGGTAGCAGGCAGAAGCAGGTCCCGCCCCGCCACAAACTCCACCAGCCGCCAGCCTTGCTCTTCGCTCAGGGCCTTGTCGAAGCTGGGGGTGGCCTTGTGCCAGGCCCCGCCCACGTACCACTCCACGAAGCAGTGGTAGGTCAGGATCTTGCCCCCGGTTATCTCGTAGAGCCCCTCGGGCAAAAGGTTGTTCTCGATGTCCGCGAAGCCCAGGCGCGAGGGGATGCCCACCGCCCGGGCCAGGGCGCACAACAGCGCCGCCTTTTGCACGCAATAGCCCCGGCCCCTGGCCAGGGTGTTCAGGGCCAGGTAATACTCCAGCGAGTCGAAGGGCACTCGCACGCTGTAGCGCACCGTGTCGCGCACGAACTCGAACAGGCGCCGGGCCGCCTCCACGTCATTGGCGCTGCCCCGGGCCACCCGCTTGGCCAGCTCGAAGATATCGCCCTCTTCGCACTGTACGCCGGGGGCGGGGACCAGAAAATTCTCCAGGGGTTGCTCGTCGCTCATATCTTCTTCCAGTCCACCAAAGAGGCTTGTATTACCGGCCCTTCCTGACAGGCCCTGAGATAACCGCCGCCCGCGGCGGGGATGGCGCAGCCCAGGCAGGCCCCCACCCCGCAGGCCATGGGCGCTTCCAGGGAGGTTTGGCAGGCCACGCCGAACTCGTCGCACAAGAGGGCCACCGCCTTGAGCATGGGAATGGGGCCGCAGGCCAGCACCGCGCCGGGCAGGGGCTCCCGTTCCAGGCGCGTGCGCAGTGGGTCGGTGACCAGGCCGTGATGGCCGATGCTGCCGTCCTCGCTGGCTCCGCTCCAGCCCCAGCCCTCCAGGTAAAAGGCTCCCTCGCCGCTCACCGCATCCCAGGCCACCAGGGCCTCCTTGGAGGCCAGGCCGTAAAAGGCCTCGAAGGCCGCGCCCCGCTCCTCCAGGCGCTCGGCCGCAAAGGCCATCGGCGCGATGCCCATGCCCCCGGCCACCAGCACCGGGCGCGTAGCGTCCAGATCAAAGCCGCGCCCCAGCGGCCCCCAGGTCAAGAGCTCCGCGCCGGGGCGGGCCTGGCTGAGGAGCTTGGTGCCCTTGCCCTTGACCTGGTAGAGGATCAGGAGCTTGCCGCCGTCCGCCCCGTGGATGGAAAAGGGCCGGGCCAACAGCGGCTCCGGGCCGGAACTCACCCTGAGCATGACGAACTGGCCGGGCCGGGCGGCCTGCACGATGGCCGGGGCCTGAAGGGTGAGCAGGAAAATTTCCGGCCCCACCGGCTCGTTACTCAACAGCTTGGCTTTGAGGCTGAGGCTCATGTCACTCCCGCAGGGCCACCACCGTGCCGAAGCGTGCGGTGGTCTTGTCGCGGCGATAGGAAAAAAACTCCCCCTGGCACACGGTGCACCTGCCGCTGATGAATATACGCTGGGGCCGCACCCCGGCGGCCTCCAGTTGGTGGCGGGTGGCCGCCTCCAGGTCGAAATGGTTTTCGCCGACCCGGAAGGGCGCGAACCACTCGGGCAGCTCCTGGCGCCAGTTCACGAACTCGCCGCAGCAGGCCCCCAGGCTGGGGCTCACCGCCGCGTACAGCTCGTCCGGGGCCACCCCGTAGCGCGCCGCCAAAAACTCCACCCCCTTGGCGGGCATACCCGCGATGTTGCCCCGCCACCCGGCGTGCAGGTTGGCGATCACGCCTTTTTGCGGCGCGGCCAATATCACCGCCTGGCAGTCGGCCTGCTTGATGAGTAGGCCCACCCCCGGCCGGTCGGTGGCCAGGCCGTCGGCCTGGGCCGCGGGCAGGGGCTCTTCGCCGTTCACCGCCACGATCTCGGTGCCGTGCACCTGACGCACCCACGCCAGACGCCTGAGCCCCAGGGACCGGCGCAGGCGCTCCAGATTGGGCTCGGCCTGGGGCCCGGCGGCGGCCAGGTCCAGCTGGCGGGTGGTCACTCCGTGCAGCAGGCCGGGCAGGTCCTCCAGTTCCTGGAAGGCCAACAAGTCCAGGTCTCCCCGCCGCCGCGCGATCATGGGATCAGCATATGACGGTTGGTCAGGGCTGGGCAAGCTATCGCTCCACGATGGGCTGGATGCGCACGCACTCGAGGCCCGCCTGGCGGCAGATGGTGAAGACCTCTTCCAGGCCGCCCTCCACCGGGCTGAGTATGGAGATGAACACCCGGACCACCCCGTGCTTGCGGGCCAATCCGGCTATGTCGTGGCGGGTGCCCAACACCGGGATGCCGTGGATGAGCAGGCCGCGCTTGGCCGGGTCGTCGTCCACGAAGCCCACCGGGGAGTAGGGCAGGGCCGGGTTGTTGCGCAGCTCCCTGAGCAGCAGCTCCCCGCCGTCGCCCGCGCCCACGATCAGCACCGGGTCGCCCTTCTTGTGCACCATGCTCTCGGTGAACACCCGCACCAAAAAGCGGCTGCCCGCCAGGAAAAGGAAGCTCACGAAAAAGTCGATGATCACCGCCGCCAGGCTGTAGCCCTGGCCGCGTTGTAAAAGCAGAACCCCCAGCACCATGAGCAGCGAGGCCAAGAGCACCGCCTTGGCCAGCTGGATCATGGCGTGCACCGACACGTAGCGCCACTCGCCCCGGTACACCCCGAACAGCCACAGGCACACGATCTTGGCCGAGAGCACCCAGGGCAGGGACTTGGTGAGCAGGCGCATCTGCTCCGGGCCCAGGTGGCCCTCGAAACGCAGGAGCCAGGCGGCGGTGTAGGCGGCCGAGAGCAGCAGCAGGTCGGTTAGTATCTGCATCAGCTGCTTCTTGTGCAGCACCACCCGGTCCAAGAGCGGGCTCTTCAAGCGGCGGCGCTCCTGGGAGTCGTAGACCTTGACCCCGCCCAGAAACACCCCGAAGAACACGAAGACCACTATCACCACCGCGATGACCACCACCGCCACCAGGGTGCTGAGGTACTGCAGGAACAGGGCCAGCAGGCCGCCCGCCAGGCTAACCGCGATGAGGATCAGCACCGCCTTGCGTTCGCTGAGCCCCAGGAACACCAGGCGGTGGCTGGAGTGGTCGCGGCCGCCCTGGGCGATGGAGCGGCCGTGGCTGGTGCGCTGGAAGCTTACCAAAGCGGTGTCGAACAGGGGCACCACCAACACCCCCACCGGGATGAGCAGCGAGAGCACCAGGTTGCTGGCTCCGCCCGCTCCCAATACGGTGCACCCGGCCAGGCTGAAGCCCAAAAACAGGCTGCCGCAGTCGCCCATGAAGATCTTGGCCGGGTTGAAGTTGTAGATCAAAAAGCCCCCGGCGGCCCCGGCCAGGGCCGCGGGCAGAAGCCCCACCGCCGGCGCGCCGTGCATGGCCGCCACCATGGCCAGAATGGACCCGGCGGACAGGGCCACGCCCGAGCTGAGCCCGTCCATGTTGTCCAGGATGTTCACCGCGTTGGTGACCCCCACCAGCCACAGCAGGGTGAAGGGCACGTTGAGCCACTGCCAGGGCAGCAGATCAAAGCACAGGCCCAGGGCCACGGCCACGCTGGCCACCAGAAGCTGGGCCAAAAACTTCACCTGGGGTTTCATCTCGAAGATGTCGTCGACGAGGCCGATCAGGAACATTCCGCTGGCGCAGCCCACCAGCACCAGGCTCTGGCTGTCCCGGCCGCCCAGTATGAACCAGCTGATCACGAAGGCCAGGTAGATGGCCGCGCCGCCGTAGATGGCCGTGGGCCGGCGGTGCCAGCGGTCCTGGCGGGGAGCCACCACCCAGCCCCGGCGGCGGGCCAGGCCTATGACCACCGGGGTTAGGAGGGCGGCCGCGGCCAGGGCCAGGGCAAAGGCGTAGATAAGTTTCATGCCCAAGGCTCGCCTGGGAGCGTAGGGGGCAAGCTCAGCGCTCCCGGTAGTAGCGTATCACCGACTGCACCACCTCATCGATGCCCATCTCCGGGACGAATCCCACCAGCCCCTGCAATTTGCCGACGTCGGGCAGGCGCCGGGGCATGTCCTCGAAGCCTTCTTCGTAGGCCTCCTCGTAGGGGATCATCTTGATGGGCGAGTCGCTGGCGGTGAGCTTTTTGACCAGCTTGGCCAGCTCCAGGATGCTTATCTCCTGGGTGGAGCCCACGTTGACCACCTGGCCCACCGCCGCCGGGGCGTCGGCCAGGGTGGCCAGGCAGCGCACCACCTCCTCCACCGCCGAGAAGCAGCGGCTCTGGGTGCCGTCGCCGTATACGGTGATGGGCTTGCCGCTGAGTGCCTGGCGCACGAAGCTGGGCAGCACCATGCCGTAGCGCCCGGTCTGGCCGGGGCCCACGGTGTTGAACAGGCGCACCACCACCACCGGCAGGCCCCGGGCCCGCCAATAGGCCAGGGCCAGGAACTCGTCGATGGCCTTGGAGCAGGCGTAGGACCAGCGGGCCTTGGTGGTGGGGCCCAGCACCAGGTCGTGGTCTTCGCGGAAGGGAACCAGCTCGTTCTTGCCGTAGACCTCGCTGGTGGAGGCGACAATCACCTTCTTGCTCTTCTTGTTGGCCAGCTTGAGGACGGTCTCGGTGCAGCCCACGTTGGTCTCGATGGTCTTGACCGGGCTCTCCACGATCAGGCGAACCCCCACCGCGGCGGCCAGGTGGTAGATCACCTGGGCCCGGTCCACCATCTCCGCCAACAAGGGTTGGTCGCGCATGTCGGCGATGGTGTAGGTAAAGTTGGGGTTGTCCTTATAGGCCTCGATGTTCTCTATGCTGCCGGTGGACAGGTCGTCGATGACGTCCACTTGCTGGCCCAGGGACAATAGGTGCCCGGCCAGGTGGCCGCCGATGAAGCCGGCCCCGCCGGTGATGAGCGCCCGGATGGGCTGAGGTTTGAGTTGATTCAACTGACACACCTAATCCAGGGTGTTTATCACCCCGTTGATCGGTCCGGTCTCGGTTTTGCTGCCCACCTCCTCGCCGCACACGGCGCAGAGGTAGGAATATTTTTCCCCGGTGGGCAACACCAAAAGCAGGCGTCGCCGCACCGGCTGGGCCTTGCCGCAGCGTGGGCAGAACAGGCTGGTGGCTTCCAGGTCCTGGAAGCTTCCCCGGCCTCCGCCCCTTCCCGTACCCGGCAGCATCGCTTCAACTCCTAGGTTTGCAGCTCGAGCTGCTCAATCAGTTCATCCACGTAGGCTATGAGCCATTCCCGCTGGCTGTCGTCGGCGTAGCCGGTGCAGGAGCAGCGCAGACTCTGGGAGGCCCGCACCAGCAGCTCCAGCTTCAGGCTGTCCAACTCCAAAACCACCGCCACCCGGTGAGGCCCGCAGTCGGAGTGCTCCCGCTGGGCTGGGGTGAGCAGATCCTCGGGCACTTGCAGCCAAAAGACATCGGGCAGGCCGGAGGAACCCAGGGTGGCCTCCAGGTGGCTGGTGAGCTTTTCCATGTCCGGCGGCCTGAGTTCATCTATTACTATGGAACGCATGCTGCTAATCCTTATTGGCCGGCCAACCAGGCGTCACGCTCCCGGCCCCCCCGCCAGGCGTCGATGACGGCGTATATCCACAAGGCGGCGGTAAGCCCGCCCAAGATCATCAGCCAGGTGACGCCTTGCTTGATCAGCTGGCCCCGCAGGGCGGCCAGCTTGTCCGGCCCGGCGTAGCCGTCCAGGGCCAGCACCGCCTGGCTTATCTCGTGAAAGGCGAAGCCCAGGGTGAGCATGAACAGCAGGCTGGCCGCGGCCACCATCATGGCCCCCTTGCCCACCTGCCGGTTCACGATCTGCCCCAGGCCTGGAATCACCAGGCCCGAAAGCAGGGGGGACACCAGGGCGCGGCGCACCGCCTAGCCTTCCCGCCCGTACACGGCCAGGTAATCTTCCACCCGCCGCACGTCGTCCTCCTCCAGGGGGCGCATGGTCCCGGCCACGTTGACCGGCTCGCCCACCTCGGCCAAGTATTGCACCATCTCCCGGATGCCCAACAGGGCCCAGACCTTGACCCCGGTGTCTTCCACAAAGGAGGCCAGGGCGTCGGGCCCGCGCACCCCTTCGACGAGCTTGCCCTGGTCATCGTACACCGCCTGGGTCTGCTGGCGGTCCACGCCCAGGAGCACCCCCAGCACCTCGAAGGGCCGACCCAGGCGCTCACCCTCGGCGGCCAGCTTTTCCAGCAGGTCGCGCTTGGTGGCCATGGAGGTGCCCACGTCGTCGATGATCAAAACCTTGGCCCCGGGGGTGAGCGCTCCGGTTACGAACATGGCCTTGGCCCCGCTGGCCTCGCCGTGGGTCTTGGCTTCCTTGCGGTCGTAGTCAAAGGCCAGGTCGGCCACGTCGTCCTCCCACAGGCACATGGCCGCGGCCAGGGCCAGGGCGCTGCCCTTGTAGGAGGGGCCCAGGATCACCGGGTTTTCCCCGGCCAGACCCTGCTCGGAGATCCAGCCCGCGAAGCAGCGGCCCATCTCCAGGGCCAGGCGGCCGGTGTTGAGCTTGCCCAGGTTCACGAAATAGGGGGTGGGGCGGCCGTCCTTGAGGCGCAGGTCCGGGGCGAAAAACAAGGCCCCGCAACCGGCCAGAAGGCGGGCCAGTCTCTGTTGATAAGGCTTAAGTTCCAGCAAACCGCCTGCTCCTTTGTTGCCAAGGGGCCGTGGGACCCAAATCAATAACAGGCTAGCGCAAACCCCCCTGGGGCGCAAGCTCGCCCCGCCGTGGCGGGCCTATAAAAAGTTCGGCGTAACCACGTACTTATTCACCAGGTGGTGGGGCAGGTAAGACTCCTTGGCCTTGCGCAGGCCGCTGAGCCCCAGGTCCTGCTCCCGGTTGATGTAGGTCATCTCCGACCAGGCGCCCGCCACGAACAGCTTGTTGATGGCCGCGTAGATGCCGTCGAAGTCCGGGTTGCCCTTTTCGATGTGGATCACCGCCGTGTCCGGCGACAGGGGTTCGCCCAGGCTGAAGGCCTCCACCCGGCCGTCGATGAGGATGACCCCGCCGGAATAGTCCAGGTGCTCGTAGTTGGTGAGCGCCTCCCAGATGGCCCGGTCCTCGCTGGCCAGGCCGGGGTCCTGGTCGCAGTCGCGCAACTGGCACCAGTTTTCCTGCATGTCCAGAACCAGGCGGATCATCTCGGCCCCCAGGGGCCGGTATTCGAAGGAGAAGTTCTTGACGAACTTGTTGAAGTGGTTCTTTTTGCGGTGGAAACGCCGTCCCGGCAGCTCGGCCAGCTCCGAGGCCAGATACACGTAGTCGCTGTTGCCCCGGTCCAGGGCGATGCTGAAGCGCCCGGTGGCCTCCAGTTCCAGGGCCAGGTCCTCGCCCACCCTTTGCAGGTCGTGCAGATAGCCCGCCTTGGCCATGTCCCGGCACAGGGTCTCGGCGGCCCGCACCTGGTCGCCGGACCCGGCGGGGGGCAGGCCAAAGGGCTCGTCGCCCTCCAGACAGGCCGCCACCAGCAAACAGTCGCCGTCCTCGCGCCAGTGGGGCTGGTAGTGGTGGCGCCACATGAACAAGTTGGAGAAGGTCAGCTCGCTTATGGCCGGGGGGCCGGCCCGCAGATGGCGGGTGAACACTTCCTTGTCAGACAGTTCCAGATGCTTGTATCCTTCGAGGCGCAAAGGCTTGTCTCCGCGGGTCAGGTATAGTCCGCATATTTCATGAGGGCCGCGCGTCCGGCTTCGCCAGGCAGCGGCATACTGCGTTGCCGACTTCACTCTGGCCTCGGCGTAGCAATGGCTACGCCTGCGGCCCTCGCTTGCCGGCCGCCTTGTCTGCCGCCGGCTGGCTGTGCCGGCGATGGGTGCAAACCGCACCTCGATGAAGCGGGTGCTTTTTGCGTGACGGCCCCATGAATATGGATTCGTTTTCGTTGCCACCCGGCCCTCATGCAATATGAGGGCTGCGTTAACTCTACTACCTTTCTACCCTAAAGCGGCGGGGCCGCCAAGGGAGGCCCCCCGGCGTTGACAAGGCATTTTGCCTGTGCCATGTTTAGACCCTTATTACGGCAACCTCCAAGGAACTCAATACCATGGACCCTCTTCATTCCACCGACCCCGAAATAGCCTCCTTGATCGACAAGGAGGCTATGCGCCAGGCGTCGGTTCTGCGCATGATCCCCTCGGAAAACTACGCTTCTCCCGCCGTGCTGGCCGCCACCGGCAGCATTCTTTGCAATAAATACTCCGAAGGCTACCCGGCCAAGCGTTACTACCAGGGACAGGAAAACATCGACGAGGTGGAGATGCTGGCCATCTCCCGGGCCAAGGCGCTCTTCGGGGCCGAGCACGCCAACGTGCAGCCCTATTCGGGCAGCCCGGCCAACATGGCGGTGTATTTGGGCCTGTTGGGCAAGGGAGGCCGGGTGCTGGGCATGGACCTGGCAGCGGGCGGCCACCTGACCCACGGGGCCAAGGCCAGCTTTTCGGGCACCTTCTATGACGTGGTCTCCTACGGCCTGAGCCGGGAAGACGGGCGCATCGACTACGCCCAGGCCCGCCGCCTGGCCCAGGAGTTCAAGCCCCAGATGATCTTCTGCGGCGCTTCCTCCTACCCCCGGGTGGTGGACTTCGCCGCCTTCGCCGAGATCGCCGGCGAGGTGGGAGCCCGCCTGGTGGCCGATGTCAGCCACATCTCCGGGTTGTGCGTAACCGGCCAGCATCCCGCACCCTTCCCCCACGCCGACGTGGTGACCAGCACCACCCACAAGCTTTTGCGCGGCCCTCGGGGAGGCATGGTGCTCTGCCGCCAGGAGCTGGCCAAGGCCATCGACAAGGCGGTGTTCCCCGGTTTGCAGGGAGGCCCCCACAACCAGACCACCGCGGCCATCGCCGTGGCCCTCAAGGAAGCGGCCACCCCGGCCTACGCCGACTACTGCCGCCAGGTGGTGGCCAACGCCAAGGCCCTGGCCGAGGGGCTCCTGGAGCGCGGCTTCACCCTGGTCACCGGCGGCACGGACAACCACCTGGTGCTCATCGACGCCGGGGCCTCGGGACTCACCGGCAAGGCCATGGCCACCGCCCTGGAGCAGGCGGGCATCGTGGCCAACGCCAACAAGATCCCCTTCGACCCCCGCTCGGCCAACGACCCCAGCGGCGTGCGCATGGGCACCCCGGCCCTGACCACCCGGGGCATGGGTGAGGCGGAGATGGATCTGGTCGCCGGGCTCGTCGCCCAGGCCGCGGCCAACATAGAAGATGAGGGCGCTCTGGCAAATATCCGCGAATTGGTGGCCGATCTGTGCGTGGATTTCCCGGCTCCGGGAATTGCTCTCAGCCAGTGTTGATTTTTGAACTGAACTTTTGGCACTAATTAAGGCAGGTTAGACAAAGTGACCCTCTCGAGCCTCCCCAGCGGTTCAAAAATTTGTACCCGCGCGGTTTGCCGGAGGGAAGATTTCGTCACTGGCATCTTTGGCCAAGTGGTTGGAATTAATAGATTAGGCAGGGAAAAAGGGCTCTGGACGGGTGGTTGGCATCCTAATTGCTTCCATATTGGGGCAACCAGCTTCTAAAAGCCTTTTCTCCTTTCCTAGAAAGCGCCGGGACTAGCCACCCGGCGCTTTCTTTTTGTCTTAACCCTTCGAGATAATGCATAAAAATTACTCACATCCCCAGTAGGGGCTCCAGGCGGCAAACCAGGGGCCACACCAGGGCGAGGTGCGATTTTTATACCAAAGGGTAGTGCTGGGTGGCGATTAAGCGGAAACGGCGGTGACCAGGCGGGCCAGGCCGGACTTCTTTCCCACCTCGCGGCGCAGGTAGCCCAGGTCCGCCGTCTGGGCCAGCTCGGGCCGCTGCTCCAAGAGGGAGCGGCAGGCCAACTGGGCGGCCAAGCCGCTGAGCTCGGCGCACTGGGCGAAGTGGGCCTTCTTGTCGTGCTTGACTTTCTTGGAGAGCACCCGGCAGCAGGTGGAGCCGCGCTCCGCCTTGAAGGCGTCGTGCAACTCCTTGCCCGCGGCGGCCACCCGGCGGCTGGCGCGGCCGCCGTCCTTGCCCGCGCCCAGGAACAGGCCCAGACCCAGGCAGGCCCCGGAAACCGCCCCGCACAGGCAACCAGCCCCGCCCAGGCCTTCCACCAGACCGGCGGTGAGGTTGTTGACCAGGGCTTGGTCCAGCCCGCCCCCCAGGCCCCGGTTCAGGGCGGTGAGCACCGCCGGGGCGCAGAGCATGCGGCCGTTAAAGAAAAGCTCCTGGGCCTTGGCCCCCACCAGGCGGCTGATCTCCCGGCTGTCCGCGATGTTTTGGGTGGTTGCTTTGGAAATGACGCTCTCCCGGCCTGGCTGTGGCTCGCCCGCGAGCCAAAACACCTGATCATGAGCGGGCTTAATCAACTTTAGCCGGGTTGGCGGCAAGGTCAAATCGTTAATATTGATGCATTTGGCACCAAGGCATTTGATGTATCGATTTAATAGGGTTGGGGGCACAGGCTTCGCGGCGGGGCCAGCACCACCAGGGTGGTGAGGCGGGGCAGCAAAAGACCCTCGGGCCGGGCCAGGTCGGGCAGCTCGCCTCCCGGCTCCAAACCTGTAATGACCACCCGTCCCACCAGACGGCGTCCCTCGCCCCGGGGGGTGCGGGTCTTGAGGCCCCACAGGGCCTGGAGCACCAGGGGCTCACCCTGGGGCGCGCCCAGATAGAGCATCACGTGGCCGGGCATATGGAGCAGGCTCAGCCAGGGCAGGCCGCGCTTCATGATGAGGGCCCGCTTCTCGGCGTCGCCCAGGCCTAGCAAGGGGATGTTTTCCGCCCCGGCCTTGGCCTGGTCCGAGGAGTTGCGGGGCAGCCACAGGCCGAAGGGAGCCAGCAGGTCGCGGGTCAGGGCCGAGCAGTCGCGCTTCCCCCACCGGCCGCCCCAGTCGTAGGGCTGTCCCAGGAGGGGCGTGGCCACCGCGCCCAGGTTGGCCGGGGTAAGGGGCAGGGGAAAGGGCGCGCCGTTTTCCAGGGGCAGGGCGCAGGGGCCCAGCACCGCCTCGCCCAGCACCGAGCCCAGGAGAGCCCGCACCCGCCAGGTCCCGCCTTGCCCCGGCTCCAGGGGCAGCAGCCAGCCCAGGGCGGCGTTGGACACAAAGCCCCCTGCCAGAGTGCGCACCGGGGTCTGGTCCCTGGTCACCGCCAGGAAGGGGCCTTTCATCCAGCGCCCGGCCTGCTCCGGGGTCAGCCGCCCCACCGCGCCCGCCGGCAGCCAGCCCAGGGCCAAAGGCGTTTCGGCCACCAGCCAATCGCCCCTCGGGCTCACGTGCCACACCCTGACCGGCAGGCCGCCGGGCAGGGAGGTCTGTTGCAGGCGGTCGAAGGGGAAGCCGCCGCCCGGCCCCTCCTCGAAATCCGGCTCCCTGGTGGGCAGCACCCGCAGGTTGCAGGGCCCCAGGGTGAGGCCCTGCCAGTCCGCGCTGGGGTAGGCCGGTCCTCCGGCCTCTTGCCACAGGCCCCGATACCAGCCCTCCGGCCGAAGCCGCAGGTTGATGCCCAGGCCGGGCTTGTCCGCCGCCGGTTGGGCCAGGGACCACAGCTCGTCTTGGCTGTGCTTGGGGGTGCTCCGGGTCCAGCAGGCGAAGTAGCGCTCCAGATAATCCTTTGCCCGCTCCTGTTGGTACTGGGGCCGCAGTAGGCAGCCGCCCTGACCGGCGCGGGGCAGCAGGGCGCTTATCTCTTGGGGCGGCAGGCGCAGGGGGGCCGGGGCCGGGGCGCAGGCCAGGCCCAGGGCGGCCAGGATGATCAGCAGGGCGATGTGGCGGCGGATTGGGTGCAAGATTGCTTCCTCGGGCTATGGTATTAAGTTAGCATGGTACACCGCCGCCCCTGGGCGCAACCCTGGAGGATCGATGAACCCCGCCGCGCGCAGCGCCCTGATCCAGGCCGCCGGAGCCGCCAACTACAGCGACGGCGCGGAGGATCGCCTGCTCTACTCCTACGACGCCACGGGCAAGAGCTACCCGCCCGAGGCGGTGGTGCGGGCTGTGAGCGTGGAGCAGATCTCCCGGGTCTTGGCCGCGGCTACGGCCCATGGCGTGCCGGTGGTGCCCCGGGGCGCGGGCTCGGGCCAGTCCGGCGGCTCCCTGCCGGTGGACGGTGGCCTGGTCTTAAACCTGGCCAACCTCAACCGCATCATCAGAATAGACCCCGCCGACCAGGTGGCCGTGGTGCAGCCGGGGGTGATCACCGCCGATTTGCAGCGGGCCGCCGAGGCCCAGGGCATGTTCTACCCCCCCGACCCGGCCAGCGTGGAGTTTTGCACCGTGGGGGGCAACGCGGCGGAAAACTCCGGCGGCCTCAGGGCGGTGAAATACGGCGTGACCCGGGACTACGTCCTGGCCCTGCAGGCGGTGTTGCCCGACGGGCGCGTCTTGCGCACCGGGCGCCCCACCATGAAGACGGTGGTGGGCTACGACCTCACCCGCCTCTTGGTGGGCAGCGAGGGCACCCTGGCGGTGATGACCGAGCTGACCCTGCGCCTGTTGCCCAAGCCCGAGGCCAAGGCCACGGTCAACGCCCTGTTCCACGATCTGGAGGCCGCCGCCCAGGCGGTGCAGGCGGTGCTCCTGAGCGGCATCATCCCGGCGGCCCTGGAGTTCATCGACTCCCAGAGCCTGGGGGCGGTGAACGCCCACGCGGGCCTGGGCCTGCCTCCCGAGGTGCAGGCCATGGTGCTCATCGACGTGGACGGCGCGCCCGAGGTGGTGGCCGGGCAGGGCGGCCGCCTGGCGCGGGTCTTGGAAGAGCACGGCGGCCGCGAGGTGCGCCTGGCCCTGAACGAGGCCGAGGCCGCCGAGCTTTGGCGGGTGCGGCGCTCCATGGGCCCGGCCATGTACAACCTGGCCCCGGACAAGCTCAACGAGGACGTGGTGGTGCCCCTGGGCCGCCTGGCCGAGACGATCAGGGCCATTCACGCCATAGGAGAAAAGCGCGGGGTGCTCATCCCCACCTTTGGCCACGCCGGCGACGGCAACCTGCACGTCAACGTGATGTACGACGCCAAGGACCCCGAGCAGAACCGCCAGGCCCACCAGGCGGTCACCGACGTCTTCGCCCAGGTGCTCAGGGTGGGGGGCTCTTTGAGCGGCGAGCATGGGGTGGGCAACGCCAAGCTGGGCTACGTGGGGGCCGAGCTGGACCCGGTGGCCATGGAGTTGATGCGCGGCATCAAGCGGCTTTTCGATCCGGCGGGCATACTCAATCCGCACAAGGCAGTGCCGACACCCGAAATGCTGGCTTAGGCGGTGCGGCTTCGCCAGGCGGCGCTATGCTGCGTTGCGGGCTTCGCTCGCCTCCTCGGCGTATTGACAAATACGCCTGCGGGTCTCGCTTGCCCGACGCCTTGCCTAGCACCACCTGGCTGTGCCGCTGAGATGGTCGGCTTCGCCAGCTGCCTGCGGTCTGCGCTCGCCGGACGCCTAGCCCACGAACACCTGGCAAACCCGCTTTATACCTCGTCTGGCACCACCTGGCTGTGCCGCTGGGAGGGCGGCTGCGTCAGAGACCGCATGGCGGCGTTGTCAGACTCGCTCGGTCCTCGGCGTAGCCTGACTACGCCTGCGTCCCTCGCTCGCTACCGCCTGGCTCTGCGGCCTCTGGCTGTGCCGCGGGGAGGGGAGGGCGGGGATAAACCCCGCCCCTACCCAAAGAGTCTTCTTCCGGGTGTAGGGGCGGGGTTTATCCCCGCCCGAGAGAGCTTGGCCTTGTAAGGAGCGCGGCGGCCAAGAAATCTCTGTTCTGGGAAGGTGCCCGCGCCTAGGCATCAACCCCCGGCACTACACGCCCGCCCGATCACCGACTTCAGCCAATAGCCGTCATTGCGAGGCCGGGCAGAGGCAAACGCGCGGTGGGACCAGGCCGCCCGGTCTGCCCGGCCGTGGCAAACTTCCTTTTCCTTTGTCATGCCTTTGCCCATGAGACATGGCCCAACCACCCGCCAAGCAACAACCTCCCCCGCCTGGGGTAAGGCGAAGATCGCCACGTCGCATCTCTTACGAGATGCTCCTCGCGATGACGGCTATGACTGGATTGGCCTTATTTAGAATCGCGTAGGTTGGGTAGAGCGAAGCGAAACCCAACAATCCCCTAGCGGTTCCCCGCCTCAATACAGGAAGTACAGCACCGCCAGCATCACCACCAAAAACAGCAGCGAGAGCCCGGCCCCGGCCTTGATGAAGTCGGTGGAGTGGTAGCGGCCCGGCCCCATGTACAGGGCGTTCACCTGGTGGGTAGGCAGGATGAAGGAGTTGCTGGTGGCCAGGCCCACGGCCAGGGCGGCCAGGCGCGGATCGGCGTCGGCCTGCAAGGCCAGCTGCACCGCGATGGGCACCAAGAGCACCACCGCCCCCACGTTGCTCACCACCAGGGTGAAGGCGGTGGAGAGCGCCCCCACCACGGCCAAGAGCGCCAGGGGAGGCAAGGGCCCGGCCAGGCTCAGGACCTCCTGGGCCAGCCAGGCGGCGGCCCCGGTCTTGAGGGTGGCCATGCCCAGGGGCAACAGCCCGGCCAGCAGAAACACGGTGCGCCAGTCCACCGCCTGGTAGGCCTCGTCCACCCGGATCACCCGGGTGACCAGCATGCCCAGGGCCCCGGTGAGGAGCCCCAGGCCCAGGGGCAGCTTGAAGCCCATGATCATCACCAGGGCCAGCGCCAGCCAGGCCGCGGCCCAGGCCGCCTTGCCCGTGGCCGGGGGCTCCTCGCGCACCGGGGTGCAGAAGATCAGCCAGCCCTTTTCGGCCAGGATGCGGAAGCGCCGCCAGGGCCCCTCCATGAGCAGGCTGTCGCCCTCCCGCAGCTCCATCTCCTCCAGCAGCACCTCGTTGGGGGTCTCGCCCCGGAAGATCACCACCGGGTTGAGCTGGAACTTGGTGACGAAGTGCACCTGGCCCAGGGTCTTGCCCGCCAGCTCCGAGCGCGGCGCCACCACCGCCTCCACCGCGCCCCACTGCTGGGGGCTCAGCTCCTCGGCGAAGGTGTCCAGGTCGGGCTTGACCAGCAGGTTGAAGTCCTGCACCAGGCGGTCCAGGGACGAGGGCTCGGCCAATACGGCGGCCACGTCGCCGGGGTAGAGCACGCTGCGCTCGTCCGGGGCCAGGGCTCTTTCGCCGTGGTGCACCTTGTCCAGGGCCAAAAGATGCACCCCGTAGCGCCGGGCCATGATCTCGGCGGTGAGGGGCTGGGGCAGCTCCGGGGGGATGATCACCTCGAAGTGCTCCCCGCCCGCCGGGTGCAAATGGCACATCCGCTCGGCCGGGGGCGTGGTTCCCTGGGGCAAGACCCAGGGGCCCAGCACCACGAAGTAGAGGATGCCCGCCGCCACCAGGCACAGCCCCACCGGGGTCACCGAGAACAGGTTGAAGGGGGGCAGGTCAAAGGGCGCGATGAGGTCGTTGAGCAAAATAAGGGGGCTGGAGCCCACCAGGGTCAGGGTGCCGCCCAAAATGGCCGCGAAGCCGATGGGCATGAGCAGGCGGGAGATGGGGATCATCTGGCCCCGGCTGATGCGCTGCACCGCGGGCAAGAACAGCGCCGCCGCCCCGATGTTTTGCATGATGCTGCTGATGCCCGCCACCGTGGCCGAGATGAGCACCACCACCCGGTTGGCGTGGCCGCCGGCCAGCTTGAGCACCGGTTTAACCACCAAACCCACCAGCCCGGTGCGGTCCAGGCCCGCCCCGATGATCATCACCGCGATGATGGAGACCACCGCGTTGCTGGCCAGGCCGGAAAAGGCCTCCTGGGGGGTGACCAGGCCCAGCAGGGGAGTGAGCACCATCATCATGATGCCCACCACGTCCACGCGCACCCATTCCATCACGAACAGCAACACCGCCAGCCCGATGAGGGCCAGCACTTCGATCATCTGGTTGGTCAGGACGAGGGTTTCCATGAATCCTTCCGGGTTGCTTACTATTTATACTCTGTGGGCGGGCCGGGGGGAAAGGGCCGGGAGGGTTATGCTAAAATTGCCCCAGCCATTAAACCCATGAGGAGAGCAGCATGAGCCGCATCGTGGCCATATACGGCAGCCCCCGCCGGGGCGGAAACAGCGCTCTGTTGACCGACCAGGCCGTGGAGGGAGCCCGGGAGGCCGGGGCCACCGTGGATAAGGTGGCGCTCCGGGACCTGAACATTTCCCCCTGCCTGGAGATCTACGGCTGTAAAAAGGACGGGCGCTGCGTAATCAAGGACGATTTCCAGGGCCTCTACGACCAGTGCCTGGCCGCCGACGCCATGATCCTCTCCTCGCCCATCTTCTTCTATACGGTCAGCGCCCACACCAAGATCATGATGGACCGCTTCCAGAGCCTGTGGGTCAAGAAGTACTGGATCGATCAGGTGAAGTTCGGCCAGTGGACCCCCAAGCGCAAGGGCCTGTTCATCTCGCTGGGGGCCACCCACGGCCAGAAGCTCTTCGAGGGCGTGCTCCTGACGGTGCGCTACTTCATGGACGTGTTGGACATGGAACTGAGCCAGAGCCTGTTGTACCGGGGCCTGGACCTCAAGGGCGACGTGACAGCACACCCGGAGTACTTGCAAGAGGCCCGTGAGGCCGGGGCCGCCTTGGCCGCCGGTTTACATGAACCCAAACCCTAGGTTTAAACATGACGCCACCTGCCCCCCGTGCGTCCGCCTACTTTCCTCAGCTTGATATCATCAAGGGGTTGGCCATCACCTTGGTGGTGGCCGGGCACGTGCTCAACCGCAGCCCGTGGCCTGACCCGCACCTGCGCTTGGTGGCGGGATGGCTGGTGCGCCTGATCTACTCTTTTCACATCCCCCTGTTTTTCCTGCTAAGCGGAGCCCTTTTCGGCGGCCTGGGAGGTCGGACGCCCATGGGCTACATTGCCCGGCGTTTTCTGCGCCTAATGCTGCCCTTTGGCGTCTACGCCCTGCTTTACCATTTGGTGTTTTCCCCAGGTCAGGGGGATGTTTGGAGCGGCCTGGGGCGCTTGTACCTGTGGGGCAACCACTGGGCCCTGGTTTCCCTGCCCACTCAGGTGGTGCTTTGGTTTTTCCCCGCCCTGTTGGCCATCAATTGCCTGGCCCTGACCACGGGTTTTTTGGACCGGCTGGGTCCTTGGCGGAGCCTGACGGCACTGGTGGCGGTGCAATTGGCCTGCTTGTGGCTGTTCAGCCAGGGCCTGGATCGCCGTTATGTGCCTTATTGTCTGGATGTGGCCCTAATCTCCTTTTTCTTCTTCCACGTGGGCCACTTGGCCGCCGATCGCTTGAAAAACCCCGCGCCGGCGAAAGGGCGGGGCCTGCGCCTGACCGCCGCCTTGTCCCTGCTGGTGCTTTTGGCCTGTCTATATGCCAGCCGCCCCTATGAGGCGCTGGATATGCTGCGCCTCAGGCTATGGGAGGTGCCCCTAATGGACCTGAGCACCTTCACCGGGGCGGCCGCATGCGTGCTTTTGGCCGGAACGGTTGCCCACCGCTGGCCCGGCCTGGGGGAGAGCCTGGGTTCGCTGGGCCGCCATTCCCTGCCCATTTTCGGGATGCATATGTTTGTGGTCAGCGGGGTGATGAGCCTGGGGTTGCTGCCCATTTGGTGGATTCGTTTGGGCCTAACCTTTGTCCTGGCCTTGCTGCTGCCCTGGGCCTTCGCACGCTTCTTCGCACACCGCTTCAAGCTCACCCGCTGGTTGTTACTGGGCAGCGATGCCTAACCCGGAAATTTTATTATGGCCGGGCGCCCGGTCACGCCGAACGCCAGCATACCGAATTTGCCATCAGGCCGGACGGTTGTCATTTGATCTGCGATCTGTCAGCATGATATTCGAGTTGATTAAATCGACTGATCATCCAAAATTTATTGTCGCCTGGCGTTAGGAAATTCAGCAAGTTGCGCACCAGCCATAAAATAATCGCCCTGGCCCTTTTCTTGGGCCTTTTGGCGTGGTTTGTGGACAGCCTGCTGGACTACCTCTGGTTCTATCCCGGCTCTTTTTGGGGCCTGGTCATCGGCAACGTCCCCCCCCACGAGCTCTATATCCGCCTGGTGATCCTGGCCTGCTTCCTGGCCTTCGGCATAGTGGCCTGGCGCATTGTGGAGCGCCTGCAACGGGTCGGGGCCGACCTGGCGGACAGCCGCCAATGGCTGGCCACCACCCTCACCAGCATCGGCGACGCGGTCATCGCCACCGACCGCCAGGGGCGGGTCTCCTTCCTCAATCCCACCGCCGCCGACCTCACCGGCTGGCCGCCAGACCAGGCCAAGGGCCGGCCCCTGAGCGAGGTGTTCCAGATCATCAACGAGCACACCCTCAAGCCGGTGACCAGCCCGGTGGACAAGGTGCTCCAGGCGGGCACGGTGGTGGGCCTGGCCAACCACACCCTGTTGGTGACCAGGGACGGCCGCCGCCTGCCCATCGAGGACAGCGGGGCGCCCATAAAGAACCAACGGGGCGAGGTGGAGGGGGTGGTGCTGGTGTTCCGCGACGTCAGCCGCCGCCGCCGGGTGGAAGAGGAGCGGGCCCGCCTGGACGCCCAGCTAAGGCAGAGCCAGAAGCTGGAGGCCATCGGCACCCTGGCCGGGGGCATCGCCCACGACTTCAACAACATCCTGGCGGTGATCATGGGCTACAGCGAGATGGCCCTGCGCGATGCCCACCGGGCCAACCTGGGCACCGCCGACCTGGAGCAGGTGTTGGCCGCCAGCCGCAGGGCCCAGAGCCTGGTGCGCCAGATACTCACCTACAGCCGCCGGGACGAACCCCGGATGGCGGTGCTGGACCTCAACCAGGTGGTCAGCGAGGCGGCGAGCCTTCTGCGGCGCACCCTGCCCAAGATGATCACCGTGGAGTTGGACCTTGCTTCCGGCCTGGAGGCCATGCGGGGCGACCCGGTGCAGCTGGAGCAGGTGCTCATAAACCTGGCCACCAACGCCCGCGACGCCATGCCCCAGGGCGGCAGCCTGTCCATCGCCACCTCCTCCCACTTTTTGGACGCCGACCCCCGGGTGGGGCAGGGCCAGGTCTCGCCGGGGCCCTACCTGCGGCTCACGGTGCGCGACCAGGGCCATGGCATGGACCCGGCCACCCAGGCGCGCATCTTCGATCCCTTCTTCACCACCAAGGAGCCAGGCCAGGGCACCGGCCTGGGGCTCTCCACGGTCTACGGCATCGTCAAATCCCTGGGCGGCCACATCGCCTGCGACAGCGCGCCGGGCGGCGGGGCCTGCTTTGAGCTTTATTTCCCGGCCCATCAGGGCCTGGAACAGGCGCGGGAGGCCGCGCCCCCGCCGGAGCCTGCCCAGGGCCACGAGCGCGTTTTGCTGGTGGACGACGAGGCCGCCATCCGGGACCTGGGGCGGAGGATCCTGTCCGAGGCGGGCTACCAGGTGGACCAGGCCGCCGGCGGCGAGGAGGCCCTGGAGCTTTTCAGGCAGAGGGGCGGCGCTTTCGACCTGGTGCTGCTGGATGTGAACATGCCGGGCATGGGCGGCAAAAGTTGCCTGGCGCGGCTCAGGGAAATAGCCCCGGAGCTGAAGGTGGTGTTGGCCAGCGGCTACGCCCCCCAGGAGGTGATGGCGGACATCACCGCCCAGGGCGTGCAGGGCTATGCGGCCAAACCGTTTTTGCGGGATGAGTTGCTGGGCGCGGTGCGCGCCGCCCTGGACCAAGCCAAGGCCGCTTAGCCGCCGTTGTGGCTGTGGGGCCCCCCGCTCTTGATCTCCTGTTCCCAATGAATCCAATCGGCCAGTCCCGGCGGGGGCACCGGCTCGGGCAGCGAGTCCGCGCCCAGGACCTGGGCCGCCTGGGGCGGGGGCACCGTCCCCTGGGGCGACTTGATCACCATCTTCATCATGCCCTGGGCGGCCAGGTGCCCGTCGTGGATCATTTCCTGCTCCAGGTAGATCCACTTCTTGTCCCACCACACCACCCTGGTCTCCAGGGAGAATTGCTCAAAGGGCCGCAGCGAGCGCCAGAAGCGGGTGGTGGCCGCGGCCAGCAGGGGCCGCCATCCCTGGCGGCGCATCTGGCGCATCACCCCCACCCGGATAATGAAGTCCAGCCGCCCCAGGTCCATGAGGCTCAGGTAGCGTCCGTTGTTCATGTGGAAATACAGGTCCAGATCGCCGGGCCACACCCTCATGTGGATGCGCGAGGTGTCGCCCAGCTTCAGGGGCGGGCGGGCCAGGGCTGCCAGGGCCACCTTGACGGTGCGTACCAGGGGATACATGCCCTGCCCTCTAGCGCCAGCCGCCGCCGGGGTCCATCTTGTCCGAACCCGCGATGACGTGGTCGATGAGCTGGCGGGCGATGGTGGAGCGGGGAGGGACGCGGGGCATCTCGCCGGGTCCGTACCAGCCCGCTTCCACGATCTCCTCGCCGTCGATCTGTATTTCCCCCCCGGCCCACTGGCAGGTGAAGCCCACCATCAGCGAATCCGGGAAGGGCCAGGGCTGGGAGGAGAAGTAGCGTATATCCTTGACCCTGACCCCCACCTCCTCGTTTATCTCCCGGGCCACGGTCTGCTCCAGGGTCTCGCCGGGCTCCACGAAACCGGCCAGCACGCTCATGCGCCCGGTGGCGAAGCGGGGCGAGCGGCCCAAGAGGATCTTGCCCTCGCGCTGCACCGCCACGATCACCGCCGGGGACACCCGGGGGTAGGCCACCAGGCCGCACCGTGGGCAGCGGCGGGCCCGCTCCTTGGGGTCGTCCTTCATGGGCGAGGCGCAGACCCCGCAGAAACGGTTGCGCCGTTCCCAGGCCAAGATCTGCTTGGCCCGGCCGCCCAGGGCGGTCAGCCCCTCGGGCCAGCCCATGGCCAGTCCGTAGAGCCCGTGCCATTCGTAGCCCTGGGGAGCAGGCGTGGCCATAGCCAGGGAGATGGTGTAGGTGGGCCGCCCCTGCCAAAGCCCCAGGTAGCGGGCCGCCTCCAGGGTGAGGCCCAGCTCGGAAACCTGGCGCACCAGGGGCAGACGAGGCGGATCGTCGCTGGTCACCAGGAACTTGTCTTCGCAGTAAACGAACCACCAGGACGGGCCGCCGTCGTCCGGGGGTGGGGTGAAACCGGCTATGAAGTTCTCGCTCATGGCATCGCATCTGTTAGAGGATGTATAGAAAAATATCACAGCCGGGGCCGCCGCGCCAAAAGCCCGCCTGTGGTAAATTTTAGGGCCCATTCAACTCCTTGCCCCGGAGGACCCATGCTCGCCCGCTGGATTAATTACGCCCGCCAGATGGGCCCCGCCTGGATCGTGAGCGCGGTGGCCTGCGGTCCGGCCACCCTGGCCAGCGTGGCCATCGCCGGGTCCACCTTCGGCTACGAGCTGTTGTGGGTGGTCATCCTCAGCGCGGTGTTCGGCACCACGGCCCAGTACCTGGCCGCGCGCATCGGCATCCTGGAGGGGCGGGGGATCATTAGCGCGGCCACCGCGCGCCTGGGCAAGGCCTGGGGCTGGATACTGGCCGTGGACGCGGTATTGGCCACCTACCTGGCGGCCATGGTGCTCATGAACGCCTTGGTGGGAGTCACCGGCCTGATCACCGGCCTGTCCTCGCCCTGGTGGGGCCTGGCCTACGCGGTGGTGCTGTCCGTCCTGCTCATGCGCGGTGGATACCGCTGGTTCGAGAACCTGTGCAAGGTGCTGGTCATCGGCATCGTGGCCTGCTTCGTGGTCACCGCCCTCAGGGCCCCCCTGGACCCAGGGGCCATGCTGGCGGGCCTGCTGCCCAGCCTGCCCGGCGGCACCGCCTCGGCGCTCATGGCCGCGGCCATCATGGGCGGGGCGGTGCACATCACCATCATCGGCATGCACACCTACAACACCAACGCCAGGGGCTGGGGGGTGGGGGATTTGCCCCTGGCCCGTTTCGACACCGTGGTCTCCATGGGCCTGGCCTTCGGCCTGTACAGCCTGGCCATCTTCCTGGTGGGCGCGGCGGTGCTGCACCCGGCGGGCATCAAGGTGCGCCTGGCCGGCGACGTGGCCCGGGCCCTGGGCCCGCTGTTGGGGCCGGGCGCGGTGGCGGTGTTTTTGGCCGGGCTGTGGGCGGCCACCTTCTCCACCATCATGCCCACCTACCTGGCCGCCGCCTTCTTCATCTTCGACAAGGCCGGGCTGGCCCCGGACCGGGACGACCGGCGCTTCAAGCTGGTGCTCATCGGCGGGGTGCTGCTCAGCGCGGTGGGGCCCTTCATCAAGGGCGGCTTTTTCCTGCTGTTGCCGGTGATGTTGGCCCTGGGCCTGTGCGGCACGCCCATCATCATCGGGGTGATCCTCTACCTGCTCAACCAAAGGCGCTTCTACGGCGAGCGGGTCAACGGCTGGGGGCTCAACATCCTGGGCTTCATCACCTTGGCCATCACCACCCTTTTGGCCACCCGCTTCGTGCTGAGCAAGTTGGGGGTGATGTAATGGAGCCCGTGCTGCCCCCGGTGGAGGAGCTGATCGGCTCCTGGACCCTGATCACCGGCGAGGTCAACACCGGCAAGACCGGCCTGCTCTCCAAGCTCATGGCCGACTTCGCGGCCCTGGACCCCGGCCGCATGGCCTTGATCGACATGGCCCCGGAGGTGACAAGGGGGGTGGGCGGCAAGCTGAGCCCCCCGCCGGGGGTGAACCTCAAGGTATGCGCCCCGGCCATAAGCGCGCCGCGCCTCACCGGCAAGAGCCCCGAGGAGGTGCTGGCCCTGGCCAGGGGCAACGCCGAGCGCCTGGAGGAGGCCTTTGCGGGCTATCTGGCCGCGCCGGCGACAGTGCTGTTTATCAACGACGTGTCGCTCTATTTGCAGGCAGGCGACCCGGCCAAGCTCTATGAGGTGCTGGAGGCCACCCCCACGGTGGTGCTCAACGGCTATCTGGGGGCCAGCCTGGGGGGCGGGGACATGGGGGAGATGGAGCGGCGGCGCATGGAGGATCTGGCCGCCCGTTGCGCCAGGGTGTACCGCCTAGCGTGATCCTTTGAGCTTATTGCGACATTTCCCCAAGGTTTTGTTTCTCCGGCGGCAAACTCTGAGTTACAATGCTGATCCATGAAAACCGATCTGCACAACGCCGCGCGGGGCCGGGCCTGGGCGATCTTCGCCACATGCCTGCTCGGTTTCAACCTCAGCATGTTCTTCCGGGTTTCCATCCCGGTGATCAGCCCAGAGCTGAGCCGCGATCTGGATCTTAGCGCCTCCCAGCTGGGCGATCTTTCCGCCGCCTTTTTCTATGGCTTCGCCCTGTGCCAGATACCCCTGGGCATGGCCCTGGATCGTCTGGGGGTGCGCTGGGTCATGCCCCTGGTGGGCCTGGTGGGGGTAATCGGGGCGGCCCTGTTCGCCATGGCCACCAGCGCGGGGATGGCCGTGGCCGCCCGGGCCATGATCGGGGTGGGCATGAGTTGCAACCTCATGGGCCCCCTGTATCTCTTCGCCCTCTGGTTCCCCCCGGCCCGTTTCGCCACCGTTACCGGGATCTATATGTCCCTGGGCGCGGTGGGCCAGCTGGTGGCCACCACCCCCCTGGTGTTCATGTCCCAGGCCCTGGGCTGGCGGGGCTCCTTCTGGGTGGTCACCGCTGTGACCCTGCTCCAGGTGCTGGCCCAGATAGTGATCGTGCGCGACAGACCCCCCGGGTTGGAGCTCCCCCCGGTGGTGCCGGAGAATCCCCTCAAGGGCATGGGCCGCCTGGCCAAGATGCCCTCCTTTTGGATCGTCTGCCTGGGACAGTTTTTCCGCTACGGCTGCATGATGGCCCTGCTGGGCCTGTGGGGAGGGCCATACCTCATCTACGGCCTGGGCCTGGATCAGGTGCAGACCGGCAACGCCCTGCTGGCCGCCGCCCTGGGGTTCATTGTCGGCATGCCCCTGTTCGGCCGCCTGAGCGACTCGGTTTTGCGCACCCGCAAATGGATGGTGGTGCCCGCCATGTTCGCCATGATGCTTTTGTTCCTGCTGCTGGGTGTGCTGCCTCACGGCCTGGCCTATTGGGTGGTGTTCGGCCTGCTGTTCATCATGGGGCTGGCCTCCTCGCCGGGACAGCTCATGTACGCCCACATCCGAGAGCTGGTGCCCCACCACCTGTCGGCTCGGGCCATGACCGGCACCAACCTGTTCGTCATGGTCGGCCCGGCCGTGGTGATGCAGGTGACGGGTTTTTTGGTGTTCAAGGAGCCCGACGCCATCACCTCCGCCGGCGACCTTTGGGGGGTCTGGTTGTTCATGGCCGCGGGGCTCTTTTTGGCCGGGGTGGCTTACTTGTTTGTGCCCGACAGCCCGAAAGTGAAAGAATCCCCCGACAGCCCACCCCACTGAGTCGCCGGACGGACCTCGCTCATCTGTTCGCCCTTCCCTCCCCAGCACTACCGCAAGCTGCCGTAAAAAGATGAAAGGTTTTTGAAAAGGAACATGGATATGTAAAAATCTGTTGGATTCGCAGAATCGTGGCGGCTTTTTTCGTTAGGCCTGCTCACGTTGTGAATGAATACCAAAAGGAGTTGGCAATGCCCAACGTGGCGGCTAATGGCATCAGGATCGAATACGATACCCTCGGTGACAGGTCTTCCCCAGCCTTATTGTTAATCGCGGGCAACGGCGCCCAGTTGATCTTTTGGGAGGTTGAGTTTTGTGAGCTATTGGCTGCATCGGGTCTGTTTGTAATTCGTTTCGACAACCGTGACGCCGGTCTTTCCACAAAATTCGATGAAGCGGGGGCCCCGGACCTTATGGCTGCCTTCCAAGCGGCCATGCAAGGCGAGCCCGTGGAATCGGCCTATTCTTTGGACGATATGGCCGATGACGCGGTTGGTTTGCTGGATGCCTTGGGCATTGCCAAGGCGCATATCTGCGGCCTTTCTATGGGCGGCATGGTAGCCCAGGTCGTGGCCTATCGGCACCCTGATCGTGTCCTGAGCCTTAGCTCAATAATGTCCAACACGGGCGATCCCCAGGCCCCGCAGGGCAAACCGGAGGCCTTGGCCGCGGTCATGGTGCCCCCGCCCGACGAGCGCGGAGCCTATATCGCCCACAACTTGAAGCTATGGCGGCAGATCTGGAGCCCCGGTTTTCCCTTCGAGGATGAGAGGGCTCTAGCCTTCTTGGAGAATAGCTACGATCGCTCCTATTACCCACAGGGCGCGGCTCGCCAAAACATGGCCATCCTGGCCACCGGCGATAGAAGGGCATCGCTGGCGACTATCAAGGCTCCAACCCTGGTGATACATGGGGCTGATGATCCGCTGATACCGGTGGAAGCGGGAAAAGAGGCAGCCCGGGTGATACCGGGAGCCGCTTTATTGATTATTGACGGCATGGGGCATGACTTGCCCCAAGGGGCTTGGGCCGAAATAGCTGCCGCGATTTCCCGCCATACCAAGCGAGCTGGCCTCTGAAACCGGGGACTCCGCTTCGGCGGCCCAGCCTGTTCAACAAGGAGAGCGACATGAGCAAGGTGTGCAAACTGGGGGCGATGAGCGCCCTGGCGGCCCTGCTGCTTCTAGCCTGGGCCCCGGCCTGGGCCGGGCAGAGCCTGACCTGGCAGGAAGTGAGCCACCTGACCCGGGTCCACAAGATCAAGGTGGCCGACGCCCAGGACCACCTGGTGGGGGTGTACGAACACCGGGGGGTGGTGCTGTTTCCAGGCGGCCGCCAGGGGGCCTACGTGAGCCAGGGCCGTTTCGACGTGTACGACCGCGAAGGCGGCGAACGCAAGTACGACGGCTACGGCAAGATGAGCTTCGAGGACGGCTCCACCATCATCTTCAAGTGCCGGGGCAAGGAGACCTTCAAGGAGGGCTCCAAGCTGCCCTGGGTCAGCGGCCAGGGCGCCTTCATAACGGGCACCGGCCGCTACAAGGGCATAAAGGGCTCCCTCACTTATCAGGGCGGCTACGTCACCGGCCTCAATTCCGACGACACCGGCGGCGACGCGGTGCTGACCTACCAGGCCGAGTACATCCTTCAAAAATAGCGGCGCGCCTCGGAGCGAAAGAAAAGGCCCCGCCGGTTGGCGGGGCCTTGGTTATGGCTGCGTTTTAGGGCCGGGCGCGGCTCACTCGCGCACTGCGTAGACGTGGTAGCGCAGCTGGCCGTCCACCCGGCGCACCTCCACGCCGTGGTTCTCGCTCTCGAAGCCGGGGAAGGTCCCGTCGAACTCCTCCATCATGCTCAGGTAGTCGATGATCACGCTGCTGGCCGCGTCGAAACGCTCGCCGGGCATGACGATGGGAATGCCCGGAGGATAGGGCACCACCATGACCGCGGCCACCCGCCCCTTCAGATCGCTGAGCGGCAACAGGTCCACCTGGTCCCGCACCACCGCGTCGTAGGCCTGGGCCGGGGTCAGGGCCGCTTCGGGCAGGGTGTCGTAGACCTTCTTGACGATCTTGGCCATGTTGCGGGCGCGGTAGTGCTGGTGCATCTCGTCGGCCAGGTCTTTGAGGCCCATGCCCAGGTAGCGCTCCGGGTAGTCGCGGGTCAGTTTGGGGAACACCTGCTCCAGGGGCAGGTTGGCGTCGTAGGAGCGCTTGAACTCGAACAGGGCGGCCAACAGGGAGCCGCTCTTGCCCCGGGTCACGCCCATGGAGAACAGCATCAGGAAGGAGTAGATGTTGGTCTTCTCGGGCACCACGCCGTCGGCCTCCAGGAAGGAGGCCACCAGGGCGGCGGGGATGCCGGTCTCGGCCATGGAGCCGTCGGGGTTGATGCCCGGAGCCACGATGGTCACCTTTATGGGGTCCAGCATGGCGTAGCCCTTGGACAGGCCGTCGAAGCCGTGCCATCCCTGGGCCGGGTCCAGCTCCCAGTACTTGGCCTGGTTCTCCAGCTCGTGGTCGGCCATCTCGCCGAAGGCCTTCTTGCCCTTACCCTTGGTGGGCTGCCAGCAGGTGAAGAACCAGTCCTTTTTCTTGGCCAGCTCCTTTTCCACCGAGTAGAGCTTTTTGCGGAAGGCCACCGCCTCGGAGATGCAGTCGCCGATGAGCACCTTGCCCCGGCCGTCCTGCATCATGCGCGTGGCCACGTCAAGGCTGCCGATGATGCTGTATTGGGGGCTGGTGGAGGTGTGCATCATGAAGGCTTCATTGAAGCGGTCCGGGTCCACCTTCAGCTTGGGGTCGCTCACGTGGCGGTCCTTCACGTGGACCATGGAGGCCTGGCTGAAGGCGGCCAGGAGCTTGTGGGTGGACTGGCTGGCGAACAGCACCGGGGTGTCGGTTTCGCCGTTGTGGTCAAAGGTGGCGTAGCGCTCGTCGTAGATGGGGTGGAAGCAGGCGTAGGCGTACCAGGCCTCGTCGAAGTGCAGCCCGGCGGTGCATCCCTTGAGCCCGTCCTTGACCTGGCCGGTGTGGTAGAGCACCCCGTCGTAGGTGGAGTTGGTCACCACCGCGTGCTTCACGTCGGCGAGCTTGCGGCCCTTGGTCAGGGGGTTGTCCTTGATGCGCTTGTTTATGGAGGCCTTGCTGAACTCGTCGGCCGGGATGGGGCCGATGATGCCCTGATAGTTGCGGGTGGGGTTCAGGTACACCGGCACCGCCCGGGTCATGATCAGGGCGTGCATCATGGACTTGTGGCAGTTGCGGTCCACCAAGACCAGGTCGCCGGGAGTCACCCGGCCGCAGAGGATGATCTTGTTGGCCGTGGAGGTGCCGTTGGTCACGTAATAGGTCTGGTCGGCCCCGAAGGCCTGGGCCGAGTTGCGCTCGGCCTCGCCCAAGACCCCGGAGTGCTCCATCAAAGAGCCCAGCTCGGGCACCGAGATGGACAGGTCGCTGCGCAGGGTGTTCTCGCCGTAGAAGTTGAACAGCACCCGCCCCACCGGGGACTTCAGGAAGGCGGTGCCGCCGGTGTGCCCCGGCGTGTGCCAGGCGTACTTGAATTTCTCGGCGTACTCCACCAGGGTCTTGAAGAAGGGGGGCATCAGGTGGTCGGCGTAGTGCTCCACCGCCTCCATGATGCGCCCGGCGATGAAGTCGGGGGTGTCCTCGCTCAGCCAGATGTAGCCGTGCACCAGGCTGTCCACCGTGAGGGGGATCTGTTCCACGTTCAGGCGGCTGGTGAGCAGGTAGAGGGGGATCTTGAAGTTGCGCTCCTTGGCCTGCCGGCTGAGGGTCTCTAACTCCTTGCGGGACTTCTCGGTCTTCTCGCACAGGTCCCAGTCCAGAAGCACGCAACCCACGTCAGGGCGGGAGAAATAGGTTATGCGGCCGTCTTCAAGGGTGTTGGCCCCCAGCACCTTGACGTCCAGTTTTTCCAATTCGGTTTTGATTTGATCCAAGGCGCGGCCCAGGGAGTTGGAGGCCCCCAAGTGGTCCGAGATGATAAGTACCGGAAAATCTTTATACCACTCCATAATCCCTCTCACTTTTAGCGGGCGGACAATCTGGTGCGGCACGCACCGGCGCGTCGTCTGACTTGATGGTAACTCATGGCTTGGGCGCGGAACAAGGGCGGGAGAGGCGGGTGGGCCCCGCCGCCGGGCGAATATCCGGCGGCGGGGGCGCGGTTTTGATTTAAAGCCGGGCGGGCCTAGGCCCCGCACCAATCCTTGACGATGGCCAGGTAGTCCGCGGCCGCCTGCTCGATATTGGCCACCGGGCAGGACTCGTTGACCACATGGGCCTTGCCCGGTTCGCCGGGGCCCAGCAAGAGCGAAGGCACCCCGCCCAGGGCGCGGCTCAGGGCCGAGCCGTCGGTGAAGTAGGGCACCCCGGCCGGGGCGAAGCTCCCGCCCCGGCGCTGGGCCAGGATTTCCAACACCCTGGCGATCCAGGGATGGTCCGCTTCGGTCCATAGGGCGCCCGCTCCCACGATGCGCTCCAGGCTGACCGCGCCGCCCAAAAAGCGGCCCAGTTCGGCTTGCACCTCGTCGGGCTCCAGACCGGGGATCAGGCGCAGGTCCACGGTGAACTCGGCCTTTTCGGGCACCACGTTGGTGGCGCGGCCCCCACTGATGGTGCCCACGTTCAAGGTGGCCCGCCCCAATACCGGGTGGGGCCGGGCGGCGAACTGGTAGGCGGCCAGCTGGTTCACCGCGGCGGCGGCCTTGTAGATTGCGTTGTCGCCCAGCTCGGGCATGGAGCCGTGGGCCGCCTTGCCGGCGCAGCGGCCCCGCAGCCACAAGGCCCCCTTGTGTCCCAGCACCGGCAGGTTGGCCGTGGGCTCTGCCACCAGCATGGCCCCGGCCCCGCCCAGGACCGCCGGGTTTTGCACCAGATGCTCGGCCCCTTGGCAGCCGTTTTCCTCCGAGGCGGTGAACACCAGCACCAGCCCGGATTTGGTGGGCCTTTCCTTGGCCAGGGCCATGGCCGCCACGGTCATCACGGCCAGGCCGCTCTTCATGTCGCTGGCTCCCCGGCCGTGCACCAGGCCCTGGGCCACCTCGCCGCCGAAGGGGCCCCGCGCCCACTGCTCGCCGCCCTCGGTCACGGTGTCCATATGGCCGGTCAAGAGCAGGGGCGGCTCCGGCCCCCAGGACATGCGGGCCACCAGGTTGGGGCGGCCCGGAGCCATGTCGTGCATCTCCACGGTGTAGCCGGCCTCTTCCAGCAGGGGAGCCAGGACGGCGGCCACCGCTCCCTCGTTGCCCGGAGGGTTGCTGGTGTCTATCTGGATGAGGCGCGAGGTGAGTTCGACGGGATCAGGCAATGAAGAGGTCATGGTACTTCTCCAATAAATAAGCGCGGGGCTAATGGCCGTTGGGCGAGGGGCGCAGGGCGAAGGCCAGGGCCCCTCCCAGCCAGACCACCCCTGCGAATACGGCGATGCCCATGCCGAAGCTGTGGTGCACACCCATCCACCCCAGGAAGGCGGGCAAGACCCCGGCGCCCAGGATGAAGGCCAGGGGAGTGGCCAGGGAAACCGCCACGCCCCTGAGATGGGGCGGGGCCACCAGGGACAGGGCGGCGAAACCCACCGGGAAGAAACAAACCGTCACCGCGGGCTGCACGAACACCGCCACCACCAGGAGCCAGCCGCTGCTCAGGCCCAGGGTCAGGGTGGCCAGGCCGGTGGCCGCGAAGATGGCCACCAGGCTGGCCCGGGCCCCGAAACGGTCGTGGGCCCAGCCCGCCCCGAAGGCCATGACCAGCCCCGGCACCCGGGAGGCGGCCAGCATCAGGTTGGCCCAGCCCTGGTCGAAGCCCCTTTCGGCCACCAGGTACAGGGGCAGCATGGTGTAGATGCCCAGGCTGGCCCCGATGGCCAGGGCGAAAAAGACCACCATGAGCCACACCGCGGGCAGGCGCAGCAACTCGGCCACGGCCGCGGGGCTGGGCGCGGTGCCCGGCTCCTCGCCGCCCCTCCCCCGGCGGGCGTAGGCCAGGCCCAGGACCAGCGACAGGCCGCCGATGAGGACCAGCACGCCCCGCCAGGTGAGCCCCTCCAAGAGCAGCTCGGCGATAAGCGGGGCCAGGATCATGCCCCCGTTGGGGGCCATCTCGTGCAAGGCCATGGCCTTGCCCCAGTCCTGGGAGCGCACGAAGGAGGTGAGGGCGGCCACCCCGGAGGGCAGGTAGAGCCCGGCCGACAGGCCCAGGCCCAGGCACACCGCGCCCAGGGAGTAAAGGCCCTGGGCCAGGGGAGCCAGGCACAGCATCACCCCCACCGACAGGGCCGAAATCAGGATGACCCGGCGGTGGGTGAGGCGCTGGCTGACGATACCCGAGGAGAACACGGCCAGGAAGTAGCCCACCGACATGAACAGGAACAGCATCCCGGCCTGGGCGTGGTCAAGCCCCAGCTTGGCCTCGATGTTGGGCATCAGGGGGGCCAGGGACACCCGGCCCATGAAGTTAAGCAGGAATATGCCGGTGATGAAACTCAGAGGCCCCAGCCTCTGGGTAAAGGCCCCCGGCGACAGGGGCTGTTCGCGCATAAATAACCTCCAAGCCCAGTGATGGGCCTTCAAATTGTGGACCATGGAAGCCTTGTTGTCCACCACCCTTGCTTGACGGGAGCCACATATATACAGTGGGAGGGTGTACATTGCCCCAATTGCCATAAACGGCTGGAAAGGAGGAGGCCTTGCTTAGGGAAGTAACCGCCGGACGGCGGCTGATGGGCCGCCTGCCCCAGGGGGCGGACCTGCTGGAGACCCTCAACGATCTGTGCGCCAAAGAGAACATCACCGCGGGCGAGGTGCGGGCCATAGGCGCCCTCACCAAGGCCGTCCTGGGTTTCTACAACCAGCAAAACCGCGAATACGAATACCTCAACCTGAACCGCTCCCTGGAGATCGTCTCCCTCATCGGCGACATCTCCCTCAAGGACGGGCGTCCCTTTGTGCACGCCCACGTCTCCCTGGGCGACGAGCGGGGCCAGATCTGGGGCGGTCACCTGGCCCCGGGCAGCGAGGTGTTTGCCTGCGAGGCGGTGCTGGTCCAGTACCAAACCGACAAGCCCTTTGAGCGCGGCTTCGACCAAGGCACCGGCCTCTTGCTCTGGCCCATGGACTAGGCCGCTTGGGTTATAATCCCCCTGGCCCAACGGCCGGCGGGATATATGGACTTTCACTCCAGCCTGGGAGGTTCCCTTGCCCCCCTTGCGTCTGATTATTGTGCTTTCGTGGCTGTGCCTCGGCCTGGCCCTGCCCGCCGGGGCGGCCCCCCCCGCGGCGGAAAAGGCTCCGGGCGGCGCCCGCACCGCCGTGGCCCTGCCCGCCACCCGCCCCCTGGTGTTCAGCGGTTTCACCCGGGCGCGGGCCAAGCTGCGCCTGGTCAGCGAGGTGGCCGGGCGCTGCCAAAAGGTCAACTACGACGTGGGCGACACCATCGGCCCCCAAGGGGTGTTCGCGGTGTTGGACGACACCTTCACCCGCCTGGACCTCAAGTACAACCAGGTGGAGCAAAAGCGCCTGGTCAGCCGGGTGGCCTACCTGGACAAGGACGCCCAGCGCTACCGCAACCTGGTCAAGCGCGGCTCCGAGGCCCCCTCCAAGCTGGACCGCCTGGACGAGGAACTCACCCAGGCCCGCCTACAACTGGATGCCCTCAAGACCCAGGCCGCCATCCTTCGCGAGCGCCTGTCCCGCCACGTGATCAAGGCCCCGCCCGGCTGGCGGGTCATCGAGCGCCGGGTGGAGCCCGGCTCCTGGGTGGCCGCGGGCGGCCAGGTGGCCCTGCTGGGCGACTTCCGCACCCTGCTGGTGCCCCTGGCGCTCAGCCCCGACGAGTACGCCATCCTGGCCCGGCAGTCCGGCCAGATCATGGTGCTCCTGCCCCATCTGGGGGTGAAGGTGCCGGCCAAGCTGGAGCGCTTGTCCCCGGCTTTCGACCCCGTCACCCGCAAGATAGCCGTGGAGCTTGAGCTGGGGCCTAAGCTCACGTACAAGCGAGGCGGCCTCAGGGTGGAGCTGATTCTCACCGCCCCGGACCCCTCGGGCGCGGTGCTCCTGCCCCCGGCGGCGGTCACCGAGCGCTACCAGGAAAACTGGGTCACCCGCGAGGACGGCAAGTCCTTGCGCGTGGTGGTCTTGGGCCCCGGCCCCGGAGACACCCTCCGGGTCAGCGCCCCTCAGCTAAAGCCCGGCCAGAAGTACCTCCTCAACCGTTAGGCTGGAAGCCCCGCCATGAAGAGCCTAATCCGCTTCACCTTGACCGAAACGGTTCTGGTCAATCTTCTGTTCATCATCCTGATGGTGGCCGGGGCCTTCGCTCTGCTGAGCATGCCGGTGGAGCGCTATCCCAACGTGCGCCTGGGCAAGGTGTTCATCAACACCATCTATCCCGGCGCCTCCCCCCAAGAGGTGGAGGCCCTGGTCACCCGCGAGATAGAAGACGCCCTGGACGACCTGCAAAACGTGGAGTTCGTGCGTAGCGCCAGCTACCGCCAGCGCTCCAGCGTGGTGGTCAAGTTCATCGACGACACCGACTACCAGCGGGGCTATGACGACCTGCGCTTCAAGGTGCTGGGCATCATGGACGAGTTGCCGCCGGAGGTGGACCCGCCGGTCTTCAACGACCTGGACGTGAACGACTGGCTGCCCGCGGTGAGCGTGAACCTGGTGGGGGACCGCTCCAACCGGGCGCTGACCCTCATGGCCAAGCAGATGAAGATCGCCCTGCGCCAGATACCCGGCGTAAAGGAGGTGAAACTCCAGGGCGAGCTGACCCGCGAGTTCCACGTGATGCTGGACCCCAAAAAGCTCAGCCGCCACGGCGTCACCTTCAATCAGGCGGCCACCGCCCTGGGCAGCGCGGGCATCTCCATCCCGGCGGGCGACTTCACCACCCCCGGCGGCGAGTTTGTCATCAAGGCCGACGAGCGCTACCGCAGCCGGTCCCAGGTGTTGGACACCATCGTGCGCACCGACGCGGACGGCAGCTTCGTGCGCCTGAGCGACCTGGCCAGCGAGGCCCACCTGGACTACCGCGACGCCTACGTGCTCAGTTCGGTCAACGGCCAGGACTGCGTGAACCTGGCGGTGATCAAGACCCGCGACGGCAACGCGCTCACCATCGTGGACGAGGTGCAGAAGGTGGTGAAGACCTTCGAGCCCATCATGGCCCGGGAGGGGGTGGGCCTGGTGCTCACCCAGGACTCCACGGTGAAGATCGACGACGCCATGACCACCATGGGCCGCAACCTGTTGGTGGGCGTACTGCTGGTCTGCGCGGTGATCGCCTATTTCATGGGCTTCCGCAACGCCCTGATAACCACGGTGGGCATACCCTTCTCCTTCTTGCTGACCATGTTTTTCATGTGGGTCACCGGCAACTCCCTGAACGAGATCACCCTGTTCTGCTTCGTACTGGTCAGCGGCATCATCGTGGACGACGCCATCGTGGTGGTGGAGAACATCTACCGCCATTATCAAGAGGGCGAGCCCATGGACCAGGCGGTGATCAACGGCACCAGCGAGGTGTTCTGGCCGGTGATAAGCGCCACCAGCACCACCGTGGCCGCCTTCATGCCCATGCTGATCATGACCGGCTCCACCGGCGAGTTCTTCGCCCTGATCCCCAAGGCGGTGTCCTTCGCCCTGGCCGCCAGCGTGGTGGAGTGCCTGTTCATCCTGCCCCTTCATTTCCGCGACTGGGGGCCCAAGAAGGTCAAGGCCCGCATCGACGAGAGCTCCCTGGACTTCAGCGGCGAGGGCTGGCTGATGGGCCGCATCCGGGCGGGGGTAATGCGCATGCTGGGCTGGGGTATGAAGCACCGCTGGCTCACCCTGTGTCTGGTGGGGGGCTTGTTCCTCAGCGCCCTGGCCATAGCGGGCATCAGCGCCAGCGGGGTGGCCCAGCTCATCAAGGTGAAGTTTTTTCCGGACGACTACTCCCTGTACTACGTGCAGGTGGAAGCGCCCATCACCGCGCCCATCGAAGAGATCAACCGCATCATCAAGCGCATCTCCAAGAAGATCATGGAGCAGGGGCCGGGCATGGCCCGCAGCGCGGCGGGGCTGGCCGGGTTTTACCTCACCGAGGATTACGAGCCGGTGTTCGGCTCCAACCTGGGGCACATCGCGGTGACCCTGCCCGCCAAGGATGACCGCCGATTCGCGGAAAACCCCGCCAACGACCCCATGCGCCATTTGCCTTGGGTGCGTGAACAGCTGAAGCGTTTCGAGACCGGCGGGGTGCGCCTCACCGTGCGGCCGGAAAAGGACGCGCCCCCGGCGGGCAAGGATATCAACGTGCGGGTGGTGGGCTCCAACCCCGAGGCTGTGGCCGCCCTGTCCCGGGAGGTGAAGCGCCTGCTCTCCAGCGATCCCCAGCTGAAGGCTTCGGTCATGGACGTGGCCGACAACCTGGGCCAGCCCAGCCGGGTGTTCCGTTACCGGGTGGTGCCCGAGCGGGCGGCGGAGTACGGGGCCACCCCGGCCCAGGTGGTGGCCCTGGCCGCGTCGGTGCTGAATGGACGCTACGTGGGCAAGTACCGCCTGGTGGACGAGGACGTGGACCTCAAGGTGAAGATGGACCCGGCCTTTGTGACCACCCCGGAACAGGCCTTGAGCATCCCCTTGTTGGAGCACCCCTCCGGGCCGGTGCGCCTGGGCGACCTCACCGTGGCCAAGGTCTACCAGGAGCGGGGCCAGCTAAACCGCTTCCAGGGCCAGCGGGCCATAACCATCACCGGCAACCTACGCCCCGGCGCTCCGCTGACCACCCCGGCGGTGGTGGAGAACCTGCGCCGCCGTTACCGGGCCATCGCCCCGGAGTACCCCGGAGCCACCCTGGCCTTTGCCGGGGAGTTCGAGTCCACCCGCAGGTCCTTCCAATCGCTGATTTACGCCTTCGGCATCGCCTTGCTCTTGATCTACGTGATCCTGGCCACCCAGTTCAAGAGCTACATCCAGCCGGTGATCATCTTGAGCGCGGTCAGCTTCGCCCTGATCGGGGTGATCTACGGCAAGTTCCTCACCCAGACCCTGTTCACGGTGAACTCCTTCATAGCCACGGTGGGCGTGGCGGGAGTGGTGGTCAACGACGCCCTGGTCTTGATCGACTTCCTCAACCGCCGCCTGCGCTCCGGGCTGGATCGCCGCCAGGCATTGCTGCAGGCGGTGAACATCCGCCTCAGGCCCATTCTCCTGACCACGGTGACCACCACCCTGGGCCTGTTGCCCATGGCCGTGGGCTTCCCCGAGTACAGCCTGGTGTGGGGCACCATGGCCAGCACCTTTGTCACCGGCCTGTGCACCGCCACCTTCCTTACCCTGGTGGTGGTGCCGGTGATGTGGGATTTGCTGGAGGGATGGATGGCCCGCCGCAGGCTGCGCAAAGATGAGAAGGCGGCGCTAAAGGCAGAAGCGGTCTAAGCGAGTCGAAGTGAAGAGGGCGGGGATAAACCCCGCCCCTACATTTCCCGCCGAGTAAAAAACAGCCGATGTCGTTGCGAGGATCTACCTTGCCGCGGCGAAGCGATCTATGTCCGGATAAGATGGCCACGGCTTAGGTCCGGCGTTGGGCAGCATTGCAAGCATCCGCCCCGCCCTTTGGATTCCAGCCAATAGCAGTCATGGCGAGGAGCGGCGGAGGCAAGAGTTGGGAAGGTTATGGCGGTTATCCCGCCGCGACGTGGCCATCTTCCCTTTCCCTTGTCAAACCCATGCTCGCCAGACACGGCCAAGCATCCCCCGCGCTCCAAACCCTCCCGCCTGGGGGAAGGCGAAGATCACCACGTCGCATCTCCCCACAGATGCTCCTCGTGATGACCTCTATTGCTGGATGACCGGTTAAAAAAAGTTATCGCAAAACGCCGCCCCAGCTGTCTGGCGCAGCCGCCCCACTAACCAAGCTTGAACAGCGAGCCCAACTTCTGCGCGGCCATAAGATCGCCGCCAACCTTCAGCTTGCCGGTCATCAGGGCCATGGCCGGGTTGAGCTTGCCCGCCACCAGCTTAAGCCAGTTCTGGTCGCTCAGCGTCAGGGTGGCGGTGGGGTCGGGGTGGGTGCCGGGGCTCACCGCGCACTGGCCGCCGGCGATGCTCACCGTCCAATCGCCGGACTCGTCGCCGGTGATGTGGAACTGATATACCAACTCCACGCCCTCGGCCTTGTGGGGGCGGAAGGCGGAGGGCATGCCGTCAAAGATCTCTTGCACCGTGCTGGGGGTCATGCTTTGCTCCCTAAAAATCCATTGCGTGCGGACTGCTCCAGAGGGGCGGCCCATTCTAACCCCTGCCGCGGGGACGGTCCAGAGTTGGTTTGTGCCCGCCAGGCGGCCTTGCTATAGTGAAATCGTGGCATGCTTGAAGACCATAGCCGCCCTGGGCCTGGCGCTGGTCATCGTCCTGGGCGCGGCGGGATGCGGCCAAAAGGCCGACGAGCCCAACACCATCCGCCTGGTGGCCTGGAAGTTCAACAACCCCGGCCTGTGGCGGCGTTTGGCCGACCAGTTCGAAAAGCTGCATCCGCCGCTCAAGGTGGCCCTGGAGATAGGGCCCCATTCCTCCACCTCCTATCACGACCTGCTCACCCAGAAGCTCAAGAACCGCTCCAACGAGGCGGACGTCTTTTTGATGGACGTGATCTGGCCGCCGGAATTCGCCAGCGCGGGTTGGGCCCTGCCCCTGGATGACCTGTTTCCCGGCGAGCAGCGGGAGTTGTTCGTGCCCGCCGCCATGCGGGCCGCCTCCTGGCGGGGCCGGGTGTACGGCGCGCCGCTATACCTCACCGCCGGGGTGCTCTACTACCGGCGCGACCTCTTGGAGCGCTACCGTTTGCCCGTGCCCCAGACCTGGCCCCAGATGGTGGGCCAGGCCAAGCTGATCCTGGCCCAGGAAAAGGGCGACCTGGCGGGATACTCCGGCCAGTTCAAGCAGTACGAAGGCCTGGTCTGCGACATGCTGGAGTTTGTATGGTCCGCCGGGGGCAAGGCCCTAGACGACCAGGGCCAGCGCTGTATGCTGGAGGGACCCGCCGCGCTCAAGGCGGTGCGCTTCGTGCGCGACGCGCTCATCGGCGGCGCGGCCCCGCGCGGGGTGCTGGCCTATCAGGAGCCCGAGAGTCTGAGCCTGTTCGCCCAGGGCGGGGCCATATTTCTGCGCAACTGGTTCTACGCCTGGCCCATCCTGAACGATGCCCAGCGCTCCCAGGTGGCGGGCAAGGTGGGCCTGGCCCCGCTGCCCCGCTTCAGCGGGGGCCGCAGCGCCGCCTGCCTGGGCGGCTGGCAGGTGGGGCTCAGCGCCTATTCCCGCAAGCCCACCCAGGCCCTTAAGCTGATCAAGTTCCTCACCAGCGAGACGGTGCAGCGCCGCCTGGTGTTGGAGGAGGGCCTGGCCCCCACCCGCACCGGCCTGTACCAGGACCCCTGGGTGCTCAAGGCCCAGCCCCATTTCGCCAAGCTGCTGCCGGTGCTGGAGGGGGCCCGCCCCCGCCCCCGCACTCCCCTGTACCCGGCGGTGAGCGAGGTGATGCAGGTCTACTTCCATCGCGCCATCAGCGACCGGGACAGCGACCTGCCCGAGCTGGCCGGACGCGCCGCGCAAGACATCGAGCGCCTGTTGGGGCTGGCCGGGGGGCAGTAGGCCATGGCCGTCATGGCCCCGAGGCGCGGCGAGAGGCTCCTGGCCTGGGGGCTCTTGCTGCCCTGCCTGGCCGCGGTGTGCGCCTTCGCCTTCTGGCCCATCGTCTACTCCTTCGTGCTCAGCCTGCACCGCATCATCTTGGGCCTGCCCGGCCTGGGCGAAAGCTTCGTGGGTCTCGCTAACTACGCCCGCCTGCTGGCCGACCCCACGGCGCGGGCCTCGGCCGGGATCACTCTGGTGTTCGTAGGGGTCAGCACCCTGTGCGAGGTGGCCCTGGGCACCCTCATGGCCCTGGCCCTGGACAAAAGCTTTCGCGGGCGGGGCCTGGTGCGGGCGGCGGTGCTGGTGCCCTGGGCTATACCCACGGTGGTGGCCAGCCAGATGTGGCGCTTTATCTTGAACGACCGCTACGGCCTGCTCAACTGGCTCATTTTCGGCGACCAGGTGGGCTCCTACCGGGCCTGGCTGGCCGAGCCGGGCTGGGCCCTGGCGGCGGTGATCGGGGCCGACGTGTGGAAGACCAGCGCCTTCGCCGCCCTGATCGTGCTGGCCGGCTTGCAGACCATCCCCCGGGAGCTGAACGAGGCGGCGGCCCTGGACGGGGCCGGGCCCTGGCAGCGCTTCCGCCACCTCACCCTGCCCCTGGTGCTGCCCGCCCTGGCCGTGGCCCTGGTGTTTCGCACCATGGACGCCTTCCGGGTCTTCGACCTGGTGTACGTGATGACCCAGGGCGGCCCGGCCAACGCCACCAACGTGCTCCAGTTCTATGGCTACAAGAAGATGTTCGCCGAGGGCTTCCTGGGCTACGGCTCGGCGGTTAGCGTGATGGTCTTCGTCATGGTGCTGGCCGTGTCGCTTCTCTACCTGCGCCTGGTGGGGCGGCGGCTGCTGCGGGGGGACGCCCGGTGAAGCGGGGACGCCTCATGGCCGCCCTGGGGGCGGGGGCCTTTTGCCTGCTGGCCCTGGCGCCTTTCGTTTGGCTGGTCATTACCAGCTTCAAGACCCAGCTGGAGGTCACGGCCATCCCGCCGACCCTGTGGCCCGGCGGCTCGCTGGAGTTCTACCGCTCGGCCCTGACTCGCTACGGGCTGATGCATTTCGTGCTCAACAGCCTGGTGGTGGCCGGGGGCACCACGGTTTGCACCCTGTGCCTGGGGGTGGGCGCGGCCTACGCCCTGGCCCGGCTTCGGGTGCCGGGGCGGCCCTGGCTCATGGGCGCGCTCTTGTTGGTGAGCATGTTCCCCCAGATATCGCTGGCCGGGCCCATCTGGCGCATCCTGCAGGCCGTGGGCTGGCTAGGCACCTACCAGGGGCTCATCATCCCCTACGTCACCCTGACCCTTCCTCTGGCGGTGTGGATACTTACCAGCTACTTCAGCGAGCTTCCCCGGGAGCTGGAGGAGGCGGCCATGCTGGACGGCTGCGGCCGGTTGGGGGCCTTGCTGCGGGTGATCCTGCCCCTGGCCGGGCCGGGGGTGTTCACCGCGGCCATTCTGGTTTTCATCTACGCCTGGAACGAGTTCTTCTTCGCCCTGCTCATCATGACCCGCCGGGCGGTGCAAACCCTGCCGGTGGGCATCGCCCTGTTCCAGGGCCAGTTCACCATGCCCTGGGGGGAGATCGCCGCCGCCTCCACCGTGGCCACCGCCCCCCTGGTGGCCCTGGTGTTCCTCTTCCAGCGGCGCATCGTCAGCGGCCTGAGTGCCGGGGCCATAAAGGGATAAGCCATGAGCGGCCTGGTACTGGACAATCTGCACAAATCCTTCGGACCGGAAAAGGTGCTGGACGGGGTGAGCCTCAGCGTGGAGCAGGGGCAACTCGCCGTGCTGCTGGGGCCCAGCGGATGCGGCAAGAGCACCATCCTGCGCCTGGTGGCCGGGCTGGAGGAGCCGGACGCGGGGAGCATCAGCCTGGGCGGCCGGGACCTGGCCGGGCTGGCCCCCAAACAGCGCGACGTGGCCATGGTCTTTCAGAGCTACGCCCTGTATCCCCACCTGGACGTGTTCGGCAACCTGGCCTTTCCCCTGCGCATGGCCCACGAGCCCAAGGCACAGATTCAGCGCAAGGTGAACCAGGCGGCGGAGCTGCTGGGCATAGCGGAGCTGCTCGCCAAAAAGCCGGGCCAGCTGAGCGGGGGGCAGCGCCAGCGGGTGGCCATCGGCCGGGCCATCGTGCGCTCGCCGCGTTTGTTCCTGTTTGACGAGCCCCTTTCCAATCTGGACGCCCAGCTGCGCGGGGAGATGCGCCTGGAGCTGGCCGCCCTGCACCGCAAGCTGGGCACCACCATGCTCTACGTCACCCACGATCAGACCGAAGCCCTGACCCTGGGCCAGGTCATCGCGGTGCTGCACCAGGGGCGGGTGGAGCAGGTGGGCGGACCGCGGGAAATCTACCAGCGCCCGGCCAACCGTTTCGTGGCCGGGTTCCTGGGCTTCCCGCCCATGAACTTTTTCGAGGGGTCGCTTCAGGACGGACGCTTCGTCTGCCCCGCCCCCGCCTTCAGCCTGCCGGTGGAGGGCGTCGCTCCCGGCCCCGCCGTGCTTGGCCTGCGGCCCGAGGAACTGACTCCCGGCGAGGGCCCTCTGAGGGGCAGTTTGGAGCTGGTGGAGAGGGTGGGCGGCCAGAGCGTGCTGCATCTGCGCTCCGGCGAGGCGCGTTTCACCGCCACCGCCTCGGCGGACTTCAGCGCCCAGGCGGGCACGGAGCTTTCCCTGGACCCGGCGGCGGCCAGGCCCCATCTTTTCCGCGGGGAAAAAAGAATTAACTAGCCCGCAGATTCCATGGAGGCCGTGCGGCAAGGGTTTAAGCGCTTCAGGCTAGTTTGATTTCTTTATAAGACAGGTTTCATCTAAAAAGGCCACGCTCAGAACCGGCACAGCCAGCAGTCGCTAGACAAGGCGTCTGGCAAGCGAGGGCCGCAGGCGTAGCCAGGGTGCTACGTTGAGGACCGAGCGCAGCCAGCAACGCACTATAGCGACGGCTGGCGTCGCCGGACGCATGGCCTTCATAGAATTTGCGGGCTAAACCGTGTAACCCGCCTCGCGGGCCAGGGTGGCCACCCTGGCCTGGAGGTTGAGCATGTAGGCGGGCAAGGGCTGCTTGGGGCCGGGGCGGTGGTCGTACTCACCCATGCGCACCAGCTCCACCACCCGCTCCTGGTCGCCCTCTTCCTGGGCCAGCAGGCGCAGCACCCATTCCCGGAACTGCTCCGCCGAGGCCATGCCCCGGCCGATGTGCTTCTTTGCCGCCGGGCCGGTGTGCACCGCGTGGTGACCGGGGCACAGGACCTCCACCTCCAGCTCGCCCAATCGGCTGAGGCTCTCCACATAGGCGTCGAAACTCACTAGGAATTCGCTGATAATATAGCCGCCCGGCGCATTGGTGCCCACCGCCTCCGAGGCGAGCAGGATGCGTTTGTCCGGAACGTAGAAGCTCAGCATGTCCCAAGTATGGCCGGGGGTGGCCAGCACCCTCACCTTGGTCCCGCCGCCCAGGTCGATCTCCTCGCCCTCGTCCACGGTGGCCTCCAGGGTGAAGGGCTTGAACTCGTGGGGGCTCTGGCGGGTGCCCCCGGAGGTGAAGTAGTTCTGGGCCGCCACCTGGTTGAGCTGGGCGATGAGCTTCAGGGCGTTAGGCCGGGTGATGATCTTGGCCGCCTTGGGTGCGGCCACCACCTTCATGTCGGGCCAGGCCTCCTTGAACCAACCGGCCGCGCCGCAGTGGTCGAAGTGCACGTGGGACAGGAACAGCCATGCCGGGGTGCGCTCGCCCAAAATCCGGCGGGCGTCGTCCAGGTAGGACTGGGTGAGGCAGGCGAAGCCCGCGTCGAACAGGGCCGGTTGGGGCGCGTCCAACAGGAAGCAGGGCACCGAGGAGTTGCCCAGTTGGTACAGGTCCGGCGCGATCTCGTAGAGGCCTTCGTGGTGGTTGATCATGGCCTCGCCTCCTTGCTTGGCTGGTGGTGGCTAGCCCTGGGCCTGTTGGCGGCGCTGTTCGCGCACCGCCTTGAGCCCCCGCACCGCCTCCTTGGCCGTGTTGCTGTTTTTCACGGCGCTGTGCAGGGCGTTGCCGAAGGCGGCCTCGGCCAGGGAAAGCTGCTCGTTTTGCCAGGCCGCGTAACCGGCCAACAGCCAGTAGCGCCCGCCCTGGTCCTTTTTGTCCCGGTGCTTGTCCTCCAGCTTGGCCGCGTGGCGGTAGGCGTCGTGGGCTTGGGAGTAAGCCTTTTGCTCCAGGTAAATCCGGCCCGCCCGGGCCCAGCGCCGGGAGGTGGGCTGGGTCTGGGCCGCCTTCAGGGACCAGGCCGCCGCCCGCTCCAAGTCGTGGCCTTGCGCGTAAAGGTCGGCCAGGCGGTCCATCTGCTTGATCTGTTTGGGCTCGCCTCCCCAGGCCTTCAGGTAGTAGGGGATGGCGGCCAGGGGAGCCCCGGCGGCCCGGTATAGATCGGCCAACTGCCGCCATCCCGCCTCCTTGGGCGGCTCCAGGCGGTAGGCCACGGCCAGGGAAGCGGCGGCCCCGGCATAGTCCTTGTTCATGGTGGCCAGGCTGGCCCCCAGGCGCCACAGGGAGGCGTCCTCCGGCCAGCCGGCCAAGAGGCGCTCCAGCACCTTGGCCGCCCGCTTGTTGCGCTTCAGGTCCAGATAGGCCCGAAGCTGGGCGGTGAGCCAGGCCTTCTTGGGCTGGGGCCGGGCGCAAAGCTCCTCCAGCCAGGGCAGGGCCTGGGCCGCCTGGCCCGCGCCCAGGAGGAACACCGAGGCCTCGTAGAGCAGGTTGTAGTCCGGCGGCTTGCTCAACAGATAGGCGCGGTAGGCCAGGCGGGAGGCCTCGGCGGGCTTGCCCTGTTCGTAGCGCACCACGGCCAGGTTGCGCACCGCCGCCTGGAAGCAGGGCCAGCCCTCCACCGCCTTGGCGAAATACAGCCCCGCCTCGTCGCGCTGCTTGGCCTGGTAGGCCAGCACCCCGCGCAAGAACCAAAAGCGCGGGTGGGCCTCGGGGTGGTCCTTGGCGTACTGGGCCAGCTTTTCCGCAGCCTGGGCGTCCTGCTTTTTCTCCATGAGCTGCTGGGCTTCGAAGAGGACCTTGTGCACGCTATGGTTGAGGTGCGGCTCTTCCGGGCAGTCCAGGGCCGGGGCGGCCATGGCCAGGTTGGCGGCCAGCAGCAGCAAGGCCAATGCGGCTATGAGGGCGCGTCTGATCATCGTTCCAGCTTGAAGCGGATGGTGGTTTCCACCCAGGTTTCCACCGCCTCGCCGTCCTTGACCCCCGGCGCGAAGCGCCAGCGGTTCACCGTTTTGAGCACGCTTTCCTCGAAGATGCCCCGAGGCTTGGCGTCCACCACCTCCAGGTTGCGCACCTCGCCCTGGCGGTCCACCAAAAAGCGCACCGTCACCGCGCCCTCTATGCCCCTGCGCCGGGCCAGGTAGGGATAGGGCGGGGGCACCTGGCCCTTGGCCAGGGGAGCGCGGTCCACCTGGCCCAGGCTGAAGCGCTGGGGCTTAGGCGCGGAAACGGCCATGCCCACGGCCAGGCGGGGGTTCAGCTCCAAGTTGAGCTGCGGCGTCTCCAGGAGCGGCTGGGGGGTGGACACCTGGGACGCCTGCATGGGCTGCATCTTGATCACCTTGGGCGGCGGAGGCGGGGGCGGCGGCTCCTCCTCCCGCTCCGGCGGCGGCGGAGGAGGCAATGGCAAAAAGGCGTTGATGGAAAAGGCCTCCATGTCCGGGCGCTCGATCTGCTTTTTCAGCAGCCAGGAGGCGGAGCCGAAGATGACCAGATTGAACAGCACCGCCCCGGCCAAGGCCAGGGCCCAGGCCCACCGTGACGGCGGGCGATCCAGGGCGGTGCAGGTCACGAGCCCGGCCTCTTGGCGGCCACGGCCACGTCCTTGGCCCCGGCCAGGCGGCACTCGTCCAAGACCTCCACGGTGCGCCCGGTGGGAGTGGTCTTGTCGGCGGCGATGATCACCGCCCCGGCGGGGTCTTCGGCCAGAAAGCGCTCCACCAGGCCGCGCACCGCCCTGAGGTCCACCTGGCGGCGGTCCACGAAGATGCGGCCGTCTCCGGCCACGGCCACCACCAGGGCCCCTTTCTGCTTGGCCGCCGCGGTGGCGGCGGTGGGCCGCTGCACCTCCACCCCGGACTCGCGCACAAAGGTGGTGGTGACCAAAAAGAAGATCAGCAGGATGAAAACCATGTCGATCAGGGGGGCCATGTTGATCTCGGCCTCGTCCCCGCCGTTGTTGTCCATGCCGCCCAGGCGGCTTCTCAGCCTCAGCATGCCGCCTCCTGTCTGGAACGCAGCCAGCTCTGCACCGCCGCCGCGAAGGACAGCAGGCCCTGCTGCAGCTTGCGGGCCTGGCGGCGCAGCACGTAGCCCGCGAACAGGCCGGGTATGGCCACCAAAAGGCCGGTCTCGGTGGTGATCAGCGCCTCGCGGATGCCCCCGGCCATGGCCTGGGCGTTGCCCGTGCCGTACTCGCCGATCACCGCGAAGGTGTCGATCATGCCGCTCACCGTGCCCAATAGGCCCAACAGCGGGGCCACGGCGGCCAGCATGAGGATGGTGTCAACGTGCCGCCACAAGCGCGGCCCCTGGCGGCGCACCGAAGCCTCCCACAGGCGCACGTCGGCCTGGGGGGCGTGGCTGCCCGCGCCCAGGAAATGGGCCAGGGCGGCGCTGCGCGGCCCCACGATATCAGGCGCCTGGCCGCTCAAGAGGCTCTCCAGGGCCTGCCCCGGCTCCAGCCCCTCGCGGCGCACCCTGGCCAGCCACAGGAACTTGTAGAGCACCAGGGCCCACAGCCACAGGGACAGAGCCAGCAGGGGCCACATCACCGGCCCCCCGGCCAGGACGAACTCCCAGGCTGAGCGCAGCGCGTCCACGATCAGCCTCGCGCCTTTATCAGGGCGGCGGACAGGGCCACCGCCTTTTCTTCCATGTCCCCGGCCAGGCGCTGGGCCCGGCGGCCCAACAGGGCCGAGACCACCAGGATGGGGATGGCCACGGCCAGGCCCAACTGGGTGGTGATCAGCGCCTCGGAGATGCCCCCGGCCATGAGCCGGGGATCGCCGGTGCCGAACACGGTGATGACCTGGAAGGTGTTGATCATGCCGGTGACCGTGCCCAAAAGGCCCAGCAAGGGGGCCACGGCGGCCAGCACCTTGAGGGCGGTGAGGAAGCGCTCCAAACGGGGCAGCTCGCGCAGCATGGCCTCGCTGAGCCCGTTGTCGATAACCTCGCTGGGCTGGTCCCGGAGGGCCAACCCGGCGGTTATCACGTTGCTGGTGGGGCGTCCCCGCTGCTTTTCGGCCTCGTCCAGGGCTCCGGCGAAGTCGCCGCTGGCCACCAGCTCGGCCACGTGGGTCATCATCTCGTCGGTGTTGGCCCGCACTTTTCTGAAGAAGATGAGCCGCTCGATGATCAGGATCAGCGCGGCCAGGCCCACCGCCAGGATGGGCCAGATCAGGGGACCGCCGGAGCGCACCTGCTCCCACAGGGTCTCGCGGCGGCTGAGCTGCTTCAGGGCGGCCCCGCCGCTGATGTCCATGGGCGCGGCGTCGGTCTCGCGGTCAAGGTAGGAGTTGATATCGCTGGTCAGCCCCCAGGAAAGATCGCCCCCGGCGGCCAGCAGGCGGCCCGAGGCCTGGCCCAGGGTGGCCAGCCCCACCTCGCCGCCGGTGCGGAACAAGGTGGTGAAAGCGCCCAGGCGCACGATGTCCGCCTGCACGTCCTGGCCGTCACGGTTGACCAGGGGGCCCTTCCAGCGGGCGATCTGGCCGCTGCCGGCCATCTCGGCGAAGTAAAGCTCCACCAACTGCTGGATGTCGTTCAGGCCGGGGAAGCGGCTCTTGTTCAGGTAGCCGCGCAAAATTTCCAAACGCCCGGGGTTTTGGGCGGTGACCGGGGAGCGCTCGGCCATGGCCAACAGCTCCCGCGCGGCGGCGCGCACGTGCCCGGCCAGCTCCTTGAGGTCGCCGCTGGTCTCGGCCAGTTGGCGGGTCAGCTCGGCCTTTAGGCGGCTGGTGGCGGCCAGGTCTTCCCGGGCCTGGGCCAGGGCCTTTTTCTCCCGGGCCAGGTTCTCCTTGAGCTCCTTCAGCTTGGCCTGCATGGCCGCCCGCTCCTGGGCGATGTCCTGCCTGGTGCGCCCCAACTCGGCCTGGGCCTGGGTGCGCTCGGTGGCGGTCTTTTGGGCCGCCTGGCCGAAGTCGGCGGCCAGGGCCGGTGCGCTGAAGCAAAGCGCCAGGGCGGCGGTCAATATCCACACCCACCCGCGCATCACTTGGCCTCCGGCGCGGCGGGGGCCAGGCCCACCGGCAGCTCGACCAGGCTCACCACCCGGCGGCGCTGGGCGATCTCGGCGGCCATTTCCAGCTGGCGGTGCAGGGTGTCCTGGGGCTTCCACTGGCCCGACTCCCGGTCCCAGCGCCAGGCCTGGCGGCCCGCCGGGTCCAGGGCGAACAGGGCCAAACGGCCCAGGCGCAACAGGCGCACCCGGCGGCGGGCCCCCTGTATCTCCAGCTCGGCTTCTTCCACCGATACCGTCTGGCCGTAGCGCGCCTCCACCTCCAGGGCGTTCAGCAGGCTGCCGGCCTTTTTGGCCAGTGAGGCGTCGTAGTCGTTGAGGCTGTGCTTCAGCGAGGCCAGGCGCTTGGCCCTCTCGCTCACCAGGAAGGGCAGGTCGGCCCCCACCACCGTGGTCAGGCGGGCCGTCTCCTGATCCAGGAAAGGCTCCAACTCCTGGCGGATGCGCGCCATCTCTTCCAGGCGGCGCTTGAGCTCAGCCACCTTGGCCCTTTGCCCGGCCAGGTAGGCCTGGGCCTTCACCCGCTGGGCGGTGACCAGCTTCAGCTCCTTAGCGGCCGCCTCGATGGCGTCGGCCAGGGGAGCCCGCTGATCGGCCCAGGCGTCCAGCTCTTTTTGGGTGGCCACCCGAAGCTGCACCGCCTCCTTGGACTGGCGGCCCACATCCTGGGCCTTGGGCACGCTCTGGGCAGAAGAAGCGGCCCCCAACCCGGCCAGGGAAGCGGCCAACAGAAGCACGGTCAGCCAGATGGTGTTACCTGTGTTAGACTTTTTGTGTTTCATGTATTGCCCAAATAAAAAACCCCCGCCCTTGTTTCAAGGGCCTGGGGTTCATCCTTCATGGTGAACAATGGTGACGGCCCTAACAGGACGGACAGAACCGGCTCAGCCTTCTGGCTGACACCCTCCAATGATAGCGTGGTTCCGTCCGGTTCCCAACACCCCCGGCGCCCCGCGGCGGGCCGTAGCCTCCGGGCAGGAGTGCATGCTTAATTTGACATGATATGGCATATGCGTTTGTTGTCAAGAAAAAGGCTCATTGATCGCAGGTTATTGTTCTGCCTCGTCTTATTGGCCGCTCTGCTGACGGGGGCGGCAGGATGCGGCATGGACCGCGACAAGCCCCGGACCCTGCTGTTCATCCTGGCGGGGCAGTCCAACATGTCCGGCCGGGGAACCCTGGACCAGTTGCCGCCGGATTTTCCGGCCAACCGCAAACGGATCAAGAACTTCACCAACGCCGACGTGTGGGCCGAGGCCACCGAGCCCCTGGACGATCCCCGGGGCCAAAAGGACGCCTGCTCCCTGGATCTGGCCCCCGGGGTGGGGCCTGGGGCGGCCTTTGCCCAGCGCCTCACCGAGCTTTTGCCCGCGGTGCACGTGGGCTTGATACCCTGCGCCCGCGGGCGGGTGACCATGGAGCAGTGGGCCCCCAATACCCGGCCGAACACCCTCTACGGCTCCAGCCTGCGCCGGGCCCGTCTGGCCGAGGACAAGGGCCGCCTGAGCGGGGTGCTCTTTTACCAGGGCGAGAGCGACGCCTACTCGCGCGGGGCGGTGGAGGCCTGGCCCCGGCGCTTCGCGGCCCTGGTGGCCTCTTGGCGCCGCGACCTGGGCGACCCCAAGCTCCCGGTGGTGTTTTGCCAGGTGGGCAACCTGGCTCCGACCTGGCGCGCCGATCCTGCTTTCCGCTATTGGGACCTGCTCAAGAAGAAGCAGGCCGAGGTCAGCCTGCCGGGGGTGCGCATGGTGACCACCGACGACCTGCCGCTCAAGTCCGACGGCATCCACCTGACCACCACCGCCCAGATATATCTGGGCCGCCGCCTGGCCCAGGCCATGTACGAGCTGCTGCTGGAGCGGGGCGCGGCGGGCGTGGCCACGTCCAATCCCTGAGCCGCGCTTCCGGGGCGCCGGGCGTCTGGAAAATCCCTAGCTTTGCATTAGAATATAGCCATACCCGGAGGGAGATATGACGGCCGGCCCCCAACCCTTGCCTCTGCTCACCCAGATGCCGCCCCAGGAGTCCCTGTCTCGTTGCGGCACGGAAGAGTCTTACGGCGATGCCATGGCCCAGCCCTTTGTGCTGGGCGCGGTGGACACCGCGGCCGGGCCGGTGCCCCAAGTGGGCGGCGAACTGGGCCGGGCCGACCATCGCGGCACCCTGCGGGTCCGTCTGGGCTTTGGCCGCCACGACTACAAGGTGGTCCCCGGTCTCTACGCCCTGAACCGCCCCACGCCGGACTCCCCGGTGCTGGTAAGCGCCAACTACAAGCTCAGCTTCGACCACCTGCGCCGGGAGGCCCGGGAGCTGGACGCCTGGCTGCTGGTCCTGGACACCAAGGGGGTCAACGTGTGGTGCGCGGCGGGCAAGGGCACCATGGGCACCGCCGAGCTGGCCGGGCGGGTGCGCTCCAGCGGCCTGGAGCGGGTGGTGAGCCACCGCAAGCTGATCCTGCCCCAACTGGCCGCGCCGGGAGTGGCCGCCCATCTGGTGAAAAAGCATTGCGGCTTCGGGGTCGCCTACGGCCCGGTGCTGGCCCGGGACCTGCCCGCCTTTTTGGCGGCGGGCCTGAAGGCCGATCCGGCCATGCGCCGGGTGAGCTTCCCGATCAAGGCCCGCACGGTGCTGGTGCCGGTGGAGCTGACCCAGGTTTTACAGATCTATTTGTGGCTGCTGCCGGTCCTGCTGGTGCTGGCCGGGCTGGGCGGCCTGGTGAGCGGGGCCGGCTTCTGGAGCGCCCTGACCGGGGCCGGGCTCCGGGCGGTGGGGGCCATGCTTCTGGCCGCCCTGGCCGGGGCGGTGGCCTCGCCCATCCTCTTGCCCTGGCTGCCGGGGCGAGCCTTTTCCTTGAAAGGCCTGTGGCCGGGCCTGGCCGGGGCGGCGCTGCTCTGGGCCCTTTGGCCTGCGCCCGCCAATGCCGAGCTGTGGGCCTGGTGCCTGGCCGTGCCAGCCCTGAGCAGCTTTTTGGCCATGAACTTCACCGGCGCCTCCACCTACACCTCCCTTTCCGGGGTGAAGAAGGAGATGCGCCGCGCGGTGCCCTTGCAGATCGCGGCCGCGGCCCTGGGCCTGGGCCTGTGGGTCTACGCCCTGTTGGCGGCATAGGAGTAGAACATGCCTGCTTTGCGTTACCTCAAGGACGTGGTGAGCCTCAAGGCCAACCCCGATTTGTGCCTGGGCTGCGGCCTGTGCGTGGAGGTGTGCCCCCAGGGGGTGCTGGCCCTCATCGACAAGCGGGTGGCGGTGGTGGAGCGAGACGCCTGCATGGAGTGCGGGGCCTGCATGACCAACTGCCCCGCCGAGGCCCTATGGGTGGAGGCCGGGGTGGGCTGCGCCCAGGCGGTCATCAACAGCGCCTTCGGCCGCAAGGGCAACGCCTGCTGCTGCGTGGCCGAGTCCCGCGCCCCCCAACAGGGCCTGCAAACCAGCCTGGACGCCGCCCCGCGTGGCAAAAGCTCCGGCTGCTGCTGAGCTGAGCCTTACCCTTTTGCTTGCCTCCGTGGGCCCGGTGGTACAATGATGGGCCCAGCCAGTCAGTCAGCCGGAGGCAAGCAGCCATGAACCATGCCCAGATAATCAACCAACTTTTGTGCCTGGGACTACGCCCGGAGCCGGGCCAAGCCTCGCCCCCGGACCAGGGCGGGGATCTGACCCTGCTGGTGGATGGCCGGGCGGTGTGCCCGCCCCTGGGCGACTCGCCCTGGAGCCTGGCGGCGGGCAAGCTGTGCCGGGATGGCCAGCCGGTGGAGGTGCCGGTGGAGGTTTTGCCCGCCCCGGCCTTCAGCGCCGAGCACGACCCCTCGGGCGCACCCCTGGGCCAAATCGCCCAGCGCTACGGGGCCGACTGCCTATTGGCCATGGTGGGGCCCACCTGCCTGTTCTGGCCCTCGCCCAACCGCTGCACTTTCTGCCCCATGGGCCCGGCCCGGGACGCGGGCCAGGACCTGGAGGAAAAGACTCCGGAGCAGGTGGCCCTGGCCGCCGCGCGGGCCAAGGAGTTGGACGGGGTGGCCCATGTGCTGCTCATGGCCGGGGTGGTGCCCCCGGCGGGGGGCGAGATCAAGCACCTCATCGACTGCGCCAAGGCCATTAAGGAAAATACCGGCCTGCCGGTGCAGGCCTCGCTGTTGCCCCCGGCATTCACCAAGGACCTGAAGCGGCTGGCCCAGGCCGGGCTGGATTGCCTGGAGCTGAGCCTGATGAGCTTCGACCCGGCGGTGCTGGGCCGCATCGCCCCGGCCAAGGCCGGACTGGGCCTGGACCGCTACGTGGAGGCCTGGGCCGAGTCGGTGCGCCGCCTGGGGGCGGGGCAGGTAAGCTGCACCATCCTGGCCGGGCTGGGCGAGGACCGGGTGCAGACCCTGGAGGGCTGCCACCTGCTGGCCGAGATGGGGGTGATCCCCCTGCTCACCCCGGCGCGCTTCTGCGAACAGTTCGAACTCGAGGCTGCCCCGGACCCGGAGTACCTGGCCGGGCTCTACGCCGAGGTGGCCGCCCTGATGCGGGCCTATGGCCTGAGCCTGGGCATGGCCAAGGCGGGCGTGGCGCGCTCCGGGGCCTACACCGCCCTGGGGGCCTGGGAGCTGGAGCCGCCCGGCCTGGTGGTGCGGCCCGTGCGCAACACCGAGGAACTGGACGCGGCCCTGGCCCTGCGCCACCAGGTTTTCGTACTGGAGCAGGGCATCGTATCTGGCACCGACCAGGACGGCCGAGACCGCATGGCCCTGCATCTGGGGGCCTGGCGGGGTGGCGATCTGGCGGGGGTCTTGCGCCTGCTGCCCGAGGACGACAGCCAGGGCCTGCTGCGCCTGGGGCGCTTGGCGGTGCTGCCGGACCAACGGGGCCAGGGCGTGGCCTCGGAGCTGCTGGCCCAGGCCAAGGAGCAGGCCCGCCGCCGGGGGGCCGACCGGCTCACCGCCTCGGTGCAGAAGGCCAACCTACCCCTGTTCGCCCGCCTGGGCTGGACCGAGCAGGGCGATCCCTTCGCGGTGCACGGCTGGGAGCACCAGGAAATGACCCTGGAACTGGGCTATAGTTGATTAAGACCCTTTGGGCGAGGAAGCCATGCCCCTCTTGGTCAAACTGAGCACTACCCTACGCAAGCAGGTGCCGGGCTACGACCCCGACACCGGGCTGGATTTGGCGTTCGTGGCGGGCGAGAGCGTCGAAGGCCTGATCCTCCGCCTGGGCCTGGACCCGGCGCGCATCAAGATCATCATGGTCAACGGCCGCTCGGCCGCCCTGGACCAGAAACTAGAGGACGGCGACCGGGTGGGCCTGTTCCCACCGGTGGGAGGGGGATGATGCCCGAGCTGCGCCGCTTCCTGGCCCCTTACCTGAAACAGATTCCCCTGCCCGAGGGCGAGGCCTTTTCTACGGTGAGCCTGGCCGGGCTAGAGACCCTGGCTGCCGAGCAGGGCGGCGGGCTGAAGCAGGCCATGCTGGAGTGCCTGGACCAGGGCATCTGGCCCGAGCGTTTTCGAGCCAACCGGGGCGAGCTTGGCGCCCAGGACCAGGCCCGCCTGTTGAACTCCTCGGCCGCGGTGATGGGCTGCGGGGGCCTGGGGGGACTCGCCTGCCTGCTGCTGGCCCGCCTGGGGGTGGGCGATCTGCTCCTGGTGGACGGCGACAGCTTCGAGGAGAGCAACCTCAACCGCCAGATGCTGGCCACGCCCGAGACCCTGGGACGCCCCAAGGCCCAGGTGGCGGCCCAGGCGGCGGCCGGCCTCAACCCGGCCTGCCATGCGCGGGGCGAGGTGGCCTGGATCGGCCCGGACAACCTGCCCGCCCTGGTGGCGGGGCGTCAGGTGGTGGTGGATTGCCTGGACAACCTCGCCGCCCGCTATCACCTGGAGGACGCCTGCCGCGCGGCGGGGGTTCCCCTGGTGCACGGGGCCCTGGCGGGCATGGAGGGCATGGTCATGGTGATACCGCCCCAGGGTCCGGGCCTGCGCGATCTGCACGGCCCCACCCCCCCGCCCAAGGACCACGGGGCCGAGGTGCTTCTGGGCACCCCCACCCCCACCCCGGCGGCGGTGGCCAGCCTGGAGGTCAGCGAGGCCATGAAGCTTCTGCTGGGGCGGCCCGGCCTGAAGCCGGGGCAGCTTTTGCATTTGGACCTGGGCGCTCCTTCCCTGGAGATCCTCACCCTGGGCTAAGGTCAACGCAAGGCGGCGCGTACCGCTCCTCTGGCGCGCCCGGCCACGGCCATGACCAGAGTAGCCGAAGTGGCGGCCAGACGGTTTTGCCATTTACGCCCGGCCCAGGCCATTCGGTGGTCCAGCTCGGTAGGCTCCAAGGGCTGGAATTCATTTTCCTGCAAAATAGTCATTACTTCGCGGGTGAAAGCAAGCAGCCCGGCGGCAAGGGACCTCTCCAGCAAAGGCAGGGCGGCCAGACGTTTAACCTCGCGCTCCGGGTCGGGATCGGCCGCCTCCAGGCGCGGCGGTTGGGCGGCTAACCCACCAATAGTGAGGATTTGAGCCGTCTCTCCGGCCTCCTGGCGCACCAGCTCCGTAAGCAGCATCTTGGCCGTGGCGCAACGCTCGGCGGCGATGTCTTGAAAAGCCCTCGCCAAACGCAGCTTTAGTCCGCCCAGGTCGCGACGCGGCCAGGGCAGGGCCAGATGGGCGGCAACTTCGGTCCGCAACACCTTCAGGCTTGCCTCGGCGGCACTTGTCAGCACAGCGGCGACCTGGGGCTCCCACTCCTGCTTGATACGCTCCCATTGGGCGACTAGTCCGAGGGACGTTAACTCTTTGAGGTTTTCTTTGAATTCTTCAGTGGGAGATTTTGCTGACACGGCTATTCCTCTTGTTTCGCTCACAGCCCGACCTTAAACCCTCTGGTCACCCAGAACATACCCCATATAAACATCCATAAACTGAAGGCAAAAGGAGCTGAAGGCCATATCCACCAAAGTCTTCTCATGGGTCCTTTATTAAGAAGCAACGCCAAGCCTGTGCATAGAAGCCACCCTACGGGGATAATTACTCCAAATACCCAAAAATTTTCTTTTACCTTGGGGCTTAGGCTAAGAAAATATGGGGCCAAAGCAACCGTCCACGATGACAAACCGACAGCTATAGCTAGAGTGTTTTTCAAAGGATTCTCCTTAAGATGATCTAACTTTTCACTTCATCGTGTTAATCGGGGTTGATGCCAAACTTCCTTGCCGCTACAAGAATTCTAAAGGCAAAAAGAGCAAAAGCCCGATAGGCTGCAGCGTAATCGGCTTCTTCTTCCGTGTCGGGAGGGTAACTCCATTTTGCTGGGTCCCCCGCTAAGTTTTGGAGGTTTTTTATCAACATTTTGTCGCAGTATATTTTTTCGTGCTCGTCATAACATAAATCATGTGACCAACAGGCTGCATCAAGTGAATCTTCGGGGGCGCTATTTTCGCTGGGTTGGGTGCCCGCTACGCCGGTGTCCCTGCCGTTTGACCAGTTTTTACCGCAATACTTTCCCCATATTGGTGTCCAGTCAGAACCATTGTTCCTCACAATAATTCTCCATACAGGATTTCTGGTCACATCTTCCATGTATGGTTTTATACTGGGATGGGTTGTCTTATGCGTTTCATCTGCGGTTCCTTCATTTTCGTTTTCAGTATTGAACTCATACCGCACGATGTCGTCCAACCTGCATTTACAATAAGGATGCAGAGGCGGCTCCGGTGCGTCGGCCGCATCCCTTTGTCCTGGTCCCGGCTCGAAATAAAATTCCCGGCCATGCAAGGCGGCGCAAGCCTCGCATGCCCCCTTCCCTCTACTGCTGATCCAACGGAAGCCGATTACTCTGATTTGGGCCTTGGGCAACATTGGCGCTCCATTTTCCCGGCCCGTGCGGAGGCCGGGTATGGTTATGCATACCCGGTTCGCAAGGTGGCGAGCCAAGGAGGCGCCTCAAAAATTGGTAGCCGAAATTTTTCACTGATCCCCCCAGCGAACGGCTGGGACAGTATAGACAACTTGGCGGTCCAGGCCAAGGCCGGTGCGCGCCATGCTTGGCGGGGAGGCGGGTTGCCCGAAGGCGATGAGCCCTAAAGCGCCGCCAGGTTGAACCGGTGGCTGTTGCCGCCGTTCATGGGAATCGGCAGCCCCGACCCGGCGCCGATGGGCTTCATGATCGGCACCTCGCTTTTGTGCCGGTCCGCCACCTCCTGTAAAAAGGCGGGAGGGAACAGGGCCCGGTCGTAGTAGCAAAGCAGGTTGACCGGGAAGTGGGGGAGCAGGCGGCGGTTGATCAGGTCCTCGTAGACCAGCAGCCGGAGGTGGTTCAGGCGGCTGTCCGCCGCCCAGTTCATGTCCGCCACCACCCTGACCGGCCCGCCCCAGTTGGGGACTGCGCTTCGCCCGGCCTTGACCAGGGTGCCCAGGCAGGTGGTGGGCGAGAACACCCCGTCCTGATTGAACACCTCTTCCGCGGACAGGAAAGTCAGCAGGCCCATGTTTTGGACGGCCTCGGCGTCCACCCCCACCGCTTCCAGGCTGCGGCAGACGCTTTGCCGCGAGATGAGGTAGTGCAGGCACAGGCAGGGCTCACCCAGGGCCAGGCCCTCCTGGAAAAAAGCACGCACCGTTCGCCGCCATTGGGCGGGGTCGTTGCTTATCAACACCCTGTGCCGTGAATGCGCCGCGCCTCGGGCAAAGACTGGGAATCCTCTAGGCTCCTGTTCCACCATGGCCTCCTGGCTTGGTTGGGGGCGGGCCTGGAACTGCAGGACTTATGGTTTCCAGATTACGAAACAGGAACCGAGCGAGGGAATAGGGAATTGGCCCCAAAACCGATAGGGGCTGGGCCTCATTTTGTCCATGGCGGCGCGAGGCGGGAATGGTTGAAATGTGTCGGGAAAGTAATTGATATCAGGACTTTTTGCGGATGTCCTCGCGCACCGAGGGGGCCAGGAAGTTGGTGGCCACGTACATGTTGTAGGCCAGGGAGGGGGGCAGGAGCATGAGGCGGTCGCCTTCTTTCATGGGCCCGTCGTGTTGCAGGGGCCGCCCGTTGAGCATGAGCATACGCACCTTGCCGGTGAGGCCCAGGGCCTCGATGGCCTGGGACACCGTGGCCCCCTGAGGCAAATCCAATTGTTTCTCACCGCCCACCAGGCCTTCCACTTCTTTGCGCAGGGGCCCGGCCAGCTTGACGGTTATCTGCACGCGGCTCTCCAAAAAGGCGGGCCGGAGCCTGGGCCCCGGCCCGCCGTTCAATCAGGCTAGGAAGAAAAGTCCAGGGTGCGGTCCAACTCCTCGTCGGACACGTCGAACACCTCGCTGTGAGGCCGCAGGGGCTCGCGCTTGAAGAAGTCGGGCAAACGGTCCATGGACTTGTTGAAGCCCGCCCGGCGGTTGAAGTCCAACTCCATCTCCAGGACCTTCTGGCCCACTGCGGGCACGTCGTCCACCGTGAGCTGCCAGCCGAAGCGGGCGTTGAGCATGGCCACCACGTCGCCCAGGGACTCGGGGTTGTCCAGCACCGGGAAGGCCACGAACAGGCACAGGCCCACCGTGTCGATGGCCGCGGTGGCGATCTGCAAGTTGCGCGACAGCTCGCTCTGGCCGTGAGGCTTCAGGGGGTCCAGGTCGCCACCCACCTTGAGGATGTTGGTGGCCACGGCGTACCCGGCGGTGTGGTCCGCGCCCATGGGGGTGGTGGCGTAGGTCACGCCCACGCCCTTGACCGCCCGGGGGTCGTAGGCGGGCAGGCTCTGGCCCTTGACCACCGGCACCCGCTTGACTCCGAACATCTGGCCCACCGCCTTGGTGCCGCAGCCCAGGATGCGCCCCAGGGGAGTCAGCTTGCCCACCTGGGACAAGGCCTCCAGGGCGCCGGGGCCGTCGCCGAACTCCAGCAGGCCGCCCTCCATGGCCACGGCCATGGCCGTGCCCATCTCGATGGTGTCCAGGCCGAAGTCGTCGCACATGCGGTCTACCTGGGCGATGAGGTCCAGGTCGCTGATGCCGCAGTTGGGGCCCCAGGCCCACACCGTCTCATACTCGGGCCACTTGGTGACGTAGTCGCCCTTTTCGTCCACGTACAGGCCCGAGCAGCGGATCACGCAGGAGGTCATGCAGCCGTGGGTGCACACTCCGCCACGCTTGGTGGTGACCTCGTTCATGTGCTCGCCGCCCACCTTTTCCGCGTCCGCGAAGCGGCCTTCGCTGAAGTTGCGGGTGGGCAGGCCGCCGGCCTCGTTGAGGATGTTGATGAGGATGTCGGTGCCGTAGGCGGGCAGGCCCTCGCCGGTCACCGGGTGGGAGGTCAGGAACTTGGCGAAGCTCTTGGCCGCGGCCTTGAAGGCTTCGGGGTCGGCCAGCTCCGGGGTGTGGCCCCCGGCGGGGTCGATGACGATGGCCTTGAGGCCCTTGGAGCCCATCACCGCTCCCAGGCCGCCGCGCCCGGCGTGGCGGGTGGGCCTGAGGCCGGTGTCGGTGCAGGCGATGCTGGCCGCGGTGAGCATGGCTTCCCCGGCCTGGCCGATGGTGATGAACGAGCCCTTGTCGCCGTGGGCGGCCTTTAGCTTTTCCACGGTGTCGTAGTTGCCCAGGCCCTTGAGGTCGTCGGCCGGGACCAGCTCGGCCCCCTGGGCGTTGATCACCAGCTTGTAATACTTGCCCGCCTCGGGCACGCCCTCCACCACGATGGCCATGATGTCCAGGCGGCCCAGGTGGATGCCCGGCTGCCCGCCGCTGTTGGCCTCCTTGATGCCGCCGGTGAGGGGGCTCTTGGCTCCTATGGAAAGGCGGCCGCTGTTGGCGCAGTTGGTGCCGCCCAAAAGGCCGGTGGCGATGGCCAGTTTATTCATGGGGCCGATGGGATGGCAGGTGGGGTCCACTTCGTTGCTTACGATGGCCGAGGTAAGACCACGGCCTCCCAGGCCCAGGTACTGCTCGGGCACCGGTTCGAACTTGGTAATGATCTCGCTCATGTTTACGCGCAAAAGCTTGGCCATGGATAATCCTCCTAAGGCTTTGGGGAGACTATCCCATTGTGGCCCAGCCCGGCCGGCCGGTCAAGACGTTATAGCTGTATATTCAAAGGGTTATCTATGTCATCTTTGGCATAGGCCGGGCGGCGGCGTCCAGCGCCCGGCGCACCTCGCGAGCGATTTCCCGGGAGGTGATGGGCTTCATGACAAAGGAGGCCACCCCCAGCTTGGCGGCCTTTTCGGCGCTTAGCTGGTGGCTGAAGCCGGAGGTGATGATCACCGGCAGATCCGGGCGCAGGGCCTTGACCTCCTGGGTTAGGGCCGCGCCGGTGAGGCCGGGCATGGTCTGGTCGGTGATGAGCAGGTCGTAGGCCCAGGGGTCGGCCTTGAAGGCGGCCAGGGCCTCCGGGCTGGAGGTGAAGGGGCTGACCCGGTAACCCAGCCGCCTTAGTATGTGGCTGCCCACCTCCACCAGGCTGGCCTCGTCGTCCACGAGCATCACCCGCTCGTCGCCGGTGGGGTTGGGCGGGGCGGGGACGTGGTCCGCGGTCAGCTGGGCCTCCTGGTCCTCGGGTAAGAGCACCACGAAGCTGGTGCCCGGCCCCTCCCTATCGGTCAGGGTGATGGCCCCCATGTGGCTCTGGACGATGCCGTGCACCGCGGCCAGGCCCAAGCCCGAGCCCTTGCCGATTTCCTTGGTGGTGAAGAAGGGCTCGAATACCCTTTCCCTGAGTCCCGGGGGTATGCCCGGCCCGGTGTCGCTCACCACCAGGCGCAGGTAGGGCCCGGACATGAGGCCCGGAATCTGGTCCGCCTCTTCCCGGCTCATCTGCACCGGCTCCAGGCTCAACTCGATGGTGCCTCCGCTTTCCTCCATGGCCTGGGCCGCGTTGGTCATCAGGTTCACCAGGAGCTGATGCAGTTGGATGGGGTCGCCCCGCACCGGACCGCAGGGCTCCAGGCGGGTTTTTATGGTGATATTGCTGGGTATGGCCGCCCGCAGAAGCTTGAGCGCCTCGACGGCCAGGGCCCCCAGGTCCAGGGGCTCGGTTTCCCTCTCGCCCCCTCGGCTGAAAGACAGTATCTGCTGCACCAGGCCACGCCCCCGCTCACCGGCCTTGAGCACCTGTTCCATGTTCTCGGCAAGCTCGCTGCCCACCGGGGCGCGGTCCAGGCTCAGTTCGGCGTAGCCCATGATGGCGGCCAGCAAGTTGTTGAAGTCGTGGGCGATGCCCCCGGCCAGGGTGCCGATGGCCTCCAGCTTTTGGCTCTGCCTGAGCTTGGCCTCCATGACCCGCTGCCTGGTTATGTCCCGGGAGGTGTAGAGCACGGCGGGGCGTCCCTTCCAGGAAATGCGTATGCCCTTGGTATGGATCCAGCGTTCGTTGCCATCCTTGACCAGGATGCGCAAGGGGTAGTCGTTGGGCGTCGGTTTGCCGGCCAGGCGGTCGGCGTAGCGCTGGGCCACCACGGGCAGGTGGTCCGGGTGGATGAGTTTCCTGAAGTCCATGGTGGTCAGCTCATCCTGGGTGTAGCCGGTGAGGCGCTCCACCTCGGGGTTGGCGAAGACGAACACGCCGTCCTGCAGGATGTAGATGGCGTCCTGGGCGTTGTCCACCAGCAGGCGGTACTGCTCCTCGCTTTGCTTGAGGGCCTCCTCGGCAGCCTTGCGCTGGGTGATGTCAACCACGTTGCCCAGGTTGGCTTTACGTCCCTGGTACATGACATGGGCGTCCAAGGCCTCCAGCCAGATGGTCTTGCCGTCGCGGCATGTGGCCCGGAAAGTGTAATGGCGCTGAGCGACGTTGTGGTGCTGGCGCAGCCACCCCCCGGCCTTGACCATCTTCCGGTCGTCGGGGTGCACCAATTCCCAGGGGCCGCGGCCCAGCAGATCCTCGGGCTTGGCGTAGCCCAGCATGCCCACCAGCCGCGGGTTGACGTAGGCCAGCTTGCCGTCCTGGATCACGTAGATTCCCGACAAAGAGTTTTCCACCACCGAGCGGAAGTTGGCCTCGCTGTCGCTGAGGGCCTCTTGGGCCCGAATCTGGTCGGTGATGTCCAGATGGGCGCTGATCATCGAGGGCTCCGCTCCCACCTGAATTATCTCCGAGGACCACAGGAAGTGGCGCACCTGGCCGTCTTTCATCTTGAAGCTCACCGGGTAGTTGCGCAACGAACCGTCCCGCTCGATGATCCGGCGTATGTTTTCCCGGTCGGCGGGGTCGTCCCACAGGCCTAGGCCGGTGCTGGTGTTGCCCAGGGCCTCCTCACGGGAAAAACCGGAAACGCGGCAAAAGGCGTCGTTGACTTCCAAATAGCGCCCTTCTTTGATCGTAGTCATGTTCATCGGCACCGGGCTGGCCATATAAAGCTTTTGGAACTTCTCCTCGCTGGCCTTAAGGGCCTTTTGGGCGTGCTTGGCCTCGGTGATGTCCTGCAACAGGGAAAGCACCAGCCGCTCGCCGCCCACCTCGATCAGGGTCCCGTAGTAGACCATGTTCAAAAGCCGTCCGGCCTTGGTGCGCATGCGCACCTCCAACCCGCTCACCGAGCCCTCGCGGCGCAGGGCTTCCACCACCCGGTTGCGTCCCTCGGAGGCGGTATTGATCCCCAGCTCCATGATGGTCTTGCCGATCACTTCCTGGTGGTTGTAGCCGGTGCTGCGCAAAAAAGTTTCGTTCACCTCGAAAATACGGCCTTCCTCCAGGGAGGAGAGCACTACCCACATGGGGCTGTGCTGGAAGGCCTTGGAGAACTTTTCCTCGCTGGCCCTGAGCGCCCTGAGGGCGTTTTCGCGCTCGCTGACGTCCTCGTATATCACCAGTTGCTCGCCGGTGCTCAGGGTCACCGGCCTGAACTCTATGGTTTTGGTCTGGCCGCTTTTGCAGGTGACCCGGTAGGTGCGGGGCCGCACCTGGCCCACCGTGGAGGCAGTGAGGTCGCGCCGCCAGGCTTCCAAGGCCTCGCGCCGGTACTGGGGATCGGGAAAGGCCCGACTGAACCATTCCCGGCCGCGGGTGGTTTCCTCCCGCTGATAACCGAATATGCTGGTGAATTGGGGGTTGGTGTAGAGGTATTCGCCTTGGGGGCTGATGACCGCCACCCCCAGGGGAGTTTCCTCCACCAGGGTGCGCAGGCGCTCCTCGCTGCGGGCCAGGGCCAAGTCGGCCTCTTTGCGCGCGGTGGTCACCTGGAAAAATACGCTGATGCCGTTTTCCGAGGGGTAGATTCTTACGTCGAACCAGTTGCGGTAGGGTTCCTGCTCGAAAAAGGTTTCAAAGGCCAGGGCCTTTTTTTCGCTCACTGCCTTGCGGTATTGCTGTTCCAGAAAACTGCCGGCCGCCTCGGGAAAGGCTTGGGTGAAGCTTAGGCCCAGCACTTCTTGGGCCCGGCGGTTGACCAGCCGTTCGGCGGCCGCGTTGAAATAGGTGAACACCATGTTGTGGTCAAGGGTGAAAAACCCGTCGCTGATGCCGTCCAGGATCGCCTGGTTGCGCTGGTGGGACTGCCAGAGTTCCTGGTGGGAGGAGACCAGTTGAGCGGTGCGGCGCTCCACCGCCTTGGCCAGCTCGTCACGGTGGCGGATGAGCTGGGCGGCGACCCGCTGGGTCTGCCCCACCGCCGTGGCCAGGGCCAGAGAGGTGACCACCAGACTGCCCAGGTAGGCCCAAAGCAGGACCATGCCGCCGCTGATCATATGCTCGGCAAAGGGCCCGGCCCCCATGGAGGTGGCGGCCACGGTGGCGTAGCACAGCACCATGGCGCAGAAGGCGGTGAGGCGGCGGCCGAAACGCAGGGCGGCCCAGAGCAGCAGGGGGAAGGACAGGAAAACAAGCATGTGGGTGAACTCGGCGGAGGCCCACCCCCCGAAAAGGAACATGGTGACCAAGGCGGCGCTCAGGGCCCAGGAAAGCAGCTCCAGGGGCTTTGCCTGCTTGAGGCTGGAGAGCGGGCGGGCTAGCCAATACAGGATCGCGGGGGTCATCACCACCACCCCCATGCTGTCGCCCAACCACCAGATAAACCAGGGGTCGGTCCATTGCGGCCAAGTCACCATGCCGGCCCAGAGCAGCCCGGCGGCTCCAAGGGTGGCGCTGATGACACTGGCGGCCAGGGCTCCCCACAGCACCAGGGTGATGATCTCGCGCACCCGCCCCAGGGCGGGGTCCAGTTTTTGCCGGTCCAATATCCACAGCCCGGCCAGGGCGGCGGCGGTGTTGCCCACAGTGGCCGCCAAGGCGAATTGCCATGGCGCGCCGGTGCTGGCGGTGGCCGCGAAGGTCCCCAGGGCCACGGCCGGGGCCAGGCGCGGGCCCCAGAGCAGCATCGCGGCCAGGGCGATGCCCGCCGGGGGCCAAATGGGGGTCACGTTGCCCTGCACCGTGGCCAGGAGCATGCCCAGCTTGGCGGTGAGCACGTACAACCCCGCCACCAACAGGGAGGTGATCCAAAAGCGGGCGCCGGTCATGGGGGAGGCGAGTTTCATCGCGATCCATTTTTGGGGCAACATCGCGTCGATTAAAAATTTTACACCAATAGTTTGACGGATTGTGGGTATTTCGTTGTTTTTAATGAAGTTTAGCTATATTGACAGGTAATGATAGCTTTATATTAGTAAAATGCAGTGGGAAGCCTAATACTGCACCAGGAAGGGGATGGCCGGTAAAATGAAAAATGACTCCCCCACGGGGGAAAAGGCCCCTCTGAACGGCCAGATGGATTTGGCCCAGAGCGAGGCCCGCTTCCGCCTCACCTTTGAGCAGGCCCCGGTGGGCATCATCCACGGCGACCTGGCCGGGCGCATCCGCCTGGCCAACCGGCGCATCAGCGAGTTGTTCGGCTACGACCCCGAGGACCCAGCCTTTTTGCAACTGCGCTTGTGGGAATGCACTCACCCCGACGACTACTGGACCGTGGAGCGCTTCAAGAAGCTGTTGACCGGCGAGATAGACGACTACACGGTGGAAAAGCGCTATTTCCGCCGGGACGGCAATCTGTGGTGGGCCAACGTGCGCTGCTGCATGGCCCGGGACGCCCTGGGCAACCCCTGCCACTTCATCGTCATCGTGGAGGACATCAGCCAGCGCAAGCTGGCCGAGGCGGCGCTCAAGAAGGCCCACGAGGAGCTGGAAGCCAAGGTGGCCGAGCGCACCGCCGAGCTGGAGGCGGCCAACACCGCGCTCAAGGTGATGCTCAACCACCGGGCCGAGGAAAAAAAGGAGCTGGAGGCCAAGGTGAACGCCAGCGTGGCCCAGTTGGTGACGCCGTTCATAGAGCGCCTCTTGGCCAGCGGCCTGGGCCCGGACCAGAGGGCATTGGCCGAGGCGGTGCGTTCCGGGGTGAACGAGATATCCTCTCCCTTTGCCCGGCGCCTGTCCTCCAAGCTGGTGGGCCTTACCCCCAAGGAACTGGAAGTGGCCCGCCTGGTGCGCGAGGGCAAGGGCTCCAGCGAGATAGCCCAGGTATTGGCCATCAGCGAAAACGCGGTGGCCTTCCACCGCCAAAACATCCGCGCCAAGTTGGGGCTCAAGAAAAAGCGCCTTAATTTGTGCACTTATCTAAGGCAGATGGCCTGAGGCCCTTCCGCGGGGGTCTCGGAGGCATTTTTCAATAATAGTATTTACCTATCAAAAACCTCACGATAATTTATCTTTTGTCCCTCCACTGCCGGTCTTAACATAGGAACCTGTGATTCACGGCCAGGCCCCAGGGTTTCCGGGCTCCCCGGAGGGGCCTCGTCGTGGGGTTTCGTTGTGCAATCTTCTCGGGAGGCGGGATCATTATGAGGAAACTAGCTCTTTCGGCGTTCGTGACTGCTTGCGTCTTGGCCCTGGCCGCCGCGTGGCTGGCCGCGCCCTGCCCCAGCCAGGCGGCTCCCAAGGTCTATCGGGTGGAGGCCCGCACCACCACCTTCGGGGGTTCCAGCTACATCCTGGGCTTCGGCATGTGCGACATTCTCAACAAGCACTCCTCCTGGGTGCGCGGCTCGGTGCTGGAGTCTTCCGGCACTCCGGAAAACGTCAAGATCGTGGGCATGAGCCCCGGCAAGCGCAGCCGCACCTTCTTCACCTGCTCGGCCGAGATGTACGAAAAGGTCAAAAAGGGCCAGGCTCCCTTCAACCAGGACTCCGCCAAGTTCAAGGACCTGATGATCATGTCCTACCAGCAGTCGCTGGCGGTGTGCATCATCACCCTGGACCCCAAGATCAAGACCCTGGCCGACCTCAAGGGCAAGCGGGTGGCCACCTGGCCCAAGGGCACCACCAAGTTCGCCATGACCTATAACCTCATCGGAGGGGCGGGCAAGGAAGTCCTGGATTCCATTAAATGGCAGTACACCGCCTATGCCGGGTACAACGACATGATCCTGGGCAAGACCGACGCGGCCCTGGCCTTCTGCCCCGAGCGCGGCAAGGACATCTACACCACCGTGCCCAAGCTCAAGGAGCTTCTGTCCAAGCGCGACGTGTACTTCGTCACCGCCACCCCGGCCATGCGCAAGCTTTCGGGCAAGCTCTACGGCGACATGTACGGCGCCTCCGCCACCTTGAAGAAGGGTGTGCTGGGCAATGGGTTGCCCCGCCAGAACGTGTTGTGCTTCAACATCGTGCTGGCCTGGGCGGTGTATCCCGAGATGCCCGCCGACGTGGTCTACGAGATCCTGAAGGTCACCACCGAGTACGCCAAGGACCTGAAGACCTATCACAGCTCGGGCAAGGGCTGGATTCCCGAGAAGTTCGGGGCCTATCCCGTCCCCAAGAAGGACTGGCACCCCGGCGCGGTGAAGTTCTTCGACGAGCATAAGATCCCCTTCGGCCTGGCATACTTCGACAAGCTCTATCCCGCGGAATAAGCCGTCACCAGCCCCTTCCCCGCCCGGCGGGGGAGGGGCATCCACCCACCAGGCGGCCAACTTCACTTTGAACGGCAGGTTTTACGAGGCATGGCGCAAGCTGAGCGAGACAACGGCGGGCTGATCCTGGGGATGTTCCCCTCGCGCCTGGATTTGGCCATGACCCTGGTGGCCGTGTTCATGGGCCTGTACCACCTGATCAATGTGTACTACTCGGTGGTGGGCACCATCGAGCACCGCATGATCCACCTGGCCTTCGCCCTGACCCTGGTCTTTTTGGGCGCGGTCAAGGCCAAGCGGGGCCGCTGGTTCTGGTGGATGCTCATCGTGGCCACCCTGGCGGTGGTTACCTATCTCTGGCTCAACCTGGAGCGCCTGCTTTTCAACATGGGCTTTCCCACCCCCCTGGACGTGGTGGTGGGCTTCCTGGTGTTGTTCATCGTCTTTACCGCCTGCTACGCCAGCTTCGGGGCCATCCTGCCGATCATGGCCTGCCTGCTCTTGGCCTACGGCTTCTGGGGCCACTTGCTGGGCGGGCCCATCCTGTCGGTGAACGAGATAATCACTACCGTGGACCTCACCTTCGGCTCCTACGACCTGTGGGGCTCCATCCTGGTGATCAGCGCCAACGTGATCTTTTTGTTCATCCTGTTCGGGGGCATGCTGGCCGCCCTGGGGGCCAACGACTTTTTCCTGGAGCTGGGCAAGGTGGTGGGGCGCTACTCCCGCTCCGGCCCGGCCATGACCGCGGTGATCTCCTCGGCGCTCATGGGCATGACCACCGGCCAGGCCACTCCCAACATCGCGGTCACCGGGGCCTTCACCATCCCCCTGATGAAGCGGGTGGGCTACAGGCCCGAGGTGGCGGCCAGCGTGGAGGCGGCGGCCTCGGGCGGGGCCCAGATCATGCCCCCCATCATGGGGGCCGGGGCCTTTGTCATGGCCGACCTCTTGGGCGTGCCCTACGCCGACATCATCGCCAGCGCGGCCATCCCGGCCACCCTGTACTTCATTTCGGTGGGCTTTTTCGTGCATTTTTCGGCCCTCAAGAGCCGGGTGGCCCCCCTGACCGAGGAGCCGGACCGGGCCAAGCTGTGGGCCACCGCCCCCTTGTTCGTCCTGCCGGTGTTGGCCATCGTCCTGTTGTTCTTCTGGGGATACCCGGCCATGTTCGCCGCCTTCTGGGGCATCGTGGGCCTGGTTTTCCTTAGCCTGCTCAGGCGGCGCACCCGGCCTCCCCTGGCCAAGGTGATCGAGGGCTGCGTCAAGGGCGCGGTCACCGGGGCCAAGGTGGCCGTGGCCTGCGCCACCCTGGGGCCCATCATCGCCCTGGTGACCAAGACCGGCCTGGGGTTGTTGGTGGGCTACTCGGTGGAGGCCTGGTCCGGGGGCAGCCTGTTCCTGGCCCTGGCCATGTCCATGGGCTGCGTGATCATCCTGGGCCTGGAAGTCCCCACCGTGGCCGCCTACCTGGTGGGGGCCATGGTGGCCATCCCCGCCCTGATCCGCCTGGGACTGGAGCCCATCCAGGCCCACATGTTCGCCTTCTACTTCGGGGCCTTTTCCGGCCTCACCCCTCCGGTGGGCATGGCCGCCATCGTGGCCAGCCGCATCGCCGACGCCCGCTACATCAAGACCGCCTTTTATTCCATGGGCGCGGCCGGGGCGGGCTTTCTGGTGCCCTACGTCTTCGCCTACAATGGAACCCTGCTGCTCACCCCCGGCACCGGCCTGGTCGGCTTGGCGGTCACGGTGCTGCTGGTGATCCTGGGCCTGGGCCTGTTCCAGGTGGGGCTGGTGGGCTTTTTCCTGGACCGCCTCAACCCCTGGGAGCGCCTGGGCACGGGGGTCAGCGGCTTGGCCTTGCTGGTGGTGGCCGCGGTGGGGGCCAGCTGGCTCATCATCCCCGCCGGGGCCCTGGCCGCCTTCATCCTCCTGGGCAATTACCGCAAGCGCCGGACCAGGCCCCAGAGGGTCGTAACCACCGAGGGCCCCAGCCACGCCCCGGCGGCCTCACGCCAAACCTAGCTTTTGATCGTTCGGAGAAGCTCCTATGCTCATGGGCAGAGCCCTGGCGCGCAGCGCCCAACGCCATCCCGACAAGACCGCGGTCATTTTCGAGGACCGCTCCTGGACCTATCGCGAGTTCAACGCCAGGGTGAACCGCCTGGCGCACGCTCTCAGAGGCCTGGGTCTGGGCAAGGGCGACAAGCTGGCGGTTCTGGCCCTAAACGGCCCCGAGTACCTGGAGATCTACCACGCCACCGCCAAGCTGGGGGTGTGGATGGTGCCCATAAACCACCGGCTCAAGGCCCCGGACATGGCTTATCGCATCTCCCACTCCCAGGCCTCGGGCCTGGCGCTGGGGCCGGAGTTCGTGCTCCTGTACGACAGCCTGCCCGCCGAGGCCCGCAAGGCGGTGGGCGATTGCCTGCTTATCCTGGGCGAGGGCCCGGCGGTGAACGGGGGCCACAGCTACGAGGAGCTGCTGGCCACTGCCAGCGAGGAGGAGCCCGAGGCCAACCTGCACCCCGAGGACATACTTTTCATCGGCTACACCGGGGGCACCACCGGGCGCAGCAAGGGGGCGCTCACCTCCAACCGGGCCATCGTGGCCGGCTACCTCTACAAGGTGCTGGACTACGGCCTGGGTCAGGGCGAGGTCACCTTGAACCCCGGCCCCTTCTGGCACACCGCGCCGCGCAACTTCACCTCCCTGGCCCTGTACATGGGCGGCACGGCGGTGGTGATGAAAAACTTCGACGCGGCGGAGTACCTGCGCCTGGTGCAAAAGCACAAGGTGACCTACAGCTTCCTGGTGCCCACCATGTTCAGCGCCATCCTGGGCCTGCAGGACCACCAGAGCTACGACACCTCCAGCCTCAAGGTGCTCACCAGCGGCGGCTCGCCCATGCCCACCCCGCTGAAGGAGGCGGCCCTCACCCGCTTCGGGCCGGTGCTCTACGAGTTTTACGCGGCCACCGAGACCCTGATCATCACCAACATCGCGGCCAAGGACATGCTGCGCAAAAAGCGCTCGGTGGGCCCGCCCGCCTGGGACGTGTTCCTCAGGCTCCTGGACGAGGACGGCAACCGGGTTCCCGACGGCGAGGTGGGCGAGATCTACCTCCAGGGCCCCAGCCTGTTCAGCGGCTATTTCCGCGACGAGGAAAAGACCGCCAAGGCCATGAAGGACGGCTGGTTCACCCTGGGGGACATGGGCCGCCTGGATGAGGACGGCTTCCTCTACATCGTGGACCGGCGCACCGACATGGTCATCAGCGGGGGGGAGAACATCTACCCCAGCGAGGTGGAGGAGGTGCTGCTCAGGCACCCCAAGGTGGCCGAGGCGGCGGTGATCGGGGTGCCCGACCCCACCTGGGGCGAAGTGCTCAAGGCGGTGGTGGTGCTCCGGGAGGGCCAGAGCAGCAGCCTGGAGGAGTTGCAGGGCTTCTGCGCCCAGCGCCTGGCCGACTACCTCAAGCCCCGCTCGGTGGATTTTGTGGAGGAGTTGCCCCGCAGCCCGGTGGGCAAGATTCTCAAGCGCAAGCTGCGCGACCAGTACTGGGCTGGCTCCGAGTTCAAGGTCTGACCGGCCGGGCCGGACCTGCATACATCCCCCAGCTTGCTCAAACGCGGCCTTGCGGGGCCGCGTTCTTCTGCCCGTCGCCCCGTTTTCGCCGTGGCCAGGTGAGCGGATTCCAGAGAGGCCCTTGATTTATAGGCAGTTGGGGGATAACTATGGGACGAGGTTGGACTTTGGCAAGGGGACTCGGCGCCTGCGGCGCCCTCGCGGGAGAAAAGATGCAGATCCTGGTGGTAAACCCGCCCCTGGGTGGCCCGGCGGCGGCTCCATGTGCGGCCCTGCGGGCCGCTTCCTTTCTATCGGGCATGGAGCCCCTGGCGGTGTGGGACGCCAACCTGGATTTTTGGAACCAGCGCCTGCTGAGCGGAGCCGCCGCCGAGGCGGCCGGGGTTTGGCGGGGGGGCGGATTCTATGAACCCGCCTCCTATCTGAGCGCCAGGCAGGCCCTGGAGGAGCGCCTGGCCCAGGCCGGGCCGGAGCCCTCCCAGGGGAGCTATGGCTTCGCGGGTCTAAAACCCCCGGTAATGCTGACCTTGGAGAGCCTGCTGGCCCAGGCCGCCGACGAGAGAAATCCCCTGAGCGCCTGGGCGGCGGATAACCTGTCCCTGCGCCTGCCCGAGGGCCAGAAGGCCCTGGTTCTGCTGTGCCTGGAGGTGCCGGGCCAGTGCCTGGGCGCGGCGGTCATGGGCCTGTGGCTCAAGCGCCACCGGCCCGAGGCGGTGGTGGCCCTGGTGGGCGACTGTCTGGAGCAGGCCGGAGCCCCCTCGGGACCGGGCCCGGCCTGGGACCACGCCCTTTCGCCCATGGATCCCGGCCCCCTGTGCGAGTTGGCTTCCTCCCTCACCGGCCTGCCCCCCGGCTCCGGCTGCTCCCTGGAGTGGTCCTCCATTCCCCTGCAAGGCTTCCTGAGCCCCGCCCCGGTGATGTCGCTGAGGCCGGTGGTGGGCATGGACCTGGTGCGCGCGGACCCCCGCGATCCGGGCCTGGCCGCGCCGCGCCTGCTGGAGGCCCGGCGCCTGGCCGGGCTGATCGGCCAGATGACCCAGCGCGGCGTGGCCGGGGTGCTGCTCACCAGCCAGGAGATGCCCGCCGCCTATCTGGAGCAACTGGCCCCGGAGTTGGAAGGCAACCACACCCCCCTGGCCCTGGCCGCCTCCCTGGACAACCCGCCCTCGCCCCAGACTCTGGCCGCTCTGGCCCGGGGCGGGCTGCGCCTGATCCAATGGAGCGCCCCCTCGGGAGCGGGCTTGGAGAACGACCCCCTGCTGGCGACCATGAACAATATCCTGGTGTCCGCCTCGCGCACCGGCCTGTGGAACCGCCTCAGTCTGCCCATGGAGGGCTCCGATTCCTGGTCCCAGGCCCTGCTGGACTTCGCCGGCTCCAACCCCCAGGTGGTGCACTCCTGGTCCCGGCCCACCCCTTGGCCCTGGTCCCCCCGGCCCATCAGCTACATCGGCGAGCCCCGGGCCGAGGCCTACCGCCAGGTGGCCCCCTTGCCCGGGGGGCCCCTGTGGCGCAAGCTGGCCGGCCCGGCCCACCTGCTGCTCTACCTGGAGCGCCACGGTTGCGAGGCCGTGCGCCACTGGCGGGTGCGCCCCGAGGGCGACTGCGTCTTCCGCCTGGGCGAGAACCTCGAGTATAACTTTGCCGAGCCCAAGACGATTCCCCCCGAGGTAATGGAGGAAATCGCCCTTTTGGTGCTGGCGGCCGGCAAGGTGAAACCCCAATGGCTGCGTTACAACCAGGCCAACGCCTATCTGGTGGCCTTTGTCCGCGAAAAAGGGGTGATCGTGGGCACCTCCACCCTCAAGCGGCTCAGGCCCGAGTACATCGAGAGCATCAAGGAGCAGGCGGGCTTTGACCTCACCGGTTACACCGAGCGCGGCTACATCTCCATCCGCCCGGAGTACCGGGGCACCGGCATTGGCAATGCCCTGGTGCAAGGGATGATCGCCAGGGCCCAGGGCCGCAAGATGGTCATCCTCACCGGCGAGGACAACCTGGCCGGGCAGAAGCTGCTGGCCCGCAACAACCAGAGGCTGGCGATTACCTATTTCAGCAAACGCCTGAACAAACCCATGCAGATATGGATGCCCCGCGGGCAGGACCCGGAGTTGGGGGAGCAAAAGTGCGCCTGGCAGTTATAAGCGTCCAGGGGGAGGGGTACCACCCCAACCGCCGCCTGCTGGAAGCTGCCGCCGCCCGGGGCCTGGAGCTTGAGCTCATGCATCCCTTCCATACCTGGTGCGCCTTGGACCAGGGCGGGGCCGGGCTTTTGGACGGGCGGCCCGCGCCGCGGGTGGCCCTGCCCCGGGTGGGCTCCACCATCAGCCCCTACACCCTGGTTCTGCTGCGCCATCTGGAGCTGCTGGGCTGTTGCCTGGTGAACCGCCCGGGCCCGGTGGAGACCGCCAGCTTCAAGGACCGCTGCCTGCAAAGCCTGGTGGCGGCGGGGATCAAGGTGCCGGACACGGTTATGATCAACCGGCCCCAGGCATGGGCGGCGGCGGTGGAGCGCCTGGGGGGCTACCCCCTGGTGGCCAAGCTGCCCCAGGGCCGCCAGGGGCGCGGCGTGGCCCTGGTAAGGCGGGAGGCCGAGGCCGATTTGGTGCGCCGCATGTGGCTGCGCCAACGCAGGGGATTGCTTTTGCAGCGCTATCTGCCCCCCGAGGGACGCCGGGACCTCCGGGTGCTGGTGGTGGGCGGCCGGGCGGCGGCTGCGGTGGAGCTTACCCCGCCGCCGGGGGAGTTCCGGGCCAACGTGCACCTGGGCGGTCGCGCCCGGGCCATCGACCCCGCCGGGGAGGCGGGGCGCCTGGCCCAGCGGGCCGCCCGCGCCCTGGATTTGGAAGTGGCGGGAGTTGATTTAGTGCGTGAGGGGGCAAACATGTATTATGCTATGGAGGTAAACCACTCTCCCGGCTTCCAGGGTTTGGAAGAGGCTACCGGTCTGGATGTGGCCGGTCTGCTGGTCGACCACGCCCTGAAAATTGCGGTGTAAGCGTAGGAAAGTTTACTAATAGTAACTATTATTATATAATTAATTCCTACGTGTACCCTTTTGGGTCCCCCCTGGATCGCAGGCGGACATCACCCTTTTCCGGGAAAAAACGGTCATAAGAAAGCGAGGGAAGCTGGTGGCAAGACACTACAAATTTGCGTGCTTCACCTGTAAGGTCGTCGCCGCGGCGTTGCTTGCAGTAGTTCTGTTCGGTTTGGCCCCGGCCTCCCAGGCCGCGTCCAACGGCATGCTCAAGGTCGGCGTTCTGGAAGACCCCAAGAGCCTTAACCTCTGGCTGGCCAGCGACGCCTGGTCCAACCGGGTGCTGGGCATGATCTACCAGCCCCTGTTCGTGCGCGAGCCCAAGGACTCCAAGCTGGTGCCCTGGCTGGCCGCCGGAGAGCCGGTGTACGATGCCGGCGAAATGGCCTACACCCTCAAGCTCAGGCCCGCCAAATGGTCCGACGGCAGCGACTTCACCGCCGAGGACGTGGTGTTCACCGGCAACATCATCAAGGAATTCAAGATTCCCAAGCAGAGTTCCAAGTGGAGCTTCATCCGCAAGATCGTGGCCGTGGACAAGCACACGGTGCGCTTTGAGCTCAAGAGGCCCAAGGCCATCTTCCTCACCCGCACCCTGACCACGCCCATCGTACAGAAAAAGCAGTGGGAAAAGGTGGTGGCCGAGGCCCGCAAGTCCGAGAAGCCCCTGAGCGCCCTGTTGCGCCAGGCGGTGGACCATCCCGTGGGCACCGGGCCTTTCATGCTGGAGCAGTGGAAAAAAGGGGTGTTCGTCTACCTGAAGACCAACCCTTACTTCTTCGCCAAGGGCCAGACCATGGAAGGTTATAAGATGGGGCCCAATATCAAGGGCATCGTCTTCAAGGTCTTCGGAACCGCCGACGCGGCGGTGCTGGCTCTCAGGAAGGGCTCCATCGATTTTTACTGGAACAGCATCCAGGCCGGTTATTTGGACCAGCTCAAGGGCGATCCGGATATCAAGCTGTTCGTGAGCAAGAAAAGCGGCCTGTACTACCTGGGCTTCAACCTGCGCAAGGCCCCCTTTGACGACGCGGCCCTGCGCCAGGCCGTGGCCACCATCATCGATAAGAACTTCATCGTCCAGCGCATTCTGCAGGGCTACGGCGAGGTGCTCTGGTCGGTGATTCCTCCGGGCAACACTTTTTATTACAACCCCGACGTGCCCAAGTACGGCTTTGGCATGAACCATGACCAGCGCATCAAAAAGGCCTACGAAATCCTCAAGGCGGCGGGCTACTCCTGGGAGGTGCCGCCGGTGAACGACCAGGGCCAGGTGCAGCGGGCCAAGGGCATCCGCCTGCCCGACGGCGACCTCATGAAGGAGTTCACCATCCTCACCCCTCCGGCCGACTACGACCCCCACCGGGCCATGAGCGGCCAGCTCATTCAGGAGTGGCTCAGGGCCATGGGCATGCCCGTGGTGAGCCGCCCCATGGCCTTCGGGGCCCTGATCCAGAAGGTCAAGGGCCAGCGTGACTTCGACTGCTTTATCCTGGGCTACGGCAAGCTTTCCCTGGACCCCGGTTATTTGCGCGCCTTCTTCCACTCGGCCATGAACAAGTCCAACGGCTGGAACATGAGCGGCTATGAGAGCGCGGCCTTCGACGCCTTGGCCACCGATTCCAACAACGCCATGGACCCCAAGCAGCGCCGCGAGAAGGTGATGATCCTGCAGAACATGCTGATGACGGCGGTGCCCTACCTGCCGCTGTACAACCCCACCATCATCGAGGGGGTGCGCATCGATCGCTTCACCGGCTGGGTGCAGATGCTCGACGGCGTCGGCAACATCTGGTCCTTCTGCGACATAAAGGCCAAGTAACCAAGACGGAAAGCGACAAGCCGAGGACGCTTATCTGATATGAGGAAATACGTTCTAAAGCGCCTGGCGCAGGTGATGGTGATCCTGTTTTGCATTCTCACCATCCTCTTCGTGCTGTTCCGCCTGGCTCCTGGAGACCCGGTCACGCGGATGGTGGACCCGGAGATGACACCGGAAGAATCCCAGCACTTGATCGAGCAACTGGGCTTGGACAAACCCATTTGGACCCAGTACCTCATCTACTTGAAGAACTGCTCCACCGGCCAGTTCGGCTACTCCATCCACTACGGGGAGCCGGTGGCCAAGGTGATCTGGGAGAAGCTGCCCAACACCATCCTGTTGTTCACCACCGCGGTGCTGCTCTCGGCCATGGTGGGCATATCCTGGGGGAAAATAGCCGCCTGGCGAAAGGGCAAGGCCACGGATTTGGGGCTGACCATCGCGGCCCTTGTCACCCACACCCTGTTCTTGCCGTGGCTGGCCCTGCTGTTGGTGTGGATATTCGCCTATCAACTGGATTGGTTCCCCATCACCGGCATGATCTCCGACGAGGTATGGCTGGACCCGGACGCCGGCTTCTTCACCAAGGCGGCCGACGTGCTCTATCACATGGTCCTGCCGCTCACCACCCTGTTCCTGATCCACTTCGGCAGCTATCTGCTGGTGATGCGCTCGTCCATGCTGGACACCCTCAAGGAAGACTACATCATCCTGGCCCGGGCCAAGGGCCTGACCGAGCGGGCCATCCGCAACAAGCACGCCGCGCCCAACGCCTGGCTGCCGGTGGTGACCAGCGTGGGCCTGTCCCTGGCCTTTTCCATCAACGGAGGGGCGCTCACCGAGACGGTGTTCTCCTGGCCGGGCATCGGCCGGGAGCTGGTGTTCGCGGTGAGCCACAACGACTACCCCCTGGCGCAGGCCTCCTTCCTGTTGATCTCCACGGTGGTGCTCCTGTCCAACGTGGTGGTGGACGTGCTCTACGCCTACCTTGACCCAAGGATCAGGTACTAGAGTATGCAGCAAGCCACGATACAGGACCTGAAGGCCAAGCGCCGCGCCCTGTGGCGCCAGCGCTTCATGGAAAACTGGCGGGTGTTCCTGCGCAACCCCCTGGGCCGCATCGGCATCTCGCTGTTGATTATGTTCGGGCTCATGGCCGCCTGCTCCTACATCCCGCCCCTGATAGACCCCATGTACCACCCCATGACCGGGGTGGACCCCAAGGTGGTCTCCTCGGTGGGTCCCAGCTGGCAGCACTGGCTGGGCACCGACTTCATGGGCCGCGACATCTTCAGCCAACTGCTTGCCGGGGCCAGGGTGGCCTTCATGGTGGGCGTGTCGGCCGCCTTCATGTCCGTGGTGCTGGGCACCGCGGTGGGCATGACCGCGGGCTATATGGGCCGCTTCACCGACACCGCCCTGATGCGCCTGGCCGACATGATCATGGTGCTGCCCACCCTTTTGGTGGTGCTGATGCTGGCCGCCTTGTTCGGCAAGCTCTCCATCTGGATGATCGTGTTGATGATCGCCCTGTTCCGCTGGCCGGGGGTCAGCCGCATAATCCGGGCCCAGACGCTGAGCCTGAAGCAGCGGCCCTTCATCGACGCCGCCCGGGTGTCCGGAGCCAGCCACCTGCGCATAATCTTCCGCCACATCATGCCCAACGTGCTGCCCCTGGCGTTCCTTTACATGACCTTCAGGGTCACCAGCGCCATCGTCATCGAGGCGGGCCTGGCCTTCCTGGGCTTCGGCGATCCGGGCACGGTGAGCTGGGGCATGATGCTGCAATGGGTCTGGAAGACCGGGCACATGTTCCAGGCACCCTATTGGCTGCTGCCGCCGGGCATCTGCATCAGCCTCATCACCCTATCTTTCTACATGCTGGGCCGGGCCATGGACGAAGTCCTGGATCCCCGCCTGCGCGACGAAACCCAGGCAGGCTGATCATGGCGCTACTTACAGTGGAAAACCTGGGCATCGGCTATCAGACCGCCAAGGGCCTCTTGAAAGCGGTGGACGGAGTCAACTTCACCCTGGAGCCGGGCCACTCCCTGGGCCTGGTGGGCGAAAGCGGCTGCGGCAAGACCACCATCGGCATGGCCCTCATGGGACTTTTGCCGCCCAACGGCCGCATCACCGAGGGGCGCATCGTCCTGGACGGCCTGGAAATAAGCGCCATGTCCGAGGACGAGCTGCGCAAGGTGCGCTGGAACAAGGTCTCCATGATCTTCCAGGCGGCCATGAACGCCCTGAACCCGGTAAAGCGCATCAGCGCCCAGATGGCCGAGGCCATCCAGGTCCATCGCCCGGAGGTGGACGATCACCAGGCCATGGAGCGGGTGGAGGGCTTGTTCAACCTGGTGGGCCTGCCCCTGGAGCGGCTCTACGACTTTCCCCACCAGTACAGCGGGGGCATGAAGCAGCGGGCCATAATCGCCATGGCCCTGGCCCTGAACCCCAAGCTGGTCATCGCCGACGAGCCCACCACCGCCCTGGACGTAATCGTGCAGGACCAGATACTAAAAGAGACCAAGGAACTGCAACGCCAGTTCAACATCGGCATCATTTTCATCAGCCACGACATCTCCATCGTGGCCGACGTGTGCCACCAGATCGGGGTGATGTACGCCGGGCAGCTGGTGGAGTCGGGCCCGGCCGAAGAGGTGTTTTTCAACTCCAAGCACCCCTACACCCAGGCCCTGGTCAGCTCCTTCCCCACCCTGGCCGGACCCAAGACCAAGCTGGCTCCCATCCCCGGCGAGCCGCCCAACCTCACCGGGACCATCCCCGGCTGCCGCTTCTGCGACCGCTGTCCCAAGGACACCGCCTCGTGCAAGCTGGATCATCCTCAGTGGCAAGAGGTGGGACCGGGGCACTACGTGCTGTGCGACCACTGCTGAAGTGAGGAACTAGGATAGATGAGCGAGCGCCGCGAAAATAAGACCATACTTCAGCTGGAGCGGGTGAGCCGCTTTTACCGCACCAGGGGCAACGTCTTTAGGGGCGGGGGCCGCCTGGTGGTGGCCCTGAACGAGATAAACCTCTCCCTGCGCCAAGGGGAGATCTTCGGCCTGGTGGGCGAGAGCGGCAGCGGCAAGACCACCTGCGGGCGGCTCATCGTGCGCCTGGAGGAGGCCGACCAGGGCCGCATCACCCTGAACGGCGAGGACATCACCCACCTCAAGGGAAAGAAGCTAAGGGAATACCGGCGCCAGGTGCAGATGGTCTTCCAAGACCCCTACCAGTCCCTGAACCCCCAGGTGACCATCGCCGACAGCGTGGCCGAGCCCCTGATCACCAACAAGGTGGGCAGCCCCCTGGACCATATGGAGCGGGTGCTGAAGGTGCTCAACACCGCCGGCCTGAGCCCGGCCGAGGACTACGTCTACCGCTTCCCCCACCAGCTCAGCGGGGGGCAGCGCCAGCGGGTGGCCATCGCCCGGGCCATCGTTTTGGAGCCCAGCCTGTTGGTGGCCGACGAGCCCACCAGCATGCTGGACGCCTCCTACTCGGCCCAGATATTCGAGATACTCCAGGGGGTGCGCGACAAGATGGGGGCCACCATCATGTTCATCACCCACAGCATGGCCTCGGCCCGCTACCTCTGCGACCGCATCGGGGTGATCTACCGGGGTCACCTGGTGGAGCAGGGCCCGGCCGAGCAGGTGATCAACGCTCCCCGGCACCCCTACACCAAGGCCCTGATAGACGCCACGCCCAAGTTCGGCCGCTCAGCCGAGGTGCCCACCTACGGCACCCTGCTGTCCGCCGAACGCCCGGCCACCTCCAGCGCGGGATGCCCCTTTTTCCGGCGCTGCGCCCTGGCCGAGCGCCTGCTCTGCGCCGGGACCTACCCCCCCTGGCGCCAGGTTGGGCCCGGGCAGGTGGCCCTTTGCCACCTGCTGAAGGATGCCGCCCCCGCCGTCAGCTCCGGGTAAAACGCCGTCCAGGGGGCGGGAGAGCCTCGCGGTCCTTGTGTCCTTGCGGGGCGCGTACTAAGATAGACCGCGAATAAGGCCATGCAGTTAACCCCTCGCCGGGTGGGGCGATGAACAGTGTAAAATCTTTCGTGAGCCGGTGGCTCAAGGTGCAGCCCGAGGAGATCGGGGTGTTCCTTTGGTCTGCGGCCATCTTGTACCTTATCCGCACCTCCAACATTCTTTTCAACAACTTCGCCGAGACCGCCTTTCTCAAGCGTTTCGGCGTCGAATATCTGCCCATCGTCTATATCATCAACTCCCTGACCACCTTCCTGATCATGGCGGCCATAACCGGGGTTTTGCGCAAGCTGCCCAGCGGGCGCATGCTGGCCTATATGATGGTGTTCTGCGGCCTGTCCGTGGCCGCCCTGCGCCCGGTGGTGAACATGGGCTTCGACCTGGTCTACCCAGTGCTGTTCGTGCTCAAGGCCCAGTACGAGGGGCTGTTGGCCCTGGTGTTCTGGAACCTGGCCAACGATTTTTTCAACACCCGGCAATCCAAGCGCATCTTCCCGCTGATCACCGCCGGCGGCGTGATCGGGGCCATCATCGGCAGCTTCATGACCCCGGCCTTGTCCAAGGCCATCAGCTTCGACAACCTGATGCTGGCCTACGCGGTCTCCTGCATGCTGGGGGCGGCCATGGTCTGGGGCATGAACCGCCAGTACCCGGTGCTCAACATCTCCGAGCGCAAGGCCAAGAAGGGCGCCCCCAAGATTTCCATGATCAGGGAGATCAAGCAGATCGGCCCCATGCTCAAGGAGTCGACCCTGCTCAAGATCCTGGTGCTCTTGACCCTGTTGCCCAACATTGCCCTGCCCATTATGAACTACCAGTTCAACTTCGCGGTGAACGAGACCTACGCCACCGAGGGCGGCATGGTGGCCTTCTTCGGCTATTTCCGCGGGGTGCTCAATATCGTAAGCCTGATCATCCTGTTGTTCGTGGGCAAGATCTACACCCGCTGGGGCCTGCCCGTGGCCCTGATGTTCCACCCGGCCAACTACGCCATAGCCTTCCTGGGCTTTTTGTTCCGCTTTGATATCATCACCGCCATGTACGCCCGCCTGACCACCCGGGTCTTGCTGGTGACCATCAACAATCCCGCCCGCAACATCCTGGTGGGGCTGTTCCCCGACGAGTTCCGGGCCCTGCTCCGGCCCTTTTTGCGGGGCACCGTGGTCAGGGTGGGCATCCTGGTGGGCTCGGGCGTCATCTTCTTGTCCGAGCACCTGATGCACCCGCGCTGGCTGTCCATCGTGGGCCTGGTGGTGGCCCTGACCTGGGTGGCCACCAGCGTCTGGCTCAAGCGCTCCTACTCCGACATCCTTCTCGGGCTCATCGGGCGCAACGTCATAGACATGCGCTCCCTGCAAGACCAGGACGTGGGGGTGATCTTCAGGGACAAGCGGGCCCAGGACCAGCTGGTGGAGGCCTGCATGGCCTCCCAGGGCAAGGCCTGCCTGTGGTACGCCGAGATGATGAAGGCCCAGCAGGTGCCCGAGATGGAAGCGCACCTGCTCAAGCTCATCCAGACCAAGGACGAAAAGACCGCCATCAGCCTGCTGCCCCTGGTGCCCAAGGGCATCGGCCTCAAGGCCCTGGAGGCCTACGCCGCCCTGGCCGATCCGGCCAAGCCCGAGCTTACCGCCGCCTTGGCCGCCGCCGCGGGGCACCTGCCCCTGGAGGAGGCGGCCTCTTTCCTGCGCCGCCTGCTGGAGGAGCAGCCGGACCTGAGGGTGCAGGCCCAGGCGGTGATCGGCCTGTACCACCTGGAGCCGGAGAAATACCATCCCATCATCCAGCGGTGGCTGGATAGCGAGGACCACGACCAGCGCCGGGCGGGCATCATCGCCGCGGGAGGCTCGGGCAACCAGGAGTTTCGCCCCGGCCTGCGCCGCATGCTGGCCGAAGATCCCAAGGCCGACCTGGCGCCGGACATCCTGACCGCCCTGGGCCGCCTGGAAGATCCGGGCATGGACGAGCTGGTGCTGACCAGGATGCACGACGACCCCGCCTCGCTGCCCCTGGAGGTGCTGACCAACTTCGAGCTGAAGGGCGAGACCGAGCTCAAGGCTTTCATCCGTCTGTTGGCAAGCGAAAACCAGGCGGTGCGCGACATGGCCCTGGAGCGGCTGTCGGATGCGGAAAACCTGGACAGCGCGGTGCTCATCGAGGCGCTCAGCCTGCCCAACCGGAAACTGCGCCGGGGGCTCTACGAGCTGATGGGCCAGCTAAAGATCGGCGACCGGGAGATCATCGCCTTTGCCCGCAGCAGCCTGGAGCTGGCCTATTCCAACATCGTGGAGGCCGAGGCGCTGGGGAAGCTGCCCGAGACCCCGGAGCGCGACCTTTTGATCCGGCACCTGATGGAGCACAAGAAGTTCAGGGTGGAGACCATCCTCCGGGTGCTGGCCACCCAGGAGGGGTCGAACCAGATGCGCCTGGTGATCCGGGGCCTGTCCTCGGCCGACGGCAAGCTGCGCTCCAATGCCATCGAGGCCCTGGAGTCCATGGTGGGCAGCGAGCTGTCCCAGGCCATGCTGCCCCTGGTGGAAGAGGGCCAGGTGAACGAGACCCTGGCCGCCGGCCGCAAGCTCTTTAAGCTGGCTACCCATTTTGACGGCGACCAGGGCCTCATGGAGCACATGCTGGCCAAGAAGAACTGGGTCACCCTGTACCTGACCCTGGTGGTGCTGGGCCAGCAGGAACAGGGCCTGGAGCCCTACCGCGAGGATTTGCGGCGCCTGGCCAAACACCACAACCCCTACGTAAGCGCAGAGGCGGCCCGTTTGGCCGCCAGGGTCTGAGCCCCCCGGGCAAGGAGCGAGTCATGAGTCAGGAAACCAGCCTGTCGGAAAAAATCCTGCTGCTGCGGCGCATGGAAATATTCGAGGGCCTGGCCGTGGCCGAGTTGGCCGCAGTGGCCTCGGTGTGCCAGGACTATGAGGCCAAGCCCGACGAGAACATCATCACCGAAGGCGATGTGGGCGAAAGCATGTACCTGATCGTCAAGGGCCGGGTGGTGGTTTCCCAGCTGGGCGAGGACGGCTGCTCCATGGAGTTGGCCACCCTGGGCGAGGGCGACTATGTGGGCGAGATGGCCCTGTTCGACGACGCCCCCCGCTCGGCCACGGTGGCCGCCGACGGCCCGGTGCGCCTATTGGTGCTCTACAAGCGGGAGTTCGACGAGACGGTGCGCGAGTATCCCCAGGTGGCCTTGCAGATGTGCAAGGAGCTGAGCCGCCGCCTGCGCAAGCTGCACGACAAGATCCACGCCATCCCGGTGTGCGACCTGCCGTCCTCCTTCACCAACGGTGAGAAAGAAAACGGCTCAAAGCCCGATTCAGAACCCGGCTAAGCTCCGCCGCCTTTTCCGGATACACCCGGCTGTAATCCCGGTCGGCGTAAAGGTCCTTGTTCAGCTCCATTTGCACCGCCACCGCGCCCCTGGCTCTTAGCTGTGGGCCGTAGCGGGCGATGATATGCCCCCCCACGTAGGGGGTGTTGTAGGCCACGCTCAGGCCTTCCTCGCGCAAGGCCTCCCCCAACAAACGAAACACCTCGGGCGGACAGGTGGGCTCGCCGCGCTCCGGGGCCGCCTCGCCGCCCTCGCCGCCGCGGTTGCTCAAGACCACGTCGGCCCGTTTGGCGCCTGGGTCCGGGGCCTCGGCCGGACCGATGCCGTCCAGGGAGTGGCCGTCCAACAGGGCCCGCACGCCGGGGGCGGCCAGGGCGGCAGCCAGCTCCTGGTGCCAGGGCCGCCAGAAGCTATCCACCCAGCGGCGCTTCAGCTCCTGGTCCGGGCCTTGACCGGGAGGGAACACCGCCCGCCCGGCGTAGTCGATGGCCGCCACCACCCCCTTGGGTCCCAGGTCGTCGGGGGAGCGGTTCAAGTCCACCACCAGGCGGGTCTGGGGGGCGGGCAAAATCTTGAGGGCGGGCAGGGGGCCGAAGACCTCGCTGGAGCCCAGGTCCACCGACTGCTCCACTTCCAGGGGGCCCAGCGCCAAACGGGCCGCCGCCGGGGAGGGGACCTGGGCCGAGCAGTGGGGCAGCGAAATTACCAGAGGCAGAGCAGAGCCTTCGCTAGGCATGACCCTTGAGCCTCCGGACCTGCTCCTCCACGAAATCAACCACCATGGCCTCGATCTTGATGTGGTCCAGCCGGTTGATGCGCGGGATGCCGCCGGGGCTCACCACGTTGATCTCCACCAGCTTGTCGCCGATGATGTCCAGGCCCACGAAGTACAGACCGTCGGCCATGAGCCGGGGCCGGATGGTGGCGCAGATGCGCCGGTCGCTTTCGGTTATGACGTGCTTGGCCGGGCTGGCCCCGGCGTGGATGTTGGTGCGGAAGTCGCCCTCGGCCGGGATGCGGCGCATGGCCCCCAGGATTTCCCCGTTCAGAAGCATGATGCGCACGTCGCCCCGGGTTTTCACCTCGGACAGGTATTCCTGCACCATGATGGCTTCGCGCTCGGGGTAGGGCTTGTAGGAGTTCACGTAGTAGTGGATCAGGCTGTTGAGGTTGTCGCGGTCGTGGCTGCTCACCTTGATGACTCCCTCGCCCCGGGAGCGGCTCAGCGGCTTGACCACCATGGCCCCGCCGAACTCGTCGATCACCTTGCGCACGCGCTTGGGGTCGCGGCTTACGTGGGTCTCGGGGATGATCTCCGGGAAGTTGAGCAGGTACAGCTTGCTGCTGGCCAGCATCTGGCCGGTGGTGCTGTTGATGGTGAACACGTCGCCGCGCACGTGGTGCAGGTATTCCAGGGTCTGGTAGTTGAGCGGCGGGTCCTTGCGCAAAAACAGGGCGTCGATGTCGGTGATTTCCTCGAAGATCAACTCCTCGCGCTTGAGGCAGGCGATGGCGTCGTTCCAGTAGTCGCGCATGGATTGGTCCGGGGCCACGCTGACGTTGCGCATGCGCGCCACCAGGCGCGAACCACGCACGTAGACGTCGTGGGGCTCCAGAAAAAACACGGTGTGCCCCCGCTGGTTGCACTCGTACATCAACCAGCTCGTGGTCTCGTTCTCGGGCTCGATGGACTCCAGGGGGTCCATCATGAAGGCGATAATCATATCCCCGCCCCGCTGATGTGATAAGAGCGCCACCCACCATGGCGCAATAGAGCCGGCCGTGAAAAAAGCCAGTTCATGTGGAATGAAGGCAGCGCCTTCACCCCTCCTCAACGCATAACTTTAGCACAAAGGCTCGTGGTGTTACAGGCGGGGCGGCACGGTTCAGGGAACCGCGAACACCTCCACCGGCTGGCTGCGCCCCTTCACCGTGGTGGCGCGCAGGCGGTCCAGGGCCACTCCCTCCCCCAGAGCGGCGGCGGTGGTTCCGCTCACCAGGATGTCGCGCCCCATGGACTTGGTCAACTCCTGCAGGCGGGCGGCCAGGTTCACCGTGTCTCCCACCAGGGCGTAGGTGAGCCTGCCGCCGCCGCCGATGTTGGCCGCCAGGGCCGGGCCGCTGTGGATGCCTATGCCGTGGCGCAGGGGATGGTGCCCGGTGGCGATGAGCCGGGCGTTGTAGGCGGCCAGGCGCCGCCGCATGGCCAGGGCCGCTTCCAGGGCGTGGCGGGGATGGTCGGCCAGGGCCAGGGGCGCGCCGAACACCGCCTCGATCTCGTCGCCGATGTATTGCAGCACCAGGCCGCCGTGCTCCTCCACCGCGGTGGACATGTGCTGGAAATAGCCGTTGATCACCATGACCACCTCCTTGGGCGGGGTCGCCTCCACCAGGGGGGTGAAGTCCCGGAGGTCGCTGAAGAGCATGGTGACCTGCTTGATCTCTCCGTCCAGGGGGATGCGCCCGGCCAGGATCTCGTCGCGCACCTGCTGGCTGACGTACAGGCCGAAGGCGTCCTTGATGCGCTCCCGCTCGGCCAGGCCCTCGGTCATCTGGTTGATCATGTCGGCGGTGTAGCCTATCTCGTCGTTGGCCATCACCTGCACCCGGTTGCCGAAGTCGCCGCCGCGCACCTTGCCCAGCACCCGCACGATCTCCCTGAGCGGCCTCACCATGTTCACCGTTACCAGGGCGGCCAGGCCCACCGCGTTGACCATGAAGACCAGGCACAACACCACCACCGCGGTCTGCAAGTCGCTCAGGACCTCGGCCGGAGGCAGGTTGCCGACCTCCACCAAGCGGACCGACCCGCGGATGGTGAAGATGACGGCCAGGAAGGGGATCATGCAGGCGCCCAAGAGAAGCCCAGCCATGCGCACGCCGATGCGGATGCGCCAGGCTCCCCGCACCCGGGAGAGTCCCCCGGCCGGGAAGAACACCGGAGCCAGCCGGTGTTGCAGAATGTGCTCCAGCAGAAAGAAGGCGGTGGTGGCGATGATCAGCCCCATGAACAGTGAGCGCAGGGCCATGACCCCGGCCAGGTGAAAAGGCACTGGCAGATGGGACAAGACAACGGGAAAGACCAGGGCAGCCAGCCACCATAGGCCAATATCCAGGCACACGGCTATCCAGGGCTCGTTGAGCAGGCGGCGGCGCGCTTTTTTGGCCAGCGCCGGGCTGGAGGCGCGCCCCTGGGCAATGTCGGCCAGGTGGGCTCGGACGGGGCGCTCCCAGGTGAGTAACACCCCGAAGCCAACCGCAAAGGCGAAAATGTCGTAGCAAACAATCAGCCAGATGATTTCAAGAGTGCGAGGCAGCTGGATCATGTAGGCCCAGCGGTCCAGGGCTCCCATGAGGAGTACCCCTATGAGATTGGCAATCAGGTTGCCGACCAGCATGAGGTTGGCTAATACAAATCGTTTACCGCGGTTCAACCGCTCTTCTCCGGGGGGGGCGGGCCGGATCTAAAGTTCCAGGGTCATGCCCTCGGCGGCGGCATCCACCGCCAGCCCTCGGGCGTGCTCCCGGGCCTCGTCAACCATTTGCTGCACCTGCTGGTCGCTACGGTCCGGGTCGTGGTGGGTGAGGACCAGGCGTCCGGCGCCGGCGGCCTGGGCCAGGGCCAGAGCCGAAGGCCAGTCCGAATGTCCCCGGCCCCGGTAGGGGCCCATTTCGCTGGGCAGGTATTGGCAGTCGTGGATGAGCACCCGGGCTCCCCGGCAGAAATCCACCAGGCGGGGCGGGGGGCCTTGGGGAGGCAACTCGTTGTCGGTGATGAACACCAGGGCGCCCTCGGGGCCGTCGAAACGGTAGCCGATGCTGCCCTGGGGATGGCTCAGGGGGGCGGTGGTCACCTGGTAGCCGCCCAGAGTAAAGCGGGGCGGGTCCAGGCCGGGGCCGCGCACGATGCGGGCGGGCATCTGATCAAAGGGCACCGGAAAGCCGCCCACCGGACGGCCGGAGTAGAACAGCCTCTTGAGCCCGGCCAGGGCATTGGGCCAGCCGCCCACCATTATGGTCGTGCGGGGATCGAAGATGGGGGCGAAAAAGGGAAAACCCATGAGGTGGTCGGGGTGCAGGTGGGTGATGAGCAGGGTGACTTGCTGGCACTTGCCCAGCAAGGCTTGGCCCAGAGGCCGCATGCCGCTGCCCGCGTCGATGATTACCTGCTGCCCGCCCAGTTCAAGCTGTAGGCAGGTGCTGTTGCCCCCAAAACGCAGGGTGTCTGGACCCGGCGCGGGGATGGAGCCCCTGGTTCCCCAGAATCTCAGGCGCACTTGTATATGCCTCCCGCCCGTTCGGGTCTTGGCAAAGCTTAACTATGAAAAAAGAGCCTAACACAATCGGCCAATAGCGGCCACTTCACCCCTGGTCCGGTTCCTGGGAGACCAGGGCCGCCAAGCGGTAGAGCACCACCCGGGCCATGGGCTCCATTACCACGGCGTCAATTTTTTGCTTCAGCTCCGGGGCCAGGCCCTCCAAGCCCTGGGCGGCCCAGGCGAACAGAGGGCTCTCCGCGAAAGGCTTGCCCTGGGGCGGGGCCATGGGCAGCTCGCTGTGGCGCAGGTAGTGGTATTGCCGCTTGAGGTGGCCCTTGGGGTTGAGCACGTCGGTCAGGGGCCTGCGGAAATAGGCCGACACGTAGAACACCAGGGGCTCCAGATAGGGGAAGCGCACCGGCTTGTGGAAATAGCGCGAGGCGTTTCTGAACAAGGCGGTGTTGCCGGTGGTCATGTTGTGGATGCGCTTGAAGTGCAGGATGGGCCAATAGCCCCGGGGGCCGGTGAGGGCCAGCATCCGGGCCCCCAGGCCGCATAGCATGCGGCTGTTCACCATGCCTCCCGGCTTGGGCCCGCCAAAGGAGCGGGCCGCCTCCACCCGGTAGGCCACCCTGGTCAGGGGCTTTTGGGGCGACACCGGGCTCTTGAACAGCAGATCCTTGGGGCCCATGCGCGAGGTGAGGGCGAAAAACTGCATGGTGTCCGCGTTCTGTCCGCTGAGGATCTCGCCGCAGGAGACCCGGCTGAAGGCCTGGTACATGGAAAAGGAGGAGTGGGCGGCGAAGGGGTCGTGGTCCACCGCGTCGCTCAAGTACTCGCGGTTCATCGGCTCGGTGTAGTCCACCGCCACCGGGGTGTAGGGCTTGCCCTGGGCCACGGCGTTTATCAGGGCCGCGCTGGCCTCCAGGCTGCGCTCCCGGTCCTGGTAGGGCGCGGCCATGTAGATGGTCAGCACCTGCTCGATGCGCTCTTTTTGGCTCATGAGCAGGTAGTGGCTGTCGATGCCCGTGGAGTAGCACAGGGTGTAAGGGCCGGAGCCCAGGCGGCGGCCCACCATGGCGTAGAGGTCGTCCCAGGTGAAGGGCTTGCCGGTGGGCGGGTCCGGGCACACCGCCGCGTCCATGCGCAGGGACGCGCCCTCCACCTGGTAGAGGGTGCCCACGCTGAGCCGGTTCAGCTCCTTGAAATAGGTGCGCCCCGGCGCGCAGGTCTTCTTGCGGCTGAACCAGGCCAGCTGCTCCGGGTCGTAGGCCTCCCAGGCCAGCAAATTCCGGCCTTGGGCGAAGGCCCGCCAGGAGTCGCTGATGACCAGACGGCCGTCCTGGGCCCACCAGTACACCGTGTTGCCCAGCTCGTCGGAGGTGAGCATCCGCTCCAGGGCCCCCTCCCGGCACACCAGGACGAGGTAGGCGCCGCTGAGGGCGGCCAGGCCCGGCAGGCGGGAAGGGTCGGCCAGCCAGGCGGCCAGGGCCTCTTCCAGGGCGCGCTCCGCGGCCGCGGGGTCGTCATCGTAGTCCAGACGCCCGTAATCCACCCGCCAGCCGGGGCGGCCCAGGATATGAACCTGGCGCCCGGCGGCCTGGATGGTCCCTTGGCTTTGCAAATCCGCCCGGCGGCTTATTTCCACCCTGGCGTTGGTCAGCTCCAGCAGCACGGCTTCTCCCCCACCTAAAAGCTCAGACCCGCGATGCATGATTATAGCCCCTTGCAGGGGCTCCTAGAGCTTGAACCACTCGGTGAGTTTTTCCATCACCTGGGGGGTGGTCTTTTCGCTCAGGTTGATGGCGTCGCGCTTCTTGAAAAAGCCGCCCACCTTTTGGTAGCGCCGGAAACCGGCCTTGGGCGCGCCGAACTCGCCGGTCTTCTTGTCCAGCTCGCGGTAGAGGAACAGCACCGTGGTCCACAGGCCCTTGTTGAGCACCTGCTTGTCCAACTGCTCCACCAAAACCTGGCCGTCTTCTTCGTACTGCACCGTCAACTCGTCGTAATCGTTGGCCACGTTAAATCCTTTCGGGTCCATATGAGGGGCGCCCCGTCCGGATACCGGGCGGGGCGGAGAAATTCGCGCCAAGGCGCGCGGCTTCTATTTGAAGCGCTGCTTGTCCTCTTCCAGGGCGTCCACGATGTGGGCGGACACTTCGGGAAGTTTCCAAAGGATGCGCTCCCAAGAGGGCAGGTGGCGCACCTCCAGGGACTCCTCCTTGAGCTTTTCCTCCAGGCGCAGGATGGTCTGTTGCAGGCCCTGGTCCACGAAGGGCTTGAACACATCGTAGGTGGCGGTGAGGCGCAGCATCTTTTCCGCGATGTGCGAGGGGGCCGAGAGGTGGTCGGCGGTCTGCACTATGGCCCGGGAGAGCACCTCGTAGACCATGCTCTCCTCGGAGTCGCGGTCGTAGTTCAGGTTGTTGAACTCGGCGTTGTCCGAGTACTTCTTGATGATCTCCTCGGCGATGGACTCGTAGGTGAGGGCCAGGTCGCGGAAGAACTCCTCGCCCACCTCCAGGCCTTCCTCCACGATCAGGGCGTGCAAGAGGGTCTGGATGATGTCCAGGGACATCTTGTGCAGGCCGCTCTTGGGGTCGTCGGTGCTCACCCGCTGGTGCTTGTGGTCGAAGCTCTTGCGGGTGAACTCCACCTGGGCCACGTGGGAGGCCTTGCGGAACACCTCGATGAGGGTGAATATCTCCACGCCCCAGTCCAGCGAGTAGCGCATCTTGCGCAGTAGCCACATGTCCAGGCAGACCTCGCCGGAGAGCTGGTAGTCAAAGCTCAAGAGGAAGTCCACCAACCGGAGCATCTTTTCTTCACTGCCTTCGCTGAACTTGCGCTTGAGCGAAAGCAGCAGGGGGTCCAACAGCAGGCGCTTGACCCGCCCGAAGAGGCGCTGGCCGTTCCAGCGGGCGTAGAAGGCCTTGGAGAAGGGGTAGTTGTGCACCAACACCGGGTAGAAGAGGCGGTCCAGCTGGCGGCGCTGGAAGGTCTTGATGTCCGCGTCCAACAGGCCCACGCAGGTGGCCCCCAGGGCCATGGCCACTCCGAAGCCCATGAACACGTTGCGGCCCTTGCCCCGGCGGGACAGGTCGAAGCCGCCGTCTTCCTCCAGCATCTTGTAGATGCCGCTCACCGCCGGGCCGTCGTTCCATTGGATCAGGTAGTTTTTGAGCCCGCCCTTTTGGCAGATATCTATGCAGGTATGGACATCTTCTTCGCTGGCCTGGTCCAGGCCGAAGATCACGTGGGCCAGATACTTGGCGCTGGACAACTCCGCCACGATGTTCTCGAACACCGGGCGGTTCTCCGGATCAGTGAACTCGCTGGCCAGGGCCGGCACGATGAGCACGGGTTTTTTCCAGCGGGCCGCATGCACCAGTTGCTGCAGGATGTCCTGTTTGTCTTGCAGGACGTAGTAGCTGGTGACTCGGGAGTGGGTCTGGGCGAAGCTGGGCATAAACGAGTGTCTCCTTGGCGCGTCGAACTAAAAAGATCCCACCGGAAAGCGAAATTTCCCCGGCGGAACTGCGATCTATTCGGGTTTTCCCTTATTATGCCCCTTGGAAGGCCCTTGGTCCAGGGAAGCCTGAGAAGCGGGTATTTGAGCGGCCCTGGTGATGGCCTTTTCCCCGAAGCGGGCCACGATGGCGTCCTCGGCCCGGCCCAGGGCCTGGTTGCGCCCGGTTTTCTCGGCCCCGAACAGCTCCGACTGACCCTGGCCGGGGGTGCTCAGGTGGCTCATCCCCACCCCGATAAGGCGGAAGGGGCCGGGCGCGCCGTAGGCCTCCATCAGTTCCCGGGCCGCCGCGAAGATCTCCGAGGCCGCGTCGGTGGGTTGGGCCAGGGTGTTGCTGCGGGTGACCAGGCGGTGGTCGCGGTGCTTCAGCTTCAGGGTCACGGTGCGCCCGCAAAATCCCTGGCCGCGCAGGCGGCGGGCCACCTTTTGGCTGAGGCCAAGCAGGTGGGCCGCCAGCACCTGGCGGTCGCCGGTGTCGGCCTCCAAGGTGATCTCGTTGCTCACGCTCTTCACCTCCCGGCCGGGGGTGACCCCGCTGTCGTCCCGGCCCCAGGCCAGGTCCCACAGCCGGTGGCCGAACACCCCCATCACCCGTTCCAGGCGCTGGGGGCCCAGCTCGCGCAGCTCCACCAGGCGGGTGAGGCCCATCTCTCCCAGGCGCGCCCGGGCGCGGGCCCCCACGCCGGGCACCTCCTTGAGGCTCACCGTGGCCAAAAAGGCCTCCAGGTCCGTCACCACGGTGAGGCCGTCGGGCTTGTCGCGGTCGCTGGCGATCTTGGCCAAGAAGCGCACCGGCGCGATGCCCACCGAGCAGGTGAGGCCGGTGGCCTGGCGCATGGCCCGCTTGATGGCCATGCCCACCTGGGCCGGGGGGCCCCAGAGGCGCTCGGTGCCGGTGAGGTCCAGGTAGGCCTCGTCCACGCTCACCGGCTCCAGCAGGGGGGAAAACCCGGCCAGCACCTCCATGACCCGGCGGCTCACCTGGCGGTAGCGCTCCATGCGCGGGGGGAGGAACACCCCCTGGGGGCAGCGGGAGCGGGCCTCGAACATGGGCATGGCCGAACGCACCCCGAAGCGGCGGGCCTCGTAGGAAGCGGCTGAAACCACCCCCCTTTTGCCGCCGCCCACGATGATGGGAGCCCCGGCCAACTGGGGCTGGTCAAGGCGCTCCACCGCCGCGTAAAAGGCGTCCATATCCACATGGGCCAAAACCTGACCCTCAAGGCCTTGCAATGCTTGCCTCCCGCTCTAAAACATGCTAGCTTCGCCCAGCTAGCCGTAAAGTGGAAATTCCCTTTCCGGAGTGAGCCTATCTTGTACCTGCCAGATGATGCAAATCCACGCAACCACGTGGGGGATCGCAACTTCGAGTGCCCCCACTACGTGTTTTGCCTGGATATCGCCGCGGCCAACATGTGGCCCAACTTCACTTGCGATTTTTGTATCTACAAAAAGACCAAGGAAGACAAAAAAATCGAGGAGTTGGATCTCTGTGCCCCCGGCTGGGAAGATATCTGGGGCGGCAGTGGTTAGCCCCGCGTGTTTTAGGCTGGGGTAGCCGGCCCGCCACCCAATGGTGCTTTTTACAGAGCGTGTCGCCGGCAGGAGAGGGCGGGGATAAACCCCGCCCCTACATTCGCCGCCGATTGTCAAGAAGGCCTTTTCACGCTTAGGCACGGGTAACCCTTGATATCGTCTAAGAAAACACCCCCGGTGTAGGGGCGGGGTTTATCCCCGCCCAAAAGCACTTATCGCCGTCAATCACACAACGCCAAAATTGACCCCGGCGTCTACAAGATATCCCCAAAATGCTTAGCGCAGAGCCCCTGGAGCCAGGCGTGCAGGCCTGGGCAGGCGGCCACTATGTCGCCGCGCCACAGGGCTTGGTCGCCCCCGTGGAAGTCGCTGACCAAGCCCCCGGTCTCCTGCACCAAGAGTATCCCCGCGGCCACGTCCCAGGGCTTGAGCCCCAGCTCCCAGAACCCCTGCCCCCGACCGGCGGCCACGTAGGCCAGGTCCAGGGCCGCCGAACCGGCCCGGCGCGCCCCGGCGCTCTCCAGGAATACGTCGCGGAACAGCTCCATGTAGGGGTCCAGCCAATGCTTGTGGCGGAAGGGGAAGCCGGTCATCAAGAGGGCCTGCTCCGGCCCGGCCATGTCGGCCACGCTCAGGCGCTCCCCATTCAGCCAGGCGCCCCCGCCTCGGCTGGCCACGAACTCCTCGTCCTTGGTCACGTCCAATACCACTCCCGCCAGGGGAAGGCCATGCTCCACCAAGGCCACGCTCACGGCCACGTGGGGAAACCCGTGGATATAATTAGTGGTTCCGTCCAGAGGGTCCACCACCCACAGGGGGCCTTCCTGAGCCTGGGCCTGGGCCAGGTCGGCCGGGGTCTCCTCCGAGAGCACCGCCTGGCCGGGACAATGTTGGGCTATGGCGGCCAATACCGCCTTTTCACTGGCTAAATCGGCGTCGGTCACGTAGTCGAAGCGCTGTTTGCTCTGCACCTGGAGGCGCCGGCCCCAGCGTTCTCGCAGGACTTGGGCTCCGGCCCGTGCGGCGGCGCGGGCGCAATGGACGTACTCGGTTGTCGTGGGCAAGGGCAAAATCCTTTCCCGAGTGGGAAGATCGCGAATTACCTCTTTATTTTTGGGCCATGCGTGCTATATGATGATAACCCAAAATGTTATTCGAGGCACCCCCAGCCGGAAGCGCCAGTGAGTTCATCCGCCGTTCAAGCCTCTGAAAAAAGCCTGCTCCAGCCCACCATCATTCCACGGGCGGAGCACACCATCAGCCGCAAGGCCATCGACAGCGATGCCTTGAAGGTCCTCTACCGCCTGCACAGCCACGGCTTTTTGGCCTATCTGGTGGGCGGTGGGGTTCGCGACGTTCTCCTGGGGCGAAAGCCCAAGGACTTCGACGTGGCCACCGACGCCCGCCCCTCCGAAGTGCGCAAGCTGTTCAGAAACAGCCGCGTCATCGGCAAGCGGTTCCGGCTGATCCAGGTGTTTTTTCGGGGAGGCAAAATCATCGAGGTAAGCACCTTCCGCCGTCCCGCCGAAGAAGACAATAGCGAGGTGCTCAGCGACAACAACACCTTCGGCACCCCGGCCGAGGACGCCCTGCGCCGCGACCTGACCATCAACGCCCTGTTCTACAACATCGCCGACTTCAGCGTGGTGGACTATGTGGACGGCCTGGCCGACCTGAAGGCCGGGCGCATCCGGGCGGTGGGCAACGCGGATGTGCGCTTCCACCGGGACCCGGTGCGGGTGCTCCGGGCGGTGCGCCATGCGGCCCGTACCGGCTTCACCCTGACTCCGGACACCCTGGAGGCGGTGCACGAACACCGGGGCGAATTGTGCCTGTGTCCCACCAGCCGGGTGCGCGACGAGCTGATGCGCGACCTCAAGGGCGGGGCCGCCGCCGCCTGGCTGGAACTGGCCCACGACACCGGGGTGCTCTACAGCCTGCTGCCCACCCTGGAGACCTACTACGGGCCCCAGGACAGCCCCCTGCGGGCCCGGGCGGCGCAGTTGCTCTCCCGGGTGGACCAGGCCCTGGCCCAGGGCAAGGACGTGGAAGAAGCGGTGGTGCTGTGCCTGCTGTTCTGGCCGGCCCTGGAAGCGCTGGCCGAGGAGCAGGAATTCGCCCCCGGCCGCCAGGGGCGCTCCCAGTGGGCCCTTTGGGTGCGCGACGCCCTTCCCGAGCTGTCGGAGCCGGTGGCCTTCGCCAAAAGGATCTTGGAGCGGGCCTGTCAGATCGCCGGGCTCATGGGTTTCGTGACCTTGGCCACCCCCGGGCAGGCGATGCCCAAGAAGGTGGTCGCCCGGGGTTACTATCCCGTGGCCTGCGACTTGGCCGGTTTTTTGGACCTGGACCTGGACGGCATGAACCGCTCCGGGACCGACAACGGCACCACCAAGCGCCGCCGCCGCAGGCGTCGGCGGCGTAAGCCGCGCAACAAAAGCGCACCCCCCTCTTAGCACCGAAAGAGAGATATAGAGATGGCCGCCCCCGCCGCCCCCGCCGTTGCTGACGCCGGCAACGAGGCCGGCATCCTCAACATTCCCCAACTTCTATTCCAGCGGGTGGACCTGCTGGGCGAGCGCACCGCCATGCGCCTGAAGGAGTTCGGGCTTTGGCAAGACATCTCTTGGAACACCTACGGTGAAAAGGTGCGCCAGGCGGCCATGGGACTGGCCGCCCTGGGGGTGGAGCCGGGCGACACCGTGGCCGTGATCGGCGAAAACCGGCCCGAGTGGCTCTTCGCCGACATGGGCACCATGGCCGCCGGAGGGGTGACCACCGGCATCTACACCACCAACGCCTCCGAGGAGTGCGGCTACATCCTGAGCCACTCCCAGGCCAAGATCTACGTCGTCGAGGACGAGGAGCAGCTGGACAAGGCCCTGGAGGTGCGCGGCGAGTGCCCCAACCTGGTGAAGATCGTGGTCATCGACAACGAGGGGCTCCGGCACTTCTCCGACCCCATGGTCATGGATTTTGAGGAGTTGCTGGCCCTGGGCCGCGAGCACGACGCGGCCAACCCCGGCCTGTTCGAGGCGCGCCTGGCCGCCCGGGGTCCGGGCGACCTGGCCCTTCTCATCTACACCAGCGGCACCACCGGCCCGCCCAAGGGGGCCATGCTCAGCCACAACAACGTGCTCTGGACTACCAAGGCCCTGGCCCAGGCCATCCCGGTGTTTCAAGAAGACGAGTTGCTCTCGTTTTTGCCGCTGAGCCACATCGCCGAGCGTATGTTCTCGGTGTACATGCACCTTCGCTTCATGTACACCGTCAACTTCATCGAAAGCACCGACACGGTCACCGAGAACGTGGTGGAGGTGAGCCCCACCGTGTTTTTCGCGGTGCCGCGCATCTGGGAGAAGTACTCCTCCTCCATCTACATCAAGATGAAGGACGCCACCTGGTTCAAGCGCCTGGTGTTCGGCCTGGCGCTCAAGATCGGCAAGCGCCGGGCCAAGGCCCGGCTCAGCGAGCAGGGAGTGGGCGCCGCCCTGGGCCTGGCCTTCACCTTGGCCCACGCGGCGGTTTTCAAAAAGCTCAAGGAGCGCCTGGGTCTGGAGCGGGTGCGCCTGGCGGTGAGCGGCGCGGCCCCCATAAGCCCGGACGTGCTCAGGTTCTACCACGCCATCGGCCTGCCGCTGAGGCAGGTCTACGGCCAGACCGAGGACACCGGCCCCACCTCCATCCACCACGGCGACCTCATCGAGGCCGACAACGTGGGCCCAGCGGTGCCGGGGGTCCAGGTGAAGATCGCCCCGGACGGCGAGATATTGGTCAAGGGCGAGAACGTGTTCCTGGGCTACTACCGCAACCCCGAGGCCACCGCCGAGACCCTGGAGGACGGCTGGCTGCACTCGGGCGACGTGGGCGAGCTGGATGAGCGGGGCTACCTGACCATCACCGACCGCAAAAAGGACCTGATCATCACCAGCGGCGGCAAGAACATCGCCCCCCAGTACCTGGAGAACAAGCTCAAGTTCAGCCCCTACATCAACGACGCGGTGGTTATCGGCGACCAGCGTAAGTTCGTCAGCGCCCTGGTGTTCATCGACGAAGACAACGTGGTCAAGTTCGCCCAGGACAACAAGATCCCCTTCACCACCTACGCCAGCCTGACCCAGGCCAAGGAGGTGAAGGAGCTGATCGGCCGCGAAATCGAGGACGTGAACAAGACCCTGGCCCGGGTGGAGCAGATAAAGCGCTTCACCATCCTGCCCAAGAAGCTCCTGGAAGAGGACGGCGAGGTCACCCCCACCATGAAGGTGAAGCGCAAGTACATCAACGAGACTTACGCGGATCTGATCAACTCCATGTACAAGGGCTAGCCCGGCACAGCCAGCCGCCACATGGCGGCGTTGTCGGCGTCACTCGGTCCTCGGCGTAGGCAGACTACGCCTGCGTCCCTCGTTCGCCTGCCGCCTTGCCCTGCGGCGGCTGGCTGCGCCGGGCGTTCGCGCCAGGCGGCGCTATGCTGCGTTGCGGGCGGCGCTCACCTCCTCGGCGTATCAGCAATACGCCTGCGGGTCTCGCTTGCCCGACGCCTTGCCTGGCACCACCTGGCTGTGCCGGGTGTTCGTGCCATCCGCCGGCATACTGTTTTGTCGGCGTCACTCGGTCCTCGACATAGGCAGACTACGCCTGCGTCCCTCGTTCGCCTGCCGCCTTGCCCTGCGGCGGCTGGCTGCGCCGGGTGCGGTGAATGGCCTTAAGGCGCTATCCGGGGTTGAGGTAAGCACTCATGGCAAAATAAAAACGCCCCGGCCGATCATGGGCCGGGGCGCCGTATTTTCTGGGAGGGGCTTTGGGCTAGGGCAGGGCGCTGTTGAGCTTGTCGGCCCAGTGCACATAGGCGTCGCTGTTCAGGTGCAGGTTGTCGCTGAGCAGGTACTCGATCTTCAGGTAGCCGTCCTGGGCCATGGAGGCGTTGAGGTCCAGCCAGGTTTCACCCTGGGAGCTGGTCATGGAGGACAGCAGATTGTTGAGCTGGGTCACCTTGACGTTGATGGCGTAGGAGTTGGGGTAGCCCGAGCCGGTGTGCAGGGTGGACTGCATGATGACGATGACCCCGGCGGCCTTGGAACGCACCACCATCTGGCGCAGGTTGTTGTAGACCGTGGACACCGCCACGTTGCGGATGATGTCGTTGATGCCGCCCATGATGCAGATGACCTTGGGCTTCTTGGCCAGGGCCGTGCTCAGGCGCGAGAGCATGCCGCTGGTGGTGTCTCCGTCCACGCCGTAGTTCAGGATGGTGTTGTTGGGGAACAACCCCGACCAGGGGCCACGGTGGGTGATGGAGTTGCCGAACATGATAATGATGTCATCCGGGCCAAGAGAGTTGCCCCCTTCGCCGCCGCCGCCGCCGCAGGCTCCGGCCAAGCCAAGGGCCAGGGACAACAACAGGATGATGACCAGCCGCATTTTCATGCTGCTCTCCTCCGTTGGTTAACCCGTCACGAGAATAGGTCTCAGTCAAGATTTAATAACCGGAGACGATAGCACCATTGTACCCATTTGACAAACGCCAATATTAAAAAACCCTACCGCATGGGCGGTTGCGGCCTTTGCGGCGGAGGGCTACACTGAAAGGCGTATACCGGGAGAAAGAGCCCTTGAGCCGCGGACAATCGTCATACATCCTATTATCTTGCATGCTTATGCTGCTTGTCGCGGCCGTGGCTGGCTTGGCCTTCAATCTGCTGACCCCCCAGGGCGTCGGCTGGTCCCCCAGCCACGTGAGCCGGCCCCTGTGGAGCGCCGTGGACCTGGCCCAGGCGGTCGGGCTGCAAAAGGACGGTGCGGTGCTGGTGGACGCCCGCGACCCCGGTGACTACAAGCTGAGCCGGGCCGCCGGAGCGATGAACCTCTATCCCGAGGAGTTCGATCTGCTGTGGCCCCTGCTGGGCCCCACCCTGCGCCAGGCTCCGGCGGTGGTGGTCTATGGCCGCTACTTCAGCCGCTGGCCCGCCGCCCAGGTGGCCCAGCTTTTGCGCGTCCAGGGACTGCCCAAGGTCTATGTGATGCTGGGGGGGCTGTCCGATTGGCAAAAGGCGGGTCTGCCCATGAAGACCCCCAGGAGGAAACGGCCATGAAGAGCCTGGGCGAACTCATCTCCCTGGCCTGCCGCCTTTTCCTGGCCGGGCTTTTCCTGTGGGCGGCCCACGACAAGGTGTGGGACCCGGCCACCTTCGCGGCGTCGGTGGCCCGCTACGACCTCATCCCCATGGGTCTGGTGAACCCCTCCAGCGTGCTTTTGGCCTGGCTGGAGCTGGTGGTGGGGCTGTGCCTGCTGGTGGGTCTGGCCACCCGGGCGGCGGCCTTGTGGTCGGCCCTGCTGCTGGCGGTTTTCACCGGCTTGATGATCTACGCCGGGATCACCGGCGTGGGGTTCGACTGCGGCTGCTTCCCCGGCGAGGCGGGCCACCCGGCGGGCTACCAGGCGGCGGTGCGCGACGCCCTGATGATGCTGCCCGCCCTGTGGCTCCTGGTGCTGCCCGGCCGCTGGCTGGCCCTCACCGGCCGCCGCCGCAAGCATTCGGACCGGCTCACCCTATCTGTTTAAAGCTCTTCTTGCCGCTGCGGCACACCGGACAGGTGTCCGGGGTGTGGTCCTCGAACACGTAGCCGCACACCTCGCACACGTAGTAGGTGACTTCCCGGCCCCCGGCCAGGGCTGACAGGGCCCGCTTGTACAGCTCCGCGTGGCGGGCCTCCACGTCCCTGGCGCGCACCAGGGCCCACTCCAGGTCGGGGCGCTTGGCCTTGATGGCCGTCTCGAGGATGGGCGGGTAGTGCTCGGCCTTGGCGGCCAGCTCGTGCTCAAAGGCGGCCCTCAGGTTGGCCTCGGTGTCGCCCACCTCACCTTCCAGGTAGTTAAGCATCTCCTTGGCGTGCACCGCCTCGGCCTCGGCCACCGCCTTGAACAGGGCGGCCACCTGGGGCAGCTCTTCCTTGGCCGCCTGGCGGGCGAAGGCCTGGTTGCGCACCGCGGCCTTGGACTCCCCGGCAAAGGCCGCCCGCACCATCGCCTCCAGCTCCGGGGGCAGGGGCTCCATGAGCACGAAGCGGTTTTCGTCCGCCCCGCATTGGGGGCACTTGGCGGGCGGGCGCTTGCCCTCGTGGATGTAGCCGCATACCGTGCAGCGCCAGCGCTTCATGGCATCTCCTCCCAAAATATGGCGTCGGCCGGGCAGTCGGCCACGGCCTCGTCCACCTCCGGCGGGTAGGTATCCATTTCGGTCACCTCGATGTAGCCGCCCGCCTGGTTCAGCCTGAACACCTGGGGAGCCAGGTCCAGACAGCCCTCGCACAGGGTGCAGGCGGCCATGTCCACCACCGGCCGTTGGGGCATGTTATCCTCGCAAAAACTGAAACGGGCCGGCCCGCCTGGACCGGCCCGGCATAGCCTGAATAGGGGCTTACTTGCCCGTTTCGAGCATCCTCTTGGCCTGAGCCTTCCATTCGGCGTCCTCGGGCCCGTAGCCCGGCTCGGTGGGACCGGCGATCACCGCCTTGAGCTGTTGGTTGGCCTCTTGCGGCGCGTCCTCGTCAAAGTAAACCTCGGCCAGGTAGATGTGGTTCAAGTAGCGGTGGGGGCCCTTTTTGACCGCGGTCTTGAGGTATTCGATGGCCTTTTCATTGTCACCACCGAACAGGCCGGGCAGCTTAAAATACAGCCGCCCCAGCACCCGGTAAGGGCCGCCGGCCTCGTAGTTGGGGTCCAACTCGATGACCGTGGCCATCTCCTTCTTTATGGGGTCCACCAGGGACAGGCTCTCCATGACCCCCTTGGCGCTGCCGTACACCCCGTAGTTGACCCCCAGCCAGTAGTGGCCGGGCAGGCTCTTGGGGTTGATGGCGATGGCCTTCTTGGCCGCGTCCACCCCGCTCTGGAAAACCGCGAGCTTCTGATCCTTGGGCACGTGGGAGCCCACCCAGTACTCGGTCCGGGAGAGCTTCCAGGCGGCCACCTCGCTCTTGGGGTCCTGGGTCAGGGCCTGCTTATAGAGCCCGGCAGCCTCCTTGGCCTTGGCCAGGTCGGCCCGCTGGGCGTAGAGCGCGTCGCCCTGGGCGATCAGCTCGGCGGTGGTGGCGGCCAGGGCGGCCCCGGCCAGGCATAGACAGAGCAGCCCCAAGGCGGCGGCGACGGCAAATTTTTTGGCGATGGACGGCATGTATCCCCCTCCCGGAAAACGGGGCCTGGGCCCCGGCGCGCGTGCGGGCTGCGCCTGTTGAACTTCTACTTTACCTCTGGTGGGCCGCCGGGCTCAAGCTCCCTTCATGAACGAACGCACGAAGTTCTCATAAGAGAGCTGGCCCTGGGTGTGGGCCATGAGGCTGCTCTCGCGGCCAAAGAGCTCCTCCACCATCCGTGGGGGCTCCATGCCCCGGGCGGCCAGTTCGGCCACCTTGGCGGCGATCTCCTCCAGAAAGGCGATGCTCGCCGCCAGGGCCGGGGCCGCCGGTTCCACCACATCGCCCATGCCGGTGAACATCACCTGGGGCTGCCGGGCGGCCAACGTCTTTTGCGCGGCCAGGATCTGGCGGTTGTTCTCGTGGTCCCGGCTGGTCTTTTGCTGGGGGGCCACCCACAGGTCGCTGACAAAGGCCCAGCCCTGATCCGGCTCGTAGTACACCACCAAGTCGTCGCTGTGGCCGGGGGCGGGGATCACCTCCAGGCGGTGCTCGCCCGCGCGGACCTCGCCCCCCAGGGGCCGGGGGCGGCTGGGCGGGGCCGGTCCCCACATGAGCATCTGGTAGGGGTACAGCTCCTTCTCGGGCGCGGCCAGGCGCTCCAGGGAGGCGGCGGGGGCGTACAGCTCCACCCCCAGCCTCTCGGCCAGCAGGGCGTTGCCCCCTATGTGGTCCTCGTGGTGGTGGGTGTTGACCACCGCGCGCACTCCCCGGCCCACCAGGGCCTGGGCCAGCTCATCGGCGGTGTGCAGGCAGCCGCTGTCCACCAGCACGTCGCCCACCTGGTAGGCGGCGCACCAATACATGACCCTGCCGCCCATCTCCCGCCCCATCTTGAAACAGGTCACCGGCCCGTGCTGGCTGATCCGGATCATTACTCCTCCCTGGTCCTGGCGCCGGGCCTCTGCTAAAGTGGAAAAAAATCTTCAGCCTGGGAGACGCCGTGCGAATTTGCGCCGTTGTAAGCCTGATTTTGGTCCTTTGCCTGGCCGCCCCCGCCCTGGCCCTGGTGGGCCCGGGAAAGCCCCTGGCCGATCTCACCCTACCCGACACCGAGGGAGCCAAGCACGGCTTGGCCGAGTTGGTGAAGGGCAAGGCGGCGGTGATCGTCTACTGGTCGGTGAGCTGCCCCCACTGCCGCACCGAGATACCCCACCTGCTTTCCATGGCCCAGAGCCTGGAGGGCAACCCCATGGTCATGCTCTTCGTCAACGTGGACGGCAAGGCCATGACCCCGGCGGTGAAGGCCTACGCCCAGCGGGAAGGCCTGCCCCAGCCCTGGCTCATGGACATGGGCCCGAATGACTCCCTGCCCATGGCCGACGCCTACGACATCATCGGCACCCCGGCGGTGCTGGTGCTGGACAAGAGCGGCAAGCTGCTCCTGGCCCAGGAGCTGAAGCCCGATATCAAGCAGATCAAGGATGCCCTGCGCGACGCCTTCTAGCCCGGCACAGCCAGCCAACGGCATACGGCGTTGCCGGCTTCGCTCGGGCCTCGACGTAGCTATACTACGCCTGCGTCCCTCGCTCGCCGGTCGCCTTGTCTGCCGTCGGCTGGCTGTGCCGGGAGCGAATATAAACCAAACCGGGGCCGCCGTTATTTCTCCAGCAGCTCCTTGAGGCACACCAGCAACCTGCCCACCGGCCGGGCGTTGGCCAGCTGGTGATTGAAGCACAGCACCAGGGGCAGGCGCCCCTGATCCAGGGAGCCGGGATACAGGGCCATGGAGTGGGCCGGGGTGAAGGAGGCCTCCTCTATGCCCTTCAGCCCCACCATGCTGATGAACAGCGGGGCGTTGCGCCGGGCGTAGTCCTGGGCAAAGGCGCCGGTCAGGCGCTCGGCCCAGTAGCTGGCCACGGGAAGGGTTTCGCGCATGCGGCCCCTGAGGCCGGGGAGGCCCAAGGCTCCCTGGCGGGCGCGCAAAAGCTCCTCCAGGGCGTCCAACTCCAGGTGGTGGGCCGCTTCGACCACCACCATGTCGCAGGAGGCGTCGCCGTTTTCCAGCACCACCGCCACCCTGACCGGCCAGCCCGCCCAGGCCGGTCGGCCCCAGAAGGTGAAGAAGTTCAGGCGGGGGTGCAGGGCCAGGGAGGCCGAGGCGGCCCAGGTGATGGCGGCCAGCCGCCGCCAGGGCGAGGCGTCCGCCAGGGCGGGGCGCAGGAGGGCGGTGGTTTTCAGGGTCACGCCGGGGGTCAGCTCGAAGCCGCGCCACCAGGCCCGGCGGGCGAAACGGTTGCCCTCGTGGGCCACGGGCAGGGGGCGGGGCGTGCGATGGTGCTTCACTGGTTCTCCGCTTAAACAGGGGTTGTCATCAGCAATACCTTGCCCGGAGCGCCAACGCAAGAGGCCCTTGACCAGCGGCGGATCAGGGGGCACAATTATGAAAATGATTCCTAAGTGGAGGGCGATGTGGACCTGAGCAAGGTTATCAACAGTTCACGTGACCTGGCCCGGCGTTTCGTGGCCCAGGGGCACGACACGGTGCGGCTGCCGGTTTTCTCCTTCAGCGATTGGCAGGCCATCTACCAGCGGCCCTCCAGCGGGGCCAGCCTGGCCGATTTCCGCCGCCAGGCCAAGCAAAACTGGTATCTGATGCATTTCCTCAGGGAGATGAACGTGGAGGTGCTGCCGGTGCCGGTGGCCGCCGGGCCCTTCGGTCAGTGGGCCGAAGACAGCGAGCACGACCTGGGCAATGCCCACGACCTGGCCCACGCGGTGGGCGAATACGTCAACGACCCCGCCACTCCGCCCGCCGGTTGCCGCCACGGCTCCCTCAATTCGGCCTACGACGGCCTGGGCGGCCTGGCCACCATCACCGTTTTCGGCGAGGAGGGGGGCACCCCGGAGGTGATGACCGTGGTGCAGCACTCCAGCGAGGGACAGGTGCTGCAATCGCTGCAACTGGCGGCGGTGGACTACAGCCCCGAGGCGGCCTGGGAAGAGGCCAAGAAGTTCCTGGACCGGGTGAAGCCCCAGCGGGTGTACCACGACGAGACGGTGCGAGTGCCCGAGTACTGTAGCGATTGCAACGGGCTGATGGTCAGTGTGGCCTCGCCCGAGGAGGCCACGGCCCCGCATTAACCGGCCGGCTGCGCCAGACGCCACATGGCTGCGTTGTCGGCGTCACTCGGTCCTAGGGTAGGTCTACTACCCCTGCGTCCCTCGCTTGCCTGCCGCCTTGCCCTGCGGCGGCTGGCTGTGCCGGGACTCTGGCGGGCGGGCTAGTTTCAAGAAATAGTTTTTCGCGGCGTATATGCGCCCGGGCAAAAAGAAAGCCCCCGCTCCGGAGAGCGGGGGCTTTTTCAGTCAGTTGGCTTAAGCGGGGAGGCCTAGTACATGCCGCCCATACCGCCCATGCCGCCCATGCCGCCCATGCCGCCAGGCATGGCCGGGCCGCCCTTGTCGTCCTTGGGCTTCTCGGCGATCATGCACTCGGTGGTCAGCAGCAGGCCGGACACCGAAGCGGCGTTCTGCAGGGCGAAGCGGGTCACCTTGGTAGGATCGATGACGCCCGCCTTGAACAGGTCCTCGTAGGTGTCGGTCTGGGCGTTGTAGCCGTCGGCGCCCTTCATGGTCCGCACCTTCTCCACCACGATGGAGCCCTCTTTGCCGGCGTTCATGGCGATCTGGCGCAGAGGCTCTTCCAGGGCGCGCTTGATGATGTCCGCGCCGGATTTCTCCTCGCCCTTGACCTTGTCGCGCACCTTGTCGGCCGCATCGTAGCAGCGCAGCAGGGCCACGCCGCCGCCGGGCACGATGCCCTCTTCCACGGCCGCGCGGGTGGCGTTCAGGGCGTCTTCCACGCGGGCTTTCTTCTCTTTCATCTCGGTCTCGGTGGCCGCGCCGACGTTGATCACCGCCACGCCGCCGATCAGCTTGGCCAGGCGCTCCTGGAGCTTCTCGCGGTCGTAGTCGCTGGTGGTCTCATCGATCTGGGCGCGGATGGTGCGCACGCGGCCTTCCAGGGCCTGACGGGAGCCGCCGCCATCGACGATGGTGGTGTTGTCCTTGTCCAGGGTGACCTTCTTGGCGGTGCCCAGGTCCTTCAGGGTGGCGCCGTCGAGCTTGACGCCCAGGTCTTCGCTGATCACGGTGCCGCCGGTGAGGATGGCGATGTCTTCCAGCATGGCCTTGCGGCGGTCGCCGAAGCCCGGAGCCTTGACGGCGCAGGCGTTCAGGGTGCCGCGCAGCTTGTTGACCACCAGGGTGGCCAGGGCTTCGCCCTCAACGTCCTCGGCCACGATCAGCAGCGGACGGCCGCTCTTGGCAACCTGCTCCAGCACGGGCAGCAGGTCCTTCATGGCGCTGATTTTCTTTTCGTGGATGAGGATGTAGGGCTCCTCCAGGTTGGCTTCCATCTTCTCGGGGTCGGTGACGAAGTAGGGGCTCAGGTAGCCGCGGTCGAACTGCATGCCCTCGACCACCTCCAGGGTGGTCTCCATGCTCTTGGCCTCTTCCACGGTGATGACGCCCTCTTTGCCCACCTGGTTCATGGCCTCGGCGATGATGTTGCCGATGGTGGAGTCGTTGTTGGCGCTGATGGTGCCGACCTGAGCGATCTCGTTCTGGTCCTTGGTGGCCTTGGACATCTTCTGCAGCTCGTTGACCACGCCCTCGACGGCCTTGTCGATGCCGCGCTTGATGGCCATGGGGTTATGGCCGGCGGCCACGAGCTTGGAGCCCTCGCGGTAGATGATCTGGGCCAGGATGGTGGCGGTGGTGGTGCCGTCGCCGGCCACGTCGGAGGTCTTGGAAGCCACTTCCTTGACCATCTGGGCGCCCATGTTCTGGAAGCGGTCTTCCAGCTCGATTTCCTTGGCCACGGTCACGCCGTCCTTGGTGATGGTCGGCGAACCGAAGGTCTTCTCGATAACCACGTTGCGGCCGCGGGGGCCCAGGGTTACCTTGACCGCGTTAGCCAGGGCGTCGACGCCCTTCATCATGGCCTCGCGGGCCTTCACATCGTATTTCAACTCTTTGGCCATAGTTATATCTTCCTCTCCAAAACTGGAAATTGGTTTTCTCTAGATAGGGAAGCGAAGGGCGCTTTAGGCGATGATGCCCAGGATGTCGTCCTCGCGCATGATCAGGACTTCCTTGCCGTCGATCTTGACCTCGGAGCCGGAGTACTTGCCGAACAGCACGATGTCGCCCTTTTTCACGGACATTTCCAGCTTGGTGCCGTTTTCCATGACCTTGCCCGGGCCCACTGCGAGAATCTTGCCCTGTTGGGGCTTTTCCTTGGCGGAGTCGGGGATGATGATGCCGCCGGCGGTCTTGGTTTCTTCTTCCAGCCGCTCTACGATCACGCGGTCCTGCAGCGGTTTGATTTTCATGCGTGCCTCTCCTTTTACGTTAACTAACCGATATGACGAAATTAATCTGCCCCGACTCTTGCGGGGCGCTTGAAAGCTTTTCTATTAGCACTCTCCGACACTGAGTGCTAACTAATCGAACCATAAGCACCAAGTGCCTTCTTTGCAAGGGTTTCACCCAATTTTTTTGTAAAAAATTTGGAGAAGCGGCGACGGCTCGGTAAGGGGGCAGCCGGGCCGGGCGCTTGAAGCGCTTGGTGAGTTAAGCATAACGGATGCGGTAGGTTGTGTCATCTCCGCGAGGGACTTTCCACGCGGCCTCCGGCTAAGCCGCCTACACCAAGCGGGTCACCCCCGGAGCCGCCTCCTCGTAATCCTCGCTCATGGCGATGTCGTGGCCGGGGAAGAGCAGTTCGGGCGACGACACCAGGTTCCGCAGGCGTTTCATGGAGAGCAGCCAGGCGGGCAGGTCGAAGATGAAGATGCTGGGCCAGTCCTCGCGGAAGTTGGCGAAGGTGTGGCCGCAGTCGCTGGCCAGCACGGCCTCGCCTTTTGCGGTGACGACCTTCAGGGCCATGAGGCCGGGGCTGTGCCCCGGAGCGGTGATCAGCTCCAGGCCGGGGGCCAGGGGCGCGTCGCCCGCATGCAAATGCAGGCGGCCCTGCTCCTGGGCCGTCACCAGGGCGGCCTGGTCGCCGGGCTCGTGCAGGATGGTGAAGACCGAGCGGCGCAACAGGGGGCTGGCGCTCCAGAACTCCCACTCGGCCCGGCCCAGGTGCACCTGGGCTTGGGGGAACAACCCCGCCCCGCCGCAGTGGTCCCAGTGCAGATGGCTCAGCACCAGGTGGCGCACCTCGTGGGGCTCCACCCCCAGGCCCTTGAGCAGTTCCACCGGGTGGACGTAGTTCTTGAGGTTCCTCTGGGCCGCCCGCTCGGGGCTCACCCCGCAGTCCACCAGGACCGGGCCTTCCGGACCCAGCAGGCACCAGAAGTAATAGGCCCGCTTTACCCGCTGGTCCCAGTCCCGGTTCCACAGGAGCAGGGCCTGGGAGCTTTCCTCGGGCCCGGCGTAGCGCAGGGCGTATATCCGGTAGGCGTCCAAGAGGCCTCGCGCCTCCCTACATGGCGTGTTCGTCGGTGGCGTTGATGGCCTTGTCTATCTCCGCCTGGAGCTGGGGCGGCAGGCCGGGGATGTCCACGCTCAAAAAACCCCGCACGATGGTGGCGGTGGCCTCGTCCTCGCTGAGCCCCCGGGCCATGAGATAGTTGATCTCCTCCTGGGCGATCTTGCCCACCGCCGCCTCGTGGCTCATCTCCACCCCGTCCACGAAGCCGTCCAGGTAGGGCGCGGCCAGCATGGCCCCGCCGCCCAAAATCAGGCCCCGGCACTCCAAATGGGCCTTGATGCCCGGCGCCTTGCCCACTAGATGGCCGCGGGCCATGATCTTGCCGCCGTTGGTAATGGCCCGGCTGACTACCTCGGCCCGGCAGCCGGGGTGGTTCAGGATCACCCGCCCCCCGGCGTCAATGTCCGTGGTGGGCGAGCCCACCAATATGGAATAGAAGCGGCCCACCGCGTTAGGGCCGTTGAGGTGGCAGGTGGGGTACATCTGGAGATTGTTCACCGGGCGCATGCACACGTAGTTGGACAGGTACAGGCCGCCCTCGTCCACCGTGGCCACCGAGCGGGGGCGCACCGCCACCCCTTCGGACCAGTTGTGGATCATGGTGAAGGACAGCTTGGCGTTTTTCTTGATGAAAAACTCGCTCACCCCCACGTGGAGGCCCTTGTTCAGATGGGGGCCGGTGGCGCAGCCGCTGATGATGTGCAGCTCCGCCCCCTCCTCGGCGATGATGATGTTGTGCACGTTCTGCTGGATGTTGTCCTGGTCCATGTACAGGCAGGCCTGGATGGGATGGATGGCCTTGGCTCCGGGCAGGGCCCGGATCATGTAGCCGTCGTGTAGATCCAGCTCGACCGCGGCGGTGTACTTGTCCGCGTCCACGTCCACCAGCTTCCAGTAGTAGTCCCAGAGCCAGGGGTGCACCTCCAGGGCCTTCTTGAGGGGCAGCACCTCCACTCCGTCCTGGTGGCTGGAGCAGTGCAGGGGCGAGGCGTCCTTCATGATGAAGGTGCCGCCCCGATCCTTGCCGCTCACGTCCACCCCGGACAGGAGCAGGTTTTGCTGGTCCACGGCGGGCAGGGTGCAAAGCTCGTCCTCGGCCAGGGCCTGGTGGGTTTCGGCCTGGTGCTCGTATTGGCTCATATCCAGGTCGGCGCCGATGGCGGCAACCTTGTCGCGGGCCGCCTCGGCCCGTTGGCGCAGCTCTTTTGAATCAGCCATTTTCAGATTTTCCTTGTCAGTCCGCGTTGGCCGTGGGCAGCTCTTCCAGAAGGTGGGCGCTCAAGGGCACCATGCAGTTGACGCACTCCTGGTAGCCGTTTTGGGCCACGCAGCGCAGAATCTCGCGGGGGTTGGAGGGGCAGGACAGGATGCCGTTGTAGAGCACGTGGCCCGAATCAGCCTCCAGATAGTCCAGGATGTAGCCGGTGTGGGTGATGATAAGGCCCATCTTGGAGCGCTTGCGCCGGCTGTCGGCGATGGAATCGCCGTTGGCGTGATAGACCGCCTTGTCCTTTTGCAGCAGATGGGCGATGGTTTCGCCCACCAGGTGCATGTTTTCCATGTCCACCCCGGACTCGGGCTCGTCAAAGAGCATGAGGTCCGGGTTTTGGGCCATGAGCTGCAACAGCTCCGAGCGCTTGATCTCCCCGCCGGAGAGCCCGGCGTTGACCTCGCGGTCCAGGAAATGGCTGAAGTTCACGTCCTCGGCCATGCCCTGCACATCCACCTCGCGGCCGTGGGCGCAGATGCCCACCATCTGGCGGGTCTTGAGGCCGTGGATGGTGGGGGGGCGCTGGAAGGCCATGCCGATGCCCAGCTGGGCCCGCTCGTGGATGGGCATGTAGGTGATGTCCTCGCCCTTGAACATGATGCGACCGTTTTTGACCAGGTAGCCGGGCATGCCCAGAATGGTCATGAGTAGCGAGGTCTTGCCCGAGCCGTTGGGGCCGAAAAGCACGTGGGTCTCGCCGGGCTTTATCTCCAGGTCTACGTGGCGCAACAAGAGCTTGCCCGAAAGCTCCACCTGCAAGTCTTCGATGAGCAACATGGGCCGTATTCTCCCTCCCGCCTCGGGGCGGGACTAAAATTCCTTCCAGGCCAGGGGGCCGTCGGCCTCCAGGGCCTCGCGGCAAAAATCTCGCGCCGCCTGGGGCTGGAAGGGGGCGCAGGAATAGACGACGATACTAAAGAAGCGCGGCCCTGACCAGAAATAAGCGGCGATGCCGCTGTCCACCAGGGGCAAAAAGGCGTCGAAGCCCTGGTTGATCTCCTGGCCTTGGCCGCCCGGTGCGTGCACCACCGCCCGGCCGTAGGGGGTCAGCCCCAGGGCCTGGGCCAACTCCAATAGAAAGGCCTCCACCGCGGCCGCGTCCAGGGCGGCGCGGTAGCGTCCCTCCACCAAAAGGCGCTGGCGAAATATCTCCGGGGCCAGGTCGTCCATGGGCCACTCCTGGTTTCACTATAGCCCAGGGCGGCAGGGCCGCCAAGGCCTCCGGATGGCGACATTTCAGCATTTCTGACCCCTTGTGCCCGTTGGGCCCCTGTGCTAGATTTGACCAGCCATGACCCGTCCCGGAAGCCCAGACGCCTATTACCGCCGGGCAAAAAGCCAGGGTTACGCGGCCCGTAGCGTGTTCAAGCTCCAGGAGATGGACCGGCGGTACGGGCTGTTGCGCCCCGGACAGGCGGTGCTGGACCTTGGTTGTCACCCAGGTTCCTGGTTGCAGTTCGCCTCCCAGAAGGTGGGCCGTTCCGGCCGTCTGGTGGGGGTGGATCTGCAAGAGCCGGGCGTGAGCATGCCCCAGGGGTCGTGCTTCATCCAGGCCGACCTCTTGGAGTTGACCCCGGCCGAGGTGCGGCAGCGCTCGGGCGTGGAGGTCTTCGACCTGGTGCTGAGCGACGTGGCTCCGCACACCACCGGGATCAAGGACCGCGACGCCGCCGCGTCGCTGGAGCTCAGCCAGGCCGCCCTGGACATGGCCCTGGCCCTGCTCAAGCCGGGAGGGTCGTTTCTGGCCAAGGTTTTTTTCGGTCCGGGTGTGGAGGAGCTGATCAGGCAGGTTAAGGGCGCCTTCAAGCTGGGCAAAGCCCACAAACCCGACGCCAGCCGGTCGGCCAGCAAGGAAATTTACATACTGGGCAGGGGCCGCAAATAGGCCCGCCCGGGATAAAGCCTCTAGTTTCAGGAGAATCATATGTCCGGTCACTCCAAGTGGAGCACGATCAAGCGCAAGAAGGGCGCCGCCGATGCCAAGCGGGGGCAGATCTTCACCCGGTTCATGCGGGAAATAACCGTGGCCGCCAAACAGGGCGGCGGAGACGTGGAGGGAAACCCCCGGTTGCGAACCGCGGTGGCCGCGGCCAAGGGTCAGAACATGCCCAAGGAGAACATCGACCGGGCCATCAAAAAGGGCACCGGCGAGCTCGAGGGCGTGACCTACGATGAGATCCTCTACGAGGGCTACGGCCCCGGCGGGGTGGCCTTTTTGGTCGAGTGCCTCACGGACAACAAGAACCGGGCCGCCGCCGACATTCGCCACATCTTCACCAAACGGGGAGGCTCCCTGGCCAAGGCCGGCGCCGTGGCCTACCTGTTCGAGGCCAAGGGCATCATCACCTTCGATAAAGAGGCGGTGGACGAGGACGCCCTGATGGAAGCGGCCCTGGAGGCCGGGGCCGACGACGTGGTGGACGAGGGCGATGTGTGGGAAGTGCATTGCTCCCCCAGCGCCTTCAACCCGCTCAACGAGGCCCTGCGCGAGGCGGGCCTGGAGCCCCTCGAGGCCGAGGTGACCAAGCAGGCCACCACCATAGTGGAGATCACCGACAAAGGCGAGGCGTCCAAGGCCATGGCCCTCATGGAGGCCCTGGACGAGGCCGACGACGTGCAGAACGTCTACTCCAACTTCGACATCGACGAAAAGATTCTGGCCGAGCTGGAAGACGAGTAGGCATGCCCCAGGCCCCCGCCCCCGCCGTGCTGGGGCTGGACCCCGGCAGCCGGTGCACCGGCTACGCGGTGGTGACGCCGGGGGCCGGCGGGCGCATCAAGCTGCACCGGGCCGGGACCATCACCGCTCCCAGCGGGGCCCCGGTTCCCGAGCGCCTGGGCTACATCTTTAGCGAGCTGGTCCGGATCATCGCCGAGCTAAAGCCCGCCGAGATGGCCGTGGAGGGGGTCTTCACCGCCAAGAACGCCCACACCGCCCTGGTGCTGGGCCAGGCTAGGGGGGTGGCCATCCTGGCCGGGGTGCGGGCCGGGCTAAGCGTCCACGAATACCCCCCGGCCACGGTGAAGAAATCCCTGGTGGGCAACGGCCGGGCCACCAAGGAGCAAGTCAGGGCCATGGCCCTGCGCCTGGTGGGCTCCAAGGAGGGCAAGATGCCCCTGGACGCCTCCGACGCCCTGGCCCTGGCCCTGACCCACTTGCAGAGCCGCCGCCTGGCGGCCACCCTGGAGCGCCTGAAATGATCGCCTCGGTCAGCGGCACCATCCTCACCCGCCGTCCGGACCACGTGGTGGTGGACTGCGGCGGGGTGGGCTACCGGGTGTTCGTGAGCCTCACCACCTTCTGCGACCTGCCCGAGATCGGCAGCCCGGTCAGCCTGCTCATCCATACCATCGTGCGCGACGACCACATCCACCTGCACGGCTTTTTGGGCGAGGCCGAGTGGCAGGCCTTCGGCAACCTCATCACGGTCAGCGGCATCGGCCCCAAGGTGGCCCAGGCCATCCTCAGCGGCATACCCCCGGCCGAGCTGTGGAAGGCCATCCGGGCGGGCGACGCCGCCCGGCTCACGGCCATACCCGGGGTGGGCAAGAAGACCGCCGCCCGCCTGGTGGTCGAGCTGGAAGGCCGTTTGCCCAAGGACACCGGCGAAGGCGGGGCCGCCGAGGCCCCGGCCGCGCCTATGAGCGACGACGCGGTGAGCGCGCTCATGAACCTGGGCTATCCCGAGGCCAAGGCCAAGAAGGCGGTGGATCGGGCGCTCAAGGAGGCCGATCCGGGCGCCTCTTTGGAAGACGTGATCAAGGCTTCGCTCAAGACGGTCCTGTCCTAGAGCGCCGCTCTCCCTCACTCTATCTTGAAACGTCCGAACAGCTTGGCCATGGGGTTGGCGGTGAGCCCGTGGGCGATGACGCTCAGGATCACCGTGCACACCACGGTGACCCCCATGGTCATCGCGTCGGGCAGGTTTTTCTCCCACACTATGATGATGAACACGATGCTGGCCAAACCCCGGGGGCCGAACCAGCCCATGAACAGCTTGCCGTAGACGCTCTCCCCGGTGCCCGCCAGGGACAGGTAAACCGGCAGCACCCGGATGATGGTGAGGCTGAGCAGCGAGTAGATCACGATGGTCCAGCTGAAGGCGGTCAGGACCTGGCCCACCAGCGCGAAGCCGAAGATCACCCAGGTGATGAGCGCCAGGGTGTTGCCCATGCCCTCGGCCGCTTCCAGCACCTTGTGCTTGCCGCCCTTGAACATGATGTCGAACAACAGGCCGCCCACGAAGCAGGCGATGAAGCCGCTGCCCTCCAGGGTCTGGGCCACGGCGTAGCAGGCGAAGGCCAGGGCCACCACCGGCACCGGCATCCAGTTTTCCTGCACCCAGCGGCGCTTGATGCTCAGCTTGAGCACCACCACCCCCAGGGCGGTGGCCCCCAGGCCCACTGCCATGCCGATGCCGATCTCCCGTGCCAGGAGGGTGAGAGCCAGGCTAACCGGGCCCTCCTGGATCTCGGTGGTCACCGCCAGGGCCAGGAACAGGTAGAGGATGGGCACACAGATGCCGTCGTTGAGCCCGCTCTCCACGTTGAGCGCCTCGCGGATGCGCACCGGCACCTTGGGGTTGGCAAAGATGCCCTTGCCCAGGGCCGCGTCGGTGGGGGCCAGCATCACCGCCAGCAGGGCCACCTGCAACAGGGGCATGTCCGGGAAGAACAGCAAGCCCGCCAGGAAGCCCAGCACGATGGTCAGCGGCAGCCCGATCAAGAGCATGCGCTCGGGGAGGCCCCGGCTGCGCTTGAGGGTGGTGATGTCGGCGTTGGCCGCGTCGGTGAACAGCACCAGGGCCAGAGACAGCTCGGCGAAGCTGCGCAGCATGCCGGCGGTGATGTCCGACTCCATGAGCCCCAGGACCATGGGCCCGGCCAGCACCCCGAAGGCCATGAAGATGATGGGGCCGCTCATGGGCTTTTTTTCGACGCCCCCGGCCACCGCGCTGTAGATGAACACGAACACGGCCATTATGGCCAGATTTTCATACATGTATCACCATCCGCTGCTCAAGATGCGGGGCAGGTCCCATGGGGCGATCTCAGCTTCTGCTCGCTTTGGCCAGGCGTATTTTTTGCCAGAGCCAGACCATGACGAACAAGGCGGTGCCCAGGGCCTGGGCGCCGGACGCCGCCGCCAGGCCCAGCCAGCGGGCCGAGGCCGCCGGTTGCAGCACCACCGCCGCCGCGGCCAACAGGAGCACCGTCTCGTACCAGCGGCAGCGCGCCGCCAGAAAGCCCTGAGTGGCCCCGGCAAAGGCGAACATGGCCGCCAACCCGCTGAGCATGACCCAGAAGGCCATCAACCATGAGTCTACTCCTATCAAAAGAAGCTGTGAGTTGAATATAAACATGAAGGGCAGGATGGCGGTGCGCATGTCGTAGGCGAAGCTCTGCAGGCCGGTGGGGATGGGGTTGGAGCGGGCTATGGCGCTGGCCGCGTAGGCGGCCAGGCCCACCGGCGGGGTGTCGTCGGCCAGTATGCCGAAGTAGAACACGAACAAATGGGCCGAGATCAAGGGCACAACCAGGCCCACCGAGGGCCCCAAATCCACGATGACCACCGCCATGAGTGAGGCCATGACGATGTAGGTGGCCGTGGTGGGCAGGCCCATGCCCATGACCAGGCAGGCCAGGGCGGTGAGCCCCAGGAGCAGGTACAGGTTGTCCCCGGCCATCAGTTCCACGATCTCGGTGATCAGCCCGCCCAGGCCCAGGTTCACCACCCCCACGATGAGCCCGGCCCCGGCCACGGCCACCCCGATGCCCATCATGTTGCGCCCGCCGTCCACCAGCGACTGCCAGATTATGCCCAAGGCCTCGCGCAGCCCGGAAGCCCAGCCGCGGCCCTCGCGCCGGGCGCTCCAAAGGTTCTGGGCCACGATGAGCCCGCCCAGGAAGATGATGGCGTTGAACACCGCCAGGGAAGGGCTGTGGCGCAAATAGACCAGCTGGTAGAGCAATACCCCCAGGGGCAGCAGGAAGTGCAGGCCCTGGCGCAGGGTGGGCCAAAAGTCGGGCAGGTCACTGCGGGGGATGGAGGTCAGGCCCAGCTTGCAGGCCTCGATGTGGGTAATGAAAAACAGGGTGAGGTAGCTCAGCACCGCCGGGACCAGGGCGGCGCGCACCACCTCCAGATAGGGCAGGTTGCAGTACTCGGCGATGATGAAGGCCGCCGCGCCCATGATGGGGGGCATGAGCTGGCCGTCGGTGGAGGCGGCCACCTCGATGGCCGCCGCTTTCTTGGGGGGGTAGCCGGCGGATTTCATCAGGGGGATGGTGAAGGTGCCGGTGGTGACCACGTTGGCGATGGAGGAGCCCGAGACCATGCCGGTTAGCCCCGAGGCCAACACCGCCGCCTTGGCCGGGCCGCCCCGGAAGGAGCCCAGCAGGCTGAAGGCCAGGCGCACAAAATAGGCCCCGCCCCCGGCCCGGTTCATCATGGCTCCGAAAAGCACGAACAAAAACACGATGGTGGCCGACACGTCCAGGGGGATGCCGTAGATGCCCTCGGTGGACATGGTCTCCTGGCCCATGAAGCGCGACAGGCTCACCCCCTTGAAGGCGATGACGTCGGGCATGTAGGGGCCGAAAAAGGCGTAGATCATGAAGGCCACCGCCACCACGGCCAGGGCCGGTCCCAGGGCGCGGCGCACCGCCTCCAACAACAGCACCACCAGCACCGCCCCGGCCGCCAGGTCGCGGGTTAGGGGGTCGCCCTGCCTGAGGGACAGGCCGTGGTGGTCCAGGGCGATGTACAAGGCGGCCAGCCCGGCGGTCAGGGCCAGGAGCAAATCCAGCCAGGGGATGCGGTCCCGGCGGCGCAAAAAGGACTGCCGCCCACCCAGGGAAAGCTTTTTCACCGCCGGGAAGCTCAGGTAGACCAGCACCAGGGCGAAGGCCAGGTGTATGGAGCGGACGTAGACCGTCTCCAAGAGGATGGCCGAGGGCAACAGCAGCTGGAACACCGACCACCCGGCGGCCACCAGCGGGATGAGGCCCCGCTGCCAGCCCACGGGCTCGCGCAGGCCCAGGTCCGCCGAGGCGGCGGCCCGGGCCTGGGCCAGGGGGCTATCGGGCTTGGAGCCTTGGGGCACTTGCTCTGGGGATCGGGCGCCTATTTGAGGCCCGCCTCCTTATAGTATTTGAGCGCGCCCGGATGCAGCGGGGCGCTGAGGCCCTCCAGCATGGCCTGGGGAGTCAGGCCGCTTAGGGCCGGGTGCAGCTTCTTGAGCTCGTCCAGGTTGGTGAACACCGTCTTGGTGATGGCGTAGATCACCTCGGCGGGAACCTCGGCCTGGGTGATCAGGGTGGCCTTGACCGCGAAGGTAGGCACGTCGGCCTGGTCCAGGCCCATGGGGTAGAAGGACACCGGGATGGCCGCCTTCACGTAATAGGGCCGCCCCTGTAGGAGCTTGTCCAGGGCCGCCGGGGAGGCGGGCACGAAGCGCACCTTGACCCGGCCGCTGGTGGCCTCCTTGATGAGCCCGGCGGGGTTGCCCACGGTGTAGGCGAAGGCGTCGATGCGCCCGTCCTGCAACAGCTTGGCCGACTCGCTGGCCTTGAGCCACTCGGATTTGCCCAGGTCGTCCAAGGTGAGCCCGTAGGCCGCCAGCACGTCCTTGGAGTTTTGCAGGGTGCCGCTGCCGGGGTTGCCCACGGCCACGTCCTTGCCCTTGAGGTCGGCGTAGCCCTTTATGCCGCTCTCCTCAGAGGCCACCATGAAGTAGGTCTCCGAGTGCAGGCTGAACACCGAGCGCAGGCCTTTTTGCGGCCCCTTGGTTTTCCACTCGCTCAGGCCCTTGACCGCCTCGAACTGCCGGTCCGACTGGGCCACCCCCAGGTCCATGTCGCCGTTCATCACCGCGTTGATGTTGAACACCGAGCCGCCGGTGGACTCCACGGTGACCCTGAGGCCATAGGTTTTGCCCTGGGCGTTGACCAGCTTGGCGATGGCCTTGCCCACCGGGAAATAGACCCCGGTGACTCCGCCGGTGCCGATGGTCACGAACTGCTTGGCGGCCAGGGCGCTTTGGTTGCCGAGCATCAGGGCCGCGGCAAAAGCAAGGATCATTAAAGCCCAAAAGGATCTTTTCATTTTGTTTTCCTCCCCGCGCCCAGGGCGGAAGCCTCATGAGCCCGAATTCAGTCAATTTTTGGGCGGATTGGTTCTCTCCGTCCGTGATCGCAGCATAACCCATCCGCCGGGGGTCAGTCCAGGAATTGACCTCCCCTAAACAACGCCCCGGATGTTTCTGGCGCTTAACGTCCTGTTATAAAAATATTTTTACGGTGTGGCCCGCGGCTGGGGCCCAAAGCGTAGAGACGGGCCCCAAAAAACACCTAAAAAAATATACCATTTCAGATTGAAAGGAGTACTATTCTTATAAAGCCAGCTTGCACCCCTCTCTTGCCCTGGAGCACATTGTGCGCGACTCCACCCCCAGAACCCCTTCCCCGGCCCTGAACCAGCTTATCCTCAATTCCATCACCGAGGGGGTGTTCACCGTGGACCCCCAGATGCGCATCGTCAGCTTCAACAAGGCGGCCGAGGGGATAACCGGCATCAGCCCCGAAAAGGCGGTGGGCAGCAAGTGCCATCAGGTGCTCAGGGCGGCCATCTGCGGCACCTCCTGCCCCTTGCGCAAGTCCATGGCCACCGGCGAGCCCGGCCTGGAGGTGGACGTGGAGATCACCGGGGCCCAGGGCCAGCGCCTGCCTCTGCGCATCCGCACGGCGGTGCTGCGCGACGACCAGGGCCGGGTGGTGGGCGGGGTAGAGACCTTTCGCGACCTCAGCGAGGTGTACCACCTGCGCAAGCAACTCACCTCGGGCTACACCTTCTGCGACCTCAAGGGCAAATCCAAGGCCATGCGTCAGCTCTTCACGGTGTTGCCCGGCGCGGCCCGCAGCGGGGCCACGGTGCTGATCCGGGGGGAGTCGGGCACCGGCAAGGAACTGGTGGCCCGGGCCTGCCACGACCTTTCCAACCGCCACCAGGGCCCCTTCGTGGCCGTGAACTGCGCGGCCATCCCCGAGGCGCTCATGGAGAGCGAGCTGTTTGGCCACGTGCGCGGGGCCTTCACCGGGGCGGACCGCGACCGCCAGGGCCGTCTGGCCACGGCCAAGGGCGGCACCCTGTTTTTGGACGAGGTGGGGGACCTGCAACCAGGCATCCAGGTGAAGCTGCTCAGGACCCTGGACAGCGGGGAGTACACCATGCTGGGCAGCAACCAGGCCCAGCGGGCCGACGTGCGGGTGCTGGCCGCCACCCACCGGGATCTGGAAAAGGGCATGGCGCGCGGCGACTTCCGCCAGGACCTTTATTATCGGCTCAACGTGGTGGAGATCAGGGTGCCGCCGGTGCGCAAGCGCCGCGAGGACATCCCCCTGCTGGCCGGCCATTTTCTGGAGGTCCTGGCCGCCGAGCGCGGGGAGCCGGTGCGCAAGGTCACGCCGAGGGCCATGGCCCGGCTCATGGAATACGCCTGGCCGGGCAACGTGCGCGAGCTGCGCAACGCCCTGGAACACGCCCTGGTCCTGGCCCAGGGCCAGGCGGTGGACATCAGCCACCTGCCGGCGGGTCTGCAAAACGGCGCCTGCCTGGAAGCCGAGGCCAACCACCAGCCCCTGAACCTGGTTCAGCGGGAGCGGGAGGCCATCCTGGAGGCCCTGGCCCGCCAAGGCGGCCACCGGGGACGCACCTCGGCCAGCCTGGGCATATCCACCACCACCCTTTGGCGCAAGATGAAGGCCTACGGCATTCAATCCTAGATCCGCCCTTGGCCGAGGCCCGGCCGCTGTAATTTCAAAATGAATGACTTCTTTCAAATCGAAATGCCATATTCAGCCCGCCCTTGAGCGCTCCCCAAAAATAATTGAATTAAAACCGCCATTTATTCCACATAACCTCACCTGGTACATAACTTGAATCCGATCATACCCGGTGTGGACCTGTGTTCCCGCGCAGGCCGCCCAAAGCCTCCGTAAAGTGTAAGCGGGAGTGACTTGCCTTAACCTTAATTTCGCCTGCGCGAGCCCCTGGCCCCGGCGTCTCCAGCACGCCGGGGCCTAAGCCGGGGCCCTGGAGACAGCAGCATGAGCCAAGCAACCTCATCCCCGGCCATGGGCTCGGGATTACACGCCGAGTTGGATCCCCTGGATCAGCGCCTCAGCCATAACCTGGCGGACATCAAACATAAATTGGTGGTCATGAGCGGCAAGGGCGGGGTGGGTAAATCCACCGTGGCCGCGCAGTTGGCCGTGGGCCTGGCCCTGGCCGGGCACCGTGTGGGCCTGCTGGACGTGGACCTGCACGGCCCCTCCATCCCCCGTATGCTGGGCATCCCCGGCCATGCCGAGGTGCTGGTGGACCAGCAGCTCATCAAGCCGGTGATCATCGACGAGGGCCTTAAGGTCATCAGCGTGGAGCTCTTGATCCCCAACAAGGACGCCTCGGTGATCTGGCGAGGCCCCATGAAGATCGGGGTGATCCGCCAGCTCATGGGCGACGTCACCTGGGGCGGCCTGGATTTTCTGATCATCGACGCCCCTCCGGGCACCGGCGACGAGCCCCTTACCGTGGCCCAGAACGTGGAGGGGGCCAAGGTGGTGCTGGTGACCACCCCCCAGGAGATCGCCCTGGCCGACCTGCGCAAGTCCATGGACTTCTGCCGCAAGCTGGAGCTGCCCGTGCTGGGCCTGGTGGAGAACATGGCCGGGATGATCTGCCCCCACTGCGGCGAGCCGGTGGAGTTCATGGGCAAGGGCGGAGGCAAGGACACGGCGGCCAAGTTCGGGGTCAAGTTCCTGGGCAGCATGCCCTGGGACCCCCGCCTCATGGCCGCCGCCGACGCGGGCCGCCTGGTGGAACTGCTGCGCGGCGAGCGGGACGAGGCCGCTTCCTGGCAGGGGATGGTCGGGGAGGTCCGGGACCTGCTGGGCGAAAGGAAGCAATGATGGCCAAGATCGCGGTGAGCAGCCAGGGCGACACCCTGGAAAGCCAGGTGGACCCCCGCTTCGGGCGGGCCGCCTATTTCGTGGTCAAGGACGACGGCGGGGGGGTGTCCGCCGTGGACAACACCGCCGCCCGGCAGATGTCTTCCGGGGCGGGCATTCAGGCCGCCGAGGCCCTGGCCAGGGCCGGGGTGAGCAAGGTGCTCAGCGGCATGGTGGGGCCCAAGGCCATGAACGCCCTACAGGCGGCGGGCATCGAGGTGATCGGGGGAGCCCAGGGACGGGTGGCCGACGCCCTGGCCGCCTATGAGCAGGGCCGCATGGCCCAGGCGGCCACGCAAGCCGTCTCCGCCGCCCCCGCTGGTGCGGGCATGGGCATGGGCCGGGGCCAAGGAAGAGCCGTGGGACCCGGTGGGGGCCGGGGACGCGGCGGCGGGGGAGGAGGCCGGGGCGGCGGCAGAGGGGGTTGCCGAGGTTAGGGCGCGGGGGACCGGCGGCGCAAAGGGTGCGCTGGGCCGTGTGTCTGCTTTGAGGTGAATATAACTTGAGAGGCCTAGCCACATGTTTTTCGACTTAAGCCTTTACCTAGCCTTGGGCATATGTGTCGCGGGTCTTATCTACAAAATCCGCTCATGGCTCACGGTTTCGCTGGACCAGCAGGACCGGCAATACTCTCCCGGCCAACGGGCGGGGGCGGCCCTGGCCGGTCTGGGCCGGGCGGTGTTCAGCCGCCGCCTCGGGTCCATGCTGCGGGCGTTGGTCCTTGACGGCCTGCTGCAAGGCCGCTCCCTGCGCCACAGCGGCCTGGCCTGGGTGGCCCATATCTTCCTGTTCGTGGGCTTCATGGGCCTGCTCCTCTTGCACGCCCTGGGCGGGCAGATAACCGCCGCCCTGTTCCGGGACTACTACCCCACCCTGGACCCCTGGCTGTGGCTGCGCGATGCCTTGGGGATCATGGTGCTGGTTGGGGTGGGGCTGATCATCCTGCGGCGGCTCACCGTGGGGGGCCTGCGCCTGACCACCCGCACCCGCGACCGCCTGGCCATCATCCTGCTGGCCGTGGTGTTGCTCTCGGGCTTCGCCCTGCAGGCCGTGAAGATCACCTCGTCGGAGGCCTTCGACCGCATGGCCGTCGAGTACGCCGGGCTGGACGATCCACGTGAGATCAAGGCCCTGCGCTCGGTGTGGGCCAAGGACTACGGGGTGGTCTTCGCCCCCGGCCAGACCGGCGTCGGCGAGGAGCTCATGGCCCTGGGCCGCGAACTTAACGCCAACAGCTGCGTGGAGTGCCACTCCCCGGCGGCCCACGCCTTCGCCTCCTACGGCCTTTCGATGATCCTGCGGCCGGTGGCCCTGGCCCTGGACAGGGCGGGCGGCCCCCAGGCCCTGTACTTCATTCACTTCCTGGCCTGCTTCCTGGGCCTGGCCATATTGCCCTTTACCAAGTTTTTGCACCTCATCGTGGGGCCGGTCATCCTGGCGGTGAACGCGGCCACCCAGCGCGCCACCATGAACCCGGCGGCCCGGGCCGCCCTTAGGGCCCTGGAGCTGGACGCCTGCACCCACTGCGGCACCTGCACCGTGCACTGCTCGGTGGCGGTGACCCTGCGCCTGCTGCCCAACGACGAAATCCTGCCCTCGGAGCGCCTGGCCTCCCTGGCGGCCAAGGTGCGCGGCAACAACGGCGACCGGGCCCACCTGGCGGCCATGCGCGACGGGGCCTACATCTGCACCAACTGCCAGCGCTGCACCCGGCTGTGCCCCCTGGGCATCAACCTCAACGACCTGTGGACGGCGCTCAAGCAGGACCTGGCCGACGAGGGCCTGGGCGCTCCGCTCAAGGAAATAACCACCTATGCCGGTCAGGCGGCCCTGCCCAGCCGCGGACGCGCCGAGGTGTTGGTCAATACCAACGGCTTCCAAAAGGAGCTGAAGCATTCGGCCCAGGCTAATAGCTTCGCCGAGTGCTACTCCTGCCGCGAGTGCACCAATGCCTGCCCCCTGGTGTTCATGTCCGAATGGCCCAACCAGGAGCTGGACCTTCTGCCCCACCAGGTCATGTATTGCCTCAAGCTGGGCCTCAAGGAAGAGGCCATGGGCGCGCGCATGGTGTGGAACTGCCTGACCTGCTACGAGTGCCAGGAGGCCTGCCCCAATCTGGTGCAGGTCACCGACGTAATGTACGAGCTGCGTTACCTGGCGGCCCAGGCCGCCCGGACCGCCACCGCATAGGAGAGAACCGACATGCGTTACGCCCTGTTTCTGGGCTGCAAGATTCCCAGCTACGCCCCGCAGTACGAAACCTCCGCCCGCGCGGTTCTGAAAGAGCTGGATCTCAAGCTGGCCAATGTTGAGTTCAACTGCTGCGGCTATCCCCTCCGGGACCAGCACTTCCACTCCTTTATCCTGGCCGGGGCGCGCAACCTGGCCCTGGCCGAGGCCAAGGGCGTGCCGGTGATCACCCTGTGCAAGTGTTGCCTGGGCAGCCTGAAGCGCACCCAGGACTTTTTGGCCCAGCAGCCGGAGCTGTTGTCCATGGTCCGGGCCAAGCTGGCCTTGGAGGGTCTGGACTACCAGGGCACCACCTCGGTGCGCCATCTGCAGAGCGTGCTGCACGCCGAGGTGGGGGTGGAGAAAATCGGCGACCTGGTGACCCGTCCCCTGGAGGGGCTCAAGGTGGCCACCATGTACGGCTGCCACGCCCTGCGCCCCAGCCGCATCACCGGCTTTGACAACGCCTTCGCCCCCAGCCTGATCGAGGAGCTTTTGCAGGCCATCGGGGCCGAGCCCGTGCCTTGGAAGGGCAGGCTCAAGTGCTGCGGGGGCCCCTTGCGCGAGCGCAACCCGGAGCTTTCCCTGGCCACCATCATGATGCGCCTGAAGGAGTTCGCCGCCAGCGGGGCCCAGGTGCTGGGCGTGGACTGCCCCCACACCCTGCTCCAGGTCAAATGGGCCCACGAGACCCTGGCCGGGCAGGGAAAAGCGTCCCTGCCCGGGGTGGCGCTCTATCCCCAGCTCCTGGGGCTGGCCCTGGGCCTGGACCCCGGCCGGGTGGGCCTGGACAAGAATTCACCCACGCCCCGCGAGTTGAGCGGCCATCTTCCGCCGCCCGCCGCCAGGGCAGGTGAGGCCATGCTCAAGGTGGTGAGTGGGAATTGCTGCTATCTGCTGCCATAACCGGCTTAGCCAGGTGTCGCTATGCTGCGTTGCGGGCATCGCTCACCTCCTCGGCGTAGGTAGACTTGGCCTGCGTCCCTGGTTCGCCTGCCGCCTTGCCTGAGGTGTCTGGCTGTGCCGGGCGGCTTCGCCAGTGGCGCATGGCTGCGTTGCGGGCATCGCTCACCTCCTCGGCGTATTGATTAATACGCCTGCGGGGTTCGCTCGCCCGACGCCTTGCCTGGCGCCCCCTGGCTGTGCCGGGTGCCCTCGCCAAGAGACGCAAGACCGCGCTGTCGTCCCGCCTTCATGAAATATCCGGGCTAGCCGCCCGTGGTCCCTACAGCCTCCCCGCTTCCCCCGGTTATGCATCGCCTGCCCGGCGGGTATAAAATAAACACATATGACGAACCGGACATAGGGGGAGCGCGATTCATGCCGGAAAACACTCTGGAATCCCAAGACGCGGAAAATCTAAGCCCGGAGGATGCCTTCGAACGCCTGAACAGCAGGCGGGAGGGGCTGACCCCCGAGGAAGCCCAAAGCCGCCTGTCCCAGGTGGGCCTCAACACCATCGTGGAGCAGAAAAAGAGCCCCCTGCTCAAGCTGCTCAGCTACTTCTGGGGCCCCATCCCCTGGATGATCGAGGCGGCGGCGGTGCTTTCGCTCATCGTGCGCCACTGGTCGGACATGATCATCATCTGCGTGATGCTGGTGTTCAACGCGGCGGTGGGCTTTTGGCAGGAGCGCAAGGCGGACAACGCCCTGGAGGCGCTCAAGGGCGAGCTGGCCCTGAAGGCCAGGGTGCGGCGCGGGGGCCAGTGGCAGGAGATAAACGCCGAGGAACTGGTGCCTGGCGACGTGGTGCGCCTCAGGGCCGGGGACATCCTTCCCGCCGACCTCATGCTCTTTGAGGGCGAGTACCTCAGCGTGGACCAGTCGGCCCTCACCGGCGAGTCTTTGCCCGTGGACAAGGCCGCGGGCGACGTGGCCTATTCGGGCTCGGTGGCCAAGCAGGGAGAGATGCAGGCCCTGGTCATCGCCACCGGGGAGCGCACCAAGTTCGCCAAGACCGTAAAGCTGGTGGAGAGCGCCGAGGCGCCTTCGCACTTCCAAAAGGCGGTGCTCACCATCGGCGACTTCCTAATCTATATAAGCCTGGGTCTGGCCACCGCCCTGGTGCTCACCCAGCTGACGCGGGGCGACTCGGCCCTGGGGGTGTTCCAGTTCGTGCTGATTTTGGTGGTGGCCTCCATCCCGGTGGCCATGCCCGCGGTGCTCTCGCTGACCATGGCCCTGGGGGCCCTGACCCTGGCCAAGGAAAAAGCCATCGTCTCGCGCCTGCAATCCATCGAGGAGATCGCGGGCATCGACATCCTGTGCTCGGACAAGACCGGCACCCTGACCAAGAACCAGCTCACCCTGGGCGAGCCGGTGGTGTTCGCGGCCGCCGACGCCCAGGAGCTTATCCTCACCGCCTGCCTGGCCTCCAAGGAAGAGAACCGCGACGCCATCGACGACGCGGTGCTGGGAGGGCTCACCGACAGGGACTCCCTCAAGAACTACCAGCAGGAGAAGTTCACCCCCTTCGACCCGGTGAGCAAGCGCACCGAGGCACTCATAAAAACCGGCGGCGGCGAGTTCAAGAGCAGCAAGGGCGCGCCCCAGGTCATGGCCGACCTCTGCGGCCTCCAGGGTGAGGAGCGGGGACGGGCCCAGGAGGCGGTGGAGCAGATGGCCGCCAAGGGCTACCGCACCCTGGGGGTGGCCCGCACCGACGGGGAGGGCAAGTGGCGCTTCATGGGTCTGCTGCCCCTGTTCGACCCGCCCAGGGACGACTCGGCCGAGACCATCACCCAGGCCAGCGAGCACGGCATCGAGGTGAAGATGGTCACCGGCGACAACCTGGCTATCGCCCGGGAGATCTCCCGCCAGCTGGGCATGCGCCCCAATATCCAGGTGGCCGAGGAACTTTTCAGCGGAGGGATCGACCCGGCCAACCCGCCCCTGGAGTTGGGCGAAAAGGTGGAAAAGGCCGAGGGCTTCGCCCAGGTGTTCCCCGAGCACAAGTTCGGCATCGTCAGGGCCTTGCAGCAGCGGGGCCATCTGGTGGCCATGACCGGCGACGGGGTCAACGACGCCCCGGCGCTCAAGCAGGCCGACGTGGGAGTGGCGGTGTCCGGGGCCACCAACGCGGCCCGGGCGGCGGCCTCGTTGGTGCTCACCGCGCCGGGGCTCTCGGTGATAATCCGGGCGGTGGAGGAGGCCCGCAGAATCTTCGAGCGCATGAACTCCTACGCCATCTACCGCATCACCGAGACCATCCGCATCATGTTCTTCGTGGTGCTGGCCATGCTGGTGTTCAACATCTACCCCATCACCACGGTGCTGGTGATCCTGTTGGCCCTGCTCAACGACCTGCCCATCATGACCATCGCCTATGACAATACCTATCTGGACCCCCAGCCGGTGCGCTGGCAGATGCGCCGGGTGCTCACCATCTCCACGGTGCTGGGGCTCATCGGGGTGGTGGAGACCTTCCTCTTGCTGGTGATCGCCCGGGAATACCTGCACCTCAGCGTGCCTCAGCTTCAGTCGTTCATCTACCTGAAGCTGGCCGTGGCCGGACACCTCACCCTTTTGGTGGTGCGCACCAAGGAGCCCTTCTGGAAGCACCCCCACCCGGCGGGGGTGCTCTTGTGGGCGGTCTTGGGGACCCAACTGGCGGCGGTGCTCATCGTGGGCCTGGGCATCATCGTGGCGCCCATACCCTGGAGCTACATTGGCCTGGTGTGGGGCTACTGCCTGGCCTGGATGTTCATCGAGGACCTGGCCAAGCTCCAGCTCTACCGCCACCTCAATCTGGGCGGCAAGCATCACCTGGGATTTTTACGCCGTCTCAAGGCGCGTGGTTAGGCCTGGTGCCCCGAATTCGTTGACACGGGCCTCCGGGCCAAGTATTGCTAGGGGAAAAGCGGCGGCAGCTCCCGGCGAGGGAGCCGCCGCCTGTCTTTAAATCCTGTCTATCGCCTGCCACTGGGAGAATACAACGTGAAGCTTGGAAAATTCGCCGCCGCTTTGGGGATGATCTTGTTCTTGCTGGGGGCGGTGTGCCTGCCCGGCGCACAGGCTCCTGCCTGGGCCATGGTCCAGGATAAGAGCCCCGACTACTCCCAGGCCCAAAACTGGCTCTACCTACCCCAGACCACGGACCAGAAGGTGGACGTGTTCTGGGTCTACCCCACGGTGTACGACGGCAAGGCCATGGTGGCCGAGGTGAACGACGCCCAGATGCTCGAGGGCGCCCGCTACACCGTGCGCAGCCAGGCCAGCGTGTTCCAGGGCCAGGCCAACCTCTTCGCCCCCCTGTACCGCCAGGCCAGCGCCAAGGTGCTCACCATGAGCCAGGCCGACAAGGACCGTTACCTGGGCATGGGCCTTAGCGACGTGCAGGAGGCCTTCGCCTATTACCTGAAGCATTACAACCAGGGCAGGCCCTTTATCCTGGCCGGGCACAGCCAGGGCTCCAACCTACTCACCGACTTCGCCCGGCAAAACCTGGACAAACCGGTGTTCAAAAACAAGATGGTGGCCGCCTACTTCATCGGCTGGTCCATCACCCCGGACGATCTCAAGAAACACCCCGCCTTCAAGATCTGCCGCGCCGCCGCCCAGACCGGCTGCATCGTCACCTACAACAGCGTGGCCGCGGGCAAGCAGACCAAGGCCCCCACCATCCTGCCCGGCGCCATCTCGGTGAACCCCCTGTCCTGGACCACCGACGGCAAGCTGGTCCCGGCTTCACAAAATTTGGGGGCGGCGTTCTTTGAAGACCAGGGCAAGGACCTGAGCATCCCCCACTTCACCTCGGCCCAAAACCAGGACGGCGGCCTGGTGGTGGCTCCCAAGGACACCAAGCTGCTGACCCAGATGCCCTTCGGCCCTGGGGTGTACCACTGCTACGACTACTCGTTGTTTTACGAAAACCTGAAGGTCAACATCGCCCAGCGCATAAAGGCGTTCCAGGGACGCGCCGCCAAATAGCTCCCCGCCGATACCGCAAAAGGCAAGGGCCGCCCCGGTGGGCGGCCCTTGTTCATGCCTGGTGGTTTCAGCCGGTGATGTTCTGGTGAAACTCCTGCAGGCTCTTCAGCTGGTCCGGCCCCTTTTGCAGGGCGGTTATGCCCCTGGCCGCGGCCAGGGCGGCGGCGATGGTGGTGATGTAGGGCAGCTTGTAGCGGATGGCCGCCTTGCGGATGTAGCTGTCGTCAAAGGCGCTGAGCTTGCCGCTGGGGGTGTTGACCACCAACTGAATTTCGCCGTTTTTGATGGCGTCGGTGATGTTGGGGCGGCCCTCGTGCTCCTTGAGGATCAGCTCGGCCTGAACCCCGTTGCTCTTGAGAAATTCATAGGTGCCCCCCGTGGCCTTCAAGGCGAAGCCCAGTTCATTGAAGATGCGGGCCGGTTCCAGGGCCATGGGTTTGTCCTGGTCGGTGACGGTGAACAGCACCGTTCCCTGGGTGGGCAGCCGGGTTAGGGTGGCCTCCTGGGCTTTGTAATAGGCCAGGCCGGGGTCGCTGGCCATGCCCAGGACCTCGCCGGTGGAGCGCATCTCCGGGCCCAGCAGCGGGTCCACCTCGGGGAACATGTTGAAGGGGAACACCGCCTCCTTGACCCCGAAGTGGGGCACCTCGCGGCGCTTGAGATTCAGGTCGGAGAGCTTTTTGCCCAAGAGCACCTGGGTGGCCAGGCGGGCCATGGGGATGTTGCAGACCTTGCTAACCAGGGGCACCGTGCGGCTGGCCCGGGGGTTGGCCTCCAGCACGTAGACCTTGTCCTCGGCGATGGCGTACTGGATGTTCATCAGGCCCACCACTTTGAGGGCCACGGCGATTTTTTTGGTGTAGTCCTCGATTATCTCCAGATGCTCGGGGCTGATGCTCACCGGCGGGATGACGCAGGCGCTGTCGCCCGAATGCACCCCGGCCTGCTCGATGTGCTCCATCACCGCGGGCACGAAGGCGTCGGCGCCGTCGGCGATGGCGTCGGCTTCGCACTCGATGGCGTTTTCCAGGAACTTGTCGATGAGGATGGGGCGCTCGGGGGACATCTCCACCGCCTTGGCCACGTACTCCCGGAGCATCTGCTCGTCGTGCACGATCTCCATGGCCCGGCCGCCCAACACGTAGGATGGCCGCACGATGAGGGGGTAGCCGATTCTCTGGGCGATGGCCAGGGCCTCCTCGATGCTGCTGGCCATGCCCGATTCGGGCTCGGGGATGCCCAGCTCGGTCATTACCTTGCGGAAGCGGTCGCGGTCCTCGGCCAAGTCGATGGTGTCCGGCGAGGTGCCCAGAATCCTGACCCCCGCCGCCTCCAGCTCCTGGGCCAGGTTCAGGGGCGTCTGCCCGCCGAATTGGATGATGACCCCCTGGGGCTGCTCCTTCTGGTAGATGCTAAGCACGTCCTCCACGGTCAGGGGCTCGAAGTAGAGCTTGTCGCTGGTGTCGTAGTCCGTGGACACCGTTTCCGGGTTGCAGTTGACCATGATGGACTCGTAGCCCGCGTCCCTCAGGGCGAAGGCGGCGTGCACGCAGCAGTAGTCGAACTCGATGCCCTGGCCGATGCGGTTGGGGCCGCCGCCCAGGACCATGACCTTGGCCGCGTCGCTCACCGGCACCGAGTCCGGGGCGTTGTAGGTCGAGTAGTAGTAAGCCGCGTCCTCCACCCCGCTCACCGGCACCGCCTCCCAGGCCTGGGCCAGGCCCAGCTCCAGGCGGCGTTGGCGCACCTGGCCTTCCGTGACCGCCTCGCCGGCCGCCTGGGAGCCGTCTTGGTTCTCACGGCCAATACTGAGCAGTTGGGCCAGGTAGCGGTCGGAGAAGCCGTCCTTTTTGGCCCGAAGCAGAAGCTCGTCCGGCGGCAGGCCGCCCCGGTGGGCCAGGATCTCCTCCTCCAACTCCACCAGCTGTTTCATCTGCTCGATGAACCAGGCCTTGATGTGGGTGAGCCGGTGCAGCTGGTCCACCCCGGCCCCCTTGCGCAGGGCCTCGTACATGAGCCACTGGCGCTGGCTGGAGGGCTCCTTGAGCCGTTTCAGCAGCTCTTCCAGGGAGAGGCGATTGAACCCGGCCGCGAAGCCCAGGCCCCAACGGCCGTTTTCCAGGGAGCGGATGGCCTTGAGGAAGGCCTCCTTGTAGGTCTTGCCGATGCTCATCACCTCGCCCACGGCGCGCATCTGGGTGCCCAGCTTGTCCTCGACCCCCTTGAATTTTTCAAAGGCCCAGCGGGAGAACTTGACCACCACATAGTCGCCGGAGGGGGTGTATTTCTCCAGGGTGCCGTCGCGCCAGTAGGGGATTTCGTCCAGGGTGAGCCCAGCGGCCAGCAGGGACGAGACCCAGGCGATGGGGAAGCCGGTGGCCTTGGAAGCCAGGGCCGAGGAGCGGCTGGTGCGCGGGTTTATCTCTATGACCACCACCCGGCCGGTCTTGGGGTCGTGGGCGAACTGGATGTTGGTGCCGCCGATCACCTGGATGGCCTCCACGATGTCGTAGGAGGCTTTTTGCAGGCGCTGTTGCAGCTCCGGGGCGATGGTGAGCATGGGGGCGGTGCAGTAGGAGTCGCCGGTGTGCACCCCCATGGCGTCCACGTTCTCGATGAAGCATACGGTGATCTTCTGGTTCTTGGCGTCGCGCACCACCTCCAACTCAAGCTCTTCCCAGCCCAGGACCGACTCCTCCACCAATACCTGGCCCACCAGGCTGGCGGCCAGGCCGCGGGCGCACACCACCCTGAGCTCGTCCAGGTTGTAGACCAGGCCGCCGCCGGTGCCGCCCATGGTGTAGGCGGGCCTGAGCACCACCGGGTAGCCCAGCTTGGCGGCGAACCCTTCGGCCTGCTCCACGCTGTAGGCGATCTCGCTCTTGGGCATCTCGATGCCCAGGCGGTTCATGGTCTGCTTGAAGGCCAGGCGGTCCTCGCCCCGCTCTATGGCGTCCACGTTTACCCCGATTATCTTGACCCCGTACTTTTCCAATATCCCCTTGCGGCTTAGCTCCGAGGAGAGGTTGAGGCCCGATTGCCCTCCCAGGTTGGGCAGCAGGCCGTCGGGGCGCTCCTTGGCGATGATGCGCTCCAGGCTGTCCACGGTCAGGGGCTCGATGTAGGTGAAGTCGGCCATGCCCGGGTCGGTCATGATGGTGGCCGGGTTGGAGTTGACCAGCACGATCTCATAACCCAGCCCCCTGAGGGCCTTGCAGGCCTGGGTGCCGGAGTAGTCGAACTCGCAGGCCTGGCCGATGACGATGGGGCCGGAGCCGATGATCAGGATTTTGGAGATATCCTCGAGTTTGGGCATGCGGAAAACTCCTTTGATTGCAGAAGCCGGGGCGGAGGGCCCAGGACGGATTTTATAAGTCTAAGCGTCTAAATTAATGCATCTTTAGGCGCGGCCTGGTGTCGCGGGGCGCAGGGCATCGCTCTATTCAATTTCATTACAACTTACAAGTCAACGTTTTCATTTAGTGCTATGCAAAGATAGGGCGCGGCGAGGCGCTCCGCCGGCCGAAAAGCTCAAGACTTTCGGCCGGACAGGCGCTGGGGGACGGTTGCTGCTGGTGGCGCGGCTACTTGTTGGCCGGGGCCTTGGCGGGAGGCGGGTTGGGGGGCAGGGCGCCCCAGCCGCCGCCCAGGGCCTTGTACAGGGCGATGAGCCGGGCGGTGACCACGCCCTCGCTGATGGCCAGCTGGTCCTGGAAGGAGAGCAGGGAGCGCTGCGCGTCCAGCACGCTGTCGAAGTTGATAAGCCCGGCGGCGAAGAGGTCTTGGGAGAGGCCCTCGGCGTCCTTGGCCGCCTCCACCGCCTGGCGTAGGCTGTAGCGGCGCAGCTGCTCCTGGGCGTAGCCGGTGAGGTTGTTCTCCACCTCCTCCAGGGCCGAAAGCACCGTGGCCTCGTAGGCCAGCAGGTACTCCTCCTGCACCGCGGTCTGGGCCGCGATGCGGTTGCGGATGGCTCCGGCGTCGAAGACCTTCCAGGACATGGAGGGCAACACGCTCCACGCCCCGCTGGTGGCCAGGTTGAGGAAATCACCCGAGTTCACCGCCTCCAGGCCGATGCTGCCCGCCAGACGGAACTTGGGGTAGAGGTCGGCCTCGGCCACCCCCACCTTGGCGGTCTCGGCGGCCAGCCGGCGTTCGGCCCTGCGGATGTCCGGGCGGCGGCGCAGGGCCTCGGCGGGCACCCCCACCGCCACCGAGGCCGGCGGCACCGGCACCGGGGCCGGGGCGGCCAGGCGGGCCGAGAGCTTGCCCGGAGCCTGGCCCAGCAGCACGGCCAGGCGGTTCATGGCCGCCTCCACTCCGCTGGTGAGGTTGGGAATCTGGGAGCGGGTGTTCTCCAGGTTGTAGCGGGCCTGTTCCAGGGCCAGGCGGTTGACCAGCCCGGCCTCGTGGCGCGAGCGGATGAAGCCGTAGGTGTTCTCTTGGCTCTTCAGGTTGGCCTGGGCGGTTTGGCGCCGGTTCTGGTAGGTGCGCAGCTCCACGTAGTTCAGGGCCACCTCGGCGGTGAGGGTGATCAGCACGTCGCGCAGATTGGCCTCGCTGGCCTCCAGCTGGGCCTGGGCCGCCTCTATGGAGCGGCGCACCCCGCCGAACACGTCCAGCTCCCAGCCCGCGTCGAAACCGGCGCTGTACCACTGGTCGATGGTGCCGGTGTCGCCCGAGGCGGTGTCGCGGTGGAGCTGGGCCAGGGCCCCGGCGTCCACGCTGGGCCACAGCCCGGCCTCGCGCACCCCGCGCAGGGCCCTGGCCTGGCGCACCCTGGCCATGGCCTGCTTCAGCTCCAAGTTGCTCCGCACTGCCTGGGCGATGAGCTGGGTGAGGGTGGGGTCGTGCAGGGTCTCCCACCAGCGGGACAGCGCCTGGGCCTGGGTGGGTCCGGCCCGCAGGCCGTCTTGCATCTTGCTGTGCCAGGCGTCCGGGGGCTTGGTCTGGGGAGGGGAATAGTCCGGCCCCACCGGCGCGCAGGCGCTGATGAGCAACAGCCCGGCCGAGACCAGGCCCAAGGTCAGGCGCGCCATGCTTCTAGGCTTCATGGTTCTCGCCCTTTTTGCCCAGGCCCTTGAGGCGCTCGCGCAGTCCCTGGAAACCGGCGTACAGCGAGGGTATGAGGAAGATGCCCAGCAGGGTGGCGGCCAACATGCCCGAGAACACGGTGACTCCGATGGCCTGGCGGCTGGCCGCGCCGGCCCCCTCGGCGATCACCAGGGGGAACACGCCCAGGATGAAGGAGAAGGCGGTCATGAGCACCGCGCGGTAGCGGATGCGCGCCCCCATGGCCGCCGCCTCGGGGATGGAAAGGCCCGCCTCGCGCTGGGTCTTGGCGAACTCCACGATGAGGATGGCGTTCTTGCTGGCCAGACCCACCAACAGCACCAGGCCGATCTGGGCGTAGATGCTCAGGCTCAAGCCGCCCAGCCAAAGCCCGACCAGGGCTCCCAGGGAGGCCACCGAGATGGAGGTGATCACCGCCAGGGGGATGGTCCAGCTCTCGTATTGGGCCACCAGGAACAAATAGCCGAACAAGAAGGCCAGGGCCAACAGGAAGGGGGCCTGGCCGCTGCTGGACCGCTCCTGATAGCTCAGGCCGGACCATTCATAGGCGTAGTCCTGGGGCAGGGTGCGCTCGGACACCTGCTCCATGGCCTCCATGGCTTCGCCGGAGCTGAGCCCAGGGGCCGCCTCGCCGTCTATCTGGGAGGTGGGGAACTGGTTGTAGCGGGTTATCACCTGGGGGCCCAGCAGCTTGGACAGCCGGACCAGGCTGCGCAGGGGCACCATGTTGCCGGTCTCGCTGCGCACGTACAGGCGCTGGATGTCCTCGGCTGCGTCGCGGAACTCCTGGTCGGCCTGGACCTTCACCTGGAAGACCCGGTTGAACAGGTTGAAGTCGTTGACGTAGCGCGAGCCCAACTGGGCCTGCAAGGTGGAAAACACCGCGGCCACCGGCACCTTGAGGGCCTCGGCCTTGGTGCGGTCCAGGTCGATGAATATCTGGGGCACGTCGGCGGAGTAGGTGGTGAACACCTGGCTCAGGCGCGGGTCCTGGTTGGCGGCCATGACCAGGGCGCGGGTCACCGCCCCCAGCTCGGCCGGGGACTGGTTGCCCAGGGCCTGGAGGCGGAAGTCGAAGCCGCCGGTGCGCCCCAGGCCCCGGATGGCCGGCGGCGAGAACACGAATAGCTCGGCCTGGGGCACGGCTGACAGCTTTTCCCGGGCCTGCTCCATGAGCCGCGTCAGGTGGGTTTCCGGGGTGGTGCGCTGGTCCCAGGGCTTGAGCACGCAGATGGCGATGCCCACGTTTTCATTGTTGCCGGAGATGAAGCTCAGGCCGGTGATGGCGATGATGCTCTGCACCCCCTCCATCTTGCCCACCACGTTGCTCACCTGGTGCATCACCTTGCGGGTGCGCTCCAGGGAGGCGGACTCGGGAAGCTGGGCGTTCACGTAGAAGACGCCCTGGTCCTCCTTGGGCAAAAAGCTGGTGGGGCGGTTGATGAAGATCAGGTAGGCCGCCGCGCACACCAAAACCAGCAGAAGACCGGCCAGGGGCAGGCGGCGCACCAGCCAGGAGGCGGCGTATACGTAGCCGTCCCGGGAGGCGGCCAGCAGGCGCCCGAACCAGAACAGGGGGCCCCTGGTGATGGGGCAGGGGGTGCGCAGCAGGGTGGCGCACAGGGCCGGGCTCAGGGTCAGGGCGTTTACGCTGGAGAGCACCACCGCGGTGGAGATGGTCACCGCGAACTCCTGGTAGAGCTTGCCGGTGACGCCCGGGGTGAAGGCCACGGGCACGAAAACGGCCAAGAGCACCAGGGTGGTGGCGATGACCGGGCCGGTGACCTGGCCCATGGCCTTGATGGTGGCCTTTACCGGGGGCAGCTTGTCCTCCACCATGACCCGTTGCACGTTCTCCACCACCACGATGGCGTCGTCCACCACAAGGCCTATGGACAACACCAGGGCGAACAGGGTGATGGTGTTGATGCTGTTGCCCATGGCCAAGAGCAGGGCGATGGTGCCTATCAGGGACACCGGGATGGTCAGCGAGGGGATGAGGGTGGCCCGCCAGTCCTGCAGGAACAGATAGGTTACCGCCACCACCAGCAGGAAGGTGATCATCAGGGTGGTGACGATCTCGCTGATGGCCGCGCTGACGTAGCGGGTGGTGTCGTAGGTGAACTCGTATTCCAGGTCCTTGGGGAAGCGCTTGGATAGGCGCTTCATCTCCGCGCGCACCCGCTCCACGGTCTGCAGGGCGTTGGCCCCGGTGGTCTGATACACGCCCATGGCCAGGGCGGGGCTGCCGTTGAGGGTGGAGGAGCGGGTGTAGGAGTTGGCTCCCAACTCCACCCGGGCCACGTCCTTGAGCCGCACCAGGCCGCCGGACTGGTTGGCGCTGATGATGATGTTCTTGAACTGCTCCACGCTGCTCAGGCGGCCCTCGGCCCTCAGCGTGTATTGCACCTGCTGCTCCGCTCCGGAGGGGGCGGTGCCGATGGAGCCGGCCACGGCCTGGATGTTCTGCTTCTTGATGGCGTTGATAACGTCGTCGGCGGTGATGCCCAGGGCGGTGAGGCGCCGCGGGTCCATCCAGATGCGCATGCTGTAGTCAAGGGCCCCGAACAGGCGCGCCTCGCTGACCCCGTTGACCCGGGCCAGGGCGTCCTTGACGTTGATGCTCACGTAGTTGCTCATGTAGAGCACGTCGTGGGTGCCCTTGGGGGAAGAGAAGTTGAGCACCCCCAGGATGTCGGAGCTGCGGGCCCGCACCTCCACGCCCTGTTCCACCACGTCCGAAGGCAGCTGGGAGGCCACCTGCTGCACCCGGTTCTGCACGTTGACCTGGGCGATGGACGGGTCGGTGCCCACCTCGAAGTAGACGCTCAGGGTGTACTGGCCGTTGTTGGAGCAGGTGGAGCTCATGTAGAGCATGTTCTCCACCCCGTTGACCCCGGCCTCGATGGGCGAAGCCACGCTGTTGGCCAGCACCTCGGCGTTGGCTCCGGGGTAGGTGGCCTGCACCCTGATTTCCGGCGGGGTGATGCGCGGGTAGTGGGCCACCGGGATGCTGAACAGGGCCAGGACCCCGGCCATGACGATGACCACCGAAATGACGATGGCCAAGCGGGGGCGCTCTATGAAGGTGCGGCTTAGCATGGCGTTAGGCTACTGCCCGGTGGAGCGCACCGGGCGCACCGTCTGGCCGGGGACGGCCCGCTGCAGCCCGTGCACGATGATGGTCTCGCCGGGCTTGAGGCCCGACTCCACCGCCCAGCCGGTGCCCAGAGGGGCGCCGCGCACGATGCCGCGCCGCTGGGCCTTGTCGTTTTTGTCCACCACCAGCACGTAGAGCCCCTGGCGGTCTTCCAGAACCGCGGCCTGGGGCACCACGGCCATGCGCCGGGGCTCGCGGCGGCTGATGAACACGGTGACGTATTGGCCGGGCAACAGCACCCGGTGGGGGTTGGAGAAAACCGCGCGCATGGCGATGGTGCCGGTGCCGGGGTCCACCTGGGGCTCGGTGAAGTCCAGCCGGCCCGCCAGGGGGTACATCTGGCCGTCGGGCAGCTTGAGCCGGGGCACCAGCTCGGCGGGGATCTGCTCGGGATGGTCGCCGGCCTTGGTCCTGGCGGCCACGTATTCGTTTTCGCTGACCGAGTAGACCACCCGGATGGGGTCGAGCTGCACCAGGCGGGCCAGGGCCCCGGAGCTGGGGCCCACCAGGTTGCCCAGGGTGTACTGGGCCCGGCCCATCACCCCGCCGATGGGCGCGGTGATGGTGGTGTAGCCCAGGTTCAGCTCGGCCTGTTGCAGGCTGGCCTTGGCCTGCTGGAGCTGGGCCTGGCCGGTCTCCTCGGCGGACAGGGCGTTGTCCATGTCCGTGGCCGCCACGCCGCCGGAGCGCACCGACTTGAGCCGCTTGATGTACCGCAGGGCCTTGTCCAGGGTGGCCTGGGCCAGGGCCACCTGGGCCTTGGCCTCGTTGACCCGGGACTGGTAGGGGGCCTGCTCCAACTGGATGAGCAGGTCGCCTTTTTTGACCGCGCCGCCCTCGGTGAAGGCCACCTTGGTGATGTAGCCCTCCACCCGCGCCCTGAGGTCCACCGCCTGGATGGCCTCCACCCGGCCCACGAACTCCGCCGCCGGGTTGACTTCCATCTCCGGCACTTCGCTCACGGTGACGGTGGGAGGCTGGCTGGATTCGGGAGGCTTGCCCTTGGCCATGGCCGCCGCGGGAGGCAGCAGAAACATGCCCGCCATGGCCAGAATGGCCAGCCCGACACTTGCCCAATGTCTACTCAACACGGTGCTCCCGCAAAGGGTTGGTCCGACGCGCTTGCATACTTTTGGACGGCGGCATCGATCATGCCGCCATGCCGCGCAATTATATCCAATCGACCGGAGGTATTACACTGGATTGTGGTAGGAAAGCGCATTCAGCGCCCCAGGGCGGGGCAGCCCGGGCCGCGCTCCGGGGAGGCGGCCCGGGCCGGAAAGGCTAGGGGAAGATGCCGCGCACCCTCTTGGCCTCGGCCACCCGGCCGATGGCCAGCATGTAGGCGGCGGTGCGCATGTTGATCTTTTCTTGGCGGGCCACGGCGTGCACCTCACCAAAGGAGCGCACCAGGATGTCCCGGAGCTTCTGGTTCACGTCATCCTCGGTCCAGAAGAGCTTTTGCAAGTTCTGCACCCACTCGAAGTAGGAGACCGTGACCCCGCCCGCGTTGGCCAGGATGTCCGGCACCACGAACACCCCCTTGTCATAGAGGATGTCGTCGGCAAAGGGGCTGGTGGGCCCGTTGGCCCCTTCCACGATGATCTTGGCCTGGACGCGCTCCGCGTTGCCCCGGCCGATCTGCCCCTCCAGGGCGGCGGGGATCAAGACCTCGCAGGGCAGCTCCAGCAATTCCTGGTTGGTGACCACCGAGGCCTCGGGGTAGGTGGTGATGTCGCCGGTGGTTTGGAAATGCTCCAGCACCTGGCGCGGGTCCAGACCCTTGGGGTTATAGAGCCCGCCCTGCACGTTGCTCATGCCCACCACCACCGCCCCGGCGTCGTGCAGGATCTCGGCGGCGTGGTAGCCCACGTTGCCCATGCCCTGCACCACCACCCGGCAGCCGTCCAGGTTCATACCCACCGCCCCCGCCGCCTCGGCCAAGACGTACACGCAGCCCTGGCTGGTGGCCTTGAGCCGTCCCAGGGAGCCGCCGATGGACAGGGGCTTGCCGGTTACCACGCTGTTACAGGTGTAGCCCTTGAAAACGCTGTAGGTGTCCACCACCCAAGCCATGACCTGGGCGTCGGTGTTCACGTCCGGGGCGGGAATGTCCTGCTCCGGCCCAATGATGGGCGATATCTCCCAGATGTAGCGCCGGGTCAGGCGCTCCTTTTCGGCCAGGGACATGGTGGTCGGGTCGCAGGTAACCCCGCCTTTGGCCCCGCCGAAGGGGATGTCCACCACCGCGCACTTCCAGGTCATCCAACCGGCCAGGGCCCGCACCTCGTCCAGGTCCACCTGGGGGTGAAAGCGGATGCCGCCTTTGCCCGGCCCGCGCAGGGTGTTGTGCTGTACCCGGTAGCCGGTGAGCAGTTCGATGCGTCCGTCGTCGTAACGCAGGGGGAAGCTTACGGTGAATTCTCGGCGGGGTTGCTTGATCTTGGCGGCGATCCAGGGCTCCAGATTCAGCTTGGCCGCGGCCACGTCGAACTGGAGGTTGTGCATGTCCAGAGGCTTGCTCTCGTCGTAGCGGCTCTTGTCGATCATGACACTCTCCTCCTCGAGGCGGACGGGGCCGGGCGGCCCCGTCCGCTATGTGCGGTTAGGCGTTGGACTCCTCCAATGCGCGATCCAGGCTCCTCTCCAGGATCGATAGCCCACGCTCCAATTGTTCGTCGGTGATCACCAGGGGCATCAGGGTGCGCAGGTTGTTGCCCAGGGTGCCGCAGTCCAGGATGAGCAGGCCCTCCTGATGACAGATGGCGGTGACCTTCTTGGCCAGCTCCGGCGCGGGCTCCTTGCGGCCCCGGCTCTTGACCAGCTCCATGGCCAGCATGGGGCCCAGGCCCCGCACCTGGCCGATGCAGGGATGACGCTCTTGCAGGGCCTCCAGGGCGGCGCGGGCCTTGACCCCCAGGGCCGTGGCCCGCTCCAGCAGGTTCTCCTCTTCAATGGCTTGCAGCACGGCCAGGCCCGCGGCGCAGGACACCGGGTTGCCGCCGTAGGTCCCGCCCAGGCCGCCGGGATGCACCGTGTTCATGATGGAGGCCGTGCCGGTGATGCCCGAAAGCGGCAGGCCGCCGCCCAGGGACTTGCCCGTGGTGACGATGTCCGGCTCCACGTTGAAGTGCTCGCTGGCGAACATCTTGCCGGTGCGCCCGATGCCCGACTGCACTTCGTCCACGATGAGCACCATGCCGTGGCGGTCGCACACCCGGCGAAGCTGGGCCAGGTACTCCGGCGGCGGGGTGATGAAGCCGCCCTCGCCCAGCACCGGCTCCAGGAGGATGGCCGCCACCTCGTCGGGGTTAACGTGGTACTTGAAGAACTCCTTCTCAAAGTAATGCTCCCCGCAGCGCATGCCGCAGGAAGGCTGCTCCAGGCCCCAGGGGCAGCGGTAGCAATAGGGGTATTGCGCCCGGAAGATGCCCGGCAGGGCCACGGCCCCCAGCTTGTACTTGTAGGGCGTCACCTTGCTGGTGAGGCCCATGGTCAGCAGGGTGCGGCCGTGGAAGGCCCCCTCGAAGCAGACCACCCCCAGGCGGCCGGTGGCGTAGCGGGCTATCTTCACCGCGTTTTCCACCGCCTCGGCCCCGGAGTTGGCGAACATGGTCATCTTCTCGCCCCGGCAGGGGGCCAGGGCGTTGAGCTTTTCGGCCAGGTCCACGTAGGGCTCGTACATGGAGACGTGGAAGCAGCCGTGCAGGTACTTGTCGGCCTGCTCCTTGATGGCCGCCACCACCTTGGGGTGGCGGTGGCCGATGTTGTTTACGCCGATGCCTCCGGCGAAGTCGATGTACTCCCGGCCGTCCTGATCCCAGATCAGGGCGCCCTCGGCCTTGGCCATGGTCACCGGAGTGACCGTGCCCACACCCTGGGGCACTTGGCGCAGTTTTCTGTCCGCGAGCCGTGCGTCGTTCATTTGAGCTTCTCCAGGTTGCGTATTGACGCCGCAGGTTATTTCCCGGCCACGCCGCACCAGTTCAGCATGGTCAGGCCCACCACCTTGGCGGTTTCCACCACGCTGTCAAGTTCCACGTACTCGTCGATGCCGTGATAGTTGCGGCCCTTGGGGCCGGTGCAGGCGGCCACCATGCCGAAGTCCGGGGCGAAGCGGGAATCCAGGCCCGAGGCCCGGCCGATGAGGTCCACCGGCCGCCCGGCCACATCCTGGGCCGCCTGAAGCAGGGTCTGCACGAATGGATGCTCCGGGTCCTGCTGCCAGGGCTCGGTCTGCCAGGCGAACCACTCCACCTTGGGGGGATGTTCCCGCAGCCAGGGGTCCTGGGCGGCGGTGTCGGCCACCAGCTTTTCCACCATGGCCCGGATCTGCGCCTTGGTCTCGCCGGGCACGAAGCTGATGCGGCATTCCATCACCGCGTCGCCGGGCACCGTGGAGGGCCAGTCGCCGGCGTGGAAGGTGCCCACGGTGACGTGGCAGGAGCGGCCCGAGCCTTTTTCGAACAGCTCGTAGCGCACCTCGCGGCCGCGCTTCTCGTCCAAATCGGCCAGGGCCTGGTAGATGGGCAGGGCCTTGCCGATGGCGTTGACCCCCAGGTGGGACACGCCGCCGTGGGCCGAGCGGCCGGTCACGTACACCTTGAAGTGGTTCACCCCGGCGTTGGAGACGGTCACGTTCATGCCGTGGGGCTCGGTGATTAGCAGAGCGTCGGCTTTGTAACCGGCCAGAAGGCAGGCCAGGGTGCCGCCCGCGCCGCCGGCCTCCTCGTCGATGACGCTCATCAGGCGCACCATGCCCTTGGGGCGCAGGCCCGCCTTGAGCGCGGCCTTGAGGGCGAAGTAGTTGGCCAAAAGGCCGGACTTCATGTCCGCCGCGCCGCGCCCGTAGAGCAGGCCGCCCTCCACGTCGCCGCTCCAGGGGTCGCGGGTCCAGGCCTCCAGGGGCTCGGGGGAGACCACGTCCACGTGGCCGTTGATGGCCAGGGAAGGAGAGCCTTGTTCGCCCGGCAGGGTGCCGATGACGTTGGGGCGGCCCTCGTAGGGCACCTTGGTGTCGATGAAGGCGTGATGCTTGCGCACCGCCTCCATGTCCGGCTCCACCATTTCCACCGTGAGGCCCAGGTCCTGGTAGAGCTTTTTCATGTACTCCTGCGCCTGGGCCTCGTTGCCCACCACGCTGGGTATTCTCACCAAATCTTGCAGGGTCTGAACCAGTTGGGGCCGCAATTCATCCACGGCGGGAAAGAGCAGCTCTTTTATCTCGGCTGAGGTCATCTATTAGTCTCCTTGAATTTGCCTGCGCGCTGAACTAGTCGTTTAGGGGGTGGTGGCAGGCGACCCAGTGCCCCGGTGCGAGAAGTTTGAATTCGGGCTCGATCTGCCCACAGTCCTCTTGGGCCAGGGGGCAACGGGTGTGGAAGCGGCAACCCTTGGGCGGGTTAAGCGGGCTGGGCACGTCGCCGCTCAGGATGATCCGATTTTTTTCGCGCCCCACCTCGGTGGTGGGGGCGGCGGAGAACAGGGCCTGGGTGTAGGGGTGGCGCGGCTGGGCGAAGAGCTGGCGCTTGGAGGCCAGCTCCATGAGCTTGCCCAGGTACATCACCGCGATGCGGTCGCTGATGTGCTCCACGATGGCGAGGTCGTGGCTGATGAACAGGTACGACAGGCCCAAATCGCGCTTGAGCCGGGCCAGCAGGTTGACCACCTGGGCCTGCACCGACACGTCCAGGGCCGAGAGCGGCTCGTCGGCCACCACCAGCTTGGGGCGCATGATCAGCGCCCGGGCCACGCCCAGGCGCTGGCGCTGGCCACCGCTGAACTCGTGGGGATGACGGTCGTAGTGCTCGGGCCTCAGGCCCACCGTCTCCATCATCTCCAGGACCATCTTCTTGCGCTGGGCCCGGCTCAGCTCCGGCTGGCGGCGCAGACCCTCCCCGATGATCTCCTTGACGGTCATGCGGGGGTTCAAGGAGGACCAGGGGTCCTGGAAGATGATCTGCATATCGCTGCGCAGCTTGCGCATCTTGTCGGCGGGCAGCTTGGCGATGTCCTGGCCCTGGTAGATCACCGTGCCCCTGGTGGGGGGGATCAGGCGCAGCACCAGGCGGCCGGTGGTGGACTTGCCGCAACCGGACTCGCCCACCAGGCTGAGCGTTTCGCCCTGCATGAGCGAGAAGCTGACCCCGTCCACCGCCTTGACCACCTCCCCGGAGTTGAACAGAGAGCGGCCCACCACGAAGTGTTTGGTTAGGTCTTCGACCTTGAGTATGGTTTTAAGCGACATGGCTTTTCACGCGTAGAGCCAGCAAAGGGCATGATGTCCCGGCTGCACCTCGCGCCAGGGGGGCGCGCTCTGGGCGCACTCGGGGCGGCGCTGGGGACAGCGGGGGTTGAAGGGGCAACCCTGGGGCAGTTCGAACAGGCTGGGCACGATGCCCTCCATTTCATAAAGCTTGCCCCGGCCGCCCGGCTTGGGGATGGATTTGAGCAGGCCCTGGGTGTAGGGGTGGCGGGCCTCCTCGAATATTTCTCTTACCGGGCCCTGCTCCACCACCCGGCCGCAGTACATCACCACCACCCGGCGGGCCGACTCGGCCACCACCCCCAGGTTGTGGGTGATGAGCATGATCGCCGTGCCGATGCGCTCGTTGAGCCGGTGCATCAAATCCAGCACCTGAGCCTGCACCGTCACGTCCAGGGCGGTGGTGGGCTCGTCGGCCAAGAGCACATCCGGGTCCAACAAGAGGGCCTCGGCGATCATCACCCGCTGGCGCATGCCGCCGCTCAGATGATGGGGGTAGTCCTTGATGCGCTTGGCCGGGTCGGGGATGTCCACCATGGCCAGCATCTCCACGGCCCGGTCCCGGGCCTCCTTCTGGCTCATCTTGCGGTGGTTGTGCAGGGCCTCGGTGAGCTGGTTCTCGATGGTGAAGGCCGGGTTCAAGGAGATCATGGGCTCTTGGAAGATCATGGAGATGCGGTCGCCGCGCACCTTGCGCATCTGCTTTTCAGGCACCTTGAGCAGATCGCGGCCCTCGTAGTTTATGCATCCGGCGCTGATGCGCCCCGGATAGGGCACCAGGCGCAGCACCGACAGGGCGGTGATGCTCTTGCCCGAGCCGGACTCGCCCACCACGCCCAAGACCTCGCCGCGGCCGATGTCGTAGCTGACCCCGCACACCGCCTGGGCCACGCCCTGGCTGGTGTGGAAGCTGACTTCCAGGTTTTCTATGCTAAGCAGTGATTCCATGGCGTCACTTGAGCCGGGGGTCCAGGACGTCGCGCAGGGCGTCGCCCACCAGGTTGAAGCCAAGCACGGCCAGGGTGATGGCCAGGCCGGGGAAAACGGTCATCATGGCGTTGTCCATCATGAAGTTGCGCGCGTCACTGAGGATGTTGCCCCAGGAGGGCGCGGGCGGCGGAGCGCCCAGGCCCAGGAAGGAGAGCATGCTCTCGGCCAGGATGGCGTAGGCCAGGCTGGCCGTGGCCTGCACGATCAAGGGCGCGGTGCAGTTGGGCAGGATGTGGCGGAAGATGATGTAGGCGTCGCCGTTGCCGATGGCCTTGGACGCCTCCACGAACTCCTTCTCCTTGAGCGAGAGCACCGAGCCGCGCACGATGCGCGCGAAGCGCGGCGTGTACACCAGGCCCAGGGCCAGCACCACGTTGGACAGGTTCGGCCCCAACACCGCCAATATGCCGATGGCCAGCAATATGGCCGGGAAGGACATTATGGCGTCCATCACCCGCATGATGAGGTTGTCCATCCAGCCGCCGTAGTAGCCGGAGGTCGCCCCGATGGCCACGCCCAGGAAGGTGGCCACCAGCACCGAAAACAGGCTGATGTACAGCGAGATGCGCGAGCCGTAGATGACCCGGCTGTAGATGTCGCGGCCGTACTCGTCGGTGCCGAACCAGTGTTCGGCCGAGGGCTCCTCGGACTGCTGGGCCACGTTGATGGCCAGGGGGTTGTGGGTGGCCAACACCGGCGCGAAGGCGGCCATCAAGATGTTGAGCGTGATCACGACCACGCCGATCATCCCTATGGGGTTATGCAGAAACTTTTTCCAGAACACGTTGGGCCACCCTATGAGTACTGCACTCGCGGATCAAAGTAGCCGTAGAGCAGATCCACGATGGTGTTGATGAAAACGTAGACCAGGGCGATGAACAGGATGCATCCCTGGACCACGGGATAGTCGCGCATGTAGATGGAGACCACCAGGTACTTGCCCAGGCCGGGCAGGCTGAACACCGTCTCGGTGACCACCGCCCCGCCCAGGAGCATGCCGTACTGGATGCCGATGGTGGTCAGGGTGGGGGCGAAGGCGTTCTTGAGCGCGTGCTTGGTGATGACCTTCCACTCGCTCAGGCCCTTGGCCCGGGCGTGGGTGACGTATTCCAGGCGCAGCACCTCCAGCATGGAGGAGCGCACCATGCGCGCCACCACCGCGGCCATGAACAGGCCCAGGGTGATGGCCGGCAAGATCATATAGCGCAGGCCTTCCCAGAACTGCTCCCACATGGCCACAAAGCCGGTGGAAGGGAACCAGCCCAGCTGCACCGAGAACACCAGCAGGGCCATGAGCCCCAGCCAGAAGCCGGGGACGGACACCCCCAGGATGGTCCCGATCATGAACAGATAGTCTTTGTTGGTGTTGTGGTACACCGCGGCCAGTACCCCCGAGGGCAGGGCCACCACCAGGGCGAAGATGAGCGCCAGGGTGGTGAGACACAGGGTGACCGGGAAGCGCTCGCCGATGGAGTCGATGACCGGGCGCTTGGAGTGGATGGACACCCCGAAGTCGCCGTGGGCCAGGTTGCCCAGCCAGACCACGAACTGTTCGTACAGGGGCCGGTCCAGACCCAATGCCTGGCGCACCGAGGCCACGTCCTCGGCGGTGGCGTCCGGTCCCAGGATCACCGCGGCGGGGTCGCCGGGGATCATGTGGATGAGCAGAAACACCAAGGCCGCCACCAGGACCAGGGTGGGTATCAGATAGATGATGCGTTTTAAAACAAACTTTAACATCGTTGGGCCGCCACCGGAGTTGGGGGTGTCCCGGAGGCGGGCCAAAAGCGCCGCCTCCGGGACGTTCAGCTAATAGGGTCTATTTGTCCAGCCACACGCCCCACAGGATGGGGTAGCCGGTGTTGATGGTCTTGTAGCCCTTCACGTAGTTCCAATGGGCCTGGAGGTAGTTGTAGTTGTACAGCTGAATCCAGGGCACCTGCTCGATGGTGATGCGGTGGGCCTTCTCGTAAAGGCTTTGGAGCTGCTTGAGGTCGTCGGTCATCAGGGCCGCTTCCTTGATCTTCTTGATCTCGGGGTAGGCGTCCTCGAAGCCGCCGCGCTTCAGGTAGGCGTAGGCCAAGGCCGGGTTGGGCGTGCCGCCCGCGCCGTAGCTAAGCATCTGGAAGTCGCCGCTCACGCATTTTTTGAGCAGCACCGGCCACTCCACCACGTTGAGCTTCACGTTGACGCCGATGGCCTGCAGGGCCGCCTGCACGGCCACGGCCTGGCGGAACATGGCGATGTACTTCTTGGTGGTGTCCAGGACCACGGTCTCGCCCTTGTAGCCGGACTCCTTCAAGAGCTGCTTGGCCTTGGCCTGGTCAAACTTGTACCAGGTGTCGTGGTAGGCGGTGCGGTAGACGCTGCCCCGGGCGATGACCGAGGGGTTGCTCTTGGCGTGGCCCAGATAGGCGGCCTGGGTCACCTTGTCCAGGTCGATGGCGTAGGCGCAGGCCTGGCGGAACTTGACGTTGTTGGTCACCGGGCGGTTTACGCCGAAGTAGACCTGATACCAGGAAAGGCCGGGGACCTCGTTGAGGACCAGGCCCTTTTTGGCGTAGCTCTTGTTGTACTTCTCCACGTACTTGGGCGGGAAGTACTGCAGCAGGTCGATCTCCTTGTTCAGCAGGGCCATGATGGACACCGACTCCTCGGGGATCGGCACCAGCTTGATGGTGTCCAGGTAGGCGATGCGCTCGCCGCCCAGGCCGCTGCGCGGGCCGGTGGGGCCGGTGTACTTGGCGAACTTCTTCAGGATGATGTAGCGGTCGGGCTTCCACTCGGAGAACATGTAGGGGCCGGTGCCGACGGGCGTTTGTTTGAACACGCCGCCCTGCTTGGCCAACTCCTCCTGGGGAACGATGGCGATGACCGGGTTGATGTAGGCCAACAGGTGGGGGAAGGCGGCGAAGGGCTTCTTAAGCTTCACCACCACGGTGTACTTGTCCTTGACCTCCACGCCGGCCACGCCGGTGAAGTGCTTGGCCCGGGGGCTGATCTTGGGGTCCATCACCCTGTCCAGGGAGAACTTCACATCCGCGGCCACCATCTCGCGGCCGTTGTGGAACAGCTTGTTCTTGCGAAGATGGAAGGTGTAGGCGGTGTAGTCCTTGTTGGCTTCCCAGCTCTCGCAGGCCACGGGCATGAGTTTGAGGTCCTCGCCGTAGGCCAAAAGGGGCTCGAAAACGTGGTGCAGCACGATGGCGTTTACCACCGCCACGCTGGTGTGGGGGTCCACCGCGGTCAGGTCGGTGTTGAGTCCCACGGTGATGCTGCCGCCGAACTTGGGCTTGTCCGCGGCCAGGCCGGGCAGGCTCAGGGCCAGCAGCAGGGTCATGGCCAGCAAGGCCAGACCGGCTTTTCTCAGCTTCAATGAAATCCCAGACATGATTACCTCTCGCTATGCACAGTGTGATTAGAACCCCCTCCTCGGCGGCTCCCTCCGGTCCTATTGGCGCAAGCCGCGGCGTTAGCCGTTGGGCTTTTCTATCGCTTCGATCTCCTGCTTGATGATCTCCGCCACCACCTCGCGGCGCTCCAGGTCCATGCGCTGCTTGATGGCCGCCACGCTGATGGCCGCCACCACCTCCCCCGAGGCGTCATGCACCGCGCGGCCCAGGCCCACCGCCTCGGGGATGAACACCCCACCGGTGAGCGAGTAGCCGTGCTTGCGGTAGTGCTCGATGAGCCGCCACACGTCTTCCATGGTGCTGTTCTTGTATTGGGCGTAGCGCCGCTTGTTGGCCTGGATGATGGCCCGGGTCTTTTTCTCCGGCAGGCTGGCCAAGAGCACCGTGCTGCCCGCGCCCATGCCCAGGGGGGAGCGCTGGCCCACCTCGTGGGTGAGGGTGCGGATGGGGAAGGCTCCTTCCACCCGGTCTATGACCAGGGCGTCGTTGCCCGAGCGCACCAGCAAGAAGGCGGTGTCCTCGGTGCGCTGGGCGATGCGCTCCAGGGCCAGGCGGTAGCGGTCGCGCATTTGGAACTGGTAGGCGGCCGCGCCGAAGTAAAACAGCTCGATGCCCAGGTGGTACAGCTTGGTCACGGGGTCGTAATTGATCAGCCCTTCGTTCTCCAGGGCTCCCAGCATGCGCCGGGCGGTGGCCACGTGCAGGTCGCACTCCCTGGCCAGGGCGGCCAGGCTGATGCCCCGCTCGTTGTGGGACACCACGGTGCGCAAAAGGCCGATGGCGCGGTGGATGCTCTGCACTCCGCGCTGGGATTTTTTGGTCTCTTGGTCCGCTCCGATGGGTGCTTGGGGGGGCATAAGCTCTCTCAACCCTGAGTGTGATGCTTTCCCCTAAAACCCTAGAGCGGCAAGGCTTGCCGATCAACTGTTTTTTTACACATTGTTCATTTTTATTTATACAATGTGTAAAAAATCTATTTTTGCACACATTGTGTCTATTTTGGTGGTGTAAAACCTACGTGGGGGTATCTGTAGGCTCTAATTAAGACCCAAGGGTGTCGCCAAAACGAGGTCTGGGCGGCCTGAAGCAGGCCTGGGGGGGTGCGGATGAGGCAAGATAGGCAAGGTGGGCAGGGAAAACGGACCAAAACCCGGCAATGGACCGGGAGCAAACCGCTCCCGGATAGGGCGGGGACTCTATTTTAAGGGGGTTCGCATGGGGAATTATTGGCGGTCGTCCGCCGTGGGGCCTCGACCAAGTGGGAGGGCTAGGAACTGAACCAAAGGGCCACGGCGGCGGCGAAAAGCAGAACCAGCACGATGCGGCGGAACCATCCGGCGCTCACCCGGTTGAAGGCCCAGGCCCCCACCAACGCGCCGACCAGCACCGCCGGGCTGAAGTAGAGCGACATCTTGAGCCAGTGGGCGGTGAACAGCCCGTTTATGGCGTACAGGGATGCGGTGACCACGCAAATGAAGGTGAAGTACACCCCCAGGAAACCCTTGACCTCCTGGGGGCTCTGGGCCCGGGCCATGATGTAGAGCACCACCGGCGGCCCGCCGATGGCGTAGGCCCCTTGCAGCCAGCCGCTGAGCACCCCGATGGCCACCCCGCCCAGGGAGGTGGAGCTCACCTTGCGGGCCAGGCGCTCGCCCCAGTCGCGGCTCAGCGCCAACACCGATAGGGCCACGAACACCGCCATGCCCTTGCGCATGCCCTCCTCGGGCAGCACCAAAAGAAGCCACACCCCCAGGGGCATGCCCGCCGCCGCCCCGATGAGCAGGGGCAGGTGCCGCCGCCAGGCCAGGTGCCCCCGATAGCGCCAGGCATGGTAGAACACCAGGGCCAGGACAAAAGGGTAGTGGAAGATGATGGCCTCGCGCAGGGGCATCACCAAGGAGAGCAAGGGCAGGGCCACCCAGGGAAAGCCGAATCCGGCGAAGGAGAAGGTGAAGGCGGCCAGGGCCAGGATTATGGCGGGTGCTATTTCGGTCAACATATTAATAAAACTACCCCACCCAAGCGGGTTGCGGTAGTCACTTTTCTTCTACCAGCCGTGCCCCTTCTCAAGTTACAGTAAATGGGCCCTGTCGGCCCGCCCGGCCGCGGGGCCTGGTCTGGGCGGGATTTTGTAGCGCAAGCGGGATTGGGCGGCATGGCCACCAAAAAGACGAAAACGGTTCAAAAGGACAACAATCCCCTGGGGGTGCAAAGCATTTCCCGGGCCATCGGGTTGCTAAGGGCCGTGGCCCAGCACAACCAGAGCGGGGCCCGGCTTTCCCAACTGGCCCGGGAGGTGGACCTGCACGTGGCCACCGCCCGCCGGGTGCTGCAAAGCCTGGCCGCCGAGGGGCTGATCACCTACGACCCGGTGGGCAAGCTCTACCACCTGGGGCTGGAGCTGTACCGCCTGGGCAACCAGGCCCATCAGTACGCCATCTGCACCCGCTTCCGGGAATCCCTGGAGGCCATCGCCCAGGCCACCCAGGACACGGTCTTTCTGCTCATCCGCTCGGGCAACGACGCCATCTGCGTGGACATGGTGGAGGGGGAGTACCCCATCCGCACCATGCTCATCACCGTGGGCTTCCGCCGCCCCCTGGGGGTGGGCGCGGGCAGCCTGGCGCTGATCACCTTTGACCGGGAAGAGGACCTCGACCGGGTGCTCAGGGAAAACGAGCCGCGCTTTTCCAACTATGAGCAACTCGACGTGCGGCGCATCCTGGCCATGGCCGCCGAGGCCCGCGAGCGCGGCTACGTGCACTCCGACGCCCTGTTCCACAAGGACGCGGTGTCGGTGGGGGTGCCGGTATTTGACCAGGCGGGGCGGGTGATTTGCGCCATAACCGTATCGGCCATCCGCTCGCGCATGGACAAAGCCCGGCGGGAGCTCATCTACCAGCTGGTGCGCGAGCACACCAGGCCGGAGATCATAGGCCTTTGCCTGGACGCTCCCCCGGAGGGCTCCACGGACTGAACGCCCCCGCTGGTGTGGCCTCAAAAAGGCGTGTTATCCTAGTAGTGCGGTGTAATAAACAGCCAGGGGACCCGGCCGGGAGCCGGCGTCCCAGCCATGGGAGAGTAAGCAAAATGCCTAAGCCCCGCTACCTCTGCTACCTGATGTTGGCCGTCCTGGTGGGCCTCGCCGCTTGCGAGGGTTCCTTTTCCTGCTCCACCGCCAACTTGAGCGAACCCAAGATCGCCGCGGCGGTGGACCCCAAGACCCAGGCCCCCACCCAGGTGGTGAGCCAGATACCTCCCACCTCCGGGCCCATCTACGCCACGGCCAAGGTGGCCTCCGCCCCGGCGGGCACTAAGGTCAAGGCGGTGTTCTACTATCTGGAGGGGCAGCGCCGCCAGATAGCCGAGAACCAAGTCGAGCTTAAAGAGGGAGCCTATGTGAGCTTCCAGCTTTCGCCCCCAGCCAATGGCTGGCCCCTGGGCAAGTATGAGGTGGTGTATCTGCTGGACGGCAAGCAGGTGCAGACGGCCCAGTTCAGCGTGGCCCAGGACAAGGCGGCGGCTCCGGCTCCGGCCCCCGCGCCCCAGGCCTCCGCTCCCCCGGCCCAGGCCCCGCCCCAGGCGGCTCCGGCCCCCGCGCCTCTGGCCCAAGCGGCTCCGGCTCCGGCCCCCGCCCCGGTGGCCCCGGGCTACAAGGAGATCAACGAGCCCAACTTCGGTTTCGCCTTCCAGATTCCCAGCGCTTGGGGCTGGCAGCTCACCAAGACCAAGGACTATCTGATCAGCGGACCCAAGGGCACCCCGGCCCGCGAGGTGTCCCTGGTGGTGCAGATCATCGACCAGCAGGCGGGCGGAACCACCTTGATGGGTCAGATGAAGGCCATCCTGGCCCAGATAAGCCAGGTGCCCCAGGGCAATATACTCAAGAAGGGCGAAGTGACCATGGCCGGGCAGCAGGCCCCATATTTCCTGGCCTCCTACCAGGCCAATGACCTGGCCGGGCAACCTGTAGAGTTCGGCCACGCCCAGGTGGGGGTGGAAAGGGGGCGCCATCTCTTCCTGATCAGCTACAGCGCGCCCACCGAGGTCTACAAGGCCAACCTGGGGGTCTTTCAGCGGGTGGTGGACAGCTTCCGCTTTACCAAACCTTAGGGTGTCCGACTACCGGCTGCGCCAGCCGCCGGCATACGGCGTTGCCGGCCGCGCTCGGGCCTCGGCGTAGCACCGCACTACGCCTGCGGCCCTCGCGTGCCGGACGCCTTGTCTGCCGGGGCCTGGCTGTGCCGTGGTTTTGGGCGAACCGTCACCCCGTAAACAAACTAGGGGCCGGGAGATGCCTTCGGCACCGGTCGTGTCTACTTGCCGTATTGCTCCTTGACCGGGGGTGGGGTCGCGCCCGGCGCGCCCCACTGCTCCTTGGGCAGGGGGGGCGGCTCGGCCGGGGACTTGGCCGAACTGGGCGGCGGGGTCTGGCCGGGGGCGGTGCCCAGGTAGCGGCTGGCCACCCAGCCCCGCTTGCCGCTGACCGCGGCCTCCACGTAGGACCAGCCCTTCTTCTCGCCGGTGGTCAATACCAGCTCCCCGTGGCGCAGCACCGCCAGGATGCGGCAGGTGTTGGTGGGGCACTCGCGCAGGTTGAGGCCGCTGGTCAAGACGTAGCGCTTCTGGCCGTCCTTGAAGGCCGCGCTCCATTCCTGGGGCACGGATTTGCCGACCTCTGCGCAGCCGCCCAAAAAGGCCAAGAGGGCCAGGGCGGTGAGGGCGCAGGCAATACGGGTTGCAGACATCTGGTGTTTCCTCATCATTTTTTAAGCGTGGATTCCAGCCAGGCGGCCCGTTTTTTCACCGTGGCCGCGTCCGCGGCCTGGGGCGCCAGCTCGGCGTAGCGGCGGTAGGCCTTGGCCGCCGTGGCCCGGTCCCCCGCCTTCTCCAGCAGCACTCCCAGGTTTTTGTAGGGCACCGCGTAGGAGCCGTCGGCCTGAATGGCCTTCTGGTAGGCCTGGGCCGCCTCCTGGAGCTGGCCCTGGCGGCGCAGGGTGAGCCCCAGGTCGTTCCAGGCCACCGCGTTGGTGGGGTCTTTTTTCACCGCCGCGAAAAAGGCGTCCCGGGCTTGTTCCAGCTTGCCCTCCTGGGCCAGGGCCACCCCCTGGTCCACCAGGGCCTGGGCGTTGGAAGCCTTGGGCTGAGCCTGAGGCTGTGGCGGGGCCTGGGGCTTGCCGGGCAGGGCGAAGGGGCTGTCGCCGGTGGCCGGCTGCTTGGCCGGAGGCGCGGCGGGTGCCTGGCCCTTGCCCGGCAGGGCGAAGGGGCTGTCGCTCTGAGCTTGCCCCTGGGCCGGGGCGGGCGGCGATGCCTGGCCCTTGGCGGGCAGGTTGAAGGGCGAGTCCTTGGCCGGGGCGGGGGCGGCCTGTTGTTGGGTCTGCCCCGAGGAGGGCGCGGGCGTGCCGCCGGGCACCCACTGGGCCCCGGCCGGGGCGGCGGCCAGCAGCCCGGCCGCCAATACGGCCAACAGCATTTTGTAGCTCATGACGATTTACTTCTCCTCGCTCTTGGGCCTTTTGCGTATCTCCCAAACCCCAATCATGGGCTTGCGCAGGTCGGCTTCCATCTTGGAATCGTCCCAGGACATGTTCCAGCTATAGGTCTTGGTGGTGTTCGCGTAATCTTTCCAACATTGCGGGCCATAGGTGGTGTTGGAGCTGCCGCTGCCGGAGTAGGTCTCCTCGGCGCGGCCGTTGACGTTCAGGGTCAAGGTGGTGTGCATGGTGTAGTTGGAGGTCTGGCTCCACTCGCAGCGCGCCTTGGCGTAGGTGTACTTGCCGTCCCCTCCCTTGGTGCCTTTGTTCCAAATCGACCAGCAGCGGTTGGGCGCGCTGTGTTGCTTCCAGGTGCCGGTGATGACGTTGTTCATCAGGCTGCCGCTGAAGGTGCCGTTGGTGGTGGAGGGGGAGCAGCACCAGTTTTCGTTGCACCACTTATCAAAGCGCTGGACATGCACCGAGGTGGCGCTCACCTGGCCGCCCCTGACGTAGAAGGTGGCGGGCCACTTGTTCTCCGGGTACTTGGGGTGCCACATCACTACGTCGATGGTGCAGTTTTCCGGGATCACCTGGGTGGAGTCCACCTTGGGGTCGCTGTACACCGAATTGTCCTGGCGAGCTTCCAGGCGCTTGGCCTTGGCCATGAGCGCGTCCTTGCGCTTTTGGCGCTCCCCGGCGGTCTCCTTGCGGGGCTTGGCCGGTGCGGGCTTGGGCTCCGGCTTGGCCTCCACCTTGGCCTCGGGCGCCTTGGCCCCGGCGGCGGCCCGCAGTTGGAAGCCCTCGCCGCTCTTTTGCAGGTTGCTGCTGTCGAATTTACGCTCGATCTTGCCTTGATCCGCCTTTAGCAGGTTGCTGTTGTCAAAGCTGCGCGACACCCCGCTGGAGGGCGGCTTGGCGTTGGCCGCGGCCTCGGCCGACTGCAACACGGGCAAAAGCACGTTGCCCGAGAAGCTGTCGTTGGCCGCGCCCTCCAACAAGGGCTTTATGGCGAAGTTGCTCGCGAAGGCCTTGAGGATCTGGCTGGTGGTGCCGGAGGTGGTGACGTTTTTGGCCACCTCGCTGATCATGGCCTTGGTCTCGGCGGCCAGGGTTGCCCCCACCGGCTGGGCGGCCATGGCCGCGAGCTTTTGCACCCCGCTTTGAATGCCGGTCACCGCGTATTTTACCGCCGCGGCCTCGGCGGGCAGCAGGGCGGCCATCTCCCGCACCACCTGCTTGCCCGCTTGCTGCACCACCGGGGCCACCATCTTGGTGGCCGCCTGGGCGGCGGCCTGGGCCCCGGCGGGCATCATGCGGCTGACCAGCCCGGCTCCGGCCTTGTAGGCCCAGGAGGCCCCGGCGGCCAGGCCCGGGGCCACCTTGCCCGCGATGGCCGTGGCCGTGCCGGTGTAGCACAGCACCGAGGCTCCCACGCTGCCGGCCAGCTCGTAGGTGGCCTGGCCCTTTTCGGCGTAGCTGGTCTGGGGGTTCATGAGCACCATGACGTTCTTGGGCAGGTCGGCTACCACCTTGTAGGCGGTGCCCGCCAGGAGGCTGGCCGTGCCCTGGGCCGCCGGGCCGATGAACCCGCCCACCTGGTTGCCCAGGATGCCTTTGGTCACCTTGTCGCTCACCCACTTGGCGGCTGGCTCCACCTTCATGGTCTTGACCTGGTCGATGTACTCCACCCCGGTCTTGAGGGCCCGCACCCCGTACTCGCCCTTGGCGTACTCGGCCACCGCCGCATCGGTGGTCTGTTTCTTGAGCTGCATGTAGCCCTTGAGGTCGCTGGCCGTGTGGCCCTGGGCCATGGCCTTGAGACGCTCCTCGATCACCGCGCGGTGCTTGGCCATCTTGGGGTTGTTCTTGATTATCTCATCGACGCTGCCCACCAGCTTCCCCGGGTTGGAGGTGACCCTGAGCGGGCTGTAGGTGGCGAAGCTCAGGTAGTTGGTCACCTGTTTGGTGCTGGTCTCCATGCCGCTGGCCACGAAGCGCCCGGCGTTGGCAGCGGTCTTGGCGGCAATGCAAGGCGCCTCCACCAAGAGGTTATAGGTGAAGTCCTTGCTGAACTGCCAGACCCCGGCATGGGCGGGCGACGGCGAGAGCGCCTGGGCCAGGCGCTGGGCCAGGCCGGGCGGCGGCGGCGCCAAAGCCGTCTTGATCTGCCCCGCGGTGCGCTCCAGGTTGTCCAGGATGGCCGTGACCGCCTGCACCGCCGGGTCGCCGGGGCGGGCCTGGGCCAGCTGGGCGGCCTGGGCCCGCAGGCCGGGGATGGCCTCGGCCACCGCCGCGCCGTAGGCCCGGGTCACCTCACGGGAAAACACCTCCATGGCCCGGATGGTCAACACGTTGCGGGCCTGGGCGGCGTTGGCCTCCATGGTTGCTTTGCCCAGCTCCAGGCCCAGCTCCCGCTGCCGCTGGTTGAACTGGGCCAGGCGCAGCCTAAAGGCGGCGGGTAGGGTGTTGTCTCCGCTCATCTGGTCCCACAAGTTGATGGAAGCGACCCATACCTCCTGGTTCTGTTTGAGGATCAGGGCCTGCTGGTCGCTCACCGCCAGTTGCAGCCCGGCCAGCATCTGCACCGAAGCCAGGTTTTGGCTGACCGCCTCTGGCTTGCTCTGTCCGGCCAGGGCTCCCTCCACCATGCCCCGCTGGGCCGCTTGGGTCAGGGAGTAGTTTAGCTGGAGCTTGTACAAGGGCTTGAGGCGGGCCCACCACTGCTTGGCCCGGGCGGAGGAGGCCGCCTGCTCTTCCAGTATGGCCATCTGCCGGGTCTGCAACTCGCCCAGGCGCTCCAAGGCCGCGAGCGCCGGTTTCTGGGCGGTGGCCTGGTCCGTTGCCGCCCGGGCCAGCTCGGCCACCAGCTTGCCGTGCAAATGGGCCACCTGCTCGCCCTGGGGGGTGCCGTTGGCAAAGGCCGGGGAGTAGAGCGGACCGGCCAACTGGTCCAGCAGGGCCGGGCCGTAGGCGGCCACGTTCAGGCGCTCGCCGCGCTCGCGTTCCTCCTGGGACGACAAAAAGCGCAGGCTGGACAGGGCCCGGTTGCGATAGGGCATGCCGCCCGAGAAGCGCAGCTCCGGGGCGGTGTAGGCCAGCAGGTAATAGTAGGGGCCCTTGCGGCAGATGAACTGCTCCCGGCGGAAGGTCTCGCCCCGGGCGTTGTGGAAGGAGGCCATCAGGCGCAGGGCGCTTTGCCCGGCCAGGGAGCCCTTTTCCTGGGACAGCAGGCGGTAGCCACCCAGGCGCGACCATTGGGAGGCCAGCTCGCGGGCCACCGCCGTCAGGCTGGGGAAGGCGGCGGCGTCCACCACTTGCAGGGTGAGGGTGGTGCGGTGTTCCGGGCCGCCCTGGGGGCCGGAGAACACCAGGGAGCGGCTGTTGGAGCCGGGCTGGGCGCTCCAGTGGGCCGGGAGCTCCAGGGAATAGGAGAGGGTTTGGTCTTGATAGACGCGGTAACTCACCTGGGTGGCCCCGGCGCTGGACAACCCCAGGCACATAAGAATCAGCAGGCAGGCGAACCCAAGTGAGGGGCGTCGCATGGGTGCGGTCTCCAGGTTGAGTTATGAAGGCCTTGCCTTCCCAGCGTCCCCTCCGGGGCCGGGCGAGGCATCGCGTTGCTTGATTATAAATAAAAGTAGCGATTATTAAAAGCGATGCTGTCGGAGATGGCCTGAAAATACCTAGGCTTGGCCGGTGATGCCGCCCCCGCCGGGCCTTCTCCCCCCAACCCTTGCTTGGCCCAGGACGCTTTTTCGGCCCGTGCGCTCCCTACCCCCGCGGCGGCTCAAGCCTGTTTGGGGAGCTTGTCGGCAAAGGGGAACCTGCTGGCCTTGAGCAGGGCGCTCACCTGTTCCGGGGCGATGGGGCGGCTAAAATAATAGCCCTGCACCTGCTCGCAGCCGAAGCCCATCACCGTCTCCAACTGGCGCAAGGTTTCCACGCCCTCCACCACCACCCGCATGCCCAGGCCGTGGGCAAGGGAGGCCACGGTGGCAACGATGGTGGTGCTGTCGCGGTCGTCGGGTATCTGGGTGATGAAGGACTTGTCAATCTTCAAGGTGTCGATGGGCAGCTCTTTCAGGTAGTACAGGGATGAGTAGCCGGTGCCGAAGTCGTCCAGGGCGATTTCCATGCCCAGGTCGTGCAACTCCCTGAGCACCCGCGCGGCGGCGGCCACCGTGCCCATGACCACGCTTTCGGTGACCTCCAGTTCGAAGTGTTTGGTGGTCAGGTCGTGGCGGGCCAGGGTGCCGGTGATCATGCCGGCCAGGTCCTCTTCCCAGAACTGGCGGCCCGACAGGTTCACCGCCACCCGCTTGACCGGCACTCCCTGGGCCAGCCACTGCTTGATCTGGGCGCAGGCCATCTCCAGCACCTGCTGGCCGATGGGCACGATGAGGCCCGACTCCTCGGCGGTGGACAGGAAACGGTCCGGCATCAGCAGGCCCAGGCGGGGGTGCTGCCAGCGGATAAGGGCCTCCACCCCCTCCACCGCCCCGGTCTTGACCTCCACCCGGGGCTGGTAAACCAGGAAGAACTCCTTTTTGTCCAGGGCGGAGCGCAGGTCGCCTTCCAGGGCCAGGCGCTCCACCACCCGGCGGTTCATCTGGGCCGAGAAGAACTTGTAGCGCCGCCGCCCCAGCTCCTTGGCCGCGTGCATGGCCGTGTCGGCGTGCTGCACCAGGGTGTCCGGGTCGCGGGCATCGTTGGGGTAGAGGCTCATGCCCAGGGAGGCGGACATGTAAAGCTGCTGCCCGCCTACGTCAAAGGGCGCCTGGAAGCAGCCCAGCAGCTTGCCGGCCACCTCCTCGGCCTTTTCGCCGTCGCCATCCAGGATGACCACCCCCACGAAATGGTCGCCCCCCCAGCGCACCAGGCTGTCGCCTTCGGCCAGGCTTTTTTGCAGGCGCTCGGCCACGGCCAACAGGGCCTGGTCGCCCCTTTCGTGGCCCAGGGACTCGTTGACCAGCTTGAACTGGTCCAAATCCAGATAGGCCAGAAGCACCTTGCGATCTTTTTGGTCGGCCAGGGACATGGCCTGCTCCAGGCAGGCTCGCAGGGCCTGGCGATTGGGCAGACCGGTGAGGTAGTCGTGGCGGGCCAGGTATTCCATGCGCTCCTGGGCTTCCATGAGCGCGCTGAGGTCTGAGCTGATGGCCACGAAATGATGGGCGCCCTTGTCCTTGTCGCCCACCGCGGTGATGGTCAGCCAGGCCGGGTAGACTTCGCCGTCCTTGCGGCGGTTGTATATCTCCCCGCGCCAGCTTCCCTTCTTGTTCAGGGCGTCCCACATGTCGCAGTAGTATTCGCTGTTTTGGCGGCCGGACTTGAACACGCGGGGGTTCTGGCCCAAAAGCTCCTGGCGCTCGTAGCCGCTCATTTTGCACATGGCCGGGTTCACGTCCAGGATGGTCCCCTTGCCGTCGGTGACCAATATCCCGTTGGTGGTGGTGTTGAACACCAGGCCGGACAGGGCCAGGGAGTCGGCCATGCGGCGGCGCTCGGTGACATCGGAGGCGAGGGTGATGACCAGGCTGCGTCTGTCCTGGAGGGCGCCCAGGGGGGCGGAGTTGAAGTCCCAAATCATCTTTTCGCCGCACTTGTTGGTAAGTTCCTGCTCTCCCTGGGCGGCGCTTCCCTGGAGCTGGTGCAGGGCGGCCAGCTTTTGGGATATCTGTTGCCAGGCATCGCCGCAGCATAGGCGGGCCCAGGCCTCCACCGTGGGCATCTCTTGGCTGCTGTAGCCGGTGAGCTGGCTCCAGGCCTGGTTTATCATGACCGCTTCACCGTCCTCGGCGTGGATCATGGCCGGCAGGGGAAGCTGCATCAGGGCGTTGCGGAGCTGCTTTTCCCGTTGCACCAGATTGGCTTCATCGGCCACCAGCAGGCGGTGTTGCTTGAGGGCGTCCTCGATGGCGTCGATGATGTCCTGGGCCTTGAGGGGCTTGGTGAGAAAGCGGTAGATGTGGCTTGCGTTGATGGCCTTGAGGGCCGCCTCCATGTCCGCGAAGGCGGTAACGATGATGCGCACCGTGCGCGGTGACAGCTCCCGCACCTGGTTGAGGAAGGCGATGCCGTCCATGCCCGGCATGTGCAAATCCGACATGACCACCGCGAAGGGGCCTTGCTGGTCCAGAATGGCAAGACCCTTGGTGGCGTTGTCGGCGGTGATCAGATCGAAGAGGCCTTGGGTCAAACTTTCGATCATTTCCAACAAGCCGCGATCGTCGTCAACCACCAATATTTTGCGGCTATACTCAAGCTCTTTGATGTCGCGCACCGGTGCCATGTTTTTCCTTGTGGACTTGTATGGCAGACTCCGGATGTCCCGTTTCGAACCGGAACCGCCCGGCAGCGCGGGCGGTTTCCAACGAGACAGGGCAGGAACATATGTTTTCCAGAGCCCTAATTAAACATTATATGACAATGAATATTAGTATGGGCATCTAAACCCCATGACTTTTACCGATTAATCCCATACCGTCCCCGGACCTCCATAGGGCTGTTTGTACATACGATACACCGTCATCGCCCCTTCTAGAGCGAGAAATCGTAATTCACTATAAAGCGAAAGTCGCTGTAGGTGTCCCCCCCGATGGTGATGTCCTGGTCCACGTAGGCGGCGCGCAGCCTGAGCCAAAGCGGTTTTAGCTCCCCCTGGAAGTAGTAGCGCAGGTCAAAGTCGGTCTCCAACTGGTCGGGCCTGATTAAGGTCTTGCCGTCGGGCACCGTGGCCCTGGTGTGGGTTAGGGTGGCTTCGAGGCCCTTGATCCCGTATTGGGCCAGGTCGGCCCCAAGGCGGAAAAGCATGGTGCACTGCCCGGCCTTGTCGTTGTTCAACTCCATGATGGTGGTGTAGCCCGGCCAGCCCGCCCAGGGGTTGACCATGTCGTGGTCGTCGGCCACGTCAGTGAAGGCCATGGTCAGGGTGGTCTTGCGCCAGGTTAGGGCGCCCTGCACGCCGGTCTGGAAGGCGTAAAACTCTCCGTACAGGGCTTCACCCACGTCCTGCTGGCGCATGGCCTGGGCCGAGGCGGCCAGGGACCAGTCGGCCGAGAGCTTCCAGGCGGCGTCGGCCTGCACGTACAGAGCGTTCATGAACTCGTGGCTGTAGTAGTCCCACACCTGCACGGTGTAGGAGCCCCATTTGTACATCGCCCCGCCCATGGTCAATCCCTCGTCGGCGTCCAGACCCGCCGCCCGGCTCATGGACTGGAAGGTGGTGTCGTTCCAGGACTTGACGCCCCACACCTGGGCCAGGCTGAAGCTCAGCCCCCCCAGGTCATAGCCCAGGCTCAAGGCCTCGTAGGTGACGGGCACCATGCGCACGTCGTTGGGGTTCAAAAAGGGCGTATCGATGAGTTGGCGGCCGACGACGCCCTTGAAGCCCGCGTACTTGGCCTGGAAGTAAAGCTGGTCCAGCACCGAGAAGCCGTTTTGGCTGTCGTCCAGGAGGTTGGTGCCTGAGCGGCTGGTGGGAGCGTAGAAAAAAGGTTGGGAGGTCGAGACGCTCGCGCCGGCCGACATGCCGCGCCAGGGTTTGGTGGCGTAGGACAAGCGGGCCCCTATGGCCCAGGCCGACTGGTCCGGCCCGTCGTTGTAGTCCCGGTCCATGAAATAGTTGCGCAGGTTGATCTGGGCCCGGCCCTGGGTGAGACTTTGCAAAAAGCCGTCCTCGGCCGCGGCTCCGGCCGGGGCCCAAAGCCCTGCCAGAACGGCCAGCAGGCACATGACGGCCAGGCGCGCGCTCTTGGCCAAGAAGGTCCCTCCGGTTGGAGCGGTTCCAGACGTCGGCCCGCGGGCGGGCGGTGGGCATTAAAAAAGGCGGGGAGGGAATGCCCTCCCCGCCGAAACCGTGATGGCTATTTGGCCGCCTGATGCCTCTTGGACCAGGCCTGGCAGCGGGTTTTCACGTTTTGGATGAAGTTGTTGTAGAAGAAGTCGTAGTCGTAGCGGTGGTACACGCCCTTGCCCATGGGCATGTTCAACTCCGCCAGCATGGCCGGAACCGGGATGACCAGGGCTCCCTGGTCGTTGATCTGGGCCGAGGTGAAATGGGGCACTTTCTTGGTTTTGCCGTGGCCCATGTCGATCACCGCGCCCAGGTTAAGCTCCTTGGGCTGGTTTTGTTTGGTCCGGGTCCAGACCAGGGGATTGATGCACAAGGCGGGGGGGAAGAACATCGGGGGCTTGCCGCCGGTACTGATGGTGTTCCAGGTGATCAGGCAGCAGTTCTGGTCGGGCTTGTCCGAGAAGGGCAGCTTCATCTGTTTGCAGTCCTGGTCGGTGATGGTCCAGCCCACCAGGTAGGCGGCGATGATCTTGTCGTCGTCGAACAGCTCACGGTGCTTCTTGAGCACCCGAGCGGTGACCACCGAGCCTTGACTGTGGGAGGCGATGACGTAGGGCCGCCCCTGGTTGTAGTGCTTCAGGTAGTACTTGAAGGCCTCCACCACGTCCCCCGCGGCGATGCGCAGGTAGGGGTCGCGCTCTTCAAACTTCTTGGGCAGCACCCCCCGGTTAACCTGGCGGTAGCGGGGCGCGTAGATGTTGCAGGTGGGCCGGAACACGCCGGTCTGCTGGGTGTTGGTGGCGTCGGTGGTGGCCCGGACCACCTTGTTGTCCAGGGATTGGTTGGGCCCGTCCACGGTGTTGAAGTAGGTGGTGGGGTGCACGTAGAAGACGTCGTAGGGCTTGTCCGGCTTTTCGGTGCGCTCCGTCCAATAGTAGGCGGAGCTGTAGTCCGGCGGGGCGGGGGTCTTGTCTTTGGCGCCGGCCATGGCCGCCGTGGTCAAGCATAGAACCGTCATGATCATTAGCCTGTAGCTGATGCGGGTAAGTGATTTTCTCATGTCTGCGCGTATTCCTTGTCACAGGTTCTGCGGTTGGCGCCGCGTTTGCCTTGTCGATCCGACCGATTACCGCTGGCGGCCGGGCAACCCGAAGCCCTGATGAGCCTATGTCTTAAATATGGATTGACCATGAAAACGGGCAGGCTAAACGATAGTCGCGGCCATGGTAGCGCATTGCATTACGGTGATCAAGCCACAGAGCCGTAAAATGGGCGCAAAAAACGCGGGCCGCCCGCTTGGTTTGACCCGGAGGCCGGTGCGCGGCTAAAATTTTTAATATGGTCGTTTGCATCGGGGGCTCCAGCCTCTGTACACCTTGGCCCGGCCTCGCCGAAGGAGCCAGCGTTTTGAAAAACCGCATAATCAGCCTTTGGTACCGGGTGCGCTACAGCCTGTGGTTCGTGCCGGGCCTCATGGTGGCCGGAGCCCTGGCCTTGGCCTATGCCACCACCGGCCTGGACGCCACCTTGCCCCGCATGGGGGCGGGAAAGCTGTGGTGGGTCTACGAGGGCACCCCGGCGGGGGCCAGGGCGGTGCTTTCCACCATCGCCGGCTCCATGATCACCGTGGCCGGCGTGGTGTTCTCCCTGACCATGGTGGTGCTGAGCCTCACCTCCAGCCAGTTCGGGCCGCGCCTGGTGCGCAACTTCATGGACGACACCGGCAACCAACTGGTGCTGGGCACCTTCGTGGCCACCTTCGTCTACTGCCTGGTGGTGCTGCGCACCATCGAGGGGGCGGCCAACGACCCCCTGCCCAGCCTGTCGGTGAGCGTGGGCCTGGCCCTGGCCCTGGCCAGCCTGGGGGTCTTGATCTACTTCATCCACCACATCGCCTCCAGCATCCAGGCCAACAACCTGCTGGCCAGGGTGGGGCGCGAGTTCGAGGACTCGGTGCGCCGCCTATACCCCGAGGCAGCTGCCGGGCCCGCCGCCGGGCCCGCCCCGGAGCTGCCCCAGGGCTTCGCCCAGCGGGCCGAGGAGCTTTGGGCCCACCAGAGCGGCTACGTGCAGATGATCGACCACGACCGCCTGTACGAGCTGGCCTGCGGGGAGAACCTGCTGATCCAGGTGACCCGGCGGCCCGGCGACTTCGTGATAAACGGCAACCCCCTGTGCCTGGTCTGGCCGCCGGAGAGCTTCACCCCGGCCCTGGCCATGCGCCTGCACCGCAGCTTTACCATGGGGGTGGAGCGCACCGAGGCCCAGGACGTGGAGTACGTGGCCCGGCTGTTGGCCGAGACCGCCCTCAGGGCCCTGTCGCCGGGGGTCAACGATCCCTACACCGCGGTCACCTGCATCGACTGGCTGGGCTCGGGCCTGGCTCTGATGGCCGGGCGGGGGCGGCGGCCCGCCTACCGCCTGGACGAGGGCGGCGAGCTGCGCCTGGTCCACCCGGAGGTGAGCTTCTCCCTGGTGGCCGAGAGCTGCCTGGAGCCCATCCGGCGCGCGGCCCGGGAAAACGTGATGTGCACGGTGCGGTTGCTGGAGGTGCTGGGCGCCTTGGCCCGGCAGGTGCGCCTGCCCCAGGACCATCAGGCCCTGACCCACCAGGCCCTGGCGGTGAAGACCGACAGCCTGGACAACCTGAGGCTGGCCTGGGACCGGGACTTGATCAGCCAGAAGCACCAGGAGGTGCAGGGGGAGTTGGCGCAAGCGGCGCTGCGCCTGGAGCCGCCCCTGGCGGAGCGGGGGGAGAAGGGCTAGGAGCCGGCTTTACCGGCGCGCTCCAGGCACTTCTCCAGGCAGGCGCGGCAGCGCTCCGGGCTCTTCTGGTCCCGGCAGTAGTGGTCGAAGGACTCCAGCCAGTCCGGGCCGGTGCGGGGGCACTCCTCCAAAAAGGCCAGGAAGTCCACCAGGCGGTTGATGGCCGCCTGATCCATGGCGTGCTCCACCCGGCAGGCGTTGGCGTCGGACAACTCCGGGCTGAGCTGAAGGAAATCCTGGAAAAAACCCTTGAGAATGCGGTGCCGCCGGTCTATCTCGCTGGCGATGCTCTGGCCCTGCCTGGTCAGGGTGACGTAGGAGTAGGGCTCGTAGTTGATCAGGCCCTTGTCGCCCAGGGTCTTGAGGGCCCCGGTCACCGAGGCCCGCGACACGCTGAGGCGTTCGGCGATGTCCTTGGCCCTGGCCACCCGGCTCTCTTTTTCCAGGTGGTATATGGTCTCCAGATAATCTTCCAGGTTGGAGGATAGATCCTCTCCAGGGGCGCCGGCCATGGTTTGGTCTCCCTTAATTTGTTGAGATTAGGTTATTATCTTCCAGGGGTTCCGGAGCGGCAACAAAAATTTACTCCACTTGAAAATATTTTAAGGGCGTAAAAATACTTTGGTTGGAAGCCGCGCGCCGAGGGGTATGAGCGTTTTGCATGCCAGGTATTCATGGCTTAAATCGATTGTCCGCTGGGGCCTGGCCTTGGCTCTGGTGCTGCTGGCCTGCGCCGGAGCCCCGGCCCAGGGGACACAGGCCTCGCCCGCGGCCAACGACCCGGAAGAATGGGGCGAGATGGACCTGCCGCCGATGAGCGGTTCGCTGAAGATCTCGCGCACCCTGGAGGGAGTGCCCACCCCCGTGAAGGAGGAGCCGGGCCTTGGGGGCGTCACCTGGAAGGTGTGGGGCCAGGTGCAGCTGGAGGCCGCCTGGCAAAAGGACAAGGACGCCCAGGGCAAAACCGCCTACAGCGACCGCGCCTATCTGGCCACGGCCGAGATTTTCGGGGAGCTGCGGCCGGTATCTTTCGTGCGCCTGTACGGCCACCTCTTGCACGAGGACGGCGACAGCGGCATCAACCTGGACGAGGCCTTCGTGGTGCTGGGCCGTACGGCGGCTTTCCCCGGCTACCTCATGGGGGGGCGGGTGTACCCGGCGGTGGGTATCTTCGAGAGCTACATGGTCAGCGACCCCGTCACCAAGGAGATATTCGAGACCCAGGCCGTGGCCGGAGTGGCGGGCTGGGACGGGGAGTGGTTGCAGTTCAATCTGGCGGGCTACAACCCCGCGGTGCGCCGCCCCGGGGAGGGCGGGGACTTTTTCGCGACCTACCTGCTGCGCCTGCAACTGACCCCGCCTCCGGAGCCACTGGGCGGGCTCAAGCTGGCCCTGGGCGGCTCCTACACCAACAACATCGCGGCCGGCGCTTTCCTGGAGGAGCAGGTGCCGGGGCAGCGCCTGGATTCGTTGGTGGCGGGCTTTTCCTTGAGCCTATCGGCCGAGTACGGCCCCTTGGCCCTGTTGGCGGAGTATGTGCGCTCCGACCCCTTTGCCGCCGGTGAGCTGGATTTCGCGCCGCCCGGCTCCTCGCCCCAGCCCTGGGCCTTCAACTTGGAGCTTTCCTGGGCCCTGGCCCAGGATTGGCGCCTGACCGGCCGCTGGGAAGGCGGCGGGGACCTGTATTCCGAGGCCCCGGAGCGCCAGGGAGGTCTGTGCCTGTCCTGGTCGCCGTGGTCCCATCTGGTCCTGGCCCTGGAGTATCTGCACGGCGATTACAGCGACGGGGCCGCCCAGGACCTGGTCACCAGCCAGCTGAGCCTGATCTTTTAGGCGGGCGGACGGATCAGTCCAAGACCTTTCGCAGGGTGAAGGCCCCCCGCAACTGGCCGGGGCGGTAGCCGATGGCCTTGTCCTTGGGGTAGAGCATCTCCAGCTGTTCGCGCGTCGCCTTGGGCAGCGAGGAGCCGTGGCACACCAGGCACCCGCCACCCATGGTAATGCCCTTCATCAGGCGGAAGACCCGCTTGCCCTGGGCGTCGGTGACCACCTCGGCATACACCAGCTTGCCCGGAGCCGCCCCGGCCTGGGCCCGGGCCGCGAAGTCGGCCAGCACCCTGGCCTCCCAGGGGTCCGGGGCGTTGGCCGGGTTGCGCAGGCGCCCGCTGGTGCGCCCCACCTGCCAGCCGTTTTTATCCCCCACCCGCTTGGCGATGGCCGGGGCCTGGACCCGGCACACCATTATGGCCGCGGGCGGGCCGCCCCTTTTCAGGCTCGCCTTCAGCTCGCCCTTGAGCGCCGCGAAAAACTGCTGGATCACCGCCAGGCCCTGGGCTCTGAGTTGGGCAGTGTCCGGCGGGGCGGCCCAAACGGGCGCGGCGCAAAGAAAAGTGATAATAAAAACCGCTATCAGGCTTTTCATGGCGGCTCCCTAGGGAATGATTCCCCGCCGCCGGCGGCGCCAGCCGGGGGAAATCCTGATGATTCTATATTTATAAGGTACTTGGGCGGGAGGTCAAATTTGTTTTATACTTAGCGGGCCGTGGCCGCCGAGGCGGCTCGCGCCTGCCTACGACCTTTGGGGGGAGACCCGCTATGGCAACAGAAAGCGAAACGCGCCGCCGGCGCATGTACTTCTACCCCGGCTTCCAGCCCAGCTTTGTGTGGGGTCTGGGCGGGGCGGTGCTGGCCGCCGGGCTGGCCGCCGTCTTCTCCATGGTCATCCTGCTCTTGGTGCATGGGCGCTCGATCGTGCCCGACGTGTTGCCCATCCTCATCGGCTTCAACATCGTGGTGGTGCTTTCCCTTCTGCTGATCGTCTATTGGGTGGCCTTGTTCGTTTCCCACCGCATGGGCGGCCCGCTCTACCGCATGGAGGCGGCCTTCCGGGATATGGCCCAGGGCCGCCTCAACCAGAGGGTGAGCCTTCGGCGCGGCGACCAGCTTCAGCACGAGGCCGAGGCCCTGAACCAGGGGGTCAGCGCCCTGCGCGAGCGCCTGGAAAAGCTGCGCCGCGAGGCCCGCCAACTGGAAGAGGCCGTCGACCCCCAGGAGATGCGCGACCGGGCCAACCTCCTGCGGCGGCGCATGGACGACCTGTTCGAGCTTTAGAAGACAGCGCCCCAGTCCCCCACAACCAACACGGAGCCGATCATGCCCCAGGCGGTGACCACGGTAATAGACCCGGAACGCTGCAACGGCTGCGGCCGCTGTATCAGAGTTTGCCCCTCCCAGACCCTGAGCCTGGTGAACGGCAAGGCGGTGGTGACCGGCGACAGCTCGCTGAACTGCGGCCACTGCCAGGCGGTGTGCCCCGAGGGGGCGGTGCGGGTCGCCAGCCTGGACCCGGAACAGGCCAGCTTCGCCACCTTCGAGCTGGACGAGACCTGGTTGCCCCACGGCAACTACGACCTGCCCGGCCTGGCCCGGCTCATGGCCTCGCGGCGCTCCTGCCGCAACTACCGCAAGGATGCGGTGCCCAGGGAGCTGCTGGCCGACCTGGTCAAGATCGGCCTCAGCGCGCCTTCGGGCACCAACAGCCAGCGCTGGAGTTTCACCGTGTTGCCCAACCGGGAAAAGGTCTTGGAACTGTCCCAGGGGGTGGGCCAGGTCATGGCCGCCTTCAACCGCATGTCCGAGAAGGCCTGGCTGCGGGGTCTCATGCGCCTCGTGGGCAAGCCCCAACTGGACCAGTATTACCGCGAGTACCACGACTCGGTGAGCCGGGGCCTGGCCGAGTGGGAAGAGAAGGGCATCGACCGCCTGTTCCACGGCGCGGCCGCGGCGATCATGATCGGTTCGCTGCCCGGAGCCTCCACTCCCAAGGAAGACGCCCTGTTGGCCGCCGGGCACATGCTCCTGGCCGCCCATGCCATGGGCCTGGGCACCTGCCTCATCGGCTTCGCCGTGGAGGTCTTGGCCCAGAAGCCCGAAATTGGGCGCCCCTTCGGGGTGAGGCCGGAAGAAAGAATTCACGCGGTCATAGCCTTGGGGTGGCCCAAGGAGGAGTATGTGCGCGCTACGGGGAGGCGGGCTCCGGTCGTACGGTGGTGTGATTGAGGCGGCTTTGCCAGACGCCCGTGGGCTTCGTTGCCGCGCGGCTTCGCCAGACTCCGCATGGCGGCGTTGTCGGCGTCACTCGGTCCTCGGCGTAGGTAGACTACGCCTGCGTCCCTCGTTCGCCTGCCGCCTTGCCCTGCGGTGCCTGGCTGTGCCGCGAAGCAGGGGAGGGCGGGGATAAACCCCGCCCCTACATCGCCCATCCAGTGATCGTGCAGGTTGGGTAGAGCGAAGCGAAACCCAACAATTCCTTCTTGTCCTTATCTTATTCCAAATCCAGCAACAGTCGTCATCGCGAGGAGCATCTTGGAAAAGATGCGACGTGGCGATCTTCGACCTCCCCCAGGCGGGATGGGTCGTGGCGTGGCGGGTGGCTGGGCCTTGTCTGGTCGGCGCAGGCACGACGAGGGAAGCGGAAGATGGCCACGTCGCGACGGGAGGCGGCCTTTGCTTCCCCAGACCTTTGCCTCCGCCGCTTCTCGCCATGACGGCTATGGCTGAAATCAGAGGGAGAGGCCGCTTGCCTCGCCTGCCAAAATCTCACCCGGCGCACAAAGACCTCCACGCCCATCCGGGCAATCTCCCAAATACCCACTTGACATGTAATGATAGGTTTGATTAGGGTGGTGACTGGGCGGTCAGTCATCAGGAGGGAGGCGGACGTGCCCAAGGATACCCTGGACAAGATCAAGCCCGCCAAGCGGGAGAAGCTCCTGAGCGAGGCGGCCAAGCTGTTCGCCCAGCGGGGCTTCAACCAGGCGGACATGGCCGAGCTGGCCGGGCGGGCCGGGGTGGCCAAGGGCTCGCTGTACAACTACTTCGAGTCCAAGGAAGAGCTCTACCTCTACGTCTGCCGCGACGGCCTGAACCGCTCGCGTCAGGCGGTGTACGGCGGCCTGGACCCGGAGTGGGACGTGTACCGCCAACTGGAGCACGTCTTCACCCAAGGCGCGGCCTTCGCCCGCAAGCATCCCGAATATCTCATCCTCTACCTCAACGTATCCTCGGCCGGGCTGGAGCCCTTTGCCGAGAAGCTTTCCCTGGAGGTGGAGAAGTACACCGCCGATCATCTCAAGGCCGTTCTGGCCCGGGATATAAAGCGCGGCCTGGTGCGGCCCGACGTGCAGGTGAACCAGGCCGCCTTTTGGATCAACGGACTCTACATCGTGTTCCTGGCCTCCTTGGTCTCGCGGCACTTCCAGATACGCATGCGCGAATATCTGGAGATCAAGGGCCGCCTGACCAAGAAGGTGGTGGAGCAGGAAATCAGGCGCACCGTGGAACTCATCGGGCGGGTATTGGCTCCGCCCCAAGGGAGGGAATAATGGCAGGCACCACCGGGGGGGCGATCATCGCCCAGATGCTGGCGGCCGAGGGCGTGCAGAAAATCTTCGGCATCGTGGACGGCACCTATTTGCAGATGATCAAGGCCTGCGTGGAAGGGGGCATGGAGCTTATCACCCCGCGCCACGAGTCCGTGGCCGCCCAGATGGCCGGGGCCTACGCCCGGCTCACCGGCAAGCTGGGGGTGTGCATCGCCTCCAACGGGCCGGGGGTGGCCAACATGCTTGCCGGGGTGGCGGTGGAGCAAGTGGAGGGCAACCGGGTCTTGCTGATCACCAGCAGCAGGCGCGGGGCCCTCACCTACCCCGACCGGGGCGGGGCCTACCAGTGCTTCGACCAGGTGGGGGTGATCGGGGCCATGTCCAAGTACTCGGCCTGCGCCTCGGACGCCGGGCGCATCCCCGAGCTTTTGCGCGCCGCCCTGCGCGCCGCCTGGGACGGCCGCCCCGGCGTGGTGCACCTGGACGTTCCCGAGAACGTGATCAACGGCGAGTGCAAGCCCATGGGCTTGCCGGGGCCGGAGCGTTACCGGCAAAGCGCCCCCCTGGTCCCGGACCCGGACCAGGTGAAGCAGGCGGCGCACCTGCTGCAGACGGCCCAGCTGCCCATGATCCACGCGGGCAGCGGCATCATCCACGCCCAGGCCTACGAGGAGCTGGCCACCCTGGCTGAGCTGCTCTCGGCCCCGGTGACCACCTCCTGGGGCGCGCGGGGGGTGCTCAGCGAGGACTCGCCCCTGGCCTGGCCCATGGTGCACATCAAGGCGGTGAACGCCCTGCGCAACGAGGCCGACGTGGCCCTGGTCCTGGGCTCGGAGCTGGGCGAGACCGACTGGTGGGGCAAGCCGCCCTATTGGGCCCCTTGGGACAAGCAGAAAATGATCCAGGTGGACACGGACCCGGAGGTGCTGGGGCGCATCCGCCCGGCCGACCTGCTGGTGTTGGCCGACGTGAAAGAGTTCATGAAGGCCCTGATCGCCGAGCTGCAAGATCGGACCATGCCCCTGGCCGAGCGCAAGGCCAAGCTGGAAAAACTGGCCCAGGAGAAGGTAAAGGACCGGGCCAAGCTGGACGAAAAGCTAAACGACACCGGCTCGCCCCTGATGACCGCCCAGGTGGGCGCGGTGTGCAACAAGCTGCTGGCCCCGGACGCGGTGTACGTGTTCGACGGCGGCAACACCGCAGTGTGGGGCAACTTCTACGTGAAGCTCTCCACCCCCGGCTGCCAGCTGGGCACCCATCACATGGGCCACCTGGGCGCGGGCACCGGCCAGGCCCTGGGCGCTGCGGTGGCCCGGCCCGGCAGCCAGGTGGTGTGCATCACCGGCGACGGGGCCATGGGCTTCCATCCCCAGGAGCTGGAGACCGCGGTGCGCCACGGCCTAAAGGTGATTTTCATCGTGTGCGCGGACAAGCAATGGGGCATGGTGAAGATAAACCAGAGCTTCGCCCTGCACCCGGTGCAGACCATGCTCAAGAAGTCCCTGGACCCGGAAAAGACCTTCGGCACCGACCTGGGGCCCATCGCCTGGGAGGAGCTGGCCTTTTCCCTGGGGGCCTACGGAGCCAAGGCCAACAGCCCCGCGAGCCTGGAAGAGGCGCTCAAGGCGGCCCTGGAGCAGCCGCTGCCCGCGGTGATTCACGTGGAGGTGGACCCGGTGAAGCACATGTGGGCTCCCGGCCTGATCCATTTCAAGGCCATGCACCAGGAACCCAAGGGGAGGTGATATGGACGCGGCGGCGGTTGACGCGGTAAGGCTGAACTTCAACCCGTCGGGGCTTCTGGCCCTAAACGCGGTAATCGGCCTGATGATGTTCGGCATCGCCCTGGACTTGAAACCCAGCGACTTCACGCGCATCATAAAGTCACCCAGGGCGCCGGCCATCGGCCTGGGGGCCCAGTTCATCCTGCTGCCCGCTTTCACCTTTTTGCTTACCCTGGTGCTTCCCATCTCGCCCTCCATCGCCTTGGGCATGATCCTGGTGGCGTCGTGTCCCGGCGGCAACCTGAGCAACATGATGACCTACCTGGCCGGGGGCAACGCGGCGGTGAGCGTGTCCATGACCGCCGTGTCCACCGCCGCGGCGGTGGTGATGACCCCGCTGAACCTGGCGGTGTGGGGCAGCCTGAACCCGGCCACCGCGCCCATACTGCGGGCGGTGAGCCTGAGCCCCCTGGACGTGTTCTTCACCATCGTGATGATCCTGGGCATCCCCATGGTGCTGGGCATGGTGGTGGGGCGCTGGTTTCCCCGCCTGGTGGACCGGGTGCGGGGTCCCTTCAAGATCTTCGCGGTGTGCGTGTTCTTGGCCGTGGTGGGCGGGGCCCTGGCGGCCAACTGGCACAACTTCATACGCTACGTGGGCCTGGTGGCCCTGGTGGTGGCGGCGCACAACGCCATGGCGCTCAGCCTGGGCTACTCCAGCGCCCGTCTGGCCAAGCTGCCGCCCAAGGACGTGCGGGCGGTGGCCATCGAGGTGGGCATCCAAAACTCGGCCCTGGGCCTGATCTTGGTGTTCGACTTCTTCGGCGGCCTGGGGGGCATGGCCATCATCACCGCCTGGTGGGGGGTGTGGCACATCATTTCCGGGCTGGTCGTGGCCTCGTTCTGGTCGCGGCGGCCCATTAAGGAGGCCACGGCATGAGCTTTGAACCGGCCCGGCCCACCTCGGTGCTGGTCACCGGCGCGGGCGGCTATCTGGGACGCCAGGTGGTGGCCGACCTGGCGGCCAACCCGGGCAGCCTGGAGCGCATCGTGGCCATGGACTTGCGGCCCGAGCCCGAGGAAAAACGCCTGCCCGGGGTGAGCTACCTCACCGCCGACGTACGCGACCGCGCCTTGCCCCGGATCATCGAGGGCGAGAAGCCCCAGGTGGTGGTGCACCTGGCCGCCCTGGTGACTCCCGGCAAAAAGAGCGACCGCCGCCTGGAGTACGAGGTGGACGTGATGGGCACCCAGCTGGTGCTGGAGGGCTGCGTGAAGGCCGAGGCCCGGAAGATCATCTACTCCAGCAGCGGGGCGGCCTACGGCTACCACGCCGACAACCCGGCCTGGCTCAGCGAGGACGACACCCTAAGGGGCAACAAGGAGTTCGCCTACTCGGACCACAAGCGCCAGGTGGAGGAGATGCTGGCCCGCTGGCGGCACGACTACCCCGAGCTTGAGCAGCTCATCCTGCGCTCGGGCACCATATTGGGGGCGGGCACGGCCAACCAGATCACCGCTTTGTTCGACAAGCCGTTTCTCCTGGGGGTGGCCGGCAGCGAAAGCCCCTTTGTGATCATCTGGGACCAGGACGTGGTGGGGGTGATCCGCCAAGGCATCTTCAGCACGGCCACGGGCATATACAACCTGGCCGGGGACGGGGCGGTCACCATGCGCGAGATAGCGGGCATCCTGGGCAAGACCTATCTGCCCCTTCCCGCCGGTCTGCTGCGGGGGGCGCTGTGGGTGCTCAAGCGCCTGGGCCTGACCCAGTACGGCCCGGAGCAGGTGGGCTTTTTGCAGTACCGCCCGGTGCTGGACAACAAGCGCCTGAAAGAGGTGATGGGCTACATCCCGGCCAAGACCAGCCGGGAGGCGTTCGAGTATTACCTGGCCTGGCGCGACGGGCATGGCCAAACGTAACTACCAGGGCAAGACGGTGGTGATCACCGGTGGGGCCGGCGGCCTGGGCGCGGCCTTCGCCCGCCGGTTCGTGGGCCTGGGGGCCAAGGCGGCCCTGTTGGACCTGGACGGCGAGGCGGCCCGGCGCATGGCCGTGGAGATGAGCGGCGCCGGGGCCCAGACCCTGGGCCTGGCCTGCGACGTCACCGACCCGGAAGCCTGCGGCGAGGTCATGGGCCAGGTGTGCGAGCGCCTGGGCGGCATCGACCTGTTGATCAACAACGCGGGCATCACCCACCGCAGCGCTTTCAAGGACACCAGCGCGGCGGTATTCGCCAAGGTGATGGCCGTGAACTTTCTGGGCAGCCTGTACTGCACCAAGGCTGCCCTGCCCAGCCTGCTGGCCAGGCGGGGGCAGATCGCGGTGATCTCCTCGGTGGCCGGGGTGGCTCCGCTCTACGGCCGCAGCGGCTATTCGGCGGCCAAGCACGCCCTGCACGGGCTCTTCGAGACCCTGCGCACCGAGCTAATGGGCACCGGGGTGACGGTGACCATAATCTGCCCCGGCTTCACCAACACCGGCATCGCCCACGCGGCCCTGGACGGCGACGGCAGCCTGACCAAGCATCGCCAGTCCACGGTGGGGCGCATCGCCAGCGCCCAGGAGGTGGCCGAGGCCCTGCACCGGGCGGTGGCTGGGGAGAAGCGCCTGGTGGTGCTGTCCACGGTGGGCAAGCTGACCTACCTCATCAACAAGCTGTGGCCCGCCAAGTATGAGCGGATGATGTTGAAGTCGCTCAAGAGCGAGTTGGAGCGCTAGGGGGCGGGCGGCTGCGCCAGGAAGCGCCATGCTGCGTTGTCGGCGGCGCTCAAGCCTCGACGTAGTTTTACTACGCCTCCGGCTTTCGCTTGCCGAGCGCCTTGCCTGCCACTCCCTGGCTGTGCCGCTGAAGATTGTCCCGCAGCTATTTGAGCAATGATGTAGTAGGTTGGGTAGATCGAAACGGAACCCATCAACATCGTTCCGTCACCTTCCCCCACAATCCAGCAACAGCCGTCATCGCGAGGAGCATCTCGGGAGAGATGCGACGTGGCGATCTTCGATTTATCCCGAGCGGGATGGGTCGAGGCGTGGGGTGCGGTTGGGCCGTGTCCGGCAAACCCAGGCATGACGAGGGAAACGGAAGATGGCCACGTCGCGGCGGGAGGACCGCCCTTGTTCGCCCAACCTTTGCCTTCACCGCTCCTCGCCATGACGGCTGTTTGCTGGAAGTAGGGGGCGGGGCGAGTTGGTTTCGGTCGGGCATTGGCGTTGGCATGGGCGGCGTTTTCTGCCTGCAGAGATTGCTTCGTCGCTTTGCTCCTCGCAACGACAAGAATTGTTTTGGATCGGGCATCCTGAGTGGCTTGGGACGATATCAGGGCGGGGATAAACCCCGCCCCTACATCAAGAAGAATACTTTTAGTGTAGGGGCGGGGTTTATCCCCGCCCTCGCCAAAAGGGATTGTTGGGTTTCGGGCTGCGCCCTCTACCCAACCTACGCAATTTCTTTAAGCACCCTGCTCTTTCTTACCTTCACCAACTCCCCTTCTTAATCAAATCCCGTCTTAAAGGCACCTCCCCTAACACCACAAGCTGCCTAGGAAATGAACCGGCCTCATGCTAGAGTGGGCCCAACGCACGACCCTGCCTGGAGGAAACCCATGGCCCCCGATGTCTTTCAAAAGCTGGCCCGCCATATGGACAGCCTGCCCGGAGGCTATCCGCCCACCGAAGATGGGGTGGAGCTGAAGATCCTGAAAAAGCTCTTCACCCCTGAGCAGGCCGAGCTGGCCCTGCACTGCACCCTGATTCCCGAGGAGGCGCGGGTCATCGCCCGGCGGGCGGGCCTGAGCGTGGACGAGGCCAAGGAGCGCCTGGAAAAGATGGTGGACCAGGGACTGATCCTGGGCATCTACCCGCCGGGCCGCGAGGCCTTGTACATGGCCTCCCAATACGTCATCGGCATTTGGGAGTACCAGGTGAACAACCTGGACGCCGAGCTGGTGCAGCTGATGAACGCCTACATCCCCACCCTGTTCGAGGCCGGGATATGGCAGAAGGCCCCGCAGCTCAGGACCATCCCCGTGGGCAAGAGCATCGAGGCCAAGCAGCACATCATGGCCTACGAACAGGCGGAAGACCTCATCCGCAGGCAGAATAAAATTTTGGTGGCTCCGTGCATCTGCCGCCGGGAGCACACCCTGGTGGGCAAGGGCTGCGACAAGCCCGAGGAGACCTGCCTGGTGTTCGGGGCCGGGGCCTACTATTACCTCCGGCGCGGGGTGGGCCGGGAGATCGACCAAGAGGAGGCCCTGGGCATCCTCCAGAAGGCCGACGAGGCGGGCCTGGTGTTGCAGCCCTCCAATGCCCAGAAGCCCATCAACCTGTGCTGTTGCTGCGGCTGCTGCTGCCAGGTGCTAAAGACCCTCAAGCGCCAGCCCCGCCCGGCCGACCTGGCGGCCAGCCCCTTTGTGGCCTCGGCCGATCCGGAAGAGTGCATCGGTTGCGGGGTGTGCGTGGACCGCTGCCAGATGGAGGCGCTCAGCCTGGACGACGAGGACAAGGTGGTGCTGGACCGGGACCGCTGCATAGGCTGCGGCCTGTGCGTGAGCACCTGTCCCTCCGGGGCCCTGACCCTGGAGCGCAAGCCAGAGTCCGAGCAGAAGCCGGTGCCGGGCAGCGTCAAGGATATGTACGTGGACATGGCCAAGGCTCGGGGGACCCTGAGCGGGGGGAAGATGGCCATGATGGGGCTCAAGTCTAAACTGGATAGGCTGTTGGCGGCCAAGAAATAGTGCGGTAAGGCGGCGGCTGCGCCAGCTGCCCGTGGGCTTTGTTGCCGGCATCACTTAGGCCTCGGCGTGACTCTGCCACGCCTGCGGCCTGCGCTCGCCGCCGCCTCGCCCACGAACACCTGGCTGTGCCGCGGGGAGGGGAGGGCGGGGATAAACCCCGCCCCTACACTAAGAGCTTTCTTTTTGATGTAGGGGCGGGGTTCATCCCCGCCCTAGGCCGTTAACGGCACGGTCAGTAGAGGGAATTGTTGGGTTTCGCTTTGCTCTACCCAACCTACGCGATTGCCGAAAATAGCAAAGGCCGTGGGCGATTGACCCACGGCCTTTTGGCGTCTGGCCGCGTGGCCTAGAAGTCGGCCAGACCGGCCAGGCCGCCCCGGCCCGAGGCGAAGATGTTTTCCTGGAGCGCCGCGATGCGCGGGGGCAGCAGGTTCAGGGCCGGGCGGGGCAGGGCGAAGGCCGCCCGGTGCACCGCCTCGGTGTAGTACTTGAGGGGCATGAGCTCGCCCACCCGCATGGCGTCCGGCGGGCTCAGGGGATAGGCCAGGGTGGTCATCAGGGCAAAGCCCATGAGCCCGCTGTTGTAGGTGGGCACCTGGGCGGTGTAGTAGCAGGCATGGGGGAAGATGCCTTCCAGCAGCGCGAAGGTGTCGCGGATCAGCTCCGGGTAGAGGAAGTAGGACTCGGCCAGGGCGGCGGCCACCCCGCCGGGGGCCAGGGCCTTTTTCACGCTCTGGTAGAACGCCTCGCCAAACAGACCCTGGGCCGGGCCGTCGGGGTCGGAGCTGTCGATCAAGATGGCGTCGTAACGCTCCCGGGTCTCGTTCAAAAAGGCCACCCCGTCGCCGATGCTCAGCTTAAGGCGCGGGTCGCTAAAGCCCACGGCCAGGCCGGGGAAGAAGCGCTTGGCCGCCTCCACCACTCCGCCGTCGATCTCGCACAGGTCCACGCGCCGCACCGTGGGGTGCCTGAGCACCTCGCGCAGGGTGCCGCCGTCGCCGCCGCCGATGATCAGCACCCGGCTGGGGGCGGGGTGGGTGAGTAGCGGCACGTGGGCCAGCATCTCGTGATAGCCCGGCTCGTCGAACTCGGTGGTTTGGATGATGCCGTCCAGCAGGAGCACCCGCCCCAGGGGGCCGCACTCGATGACGTGCAGGTCCTGGTACTGGGTTTGCTCGTGGTAGAGCACCCGGTCTACTTTTAAGGCCAGGCCCAGGGAGCCCCCCAGGTCGGCGGGCTCCAGGTACAGGGCGTCGTCCACGGGCTGGCTGTATTTGGGCATGGCTCCTCCCCAGGGCCTTGGCCAAGTCCGGCGGCCGTCCCCCCGGCCGGACTTATGGTTGAAACGAGGCTAGTTCTCCAAGGGGCGGGAAAGGGGCTGGGCGTCGGGCTTGTGCCTTATCATATCCGGCGGCAGGTCGAGCATGCCCCGGCTGAACATCATCTTCTGCATGGACTTGGCCCTGAAACCCTTGCGCAGGGCCTTGGCCGCGGCGTCCATGTCGATCACGTCGCCGCAGGTGAACACGTCCAAGGCGGCGTAACCGTATTCCGGCCAGGTATGGATGGTGAAGTGGGACTCGCTGATGATGATGACGCCGCTGACCCCTTGGGGCGCGAACTGATGGAAAAAGGGTTTGATGAGGGTGGCGCCGGAGGCCTCCACCGCAGAGGTCATCACCGAGGCGACATGCTGCGGATCGTCCAACAAGGCGGCCGGGCAGGAGTATAGTTCTAGGATTAGGTGGCTTCCGAGGGCTTTCATAGCTTGCCTCCCTCCCGGTCCGCAGCACATGGCGCCACGGCCGCCGCCCGGCTCCATGAGCCGGCGCGGAGAGCCTGCCGGTAGTCCAGCAGCAGGATATTAAACGTAAATCAACCCCGCCCCGACCGGCGCCGGTCTTTAAGGACCATCGCCGGGGCAGCGAGGCCGCCCCATGGGGACCTCCTTAGTTGTAGGAGTTCTGACCTCAGTTTGTCATCACTCGGGCCGGAGCCCGGCAATGATGAAGGCATTATCTACACTTCGCCGTCGTTTCAGTCAAGACAAGCTTTCCCCCGCGCGCTTCCGGCTCCTGGGCCGCTGGTCGCTCCCGGCGACCCCCCTCTTGACTTTATATTAGATAACGTCCTAAACTTACTAAACTCTGGGTAACTTATCAGGAGCGGCAGGCAATGACCTTGACCAAAGCGGACATTGTAGCCCAAGTCTACGCACAAGGGCAGTTGACCAAAGCCGAGGCCGCCGACGCGGTGGAGCGAGGCCTTGAGTTGATCAAGCAGGCCCTGTCCACCGGCGACGAGGTGCTGGTGAGCGGCTTCGGCAAATGGTCGGTGCGCGAAAAGGCCGAAAGGCGCGGACGCAACCCCCAAACCGGGGACCCGCTGCTTTTGCCTCCGCGCAAGGTGGTGACCTTCCGGCCCTCCCGGGTGCTAAAGGCGAAAGTGCAGGCGCAGTACGACGATAGAATGTCCGGTGGTGCCTCCGACGGCCAGCAGCCGGCGGGCAAGGTGTTTCGCCCCGGATACTTCTAGACGCTGTCGTGCCCTGCCTGGCGGTCCTTAGCGACCTGCACGCCAACCTCAGCGCCTTGCAGGCGGTGAAGGCCGACCTCGCGCGGCGAGGCGTTGACCAGGTCCTGGTTTTGGGCGATCTGGTGGGGTACCTGACCCGGCCCAACCAGGTGGCCGGGGCGGTGGCCGAGGCCGGGTGGGACTGCCTGGCCGGCAACTACGACCTGGCGGTGCTGGCCGGTGGCGACGAGGGAGTGGACAACTTCCTGCGCCAGGGCATAGGCCCGGAGCCCAGGGCGGTTTTTTCCTGGACCGAAAGGCGGCTGCGCCAAGGCACCCGCTCTTTTTTGTCCAAGCTTCCCCGCAAGATAGAGATGGACACCCCGGCTGGCCGCCTCCTGGCGGTGCACGGCAGCCCCTTGGCGGTGCGCCAGTACGTGTACCCCGACCACCCCGAGGACGAGTTGGCCGCCTGGGTGCAAGAGGCCGGGGCGGCCATCCTGTGCATGGGCCACACCCACATCCCCTTCGTGCGCCGGGTGGGCGGCGGCCTGGTGGTGAACCCCGGCAGCGTGGGCAAGGCCAAGGACGGCGACCCAAGGGCCTCTTACGCCCTCATCGAGCTGGGGCCCCAGCCCAGCGCCGAGATCGTGCGCCTGGAGTGGGACATCGAGGCCGAGGCCCGGCTGCTAGGTGAGGCGGGCCTGGGGGCCACGGCTCCCCGGCTGGCCCAGGGGCGCTAGGGCGCGGTATACTCCCGGCCGGGAGGAAGAAATGCCCCGGCCCATCGTCAGCTATCATCCCGGCCTGGAAGCCGATATCAACCTGGTGCTGGTGTCCCAGCGGCCCCTGGACGACCGCGACCGCGAGGTGGCCGGGCAGGCGGCGGCCATCCTATTGCCCCAGATCTGCCGGGCCGACCTTTTCGCCCTGGCCGCCGAGAGCGGGGCGCCCTTTTTCCCCAACCCGGCGGTGCATCTGAGCCTGGACGGCAAGGTGGGAAACTACCGCCTGTTCAGAGACTTGGGCCTGCCCCATCCCCCCACCCTGGAGTTCGACGGCCTCGCCGGCGCGGCGCGGGCCTGGGAAGAGGGCCAAGCTGAGGTGGCCGCCCTGGGCGCGCCCCTGGTGGCCAAGGGCGCGGGCGGCGGCATGGGCGAGAACGTGTTCTTGGTGAACAACCCCGCCGAGCTGCGGGGCCTGGCCGGGCGGCTGGAGACCTATTGCCACCGGGGGCCCTCGGGCCTGGTGTTGCAGCGCTACTTCCCCGGCGCGGTGGACCTGCGGGTGGAGCTCTTGCACGACGCGGCGGATGTGTACTGGCGCAGGGCCCGGCACGAGGAGTTCCGGGCCAACCTGTGCCAGGGCGGCACGCTCATCAAGGACGGGCCGGATAAGGAGCGCCAAATCGCGGTGGATTTGGCCCGGCGGCTGCAAAAGGCGGCCAAGCTGGACCTGGCCGGGGTGGACGTGCTGATCACCGCCGAGGGCGAGCCGCTGCTCATCGAGATCAACTTCTTTTTCGGCCGCCGGGCCCTGGGGGGGCACGAGGTGTTCTTGCAGCGCTACCTTAACGCGGTGCGCCGCTGGCTGGCCGACCAGGGGCTGGAGCCCCAGCGGGTGCGCCTGGCCCAGGATGACCTGTGAAGCACAGCGGGCTGCTCTTGTGCTCGCCGGGGCGGGGGCTTAGCTGCGTGGCCTGCTGCCCGCCCATCCGCCCGGCGGGCTACGACCACGCCGACCACCTGGGCAGCCTGCGCCGCTTATTGGCCGAAAACACCCGCGCCCTGCGCGAGCAGGGGCCGCCGACCAAACCCATCACCGGCTATTGGTGCCCCGGCCTGGGCTTTCTGGACAAGGAGGGCCGCATGGCGGGGTGCCTGCTGCACCCGGCCCAAAACCAGGGCCGCGACCTGCGCGGGCCCACCGGTTTCCAGGAAAAATGCGCCCGGGAGAGCTGCCCCCCGGCAAGGGCCTTCGCCGCCCTGGGCGAGGACGATCGCGCCGCCCTCATGGGCCTGTGCCTGGGCATGGACAGCCTGTCTTTCGGCAGCCCGCGCCTGAACCCGGTGATGCGCCTTTTGGCCTTCGGCCCCGAGGTGGCAGCTGCGGCGGCGGGCCTGGGCCTGGGCAGCCGGGAGGATCTGGCCGCCTGGCCCTGGTTGGATGAGACGCCGCCCGCCTGGGGCTGGCTCTTGGCCCGGTGGCTGGAGGCCTGGGGCGCGGCGGCATTGGCTAGCGCCGACTTGGCCGCCCGGCTGGCGGGCGAGGCCCAGGCCCTGGCCCAGCGCCTGGGCCCGGTCCCGCCCATGGAGCAGGGCCAGGCGCTGCACGCCCTGTGCGGCGAGTGGGAGGCTCGGGCCTGGCAACAGCTCAGCGGCCGCCGCCGGGTGCGCCCTCCGGACTTGGCCCGCTGGCGGGCGCTTATCTAGCGAAGTATCTGATCCAGGATGCCGTCCATGGCGGGCATCTCGGGTGCTATGCCGCTGGCGGACCACACTACGCGGCCGTCGCTCAGCAAGCCCAGGGCCGGGCGGCCGTCGCGCTGGGTGTTGAACAGAAGGCCGGTGTCGTCGGGGTTGTAGGCGAACAAGATTGGTTTGTCGTTTTGTAAACCCATAGCCACCTTGCTTTCGTTTTTGCTGTTCCAGAACCCCAACAAGGCGCCCCTTTTAGGACCCCATAACATGGTTATGGCCGGTTTTTTTTGAGCTTGGTAAATACCGATGGCAGGCTTGCCTCCATTAACTGCCATGAATGCTTTAGGGGCGTTTTCCTCGTCACTAAGCAAAATGGCTGGTCCTCGTCCTGGTCTATAGTCTAACGCTAGGCGTATCCTATCCTTTTCGGCCATCAATGCGATTATTGAGTCGCCTCGGTCACCGGTCCGCATGCCGACAGACATATTGCCTTTTTTGTCGTTTAAGGCCAAAGCAGGCCCGCTATCTTCGCAAGCTAGGTATCCGCGCATTTGTCCAACTTTATCCAACACATAAACTGCAGGCTGTCCAGAACGGTCGAACGAAATCCCTGCTCGTGGCTTGTTGTTTTCATCAACCAAGTAAAAACCACGAGCGAGTATTTGGTCAGGGATTTTCTCATCGGCTTTTGGGTTGGCGAAGACCCGTTCAGAAAAGGCCCCACCGAACATACCGGCAATGAAGGAAATAGCGATTATGGCAACTATGTGAATGGCTTTCATGATTCCCCCCGGAAGCTGATCGTTAGCGAAGTATCTGGTCGAGGATGCCGTCCATGGCGGGCATCTCGGGTGCCACGCCGCTGGCCGACCACACTACGCGGCCGTCGCTCAGCAAGCCCAGGGCCGGGCGGCCGTCGCGCTGGGTGTTGAACAGAAGGCCGGTGTCGTCGGGGTTGTAGGCGAACAAGATTGGCTTGTCGTGCATGAGGCCGAGGGACATCTTTGATTGCTTTTTGCTGTTAATAAACCCTAGTAACGCTCCTTCTCTTTTGGGATCGTAGTACATGGCAATCGCTGGCGTGCCGTCCGGCTGATTGAGGCCGATCGCCGGTTTGCCGTGGAGAATGGCCAATGCTGCTCTGCCTACGCTTTTTTCGTCGAATAGCCCAACCACTGGCCCTCGCCCGGGTTTGTAATCTAATCCCAGTCGTGGTTTATTGCCTTTGGCCATCATGGCGATAGTTGAGCTCCCGTTATTACCAGCAGTGATGTTGATCAAAATTTGGCCTTGTTTATCCATTAACGCGAGAGTGGGCCCCTCGGGTCCGCAGCCCAAATAGGCCCTAGGTTTTCCTGCTTGATCGTTAACGCAGAGAACAGGTTGCCCATCCACTGAGAACCCCATACTTGCTCTTCTTTGATTGTTTTTATCAACCAAATGAAATGCCCTAGCGATGATTTGCTCGGGAATTTTTTCGTTGGCCTGGGGGTTGGCGAAGACCTTTTCTGAGAAAGCTCCACCGAACATGCCGGCGATGAAGGAAATGACTATTATGGCAATGATGTGGATGGCTTTCATGATTCCCCCCGTGCTGTGAGCTAGCGAAGTATCTGGTCTAGTATGCCGTCCATGGCGGGCATCTGGGGTGCCACGCCGCTGGCGGACCACGCCACGCGGCCCTCGCTGAGCAGGCCCAGGGCCGGGCGGCCGTCGCGCTGGGTGTTGAACAAAAGGCCGGTGTCGTCAGGGTTGTAGGCAAACAAGATTGGCTTGTCGTGCATGAGACCGAGGGACAAGCGGTGTTGACCTTGGCTATTCCAAGCGGCCAGCATCGCGCCTTTTTTGGGGTCGCTGAGAAGGGAGATGGCTGGCTTCTTGTCGCCTTGGAGAAGGCTTATGCTTGGCTTACCGTGATCAACCATCAAGACCGCTTTGCCGGTGTTGTTGTCATCATAAAGCGCCATGCCTGGTCCCCTTCCAGGTTCGTATTGCATCATCATGCGGGGCTGACCCGAGGTTTTCATTAGAGCTATAGCAGAACTGCCATCATCATCGGCTTTCAGGACCACATTCATGCCGCCTTTTTTGTCGGTAAGGGTCAGCATGGGACCAATTGAGGTGGTGGCCAGGTAGCCCCTAGTATTTCCTTCTTTATCAATTACGTAAATTACCGGGTTGCCGTAGTCGTCAAAGGACATACCTGCACGTGGTTTTTTATTTTCATCAACTAGATAGAAGGCCTTAGCTAAAAGTTGGTTTGGTATCGCATCATCGCTGTTGGGATTGGCAAACACACGCTCCGAAAACGCTCCCCCGAACATGCCCGCGATGAAGGAGATAGCTATTATGGCAATGATATGAATGGCTTTCAATTGTGCCCCCCTCTGCAAAGCTAAATGTGCCCAAGTTAATTAATAAAAATATAACACTAAATGTTTGTCGAGGAAATATCTTTATGAACTACCGTTGTAGTGAGGGGCTGGGCCTTGTGGAAAAAAATAAAAAACCCTTAGCGGGAGAAAGTTGTCATGAATCAAGTCAACACAAATTCAGTAGCAGTGAGTTTGTCAGTCACTCCTAACGCCCAAAGTTTTCAAAACACTAAATCAGAATTAAAGACACTATTCGCTTCGGTTGGCGATTTTATGGGCGACGTCTGGAAGTCCGCCGACCGCCAATTCGATGTCTTCATGTCCGGCCTGGCCTCCGACGTACTCAAAACCTGGGACGACACCGGCAAAACCCTGGCCGACTCCACCAAAAACGCCCTCAAGGGCACGGTGGTGGCCGCATTCGACGGCGAAATGGACCAGGTGGGCGACATCTGGGAAAAATCCTGGGACGACATGGTCACCAAGGTGGACGGCCTGTGGGACAAGCTGTTGACCCAGCCCCTGAACCGGGCCATGACCGGCCTAAGCAACATGTTCAAGGAAATGATAATGGACCCGGTGACCAAATGGTTCACCGGCCTGTTCTCGGGCAGCGGCGATTTCGGCATCTTCGACATAATCCCCTCGATATTCGGCAGCGGCTGGGACGGCGGCTCGGGCAGCCTGCTGGACGCCCTATCCTCCGGGGCCTCCCTCAGCGAGGCCTGGGAGTTCGCGGGCCTGCCGGGCCTGGGGGCAGTTGAGTCGCTCACCTCCTGGGGGAGCTCGCTTTTCAACGGACAAGGTCTGGGGGCCCTGAAAACCGGCGCGTCCAGCGTGGCCAGCTATCTGGGGATGGACTCCCTGGCCGGTTGGTTGGGGGGTTCCTCCATGGAGGGACTGACCGCCGGTCTCGAGCAAGCCATATACGGCATCAATCCCGCATCGCAGGCCGCCGGATTTTCCTGGGGGGCAGCCGCCGGGGTGGCCGCGCCTTTCGCCATATGGGAAATGGGTTCGTTGCTGTCTGGAGGCGACCTACCCTCGCTGACACAGGTGCCGGGCATTATCTACGACGGCATATTCGGCGAAGGCGACAGCATGACCCCGGCGGAGGCCATAAAAAACTGGCAAGGCAACCAGGACTACATGCAAACCATGACCGGCCGGATGCAGTCCCAGGGGCTGGACTTCGGCGAGTTGCAGCAGGGGGTGGGCCTGGGCGGCTTCTCCCTGTTCAGTGAGAGCGCCCAGGAGGCGGCCGATGCCCTGGAGCATCTGCGCACCGTGGCCGGTTACTCCCAGGAGCAGATCGACGCCCTGGTAGCCTCCCTGGACCCCCTGACCCAGGAGTTTGTGGCCTCGGGCCAGGCGGCCAACGACCTGGAGGGCCAGGTGGGAGGCCTGGTGCAGGAGATGAACGCCTCCATCAACAGCTACACCATGACCAGCGACGCGGTGAACACCTACAACCAGCGCATCGACGAACTGGCCGAGCGCCTGGGGCTTTCCGGCGATGCGGCCCGCTCCTTCCGCGATGAGATATGGGCTTTGGCCGAGGGCTTCAGCAGCGGCGGCGAGGAGGCCGGGCAGTTCGACAAGGCGCTCAGCGACTTCATCAGCAACACCCTGGGCAACCTGACCGAAGGGGCCGAGGACGGCAGCGAGGCCATCAACAACCTCATCGACAGCATGAACCAGGCCCAGGACATGCGCGATGGTTTAAAAGGCTTGGGCACCAGCGGGGGCGGGGGCTCCTCGGGCGGCTCCAAGGGCACGGACAAGAGCACCGGCTCCTCTTCCAAAGACGAGTACGCGACCCTGGGGGTGATGCACGGCGGGGGCTACGTGATGGGCTGGCCCAAGGCCCACGCCGGAGCCCTGATAAGCTCCCTGGCCCGTGACGAGGTGCCGCTCATCGCCCGGCGCGGCGAGTACGTGGTGCGCGCCGAGGCGGTGAACGCCACCACCCTGCCCGCCTTAAAGGCCCTGAACCAGGGAGCCGCGCTCCAGGCCGCCGCCCCGGCGGTGAACCTGCACGTGGAGATCCACGGCAACATGCTGGGCAGCCGGGACAACCTGGAGGATTTGGCCAGGCTGCTGGAGGGAAAGCTCAGGGAGTTGGATAGGGCCCGCTGGAAGGCGTGAGGCCGCTTCGCCAGACGGCCGGGGGCTGCGTTGCCGGCTTCGCTTGGGCCTCAGCGTGACTTTGCCACGCTCGCGGCCCGCGCTCGCCGGACGCCTTGCCCGCAGCCGCCTGGCGGTGCCGGGATGCCCTGGCGGCAAGACATGGACGTTGAACGGACGGCTGCGCGGGGGTCTTGCCTTTGCCGGTGAGTAGCCTCATCCTAAAAAAATGCGGATTGGCGTTTTCATAGCCCGCCGTCTGGGGACGGCGTTGATATTGGCCGCCATGCTCCTGGGCGCGGGGTGCCTTAGCCCCCAGCCTTTTGACGAGGCGGCCTGGCAGAAGACCGTGGCCGCCACCGACCCGGCCAAGCTGCACGCCCCCCACCGGGACGCGGACGGCCGCTTTTTCAACCCCTGGCTGCAACAGGACAAGTCCACCTGGGACCTGTTCCGTTGGTGGCTGAGCGCCTCCAGCCTGGGGGACATGAAAGACGCGGACTACCCCGCGCCCAGGGTGGCCAACGATGGGGCCTACCTGCGCGACCCCAATGCCCCGCCCAGCCTCACCTGGGTGGGGCACGCCACCTACGTGGTGCAATGGGGCGGCCAGGTGGTGGTCACCGACCCCTTTTTCTCCGACAGCGCGGCGGTGGTGAGCCGCCAGGTGCCGCCCGCCTTCGGGCCCGAGGCCCTGCCCCGGGGGGTGGTGGTGCTCATCAGCCACAACCACTACGACCACCTGGACTCCGACGCGGTGGCCGCCCTGGCGGGCAAGGACGCGCTGTTTCTGTGCCCCCTGGGCCTGGGTGGGTTGCTAAAGGAGATGGGGGGCAAGCGGGTAAAAGAGCTGGACTGGTGGCAGAGCGCGGTGGTGGACGGCGCCACCTTCACCTTCCTGCCCACCCAGCACTGGAGCCGCCGTTTCGGACAGAGCTACAACCAGAGCCTGTGGGGCTCCTGGATGCTTCAGCGGGGCGGGGAGACGATCTATTACGGGGCGGATAGCGGCTATTTCAAGGGCTTCAAGGAGTTCGGACGCCGCTGGCCCAAAATAGACCTGGCCCTGCTGGGCACCGGGGCCTACGCCCCGCGCTGGTTCATGCACTACGCCCACATGGACGTGCCCGAGATGTTCCAGGCCTTCGCCGACCTGGGGGCGCGCCGCCTGGTGCCCACCCAGTGGGGGGTGCTGCCCCTGGGCGACGGCGCCGCCGGATGGCCCGCCGAGGACATCCGCCGCTACCTGGAGAAGCATCCCCGGTGGCGCGGGCGGGTGCTGCTCTTGCCCATTGGGGGCGTCACGCCTTTGGAGCCGGTCCGCTGATGTGCTATAGTTTAGCCAACAAGTAGAAAATCACTTCCCGGCAAAGGAGGCGCTCCATGAAAACAATGCAGATGGTATACGGCCTGGTGGGCTCGGCGGTGTTCGCGGGCATCTACCTCCTGGCCAGCAGCTTGGAGCGCTTTTGGGTGGCCTTCCCCCTGTTCGTGATCTCGGTGCTGGCCATGGCCGTGGCCGGCGACCTCATCAAAAAGCTGGACGCCAAGGCCTAGACCAAGCTTCGGAGTATCAAGGCCCCGCCCGTATATGGGCGGGGCCTTTCTTGTTTTTTCGCCCGGCTTCGCCTGGCGGCCGATAGCTGCGTTGCCGGCATCGCTTGGGTCTCGGCGTGACTTGGCCACGCTTGCGGCCCGCACTCGCCCCAGCGAGCCGCTGGAAGCAAAGCGGGTCGAGCAATGAGTTGCCTCCACCAACGTTGACTGCTCCCGGTGAAATTTATTTGGTGGCCCAAGCCTTGGGCCGCCTTGCTCTCGACCACCAAGCTGTGCCGGGTCAGGCTACGAACCGGATGAATACCAAATCAAATAAAGCGAAAAAATTTGGTCGCTACCGATTAATTAAGCGTTGCTATAAACGAGTGACCGTGAAACGGATGGCCACGCTGCCCGCCGGCAATACGGTGATTCCGGGCCAATTGCCACTCGCCTGGCTGGCGGCCACGTAGGCATCCAGGGTCGCCTTGCCCGTGGCGCCGACAATCACCACGATCACGTCAAATTTTTTCCCTGAATCACCGGCGCCGCCAAAAGTGACCGTGCGTGACCATGAGCTGTCGTTGGGAAGCTTGGGGGCCTGGGGGTAATAACGTCTCACGCTGTGTGAGTAGATGATAAGCCACACCTCGTTATCCGATGAGATGTTGCTGGATTGACCGGACACCACGGTCCGTTGGGCCACGGTCTGGCCGCTCTGGGGGCTGGAAACGCTGACGCCGCTATCGTCATCGCCACCGCCACCGCCACCCCCGCAGCCGGTGGTGTGGAGTAGCGCGGCTGAAAATGAGAGGGAAAGAACCAACGCAAAGAGCACACCCGCCACCTGCTTGCAGCAATGCATGACTGCTCCTTTCAAGCGGTTTTCTGCGTCAACTTGTTGTCTTGTCTGGTTGCGAGGCAGGCATCCCCGGCAGGCTTTGGCAATATAGTATGCACAACTAGGGATTAACGGCAAGGAAACATATGGGGCGGCAACCCGGATCATGGGGCCGTTGCCGCGGCCCACCACGTTTTGAGCCGGAAGCCTCGACCCTCATGAAATCTCCAGGCCGGATATGCTTCGCTTGACCGGGCGCTTGCTTTACAATGGTGGCAAACTCAAACGCGCACAGCGCCCCGGGGGCATCGGGGCTGAGAAGGAGATGGTAGCCATGGAGTTGGCCAATTTGGACCGGCGGCTGCCCCTGGTGCAGCACGCTTCGCTGAAAGACAAGGTGGTTTTGGTGCGCTTCGACCACAACGTGGTCAAAAAGGGCGTGATCAACGACCCCTTTCGCATCGACCGCACCCTGGGCACCCTGTTTTATATCGTGGCCCAGGGCGGCAAGCCCATCATGATGACCCATGTGGGCCGCCCCAAGGACAAGAAGACCGGCGACATCAAGGCGAGCGAGGACTCCGGGGTGGAGCCCATCGTGGACTATCTGAAGAGCAAACTGCACGTCAAGATAGAGGTGCCCTCCTTCCCGGCCGGGCCCAAGGGCATCGCGGCCATCGACACCAGCATCAACCACAACATCCGCCGCCTGCGCCAGGGAGAGATCGCGGGCATCTACCTGCCCAACACCCGCTGGTTCGCGGGCGAGGAAGCCAAGGGCGAGGTGCGCGATGACTTCGCCCTGCAACTGGCTGGGCTGGCCGACGTGTACGTCAACGACGCCTTCGGCTCCTGGCAGCCCCACGCCTCCACCTTTGACGTGACCAAGCACCTGCCCTCCTACGCGGGCTACCTGTTGCAGGACGAAATGCGCCATTTGGAGCTGGTGCTCAACCCGGCCCGGCCCTTCGTGGCTGTGGTGGCCGGGGCCAAGTACGACACCAAGATCGGCCCCTTGCAGGCCCTGTACGAGCAGGTGGACCAGCTCATCCTGGGCGGGGTGATCTACAACACCTACCTCTGCGCCAAGTACGGGGTGAAGATCGCCGGGGTGGCCGAGGAGGACATCGCCGCGGCGGGGGACCTGGTAAAGGCCGACGCCAAGGCGGGCAAGATCATCGAGCTGCCCTACATCGTGGAGAGCGACGTCTTGGGCCGCGAGGAAGGCAAGTACCGCACCGTGGCCCTGGAGGACCTGAAGCCGGGCATGGAGCTGGGCTACGTGTTGGACATCGACCCCAAGAGCTTCGAGGCCCCGGCGGTGAGCCAGGCCCTGGGCAGCGCGGCCAGCATTTTCGTCAACGCGGTGATGGGCTTCACCCCCCACTTCACTGACGGCAGCCGGGCCCTGGACACCACCATCGACGCCAACCGGGCGGCGGCCAAGCTTTACGGCGGTGGCGACACCCTGCAGGAGTTCAAGGACCTGTGCCCCGGCCTGTACCTCTCGGTGCTGGACAACGCGCAGTATTACTTCTTCACCGGCGGCGGCTCGGTGCTCAAGGCCATCGAGCAGCACAGCGCCTACGGCCTGGAGCCGGTGGCCGCGCTCATGGACAACGCCGCCCTTTTGGACCAGGGCGCCCCTATCGGAAAGTAGTTGATTAACTGATTGATATTTAAGGGCATGCCAAAAAACAGCCGCCAGGGGCCCTGGAAGCTCAGAAGTTACATTTTAGCTAAAAAGTAGCTTGCCCACATCTAGAACCTTGTGCTACAAGAGGCCAGGAGGGCGAGTAGTCTCTAGTCATTTCGCGTAGGGTCTGGGTGGCCGGGGGCCGCCGATAAGGCCCTTTTGCACCTTCAGCCTGAGGGAGGGATGGGTTTATGTGGGACGAGAAATTCGAAACCATGTCCACCGACGAGATGCAGGCCTTTCAGCTGGACAAGCTGAAGGAAACCACCGCCTGGGTCTATGAGCGAATTCCTTTTTACAAAAAGAAATTCGACGAGGTGGGGGTCAAGCCGGAGGACATCAAAACCCTGGAGGACCTGGGCCGCCTGCCCTTCACGGTAAAGACCGACCTTAGGGACAACTATCCCTTCGGCCTGTGCGCGGTGCCCATGAACCAGGTGGTGCGGGTGCACGCCTCCTCGGGGACCACCGGCAAACCCATCACCGGCCCCTACACCGCCGAGGACCTGGACCAGTGGGCCGAGTGCATGGCCCGCAACATGGTGGCCGCGGGCATCAGCGGCGACGACATCGTGCAAAACGCCTACGGCCTGGGCCTGTTCACCGGCGGCCTGGGCTTCCACCAGGGTGCGGAAAAGCTGGGCTGCACCGTGATTCCCGCCTCCTCGGGCATGACCGAGCGCCAGATCACCCTGATGAAGGACTTCGGCTCCACGGTGCTGTTCTGCACCCCCTCCTATGCCCTGACCATGGCAGAGAAGGCCTCGGACATGGGCGTGGACATCCGCGAGCTGCCGCTCAGGGTGGGCATCTTCGGGGCCGAGCCCTGGTCGGTGGAGATGCGCGACGAGATCGAGCAGCGCATGGGCATCGACGCCTGCGAGGCCTACGGCCTCACCGAGCTGGGCGGGCCCGGCACCTCCTTCTCCTGTCCGGCCAAGGACGGCTATCTGCACATCAACGAGGACCACATCATGGCCGAGATCATCGATCCGGTCACCGAAGAGGTCCTGCCCCTGGGCGAAAAGGGCGAGCTGGTGTTCACCGCCATCCGCCGCCGGGCCATGCCCATGATCCGCTACCGCACCAGGGACATCACCCAGCTCAAGCGCGAAAAATGCTCCTGCGGGCGCACCCTGCTCAAGATGAAGAAGGTCTTCGGCCGCTCCGACGACATGCTCATTATCAGCGGGGTCAACGTCTTCCCCAGCCAGATCGAGTCCATCCTGCTGGAGGTTCCCGAGGTGGAGCCGCAGTACGTCCTGATCATCCGCAAAAAGGGCTACCTGGACGCGCTGAGCGTGGACGTGGAAGCCAAGCCCGAGGTCTACGACCTGGGCGAGGAAAAGCTGCGCGAGGTGGAAAAGGACATCGAGAGCCGCATCCGGGGCACCATCGGCATCGGGGTCAAGGTGCGCTGCGTGCCGCCCAAGAGCATCGAGCGCTCCGAGGGCAAGGCCAAGCGCGTGTTCGACGCCCGCAAGCTGTAGCGCTACCTAAGAAATATTCAGCGCCCCGCCCGGTATCGGGCGGGGCGTTTTTTGTTGGGGCGGCGGCTTCGCCAGCTGCCCGTGGGCTGTGTTGCCGGCATCGCTTAGGCCTCGACGTAGTAAGCACTACGCCTACGGCCTGCGCTTGCCGGACGCCTTGCCCACAAACCCCTGGCTGTGCCGCTTGAAAGGTCTCTTTGCCTCGTCATGCCTGGGTTTGCCAGACACGGCCAAACCACAGCGCCTTCCACGTACCAACCCTTCCCGCCTGGGGGAAGGCGAGGATAGTCACGTCGCATTTCTGACGGTGATGCTCCTCGCGATGACGACTATTTCCCGGATGGAGACAGACAAAGGCAATGTTGGGTTTCGCTTCGCTCTACCCAACCTACGCTATTTCCTGGTTAAAAAAGAGGCCATGTAGGTTGGGTAGAGGGCTTCCCAGCCCGAAACCCAACATCTTTGTTCGGCAGTGGCGGCCCATTTCTGTTTCACCTTGCCTGAGCCGCCGCACACCGGGCAGGGCTTCTCCTTGCCCGGTCCCAGAAGGCCCTTTTCCCGGATGGAACCTTTACCCTTGCAGCGGGCGCAGGTGACCGTTTTTGCCATGAGCCAACCCCCTTTTAACGGTGTCACTCGTCCTTTTGGCGCGGCGTCAGCATCTTCTGCAACCAGATCAGGTCGAAGTCCTTGTCCCATTTGCGCCCCACCTTGGGGAAGTAGCCCACCTGGACAAAGCCGTGGTTCAGGTGAAAGCGCAGGCTGCCCTCGTTGAGCGAGGACACGTTGGCCAAGAGGTTGTCCACCCCCCGCTCCAGGGCCTCGGCGCTCATAATTTCCAGCAGGCGCGAGCCCAGGCCCTGCCCGGTGTGGTCGGGCAGGAGGAAATAACTCACCTCGGCGGTGCGGGACAGGGTGTCGGGCAGCAGATAGGGCTTTAGCGCGCCGAAACCCACCACTTCGCCATGGTGCTTGACCACGTAGGCGGGGTAGCCGTTCAGGGCCATAAAGAAACGGTCCCACAGGTTTTCGGGCAGGGACAGGCTGGGGTAGGCGGCATAGCCGCTGGCGATGTGGTGGTTCAGTACGGCCAGCACCGCCGGGCCGTGCTCTGGTTGCATGGGCTCGAAGCTGTATAGCATGGGGTGCTCTCCAAAGGGGCGGGCGCGAAGGTTACATCTTGAACACTTCCTCCAGGGGATAATCGTGGGCCATCAAGAAGCCCATCTTGAAGCTGGTTTCGCGGGTCATCTCCAACAACAGCCGCCGTGCCTCGGCCATGGCCTCGGCCCCGGCCTTGTCGCTGCCCGCCAGGCGGCGCTCGGCCTGGCCCAGGCGCTCCAAAAGCCCGGCATAGGTGGCGTCGTTTTCCAGTATGCGCTCCAGATAGTCGCCTTCCAACTCATAAAGCAGATGGGCTTTTTGCAGCACGTCTTGCTTCATGGCTGTTTCCTCCCTGAGCCCTTGGCCTCGTCCGGGGCCGGCTCCTTCTTGGGCGGGGGGCCGCCCTCCAGGCGGGGGGGATATTGGCCCATGAACTCCCGCGCGCCCATCTCGCCCATGCCCAGGCGGCGCACCGCCTCCAGGGGGGCCTGCATGATCACCTGGGCGGGCACGGGCATGGCGTAGTCGTCGTCCGGGGGGGTGAGGGCGCTGTTGAACACCAGGCGCAGGTTCTTCACCTGGGGCAGGGGGGGCAGGTCCTGGCCCACCGCGATCATCAGGGGCAGGCCGGTGAGCAGTGCCACCTTGCCGGTGAGCGGGGCCGCGGTCTGGTTGCCCCAGGGGGCTCCCACCCAGTCGAAACGAATCTCCAGGGTGTCGCCGCTCAGGGCGAAGGCGGGCCAGGCAAAGGAGGCCCCCAGGCGGCGGGCCACCCTGGCGTTCTTGAGGTGCAGCTCCGCGCAGGCCATGCTGAGGGGCCCCTCCAGGGAGTGCTGCTTCTCGCTCCAGGCGAACATCTCGCCGGGGCGGCGCAGCAACACCGTCTCCCCGTGGGGGGCGGTGTTGGCCTGCTGGTTCAGCTTGGCCAGCAGGGGGTCGGCCATGGTGCGGCTGGTGGTTTCCTGGTTGATGGACCCTACGGCGGGCAAGAAGCCCGGCGCGGAGATGCGCCAGTGAAAGGCGCTGATCCAGCGGGTCACCTGGTCGTGGCTGCCCGGCAGGGCCTCCTTGCCCAGGGGCAGCCACTCAAGACGGATCACCCCCGCTTTGTCGGCGGCGAACACCGGGCCGCCCGCCGGCTTTCCGGCCAGGGGCCGCAGGTCCATGCGGGCCTCGGCCACCACGCGGTCGCGGCTGTCCATCACCCGGAAATAAAAATCTTGCTTGGGGGCGGCCCAGGAGGGCAGGGCCGTCAGGCAAAAGGCGGCGAGGCACAACAACAGGGCCGGGGTCCGGCGAAGCATCAAGCCGACCGCTCCCCCCCGCTTTTGCTCAGCCTTCCCAGGCGCTTGAGCAGACGTTGGCGGGGCTCCTTGGCCGGCTTGTCCTTGATCCAGGCCAGCTCCACCAGGAAGCAGGGCCCGGCCGCCCCCTCCAGGCGATTGAAGCGCACGATGTCCCCCCACAGGCGCAGGCCCTCGGGAGCCTCGCCGCCCTCGCCGGGCAGGGTCACCTGCACCAGCTTTTGGGTGATGTTGTGCACGTCCATGAGAATATGGAATCCGTCGATGAAGGGCCGCTTGAGGATCAGCTCCACCCCGGTCTTGGTGATGGCATATAGCCGGGCGGCGGCTTCGGAGGTCAGGGGGGCCAAGGTCCCCGCCTCCACCAGGGCCAGGGCCACCTTGGGCAGGTCTTGAGCGCAGATGTCGGTGCGGCGGGCCATTGAGGTTGCTACTCCTTCCCCATGTAGAGTGGAGCAATTATATGCCAGGTGCGCGCCGGGGCCAAGCACAGGTTGAGGGCTTGGCTCGTTGACTGTAGGGCAACGGCGTGATAGTTTTGGCCTCTACTGATAACGGCCCGACAGAACTGGCAAACCAGCGGGAGACCACCTGCCATGCTGCAATTGATGCGCAAGCACGCCGGCAACTGGATGATCAAAATCCTTTTGGGCGCCATCGCCCTGGCTTTTGCCCTGAGTTGGGGCGTTTACAACTACGGTGACGGACCGGCCCGCGTGGCGGTCAAGGTCAACGGAGAGACCATTTCCGAGGTCAGAGCCTCGGAGGTGTACGCCAATCTGGTGGAGCAGAGCAAGCAGCGCTTCGGCGCCCAGTTCGACCAGATAGCCCCTCTGCTCAACCTTCGCCAACAGGCTTTGGACCAATTGGTGGACCAGGTGCTCCTCACCCAGGCCGCCAACCAGTTGGCCGTGCAGACCAGCAACCAGGAAGTCGCCGCCAGGGTGGCCGCCACCCCCATGTTCCAAAAGAACGGCGCCTTCGACGAGCGGCTCTACCGGATCATCCTGGAGCGCAACCGCCTGACCCCGGCCGACTACGAGGCGGGCCTGCGCCAGGAAGTCCGCATGGAAAAGCTGGCCGCCCTGGTGGCCGGAGCCGGTCAGGTGACTCCCCTGCAAGTGGACGAGGTGCTGGCCTCCCAGCTGGCCAAGGTCAAGGGGGTGTACCGCCTGTTCAAGCCCGAGGACTTCCGCAAGGAGGTCAAGGCCACCGACCAGCAGATCAACGACTATTACAAGAAGAACCAGAGCGCCTACATGGCCCCGGCCACGGTGACCTTCGATTATCTGGTCTTCCCCGTCAGCGCCCAGCGCGACCAGGTGCAGATCACCGACCGGGACGTGGCCGACACCTACGACATGGAGCGGGACCGCTACTCCAAACCCGAGCGGGTCAAGGCCAGCCACATCCTGTTCACCCTGCCCGAGAAGCCCTCGCCCGCCGAGGTAGAGGCGGCCAAGGAGAAGGCGGACAAGGTCATGGCCCTGGCCAAGAAGAAGGGCGCCGACTTTGCCGCCCTGGCCAAGAAATATTCCCAGGGCCCCAGCGCCCCCAAGGGCGGCGACCTGGGCTGGTTCCGGCGCGGCACCATGGTGGCCCCCTTCGAGGACCTGGCCTTCAAGCTGAAACCCGGCGATATCGGCCTGGTGCGCACCCAGTTCGGCTGGCACGTGCTCAAGGTGACGGGCCACGAGCAGCCCTCGGTGACCCCCCTTAGCGAGGTCAAGGCGGAGATCAAGAACGGCCTGGTGGACCGTCAGGCCAAGGACCTGGCCCAGGCGGCGGCCGAGCGCGCCTTTGACCGCCTGGCCATGGGCCAGAGCCTGGCCAAGCTGGCCAAGGAGAGCGGCGGCGCGGTGCTGACCTCCCCCAAGGTGACCGAGGGCGGCAAGGTGGAAGGCCTGCCGGGGCTCAAGAATTTCTTCGCCGCGGCCAGGGACCTGGACAAGGGCCAGCCGGTGCCCGCGGTGGCCTTTGACAATGGGTCCATCGTGGCGCTCATCAAGGACCGGGTGCCCGCCCACGCCAAGCCCCTCAAGGACGTGATCGAGAACGTGCGGGTGGCGGTGGAGGCCCAGTTGGCCACGGACAAGGCCCGCCAGGAGGCGGCCACGCTGTTGAGCGACCTGGCCAAGGTCAAGGCCCCGGCGGCCGAACTAAAGCGCATGCCCGGCAGCGTGGAGACCGGATGGCTCACCAAGGGCGGCGAGGTCAAGGACCTGGCCGGCAGCTCGGCCCTGGTGCGAGCCCTGTTCCTGCGCCCGGACGCCAAGCCGGTGCTCGCCCAGCCGGTGGCGGTGGGCGAGGCGTTCGCCGCCGCGGTGCTGGCGGGACGCAAGCCCGCAGACAAGCAGGAGATCGCCGACAAGCGCGACCAGTTCAAGGAGATCCTGCTGGCCCAGGAGCGCCGCCAGACGGTGCAGGGCTTCCTGGGAGACCTGAGGGCCAGGGCCGAGATCCTGGTGCCGGTGCAGGGAACCGCCAGCAGCCCCATCCCCGGCTGCGACTCGCGCAGCACCATTGAATGGGTGCCCATGGGCAGCCCCAAGGCCGCGGCCAAGTAGGGTCATGAGCCAGGCCGCGTCCCTTCGGCCCATCGGGGTGGTGAAAAGTGCCCTGGACGACCTGGACGCGGCCCCTCCCCAGGGGCCCGAGGCCGGGACCACAGCGGTGATCGAGCTGGACCCGGCCTGGAACGAGGCCCTGGAGGGGCTCGCCCCCGGCCGCTGGCTGTGGGTGCTGTGCTTTTTCGACCAGGCCAAGGAGCCCAAGCTCAAGGTGCATCCCCGGGGGGACCGCTCCCGGCCTCTCACCGGCATGTTCAACACCCGCAGCCCCCACCGCGTAAATCCCATATCGCTTACCCTGGTGCGCCTGGAGGCCCTGGAGGGCAACCGGCTCACGGTGCGCGGCCTGGAGATGATCGACGGCACCCCGGTGCTGGACATCAAGCCCTGGGTGGCGGGCATAGACCAGCCCCGAGGAGAATAATCATGAGCGGCATCGATCAGCACGACGCGGTGCAGCATTTCTGGTGCCCCCAGTTGGGCCAGACCATAAATTTCGCCTACTGCCGTCAAGTGCAAGGGGGCCTGCCCTGCACCCGGGTGCTCACCTGCTTCTCGCCCCACTTCGACGTGGCAGCCTTCATCGACGAGCACTACACCCCCGAGGAGCGTGAGCGCTTCCTGGCCCCGGCCCCGAGCCGGGTGGAGCGGGTGCTGGACACCTTGGAGAAGGTGCGTCAAGGCAAGCAAGAGGAAGACAAATGAGCCGCATCACCGTGGTGGTGGACAACCTGGTAAATCACGTCAGCCCCCTGTTCGGCGAGCACGGCCTCAGCGTGTGGCTGGAGCACCGGGGCAAGAACATCCTCTACGACACCGGGATGGGCCGGGCCCTGCTGCCCAACCTAAAGACCCTGGGCCTGGACCCCGACCGCCTGGACGCCCTGGTGCTGAGCCACGGCCACTACGACCACACCGGCGGCATCGAGGCCCTGCTGGGGGCCCGCACCGAGCCCCTGCCGGTGTACTGCCATTTGGGCGTGTTCGCACCTCACCTGGCCGACCACGAGGGCCAGCGCCGGGAGGTGGGCCCGCCGCTCACCCGCATGGCCTACGAGTCCCTGGGCGCCCGCTTCACCTTCGTGGACCGCTGGGCCGAGCCCTGGCCGGGCGTAACCCTGCTGGCCGACATCCCCCGGCTCACCGATTTCGAGGTGCCCGCGCCCGCCCTCATCACCGTGCACGATGGGCAGGTGTCTCCCGACCCCTTCCACGACGACATGGCCATCCTGCTCCAGGGCGATAAGAACAACGCGGTGCTCACCGGCTGCGCCCACTCCGGGGTGATCAACGTGCTCCTGGACGCGGAGCAGAAGGCGGGCGGCCCGGTGGACCTGGTGGTGGGCGGCACCCACCTGGGACCTGCCCCCGAGGCCCAGCAAAAGGCCGCCTTGGCCGAGTTGGCTTCGCGCGAGGGGCTCAAGGTGGTGGCCGGGCACTGCACCGGACCGGCCATGGCCGGGCGCATGCAACAGGCCCTGGGCGAGCGCTTCTCCTATTTGGGGGTAGGCACCGTACTAGAAATATAATCAGGCCTCAGCGCTCAGGCTGGTCGGCATAATGCTTGAGTATTCTGGAAAGAAAAAAGACGGCGAGTTTGCCTTTAGGTTGAGGCAACCGCGCTCTTGCTCTTCTCCGGCACAGCCAGACGGCCGCGGGCAAGGCGACCGGCTAGCAAAGGCCGGAGGGGTAGGGATGCCTACATCGAGGCCTGAGCGCTGCCGGCAACGCGGCCCCCGGGCGCCTGGCGACGCCGGCTGTCTATCCTGATGGTATGATCTAACCCCATGGCATATGTAGAACGCCAAGCGATCAGCCTGTGCGGCAAGGCAGTGCACGGCTGGTCCATGATCCAGGACCAGGACCGGGTGGCCATCGGGCTCTCCGGGGGCAAGGACAGCCTGTGCCTCACCTGGCTCTTGGCCGAGCGCCTGCGCCGGGTGCCCATCGACTACAAGCTCATCGCCTTCCACGTGGAAATGGGCTTCGGAGCCACCGACCACCAGGCCCTCCGGGAGTTCTGCCAGGGCCTGGGGGTGGAGTTCCGCCTGATCACCACCGACTACGGCCCCCGGGCCCACAGCCCCGAGAACCGCGAGAACAGCCCCTGCTTTTTCTGCGCTCTCAAGCGCCGCCAGGAACTGTTTCAGGCCGCCGGGGAGGCGGGCTGCCGCAAGCTGGCCCTGGCCCACCACCAGGACGACATCTTCGAGACCACCCTGATGAACATGTTCTACTCGGGCAGCATCTCCACCATGCTGCCGGTGCAGCCCCTGTTCCACGGCGACCTGGTGCTCATCCGGCCCCTCAGCCTGATGAGCGCGGACATCACCCGCCGCTTCTGCGCCATCAAGGAGCTGCCGGTGCAGCCGCCCTGCTGCCCCAGCGCCGGGGAGAGCCGCCGGGGCCGGGTGCGCGAGCTGCTCGATGATCTGCACCGGGAGAACAAGAAGCTCCGGCCCAACCTGTGGCACGCCCTGACCCATTCCGGCTCGGCCCGCCTGCCCACGCCGCCTTCTACCCAGCGCCTGGGACGCCCCCGCTCCAAGTAATTCGGCTTCGCCAGACGCCGCATGGCTGCGTTGTCGGCGTCACTCGGTCCTCGGCGTAGGTAGACTACGCCTGCGTCCCTCGTTCGCCTGCCGCCTTGCCCTGCGGTGTCTGGCTGTGCCGCGAAGAAACCACGGTAGTAGATTTCAGCAGAAATAAAGATTGGCGTAGGTTGGCGTAGAGGGCGCAGCCCGAAACCCAACGATTTCTTTAAAAAGCCGCTTTACTACGCCGCGTTGTCGCCTGGAGCCGCTTGCACTTAAATTAACCGGTTAGTTGAAAAACAATTTGTAGTGAAACCAGCGGCGGCCTTAAGCTGAATAGAGAGAGGGTGCAACCAGGCCCGCAGGGCCGCGCAACAATCTGGAGGACCCGTATGCAAGCCAAGCCCGTTGGAGGCATGGACCGCCGTAGTTTCATCAAGACCGCCGCCCTGGGCGCCGCCGCCTTGGGGCTGGGGGCTTCCCTGCCCGGCGTGGCTAGGGCCGAGACCTTCACCCTGGCGCCCCTGCCCTGGGCCGAAAACGCCCTGGAGCCCTACATCAGCGCCCGGACCATCAAGTTCCACTACGGCAAGCACCACGCCGGTTATGTGAAAAAGCTCAACGCGGCCATCAAGGGCACGCCCTGGGCCAAAAAGAGCCTGGTGGAGATCATCAAGGGCTCCTACGGCAAGGACGACTTCCTGTTCAACAACGCGGCCCAGGTGTGGAACCACACCTTCTACTGGAACAGCCTGAAGCCGGGCGGCGGGGGCAAGCCCGGCGGTGATTTGGCCCAGGCCATGAGCGCCGAGTTCGGCTCGGTGGAGGCCTGCGCCAAGCAGCTCCTGGAGGCCTCGGCCAAGCGCTTCGGCTCGGGTTGGGGCTGGCTGTGCCTCAAGGACGGCAAGTTGGTGGTGGCCAGCAGCAGCAACGCGCTCAATCCCATGGTGGACAACATGAAGCCGCTGGTGACCATCGACGTGTGGGAGCACGCCTATTATTTGGATTATCAGAATCGCCGGGGGGACTATTTGAAAGGGGTCATGGACCACCTTATCAACTGGGACTTCGCGGCCCAAAACCTGAAATCATAGACTCAGGCAGGCGGCCACGCTGGGGAGCCCCGTCCGGGGCTCCTTTTATTTTTGCGGCGTTGCCAGACGGCGCATGGCTGTGCCGAGGTGCGAGCGGGCGCACATACAACGGCCTTACGGGTCCGGTTGTGTCGCTGACAAGAAAGGGCGGGGATAAACCCCGCCCCTACACCCGGAAGAAGACTCTTGGTGTAGGGGCGGGGTTTATCCCCGCCCGCTTTTTTATTGCACCGGCCCTGCGGCGTCCGGCCGCGCCGGGTTAGGAAGCGAAGATGCCCCGGATGGCCAAGAGCACCAGAATGGCCGCCGGGGCGGCTATGTCGTTGACCCACAGGAAGATGCCCGAGTTGCCCGGCGACTTGTTGCCGCTCTTTTTGCGCTGGTCCAGGTGCCCCCTCGCCGCGCCCAACACGAAGATGCTGAACACCACCCCCGTGGCGGCCTGGAAGCCGTGGTCCATCCACAGGCACATCACCCCGGCCACGCCCAGGGCCAGGTTGGCCATGGCCACCTCGAACTGGAAGGGGCTGCCCGCCTGCCAGCCGATGTAGGCGGCGGTCTTTTCGGCCCGGGCGGTGTGGGCATAGGCGGCCAACAGGCCCCCCACGCCGGGGAAGGCCACCAGCAGCCATTTGACCAGGATATTGACCCCGGCATCGAAGCTCAAGGGGCTGGCGGCCAGGCTCATGCTCAGCCAGGCCCCGCCGATGAACACAGCCAGGTATAGCAAGGCGATCATAAAAACCTCCAAGTGATATTCCCATCATGGGGCCTGGGGCCGCCATGGGCAAGCGCTGCCTATTGCATTGGCCCCCCTTGTTGGGGTTAAGGTTGAGGCATGAGCGCGCCAACTTTTCCTTTTGGGCAAAACGCCCTGCCGGTCCTGGAGCGCCGCTACCTGGCGCGGGACGCGGTGGGCCGGGTGGTCGAGACCCCGGAGCGCATGCTGGTGCGGGTGGCCGGGGCCGTGGCCCGGGGCGAGGAGCCCTGGGGCGGGGACGCGGCGGCGCGCCGGATGGAGCGGGCCTTCCTGCGTCTGATGAGCGAGGGCCTGTTTTTGCCCAACAGCCCCACCCTGATGAACGCGGGCCGGGAGCTGGGCCAGCTCAGCGCCTGCTTCGTCATCCCGGTGGAGGACAGCCTGGAGAGCATCTTCGAGGCGGTCAAGGAAACCGCCCTGATCCACAAGTCCGGCGGGGGCACCGGCTTCAGCTTCTCCCACCTCAGGCCCGCGGGCGACGTGGTGGCCTCCACCCAGGGGGTCAGCTCCGGGCCGGTGAGCTTCATGCAGGTGTTCGACATGGCCACCGAGGCGGTGAAGCAGGGCGGCACCCGCCGGGGGGCCAACATGGGCCTGTTGTCGGTGAGCCACCCGGACATCGAGGCCTTCATCGCCGCCAAGCGCCGCCCCGGCGTGCTGGAGAACTTCAACATCTCGGTGATGGTGAGCGACGCCTTCATGGCCGCAGCCCAGGCCGGGGCTCCCTGGGAGCTGGTCAACCCCCGCGACGGCGCGGTGGTGCGCGCCGTGGCGGCGGACGCCCTACTGGAGCGGATCGTGGAGGCGGCCCACCTGAGCGGCGAGCCGGGCCTGGCCTTTTACGAGGCCATCAACCGGGCCAATCCCACCCCGGAGCTGGGCCCCCTGGAGGCCACCAACCCCTGTGGCGAGCAGCCCCTGCTGCCCCACGAGTCCTGCAACCTGGGCTCTCTGGTGCTGCCCCGCTTCCTGCGCGGAGGCGCGGTAGACTTCGCGGCCCTGGAAGAGGCCGCGGCCCTGGCGGTGCGGTTCCTGGACGACGTGATCGAGATAACCCGCCACCCCCTGCCCGAGGTGGCCCGGGCCTCGCGCCTCACCCGCAAGATCGGCCTGGGAGTCATGGGCCTGGCCGACCTGTTGGCCGACCTGGGCCTGGCCTACGCCTCGCCCACGGCGGTGGAACTGGGCCGGGAGGTCATGGCCCGCATCGCCGCCGCCGCGCGGGCGGCCAGCGCCGAGCTGGGCCGGGAGCGGGGCAGCTTCCCCGCCTTCGCGGCCAGCCGCCTGGCCGGGAGTTGGCCCGCCATGCGCAACGCCACGGTGACCACCGTGGCCCCCACCGGCACCCTGTCGCTGTTGATGGGCTGCTCCTCGGGCATCGAGCCCTACTTCGCCCTGGCCTACACCCGCCGGATGCTGGAGGACCAGGAATTGGTGGAGTTCAACCCCCGCTTTTTGGCCCGCCTGGCCGCCCTGGGCCTGGACACCGCGGAGAGCCGCCGGGCCCTGGCCGCCCGTGGCGCGGCGGGGGCCGTCGCCGGCCTGCCGCCGGAGCTGGCTGCCGTGTTCGCCACGGCCCACGAGATCTCCCCGGACGCCCACCTGGCCATGCAGGCCGCCTTCCAGGCCTCCACCGACAACGGGGTGAGCAAGACGGTGAACCTGGCCGCCGAGGCCGCGCCGGAGCAGGTGCGCCGGGTCTTCACCCAGGCCCACGCCCTGGGGCTCAAGGGGGTCACCGTGTTCCGCTCCGGCTGCCGGGGCCGTCAGGTGTTGGAGCTGCTGCCCCTGCCGGGCCGGGAGGCCCCGCCGGCGGTGCATCGCTCGGGCCACTGCCCCCGCTGCGGCGGGCTGCTCAAGACCGACGGCGGCTGCCTGGCCTGCTCCTTCTGCGGGGCCTCGGGCTGCGAATAGGGACGCGCCATCACCCCCCAAATGACTCTTGCCAGACGATGAATATGGTCGGATACTTTTAGGATATAGAGGCGTGGAAGTTGGGCTTTGCCTTACAAGGGGGACGACACAATGGCTACGGTCAAGGAGCTTAGGGAAACCGCCCGCAAACTGAAAATTCCCGGCAGCAGCAAGCTGAACAAGGCCGAGCTGGCTCGGACCGTTCTGCTTTGGGAATGCGCCCGCAAGCTGAAGGTGAAGAACTACGCCAAGCTGCCCGAGGATGAATTGATCCGCGCGGTGCAAGTGGCCGAGGGCAACCAGCCCTGTTACGGGCAGATACAAGATTGCGGCCAGGACGACTGCGCCTGGGTCGCCCCCTGCCAGGGCCGTTAGCCCGCCCGGCCTAGGACTCCAGGCCCAGCTCCCGGCGCAGCCATTGCTTGAGCGACGGGCTGAGGGGGAGCTGCCCCCGAGGCATGTCCCGGCCCTCGCCGCCCTGGGCCGCCGCCACCACCAGCTCCGCCGGGGCCGGGGCCTGGGCCACCTCCCGGCTGTCCACGTAGGTGCGCTCCACCAGAAGCACCTTGTTCTCTCCCCGCCAGGTGGACAAATAAAAGTAGTACACCGGCTCCAGCCCCCGCCGGGCGGTGGTGGATTTTATCTGATAGGCCTCAAAGGCCTGGGCCGGGGTTATCTCCCAGTCGATGTTGCCCACGATCTCCGGGTGGGTCTTCAGCTCGTCCCAGGACAGCATTTTTTAACTTTCTTGACATCTTTAAAGACGTTGCATGTGTTGCGCCCCAGCCCTCAGGGTATATAGTACCGGCAAATGCAAACCAACCGCACTGCGGTTCACAACATCTAAAAGAAAAAAGGCGGTGCCATATGGCGTCTGCAAATCTTGAGTCCGGCAAGCTGTTCATGGTCTATTGCTATGCCGACATGCAACCCAGCGAGGAGGGCGAAGACCGCTCCTGCTACTTCAGCTATCTGCTCCGGGCCGGTTCGGTGGAAGAGGTTGGCGACATCTGCGCCGCCGAGTTCGCCAAGTTCCCCCTGGACGGCGAGCCCTTCCAGAAGGGCGACGCCATCGCCATCGAGGAGATCGTGGAGATCGAGGACATTCCCGCCCAGGGCGTGATGCTCGACTGCAAGGTGATGCAGGGCGACTACAGCTTCGTGGGCGGCATGGCCCCCTTTAGCGAAGAGAGCGACGGCATCATCGTCTACGAGATCATGCCCGAGGACGAGGACGACGAGGAGGCCGAGCAGGAGGCCTTGGTGATCTTGGGCGAAGAGTAAGCCCCGCCAGCCAGCAAGCCACAGGGGGCGGCCATTGGCCGCCCCCTTTTTTGTGCCCTCGCGCCTTACCCCTTGATCGCGAACCTATTCCTGAACACCCCCCAAAACACCAGATCCACCCCGCCCACGATGACCCCCAGCATGCCGATGACCTGAATCTTGTCGGCCCAGTCCAGGGACACGATGAACATGCCCAACGCCCCCAGCATCATGAAGGTGAAGGCGATGAGCGAGGAGGCGCTGCCCGTGTCGTGGTCCACCTGGTCCAGGATCAGGTTGGTGGCCGGGGGCCGGGACAGGCCCATGCAGAAACCCAGCCCCCACATGGGCAGGGCCAGGTCCCAGGGCCCGGTGTGGGTGGAGAGCGCCATCCACAGCCCGGCGGCCAGGATGCCCCCGAAGCTGATGGTCAGTATGTGCTTGGTGGAGACCAGGCGGGTGAGGCGCGAAAAGATGAACGAGCCGCTCATCAGCGACAGGGCGTTGAAGCCGAAGAAGTAGCCGAAGCTGGTCTCGCTCAGGCCGAAGCGGGTGATGTAGATGTCCGAGGAGCCCGCGATAAAGGCGAAAAAGGGCAGGCTCATGATGGCGGTGGCCAGGTTGAGCCCGCTGAAGCGGGGGTTGGCCATGATGCGCAAATACACGCTGAGCGAGTGGCGGAGCTTGTCGTCGGAGTACACCCTGAGGGGCTCCTCCATGCGCCACACCGCGGCCAGGGCCACCAGGCCCATGAAGCCCTGGGCCGCGAAGACCCAGGGCCAGTCGGCCACGGTCATGATCCAGCCGCCGATGATGGGGGCCAGCATGGGGGCCAGGGCGATGATCACCGAGACGTAGGCGATGACCTGGGCCCGCTTGTCCGACTCGAACACGTCCTTGGCGATGGCCAGGGCCAGGGCCGAGCCCGCCGCCGCCCCGGCGGCCTGCAGGGCCCGGAAGAAGACCATCATCCACACCCCGCTGGACATGGCGCAGGCCGCGCAGGCCACCACGTAGAAGCTGATGCCCATGAGCAGGGGCTTGCGCCGCCCGATGCGGTCGGAGACCGGCCCGTAGATGAGCATGGAAAAGCAGTAGGTTACAAAGAAGGCGATCAGGGTGAGGTTCACCGTGGCCAGGGGCTCGCCCCAGGTCTTTTGCAAAACGGGCAGGGCCGGCAGGTACATGTCCGTGCTCAGGGCGGGAAAGGCCGAAAGCAGGGCGATGAGGAACACGAAGTGGCGCATGAGTCATAGATGCCTATGCGGGGCGCTGCGCGAAAAGGCAGGGCCCCGGTTGCAAGCCAAGGGTCGCGAAAATCCCGGAGGGCTGGCGAAGGCTACAAACGTTGGATCAGATAGATGAACACAGGCAATTGGCTCTGGCTCTGTATCTCTCTGAAGGTCGGCAGCAGTTCGGGTTTTCGCGTGCTTTCCAACATAGGCGATAAGTATACACAGCCCTTGTGCTTTGGCGAACCGGGCGCGCCCGCCAGCAGCTCGCTCAGGGAGTCGTAGTGCTCCGGCGAGAAGCGCTCGCCCAGCAGGAAGTTGGCCGTTACCTCGATGTCCGGATGCTCGCGGTTAACCGCCAGCATCTTCTGGAAGGCCTCGCGCACCTTGGCGCTGGTCAGGGGTTTGCCCAGGCCGGACAGGGTGGCCTGGTCCACCGACTCCAGGCCAAGGTTGATGTAGGTGCGCCCGGCTATGCCGCCGATGCGCTCGAAAAATCCATCCTCCACGCGGAGCAGGGAGTCCACGCTGGCGAACAAAAAGACCTGGGCGTCGATCAGCTCCAGGCCCTCCACTGCCTGGGCGGCGGCATCGCACACCAGATCGCCGCCCGCAGCCAGGGCGTCGTGGTTGCCCAGGAAAAGCGCCTTGTAGCTGCTGAGGTTGCGCCCGTAAAAGGCCTTGAGCTGCGCGAGCTGGTCCAGGATGTTTTCCCAGGGGCGGGCCTGGAAGCGCTGCGGCGATTTGACGCAGCAGAAATCGCAGTGGTAGCGGCAGCCGTCGGCCACCATCAGAGGGATGACCTCGTAGTCCACATGGCGGGTGTCCGGCGGCAGGACCGAGATGCGTTCGCCGCCGATGGCCCTTAGCGCCTGGGCCTCGGCGTGCAGGGCGTTTTCGTGGCGGGAGATCACCAGGCCCACGAACTCCCTGAGCGGTTGGGGCAGGCCGTCCAGGGGCGTCTCGGCCAGGGTGGCGTAGGTCTGGGCCCAGGCTCCCAGGGCCTGCATGATGTTCATGTCCGTGAAGGGGTTGAACTCCCAGATGGAGTTGCTGGGGTAGGGCAGGCAGGGCAGGTAGTACTCGCCCAGCAGGCCCTTGATGTTGCCGCCCACCGTGCCCAGGGAGTAGTACACCCAATCGTTGCCGTCGGTGCGCTTGAGCAGCTCGCCGGGATGCCGCCAGTTCACCCCCAAGCCCCGGATGAACTTTATCTCGCCCTTCAGGTTCAGGTGGAACTCGTAGTTGGGCGTGCGGATCTCCGAGTACTTGCCAAAGCGGATGGGATAGGAGGCCTTGGCGTAGCTGCCGGAGCCCTCCCTGTCGATGGTGACGGCCAGGTTGTTCAGGCGGTAGGAAGGCATGACGCTTGGTCCAATCCCTGGTCCGCTGGCTGCGCGGTCTTTAGGAGAGGGGAGAATCCCCCTTAGTCAAACTACCTAAGGACGGCGGCGCTGTAAATTAATATCGGTCTGGGACAGGGATTTGAAGGGCCCAAAGAAAAAGGCTCTTTCCGGGGTGTGCCCGAAAAGAGCCTGAAAACTTTACATATGAGTTGTAATGAATAGATAAATAATGAGATGTTATCTTTATGACTTTGGCAAACGTAACTACTGCACAGACAAGTACTCTTCTCTTTAGGACATAAGATGCCAGACAGTAACTCCAGAATCCAAGAGCTTGTTGACAGGCCAAATGAAAGCTTGGCTGTTGAACTCAAGAGATGGTTCGATCCCGATAGCAACTCAGGGAAAGCCACTATCGTTAAGAACGCGATTGCTTTGAGGAACTATGGTGGTGGCTATTTGGTAATTGGATTTGATGACGAAACACATGATCCGGATACTGAAAACATTCCTGATGACGTTCAGGCGGCTTTTCATACTGATAAAATCCAAGGCTTTATAGCCAGGTATTCATCTGAACAGTTTGAAATTTCGGTCGAATTTACTGAAAGAGATGGACAGACATACCCGGTGATCTCTGTGCCTCCAGGAGTAAGAACACCTGTTTCAGCTAAATCTGATCTTTTTGATCCAGACGACCCGGGTAGGAAGCTTATTAAAGCCAATGCTGTTTATACTCGTTCATTGGCTGCAAACAACACGCCAAGTACTACAGAAGCTAGATACAACGACTGGCCGCAGATTGTTGAGGTATGTTTTGATAATAGAGAAGAAGATATCGGGAGGTTTTTGCGTAGGCAATTGAGAGGGGTAACGCTTGATAACCTCCAAAAGATTTTACATGATTTAATATGTGAAGAGCCTCCTCCTTCTGCTGGAGAGCAACTGCCACCTGCCACAGAGGATGTTACCCTTCCCCCTGATAAACAACAGGCCCCACCTCCTACCGCCAAAAAATTACTTCAGGAATATATCAAAGATAGTAGGGAAAGATATCGGCAGGTAGTTAAGGATAGAAATATAGAATTGCCTAAACATGGCGATAAAGAAGTTGGGCTAATCATTAATGGTGAAGTGCCGCATTTTACGGCCAATAGAGACTTTTTGAATTTACTAGATTCGGCTAATCCTAACTATACGGGATGGCCTGCATGGTTAATCAGTCGTGACTTTAATAAGCTAGAATCACGCCCCTATGTTTACGACAACCAATGGGAAGCCCTAATTGTATCACTTGGTGGTGGTTTCTCAGATCATTTTGACTTTTTAAGATATGATCCCCAAGGACGTTTTTACCAACGCCGAGCTTTCCAAGACGATATCCGTGGGGGCAATAACGCTCCTAAGCCAATGACAGAGTTGGATTTTGGTTTGGTTGTCTTGCGGGTGGCTGAACCTATAGCAGTGGGGTTAGCATTTGGGAAAGCAATGGGTTGTGATCCTCAGAATACCGACTTGGAATTTGCTTTTTCTTGGAATGGCTTAAAAGGTAGGAAACTCTCATCTTGGGCAAATCCCACCAGGCTCATTTGGGAGGACTCCCCAGCAGTCCAAAATGAGGTCGAAAGCTACATTAGTGTGCCGCTTGATACCCCGCTGTCGATTCTAGGGGGTATTGTGCACAAAGTGACGGAGCCACTTTTTAATATTTTTGGTGGTTTCAGCCTCAATCTGGAGATCGTTGAAGATTTAACAGATAGGCTAATCAACAGGAAGCTTTGATAGTCAAGTTCGCCAGTCGCCGATATAGGTAGGCCATCAAAAAAACCAGCCGCCCGCAGGCGGCTGGTCGTGTCGTACTTATGGTGGCGATGCAGGGACTTGAACCCCGGACACTGCGGATATGAGCCGCATGCTCTCACCATCTGAGCTACATCGCCAGAACGTATCTAAATTACTCCAAAAAACCCACACCACTTTTTGTAGTTGGAATTGATGATAACACGGGGAGGGGGTACGCGCCAGGCGTCTGCCCACCATTTTGCCCACTAGTTTGCCCACCAAACTTGGCTGTGATTATGCCCGCGCGAGGAGGCCATCGGGAAGTGGCCATACGCCTGGTAACGCCACCGCCCGCATTGAGCTCAAGAGGTTCCAGGGCGCTGGTCCCGAAGATGTCGGGGCGGCGATTGAATTGACCAAGGAGATCATGAGGTAGCTATAGCAATTTGATAGCCTGGTACAGCGTCTAAGAGTCTTCAAGAGGGCCGAAAGGGGCACCAGCGGGTGGCTAGTGGGACTTGAACCCTCGGCCTCCAGGGCCACAACCTGGCGCTCTAAACAAACTGAAAAATAAAATACTGACGTGATTAGCTACCCTGTGCATAAAATGTGAAAAAACCCCGTTCCCTATGAAGTTCACGCAATTCACCCCCTGTTTTTCCCGGAGGTCGTGACCTTGTACCACCATGTAGACGGTGTTGGCAAGCCAAATGAACCAGGCGGTTCCCTTAATTACCCACCATTTTGTGCTGTTTTAGAGGAGTGAGGTCAGTTGTTGGGCAGGGTGTCGTCGGGTTATGTAAAGGTTAAGGCTTAAGACTTAAGCGTCTATCTACCTTCTTCCATCTCTTCAAATTCGTCAGATTTCTTCTTGAGCTTCTCTATTATTCCATCCACCGAAGCTTTGACAAAAATCGCCTTTATTTTAAAGGCCAACCAAATAGCTGATGCAAAAATAGCTGCCCAAGCGAAACCGTCAAGAGTTTTAGAGGAAACTAATTTATCATTGAAATCGGAGGTTAATATTGTAAGCAATAACGAAACTAGTATTCCCAGAGGGGCTATCCAGTCACTTTTTGAGGATATCTTTTGTATGTCTGTATTAAGGATTAGGCGTAGCGTGTCTTCCATTACTTCAATTTTTGTCTGGCTCGTGGCAACAATTCGCTTTTTAATAGCTACAACTTCTGTATCACGTTGATATTTATCAGGCTCTCCGCCAGAAAAAGCTGTTGTGGGCGCTGGTGGTCTTGTTAATGCTGGGTCGACTATTTCTGGAGGCGAAGCTTGAGGCGTTCCTTCTTCGCTTCTCATGGCTTTTTCTCCTTTTCGGGCAATAGTCCCAACGCACCCAAGGCATGTTGGCTTATAAATCCACAATTATCGCAAATTGTAACGACAGATGGTATTGAGGGACCGCCAACAACAATGCCTTCAAGTTCAGTTTGGATCGTCTGGTTGAAATAGCCATCGGCTAACGTGAAATTAAAATGGCCACATCTTGGGCAGCCCAGGCCAACCGATCGTGCTCTAAGTGCGCTAACAATGTCCTTTTTCATTTTCCCCGTTAATCCTTCCATTTAAGCCTCCGTCCTCCTCTGGTGGGAGGGTCTGCAAAGTCAAAATGGCCACATTTGTATTTTAAAAAGTCAGATCAGCCGATATCAATCAAATGTTTGCCTCCCGGCTCACCACCCACTCTGGCCTGATCGGCCCACGAACGATCCCCTGAGGCGCGTCTATGACCACGCCTTCGGGCGTGTGGACCCCAATGCGGCAAGCATCGGCGGTCGGGTGGAAGCACTCTTCCAGGCCTCCCTTGCCGAAGCATAGCGCGTTGACGCCGCACCAGCGCACGGCCTCAGAGGGCACCTGAAGCGTCCAGCGCACCCCAGGACGGTCGTAAAGCCAATCCGCTGTCATGGCCGGGGGGCAGTCGAAATCGTCCATCCTGGGAAAGCTCCAGACCCACCACGGCCAACCCAAGTATTTGGACCATCGCGTAATGGCAACCGTCGGGATGGGCGTAGTCAAAGCCCGGCTCCCAGGAGGCGTTCAGGTCGACGCCTGGGGGCTGGATGGTGTGGAGGGTGATGTCCATACTCGGAAATCTTTTGTCTGTTTGTGATTTAATATTAACGGGATTGCCGGTTGATTTTTGGCTTTTTTGGGCGAGACGTTGCAAGCTAATTTGGTTTTTGACTAAACGGAATTGTTGTTCTGTAATAATGCCTGCTTCTCTTTTTCATATTGAGCATTCCATTTGGTCACAAGATCAGTAAAATCTCGCCAGAGGATTGGATCGCGGGTTTGCATTTCATCAATATAGTCTTTGCAAAACTTGTGGAAGTAAATAAATAACAGAATACAATCTTCGTAACAAATTTTTTCGTTAAGCACTTCATTTTTAATATTAACGGCCATTGTGGCAAGTATGCTTATTTGAGAATCGATGTTTTGCTTGAAAATAATTTTGTCGTCATCCTCAAGCCTGTTGTATACTTGCTCATAAGTTTCATCGCCATCAAATATATCTACTCCATATTTTCTTGCATTCTCCCCTGCCCAAAGGGGATTATTAATCATACTGAAATTAAAGTCTAGAGTGGCCTTTTTCTTTTCCCATTCATGGTTTGATTGCGCGTGTGTTTGTGATTGTCTAATTTGGCGTAAAACAAGAAACACCGAAACAATTAATATAACGATTTGTGCTATGCCAATAAAGATCGCCCATTGGTCTGTCTCGAATGTAAGTTTGGTCGGATCTATAAATATGGAGAAGTTGTAATCCATCATGATTTCCTTTGAGGTTCTCGGTGAAACTGAGAGGTAGGGCCAAACATAAAGTTTAACTAATTAGACGAAAATATAGTGAGAAGGAATAGACGAAATCAAGCATAAAATTGGGCGGATCGCCCAGACAACTATGAGTGAACCCGCCCATTGATTGTATATTGGTAGCCTGTCACTCAGCCCGAAAAGGGCACGGCCCCTTTTTGAACCGTCTCTTCGGTCACGTATCCAAACAGGTGCTGTAGCTTCATCAGGGCCCCCAGGCGGATCTGTGCCCCTCAATGGCAGGGGAGCTAGGGTTGTCCACTTGGGCCTTGATCGCGTTGAACTGGGCTCGTTCAAAGGTGCCTGGCTTCAACACTGCCCCAGACACGGCCTCTGCTGTGCGCCTGGCAATGTAGTCCTGCCCGTCCACGGCGGCCTGGTAGGCGGCCACGAAGTCAGCCGGGTTCAGGCTCTTCAGGTGCTCCATTGCCAAGGTTGCCTCAAAGGACGCATCAGCGGGCAGCTCAGAGGGCTTGTCCGCCTCCCTGGCGGCCTGTATCAACGACACCACCCGTTGCCCTTAAGGCTCCACGGCGGCGGCCACCTGCCCCCTCAGCGCGACAGACTGGTCCAAAAAGTCGGCGCGGGCCCTGGGTAAATAACGCTCCCTTAACTCCGTTGCTCAGGTCGGGGTTACCCATAGTCTGTTTGGTTGTGGCCACGTCATTTCTCGCCAGCCCCCCAGGGTTTCGATGGCATCGGCGGCTATGGCAGACCATGTGCGGCAAGGACTCGCCTTCTGGTTGATCACGACGCCGATAGTGTCAGGGTCGTGCTTGACGTGGTGCTGGTTGCCTAGGGAGCGGGCGCTAGCCAGCTCAGTGGCCACCAGGCAGGCAGCCTGGGCGGCGGCTCCAGTGGACCCGTAATAGCCAAAGCGGCAGCCAAGGGTCGCCCAGCGTCGCCATAGACTCTCTGAACGAGCCTGGCGGTTTGGGTTCAGGGACGGCTCTCAGGCACAACCAGATTTAGGATGCGCTTGACCCTGCCCAGCAGGTCGGCGCTGTCGCTCCTGAAAGTGCCGGTCATGTTCTGATCAAGGAGGGATCCCTGACGCACGACTCAGCAGCGGCGTGGCTCTTGAAAAGGTTCCCCTGGGTTTCCTGGACCATGGCCGCGATCTCTTCTCGGGTCAACTCTTCGGCCTGGTCAGCATGGGCCTGATCGTGCCCACGGCCTGAATGGTCAGCCGGACCAACTCTGCTTCAAGGTGCTTGATCAGGGAGCGCACCAGAAGGGCTGCCCAGTGCGCTCAGCCCTTATCCCTCCGGGGCCCGACGTAGTCAGCCATGGCCTCTTTCATGTTTGCGACGGCGCAGCCTGCCAAAAAATATGTCCCGCCCAATTAATTATGCTTAAACAAAATATATTATTAATAAACACCGATAGGAGCGCAGGGAGGGGTTCCTGGATTGCGTGGGTTAGGGGCACCAACCTGACTGGATAGACCGCCTGGCCGAATAAGTAAAAATTCCATCCCGGTATAATTACTGTGACTGTAGTGAATCACAAACCGCTGTGAATCAGAAACCATGCTGATACTGGAGGGGTGGATGTTCAGAGGCATAAAACGGGTTGTTATAGGCCTACCACACGGCGGTGATGAATTGGTCGTGTGGAGCCAAGCCGTAGGAAATTTTCTGTCGCAAGGAAGTGCAAGACATCATCAACTTGTGCCGGCCTTGGAAGATGCGAAGTTATGGGCGTAACGAGTCTTCAGGAAGCCTTAGGTGGCAAAATGCCCGGCGGTGGCAGTCAGGAACTGACTGTGTGGTTTGAACTCTTTCGAATGACCTTGGCCGGGCGTGAAGTCACTATTCAGGATCTGTTTGATGCCCAGCCAGGGGCTCACAGTGGCCACCTGAATCGAGCCCTGAAAAAGCTCAGGGGTAGGGGCCTAGTCAGCTTTCCAGGTCTGCCCAAACAGGGGATAGGCGCCCAAAACGGCCTAAAAATCCCTGTCCCCACAGGGACCAGCCCCAATCATAAATCTCCAGTCAGGTCCTCCCAGGGACAATTGGTAAAATTAGAGTATTATCAAGAGCTTTTGGATTATTTATTCAGGGAAGACACCTCAAAACCGCAACAGAACGCCGTTTTGGGTACGAAATCAGATATTGTGAATAACGGTACTTACACTCTTAGAAGAATTAAGACTAAGAGTGTTTTTGGAAAAGAATCAGATTTGATTCAAATCCAAAAAGGTGGAGTTCAACCTGACTGTGCCTCTTCACCCCAAAAAGTGGATTCTTCTCCACCTAACGCCCCAGGCTCTTCTGGCTCTGGACCTGTCCTTTCGGCCTGGTTCAGCGAAAAGGATTATAAGCGCCTGGAGCGCAAGCGTTCGGTTAACGCTAATGACCTGGACCGGATCATGCGCCTGGAACAAGCGGTTTTCAATACGTCCTATCCCGGCTACTATCGGGAGTGGGGGTCAGACCCGTTCGTCAGGACGATTTGCTTCGCTGATGCCTACGCCGAAGCCTGGCAGGAATACATGCCCGGCGTCCCAGCAAAGGGGCCTGGCCGAATCCTTGGGGAGCGCTACACCGACAGCAATCACTGGGCCAGCCTGGTAGAGGCCCGGCGTCAAGCTGATCGCCATTGTGCCCGCTATGACGAATGGTGCCGGGCGATCTTCAGGCACTACCAGAACACGTCCCTTCCCCACAACGCCCTGCCCACTCCCAAATACTTTAAAACCCCGAAGGCGGCTGAAATTTATCTTGGCTGGTACACCGATCACTATCACGCCCGGATCAGGGAAGCCCAGTTCAGGGTCTGGCCGCCCGAAGAGCATGACCTGACCTGTCCCGTCCAGTTGACCGCCTACCAGCGCATGTTTGAAGAGGCCGAACAGGTGGGCCGCCAGGACCGGCGGTCATTGGCCAGCGTCCTGGCCGTCCTGGTCGAAGGCGGCGTGATGCCCCAGGGGTGGCTTGACAAGCACAAGCGCAACCTGGCCCCAGAAGTGGCCCGCCAGGCAGAGGCCCAGGCCAAGGTCAAGGCCCACCATGCGGCCATGGGCTACTAGCCTGGGCTGACCTGGGCTGGGAATGGGCCCAGGGCAACGTCAGCGCCCCGTGGCGGGCTTTACCCGCCCAGGGCCTGGCCAGGGTGCCACCTGGCCCTGACTGGCGATCCTGGCTTGAATGAAGTGCTAACTTCCGATGGGCCTGTAATGGATGCTGGTTTCGGTAAAATTACAATAACCACCCACTGGAGTTTTGTATGGACGGCGTTGTAATTGAAAATAGTCTAGTTTGGTGATCGGTAATCTAGGAAATCAAGGGTAAAGGCTACGTGTGGACAATGGGCGTAACTAAAAAATAACTTGATGAAAAGTTGCCGACTTTTGCCCAAATCTACAATGTTGGATGCGCATACCTAAAATAATTTGTTTGTGAGGTTTCACTTTTTGTAGGTTGGGCGGCGTAACCCCATAACGCCTAACAAAGGCTCGTTGAGTTATCTTTTTTAAATAACACAATAAAATGATGTTCCTTTTGCCTTTTCTGTCAAGCCAAGTGAGACAATTGCCCAGAAAATAAATTAGAGATGAGGTGGATGTAGAGGTGATTCTGATTGGCTTTGGCCTAAGTAGTATCCTGATTCCGGTAAAATATATTCAGAGATACTAACTGTCAACCCAATCAAGGAGACGAGACTATGTGGTGGAAGAAATTGATGCCTATTCACCTGGCGGGACATGCGAATAGCGACTCTGACGGTAAGCTTACATTGAACCAAGAGCAAGAAATCGTCGTGCCTTGCAGTGCTATAAAAGATGAAACTAAAACATTAATAGTTAAGGGTTGTCTCTGTAATATACCGATAATTGGAGATTGCTGTGATGACTGCGATGCTATTTCAAGCGAGGTATGTGATGGAGTTTTTGACTATGTGGCAGATATGTGGATGGAGGATAACCCTGCAGGTCCTTTACTACGAGGAGTTAACGCTGCTTTTTCAGGAATATTAGTAATGCTTGTGGGGAAAAATGGAGCTGTAGAACAACTTGAATGCTTGCTCGGTAAGTGTTATGAGGAACAAGAGGCTCAACGGGTTATTGATTCGATGGAAAATCCGTTGCAATAATTCGATGACTTGGTGTTCATTTGCGTGTGCTTAAATAATGTTAACGGATGCGGGCTCGCTTCCAGGAGGGAGCGAGCCCGCCCCTTCTAATTATCTAGGAAATAGCTAGGATTAAGTGAAAAAATTTGATGCCCGCTACCATTGGGCGTCTCAAGGACGTTTGGAAAGATGAGCTTAGGGCCTGGTGTTCAAATAAGCGATTCCAGGTGTTTGTACGTAAACTGCCCACTCCATAGGTCATCCGTTTAACACCGTATGCACCGGATTGCCTGGCTCTGTTCTAAGATGCCAGCTGCGCCTGGTTTACCAACGGGTGTGGTGGCCGGACCAAAACGACCTGGCCCTGCTGTCCCGATTGCCTCTGCCGAGGATTTCGCGGGGCGCTACGCCTCCATGGAGTTGGGGGCCCGCATGGCCCTTGCGGTGCTCAAGGCTGATTGAGCAGCCAAGGGATGTCGGCGGTGGTGCGGAACCACCAGGAGAACTTGCGCGGCGGGAACAGGGTGTAAGGGGTGATGCGTCCCTCCCGGTGCATGGGCAGCATTTCCTTGGCCGCGACAACCAACTCATCATAAACCTTGAGGTACTGCTTCCAGGGCAGGTTTTGCTTGCGGGCAAAGTATATAGCCAAGGCCAAGAGCTTCCCGGTGTCCAGGCAGTGCTGCCAATCCATGCCCGATATCTCCGCCTTTTCCACCGAACTGGCCATGTAGTAGGGGTAGGTGAAGGTCTTTTTGGAGTTCTTGGGCTGGCGGCGGTAGATGCCGTGGGTGATGAAGTAGTCGGCCATGGTCAGCACCAACTGGGGCACCCTGGGGTCGGCGCTCACCAGATAGTAGCGCATGGCCGCGTCCTCGAACAGCACCGACATCCAGGGGCTGCAGGTCCAGCCCTTTACCGGCGAGGAATGCTGCACCCCGGTGTGGATGAGGCATCCGTCCTTGGGCGCGCCCGGCGGGGGCGAGGTCTGCATGCCTATGGCGATATCCATGGCGTGGCGGGCGCGGGCCAGCAGGGCCGGGTCGCCGGTCATCTCATAGGCGGCGGTAGCGATCATCAGGTGGAAGGCTAGGTGACGCTCAGTCCAAAAGGTGCGCTCCGGGCTGTATTCGGGATACCAGCGGTCCAGGAGCTTCACCACCCGTTTGGAGGCGTTATGCAGGCTGGGGAGGCCGGTGAAGAACCAGGCGATGGTCAGGGCCTCCTGGTTGCCGTAGATCACGTTGGGCGGCCTACCTGGTTTCAACAGGGCGAAGTTGCCGTTCTCCTGCACGTTGCGGGCGTAGAACTGCACGTCGCGCAGGGCGAACTTGTAGGGTTTGAGATCGCCGGTGGTCAGGTAGCGCAGGAAGATGGTGGTGGTGCGGTCAAAAAGCCAGGGCTCGTAGGTGTTCAGGTAATTTATGCCAAAGCGTTTCTTGCGTTCGGGATGCACCTGCTGGTTCTTGTTCAGCACCGGCTGGTTGATGGCCTGCTGGTAAAATCCGCCCAGGGCCTCCTCGTACCAGTGGAAGGCGGGGTAGGTCCCAGCCGGGGCCAGGCGGCCCTTGATGAGCGCCTTGCCCAGCCAGGAAGCGGGCAGCAGGGCCCACACCGTGGGGTCTTTCACGGTGAGCGCGGGGTAGGATCTGTCGGTGATGGACAGCCAGGAGCGGGAGGCCAGCCAGCCCTTGGCCATGGATTTCTGGCGGGGCTTGCCCCAGCGCAGGGTGTATATGCGGGGCCCCGGCGAGGCCATGTAGTCCTGGTACTGGATGAGCGCCGAGCGGATGCAGGGCGCGCCGGGCACCGGGGGCAGCCAGTTGGCCAGCACCTCGACGTGGATGGGTATTTCCTGGCCGGTGTTGTCCACCAGGGAGATCAGCTTGGGGTCGCTGACGTAGCCGGGCGGGAAGGGCACGCCGAAGCTCACCGGCACAACCTGGGAAAGGGCGCGGGGATGGGGGACCAGGGTCAGGGGCACCTCACCCTTGGGCTGTGGCGCGGGAAAAAAGCCGCGGTAGACCAAGGCGAAGGGATCGGCTTGGATCTCCACCGCCCCGGAGGTTTGGGTCGCCCCCAGCAGGCTGAACAGGGTCAAGCTCAGCAGGACAAAAATCAGCCCGCGCAGCTTTGGCCTTTTAAGCATGATAAGTACCTTTTTGCAACTGCCTCCTAGTCTTACCCAATATTATGATCTTGCCCAGTAACCGCGGACAATTGGTTAAGCGATCATTTTGTGTTCATAGGCCACCGGGCTGATGTGTCCGTTGGCACTGTGCCTCCTGGTTCGATTGTAGTCCACTTCAATATACTCGAAG